>Ga0164243_10000001_pt1 | contig 1224235 bp, 1187 predicted proteins | sample OricompcompostOP_FD_108781 | JGI IMG/M metagenome (GOLD analysis project Ga0164243, IMG submission 108781) | Organic Plus compost microbial communities from Emeryville, California, USA - Original compost - Organic plus compost (OP) | ecosystem: Engineered > Solid waste > Mixed feedstock >... | reverse complement strand
CGTTCCCGCCGACAGCACGCGGTGCCGACGAAGCGCCGGGCGGGAAGACGGGGAGCTCGGGGTCGCCTGGGCTTGCGCGTGGATGCCGAGGACCGGCCGGGACGTGCCGGCGGCAAGGTGGACCCAAAAGTCTTCCGAACCGCCGGTGCCAACCCCAACCCCCAAAGGGGGTCGCTTGCGGCGTGCGCGATAAATCCCGCTTCGTGTGGGGCGGTCTTTGCCTCTTTTTATAAACTACCAAGCGAGGCGAAGATCGCCCCACACCGTGTCACCGTAAGGCCAAAAGGCCGGGCGGCGCTCGCACGCGCCCACGCTTTCGTTCACACCTATGTGCGCATGTCTTTTTTTGAATGTCGCGCACCCTGAATCGAGTTACACCAGAACAAAAGAGGAACACAAATGGTGCAGCTCACGCTCGAACGCAAACTGGCAATCCTGTCCGATGCGGCGAAATACGATGCGTCCTGCGCCTCATCCGGCTCGCGCCAGCGCGACAGCCTCGCTACCGGGGGCATCGGCTCGGTGGAGGGCGGCGGCATCTGCCATTCCTACGCGCCGGACGGGCGCTGCATCTCGCTGCTCAAGATCCTCATGACCAACTTCTGCATCTACGATTGCAGCTATTGCATCAACCGCTCGTCCTCGAACGTCGAGCGCGCCCGTTTCTCCGTCGCCGACGTCGTGCGGCTGACGCTCGATTTCTACAAGCGCAACTATATCGAGGGCCTGTTCCTCTCCTCCGGCATCATCCGCTCGCCCGACCACACGATGGAGGAAATGGTCCGCGTCGCCCGCAGCCTGCGGCGCGACCACAACTTCGCCGGCTACATCCATCTCAAGGTCATCCCCAACGCCGCGCCCGCTCTGCTCGCCGAAGCGGGTCTCCACGCCGACCGGCTCTCGACCAATATCGAGCTGCCGACCGACAAGAGCCTTCAAACCTTCGCGCCGGAAAAGAAACCGGCGGAAATCCGCACCGCCATGGCCGGTATCCGCCGGCACTGGCAGGAGGCGCAGCCCGAACCGGCAAGCCGCGCGCAGCCGGAAACCTTCGCGCCCGCCGGGCAATCGACGCAGATGATCGTCGGCGCCGACGGAGCGGACGATGCCGCGATCCTCACGCGCAGCGCCGGCCTCTATGCCGGCTACGACCTGAAGCGCGTCTATTACTCTGCCTTCTCGCCCATCCCCGATGCCAGTTCGCGCCTGCCGCTGGCGGCGCCGCCGCTATTGCGCGAGCATCGCCTCTACCAGGCCGATTGGCTGCTGCGCTTCTACGGCTTTGCCGTCGACGAGATCGTCACCGGCGGGGAGGGCGGTTTCCTCGATCTCACGCTCGATCCCAAGCTCGCCTGGGCGCTAAAGCACCGCCAGCGGTTCCCGGTCGACGTCAATCGCGCCCCGCGCGAACTGCTGCTGCGCGTGCCGGGCCTCGGTGCCGGCACGGTCGAGCGGCTGTTGCTGACGCGCCGCCATCATCGCCTCAGGCTCGACGATGTGGCGCGGCTCGCCGGCAATATAGGCAAGATAAGGCCTTTCATCACCGCCGAGGGCTGGTCGCCGGGCAAGCTCACCGACGATGCGCATCTGCGGGCCCGCCTCACGCCGCAGCCAAAGCAGTTGGCTCTGTTCTGATGCAGCGCGTCCAGCTTCAATCGCTCAACGATTTCGAGGAATGGCGCGCCGTTGCCCGCGCCCTGCTGCTGGCTGCCGTGCCGCCGGAGGCCGTGAGTTTTGCCGAGCCGGGCAGGGCGGACGATCTTTTTGCCGAACCCTTCGTGGCCCCGCCCGCGGTCACCCGCCGCGCCGTCGGAACCGTGCCGGAGCGCTTCGTCGAATTGGCCGAAACCGCCATCTGCCACAGCGATCCCATCCGCTTCGGGCTGCTCTACAAGCTGTTGTGGCGGCTGCAGAAGGAGAAGAGCTTTCTCGAGATCAAGTCCGATCCCGATATCGTCAAGCTCGACCGGCTGGTCAGCGGTGTTCGGCACGATGCCCACAAGATGACGGCGTTCGTGCGCTTCCGCAGCCTCGGCATCGGCGAGAACGGGCGCGAGCGCTTCGCCGCCTGGTTCGAGCCCGAGCATTACGTCGTCGAGCGCACGGCGCCGTTCTTCATGCGCCGTTTTGCCGGCATGGATTGGGCGATCGTCACGCCCTACGTCACCGCCGTCTGGAACGGCGAAGCGCTCTCCTTCGGTGCGGGCGGCCGCAAGGCCGACGTGCCCGGCGAGGATGCGATCGAAGCGGTCTGGCGCACCTATTTCGCCTCGGTCTTCAATCCAGCGCGCCTCAAGGTTTCGATGATGAAATCGGAGATGCCGGTCAAATATTGGCGCAACCTGCCCGAGGCCGAACTCATTGCTCCCTTGATACGAGGTGCCAAGCAAGCGGAGGAAGAGATGATCGCCCGCGCCGCCAGCCAGCCGCCGACGCGGCATGCCCGCATGGAGATGCGCCGCCCTGTCGATGAGACGCTCGCCGAAAGCGACATCAGGAGCTTGAACCAGGCGCGCGCGGCGATCGACGAGTGCCGGCGCTGCCCGCTCTATGAATTCGCAACCCAGGCCGTGTTCGGCGAAGGCCCGGCGCAGGCGCCGATGATGGTCGTCGGCGAGCAGCCGGGCGACCAGGAGGACCTTGCGGGCCGCCCCTTCGTCGGGCCGGCCGGCAAGGTGTTCGACCAGGCGGCCGACGAGGCCGGCATCGACCGGCAGAAGGTCTATGTCACCAATGCGGTCAAGCACTTCAAGTTCACGCCGCGCGGCAAGCGGCGCATCCACCAGAAGCCCAATGCCGGCGAGATCAGGGCCTGCCGCTTCTGGCTCGATCTCGAGCGCGATTTCGTCAAGCCGAAGGTGATCGTCGCCATGGGCGCCACCGCCGTCAACGGCGTCCTCGGCAAGTCGGCGACGATCCGCTCGCTGCGCGAAGAGCCCCTGCAACTCGAGGATGGGATGTGGCTGGTCGTCACCATCCACCCCTCCTACCTCTTGCGCATGACCGACCGCGCGGACGTCGAGCGCGAACGCCGGCAATTCGTCGCCGATCTCGCCCGCGCACAGGCGCTCCTCGAAAAGGCGAGAGCCGCTTGACAGCTTAGGGAGCCAAACCTAAAAGCTGCCCACCGCTTCCCCGCACGCGCCCCGGCGCCCGGGCAAGCCGGCCCCTCTGGGGCGGAGTAGCTCAGTTGGTTAGAGCAGTGGAATCATAATCCATGTGTCGGGGGTTCAAATCCCTCCTCCGCTACCATCACTAAAGCCGACACGTCCAAGCCCATAAGACTGGACAGATAGCCGCGGATTTTCACCTCGTATTCTTCGCCTGCCTTGCGGGGATGAACAATCACGCTTTCCACCAGTGAGCGGAACGTATCAGACAGCGCAAGGTCTGGTATCGAGTCCTTCTGTCCGATGATATGAGCCAATTCCTCGATGTTCTCCCGGAAGCGCTGGACGGCTTGGGGGTGAAGTTCCACCACATTGGTTTCTTCCTCGGCACTGGCTAGTTCAGCCTCTAGCCGATCCCGTTCGCGCCTCGCCGGTTCGAGCACGGATACGGCCTCGGCGTCGGTAATCAAACCTTTGCCGATGGATTCGACAGTGCGCTGGATTGTGGCCTTTGCCGCGGCTAATTGTCTTTCAAGCGTCGAGCGTTGCCGACGTGCTTCGCCTGCAATCCGTGCCCGTTCTTCCCTGTACGCTTTGACGTATTCCGCGATCAGTTCCGGATCGGCCAATTGGACGCGGAGAGAGTCCACAACCAGCCGCTCCACTTTCTCGATGTAGTATCGGGAGCCGTTCGAGCAGCTACGCGACTCCTTGTACGTCGAGCATTGGATTCTCGGGCCGCTCCTATCACTTCCTATGATGCTCATGCCGCCGCCGCAGCAGCCGCATTTGAGCAGTCCAGAGAGCAGCCGCTTGGAACGTGGAGCCTTGCGCGAATGCTCGCCTCCCACGGTTGCCTTGCGCGCTTGTACGCGGTCGAACAAATCACCATCGACAATGGCGAGGTGCGGAACGGCAATGATCTGCCACTCTGACTCCGGGTTCGATCGTGACACGCGCTTACCGGTCGAAGGGTCTTTCACCATACGGACACGGTTCCAAATCTGCTTTCCGGCATAGATCGGATTGAGCAGGATTCCATTGCCGCGCTTGCCGTTACCGTTGATGGTCGATGCGTTCCAGCGAGTGCCGCGGGGAGGGGGAACACCATCGGCATTCAATTGAGCCGCGATCGTCCGGGGCGCTGTACCGGCAGCATAGGACGTGAAGATGCGGGAGATGATTGCAGCTTCTTCCGGTACGATCTCAAGCACGCCAGCTTGACCGGGAACAGGGCGATAGCCGTAAGCCCTCCCGCCTGCGCTACGGCCCTCACGGACCACGCCAGCCATACCGCGGCGAACCTTCTTGGCCCCTTCCTCGCGCTGCATCTGGCCAACAAGCCCGTACATGCCGATTTGGACGGTATCCATGCGCCCACCATTGACGCAATTCATTTGGATACCGCGAAACTCTAGTGATTTGTGGATGCCCGCGAGGTCGGCCATGTCGCGGGATATGCGGTCAGGGGACTCGGCAATCACTGCCTCAAAGCCCCCCGATTCCGCGGCCTGCATGATGCTTGACAGCCCGGGACGCCCGAACGTCGAGGCTCCCGATTTGGCGCGGTCGTGATACGTCCCGACAACCATGTAACCCAAGCGCTCGGCATAGGTCTGACACAGTTCAATTTGATCCTCGACAGACTTCTCGTTCTGAAGGTCCGTTGAATATCGGGCGTAAATGACCGCGCGTTTCAATCCATCACCGGAGGTTCGTTGTCGTTCGCTGCCAAGGGCGGCGTTAAGCCAGCGTCGATCCTTGCCTGCCTTTTGGCAAGGGCACGAACAAATGCAACTATAGCTTCTTGTGGATTGGTAGCCGCTTCCAGCTTGGTAGCTGACGTCATTGGCATACGGGGTGTCCTCCCAGATTTAGAGGACCGCACTATTAGACATGTACGGTTTCGGTTGTCAAGTTCAGGGTTGACAAACTTGAAAAAATATGCCGGGCAGCTACGTAAACCGTGCCCGGATATTCATCCGCACCGTGACAGGCGGGCTACCCATCTGTACCTTTTCCACCGACTGCACGGTCCCGACTGTTCCCGACAGCGAAACCAGGTCATCGGCCTTCGGCACGAAAGAACCCAAGCCGGTCGGGGAAACAATGATCGTGCGATCGGCTTGCGTGATCAGTCCGACGAGTTGTTCCGGCTTGTAGCCGCGCACGAAACCAGCGGAGGGGACGGGCGTATCCGTCCCCCTTCTAAATGTTACTGGCTGGCCGTGCTCACTGATCTGCGCGTCGAGGTCGGCAATGGATTCAACTGGTGACATGCGGACGCTCCAACGTTGGCGGCTCGCTGCCCGTCAGATTAAAATATGCATCGAGCAATTCGTCGCGGACAGCCTCGGCAAACTCGCCGCTGTAGTTCCACTTGATTGGGTTGTCAGCGGCCTTGGAGCCGGGAGCCTTCGGCGGAACCGCGACCCACTTATTACCCGATCGAGCCAGCCCTACGTCGCGAACGGTCAATTCCATCTCGGGAATTGCTACGCTGCCGAATGCGACAATGTAGAATCTGGGATTAGTGTTGACGCTGTGGGCCACGCTGAGCCCGGTCACTGCAATTTTCGGAACGGTCATGCCGTTTTCTCCTGATCGTTGGTTTGGTTGTTGTCGTTGGCCGCGCCAAGGCGGCCCATGTTGAGCGGCTCGACATACGAGTCACCGCCCGGGATCTTGCTCATGTTCTCGAAGGCCCTGATTTCATTGCTGGACAGCCAGCCGCCTTCGCGTCCGATCCGGTAGGCCGCATAGCGCGAGGCAAGATCGCCCCGGAGGAGCCCGGCAAGATCATGCTCGATGAAGAACGTCTTGCGGCTTTCCGGCGATAGCAGAGCATTGTTCATCGCCATTTCGACGCGCTTTGCCCATGGGGCGAGGCAGCGAACAACAAGAGCGCGGGACTCTTCGCCGATGTTGCTGTAAGTCGCGTCGTCGGTAATGCCAGCCACGGAAGGCGGCACGCCAAACACCCGGCAAATGTCGAGGTTACTGAGCTTGCGGGATTCGAGAAATTCGCTGTCTTTGCTGTTGAACTGAAACGTCTCGAACTTGGCACCGCCGTCGAGGATCATCACCTCGTTGGCCTTCAACTGGCCAATGAAGCGAGATTTGAATTTCTCGATAAGCGAGTCCTTGCCAGCCCCCGACAGACGATCAGGGAACACCAGCGCCCCAGCCGGACGGAAGGCGTTTTCAGCCGCGGCCCCAGCCTGATCCTGTTGAGCAAGAGCCAGCCCGAACGCTGCCGCTGCAATCTGGATAGGCGATTGCCCCAAGATGCCGTCCCGCGTCCGATAGCGGATATGGAGAACCTCGTCTTGCAACAGGGTTTCGGTGCCGCCATTGGCGAGCGCTACCTTGTACCGCAGCCTGCCGGTGGACAGCCGCTCGACGGTGACGGAGCCCGTCACAAGCGGATGCAGGGCGACAACCTGGCCCCGGCCATTGCGCTCGATGCGAGCGTAACCGTTGCCGCTGATAAGAGCAGACGCCAGCAGCCACTCGCGGGCTTCAAATGCAGTCAGGCCGGGCGCGGTTTCGTCGTGCAGGACGGAATAGAGCGGGTGATCGGTTGCCTTCTCCCGGCCACCGTCATCACCGCGGCGATAGACAGCCAGCGGCACAGATGCGAGGTTTTCGGAGATAACCGAAATGCACCGATGCGCGACGGCGTGGCCGGATGCTTTCTCGATGTCTGCACGTGCGGTCCAGCGCGCGCCAAGGAACTCGCCAAGGAACGGATCGGAGGACTCGATGCGGGTTTCAGTTTTCTTAAACGGCCACATGGTTGCCCTCCAATTCTAGCAAGGCGAGCCGACGCGCGGCAGCGGAGCGCGGTTGCCGAGAGCGGGCGCTAACTGATGTTCCGGCATAGGCAGGAAAGGACTGCACGACGCTGATTTCGTGGAGCGTCACCGCCTTTACGGTACGCTGATCGCCCCGCCATTCCTCGCCGTCGGGCTGGACGGTGAAGCCGAACGACGCCCCGCCAAGGTCGCCGCGGGTTGCCATCGCCAACAGGTCCCGGCCCAGATTGGTGTCGGGCACGTCGATTTCAAACCGCAGGCCGCGCTCGTCCTCGGACAGTCGGAGCGTACCGGAGCGAGTACGGCCCAGCACCTTGCCGGAGTCATGGTCGACTAGGGCGAGGATGTCCTTACCGCTGGCCAGTGAGGCAGCGAAAGCACCCTTGCGGATGGTCTCGCGGAAGTCGGCAATACGGGTCTCTTGTCCGAACACCGCCGCATAGCCGGTGAGCTTCCGGCCTTCGGCGCGCACCTCGATGGCCGCGCGTTTTTCTAGCGTCGTCATAGGTTGTTCTCCCTGTATGGGGCGATGAGGCGATCGACGGTTTTGAGGCGTGCGGCGTCGAGCAGGTCGGGGCTCCAGAATTGCTTGGAGCCGATGCCTTCGACGCTGTTGGCGCGCACGGCATTGCTGGCCAGCGTGGAGCGGTAAAACCCCTCCACGATCAGCAAAACCGCTTGCTGCACCGGCGCGGCAATAGGGGTGGCAATGGCCACCCCTATCTCACCTAGATACGCCTCTGCCGCCTCAACTTGGGACGTAATCAGGTCATCGTCCACGGTGTCGGTAACGCGGAGATGAGCTTTCACGTCAGCGAGCGCGACGGCAGTCATTTAGACGGCCTTCCAGGCGAATGCCTCGTCGTGGCGGATAGCGACGTCCGCGTCGAGGAACGCGTGCAACCACAGCCCGCCCTTGCTGGCGTCCTTGTACGGGTTGCTCAACAGGTCCACGCCCGACCAGTAGCCGACAAAGAGGTTGGACCAAGCGCCGTAGATCAACGGATTGGTGTCCGGGTCGGTGTCCTCGCCTTCGATGGTCGGCACCTGGTTGGTCACGTTGACCGGGGCGCCATGGAAGATTTCCGACAGCGGAATGACACGGCCGTTCTCGTCCTTCACCTTCCGCGCCACCTTCATCAGCTGCGCATTGGTAAGGAACGCACCCGTGCCGTCCACGTCATCGATCTCAAGCGCGGCGATCAGGTCCGCGGCAATGTCCGACAGCACCGTCTCGGCCGTGGCGTTCTCGGTGATCTCGGTGAGGATGCCGCTCGGTTCATTGGTGGCCGGCGAAGCGTGGACGCCAGCGCCATTGATGGCCGCCTTGTCGAGCGCCTGAGCCAGCACAAAGCCAAGGTCGCGACGAAGCACGTCTTCGAGCGCGACGCTGTTCTGCAGCACCAGGCGACGGGACATATACATTTCGCCCGAAACAGTTTTCGGCGTCATGCTGATCTTGTCGAAGGTGCTGGAGGAAGCCGTAGTCGCGGCGTCCTCGGCTACCCAATAGGCGCTCGGCCCGCCAGTCAGACGCGGCAGGTCGAGGTTGCCAGTTAGGCCGGAGATAACCGTAGCGCCCATGGACTGGACCTTGAGCGTCGGACGAAGGCGATCGATTAGGCCGCCCAGGTTCGTCGCGACGGTGTTGCCGCCAGCCGAAGCCGTGCCAACAGTCTGAGCGCGGGTCTCGCCAAGGATGATGGAAGTCGGCACCATAACGCCGCGCGTCTCGCGACCGCGGGACAGCTCGTCGTGCATTTCGCGCTCGATACCAGTCAGGCGGTCGCCTTCGCCTTCACGCAACGCCTTGGCGATCGAGTAGGAACGAAGCTCCTTTTCGACGTGCTTGTCGTCGGCGGTTTCGGCGTGGCGCTCGAACTCCGCCAGCGTGGCAGCGCGCTTAATCTGCTTGTCGAGGTCGCGCACTTCGGCTTCGAGCGCGTCGAACTTCGCGGCGTCCGGGTTATCGCCGAGAGCGCGCATTTCGGCGATTTTGGCGGTGCGGGTTTCAGTAAGATGGTGAAGGTTCACTAGTGAACGTCCTTTCGTTTGCAAACAAAAAAGCCCCGCTTGCGCAGGGCTGGGTTGAGCCGGTCCATGGTCCCGGCATTCCGATGTCGGTCGGAATCTCTATGCGGCGGTGCAGGCCGCGATGATCTCCGCGGCCAAGCGGCCCACGGGGATCAGTGTTTGGGTTGTGTCAATGGGCAGCGCGGCGATGTCGCTGGCGCTGATGGTCAGCGTGCCCTTGCCAGCCACGAGCAACATGGCGTCGGGCTTGGGCTTCTCATCGAGGGCGAGCAGCGCAGCGCGGAGGGCTTCACCAACGCGCAGGCCGCAGCGCTCCAACTCGACAGCGAGGCGCAGCAACATGATGTCGCGCGGAGAAAACCAGCGTCGGGCGTGACGGCGTTCGGAGAAGACAACGCCGCGATGCCTGCTTAGCCACACGTCGAGCGTGGCGCGCTTAATGCCCGCCAGCGAGGCGGCTTCTTCAGCGCTATAGGCACGATCATGCCATGAGTGCAGCATAGCCGCCTCCTTTCACGTGAAAGAACTCTGTTAGGGCAAATAAAAACGCGCCTCGGCGGGATAGCCGGGCGCGGATACCGGAAGCGTTGTTCCAGGCACAATTCCTAATCTACTTTTAAACTAACATAGACTGTTACGTTTGTCAAGATGGGTCAGGCGTGTTGACGTTTTTGGTTGCGTCCTTCACTGGAACCGCACGGCAGCGGAGATTACCCTAGGCTGCGATCCGAGAGGGGCTACTATTAGAGGTTGCGAGATCGCGGAATTTAAACACCCGCACTATTTAAGGTTGCGAGATCGAGAAATGCGGCGTCTCACTATTAAAGGTTGTGACATCGTGGAATTGCGACATGCAACAACACCCCTCCTACTTATACCGCCGCGACGGGGGTATTGGCTCTATTCCAAAACAAAATCAAAGACTTACAAACAAAAATCTCAAAAATCGGTATTATATTACCTCATCTTCGAGGCAAAAAGACACAATTTCGCCACAATTGGACATATTTCGACTGAAATAATTCACGAATATTGTTCAAATCGACGTGAGTGTTGCGCGTTTGCCACAGATTTTGGGGTGGGCAGTAAATTTCCCAAAGTTTTGGGGAAGCTGGCTAGGTGCAAAATCTTGCACCTAGCCAGCTCGCTCGGCGACGATTTCGCGGGTTTTCTTGCCAGCCTCAACTTGTGCAAAATCTTGCACAAGTTCCATATCAGTCCGCTGGCCCTGGCGATTACCAATCCGCAAAATTTTGCGGATTGCGCTGCTCGCCGCGGTCAGGCCTTCACCTGCCCATTTTAGAGAGGCTGAAGTTTGGATCTTCCCAAGGGGACGGCGGTGGCTTCTGTCCCCTTTCCGCCAGCACTGCATCTATCGCCGCAATCGCCAAATGAATGCGCGTTAGCTCAGCCAACTGTTCAGCATGGTGTTCACCTTGCACATTGTCCGCTGCCGTCCGACGCATTTTCGCCAGTTGCGCTCTGGTAATCGCTAGTCCCTGCGCCATTCACTCCCCCTCCACCAGTTGATAGTTGCCCCGGAGCGCCAGCCGCCGCGGTAGCCACGCCTTAACTCGTCGCGGGGTTTCGTCCAGCCCATGGCCCGGCGCGTTGATCTGGTAGACCCATACCTCAACGTATTGCATGATTTACCTCCGTTGTTGTTCATGCCAGAACAACTTAGATGCCTGCCAATACAAAGATCAATTCCCGAAACGATGTTATTTTCAGGCACATATACGAATACAAACGCATATTATACGTTTCTATGCAGCATCGAGCAGACAGGCAGGCAACGTTTCCGGTTCGTGCCGTTGTGCAATGTTCAGCGCCATGGCAAGAGCGACGAGTCCGTCGATGCGGCCCGTTGACTTCGCCTTGTCGAGCTTCCGGCCGCCAGCGGGGTCTTTCGTAATAACGGCGTTACTGGCGCACCAGCGGAGCAGAGGATTGCCAGCATGACGCAACTTGCCCTCCGCGACGGCACGCTCGAGCGCGTCAACGGCAGGCGAGAAATCCTTGAAGCCCTGTCCATGAGGGACAAGCGGAAGCTCTACACCGATCGCGTCTAGTTCGCGCTTTAGGTCTTCAATCCGCCACCGATCATAGGCGACGGCTTGAATATCGAACCGGGCAGCATCCTCGGCCATGGCTTCCGCAACCGCTGCCGGGTCGATGGTCGAGCCAGGCAACAACGTGAGGAAACCCTGCCGCGCCCACCCTTCAAAGGGTGCGCGGTCGCTCTCGCTTTTCTCGGCAATGCCGTTCTCCGGCAGAAAGAACCGCGGCAAAACCGCAATCGAGCCGTCATCCATCAGGAACACGAGCACATACGCGGTCAAATCCCGCGCCGCGGATAAATCGAGCGCACCAAAACACGGCTTGGCCTTGAGCGCCTCGACGTCAATCGTACCGTCGCAGGCGTCCCATTCTGCCTTGGCGATAAATCGGACATGGGCGGCAACACGCTGATTGAGGATTTTGTTGCGGAAATCCTGCATCTTAGAGGCGATGCGGCCAGCCTGTGCAGCCTGCCGTTCCACGTCTTCCAGCGAGCGGAAATCGCCGAGAGCGGGATTCGCCTTCGCCCACGTGGATGGGGCGAGCGGATCGTCGGACTCCGGTGCGCTGTAGAGCGTCAGGTGGAATGACGGATCATCAATCTCGCCAGCATTCACTTTCAAGCCATAGTCGACCAATTCCGAAAACACGTGATGATCGTCGGGCGCTTGCGTCGAGATGGCGACGAGCAGAGGATTTTCGCGGGCGCCCATGGCCGAGTCCATGGCGTCGTAAAGATCGCGTTTCGGCGCGTAGCCGAGTTCGTCCACGATCGTGAACGATGGCGACAACCCGAGTTTGGTTGTGGCGTCGGCGGACAGAGCGGCGAAGATCGAGCCCTTACCCTGGCCAGCCAGCACCTCGATCTCTTTTCGGAATCGGATGATGTTGCAACGTGCGTCGAGTTCAGGATGCTCACCAAGGATTGCGACCAGTTCGTTGAAGGTCTTTCCCGACTGGAAGCGATCGTTTGCGCAGGCATAGACTTCGCCCCGCGGCTCGGCTTCCGGCCCAACCAGATGACAAAGAGCCAAGCCCGCCGCCAGCTGGGTTTTGCCGTTCTTGCGGCCCATGGACAGCACGGCGGTGCGAACCGGCCGCACGCCGTTGTCGTTGACGGCATAGACGGCCTCGATGAACTCGCGCTGCCAGTCGCGCACGATCATCTTGCTACCGGCCAGTTTGCCTTGCGTAATGGGCAGGTCTTCGAGGAACGCGACGACGCGCTCGGCTCGCGACAGCCCTTCGGCCTCCCATGGCAGCTCGTCCCGCAGGTTGTCATTGGCGGCAACTAGCGATTTCGGCTTGGCGCCGGGCCCCCTTAAACCCATCTGTCAGCCTCCAGTTGCGAATGATTTGCAAAAACTAAGTCTGTCTTTGTCTCCCAAGACGGTCCAACCCCCTCGATTTGCGGTGATTGGAGGGCCCCCGGTGCCTCAGGAAGGGCCACAGATGGCCGTGGACGGGCAACAACCTGCTTGCGGCCATCGGAGCCTATAAATGCGTCACTCCCGTCAGCGGGCTTCCCTGTGGCCGCAATCGGCATCCAAGCATCATCGGGCCAGAGCGGATCGCCATTGACGTCACAACCTTTGAAAGGCGTGGCGCCTGCCTTGCTGTCTGCGCTGTCCACGCGGCGGGTTTTGGAGTTGTGGCAGCTTTCACACAAGGACATGAGCCCATCGAGTGCTGGGAATGCTGGCCCGCCCGCTGCGATAGCGACGATATGATCGATAGCAAACGCCGGGACTGTTATGCCCCGGCGCTCGCAAGCTTGACACGTTGGATTGACAGCGAGCTTCGCTTCGCGGAGCCGCTGCCATTGGGTAGTGTTATAGGGCCACACTGCCATGGCTGGCCTCCTCGTCGTGGTTGTCGTTGTCGTTGGCTGGGACTGGGACTGGGACGGGCGCGGGACTGATATTGCCTGCGCCGTCCACCAGCACGCGCAGCCCGACAACATCGGTATCGGCTGTGATGTCGCGGCCCAGAGCATCGGACAACAGCCCAAGCGTACGCTGGCCTGCTTGCTGAGTGTCCATGTTCTCGTGCTCAATGCAGATGTCTGCCGTATCGCTATCGTCGCCGCAGCGAAGATCGAGCGCTAGCCAAGTGTTGCCGCCTTCTGTGGACAGGGAGGCGCCGGCAATCTCCCAAACGCGGGGACCGCCGCCGCGTGCGCTGGCGGGGCCATCGGCCCCCGACTGCGCAACGCGCGGCGTGTCACCCATGATAGGCACCTGATAGGTGCCATCATAGGTTTGGGGGGTGCTGGGGAACCCCTCTACAGTGCCTAGAGGGGTGCTGGGGAACCCCACTAAGGTGCGTAGAGGGGTTGTTTTGCACCCCTCTAGGGTTTCATCGCTAGAGGGGTTGTTTTGCACCCCTCTACGGGATTGTTTGGCATCTTGGCGACGGCGGATTTCCAAGCGGGTCTTGAAATCCATATCCCGCGCCCAATCGAAATTGACGCTGTACGTGCAGCCGCGTGTGCCTGCCTTGTCTGTGGCGATGGCAATAAGTCCGAGTCCAATGAGCTTATCGATGGAATTGCGAATGGGGCGGTGCGAATAACCGGTCTCGCGCTCAAGGTGTCCGGTGCTAGTAGGAAGAGCTTCACGGTCCTCTTTGGCGCACCGATTGACGATCTCGTCCAATACCGCGCGATCGCAACCTTTGATGCCGATCTTGCCTGCAAAAAAGCCCATCTGAAGTTGATCGACGGGGCCGATTGGGCCGTCGCGCCGAACAACCGGCTTCCGCTTGTATAATCCGTTGGATCGTGTAGTCGTGGAATGCTTAACAATCCGGTTGGATTGTTCGTTTTTTCTTGACTTTTCAGTCATTGAATGATATAAACCTCATAGCTTTTACGAAACTGCCGCTGTTGCCCTGCCAGGCCAGCGGCAATTTTTTTTGGGTTTAGGTTTCGCGTGGAAAAGTGCTGATGGCGCGGAACATTGCCTCGCGCCATGAACCTAATTCGATGATATTGGGATGTCGGCTGTTAAGACCAGAACGGTCCTCCGCTACCACCAATCTCCCCAAAGAATTTATTCCTGGATGGGATTGGGGGGATTGGCCGACACGGTCCTCCGCTACCATTTCAAAATACTCTCGATTTCCTGGGCTTTGCCTTTCGAAGTGCTGCATCCCCTCACTTATGAACGCACGTTCCGCAACGGGCCGCGCAAGGTGGAGCATCGGTATATCGAGGAGGAAGTGCCTTACAATCTCGTGACGCTCGAGCGTCTGGGGCGTATTGCTGGCGTTGAGACACCCACTGTCAGCCGCATCATCGACATCTACAACATCATGCGGAACCGCGATTACAGGACCAAGAACACGATGGCCGAAACGCTGGGGCTGGACGGTATGGGGCGCGACGAGATTCTCGAGAAAATCAGGCAGGGCTACAGCACCGCCACCACCCGGTGATCATGCCAGGGTAGGGGATCCCACCTCATCCTGGTGAGGTGGGACCGCAGGTCTAGGCCTCTCCGGCGAGGGCCGGCCAGCGTTCGGACCAGGACGACAGGCGCTCCAGGTGTGCGGCCAGCCGCAGGGCGTGGGTGTCATGTCGGGGGCGGGCGATGATCTGGACACCGACGGGGCGGCCGTCAGGGTGAACTGGGGCAGGAACGGAGAGGCCGGCATAACCCATGGCGTTAACCCAGCCGCAGAACATGCCCATCGCATCGGCAGTGCCGGGGCGGCCGCCAATACGCTCGGGTGCGTCGCGCTCAACCGGCCAGGCCGGCGCAGGCGTCGTCGGGGTGACCAGCAGATCGTACTCGCCCCAGCCGGCCGAAGTGTCGGCGCGGAATTCCTGCAGGCGGTCGAGCGCGTTGACATAGTCCGTGGCGGTAAGCGCCAGCCCTTTTTCGGCCACCTCCACCATTGCCGGCGAAAGCTTGTCGCGCCATGCCGGATCGCGTTTCGCCACGCGCGCCGCACCGGCAGCGCTGAGGATCGGCCAGACGGACCGTAGCCGGTCGAGATCGAACGGCGGTGGCACCGGACGCACGATGTGACCGAGGCTTTCGAGCTGCGTGAGGATGGCGGCCAAGGCGGTACTCACCTCGGAATCGGATGCGTCCTCGCCGATGCGATCGAACCAGCCGATACGCAGCGGTTGGTTGTCGGCGGGCGCGGCTGCGGGGACGAGCAGCGAGGCCGGATCGCGCGGATCGGGACCGCCGAGCACCCGCAGCAGCAGTTCGATGTCGCGGGTCGTACGAGCGAGCAGGCCGATCGCCTGGAAGTCGATAGCCATGGGAGGAAAGCCATGACGGCGTGGTACGCGGCCATTGACCGGGCGCAGCCCAACCAGCCCGGTATAGGCGGCGGGCGTGCGGATGGAGCCTCCGGCATCGGTGCCGATGGCAAGTGGCACCAAGCCTGCTGCAACCGCCGCCGACGCGCCGCCGCTGGAGCCGCCCGGTGTCAGAGACGTATCCCATGGATTGCGCGTTGTGCCGAAGCGCGGACTGGTCGTATGGCCAGAAAGCGCAAACTCGGGCGTGTTGGTCTTGCCCAGGATCACCGCGCCGGCGGCGCGCAGGCGTTCGATGCAGATGTCGTCGTGCTCAGGCGTGAAATCGGCAAACAGATGGCTGCCCCACGCCGCCGGCAGGCCGGCGACGTAGAGGTTGTCCTTGATGGCGACGGGAATGCCATCGAGGGGACCGAGCCGGCTGCGCTGTCGTTGCCTTGCAGTGGCGGCTTTCGCGGCAGCACGCGCCCCTTCCATGTCGAGATGGGCAAAGGCATTCAGCCTGGGTTCGATGCGCTCGATACGGCTGAGATAGACGTCTAGCAGGTCGCTGGGCGATACTTCGCCCAGCGCTAACAGGTCAGACAGGCGCGACGCATCCTGGCGCCAGAGGGTCTCGACAGTCATGGCCGGCACCTCCCGCAGGTCTATTCGTCGAGAATGGCGAAGGCGCGCACCGGCGAGCCCGAGCCATGGGACATGCGCAGCGGCACGGCGAAGAACTGGAACTCGCCCTTGCCCACCAGCGCTTCGAGATTGCACAGCCACTCGACGTGGGTGATCTTGCGGTCGCGGCAGACGCGATGGCTGGGGAATTCCTTCCAGTTCGGCCGATCGGACGACGGTCCTTCGACGCCGTGCAGCCTGGAGCCGCGATCGGCGAGCCAATGCGTGGCTGCCGCGGTGAGGCCGGGATTGCTGTACATGGAGGAATCGCGCGGATAATGCCGCGCATGCAGGCCCGTGTTCAGCAGCACGATGTGGCCATCGACCTTGACGCCGGCCTCGCGCTCGGCCGCTTCCATATCGGCGACGTCGATGTCGCCGAGGTCGGGAATGTGGGTGAGATCGAAGCAGACCGCCTTGCCGAAAAACATGTCGATCGGCATTTCGTCGATAGGCGCTCCATTCGGATCGGTGTGGAAGAAGGCGTCTACATGCGTGCCGACATGGTTCACCATGCCCATGAACTCGATGGCGGAGGTGAAGTTGTCGTCGGGCGTACCCTGTTCGAGCGAACGCGAACTCTCATGGGTCATCCATTGGAGATAGACCGGGCGCGGCATGTTCTTGTGCGCGGGCATGGAGTTTTCGATGGCGACGCTAAGATCGATCACTTTGGACATATTTTGCAGAACCGTTCAGTTGGAGTTGCCGTCAGGAGGGACGAAAGAGGGCCGGCAGGGTCGTGGCGACCTGCGGAATCGCGGCGACGAGCAGCGTGACGATCGCGACCGGGATGAGGAAAGGCGCGCTGGCGCGGAAGGTGGCCATGTAGCCCATGCCCGATATGCGGGACATGACGAAGGTAATGATGCCAATGGGTGGCGTTACCATGCCGATCATCAGCGAGAGGACCAGCACGATGCCGAACTGCACCATGTCGATGTGATATTGGGCAAGCACCGGCGCGAAGATCGGCACGGCAATGAGGATCACCGCGATCGTGTCGAGGAACATGCCCGCCACGAGCAGGATGGCGATAAGAATGGCCATGACCTGCCAGGGCTCACTCACCGCGCCCAGCATGAGCACCGCGAAATCGCGCGCCACGTTTTCGCGCACGAGCACCCAGCCGAAAATGATCGAGCCGGCGACCATGATCATCAGGGTCGAGGTGGTCTCGAAGGTCTCGCGCAGGGTGGAGAACACCGCCTTGAGATCGAGGCTGCGATAGAAGACGACTCCCAGAACCAGCGCATAGAGGCTGGCGATGGCGGCCGCTTCGGTGGGGGTGGCGACGCCGGCAAGGATGCCGCCGATGATGATGACTGGCGTCATCAGAGCCGGAATGGCGAACCAGAAGGTGCGCCCGCGCTCGCGCCAGTTGCGGCGCGGCTCGGTGGGCATGCCCTGCCGCCGGGCGAAGTGGATCACCGACAGATGCAGACCGATGGCGCACAGGATGGCGGGCACGACGCCGGCGAGGAAGAGCTGCCCTACGGATACGTTGGCCACGAAGCCATAAACCACGAGTGCCAGGCTGGGCGGCATGATCGGGCCGAGCAGCGAAGCCACGCCCGTGATGCCGACGGAGAAGCTGTCGGGATAGCTGCGCGCGCGCATGGCCTTGAGCTGGATGGCGCCGAGGCCGGCGGCATCGGCGACTGCCGTGCCGCTCATCATGGAAAAGAGCAGGCTGCCATAGATGGTCACGTGGCCGAGCCCGCCGCGCCAATGCGCCACCATGGCATGGGCGAAATTGTAGAGCCGGTCGGTGACGTTGGCGCGGTTCATGAAGTTGGCAGCAAGGATGAAGAACGGCACTGCCAGCAGCGTGAAGCTGTCGAGCCCCGCCACCATCTGCTGGATGACGATGATGGGATTGATGCCGTTGAGCAGGATGTAGATTGCCGCCGCGCCGCCGATGGCGACGAAGACCGGTACCCCCGCCAGCAGCAGGATGCCGAGGGCCGCAAAGAGAATGATCATGGTTGGGAGACGCCTCTGATTTGCGCCATGAGAGCCCAGATGGCCCGGATGAGTCCCAGAACGAGCGCGATCGCGACGCCGATATAGAGCCAGGACATAGGCATGCCCATTGCCGCGCTGCGCGAGCTACCGAGCACCTGCGATAACCGTACGGCCTGTACGACGAGGAAGGCCAGGAAGGCGATCGAGACGACGAGCGCAAAAACGTCGAACGCGCGCGCCCACTGGGGCAGCAGGTTGAGGATGGCGTCGATCCTGATGTGCACGCCCTTGCGGAAGCCCGTGGCGACACCGACGAAAGTCATCATCACCAGTGCGTAGCGGGAGAATTCCTCGGACCAGGTGAGACTGTCGTTGAACACGTAGCGGAACAGCACGCCCGCCAGCACGACGAGGAATGTGGCGAGGACGAGCATCGTGCCGATGCCGTCCTCCACATTGGCAAGCAGCAGCTTGAGAGCTTTCTGCAAGGTAAATGCCCTTTCGCCTAGAGCGCACGGATGCGGGCTATGACGTCTTCATCGACGCCAAGCGTTTTGGCGAGCTCGTCGACCGCTCCCTTGACCGCTTCGCGGAACGCCGGAATGTCCGGATTCACGAAGGTGATGAGGTTCTTGTCGGCCATCTCGGCGCGCAGGTTTTCTTCCTGTGAGACGATGGCGTCGGTCGATTCCGCCGAGAAGGCATCGGCTGCCTGCTGCATGCAGGCCTGATGCTCAGGCGAAAGCGAATCGAGCGTCGAGGAAGCGGCGACCCACAGGATGTATTCCATCATGTGGCCGGTGAGGTTGGCGTATTTCTGCACCTCGTAGAACTTCGTTGCATAGGTCATGTGCAAGGGGTTGGCCGAGGCTTCGACGACACCCTGCTGCAGTGCGAGATAGACTTCATGCAGCGGAATCGGCGTGGGATTGGCGCCGACCGCCTTGGGGAAAGCCAGGTAGATGGGTGTATCGGGCACGCGCACCTTGAGGCCCTTCATATCGGCCGGAGTTTCGATCGGCTTGTTCGAGGTGATGTTGAAGGCGCCGAAGAAGCCCGCCGACATGATCCTGGCGCCGGAGACCTGGTTCCAGCCTTCCCACAGTTCCTTGAACACGTCGCTGGTCATGTAGCGCAGCGCGTGGTCGCGATCGTCGAACAGGAAGGGCGCTGCGCCGACGGCTAACGGCGGGTAGGACTGCGAAGCGAAAACCTGGCCGGTGAGGATAATGTCGATGCCGCCGAAGCGGACCTGCTCGTTCATCGCATTCTCGGTACCGAGCTGGGACACCGGATAGATGGTGATGGTATGCTCGCCGTTCGTGCAGGCGGCAAACTGCTCGGCGGCATGTACCGCGGCGAGATGCATGGGATGGGTGGTTTCATAGGTATGGCCGAGCTTAAGCTCGCGCGCCTGTGCGGGCACGGCCGCCAGAGCCGTGCCGGCGAGAAGCGCCGACATCACAACTGCAGACCATCTCGACATAGGGTTCCTCCTGTTCTATATAGAGAATGATGTTCTATATAGAGCATGGAAGGCGATAACGCCCTTGTCAAGCGGGTCGTTGCGCCCGATGGTCCCGGTGCAACGGAGGCAGGAATTTTGACGACAATTGCCGTTCCCGCGGTGGCAAAAGCGATCTCGATTGTGCGATTTCTCAACGAGCAAACGGGGCTGGAGGCAAGCCTGCATACGCTGGCTACCGAGCTCGAGGTCACCAAGAGCCACTGTCACAACATCATGAAGACGCTGCTCGGCGCGGGCTGGGTTTCCTATGACGAGCGCCGGCGCGTCTATGCGCTGGCACCGCGCATGCTGGCCGACATATCGGGGCTCATGGCCCGGCAGGGCGCGACTAGCGGCCTGCTGCATGATGAATTGGTGCGCCTTTCAGCCCGCATCAATACGACCTGCGCCATCAGCCGCGTCGATGCCGACGGGAGCTTCGTTGTCGTCGATAAGGCCGACGAGGGCAAGGGATTCCGCGTGAGCGTGCCGGTGGGACACCGCTTTGCCCCCGATTCCACGGCCCAGTTCCGTGTTCGCCTCGCCTGGTCGGACGAAGCCTCCATGCAACGGCAACTGGCCGCGTGGGTGCCGGTACAGCGCACGCCCACCAGTGTCATGTCACGCGAGCAGATGGAGCACGAGATCCGCCTGACCAGGGAGCGCAACTTCACCATCAGCCGGGCCGAATACACGCCCGGCGTCATGACCTTTGCCGCTCCCATCTTCGATGCCTTTAGCCGCATCTCCCTGATCCTCGTCGCCCTCGGCGTCGCCGAGGACCTGCAGGCGCGCCAGGAGATCGTCGCCGAAGAATTGCTTGCCACCGCCGGCAGGATGAACGCCTTCACGGGGATGAAGTCGTAGGTCACGCATAACCCAGTCGTACTCCAGGCGCTTTCAGGAGAAGTGGGTGCCACCTCCCGCTGGGCGCCTCCCTGCAGGTGCGCAGGGACCGAGCTGCAAAACGGGCTTGCGGTCCAGCACCAGGTCAACCTTCGGTGCCTGCCGCCTGGCGCTATCTGTATCTATAAACTGCCCTTTGTTCTGCCCGGGCGAGCTCCATGTGTGAAGCTATTCCGACTCGTGTCTGCCGTCGTCGGATATTCCCAAGGACGGCCTCGTCCTGCCGGTTCCTGCGGGAGCATCCCCGCGTGCCAGAACCTACGGGATCCGGCCCGAGAATCTGAATTTGGCGGAGCAGGGTGGTATAACCACCGAGATAGTGATCCTGGAGCCGACCGGCGCCGAAACCCAGTTCGTAGCCAAACTGGGCTCGCAAACGATCACCGGCTTGGTGCGGGAGAGGCTATCCATGCAACCCGGATCGCCGCTGCGCATCCAGCCTCACATGGACGCCGTGCATCTTTTCGATGAGAACGGCGACCATCTCTGAGCCACTAGCCACGCTGCGTAGGAACGGTCGGTCATTTGGATGGGCACACGTTTCCCTCTCTAGCTGTCAGCGTTGAAACGTGCGTTGGGAGATTGGGCGAGAGCGCATTCCAACCCGGTGCACCGTAGAAGCCTCGCGGGACAGAAGTCATGCCAGCTCCATATGGCTGGACTATCTGTTCGAGCGCTTGCCCGAAGAACGGATTATCATCGTATCTCGGGCTCGCGCATCGCCCTGGAGGCAAGCGGCACGATCCCTACTCGGTTGCAGTGTTGGAGGCGCTTTCTCCTCCGCTACCATCAACCTCCCCGTAGCCGCTTCGTCTGCCTCGCGCGTCACGAAATTGGTGCCTTCTATGGCATAGTCGATGATGTCGGCCATGCGCGGCACGTTGCGCGCCAGTGAGCCGCGCGGCGAAGCAAGGAAGATTTCCTGCGCCGGCAGTGCCGGGGTGACGTCGAGCTCGATGAGCGCGCCCGACGCCAGATTGTCCTGGGCAACGCAGGTCGGCAACACGCAGACGGCGTCGCCTTCCACCGCCACCTGCTCGATAGCCGCGATGGAATTGCAGGTACTGATCCGCGCCGGGATAAGGCCGTGGCTCGCGAACCAATCCATCAGGATGGAATAGGTCGGCGACGGCGACGGGTTGGTGAGGATGGGCAATTGCTTGATGTCGTCCGGGCTGAAGCTCTTCTGCGGCAGGTCGAGCCGGGGGCTCGCAACCCATGAAAGCAATTGCCGCCCGATGAGATCGAGCCGGAAGATGCGTGTCGAATCCGGTTGCGCGACGATGGCGAGATCGAGCAGGCCTTCCTCGAGCCGCTGCGTCAGCACCCGGCTGTTGTCGACGGTGACGGCGACGTTGAGTTCGGGATGGTGCCGTTCCAGCGCATGCATGAAGCGCGACAGGCAACAGAGCGCAAAACTGTCGGGAACGCCAAGACGCAGCAGGCCGCGTAGCGGTCCGACATCGCGCACATGGCCGTCGAGGTCGCTCAACAGCGAAATGATACGCTCGACATGATCGAACATGGCGCGCCCCTTGTCCGTCATGCGGATGCCGCGGCTGCTGCGGGCAAAAAGGTCGCCGCCGGCTGCCGCTTCCAGCTCGCGGATGCGGATCGAAATCGAGGGTTGCGTGAGGGCGAGCCGCTCGGCCGCGGCGCGGAAACTGCCGAGGCGGGCAACCCAGTAATAGGCTTCGAGTTGGGGGAGGCTTCTGAACATAAGGAATTTCTATCACCAAATTTTGCTGTTCCAATTGGAAAGATGCGCATCCCTGCGGCTAGCCTCGATATGAATGCCCTTGCGGCCCGGTAAGCCGATAGGGGTTGCTTATCGAGGATTTGATCTGATGAATTATGAAGCAGGCAGGCTGAAGCGCCCGATCACCGACGAGGTTCGGCAATCGGTGCGCGAGGACTTTCCGGAAATTGCGGACATCAAGGACGCAACGCTGCGCGAGAAGGTCGTCGAAGCCTGGGCGCATGCCCTTTGCGAATCGTCGTTCACGCGTGCCACCGATATTCCGGGTGCCGGAAATCCGGGCGATTTCGAGCTTGTGCGCGGCAATCAGACCGATCACATCCGGGCCGTCGCGCGTATTGCAACGCAACTGGCCGACGACTTCGCCACGCATTTCCCCGAGATCGACATCGATCGCGACACCGTGCTGGCGGGCGCCATCATCCATGACGTTGGCAAGGCCTTCGAGTTCGATCCGGTAAATCTCAAGCGCTGGAACGACGATCCGTCACGCGCCGGCCAGCCGTCGCTGCGCCATTCGGTGTTCGGCGCCCATGTCTGCCTCGCCGTCGGCTTGCCCGAGGAAATGGCCCATATCGCGCTCGGCCATTCCCGCGAAGGCCAGCACATCGGCTTGAGCCTTGAATGCATGTTCGTACGCCTCGCCGATCATTCCTGGTGGGACCTCGCGGCGGCCTCGGGCCTGCTCAAGGCCGACACCATGCAGAATGCCCAGAAGATGACGCGCCGCCGCGCGCCCAAGCCGGCAGCCTGAGGAGAATTGGATATGGTCGAACGCCTCCAGATCGGTCCGCGCATGAGCCAGGTCGTGATCCACAAGGACACGGTCTATCTCTCCGGCCAGATCGCCGACCAGCCGCTCGGCGGCATTGCCGAGCAGACGGCGTCGGTTCTCGCCAAGATCGAAAAGCTGCTCGGCGATGCCGGCTGCACGCGCTCGGACCTGCTGAGTGTCACGGTACTCTTGCCGCACATAGCCGATTTCGATGCGATGAACGCCGTTTACGACCGCTGGATCGATCCGTCGAATCCGCCGAGCCGGGCATGCTATGAGGCCCGCTTGGCGGACCCGAACCTGCGCATCGAGATCACCGCGATCGCCGCGCGGGGCGGGGCCTGAAAGCAAGCGAGGCCGGGCCATGGGTATTGCACTTAATTTCGAAAGCGTTCTTGCCTATTGGCCCGACCTGCTGGGCGGTGCCCTGCTGACCCTGCGCCTCTCCTTGATGGCGATGCTGATTGGCCTCGCCATCGCCATTCCCTGCGCCTGGGCACGCGCCGATGGTCCGGTTGCCGTAAAGCGGCTGATCGGTGTCTACGTGGAAGCGGTCCGCAATACGCCGCTCCTCATCCAGATCTATATCGTCTTCTTCGGCCTGCCGGGTCTGGGCCTGCGGCTCTCGGCCGATAACGCGGCGCTACTGGCGCTGGCGCTCAATGTCGGCGCCTATTCGACCGAGATCATCAGGGCCGGCATCCAGTCGATCGACCGCGGCCAGATCGAGGCGGGCAGGGCACTGGGACTGCGCGGCGCGCAAATCTTCCGCCATGTCATCATCCGCCCGGCAGTGCGCAACATCTATCCGGCGCTCACCAGCCAGTTCATTATCCTCATGCTGTTCTCGAGCCTGGTCTCGGCGATTTCGGCCAACGACCTGTCGTCGGTCGCCAACCACGTGCAGTCGGTCACCTTCCGCAGCTTCGAGGTCTACATCCTCGTGACCGCGATCTATTTCGCGCTGTCGTCGGGCATGTCGGCGTTCTTCGCGCTGATCTACCGGCGCTTCATCCATTATCCGACGCGCTAGGGAGCCGATGCCATGATCAGACCATTCGGCTATCCGGAATTCCTCTTCTTGCTCGAAGGCGCGCGCTGGACCATCGTGCTCTCGCTCGTCGCCTTTGCCGGCGGCACGATCGGCGGCCTCTTCGTTGCGCTCCTGCGCATCTCGTCCGTCGCCTGGCTACGCTGGATCGCCACCGCCTATATCCGCATCTTCCAGGGCACGCCGCTATTGATGCAGCTGTTCCTGATCTTCTTCGGCATCGGCAGTTTCATCGAGATCGACCCGTGGCTCGCCGCTGCGCTCGGCCTCGGGCTCAATGCGAGCGCATTCCTCGGCGATATCTGGCGCGGCTGCATCGAGGCGGTGCCACGCGGCCAGTCGGAAGCAGCGCTCGCGCTCGGCCTCAACTATCCGGACCGCATGCGCTTCGTCGTTTTGCCACAGGCCCTGCGCCTGGCCTTCGCGCCAACGGTCGGATTTGCCGTGCAGGTCGTCAAATCCACCTCGCTCGCTGCGATCATCGGTTTCACCGAGGTCACGCGCGCCGGGCAGATCATCAACAATGCGACGTTCCAGCCGTTCCTCGTCTTCGGCATCGTCGCTGTCATCTACTTCGTCCTGTGCTGGCCGCTGACCCTGCTCAGCGACAATCTCGAACGCCGCGCCAGCACAAGCGCTTCACGTTCATAACCCAAGGGAGACAAACGAAATGAACAATTCGATACGCATGTCGCGACGCTTCGTCATGGCGCTCTGCGTCGGCGCCGCGCTCAGCCTTACTGCCGCCGGCGCGGCGGTGGCCCAGACGGTCGACGAAATCAAGCAGAAGGGCGTTTTGACCGTCGGTGTACTGGTCGACTTCCCGCCTTTCGGGCTGCTCAATACCAGCGGCCAGCCGGACGGCTACGATCCTGATCTTGCCCGCATGCTGGCCGAAAAGATGGGCGTGAAGCTCGAACTGGTGCCGGTATCGGGCCCCAACCGTGTCCCCTATCTGCTGAGCAATCGCGTCGATCTCCTCATCGCCGCCCTCGGTATCACCAAGGAGCGTGCCGAGCAGGTTGATTTCTCCGATCCCTCGGCGACGGTGAACCAGGTGCTCTATGCGCCCAAGGATATGGAACTCAAGGACCTTGCCGATCTTTCCGGCCATACGATCGGTGTCGCTCGCGGCAGTGCGCAGGATATCACGCTGACCAAGTCGGCGCCGGCCGATGCCAATATCCGCCGCTTCGATGACGATCCGTCAACGCTCCAGGCATTGCTTGCGGGGCAGGTCGATACGATCGCCATGTCGACCCTGCTGATCGCCGACATCGCCAAGGTGGCCAATGTCGACAATTACGAGATCAAGTTCCCGATCCAGACGCTGGTCCATGGCATCGCCATGCGCAAGGGCAATGCCGAGCTGCAGGCCTATATCAACGACTTCCTCAAGGAAGTGAAGGCAAACGGCAAGCTCAACGAAATCCACCGCAAGTGGGTTGGCGTCGACTTCACCGATGTCGCAAAGCCGGACGTGCAATGACCCTCGCTCACGATCTCGATCCCTCCGGCGCAACGCCGGGGGGACAGGCCATTACGATCGCCGGCCTCAACAAGTGGTACGGGCAGATGCACGTGCTCAAGGACATCGATCTCACGGTGGACTGGGGCGAAAGGATCGTGCTCTGCGGTCCCTCGGGTTCGGGCAAATCGACGCTGATCCGCTGCATCAACCAGCTCGAGCGGCATCAGTCCGGTTCGGTGACAGTGGACAATATCGCCCTCGGCGGCAGCGTCCGCGACCTCGCCGCCCTGCGCCGCGAAGTCGGCATGGTGTTCCAGCACTTCAATCTCTTTCCGCACATGACCGTGCTGGAAAATTGCATGCTGGCGCCGATGCGCGTCCGTGGCGTCAGGCGTGCGGAAGCCGAGGAGACGGCTCGTGGATTGCTGGCCAAGGTGCGCATTCTCGACCAGGCCGAGAAGTATCCCGGCCAGCTCTCCGGTGGCCAGCAGCAGCGCGTCGCGATTGCAAGGGCGCTCTGCATGCGGCCGCGGATCATGCTCTTCGACGAACCGACCTCGGCGCTGGACCCCGAGGCGGTGAAGGAAGTGCTCGACACCATGGTTGAACTGGCCCGCGAGGGCACGACCATGATCTGCGTGACGCACGAAATGGGCTTTGCCAAAAGCGTCGCCGATCGCGTCGCCTTCATGGCGGATGGCCACATCGTCGAGGTTGCCGACCCGGAAACCTTCTTTACCGCGCCACGCTCGTCGCGGGCTCGCGAATTCCTCGAGCAGATCCTGCACTAGGACCGGAATGAAGCCCAACCTGCTCGTACTCACGCCACTGCTCGTCGAGACCCAGGAAGCGCTTGCCAGGCACTTCGAGGTCCACCGGCTCGCTGGGGGCAACGCGATAGATTTTGGCAATGAGGTGCAGGCGTTGGTGACCGGTGGCGATATTGGCCTGCCGGCCGACCTGGCGGAAAAGCTCCCCAGGCTCGAAATCGTCTGCATCAACGGCGTTGGCTACGATCGTGTCGACCTCGAGCGGGCACGCGAGAAGGGCTATCGCGTCGCCATCACTCCCAACGTCCTGACGGCCGACGTTGCCGACCATGCCGTTATGCTGGTGCTGGGCCTGACGCGCCAGATCTGCCGTGCCGACCGGTTCGTGAGAGATGGGGACTGGGGGCGGGGCGGCTTCGGGCTTACCCGCAGTATCGGGCACCTGAAATGCGGAATCTTCGGCTTGGGCCGAATTGGCGAGGCCATCGCCAGACGGCTTGAAGGTTTTGGCTGTTCGATTGCCTATTGTTCGCGCCAGCCCAAGCCGGTGCCGTACGAGTACTATACCGATGTGACGGAGCTAGCGGCAGCGGTCGATGTGCTGATCGTTGCGGCAGCGGCAACGGCCGAAACCCGTCATCAGGTCGATGCCAAGGTCTTCGATGCGCTGGGCGCCGATGGCCTGCTCGTCAACGTGGCGCGTGGCTCGATCGTCGACCAGGCGGCGCTGGCGCGCTACCTGCAATCCGGCCGGTTGGGTGGTGCCGCCCTCGATGTCTTTGAGGACGAACCGTTGACCGATCGCGACCTCATCGAGGCGCCGAACACCTTGCTGACGCCGCATATTGCCAGCGCCACCTTCGAGACACGCCGGGCGATGGGCGAACTGGTGATCGCCAACCTGCTGGCACACTTTTCCGGCCAGCCGGTGCCAGGCGCTATCGTCTGAGAGAGCTCACTCAAGAGTTCCCGCCGGTTCCGTATTCGATCCAACACGACGCATCTGACCAGCTCGCCTTAGCCTCGACAGAGAGCAGGGCGTTCGCAGGTCAGTTGCGCTGTGGTCTGCCCGGTTTGATCCCTCTTGACCAATCCATAGATTGGAGTAGTTTTGGCATACCAAATTTTATTTTGGCATGCCAAAACTGAGGAGAGGTAGGCGATGCCCGAGAACGCGACCACACCATCCCACTTCAAGGAGAAGCTGCACTACGAAACGGGAGCGGTTCGCTACGCGCACGAATTCAAACGCCGGCTTCGCATCTGTGCGATTGGGGCCGGGCGTCATCCTTATTTCAATACACTGCCCGTCCTGCGTTTTTGCCCCGTCGATCTCCTGGCCATCGCCGATCTCAATCCTGTCCGTGCGGAAGCAGCGGCGCGCGATTTCGGCGCCCGTCATCACTACACGGACTACAAGGAGATGCTGGCAAAGGAAAAACCGGAAGCGGTCTTCATCGTTACCAGCTACGACAAGGAGGGGCGCAACTACGGCTATCAGATTGCGCTCGATGCTCTTGCCGCCGGCTGCCACGTCTGGATGGAAAAACCTACCGGACATTCCGAAGCCGAAGTGCGCAATGTCATGGAAGCGGCAAAGCGCGCCAATCGCACGGTCATGACCGGCCTGAAAAAGATGTTCACGCCGGGTGTCCTGCGCGTCCGCGACATCGTGAAATTGCCGGAATTCGGCGGCGCCACATCAATCTACATGCGGTATCCGCAGCCGATCGCCGCTTTTTCGGAACGGGCCGATCTGCGCGCCGTCTATGGGCTGCTCGATCATATCTGGCATCCGATGGCGGTCGTTACCAGCATTATGGGTGAGCTTGCGTCATTTTCCTATCAGTGGGAGCCGCAAGCCCAGGCCTCGATGTTCCTGATGCGGTTCAAAACCGGCTCTATTGGCACCCTGCACCTTGCTGCGGGCGTTTCCGGTTCCAGCCCGATGGAGCATCTCGAAGTCATCGGCAACGGTGCCAACGTCGTGCTCAATAACGGCGTGAATCTCACTTATTACCGCCCGTCGGAACGCGTGGACTATGGGGGGCCGACCTATCTCGTTCCCAACGAGACGGCGCCATTGAGCTGGAGTCCGGAATTCTCGCACGGCGCTCTCCACAACAACGGTAATTTCCTGCTCGGCTACTACAACGAGATATCTCACTTCTGCGAGCAGGTGCTCGCCGGCAAACCGGTGACCGGTGGCACGCTCGATCAGGTGCTCGAGATCATTCGGATGTTCGACGCGATCCGCACCCATGATGTGGGCGAAGTCATTTCCATGTCCTCGCGCTGATTGCCTGTGCGCGCCGATGCGGCGCGCACACCCCAACTCCCATACCATTAGGAATACGCAATGAATTTCCCCGGCCGTTTCGCACCGGATCCGAAGCACACGACCACGACAGAATGGGGTTCACTGGCGTGGATGGTGAATTCCCGCCTGGTTCAGGACGCCGAGATGACGGTGGGCCTGGTGACGATAAATGTCGGCTACGGCAACCCCGTTCATATCCACCCCAATTGCGAGGAAATCGTCTACGTCGTCGCTGGCCGTTGCGACCAGATCATTGCGGGCAAAAGCTGCCCTCTGAAGGTCGGCGAAGGCCTCGTGATCCCGCGCAACGCAGAGCACTACTCGATCAATACCGGTGACGAACCGCTCGTCGTGCTCGTCTGCTACTCATCGCCCGACCGCCAGACCATCTTTCTCGACGGCGGCTCGGAGGGCTGACCAGAAGGGCTGACGACGACAATAACCGAGGAGGAAAAGAGATGGTCACGGTCGCACTTTTAGGCACGATGGACACCAAGGGAGCCGAATATGAATGGATAAGCCGGCGGCTCGTCGATTTGGGCTGTACGCCTTTGGCGATCAATTGTGGCGTCTATCCGCCGGCCATACCGGTCGATATCGATGCCGACGAACTCGCAAATGCCGCGGGCACGTCATTGGAAGCGCTGCGTGCCTCAGGCGACCGTGGCAAGGCGATGACGGCCATGGCCAAGGGGGCGGGCATCGTACTGGCCCGTCTTCAAGAGGAAGGCAGGATCGACGGGGTGCTCGCCCTGGGTGGATCGGGCGGCTCGTCCGTTGCCGGTACGGCGATGCAGGCTTTACCGGTTGGCTTTCCCAAACTGCTTGTGTCGACCATGGCCAGCGGCGATGTCTCGCCCTATGTCGGCACCACCGACGTTACATTGATGTACAGCGTCGTCGATGTGGCGGGCATCAACAGCATTTCCCGCCAGGTGCTCGGCAATGCAGCGGCCGCGATTGCGGGTATGGCCGGCCGGCCCGTTGAAAAAGCCGGTTCGGATGAACGCCCGCTCATTGCCGCCAGCATGTTCGGCGTGACCACGTCTTGCGTCACCGCTGCGCGCACTCGGCTTGAGGAACTAGGCTATGAGGTCGTCGTCTTCCATGCCACCGGCTCCGGCGGCAGGTCGATGGAAAGGCTCGTCGCGTCCGGCTTCTTTTCAGGTGTGCTCGATCTTACCACGACCGAACTTGCCGACGAACTCGTCGGTGGGGTTCTGACCGCCGGCCCCGATCGCCTCGAGGCTGCTGGCCGGGCTGCGGTGCCGCAGGTCGTGAGCCTTGGTGCCCTCGATATGGTCAATTTCGGCCCTCGCAGTACCGTGCCGGCCGAGTTTGAATCGCGCCACCTCCATGTCCACAACGACACGGTGACGCTCATGCGCACGACCAAAGAGGAAATGGCGCAGCTCGGAAGGATCGTCGGCGAGAAACTGACACGCAGCGCATCACCGACCACGGTCTTCATTCCGCTCAAGGGCGTATCCGCCATCGATGTCGACGGGGCGCCATTCCGTGACGAAGCTGCCGACGAAGCGATGTTCGTAGCGTTGCGCGAAGAGCTGACCGGCTCGCAGGTCCGTCTTGTCGAGTTGGACAACGCCATCAACGATGCAGCGTTTGCCCTGGCGACCGCCGACGAGTTGCATCGCCTCATCCAACGGCCGAACTGAGGAGAACAGTCATGTCGCGCTCTGAACTCAACATGCGTTTTCGCGATGCAGTCGCGCAAGGACGTTTTCTCGTCGGTGCCGGTGCCGGCACGGGGCTTTCCGCCAAGCTTGCAGAAGCAGGTGGGGCCGACCTCATCATCATCTACAATTCCGGGCGCTATCGCATGGCCGGCCGCGGATCGCTGGCTGGTCTCATGCCTTACGGCGATGCCAATGCCGTCGTGGTCGATATGGCGGCCGAAGTCCTGCCGGTGGTGAAAAAGACGCCCGTGCTTGCCGGTGTATGCGGCACGGATCCATTTCGGCTCATGCCGGTCTTTCTCGACCAGCTGAAAGCCATGGGGTTTGCCGGCGTACAGAATTTTCCCACCGTCGGATTGATCGACGGGGTCTTCCGGCAAAACCTTGAAGAGACCGGCATGAGCTTCGGGCTCGAAGTGGACATGATCCGCCTTGCAGTCGAGCGCGATCTGCTTGCCGTGCCCTATGTCTTCAACGAAGACGAGGCAATCGCCATGGCTAAAGCAGGGGCCGATATCCTTGTTGCTCATGTCGGCCTCACATCGAGCGGGACGATCGGGGCGCAAACCGTGCTTACCCTCGACGCCGCCGCTACCCGCATCCAGCAGATACGCGACGCCGGCATATCCGTGAACAAGGACGTCATTGTCCTTTGTCATGGCGGTCCGATCGCCGAGCCGCAGGACGCCAAATACGTGCTCGAACATACGGAGGGCATCCACGGCTTCTTTGGCGCTTCCTCGATGGAACGCCTGCCGACCGAAACGGCGATCACAGATCGCGTGCGGGCCTTTGTCAACCTGGGTGTCGCGCGATGACGATACGACTGGCATTCAGCAATCTGGCATGTCCCGACTGGAGCTTCTCGCGGATCGCCGCCGCAGCGCGCGAGTACGGCTATGATGGCCTTGAGCTGCGTCTTGTCGACAGGCAGCCGATCGATGCGAACCTGCTTCGGCAAAAGCTGCCGGTCCTGCGTACGGAACTCGATGGCCTGCCCATCGCTTCGCTCAACAGCTCCATACGGCTTGCCGTGGATGGCGACGAATGGCTGGATGAGTTTGCAGCTCTCAGCGAGTTGGCCAACCAGCTTCACGTACCCTCCATCCGCGTCTGGGGCGGTGACTATGATCCATCCGTTTCGGAAATGGCGGCCATTGCCCGTGTAGCCGAGCGGCTCAACGAGGCGGGACGGATCGCGACGCATGCCGGGATCACGGTGGCGCTCGAAACCCATGATTCCTGGCGCATGCTGGCGCGCGTAATCAAGGTTTTCGACGCGGTCGAAAACCAGGCGGTTCGCGTGCTGTGGGACATCCAGAACACGCATGCCAAGGGCAACAGCACGCCAGAGGACGTTTGGCGTGCCTTGGGCAGGCGCATCGTTCAGGTGCATGTCAAGGATACGCGGCCTGGCCCCGGGGAATACGGCGAACTTGTCGAACTCGGCACCGGTACGGTTCCTGCCAGGGAGTCGATCAGGCTTCTTGCCGAAAAGAGCTTTGACGGTTGGGTCACCGTCAATTGGTTGAAGTTCCAGCATCCGGAAATCGCTGAACCGGAAGTCGCGCTGCCTCAATACGCCAAAACCCTGCGCAAATGGCTGGCCGCCTGACGTTTATGCGCTTGGGTGCAGCCGGTTTTGCTTGACGGTTGCCACAAGGCGTGCCTAGATTGGTATGCCAAATCTGCAATAGGCATACCAATTAGCTGCAGATTTAAGGGAGGAATGAATGTTGAAATCGACGCATGCCGTAGCCCTGATAGCTGCGGGTACGCTGCTGGCCATATCAGGCCAGGCGACGCTGGCGCAGTCGCAAGTCCTGAAAATCCAGGGGGTGGAGTATGGCTACACTCCCACGGCCATCGAATTGTTCGAAAAGGCCAATCCGGACATCAAGGTGGAATACAGCAACCAGCAGCCGGTATTCGAGGACGGATCGGTGCAGACGCAGTTGCGCTCCGGCAGTGGTGCCGACGTGCTCTATATCTCCACCGGTCCGGCGCGCATCGGTCTCCTGATCCGAAACGACCTTCTGCCAAATCTCGATGATGTTTGGTCGGAGGGCAATCTGAAGCAGAACATGCTGGCGCCGATCGTCGATGCGGTGTCGCGTTATAGCGGCGGCCACTGGTACGAGGTGCCGAACGGCATGGACATCTTCCAGGTTGCCTACAACAAGCAGATCTTCGAGCAACTGGGCGTGTCGGTCCCCAAAACCTGGGACGAGTTCATTGCGATCTGCGACAAGGCCAAGGCAGCAGGCATCACGCCGATTGTTGCGGGGTACCGCGATGGGCTTCAGGCTGGCTGGATGTTCGGCCAGGTCGTGCAGGCCGTGGCTGGGCGGGAGGTCGCCAGCGATGTGCTTTATGGCGATGGTCCCTGGGATCAGCCCGCCATGATCAAGGCTGCCCAGGTGCTCAAGCAGTGGTTCGATGCCGGTTATATGGACGCAGCGACCGTCTCGGCGCTCGATTCCAAGCAGGAACAAGCGGCCTTTTATGCCGGCGGCGGGGCCATGAGCTTTTTGGGCAATACGCACGTGCTGCAGGCGCAGGCCAACGGCCAGGCCGATCCGGCGAACTTCGACGTTTTCCCCTTGCCTTCGCCTAATCCCGATCAGGCTCCGGCGGCGACGGCCGGCATCGGGTCGTCCTGGGTGATGAATCCCGGCACCAAGGTGCCTGAGGCGGCAAAGAAGTGGCTCGAATGGGCTGCAAGCGAGGACTTCGCCAAGTTGATGGTCGAAAGCGGTGGCGGTTCGGTGCCCGCGCGTATCCTGCCGGCCGATGTCAAGGCGTTGCCGCTCATGCAGAACGCCATCGCGCAGGCTCCGACCGCTGGCTACAACCCCAGCGTCGTGGTTGGGGCGCGTACAAAGGATGCCTGGTATGCCGCAGGGCAGGGCATAGCTTCCGGTCAGCTGACGCCCGAAGCAGCGATGGCCAACCTGCAGGCCGCCAAAGAGCAGGACGCCGCTGCTCAATAAATCGGATGGGAACGGCTCGCCACCGGGCCGTTCCCCTCTGTGCATACCCCGATTTTCAACGGCGCTTCCGGGCGCCCGCCAATAGACGAACAGGACCCAAAATGAAGGCCTATATCTCCACCGGCAAATCCGACACTCGTGTAGAATTGACGGAGGTCGATGCTCCCAAGCCCGCACCGGGACATGCGATTGTCAGGGTGGAAGCGATCTCGCTCAATCGTGGCGAACTGGGCGGTCTTGCGACTGCCGGGGCGCGCCCGGGATGGGATTTTGCCGGCATGGTCGCGTCCGCTGCGCCGGACGGTCAAGGGCCTCGCGCAGGTACACGGGTCGCCGGCGTCATCAATGGCGGTGCCTGGGCTGAACAGATATCCGTGCCGGTTGGGCAGATCGGTGAACTGCCAGATGGCATCGGCATGGATGCCGCTTCCACGCTGGGTATTGCCGGCCTTACGGCTCTGCGGGTGCTGAGGGCGGCTGGCACGACGTCTGGCCGCCGAATTCTCGTAACCGGCGGGGCTGGAGCCGTCGGTCGCTTTGCCGTCCAGCTCGGTGCGCTCTATGCCGGCCATGTTACCGCGATGGTTAGCCGTGAAGACCAAGTCGAAGGCGTCAAGGCGCTCGGCGCCGAGGCGGTTGCCGTTGCCGATGCGCCCATCGAAGGGCCCTTCGATATTGTCATCGATGGCGTTGCCGGTCCCGCGCTCGAGGCTGGTATCCGCGCCGCGGGACCAGGTGCGCGCATACTGACCTTCGGCATTGCCAGCGGCAAACCGGCCCAGATCAAATTTGCCGATTTCCGTGGCGCCCCGGGTAGTGCGTTGCAGGGATTCTTCATCTGGCAGTCGGACCTCGCGAGCTTTGGCCGCGATCTGAGCTATCTCGCCACCCTTGCTGCCGGCGGCGTTCTGGAGGCACATGTTGCCAAGCATTTCGCCTGGCAGGATTTGAACGATGGCCTTACCGCGCTCGCCACGCGTGCAGTTTCAGGCAAGATCGTGGTGAAGGTGGCCGGATGACCGCTACCGGGCACGCCATTGCGAGAAGGGCTGCGGCGCCCAACCGGGTCGCCGCCTCCTCTACGGGGCGCCAGCGTCCATTCGACGGTGGCTGGCTTGTAGCCGCGGTGTTCCTTCTGCCGTCGGCAGTGTTCGTCGCGCTTTTTGTGCTCGTACCGACCGGACAGGCCTTCTATCTGTCTTTCTTCAATTGGAACGGACTGTCGGCTGACATGACCTTTGTCGGTCTGCAGACCTTCATCGACGCTCTTACCGATCCGCGTCTCATGGCCTCGCTGTTTTTGACGCTGATCTGGTGGGTCATGCATCTGGTCCTGGCGGTCGGCGGCGGGTTGTTGCTGGCAACGCTCATCGCCCGGCTGACTGCCGGACGTGCCGTATTCCGCACTTTGCTCTTTTTACCGCACGTCCTCTCGCTCAGCGTCGTCGGCGTTGTCTGGGCGCAGATCTACCATCCGAGCATCGGCCTGTTGAATGAGATGCTGAAGCATCTCGGGTTCGGTTTCCTGATCCAGGCCTGGCTGGGCAATACGTCCACGGTGCTGCCGGCCATTGGCGTTGCGAGTGCCTGGCAGGCCTATGGCTTCTACATGGTGATCTATCTCGCCGCCATTCAGGGCATCAGCCGCGAACTCTATGAAGCAGCGCGGATGGATGGTGCCAATGTGTTTCAGGAGTTCTGGTACGTCACCATGCCGGGACTCTATAACGCGACGACCACGGTGATGGTCCTGGCCTTCATCAGCGCCCTCAAGGGCTTTGGCAGCGTTTGGGCGATGACGCAGGGCGGGCCGGGCACCGCCACCGAACTCGTCTCCGTCTATCTTTATCGCGAGGCGTTCCAGTACGGCGAGGTAAGCCGCGCTGCCGCCGGGGGCCTTATCCTGGGCTTCATCGTCATCGTCATCACCATGCTGTTCAATCATTGGCGTGACCGGAGGTTCGACTGATGCTCCGTTTCCTTTCCCGCCAGACCCTGCTGATCCTGCTGATTGCCATAACCGGCCTTTCCCTGTTGCCCTTCGTCTGGGTGGCGCTCAACGCATTCAAGAGCAATGGCGAAATCTTCGGCGCCTCCTTCGGCCTGCCCAAGGAATGGCTATGGGGTAATTTCGAGAAAGCGTGGACGCAGGGCCGGTTTGGCGCCTATTTCACCAACAGTCTTATTTCGTCGGCTGCGGCAACGATTATCGGTGCGGCTATTGCCTGTCCTGCCGGTTATGCCTTTGCCAAGCTTGCTGCCGCGCGCTGGCGCTGGCTCTTCTGGCTCTATCTCTTTGGGTTGACGCTGCCGGCGCAGGCCATCATCGTGCCGTTGTTCTATCAACTGCGCAGCTATGGGCTCACCGACAATATCTGGGGCCTCGTTCTGGTTCTCGTCGGCACGGGGACGCCATTCGCGGTGTTTCTCATGCGCAGCTTCTATCGCGATCTGCCCGATGCGCTGCTCGAAGCAGCAAGGATCGATGGTGCGTCGGAATGGAAGGCATTCCTGCAAATCATGCTGCCACTGTCCAAGCCTGGCATTCTTGCGCTCTGCGTCTTTACCTTCCTCACCGCCTGGAACGAATATCTGCTCGCCCTGCTGCTGCTGCAAAGCGAGGGGACACGGACTATTCCGACCGGATTGGTGGCGTTCTCGAATTCCGATCTTCCTCAGTATGGGCCGCTCTTTGCTGGCATCGTCCTTGCTATGCTGCCATCAATCGGAGTTTACATGATCCTTCAGCGTTCCTTCACGGAAGGACTCGTGGCGGGTTCCGTGAAATAGCGAGTGCGATTAAGCAGGACCGACAAAGTTGGTTTTGCGGTTGCAGGAGAAGACTGATCGATGGCGGCAACGAGCACACTCAACGAGACCACCTACAATCGGATATGGGATCTCATCCTCTCGGGCGAGCTGGAGCTTGGCGCTCGGCTTGACGAACGCGACCTTGCAGAGCGCCTAAACGTCAGCCGTACGCCGATCCGCGAGGCCATCAACCGCCTGGTCCAGGATCGCGTTGTCGTCCGCGAAGCCTATCGCGGCAACTACGTCGCCGCCCTCAACAGTGAAGAGGTGAGCGACGTCTACATCGTCCGCAAGGAACTGGAAGGCCTGGCAATGCGGCTGGCGCTTCCGCGCATGTCCGATCTGGACCTGCAGTACTGTAGCGACCTGGTCAAACGTGGCGACGAGGCGCTGAAGGCCGGTGATCTCGATGCCTATGGTCGCCGCGATAAGGAACTGCATGAGTTCATCATCGAAAAGAGCGACAACCAGTCCCTCAAGCACGTATTGCAGTCCTTGAGCCGGGAGATTCAGCTCGTCAGGACCATCGGCAACAAGAAGCCCACGATAGCCAAAGAAGCGGCATCAGCCCGCCATGCGCTTTTGAAGGCGATGCTCAAGCGTGATTCCGAAACGGCCGCGGCACTCCTCGAACAGCATATTGAGGAGGTGCGCCTTTCGGTGCTCGGCGAGCTGGGCGACTCACCGGCTCGACACCTGTCGTCTGTTCAGCGCTAGCACCCTCACACGAAGGAATTGATGGCGTCGGTTATCGCCTCGGCGATGCCGGGATCGGTCAGCGAATGGCCGGCGCGTTCGATGATGCGCACTTCCGCGTCCTTCCAGGCCTGGGCGAGGCTGAAAGCCGTGACCGGCGGGCAGAGCAGGTCGTGGCGCCCCTGGACGATGACGCCGCGAATGCCGGCGAGCTTGTTCGCCTCTGCCAGCAGTTGATCGGGCGCCAGGAAAGATGCGTTGGAAAAGTAGTGCGCTTCCATGAAGGCGGTGGCGGGCAGGCGTCCGGAGGCCGAGTGGACGGAGGCCATGTCGAGTCGCGTTCGGGCAGGAGCCGCTTCGGAAAGCACGCGTTCCGTATCGTGCCAGGCCCTGGCAGCCGGACCGTGGATAGCGGGATCGGGATCGAGGATGCGGCGCCAATAGGCATCCAGCGGATCGGCACGCTCGTCCTCGGGCAGGAGGCTTAGGAAATCCTCGTAAAGGCCCGGATGAAAATGACGGAGCCCGGTGCCGAAGGCCCATTCCAGTTCGGCGCGCGTGCCGAGAAACGTCGCGCGCAGCACGAGGCCGATGACGCGCTCCGGATGGCGTTCGGCATAGGCAAGGCCCAGCGTTGCGCCCCAGGAGCCGCCGACCACGAGCCAGCGGTCGATCCCCAGCGTCGCCCGGATCGCTTCCATATCGGCGATGAGATGCGCGGTCGTGTTGCCGCGCCTCTCGCGGGCCGGCTGGCTGCGGCCGGCGCCGCGCTGGTCGAACAGGACGGCGCGGAACTTTTTGGGATCGAACAGTCGCCGCTGGCCGGGCTGGCAGCCGCTGCCGGGGCCGCCATGGAGGTAAACCGCCTGCATACCGTCGGCGCTGCCAACGGTTTCGACATAGAGCTCGTGGCCGTCTCCCACCGGCAGCATCTGGGTTGAAAGCGGCGCGAAGGGATCGGCAACCGCTACGGCTTCAGGCGTCATCGGTGGGTTCCGGCTCCAGCGTGCCACCGGCGAAATTGCGATAGATGAGCCGATTGCTGCCATGTGCCGCTTCGGTTTCGGCGGTCTTGAAGATCGTTTCGTGCAACGGCGAGAGGCTGCAGGCCGGATCGGTATTGCCGGCGCTGCCGGTCAGGGCGAAGGCCTGGCAGCGGCAGCCGCCATAGTCGATCTCCTTGAAGGCGCAACTCTGGCACGGCTCGGGCATCCAGCCGGTGCCGCGATAACGGTTGAACGCATCGGAATTCTGCCAGATCCAGGCGATCGAGTGGTTCGAGCGCACCGACTCGAAATCGAGATCGGTGATGGTCTCGGCGGCATGGCACGGCAGCACCTTGCCGGCCGGGGTGATGTTGAAGAACTGCCGGCCCCAGCCGCCCATGCACTTCTTGGGCCGCAAGGCGTAATAATCCGGCACGACGAAATCGATATCGAGAATGCCCTTGAGGCGGCCTCGCACCTCCTCGACGATCGCCGTCGCCTCATCGATCTGTTCGATCGTCGGCATCAGCGCAGCGCGATTCTTCAGCGCCCAGCCGTAATACTGGACATTGGCGACTTCGATGCGATCGGCGTCGAGCTCGACCGCCAGGTCGATCATCTCGCGCAATTGGTGCAGGTTCTGCCGGTGCATGACGGCATTGACCGTCAGCGGCAGGCCAAGCTCACGGGCCCATCCGGCCGCTTCCAGCTTTTTGGCATGGCCGTTCCGGAAGCCGCCGATGCGGTTGGCGAGAACCGGATCGCTGGCCTGGAAGCTGATCTGGATGTGGGCAAGCCCGGCATCGGCGAGCGCTGCGAGCTTGTCGCGCGTCAGCAGCACCGCCGAGGTGATGAGGTTGGAATAAAGTCCGAGATCGCTGGCATGCTGCACCAGGTCGACGAGGTCCTTGCGCACGGTCGGTTCGCCGCCGGAAAAATGCACCTGCAACACGCCGATCTCGGCGAGTTCGGTCAGGACGGCCTTCCATTCCTCCGTCGTCAGCTCGTTGCCGGCGCGCTCCATTTCGATCGGATGGGAGCAATAGCCGCATTGCAGCGGGCAGCGATGCGTCAGCTCCAGCAGCACGGCCAGCGGAATGCCATAGGTCGCAGCGACCGAGCGACCCGGCTGTTCGAGGATGGCGAGGCCGTCATTGGGATCGGCGAGCACCGGGCTGGCATCGGTCATGGTGGGGCTCATGAAACCTCCTTTGCCGCTTCGACGACGAAGCCGGAATTGGCGAGGTCCTGCAGCATGGCAATGACGTCGCCGCCGATCTCCGCGACGGGAGCCGTGTATTTCTCGGCCAGTTGCGCGGCGATATCGGCGACGCTGCGCTGGCCGTCGCAGAGCTGCAGGATTTCGACGGCGATGTCGTCAGGCGCCAGCACGCGTTCGGGCACCAGCAGTACCCAGCGCTTTCGCGTGTCGTCGAAGCGCAGCCTCGTGCCGCGCGCCAGCACCGGAACGCTGACTTCGGAAACCGTAAGGCGCCGCCGTGCGGCTGGCGCTGGGGCGGTCATTTCGTCTCCGGCACGAAGGCGCCGGGTGGAATGTGCCCTTCGACATAGGCGTGGTGCAGCGCATCGAGCTGCACCCACAGCACATTGGTCTTGAAGATCAGCGCATTGCAGACGAGCCGCCGTTCCTCGGGCGTGCGGGCATTGGTCTTCACCCATTCCAGCGCGTAGTCGGCATCGCGCGGCGCCTGTTCGAGGCGGCGGCGGAAATAGGCCATGACCGTGGGATTGATGAAATCGTAGTGCTCCAGCATGCCGGAAATGCGCTCGGCATGCAGGTTCGGCGCGAACAGTTCCGTGAGGCACGAGGCGATGGCTTCGAGCGGCGAGCGGTCGCGGCAGAAATGCACATAGGCTTCGACGGCAAAGCGCGTTGCCGGCAGGATGCCCTCGGTGGATTCGACATAGGCGTTGTCGAGCCCGAGGCCCGCCGTGAGCTGCAGCCAGCGCTCGATGCCGCCCTCGCTGTGCTCTTCGCCGTCGTGGTCTTCCAGGCGATGGCGCCATTCGATGCGCGTCGCGCGGTCGCGGAAGCGGGAAATGACCACGGCATCCTTGATCGGAATGGTGCTCTGGTAGAAGTAGCGGTTGAGCGCCCAGGCCTGCACCTGGCCCTTGTTCAGCTTGCCGCCGTGCAGCAGGTGATGGAACGGGTGCAGGTTGTGGTAGCGCGTGGCGCCGATATGGCGCAGCGCCGCTTCCAGTTCCTCGGCCGAATTGAGCGGGGCGTTGGTGTCGATCGAAAATGCCGTCAGCGCTGTCAAAGCGTAATCTCCATCCCATCGGCGGGTATCTGCCAGCCCGCCGCCTCGGCTTGCTGGCGCTCGTTCGAGGCCGGTTGCAGCGCCGGATTTGAATTGTTGATGTGCAGGAAGAACTTGCGATCGATGCCAAGCCCGGCGAGCGCCGGAATGGCGGCATCCATGGCGATGTGGCCCATGCGCTGGCCGGTCTTGCTGCCGAGCCCGAGGGCGATCAATTCGTCGTCGTGCCAGAGCGTGCCGTCGAAAAATATCAGCGATGCCCCATCGAGATAGGGCGTGAGCTCGGGCGTTATGCCGGCGCAGGCGGCGAGAAAGACGAAGCTGCGTCCATCGGATGTGTCGGTGATCCTGAGGCCGAGCGTATCGCCATCGTCGTTTTCCGCTACACCCTCGAGGAAAAGTGCCGTCTTGCCGGGGGCCGCGAAGGGCAGGATTTCCAGCCCCGAAGGCGTGCCATCGGGAAGGCTCGGCTCGAAAGGCGTGCCGGGAGCGATGGCGATGCGCTTGACCTTGTCGGGCGCCAGCACGTTGAAAATGCTGTTGGCGTTGAGGATTTCGTGCACGCGCTCATGGGCATAAAGCCCGAACGGCCAGCCCTCGCGCATCGATAAGAGACCAGCAACGGCATCCACCTCGCCATTGGTGAGGATGACGCCGGCGATCGGGCTGTGGCGCAACTGGCCGGGCCTCGGATGCAGGACCGGATTGTCGATGATCTGCTGGCGCAGGTCGGGCGAAGCGTTGATCAGGAACCAGTTGCTGTCGTCGGCGCTGATGGCGAGCGATGCCTGCGTGGCACGCAGTTGCGGTTCGCTGGTGCGGGCGGCAGTGCAGTTGTCGCAGCCGCAATTCCATTGTGGCAGACCGCCGCCTGCCGCGGTTCCCAAGGTGACGATTTTGATCATGACCGGTATCCGCGGCAGGATGCCGTCATTACTTGCGCGTGGCGCAAGCGTACATGTTGATTTCCATGCTGACCGGCACTTCGATGATCTTCGGCTTATTCCAGGCCATAATCTTCTCCTCAAAGAAACGCGGCGATATTGCCGCTGCGAGAAGAGGTTAGCGCCCTTATCGTGCAGTGCACTCTATCAGCACGATAGGAAGCGCCTATGGCGCGATGGCCTAGAACTCCGTCCCGCTCATGCGGTCGAGGAAGGGCGGCGTCGGCAGGATGGTGGGCAGCAGGGTGTCGAGCCCGGCGCCCACGGCCTGGAGCGTATTCAGCAGCGTTTCGTAGGGTTCGAGGTGCCGGTATTGCGACGGCACGAGCGCAACGATGCGGCGGGCAGGGGCCTTGATGCGGTAGAGCCTGACACCCTCCTGCACCTCGTCGCCCGTGACCGTCGAAAGCGCCGGGGCAAGGCAGACGCCGGCGCCGGCACGGACGAGCCCGACGGCCACTTCGAAGCTTCGGCACCTGGCAACGACGCGGTGCCTGGGCAGCATCTCGTCGTACCAGTCTTCCACTCGCTTGGTGTGCTGGGTGCCGAAGGTGAACTGGATGGCCTGGTTGAGCAGCGCATGCTGTTCCGGCGAGAGGTCGCGCACGCTGTCCTCGACATGGTCGAGGTCGAGCCCGGCGGGAACGACGAGGACGTGCGGGTCTTCGATCAGCGGCACGTGGACGAAGCCGACGCTGGCCTGGGCGACCGAATTGGCGGCGAGAAGGCCGATGTTCACCCGCCGGCCGTAGAGCAGTTCGAGGATATCGGCAGGCGCGCTTTCCTGGATGTCGAAATCGGTATCGGGAAAGTCCGCCTGCATGCGGCTGATGGCCATGGGCAGGATGACGCGCAGCACCGAATTGATGCCGGCGAGGCGCACCGTCATCCGCTTGCCGCCGCTGAACTGGGCAAGGCCGTCGTCGAGTTCGCGCATGCTGCGCAGCACGTGTTCGGCCTTGGGCAAGAGGTAAGTCCCGGCTTCGGTCAGCGTCATCTCGTTGGAGCGCCGGTGAAAGAGCAGCGTGCCGACCGTCGATTCGAGCTTGGACAATTGCTGCGACAGCGAGGGTTGGGTGAGGCCGAGCTGCTTGGCTGCCTTGGTCAAAGTGTCCGAATGGGCAACGGCCCAGAAGATATGCAACTGATGCAGCGTGATCTCGGAGCGCTTCTGGCGCACGGTCCTGCGCCGCGCCCTGGGCTTGCTCGCGTCCTTGGGCGTGAGACGGGTATCGAGATTGACTGTGCGCTCGTTGTCCATGAATACGTCCTTGCTATCGTCAGCGTCTCATGCGCATCGGGAGAAGACAAAAATAATCGGGCTGGGGTGAAATCCAGCGTGCCGGCTCAGTGGCGTAAGGCTGCAAACTCATAGAAACTGCCGGCGGGGAATCGAGGAAGCAACTCCAATGACCAGGCGAACGAACATACTGCTGATCACCACCGATCAGCAGCACTACGATGCGCTGGGCGTTCACGATCCGGCGCTCAAGACTCCCAACCTCGATCGGCTTTGCCGCGAAGGCACGCGGTTCGACCGCGCCTATTGCCCGAGCCCGGTCTGCACGCCGTCGCGCTCCAGCATCATCACCGGGCAGTATCCGTCCCATCATGGCGCCTGGACGATCGGCGTCAAGCTGCCGGAGGATGTCCCCACGCTGGGCCAGCATCTGATCGATGCCGGTTATGCCACCGCGCTGATCGGCAAGGCGCATTTCCAGCCGCTGGTCTCGACGCCCGATTCGCCGTCGCTCGAATCGCAGCCGACCCTGCGCGATCTCGACTTCTGGCGCGGCTTCAACGACACCTGGTACGGGTTCCAGCATTGCGAACTGGCCCGCAATCATGCCGATGAAAGCCATGCTGGCCAGCATTATGCCATCTGGATGGAAGAGCACGGCCTTACCGACTGGCGCGACTATTTCCAGCCCCTGAAGGGCGAAACCGCAGTAAAGGCCCCAAAAGTTTCGCCGCGCGGCGGCTATTTCCGCGAGGAGCGCTCCTGGAAGCTTCCGGAAGAGTTGCATTTCACGCATTGGACGGGCGAGCGCTCGCTTGCCTATCTCGATGCGCATGGCCGCGGCGACAAGCCGTTCTTCCTGTGGGCGAGCTTCCACGATCCGCATCCGCCCTACACGGTCAGCGAGCCCTGGGCCTCGATGTACGATCCCAGGGACATGAAAGTCGCGCAGGTGACGCCCGGCGAGCACGACCGCAATCCACCGCATTTCGTCAAGACGCAGGAAGAAAATCCCGATTTCGGAACCTGGCACACGCCGTTCCAGGCGCATGGCTGCGAAAGCCATCTTTATCCGGAAGAGGAGTTGAAGAAGGACAAGGCCACCTATTACGGCATGGTCAGCTTCATCGACCACGAAGTCGGCAGGCTGCTCGACAAGCTCGACGAGCTCGGCATCGCCGGGGACACGCTGGTGGTCTTTTCGACCGATCACGGCCATTTCCTCGGCCAGCACGGCCTCATCGCCAAGGGTCCGTTCCACTACGAGGACATGCTGAAGATCCCGTTCATCGTGCGCCAGCCCGGCACCGTGCCGGCGGGGCGGGTGTCCGATGCCTTGCAGAGCCTCGTCGATCTTGCTCCGACCTTCCTCGATGCGGCGGGCGAGGCCATTCCCGGCGAAATGCAGGGCGTCTCGCAATGGGCATATTGGCGGGGCGGTGAAGAGCCGGCGCGCGATTTCGTCCTCTGCGAGAACCGGCACAATCCGGAAATGCCGCATGTCGAGACGTATATCGATGCCCGCTACAAGATCAGCGTCTACCGGCGCGCCGATTTCGGCGAATTGTTCGATCTCGAAGCCGATCCCGGCGAGATCAACAACCTGTGGGACGATCCGCAATCCCAGGAATTGAAGCAGCGCATGCTGCTCGCCTTCGTGCAGGGGATCATGCAGTCCGAGCCGACGCGCATGGCACGCGTCGCCCACGCCTGAGCCAGATGAGATCAGGCCGCAGGGGCGGCTCGGCTAGTTCAGGGTGTTCTTGAACACCTTGCCGTCGCGCATGATCAGCGCCATGTGAGCGCCGTCATCCTGCAGCAGCGAGATATCGTCGAGCGGATTGCCGTCGACGACGACGAGGTCGGCAAGCGCGCCGGCCTTGACGATCCCGGCTTCGCCTGCGAGCCGGCAGAGTTCGGCGCCGACCACCGTCGCCGAACGGATGATCTCGGCCGGGGTCAGCACCTTGGCCAGCAGTTCGAATTCCATGCAGTGGTACTTGCGGAGCTGGCCGAGAAGGTCGGAGCCGAACGCCATCTTGAGGCCGGCATCGCGCATGATCTGCAGCGATCTGAGCCCGCCCTGGCGCACGACATCGATCTTGTCGAACTCGGCCTTGCCGAGGCCAAGCTCCTTGCCGTCGAGCCACAGGCCCTCGTAGGCAACCAGCGTCGGCACGGCGATGCAGCCCTTTTCGGCGGCCAGCCGGGCCGTTTCCTCGCCGATCAGGTTGCAATGTTCGAGCGAGAACACGCCGAGCTCGACGCAGCGCCGGATCGCCTTGTCGGTATAGAGGTGCGCGGCGACATACATGCCGGCATTCTCGGCCTCTTCGACCATGGCGGCGATTTCGTCGCGTGAATACTGGATGGAGTCGATCGGATCGTTCGGCGAGGACACCCCGCCATTGGCCATCACCTTGATGAAGCGCGCGCCTTCCTTGATCAGCGTGCGGCAGGCGGCCCGCACCTCGTCGACGCCGTCGGCGACATAGCCCATCGAGCCCAGGCGATAGTGCATCATGGTCGGCCGGTCGTCGGTGCGCGGCCGCAAGTCGGCATGCCCGCCGGTCGTCGTCAGGCCCTTGCCGCAGATGACGATGCGCGGCCCGTCGATCAGGCCCTCGTCGATACCGCGCACGAGGCCGTGGTCGGCGCCGCCGAGATCGCGGATCGTGGTGAAGCCGCGCTGCAGCATCTCCTCCATCACGCGTGCCGAGCGCAGGCCGGCCAGCGAGGAGGGGGCGATCATGTTGCTCCAGAGATCGAGGTTTTCGGCGACGACATGCACGTGGCAATCGATGAGGCCCGGCATGATCGTGCGGCCGCCGACATCGACCACGCGCGCATCGGAAGGCGCCGCGATGCCGCTGCCCACCTCGGCGATGCGGCCGTCACGGATGAGGACGCTCTCGCCATCGCGCACACGCCCCGCTTCGGTGTCGAGCACGCGCCCGCCGGTCAGCACTACGGTATCGGTCATAGCCAGAAACTTCCTATCGATGGTGGCACGCCACCAGCCGGCCGTCGTCGCGCGGGGTTAGCGCCGGGTCGTCGTGCCTGCAGATGTCGGTGGCGAGCGGGCAGCGCGTATGGAACGGGCAGCCCGCAGGCTTGTTGGTGGCGCTCGGTATGTCGTCGTTGCGGGCGCTGAACTTGTGGCGCTGGCGCGGATCGAGCGTCGGCGCCGAGCGCATCAGCATTTCGGTATAGGGGTGCGTCGGCTTGGCGAAGAGCGCCGCTTTCGGCGCGGTCTCGACGATCTTGCCGAGATACATCACCGCCACGCGGTGCGAGATGTGCTCGACGACGCCGAGGTCGTGCGAAATGAAGAGGTACGAGACCCCGAGGTCCTTCTGCAGGTCGGCCAGCAGGTTGAGGATCTGCGCCTGCACCGACACGTCGAGCGCCGATACCGGCTCGTCGCAGATGATGAGGTCGGGCTTCAGCGCCAGTGCCCGCGCAATGCCGATGCGCTGGCGCTGGCCGCCCGAGAACTGGTGCGGGAAATTGTTGGCCTGGTCGGGCCGCAGTCCCACGCGCTCCATCAGGCGCGCCACTTCCGCGTCGCGCTCCTTGCGGGTGCCGACATGGTGGATGTCGAGCGCCGCCCGGATCGCATCGCGCACGCGCTGGCGCGGGTTGAGCGAGGAGAACGGATCCTGGAACACCACCTGCATGCGCCGCCGGTAGGCCTTGAGCGCGGCATGGGTGAAGCCCTGCACCTCGGCGCCATCGAACGCGACGTGGCCCGCCGTCGGCTTCACCAGCCCGAGCAGCGCGAGGCCCGTGGTCGACTTGCCGCAGCCGGATTCGCCCACCAGCCCCAGCGTTTCGCCGCGCCCGATGGTGAAGCTCACGCCATCGACGGCCCGCACCGCGCCGACCTTCTGCTTCAGGATGCCGGCATGGATGGGGAAGTGGACTTCGAGATTTTCGACGGAAAGCAGTTCAGGCATCGACATGCTCCCAGCACGCGGCAAAGTGGCCGGGCCGCTTTTCCTCGAAGGGCGGACGCTCGGCAAAACACCGCGCCGAGGCGCCGGGGCAGCGCGGCGCAAAGGCGCAGCCCTTCGGCAGGTCCCAGGGCGGCGGCACGGTGCCGGGAATATCGACCAGGCGCTCTTCGGTGCCGATGCCGGCGCGCGGGATCGCCCCCATCAGCCCCAGCGTATAGGGGTGGATCGGGTTGTCGAAGAGTTCGTAGACGTTGGCCTGCTCGACCTTGCGGCCGGCATACATGACGATCACCTCGTCGGCGACTTCCGCCACCACGCCGAGATCGTGGGTGATGAGCACGAGCGCCGTGCCAAGCCGCTGCTGCAGGTCGGAGATGAGGCCGAGGATCTGCGCCTGGATGGTCACGTCGAGCGCCGTCGTCGGCTCGTCGGCAACGATGATGCTGGGGTCGCACGCCAGAGCCAGCGCGATCATGGCGCGCTGGCGCATGCCGCCCGAAAGTTCGTGCGGATATTGATGGGCCCGGCGCTCCGGATCGGGCATCTGCACCAGTTGCAGCACCTCGATGGCGCGGGCCATGGCGGCCCTGTGGCCGGTCTTGCGGTGCTGGCGCACCGCCTCGGCGATCTGCTCGCCGACGGTCAGCACGGGATTGAGGGCCGTCAGCGGCTCCTGGAAGATCATGGCGATCTTCTCGCCCCGGAAGTCCTCGACCCGGTGCTGTTCCATGGCAAGGAAATCCTCGCCGTCGATGGTGATCTTGCCGGACGAGACGCGCGCCGCCTCGGGCAGCAGCCGCAGCAGCGACAGCGCCGTCATCGACTTGCCGCAGCCGGATTCACCGACGATGCACAGCGTTTCGCCGGGTTTCACCGACAAAGCCATGTCGGAGACGACGGGAAATGATTGACGCTCACCCTGTATGCGGATTTCGAGATCCGATACGGCGAGTACTGGTTCCCCGGGAGTGGAAGCAGATGTCGTCTTCATTACCGTCGTCTCCATTGCACGCCACGGGAGGCATGGCGTGTAGGTTGTTTGTTGTTTACTTCCCGGCGCCGTCGAGGTTGCCGACCATGAAGCCATAGTCGCCGGCTTCGACGAAATTGCGGGTCAGGTGCTGCATCACCATGATGCCGTTCTCGAACGGGGTCGGGATTTCCTCGATCGTTTCGAAGTCGTAGGGGCTGACCACGCGGCCGAGCAGCTGGCCGCCCTTGATGACCTCGCCGTTGGCCGGGCAAAGCGGTTCGAGCCAGCCGCCGTGCTTGGGCCGGATGCCGGCTAGTTCGGTCACGACGACCTGCTCGGGATTGGGCGTGACCTCACCCTCGATCGTGCCGATCATGCGGAGCTGGTTGTTGAGGCCGTCGAGGATGCGCTTGATATAGGGACGCTGGTCGACGATGCCACCACCGAGTTCGATGGTCACGACCTTGGTGCCGTGCCGGTCCATCGACACCGTCTTGCTGGTGCCGGCATAGACGGTGCCGGCCTTGCCCGATGTCGGCCGGTAGAGGATTTTCGAGCCGAAGGCGCGCGAAAGCGGCTCGTCGTTCCAGATGTAGACGTAATCGACGGTCGGGCGGTCGGTGCCCGAATGCAGGTCGAGATTGTAGTCGATCTTGGCGTAGAACTCGCTGGCGAGCGCATCGGCAAGCTGCTGCGTGTAGGTGCCGCGCGGATCGCCCGGGAACTCACGGTTGAGGTTCAATTGGTCGAGCGGATTGTGCCGGTGGTTGGCGGCAAACGAGCGCGGATTGGCAACCGGCAGCAGCAGGATGCGGCCCTTCAGCGGCTTGTCCTTGAGCATGCGGTACAGTTCGAGGATCGACTGCGAGCCGGTATTCTCGTTGCCGTGGATGGAACCGGAAATGCCGACGGTGGGGCCATCGGTCTCGCCGACCAGTTCGGTGATGAAAAGCACCGCATCGCTGCCGTCACCATGCGTGGTGAACTTCGGGCGGAGCTTGTTGATCGTCTTGACCATCGGAATATCCTTTAAGTCTGGGTCATTTCTTGTCGCCGGCCCGGGTGAGCTGGCGCGGATCGAGGATGTCCCGAAGGCCATCGCCGAGAAGGTTGAAGCCGAGCACGGTGACCATGATGGTCGCGCCGGCAATGATCGACAGCCACGGTTCGTCGCGCATGAACCGCGTGCCATAGGCCAAGGTCCAGCCCCAGGTCGGGGTGGGCGGCGGTAGGCCGAAGCCGAGGAAGCTCAGCGCGGATTCGGCAATGATCGCCGTGCCCAGCCCGAGCGAAGCGAGAACGATGATCGGCCCCAGCGCGTTGGGCAGGATCTCGCGGAAGAGGATGCGGCTGTTGCTGGCGCCCAGGGCCTTGGCTGCCTGCACGTAGTTCTGCTGGCGCAGCACCAGTGTCGAGGCACGCACGACGCGGGCATATTCGGTCCAGGCGACGACGAAGATGGCAAAGGCGACGTTGAAGACGCCCGGTCCCATCACCGCGACGATGGCGAGTGCGAGCACGATCGCCGGAAAGCCGAGGAAGATGTCGGTGATGCGCATCAAGAGCATATCCACCCAGCCGCCGAAATAGCCGGCAGCGAGCCCGACGACGGTCCCGACTATGGCCGAGCAGGCCACCGAGATGATCGAGATGGTCAGCGAGATGCGGGCGCCGAACACCAGCCGCGACCAGAGGTCCCGGCCGAAATTGTCGGTGCCCAGCCAGTGCGTCAGCGTCGGCCCGGCAAAGCGGTTGCGCATGTCCATCTGCTCGATGCCGTGCGTTGCGATATAGGGCGCCAAGATCGCGCAGCAGATGATGGCCAGCGAAATGATGGCGCCGACGACGAGGGATGTATTGCGGAGGAATTTCGGGAGGCGCATCACGATCATCCCAGCCTGATGCGCGGATCGACCGCGGCATAGAGAAGGTCGACGACCAGGTTCACCAGCGCGAAGATGATGGCGAAGGTCAAGACGATCCCCTGGATCAGCGGCAGGTCACGCTGCGAGATGGCGGTGATCGTCAATTGGCCCAGGCCCGGCCAGGCGAAAATGCTCTCGGTCAGCACGGCGCCGCCGAGCAGGGCGCCGAACCTGAGGCCGATGACGCTCAGCACCGGCAACAGGGCGTTGCGCAACGCATGGCGGACGACGACGCGCCCGCGCCGCAGCCCCTTGGCATAGGCCGTGCGCACGAAATCCTCGCGCAGCACTTCCAGCATCGAGGTGCGCACGAGACGCGAGATAACGGCCGCGGAATTGGCGGCGAGCGCCAGCGATGGCAGCAGGATGTGCACGATCGAATCCCAAAGCGCCTGGGGGTGGCCCGTTACCGCCGCGCCGATCGCCTGCAGCATCGGCGGGCCGCGCCCGATCGAGGGCAGCCAGCCGAGTTGCACGGCAAAGGCCAGCATCAGCAGCAGGCCCATCCAGTAGACGGGCATGGACACGCCGAGCTGCGCCAGCAGCATGGTCGCGGTATCGATGATCGAACCCTGGCGGATCGCCGCCAGCACGCCGAGCACGATACCGATCACGCTGGCGAGGATCAGCGATACGACGGCGAGTTCGATGGTTGCACCCAGCCGTCCCCCGATGATGTCGGCGACCGGCGCGCTCTGGAAAATCGATTGCCCCATGTCGCCGTGCAGCAGCATGGCGAAATAGTCCCATAGCCGGACGTACCAGGGATCGTTGAGCCCCAGCGTATTGCGCAGGTTGGCGATGGATTCGGGCGAGGCTTCCTGGCCCAGCAGCACCGCTGCCGGATCGCCTGGGATCAGCAGCAGCAGGCCGAAAGTCACGATGACCATGCCGATGAGCATCGGGATCATCAGCAGCAGCCGGCGAACGACGTAGGCTAGCATGGCGTCGGCTCCTTCCCGTGTCCGGTCGCACTCATGACAGCACGATCTCCGCAAAGTTGCGGGGGTAATTGGTGAGCGTTTCCGGCTCGCTATTGGTGACGAGGACCGTGTCCGCCAGCCGGAACCCGCCGACCTCGGGCACATAGAGCGCCGGCTCGCTGGAGCAGATCATGTTGGCTTCCATGATCGTCTGGTCGCCTTCCTCCACCCAGGGGGATTCGTGGAAGGCAACGCCCATGCCGTGGCCGACGCGGTGCTTGAGGAAGGGTGTCATGCCGGATTTGCGGATATAGGTCAGGGCCGTGGTATCGGCCGAAGCGCAGGTGCGTCCCGCCAGCATGCCGGCTGTCGCCAGCCGCTGCGCTTCACGGGCAATGCCGTAATAGTCTTCCTGCGCCCTGGTCGGCTCGCCGAGAATGAATGTCCTCTCGCTCTCGGAGGCGCGCCCGCCGACGCGGCAACCCAGCGACAGGATGAAGACGTCGCCCGGCTTTACGCGCTGCGCGGTGGCGATGCCATGCGGGAAGGCGGATTTGGTGCCGACATTGATGAGCCCGCCGGCGAGCACCGGCACGTGCAGGATGTTCTCGTGCTCGTTTTCCATGATGTCGAGAGCATGCCGGACGACATGGTTTTCGAGCGTGATTTCGCTGGGCAACGGCTTGCCGGCGCGAAACGCTTCCGTCACCAGGTCGACGCCCGAGCGCACCATCTCATCGGAGATGCGCGCCGCCTCGCGGTGCAGGGCGACCTCCTCGGGATATTTGATCTGCCGCATTTTCGAGACGATTTCGGTCGCAACGACGCGGCTGTTGATGAACAGCGCCGTAAGTTCGGCCGAACGCGCGACCGACGTTCCATAGGTGTGGGCGACGGTGCCGCGCACGTCGCCGAGGGCGCGGGCCAGCACGTTGAAGGCGCGGTCGACGCCGGGGAACTCGAAATAGACCAGCGTTTCCGCCGCGACGTCCTGGCTTTCGGCGTGCTCGCGTTCGAGCTCGGGGATGAGCAGGAGCGTTTTGGTCTGCGTCAGCGCCAGGGCGACCGGCCGCTCGTTCGGACGGAACGAAAAGCCCGTCGTATAGAGCACGTCGTCCGCCGCATCGAGGATGAGCAGGTCGATGCCCTTGGCCTCCATGCGGGCCCGGATGTCGCGCTGCACCTTCTCGTAAAAGGCGCGCCCCAGCTTCTGGTCGAAGCGGGTCATGCGATCACCACGTCTTGGAGCTTGCGCGGATAGGTGGTCATGCTGTCCGGGCCTTCGGCCGTTATCAGCACCGTGTCGGCAATGCGGTAGCCGGCAAAGCCGTGCACGAATATCGCCGGCTCGCTCGAGGTGATCATGCCGGGTTCGAGAATGGTCTCGTCGCCCGCTTCCACCCACGGCGCCTCGTGGAACATGACGCCCATGCCGTGCCCGACGCGGTGCAGCAGATACTCGTCCATGCCGGACTTGCGGATATAGGCGAGGGCGAGATTGTCCGCGGAAGCGCAGGTGTGGCCGGCAATCAAAGCCGCCGTTGCCATGCGCTGCGCCTCGTAGGCGACGGCATAATGGCCTTCCTGTTCCTTGCTCGGCTCGCCGATGAAGAGCGTGCGCTCGCTTTCGGCGGCGCGGCCACCGACCCGGCAGCCGAGCGAGAGGATAATGCTCTCGCCGCGCTTCACCGGGTTGCCTGTCGGCATGCCGTGCGGAAACGCCGAGCGTGCACCGGAATAGACGAGGCCCGAGGCAAGGCCCTGCACGAGCATCACGTCCTCGTGGGTCTCGTGCATGATCTTCATGGCATGCCGCGAGACATAGGATTCGATCTCGATCTCGGAGGGCAGGGCGCCGCCCGAGCGCATGGCATCGGCGATGAGGCCGACGCCGGCTGTGACCATCTCGTCGGAAATGCGCGCCGCTTCGCGGTGCAGGCGGATTTCCTCGGGATATTTCCTGAGCCGCATCTTGTGGACGATGTCGGAGGGCTTCACCGCCCGGGCATTCGGGAAGGCCGCGGCGATCTGCGGCACGCGCGCAAACGAGATCGCCGGGCTGTGGCCGATCACGCCGGTGACGTTGGCCAGCTTGCGCCCCAGCACCTCGAAGGCGGGATCGACACCGGGGAATTCGAAATAGACGATCGGCTCGGCCGCGATCCTCTGGTGGGCGGCGTGGCTTTCCTCGAGCTTGGGCAGCAGCAGCCAGGCGCCGTCCTGCGTGATGGCGAAGACGACGGGGCGCTCGGTCGTGTAGTGCGAAAAGCCGGTCGTGTAGATGACGTCGTCGTTGGAATCGAGCAGCAGCAGGTCGATGCCGCTTTCCGCCATGCGGGCGCGGATATCTTTATGGACGCGGACGTAGAAATCGGCGCCGAGGCGCTGGGAAAAGCTCATTGCAAAATCCTGGACGGCGGGGGCGGGACCGGCGCGATGGCGCCGATCCCGTTGCGCTTACTTGTCGTTGAGGCCGATGAGCCCGCGGAAATTGCCGCGCGGATTGGCCTGCACTTCGACCGGGAGGTCCTTGGCGTAGAACAGCTGATAGCCTTGGTCCGAGATGATGTAGTAGGGCAGGTCGCTCGCCAGGATCTTGGCCGCCGCCTGGTAGTCTTTCTTGCGCGTCTCCTGGTCCAGCGACGAGCGGGCTTCCTGCAGGAGCTTATCGACTTCCGGGTTGGAATAGCCGCCCCAGTTGGTCGAGCCGCCCGTCGTCAGCTGCGAGAACATCAGCCGGTCGGGATCGATGATGTTCAGCCAGCCGAGCAGGGCGATCTGGTGCTCGCTCTTTTGCACGTAATTGGTCGAGAACGTCGGCCAATCGGTGATCTTCACCTGCGCATCGACGCCAGCCTGCTGGAACACCGCCTGCTCGAACTCGATGGATTGGACGCGGTTCGGGTCCTCGCTGTGCGTGGAAAGCACCACGGTCAGCTTCTTGCCGTCCTTGTCGAGGATGCCGTCGGCGTTGGTGTCCTTCCAGCCGAGCTCGTTGAAGAGCGCGATGGCGCCTTCCACATCGAAGGTCGGCTGCTTGATATCGGGCGAATAGGCCCAGGACGAGGGCAGGATGATCGAGGTCGCGACCTGGTCGACGCCCTGGTAGATGTCGTTGACGATGGTCTGCTGGTCGATCAGCATCGAGAAGGCCTGCCGCATCTTCGGGTCGGCGAGCAGCGGGTCCTTGGTGTTGTAATTGATGTAGGTGACGCCGAGGCCGGCCGTGATGACGTTACCAAAGCGGTCGTCCTTGGCCAGGCGCTGGATATCGCCCGGCGAGAGCGGCGACTGGATGACGTCGAGGTCGCCCGCTTCGAACGCCTGGGCGCGGGCGGTGTTGTCGCCGATGATCTTCAGCGTGACCTTCTGGACCTTGGGAGCTTCGCCCCAGAAGTTCGGGTTGACCTCGAGCTCGATGTCGCTGCCGCGGTTCCAGGCGGTGAGCTTCATCGGGCCGGCGCCGATCGGATCGGTGGCCGGGTCCTTGCCGGCTTCGACGGCTTTCTTGGAGATGATGCCGACATCGAGATAGCTCAGCAGCGGCGCGTAGGGATCGGTCAGCGTGAACTTCACGGTCTGCGGATCGACGGCCTCGACCTTGCTGATCGGCACGTAGAGCGTGCGGTTCGGCGCATTGGTCGCCGGATCGATCAGCGTCGTATAGGTGAAGACCACGTCGTCAGCCGTCAGCGGCGAGCCGTCGGAGAACTTCAGGTCCGGCCGCAGCTTGAACACGTACGTGGTCGGATCGGGCGCTTCCCAGCTTTCGGCCAGGTCAGGCACGGCCACGAGGTTGGGCGTGATGTGCACGAGCCCCGAATAGATGAGGTCGGCGGTGCGGTAGGCCGTCGTGTCGCGCGTCAGGCGCGGATCGAGCGTGCCGGCATCGACGTCGGTGCCGATGACGATGCTCCCCGTATCCTGTGCCAGGCCGGTGTTCACCGGCATGAACGCCAACGCGACGATGGCGCTGGTGGTCAGCAAAAATTTGTTCATTCCCGTCCCTTTTCGGTTTTTGAACGTTGGTTTTATGAGCTTCAAAGGCTCACGGTGTGGCGGTGGTCCTCTTCGACTTCATTCCGTTCGCCATTCCGGAATGGGTCTCGTTTTCCGCGATCTTGTCGCGGCGCAGTTCTGCAAGATGGGTCACCAGCAGCGTTTCGAGCGCTCCCGGATCGGGGGCGTGCCGGTATTCGAAGCAGGGCACGCTGGGCTGCACGAGTTCGACGACGTGATCGGCGCCGGAGGCGAAAATCACCGCATCGCATTGCGCGATGACCTCGGCCAGGTCAGGGGCCGAACTCCACGTCACCTTGATATCGGCAACATGTGGCGCAAATTCGCGCACGCTCGGCCGCATGATCGCGATGTAGTCCTGGAAATAGGTCACCGCCGCGATGCGCATGCGCGGGTCGAGCCCGGCCAGCGCCCGGCGCGTTCCTTCCGAAGGAATGAAGCGCAGCCCCAAGACGTGTGCCTCGGGGATGATTTCGCGCACCTCGGTTTCGCGGTGCATGAAGGTCAAAACGATATCGGCCTGCCGGGAAATCCGGCGCGCTTCCTCCGATTGCCGCAACGTGTCGAGCGTCAGGATCTGGATGCGGTCGGATGCGGCCAGCACCGGCTTGATCTGGGCGACATAGTCGCGCCCCGGCCCCTCGAAGATGGCAACGAAGACGATGTTGAGGCCGGCCCGGGGCTTGCGCAGCTGCGCCTGCGCCGTGATCATCGAAGCGAGGCTCATCGTCGAAACGCCGAGCTTTTCAGCCTTGCCGAGCAGCACTTCGATATCGGCCCTGAGCGCCGTCACCGGCATGTGCTCGCCCGAGCGCTTGCCCGGATCGCTGGTGGCGAAGGCGCCGAGCCCCTGGCGCATCTCGATCAGGCCCTCGTTACGCAGGCGCTGGTACACCTGGCTCACGGTCATCGGCGCGATGTTGAGCTCGGCGGCGAGTTGGCGAACGGATTGCAGCTTGGTTCCATAGGGAATGCCGCCAAAGGCCAGCGCATAGTTGAGCAGGCCGTGCAATTGCGTGCCGACAGGCACGGGCAGCGATTTGTCGATGCTGGACGCGTCGATCCGGAACACGTGTTCTATCCATTCAGTACACCGGGGACCGTAATGGTGTCTTTTCTGAAAGGCAACGGGTGCTGTGTAAATTCTAGACACGCATTGCATGTGCCTAGAATGTATGCAAAAAATTTGCCTGCTACGCTGGTTTTGCGGGACATTTGTCGAAAATTCGCCAAGTCGCAACCGGCAATTTCAAGGGTTTCCAGCGACCGCGCAGGCGGCGGCAAGGTGTACTAGTGGAATATGTCAATCTCGGCCGGACCGGCCTCAAAGTGTCCCGGCTCGCCCTCGGCTGCATGACCTTCGGCTCGTCCAGGTGGCAACCCTGGGTGCTCGATGAGGCCGATGCCCGCCCGATCGTCGAAAAAGCCATCGATGCCGGCATCAACTTCTTCGATACCGCCGACATGTATTCGCTCGGCGCGAGCGAAGAGGTGGTCGGCAACCTCACCCGGCACGTGCCGCGCCACAAGCTCGTCCTCGCCACCAAGCTCTACAACCCGATGAGCGACGATCCCAACGATCGGGGCCTGTCGCGCAAGCACATCTATGAATCCGTCGATGCCAGCCTCAAGCGTCTCGGCACCGATTATATCGATCTCTATCAGCTGCATCGCTACGACTATGGAACACCGCTCGAGGAAACGCTCGATGCGCTGAACGACGTCGTGCGCGCCGGCAAGGTGCGCTATCTCGGCGCCTCGTCCATGCATGCCTGGCAGTTCATGAAGGCCATCGGCCTGCAGCGCCAGCACGGCTGGGCGCCGTTCGTGTCCATGCAGCCGCATTACAACCTCATCTATCGCGAGGAAGAGCGCGAGATGCTGCCGCTCTGCCTTTCCGAAGGCGTCGGCGTCATTCCCTGGAGCCCGATCGCCCGCGGCCTCCTGGCCGGCCGCCGCGGCACTGCGGAAACCGCGACCGTCCGCGCCGAAACCGACAAGACGCAGACGGCGCTCTATGGAAAATCCCGCGAGCAGGATGATGCCATCATCGCCGCCGTCCGCGCCGTTGCCGAGCGCCACGGCCGCCCGATGGCGCAGATCGCCTATGCGTGGGTTGCGACGCGCCCGGCCATCACGGCCCCGATCGTCGGCATTTCCAAGCTCGGCCAGTTCGACGACGCCCTCGCTTCGCTCGAAGTGAAGCTCACCGCAGAGGACGTTGCCGAAATGGAAGCGCCCTATCATCCCAAGCCCGTCGCCGGCCATCAGTAAGGAGCAAGCGATGCAACTCGGACGCGAACTTGCCGAACTGACCGCGGGGCTCGATGCGCTTTACCGCAAGACGCCGCGCAGCGATGGTTTCCTCGACAAGGAGGGCCTGATCCCCGTTGCGGTGACCGGCGTCAGGCCGCGCCCGCTGGCCGATTACGACGAGGCGCGCGCGGCGCTGGAAGCGCTGCGCAGCCGGGTGACGGCGGAAGCCGAAAGCGAGTTGCGCAAGGCTTATCTCGACGAGATGATCGACTCGCTGCTGGCGCTCGTCACCACCTTCGCCGAAGAGCAGATTTCCTATGCCGAGCGCGTGCGCCGGCAAATTCGCGTCGAAACGCAAATCGTCTCCAGCGATATCCTCGACGATTACCGCAAGACGATCCGCGAGAGGCTCGATACGCTCGGCTATCGCGGCGGCAGCCTTGCCGAAGATGTCGGCCGCTGGGAGGCCGATGTCCGCGTTCCCGCCGACAAGGTGCTGGAGCAGATGAACGCCTATACGGCCGAGGCGCGCCGGCGCACTTCGGCCCTCATGTACGAGATGGATTTCGAGTGGCTCGAAGCCATCGGCATTCGCGACGTGCCGTTTTCGGCCTATTGCGATTATCCCGGCCGCCGGCTGCTGCTCAACACCAGCTTTCCCTATACGCCGCAATCGCTGAAGCACCTGGCCTCGCACGAAGCGTTTCCCGGCCACCTCGTGCACCTCGCCCTGCGCCAGCGCTATGTGGCCGATGGGTCCATGCCGCTCGATGGCGCGCAGGTGGTGACGAGTTCGGCGAGCAGCGCCCTGTTCGAGGGCATTGCCGACAATGGCATCTTCTTTCTCGATTGGGTGGAAGGCCCCGAGGACGAACTGGGCGTCGCCCTGCAGCGCCTGCGCGCCGCCGTTCGCTGCAATGCCGCCTGGATGCTGCATGCGGAAGGAAAGGGGCCAGAAGAGGCCGCCGCCATGGTGTCCGAAGCCGGCTATCTCGATCTCGAAACCGCCAAGGCGCGGGTCGCCTTCCTCCGCCATGGCCTGCGGGCGCCGTTCATCTATGCCTATTGGTGCGGCGACATGGCCGTGCACGATGTCTGGAAGACGGTTACGCCGGAGCGCCGCAAGGCATTCTGGTCCTACCTTTACGGCAACATGCACACGCCAACGACGCTGAAGACGTTCTGGACGGCCTGAACATCACTGTCTCACGTTTCCGGCAGGTACTGTTTACCGGGCGCGCTATTATCTAAGGTGCCCGGCGCGCCTATATTGGCAATCGAAACTGCCCATGAAATCCGGAGGACACTGGAAATGACCACTGAACGTGCGGTTCTGGCTGGCGGATGCTTCTGGGGCATGCAGGACCTCATCCGGCGCCGTCCGGGCGTCGTTTCGACGCGCGTCGGCTATAGCGGCGGCGATGTGAAGAACGCGACCTATCGCAATCACGGCACGCATGCCGAAGCCATCGAGATCGTCTTCGATCCGGCCAAGACCAGCTATCGCGACCTGCTCGAATTCTTCTTCCAGATTCACGATCCCACGACGAAGAACCGGCAGGGTAACGATATCGGCACCAGCTATCGCTCGGCGATCTTTTATGAAAACGACGAGCAGAAGCGCATTGCCGAGGACACGATCGCCGATGTCGAGGCGTCCGGCCTCTGGCCCGGCAAGGTGGTGACCGAACTCGCGCCGGTCGGCGATTTCTGGGAGGCCGAGCCCGAGCACCAGGATTACCTGGAGCGTTACCCGAACGGCTATACCTGCCACTTCCCGCGGCCGAACTGGAAGCTGCCGAAGCGCTCGGCGGCCTCTGCCGCCGAGTGATCAGCCGCCGAAGACGTCGTTGAGCTTCCGGCTCGGCGCCGCGGCAAGACCGGCAAACGATCCATCCAGCATATCCTGGGCAGCGGTTTCAACGGCTGCCCAGGCGACGCGCGCCAGCGCCCCGCCGACACTGATGCGCCGCACGCCCAGGTCGGCCAATTCGGCAACGCGCATGCCGGGCCGCATGACGAGCACGTTGACGGGCTTGGGTGCGACGGCCCGGACGATGGCCGCGATATCGTCCTTTTCCACGACACCGGGCGCATAAAGGCAATCGGCGCCGGCTTCGGCGAAAGCGATCAGCTTGTCGATGGCCGCCGTCAGCGCCGTGCCGTTGTGCAGCAGGTGCTCGCTGCGGGCGACCAGCACGACGTCATGGCCGCTCTGGTCGATAGCGGCGCGGGCCGCCCGGATGCGTTCGACGGCGAAATCGAGGTCGTAAAGCTCGCCGGGATGATCGAAATCGGTGTCTTCGATGGAAAGCCCGGCAATGCCGGTATCGACGGCGAGGGCAACGTTCGAGGCAACGCCTTCCGGCGAGGCGGCAAAGCCGGATTCGAAATCGGCATTGATGGGCAGGTCGACCGCTGCCGCCAATTGCGCCAGATGCTGCAGCACGTCGTCGCGCGTCACGCCATAGTCGGGGCGGCCGGTGCTCCAGGCAAAGCCGGAACTGGTCGAAGCCAGCGCTGCAAACCCCATATGCTGCAACAGCCTGGCGCTGCCCACGTCCCAGGGATTGGGGAGCACGAAGCAGCCTTGCTGATGCAGCGCCCGAAAGGCGGCGCGCTTTTCGGCAGTGGTCTTGCTCATGATGATGTCTCCTTGTTCCAGGGTCCGGCGGCCAGCGGCGGAAAGCCCTTGTAGAGCGCGCTGTGATCGCCCTCGTGGTTCGGCATGCCGGGCTTGGTCAACAGGCCCCGCGGATTGGCAAAGCTGGTGATACGGCGGCGCGGAAATTCATGCCAGCCGATATTGAAGGCCCAGAGCTTGGGGAAGAACTGCACTTCGCTGTAGGGCAGGTTGTCGTGAATCCACCACCCCATGGCCTGCCAACTCGTCTCGTGCATGCGGTCGACCAGCCACGGCACGACGATACTTGCCATGGCGCCCATGCCGCCATCCTCGCTGCGCTGGTCCCAGATGTGCCGGCCCGGATTCGAGGCGTTGGAGGCGCAGCTGTGATAGCGCGAATTGCCGAGCCCGTTGACCTCCGGCGAACGGTAGGCCGAGCGGATGGCGATGCGCCCGAAGCTCGCCTGCAGCGGCTCCAGCAGCTCTTCGCAAAGCGCCCGTCCCGCCGCGATGGCAAGGTCGGGATCGTCCGGCAGGTTGGCAAAGCCATGGATGGCGGCGATGTCGCTGAACAGGAAATCGCGCATGAAGAAGGATTGCGACAGCCTGATGCGGCCGAAATCCTCGAGCGCACGAACGGATTTTGGAGTTTTCATTACGCCAGCTTGGCACAATTCGGCGCCAGGCGATGCCCGGAAATGACGGGGTGCCAGAATGGACCAAAAACCCGTTCATAAGCCGCTCAGATATCGTTCATAACCCGTTCATCTGCCGTTCATCCGCCCGGCGAAAATGTGGCAATCCTCCTTCCATGTGCTCGCACGGCCACCAGTGATCTCCTGCTAACCCATTCTATCACAACGACTTTACTGGACTTATCCCCGACACCTCCGCCCGTGCTATAATGGTGTTGTCGATCGGAATTCGGGACCACCGGAAAAATCCCGGTTTAGTCGGAAATCGGACCACCGGGTGGCCGCCGGACACGGGCACCGTTCTTTGAAAATCAGCGATGCGCTCCCTTGAGTTCGCGCAGTTCTTCCACCGAACGCACGCGCTTGCGGGCCGCGCCCTGCCAGTCCCTGGTCTTAACCGTCGACTTCGCCAGCCGCGCCTTGGCAGCCGGGATCGCATCGGCGTATTGCGGCAGCCATTGCGCCTGCGCCACCACCATCTCGTCGACCATCTGCCAGACCTCGTCCGGCGTGCAGATCGCGCCGACCAGCGGGTCGTGCAGCACGGCGAGTTTCAAGAGGTCGATGTCGCCCTTGATCGCGGCTTCCACGCTCATGCGCTGCACCGAGATCGACACCGAGCAGGTCGCGGCGCACGCCAGCGGCAGTTCCATCCCCTCGATCATGTTGAGCCCGAAACGATCAACGAAACCGGGGCTTTCGATGATGGCGTCGGCCGGCAGGTTGCGGATGATGCCGTTGTTGCGGACGTTGAAATGGCCGCGATAGACCCGGCCCGTCTCCAGCCCTTCGATGATGTAGCTCGCATGCTCGGAGGTGCGCTTGTACTGGTTCAGCGACTTGGTCGCCTGTTCGAGGAACATCGGAAAGTCCGTCTCGAACCAGTTGCGGCGCTCAGTCGAATAGCGCAGGTAGCCGCCGGTTTCCCCGTGGATCCAGTCGCTCATGTCGATCCACTTGCCGATCTCTTCGGGGCGCTTGCGGTACCACGGCAGGTATTCGCTCAGGTGTCCGTTGGATTCGGTCGAATAGACGCCGAAGCGGCGCAGCACGTCGATGCGCACCTTCTCCTGCTTGGAATAGACCGGGTGGCGCTCGAAGGCGGCCAGCAGTTCGTCGGCCTCGATCTTCCGGCCCTTGGCGCGGATATCGATGTACCAGGTCTGGTGGTTGATGCCCGAGCAGACGTAGTCGAGTTCGCTGTCGTCGACGCCGAGCACCTGCGCGATCTGGTGGGCGCCGTGCTGCACGCCGTGGCAGAGGCCCACGACGTTGACGCCGCCATAGAGATCGGCGGCCCAGGTGTTCATCGCCATCGGGTTGGCATAGTTGAGGAACAGCGCGCCGGGTGCAGCGACTTCGCGGATATCCTTGCAGAAATCGAGGATCACCGGGATGTTGCGCTGGCCGTAGAGGATGCCGCCGGCGCAGATCGTATCGCCGACGCACTGGTCGACGCCGTATTTCAGCGGGATCGAGATGTCGGTCGAAAAGGCTTCGAGCCCGCCGACGCGCACGCAGCTCATGATGTACTTGGCGCCGGCCAGCGCCTCGCGCCGGTCGGTCGTCGCCGTCACCTTGGCGGGCAGGTTGTTGACCTCGACGATCTTGTCGATGATCTGCTTGATCATGTCGAGGTTGTGGGCGTTGATGTCCGTCAGCGCGAATTCGCAATCGCGGAATTCCGGCACGCACAGCAGGTCCGAAATCAGGGTCTTGGTGAAGCCCACCGAGCCTGCGCCGATGATGGCGACCTTGAACGGGGATGTCATTTCTAGCTCCGATGTAAAGAGAGGTTTGGCCTCATGCCGCGATTTCGAAAGCGGCCCGGATGAGGCGGGATGCGTATTCGGTTTTAGGGTTGGTCAGCACCTCCTCGACCGGCCCCTGCTCGACAATCTTGCCGTGCTGCATGACCATCACGCGATGGCAAAGGGCGCGAACGACCTTGAGATCGTGGGAAATGAAGAGGTAGGAGAGGCCCTTCTCGTTCTGCAGCTTGCGCAGCAATTCGATGATCTGGGCCTGCACCGACAGGTCGAGCGCCGAAGTCGGCTCGTCGAGCAGGATGAATTCCGGCTCCAGAGCGATGGCGCGGGCAATGGCGATGCGCTGGCGCTGCCCGCCCGAGAATTCATGCGGGAAACGGTTGAGCACCGTGTCGGGCAGGCCGGCATCGCTCAGCGCCTGCCGCACCCGGTCGACCCGCTCGCGCGTATTGGCGCCGATGCCGTTGACGACGAGGCCTTCCTCGATGATCTGGCGCACCGACATGCGCGGATTGAGCGACGCGAACGGATCCTGGAAGACGATCTGCATGCGGCTGCGCAAGGGCCGCATGGCGCCGCGGTTCTTGTCGTGGATCGGCTCGCCGTCGAAATAGATTTCGCCGCCCTGGTTGGAGATGAGCCGGATCAGCGCCTGGCCGAACGTCGTCTTGCCGGAGCCGGATTCGCCGACTAGCCCCAGCGTTTCATGGCGCTTGAGATCGAGGCTGAGCCGGTCGACGGCCTTCAGTTCGAAGAAATCCGGGCTGAACATGCCGCCGCGCTTCAGGGTGAAGGTCACCTCGACATTGTTGGCCCTCAGCACGCTGTCCTGTTCGCCTTGCAGCGGGTTGGCCCGGCCTCTCGGCTCGGACGCGAGCAGGTGCCTGGTGTAGGGATGCTGCGGGTTGGTGAACAAAGCTTCGGTCGCGTTGTGCTCCTGCACGGTGCCGTTCTGCATGACGTAGACGTAGTCGGAGAACTGCCGGACGATGGTCAGGTCGTGCGTGATGAGGATCACCGCCATGCCGTGCTTTTCGCTCAGCTCCTTGATGAGGTTAAGGATCTGCGCCTGCACCGTCACGTCGAGCGCCGTCGTCGGCTCGTCCGCGATGAGGATTTCGGGGCGGTTGGCGAGCGCCATGGCGATCATCACGCGCTGGCGCTGGCCGCCGGAAAGCTGGTGCGGATATTGGCGCAGGCGTGCCGTCGGCTCGGGAATCTGCACCTCTTCCAGAAGCGCGCGGGCGCGCTCCATCGCCTCCTTGCGGTTGATCTTGTTGTGCAGGTGCAGGATTTCGCAGATCTGCTGGCCGATCGTATAGACCGGGTTGAGCGAGGACATCGGCTCCTGGAAGATCATGGCGATCTTGTTGCCGCGCAGCGTGCGCATGCGCTTTTCGCTGAAGGAGACGAGGTCCTCTCCCTCGAGCCGGATATGGCTGTCCTTGCCGATCGTCGCGCGCTTGGTGAGCAGGCGCATGACGGTGCGCGCAGTCACCGATTTGCCGGAACCGGATTCCCCGACGAGCGCGATGGTTTCGCCCTTGTGGAGCTGGAACGAGACATCGCGCACAGCCTGGACGATACCGCCTTCGACCTTGAAGTCGACGGCGATGTTGCGGGCATCGAGAATGAGTTCGCGAGCGTGCGTACCGGCGTCGTGACGTTCGTTGGGAGCAAAGTTCGTGGGCATCTTCGGCTCCGCTCAATAAGGATCGACGGCATCGCGCAGGCCATCGCCCAGCGCGTTGAAAGCGAAGACCGTGATCAGCACGAAGATCACCGGCGACAGGATCCACGGGTAGGAACCGATGACCGAGAAGGTGCCGGTATCCTGCAGCATCAGGCCCCAGGAGATGAGCGGCGGCTTCACCGCAAAGCCCAGAAAGCCGAGGAAGCTTTCGAGCAGCACGACCGAGGGAATGGCGAGCGTTACCGCGACGATGATGTGGCTCATCACATTCGGCAGGATGTGGCGGGTGATGATGCGGAAATCGCTGGAGCCGACGGCGATGGCGGCACGCACGTATTCGATGCGCGCCAGCGCCAGCGTCTTGCCGCGCACTTCGCGGCTCAGCTGCGCCCAGCCCAGCACCGCCATGACGCCGATGACGAAGGCGAGGAAGATGTTGGACGGCGCCGTAACCGGGATCAGGGTCGTCAATGCCAGGTAGAGCGGCAGTTGCGGGAAGGCGAGGACGAATTCGACGAACCGCTGCACCCAGCTGTCGATGCGCCCGCCAAGATAGCCGGACGTGATGCCGACCAGCGTTCCGACCGTCGTCGTCAGCAGCACGACGATCAGCGCGATCGTCAGCGAAATGCGCGAGCCGACGATGCCGCGCGAAAGGATGTCGCGGCCGAACTTGTCGGTGCCGAGCAGGTGCACGGGCTTGCCTTCGGTGGAACCGAAGAAGTGCAGGTTGGATGGAATGAACCAGAGAATGTCGTAGCTGTAGCCATGAACGAAGAAGCCCAAAGTCGTGGGGTTCTTGAGGTCGGGTCCGGTCAGCGGCTGGTAGGTGATGGGGTCGAACTCGCCCGTTTCGACGATCGGGTAGATGTAGGGCGTGAGGCCATAACTGCCGTCGGGCGCCTGGAAGGTGATCTGGTCGGGCGGCGTGAAGCTGGTGCCGGGCGCCTTGGGGTCCATCGGTGCGAAGAAGTCGCCGAAGATGGAAACGAACAGCATCAACGCCACGAGGACAAGTCCGATCATCCCGACGACGGAGCGGCGGAAGCGGCGCCAGACGAGGGTGAAATAGCCTTCATTGCCCTGGGCGAAGCGTGCGGAAATCACCGGCTCCTGGGAGACGGGTTCCTCCGCCGGCGTGGGCATCGGACCTTCGGCGTCAGCGGGCAGGGGGATCGAGGAACGGGTGTGGATCTCGCTCATTCGGATGCTCCTCCACCGAGACGAATGCGCGGATCGAGCGCCACCAGCAGCAGGTCGGCGATGATGTTGCCGATGATGAGCGTGGCGGCGAGCACGAGCATGAACGTGGCGGTGACATAGACGTCGCCGACGGCCATGGAGCCGACGATGGCCGGGCCGACGGTCGCCAGCCCGAAGACGATGGCGACCTCGACTTCACCGGTGAGCATGTAGGGCAGCACCACGCCCTGATAGGCGATCAGCGGGTGCAAGGCATTGGGAACGGCATGCCGCATGATCACCGCGCCTTCCGAAAGGCCCTTGGCGCGGGCGGTCTCGACGTATTGCGAGTTGAGCACGTCGAGCAGGTTGGCGCGCATTACGCGCATATTGTAGGCGAGCCCGCCGAACGTCGCGATGAAGACGACCGGCCAGACGTGCTGGACGAGATCGACGAACTTGCCCCACGAAAAGGGCTGGCCGCCGTAATAGGCCGAGTTGAAGCTGCCGATTTCGCGCACGCCGACCCGGAACACCAGCACGTACATGATGATAATGGCGAGCAGGAACCGCGGGATCGTCATGCCGAGGAAGGAGATGAAGCCGAACAGCGTATCGACCCAGGTGTACTGCCTTGTGGCCGCGATGATGCCCAGCGTGATGCCGAAGAGGGAAGCCAGGATGTGGCAGGTCAGCGCCAGCAGCAGCGTGCGTGGCAGGCGCTCGGCGATCACGTCGCCCACCGGCTTGTTGTAGAACAGCGAATGGCCGAAATCGAAGCGGGTGAGGATGCCCTGCATCCAGTGCAAGTACTGGATGGGCAGCGGGTCGTTGAGGCCATGAGCGACGCGATAGGCCTCGGCCTGGATTTCGGCCTGCTGCGGTGTGGCGCCGCCCTGGTTGATCAGCATGGAACGGATGTAGTCGGCATAATCGCCAGGCGGAGCCTGGATGATCATGAAGGTCACGACGCTGAGCACGAGCAGGATCGGCAAAGCGGATAGAACACGGGTAACAAGAAATCGAAGCATCGCCGCCGCTCCGTTGATTGGCCTCTTCCGGTCGATGGCGCCGGAAGAGCGCTGGACAAGGGGGCCGCAGCCCCCTTGCCGGGATTATCGCCTAGTCGGAGATCGGGCCGTTGCCGACGCCGGGCTCGCCCGGAAGCGTGTCCTTGTGCAGTTCGAAGTTCGACTGCTTGTCCTGGGGGACGAAGACGCGCTCGCGGATGATGCTGTCTTCAGCCCAGTTGAACATGAAGATCGGCGTCCCCACCGGGATGTTGGCGAAGCGCTTGTTGACCATCAGCGCACCCGGATACTGGGTAAGACCGATACCATAGACGTTCTCGGTGAAGATCTTCTGGTACTGCTTCATCAATTCGACGCGTTCGGCCGGATCGTTGCTGGTGATGAACTTGTTCACCACGTCGACCAGGTCCTGCTCGAAGGGCAACAGGTCGAGCTTGTCGTCCTTGCCGGCCCTATGGAAGTCGAAGGTGCGCGGGCCGGTCGGCGCGAGGCCGGCGGTACCCTGCACCACCGAGATGAACTGCGTTGGATTGCGCAGGATCATCCAGTCGAACTTGCCGGCCTGGGCGGCATCGTCACGCTGCGTGCCCGCCTGGTAGTTGGCGATGACGCGGATGCCGAGCTGTTCCATGGCTGCGATCACGCCCTCGGCCAGGCTCTTGTCGGTGGCGTAGTCGGTATTGGCCAGCAGGGTGATCTCGACGTCCTTGCCGCCAACGCCGGCCGTGTCGGCCGGGAAGTTGACGATGCCGTTGCCGTCGGTGTCCTTGAGGCCAGCCTTTTCGAGTTCGGCCTTGGCGGTATCCAGCGAGTATGGATAGTAGACCGTCGAATCCTTGTCGTAATAGGCGGTGCCGGCATAGAGCCCGCCCGGGTAGATGGCGGTGAACGGTCCCTTGACCAGCGAGTCGCCGAGATGCTGGCGGTCGATGGCGTAGGTCACGGCCTTCCGGAAATCGAGGTTGCGGTTCAATTCGCGCACGGCCTGCGCGCGGGCATCGGGCTCACCCCAGCCATTGGCCGAGAAGTTCATGTCGAGCGAATAGCCGATGGTGCGGGCACCGAAGGCGAGACGGGCCGGGGCGTCGTCGGCAGCGGAGCGGCGCAGCGCCTCGACGAAGCTTTCCGCCTGTTCGAGGTTGGAGAAGTCGGCGGTGCCGGCGACGGTCTGCACGTCACGGTCGGCCCAGGTCGACAGGCGATATTCGAGCTCGTCGAGATAGGGAAGCTGGTTCCCCTTTTCGTCGACCTTCCAGTAGTAGGGGTTGCGGCGCATGACGACGATGTCGTCGGCCCGATACTCGACCGGCACCCAGGCGCCCATGGTCGGCATGTTCAGGTATTCGGGCGGGAAGGCGTTCTTGTACTGCTCGTAGGTATTCTTCGAGTATTTCGGGTGTTGCGGCTTCAACAGGTGCGCCGGGCCGGGGCAGAATGTGCCGTAGGCCATGGCGTAGAGGTATTGCTTGGGGAAGGCTTCCTTGAAGGTCCATTCGATCGTGTAGTCGTCGATGGCCTTGAGCGTCGTGCCTTCGCCGAAAGTCTCGGGCGTCGCGCCGTTGAGCGGCGACACGTTCGGGTCGAGCACGTTGTCTTCCCAGAAGAACATCACGTCTTCCGAGGTGAACGGCACGCCGTCCGACCACTTGGCGCCTTCGATCAGGTGCATGGTGAGCTTGTGGCCGTCCTTGGACCATTCCCAGCTCTTGGCGAGGTTGGGCAGCGGCTCCAGCTCTTCGGGCTTGACCTCGAACAGCGGGCCGGTGCGCGTCAGGCATTCGGACAGGCCGATATCGATGCCGCCGTAACCCTGCGACTGGCCGGCCGAGTAGTTCCAGCCCTCCGGGCGGCCGCCGATGACGTGGCGCATGACGTCGCCGTAAACGCCGATACCGTCGGGCATGTTGGCGGCCTTGTAGACCAGCGGTTCCTTGGGCAGGCGCTCGGCGACGGGCGGCAATTTGCCGGTGTCGACGAACTGTTTGGTGACCCAGTCCGGCTCGTGATATTCCGGCAAGGCCTTGAATTCGAAGATGTCCTTGACGCCAACGAAGTTCGGGCTGGCTTGCGCCTCGAACTTCGGCGGGTCGGGTGGCGTTGTCGGCTCGGCCGACTGGGCCAAGACCTGCGTAGCCAGGAGCGAAACTCCAAGCATCAACGCGCCGGTGAAGGCGAGTGTCCTTTTGCTCATGATACCTCCCATGCGGCGGACAGCGCCCACTGCGCCCGGCGTCGGGTTTTCCGACTTGACCTAGTCCGCTCGCTGAAAATGGTAGAGCTTGCAGAGGCCCTTGCAATCCGGCATGGTGAATGAGTTCTTCCGGTTTTTAAAGAATTGGAAAGCAGGGAGTAGCGGCTTTGTCCTCGATAGAAACGATTGCAATGCCCCGTTCGGCGCCCAGGCCGGTGCCGCGGCCCGATCGCAGGTTCTATGCCAAGAACCCGGCTTTCGGCCGTTTCGGCATGCGCTGGTTCCCGCCGCAGCTCATGGCGAACGAACATTTCCATGGCCATATCGAGCTCAACTGGTTGACCGCCGGCAGCATGGACTATGTCATCGACGGCCATCATCTCACGGTGCCGGCGCGGCGCCTGGTGATGTTCTGGGCCGGCATTCCGCACAAGACGGTCTCCATCGATCGCGGGCCGGCGGAGGACAGCCGCCAGTGCAATGTCTACCTGCCGCTCGACAGTTTCCTGCATATGCCGAACCTCGGCCGCCTGACGGAAACCATGATGGGCGGCGGCATGATCGCGCTGCTGCCCGATGCCATCGGCGACGACACGTTGCGCCGCTGGTATGACGATTATCGGCGCGGCGATGCCGAGCGCACCGATATCCTCAAGGCCGAGATCGCCATCATGCTGCGCCGGGCTGCGGTCACCGGCTGGGACGAATTGCTGCCGCCGTGGATCGAGGTGGTGACGCCGACGACGCGCGCCGCAACGCCACTGCGCTATGTCGTTGCCATGATCAAGCACGTGCTCGAACATCTCGACGAACCCCTGCGCGCCGAGGATATCGCCAAGGTCGTGGGCCTGCATCCCAATTATGCGCTCAACCTCTTCACTTCGGTGATGAACGTGTCGCTGCACAAGTTCGTCGTGCGCATGCGGCTGGTGCGGGCGCGTTCGCTGCTCTGCGAGGGGAGCCTTTCCATCGAAAACGTCGCCTATAGCAGCGGTTTTTCGGCGCTCAGCCAGTTCTACGAACAGTTCCGCAATGCCTACGGCATGACGCCACGCGAAATGCGCGCCAACTATTTCCATCAGGATTGATTATGACGAAGCCGAAATTTGGTCTCATCGGAACCGGCGTCTGGTCTCGCGAACTGCAGGCGCCGGTGGCCGCCAAAAGCGACGCCGTCGCTTTCACTGCAATTTTCGGGCGCAATCGCGCGGCGACTGAGGCGATTGCCGAAGCCCATGGCGTTGCAGCCCATGACCATCTCGCCACGTTCCTCGATGCCGTCGATATCGTCGGCATCTGCGTGCCGCCGGCTGCGCAGCCGCAATTCGCGCTGGCCGCGGCGGGAGCAGGCAAGCCCCTGTTGCTCGAAAAGCCGGTTGCGGTCGACGTAGAGCAGGCCGACGCCATCGCCGCTGCCCTGGCCGCGCAGAACCTCGCTTCGGTCGTTTTCTTCACGCACTTGCTGACGCCACGCGTGCAAGACTGGCTGCGCGACGCCAAGGCGAAGGGTGGGTGGCTTGCCGCCCGCGTCGACAGTTTCGGGCGTGTCCTCACCGATCCGGACAATCCGTTCCACGAAACGGCGTGGCGCGCCGATGCGGGCGCCCTGTGGGACACCGGTCCCCACTCGGTAGCGCTGTTGCTCACAGCGCTCGGGCCGGTCGCCGAGGTTTCGGCGACGCACGGGCAGGGCGATTACTCGGTGGTGACGCTAACCCATGCCGGCGGCGCGATCTCGACGATCAGCATGATGATGGACGCACCGGCGCCGCTACCGGGCGAGACGGCGCTGTTCGGTGCCACCGGCAAGAGCACGCTACCGTCCACAGATGATTGGATGAAGGAATCCGCTGCGGCCTACGCTTCCGCGCTCAAAAGGCTCGCCGATCCGGCGGGTGCCGGCCCGGACGCTATCGTGCTCGATGCCGCCTTCGGCGCCCAGGTCACTCGCATACTGGCTGCGGCCGAACGCTCTATGACGTCCGGCCGCCGCGAGACCGTGTAAGCCCTACCACTCCGCGTAAGTGCCGTCGGGACGCGTCCAGTCGGCATCGGGCAGGTGCCAGTCGGTGGCGCGCGAAACGATCGCTTCGGCGTTGAGGGAAATGCCGAGGCCGGGCGCATCGCCGATCTGGAACGCGCCTTCCACCACGGTCAGCGGCTTGGCATCGTTCAGGTAGTCCATAAGGTCGCCCTTGGGCAGGCCGGCATAGCCCTGGTTGTAGTGCAGGCCGAGGCTCTGCTCCTGGATGGCGACGTTCTGGCAGCAGGCGCCGACCTGCAGCGAGGCGGCCAGCGAGATCGGGCCGTTCGGGCAGTGCGGGGCAACGGCGGCATCGTAAATCTCGGCAAGCCGCGCGATCTTTTCGAGTTCGAAGAGGCCGGTGATCGAAATGTCGGGCTGGACGATGTCGACGGCGCCGGTGTCGAGCACGCGCTTGAACTCCCAACGATTGTTCAGCCGCTCGCCCGTCGCCACAGGTATCGAGCCGGCGGCGCGGGCCAGTACTTTCAGGCTTTCCTCGTTCTCGGGGAGCGTCGCTTCCTCGACCCACATCGGGTGAAACTGTTCGAGTTCGGCCAGCAGCGGCTTCATCGCCGGCCGTTGCACGCGGCCGTGCAGGTCGAGCGCGATGTCGAGGCTGCGCCCGAAGGCGTCGCGCAGGGCGCCCATGCGGGCAGCGGCTTCCTCGATCAGCGCGCTTTCGGCGATGTAGGACATGGCGGGCGTGGCGTTCATCTTCACGGCGGTGAAGCCCTGGGCGATGCGCTGGCGGGCATGCTCGACGACGTCGTTGGGCGAGTCGCCACCGATCCAGGCATAGGAGCGGATGCTGTTGCGCACGGCGCCGCCGAGGAATTCGTAGATCGGCAGGCCGTTGGCCTGCGCCTTCAAGTCCCAGAGCGCGGTTTCGATACCGGCAGCGGCCGAAGACAGGATCGGGCCGTTGCGGAAGAACGCACCGCGGCGCAGGCGCTGGATGATGTCCTCGATGCGGTTGGCGTCCGTGCCCTTGATGTTGGCGGCCATTTCCCCGATCGCGGCGACGATGGTGTCGGCGCGCTTGGGGATGATGGATTCGCCCCAGCCGGTGCGTCCGTCATCGGTGGTGACGCGAACGAAGATCCAGCGCGGCGGCACCTTGAAGACGCTGATGTCGGAAATCTTGGCCAAGACGGTTTGCCTTTCGAGGAAAGAACTAGAGCGCCAGCTCGGTCTGCTGGTCGAACAGATGCAGGTGCTTGCCGTCGGCGGTGAAGGTCACGGCATCGCCGGCCTTCACGTGCTGCTCGCGCGGCACGCGGGCGATCAGCAGGCCGCCCTCCGTCATTACATGCACGTGCTGCTCGGCGCCGATCATTTCGACCGCTTCGACATTGCCCTTGAGCACGACATCGCCCTGGGCATCGCCATCCTGCAGCACCAGCCGCTCCGGACGGATGCCGACGATGACCTTGTCGGCAGTGCCGAGCTTTGCCGCCTGCTCTGCCGAAAGCTGCAACCGGCTGCTGCCGGCGACCAGTTCCGCGCTGCCATTGGCGCGCTTCACGCCACATTCCATGAAGCCCATGGAGGGCGTGCCGATGAAGGAGGCGACGAACTTGTTGCGCGGCCGATCGTAAAGCTCGTCGGGCGTGCCGACCTGGTGGATGCGGCCATCGGCCATCACCACGATGCGGTCGCCCATCGTCAGGGCCTCCACCTGGTCGTGTGTCACATAGACCGCGGTGGCGGTGACGGCACGATGGACCTTCAGGATTTCCGTGCGCATCTGCACGCGCAGGTGTGCATCGAGATTGCTGTGCGGTTCGTCGAGCAGGAACACGGCCGGGTCGCGCACGATGGCGCGCCCGAGGGCCACGCGCTGGCGCTGGCCGCCGGAAAGCTGGCGCGGACGGCGCGCGAGATAGGGAGCGATGTTCAGCATCTCGGCAGCCGAGCGCACGCGGCGGTCGATCTCCTGGGCGGCAATCTTGCGGCGCCTCAGGCCGAAGGCCATGTTCTCGAACACCGACATATGCGGGTAAAGGCCGTAGTTCTGGAACACCATGGCGATGTCGCGATCGCCGACGTCGACGTCGTTCATGCGCGTTTCGTCAAAGAACAGGTCGCCGCCGGTGATGTGCTCCAGCCCGGCGATGATGCGGAGCAGGGTGGTCTTGCCCGAGCCGGACGGGCCGACAAGCACGATGAATTCGCGATCGTTGATGTCCAGGTTGCAGTCGAACAGCACCGGCACGTCGCCATAACGCTTCTCGACATGGCGCAGCGAAATCTTTGCCATTATTTGGTTCCGTTTTTGTTGGAGGCGCCGAAGGCGGTCTCGAATGGGTCGGGGCGCCGGCTGAGGCTGCGCCCGCCGTCGACGACGATTTCGGTGCCGGTGATGAACGAGGCGTCGTCCGATGCCAGGAACGCCACTGCCGCTGCAATCTCGTCGGGGCGGCCGCGCCGGCCGAGCAGCGTCGGCACCGGCACTTCATCGGCCGCGCTCTTCTCGTTGAGCGCCTGGGATAGGTTTTCGGTGGCAATCACGCCCGGCGCCACGGCATTGGTCCTGACGCCCGCGGGTGAAAGCTCGACGGCCAGTGCCCGCGTCAGCGACAGCACGGCGCCTTTGCTGGCGACATAGGCCGAATAGCTCGCGACCGGCATGCGTTGCTGGATCGAGGTAATGTTGACGATGGCGCCGCTGCCGCGCTCGCTCATCGCCTTGCCCGCCGCCTGCGCCAAGGCTGCCGCCGCGGTGATGTTGACGGCAAAGACCATCTCCATCTCGTCGAGCGGCACATCGAGGAACCGCGTCCGTCCGCCGTGGAAGGCGGCGTTGTTGACGAGCACGTCGATGGCGCCCCAGCGCTCGAGCACGGCCGGCACCAGCCGGTCGCGCTGGGCGGCCACGGCAAGGTCGGCAACGATGGCGAAGTGCTCGCCCTCGATGCTCGAGAGCGCCCTGTCGAGGCCGTCCCGGCTGCGGTCGGTCAGCAGCAGGCGGCAGCCTTCGGCGGCCAGCCGCTGCGCGATGGCGATGCCGATGCCGCCGGCGGCGCCGGTAACGAGCGCCGTGCGGCCGGCAAAGCGGTTCATGGTGAGGGGATCAGGCACCGGCAACCGCTCCCGAGGTCAGGCCGCGCACCATCGAGCGCTGCACCGCAAAGAAGGCGATCATCAGCGGCAGGGTGGTGATCGTCGCCGCCGCCATCATCCCGCCCCAGTCGGTCTTGAACTGGCCGGTGAAGGTCAGGACCAGGGCTGCCGGGAGCGTCTGCTTGTCGAGAGTGGTAACGAACGTCAGCGGATAGATCAGGTTGTTCCAGGCCTCCATGAAGACGAACGTGCCGGTGGTCAAAAGACCCGGAAAGATCAGCGGCACGACGACGCGCAGCATCACCTGCCAGCGCGGATAGCCGTCGACGCGCGCCGCTTCCTCGACCTCGATCGGCACGGCATCGATGAAGCTCTTCATCATCCACACCGCGAACGGCAGGCCGAACGTCGTGAAGCCGACGATGAGGCCGAAGCTGGAATCGAGCAGGCGGAAGTTCAGCAGCAGCAGGTAGAGCGGCGCCAGCAGCACGATCATCGGCAGCATGCGGAAGATCAGCACCGAATAGCTCACCGTGCTGCGCAGCTTGAAGCGGGCCCGCGACAGCGCATAGGCCGCGGGCGTTGCGATCACCACCGAGATGACGGCGGTCGCCAGGCAGCTGATCACCGTGTTGAGGAAGAAATCGAAGAACGGCAGCGACTTGCCGGCCAGCCCGACATAGTTGTCGATGGTCGGCAGTTCCGGCCAGAACGAGGGGTTGAGCCGCGTCGCCTCAAGCTCGGTCTTGAACGAGGTGGAGAGCATCCAATAGACCGGCGCCAGGCTCCAGACGAGCGCGAAGCCGATGGCGAGGACCTGGATGGTGCGGGCCGAGAGTTTCCAGCCGGCGCCGCGTTGGGGAATCGAAGTTGCGGTCATGGTCATCCCATCCGGAGCGCGCGCAAATAGGCGACGGCGAAAACGAAGAGCAGCAACAGCCAGACGACGCCGATGGCCGAGGCATAGCCGAACTCGAAGCTTTCGAAGGCCAGGCGGTAGACATAGATCACCAGCGTGCTGGTGCTGTAGCCCGGGCCGCCCTGGGTCATGGCCCAGATCTTGGCGAAGTCGTTGAAGTTGGCGATGATCATCAGGAGGCTGCTGATCAGCAGCGCATTGCGCAGGAACGGCAGCTTGATATGGACGATCATCGCCCATGTCCGCGCCTTGTCGATGCGCGCCGCTTCGATCACCTCGTTGGGGATGGCGGTCAGCGCTGCGCTCAGCAGCAGGAAAAAGAAGGGCGTCATGGCCCAGATATTGGCGACGACGACGGCCGGCATGGCGAGGGTCGCCGAATTCAGCCACGGCACAGGCTCGTGGATGATGCCCATGGCGAGAAGCACGGCGTTGATGACGCCGCCGTTCTGCAGGTACATGTAGCGGAACAGGAAGGCGACGACGACGAAGGGCACCGCCCAGGGCATCAGCAGCAGCGAGCGCACCAGGCGCGAGCCGCGGCCGCCGCCGATATTTTCGGTCAGCAGCGCCAGAACCAGCCCGAACAAAGCCGAGATGAACACGCTGCCGAACGTATAGACGGCGGTATTCTGCAGCGACGTCCAGAAGATCTGGTCGTTGAGGAGATCGCGGTAGTTGTCGAAGCCGACGAAGCTCGCCGGTTCGATGTCGAGCAGGTTGTAGTCCTGCACCGACAGCATGAGCGTATAGACGATCGGATAGCCGACGACGACGGCGAGCACGACCAGGGTCGGCACCACCATCCAGTCGAGCCAGGGGAACCGCTCGACGTTCTGTCGAGCGGCACCCTTGTTCGTTGCGGTTTCTGGAATAGCCGTCACTTGTCGAGCTGCTGCTGGATGGAGGCTGCGATGTCGTCGATCGGGCGGTCACCCGTCACGGCTTCCTGGACGCCGGCCATGATCGCCGTGGCCGCGGACGCATAGGCGGCGCCGTAGGGCTGCGGGGTCAGGGTCGGGATGATGTCCTTGGAGAAGGCGTTGAAGATCGGCGTATCGAGCTTGGCGTCGAGATCGGCATCGCCCGTGCTGATGATCGAGGGCAACGAGGAGTTCACGCCTGCCGTATAGTCGGCGATCACCTTGGCGTTGGTGGCCAGGTACTCGATGAACTGCCAGGCCGCTTCCTTGTGGGCGCTGTTGGCAAACATGATCAACTGGTGGCCGCCTTCGAAGCTGTGCGGCTTGCCTTCCGATCCGACCGGCAGGGTGGTGACGCCCCAGGTCTTGTAGAAATCGTCATCGGACATGCCGTTGGCGCCCTGGATCACGCCCTGCAGCAGCACCTGGTCCCAATGGAAGGCCACCTTGTCCTGCGCCGCCAGCGGGCGGAACTCGCCGATCTTGCGGCCGGGGTCCATCAGGCCTTCCTGGGCCAGCTTGCGCAGCCAGGTGAGGTAGGCCTTCATTTCCGGCGTGTTGGCGCCGGTGGCGTTTTCGCCGACGGGAACGGCGCCGAAGGTCTGCATCCAGGGCCAGTTCGAGGTCAGGGCGAAGGCACGGTTGGTCGTGTCGATGCCGAGCGGAATGACGTCGGGCTCGCTCTTCTTGATGGCTTCGAGGTCAGCCGTCAGCTCATCGATGGTCTTGGGTGGCGAATTGGGGTCGAGCCCGGCCGCTTCCATGAGCTTCTTGTTGTACCAGAGGCCGGCCGGCGACTGGTTCCACGGAAAGGCGATCAGCTTGCCGTCGACGGTAAGGCCGTTGAGGGCGCCCGGCTTGATGTTCTTGGAAAGCTCGGGGGTGATGTAGCCGTCGAGCGGCTCGAGAGCGCCGGTCGAAGCCAGCAGGATCGTGTCGTTGCCCGAAATCTGGGAAACGTCGGGCGGATTGCCCGACCGGGCACGCAGCACGAGTTGGCGGGCGATCTCGCTGAACGAGATGGATTCGCTCACCACGTCGATATCGGGATGTTCGGCCTCGAAATCGGCGATCACCTTGTCGATGACCTCGCGGGTCGTGCCTTCGGCCGAAGCCCAGTTGGCGAAGGTGATCGTGGTCTTTTCCTGGGCATAGGCCACGCTGGCGAGCGCCGCGACGGCGATGAGCGCGGTCGAGGCGAGCAGGCGCCATTTCGGCTGCCTGGCGGATGAAGTCATTGAAACCTCCCTTTGCAAGACGAAGACCAGCGGCCCCTGACGGGGCGTTTGCCGGCTCCTCATTTCTTATATAAGACATAAGATATGAAATCTGGCAATCGGCCCCGATGATATTGTAAGAGAGAATGTGCAGCCGCCTTGGTGGCACTGCAAACGAAAACCGCCATTGCCGGCAGCGGCCCTGCTGTCGCCATTTCCAGTTCCGATCGGAGAAATCGTCATGTCGCTGCCCGCCAACGCCTTCAAGCGCAACCTCAAGCGCCGGGAGCCCATGCTCGGCGTGTGGGCGATGAGCGGCAGCGCTGTTGCGGCCGAGGCGCTTGGCTTTGCCGGCTACGATTTCGTCGTGCTCGACATGGAGCATGGGCCCAACGATGCGCCGCGCACGCTCGCCCTCCTGCAGGCGATGGCGGGCACGCCGGCCGAATCGGTGGTGCGCCTGCCCTGGAACGACAAGGTGGTGGTGAAGCAGCTCCTCGACCTCGGCGCGCAAACGCTGATGTTCCCCTATATCCAGAACGCCGAGGAGGCACGGGTCGCCGTCGCCGCCACACGCTATCCGCCCGAGGGTATTCGGGGCTTTGCCGGCATGAGCCGGGCCACGCGCTATGGCGGGGTGCCGAACTATCCCACGACTTTCACCAGCGAGCTTTGCGTCATCGCCCAGCTCGAAACCGCCGCGGCACTGAGCGAACTGGAGGCGATTGCCGCCGTGCCGGGGATCGACTGCATCTTCGTCGGTCCCGGCGATCTGTCGGCGGATATGGGTTTTGTCGGCCAGCCCGACCATCCCGACGTGCAGAAGGCCATTGCGTCCGCTGCAGCGCATTGCACCAGGCTTGGCATACCGTCGGGCATCCTGGCGCCGAATGCCGCCAAGGCCGGAGCCTATCTCGATTACGGCTTCAACTGGGTCGCAACCGGCTCGGACCTTGGCCTGATGATGAGCAATGCGCGCGGCGAGCTGAAGACCTTGCGGAGCCGGGGCCAGTAAGGCCCCGACTCAGTCGAGGTCCGAGGCGTAGTGCATCTTCTGGGTCAGGCACCGCGAGACGCGGTATTCGACGGGCTGCTTGTTGATGTCGTAGGCGGTGCGGGCGATTTCCAGCAACGGCTCGCCCGCCTTGCAACCGAGGTCGGCGGCGTCGGCGCCGCCGGCCAGCACTGCCTTCAGCTTCTCGGAAGCCTTGGTGATGGTGATGCCCCAGCGCTCGGAATAGAGCCGGTAGACGTTGTTGGGGATTTCCGGCAGGTCGTCGAACCCGGGGAAGCGTGCGGCGGGCAGCGAAATGGTCTCGCGCAGCATCGGCTCGGTGCCGTGGAAACGCAGGCGCAGCAGGCGGAAAACCTTGGCGGATGGGGCAAGCTGCAGGGCGGCTGCCTCCTTGGCGTCGGCCTTGGCGCTCGACCAATCGAGCACTTTGGAAACCGGAAAGAGCCGGTCGCCGCTGTCGGGATAGAGCCGGAAGAACTGGAAGAGGATGCGGCTTTCCTCGAATTCGGCGACGAACGTGCCGCGTCCCTGCCGGCGCACCAGGATGCGTTCGGCGGTCATGGCATCGAGTGCCTTGCGCACCGTGCCCTGGCTCACGCCAAGCTCGCGCGCCAGTTCCTGCTCGCTGGGCAGCATCGTGCCCGGTTGCCAGCGCCCCGCAGCCAGATGGCGGGTCAGCTCCTCATGCACCTGCATGTAGAGTGGGCGAAAGCCGACGCGTGTTCTGTCCTTCACATCCATGTGCCGCTCCAGGGGTGTCTGGCTGATTCATAGCGACAATCAGTTGACAACGCCACACTTTCGTATCTTATGTCTTATAGAAGATTGATTGAAGGCCGATATCTGGCCTGAATGGAGGCAGCAGTGAGCATACCGCAACTTCTCGTGCACGAGCACGAGGACAATGTCGGCGTTGTCGTCGTCGAGAACCTGAAGGCAGGCACCGAGATGACCTGCGTGGTGACGGCCGACAATTCCAGCTTCACGCTGGCGGCGGGAGCGGACGTGCCGATCGGCCACAAGATCGCGCTCAAGGATCTGCATGCCGGCGATACGGCGATCAAGTACGGCCAGGACATTGGCAAGATCGTCGCCGACATCAAGAAGGGCGGGCACGTGCACGTCCATAACCTCAAGACCAAGCGCTGGTAGGACCGGGAAAGATGGCAACGCAATATTCGAACCTGAGCTTCTGGGGCTATCGGCGTGACAACGGCCGCGTCGGGGTGCGCAACCACGTCATCATCCTGCCGGTCGACGACATCTCCAACGCCGCCTGCGAGGCGGTGGCCAACAACATCAAGGGCACGCTGGCGCTGCCGCATGCCTACGGGCGGCTGCAGTTCGGGGCCGACCTCGACCTGCATTTCCGCACCATGATCGGCACCGGCGCCAACCCCAACGTGGCCGCTGTCATCGTCATCGGCATCGAGCCGGGCTGGACCAAGCGCATCGTCGACGGCATCGCCGAGACCGGCAAGCCGGTGGCCGGTTTCTCGATCGAGCAGAACGGCGATCTCAAGACCATCATGGATGCCTCGAACAAGGCCAAGGAGTTCGTGCATTACGCAACCGAGCTGCGCCGCGAGGAATGCCCGATCTCGGACCTGTGGGTCTCGACCAAGTGCGGCGAGAGCGACACGACGACCGGCCTTGGCTCGTGCCCGACTGTCGGCAATATGTACGACAAGCTCCTGCCAGAAGGCATCTACGGCGTCTTCGGCGAAACCTCGGAGATCACCGGGGCCGAGCACATCTGCAAGGAGCGCGCCGCCACGCCCGAACTGGGCGAGCGCTGGTACAAGATGTGGAAGGCCTACCAGGACGACGTGATCGAGGCGCACAAGGACAGCGATCTCTCGGAAAGCCAGCCGACCAAGGGCAATATCGAGGGAGGTCTCACCACGATCGAGGAAAAGGCGCTCGGCAATCTCGAAAAGATCGGCCGCACCTCGCGCTACATCGATATCCTGGAGCCGGCCGAAACCCCGAAATCGGGCAAGGGCCTCTACTTCATGGACTCCTCATCGGCTGCAGCCGAATGCGTGACGCTGATGGCGGCGGGCGGCTATGTCGTCCATACCTTCCCGACGGGGCAGGGCAATGTGGTCGGCAATCCGATCGTGCCGGTGATCAAGATCTCCGCCAATCCGCGCACCGTGCGCACCATGGGCGAGCACATCGACGTCGATGTCACCGGTATCCTCAGGCGCGACATGACCATCGACCAGGCCGGCGACGCCCTGATCGAGAACATCGTGCGCACCGCCAATGGCCGTAACACCTCGGCCGAAGTCCTCGGCCACCGCGAATTCGTCATGACCAAGCTCTATCGGTCGGCATAACGAAACCGGGTCAGAAATCTCACGAGGCGGTCCCTAGCGGGCCGCCTTCGTTCTCATATCGGCCAGGATACATCATGACTGAAATCGTCATTTCCGAGTTCATGGACGTGGATGCGGTCGAGGACCTGAAGCAACGCTATTCCGTCCTCTACGATCCCGAACTCGTCGACCAGCCCGAGCGGCTTGCTTTACTCGTTGCCGATGCGCGCGCCCTTATCGTACGCAACCGCACGCAGGTGCGCGGGGCGCTGCTCGCCGCCGGCGGCAAGCTCGAATGCGTCGGCCGCCTCGGCGTCGGCCTCGACAACATCGATGTCGAGGCCTGCAAGGGTCGCGGTATCGCCGTCTACCCAGCCAACGGCGCCAACGACCTGTCGGTCGCCGAATATGTTATCACCGCCTCGCTGATGCTGTTGCGCCGTGCCTGGCTCTCCACCGCCGACATGGTCGCCGGTGCCTGGCCGCGCCAGAAGCTGATCGGCGAGGAGCTCTCCGGCAAGGTCATGGGCCTCGTCGGTTACGGCGCTATCGCCCGGCAGGTCGCCGAGCGCGCCGCGGCGCTCGGCATGACCTGCATCGGCTACGATCCGTTCCTTGCCGCGGACAATCCGGCCTGGGGCAGCACGCAGCCGCGTTCGCTCGAACAATTGCTCGCCCAAGCCGATATCGTCAGCCTCCACACCCCGCTCACCGCCGAGACCCGGCACCTGATCGACGCCAAGGCGCTTGCCGGCATGAAGAAGGGCGCCATCCTCGTCAACGCCGCGCGCGGCGGGGTCGTCGACGAAGCGGCACTGGCCGAAGCCCTCAAGGCCGGCCTCATCGGTGGCGCCGCGCTCGACGTCTTCGAGGTCGAGCCGCTGACCGCAGAGGCAGGCGCGCGCTTTGCCGGGCTTTCCAACCTGCTGCTCACGCCGCATATAGCGGGGGTGACCGAGGAATCGAATGTGCGCGTCTCTAGCCTTGTCGCACGCAAGGTCGCCGAGCACCTGGGAGCCAGCAAGTGAGCGATCCGCGACTGCAGCCGTCCGAGGTTCATGACCTCATCGCCGCGGCCCTCATGCGCTCGCGCACGTCAGAGGCCAATGCCGCCGCCGTGGCACGGGCGCTGGTTGCCGCCGAACTTGCCGGGCAGACCGGGCACGGCCTGCGGCGCGTCGCTGCCTACTCGGCACAGGCCGCCTCCGGCAAGGTCGACGGGTTTGCGCAGCCCCTCGTGAAGATGACGCGGCCCGGCGCGGTCGGCGTCGATGCCGCGCACGGCTTTGCCTATCCGGCGCTGGAAGCGGCCTTTGCGCCGCTGTCGCAGGCGGCGCGGCTGCAGGGCATCGCCATTGCCGGCATTCGCCGCTCGCATCATTGCGGCGTCGCCGGCGTCATCGCCGAAGCTTATGCGGCAGAGGGTCTCATCGCGCTGATGTTCGCCAATTCGCCCGCCGCCATGGCGCCGTGGGGCGGCAAGCGGGCTTTGTTCGGCACCGACCCGATCGCCTTTGCCGCGCCTGTTACCGGTGGCGCGCCGGTCGTCGTCGATATCTCGCTCTCCAAGGTTGCGCGCGGCAAGATCATGGCCGCCGACCAGAAGGGCGAGGCGATCCCCGAAGGCTGGGCCTTCGATGCCGACGGCAATCCCACGACCGATGCCAAGGCCGCCCTCAACGGCACGATGGCCGCTTTGGGCGACGCCAAGGGCGCGGCCCTGGCGCTGATGGTCGAACTGCTGGCGGCGGGCCTCACCGGGGCCAATTACGCCTACGAAGCGACCTCGTTCTTCGATGCCGAGGGCGATCCGCCCGGCGTCGGTCAGACGATCATCGCCATCGATCCGGAAGCGTTCGGAACCAAAGACGTACTGGATCGCTTCGCTGCCATGGCGCAGGCTGTTGCCGGCACCGAAGGGGCGCGTGTTCCCGGCGCGCGGCGTCTCATGCTGCGGCGCGAACTCACGGAAAAGGGTATTCCGGTCGAGGAGACCTTGCAGCGGCAGATCGAAGCGATCGGGCGCTGACGGGCTCCATTCCGGCGAGGTACGAAAGGCGAAATCATGCAGAACAGGTTCAGGCGCGAAGCCAATTTCATCGGCGGCAAGTGGGTGGGCGCCGATTCCGGCGCCACGGTCGATGTCGTCAACCCGGCGACCGGCAAGAGCATCGGCACGATGCCGAAAGCGGGCAAGGACGAAACCCGCCGCGCCATAGAGGCGGCGCAGGCGGCGTTCGAATCCTACCGCAAGACCACGGCCAACCAGCGCGCCGGCTGGCTGCGCAAGCTCGCCGACCTGCTGCTCGCCAACCAGCGCGAACTGGCCGAATTGCTGGTCATGGAGCAGGGCAAGCCGCTCAAGGAAGCCATGGGCGAGATCGCCATCTCGTCGGCCTACATCCAGTGGTTCGCCGAGGAAGGCCGTCGCATCTACGGCGAGGTCATCTCCTCTCCCTGGGCCGATCGCCGCATGATGGTGATCAAGGAGCCGGTGGGCGTCATCGCGGCGGTGACGCCGTGGAACTTCCCGTCCTCGATGCTGGCGCGCAAGCTCGGCCCGGCGCTCGCCGCCGGCTGCACCACCGTCGTCAAGCCGGCTTCGCAGACGCCCTATTCGGGCCTCGCCTGGGGTGTTTTGGCCGAGGAAGCGGGGTTCCCCGCCGGCACGGTCAACATCGTCACCGGTTCGGCCGGTGAGATCGGCGACGAGATTTGCGCCAATCCGCTGGTGCGCAAGCTGACCTTCACTGGCTCCACCGAGATCGGCAAGCAGCTCATCGCCAAGTGTGCCGGCACGGTCAAGAAAGTCTCGATGGAGCTCGGCGGCAACGCCCCCTTCATCGTCTTCGACGATGCCGACCTCGATCGCGCCGTCGAAGGCGCCATGGTCGCCAAGTACCGCAATTCCGGCCAGACGTGCGTGTGCACCAACCGCTTTTACGTGCAGGCGGGCATCCACGATGCGTTCGTCGAAAAGCTCGCCGCCGCGACGAAAAAGCTCAAGGTCGGCTCCGGAATGGACGACGGCGTCGAGCAGGGCCCGCTGATCGACGTGAAGGCCGTCGAAAAGGTCGAGGAACTGGTGGCCGACGCGCTCGGCCATGGCGGCAAGCTCGCTGTCGGCGGCCAGCGCCACGCGCTCGGCGGCAGCTTCTACGAGCCCACCGTCATCACCGGCGGCAATGCCGGCATGCGCCTCGCCACCGAGGAAATCTTCGGGCCCGTATCGCCCGTCTTCAAGTTCGAGAGCGAGGACGAGGCTGTCGCTGCGGCCAACGCCACCGAATACGGCCTTGCATGCTATTTCTACACGCAGGACCTCGGCCGCACCTATCGCGTCATGGAAGGCCTGCGCTACGGCCTCATCGGCGTCAACGAAGGCCTCATCACCACGGTGGAAGCGCCGTTCGGCGGCCTCAAGGAAAGCGGCATCGGCAAGGAAGGCGGCCACCAGGGCATCGAGGACTATCTCGATGCCAAATACGTCTGCATCGGCGGGCTGGGGCTGTAACTATCCGACACTCTGCGGTTTGTGGAGACGTTACCCCTCACCCGGTGCTACGCGCCACCCTCTCCCACAAGGGGTGAGGGTGGACTCCGCGTTTAGCCCCACCCACGGAGCCCCCCTCCTGGGAGAAGGTGTCGGCAAAGCCGACGGATGAGGGGGCTAAGCCTCGAACGGCCGCTTGAAGACCGGTAGCCGCGACTTGACGTCGGGCAGGGGCCCGAACGGCTTATGCGGCTCGGCCTGATACCAGAAGGCGACCGACGACAGCGCATCGGCCCTGGCGTTGGCGTGGCCGTGCTCGATGGTCACGCGCACGCGCTCCCTAAAGATCACCGGGTCCTCGATGTGCCAGCGGAACAAAGTCACCGGCTCGGTCCAGTTCGGGCCGCCGGCCGAGATGATGCCGTGATAGGGCGCCGAATGCTCCTGGGTCGGGCACCAGGCGGTGTTGAAATAATCCTCGGTGCCGGTGCCGTGCAGCGTCGGCGGCCAGGCATCGTTGGCGCCGGCGCGGCTCTCGGGGCGCGGCGCGATCTCGGCCGCTTTCGGCCCGATCCGCGGGTCCGGCTTGCGTATCGTGTCCGGAACGGAAATCCCGGGCTGGCCGTCGACGAAGATCATGTCGTCGCCCTCGCCGTACCAATCCCAGACATGCGAGCGCCGTAGCGAATAGACCGAAAACAGCACGCCGACATAGTGCCCGTGCCCCTCGGCATCGAGGATCACGTAGTTGTCCTTGCCGTCGGTGTTCTCGCCGCCGAACAGGTGCTGCTCGTTGCTCTTGCCGTCCTCGCTCGTGCCCTTGGGCCGGTCCTGCCGATATTGCGCATGGAAGCGTCCCATGCCGTCTTCCAGCGTCTCGTGCAGTTCGAGGTCGACGTAATAATAGAACAGCAGGTCGTCCTCGGCCTCGTTGGTCACTGTGAACTTCATGTGGCTGCCGAACGGCATCGGGAAGTAGCAGTTGAAGGCCTTGCCGTCCTCGGGACTCGCCTGCATCGGCAGCGACCAGTAATTGCGCGTCTGCCCGTGTCCCATGCCGAAGAAATCGCCGATCGGCGCCTCGATGCTCGGTTCGGTCTCGCCGTCCCAATAGGCGCGCAGCACGATCTTGCGCAAAAAATTCGGGCTGTTGCAGGCGAGCGTCGCCCAGATATGGGTGACGATGCCGGCGCCGTCGTGCTCGGCGATGGTCACGGTCGTGCCGGGCTCGATATGCAGGCGATCATCGTTCCCGCCCGTGCGGTCATAGCTCGAAAAGCGGCGCGTCCTCGCCTCGCGCAGTTTGGCAAGGCCGCGAAGGGGCGAAAGGCCTGCATTGGTCATCGTAGTCTCTCCGAAAAACACGGCCGCATCATTTGAGGCCGCTCGTCTTGATGGATTCCATGATCTGGCGCTGGAAGATCAGGAACAGGATCAGCATCGGCAGCGCCACGATGGTCGAGGCGGCCATCGTGTAGTTCCACGAGGCCGAATACTGGCTCTTGAAGTTGGCGATCGCGACCTGCACGACCCAGAGGTTCTGGTCGGACGCAACGGTCAGCGGCCACAGGAACGAGTTCCAGTTGGCAAGGAAGAACAGGATCGCCAGCGCCGCAACGATCGGCCGGCTCAGCGGCAGGATGACGTCCCAGTAGATGCGCCAGTAGCCGGCGCCGTCGATCACCGCAGCTTCCTCCAGTTCCCGCGGCAGCGACAGGTAATATTGCCTGAGCAGGAAGATGCCGAAGGCGTTGAAGATCGCCGGGATGATGAGGCCGCTATAGGAGTTCAGCATGCCCATGGTCCGCACCAGGATGAAGAGCGGCACGATGATCACCGGCAGCGACACGAGGAACGTCGAGAACATGGCGAGAAAGATCGTCTCGCGCCCGGGAAAACGCAGCCGCGCCAGCGCATAGCCGGCCATGGTGTGGAAGAGCAGGGCGGCGAGCGTCACCACAGCCGAAACGAAGAACGTGTTGAAGAGGTAGCGCCAGAACGGCACCTCGGTCAGCACGTAGATGAAATTGTCGAGGATCGGCCGGCTCGGAATGAGATTGGGCTGGAACACTTCCGTCGGCGTCTTGAAGGAGATGGCCAGCATGAAGAGCAGCGGAAAGATCGTCATCAGGCCGAGTATCAGCGCCACCAGCGACCAGATGGCGCGCACCATGCCGACCTGTTTTCCCGAATAGAGCAGGGCCCGTCCCTCAGTCATACTGGAAGCGCCCGCCCCGCGTCAGCAGGAACAGCACGACCGTCACCGCCATCAGAATGACGACGAGGAGCGTTGCCATCGCCGCGGCATAGCCGAAGGCCGAATACTGGAAAGCCTGCTGGTAGATGTAGTTGATGAGGAGCGAGGTCGAATTGGCTGGGCCGCCCTTGGTCATGACGAAGACGAGATCGAACGCCTGCGATCCGGCAACCGCGGTCACCGCCGAAACCAGCAGCACGAAGAAGCTCGTCGGCCGCAGCAGCGGCAGCGTTATGTACCAGAAGTTCTGCACCGGCCCGGCGCCATCGATGATCGAGGCCTCGTAATATTCGCGCGGAATGTCCTGCAGGCCGCCGAGGAAGATCAGCATGTAAAAGCCCATCAGGAACCACGTCGCGGCCGCCGTCACGGTGAAAAGCGCCAGGTTCGGATCGCCGAGCAGCGACAGGCCGCTTATGCCGAAAAAGCCAAGGATACGGGTCAAAACGCCGAGCTTGTCGACGACCATCAACTGCCAAACCAAAGCCACGACGACGAGGCTCACCATCTGCGGGGCAAAAAACATGGCGCGCACGATGCTGTTGAAGCGGCCGTTGCGCTGCACCAACAGCGCCAGGCCGAGCCCGGTGACGTAAAGCGCCGGGACCAGCATCACGGCGAACAGGAACGTCACCTTGAAGGATTGCCAGAACAGCGGGTCCTTCCACATGCGGACGTAGTTGGCAGCGCCTGCAAAGCGGAAATTGCCGAAGCCGTCGACGTCGAAGACGCTGATGACGAAGGCCAGCAGCATCGGCAGGCCGATGAAGACCAGCAGCCCGGCGGCATCGGGAAGCACGAACAGATACCCCGCAATCGCCTCGCGCCTCTTGGCCGAAAGCCGCACTGCCGGTCTCGCTCCGGTCGCTAGCTGTTGGACAACGCTCATCTACGGTCCTTCAGTACTCTTTGGCTGCAAGCATCCTGCACGTGTCACCCCCTCCCCAACCCTCCCCGCAAGGGGGAGGGTGTTCATCGAGGCTGTTGCTCGATCATCTCCAGATACTCGGAGCGGCACCTCCCCCCTTGCGGGGGAGGTTGGGAGGGGGGTGAGACCAAGCAGGATTTCACCTCTTCTCCACTCCCAAGCGTGGGCGGGGACTCGTCGCCCCCACCCACATCTCGGGAGAAGCCCGTCAAAGGATCGGTGCCCCGCTATAGGACGCCAGGAACGCATCGAGCTGCTGGCTCGCCGCGGTTGCCGCCTGTTGCGGATCCATGCCGCCCAGCTGCGTCTGCTGGATGGCATCCGAGATGATCTTGTAGACTTCGGGCGGCACGCGCGGCTCGGCGCGGGTGCCGGGGTGAATCTCCTTGGAGAAGATGCCCATATTGCCCTTGTTGAAGGCGTCGCCGCCCTTTTCGAGCGCGCTGTTGCGCGGCGGCATGTCGGATTTGGCGACCGTGCACCAGTCGACCACGCGCTGGATGGAATCCGGCGCCATCGAGGCCAGGGCCCAGGCGATGAACTTGGCCGCCGCTTCCGGGTTCTTGCCCTTGGAATTGGCAACGAAGGCCCAGCCGCCGCCGACGGTCACGTATTTGCCGCCATCGGGCACGGGCAGCTTGAAGATGCCGTAGGGCACGTCCGGCGCATTGTTGTCCATGGCCGAAATGCCCCAGATACCGACATTCTGCATGGCGCAATAACCGGAGCCGAGATTGGCGACGATGTCGCCGCCGCCGGTGCCGAGCAGCTGGCGCGGCGCCGAGCCGGCATTGATGGCATCCTGCCAGAGCTTCAGCGCCTGCACGGTCGCCGGAGAATCGAAGGCCGACTTGCCGTCTTCAGTCTGGAATTCACCGCCGCCCTGCCACATGAACGGGTACCAGGTGAAGTTCTGGTAATAGCCGGGAATGGTCTCGAACAGCACGCCGTAGCGGTCCGGCGTCGTCAGCTTCTTGGCGGTTTCGAGCAGTTCGTCCCAGGTCGTGGGCACGTCGTTTTCGTTGAGGCCGGCATCCTCGAAGGCCTTGACCGAATAGTAGAAGGCCATCGGCTCGACTTCCATCGGCACGCCGTAGAACTTGCCGTCGACCATGCGGTTGGCGATGACGGTTTCCGGAAAGTCCTTTTGCGCATCGGGCTCGATATAGGGCGTCAGGTCCATCAGCACGCCGCCATTGTAATAGCGCAGGAAATCGCCCGGCGAGATGATGAAGATGTCGGGGCCCTGGCCCGAGGCAAAGGACGTCGAGAGCTTGGAGCCGGAGATGTAGTCGGCGTTGGGAATGTAGGCGAGCTCGACCTTGACGTCCTGGGCGGCGTTCCAGTCCTCGACCATCTTGATGAACCAGTCGACCTGCGGCTTCACGTCGCCGCCCGGTGCGTAGAACTGCCAGAAGCTCAACGTGTTGGCGTCCTGGCCGAAAGCGCTGCCGATCAGCGGCAGTCCCGCGACGGAGGCGCCGGCAAGGGCGGCGCCGCCTTTGAGGATGGCACGACGGTTCCAGCCGGCGGGCCTTGCATCATATGTCATCGGTTTTCCTCCCGTTTTGATTTGTCTTCCGCCGATCTCGGGTAGATCAGGCGGTCTCGTGCCGCTGCAGGATGCAGGGCACGATTTCGGTGCGCGGCGGTCCTTCGACCTTGCCATTGATGCGTTCGAGCAGCATGCGCGTGGCGGTGCGCGCCAGAACGGTGGGGCTGTTGCCCACCGTGGTCAGGCGCGGGCGCACATATTCGAGCTGGGCGATATCGTCGAACGTGGCGACGGCGATGTCGTCCGGAATGCGGATGCCGCGGTCGTAAAAGCCGGCAAGGGCGCCGATCGCCATCAGCGAATTGGCAAAGAAGACCGCCGAGGGCAGCTTGCCGCCATGCGTCTCGTAGAGCCAGTCGACGGCGGCGCGGCCGGAGGCCTGCAGGTAGGTGCCCTCGAACTGCAGCGCCGGATCGACGGTAACGCCGTGGTCGCGCAGCGCCGCATCGAAGCCCGCATTGCGCGCATCGGCGCCGGGCAGGGCGGCCGGGCCGGTGACATGGGCGATACTTGTATGGCCGTTCATGGCCAGGTGCTCGCCCATGAGGTACCCGCCGGCATATTCGTCGAGCGCTACGCTATCGACGGTCTTGCTGGGCAGGCGCCCGATGAACACGGCGGGCAGGTCGACGGCCGGCAGTTCCTCGAGCATGCCGAGCAGCGCGAAATCGCCGACGATCAGGCCATCCACGCGCTTGCGTCCGAATTGCCTGAGATATTGCCGCCCGTGCTTTTCCGGATGGCCGCCCGGCACGTCGGTATTGAAGATCAGCGCATCGAGCCCCGAGCTTTCGAGCTCGGTCTGCACCGTCTTCACCAATTCGGTGAAATAGGGGTTGAGAATGTCCGGGATGAGCGTTGCGACGATGTTCGTGCGCCCGGTCCTGAGGCTTTGCGCCTGCGGGTTGGGCGAATAGCCAAGCTCGTCGATTGCGGCGAGCACCTTCTCGCGCAGGGGCTTGGAAACGCGGTCGGCATGGTTGAGCACATGGCTCACCGTCGTCCGCGAGACGCCCGCGCGCTCCGCCACTTTCGAGATCGTGCTCATGCCGCTCCCGTTCCTCCCTTACCCATTCGTAGCCGCTTGCAAATCGATTTGCAAATGCATTCACACGACACGCGGACGCTGTATTCATGCTTCGTTGAGAATACCGGCGTTGCGCATCTGAAAGCGCCTCGTGCCGCGTGTCGGCGGAAAGGCGCACCCTTTACCCGAGGGGGGCGAAAACATAAGATGGCCTTGGGTTTAGCGGATGTGGGATGGGAAGATGCGGCTTTTCGGCTTGCTGGCGCGGGTACTCGCTCTCTTGGTGCTCCTGCAAACCCCGGCTGCCCTGGCTGCTGACCGCACGATCACGCAGCTGCCCGCTACCGACCTGCCGGGCTTCGATTATTCGGTGATCAAGAACATCGATGCCGAGGCCTGCAGCGCCGCTTGCCTTGACGACCACGTCTGCCGCGCCTTCACCTTTAACCAGAAGGCCGGCTGGTGTTTTTTGAAGAGCGGCGAAGGCCCGCAAAAGCCCTTCTCCGCCGCGGTTTCTGGCGTCGTCGACATCGTGCCGACACCCGAGGCGCTGGCCGCGACCCGCCAGGCTGACATCCCGTTCCCGGCCGCCGATCTCCTCAGCGGTGCCCGTTCCTTCGCCGACAATCTCTCGGCCACCGATCCGGCGCCGGAAAAGGCCGTTTATGCCGATCTGGTCGCGGCAGGCGACGATGCGGCAGCCAACGACAATGCCGCCGGTGCCATGGTGTCCTATCGCCAGGCGCTCGGCATCACCGGCAACGATCCGGCGCTGTGGCTGAAGCTTGCCGACGTTGCGCTCGTGAGCGCCGACCGGGCCCAGGAGCAGGGCGACGGCACCCTCTACGATCTCGCCATGACCGCCAGCTATGCCGCGCTCAACGGCTTCCTGCGTTCCGAAGCCGTGCCGCAACGCGCCGAGGCTTTGGGCGATCTCGCCCATTCGCTGGAACTGCGCGAGATGTGGCGCGAGGCCATCGCCACCTACCGCGCCAGCGTGGCGCTGGTTGCCGATGCCTCGCTCGAAAAGCGCCTCGACAAGGTGGTGGCCGAGCACGGTTTCCGCATGGTTTCCAACCAGGTGGATGCCGAAGCCGCATCACCCCGCATCTGCGCGGTCTTCTCCGATCCGCTGCCCGCCAATACCGATCTTTCCAGCTATGTCGTTGTCGACGATACGCGCCAGGTCGCCGTCGAAACGGAACGCAGCCAGGTCTGCGTCACCGGCGTCGAGCACGGCAAGCGCTATCACATCAAGCTCCGCGCCGGCCTGCCTTCGGCCGACGGCGAGAGCCTTCGCAACGATGTCGAACTCGAAGTCTACGTGCCGGATCGCAAGCCCTTCGTCGGTTTCGCCAACAGCGCCTATGTCATGCCTTCGGGCCTGGGCGGCGGCCTGCCGGTCAGTTCGGTCAACGCCAAGACCGCCGACGCCGTCATCTACCGTATCGGCGACCGCTCGATCGCGACGGCCGTGCGCAATGGCGTTTTCCAGCAGACGCTGACGCCGGATTCCGCTTCCGATATCGCCAATTCGTCCGGCGAAAAGATCTGGGAAGGGCAGGTCGATCTCGCCCAGGGCAAGCCCAACGAGATGACCACCACCGCCATTCCGGTGAACGAAGTGCTGCCGAACCTGCAGCCGGGTGCCTACGTCATCACCGCCAAGGTCGCCGGGACCGAGCAGGATTATTGGTCCGATATCGCCACGCAATGGTTCATCGTCACCGACATCGGCATCACCACGGTTTCCGGCGAGGATGGCGTGCATGCCTTCGTGCGCTCGCTCAACAGCGCCGGCCCGATCGCCAATGCCCATGTGCGGCTGGTCGCGGTCAACAACGAAATTCTCGGCGAAACCACGACCAATGCCGATGGCCGCGCCGATTTCGCGCCGGGCCTGGCGCGTGGTGACGGGGGCAGGGCGCCGCAGGTCATCACGGTCGAGACCGATGCGGGCGACTATGCCTTCCTCGATGTCTCCAAGCCCGGCTTCGATCTTACCGATCGCGGCGTCGAGGGGCGCCCGGCGTCCGGCCCGCTGGACCTTTTCGCCACTACCGAGCGCGGCGTCTATCGCCCCGGCGAGACGGTGTTCCTGACGGCTTTGCTGCGCGACAATCACGCCAAGGCAGTCACCGGCCTGCCGCTCAGCATCGATGTCGAACGCCCCGACGGCGTCACCGCGACCCACGACGTGCTGAACGATCGCGGCGCCGGCGGCTATTTCAAGGCCCTGCCGCTGGTCGGCGATGCCATGCGCGGCTCCTGGCACATCAAGCTCTATACCGACGACAAGGACGACCCGCTCGCCAACGTCAATTTCCTGGTCGAGGATTTCGAGCCCGAACGGCTCGCCTTCGATGTCAGTGCCGACAAGGGCCCGGTGACGGCCGGCGCCGTCACGCCGATAAACGTCGCGGCGAAGTATCTCTATGGCGCCACGGCGCCTGATCTCAAGATCGAAGCCGATGCCGTCCTGCGGCCGACCAGCACGCTGGCCGGCTATCCCGGCTACACGTTCGGCCGGCTCGATGACACATTCGAGCCCGACCGTGAATCGCTGGGCGTCGTCGGCACGACCGATGCATCCGGCAATGCCACTGCCGAGGTGGCGCTGCCGCAGACGCAGGCGACGACCCGTCCGCTCATGGCCGACATTATCCTGCGCCTGGTCGACAGCAATGGCCGCCCGGTCGAGCGCAGCCTCACCCGGCCCGTGCTCGCCAGCGGCGATCGCATCGGCATCAAGGCGGCGTTCGACGAGGCCAAGGGGCTGGCGCAAGGCAGCCAGGCCGGCTTCGACATCATTGCCGTGGCGCCGACCGGCGAAACCATCGCCAAGCCCGGCCTCAAGTGGACGCTGTCGCGCGTCGAAACGAACTACCAATGGTACCGCGACAACGGCACCTGGAAGTGGGAGGCGGTGACGACCACCCGCCATGTCGCCGACGGCACGATCGACACCAAGGCCGACGGGCCGGTCACCGTTTCGGCGCCCGTCGACTGGGGCCGCTACCAGATCGAGGTCGAGAGCACGGATGGAACGCCGACCTCGTCGAGCTACGAATTTTATGCCGGCTATTATTACGCCGAGGCAGGTTCGGACACGCCCGATACGCTGCAGGTCGCGCTCGACAAATCCGTCTATCGCGCCGGCGAAACGGCCAACCTCAAGCTCGATCCGCAATTTGCCGGCACGGCTTTGGTCATGGTGGTCGACGATCGCATCATCGACATGAAGGCGGTCGACGTTCCGGCCGGCGGTACCTCGGTGCCATTGCAGGTCACCGAGGACTGGGGACCGGGCGCCTATGTCACGGCGATCCTCTACCGGCCGGCCAGCGCGCCCGAAAAGCGCATGCCGGCGCGGGCCCTCGGCCTGTCCTTCGCCGATGTCGATCCGGGCGACATGAAGCTCGATGTCGGCCTCGAAACGCCCAAGGAAGCGCTGCCCCGCCAGCCGTTCACGGCCAGGGTGCGCCTGGGTAACGTCGCGGCCGGCGAGAAGGCCTATGTCGCCGTCGCCGCCGTCGATCTCGGCATCCTCAACCTCACCAATTTCAAGGTGCCGGATCCCGATGGCTGGTATTTCGGGCAGCGCCAGCTCGGCGTCGAGTTCCGCGATCTTTACGGACAGCTGATCGATCCGACCCAGGGCATGGCCGGCGCCGTGCGCTCGGGCGGCGACGGTGGCGCGGCGCGTCTCGGCACGCCGCCGGCGACTTCGGTCCTCGTGGCGCTGCATTCCGACATCGTCACCGTCGGCGCCGACGGCACCGCCACGATCAGCTTCAACATGCCGGATTTCAACGGCACGGTGCGCGTCATGGCCATGGCCTGGACCGAAAAGGCGGTCGGGCATGCCTCGGCCGACGTGATCGTGCATGATCCGGTCGTCGTGAACCTCAGCCCGCCGCGCTTCCTGCGGCTCGACGACGAGTCGCGGCTTTTGGTCGAGGTCAACAACGTCTCGGGTCCTGCCGGCACCTACAAGGTCGATCTCGCAGCCGCCGAAGGCCTGTCGACGACGGCGCCGAGCCAGAGCATCGAACTCGCCGCCGGCGGCCGTACGGCGCTCAACCTGCCGCTGACCGGAACGGGCATCGGCGACCACAAGCTCAGCGTCACCATCACCGATCCGACGGGCAAGGCGCAGACCAAGGAGCTGACGCTCGGCGTCCGTGCGGCCAGCGCGCCGCAGACGACGAGCGAGCTCATCACCCTCGGCCCGGGCGAATCCACCACGCTCGATGCTGCGCGCTTTGCCTACATGGTGCCGCATACCGGCACGCTGACGCTGGCCGTGGGGCCGATCGCGCGGCTGAACGTGCCGGAACTGCTGCTCTCGCTCGATCGCTATCCCTATGGGTGCGCCGAGCAGATCACCAGTCGCGCCTTGCCATTGCTCTACCTCAACGAAGTGGCCGGCATGATCGGTATGGGCAACGACGATGCGCTGGCCGAGCGTATCCGCAACGCCATCGCCAACCTGTTGTCGAACCAGACCTATAACGGCAGCTTCGGGCTCTGGGGACCGTCCAGCAGCACCGATCTCTGGCTCGATTCCTACGTCACCGACTTCCTGCTGCGGGCGCAGGCCGAGGGCTACACGATCCGCCCCGAAGTCATGACCATGGCGCTCAACAACCTCGCCAACCAGGTCTCCTATGCCAGCGATTTCAGCAATGGCGGCGAGGACCTGGCCTATGCGCTCTACGACCTCGCCCGCGGCGGCCGCGCCGCCATCGGCGATCTGCGCTACTATCTCGAAGCCAAGCTCGATGCCTTCGGCTCGCCCTTGGCCAAGGCGCAGCTCGGGGCGGCTTTGGCGCTCTACGGCGACAATGCCCGCGCCGCCACGGCTTTCGCCGCGGCCGTGCAGGGGCTCGACGCCAAGGAGGACGTGACGCACTACCGCTCCGACTATGGCAGCCAGCTCCGCGATACCGCCGCCATCCTGGCGCTGGTCGGCGAGTTCAAGCCCTCGGGCGTCGATGCAGCGGCCCTGGCCGGCCGGCTGGCAGCCCTGCGCGATGCTGCCAAATACACCTCGACCCAGGAGGATTCCTGGACCCTGGTTGCCGCCGCTTCGCTCGCCCGCGAGGCCGGCAACGGCAAGGTCAACATCGACAACGAGGCGCTGACCGGCACCGTCTACAAGCGCTACGATCAGGAGCATTTCGACAACGCCGCCGTCACCATCGCCAATACCGGCAATCAGCCTGTGGAGATGAAGGTGTCGGTCACCGGCATTCTGACCACGTTGCCGCCTGCCGCCAGCAACGGCTTTTCGATCACGCGCAGCTATTACCGGCCGGACGGCACCGAGTTCGATCCGGCGAGCGATCCGATCCACCAGAACGACCGCTTCGTCGTGGTGCTGAGCGTTTCCGCCGATACGCTGGGTTCGGGCCAGTACATCGTCGCCGACCCGCTGCCGGGCGGCTTCGAGATCGAAAATCCCGATCTCTCGTCCGGTGCCGGCGTTGGCGACCTCGCCTGGCTCACCGTCGATACGCCGGTCCATGTCGAGGCGCGCACCGACCAATTCGTTGCGGCCTTCCGTTACAGCTACGATGCGCCGAGCTTTACGACGGCCTATGTCGTGCGGGCGGTGTCGCCGGGGCAGTTCGTGCTGCCGGGCGCGACGGTCGAGGACATGTATCGGCCCGACCTCAGGGGCAATACCGATGCCGGCAACATCGAGGTTGGCGCCACGGGGCCCTGACATGGCCGGCGAAGCGCACGACAAGCCGCCGCGCCGCCACAAGTGGTGGCGCTGGCTGGCCTTGGGGCTCGTTGCCGTCGTGGCGCTGGCCGGCGGCGGCGCGTTCTATGCCAAGTCCTGGCTATCGGGCATGGAGGCGGGCCTGCCGCCGACGCCTGACGTTGCGACCATGCCGGTCTCCACCGAAGTGGTCGATCGCAACGGGCAGTTGCTGCGTCCCTTCACGACGCCGGACGGACGCTGGCGCCTGCCGGTCGGGCTCGACGATGTCGACCGCCGCTTCATCGACATGCTGATCGCCTACGAGGACCAGCGGTTCAGGGAGCATGGCGGCGTCGACTGGTCGTCGATGGTGCGCGCAGCCGGCCAGTTCGCGCTCGCTGGCGGGCGCATCGTTTCGGGCGGCTCTACCCTCACCATGCAGGTGGCGCGCCTCATCGAAGGCGAGCCGACGCGCAACCTGGCCGGCAAGGTCCGGCAGATGGTGCATGCCGAGGCGCTGGAGCGCCAACTCGGCAAGGACGACATCCTTGAGCTTTATCTGTCGCTTGCCCCCTATGGCGGCAATATCGAGGGCGTGCGCGCGGCGAGCCTCGCCTATTTCGGCAAGGAACCCAAGCGCCTGACGACGGCCGAAGCGGCACTGCTCGTCGCGCTGCCGCAATCGCCCGAGGCGCGGCGGCCGGACCTCCATCCCGAAGCTGCCCGGATAGGCCGCGACCGCGTGCTCGATCGGCTCGTCGCCGAAGGGGCGCTTTCGCTCAACGAGGCGGAAGCGGCCAAGAGCGAGCCGATCCCGACCGCGCGCAAGCAATTCCCCATGCTCGCCGCCCACCTGGCGCAGCAGGCTTTTGCGGCCAAGCCGAATGCGCGCCGGCTCGATCTCACCGTCGATGCACGGCTGCAGGGCTCGCTGGAAAAGCTCGCCGCCTCGCGGGCCCGCCAGCTCGGCTCGAAGGTTTCGATTGCCATTGTCGTTGCCGACGAGGAGAGCGGCAACGTCCTTGCCTCGGTCGGTTCGGCGGGGCTCTTTGCCACGCAAAGCAATGGTTTCGTCGACATGACGCGCGCCGTGCGCTCGCCGGGCTCGACGCTGAAACCGCTGATCTATGGCCTCGCTTTCGAGCTTGGCCTCGCCCATCCCGAAAGCCTCATCGAGGACCGGCCGACAGCGTTTGGCGCCTATGCGCCGGTCAATTTCGACGGGCTGACGCGCGGCACCGTCACTGTCCGCGAGGCGCTGACGGAATCGCTCAACATCCCCGCCGTCATCGTGCTCGATGCGGTGGGGACGGCGCGGCTGGTCGCCCGCATGAAGCGCGCCAACGCCAACCCGCTGCTGCCCGACAATACCGCTCCGGGCCTCGCCATCGGGCTCGGCGGCGTCGGCATCACCTTGCGCGACCTCGTCTCCATCTACGGCTCCATCGCCCGCGGCGGCTCGCCCCTGCTGCTGAACGACGGCGTTTCGGTGCCGGTGACGACATCCGAGGCGGCGCCGGTGCTCAGCGCCGATGCCGCCTGGTACGTCACCGACGTCCTGCGCGACGTGCCGCCGCCGCTCAACGGCTCGCCCGGCCGCATCGCCTACAAGACCGGCACCTCCTACGGCTACCGCGACGCCTGGGCCATCGGCTATGACGGGCGCACCGTCATCGGCGTCTGGGTCGGCCGTCCGGACGGCGCGCCGGTGCCGGGCCTCTCGGGCATCGTTTCGGCGGCGCCGGTCCTGTTCGAAAGCTTCGACAGGCTCGGCCAGCCGGCAGCGCCGTTCCGCACCGCGCCGCCCGGCGTCATCATAGCCGCCAATGCCGACCTGCCGGCCCCGCTCAAGCGCTTCCGCCATCCCGACGACGACATGGTAGCGCGCGACCCGGCCCCCGAGATCGCTTTCCCTGGCGATGGCGTCGATGTCGATCTCGGCGTTGCCGCGGGGGATGCCGCGCCGCTCGTCATAAAGGTGCGCAACGGCGTGCCGCCCTTCACCTTCTTTGCCAACGGCGCGCCGTTCGGGCGTTCGGCCTTCGCCCGGCAGGATTCCTGGCAGCCGGACGGTCCGGGATACGTCACGCTCTCGGTGGTCGATTCCGAGGGGCGCTCGGATTCGGTGAAAGTGTTCGTGGAATAGCTACAGCGCTTCCTGCACGTACGTGGTCTGGAGATAAAAGTCCTTGGGGCGGCCGATGTGCCGGCGGATGATCTCGGCCAGCCGCTGGCTGTCGCCCTTGGCGATCGCATCGATCATGGCGAAATGGTCGGTGATGGCAATTTCGCGCAGCTCTTCGCTGGGGAAGGCGCGCGTGCGGATCGGGTGGGTCGCGAACGTATAATGCGTGATCGCCTCGGCCAGCTGGCGATTGCCGGCAGCGCCGTAGAGCAGTTCGTGGAATTCGTTGTTGAGCGTGAAGACCTCGGCATAGCGCTGGTTGCGCGAGGCATCGCGGTGGCGCGTCGCGATATCGGTCAGCCGGGCGACGAGGTCGGGATCGGCCGGGGCTGAAAAGTGCGTCGCCGCGCGCATTTCGAGGCATTCGCGGATCTCGTAGAGCTCCTCGATCTCCTCGATCGAATAGTCGCGCACCTGCACGCCGCGATTGGGCTGGCGAACGACCAGGCCGGCGCGCTCCAGTTCGTCGAAGGCGCGGCGCACCGCGTGGCGCGTTGCTTTGGTGCGGGCCATGATCTCGTCTTCGATCAGGCGTTCGCGCGGCCGATAGGCGCCGGAAATGATGCCGCGCTGCAGATCGCGATAGACCGCTTCCCAGGTTTTCGTCTTTTCCGCCGCTTCTTCCACCGTCATAGGCTCCGCCGTTTCCCCTTGATCCGATTTGACGAATCTAGCGCAGAGAAGACAGCGATACAATCATCGTTGACATTATCGATAATCTTTCCGATGATGAAATCGACGAGACGGTTTCGTCGGGGAACGGTTCGCGTATGGGTTGGCGGCGTTGACAGGGACGGTATTTCGCATCGGCAGCGGTGCCGGCTTTTCGGGCGATCGCGTCGACGCGGCCGTTGCCGTCGTCGATTCCATCGCCAAGGCGGGCGAGGGTGGTGCGATCATCTTCGAGACCATCGGCGAGCGTACGCTGGCACTGGGCCAGATCGCCAAGCGCAGCGATCCTTCGCTGGGCTACGAGCCATTGCTCGAAGAGTTCCTGACGCCCGTGCTGCGCCAGGCGCTCGACAATGACATCACCATCATCGGCAATTTCGGCTGCGCCAATCCGCAGGCGGCAGCGCGGTTGATTACGAAACTCGCCAGGGCCCAGGGGCTCGATGCCGTCCGCATCGCCGTCATCGAGGGCGACGACCTGCTCGGCAAGGTCGATATCGCTGCGACCGAGCGCTGGGATGGCGACAAGCGCCTCGCCGCGCTCGATGGCGAGCTGATTGCGGTCAACGTCTATATCGGCGCCCGCGCCATTGCCGATGCCATCGCGGCCGGCGCGCAGGTAGTGGTGACGGGCCGCGTTGCCGACCCGGCCTTGGCGCTGGGGCCGCTGGTCGCGCATTTCGGCTGGGATTGGGACGATCTCGACCGCATCGCCGCCGGCACGCTGGTCGGGCACCTGCTCGAATGCGGATCGCAAGTGACAGGCGGGTTCTTTGCCGATCCCGGCCACAAGGACGTGCCCGAGCCCGCCAATATCGGTTTCCCCATCGCCGAAGTTGCTGCCGACGGTAGCTTCATCCTGACCAAGCCGGAAGCGACGGGCGGGCTCGTCGACCTGCGGACGGTAAAGGAACAATTGCTCTACGAAATCCACGACCCCGCCGCCTACCTCACGCCCGATGTGACGCTGGACCTGACCGAGGTCGAACTTGCCGAAATCGCGCCGAACCGTGTCCGCATCAGCGGCGCGCGCGGCCACCGTCCGCCGGAAAAGCTCAAGGCGACGGTCAGCTATTACGGCGATTGGCTGGGCGAGGCAGAAATCTCCTATGCCGGGCCGAACGCCTTGAAGCGTGCCGAACTGGCGATCGACGTCATCCGCAAGCGGCTCGCCATGCGCGGGCTCGATCTCAAGCTCCGGGCCGATATCGTCGGCACGGTCAGCGCTTTCGATAGCGATGCCGGCGCTCTGTTGGCGCGCTTTGCCGGCAATGGCGGCGAGGACTATCGCGTGCGCTTCGCCTTCGGCGGCAGCTCGCAGGCGATGGTCGCGGCAGCCGTGCAGGAAGTGAACGCGCTCTATTGCTGCGGGCCGGCCGGCGGCGGCGGCATTCGCCACGCCATCAAGCCCCGCGTCCGCACGGTGTCGCACCTCGTGCCGCGCCATCTCGTGCCCGTCGGCTACCGGTTCAGCGGAGAAGCGGCATGAGCGAGACGACGCTGACCGTACCGCTGCACGCCATTGCCCACGGTCGCTCGGGCGACAAGGGCAATCGCCTCAACGTCAACGTCATCGCCTACCGCCCCGAGGCCTGGCCGGTGCTGCTGGCGCAGGTGACGGAGGCGCGTATTGCCGAACTTTTTTCGCATCGCGGCGCCACCGACGTGACGCGCTACGTGCTGCCCAAGCTGCAGGCGCTGAACTTCGTCATCGACGACGCACTCGAGGGAGGCGTCAATTCCAGCCTCAGCCTCGATACCCACGGCAAAACGCTGTCGTTCCTCGTGCTTGGCCTGCCGGTCCGCGTGCCGGCAAGCCTGCTGCCGCCGGGCTTTGCCGCCTATGCGGCAGAGGAACCAGCCTGATCTCAACGGGAGGAAGAAAATGAAAACCGGACGCATATCGAGACTTGCAACGGCAGCACTGGCCGGCGCCGCTGCCGCGAGCCTGCTGGCGGCACCGACGCTGGCGCAGGACTACAAGCAGGGCGGCACGCTGCGCGTCGCCATTTCGCAGATGGCGCCGTCGCCCGATCCGGTGGTCACGACCTTCGGCGTCAACTGGGCCACGGCCGCGATCGTCTGCGAGGGCCTCTTTGCGGTGGACGGCAACTGGTCGCCGCAGCCGATGCTGGCGGACAGCTTTTCCTATAATGACGACGGCACCGAACTGACGGTGAAGCTCAGGCAGGGCATCACCTTCCATTCCGGCGCCAAGCTGACCTCGGCCGATGTCGTTGCCTCGCTCGATCGCTTCAAGGAATCGGCGGGCATCGGCGCTTCGCTCAAGGGCGTCACCGCCAGCATCGACGCGCCCGACGACAATACCGTCGTCTTCAAGCTCAACAGCCCGACGCCGATCGTCCCCGGCCTTCTGACCGGCACGCAGGCTGTGATCATGTCGAAGGCGAGCCTCGAAGGCGCGAGCCCGACCGTCGCAACGCAAGGTCTCGACTGTACCGGCCCCTACGCGCTCACCAACTATCAGCCGGACCAGGGCGCAACGCTCACGCGATTTGCCGACTACAAGAGCCGCACCGAGCCCTCGTCGGCGGAAGCCGGCGCCAAGCACGCCTATGCCGATACGATCGAATTAAAGCTGATGCCGGAAGCCTCGGTGCGCCGGGATTCGCTGATCACCGGCGATGTCGACATTGCCCGCGAACTGCCGATCGACTTCTATCAGGCGCTGACCGACAATCCGGATACCGAACCGGTCGTCGTCAAGAACAACCAGTCGCTGACCGTGGTGTTCAACACCAAGAGCGGGCCGGCGTCGGACGTGAACCTGCGCCGCGCCATCTACTATGCGCTCGACATGGATCCGATCATGATGGCCTCGGTCGGCAATCCGGACTTCTATTCGCTCGATCCGAGCTGGATTCCCGATCCCAATTCCATCTGGTACACGACCGAAGGTGTGCCGGACGGTTTCGGCAAGGCGCAGCCCGACAAGGTCAAGGAATATCTCGCCAAGTCGAACTACAAGGGCGAGCCGATCAAGTGGCTGACCGCGTCCGAGCAGTATGAAAAGCATTACCTCACCGCCGTGACCGCCCAGCAGCAGCTGGCCGCCTACGGCATCAACGTCGAGCTCGTCGAGCAGCCGATGGCCAGCTACATCCAGGCGCGCGCCAATCCCGAGCAGATGGACGCCTTTTCGAGCTTCCTGCCGACCTATATCGATCCGGTGTCGATCGCCTATCTCAACTCCTCCTATCCGGGCTTCTGGGACAATCCGGAAAAGGAGCAGCTGATGCGCGACCTGTCGACCACGATCGACACCGACAAGCGCGTCGCCATCTTCAAGAAGATCCATGCCATGGCCTATGACCAGTTCCCGTTCATCAAGTTCGGGACCGAGCCGAGCTTTTATGGCGTGCGCAAGGGCGTTGCGAACTATCCGACGACGCCGGTGGGCGGCAACGCGCTCTACAACGTCGTTCCGCCCCAGAGCTGAGGCGGATGGCGAGCCTCGATACAGGCGCGATGAGCGCCGCCGAACCGGAGGAGAGCGGGCGCGAGCCCGCTCTCGCCAGCGCGCCCGGCGTGTGGGCACGGCTGCTGCATCACCCGATCGCCGTCTTCGGCATGGTGACGCTCATCGTGCTCGTGCTCGGCGCGGTACTTGCTCCCGTGATCGCGCCGGGCAATCCGCTGACGATCAGCCCCGCCGTGCGTTTCCGCCCGCCGGGCTCCACCTATCTCTTCGGCACCGACAATCTCGGGCGCGACGTGTTCAAGATGGCGCTTTACGGCGCGCGCACCTCGCTCTTCGTTGGCCTGGCCGTGACGTTCTTTTCGATGGCGGTGGCCATCGTTCTCGGCCTGCTCTCCGGTTTCTACCGGCAGGTCGATGTGGTGCTGATGCGGCTCGTCGACGGGCTGATGGCCTTTCCCGGCATCGTGCTGGCGACAGCCGCCGCCGGCTATCTCGGCCCATCGGTCCCCACCGTCATCATCTCGCTCTCCATCGTTCTCACGGCGCCGTCGCTGCGTATCGTGCGCGGGCAGGTGCTGGTCGTGCGCGAATTGCAGATGATCGAGGCGGCGCGCGCTGTCGGCGTGCCGACGCGGCGCATCCTCACCAATTACATCCTGCCGGCGGTGAGTTCGCCGATCCTCGTCCAGGCCTCGTTCATCTTCTCGGCGGCCGTGCTCGGGGAAGCCGGACTCAGCTTCATCGGGCTCGGCATCGGCCCCAGCGATCTCAGCTGGGGCAGCGCCTTGACCGATGCCCGCAACTACATTTCGCAGGCGCCGTGGATCGTGCTGTTCCCCGGCCTGCTGCTGATGCTCACCATCCTGGCGCTCAACCTGCTGGGCGATGCGCTGCGCGACGTGCTCGACCCGCGCCTGGCAAGGAGACGCTGAATGCTGCGCTACCTGAGCAAACGTTTCCTCCTCATCCTGCCTACGATCATCGTGCCGCTGCTGCTCGTGTTCCTGCTGCTGCGGCTGTCGCCGGGCGATCCGGCCGGCATGATCCTCGGCGACCAGGCGACGGCCGACCAGTTGCAGGCCCTGCGCAGCGAACTCGGGCTCGACCAGCCGCTCTGGGTGCAGTTCCTGCTCTGGGCCAAGGGCATCGTCACGCTCGACCTCGGCAATTCGCTGTTCTTCCGCAAGCCCGTGATCGAGATCATCCCGAGCTATGCCATGGTCACCATCCTGCTGGCGCTGGTGGCGCTGCTGCTCGCCATCGTCATCGGCGTCGTTTCGGGCGTCATCTCGGCAATGAACCGCAACAAGCCGGTCGATCGCGGCGTGGTGACGGCGGCGGTGTTCGGCATTTCGATCCCGGAATTCTGGTTCGCGCTACTGTTGATCTTCGTTTTCGCCGTGACGCTCAGGTGGTTCCCCGTGGCCGGCTACAAGCCGCCGTCGGCCGGCGCCATCGCCTGGGCCTCGACCATGGCCCTGCCGGTCCTGGCGCTGGGCATCCGCCAGTCGGCGCTGATGACGCGCATGATGCGCTCGTCGATGCTCGACGTGATGGGCGAGCCCTATATCACCACGGCGCGGGCGCAGGGTCTGCCCGAGCGCACGGTGATCGGGCGCTACGCCATGCGCACCGCAGCCATTCCGGTGGTGACGGTGGCTGGGCTCTCCGCCGGCTACATGCTGGGCGGGGCGGTGGCGATCGAGATCATCTTCGCGCTGCCGGGCCTCGGCCGCATGCTCGTCGAGGCGGTGGGCCGTCGCGACTATCCGCTGGTCGAGGGCGGGGTTTTGACCATCGCGCTGGTGCTGGCGGTGCTGAACCTGTTGATCGACGTCGTCTACGCGCTGCTCGACCCGAGGATCCGCTACCAATGAAACGCATCGTTCTGGAAGTCGAGCATCTGGGCGTCAGCCTTGCCGCCAACGGCGGGCTGGTGCCGGTCGTCACCGACATGTCCTTCGCCATCGGCGAGGGCGAAGCCGTGGCGCTGGTGGGGGAATCTGGCTGCGGCAAGTCGATCACCGCCAGCGCCATTATCGGGCTGGCGCCGGAAGGCGCGGTGGTCACCGGCTCGATCAAGCTCGACGGGCAGGAGATTTCCGGGCTGAAGCGCAGCGAGCGGCGCAAGCTCTGCGGGCGGCATATCGGCTTCATCTTCCAGGAGCCGATGACGGCGCTGCACCCGACGCTCTCCATCGGCCGGCAGTTGACCGATACGTTGCGGCACAATCTCGGCCTCTCACCGCGGGCGGCGACGGATCGTGCGGCGGAACTGCTCGACCGTGTCGGCATTCCGCGGTCGCGCGACATCCTCAAGGGCTATGTGCACGAGCTCTCCGGCGGCATGCGGCAGCGTGTGATGATCGCGCTGGCGCTTTCGTGCGGGCCGTCGCTGGTGATCGCGGACGAGCCGACGACGGCGCTTGACGTCACCATCCAGGCGCAGGTGCTCGACCTGCTCGACGACATGCGGCGCGACATGAACCTCGCCATGCTTTTCATCACGCACGACCTGGAAGTGGTGGCCGATTTCTGCGACCGCGCCGTCGTCATGTATGCCGGCGACATGGTCGAGCGCGCCGAAAGCGAAGCCATCGTTTCGGCGCCCCGGCACCCCTATACGCGCGGGCTCATCGATGCGGTGCCGGCGCACGGCGATCGTCGCGAGCGGCTGACGCCGATCCCCGGCACGGTGCCGCCGATCGGCGCTTGGCCGGCGGGCTGCCGTTTCGCGCCGCGCTGCCGGCGCGCCGACGAAGCCTGCCGCACGCATCCCGGGCTGGAGCCGGTGGGCGCTTCGCTCGCCCGCTGCTGGCATCCGGTCGAGGAGGTTTCGCCATGACCGATACGGTGCTGGAGGTCAAAGGCCTCTCCAAGACGTTCAAGACGGTGCAAGCCGTGCGCGACGTCAGCTTTTCGGTGCCGCGCGGCAAGACCTTCGGCATCGTCGGGGAATCGGGCAGCGGCAAGTCGACCACGGCCCGGCTGGTGTTGCGGCTGATTGAGCCGACGGCCGGGGCCATCAGCTTTGCCGGGCGCGATCTCGCCGGAATGGGTGGGGAAGAACTGCGGCGGCAGCGCCGGCACATGCAGATGATCTTCCAGGATCCGTTCGGTTCGCTCAACGGGCGTATGACGATCCGCGAGACGCTGACCGAACCGCAGATGGTGCACGGTATCGGCAATGCCGCTTCGCGCCTGGATGTGGCCAAGGGCCTCCTGAGCGAAGTCGGCCTGCCGGAAAGCGCGCTCGAACGGTTCCCGCACGAGTTCTCGGGTGGGCAGCGGCAGCGCATCGCCATCGCGCGGGCGCTCGCCACCAGCCCGGAACTGATCGTTGCCGACGAGCCGGTCTCGGCGCTCGACGTTTCCGTGCAGGCGCAGGTCCTCAACCTGTTGCGCGACCTGCAGGACCGGCACGGCACGACCATGTTGTTCATCTCGCATGACCTCAGGGTCGTGCAGTTCATGTGCGACGAGATCGCGGTCATGTATTTGGGCGAGATCGTCGAAAAAGGCCCGCGCGATGCCATCTATGGCACGCCGCGGCACCCCTATACGCAGGCGCTGCTGGCTTCCGCGCCGGGCAAGGGGAAGGGCAAGCGCGCCCGGCTTTCGGGCGAAATCCCCTCGGCGCATGCGGTGCCGAGCGGCTGCGCCTTCCGCACGCGTTGTCCGCACGCCTTCGAACGCTGCGCAGTGGAAAAGCCGGCCCTGCGCGATATCGGCGGGGGCGTCACCGCCGCCTGCCACTTGCTCGACGGAATTGCCGCATGAGCGAGACGGTCGACGTCAAGGCGGCGCGCGCCACCTATCGCGGCCTCCGCGAAGCCGGCGTGCTGCGCTTTCATGGCATCCGCTATGCCGAACCTCCGCTTGGGGCCTTGCGTTTCCTGCCGCCGGTGCCGCTCGCCGAGACGGGGACGGTGGACGCAACCCGCCCTGGCCTCTCGCCGGCGCAGGTGCGGCGCATGCCGCCGGCCTGGGCAGCGCGGCAATCGCAGTTCGAGACGGGCGAGGATTGCCTCAACCTCAATCTCTTCACGCCCGGTGCGGATGATAAAAGCCGGCCGGTGATCGTCCATGTCTTCGGCGGCGGCTTCCAGACCGGCTCGGCGATGGGTACCTATCACGACGAGGCAGGCTTCGTCGCCAAAGGCGACGTCGTGCTGGTGCGCCCGAATTTCCGCGTCGGGGCGCTCGGCTTCCTGCATCTCGGGCCGGTAATGGGCGAGCCCTACGCCGCCGCCAATCGCGGCCTGCTCGACCTCGTTGCGGCGCTCAAGTGGATCAAGGCCAACATCGCGGCCTTCGGGGGCGATCCGGACAATATCACTCTCTTCGGCATGTCCTCGGGCGCCTTCACCATCGCGGCCCTGTTCGGCACCGATGGCAACGAGGACCTGTTCCGCCGGGCCTGGCTGATGAGCGGCTCGGCGAGCCGCATTGTCGATCCCGACACGGCCGCTGCGATGGGCCATGAGTTCGTCGAGCGCGCCGGCATCGCGCCGGGCGATGTCGCGGCGCTGCAAAAGCTCCCGGTCGCGACGGTGCTCGAAATCCAGGAGCAGATCGTCGCGACCGATCTCGGCATCCGCAACAGTCCGGGCGGGCATACGCTCGGCGTCGTCGCCGACGGCGTCAGCCTGCTGCGGCATCCGCTCGAGGGTCTCGAAAGCGGGCGCTGGCGGTATCACGATGTGCTGGCGTCGTGGACGCGCGACGAGGCGCGTATGTGGTACGCCTTCGGCACCATGCCGGCGCCGGCAAATCGCGATCGCGTATTGGAAACCGTAGCGCGTTTCCATGGCACCAACGCCGAGGTGGTGTTGTCGCAACTGGAGCGCGACAATCCTGAATGGGGCCTTGCCGACCTCGAAGAGAATTTCCTCTCGCGCACCATCTATCGCGACACCGCGCTGCGCACGGCTCGCACCCATGCCGAGGCAGGCGGACGTGCCTATGCCTACGAGTTCCGCTGGGTGCCGCCCTTCGAAGGCGGGCGGTTGGGCGCGGCACACGCCTCCGATGAATCCTTCGTCTTCGGCGTCACCGATCCGGCGCGCGTGCGATTGCTGGAAGGCAGCGACAGTGCCGCGCCGCTCGCCGCAAGCATGTCGCAGGCGCTCTACGATTTCGCCCGCAGCGGCGATCCGGGCTGGCCGCAATTCCAGCCCGGCGAATACCGGCAGGTTTTCGGTTAGAGCGTTTTCAGGAAAAGTGGATGCCACTTTTCCGGTTCGAAAACGCGACCAAACAAAGACTTAGAGCGTTCGTTTTGATGCAATCAAAACGTGAAACGCTCTAAATCCGCACTGCGCCCTTCTGGCCGTCGGCAACCACGAAGCTCGGGCCGATGCTGGTCGTGGCGTCGGGCTTCTTGCGGTCGCTGACGATCATGAAGTCGGTGCGCGCCTGCTTGTCGTCGAGCGACATGATGGCGTAGCCGTGGTCCTTGCCGTTGGCATATTTGAGATGCGGGTTTTCCGCCAGAACCGTGGCAATGCTGGCTTCGGTCGGCCCGTCCGAGGTGATTGAGCCGCAGACGAATTCCGAGGCCACGGTCGGGGCGTTGGCGTCCGAATAGTCGGCCTTCACGTCGGCGGTGTAGAACGCGTGCAGGTCGCCGCCGATCACCAGCGGGTTTTCGATATTGGCATCGCCCAGGCCCTTTACCAGACGCTCGCGCGAGGCGCGATAGCCGTCCCAGCCGTCGAGGCTGTAATGCGTGGCCGGGCCCTTGGCGGTGTCGCGTTCCGAGAGCAGCGTCTGCTGGGCGATCACCGTCCACTTGGCGCGCGAATCGGCCAGGGTCTTGTCGAGCCAGTTCTCCTGGTCGGCACCGAAAATGTCGGCCGTATGCGTCGTTGCATCCTGCGGGTCGGGCTGGGTGCGATACTGGCGGATGTCGAGCACCGCGATATCGAGCAGCTTGCCGAAGCGATAGCGGTCGTAGATGCGGTAGTTCGAAAAATCCTGGCCCATATGCGGCGGCACCGGCATGTGCTCGTACCAGGCCTGGTAGGCCGCGGCCCGGCGCTTGATGAAGGCGTCGCGATTGGCCTCGCCGGGCTCGGGGTTGAACAGGTAATTGTCGTAGACCTCGTGGTCGTCCCAGGTGACGAGCCAGGGGAACGCGGCGTGCGCGGCCCTCAGGTTCTCGTCGGATTTGTAGAGCGCGTGCCGGTCGCGATATTCGAACAGCAGCGAGGGGGCGCCGGTCTCGTGGTGGCGCACCAGGTTGCCGCCCCAGGTCTTTTCGTAGATGTAGTCGCCCAGGTGCACGACGAGGTCGAGGTTGCGCTGCGCCATGTCCTTGTAGGGGGCGTAAAAGCCTTGCTCGAACTGCTGGCACGAGGCGATCGCGAACGAAAACGGCGAGAGCGCCGCATCCTCGGCCGGGGCCGTGCGCGTGCGCCCGGTCGGGCTTTCGAAGTCGCCGCTGCGGAAGCGATAGAAATACCAGCGGTCGGGCGCCAGCCCCTTGACCTCGACATGCACGGAATGGGCGAAATCGGGCGTCGCCGTCACCACGCCCGATTGCACGACTTTGGAAAAGTTCTCGTCGTCGGCGATGACCCATTCCACGTCCGTCGGTCCGTGCTCGGCTGCGGCCGGCACCGGGGCGAACGGGTCGGCGGAGAGCAGGGGATCGCTGGCGCTCGCGAAAATGAGGCGCGTCCACAGAACGACGCTATCGGGCCGCGGGCAGCCAGAGGCGATGCCGAGCGTGAAGGGGTCGCTGTCGAATTCGGCGGCGCGAACCATGCCCAGGGATGGCCACACGGCAGCCGCCGCCAATCCGCCGTAAAGCACCTGGCGGCGCGTGAACTTGACCATGAGAACTCTCCCTTTCGATTGAACCTTATGTTTCCGTGCTGGCCTCGCCGCGCAGTTTCACGGCCAGGTCGAATGCCGCGCGCGCCGTATCCTCGTCGCTGACCAGGGCATTGCCGAGGCCGGACAGCAGCATGGCGGCGATGGCCTTCACCTTGTTGAGCCCGCCCGAGGCGAAAACGACATTGGGCACTTGGCGCAAGGCATCGAGCGACAGCGCGATCGAGCGGTGGTTGATCGGGTGGTCGATCGGCCGGCCCCGGCTGTCTAGGAAATGCGCCATCACGTCGCCCGAGGCACCCGCTTCGACCAGTTCCTCGATGGAAACGTCGCGCGGCAGGCCGTAGCGCATCAGCAGCGATTTTTCGGTCATGTCGCCGACGCTCAGCAGGATCAGGTCGTTCTCGGCGATGCGCTCGAAGGCCTCGCGGAAAACGTCCTGGCCCATGATGGCGGCGCGCGATTCGGCGCTGCTGGCAAAGATCGGGGCGGCAAGGTAGGCGCATTCGGCATCGAGGCGCCGCGCCAGGTCGCTGGCGATGTCGAACGTGTTGATCTCGATGCCGCGCGTCAGCCCGCCCATGACCGAATTCACGTAGAGGTCGGGCCGCCGCATCGCCGGCATGTTGCGCACGGTCTCGCGCAATGTCGCGCCCCAGCCGACGCCTATCCCCTTGATGGTCTGGGTGGAAAGGATTTGCGCGACATAGTCGGCGGTCGCCCTGCCGAGCAGGTCAGGTATCAGCGCCGGATCGTCCGGCGTCGGCACGATGATGGCGCGGTCGAGCCCGAATTCGCGCGCCAGGTTCAGTTCCAGTTCGACGCAGGAGATGAGCCGGGAATTGAGCGTGATGGTGACGAGGCCCGAGCGCCGCGCTTCGTTGATGATGCGGTTGACGCGCAGCCGGTTGGTCGACAGCGCCTGGGCGATATCGGCCTGGGTGCGCCCTTCCATGAAATAGTGCCAGACGACGCGCACCGCCATCTGCTCGTCGGAAAGGCTCTGCGATGCGCCCGAAGCCGGCTTGCTCTGCGCCATTTCTCTTTGCGGCCTTTCTTCAGAACGCGTCGTTTCCGGCGGTAGCCGATATGGCCGGAAAGCCATGACAGCTTGTCGAAGCGGAATGATTGACGGGCACGCAGATGTTGCGGGCCGAATGAGCCTGCGTGGTTTTTCCCGGCATTTCAAGCTCCTGTCGTCCAATCGTCATACATTTGTAACATGCTATTGACATTTGAAACAGATGGCCCGTAGCTTCTAGCATGCCGCCGTGGGAGCGGGGCCGTCCCGGGTCAGACTCCGGGCGAATGCAACGGCGTTGCGAGAGGAGAAACGATGAAAAAAGATCAGAAGAATTTCGGACGGCGCAGCCTGCTGCGCGGATTGGCGGCGGGTGCGCTTGCCGGCACCATGCTGATGGCCAGCGGTGCCGCCCAGGCCCAGGAGCGCGTCAAGGTCGAGTGGTGGCATGCCCTCAGCGGTACGCTGGGAGATACTGTCAACGAGCTGATCCAGAAGTTCAACGACAGCCAGGACAAATACGAAGTCGTTGGCGTCAACAAGGGCAATTACGAGCAGACCATGGCCGCCATGGTCGCCGCCTACCGCGTCAACCAGCAGCCGGCGATCCTCCAGGCAGCCGAGCGCGGCTTCCTCACCATGTACGATTCCGGCGCCATCATCCCGGTCGACCAACTGATGGCCGACCAGGGCTATGACGTGAAATGGGACGATTTCATCAAGCCGGTGGCCGGCTTCTACATCGTCAACGGCCGTCCTGCCGCGCTGCCCTTCAACTCGTCGACGCCGATCCTCTGGTACAATGTCGATGCCTTCAAGGCGGCCGGGTTGGACAAGCCCTCCGATACCTGGCAGGGGCTCGAAAAGCAGCTCTACACCTTGCAGGAAAAGGGCGCCACCGAGTGCCCGATGGCGCTGCCCGCCGACTACCAGTGGAGCTTCCTCGAGAATTATTCGGCCATCAACGACTATCCGTTCGGCACCAAGTCGAACGGCTATGACGGGCTCGATACCGAATTCGTCTACAACACCACGCCGGTCGTCGGCCAGGTCACCCGCATGAAGAAGTGGATGGACGACAACGTCCTGCAGATCGCGGGCCAGGGCGTCTCGTCGACCAGCCTCTTCACCTCCGGCAAGTGCGCCACGCTCATCAGCTCCACCGCCAGCCATTCGGCGGTCGAGAACGGCGCCAAGTTCGCCTGGAGCGCCACCTTCATGCCGCATGAGGAAAGCGTCACCGATCCGAAGAACTCGACGATCGGCGGCGGCTCGCTCTGGGTCATCAAGGGCAAGTCGCCGGAAGAAACCGCGGGCGCCGCAGCCTTCCTCGATTTCGTCGCCCAGCCCGACACGCAGGTGTGGTGGAGCGAGAAGACCGGCTACGTGCCGGTGACCAACGCTGCCTACAAGCAGATGCAGGACGAGGGCTACTTCAAGGATCACCCGACCCGCGAAATCGCCATCCAGCAGCTGTCGCGCGGCGAACCCACGGCCAATTCGCGTGGTTTCCGCTTCGGCAACAATAACCAGGCGACCGCCGTTCTTCTCGAAGAGATGTCGGCGGTGTGGAGCGGCCAGAAGACGCCGCAGCAGGGGCTCGATGCTGCCGTCGAACGCGGCAACCAGATCCTGCGCCAGTACGAGCAGCTCCATGCTGGCAAGTGAAGCCATAACCGATAAGGGGAGCGCCGCAGGGCGCTCCCCGACCAACCGGCGCAGCGGGCCGTTGGCCGGCCTGTTCCGCACGTCGGACAAGGCGCTGAAGACGGCGCATTTCCGTCAGCCGTGGATGGCGGCGGGCCTCGTCGCCCCGCAGCTCATCGTGTTGCTGTTCTTCTTCTTCATTCCCTCCTACAAGGCGCTGTCGCTCGCCTTCGTGCAGGTCGATCCGTTCGGCGGCACGTCGATGTTCGTCGGCTTCGACAATTTCACGCGGCTGCTCACCAGTCCCGAATACCAGGCGAGCGCCTGGCTGACGGTCTGGTTCACGGTGGTGCAGTGCGTCGTAACCCTCGCCATTGCCGGCGTTCTCGCCTTCGCCACCGACATCGTCATTCGCGGCAAGGCCGTCTACAAGGGCGTGATCCTCACCCCTTACGCCATCGCGCCGGCGGTTTCCGGCATTCTCTGGGCATTCCTGTTCAATCCGGCGGTCGGCCCGGTTTCCGACATGCTGCATGCCTGGGGCTTTACCTGGGATCCCAACAGGCGCGCCCAGGATGCGCTCATCCTCATCACCGTCGCTTCGATCTGGAAGCACGTCTGCTACGACTACATCTTCCTCGTTGCGGCCTTCCTTGCCGTGCCGGCTTCCGTCATGGAAGCGGCCGCGATCGATGGCGCCGGTCCCGTGCGCCGGTTCGTCTCGCACGTGCTGCCGCTGTCGATGCCGACGATCTTCTTCCTCATCGTCATGAACTTCGTCTACGGCCTGTTCGAAACCTTCGGCATCATCGACGCCGTGACCAAGGGCGGTCCGGGCGGGGCCACCAACACGCTGGTCTACAAGGTCTATCAGGACGGTTTCGTCTTGCTCGATCTCGGCTCTTCGGCCGCGCAGTCGGTGATCCTGATGATCGCCGCGGTGATCTTCACCATCCTGCAGTTCCGCGCTCTCGAGCGCCAGGTAAAGTACTAGGTGCCGCCATGGTCGAACGTCATCCGACGCTTTCCGTCGTCTGCCACCTGATCCTCATCGCGGGAGCGGTGCTCGTCTGCATGCCGCTCTACTTCGCCTTCGTCGCCGGCTCGCTGACGGTGAGCGAGGTACAGCAATCGCCGTTCCCGATGCTGCCCGGCGCGCATTTCTTCGAAAATATCGCCACGGCCTGGACGGAGGGCGATTTCAGCCGCCTCTACCTTAATTCCTTCATCGTCACCTTCGGCATCATGGCCGGCAAGATGGTGATCTCGATCATCGCCGCCTTCGCCGTCACCTATTTCCGCTTTCCGTTCCGGATGACGGCCTTCTGGCTGATCTTCATCTCGCTCATGCTGCCGGTCGAAGTGCGCATCATCCCGACCTACGAGGCGGTGGCCGATGTGGGCGGGCCGCTGCGCTGGTTCGCCGCCAGCACCGGCCTTTCCGGGCTCGTCCAGGCGTTGACCGGCTATCAGATCGAGGCGGCGATGCAGTGGAACATGGTCGATACCTATCCCGGCCTCATCCTGCCGCTCATCGCATCGGCCTCGGCGACGTTCCTGTTCCGGCAGTTCTTCCTCACCGTGCCGGACGAATTGTGCGAGGCGGCCAAGCTCGACGGCGCCGGGCCGCTGCAATTCTTCCGCGACGTGCTGCTGCCGCTCTCCAAGGCCAATATCGCGGCGCTCTCGATCATCCTCTTCCTTTATGGCTGGAACCAGTACCTCTGGCCGCTGCTGTTCACCACCGAGGATTCCATGCGCACCGCCATGCTCGGCCTCAAGGACCTGCTCCCCGTGGCCGATACCGAACCGCGCTGGAACATCGCCATGGCCGCCTCCTTCTTCGTCATGGTGCCGCCGGTGCTGGTGATCCTGTTCATGCAGCGCTGGTTCGCCAAGGGCCTCATCGATTCCAGCAAGTAACTTCCACCCCAAGGACACTAAATGCCCCTCATCATCGGTCACCGCGGCGGACGCCATCTCTGGCCCGAGAACAGCCTGTACGGTTTCAGGAAGCTCTTGGAGCTGCCGGTCGACGGCGTCGAATTCGACGTCCACCTGACCAAGGCCGGCGAGCTGCTGGTCATCCACGATCCGACCCTCGACCGCACCACCGACCGTTCGGGTCCGGTCGCCGACCTGCCTGCCGGCGAGCATCGCAAGGTCGTCCTCAAGGAGAGCGACGGCGAGGCGATCCCGACGCTCGAAGAGGTGCTCGACATCTTCGTTCCGACCCAGTTGGACCTCCATATCGAGCTCAAGGCCGATGCGACCGGCACGCCCTATCCGGGGCTCGAAAAGCGCATTGCCGAGATGGTTGCGGCCAAGGGCCTGCAGGACCGTTCCATCCTCACCAGCTTCAATCCCGACGTGCTGGCAAAGATCCGCGAAGTGGCGCCGGGCTTTAAGACGCTTTCCTCGCTGGACAGGAAATCGGCCGACCGCATGGGGCTCGAAAGCGGCATCAGGCGGCAGCTCGAAGTCTCCGACATCATCGCCGTCGAGCGCACGCTGCTGGATGCCGAATGGGACGCGATCACGGCCCTGATCCCGCTCGACAGGCTCGGGGCCTGGGTGCCCAACGAGGAAGAAGACATCGCCTATTGGCTGAACAAGCCGATCCGGCAGATCACCACGGATCGTCCCGACCGCGCCGTGCGCCTCAAGGATGCCTGATCTGTGTTGACATCCGAAACACTCGACAAGCCGGATCAGAGCGCGCCGGGGCAAAGCCCTGGTGCGCTCGGCAATATCGATCTCGTCATCTTCGATTGTGATGGCGTGCTCATCGACAGCGAGCCGATCGCCAGCCGCACGCTGGCCGAAGCGCTGCAGCGCGCCGGCGTCGCCATCACGCCGGCCGAAGCGCATATCCGCTTTACCGGCAATTCCGAGAGCGTCATCCGGCAGATGTGCGCCGAGGATTTCGGCATTGCCGATATCGGCTCGCTCTTTGCCGAATGGCACGAACATCTCTATGCGGAATTCGCGCGCTCGCTGGCCGCGATGCCGGGCATGGAACAGGTGATCGCCGGTATCCACCGGCCGAAATGCGTTGCCTCCAATTCCACGCTGAAGCGGCTGCGGCTCAGCCTGGGGCATTTGCCGCTCTGGCAACTTTTTACGCCGCAAGTGTTCTCTGCCGAACAGGTTGGCCGGCCCAAGCCTGCACCCGACCTCTTGCTCTATTGCGCGCAGCAGCTCTCGGTTGTACCGGAAAAGTGCGTGATGATCGATGACAGTCCGCATGGCGTCGAGGCGGCCAGGGCCGCCGGCATGCTCGCCATCGGCTTCGTCGATCCCAACGATCCGCGCCCGCAACGCCAGGCGCTCTTGACCAAGGCCGGTGCCTTCGCCGTTGCGACCGGCGCCGGCGAACTGAACGATATTCTCAATGCCGCCGACCGCGCGTTGGCGCCAAAGGCAGAAAAATAGAGGGGATGCAATGACCGAGAGTTTGTCCGGAAAGGTCGCCGCGATCACCGGCGCTGCCTCTGGCATCGGGTTGGAATGCGCCAGGACGCTGCTGGGGGCGGGCGCCCGCGTCGTGCTCGTCGACAGGGCCGGGGACAGACTCCAGGAACTCTGCGCCGAACTCGGCTCGAACGCGATCCCTGTTGTGACCAACCTCACCGATCCGGCGAGCGTCAAAGAGATGCTGCCGCAGATCCTCGAAAAGGCCGGCCAGCTCGACATCTTCCATGCCAATGCCGGCTCCTATGTCGGCGGCGAGTTCGTCACCGGCGATCCCGACCAGTGGGACCGCATGCTCAACCTCAACGTCAACGCGGTGTTCCGGTCGGTCCATGCCGTTTTGCCGCACATGGTCGAGCGCAAGACCGGCGACATCATCGTCACCGGCTCGATTGCGGGCGTCGTGCCGGTGGTCGGCGAGCCGATCTACACGGCCTCCAAGCATGCGATCCAGGCCTTCGTCCATACGCTCCGCCGGCAGGTGAAGGCGCACGGCATCCGCGTCGGGGCCATCCAGCCGGGCCCGGTGGTCACCGCCTTGATCAGCGATTGGACCAAGGAAAAGCTCGATGCCGCCAAGGCGGCCGGCGACCTGATGGAGCCAATCGAGGTGGCCGAGGCCGTGCTGTTCATGCTGACGCGTTCGCGCAAGGTCACCATCCGCGATCTCGTCATCCTCCCGCAGGCCAACGATCTCTGACATGAGCGCCAGCCATTTCATCGGCGTCGACGTCGGCACGGGCAGCGCTCGCGCCGGCGTTTTCGATGCGGCGGGCACCATGCTCGGCGCCGCCAAGCGCGACATCGCGGTCTATTACGAAGCCGGCAATATCGTCGAGCAATCGGGCGAGAACATCTGGCAGGCCGTATGCGCGAGTGTCCGCGAGGCGGTGCAGAAATCCGGCATTGCGGCCGATAGCGTTGCCGGCATCGGGTTCGATGCGACGTGCTCGCTGGTCGTCATCGGCGAGAACGGCGCCCCGCTCGCCGTCGGTCCCAGCAACGATCCCGACCGCAACATCATCGTCTGGATGGACCACCGTGCCCGCGGGCAGGCCGCTCGCATCAACGCCATGGGCCATGCCGTGCTCGATTATGTCGGCGGCACCATCTCGCCCGAGATGGAAACCCCGAAACTCTTGTGGCTGAAGGAAAACCGGCCCGACACATTCGCCGCCGCCCGGCATTTCTTCGATCTCGCCGATTATCTCACCTGGCGTTCCAGCGGCAGCCTGGCTCGCTCGGTCTGCACGGTCACCTGCAAGTGGACCTATCTCGCGCACGAAAAGCGCTGGGACGACGGCTATTTCGCCAGCATCGGGCTGGGCGAACTGGCCGACGAAGGCTTTTCACGCATCGGCACCGAAATCGTCGATGCCGGCACTGCCCTCGGCCAGGGGCTTACCGAAACGGCCGCCGCCGATCTCGGCCTTCCTCCCGGCACGGCGGTGGCGGCCGGCCTCATCGATGCGCATGCCGGCGGTGTCGGCACGGTCGGTGCGCAAGGCGGCACCGGCAGCATCGCTTCGCGCATGGCCTATGTCTTCGGCACCTCGGCCTGCACCATGGCCTCGACGTCCGATCCGGTCTTCGTTGCCGGCGTCTGGGGCCCCTACCATTCGGCCATGGTGCCGGGCCTCTGGCTGCTCGAAGGCGGGCAATCGGCGGCGGGCGCCGCCATCGACCAGCTCGTACGCTTCCATCCGGCGGCGCCGGAGGCCGAGGCGCGTGCCAAGGCCGCCGGCATGGGGCTCGTCGCCTGGCTTTCGCAACAGGCCGGGCAGGGGCTCACCGATGCCTCCGCCGCCATCGACAAAGCCGGCGGCATGCAGGTCGTGCCGGAATTCCTCGGCAATCGCGCCCCCTTCGCCGATCCGGAAGCGCGCGCCGTCATTGCCGGTCTCGGCATGGAGCGCGACGTCGACAGCCTCGTCGGCCTCTACGTCGCGGGCGTTGCCAGCCTCGGCTACGGCGTCAAGCAGATCACCGGCGCCATGGCCGACAAGGGCGTCGCCATCGACACGATCGTGGTTTCGGGCGGTGCTGCGGCCTCGCCGCTCGTACGCCAGCTGCTCGCCGATGCCACTGGCCTGGCCGTCGCCGCGCCGGTTTCGGAAGAACCGGTCCTGCTCGGTTCCGCCATGCTCGGCGCCGTCGCTGCCGGTGCCCATGCCGATGTCGCCGGCGCCATGACGGCAATGGCGCGGATCGGCGAAACCTACCTGCCGTCGGGAAAATTCACCCGCCGGCACGAAGCGCGCTTTGCCGCCTTCGAACTGTTGCAGAAGGCCGCCCGCGAAGCGCGCGACCTCGCCGCTCAGTAGACGTCGGCCTGGTAGCGTCCTTCCGCCTTGAGGGCGGCGATATAGGCCCTGGCCTCGTCGCCGCCCATTTTCCCATAGGCGGCGGCGATCTCGGTCAAAGCCGTTTCCACGTCCCTGGCCATGCGCTTGGCATCGCCGCAGACGTAGAAATGCGCGCCGGCCGCAAGCCATTCGTAAAGCTCGGCGCCACGCTCACGCATCCGGTCCTGCACATAGACCTTCTGGGCGCCGTCGCGCGACCAGGCGAGCGAGAGTTCCGTGAGCGCGCCGCATTCGCGATGCGCCGCCAACTCATCGGCATAAAAGAAGTCCGTCGCCTCGCGCTGGTGTCCGTAGAACAGCCACGCGCCGCCCTTCGCTCCCAGTGCCTTGCGCTCTTCGAGGAAGGCGCGGAACGGCGCCACCCCGGTACCGGGCCCGACCATGATGATCGGCGTGTCGCCCTGTTCCGGCAGGCAGAAGCCGTGCGCTCTTTGCACATAGACCAGCAGCTCCGCGCCATCCTCGCAGCGCTCGTCGAGCCAGGTCGAGGCGGTCCCGTGGCGCGTGCGCCCGTCGATCGCGTAGCGCACCATGTCGACGGTCAGGGTCACGCGGCCGGCTCTGGTCCTTGGCGACGACGAGATCGAATAGAGCCGTGGCTGCATCGGCTCCAGCACTTCGATCAGCGCCTCCGGATCGGGGCGGATGCCGGGGAACTTTTCGAGCGCCGCCAGCACGTCGAGCGTTTCGGCGTCGCCATCCGGGTCCTCGCCGCGCGCCAGCGCCTGCGCCTTCTTCCGGCGCTCGCCGCCCGTGAGATATGAGATGAACTGGAACAGTGCATCGGGTGCCGTCCCCAGCGATGTGTCCTCGATCAAAACGTCACGCAGCGGCTTGCCGGCGATCGGGAAATCCGCCGGCACGTCGATCGCCGCCATCACGGCATCCACAAGTTCCGGCGGATTATGCGGGAAAACGCCAAGGCTGTCGCCGGCGCGATACTCGATACCGCTTTGCGCAATATCGATCTCGATGTGCATCGTCGTCTTTTCGGATGCTTCGCCGTTGAGCCGCCGCCGGCCGGCGAAGCGCGCCTTCACCGGATGGCCCCGTGAATACCCCGGCGCCGGTCCCTCCTCCGGCGCCGGGGTGGGGGCGGCCTTCATCGCTGTTTCCTCAGGATCGATGACACCGCCACCCATCTCTTCGACCAGGCCCTTCAGTATGCGCGCCGTGGCCTTGCCGCCCGGCACGCAGAGGTTGAGCCGCGGTTCGGCCTGTTCGAAAATGGCGAGAGCGTAGTTGGCGCAATTGTAGCCGCACTGGCCGCAATCCTGCTGCGCCACTGCCGCCATCATGCGTTGCTTGAGCGGCCGATCGGCCGCCAGTTCCATGCGCTCCTCGATGGCGAGCGCCGGGTCCTTCCACGGCGTCGTCGTGTCCTCGGCCGGCGCAACTGGAGCCGCCGGCTGGGTCTTCAGCAGCGCCTCGAAAAAGAACGTGTTGAGCCATTTGCGCTGCGCCTCGGAAAACGGCGCGCCGGCCGGCACGATTTCGGGGGTGGAAACGTGGATGGTCATAGGGCGATATCCTCGGCAAGCCGGCGCAGCGCGTCGATGTCGTGGCGGGTGGCAAACGCCAGGAAATCCTCGCTCGGGTCGGTGCGGTGCGAAAGATAGGCGGCGAGCAGCTTTTCGATGGCCGCCGGGCAGTCGTCCTTCTTCACGTCGCGATAGATTTCGCGGCCGATGCGGGCATCCGCGCCGGTGCCGCCGCCGACGACGATGTGGAACCCTTCGACCGGCTCCTCGTCCTCGCCCGCCGCCACCTTGCAGGCGATGAGGCCGATATCGCCGATATAGTGCTGCGCGCAGGAATGGTGGCACCCGGTCAGGTGGATGTTGAGCGGCGTATCCATCACCAGCCGGTTCTCGACATGGGCGGCGATGCGCTCGGCCGTGCCCTTGGTGTCGGCGGCGGCGAACTTGCAGCCGGTATTGCCCGTGCAGGCAACGAGGCCGGCGCGCAGCGGCGTCGCTTGTGTTGCCAGCCCAAGCGCCGCGATGGCGGCTTCGGCATCCGCCACTTTTTCGTCCGGCACGCCCGAGATCAGCAGGTTCTGCCAGACGGTGAGGCGAATATCGCCGTCGCCGAAGTCCTTGGCGATCTCCGCCAGGCCGCGCATTTCGGCCGCGCTCATGCGGCCGGTCGGCAGCACGACGCCGATCCAGTTGCGCCCCGCCTGCTTTTGCGCGTGCACGCCGATATGGGCCAGCCGGTCCGGCCGCTTCCGGTCCTTGACGAAATCGTCGGCAATGCGGATGAGCTTTTGTCCGAGCTTCTCCTCGACGGCCGCCAGGAACTTCTCGAAGCCCCAGGCATCGAGCAGGTATTTGAGCCGCGCCTTGCCGCGGTCGGTGCGGTCGCCATGGTCGATGAAGACGCGCACGATCGCATCGGCGATGCGCGTCGCATCGGCCGGCACCAGATAGACCCCGGTATTGCGGGCGAAGTCGTGGTGCCCGGTAATGCCGCCCAGCGACAGGCGGAACCACACGCCCGGCTCGACGCCGGCGCCGTCCACCACCTCCACCGCCGAAAAGCCGATATCGTTGGTTTCCTCCAGCGCCGCGATGCTGCCGCCGCCATCGAAGGCGACGTTGAATTTGCGCGGCAGGCCGGTGAGCGTGCGGTTGTTGAGTACGTGGAAGTGCCAGTCGCGCGCATAGGGCCGCGTATCCAGCAATTCCTGCGGGTCGATCCCGGCCGTCGGCGTGCCGGTGACGTTGCGGATATTGTCGGCGCCGGAGCCGCGCGTGTGCAGCCCCAGCCCCTGGATGGCCTCGATCAGGCTCACCGCCTTTTGCGCCGCGATCTCGCGGATCTGCAAATTGGCGCGCGTCGTCACATGCGCATAGCCGCCGCCATGCGTTGCCGCCAGCATGGCAAGGCCGGCCAGCTGCCAGTGGTTGAGAATGCCATTGGGAATGCGCAGCCGGCACATATAGGAGTTCTGGTTCGGCGCCACGTAGAAGAGCCCGTGGAAGCGCCAGCGGAAATTGTCGGGCGGCTTGGGGTAGGCGCCGCTATCGGCCTCCGCCTTCATCCGCGCATAGGCGTCGAGCGGGTGCTCGTCGCGCTTGAAGCGCTCCTGGTCGGTGAGCACCTTGCCTTCGGCCTCGGTGCGCGCCATCGCCAGCAGGTGCGGCGCGTCGGGGCCGGTGGGCTCGGCCGGAAGCGTCGTGCCTCCGGTCCGGGCCGCATTCATGCCGGCGACGAGCCCTTCGAGGTAGCGGCGCTGCTCGGGGGTGAAGTCGGCCTCCATGCGCCTACTCCGCGGCCTGCGCGATGGCGGCGGGCGCTGCCGCCACCGCCTTGCGGCCATTGGCGAGCATGTAGCCCGCGCCCATGAACACCGCGCCGGCCACGATGTTGCCGAGCGTCACCCAAAAGAGGTTGTAAATGGCGCCGCCGAGCGAGATCGTCTCGGGATGGCCGCCGAGCAAGGCCAGCGAAAACACCGTCATATTGGCGACGGAGTGCTCGTAGCCGCTGGCGATAAAGGCGAACAGCACCCAGAACAGCACGATCAGCTTGGCGGCGTCGTCCTTGCAGCGGCCCGCCATCCAGATGCCGAGGCAGACCAGCCAGTTGCAGAGGATGCCGCGCGCCAGCAGCGCCAGCGGCGTTGCGTGCATCTTGCCGTTGGCGGCGTCGTAGATGAAGGTCGCGCCGTCCTTGAGGATCTGCCCGCCGCCGCCGAGATAGAAGATATAGGTGACGATGGCGGAACCGACGAGATTGCCGGTCCACGTCATCACCCAGGATTTGCCGAGGTCGCCGAGGCTGGTGCGGCCCGTCAGCAGGCCCAGCGTCATCACCATCGTATGGCCGGTAAAGAGCTCGGCCCCGGCAAAGACGATCAGCGTCAGCGCGATGCCGAAGCTCACACCCATGACCAGCGGCCGCGCCGCCGGATCGGCCAGTTGCCCGAGGCTGAAGATCAGGATGATGGCGAGCCCGATATAGGCGCCGGCCATCATGCAGGCGATGAAAAAGCCCAGCGGATTGTCGCGCATGGCACGCGCCTTGGCGCTGGCAGTGTCGGCGAATTGGTCGATTGCGGTCTGGTACACCCTGTCTCTCCTGTCGCGACGGCGACCGCGGGAAGGAGGGGCGATCGCTTCGCCAATTCACTACGCAAGCCCCGTGCCAGACTCGGGCGTGCCGGAATCTCCTTGTCTTGCAGGGATTTATGAAACAAGCTCGCAAAAGACCGGGTTTCGGCCCGCGCCCAAAGAGGCAGCGTATCGATTATTCCTTAGGCAAAATATTGGTTTGCCTAATTTTTAGACGGAGACAATGATGAGCGGGATCCGCATCTTTTCCGAGGCCGGCAGCGTGCCGTGGTTCGAGGTGGCGCCGGGCAGCAAGAGGCGCGTCCTCGTTCACACCGAAGAGCTGATGCAGGTGGAGTTCGCGTTCGATACGGGCGCCATCGGCGCGCTGCATTCGCACCCGCACGTGCAGGCGAGCTATATCGCCGAGGGCCGGTTCGAAGTGACTGTCGGCGGCAAGGTGCAGGTGCTCGGCCCCGGCGGCAGCTTCATCGTGCCGTCCAACGTCGAGCATGGCGTCAAGGCGCTGGAAGCGGGGCGCCTCATCGACACGTTCGCGCCGATGCGCAAGGATTTCCTCTAGCAGAGGCGCTTACGCTTCAACGATTTCGCTGAACTGCACGATGGGCGCGATGTCCGTATAGTTGGCGACGTCCGCGCGAATCTCCGCGGCGTGGGGATTGAGGGCCTTTTCGAATATCTCCAGGGTCGGCGAGTAGACGTGGCACGCGGCGACGAACTTTGGCGCGCTTCCGGATTCGCGACTCGCAAGGCCCCTCTCGATCTCGTAGCGCAGGCAGGCCTCGCCGAGCCGTTCCTGGAGCAGCGGCATGTGGCGAGTGCGGTAGTAATCGTGATCGAACTTCGAGCCGCCATCGGCCGGATAGTAGACGCTCATCTTGATCATGGTCGGGCTCCTGTACGAACGCTTTTCCGAGCGTCCGAGGGGCCTTCTAGCGCACCGACTCATGCAGCGCATCCCGATTCTGGCCGAAGCGAGTGAACCTAGCCCTCTTCCTCGTCGTGCTTGTCCTTCACCGCCTTGCCGAAGAACGCGGCCGCGGCCACGGCGACCAGCGGCAGACCGATGGTCCGCGCCGCCGGCGAGCGGAACAGCATGGGCAGTGCGGTGAGCGCCGCCGTCGTGATTAGCGCCGTCGTTTCGCTGGCGCGACGGCGCTCGGCTTCCTTCGCCTTCTTGCTGCCTTCCCTCATGCGGCTGATGCCATAGACGAGGAGCGCAATGACGATGGCGCCGCCGGCGATCGCGAGGGCCGCGACGATCGGGCTCCATACCGTGGCGAGCCACAGGTAGAGCGCCACCAGCAGGAAGGCGATGGCGATGAGGCCGAACAGCGCGACGACGGCAAGCACGATGGCCTGCCGCCGCGCCTTGTCGATCAGCGCGTCGGTTTCGATGCCGAGCAACGCCGCGAGCGGCGCCAGCAGTCCCATCGTGTCAGCGCCGCGACAGCAATGCGAGCAGGAAGCCGATGCCGATGGCGCCGGCCATTGCGGTTAGCGGCTTTTCCCGGATCGTGTCCACGAGCTGGCCTTCCAGCGCACCGGCCTGCGAACGCGCATCGCTCACGACCTGCTTGCCCTGCCGGAGCAGGTGGCGATATTCACCCTCGGCGGTGTCCTTGGCTTCCGTCACCTTGTCGTTGCCCATGCGGGCAAGCGTTGCGGCGATGGACTTGATGTCTTCCTGCAGGCGGTTGACCTGGTCCTCGAGTTTTTCCTCGCGGTTGCGCGAGCGAGTGGAGTTGCTGTTGCTGCCGGTGGTCTTGCGTCCGCGGCTCGGCGCGAGATCGCTGGTCGTAGCCATGGTGGTACTCCTTGCTTGTTCGGCTCGGTAACGTTTGCGAGCGTGGCGGGGTTCCCCGAAGGCCCGTCCTCATAAAAAACCACCCCGGTCCGCGGGCGCGGTGCCGGGGTGGCGTGGGTGCGGGTAAAAGGGGGCTGCCTTTACCCGCCGGAGCGCGCGTTGCTGGGGACTGGGAGTGCGCTCCGAAGCCGGAAGTCTTGTCTAGAAGCGTCCCATCAGCACCAGGATCAGCACGACGATCAGGATCACGCCGACGATGCCGGAGGGGTAATAGCCCCAGCCGCGGCTATAGCCCCAGGAGGGGAAGGCGCCGATCAGGATGAGGATCAGTATGATGATGAGGATAGTGCCGAGGGTCATGATTTTCTCCTTGTTGACGCTGGGGGAGACGCTGAGCCGACCCCGGCAGTGAAAACGGGTAGGCGGTCAGCCGGCGGCCATCAGCAGCGAGGCAGCGGCGGCAAGAATGGCGAGAGCCGGAATGATCGACGTCACCAGCGCCAGGTAATGCGTGCGGCCGGCGAAATCTTCAGTCATGCGCACGGCGCGCGCCCGGGGCCGGTTGTCGTATTCGAAGGAATTCATGTCTGCCTCCTGTGGCGTTGCCGCCTTCGGTGGGGTGCGCGATTCACGCATCGTGGCAAAAGAACGGCAGCCGCGTGGAATTGGTTCCAGCGCAGGACGTGACGAATTTGCGAGGCTTCACAGCCGGCCGGCACTTGCGCCGGCGGCGGGCCCTAGGAGGCTGCCGGGGCAGGGGAGAGCGATAACGACAACAGGTTCAGGGCGGCGCGGATGTCGCTCTCGGTATTTTCGAGATGTTCGCGCATAGCGTCGGCCGCCTTGCGTGGATTGCCCTGGCTGATGGCCTTGAGGATGCGTTCGTGGTCGGCGATCGTATCCCGGAGGCCGTGCCCCCGCAGGGCATGGCCGCGCCGGCTGATATAGAAGCTTTCCTTTAAGGGCGAGCCCATCGCCTCGAACAGGAAGATCAGCACGCGGTTGCCGCTGCCCAGCGCGATGGCCTGGTGGAAACCGATGTCGAAATCGTTGAACACCGCCTCGCATTGCGCCTGCTCGCCGCCGGCTTCCATGTCGTCGGCGGCGCGCCGCATGCCGTCGAGCGCATTTTCGATGGCTGCCAGTGCCGGACGGCTGGCCCGGCGGGCGGCGAGCGTCGCCGATTGCACTTCCAGCGACAGCCGCAATTCAATGATGTCGAACAGGCCCTTGGGATCGTACTGGATGAACGAGGTGAGGAAGTCGGAAAAGGCGGCGCTGCTCGGCTCGCGCACCACGGCCCGGCGCCCGCGCGAGATTTCGAGCAGGCCGCGGCCGGCAACCATCTTCACCGCCTCGCGCATGGTCAGGCGGCTGACATTGTAGCGCTGCGCCAGTTCGGCTTCGCTCGGCAGGCGGGCGCCCGGCGACATCTCGCCGAGAATCATCGCAACGAGGCTGTCGGCAACCGTTTCGGCCAAGGGGGCGCCGTCGGCGCGCCCCGTGTCGCTCTGCATCGATATCTCCAACCTATCTGATAAGTTGGCAGCGAATGGGTTTCCGCTGCTTGCCCCGCCGATTCAGCATAATGCCATGCCGGCGCTTGCCGCAACCATCTGAAACGCTGCAACCCGCGTAACAATGTGTATCTGCCGTCACTTTCCCGCCAGCAAATGGATCGTTCACAAGTGGGTATGGGCGATCTTTACAAAGATATCTGACTGAAATAGCTTGGCCGCGATGGGCCTGGGAGGGCTCGTCGAAGGCCCCGAGGGGCCGGCGAATGGGGGAGGACTTACGGGCAATATCGTTCAGCGCGCTCACGGCGCCCGCTGTTTCGCGGGCGTGGCAGGTCGGCGTGCGAGGTCGTGCCTATTTGGCGGTTTCCTTCCAGCGCAGCGCATTTTCCAAAACCCTAAAATCAGACCAGGGAGTTGAAACGTGAAATTCCTCAAGACTATCGTCGCCATGGCGGCGGTGGGCGCCATGGCGCTCAGCACTGGCGCCATCGCCCAGGACAAGGGCAAGATCGGCATTGCCATGCCGACCAAGTCGTCGCTGCGCTGGATCAGCGACGGCAACGAACTGGTGAAGGCCCTGGAAGCCAAGGGCTACACGGTCGACCTGCAATATGCGGAAGACGACATTCCCAACCAGCTCAGCCAGATCGAGAACATGGTGACCACCGGCGTCAAGGCGCTGGTCATCGCCTCGATCGACGGCACCACGCTTTCCAACGTGCTGCAACAGGCCCATGACGGCGGCGCCCTCGTCGTCGCCTACGACCGCCTGATCCGCGAAAGCCCGAACGTGGACTACTACACCACGTTCGACAACTTCCAGGTCGGCGTGCTGCAGGCCAATTCGCTGGTCAAGGGCCTCAAGGAACGCTTCCCGGACACCCATCCCTGGAACGTCGAACTCTTCGGCGGCTCGCCCGACGACAACAACGCCTTCTTCTTTTACGACGGTGCGATGTCGGTCCTGCAGCCGATGATCGATGCCGGCGACATCGTCGTGAAGTCCGGCCAGTTCGGCATGGACAAGGTCGGCACGCTCCGCTGGGACGGCGCCGTGGCGCAGGCCCGCATGGACAATATCCTCTCCGCCAACTACTCGGACGGCAGCCGCGTCGACGGCGTGCTCGCCCCCTATGACGGGCTCTCGCGCGGCATCATCTCGTCGCTGCGCGGCGTCGGCTACGGCACGGGCGACCTCGCCTGGCCGATCGTTACCGGCCAGGACGCAGAGACCCCGTCGGTCAAGGCGATCATTTCCGGCGAGCAGTATTCGACCGTCTACAAGGACACCCGCGAGCTGGCCAAGGTCACGGCCGACCTCGTCGACAAGGTGCTCTCGGGCGGCGCTCCGGACAACCTCGACACCAAGACCTACGACAACGGCGTCAAGGTCGTGCCGTCCGTCCTGCTGACCCCGTATGAAGTCGACAAGACCAATTACAAGGAACTCGTCGTCGACAGTGGCTACATCAAGGCAGAAGACCTGCAGTGATCGGCCAGTGAAAGGGAGCCTCGCGCTATCCAGCGTGGGGCTTTCCCTTTCACGGGGCCATTTGTAATCTCTCAGCTTCCGCCCACGGGCGGATTTCTATTCGGGAAATGAGCGATGAATACCATTCTGGAGATGCGCGACATCACCAAGACCTTTCCCGGTGTCAAGGCGCTGCAGAATGTCAACCTGACCGTCGAAGCCGGCGAGATCCACGCCGTCGTCGGCGAGAACGGCGCCGGCAAGTCGACGCTGATGAAGGTGCTGAGCGGCGTTTATCCCTACGGCGATTATTCCGGCCAGATCATCTACGAAGGTCAGGAATGCCGCTTCCACGGCATCCACGACAGCGAGCGGCTGGGCATCGTCATCATCCACCAGGAACTGGCTCTGGTGCCGCTGCTCTCGATCAGCGAGAACATCTTCCTCGGCAACGAGCACGCCAGGTTCGGCGTCATCGACTGGAACGCCAACGAGAAGCGCACCCGCGAACTCTTGAAGAAAGTCGGGCTCGACGAGGATCCCAAGACCCTCGTCACCAATCTCGGCGTCGGCAAGCAGCAGCTGGTCGAGATCGCCAAGGCGCTCTCCAAGGAAGTGAAGCTTCTGATCCTCGACGAGCCGACGGCCAGCCTTTCGGAAAAGGACAGCCAGGCGCTCCTCGACCTCTTGCTCGAATTCAAGGCGCAGGGCATCGCCTCCATCCTCATCTCGCATAAGCTCAACGAGGTCAGCCGCGTCGCCGACCGCATCACCATCCTCCGCGACGGCAGCACGATCGAGACGCTGGAAAAGGGCGATATCAGCGAGGACCGCATCGTTGCGCTGATGGTCGGGCGTACGCTCGAGGATCGTTTCCCCAAGCGCGACCCGCAGGTCGGCGAGCCAATCTTCGAGGTCCGCAACTGGGTCGTCTACCACCCGCAGCATGCCGAGCGGCAGGTGATCAAGAACGTCGACATCACCGTCAGGCGCGGCGAGATCGTCGGCATTGCCGGGCTCATGGGCTCGGGCCGCACCGAGTTCGCGATGAGTGTTTTCGGGCGCTCCTGGGGCCAGAAGATTTCCGGCGAAGTGCTGCTGCGTGGGCGTCCGATCGACGTTTCCAGCGTCGGCAAGGCGGTCAAGAACGGCATCGCCTACGTCACCGAGGACCGCAAGAATTACGGGCTCGTCCTCATCGACCACATCAAGCACAACGTCACGCTCTCCAACCTCAAGGGCGTCTCCAACCTCTCGGTCATCGACGACCTCAAGGAATTGAAGGTCGCCAACGATTACCGGGCGCGCACCAATATCCGCTCGTCCAGCGTCTACCAGAAGACGGTCGATCTTTCGGGCGGCAACCAGCAGAAGGTCGTCTTGTCGAAATGGCTCTTCGCCAATCCGGACGTGCTGATCCTCGACGAGCCGACGCGCGGCATCGACGTCGGCGCCAAATACGAAATCTACACGATCATCAACCAGTTGGCCGACGAGGGTAAGGCGATCATCGTCATCTCCTCGGAAATGCCGGAGCTCCTCGGCATCTGCGACCGCCTCTACGTGATGAACGAGGGGCGGATCGCCGGCGAGATGGCCGGCCACGACGCCAGCCAGGAAAAGATCATGCGCGCCATCATCCGCGCTGAAGGAAAAGCATCATGACGACTGTCGAAACCGCCGAACTCAAGGCTGCCCGAACCAGCGGCCAGGTCCGCTCCGCCCTCAAGAGCAATCTGCGCGATTACGGCCTGGTGCTGGCGCTCATCGCCATCATGGTGTTCTTCCAGGTCGCCACCAACGGCGTGCTGTTCAAGCCGGTCAACCTAACCAACATCGTCCTGCAGAACTCCTACATCATCATCATGGCGCTCGGCATGCTGCTGGTGATCGTGGGCGGCCATATCGACCTGTCGGTTGGCTCGGTCGCCGGCTTCATCGGCGCCCTGGCGGCGGTGCTGATGGTCAATTACCACTTCAACCCGATCATCGCCGGCATTGCCTGCCTCATTGCCGGCGGCGTCATCGGGGCGGCGCAGGGCTACTGGATCGCCTACCACAAGATACCCTCGTTCATCGTGACTTTGGCCGGCATGCTCGTCTTCAAGGGCCTGTCGCTGGCGCTGCTCGGCGGCGCCTCGGTCGGCCCGTTCCCGGCGGAATTCCAACTCCTGTCGGCCGGCTTCATCCCCGACGTCATCGGCCCGCTGACGCTGCCCTTCGTCAAGCTGCACACGACGACCATGGTCCTCGGCATCCTGACGGTCGTCGCCATGATCTACTTCACCCTGCAGAGCCGGCGCAACCGCGAGCGCCACGGCTACGATGCCGAACCCTTCGCCCTGTTCGTCACCAAGACGGTGATCATCGCCGCGCTCGTCCTGCTCTTCACCTACCTGCTCGCCTCCTATCGTGGCCTGCCCAACGTTTTGGTCGTGATGTCGGTCCTCATCGCCATCTTCGTGTTTTTGACCAAGAAGACGACGATCGGCCGGCGCGTCTATGCCATGGGCGGCAACGTCAAGGCGGCGCAGCTTTCCGGCATCAAGACCGAGCGGCTGACCTTCTATCTCTTCATCATCATGGGCGTGCTGTCGGCGCTGGCGGGCCTCGTCTTCGCCGCGCGCCTCAACACGGCGACGCCCAAGGCCGGGCAGGGCTTCGAGCTCGACGTCATCGCCGCCGTCTTCATCGGCGGCGCCTCGATGGCGGGCGGTGTCGGCCAGGTCGCGGGCGCAGTCATCGGCGCCTTCATCATGGGCGTCATGAACAACGGCATGTCGATCCTCGGCGTCAACATCGACTGGCAGCAGGTGATCAAGGGCCTGGTGCTGTTGGCCGCCGTGGTCTTCGACGTCTACAACAAGAACAAGTCGGCTTAGCGGGCTGGGGCTCGCGTCCGAAGAGGCGGGTGAGGGTGACAAACAAGCTGGGCCCCGGCTCAAGGCCGGGGAGGACCGGTGGTTAGATCGAAGACACTCGCTGATTTCGAGGTCGCACCTCGATCCAACAACGAGTCCTCCCCGGCCTTGAGCCGGGGCCCAGCTTGCTTACGAAGCCAACGACAGAAACTGGCGGCGATTTTCCGCGGACAATCCGGCGAGACCTCAGACACCCTGCTCTCGTCACCCCCTCCCCAACCCTCCCCGCAAGGGGGAGGGTGCCGTTCCGTGTGTGAGGAATGATCGAGCAACAGCCTCGATGAGCACCTCCCCCTTGCGGGGGAGGTTGGGAGGGGGGTGAAGTCAACCCGGATGTTGATGTGAAGCTCTCACTCTCACCACGTCCTCCCCGGCCTTGAGCCGGGGTCCATCTTCAACTTTTTATCAACTACTCCGCCGCAGCCGGCAGCGTCGCCACCGGCTTCAGCGCCGGCTTTTCCTCTGCCGGCTGGCCATTGGCCTCGTCGAGTTCCTGTTCCAGCCTTGCCTCCTCATGCGCACGGGCCTTGGAGAAGCGGGCCAGCAGCAGGTAGGCGACCGGCGTCAGGTAGAGCGTCGAAACTGCCGCGGGCCCGAGGCCGCCCATGATGATCCAACCCAAAGCCTGACGCGCTTCGGCACCGGCGCCGTGGCTGATGACCAGCGGCAGGCCGCCAAGCACGGTCGCGATCATCGTCATCAGCACCGGCCGCAAGCGGATATTGGCGGATTCCTCGATGGCTTCGCGCACGGTGCGGCCGCGGTCGCGCAGCTGGTTGGCGAATTCGACGATCAGGATGCCGTTCTTGGCCATGATGCCGACGACGAGGATGAGGCCAATCTGGCTGTAGACGTTGAGCGTGCCGCCGGTGATGAGCAGCGCATAGACGGCGCAGGCAAGCCCGAACGGCACCGTCGCCATCACGATCACCGCGCTCCACACGCTTTCGAACTGCGCCGACAGTACGAGCAGGATGACGACGAGCGCAAAGCCGAAGGTAATGGCCAGCCCGTTATTGGCTTCGCCCAGCGTCTTGGCCTCGGCCAGCGGAATGATGTTGGTGCCCTCGGTGAGGTACGGCTTGGCGATCTGCAGCACCTGCTGGTAGGCATCGCCGAGCGGCAGGCCGCCATCGAGGCTGGCCGAAACCGAAACGGCGCGGCGCTGCTGCTCGCGGCTGAGCGAGGGCGCGATCGGCGCTTCGGTGAGGGTGGCGATGGTCGACATCGGCACGTAGCGGCCGTCGCTGGTCTTGATGAAGATGCTTTCGAGGTCGCCCGGATCGTTGACCGGGCTCGTCGTCGACATCAAGGTAATCGAATAGCTCTCGTCGTTGATGAAGACGTCGCCGACATCGGTGCCGTCGATCATCGCCTGCATCGTAGTGGCAAGGCCGTTGAAATCGACGCCGAGCGCCGCCGCCTTCTCGCGGTCGATGGTCAGCGTGATCTGCGGCTGCGTCGTGTCGTAATTGACCTGCACGCGCCCGAAGCCCGGGTCCTTTTCCATTTCATCGGAGATTTTCTGGGCAACGTCGGCCAGCTTGTCGTAGTCGGAACCGACGACGGCGAATTGCAGCCCGTTGCCGCCGCCGCGGATACCGAGGCTGTTGGGCGACATGGTGCGCGCGGTGACGCCCGGCACGTCGACCAGCAGCTTGTTGATGTCGGCGGTGATCTGCTGCTGGCTGCGGGCGCGTTCGTTCCACGGCGCCAGCGTCAGCGTCATGAAGCCGCTGCTCGTATTGCTGCCGAAACCGGAGATCGAGAAGATCGACTGGATCTCGCCCGATTGCTTGAAGGGCTGCAGCAGGTCCTCGATCTTGCGCATCTCGGTGCGGGTGAAATCGAGGCTGACGGTCGAGGGCGCGCGCACGGAAAGCATGATGGCCGAGCGGTCTTCCGGCGGCGTCAGTTCCTGGCGCAGCGAGGTGAAGACCAGCCAGGCCGAGCCGGCGAACAGCAAAGCGACGACGATCACCGCCAGCGGATATTGCAGGCAGGCATGGAGCGTCACGCGATAAAGGCCGGCAAAGAAGCCGCCGATCCGCGCCAGCGTGCGATGGAACAGTCCCGGTTCGCCCCCGCCATGCATGTGCTCGGCGTGCTTCAACATGCGCGAGGCGAGCATCGGCGCCAGCGACAAGGCGACGACGCAGGAAAGGCCCACCGCCATGGCGAGGGTGAAGCCGAATTCGCGGAAGAGCCGCCCCGTCTGCCCGGGCAGGAAGGACAGCGGCACGAAGACGGCGGCCAGGGTCGCGGTGGTCGCGACAACGGCGAAGAACACTTCCTGCGTGCCGAGCACGGCGGCGGCGCGCGGTCCCATGCCCATGCTGCGTTGTCGGACGATGTTTTCGAGCACGACGATGGCGTCGTCGACCACGAGGCCGGTGGCGAGGACTAGCGCCAGCAGCGTCAGGATGTTGAGCGAAAAGCCGGAGAGGTAGATGCCGGCGACGGCGCCGATCAGCGCCACCGGCAGCGTGATCGCCGGGATCAGCGTCGCCCGCCAGTCGAGCAGGAACAGGAAGATGACGGCGATGACGGCGACGACGGCGACGATCAGCGAACGTTCGACTTCCTCGATGGCGCCGGAAATGAAGACGGAATCGTCCGACGAGATCCTGAGGTCGACGCCCGGCGGCAGCAGCGACTTGAGGTCTTCGACGGCGGCGTGCACGCCCTCGGAAATCTGCACGGTGTTGGACTGCGCCTGGCGCACGATGCCGATGCCGATGCCGGTCTTGCCGTCCGACCGAAGCCCGCTGGAAGCGCTCGACGGCGCAAACACGACGGTTGCGACGTCACCGAGCCGGATCTTGTCCTTGATGTTGAGGTTTTCGAACGCGGCGGGCGTATTCACCTCGGCGGTCGCCAGTACGTTGATGTTCTGGTTGGGGCCGTTGATGGAGCCGGCCGGCGTATCGAAGGTGACCGAGGAGAGCGCGGACTTGATGTCGGCAACGGTCAGGCCGAGGCTCGCGAGCTTGGTCTGGTCGACGTCGACCTGGAAGCGGTTGTTCTGGGTGCCGTAGATCTGCACGTCGGCAACGCCGGGAACGGCGGCGAGGCGCTCGGAAATCGTGTCGTCGACGAGCTGGCTCAACTCGCCCACCGGAACGGTGTCGGATGTGACCGACAGCTGCATGATGGCGCTGGCGTCGGAATCGGCCTTGACGATGGTCGGCGCATCGACGTCGTCGGGCAGTTGCCGCGTCAGGCGCGAAATGGCGTCGCGCACGTCCGACGTGGCATTGTCGAGATTGGTGCCGTCGTTGAAGCCGAGCGAGACGCGCGAATTGCCGTAGGAGGAGCTTGACGAGATCGAGGCGACGCCCGGCACACGGGCCACGGCGCCTTCGACTACGGCGGTGATCTCGCGGTCGACGATGGAGGCGGCGGCGCCCGGATAGCTGGTGCGGATGGAAAGCTGCGGCTGCTCGACGCTCGGCAGTTCGCGCACCTCGACGCCGAAGAAGGCGGCAAGGCCGGCAACGACGATCAGCGAATTGACGACGGCGGCGAGAACCGGGCGCTTCACGAACAGCGAGGCGATGGCGCCGCCGCGGCGGTTCTGGGACTGGATCGACATTATCGCAGCTCCTTTCCGCTCGTTGCCCGCATCACTTGGCCGCTGCCGGCTTGCCCGGCAGTTCGGCCTTGGCCTGGCGCTGCTCTGCTCCGGGACCCTGCAAAACGGTAACCTTGGCGCCGTCGTCGAGTTGCAGCACGCCTTCGGTGACGACGGTGTCGCCCTCATGCACGTCGTCGCCCGAAACCAGCACGCCGTCGCTGTTGCGCTGCACGATCGAGACCATGGCTTTCTTTACTTCGCCATCGCCGTATTTCCAGACATAGGCGCCTTGCGAGGACCATTGCACGGCCAGCGGATCGACGCTGGCAAAGGTCTCGCCGGGAAAGCTCAGCGTCACCGAGAACGACATGCCGGCCTTGATCAGCCCTTTGTCGTTGGGCAGTTCCGCCTGCACGGCGAGTGTGCGGCTGGTCGGATCGACACGGTTGTCGATGGCGGTCACCATGCCGGCAAAGCTCTGGCCGGGCAGAGCGGTGGCGATCGCGGTCACCGGCATGCCGGCGGTGATGGCGCCGGCATAACGTTCCGGCACCCAGAAGCTGACGAGAATGCTCGACGTATCCTCGACCGTCGTCACCGCCGATTGCGCGCCGACATAATTGCCGGGCGTCACCTGCATCAGCCCGACCGTGCCGTCGATCGGGGTGGTGATGCTGCGGCGGGTCAGGTCGAGCTTGGCATTGCGCAGTTCAAGCGTTGCATTGTCGTAGGCGAGCTGGGCGGCGGCGACCTGCGTTGCGGCCACGGAATTGGACTTGCTGAGTTCGGTGGCGCGCTTCAGCGCGGCGTCGGCGTCCTTTTCGGCAAGGTCGGCCTTGTCGAAGGCGATCTGTTCGGCCTGGGCATCGAGGTGCCCGATGACGTCGCCGGCCTTCACCGTATCGCCCGGCTTCACCGCCAGTTCCTCGAGCGTGCCGCCGGCAAGCGCGGCGACGGTGACCGAGCGGATGGCTGCGCCGTCGCCCATGGCGGTCAGCTTGTTGTTGATGGTGGCGCTGGCGACCGGCTGGGTGTTGACGGTGATGACGCGCGCCCCGCCGCCGAAACCGCCGCGGCCGCCACCCCGGCCGGGGGCGCCGGCGGGGCCGGATTGTTGCTGTGTGTTTCCGCCATCGGTGACGCCGGGAATGGAGAGTCCCAGTTTTTGCAGCGTCTCATGCGATCCCGGAACGAAATAGACGTAGCCGACAACGGCTACGACGAGGACGACCAGGGTAACCAGCAACTGCCTTAACAAGCGGAAATACCTCGATAATTCTTGCCAGCGGCATGCGCCGTAAAGATTTGGGGACGCCATTATACTACGGCGCGTAGGCACGCGCGCCGGGGCTCACGGCGTTGTTTCGATAAAATGCTAGCAAGAGCGCACCTTACCGCACATTAAATTGCGGTAAGGGGCCTAACATGTTGGTGAAGCGCGCTGTTTTGCCGCTACTTCGCGACTGGCGCGTCCGGGCGGGCGCCCCATTCGGCCCACGAGCCGTCGTAGAGCGCCACGTCCTTCGCTCCAGCCGTCTCCAGCGCCAGCAGCAGCGTCGCGGCAGTGACGCCCGAGCCGCATGACGTCACGACCGGCTTTTCGAGGTCGATGCCGGCGGCGGTGAAGATCGACTGCAGCTCTTCGGGCGATTTCAGTACGTTGCCGGTCGTGAGATCGCCCACCGGCACGTTGGCGGCGCCGGGAATGTGGCCGGCGGCAAGGCCGGGGCGGGGTTCGGGCGCGGTGCCGGCAAAGCGCGCGGCGGGACGCGCATCGGCGACCTGGAAGGCCGGATTCTCGACATTGGCCTTCATGCCGGCAAAATCGCGCACGGCCTCGGCATCGAGCCTGGCAGCGAAGGTTGCGGCCTGGCGTTCCGGCTCGCCGGTTTCGAGCGGGCGCTTCTCGGCCCGCCACTTGGCGCCGCCGCCTGCGAGGATCTTCACGTCCGGCGCGCCCATCGTGCGGAAGGTCCACCAGACGCGCGGCGCCGAAAACAGCCCCGTTTCGTCGTAGATGACGATCGTCTGCCTCTCCGAAATGCCCATGGCGCCAACCATGCGAGCGAACTCTTCGGGGCGCGGCAGCATGTGCGGCAGGTCGGTCGTCGTGTCGGCCACGCCGTCGATATCGAAGAACACCGCCCCCGGAATGTGCCCGGTGCGATATTCGGCATGGGCGTCGCGCCCGGCATTCGGCAGGTACCAGCTGGCATCGACGATGGCGATAGCGGGATCGCCCAGGTGCCCGGCGAGCCAGTCGGTGGAAACGAAGGGAGCCGTCATTGCTGCCTCGATCGATAGTGATAGCGCCCCGATTTGATAGAGCGGGCAGCCGTCTCGTCAAGGTGCGGTTTTGCAGCGATCCCGTCTTGCGCCTGACATGTCGTCGCGGCACTGTCGGCATTGCGCGTATGGAGGGGGTTGCGATGCGATCGAAGGTTTCATGGCTTTTCGCCGGCCTGGCGCTGGCTGCCGGTCCCGTGCAGGCCGAGGCGCCGACGCCCGAGGCAGTGCTCGCCAACTATGCCGACATCGCGCTTGCCGGCTACCAGGACTCGCTCAGCGCCGCCATGGCGCTCGATGCCGCCATCGACGACCTCCTCTCCTCGCCCAGCCGGGCGACGATGGCGCGGGCCCGCGATGCCTACCGCGCCGCCCGCATGCCCTACCAGCAGACCGAGGCCTATCGCTTCGGCAATGCTATCGTCGACGATTGGGAGGTGAAGGTGAACGCCTGGCCGCTCGACGAAGGGCTGATCGATTACGTCGATCCGGCCGTCTACGGCATGGAAAGCGACGAGAACAGCTTCTTTACCGCCAACGTCATTGCCAACAAGGTGCTCGATATCGACGGCGAGGAGATCGATGCCAGCCAGATCACGCCCGAGCTTTTGGCCGACAAGCTGCAGGAGGCCGGCGGCATCGAGGCGAACGTCGCCACCGGCTATCACGCTATCGAATTCCTGCTCTGGGGCGAGGACGTCAACGGCACCGGCCCCGGTGCCGGCGACCGTCCGGCAACCGACTACGACGCCGCCAATTGCAGCAACGGCAATTGCGACCGGCGCGCGCAATACCTCAAATCCGCGGTGACGCTGCTCGTCTCCGACCTCAAGGACATGGTGGGCAATTGGCAGCAGGACGGCGCCGCCCGCAAGGCGCTGGACGAGACGGGCCTCGCCGCGATCCTCACCGGCATGGGCTCGCTCTCCTATGGCGAGCTCGCCGGCCAGCGCATGCAATTGGGCCTGCTGCTGCACGATCCGGAGGAGGAGCACGAGTGCTTTTCCGACACCACGGCCGTCGCGTACCTCCAGGACACGATCGGCATCCGCAACGTCTATCTCGGGCACTACAAGCGGCTCGACGGCAGCATGGTCGAGGGCGCTTCGCTCTCGGCGCTGGTCGCCGCGCAGGACCCGGCGCTCGATACCGAACTGCGCGGCCTGCTCGATGCGACGGTCACGCAGTTCCGGGCGATGCGGGCGCGCGCCGATACGGTCGAGGCCTACGACCAGATGATCGGCGAGGGCAATACCGAGGGCAATGCCGTCGTGCGGGCCGGCATCGATGCGCTGATCGCGCAGACGCGCGGCATCGAGCGCGTCGTCTCGCTCCTCGGGCTCGATACGCGCGTCACCATCGAGAGCAGCGACAGCCTCACCAATCCGGAGGCGGTGTTCCAGTAAGGTGAAACGGTTCGCGCTCCTCCTCGCTCTGGTGCTGGTCTGCGGCGGCATCGCCGGGGCCGGAGGAACGCGCACGGACTTGACGCCCAAGGACCTCGCACGCGTAGAAGCGGTCACGAAACCGACCACGGATTTCTCCCAAGCCGAAAGCTTCGAGGCGATGCCGGCGGGCGCCGCGACGACGAAAAAACTCGTCAACCGCGACAGCTTCTCGCTGCCGGCCGGCAATCTCGGTTTCGCCGGGCAGGAGCGGTTCAATCTCGGCAATGGCTTTTTCACCAAGGTCTGGGTGTCGGCGCCGTCGTCGACGCAGGCCTCCGATGGCCTCGGGCCGCTGTTCAATGCCCGCGCCTGCCAGAACTGTCATCTCAAGGACGGGCGCGGCCACCCGCCCGCCGACAATGACCATCCGTCCGATTCCATGCTGGTGCGGCTCTCGGTGCCGGGCACGCCCGCACCCGGCGCCGATGTCGTGCCCGATCCCGTCTACGGCACGCAATTGCAGGAATCCGCCGTCGCCGGCCTGAAAGGCGAAGCGCGCCTCGTGATCGACTACACCGACACGCCCGTAACCCTCGGCGACGGCACCGTCGTCACCCTGCGCGCCCCGCATTATGCGCTCGCCGATCCGCATTACGGCGCCTTTGCGCCCGGACTCATGCTGTCGCCGCGCGTCGCCCCGCAGATGATCGGCCTGGGCCTGCTCGAAGACGTGCCTGCCGAAGACATCATCGCCCATGCCGATCCCGACGATGCCGATGGCGACGGCATTTCCGGCCGCGCCCGCATCCTGCCGGACGGCGTCCTTGGGCGCTTCGGCTGGAAGGCCGGCATGGCCAGCATCAGGGCGCAGGTGGCGAGCGCCTTTGCCGGCGATCTCGGCATTTCGACGCCGCTCGACGACCGCCCTTACGGCGATTGCACGCAGGCCCAAACCGCCTGCTTCGCCCGCGCCACCGGTGTGCAGGAGCGTCTCGGCGCCACCGAAGCGCCCGATCCGATCCTCGATCTCGTGACCTTCTATTCGCAAAATCTCGGCGTGCCGCAGCGGCGCGATGTCGGCGCCGCCGATGTGCTTGCCGGCAAGGCGCTGTTCTATGACGCCGGGTGCGCCGCCTGCCACGTGCCGAAATACGTCACCAGCCGCGCCGCGCCGGAAAAGGAGCACCGCTTCCAGCTCATCTGGCCCTATTCCGACATGCTCCTGCACGACATGGGGGCCGGCCTTGCCGACGACCGTCCCGAAGGCGATGCCACCGGCAGCGAATGGCGCACGCCGCCGCTCTGGGGTATCGGGCTGACAGAGACGGTTTCCGGGCATACGCTGTTCCTGCATGATGGGCGGGCGCGCAACCTTACCGAGGCCATCCTCTGGCATGGTGGCGAAGGGCAGGGCGCGCGCGACCGCTTTGCCGGCATGAGCGCCGCCGAGCGCGCCCGGCTCGTCGCATTCCTGGAGTCGCTGTGATGCGGTTCGTACTTGCCCTGCTGCTCCTGCTGACGGCCTCGCCCGCTCTGGCACAGGTGCCGCTGACGCAGCGCGAAATGATCGGCGAGGTCATCCACAACTACATCCGCCCGAACTTCCACGCCTTCAACCAGGCCGGCGAGACCCTGCAGGCCAGGGCCGAAGCCCTCTGCGCCGCCCCGTCCGTGGAGACGCTTGAGGCCAGCCGCGAGGCTTTCCGCGGTTTCCTGCTCGCCTATGCACGGGTCGAGTTCGTCACCGCCGGGCCGCTGGGCGTCGGCGACCGCGTGCTGCGCCTGCTCCTCTGGCCCGATCCCAAGGGCATTGTCCTCAAACAAATCCAGACGACGATCGCCAAAAAGGACGAGACGGCCACCAACCCGAAAACGCTCTACGACAAGAGCGTCGGCCTGCAAGGGCTGATGGCGCTGGAATTCGTGCTCTTCGGCACCGGCGCCGACGACCTCGCCACCGCCAAGGGCGATTACCGCTGCCGCTACGGGCTGGCGGTGACCTCGCTGATCTCGGGCCTTGCCAAAACGATCGATGCCGAATGGCAGGAGGAGGGCGAAGCCGGTGCCGCCGGACAGATGACCGACCCCAAACCCGATGCCGAAAACTACCGCACGCTGACCGAGGTCATGGAAAAGCTGGCGGCAACGCTCGTCCATGGCACCGATGCCATCCGCGACACGCGGCTGACGCCCGTGCTCGGTGCCGAGGGCGACAGGCCCCGGCCGAAAGCCGGCATGTTCTGGCGCTCCAAGATGACGATGCCGATGCTCGTGGCCGAATTTGCCTCGCTCAGCGATTTCTTCGACGGCGCGCGCCTGCGCGACGGTTTGCAGGTCAAGGACGACTGGATCGCCGACGGCGCCGAGTACGAATTCGACAATGCCGCCAGGACACTGTCGCGGCTCAACGACGACACCTGGGAAGAGATCGTGGCGAGCGAAAGCGGGCGTGAGGCTTTGGGGCACCTCATCATCGTCACCGGCTCGCTCGACAAGATCCTCGGCGACAACCTGGCCCGCGCCTTCGGCCTCGCCATCGGCTTTTCCGCCCTGGACAAGGATTGATGGGATGGTTGTTGTGGGGCTCTATCCCAACCCCGCCGTCATTGCCCGGCTTGTCCGGGCAATCCAGCCGCCTCGCGTCTGCGAGGCGAAAGAACTCTTCTGGCGCGCTCGACAGCGCGCCGCTGGACAACCCGCATGAAGCGGGTTGTGACGGTGCGGAGAATTAGGAGACCCTAAACCGATGTGGCACCGGCGCGCATTCCTTTCGGCAGCAGGCGCAACCTTTGCGGCATCGCTGCTTCCCCGCCGCGTCGAAGCGCTGGAACGCTCAGAACTGATCTTCGCCTCGGCCATCCAGGATACGAGCGGCGCGTTCGGCGCGGCCCTCGTCACCGAACGCGGCGAACTCGTCGCCAGGGTCGGCCTGCCGCAGCGCGGCCACGACATCTGCTTTTCGCCCGTCAACGGCACGGCGGTCGCCTTCGCGCGCCGGCCGGGCACCATCGCCGTCGCCTTCGATCCGGCCGGCAAGATCGCGCCGGTGACCATAACCAGCGTCGAGGGCCGGCACTTTTACGGCCACGGCGCCTTTTCGCCCGACGGGCGCCTGCTCTATGCAACCGAGAACGACTTCGACCAGTCCCGCGGCGTCATCGGCATCTACGACGCGACCGCCGGCTACCGGCGCATCGGCGAGTTCGACACCTACGGCGTCGGCCCCCACGAAATGCTGCCCATGCCCGACGGCAAAACCTTCGCCATCGCCAATGGCGGCATCGAAACGCATCCCGATTACGGCCGCGCCGAGCTCAATATCGAAACCATGCAGCCCTCGCTCGCCTTCGTCGATGCGCGCGACGGCAAGCTCCTCGGCCTCCTGCAGCTCGAGGCCGGCCTGCACCAGCTTTCCATCCGCCACATGGCGGTCGATGCGGCAAACCGGGTCTGGTTCGGCTGCCAGTTCCGTGGCGACAATCGCGAGCGCCCGCAGCTCGTCGGCTATGCCACGCTCGACGGCGAAATCCGCCTCATCGACTTGACCCATGATGCCCTTTCCGGGCTCAGGAACTATGTCGGCGGCGTCTCGGTTAGCCAGGATGGACAACGGATCGGCATATCGGCGCCGACGGGCAATACCATCCTCGTTCTCGACGCCAACGCGCAGGCAGTTCTCGCCATGGAAACCCTGCGCAGCGGCAGCGGCATGGCCCCCGACGGCGACGGGTTCCTCGTTTCCAGCGGCTTCGGCACGCTCAAGGGTGTTGCCGGTTCGCCCGCGCCGGAACACGACTTCGATTTCGGCTTCGACAACCACTTGCGCCGCCTCCCGCAATCGCTGTAGACCTTGCCTGAGCGGCATCCAAAGCGCTTTGGAAAATCGTCACCGGATGCCATCAAGACGTAAATTTGCCCGGGCGCGAGGGGGAGCCGGGCGAGTGCCCAATCCAGCTACAAATCCGGAGACTTAGATGCCTATCCGCGCGCTCGTCTGGGGCGAGAACGTCCACGAACAGAAGAACAAGGTCGTCGCCGACAATTATCCCAAGGGCATGCATGCCCAGATCGCCAGCCTCTTGGGCAAGGATGCCAACATCAAGGCGTCGACGGCAACGCTGCAGGAGCCCGAGCACGGGCTGACCGAAGCCAGGCTCGCCGAAACCGACGTGCTGGTCTGGTGGGGCCATGCCGCCCATGGCGAGGTCAAGGACGAGATCGTCGAGCGCGTCGCCAAGCGCGTCTGGGAAGGCATGGGGCTGATCGTCCTGCATTCCGGGCACTTCTCGAAGATCTTCAAGCGTCTGATGGGGTCGCCCTGCGCCCTGCACTGGCGCGAGGCGGGCGAGCGCGAGCGGCTGTGGGTCGTCAATCCCGGCCATCCGATCGCCCGCGGCCTGCCGAACTATTTCGAGCTCGAAAACGAAGAGATGTACGGCGAGCCCTTCTCGGTGCCCGAACCGCTCGAAACCGTGTTCGTTTCGTGGTTCCAGGGCGGCGAAGTCTTCCGCTCCGGCCTCACCTATCGCCGCGGCGCCGGCAACATCTTCTATTTCCGCCCCGGCCACGAGACCTATCCGACCTATCACGACGAGACGGTCGGGCTGGTCCTGCGCAATGCCGTCAACTGGGCCTACAATCCCGAAAAGCACTCCGAACTGCTGACCGCGCCGAACCGGCCGGTGGAAGACGCGATCGAAAAGATCGAGGAGCGCGGGCCCAAGCTGCACCACGGCCGCCACCAGGAAGGCTTCAAGTAAGCCGCATCCGGCGCAATCTTCAAACCTGCCACCGCCCCGGCCGCTAAAGCCGGGGCTCATTTCAGGAAGCATCGCAACGCCGGCGTGGGTCGGTATCGCGAGTGATCCGAACAGGCGCAAATACGGGGAAATCTAGCAAATGCGTCTCCTCATTCTCGGCACCGGCGGCATGGCCAACCAGCACGCCAAGCATTTCGCCGCCATCGAAGGCGTCGAGCTGGTCGGCGGGGTCGATGTCGATCCCAAGCTGCTCGAAGCCTTCAACATGGCGCACAACATTCCGAACGCCTTTCCCTCGCTCGATGCGGCCCTCGCCTGGGGCGAATTCGATGCCGTGGCCAATGTGACGCCGGATGCCATCCATCATCCGACGACGTTGGCGGCGCTGGCGGCGGGCAAGCACGTCTTTTGCGAAAAGCCGCTGGCGACCGATTACCCCAAGGCGCTGGAAATGACCGAGGCGGCCGAAAATGCCGGTCTCGTCGCCATGGTGAACCTCACCTATCGCAACGTCGCCGAATTGCAGCGGGCGCGCCAGATCGTGCAATCGGGCGAGATCGGCAAGGTCAAGCACGTCGAGGCCAGCTACCTGCAGAGCTGGCTCGTCTCCAAGGCCTGGGGCGACTGGCGCACCGAGGCCAAGTGGCTGTGGCGCCTCTCGCGCAAGCACGGCTCCAACGGCACGCTCGGCGATATCGGCATCCACATCCTCGATTTTGCCGTTTATGGCGCCGGCAGCGACATCGACCACGTGTTCTGCCGCCTGAAGACCTTCGAGAAGGCCGAAGGCAACCGCATCGGCGAATACGAGCTCGATGCCAACGATAGCTTCGCCATGACGCTGGAACTGGAAAACGGCGCGCTCGGCGTCGTCCACGCCACGCGCTGGGCCACCGGCCACTTCAACGAATTGCGTCTGCGCGTCTATGGTGAAAAGGGCGGCGTCGAGGTGCAGCACCGGCACGACTGGTCCAAGCTCCTCGTCTGCTCGGGCGAAGACGCCGAAACCGGCACCTGGCAGGAGGTCGCGGTCGAGCCGGTCGAAACCAACTACCAGCGCTTCGCCCAGGCGGTTAAGGCCGGCAAGGCGATGGAGCCGACCTTCCGCCACGCCGCCAACCTGCAACGCGTCCTCGACCTCGCCACCGTCACCGAACAGGACCGCGCCGAACACGAAGTGTGAGGGAAAGAAGAACCCCTCATCCGTCGGCTTCGCCGACACCGCCATTCGAGCATAGCTCTCATGGCCTTCTTGCCTCAAATCGCTCCACCGGAGCGATTTGTCAGCCTACGGCTGACCGGCAGCGAAGTCCCGCAAGGGGAGAAGGGGAGTTGTGGCACGATCTGGCCACCGTCCCCCTCTCCCCTTGCGGGAGAGGGTGCCCGAAGGGCGGGTGAGGGGTAAGCTATAACGAGTTAGGATGTGTTGAGAGTAAGAGCTTCACATCAACATCATGCTCGATTCCACCCCCCTCCCAACCTCCCCCGCAAGGGGGGAGGTGCTCATCGAGTTTGTTGAGCGCCTGGTTTTCCAATTGCACGATGCAACACCCTCCCCCTTGCGGGGAGGGTCGGGGAGGGGGTGAGATCAAGCAGGGTTTATCGATCCAGCTCAGTCTCTCAACCTGTCCTCCCCGGCCTTGAGCCGGAGCCCAGCTTCCTGTCGATCTATCGAAAAAACTACCCCCACCAAAAACCGTTCATAATCCATTCATTTGCCGTTCATAACCCGTTCATCCACCGTTCATCTGCCCGGCAAAAATGTGGCAAACCGGCCCTTCACCTATCCCCATCCGCAAACCCAAATTCCTTAAATCCCTGTTTTACAACACCTTTCTCAACTTATCCTCGCCCCCTCCAGCCGTGGTATAATCACTGCCAGATCGGAATTTCCTCCACCAACGGAAAATTCCGATTTTCGACCAACAGGTGGCCGCTCGATACGGGCACGGTTCTTTGAAATCAGGCACAGCGCATTGCAACCGCAGGCGGGGCTGACCAATTATCCGGTTGAGACAACAGGAGCGTCAGCATGGGCATTATCTGGGCCATCATCATCGGGTTCATCGTCGGCATCATCGCCAAGGTCATCACCGGCGGCAGCCGCGAACCGCGCGGTTTCATCCTCACCACGGTGCTCGGCATCGTCGGCGGCGTCGTCGGCACCTGGCTCGGCCAGGCCGTCGGCTGGTATGCTCCCAACGAGAGCGGCGGGTTCATCGCGGCCATCGTCGGGGCGGTGATCATCATTCTCCTCGGGCGGCTGGTCGCGCGCACCGTCCGCTAAGCAACCCCAATTCGCTGCCGGCGAGAGGCTGGCAAGGCAGAGCGATTCAGCTATGGTCCCGGAACTCGGGCGGGAGGGCAGGCCATGCGCACGGCATTGATCGTTTACGGCGGCTGGGAAGGCCACGATCCGGAAGAATGCGCCGCTATCTACCGGCGCTGGCTGCACGAAGACGGTTTCACCGTGCAGATGGCGACCCAGACCAGCGCCTTCGCCGATCCGGGACTTTCCGACCTTTCGCTCATCGTACCGATCTACACGATGTCGAAGATCGAAAAACCGGAACTGGAAAATCTCGTGAAGGCCGTACAGAGCGGCGTCGGGCTTGCTGGCCATCATGGTGGCATGGGCGATGCCTTCCGCGACGCGCCGGATTTCCAGTTCATGGTCGGCGGGCAGTGGGTCGCCCATCCCGGTGGCATCATCGATTACACGGTCGATATCGTGAAGCCCGACGATCCGGTCATGGAAGGCCTTCCAGCCTCCTTTGCCTACAAATCCGAGCAATACTACATGCATGTCGATCCGGCCAACGAAGTGCTAGCGACGACTACATTCTCCGGCGAGCATGCGCCGTGGATCGAAGGCGTCGTCATGCCGGTGGTGTGGAAGCGCCGGCACGGCGAGGGGCGGGTCTTTTATTCGTCGCTCGGCCATGCGGCCAAGGAATTTTCCGATTATCCGGAAATGGCGACCATCCTGCGGCGCGGCATCAACTGGGCCGCCCGGGAGGACAAGGAGGAGTAGTCACGTTCCCTTCGCGGACAAGTGACTTGAAACTTTGCCGGGAAACGGGCCGTTTCTGCGCTATCCGAATGCAATGTGGGAAGAGCGCATGACGACGATCGCCGAGACCGGAGCCGATGCCGCGGTGAAACCGGCAAAGCGCCCGCTGATCCGCAGGCAGAAGCTCTTGACTCGCATCACCCACTGGACGTGGGCGGTCGCCCTGTTCTTCATGCTGTTCTCCGGCCTGCAGATTTTCAACGCCCATCCGGCGCTCTATGTCGGCCAGGAATCGGGTTTTGAATACGACAACGCCGTGCTCCGGCTCTATGCCGTCAACACGCCGGACGGGCCCCGCGGCCGCACCGATGTCTTCGGCCACACGTTCGATACGACTGGCGTTTTCGGCATGAGCGGCAGCGTCGAACGCCCGCAATTCCGTGGCTTTCCGGCCTGGCTGACGATCCCCTCCTTCCAGGATCTGGCGACCGGCCGGGTCGTGCATTTCTTCTTCGGCTGGATACTCGTCCTGGCGCTCTTCGCCTGGTTCCTCGGCAGCCTCATCAACGGCCACATCAGGCGCGACGTCATCCCGCTCGATAGGGACATCAAGGCGCTGCCCGGCGAAATCGCGTCGCATGCGCGGCTGAAATTCCATCACGGCCGCACCTATAACAGCCTGCAAAAGCTCAGCTATTCCATTGTCTTCTTCATCCTGTTCCCGCTGATCGTCGCCACGGGGCTCACGATGTCGCCGGGGATCGATGCGGGCTTTCCGTTCCTTGTCGATCTCTTCGGCGGGCGGCAGACGGCGCGCACCATCCACTTCAGCGTCATGGTGCTGCTGGTCCTGTTCTTCATCGTCCACATCGTCATGGTGTTCGCCGCCGGCCCGATCAACGAGCTGCGCTCGATGATCACCGGCTGGTATCGAGCCGATCCCGGAACGCCCGTCGAAAAAGGGGAGAAGCCGCAATGAGCAAGCTCATCCTCAGCCGCCGCAAGCTCCTGGGCCTCGGCGCCGCCGGCGCCTCCAGCCTCATTCTCTCCGGGTGCGACCAGTTCGATTTCCTTGGCAATCGCGACAACGCGGTGCGCGATGTCGTCGAAAGCGCCAACGATCTCACCTATCGCATGCAGCGCCTGCTGGTCGGTCGTGACGCGTTGGCGCGCGAATATTCGGCGAGCGAAATCCGCCAGGGGCAGCGCCCGAACGGCTCGACCGATCCGACGAGCGAGGAATATCTGGCGCTCAAAGCCAACGACTTCGCTGACTACCGGCTGAAGATCACCGGGCTCGTCGAAAAACCGGCGAGCTATTCGCTGGCGGAACTGCGAAACATGCCGGCGCAAAGCCAGATCACGCGCCACGATTGCGTCGAGGGCTGGAGCTGCATCGCCAAGTGGACGGGCACGCGCCTAGGGCCGCTGCTCGATGCGGCGGTGGTGAAGCCGGAAGCCAAGTTCATCGTCTATCACTGCTTCGACAGCCTGCCGGCGGGTTTTCTGGGTTCGCTCCCCTATTACGAAAGCTCGGACCTGATTGACGGCCACCACCCGCAGACGATCCTGGCCTATGGACTCAACGACCAGTCGCTGCCGGTCTCCAACGGCGCGCCGATCCGCGTGCGCATCGAGCGGGCGCTCGGCTACAAGCAGCCGAAATTCGTCCACACGATCGAGCTCGTCGACAGCTTTTCGAGCCTCGGCCTTGGCAAGGGCGGCTACTGGGAAGACCAGGGTTACGACTGGTACGGCGGCATCTGAACGCAGGACTGCAACCCAGCCATGCGCGGCAGATTCCTGATTTGCCTTGCTTTTATCGCCGAACTTCACCATGTAGGGCAGGTCGTCGCCGGGCGAGGGCTCTTTTGTAGCCGAGTTGCCCCGACGGACTTCCCTTCTTATCGACCAATGCGATGAGCGGCGAAGTCGCCAAAGCATTGTGTTCCTGACGCCGGCCCATGGGGGCACGGCGCAATGCGCGCTACTTGGGATAAGCGCGCCCATAGAAAGACAGAGTTTGACCAAGACATTCGAACAACTCGGCCTGCCGGCAACCTTGCTGGCCGGGCTTGAGAAAGCCGGCTTTGCAACGCCGACGAAAATTCAGGCGGAAGCCATTCCGCCGCAGATGGCGGGCCGCGATATCCTCGGCATCGCCCAGACCGGTTCGGGCAAGACCGCGGCCTTCGGCCTGCCGATCCTTTCCGAACTGATGAAGATGCAGGGCAAGCCGCGGCCGATGTCGGCGCGCGCGCTGATCCTGGTGCCGACGCGCGAACTCGCCGTGCAGATCGACGAGGCCCTGCGCAGCTTTGCCGGCGGCATGCGGCTTTCTACCGTGCTCGTGCTCGGTGGCATGTCGCGGCACGCGCAGGTGCAGAAGCTGGCGCGCGGCGTCGATGTCTGCATCGCCACGCCTGGCCGCCTGATGGACCTCGTCGACGACAAGAAGCTGTGGCTCAACGAGACGCGCTTCCTCGTGCTCGACGAAGCCGACCGCATGCTCGACATGGGCTTCATCGGCCCGGTGAAGGCGATTGCCGCCAAGATCGGCTCGCAGCGCCGCACGGCCCTGTTCTCGGCGACGATGGCGCCGGAAGTCGCCAAGCTCGCCGAAGGCCTGCTGAAGGATCCTGTGCGCGTCGAGGCCAGCCCGCCGGCAACGACGGTCGCGGTGATCGACCAGCGCGTCATCCTTTCCGGCTCGAAGGCCAAGCGCGGCGAGCTCAACACCCTCCTCGCCGATCCGGCGCTGGAAAAGGTGATCGTCTTCTCGCGCACCAAGCACGGCGCCGATCGCGTCGCCAAGAACCTTGCCATCGATGGGCATGAAGCCGCTGCTATCCATGGCAACAAGAGCCAGAACGCCCGCCAGGCGGCGCTCAAGGGCTTTGCCAACGGCAATGTGCGCATCCTCGTTGCCACCGACATCGCGGCGCGCGGCATCGACGTGCCGGGCATCACGCATGTCATCAACTACGAGCTGCCGGACGATCCCGAGAATTACGTGCACCGTATTGGCCGCACCGGCCGTAACGGCGCTTCGGGCACGGCCATCACGCTGGTCGACGGCACCGAGCGTGGCAAGCTGCGCGATGTCGAGCGCTTGATCCGCCGCACGCTGCCGACTTCCGGCACGTTGCCGGGCGGCGAAGCTGCCTCGATCACGGCGCCGGCGCAGCCGCGGCACAAGCCCAAGACCGGCAAGCCGCGCTGGAACAAGGGTCAGAAGGAAGCCGGCAAGGCGCGTCGCGCCAATGGCGACGGCGCTCCGCCCCGGGCTGACCGGCCGCCGCGCGGACCCAAGAACGAAGCTCGCCCGCAGCGCGATAACAGGCCACAACGCGAAGGCCGGCCGCAGCGTGACAGCCGGCCGGCACGCGGCAACAGGCGTGCCGCGGCGACGGCCTAAGCAGAGTTACAGGCGGCGGTGACACCGGTCTCCGCCGCCTTTATTGTCACGGCATAATGACAGTCATTTCCCAACCGGGCCGCGCATCGGGCCCGGACCCGCAGGCCAAGGCCAGCTTTCGCGAAAGACTCTCCAACCTGCGCCATCTGGGGCGGTTGGTAGCGCAGATCTGGCGCACGAGCCCTGCGCTTACTTCTGCCAGCATCGGCCTCAGGTTGGTGCAGGCCGTGCAGCCCATAATCAAGCTCTATGTCGGCAAGCTCATTATCGACGAGGTGGTACGGCTGACGACGAATCCGCCGGTGCCGCCGACGGATTTTTCCGTCATGTGGGCGAGCGGCGAATTGAACACGATGGCGCTGCTGCTTGCCATCGAACTGGCGCTTGTCGTTGCGACCGATCTTTTGACGCGCGTGACCACGCTCGTCGACAACGTGCTTGGCGAGTTGCATTCCAACACCGTCAGCATCGAGTTGATGCAGCATGCCGCCCGGCTCGACCTCAAGCATTTCGAATCCGCTGAATACCAGGATCGGTTGGAGCGGGCACGCCGGCAGGCCGCCGGCCGCAATGCGCTGTTGAGTCAGATATTCGGCCAGGCACAGGACATGATCACGGTGGTGACGCTGGCAGCGGGGCTCTTCGTTTATGCGCCGTGGCTGATCCTGCTGCTGCCGCTATCGTTCGTGCCGGCCGTGTGGGGCGAGGCGCGGTTCAATGCGGTGAGCTATTACATCAGCCGCGGCCGCACGCCCGAGCGCCGGCAGCTCGAATATATCCGCCATATCGGGGCGAGCGCCGAGACGGCCAAGGAAATCAAGCTGTTCGGGCTCAGCGATTTCCTCATCGATCGCTTCCGGACGCTGGCGCATGCGATCTTCATCGAGAACCGCGACTTCACCGTCAAGCGCAATCTCTGGGGTGCGCTGTTCACGGCGATCTCGACGCTCACCTATTATGGCGCCTATGCGTTCCTGGTCTGGCGGACGATCGCCGGCCAGTTCAGCATCGGCGATCTCGCCTTCCTCTCCGGCTCGTTCCTCAACCTCAACGGGCTGTTCCAGAAGATCCTGCTCGGCTTCACGCAGATCGCCGGGCAGTCGATGTTCCTCGATGATCTCTTCTCGTTCTTCGAGATCGAGCCGACCATATTGCCGCCGGCCAATCCGAAGCCGTTTCCGCATCCGATCCGGCAGGGCATAGCCTTCGAGAATGTCGGCTTCCGCTATCCGGAAAGCGAAAACTGGGCGATCCGCAACCTGAGCTTTACGCTCGCCGCCGGCGAAACGCTGGCGCTGGTGGGCGAGAACGGCGCCGGCAAGACTACGATCGTCAAGCTCCTGACGCGGCTCTACGATCCGGACGAGGGGCGCATCACCATCGACGGCATCGATCTGCGCGATATGCCAGTCGAGGACATTCACGCCCATATCGGCGTCATCTTCCAGGACTTCATCCGCTATAGCCTCACCGCCGCTGAGAACATCGGTGTTGGCCGCATCGATGAAAGCGACGACCAGCAGCGGATCGAGGGCGCCGCCGAGAGCAGCCTTGCCGATACGGTGATCAACCGGCTGCCGCTGCGCTACGGGCAGCCGCTGGGGCGACTGTTCAACAAGGGGCGCGATCTTTCCGGCGGCGAATGGCAGAAGGTCGCCATCGCCCGCGCCTATATGCGCGATGCCGACCTCATCATCCTCGACGAGCCGACGGCGGCGCTGGATGCCAAGGCGGAAGCCGAGGTGTTCGCGCGGTTCAAAGGGTTGGCGCAGGGCAAGACGGCGGTGCTGATCTCGCACCGCTTTTCCACGGTGCGCATGGCCGACCGTATCCTCGTGCTCGAGAACGGCGGCATCCTCGAAGGCGGCAGCCATGAGGAATTGCTGGCGCTCGGAGGCCGCTATGCCGAGCTCTTCGAGCTGCAGGCGGCTGGTTACCGGTAGGTGGTAACGATCCGGAGAGCAGCGTTATCGGCGCCGTTTTTGGCCTAAGCTCGCCCGCGAACAGATTCGGGAGGGCGTCATGAGCGAGACGGAGATCAAGTGGCCGCGGCTGGGGCTGGGCACGGGACCGCTGAAGGGCGAGACCGGTACGGTGCTGCTGACCGAGGCCATCCGCATGGGCTACCGGCTGCTGGATTCGGCCGCTCACTACAATAACGAGAAGGAAGTGGGCGAGGCCGTGCGCGCCTCCGGCGTGCCGCGCGAAGAGCTTATCGTCGTGACCAAGGCCTGGCCCGACAAGATCGGCGGTGCCGACCTGCGCTCCTCGGCCGAAGCGAGCCTCAAGCGGTTGGGCATGGACCGGGTCGACCTGTTCCTTTTGCATTGGCCCAATCCGACGATTCCGTTGGCCGAGACGATTTCGGCACTGGCAAAGCTGCAGTTGGATGGGCTGACGCGCAGCATCGGCATTTCCAATTTCCCGACGCGGATGATGGCGGAGGCGCAAAAACTCAGCCCGGTGAAGATCGTCGCCAACGAGGTGGAATACCACCCGTACCTGGCGCAGAACGCCGTATTGGCGGCATGCCGCAAGGCAGGGATGGCGATGATCGCGCATTGCCCGCTTGGCCGTGCGGGACGCCTGTTCATGGAGCCGGTGATCCAGGCGGCGTCGCGTCGGCTCAACCGTAGCCCGGCGCAGATCGTGCTGCGTTGGCACGTGCAGCAGCCCAACGTGATCGCCATCCCTTCCAGCCATTCGGCGACGCGGCTGAAGGAGAATTTCTCGGTGTTCGACTTTGCGTTGAGCCACGAGGAGATGGCAGCGATCAGTGCGCTGCAGGCGCACAACAGGCGGCTCTGCGTGCCGCCCGTGCCGTTCGAGTTCGACGCAGCCTAAGAAAGTCTAGTGCGCGGCGTGCTGGCCGATCTTGAGGATGTCGCGAGCGGTGGCAGCGATATCGGCGGGGGTGGCCGGCCGGCCCTTGCGGCGTTTCTTGCGTGGTATGGGACGAGTCCTGGCGAGGGCGGCAAGGAAGTTCGAGGCCCAGTTGTCGATGCTGTGGCGGCGCGCTGCCGCCATCAGCGCCTGCCAGCGCTCACGGCGTTCGGCGAGGGGCATGACGAGCGCGAGCCGCAGGGCCTCCGCCGTTTCGTCGGTGTCGAACGGATTGACCTGTAGCGCTTCGGGAAAGATCTCGGCGGCGCCGGCAAAGCGCGACAGGACGAGAACGCCCGGATCGTCGGGGTCTTGCGAGCCGATATATTCGTGGGCGACGAGGTTCATGCCGTCGCGCAGGGGCGTCACCAGCGCTACTTTTGCCTCGCGGTAAAGCCCGGCCAGGCTCGGCTGGCCGTAGGCGCGCTTCACATAGGTGAGCGGCTGCCAGTCGGGTTCGGCGAAATTGCCCATGACGCGGCCAACGATGGTGTCGAGCTCGTTGCCGATCTCCTGGTATTCCTTGATCGTGTCGCGTGAGGGCGGCGCCACCTGCAGCAGGTGGACGCGGCGCCTGAGGCTCGAATTGTTGGCGAGGAGCTTCTCATAGGCTTCGATGCGCTGCGGCAGGCCTTTGGAATAATCGAGCCGGTCGACGCCGAGGATGAGCGATTGCTCGCCCAGGGAACGCTGCATGCGGTAGCGCATCTTGGTGGCGCTAGGGCTGACGGCGAGCCGCGCAAAGGCTTCGGGATCCGAGCCGATGGGAAAGCCCGCGACTTCCGTGTGCGAGAAATCCGGCGGTGTGCCGTGGCCGGTGAGCAGCGTCATCGGAGCTTCGTGGTCGATGAATTCCTGGAAGGCACTGACGTCGCGTTGCGCTTGCAGGCCGATGAGGTCGTAAGCGGCAAGGTCGCGCATCAGCTCTTCATGATGCGGAATGGCATAGAGCGCATCGACGGTGGGGAAGGGGATGTGCAGGTAAAAGCCGATGCGATTGCGCAGGCCGCGTTCGCGCAGCATCGCGGCGAACGGGATGAGGTGGTAGTCGTGCACCCAGACGATGTCGTCGGGTTCGAGATGCGGGAGTAGCGCATCGGCGAAATGCGCGTTGACGCGGCGATAGCCCTCGTACCAGTGCGGTTCTATCGTGGCGAGGTCGAGCCGCAAGTGAAAGGCCGGCCACAGGATGGAATTGGAATAGCCGGCATAATAGGCCTGCAGGTCCTCGCGGCTGAGATCGACGGCGCCGACGCGAATGCCGTCGATATCCTCGAAATGGGCGGCACGCGCCGGATTATCGGTGAGCTTGCCGGACCAGCCGAACCAGAAACCCTCCCGTTCGGCGAGAATGCGCTTGAGTGCAACGGCAAGGCCCCCCGCAGCCGGTGCCTTGCCCGGCGTGCGGTTGGAGACGATGACCAGCCGGCTCATTGTGGCGCGTCCTCCGGCTGGCGCTCGGCAAGGCCGCGAATGAGGGCGTGGGCTGCAGCGACACTTGGGATGCGCAGGCGCGCCGAGGTATCGCCCGAGCCGAGCTTGATGCCGACACCGCCGAGTTCCTGGGCGGCGCGAAAGCCATCCTCGTCGGTCAGATCGTCGCCGATGAAGACCGGCAGGCGGCCGGCAAATGGCGCTTCGCGCATGAAGGCGCGAACGGCCTCGCCCTTGTCGATCCCGGACGGGCGCGCCTCATAGACCAGCTTGCCCGCCACGACGGAAAATCCACCGACTTCGGCGACAGCCTCTCGGATGGCTTCGGCGCTGGCCTCGTCCTGCTCCGGCGCTTGCCGGAAATGCAGGGCGACCGCGGCATCCTTCACTTCGAGCAGCAGGCCTTCATGGGCCTCGACGAAAGGGCGCAGGCGTTCGGCGATGGCCTCGGCGCCGGCGATCAGGTTTTCGGTAGGAGCGATGAAGCTGCCGTCGGCGCGACGGCGTTCGGCGCCATGGCTGCCGGCAACGGCCAAGGAAGGCTGGCCCAGATAAAGGTCGATATCGGCAATGCGCCGGCCGGTGACCACAGCCAGCGCGTGGCCGAAGCGCTCCGCCGCCATATCGAGTTCGTCGGCGAGCCCTGCGGGTACGGCGATATCGTCGGGAGTTTCAGCCAGGTCGACGAGGGTGCCGTCGAAATCGGTAAACAGGGCCAGGCGCGGAGCGGGCTGATCGGCGCCGGATTGCGAGGCTTCGAGCATGAGCGTGCCTATCGTCACTTCAAGGGATAATCAGGCAACGCCCCAGGTGCCGATAGGTTCAAATTTTTTGAGAAAGCCCGGGTATCAGGCGAAGGGAATGCCCTTGCCGCCCTTGGCCTGCTGGTAGCGCGCCGACAGGTCGGCATAGAGGGCGCCGATATCGTCCATGCGGCCGAGCAGGCGCTCACGGGCGCCGCGATCGAGCGATGCGATCATGCGCGGCACACTGTGGCTGGTCCAGAAGGCGTTCTGGCGATTGTAGAGGGGCCGGTCGGGCTCGCCGCTCGTATCGAAGACTTCGCGGATGATGCGGATGTCGTGCGGGATGGCGAAGCTGTCGCGGCTGTCTTCGTGACTGAACAGATAATAGAAATTGTCGTAGCCGCCCCAGGTGATGGCGGAGAGGCAGAGCGAACACGGCTCGTGGGTGGCAAAGAAGAGGCAATCGCCCGGATCGGGCAGGCTGGCGCGTTCGCGCTCGTAGAGCAGCTTCAGCGCATGCATCTCGCCGTGCCAGAGCGGGTTTTGGGTCTCGTTGTTGGTGGCCGCGATCACCAGGGAGAAATCGGCTTTCCTGAGGATGGCGGCCCCGAAAATCTTGTTGCCGGCGGCGACGCCCTGTCTCGTCAACGGCACGATGTCGTGCTCGATGACATCGAACAGGCGGTCGATCAGCGCGGCATTATCCATGAAGTCCGTCTTTCGGTTGGCTCAACCGCATGACGGTATTGCCATTGGCATCAAGAAGCGAGAGCTGGCTGTTGACGAGCGAGAACGTGGCAATGGTGCCCAAGGCGGCAAAGAAGGCGTTTTCCTGCACCATGACCGGGCCGGCGCAGGCCATGCGCGTTGCGGCGGGGGCGCCGAAGGAGATGGCGTTGCCCGAGAACACGGCCTGGGCGAAGTAGCTGTTGCAGCCGCCCTTGCCGCCGGTGCGACCGTCTTCGGCCAATTCCAGCGTGATGCGCGGCTTGTCGAGCACCGGCGTGTTGTTGAGTTCGTCGACGCGCCAGGTGATGCCGAAAAGGCGCGACGCTGGCTCGGCCGGCTGCGGGGCGACGGGGGCAGGCGCGGGACGGGCTGGGGCGGCAGTGCCGACGAAGGCGAGCGTGATCACCGCCGGCTCGCCCAGGGCGCGCGGATCGATGATGAAAGGCTCGGGATTTTCAAACAAAGTGGCGCTGCCGCTGACGATGCGGGCGGAGATGGCATAATCGTGCCCGGCGATAAGCACCTTGTCGTCGAAATTGAGGGCAAAGCTGAACGGCACGTGGCCGGAACCGCCGATATGCGCATCGGCATGGACAGTGATACGACCCCCGCGCGTGAGATCGAGCAGGGCAACCGAGAGGGTGGCATCGGCGGGCAGCGCCATGCGTTCGCGATAGGTGACGTCGCCTGAAACGGTGATCGGCGCGGCCAGCGCCAAAGCGGGAAGAAGCGATAGGATAACGGCGATGCACATGCCGAGAGCCGAACGGATAGGTGCACTCATTGCACACTCCTCGTGCGAATTACCTGCCAGCCCCCCGCGACAATAACGTTTTATGCAGTAAATACGATGCTTCCGCGACGGCCTTTCGAGAATTAGGTAAAGAGGTCAATGCCCTGCAACGATAAGGTAGGGCACATCGAAGCTGTGTTCTTCGAGGTTGTTGCCGTCGCCGCCGCGGTCGACGACGATGAAATCCGAGACCGCACCGAGCGGCGTCAACACGCCGTGCCAGGTGTTGATGGCGATGTTGACGCCTTGGCCGGGCGCAGTGAGGAAAGCGCGCGGCATGCCGGGGGTTCCTGCATCGTCCAGCGCGACGACGACGAGGAACGGGCGGTCCGACAGCGGATAGAACGCCTGGCTGCCGAGCGGGTGGCGTTCGACCAGCCGGAGCTCCAGTGGCAGGGTGTAGGGCTGGCCCCGGAAGATCGAGATCAGCGGGCGCGGATTGGTGCCGGCAAGCTCGACCCTTGCGAGGTCATGGTAGCGTTCGGTCATGCCGTTGTTGATCGGGTAGTGCCGGGCGCCTGCGATCTCGATGACCTGGCCGAAGGGCGCGAAAGCCTCGCGCGTCAGCGGTTCAACGGTGATGGTCCTGCTCATGGGCGGGCAAGCCGCATGTGGCGGTTGACGTCCTTGTAGAGCAGGTAGCGGAAACGGCCGGGGCCGCCGGCATAGCAGGCCTGCGGACAGAAGGCGCGCAGCCACATGTAATCGCCGGCTTCAACCTCGACCCAATCCTGGTTGAGCCGATAGACGGCCTTGCCCTCGAGCACGTAGAGCCCGTGCTCCATGACGTGAGTTTCGGCGAAGGGGATGACGGCGCCTGGCTGCAGCGTCACGATGTTGACGTGCATGTCATGGCGCAGGTCCTCGGGATCGACGAAGCGCGTCGTCGCCCATTTACCCTCGGTGCCGGGCATGGGAATGGGCGCGATATCGGCCTCGTCGGCGACGACGAAAGCCTCTGGATGCGGCACGCCATCGACCGCTTCGTAGGCCTTGCGCACCCAGTGAAAGCGTGCTGGGACGCCGCCCTGATTGTGCAGCGCCCACTGCGTGCCGGGCGGAATGAAGGCATAGCCGCCGGCGGCGAGCGTATGGGTTTTACCTGCCAGTGTCAGCGCCACTTCGCCGGCAACGATGAATAGCACGCCTTCCGCTGCGGGGTCGGATTCGGGCCGGTCGCTGCCGCCGCCGGGGGCGACTTCCATGATGTATTGCGAAAAGGTCTCGGCAAAGCCCGAAAGCGGCCGCGCGATGACCCAGAGGTGGGTCTTATCCCAGAAGGGCAGGAAGCTGGTGACGATGTCGCGCATTACCCCCTTGGGGATCACCGCATAGGCTTCGGTGAAGACGGCACGGTCGGAAAGCAGCGTGGTCTGTCCGGGCAGGCCGGCTGGCGGGATGGCATAGGGCGTGGTGACCATGAAAGGCTTTCCGATAGTGGCTCGGAATCCTGATAGCGCAGTTTGTCACGGGCATACAGGGGCGTCAGCGCGCTTCGAGGCCGTCGCGCAGACGCGCCAGGCGATCGACGGCATGGGCCGCATAGGAGCCGATCCAGCGATCGTGGATGTCCTTGATCGGCAGGGCGTTGAGATGGTTCCAGCGCTCGCGGCCCTGACGGCGAACGATGACGAGATCGGCTTCTTCGAGGACCTTCAGGTGCTGCATGACGGTACAGCGGTCGAGATCGGGGAAAGCCTCGCAGAGGGCGCCGGTAGTCTGCGGCGCATCCTTCAGCGCATCGAGGATGGCGCGGCGACGATGGTGGCTCAGCGCCTTGAAAATCCTGTCGTTTTCTTCGTCATTTGACATGTTATAGATTTATAACATATTGTGGCGCCAAGCAAGTGCAGGGAGCAAGAAAATGGACCTGAAAGTGAATGTTTCCGGCCGCATCGCCAAGCCGGTCGGCGAAGTGTTCGAGGCGGTGGTCGACCCCAGCAAGCTCTCGCATTACTTCACGACGGGCGGGGCCAAAGGGCGGCTTGAGACCGGCGCCACCGTCACCTGGGACTTCGCCGATTTTCCCGGAGCGTTTCCGGTGAAGGTGGTGGAGGTGGTGCATAACGAGAAGATCGTGCTGCACTGGGGCGCGGCCGACGATGCGCCGGAAGGCGAGAAGGCCTCGCCGCACGATACAACCGTGACGATGACCTTCGAAGGGCTGGACGACGGGCGCACGCTCGTCACCATCACCGAGCAAGGCTGGCGCGAAACGCCGAAGGGCCTGAAGGCCTGCCTAGGTAATTGCGAAGGGTGGACCGGCATGCTCTGCGCCATGAAGGTGTGGCTCGAGCACGACATCAACCTGCGCGAAGGCTTTTATAAGTGATCAGTCAGGCAGCAATGCCTGCAGGCGCAGGAGGGCGATGCGTTCGACCTGCGCGCAGGCGGTGAGGAATTCGGTTTCGTTGCTGTTGCCGAGCCGGCGCTCGAAAGCGTCGAGTATCTGTGCCTTGCTGTGGTCGCGGACGGCGATGATGAAGGGGAAGCCGAAGCGGGCGGTATAGGCGGAATTGAGGTGCGTGAACTTTTCGCGCTCGTCGTCGGTCAGCGCATCGAGCCCGGCCGAGGCCTGTTCGGCGGTCGAGGCGGCGGTCAGCCGTTTGGCCGCAGCTAGCTTGCCGGCAAGGTCCGGGTGGGCGGCGAGGACCGCGTGGCGTTCGCCATCGGTCGCCGAGCGGAACTGCGTGCGCAGTGCGAAATGCAAGCCCGTGGCGGTGTCGTTGACGGGCCCAAGTTCACCCTCCCAGGCGCGCTCGGCGATCCATGGCGAATGCTCGAAGATCGAGCCGAATCTTTCCACGAATTCCGGCTTGTCCATGCTGGAAGGTATCAGGTCGGGTGCCTTGTAGGGATGGCGCTCCGCCCAGTGGCGAGCAATGTCGATGCGGCGCGCGATCCAGACCTTCTCTTTCGATTTCACGTAATCGATGAAGCGTTTCAGGCCCATGAAGCGGCCGGGCTGGCCGATGAGCCGGCAATGCAGGCCGATGGTCATCATCTTGGGTGAGCCAGCTTTGCCTTCCTCATAGAGGCAATCGAACCAGTCCTTGAGGAACTGGCAGAACTCTTCGCCATTGTCGAACCCCGAAGCGGTAACGAAGCGCATGTCATTGGCCGAAAGCGTATAGGGGATGATGAGTTGCGGGCGCCCGTTATGGGGGCGCCAATAGGGCAGGTCGTCGTCGTAGGTGTCGGAGATGTAGTCGAACCCGCCTTCCTCGGAGACGAGGTCGACGGTCGAAAGCGAACAGCGGCCCGTGTACCAGCCGTAGGGGCGCTCGCCGGTGGCGATCGTATGCAGGCGAATAGCCTCGCGGATTTGCTGGCGCTCGGTTTCCGGCGCCATGTCCTTGTGCTCGACCCATTTGAGACCGTGGCTGGCGATCTCCCAGCCGGCTTCCTGCATGGCGGCCAGTTGCTGGGGTGCGCGCATCAGCGCCGTGGCGACGCCGTAGACGGTCACCGGAACATCGTTTTCGGTGAACAGGCGATGCAGGCGCCAGAAGCCGGCGCGGGCGCCGTATTCGTACATGGATTCGACGTTCCAATGGCGCTGGCCGGGCCAAGGCGCGGCGCCCATGACGTCGACGAGGAACGCCTCGGAGGCGGCATCGCCATGCAGGACGCAGTTCTCGCCGCCTTCCTCGTAGTTCAGCACGAACTGTACGGCGACATTGGCGCCGCCGGGCCAGTCGGCGTGCGGAGGCTTGGGGCCGTAGCCCTGCAGGTCACGGGGATAGCGCATGGCGGAAAAATCACCTCGGATGGCAGACGGTAAAAAGTGGACCAGTTGGTAAAAAATCGCAACGGCCCCTCTTGGAACCGGCGTTTTTTTTGTCGATAGTCCGAAAAGGAGGACGGCAATCGATCCGGTGACGGATTCGGACTTGCCGCAAAGGAGAAACATGGCCGGAATACCGAGCCTCACGACCCACGTGCTGGATACGATGCACGGCAGACCTGCCGCCGGCATGCACTTCGATCTGTTCCTCGTGCATGGCGACCATGGCCATCACCTGCTTTCGGGCGTGACGAACGAAGACGGCCGCGCCGACGAGCCGCTGCTCGAAGACGACGGTTTTCAACTGGGCACGTACGAACTGGTGTTCCATGTCGGCGCCTATTTCAAGCAGCTGGAGGCGGTGGCGACCGATCCGTTCCTCGATGAAGTGCCGGTGCGCTTCACGCTGAGCGAAATGGACCATTACCACGTGCCGCTGCTCGTTTCGCCCTACGCCTATTCGACGTATCGGGGGAGCTGAGCGATGGCCGAAACGCGCAACCATCTAAGCTTTGTCCTCAACGATGAGGACGTGTCGCTTGCCGACATATCGGCGACGCGGACGCTGCTCGATTATCTGCGGCTCGACAGACGCCTGCGTGGCTCCAAGGAGGGATGCGCGGAGGGCGATTGCGGCGCCTGCACGGTGCTGGTCGGCCGGCTGCGTGGTGGCGAACTTGTCTACGAGGCGGTGACCGCCTGCATCACCTTCATGGGTTCGCTCGATGGCACGCATGTGGTGACCATTGAGCACCTGTCGCCGCCCGATGGGCCGCTGCATCCGGTACAGCAGGCAATGGTCGATCTGCACGGCAGCCAGTGCGGTTTCTGCACGCCGGGCATCGTCATGTCGCTCTATGCGCTGTGGATGCGCAAAGCCCAGCCGACGACCGCCGAGATCGAAACGGCGTTGCAGGGCAACCTCTGTCGTTGCACCGGTTATGCACCGATCGTGCGCTCCGCCAAATCCGCCTCGAGCTATGGCGCCGTCGCCGCCGATCCATTGGTGGCCGAACGGCAGGCTATGATCGCGCGGCTCACCGCGCTGCATGATGGCAAACGCGTCGATATCGGGGAGGGGCGCGACCGACTGATCGTTCCCGCTTCTGTCGACGACCTGGCTGAAATCTACGCCGCCCACCCAGAGGCGACGCTGGTTTCAGGCGCCACGGATGTCGGGCTCTGGGTCACCAAGTTCATGCGCGAGATCGGCCCGATGATCTTCATCGGCGGGCTTGCCGACCTGCAAGCGATCGAGGCCGATGCCGCCGGTATCAGGCTCGGAGCCGGCGTCACCTACACGGCCGCGACCAAAACCATCGTTACGCATTATCCGCAACTGGCCGAACTCTGGAACCGGATCGGCGGCGAGCAGGTTCGCAATGCCGGGACGATCGGCGGCAACATCGCCAACGGCTCGCCCATCGGCGATACGCCACCGCCGCTGATCGTGCTCGGCACCTCGATCGTGCTGCGGCATGGTACGGAGCGCCGCGAGGTCAAGCTCAAGGACTTCTTCATCGCCTACGGCAAGCAGGATCGGCGGCCCGGCGAATTCGTCGAAAGCATCTTCATTCCGGCGCTGCCGGCGGGTGAGCACCTCGCCTGCTACAAGGTGAGCAAGCGCCGCGACGAGGATATTTCGGCGCTGTGCGGAGCCTTCCGCATTTTCGTCAACGATGCTGGTAATGTCGGCATGGCGCGTATCGCCTTCGGCGGGATGGCGGCGACGCCGAAACGTGCACGGGCGGTCGAGGATGCGCTGGTCGGCAAGCCGTGGACCATGGAGACGGTGGAAGCGGCATTGCCGGCCTTCGCCGAGGACTTCCAGCCACTCACCGACATGCGTGCCTCCGCCGCATACCGTCTGCTGGCGGCGCAGAACCTGCTGCGGCGGTTCCTGCTCGAGACAACCGGCGCCGGTGAGCGGCTGCAGCGGGAGGTGGCATGAACAAGCTCGACCTCGTGACCCGTAGTCCCATGCACGTGGCCCTGCCGCACGATTCCGCGGCCAAGCACGTTTCGGGACGCGCCGACTATATCGACGACCTGCTGGAGCCCGAAGGGCTGCTGCACGTCTATCTGGGCCTGTCGACGCGCGCTGCGGCCGACATCGCGAGCATGGATTTTTCGGCGGTGACGGCCGCGCCCGGTATCGTTGGCGTGCTGACAGCCGCCGACATTCCCGGCGACAACGACGTTTCTTCGCCGCACAAGCACGACGACCCCGTGTTCGCCGAGGGGCGCGTGCAGTTCTACGGTCAGCCGATCTTTGCCGTGGTCGGCGCGACGCGCGAGGCAGCGCGGCGTGCGGCCCGGCTGGCACGCATCGAGTATCGCGACGTCGAGCCGCTGCTCGATCTCGACAAGGCTATCGCGGCTGGCGCCAAACTCGTTACCGAGCCGCTGACGCTGGAGCGTGGCGACGTCGAGGCCGGCCTTGCCGGCGCCGAGCACCGGATCAAGGGCCGCATCGCCATCGGCGGACAGGAGCATTTCTACCTCGAAGGTCAGATCGCCATGGCGGTGCCGGGAGAGGACGATGAGGTGACCGTTCATTCCTCCACGCAGCACCCCAGCGAAATCCAGATGATGGTCTCGCATGTGCTCGCCATTCCGCACAACGCGGTGACGGTGAACGTGCGGCGCATGGGTGGCGGCTTTGGCGGCAAGGAAACGCACGGCAACCTGTTCGCGGCGGTGGCGGCGCTGGCATCCAAGAAATTCGGCAAGCCGGTGAAGATCCGGCCCGACCGCGACGACGACATGACGATGACCGGCAAGCGCCATGATTTCCTGGTCGATTACGACGTCGGCTATGGCAGCGACGGGCGCATCACGGCGGTGAAGGCGACCTATGCCGCGCGCGGCGGCTATTCGGCAGACCTAACCGGGCCGGTGACCGACCGGGCGCTGTTCCATGCCGACAATGCCTATTTCTATCCGGCGGTGAAGGTCAATTCGCTGCCGCTCTACACCAACACCGTCTCCAACACGGCTTTCCGCGGTTTCGGTGGCCCGCAGGGGCTGTTGGCCTGCGAGCGCTGGATAGAAGACATCGCCTATGCGCTAGGCAAGGACCCGCTCGAAATCCGCAAAGCTAATTTCTATGGGATCGAGGATCGCAACATTACGCCCTACCACCAGAAGGTGGAGGACAATATCTTGCAGGAATTGGTGGCTGAGCTTGAGGCTTCCTCACACTATCAGCAGCGCCGGGCGGACATCCTCGCCTTCAACAAGGCGAACACTGTAGTCCGCAAGGGTATTGCGCTGACGCCGGTGAAGTTCGGCATCTCCTTCACCGCCACCTGGTACAATCAGGCTGGCGCTCTGGTGCACGTCTATCGCGACGGTTCGGTGCATCTGAGCCATGGCGGCACCGAGATGGGGCAGGGCCTCCATACCAAGGTGGCGCAAGTGCTGGCCGATGCCTTCGGCCTGCCGCTCGACCGCATCAAGATCAATGCCACCTCCACCGGCAAGGTGCCGAACACCTCGGCGACCGCCGCCTCGTCGGGAAGCGATCTCAACACTGCCGCGGCTTTGGACGGCGCGCGCCAGATCAAGGAACGGCTCATCGCCCATGCGGCCCGCATGTACGAGGTCGAGCCTTCTGAAGTGAGCTGGGAGGCGGGCGGCGTTCGCATCGGTGCCCAGCACGTCGATTTCGACGAATTGGTGGCCTCGGCCTATATGGAGCGTGTGCAGCTTTCCGCTGCCGGTTTCTACAAGACGCCGAAAATCCACTGGGACCGGGCTACCGGGCGCGGACATCCGTTCTATTATTTTGCCTATGGTGCTGCTGTCTCCGAGGTCAGCATCGATACGCTGACCGGCGAATACCACGTCGATCGTGTCGATATCCTCCACGACGTCGGCAAGTCGCTGAACCCGGCCATCGACATGGGCCAGATCGAGGGTGGCTTCATCCAGGGCATGGGCTGGCTCACCACCGAAGAATTGTGGTGGGACGACAAGGGCCAGCTGCGCACGCATGCGCCCTCGACCTACAAGATTCCACTGGCATCCGACGTGCCGCCCGTCTTCAACGTCAAGATCGCCGAATGGTCGGTAAACCGCGAGGCGACGGTGGGACGCTCGAAGGCCGTAGGCGAGCCGCCGCTGATGCTGGCCGTGTCTGTGGTGGAAGCGCTCGGCATGGCCGTCGCCAGCGTCGCCGACTATCGAATCGCGCCGCGCCTCGATACGCCGGTAACGCCGGAGCGGGTGCTGATGGGGGTAGAGCGGATGCGGAAGGGCTGAGACGTGCGCAGTGTCGAGCTCGCCGATTTCCTCGCCGTGCATCAAGGCATCATCTGTGCCGAGCTCACCGCAGTTCGCGGGTCTTCCCCGCGCGAAGCCGGCACGTTCATGTTGGTCTCGGGGGATGGCCTGATCGGTACGATCGGCGGGGGGGCGCTGGAGCATCTGGTAATCGATCGGGCCCGCAAGGTGCTGCGCGACGGCTTGCCGCCGGGCATACTCGACGTGCCGCTTGGGCCGGAAATCGGCCAATGCTGCGGCGGCCGTGTGGAAGTCGCGCTCACCATCGTCGACAAAAGATTGGCCGAGCGGCTGCAGGCCCGCATCGCTGTCGAGGAAGCGGCCGCGTCGCATGTCTATATCTTTGGGGCCGGACATGTCGGGCATGCGCTGGCTGCGGCATTGGCCCCCTTGCCGCTGCATGTCACCGTCGTCGATACGCGGCGCGAGGCGCTGGCGGGGCTGCCGGATACCGTCACCGCGACGGCGACCGCCTTGCCGGAGGCGGTGGTGCGCAGCGCGCCGTCGGGCAGCGTTTATTGCATCCTCACCCACGATCACGCCCTCGATTTCCTCATTGCCGGCGAGGCGCTGAAGCGGCGCGATGCACCTTATGTCGGCATGGTTGGCTCGAAGACGAAGCGGGCGCGGTTCGCCACCTGGTTCAAGGCTGAAGGTGGGGAGCAGGCCGACCTCGATAGGCTGGTGCTGCCGATCGGTGCTGCGGGACTTGGGGATAAGCGGCCGGCGGTGATTGCGGCACTAGCTGCTGCGGAAATCATGGTCCATATTGGCCGGCACACAGGCAGGCAGGCGCAGCCGGCCGCAACAGCGAAGTCGGGGGCCGCCGTTGGAAAGTAGTGTGCCGCAGCGCCTGGAACTTTCGGGGATCACCAAGAGCTTCCCGGGCGTCCTTGCCAATGACCATGTGAGCTTTTCCGTCGCGCCCGGCGAGATCCACGCGCTTTTGGGCGAGAACGGCGCCGGCAAATCGACGCTGGTCAAGATGATTTACGGCATCATGCAGCCCGACGAAGGCGAAATCCGCTGGAATGGGCAGCCGGTCGTCATCGCCAATCCGAAGGCGGCGCGGCGGCTTGGTATCGGCATGGTGTTCCAGCACTTTTCGCTGTTCGAGGCGTTGACGGTGCTCGAGAATATCGCGCTCGGGATCGACATGAGTGTGCCGCAGCGCGAGCTGGAAGCGCGTATTCGCGACATCATGCAGGCCTATGGCCTGAAGCTCGAACCGCACCGGATCGTGTCGACGCTGTCGGTGGGCGAAAGGCAGCGGATCGAGATCGTGCGGGCGTTGCTGCTCGATCCCTCGCTGCTGATCATGGACGAACCGACGTCGGTGCTGACGCCGCAGGAGGTGGAGCAGCTCTTCGTCGTATTGCGGCAGCTCGCCAAGGAAGGCTGCTCGATCCTCTACATTTCGCACAAACTCAACGAGATCAAGGCGCTGTGCGATACGGCAACGATCCTGAGAGGCGGGCGGCTGGTCGATACGTGCGATCCGCGCGTCGAGACCTCCCGCTCGATGGCCGAAAAGATGATCGGCAGCAGCCTCAAGACCATCGTCAAGCCGGAGGGACGCACGTTCGGCGCCGAGAAGTTCGCGGTCAGGGGGCTGAGCATGCCGGCGCTCGCGCATTTCGGCATCCCGCTGCGCGACATTTCGTTTTCGGTGCGGGCGGGTGAAATCTTCGGCATTGCCGGGGTTGCCGGCAATGGGCAGAACGCGTTGCTGCTGGCGCTGAGCGGGGAAGAACCCGTTACCGACGGCGCCGCGATCACCATCGACGGCAAACCGCTGGGCACACTCGATGCCAAGTCGCGCCGCCTCAAGGGTCTGGCAAGCGTGCCCGAAGAGCGCAACGGTCATGCCGCGGTTCCGGATTTCTCGCTGAGCGACAATTCGGTGCTGACGGCACGCGACCGGCGCCGGCTTGCTGTCTCGGGCATCATCCGGCCGGGAGCGGCGCGGAAATATACCGGCGAGGTCATCAAGGCCTTTGCCGTCAAGGCGACGGGCACCGAGGCGACGGCCGGTTCGCTCTCCGGCGGCAATCTGCAGAAATACATCATGGGCCGCGAAATCCTGCAGCGGCCGGAGGTGCTGGTGGTGAACCAACCGACCTGGGGCGTCGATGCAGGCGCTGCGGCGGCGATCCACCAAGAACTGGTCGACCTGGCGGCGGCGGGCTCGGCAATCGTCGTCATCAGCCAGGACCTCGACGAACTGCTATCGCTCTGCGATACGCTGGCGGTGATCAACGAGGGCCGGCTCAGCCATCACATGAAGGTCAGCGAGGCCGATATCGAGGAGATCGGCCTGCTGATGGGCGGCATTCACGGCGAGCGGGAGGCGGTGCATGCAATGGAGGCTTGAAAAGCGCCGGGAGCCCAGCAAGCTGCTACAGGTGCTGGCGCCGGTGGGCGCGGTGCTGCTCACCGTCGTGCTCGGTGCCATCATCTTCACGCTGCTCGGCTATGACGGCGTCGGCGCGGTGCGCGAAATCTTTCTCACGCCGCTCATAACGTCCTACAAATGGCAGGACCTGGCGGTGAAGGCGGCGCCGCTGATCATCATCGCGGTAGGGCTGTCGATCAGCTACCGGGCCAATGTGTGGAACATCGGTGCCGAGGGGCAGTATATCGTCGGCGCCATCGCCGGAACCGGGGTGGGCATAATCACCAACTCGATGACCGGGTGGTGGATCATGCCGCTGATGATGTTGGCCGGCATGGCGGGGGGCGCCGCCTATGCGTCAGTCCCGGCGTTCCTGCGTGTGCGCTTCAAGGTCAACGAGATCCTGACGACGCTGATGCTCTCCTATGCGTCGGTATACCTGCTCAACTACCTGCTCGCCGGGCCTTACAAGAGCCCGACGTCGATGGGCCAGCCGCAAACGGTGATGTTCAGTGCCGACCAGTCGCTGCCCTACATCATTCCCGGCACCATCGTGCAACTCAACGCACCGATCGCCATCGTCGTGGCGCTCATTGCCTGGCTGGTCTTCTCGCGCTTCGTCTTCGGCTTCCAGATCCGCGTCGTCGGCACGGCGCCGCATGCGGCGCGCTACGGGGGCTTTTCGGCCGACCGTACGGTGTGGCTGGCGCTGCTCATCTCGGGCGCGCTAGCGGGATTTGCCGGAGTGCTCGAGGCGATGGGGCCTGTCGGACGGCTGATCCTGCAATTCCCGGCCAATTACGGTTTCACTGCCATCATCGTCGCCTTCCTCGGGCGGCTGCATCCACTCGGCGTCGTGCTGGCGGGGCTTGCCGTCGCCGTCACCGCGGTGGGCGGCGAGGTGGCGCAGATCACCATCGGGCTGCCGTTCGCGGCGGTCGGCATCTTCCAGGCGATGATGCTGTTCCTGCTGCTCGGCAGCGACATCCTGGTGCGCTACCGTCTCCGCTCCGTACGCCATGGGAGTGTGGCGGCATGAGCGGCGACATCATCATTTCCTTCGTCACGGTGATGATCGCGGCGGCGACGCCGATCCTGCTCGCGGCCCTGGGCGAACTGGTGGTGGAAAAGAGCGGCGTGCTCAACCTCGGCGTCGAGGGCATGATGCTGATCGGCGCCGTCATCACCGTCGCGGTGATGCTCACCACCGGCAATCCGCTGCTCGCCATCGTCTGCGCCGCCTTCGCTTCCATGCTAGGGGCGTTGATCTTCGGCGTGCTGACGGTGTCGCTGTCGGCCAACCAGGTGGCGACGGGGCTGGCGCTCACCATTCTCGGCACCGGCTTTTCGGCTTTGTTCGGCCAGCCTTTTACCGGCCGGAGCGTGCCGGTCATGGGCTCGCCGTTCCCGTCGACGGTTGCCGACGATCCGGTGCTGCGGCTGTTCTTCGGCTATTCGCCGCTGGTCTATTTCTCGCTCGTCATGGTTGTGGCGGTGTGGTGGTTCCTGCAAAGGACGCGTGCCGGGCTCATCCTGCGTGCCGTTGGCGAGAACGACCTTAGCGCCCATTCTATCGGCTATAGCGTCGTCGGCGTGCGCTACCTCGCCATCGCTTTCGGCGGCGCCATGGCCGGCATCGGCGGCGCGTGCTTTCCGCTGTTCCTCACCCCGCAATGGGTCGAGCGGCTGACCTCGGGCCGCGGCTGGATCGCGCTGGCGCTGGTCGTGTTCGCTGCCTGGCGGCCGTTCCGGCTATTGGCCGGCGCTTATTTCTTCGGGCTGATGATGATCCTCGAAGTCTATGCCAAGTCGAACAGCACGTTCCGCGTGCTGCCATCGGAGTTCTGGGCGGCGCTGCCGTATCTCGCGACCGTATTGGTTCTCGTGCTGATTTCGCTCAGGCGCGAGGGCAGTACCGCCGCGCCCGCATGCCTGGGCAAACCCTTTATCGCCGGCAGCTAGACCTGCCGAGCCCATCTGAAAAACGTCAACAGGGAGACGCTGAGATGATGACTTTGAACAGACGGACGATGATCAAGATCGGGGGTGCCGCCGCGGCGCTGCCGCTGCTTGGCAATCGCGCCTTTGCGCAGGAGAAGCTGAAGGTCGGCTTCGTGCTGATCGGCACGCCCGACGACAACGGCTGGAACGCCGGCCACGACCGCGGCCGCAAGGAGATGCTGGCGGCGATCGGCGAGGACAAGGTGGAAACCACCGTCGTCACCAATGTCGCCGAAGGTCCGGACAGCGAGCGCGTGTTCCGCGAACTGGCGCAGCAGGGCCATAAGCTGATTTACGGCACCAGCTTCGGCTTTGGCGACTACATCCTCAAGGTCGCCAAGCAGTTCCCGGACACCAAGTTCGAATGGGCCACCGGCAACCAGAGCGCGCCGAACGTGTCGCTCTACAATGCCAAGTTCCACGAGGGCCGAGCCGTGTGCGGCACCGTTGCCGGCATGATGACCAAGACCAACAAGCTCGCCTATGTCGGCTCTGTCCCGATCCCGGAAGTGCGCATGGGTGCCAACGCCTTTGCCATTGCGGCGCGCAAGGTGAACCCCAATGTCACCGTCAAGGTCGTCTACATCGACAGCTGGTTCGATCCGCCCAAGGAAGCCGAGCAGGCTCGTGCGTTGATCGACCAGGGCATCGACGTCATCGCCCAGCACACCGACGGCCCGGTGATCCCGCAGATCGCCGAGGAGCGCGGCATTGTCGGCGTCTTCGGCCAGGGGTCGGACATGAGCGCCTTTGCGCCCCATACCCATCTGACCTCGATCATCGACCGTTGGGGCCCGCACTACATCAAGTCCGTCCAGTCGGTTCTCGATGGTACCTGGAAGGAAAGCAGCGTCTGGGACGGCATCGCCTCGGGCGAGGTCGAGATCGGGCCATACAATGAGAAGGTGCCGGCCGATGTGGTGGCTGCCGCCGACAAGGTGAAGAACGACATCGCCAGCGGTGCGCTGCACCCGTTCGCCGGCCGGATCAAGGACAATACCGGCGCCGAGCGCGTGGCTGCGGGCGACATCATTGACGACGGCGAATATTGGGCCGTCGACTGGTACGTCGAAGGTATCGAGGCGTAGGCTTCGGGTTATGTGACTGGGGCGCACCCCTCATCCGTCGGCTTCGCCGCCTTTGGCCGACCGGCTGCGAAGTCCCGCAAGGGGAGAAGGTGCCCGAAGGGCGGATGAGGGGTGTCCAGCGCACTGAGGTTTGAAATGCCCGATTACGTGATATTCTGGGAATGGCTGAGCTTTGCGGTGCGCTGGGCGCATGTCGTCACCGCCATCGCGTGGATCGGCTCGTCCTTTTATTTCATCGCACTCGATCTTGGCCTTCGCCAAACGCCGAGCCTGCCGCCGCTCGCCCATGGTGAGGAATGGCAGGTGCATGGCGGGGGCTTTTATCACATCCAGAAATACCTGGTGGCCCCGGATTTCCTGCCCGAGCACCTGACCTGGTTCAAATGGGAGAGCTATTTCACCTGGCTCACGGGCTTCGTGATGCTGGTCGTCGTCTATTATGTCGGCGCCGACCTCTATCTCATCGACCGGCATGTGCTCGATGTGCCCAACTGGGCCGGCATCCTGATTTCGATGGGCTCGATCGTCCTCGGCTGGCTGGCCTACGACACGCTCTGCAAATCGCGGATCGGCAAATCGACGACCGGGCTGATGGTTGTGCTCTTCGTCATCCTCACGGCGATGGCCTGGGCCTATACGCACCTGTTCACCGGCCGCGCCGCCATGCTGCATATGGGCGCCTTCACGGCGACGATCATGGCCGCCAACGTCGCCGCGATCATCATTCCCAACCAGCGGATCGTGGTGGCTGACCTCAAGGCCGGCCGGGTTCCCGACGCCAAATACGGCAAGATCGCCAAGCAGCGTTCGCTGCACAACAACTACCTGACCCTGCCGGTGATCTTCTTCATGCTGTCGGGGCATTACCCGCTGTTCTTTGCCACGCAATACAACTGGGTCATCGCCGCACTGATCTTCCTCGAAGGCGTTCTGATCCGGCATTTTTTCAACACCCGCCATGCGCGCAAGGGCAACCCGCACTGGACCTGGGGGCTGGCGGTTATCCTGTTTCTCGTCATCGCCTGGTTGTCGACGGCCCCGAAGATTCCCGGCAACGACAGCGGCGATGCCGCATCCGCTGCCGCCCAACCCTTCATTGCGGCGACGCACTTTGCCGCTGCGCGCGACGTGGTGATGGGGCGCTGTTCGATGTGCCACAACGTCACCCCGGACTATCCCGGCATCTTCGAAGCGCCCAAGGACGTGCACCTCGATAGCGACGTCGCCATCGCCACGCATGCCCGCGAGATCGCGCTGCAGGCCGGTTTCTCGCACGCCATGCCGCCCGGCAATGTCAGCGGCATCACCGACGAGGAAAGGGCGCTGCTGGTCGCCTGGTATCGCGAGGGCGCGGCGCAATGAACCGCAAGATTCTGCGCGGTCGGGTGCTAACTTTCATCGACGATCCGGCGCGGGTCGACGAGGTGGCGAGCTATCGCTATTTCGAGGATGGCGCCGTCACTATCGAGGACGGGCTGGTCGTTGCCGTTGGCGACTACAGCCCCGCTGCGGGCGTCGAGGTGATCGACCACCGGCCGCATCTCATCATGCCGGGCTTCATCGATACGCACCTGCATTATGTCCAGATGCAGGTGATCGCCTCCTATGCCGCCAACCTGCTCGAATGGCTCAACACCTACACGTTCGTCGAGGAGCAGAAGTTCGGCCAGCAAGGCCATGCCAGCGCCATCGCCACAGCCTTCTTCGACGAACTGATCCGCAACGGCACGACCACAGCCGCCGCTTATTGCTCGGTGCACAAGCAATCCGCCGAGGCGTTCTTTGCCGAAGCCAGCCGCCGCAACATGCGCATGATCGGCGGCAAGGTGATGATGGATCGCGGCGCGCCGGAGGCGCTGACCGATACCCCGCAATCAGGCTATGACGACAGCAAGGCGCTGATTGCCGAGTGGCACGGCAAGGGCCGCAACCTCTATGCGATCAGCCCACGCTTTGCGCTGACCTCGAGCCCCGAACAGCTCGAAGCCAGCGCTACGCTGATGCGCGAGCACCCCGATTGCTACATGCAGACGCACGTTTCGGAAAACGAGCAGGAGATCGAGGAGGCGCGCCGGCTCTACCCAAAAGCCAGCGATTATCTCGGTATCTACGAGGATTTCGGCCTTCTGGGGCGCAAGAGTCTGATGGGTCATTCGATCCATCTCAGCCACCGCGAGGCGAAGGTGATGGCCGAGACCGGTGCGGTGGCGGTATTCTGCCCCACCTCGAACCTGTTCCTCGGCAGCGGTCTTTTCGATTTCGAGCGGCTGCGCAAGGACGGTGTCAATATCGGCATCGCCACCGATATCGGCGGCGGCACGTCGACCTCGATGCTGCGGACGCTCGACGAGGCCTACAAGGTGCTGCAACTGCGCCGGCAGCGGCTGACGCCGCTCGCGGCCTTTTATCGAATCACGCTCGGCAATGCCCGGGCGCTGGAGCTGGAAGACAGGATCGGCAGCATCGCGCCGGGGCGGGAGGCCGATCTCGTCGTGCTCGATTCGAGTGCGACCCCGCACATGGCGCTCCGCCGCGAGCGCATCGACAGCCTCGCCGACGAGCTGTTCCTGCTGCAAACGCTGGGCGACGACCGGGCGGTGCGCGAAGTCTATGTGGCGGGCGAGCCGGCGAAATCGCGGATTTGAGCCCGGACCCCTTTGCGTTTGGCGCAACGCGCGGTTACGGTCTCGTCCCGCCGGATGTCTCCTGCCGGCGTATCCTTGGGAGTTGAAATGGCCGAATATGTCGAAAAGGGCCGCTTGCGGGTCGATGAACAACTGGTTCGCTTCATCGAGGACGAGGCCCTGCCCGGCACGCCGGTAACGGCGGAACGCTTCTGGTCCGGACTTGCAAACCTCGTCCGCGACTACGCTCCGCGTAACCGCGCTTTCCTTGATATCCGCGATCGGCTGCAAGGCCAGATCGACGATTGGCACCACGAACACGGCGCCGTAGCCAGCGATCCGGAGGGCTACGAGGCCTTCCTCAAGAAGATCGGTTACCTGGTCGATGAGCCTGCCGATTTCAGCATCGAAACGACCGGGCTCGACCCGGAGATTTCGACGCTGTGCGGGCCGCAACTCGTCGTGCCGGTGTCCAATGCGCGCTATGCGCTCAATGCCGCCAATGCCCGCTGGGGCAGCCTTTACGATGCGTTCTACGGCACCGATGCGATATCCCGCGAGGGTGAGCTGGCGCCCGGCAAGGCCTATAACGAAAAGCGTGGCGCCGCGGTTTTCGCGCGCGTTGCCGAGTTCCTCGATGCGGCCGTGCCGTTGGCCGAGGGCAGCCATGCCGACGTCACCGAATACGGCATTTCCTACGATAACGGGCAGACACGGCTCCAGATACGCACCGACAAGGGCGAAACGCACCTGGCCGATCCCTCGCAGTTCGTCGGCTATCGCGAGGTCGACAACGACCGCGCCGTGCTCCTGCAGCACCATGGCCTGCATATCGAACTGGTCGTCGACCGCGAACATGCCGTGGGCAAGACGCACAAGGCCGGGCTCGCCGACGTGGTGGTCGAAGCGGCGCTGACGACGATCGAGGATTGCGAGGATTCGGTCGCGGCGGTCGATGCTGCCGACAAGGTGGGCGTCTATCGCAACTGGCTCGGCCTGATGGATGGCACGCTCGAGGACACGTTCGAAAAGAACGGCCGCATGATGACGCGCCGGCTCAATCCCGACCGTACCTACACGACGCCCGACGGGGCTTCGCTTACGCTCAAGGGGCGGGCGCTGCTGTTGGTGCGCAATGTCGGCCACCTGATGACGACGGCGGCCGTGCTCGACGAGGGCGGCAACGAGATCGGCGAAGGCCTGCTCGATGCGGCGGTGACGACGCTCTGCGCCATGCATGACAAGGGCAGCAATTCGCGTACCGGCGCCGTCTATATCGTGAAGCCGAAGATGCACGGGCCGGACGAGGTAACGTTCGCCTGCGACATTTTCGGTGCCGTCGAAAACATGCTCGGGCTCGAAGCCTATACGATCAAGATCGGTATCATGGACGAGGAGCGGCGGACTTCAGCCAACCTCAAGGCGTGCATCCATGCGGCGCGCCACCGGGTGTTCTTCATCAATACGGGCTTCCTGGACCGTACGGGCGACGAGATTCACACCTCGATGGAAGCCGGTCCCGTGCTGCGCAAGGACGAGATCAAGGCCGAGCGCTGGCTACAGGCCTATGAGGACCGCAATGTGCTTATCGGGCTCGCCTGCGGGCTTTCCGGCAAAGCACAGATCGGCAAGGGCATGTGGGCAAAGCCCGACGACATGGCCGAAATGCTGAAGACCAAGGGTGCGCAGCCGGCGGCCGGGGCCAACACGGCGTGGGTGCCGTCGCCGACGGCGGCGGTACTGCATGCGCTGCATTACCATCAGGTCGATGTGTTCGAGGCGCAGAAGCGCCGCCACAACCAGGCTACGCCGCCCTTGCGCGAGCTGCTGTCGATGCCGGCGCTCGATCCCGCAACGCTCACCAAGGAGCAGATCACCCGCGAGCTCGAGAACAATGCCCAGGGTATTCTCGGCTATGTCGTGCGCTGGGTGCAACAGGGCGTCGGTTGCTCGAAAGTGCCCGACATCAACGACGTGGCGCTGATGGAGGATCGGGCGACCTGCCGCATTTCCTCGCAGCACATCGCCAATTGGCGGCGCCACGCCCTCGTCAGCAAGGACGACGTGACCAACGCTTTCGAGCGGATGGCGCCGGTGGTCGACAAGCAGAATGCGGGCGATCCCAACTACCGGCCGATGGAGGGCAATTACCATTCCATCGCCTTCCAGGCGGCGCTCGATCTTGCCTTGCATGGGGCCGAGCAGCCGTCTGGCTATACCGAGCCGATCCTGCATGCGCGCCGCTTGCAGGTGAAGGCGCGGAAAGCGTAGTCCGTCAGGTTACGAAGGCGAAGGCGTCGACATCGAACAGGCCGCGGTCGGTCATCTTCATGTGCGGGATGACCGGCAGCGCCAGGAACGCCACCTGCAGGAACGGCTCGGGCAGGGTGCAGCCCAGCCCGCGCGCCGCGTCGCGCAGGTGATGCAGCGCCGTGGCCACCGTCTCGAAGCTTTCGAGGCTCATGAGGCCTGCGAGCGGCAGCGCCAGTTCGGCGACGACCTTGCCCCCCTCGGCCACGACGAAGCCGCCGCCGAGGTCGCGCAACCGGTTGACGGCCAGCGCCATATCGATATCGCTGACGCCGACGACGGTGACATTGTGGCTGTCGTGGCCGACCGACGAGGCGATGGCTCCGGTCTTGAGGCCGAAACCGGTGACGAAGCCGAGGCCGACATTGCCGTTGCGGCCATGGCGCTCGACCACCGCCACCTTGATCACATCGGCATCGAGATCGGGCAGAAGGCCGGTCTCGTCGCTGGCCAGCACGACATCCTCACGGAAGGTGAGGATGAGGCCGGGCTTGACGCCGATCACCGGCGTTACATTGCGCTCGGGCCGCGACGGCACGTGGAAGGTTGCGGGCGAGACTTCACGCGCTTTCATCGAGGCAAGGCCCACCGGTTCGATAAGCGTGCGTTCGGCGAACCGTTCCGGCGTCACCAGAAGCCCGCCGGCGATGACGTCGCTGACGTGGCAGTCCTCCAGGCTGTCGAGCAGCGCGATGTCGGCGCGCCAGCCGGGTGCGAGGAGCCCGCGGTCGCCGAGCCCGAAGATGCGGGCGGCCGAAATGCTGGCGGCGCGATAGACGTGATGCAGCGGGCAGCCTTTGGCGATCAGCCGGCGGATGGAAGAGTCCAAGTGCCCTTCCTCGGCGATGTCGAGCGGATTGCGGTCATCGGTGCAAAGCGCCATGAAGCTGGACGTGTTCTCGTCCAGCACTTCGGCGAGGGCGTCGAGATCCTTGCTGACCGAGCCCTCGCGGATGAGGATGGCCATGCCCTTGGCCAGCTTCTCGCGCGCTTCGGCGGCGCTGGTCGCCTCGTGGTCGGTGCGGATTTTCGCGGCGAGATAGCCATTGAGCGCCATGCCCGAGAGCAGTGGGGCGTGGCCGTCGATATGCCCGTCCTGGAAGGCGTGGAGCTTGTCGATGACGTCGGGCGGCGTTGCCAGAACGCCCGGAAAGTTCATGAATTCGGCAAGCCCGATGACCTTCGGATGGTCTCTGAAGGGCAAAAGGTCGGCGATCAGCAGTTCCGCACCCGAGGTCTCGAAAGCCGTCGCCGGCACGCAGGACGAAAGATTGACGCGGATATCCATAACCGTGCGCTCGGCGCAGGCGAGGAAATAGGCGATGCCTTCGGTCCCCAGCACATTGGCGATCTCGTGCGGATCGCAGATGGCAGTGGTAAGGCCGTGCGGAAGCACGCAGCGGTCGAACTCGAAAGGCGTCACCAGCGAGGATTCGATGTGCAGGTGCGTATCGATGAAGCCGGGAACGGCGAACCGCCCGCGTCCGTCGATCACCTGGTGTGCTTCGTAGGCGGCGTGGGTGCCGACGATGCGGTCGGCCACGATGGCGATATCCGTGTCGGTGATACGGCCGGTGATGACGTCGAGCAGTCGCACGTTGCGGATCACGATATCGGCGGGCTCGGCGCCGGCGCCCGCCCTGATCATGCGGGCAAGTGTCTGTTTTGAAACCATGCTGCTCCGGCTCCCTGTTGAGCGGCAGTGTGCCCCTTGCGAGCCCTTGGTCAAGCCCGGCCGGAACCGAGCCAGAGCCGGGGCGTTGCAATCCGGCACAGGAGCTTTGCCATGGAAACCTATGATCCACACAAAAGCACGAACGATGTCCGGCAGGGCAATCGCCGCATGATGTCCATGCGCGTGCTGGTGTTTTCCGTGATCGGCATCCTTATTGTGTTCGCCATCCTCTATGTCATCTTCACGATGAACACACCGCCGACTGCGCAATAAGATGGCGAAAAAGCTGATCAAGGTCAGTCGCGGCGATCTAACCGTCACGCGGCAGCGCAGGGGACGTGGCTTTTGTTACCGGGATGCCGAGGGGATGCTGGTCTGCGATGCCGTTTTCAAAGCCCGCATGGCGGACCTCGCCATTCCCCCTGCCTGGCGCGACGTGCGCATCGCGCGCGAGCCCCGGGCGCATATCCAGTGCATCGGCACCGACGAGGCGGGGCGCGTGCAATATATCTATCATCCCGATTGGGAAGCGCGGCGCAGCGCCAAGAAGCAGCGGCGGTTGGCGGCTTTGACCGAAGCGCTGCCGCGGATCAGGCGGCGGGTGCGGCGCGATCTTCTAGCTGAAGCCGGCAGCGTGGAATTGGTGCAAGCCATGGCGGTTGCGCTGATCGATGCCACCGCCATGCGCGTCGGGCGCGAACGTTATCTCGAAGAGAACGGCACGCGCGGCGCCGGCACGCTTTATGCGCGCGACGTCACGGTGGACGGCAGCCAGGTGTGCACACACTTTCTCGCCAAGGGTGGCAAGGAAACCGATTACTGCTTTTCGGACCGGCGACTGGCCGAGGCGGTCACCCGCATTAAGTCATTGAAAGCCAAGCGGCTACTCGCCTATCGCGACGCCAACGGCAAGGTGAAGCCGCTCAAGACCGGCATGATCAACACCTATTTGCGCGACATCGCCGGGGTGGCCATTTCCGCCAAGGATTTCCGTACGCTGCATGCCAGCGCCCGTGCCGCCGAAGCGTTAGCGGCGCTACCGCCGGTCACGTCGGAATCGGCGCGCAAGCGGCAGATTGCCAGGGTGGCGCGGGAGGTTGCCGAATTCCTGCGCAACACGCCGATGATCTGCCGCAAGAGCTATATCGCTCCATGCCTGTTCCGGCTTTTCGACGAGGGACGGCTGCAACGGCTGTGGGCGGCATCGGCCAGCGGAGCGCGTGGACTCAAGTTACGCGAACAAAAGCTCGGTGCGGTGCTGAAGGCCGTGTAAATCCTGGGCGTTTCGCGCTTAGGCCTGTTGCACCATGCGCAGGCGAGGCTGTTCAGAGAACAGGCTCGATAGCGCGTCCGGCGTCACCGGCGCCGACATCAAATAGCCCTGGAACGTGTTGCACTGCATGTCGCGCAGCATCTGGAACTGGCTGCGTGTTTCGACGCCTTCCGCCGTCACCTCGATGCCCATGGCGTGGGCCAGCGTGACCATGGCCTCGACGATGGCGAGCGAAGTCTTGTCCTCGCCGAGCTGGCTGATGAAAGAGCGGTCGATCTTCACTCGGTCGACGGCATAGCGCTTGAGATAATTGAGCGAGGAATAGCCGGTGCCGAAATCGTCGAGCGCGATCTTGATGCCGGCAGCGCGGAACTTGCGCAGCGTTTCGGCCGCCACGGCTTCGTCTTCCAGCAGGATGCCTTCGGTGATTTCGAGCTCGAGGTCGATGGCGCGCATGCCGGTTTCGGCGAGCAGTTCGAAAACCCGGGCCTGGAATTTCGGATTGCGCAGCTGCACCGGCGAAATGTTGACGGCGATGGTGCGGCCGGGAAAGCGCCCGCCCATTTCGCAGGCCTGACGCAGCACGGTTTCGCCCACTGCTTCGATGAGGCCGGCGCTTTCGGCGATGGGAATGAACTGGCCCGGCGAGATCGGACCGAATTTCGGGTGCTGCCAGCGCGCCAGCGCCTCGGCGCCGATGACGCGGCTCTGGGCATCGAAGAGCGGCTGGAACGCCACGAACAACTGGTCGTCGGTCTTCAGCGCTTCGCGCAGCTCGCCTTCGACCGTATGGCGAAGTTGCAGGAGCTCGTTCATGTGTTCGACATAGACGACGGCGCGGTTGCGGCCATCGGCCTTGGCCTCATAGAGCGCGATGTCGGCCTTGCGCACCAGTTCGTGACGCTGCGCATGCGGATCGGTGGAAAGGATGATGCCGACGGAAACGCCGATGAAGACCTCGCCACCGAAGATCGTATAGGGCCGGCCGAGCACGTCGATCATCCGTTGCGCCTTGGCGGTGGCGTCGGCCTCGTTGCGGCAGGCCTTGCACACCACGGCGAATTCGTCGCCGCCGATGCGGGCGATGAACTGATCGGCATCGACGAGATCGAGCATGCGCCGGGCGACGGCGCGGATCAGCTCGTCTCCGGCATCGTGGCCGCGCGTGTCGTTGACCTGCTTGAAGCGGTCGAGATCGAGCATGAAGAGCGCCAGCGGCCCGCCGATGCTGGCGGTTTCGGGGATGGCCTGCTCCAGCGTCTGCTCGAACAGGGTGCGATTGGGCAGGCCGGTCAGCGCATCGTGGTTGGCCATGTGCTGGGCCTGCATGTGCCCGGCGCGGATGGCCTGCGAGGAGCGCCAGAGCTTGCCGGCCATAAGGAAGATGGCGATGCCACCAATGAGGAAGGCAACGCCCAGGACCGGCAAGGTTTCGGCGAGCATGCGCTTACCGGGGCTGTCGGGCAGCCATTCGAAGAAGGCAATGAGGCGCCCCGCCTTGTTCAGCAGCGGCAAGACGGCGTGATTGGCGCCGTGCGCCGCTTCCAGCGAAAAACTCGCATCCTTCAGCAGGTACTGGCGCTCGACCTCGCTGGCAAAACTGCTGCCAAGGAACATGACGCTGACATGCATGAATTCGGTGCCGGGCTGCTGATGCAGCGCGCTCGTCTGGGCGACGACGGGAATGATGCTGACGATGGCAGGCTGGCCCGAGATCACCATGATATCCGTGACCTGCGGCGGATGCTGTCGCTTGCCGTCGTAGAAATTCCGCAGGGCCGGCCCGGTGAGCTGCTGGCGCAGAGCCGCAGCCAGAGCATCGTAGGCTGCGGCGTCGTTCTCATAGAGCGACAGCGAAGCGCGTTCGCCCCCGCTCATGGCGTAGATCGGCTTGCCTTCAGCATCGAGCACGAAGGTGCGGTCGTGCCCGAAATAGGTGTACATCCACTTGCCGAGCGTTGCGTCGATCCAGTTGGTGTTGAGCACCAGCCGTGTGTTGATGACCGCGCCATCGGATGTGGTGATGCTTTCCTGATCGTGGGCGACCGAGCGCAATTCGTAGCTGACAAGCCGGGCAACGAGGGCGGTTTCGCGCTCAAGGGCGCGCTGGTCGCTGCTCGAGGCGGACCACAGGACGAGCCCGAGCACGCCGGCCATGACCAGCAATACGGACAGCAGCACCGGCGCGACGACGCTGACCGAATACTGCCAGTTCCTCCGAATTGCAGATTTCATGGATAGACCGATGCGCCCGTAATACCTGGGATACTAGCTGCCGTAAGATTGCGGACTGGTTACCGGAATTGGCGCGGCTTTCATCATCGGCGAACGAAAATCGCCGCTTCTCGCGGGCAAAAGCGATGGGCTATCATCGCCGCCAAAGCTGAATCGAGGTGACCTGATGACGATGCAACCCGCCCTGGTGCTGGAGCGCCAGCATGAGCTGAAGCTCCGTGACATCGACCTGCCGCTCGCAGTCGGGCCGGGCATGGTGAAGATCAAGCTGCACACGGTGGGCGTATGCGGCTCGGACGTCCATTACTACACGCATGGGCGCATCGGGCCGTTCGTGGTCAGTGCGCCGATGGTGCTGGGGCATGAAGCCGCAGGCACGATCATGGAAGTGGGCGAAGGGGTTGTGCATCTCAAGGTAGGCGACCGCGTCTGCATGGAGCCGGGCGTGCCCGATCCGAACTCAAAGGCGAGCCGGCTCGGCATGTACAATGTCGATCCGGCCGTGCGGTTCTGGGCGACGCCACCGATCCATGGCGTGCTGACGCCCGAAGTCGTGCATCCGGCCAATTACACGTTCAAGCTGCCCGACAATGTGAGCTTTGCGGAAGGGGCGATGGTCGAGCCGTTCGCCGTCGGCATGCAGGCGGCAATGAAGGCGCGGATCGCACCGGGCGACACTGCCGTCGTGCTGGGTGCCGGCCCGATCGGCACGATGGTGGCGCTGGCGGCACTGGCAGGCGGCTGTGCGCGGGCGATCGTCGCCGACCTCGCCCAGCCAAAACTCGATATCGCGGCGCGCTACCAGGGCGTGATCCCGGTCAATATCCGGGAAACCGACGTGGTCGCCGAGGTGAAGCGCCTGACCGAGGATTGGGGCGCTGATATCGTCTTCGAATGCTCGGGTTCTCCGAAAGCCTGGGAAACGATCATGGACCTGCCGCGGCCGGGCGGCACGATCGTCGTCGTCGGCCTGCCGGTAGAGCCGGTGAAGATCGACGTCGCCGCCGCCTCGACCAAGGAAGTGCGGATCGAAAACGTCTTCCGCTATGCCCACCAGTACGAGCGGGCCATTGCACTGATGGCGTCGGGCAAGGTCGACCTCAAGCCGCTGATCTCGGAAACCTTCGCCTTCAAGGATTCGATTGCGGCATTCGATCGCGCGGTCGAGGCCAGGCCGAGCGATGTGAAGTTGCAGATCCGCATGCCGGAATAGGGTCGACTGGCGCGACACCGACGGCAGGTCGTTTTTGTCGCAGGTTTGCATGACGGATGAACGTCTTAACGGGGTGCTTTGCACCGGTTTTCAACAGGCTGGAAGCGAAAGGAGGAGACGACCGGAGCCATCTCCTCCCATTGCGGCCACGTTCGGGAGGTTACGTGGCCGCACCGCAGGTCGGTCCCGTGAACAGGGTCCGCCGCAACAGCATGAGCTCTTCCAAGGGCGGCTTTCCCGCCCCGATGTTCTTATTGTGACGCCGTGCGCGCCAAGTTCTTTATCCACAAGCGACGGGACGCCAATCGCGCCACACGCCGCCGCGAAAACTCTTCCCCACCGATCCGAGGCTGCCGGAGCTGCAATCGTTGCAAGGCGAGATGCTTCCTTACGGAAGTTTCGCTAAAGCTCCGTTTCTATTCGGTTTTCGCCCCACGAATCGATTCCGCCAATGCAGCGACTCATGACAAAATAAGACGACCATGCGCGCGCGGGGAAAAGCCGCCGCATGTAAAGCGAGGCTAAGTCATGCTTGCGTTTTACATGTAAAGCAGTGAACTTAGCCGGTGGGGAGGGCGGGCCGTGCCGACGGATTCTGCCGAAATCGAGCAGGATGTGCGCGCGGCCCTGGAGGACATCCTGGTCTGGTCCGATATCGCGCGCTCGCCGCAACTTGTGCGGTTTCTTCGCTATATCGTGGAGGCCACGCTGGAAGGCCGCGAGGCCGGAATCAAGGCCTATGCGATCGCCGTGGACGTGTTCGGGCGCGATGCGGGATTCGATCCGCAGGCCGACCCGATCGTGCGCGTGCAGGCACGGCGGCTGCGCACGCTCCTCGACCGCTATTATGCCGAGGGGCACGGGCGCGGCCCGATCCGCATAAGCCTGCCGGTCGGCCGCTATGTCCCGGAATTCGTGAGGTTGACGGACAATGTTTCGGAGGCAGCCGGGATGGTGCCGGCAAGTCCGGCTGCCATGCTGCCGGCCGCCTTGCCGGTGGTAGATACGCCCAAGCCGGCGCGCGCGGACAAGCCGGCGGTCGAAAAGCCAGCCGGCTTATGGGGGCGCGTGATCTCGGTCGGCTTTTTTGCGGCTGCCGCCGTGGGCCTCATATATCTCTTTGCCACGTGGACGCAGCCGTCGATGCTTGGCGACGGCGGCATGCCGCCGATGCCGCGGGTGACCGTGGCCGAATTCCAGAACCTTTCGGAGACGGCGCCGAACCGCAAATCGATCGTCGACGGCCTGGCGCTGGAACTGGTGACGGACCTGGGGCTGTTCGGGGACATCGAGGCCACCTACGCCAAGGGTGGTGCGACGCCCGAGGAGCCGGCCGAGGAGACGATCTCGGGCGTGGCGCGTATCAGCGGCAATACCGTGCAGTATGGCGTAATCCTGACCAGGACGGCCGACCAGAACGTTTCGTGGCGACACACGATCACGATGCCGCTGACGGATGCGCGGCAGGACGGTGCCATGGACAGGATTTCGCGGCAGCTGGCGCTGATGCTCGGCAGCCAGCGCGGGCCGCTGCACCAGGACGCGCGCGAATGGGTGCGCCAGCACGAGACGGAGCTTGGGCCGGCTTCACCCTATCTCTGCCGCGTATTGTTCGACCTTTATCGTGATACCGGCGCAGCAACGGATGCGGCCGCAGCGGGCAAATGTTTCGACGGTCTTGCCGCCGATCAGGCGGTAGGCCTGGCGATGGCGGCCAAGGCGGCGTTGGGCGCGGAAACCGGCACTTTGACCCTAATGGAGGCCGACGAGATGGTCGAGCGGGCGGTGGCGGCGGCGCCGACGAGCAGCTTCGTGTGGGAGCAGGCAGCGCGCGTGGACGAATTGATGGGGGCGAAGGAAGATGCGCGGACCGCCTATTCCTCGGCGTTGCAGCTCAACCCCGCCAACGGCGACGCGCTTGCCGCGTACGGGCGCATGCTGGCGATGGGGACGGATTGGCGGGAGGGCGACGAGATGGCGGCGACGGCGCTGGTGGCAACGCCGACGCCGCCGGCCTGGTATTATGCGGCGCCGGCGCTCAATGCGCTGCGCGCCGGGCATTTCGCCGACGCGGCGGACCACGCCGAGAAGCTGGCTTCGGCCGATCACGAATTAGGGCCGGTACTGGCGGTGGTGGGGGGCAACCACGGAGGGGACGGCGACATGGTGAACCGCTACCTGCCGCAGGTGCTGGACTACCAGCCGTTCCGCAAGGCCGGTATCCTGGTGCAGTTGCGCCGGCGGCTGACCGATCCGGACCTGCTGGGCCAGATCGGGGAAGGGTTGAAGCATGCCGGCGTGCCGGAAAAGGCGCTGGAGGGGCCGTTTTGAAGCGCGGACGTTTGACGCGGCAGGCCGGCGTGTTAGCTTTTCGATCAAGGCGATAGGCCGGGCGGGGAGACTTTATGCAGAAGATCATCGCGGCGCTCGAAGAGCGGCGAGCGCAAGCCCGGCTCGGCGGCGGCGACAAGCGCATCGCAACCCAGCACGGCAAGGGCAAGCTGACGGCGCGCGAGCGGCTGGACGTGTTGCTCGATGCCGGCTCGTTCGAGGAATACGACATGTTCGTAACCCACCGGGCGGTGGATTTCGGCATGGACGAAACGATCGTTCCCGGCGACGGCGTGGTGACCGGCTGGGGCACGATCAACGGCCGCGTTGTCTACGTGTTTTCGCAGGATTTCACCGTGTTCGGCGGTTCGCTGTCGGAAACGCATGCCCAGAAGATCTGCAAGATCATGGACCTCGCCGTGCAGAACGGAGCGCCGGTGATCGGGCTCAACGACAGCGGTGGCGCGCGTATCCAGGAAGGTGTGGCCTCGCTCGGCGGCTATGCGGAAGTATTCTGGCGCAACGTGCAGGCCTCGGGCGCGGTGCCGCAGATTTCGGTGATCATGGGGCCATGCGCGGGCGGCGCCGTCTATTCGCCGGCCATGACCGACTTCATCTACATGGTCAAGGACACGAGCTACATGTTTGTGACCGGACCGGACGTGGTGAAGACGGTGACTAACGAGATCGTCAGCCACGAGGAACTGGGCGGCGCCTCGACCCATACCAGGATTTCCTCGGTGGCCGATGCCGCCTTCGACAATGACATCGAAACGCTGCTGGAAGTGCGGCGGCTGTTCGACTTCCTGCCGCTCAACGCCGACGAAAAGCCGCCGGCGGTTGCCACCAACGACAGGATCGACCGTGGCGAAGCCAGCCTCGATACGATCATTCCCGACAGCGCCAACAAGCCCTACGACATGCGAGAGGTGATCGAAAAGATTGCCGACGAAGGCGATTTCCTGGAGCTGCAGAAGGACCATGCCGGCAATATCCTCACCGGCTTCATCCGGCTGAACGGCTCGACCGTGGGCGTCGTCGCCAACCAGCCGCTGGTGCTGGCCGGGTGCCTCGATATCAATGCGAGCAAGAAGGCGGCGCGCTTCATCCGATTTTGCGACTGCTTCAACATCCCCATCCTGACGCTGGTGGACGTGCCGGGCTTCCTGCCGGGCGTGGCGCAGGAATATGGCGGCATCATCAAGCACGGCGCCAAGCTGCTGTTCGCCTATGCCGAGGCGAGCGTGCCGAAAGTGACGGTGATCACGCGCAAGGCCTATGGCGGGGCCTACGATGTGATGGCTTCCAAACACATTCGCGCCGACGTGAATTATGCCTGGCCCTCCGCCGAGATCGCGGTGATGGGCGCCAAGGGGGCAACGGAAATCCTCTATCGCGCCGAACTCGGCGATGCAGAAAAGATCGGGAAACGGACGGCGGAATACGAAGCGCGCTTCGCCAATCCGTTTGTTGCAGCGGAGCGCGGCTTCGTCGACGACGTCATCATGCCGCACGGAACGCGGCGGCGCGTGGTGCGCGCGTTCGAGGTGCTGAAGGGGAAAAAGGCGGCGGTGGTGAAGAAGAAGCACGGGAACATACCGCTGTGAGCGACATGATCGAACGGCTGGTGCATAATTGGGTTTATGGCGGGGCGCTGGCGGGGTTGCTGCTGCTTGGCCTATTGCCGGTGATCGACGCGGGATGGGCGCCAGCACTGGTGCTCGTCTATCTGCTGATCCCGATCTACATGCTCCATCAATGGGAGGAGCATGATGACGGCCGCTTCCAGCGCGCCGTGAATGCAACCATCGGTCACGGCCGCGACGTGTTGCCCGCCGCAGCGATCTTTGTCATCAATATCGGCGTGTGGGTGTTGAACCTGCTCGCTTTCGCACTGGCGGCGCATGCCGGGATCGGCTGGGGACTGATCGGTGTCTATGCCATGCTGGTCAATGCGCTGGTGCATATCGCCGATGCGCTTGCGAAGCGCGCCTATAATCCCGGACTGGCAACCGCCATAGTGCTGTTCCTGCCGATCGGCGGTACCGCGTTGTGGTCTATGGCCGCAACGGGCGAAGCGTCGGTCCTGCAGCACGTGGTGGGGCTCGCCGCGGCGCTCGCCATTCATGCCGGGATCGTTGCCTATGTGCTCGGCAATGTGCGGCGGCTAGGGGTGAAAGGCGGCGATGAGATGGAAAGAACCGCCTGATGTTCTCCTCCCTGCTCATTGCCAATCGTGGCGAGATTGCCTGTCGGGTCATCAAGACAGCGAAGCTGCTCGGCATAAGGACCATTGCGGTCTATTCCGATGCTGACGCACAGGCGCTGCATGTGAAGCTAGCCGACGAGGCCGTGCATATCGGCGGCTCGGCAGCCAAGGACTCCTATCTTTCCATCGAAAAGATCGTGGCGGCCTGCGAGGCGACGGGCGCCGAGGCGGTGCATCCGGGCTATGGTTTTTTGTCGGAGAATCCGGCTTTTGCCCAAGCGCTGGAAAAGGCCGGCATCGTTTTCGTCGGCCCGCCGGCCAAGGCCATCGAGGCGATGGGCGACAAGATCACGTCGAAGAAGATCGCGGCCGAAGCCGGGGTTTCGACCGTACCCGGCCATATGGGCCTGATCGCCGATGCCGACGAGGCGGTGAAGATCGCCAAAAAGATCGGCTATCCGGTGATGATCAAGGCGTCGGCGGGCGGCGGCGGCAAGGGCATGCGCATTGCCCACGACGATGCCGAAGCGCGAGAAGGCTTCGAGCGTTCGAAATCGGAAGCGGCCAGCGCGTTTGGCGACGATCGCATCTTCATTGAAAAGTTCGTGACCGAGCCGCGGCACATCGAGATCCAGGTGCTGGGCGACAAGCACGGCAACGTCATCCACCTCGGCGAGCGCGAATGCTCGATCCAGCGGCGCAACCAGAAGGTGATCGAGGAGGCGCCGTCGCCGTTCCTCGATGCCGAAACACGCGCGCGGATGGGGGCGCAGGCGGTGGCCCTGGCCAAGGCCGTGGGCTATGCGAGTGCTGGCACGGTGGAGTTCATCGTCGATGCCGAGCGGAATTTCTATTTCCTCGAGATGAACACGCGGCTGCAGGTGGAGCATCCGGTGACCGAGCTGGTTACGCGGCTCGATCTCGTCGCCATGATGTTGCTGGTGGCGGCGGGCGAGAAGCTGCCGATCCGGCAGGAGGACGTGATTCTCGATGGGTGGGCCATCGAGAGCCGGCTTTACGCCGAGGACCCGTACCGCAATTTCCTGCCCTCGGTAGGGCGGCTGGTACGCTACCGGCCGCCGGCGGAGGAGACCGGCCCCAAGCATGCCGTGCGCAACGATACCGGCGTCTACGAAGGTGGGGAGATCTCGACCTTCTACGATCCGATGATCGCCAAGCTCTGCACGTGGGGACGGACGCGCGAGGCGGCGATCGAGACGATGGCGGCGGCGCTCGACGAGTTCGAGGTGGAGGGCGTGGGGCACAACCTGCCGTTCCTTTCTGCCGTGATGGAGCAGGAGCGCTTCCGCGATGGCCGGCTGACGACGGGCTATATCGCCGAGGAATTTCCGGACGGGTTCGATGGCGTGACGCCCGATAACGACGTGCTGCACCGGATTGCGGCATTTGCGGCCTGCGCGCGCTTCACGCTCGATCGGCGCGGTTTCGTCGGCGCCGGCACGGCCGAGCTGTCGCACCCCGGCAATCAGCGCGTGGTGGCGATCGGCGGCCGGCGCTGGACGTTTGCCGTTACCGATAAAGACGGCGAGTTCTGGCTGACCGAGGCGGATGGCGCGGTAACGCTGGTGGAAATGCATTGGGAGCCGGGCGATACGCTGGCGCGCGTGCGCGTCGATGGCGAAGTGATCCGCCTCAAGGTTACGCGGCGGACCGACGGGTTCCGCATCCGCCATCGCGGCGCGGACCTTGCGGTGAAGGTGCTGGAACCGCACGTGGCGGCGCTGCTGGAACTGATGCCCGTCAAGGTGCCGCCGGATTTGAGCCGTTTCCTGTTGTGCCCGATGCCGGGACAAGTGGTGCGCATCGATGTCGCGGCGGGCGATGTCGTCGAGGATGGCCAGATACTGGCGGTGGTCGAAGCCATGAAGATGGAAAACGTGCTGAAGGCCGAAAAGCGCGCGCGCGTCGCCAAGGTGCACGTGGCGGCGGGCGCCGTGCTTGCGGTGGACCAGGTGATCCTGGAATTCGAGGCGGTATGAGCGGCGGCCCGACCTTTGCCGATTGGGCCAAACTCGCGGCGCGCGAGCTCAAGGACGTGCCGGTCGAAAGCCTCGATCGCGACTATGGTGGCTTGACGGTCAAGCCGGTCTATTTCGGCGGTGGCGGAGAGATGCCCGGCGTCGAGCCGTTCACGCGCGGCGTGCGCGCGACGATGTATGCCAATCGCCCGTGGACGATCAGGCAATATGCCGGCTTCTCGACGGCGCGCGAAAGCAACGAATTCTACCGGCAGGCCTTGGAGCGCGGGCAGAAGGGGCTGTCGGTCGCCTTCGATCTTGCCACGCATCGCGGCTACGACAGCGATCATCCGCGCGTTGCCGGCGATGTCGGCAAGGCTGGCGTCGCCATCGACTCCGTCGAGGACATGAAGCTGTTGTTCGAGGGTATTCCGCTCGATCAGGTTTCTGTGTCGATGACGATGAACGGCGCCGTCATTCCGGTGCTTGCGATGTTCGTGGTGGCGGCGGAAGAACAGGGCGTGGCGCCGGAAAAACTGGAAGGGACCATCCAGAACGACATCCTGAAGGAGTTCATGGTCCGCAACACCTATATCTATCCGCCCGAGCCGAGCATGCGGATCGTCGGCGACGTCATCGCCTATACGGCCGAAAAGATGCCGCGGTTCAACTCGATCTCGATCTCGGGCTACCACATGCACGAGGCTGGGGCGACGGCGGTGCAGGAGCTGGCCTATACGCTGGCCGATGGCGCCGACTATGTGCGGGCAGCGCTGGCGCGCGGGCTGAAAGTCGACAGCTTTGCGCCTCGCCTGAGCTTCTTTTTCGGCATCGGCATGAACTTCTTTCTCGAAGTCGCAAAGCTGAGGGCGGCGCGGCTGTTGTGGTCCGAGATCATGACCGGGCTCGGTGCCACCGAGCCGCGCTCGAAAATGCTCAGGACGCATTGCCAGACGTCGGGCGTATCGCTGACCGAGCAGGAGCCGCACAACAATATCGTGCGCACGACGATCGAGGCGCTGGCGGCGGTGCTGGGAGGGACGCAGAGCCTTCATACGAACTCGTTCGACGAAGCGCTTGCCTTGCCGACGGAATTCTCCTCGCGCATCGCACGAAACACGCAACTGATCCTGCAGCACGAAAGCCGGGTGACCGATGTCGTCGATCCGCTCGGCGGCTCCTATTACGTCGAGGCGCTGACGGGGGATCTTGCTGACAAGGCGCGAACGCTGATCGCCGAGGTCGAGGCCGAGGGCGGCATGACGCGCGCGGTGCGGGCCGGCAAGCCCAAGCTCGAAATCGAGAAGGCGGCAGCGATCCGGCAGGCGCGGATCGATCGCGGCGAGGAGGTGATCGTCGGCGTCAATCGCTACCGCCACGAGGACGCGCCCGAGATCGAAGTGCGCGAAATCGACAATGCCCGCGTGCGCGACGAGCAGGTGGCGCGGCTGCAGCGCATGCGTGCCACGAGGAATGAGGACGAGGCCCGAGGCACGCTCGAAGCGCTGACAGCTGCGGCCCGTGGCGACGGCAATGTGCTGGCGGCCGCGATCGAGGCAGCGCGAGCGCGGGCGAGCCTGGGCGAAATCTCGACGGCGCTGGAGGCCGCCTTCGGCCGGCACCAGGCGGTAACGAAAGTGATCTCCGGCGTTTACGCCGGTGGCTATGCGGGCGATGCCGAGTACAAGGCGCTGGCCGAACGCATCCGGGCGTTCACGGCCGAGCGCGGGCAGGCACCGTCGATCTTCATCGCCAAGATGGGGCAGGACGGGCACGACCGGGGCGCCAAGGTGATCGCGACCGCCTTCGCCGATCTCGGTTTTGCGGTAACGATGGGCGAGTTATTCGAAACGCCGGCCGAAGCGGCGGCGCTTGTCGAAGACCTCAAGGTCGATGCCGTCGGCGTCTCATCGCTGGCCGCCGGGCACAAGACTTTGGTGCCGCAATTGATCGCCGAGTTGAAGCAACGCGGCCTTGGCGAAGTGACGGTCGTGGTGGGCGGCGTCATCCCGGAACAGGACTACCAGTTCCTGCGCGATTGCGGCGTCGATGAAATATTCGGACCGGGCACAAACGTGCTGGAGGCCGGATTTCAAGTTCTGAATCAGATTCAGGGCAGGCTCTCAAACCGATGAAACAGAATCGGAATTTTCACTTCAAATCGGGGCTTGGCGTATGATCGGGCGACTCAACCACGTCGCCATCGCTGTGCCCGACCTCAGTGCGGCAACGGCCAGGTATCGCGACCTGCTGGGAGCACATGTCAGTGCTCCGAAAGTGCTGGCCGAGCATGGAGTGACCGTCGTTTTCGTGACGCTGGAAAATTCCAAGATCGAGCTGATGACGCCACTCGGGCCAGCGTCGCCCATCGCTGCTTTCCTCGAGAAGCACCCCGGCGGTGGCATGCATCACGTCTGTTTCGAAGTGGCGGACATCGCGACATCGGCGCGCGACCTGACCGAAGCCGGTGCACGCGTTTTGGGTGAAGTGAAGACCGGCGCACATGGCCTACCGGTCCTGTTCCTGCACCCCAAGGATTTCGACGGTACGCTGATCGAACTGGAGGAAGTGAAGCCGGAACTGCAGCCGGCCTGATCACTCCGGCTCGGCGAAAAGCTGCCGGGCTAGGGCGACGAAGTGATCGCCGCGTTCCTCGAAATTCTTGAACTGGTTGTAGCTCGGTGCACCGGGCGAGAGGATCACGGCATCGAAGCGGGAGCGGCGATTGGCGAGCGCCTGCATGGCAACGTCCAGATTCTCGGCTTCCAGCACCTCTACTTCGGGCGCTGCGGCGTAGGCGGCAGTAGCGAGGCGGTCGCCGGTGACGGGCAGGCAGACGAGCACGACGACACCGCGCTGGGCGAGCAGGCCCGCAAGCTCGGTATAATCCTGCTGCCGCTCATGGCCGCCGGCAACGAGCGCGATGCGCTGGCCCTGATAGGCGGCAAGCGCGGCCTTGGTCGCCTCGGGCGTCGTCGAGATGGAATCATCGACGAATAGCACGCCGCTGAGCCTGTGCTCTTCAAGCCGGTGCGGCAGCGGCTGGAACGCCTGGATGCCCTTGACGACGCCCTCGATGTCGCCACCCGCCGCCATGGCGATCTGCGCGGCAAGACGAGCGTTTTCGAGATTGTGCTCGCCCTTGAGCTTCGAGCGGGCGACGGCGGTGGCGATGCGATCGGAAAGAAACGGTGCCAGGTACGGCACGATGCGGGATTTGTCGCGCACCGCTGCCAGCACGCGCGGGTTGTCGCGCGCCGCATCGCCCAAGGCCACGGGGAAGGGTGTATCCCGATCGACGAGGTTGAGCTTGTCGGCATAATAATGCTCGACGTCGCGGTGCCAGTCGGTGTGTTCGGGCGAGAGGTTGGTGATGGCCGCGATGTCGGGCGTGAAGGCCATGTCCGCAGTCTGATAGCTCGACAGTTCGAAGACAACGACCGGATGCTTGTCAGCGATTTCGAGCGGGGCCAGGCCGACATTGCCGGCAAGCCCGGCATCGATGCCGGAATGGACCAGCATCAGGTGGGTGAGGGTGGCCGTGGTCGATTTGCCCTTGGTGCCGGAAATGGCGATGACCTTGACCTTGTCGCGAAAGCTTTCGCCCCAGAGATTGAGGTTGGAGGTGACGGCGATGCCGGCCTCGCGCGCCATGGTGAAGATCGGCCGGTAGCGCGAAACGCCGGGGCTCTTGACGATGGTGGCGAATTTCTTGTCGGCGATAGCCTGCTGCAGGTCGGCCGGCGCGATGAGTTCGCTGTCCTCGATGTCGGCATCGCCGCTGTCGACCGTGACATAGACCTTGAGGCCCGGCGCGCGGGCTTTCAGGAAAGCGCGGGTGGAGCGGGCCTCGCGGCCGGCGCCATAGAGCAGGACCGGGGCATCAAAGCGCATGGGCGAGCCTTTCGGCGAGTTCGGGCGGAACCCGGTGATCGTGGCTGTCTGCCATCAGTTCGGCAAGGGCCCCTGCGAGCCTTTCCGCGCCATATTGCAGGATGAGGTCGGGTTTCACGCGGGCGACGATCGGCTCCTCCTGCCAGTCCGGCCGCTCGGTCAGCGCATAGAGGCAGGCGGCGGCTTCCAGGATTTCGCCTACGCATTCCCACGGTTTCTGGCCGGCAAGGCCGGTGAGTTCGCGGAAGGAATGCTCGTTTTCCAGCTTGGCGAGCAGGTTCTGGCCGAAAATGCCGATGAGGCGGGCCTTGTCCATCACCGGCGCGAAGATGAGGAAGACGAAGTGACACTTCGGGCATTCCCCGCACCAAAGCGGGCCGTCGTGGCCGGCGAGGCGGAAGTTGCGGTTGCAGCTCGAAAACACGTGGTCGTAGCGCGCCTCGCGGGCAAAGAGCGAGGCGATTTTCGCCTCGGAATAGGGGCGCAGCAGCGAGAAATAGCCGAGCGCGCCTCCGGTTGCGCTGCTGAGGACGCCAGCGATCAGCCCCTCGAAGGCGAGCGACTTGGAATGCTGGTGGTTGGCCTCGCGCCCGTCGAAAGCGACATTGCCTTCGCTGGCCGAACGCTCGTTGGAAAGCACGATGCGGTCATAGCCGAAGAGCAGGGCGCAGAGCGCCGCGATCATCGAATTGATGGCGGTCGAGGGGACGTGGCCGTTGTAGAAACCCGGCTGCTTGCCGAGGCGGATCATTTCGGCATCGAGCGTGCGGGTGACGTAGAGCGGCGCGATGCCGATCTTTTCGACGCTGGAAAGGATCGGGTCCTTGGGGTTCACTGCGAAGGGCGTGAAATCCACCTTCGTCGCCTGCAACAGTTCGACGCTGACCAGCGAGTCCTTGCCGCCGCCGATGGGCAGCAGCGCGCGCGAGGGCAGGGTTGGTGCGGTCGGAGCAGGACCGGTGTCGGCCGGCGCTTCAATGCTGAGGCGGCCGAAGCGCTTCAGGTTGTTGCGGGCGTAGAATTCGCCGAGGCCATTCTCATAGACGTCGAGCACAAAGGCGCGCTCAGCCTCGGTCAGCTTCAGGCCGGGCGCGCTGATGGTCAGCGGCGCCAGAAGCTTGAAATAGGACGTGCCGAGCACGAAGGCGGCAAGCTCGAGGAGCTTGGCAAAGGCCGGCGTTGCGGCTGCCGACGCATCACCGCCCGCAGGAAGTTGCAGGGTTTCGGTGAAGGCGTACTCACCGAGCCGGTAAGAAAAGCGGGCGAGGCCGGTTTCTGGCGCAAAGGCAGGCTTTTCGATGATGAAGGCGATATCGCTCATGTGCCGATAGATAGGGGTTCGGCGCTGATTTGGGAACGGGGGAGGTTCCGCACGGTTGGCCTTCAATAAATCCGCATCTGCAGCCGCATGACGATGCTCGGGCCCAGCCGCTGGAAGCCGTATTCGCGCATCGTGCAGGACCAGTGGTTGCCGGTACGTTCGATGCGAAAGAAATTGTAGCGCGCTGGATCGTCGCCATTGTGGCTGGTGCCCTGGGCGGCGCCGGCAGCGGCAACGCCGATCACCGGGACGTCGGCCCCGGGACCGGGAACCGCATGGATCGAGGATTTGTGGGTGTGGCCGTGCAGGATCAGTTCGGCACCGTGCTCGGCGATGACGGAGCGGAAAAGATCGCCGCCCCAAAGGCCGAGCCGTTTGTCGCGCGCTTCGATATTGGGCGGATGATGGATCAGCACGACGCGGAAATAGCCGGCATCGCGCAGCGCAACCAGGCACCGGGCAAGGCGCTTGGCCTGGCCTTCCGAAAAGCGTCCCGCTGCAAAGAAGGGCGGCGTCGGTACGGCGCTGGAGCAGGCTATGACGCCGACATCGCCGACCCGGCGAACGTAAGGGAACTTCTTGGAATTGAGGGTTTCGCCGCGCATGTAGCCGTCCCACCGCCTGTGCGCGCGTTCGAGCGCGCCGGGGACATAGGCGTCGTGATTGCCCGGCGCAACGCAGACACCCTCGGGCTCGCCCACCGTCTGCAGCCAGTTGGCGGCGGTATTGATCTCGGCTTCCAGCGCCAGATTGGTGAGATCGCCGGTTACGGCGACGATATCGGGCGATTGCCCGCGCATATGGCGGATGAGGTTGGTGAGGCCGTCACCGGCAAGCGTGTGATTGCGCTTGAGTTTCCAATTGAGAAAGCCGGTGATGCGCTTGGATAGCAACTCGACCGGCCGCACGGGCGGCAGCGGTGCGAGATGGATATCGGAGATGTGCGCGAGGGTGGTCATGCCACCCGCTAATGCCACGCGGCATCCCGTATGGAAACGTATATTTTGGAGGATTGCTGTCGCGAGCCCTGCTAAGGGAGGGCGAACGGAGTTGCCGCGTATGGAAATCAAGCCCTGGCAAAGGATGCTGAGCCGGTTCTACCTCATCGTCATCGGCATCAAGCGCCGCATGACGCTGGGCGTGCGCGTGGTGCTGCTCGACGGCAATCGGGTCTTCCTCATCCGCCACACCTACCTGCCGGGCTGGCAGTTTCCCGGCGGCGGAGTCGAACCGGGCGAAACGGCCGAAGAAAGCGCAGCCCGCGAGGTGCAGGAAGAGACCGGCTTCACCGTCACCGGGCCCATGGATCTGTTCGGGCTCTATCACAACGTCAACCCGGCGACGAACCGCGATCACGTCGCCGTTTATATCTGTCGCGATTTCACGGCGGCGCCGACGTTCCAGCGCAGCCGCGAGATCGCAGCGGGGCAGTGGTTCGAGGTCGACGACCTGCCCGAGGATGTGTCGCCGGCAACGCGGGCGCGGCTGGCCGAGATCTCAGGTGGTGCCGCGCGCCGCCTTGTTTGGGGCGGGTTCTAGTCCGCTATGCCATGAACTCCAGCTTCGGCCCGACCGGTACGATGCGGGTCGGATTGATGGTGTCGTGGCTCCAGTAATAGTGCGTCTTGATGTGGTCGATATTGACCGTTTCGGCGACGCCGGGAATGTCGTAGAGCCGCTGCAAGTAAGCCGAGAGCTTCGGGAATTCCGCGATACGCTGGCGGTTGCACTTGAAGTGCCCGTAGTAGACGGCATCGAACCGCACCAGTGTCGTGAACAGCCGCACATCGGCTTCGGTCATCTGGTCGCCGGCAAGATAGTCGTGCCGGCCCAACAGGTCCTCTTCCACCCAGTCGAGCGCATCGAAGAGGGCGCGGTACGCCTCCTCGTAGGCTTCCTGTTTGGTTGCGAACCCGGCCTTATAGACGCCGTTGTTGATGGCGTCGTAGACGCGGGCGTTGATGGAATCGATGCGCTCGCGCAGCGGCTCGGGGTAGAAATCCTGCGTGTCGCCGGTCAGCCCGTTGAAGGCCGAATTGAACATGCGGATAATTTCCGAGCTCTCGTTGTTGACGATGGTATTGCGCTCCTTGTCCCAGAGCACGGGCACGGTGACGCGGCCGGTATAGTCGGGCACGGCACGCGTATAGACCTGCCAGAGGAAATCGGCGCCGTGCAGGGCATCGGGGGTCGAGCCCATTTCGCCGGTGAAGGCCCAGCCGGTCTCGGACGGCATTTTCGGCGAGACGACGGAGATGGAGATCAGGTCTTCGAGCTTTTTCAGCTTGCGGAACACCAGCGTGCGGTGCGCCCACGGGCAGGCGAGCGAGACATAGAGGTGGTAGCGGCCGGCTTCGGCCTTGAACCCGCCCTCACCGGAAGGGCCGGCCGTGCCATCGGCGGTGACCCAGTTGCGAAAGCCCGACTGCCCGCGCACGAAGCGGCCGCCGGTCTTTTTGGTGTCGTACCATTCTGTCGACCACTTGCCGTCAATCAGCTGTCCCAAGATGAACTCCTTTCCGAACGATTTTCGTCACTCTAAGACCCCAAAGCGGCTGTGGATTACCAGTCGCGAATTTTGCAACACACCGTCTTGAAAATCGTACGGCATGGGGCGACTTTCTGTTTACGCGAGGCCAATCATGGTGCTAAGCGGATTTCAGGCGTCAGGAGGCGTCCAGGATGGGGAAGGTTTTTCAAGTGACACGACGACCGTAAACGGTCACCACTCGGCTGCGGTTGCCGCCGCCGTGCCAGTCCTACGCGCATTCCAGGACACGTCACATGATTGCCCCGTCGATTTCTTCCGCCATTGAGGCTGTGCCGCCGCAACTCGGCCTGCCCACCATACGGTTTGCCACGCCAGAGGACGATGCGTTCGTCGAGGACCTGCAGGCGATAGCCTTCGGTCCCGGCCGGTTTTCGCGCACGGCGTTCCGCGTGCGCGAACGCTTCCCCATCGACCCGAGCCTGAGCCTTATCGCCGAGGTCAACGGCACGCCTTGCGGTTCGGTGTGGATGACGCCGATCAGCATCGGCGGCATCGATGGCTATATGCTCGGGCCGCTCGCCACGCACCCCAATTTCCGCAAGCGCGGCGCCGGCAAGCTGCTGGCGCGCGAGGTCGGCCGCATCGCGCTCGAGCGCGGCAAAGGCAGCTTCATCATCCTCGTCGGCGATTACGACTATTACGGGCCACTCGGCTATCAGCGGATGCCAGAAGGCAATGTGATCTGGCCGGGACCGGTTGATCCCAAGCGCGTGCTCCTGCACTCTGCCGATCCGACTCTGGCGGTTCGGCTCAAGGGACAGATCGCCGCGTACGGGGCACGCAACAGGACGTAAGGAGCCGGGCCAGGTGCCGGCCGACAACGAGCTCATCGATCGCATCGGGCACAGGCTGCTGGCGGTTCCGGAAGTGGTGGAGGAGGGGGCCCCCTTCCTGCCGGACTGGGAACCGGACACGCCCCACACCCGTCCGCCAGTGCCGGCGGCGGTGCTAATCGCGCTCGTCCGCCGGCCCGGGGGGCATACCGTGCTCTATACCGAGCGCTCGCCGAGCCTACGCTCGCATTCGGGACAGGTGGCCTTTCCCGGCGGCAAGATCGATCCCACCGATACCGGCCCGGGCGCCGCGGCCTTGCGCGAGGCCTGGGAAGAGGTGGGAATGGAACCCGAAGATGCGCGCATCCTCGGTTACATGCCGCATTACTATACCGGCACCAATTATCTCATCACGCCGGTCGTCGCCGAGGTGGTGCCCAGCGGGCTCTTCGTTGCCAATCCCAGCGAAGTCGATGCACTGTTCGAAGTGCCGCTGCGGCTGATCGCCGAGGAGGCGAGCTTCGGCACGTTCCGCGTCCATCGGCGGGGTGTCGAGCATACGACCTGGCAGATCGACCACGAGGGCCATCGCATCTGGGGCATAACGGCCAATCTGACGCGACGCTTCCGCGACCTGGCGCTGGCGGGAGAAGCATCGTGGTGATGCGCAGTGGGGCCCTGGTGCGGCTCGAAGCCGCCGATTGGCTGCAGCGGCCTGAAACGCAGCAGCTTTTTGCCGTGCTCGACGGTGCCGAAGGCCGCACGCGCGCCGTCGGCGGCATCGTGCGCGACACCTTGCTTGGGCGCTGGCATGGCACCGATCTCGACCTCGCCACCGAACTGCTGCCACTGGAGGTGATCGAGCGCGCCGATGCGGCCGGTATTGCCGCCTATCCCACCGGCATCGACCACGGCACGGTGACGCTGAAAGCGGGTAACCTCACCGCGGAGGTCACGACGCTGCGCGAGGACGTCGAGACCGACGGCCGCCATGCCGTCGTACGCTTCGGCAGCGATTGGGCGCGCGATGCCGAGCGGCGCGATTTCACGATGAACGCGCTTTATGCTGGCGGCGACGGCGTCCTCTTCGATCCGCTCGGCGGGTTCGACGATTGCCTGGCCGGGCGCGTGCGCTTCATCGGCGAGCCCGACCGCCGCATTGCCGAGGACCGGTTGCGCGTTTTCCGCTTCTTCCGCTTTTCGGCGAGCCATGGCGGCGAGCATTTCGATACCGAAGGACTGGCGGCCTGCCGGCGTGCGGCAAGCGATCTCTCGGGACTTTCCGCCGAACGCGTCGGCACCGAAATGCGCCGCATGCTGGCGCTGCCAAAGCTCGCAAAGACGCTCACGACCATGCGCGACATCGGCATCCTTGCGCTCACGAATACCGATCAGTTGGCGCGCTACGAGCAGACCGCCGATCCGCCGCTGGCTGCCGGGCGCCTGGCGCTGTTCATCGCTAAAGATGGTGCCGATGCGGTGCAGGCGCGCTGGCGGCTCGCCAACAGCGAGGTCAAGGCCGCCACCGACCTGTTGGCGGCGGCGCACTTGCTGGTGGGTGGCCATTTCCACGAAGCGGCCTATCGGTATGGGCACGTCGCCACCGATGCGGTGCCGCTGGCCGCCGCGCTGGACGATTGGACCGGAGATGCCGTGAACGAGGCGCAGCTTCGTCTTGCCGGGCTGACGGTACCGGATTTTCCGGTTGCAGCCGACGATCTGATGCGAATGGGAATCAGGCCCGGACCGCAGCTCGGCAGCGAGCTGGCGCGGCTCGAACGACTATGGATCGAGAGCGGCTTCGCCCTCGACCGACAATCCTTGTTGGATGGCGTCAGACGCTAGGCCCTAATGGTGGGCCGGTTCGACCTCGACGATACGTTCCTTGATGCGGTCGATCATTTCGGGACGCACGATGGTTTCGCCGTGCGCACTCTTCAGGTGCTCGACCTCGCGGCGCACGATCTCGGCCTCGTTGTCCGCTTCCGTGTGAAACGTGCAGCCCGGAACGAGTGTGCCGCAATCGAAGCGTTTCATATCTTCCTCCTTGGCTTATCGGACGCAAAAGCGAAACGACCCGCAGCGGCGAGGGTTCCGCTATTCGTCCTCGAATGTTCCGATCAGGCTGAGGCCCTTGAGCCAGGTGCCCCCGTCCTTGCGGATCACCTGCCGCGACAGGGTGCCGGTTTCCTGCGCCAGGGCCTCAGCCAGCGGTTCGGAATGCGTCACCACCCAGACCTGTGTGCGTTCGGCCGCACGGGCGATGATTCGCGCCAGCGCCGGCAGAAGGTCGGGATGCAGGCTCGTTTCCGGCTCATTGAGCGCAATGAACGGCGGCAGCCGATAGGAGAGCAGGGCGCCCATCAGCGCCAGGAAATGCAACGTGCCGTCGGAGAGTTCGCGCGCCGCAAAGGCACGCTTGGGCAGATCCGGAAAGACCATGGAGAATTCCGCCTGCTCCTGCGGCACCGGCACGGAGAGTTCTGCACCCGGAAAGGCAAAGGCGATGGCGTCATCGAGATCGGTGCTGTCCTCCCGGATGTGCCTCAGCGTTGCGAACACCGCCGCGAGATTGCTGCCATCGGGGTTGAGAAGCGGCGCCGTTACCGCCAGTGCCGGCTTACGCAGCGGCGAATCCGGATCGGTACGAAAGCCATGATAGAAGCGCCAGGCAGCCAGCGCGTCGCGCACCGTGTCGATCTCGGGAAAGCCGCCGCGCAGCGAAGACAGGGCGGTCTCGCTTGCCAGCAGGTTCTCCTGCACCAGCACGCGCCGGCCGTCGCTGTTGCGCGCCCAGACCGATGGGCCGTTGCGCTCCATCAGTGTCACGTTGCGCCCGCTTTGCCTGATTGTCAGCGTTTCGCTCTTGATCTGCGCTTCGAGTGGAAAGGCGGCGGCGGTAGGCGCGCGAAAGCCGATTTCCACCTCGTAACTCGGCGGAAAACCGAGTTCGAGTTCGTAGTTCGGGGGCTGACCGTGCTCGCCCATTCTATCCAGCGTCACCGACAGGGTGAGCTTGGGCTGCTCGCCGGCCTTGCGCGGTCCTGCCCAATAGAGCGACGAGAGCCCACCTTCACGCGCCAGTTCCTCGGCCAGCGTGCCGGTGGCGGCGGTGTGCAGCAGTTGCAGCGAGCGATAGAGGTTGGTCTTGCCGACGCCGTTGCCGCCGACCAGGACCGAAAGCTGCGGCACCGGAAAACGGATGTCGCGGATGCTCCGGTAGCCGGCGATGTGAATGTCGGTCAGGGCCACTTCACCGCCGGGGGCATGGAGGACAGGATGGAGCGGACGTTGCCGCCGGTCTTGAGGCCGAACATGGTACCGCGATCGTAGAGCAGGTTGAATTCCACATAGCGCCCGCGGCGCACCAATTGTTCGTCTCGATCGGCTTCGGTCCAGGGCGTTTCGAAATTGCGGCGTACCAGTTCGGGATAGATGGCCTTGAAGGCGCGGCCGACCTCCTGGGTGAAGGCGAAATCGGCCTCCCAGTCGCCGGAATTGTGGTGGTCGTAGAAAATCCCGCCGATGCCGCGCGGCTCCTTGCGGTGGGCGAGATAGAAATATTCGTCGCACCATTTGCGATAGCGCGGATAGTCCACGCCCTGCGTCTCGCAGGCGCGGCGCATGGCGGCGTGGAAATCGAGGCTGTCGGGGTCGGTCTGTGTCCGGCGCCGGTCGAGCACCGGCGTCAGGTCGGCACCGCCGCCCCACCAGAGCTGGCTGGTGACGATCATGCGCGTGTTCATGTGCACGGCAGGAACGTTGGGGTTCCACGGGTGCCCGATCAGAGAAATGCCGGCACTCCAGAAGGCGGCGTTCTCCTCGGTACCGGGCATCTGCTTGGCGAAATCGGCAGAAAAGTGCCCGTGCACTTCCGAAATGTGGACGCCGAACTTTTCGAACACCCTGCCGTGCAGCATGCCCATTTCGCCGCCGCCGCCTTCGGCACGCCGCCAGGGTTCGATCTCGAATTTGCCGGGCGGCAGGTCGGCCTGCGGACCCTTGACCTCGGCTTCCAGCGTTTCGAGTTCGGCAACGAGTTCGTTGCGGAGAGTGCGGAACCAGGCGGTGGCGCGGGCTTTCCTGGCTTCGACATCGGCGGGCAGGGTCATGAAAGGGCACTCCATTCACCGGTCTGGCGCTTGGCTTCCCCTAACACGAGGGCGGCGGCGATGGCGACATTGAGCGAGCGCATCGATTGTCGCATGGGGATGCGCAGCCGCAGGTCGGCAATGTCGACCACCGTCTGCGGCACGCCGGCGCTCTCGCGGCCGAGCAGCAAAATGTCGTCCGCCTGGAATTCCGCCTCATAGACCGGTATCGAGGCTTTCGTGGTCAGCAGCACCAGCCGTCGCTTTGCAGCGCGCCGGAAGGCATCGAACTCGGCAAAGCTCACATGCTCGACCAGGTCTGCATGATCGAGATAGTCGAGCCCGGTGCGTTTCAGGCCCTGGCGCGTAATGGCAAAGCCCGCTGGATGAATGAGGTGTACGCGCGTGCCCGTGCAGGCGCCCAGGCGCAACAGCGTACCGGTATTCTGGGCGATATCGGGTTGGTAGAGGGCGAGTTCGACGGCCATGGCTGGGAGCTGGAGAGTGCGGGGGAGAGGCCCGTGTAACCGGCGCCTGCAGCCCCGGTTGCGGTTGCAAACTGGGTATAGTGTCGCAGATGGCCCCTGTCACGCCCGGCCGGGCTGGACAAGTGCCTGTGACAGTGCAAAAAGAACCGCCAATCGCGGCGCCCTTCAGCGGCGCGGCAAGTGATTCCTGCGCCTGGTTCCGGGGCAATGCAGGGAGCAGCAAGATCAGTGACGTGCGGGGACAGACCGTGGCTACCACATTAGAAGAAAAGAGCGAGACGACGCGACGGGATTTCCTGTTCGTCGCCACCGGCGCCGTGGGCGCGGTGGGTGTCGTCGGGGCAGTTTGGCCGCTCATCAACCAGATGAATCCCGACAAGTCGGTATTGGCGCTCGCCACGGCCGAATATGACATCTCCCCGATCGAGGTCGGCCAGACGATCACCGTCAAGTGGCGCGGCCTGCCGGTCTTCATCCGCCACCGCACGCAAAAGGAGATCGACGAGGCCAAGGCCGTACCGCTCTCCGAGCTCAAGGACCCTGCGACCGACGAGGAACGCACCAAGCCCGGTCATGAAGACTGGCTGGTGATGATCGCCAACTGCACGCACCTGGGTTGCATCCCGGTCGGCGAAAGCGGCGATTACGACGGCTGGTTCTGTCCCTGCCACGGATCGCAATACGACACCGCCGGCCGTATCCGAAAAGGCCCGGCGCCGAAGAACCTCGTGTTGCCGCCGTACGAATTCCTGAGCGACACGAAGATCCAGATCGGCTGACGGGGGCGATAGCAATGTCTGAACACTCGACTTACACCCCCGGCAACGGCTTTACGCGCTGGGTCGACGAACGCCTGCCGATCATCAGGTTCTCTAAAGAACACCTGATGGATTATCCGACGCCGAAGAACCTCAACTACTGGTGGACGTTCGGCGGCATCCTCGCCCTCATGCTGGGCATCCAGATCGTCACCGGCATCGTGCTTGCCATGCACTATGCGCCCAACGTGGCCCTGGCCTTCGACTCGGTCGAGCACATTCGGCGCGACGTCAACGGCGGCCGCATCATCCAGGGCGTCCACGCCGTGGGCGCCTCGATGTTCTTCTTTGCCGTCTACATGCACATCTTCCGCGGCCTCTATTTCGGCTCCTACAAGGCGCCCCGCGAAATCCTGTGGATGCTGGGCGTCATCATCTTCATCCTGATGATGGCCACCGCCTTCATGGGCTACGTGCTGCCTTGGGGCCAGATGAGCTTCTGGGGTGCCACGGTCATCACCAATATCTTCTCGGCCATTCCGCTGGTCGGCGATTCGATCATGGAGCTGCTGCGCGGCGGCTTTGCGGTGGACAACCCCACGCTCAACCGCTTCTTCTCGCTGCATTACCTGCTGCCGTTCATCATCGCGGCGGTGGTCGTGCTGCACATCTGGGCGCTGCACGTTCCCGGCAACAACAACCCGACCGGCGTCGACGTGAAGGACGAGCGCGACACTGTGCCCTTCCATCCGTACTACACGATGAAGGATACGTTCGGCATCGTGATCTTCCTGATCCCGTTCGCCTGGTTCGTCTTCTTCGCACCGGATATCCTCAACCACCCCGACAACTTCATCATGGCCAACAGCCAGGTGACGCCGACCCATATCGTGCCGGAATGGTACCTGCTGCCGTTCTACACGATGTTGCGCGCGATCGACTTCAACGTGCTGTTCATCGACAGCAAGCTCGGCGGCGTCATCGTCATGGCCGGCTCGCTCCTGATCCTGTTCGTGCTGCCGTGGCTCGACCGTTCGCCGGTCCGTTCGGGCACGTTCCGGCCGATCTTCAAGTGGTTCTACTGGCTGTTCGTGCTGAACTTCCTGGTGCTGATCTATCTCGGCGCGCAGGACCCGTCGGTGGTCATCTACAACTACCTGGCCAAGCTCTGCACGGCTTACTACTTCATCTATTTCCTTATCATCCTGCCGGTGCTCTCGCGCATCGAGGTGCCCCGGCCGCTGCCGGTCAGCATCTCCCAGAGCGTGCTGGGCAAGGCGCATTCGTGACTGCGGGGCTGACCATGACCATCAAGAAGACCCTTCTCGCAGCGCTCGCCATTGCCGCAGGCTTCACGATCGCTGCCCCCGCCTTTGCGCAGGAGCACGAGACGCCGCACATCGAGCGCCAGCCGTGGAGCTTTGCCGGTATCTTCGGTACCTACGACGAGCACCAGCTGCAGCGCGGCTTCCAGGTGTTCCGCGAAGTCTGCTCGGGCTGCCATGCCGCCCGCCTGCTGCACTTCCGCAACCTGTCCGAAGAGGGCGGCCCGCATTTCTCGGAAGGCCAGGTCAAGGAACTGGCGGCCCAGTACGACATCGCCGACCCCGATGCCGAAGGCGGCACCCGCAAGGGCATTCCGGCCGATGTCTGGCCGGCGCAGATGTCCGATGCCGATGCCGTCGCCACATTCGGCATCGTGCCCCCGGATTTCTCGACGCTCGCCAAGGCGCGAGGCGTCACAGATCCGTTCCCGCTATGGGTGTTCAACTACTTCACGGCCTACCAGGAAGGTGGCCCGGACTACATCCACGCCCTCCTGAACAGCTACCATGAGGAAGTGCCGCCGACTGCGCCGGAAGGCTTCACGCTGCCTGACGGCAAGCACTACAACGACGTCTTCCCGGGCCACGCCATCTCCATGCCGCCGCCGCTGAGCGACGGGCAGGTGACCTACACGGCCGAGGAAGGCCAAGCCGAAGTACCGCAGACGGTCGAGCAGTATTCCGAAGACGTTTCCGCCTTCATGGCCTGGCTTGCAGATCCGCACATGGCCAGCCGTAAGGAATCCGGCTTCCGCGTTATCCTGTTCCTCTTCCTGCTCGCCGGTCTGATGTATTTCACCAAGACCCGTGTCTGGAAGGGCATCGAGCACTAAGCTCGATCGCTACGCCGAATTCGAAAGGGCCCGTTCGCGGGCCCTTTTGCTTGGCGCAGGGTTGGGATCGCTCCGTGGTCACGACCGCTTTAACCCTCTTCCCCATCGCCGTTAACTTTGGCATTGTATCGGGGCATTGACCCCAAAGGGACTTGGCCGCGTGTTCTCTGGAGGAACACGCGGCTGCCTTTGGTCCACGGAGCCAGCCATGCCTGCTGCAAGGATCGCCATTACCGCCCTCGGCCTCGCCGTGACGCTTGCGCGCCACCCGGTGGTGCGGGCCGGTGTGCGCGCTGCGGCGCCGCACGTGCTTACCCCGCGCAACAAGGCGCGCGCCGTCGCGCTCACGCGCGAGGCGGCCTACAATGCCGGTGTCATCGCCCGGCGCATCGTGCCGCGCAACCTCATCCAATAGCCCTTCACGCAGCCCCAGCCGATTTCCGGTTGCATGGCCGCAGTGCGGCATGCTTTGTCGCTGGCAGTTCCTGGCCAACTATAGGTCCGCGATGTCCCTCGATCTCAAGAGCCTCGTCCGCACCATCCCGGATTATCCCAAGCGCGGGATTCTCTTTCGCGACATCACGACGCTGATCGAGCATCCGGCAGGCTTTCGAGAGAGCGTCGAACGGCTGGCCGATGCGCATCGCGGCGTCGGCATCACCCATGTCGCCGGCATCGAGGCGCGCGGTTTCATCTTCGGGGCCGGTGTTGCCATTGCTTTGGGCGTCGGCTTCGTGCCGATCCGCAAGCATGGCAAGCTGCCGGGCGAAACGATCGGGCAGAACTACACACTCGAATACGGCGTCGACACGATCGAAATCCACGCCGATGTCCTCAACAACGTCCACAAGGTGCTGCTGGTCGACGATCTCATTGCCACCGGTGGCACGGCGATTGCGGCGGTGAATCTGTTGCGCCGCACCGGCGCCATCGTCGATCACGCCGGGTTCGTTATCGACCTGCCGGATCTTGGCGGTGCCGCCAAGCTGCGCGCCCTCGATGTCGAGGTGCAGGCGTTGGTCAGCTTCGACGGGCACTGAGGGCTCGTAGCGCTCCCGGGTCGCGGGGCTACATGACCCCGGTGACCATCGGTGTGCAGATCATCAGGATCGCATCGGGGCGTTCCAGCGTCAGCGACACCGCGCCTTCGCCTGCGAGCAGCCGTCCGACCTCGAGGCCAAGAACCGAGACGAGCGGGCCGTCCTTGAACTGCACGCCGTCGCTGAAGCCCTGCACGGTACCCGTGCCTGAACTCTTGTCCCCAAAACTGTTGGAGGCATAGCCGTAGCCATTGCCGTAGATGGTGAGGAGCCCGGCCTGCTTGTCGTCCTTCATGCAGATCCAGTTGCCTTCGTAGGCGGCCTGGGCCGCGGCATTGCCGGTGAGGGCGAGGACGATGGTGAGCGAGAGGACGAGGCTGCGCATAGAAAGGCTTTTCCTTTGGCGCTGCCGACTCAGCGCCGTTGCAGTTTGGAAAAGCCCGGCAGCCGGGTCAACGCCTGGGCGATGCGCAGACGCAACGGCATGCGGTAATCGCGCAGCTTTGAAAAACCCACGAGATCGGCGAGATAGACGAGGTCGTCGTCCTGGTTGACGGCGGCGATGCGGTTGAAGAGCAATCCCCAGCCGGGAATCGAAGCGGAGGTGCGTTTGCCCGTGACGGTCAGCGTGTAGCTGACAGTGTCGCCTGGACGCACCGGCACCTTGAATTCCATGCTGTTGATGCCCGGCGACGGGCCGGAAACGCCCGGTTCTTCGCCTTCTGCGCGCAGCCGTTCTTCTTCGGCCTCGAGCGCATCGACCATCTTGCGATGGCCGATGCTCACCGTATGCCAACCGCTGGCAACGAGCCCGCCGAAATGGCTGTGCCTGGCCGCTTCCGGATCGATGTGGAAATATTGCGGATCGTAGAGCTTGCCGAAGCGGATGATCTCTTCGGCAGTGAACGTATGGCTGCCAAGTGGAAAGCTCTCGTTTTCGACGATGTCCTCGAACCAGCGGGTCATTCGGCGGCCCCGGCCATGCGCGTTTCGACGAGGTTGGCGATGCGCATGGTCATCACCGGTTCGTCGCGCTGGTTGCGGATATCGAAATCGAGCGTGATGACGCCCCATTGCGGGTGGTGCTGCGATCGGCGCAGTTCGATGATCGTAGCCTTGCCGCCAATCGTATCGCCCGCCATCACCGGCCGGCGCCATTTGAGATCGGAAAAGCCCAGGCCGCCGGCGCTGGCAATGGTGTTGAGAAAGGCGTCGACCAGCATCCGGAGGCTCAGCGCACCCGTCTGCCAGCCGCTGGCGGCAAGCCCGCAGAGGAGCGATGCCTTTGCCGCCTTCTCGTCGAGATGGAAGGGTAGGGGATCGAACTCGCGCGCAAAGGCGAAGATCATATCCTTGGTGACTTTCGTCGTGCCGAGAACGATCTCCTCGCCGACGGCAAGATCCTCGAAGTGGCGGCGCGACGCGGTGACGGGGTTGGTCATGGCTGGTCGGCCCAGTCGATGACGCCAGTCAGCGTCTGGTCGCGGTATTTGTCGTCTTCGGCGCACTCGGCCAGTTCGTAGAGCTTGTGGACGCCCGTCAGCAGGCGCACGCGGTCGCGATCGATGCTGCGGCCTGCGAGCGGCTCGTAGTGATCGATGATGCGCTTGGTCAAATCGCCCGAAACCAGGCTCGGATAGACGAATTCCCGGTGCAACGGGCCGAAACCGGAATCGCCGAAATCGTAAACGCCGTTGAGGCGGTGGCTTTGGTGGTCGAAGGCCATGTTCCAGCCGTGCCCGTCGAAAAATCCGTAGGTCTCGCCATATGGGTCGGCAGGCAGAACCTGCCACGCCGCCAGCGTTTCGGCGGCGAAATCGCGATAGGGGCCAGTCAGTAGTGGCATGGCTTTGGCGGCGATCATTTCAGCCTTGAACCAGGGGCCGATGGGCAGCGCGCCGGCTCGGCGCATGGCGTCGTGGTCGAGCCGGTGCAGGTCGGCGAAAAAGCGCGCCATCGCTGCGGCCAGCGCATCGCGGCCGGGCTCATCCAGTTTTTCGTAGTGCTCGGCAAGGAGATGCTCGCCCGGAATCTTTTCGTGCCGGGAGAAAAGCGGTGGCCCGGCAATCAGTTGCAATTCCGGTACGAGCATTGCAACGGCAGGCCGGATAACCTCGAGCAGCCCGCGCTCGCGCACGAGCGCCTTGCGGGCCTGCTCATGTCGGGGAAACTTGAAGATCAGGCGGTCGCCGCCATCGAGCGCAATGCAATCCCAGCCCTCGGTCAACAGCGAAAAACGGGCATCGGCAAGCTCGGGGAAATGGGCGAGCACGATCGCTTTCAGGTTGTCGAGGCTGAGATCCGCAGACATTCACGTATTGAACTTGAACAGCATGACGTCGCCGTCCCTGACGACGTAGTCCTTGCCTTCGTCGCGCGCCTTGCCGGCTTCCTTGGCGGGAACCTCGCCACCAAGCGCCACATAGTCGTCGAAGGCGATGGTCTGGGCGCGGATGAAGCCGCGTTCGAAGTCCGAATGGATGACGCCGGCAGCCTGCGGGGCCTTGTCGCCCTTGTGGATGGTCCAGGCGCGCGCTTCCTTCGGGCCGGCGGTAAAATAGGTCTGCAGGCCGAGCAGTTGATAGGCTTCGCGGATAAGCCGATTCAACCCGGGTTCTGCCAGGCCGAGCGTTTCGAGGTATTCGGCCTGCTCGTCATCGGGAAGCTGGGCGAGCTGGCTTTCGATCTCGGCCGAAATGACGATGACGGCGGCGTTGTGCTGCTTGGCGTAGTCCTCGACCTGTTTGCTCAGCGCATTGCCGGTCGCGGCCGAGGCTTCCTCGACATTGCAGACATAGAGCGCCGGCTTGGAGGTGAGCAGTTGCAGCTCGCGGAAGGCTTTCTCCTCTTCGGGCGTGCGCTCGACGAGGCGGGCCGACTTGCCGTCGCGCAGCAGGACGAGCGCGCGATTGATGAGGTCGACGGTGAGCTTGGCGTCCTTGTCGCCTTGCTTGGCCTTCTTTTCGAGGCCCGGCAGGCGCTTTTCGAGGCTTTCGAGATCGGCGAGCATCAGCTCGGTCTCGACGACTTCGGCATCGGCGATCGGATCGACCTTGTTGGCGACGTGCAGGATGTTGTCGTCTTCGAAGCAGCGCAGCACATAGGCGATGGCGTCGCACTCGCGGATATTGGCGAGGAATTGGTTGCCCAGGCCTTCGCCTTTGCTGGCGCCCCTAACAAGGCCGGCAATATCGACGAAGCTCATGCGGGCCGGGATCAGTTCCTGCGATTTGGCGATCGCCGCCAGCTTTTCGAGCCGAGCATCGGGCACCGCCACCTCGCCCACATTGGGTTCGATCGTGCAGAACGGGAAGTTCGCCGCCTGGGCGGCGGCGGTACGCGTAAGGGCGTTGAAGAGCGTCGACTTGCCGACATTCGGCAGTCCGACGATACCCATCTTGAAACCCATTGGGGCCTCCGGAAATTGTCGCCCCCGACATCGTGCGGCGAGGGAGGATTGTCAATCGCGATCGAAGATCAGTCTTCGTTCTTGCGGAAGAGCTTCTTCAGCATGTCGGCCATGGGGCCGGTCTCCGGCACCTTGGCCTGCGGCGTCTTGGGGCGGGCGGCGCGGATATGGCTCTGGCCCTTCGGGGCCGCCGTCGCGGCAGCCTTGCGTGCCTCGGAATGCGGACCCGATTCGCCGCCCTTGCCGAAGGCGATGGCAAGCCGGTTCATGAACGTGTTGTCGTCGCCACGAACCAGCAGGCCGGCATTGTCGCCAATGGCATTGAGGAGCGGTTCGACCCAATCGGTCCATTCGGCCTTGGAGAAGTTGCCGAGCACGTAGTGCAGCACGGCATCCTTGGATCCGGGATGGCCAATGCCGAGGCGGACGCGGCGATAACCGTTGCCGATCTGCGGATCGATGGAGCGGATGCCGTTGTGGCCGCCATTACCGCCGCCGACCTTCACCCGCACCTTGCCGGGGGCGAGGTCGAGCTCGTCATAGAGCACCGTCACCGCTTCGTTGGGGAGCTTGTAGAACTTCGTGACCTGGACGACGGAATCGCCCGAACTGTTCATATAGGTCTGTGGCTTCAGGAGCAGGACGCGCTCGCCCTCGATCGCGCCTTCGGAAATCAGCCCGGCGAACTTCTGGCGGAAGGCCGGGAAGTTGTGGCGGCGCGCAATGGCGTCGACGGCCATGAAGCCGATATTGTGGCGGTTGCCGCTATATTGGTCGCCCGGATTGCCGAGGCCGACGACAAGTTGCATCAGGCTTCTCCCAAAACGGGCGAGGCGACCCGGAGGCCGCCTCGCATAAGAGCCGGAACGGAGCCGGTCTATTCCTTGGCGGGAGCCTCCGGCTCCGCTTCGTCTTCGGCAGGCGCCGCGGTCGTATCTTCTTCCGAGCGCAGGGCGGACGGCGCCACGATGGTTGCGATGGTGAAGTCGCGGTCGTGGATCACCGGCTCGACGCCGTTCGGCAGCTTCACTGCCGAGATGTGCAGGGAGTCGCCGATGTCGGTGCCGGCGAGATCAAGGGTGATCTCCTCGGGGATGGCGTCGGGTGAGCAGGAGAGCTCGACCGTGTGGCGCACGATGTTGAGCGTGCCGCCGCGCTTCAGGCCCGGAGACTTCTCCTCGTTGATGAAGTGGACGTGCACTTCGACGTGCAGCTTGGTGTCGGCGGAAACGCGCAGGAAATCGACGTGCAGTGCGAAATCCTTGACCGGATCGAGCTGGTAGTCGCGCGGAATGACGCGGTGCTTCTCGCCGCCGACGTCAACGGTCAGGACGTGCGAGAGAAAGCCGCCGGCATAGATGCGGCGCATCGCCTCGTTATAGGAGATAGCGATGGGGAGCGGGGACTTTTTGTCGCCGTAGATGACGGCGGGGATAAGGCCTTGACGACGCAGTTCACGAGCGGCCCCCTTGCCCACCCGGTCCCGCGTCTGAGCCTTAAGCTCGGTAGCAGCAGCCATGGAAATATCCATTCTGGGTTGGTGCAGCCTTGCAAAAGCGCAAAGCTACGCACCCATCCTCCAGGGGTGATGGGTGCTTCATGGCGGCGGGATATAGAGGAAACGGGGGCGGGGAGCAAGCGTCAGCCTTGCCGCAGGGTGGCGAGGCGGCGTGCAAGATAGGTGCGCACGGCCGGATCAGCGGAAAGGCCGATGGCGAGGGTGAAAGCCTCGTGCGCGCGTTCGGTGTCGCCGCATTCGGCGGCGAGGTGGCCCAGCACGGCCCAATAGGGTTGGTAGGACGCCATGCGCTTGCCTTCAGCGAGCGGGGCGATCTCGGCAAGGGCGGCAGCCGGACCTGAAAGATCGGCGAGCACGACGGCGCGATTGAGAATGACGACCGGCGAGCCGGTCATGGCGAGAAGCGCATCGTAGAGGGCAAGAATGACGCGGCGGTTGTCGATGCCATGCAGCCGGCCGGCGATGTGAGCCGACTGGATGGCCGCCTCGATCTGGTAGCGGCCGCTGGGGCCGCCGCGATTGGCCGCGTGCAACAGGTTTTCGGCGGCCTCGATACGCGAATCGTCCCAAAGACCTGTGTCTTGTTCGTCGAGCGGCACATAAAGCCCTTCGGCATCGCGCCGCGCTTCGCGGCGGGCTTCGGTATAGAGCATCAGCGCCAGCATGCCCTTGGCTTCGGGTTCACCGGGCAGCAGATCGACGATCAGCCGCCCGAGCCAGATGGCTTCGTCGGCCAGACGCGTCGGGCCATCGGGCTCCATCTCTTCCCAGCCGCGCGTATAGGCGGCATAGATGGCGGCGAGCACGGCATCGAGGCGTTCGGGCAGTTCGTCGCGCTCGGGAATGCGGAAGGGGATACCGGCATCGCGGATGCGCGCCTTGGCGCGAACCAGCCGCTGGCCCATCGTGGCCGGCGGAATGAGGAAGGCGGCGGCGATGGCCTCTGCGGAAAGGCCGAGCACGGTCTGCAGGATCAGCGGCGTGCGCATCTGCGCTTCGATCGCGGGGTGCGCGCAGGCAAACATCAGGGCCAGCCGGCGATCCGGGATGGGTTCGGGAGAAGCGGCTGCGGCATCGATTTCCTCGGCCATCAATTGCAAATGCTCCTCCCCGGCTATCTGGGTCTGCCGGCGGCGCAGGGCGTCGGTCTGGCGCCGGCGGGCGGCGGTCAGTAGCCAGGCGGCGGGGTTGTCGGGAATGCCGTCGCGTGGCCAATTTTTCAGCGCGGCGGCGAAAGCTTCCGCCAGCGCATCCTCGGCGCTGGCCACATCGCGGGTACGCGCAGCAAGGAAGGCGACGAGGCGGCCGTAGCTTTCACGCGCCACGCGCTCGGCCGTGCGGCTCGCCTCGTCGCTCTCCGTCATTTTCAGCTGCCCTTCTGCCAGAACGGGCGGATCTCGACGGAGCCGTATTTCGAGCTGGGGCAACGCTTGGCCCAGGCGATAGCCTCGTCGAGGTCGGCGGCATCGATAATGAAATAGCCGGCGAACTGCTCCTTGGTATCGGCATAGGGACCGTCGAGCACGTCGGCCTTGCCGTCACGCTGGCGGACGGTGGTTGCCGCCGAACTCGGCTGCAGGCGTTCACCCGGCTCACCGGCCTTCGTCAATGCCTCGTTGAAGGCGGCGTATTCGGCCCAGAGCGACTTCTGGTCGGCAGCGGCGAGGGCGGCATCGTCGTTGTGGATCAACATCATATAGCGCATTATTTATTCTCCTATTCAGGCTTGCATTTCCCAGACGGGGCGAACTTCGATCGTACCAGAGCGTGCCGTCGGGCAACGCGCTGCCCAGGCCACTGCCTCGTCAAGGCTGGGAACGTCGATAATGTAATAGCCGGCGAACTTTTCCTTGCTGTCGGCATAGGGGCCGTCAAGCACGTCGGTCTTGCCGTCGTGCGAACGAACCAGCGCCGCACTGTTCGAGGGCTGCAGGCGGGCGCCGTCGACGTGAACGCCGGCCTTCACCATCGCGTCGTTGTAAGCCGAATATTCGGTCGACATCTTGCGGACGGCGTCCGGAGGAACGTCAGTAGCGGCCGCCGCCGGTTCCTCCATGTGTATGAGCAGCATATAGCGCATCGTGATCTCCTGTAGCATCGGAACACCGTGCCCCGATGCTACAATGACGGGGAGGTCTCGACCATTTCGACTCTGCTCGAGAAAAATCTTCAGGCGTTCGGCCAGCGCGAGAACGGGCGCACTTCGATATGGCCCCAAATGGCGCCCGGGCACTGTGCCGCCCACTTCTGCGCTGCCGCCATGTCGGCGGCCTCGATGATGAAGAAACCGCCCAGTTGCTCGCGGCTTTCGGCGTAGGGGCCGTCGTGCACCTTCATCTCGCCGTCCTCGAGATTGACGGTCGTGGCCTCGCGGCTGCGGGCCAGGCCGACGGTCTCGACGAAGGCGCCGGCTTTTTCCAGCGTCTGCTGGTAGGCGTGCATCTTTTCCATCCACTTGACCATCTGGTCGTGCGGAACGGCGTCGCCGGCGCTTTCGTCGGCATAGAGCATCAGCATGTATTTCATCTCGTCACCTCTGCATTGTCGTGAAGGCAAAGTAGCCCTTCAGGACAATGTCGCGCGAGAAGTGCCGATTTCGACACTTCGAGCCGTGCCGAAGGCAAAATCGCGCCAGTGGCGCGATTTTAGGTGAGAAGGCCATGAGAGCTACGCTCGAATGGCTAGTGAAATTTAATCGAGCAGGCTCGAAACGCTCTGCTCGCTAGCGGTGCGGGCAATGGCCTCGCCCATCAGCGGGGCGATGGAGATGACGCGGATATTGCTCGCCTTTTTCACCGCATCGGTTTCGGCGATGGAATCGGTGATCACCAGTTCCTTGAGCTTGGAGGCGGCGACGCGTTCGGCCGCGCCCTCCGACAGCACGCCGTGGGTGATGTAGGCGGAGACCTCGGTGGCGCCGGCCTTGAGCAGCGCTTCGGCGGCGTTGACCAGGGTGCCGCCGGAATCGACGATGTCGTCGATGAGGATGCAGGCATGACCGGCGACGTCGCCGATGATGTTCATGACCTCGGAAACGCCGGCGCGCGGACGGCGTTTGTCGACGATGGCGAGGTCGGCGCCGATGCGCTGCGCGGTGGCGCGGGCGCGGGCGACGCCGCCGACGTCGGGCGAAACGATCATCAGGTTGCCGTTGGTGTAGCGCTCCTGGATGTCGCGGACCATCACCGGCGCGCCATAGAGGTTATCGGTCGGGATATCGAAGAAGCCCTGGATCTGGGCAGCGTGCAGGTCGAGCGTAATGACGCGGTTGACGCCCGATTCGGTGATGAGGTTGGCAACGAGTTTTGCCGAGATCGGCGTGCGCGAGGCTGATTTCCGGTCCTGCCGGGCATAGCCGAAATAGGGCATGACGGCGGTGATGCGGCGGGCCGAGGAGCGGCGAAGCGCGTCGGCCAGGATCAGCAGTTCCATCAGGTTGTCGTTGGCGGGAAACGAGGTCGACTGAATGACGAAGACATCCTCGCCGCGGACGTTCTCGCCGATCTCGACGAAGATCTCCTTGTCGGCGAAGCGTTTCACCGTGCAGTTGGAGAGCGGAATTTCCAGGTAATTGGCAACGGCCTCTGCAAGCGCCCGGTTTGAATTGCCCGTCACCAGTTTCATGCCGTCACCTTGCTGCTTGCCGGCGCGGCAGGCGGATTCGGAAGGGCCGGCGCCGCGTGTGGGCGCACCCTTAGCGCGGCGCGTGGCCTCGCGCAACGCCGCCGATGGTCGAATGTGAACGAACTATGTCATTCCGATCACGGCGATCTGCCGGCCGGTCGTCGTGCCCTGGTGTGTGGCATAGCGATGCGAGAAATAACGGCCCGGATGGGCATAGGTGCAGCCGCCGATATTTTCGACCGAAGCAAGGCCAAACCCGTTTAGTTCCGAGAGCACGAATCCCGGCAGGTCGAAGTGTTCGCGTTTGCTCTCCGGCGCGAAGATGAAGGCGGCTGTCGCCGGGTTGCGCGCGGTGATGGTGGCGGCGAAATCGGGGCCAACTTCGTAGTTGTTGCCGGAGATGGCGGGGCCGACGGCGGCCGTTATGTGCTCGGGCCGGGCGCCGAGTTTCTGCATGGCGGCGATTGTGTTGCCGACAATGCCCTCGACGGCGCCTTTCCAGCCGGCATGGGCGGCGCCGACGACGCCGGCCACGGGATCGCAAAACAGCACCGGTATGCAATCGGCAGTGAGGATGCCGAGGAGGATGCCGGGTTCACCGGTGACCAGTGCATCGCCTTCCGGGCGCGCCGCGGTGCGGGCGGTGACTTCGAGTACCTTGTTGGAGTGAACCTGCGTTGCCAGGGTAAGGGCATCGCCGGAAAAGCTCATCGCCTCGACTACGGCGGCGCGATTGGCGGCAACGCAATCGCGATCGTCGCCGCCGGCATCCGAGACGTTGAGGCTGTCGTAAAGGCCCGTCGAGACGCCGCCCTGGCGGCCGAAAAAGCCGTGGCGGGTCTTGATCTGCCTTGCGGTCTCGAAGGGCGGGGTCATGCCAGGAACCCTATCGGCTTGAGGCCCGGGCTCAGCGCGCAGAAGACCTTGAACAGCGTGCCCATCTGGTCCGGGCCGATCAGCCGTTTCAGCGCCGCCTCGATCGCCGGCATGGCGTCCGGGTTGGCGCGGGCGAGGGCGGCAGCACGTTCGGCAATGCCGAGGCGTTCGAGAAATTCGCCCTGCGTCGCCAGCGGCGGCACGGCAAGTCCGGCGGTGCGAGCGGTTTCCGCGAGGGCGCCGAAATCGACATGGGCGGAAAGGTCGGCCCCGCCTGGATTTTCCAGCGGGTCGGCATAGGCGTGCCTGTGCACGGCCTGCAGCGTCTCGCCCGTCTGCGTGCGCCCATAGCCATAATCGATGGCGAGCAGGGCACCACCTTGGTTGGCAATACGGGTGGCAAGGCTGGTCATCACCTGCTGGGCGGCAAGCCCCGCCTCATAGACGCTACCCGGCTCGGCATCGCGCACGCCTTCCGGCATGGCATCGTCGGCGATCGGCGTCGGCGACAGACCGAAGGCGCGCTTACCATCGCGCAGGCCGATCTGGCGCTCATGCCAGCCGTCGTCAGCGCGAACGAACTGGCGAATGGGCAGGGCATCGAAGAATTCATTGGCGACGACGAGCAGCGGATCGTCGGCGACGGCATCGATTGTGTCGGCCCAATAGGGGGCGTAAGCAGAGAGCCGTTTCTCCTGTTCGGCACGCAGGCGTGGATTGGTTTCGAAAAGCTGCAGGTGCAGCGCATTGATGAAGCCTTGCGCACGCGAGGCAACGCGCAGGACATCGGCCATCAACGTGCCGCGGCCCGGGCCAAGTTCGAGCAGGGTGAAGCTTTTCGGCTCGCCCATCTGCTGCCAGAGATTGACCAGCCAGAAGCCGATCAGTTCGCCGAACATCTGCGAGATTTCCGGCGCTGTGACGAAGTCGCCGGCAGAGCCGAACGGATCGCCCTCGCTGTAATAGCCGTGGCGCGGATGGGTGAGGGCCAGGCTCATATAGGTGGCAACCGACATCGGGCCGCCGGCCCGGATCTGCATGTCGATGAGTTCGCCGAGATCGGGTGTGTCAGGGCCGGCCACTACGCGGCCTCGTTGCGGCATAAACCAGAATGATGAGGCCGGCGATGAGCGTCGGCAGCGACAGGACTTGGCCCATGGTTAGCCAGCCGCCATAGAGATAGCCGATCTGCACGTCGGGCAGGCGCACGAACTCGACGGCAATGCGGGCGAGAGAATAGCCGATGCCGAAGACGGCGGCGACGAGGCCTGGCCGGCGCAGGGCATAGAAGACGTGCGTCATCAGTCGCAGCACGATGAAGAGCACGATGCCCTCCAAAGCTGCCTCATAAAGCTGGCTGGGGTGGCGCGGCAGGCCCTCGGGATCGGTGGGAAATATCACGGCCCACGGCACGTTGGCCGGGGCGCCGTAGAGCTCGCCATTGATGAAATTGGCGAGGCGCCCGAGAAAGAGCCCGATGGGCCCGACGGCGGCGATAAGGTCGAGCGAGGAGAGCACGTTCGCCTGGCGCGAGCGCGCAAAGAAGATCATGGCAACGATTATGCCGATGAGCCCGCCATGGAAGGACATGCCGCCGTCCCAGAGCGCGATGATCTCCGCCGGATGGCCCATATAATAGGAGAGGTTATAAAAGAGCACGTAGCCGGTGCGGCCACCAACGACGATGCCGATCACCGCCCAGAATGCGAAATCGAGCAGCACCGAGGAGTCGAAGGGAGGCGTGTTGTCGCGCCACAGCGATTTCCGCTTCAGCAGCGACATGCCGTAGAGCGCACCGAGCGCAACGCCGGCGAGATAGGCCAGTGCATACCAGCGCACAGAAAACGGCCCGAGGGAAAAGGCGACCGGATCGATATCGGGAAAAGGCAAATCGGTGCTCCGCGACAGGTGCTGGACCATGCAACCCGCGTTGTGGTCTGGTCAAGCCGCCCGCAACCGCCTAAATAGGAAATGAACGGATCGAGGATGTTGCGATGAATCAGGGCAGGATTTTTGACGATATCGGCCGCCTGATGAATGAAGCCGTAGGCGTTGCCGACGGCGTACGCCGTGAAGCCGAGACCGTGGTCAAGGCGCAGGTGCAGCGCTTCATCGCCGACATGGACCTGGTGAAGCGCGAAGATTTCGATGCGCTGCGCGAACTCGTGCAGGTGCAGAGCGAGGAGATCGCCCAACTGCGCACTGAACTCGCGAGCCTCAAACCCAAACCAGCCAAGAAAGCCGAGTAGGCGCGCTTCGCATGCGCGTCGCGGTTATCTCGGACATCCACGGCAACCGGCCGGCGCTGGAAGCCGTTCTCGACGATATCAACCGGCAGAGCGCCGACGCGATAATCAATCTTGGTGACAGCTTTTCGAGCCCCGTCGATCCGCGCGGCACGGGCGACCTGCTGATCGATCTCAAGGCGCAGACGGTGCGCGGCAATCACGACCGCTACCTCATCGAAGATGGCGTGTTCGAACTGGGGCCGACCGACCGTTTTGCGCTGGCGCAGTTGGAACCGCGACATCTCGCGTTCCTCGAGAACCTGCCGAAGACAGCGACCGTCAAAGAAAAGATCTTTGCCAGCCACGCCACGCCGGGCGACGACAGCACGACCTGGCTCGACGACTTCTGGAAGGGCCGGACGACGCGGCAGCCGGATGAAGCGGAAGTCGCGGCGGCGGCGGAAGGCATCGACCTGCCCGTTTTGCTGTGCGGGCATACGCATATCCCACGGGCGGTGCGGTTGCGCGACGGTCGGCTGATCGTCAATCCGGGCGCCGTCGGGCTACAATTCGTGCATGGCTCGCCCGATGCGCGCTATGCGATCCTCGAGGAAACCGACGGCAAATGGTCGGTGACGTTCCGCGCCATTCCCTATGACCACGAGTCGGCGGCGCGGCTTGCCGAACAGAACGGATTCCCGCACTGGCGCGAGGCGCTGACCACCGGCTGGGTCGGCATGCAGGGGTTGTTCTGAGCTTTTCGGAACGGCCTCAAATAGCCCGAAAAATAAGACTTCGAAGCAGTGGAAGACAGGTGCCTCTTAAGCACTTGTTAACAATACCGGCTCGATCATCCACAGAAGAAAGCCGTGAGAAAACGTGCGCGAAGTCCCCGGAATCGCCGGTGCGGTGTAGGGTCTTTTGCGAGGACGATTCGTAAGCTTTCCATGCGTGCGGCAAGTTCCTTTCTAGTTGCGTAAACCGCTGGGCCGGTAGGCCCGCCCTTTCACGCTTTGCCAAAGCAGGACCTCAAATGTCTCATCTGCTGCAGTTCGAGCCCGATCGCACCGTTCATCCGGTGGACATCATCGAGCACATCGCCGCGATCAACGACTGGAGCTTCGAACGACAGGACGCCGACGAGATTTCGATCTCGGTGCGCGGGAGCTGGAGCGACTATCACGTTTCGTTCAACTGGATGGAGGACCTGGAGTCCCTGCACATCGCGTCGGCCTTCGACCTGAAGGTGCCTGATGCGCGGCGGTCCGAAGTGAAGCAGCTCATTGCTCTCGTCAACGAGCAGCTCTGGATCGGTCATTTCGATATCTGGAGCAAGGAAGGCGTCGTGCTGTTCCGCAATTCGCACCTGCTCACCGGCGGCGCCGAGGTCAGCCCGCAGCAATGCGAGGCGCTGCTGCGCTCGGCCACGGATTCGTGCGATCTCTACTATCAGGCATTCCAGTTCGTCGTCTGGGCAGGTAAGAGTGCCGCCGAGGCCTTGAGCCACGTGATGTTCGAGACGGTAGGGGAAGCGTGACACTTTCGAGGATTGGTTCGGTAGTCCTCATCGGCGCCGGCAAGATGGGACTGGCACTGGCAAGCGGTTGGCTGGCGGCTGGGTTGCCGGCAAGCGACCTGACGCTGGTCGATCCCAATCCCTCCGAGATGACCAAGGCTTTTGCACGCGATCATGGCGTTGCCCTCTCTGGCAAGGCGGAAGGCGCGGCGCGGCGCGTCGTGGTGATGGCGGTCAAACCGCAGGTCATCCATGCGGTGATGCCCGAGGTTCGGCCGGTCCTCGGTGAAGAAACGCTGGTCCTGTCGATTGCCGCCGGCATTTCGATCACGGCGCTTTCCGAAGGACTTGGCACCCGGCGCGTCGTGCGCACCATGCCCAATACGCCGGCACAGCTAGGCAAGGGCATGAGCGGTGCGGTGGCAGGTGCCGGTGTCAGCGAAGAGGATCGCGCCATTGCCGATGCCTTGATGCGGGCGGCGGGCGATCTCGCCTGGTTCGACGACGAGGCGATGATCGATGCGGTGACCTCGGTTTCGGGGTCCGGCCCGGCCTACGTCTTCCACATGGTCGAAGCGCTCGCCGCTGCCGGCGAACAACAGGGGTTCACCCCCGAACAGGCTATGCACTTTGCCCGCCAGACCATTATCGGGGCAGCAGCGCTGCTGGAAGCCGAGCCCGATATCCCGGCTGCAACCCTGCGCCAGAACGTCACCTCGCCCAAGGGTACAACAGCGGCGGCGCTGGAAGTGCTGATGGAAGGCCTGACCCCGCTCATGGAAAAGACCGTCGCCGCCTGCCGGCGCCGTAGCGAAGAGCTCGGCCGTGAGTGAGATCAGTTTCGACGACTTCCTGAAGGTCGATATCCGCACCGGAACTATCGTCGAGGCGCGGCCGTTTCCGGAGGCGCGCAAGCCTGCGATCATTCTGATCATCGATTTCGGCCCCGAGATCGGCATCAAGAAATCCTCGGCGCAGATCACCGTGCACTATGATCCGCAAACGCTCGTTGGGCGACAGGTGATGGCGGTGGTGAACTTTCCGCCCCGGCAGATCGGTCCGGTGCGTTCGGAGGTGCTGACCCTGGGCTTCGAGGATGAGACAGGTGCGATCGTGCTCGCTGCCATCGACAAGCCAGTGCCGAACGGGCGCAAGCTGATGTGACCGGTTCGGCGCAAAGACGCCGACGGATTTAACGCAATCCCAACGATAATAATGAAGGCTTAGCAGGGCCGCTGGTTACCTGGCCGCGGCCGATGCGGGAGATAGGTCAGTGATGGCGCAGAGCGCTACGGCCGATGTTTCTGATGCCATGTTCGAGCTGGCGCCGGTATCGCTATGGCTCGAAGACTATACCGCGCTGAAAGTGCTGTTCGCCGAGTGGCGCGGGCAGGGGATCGCGGACCTGCGGCAGCTCTTTACCGAAGAACCGCACCGCGTGCGCGAATGCGCCGCCCAAATCCGCGTGCTCGCCGTCAACGAGAAGACCCATGAGCTCTTTGGCTCCCGCGATCTGGCGCACCTGATCGGCAATCTCGATCTCGTTTTCCGCGACGACATGCTCGACACCCACGGCGAGGAGATGATCCAGCTGTGGGAGGGGGCCCACGAATTCTCCAACGTCTCGGTCAACTACAGCCTCACCGGGCGGCGCATCGACATCCAGATGACTGGCCGCGTCCTGCCCGGCCACGAGCACGACTGGAGCCGCGTGCTCGTTGCCATCGAGGACGTGACCGACCGCGAGACGGCGCAGCGCCGCCATGCCGAGGCGGCGCGCTATGCCCAGGGCCTGTTTGCCCATTCGCCGGTCTCTCTCTGGGTCGAGGATTTCTCAGCCATCAAGCGGCTGCTCGACGAAGTTCGCGACCAGGGCATCGTCGATTTCCGCGTCTTCACCGATGTGCATCCGGAATTCGTCGAGCGATGCATGAGCGAGATCAAGGTGCTCGACATCAACCAGCAGACGCTGGACCTGTTCGGCGCCCCCACCAAGGAAGAACTGCTGAACCGGCAGGGCGAAATCTTCCGCGACGACATGCTGCCGCATTTCCGCGAGCAACTGATTGACCTCTGGAACGGCAAGCTCTTCCAGCAGCGCGAAGTGCTGAACTATTCGCTCAACGGCGATGAAGTGCACGTGCTGCTGCAGTTCTCGGTCCTGCCGGGCCACGAGGAGGATTGGGGCCTGGTGCAGGTGGCGCTGACCGACATCACGGCGCGTAAGAAAGCCGAGGCCTATCTGGAATTCCTCGGCAAGCACGACGTCCTCACCAAGCTCTACAACCGCTCGTTCTATGTCGATGAGCTCAACCGCATCGACCGCAAGGGCATGAACCCGGTCTCCGTCGTGATGGTCGACGTCAACGGGCTGAAGGCCGCCAACGACATGTGGGGCGATGCGCTGTTGCGGCGCGCCGGTGAAGTGCTGGGCAAGGCCGTGGAACGGCCGGCCTGCGCGGCGCGTATCGGCGGCGATGAGTTCGCGCTGCTGCTGCCGGGCACCGACGAGCATGCGGCCCAAGCGGTACTGGCCAATCTCGAGAAGCTGGTTGTGCTCAACAACCAGTTCTATCCGGGCCTGCCGCTGAGCCTGGCCGTGGGCACCGCTACGCGCGGCGCGGGCGAACCCATAGAGGAGACGGTGAAGCGCGCCGACCTCAGGATGTATATCGCCAAGCGGGACTACTACAGCCAGTCCCCGGCGCTCGACGATTCCCACGCCGCGGCGGCGCACACACGGCTGATGTGATCAGAGGTTTTCGGTGAGGTTCAACTGGTCGAGCAGCGGCCGGTCGGACGGCTCGACCATGCCCACCATGAAGCCGAGAACGATGCGGCGTGCATCGGGGGGGAGCGAGGCCAGGGCCGCCTCGATGCGGCTGGCCTGTGTCCCGGAGAGCGTTTCGAAGAACTTACGGCCCTTTTCGGTGGGATAGAGCAGGCGCTGACGCCGGTCGGCTGCGCCGGTCTTCTGCTCGATATAGCCGTTGTCGATCAGCTGGCGCAGCACGCGAGCCAGGCTCTGCTTGGTGATCTTCAGGATGTCGAGGATGGTCGCTACCGGCATGCCCGGCTTGAGATTGACGAAATACAGCACCCGGTGATGGGCACGCCCGAACCCCTGGCGCGCCAGCAGGGCGTCGGCATCGCCGACGAAGTCGCGGTAGGAGAAGAAGAACAGGCCCATCACGTCGAGAGGCATGGTCTTCCTGGGTTCTTTCGAATTTATGTCAGCCTTGTTGACATTTATTTTCGCGGGGTGCATTGTCACTCCAACGGTTCCGACGGCCGGTTATCCCAAAGCCATTCCGGTTTGCCAAGGGCTTGGGGGTGGGGCATGATCGGCGCGACCGGTATTTGCGGCCATGCGAGGGCCGCGTAGTCGATAGCGGGAGAGAAAGATGGCGGCATTGCCGATGGACCAGCGCGACGGCTGGATATGGTTCGACGGCGAATTGAAGCCGTGGAAGGACGCCAAGATTCACGTTCTGACGCATGGCCTGCATTATGCGAGCTGCGTGTTCGAGGGTCAGCGCGCCTATGGCGGTGAAGTGTTCAAGCTGCGCGAGCACACGAACCGGCTGATCGAGTCCGGCAAGACGCTGGATTTCACCATTCCCTATTCGGCCGACGAGATCGACGCTGCCTGCCGGCAGGTGCTGGAAGCCAACAAGCTGACCGACGCCTATATGCGTCCCGTCGCCTGGCGCGGCTCGGAAGAGCTGAGCGTTCCGGCCCGCAACAACAAGGTGCACCTGGCCATCGCCGCCTGGGTGTGGCCGAGCTATTTCTCGGTCGAGGAAAAGCTGAAAGGCATCCGCCTGCAATGGAGCAAGTGGAAGCGCCCGTCGCCGGAAACCATTCCCTGCAAGGCCAAGGCCGCCGGCCTCTACATGATCTGCACGCTCTCCAAGCATGCGGCCATGGATGCGGGCTTTGCCGATGCGCTGATGCTCGATTATCGCGGCTATGTCGCCGAGGCGACCGGCGCCAACGTGTTCTTCATCAAGGGCAAGGACATCGTGACGCCGCTGCCGGATTGCTTCCTCAACGGCATCACGCGGCAGACGCTGATCGCTCTCGCCAAGGAGAACGGCTACACGGTCACCGAGCGGCACATGAAGCCGGAAGAGCTCGCCGATTTCGACGAATGCTTCCTCACCGGCACCGCCGCCGAGGTGACCCCGGTGTCGGAAGTGGGCGAATACCGCTTCACGCCGGCGGAAGGCTGCCGCACGCTGATCGATGCCTATTCGCGCGCCGTGCAGCCCAAGCGCGCCGCCGCCGAATAAGTTTTTCAGCCACCGATGAATGCGAAACCCCGCCCGTTTGGCGGGGTTTTGTTTTGCGCTCAACTCTGCTCCCGCCCATCCGGATAGACGGGCGGACCCTTGAGTTCGAGCTTGTTGCCGAACGGATCGAATATGTAGAACGAGTTGCCCATACCGCGCGAGCCGCCGTGGAAGGCTTCGCGGTCTATGCGCACATCGTGCGCCGCAAGATGGGCGCGCATGGCGTCGTGGTCGAACGGGCTCAGCGCGATGCAGACATGGTCGACATTGCGGCCGCCCGCCACCGGCGGCACGGCGGCAGCGGCGCCGGGATGCGTTACGTCCCAGAGCACGATCAGCGCGTTGCCGCACCAGACCTGCTCCATGCCGAGCGCCGGGTAGGAATAGCCGATCTCGCAGCCCAGCACGTCGCCGTAGAATTTCAGCGCCTTTTGCATGTCGTCGACGAGGAAGACGACGTGGTCGATGCCGACCGGCGAGAACGGCGGCTTTTGGGTGGTCCCGGTCATTGCGGTTTTTACTCCCAGCGCGCCCTGGCGGCGTCGTCCTCTGTCTTGGCTTCGACCCAGCGCTCGCCTGCGAGCGTTGCTTCCTTCTTCCAGAAGGGCGCGTCGGTCTTGAGGAAATCCATGAGGAATTCGGCGCCCTTGAAGGCGGCCTCGCGATGCGGCGCCAGCGTCATCACCTGCACGATCGGTTCACCCGGCAGCAGGCGCCCGTAGCGATGGATGACGGTATATTTGATGAGGCCGAACCGTACGACCGCTTCGGCACCGATGGCTTCGACCTGCGCTATCGCCAGGTCCGGATAGCATTCGAGCGTCAGCGCCGTGATCGGATCGTTGGGTTGCGAACGGACGAGCCCGGTGAAGGTCACGGCCGCGCCGGCTCCGGCATTGGCGGCAAGAAACGCGTTGCTTTCGGCGCCGGGATCGAACGGCGCTTCCGCGATACGGACGGCCAAGATTCATCCCCCCGTCATCGGCGGGAACAGCGCGACCACCGAGGCGCCGGCGATCGACGTTTCCGGCCTTGCCATCTTCGCATCGACGGCGGCTCGGATCAGCTTGCGGTTGGCCAGCGCCAGTTCCGCTGCCTCGTCGCGGGCGGCAAGCCAATCGATGAGGCCGGAGACGGTGGTCACTTCGGCCGGCAGGTCGACCTCTTCCTCGTTGCGATTGAGCCGTTCGCGCAGCCAGGCGAAATAGAGCACCTTCATGTCGCATCGCCCCGCAGGTGCGGCCAGGCGCCCCGGAAATAATCCCAGCCCGTCCAGACGGTGAGGACGCCGGCGAGCCAGAGCAGCGCCAGGGCGACGAGTTCGATGCCGGGAATGAGCGGCACGAGGAGCAGGGCGCCGAGGGATACGAGCTGCACCGTGGTCTTCCATTTGGCGAGCCTCGTGACGTGCACGACGATGCCGAGCGGCCCCATGAATTCGCGCAGACCCGAAACGAAGATCTCGCGCAAGAGGATGGCGAGGGCCGGCACCAGGCTCCAGCCGACGACGGTGCCGTCGGCGGCAAGCGCGACAAGCAGCGCGCCGGTTAGCAGCTTGTCGGCGATGGGGTCGAGCATGCGGCCCAGCGGCGAGATGACCTGCCATTTGCGGGCGAAATAGCCGTCGAGATAGTCGGTCACTGCCGCCGCGACATAGAGAACGAAGGCGACCCAGCGCCCCGTCGGATCGCCCCATAGCGCCAGCCAGATGATGACCGGTATGGCGATGATGCGCGCATAGGTCAAAAGATTGGGCAGCGCGGTGAGATGGGAGCGATCTGTCATGGCGAGAGGGAACAGGGATTAGCCGCGTCGGTCAAGGGTTACAAAACGATCAAAAAGGGAGACCCCGGACAAAAACCCGTGGTCTCATCTTTCGATTGTAACCCCGGCGGGTGAGACGTGGATATCTTCTCACGCCACCTGCTGATTGTTCGCCACCCGCCGCTGTGCCACCGCCTCGGCCAGACCTTCCAGCACCTCGACCGTCGTGTCCCAGCCGATGCAGCCGTCGGTGATCGACTGGCCATAGGTCAGCGGCTTGCCGGGAATGAGGTCTTGCCGGCCGGCGACGAGATTGCTCTCGATCATGACGCCGACGATACGCTCGTCGCCATGCGCCAGCTGCGTGCCGACAGCGTCGAGAACGAGCGGCTGGTTCTCAGGCTTCTTGGAGCTGTTGGCGTGGCTGGCATCGATCATCACCGCAGGCCGCACGCCCGAGCGCAGCGCCTGGGCGCAGACGGCCTCGACGCTTTCAGCATCGTAATTGGTGCCGGCCGTGCCGCCGCGTAGGATGATGTGGCAGTCGTTGTTGCCGGTGGTGGCGGCGATGGCTGATCGGCCGTCCTTGGTGACGGCGAGGAAATGATGCGGTTGGCTTGCCGATTTCACGGCGTCGAGCGCGATCTGCACATTGCCGTCGGTGCCGTTCTTGAAGCCGACCGGCGCCGACAGGCCCGAGGCCAGCTCGCGATGCACCTGGCTTTCGGTGGTGCGCGCGCCGATGGCGCCCCAGGACACGAGGTCGGCGAAATATTGCGGCGTCGTCATGTCGAGGAATTCGCAGCCGGCCGGCAGGCCCAGGTCGTTGATGTCGAGCAGGAGGCTGCGCGCCAGGCGCAGACCGTTGTCGATCTGGAAGCTGCCGTCGAGTTCCGGATCGTTGATGAGGCCCTTCCAGCCGATGGTGGTGCGCGGCTTTTCGAAATAGACGCGCATGACGATTTCCAGCCGGTCGGAGAGGCGTTCGCGCACGGCGGCGAGGCGCCGGGCGTAATCGAGTGCGGCGACGCGATCGTGGATGGAGCAGGGGCCGACAACGACGACGAGCCGGTCGTCGTGGCCATGCAGGATGTTGTGGATGGCGTGGCGCGCGGTGATGACGGTGCGCGTCGCCGCCTCCGAGCGCGGGAACTCGGTCATCACTTCCTGCGGGGTCCTGAGTTCGCGGATTTCGGTGATCCGCAGGTCGTCGGTCGATTTCAACATGGTCTCGTATCCTTGGTTTTGAGACCTACCGGCGACAAAAAAGCCGCCAGAGGCTGGCGGCTGGTTCGGGTATCGTGTTGCTTGGGTTCTCTTCAGATCAAGCGCGTCCCTCCGTCCGCCAGCGGCTTTCGGTGCTAAAATACCAGAAGGAATAAGACGCGCGGACGAGGTTCATGTGGAGGTATATAGCTCGGGTTTATGCGCTTGGGAATAGGAAAGAGGGATGACCCCTCACCCGCCCCCTCGGGGCACCCTCTCCCGCAAGGGGAGAGGGAGGGCTGGGGAGAGATCGTGCAACAGCGTTCCTTCTCCCCTTGCGGGAGAAGGTGTCGGCGAAGCCGACGGATGAGGGGTAATCACTCGCTGCGGTTGAAGTGGTCGTAGATCTGCTGCGCCATGGCGGTGGAAATCCCCGGAATGGCTTCGAGATCGGCCAGGGCGGCGCGGGACACGGCCTTGGCGGAGCCGAAATGGTTGAGCAAAGCGCGCTTGCGCGTCGGCCCGATGCCTTCGATCTCGTCGAGCGGATTCTTCACCACGTCCTTCTTGCGGCGGGCGCGGTGCGTGCCGATGGCGAAGCGGTGCGCCTCGTCGCGCAAGCGCTGCACGTAATAGAGCACCGGGTCGCGGTGTGGCAGCATGAAGGCCTCGCGCCCTTCCATGAAGAATTTCTCGCGGCCGGCATCGCGCTCCTCGCCCTTGGCGATGCCGATGAAGGTCACCTCCTTGGTGAGGTTCAGCCCGCCGATCACTTCGCGCACGGCGTTGAGTTGGCCGGCGCCGCCATCGATGAAGACGACATCGGGCCAATCCGGCATGCCGGTCGCTTCGTCTTCCGCATCCTCGGCGCTTTCGGCGGCAAGGCGGGTGAAGCGCCGTGTCAGCACTTCGCGCATCATGCCGAAATCGTCGCCCGGGGCGATGTCGGTCGAGCGGATGTTGAAGGTGCGGTAGTGCTTTTTGGAAAAGCCTTCCTCGCCCGCGACGATCATGGCGCCCACGGCGTTGGTGCCGGAAATGTGGGAGTTGTCGTAGACCTCGATGCGGCGCGGCACGTCATCGAGGCCGAAGCGTTCGGCAACGCCTTCGAGCAGGGTGCGCTGCGTTGCGCCTTCCGCAAGCTGGCGGCTCAGCGCTTCGACGGCATTGGTGCGGGCATGGTTGACGAGGTCGCGCTTTTCACCGCGCTGCGGAGTCTGCACATGCACGCGCGAGCCAGCGCGGGTCGATAGCGCTTCTTCCATCAGGTCGTGCTCGGCCAGCGGATGGCTCAGCAGCACCAGTTTCGGCGGCGTGTGGGCCTCGTAGAACTGCGAGATGAAGGCTTCCAGCACTTCGGCCTCGCTGAGGCTGGCATCAGCGCGCGGACGGAACGCGTGATTGCCCCAGTTCTGGTAGGAGCGGAAGAAGAAGACCTGGATGCAGAACTGTCCCGCCTCTTCGGCGATGGCGAAAATATCGGCTTCCTCAACGCTCTGGCTGGTCATGTCGCCCTGGCTGCGGATCAGCGCCAGCGCGCTCAGCCGGTCGCGGAGCAGGGCGGCGCGTTCGAAATCCAGCGCTTCGGCGGCGGCGTTCATGTCTGCCGACATGTGATCCTGCACGGCCTTGCCCTTGCCGGCGAGGAAATCGCGGGCTTCCGCCACGAGCTCCTGGTAATCTGGAATGGAGATTTCACGCGTGCAGGGCGCCGAGCAGCGCTTGATCTGGAATTGCAGGCAGGGCCGCGTGCGGGCGGCATAGAAGCTGTCCGAGCAATTGCGCAGCAGGAACGCCTTTTGCAGCGAGGTGATGGTGCGCCTGACGGCAGTGGCCGAGGCGAACGGGCCGAAATAATGGCCCTGCCGGCGGCGGATGCCGCGATGCAGCATGATCTCGGGCGCTTCGTGGTCCGTGGCGATGAGGATGAAGGGAAAGCTCTTGTCGTCGCGCAGCAGTACGTTGAAGCGCGGCCGCAGGCGCTTGATGAGGTTGGCCTCGAGCAGCAGCGCTTCCGACTCGGTTTCGGTGCGCACGAATTCCATCGTCGCGGTGGCCGCGATCATCCGCTGGATGCGAATGGGGTTGGCTTCGGGGCGGGTATAGTTCGTCACCCGCGCCTTGAGGCTGCGAGCCTTGCCGACATAGATGACCTCGGCATTGACATCGAGCATCCGGTAGACGCCGGGCGCGGATGGCAGCGTGCGGACGAAGGCGCGGATGACGGCGGGCCCTGTCGCTTTCTTCGGTTCTGCGGTTTCTTTGGTCGTTTCGTCGGTCATGGTTTGCGTGGTGTCTTACCACGAATTCCGTAGGCAAGGTGGCGCCCGCCATCCAGCGCCAGCATCTGGCCGGTGATGGAGGGCGTGGAGATCAGGAACGCCACGGCGTCGGCGATCTCCTGAGGCGTTGCGCCATGCTCCAGAGGTAGTGCGGCGATGGCCTGGTTGAAAGCCTCCTGGCTTTGGCCTTCGTGCCGGAGCGTCGGGCCCGGGCCGATGGCGTTGACGCGGATACGCGGCGCCAGCGATTGCGCCAGGGTGCGGGTGGCATCCCAGAGCGCGGCCTTGGAGAGCGTATAGCTGAAATAGGCCGGCGTGAGGTGCAGCACGCGTTCATCGATGATGTTGACGATATTGCCCTCGGCACCTTCCGGCAGCTGGCGCGCGAAATCGCGGGCAAGGAAGGCGGGGGCCTCGACGTGGACGGCGAAGTGCTTGTCCCACAGGTCCTCGTCGAGATCATCGATGCAATCGGGCTCGAACAGCGAGGCATTGTTGACGAGGATGGTGAGCGGGCCGAAGGGGGCGGCCGCAGCCGCAATAAGACCGCGCCGGTCGGCCCGGCGGGTGAGGTCGGCCTGCACTACCGCCGCCCTGCCGCCATTCGCTACGATTTCGGCGGCGAGCTTTTCGGCAGCAGCGCCCGACGTGCGGTAGTGGATGACCACGCTTGCGCCGGTTTCGGCGAGCCTCAGCGCAATGGCGGCACCGATGCGATCGGCGGCCCCGGTGACGAGCGCGACGGCGGAGGGCGATGGTTGCGAATTCATGCGGCGATCAGCAGGTTCTGCGAGGTTTCGGATGGTGCGGGGGCAAGATGCGAAACGAAGCAATGGCCGGCCTCGTCGCGGCGGCGAAGACTATCAGGTCCAAGACCTTCGATAAACGGCAGAATTCGCTGTTTACCCCGCAGAGAGCGGTAGACGGCAGGTATCGCCGGAAAGGGAGCGGGCTAAGCTCGAAGAGCGAAACGGGAAGCGTGTGATTCCCGTCACACCCTGAGAAGTGTGGGGACGACAATGGAAGCAATCGTTGCGATCATCGTACAGCTCATTGGCGGCGGCGTCGGCGGCAATGTCCTGGGACAGTTGATCAAGCAGGTCAATCTCGGACCGACCGGCAACACCATAGCCGGTGCGGTGGGTGGGCTGATCGCCACCTGGCTTGCCGGGCGTATTCCCGGTCTCGACGGACTGGTGGGCGCGGCCGCTTCGGCGGCGGCCACGGGTGGCGACGCCGCTGCTGCGGCAGCCGGCGGCGGGCTCGACATCGGGGCCTTGGCGGGGCAGGGCGTTACCGGCATCGTCGGCGGCGCCATCCTGACCGCCATTGCGGGTGCCATCAAGAACGCCACCGCCAAGTAAGGCTGGGCGCTCCCAAATTCTGGCCCCGGGTCGCGTGCGATCCGGGGCCTTCGTTGTATAGGGCAATGAGATGGGCACAGGGGACAATCGCCTTCGGGTCGCGGCACCGGCAGCGGACAACATCAATCGCGGCCTCCTTCTGACCATCGTTTCCATCCTGGTCTTCGGCATCCAGGACACGTTTTCGAAGATCCTGGTGCAGGACTATTCGACCTTCCAGATCACCATGATGCGCTATTGGGGCTTTGCAGCGTTCTCGCTGCTGCTGGTGGCGCGACAGGGTCCGCTGCGCCAAGCCTTCGCCAGCAAGGTGCCGGCGCTGCAGGTCCTGCGCGGCGTGCTGCTCGTCGTCGACATCTGGCTGTTCGCAGTGGCGCTGATCAGCGTGCCGCTGGCCGAGCTGCAATCGATCAGCCTCGTCTATCCGCTGCTGGTGACGCTGTTCGCCATCCCCATCCTCGGCGAGAAAGTCGGCATCTTCCGCATCGTTGCCGTGGTCGTGGGCTTTGCCGGCGCGCTGATCATCGTGCGGCCGGGCGGGCTGCCGCTTACCGGCGGGGTTTTGGCCTCGCTTGCCTCGTCGCTCGCCTATGCGATCTACATCGTGGTGACGCGCAAGGTGGCGCGCATCGATTCCACCGCGACCAGCATGGTCTATGTCGGGGCGACCGGGCTGGTGCTGACCAGCGCCGTGGGCTTTTTCTTCTGGCAGCCGATGGATGGGCGATCGCTGGCGATGGTGGCGGTGGTGATGGCGACGACCTGCGCCGGCCACGGGCTGATGATGAAGGCGCTGTCGATGGCGCCGGCCAGCGCCATCCAGCCGTTCAGCTATTTCTCGCTGCCCTGGGCGATCGTGCTCAGCGCCGTGGTTTTCGGCCACTTCATCGATCCGGTCTCGCTCATCGGCGCCGCGATCATCTGCGGGGCAGGGCTGACGGTGATGGCGCGCGAGCGGCGCAAGGGGATTGCGCAGGCGCCGACCGATACGCCGCTGCCCGGAAAAGAATAAGGCCGGCTCAGGGAGCCGGCCTTTCGTTCGTTACTGGCCGAGGCAGAAGTAGCCGTTGGGGCCGTTGTAGCAGAAGCTGGCGCCGCCATTGCCGCCGTAGCCCGGATAACCGTGGCCCGGGCGGTGATGCGGCGGGCGATGGTGCGGCGGGCGCGGCCAGTGATGCGGCGGCCGGTAGACGGGCGGGCGATAGACCGGCGGACGCACGATCACCGGAGGCGGCCGATAAACCGGAGGCGGCCGGTAGATGGGCGGGCGCTCATAGCCGCCGCCGTAATTATCGAGGAAGCTGGCCGAGACCCAGCCGTCGGGGCCGGGCTTTTCGACATAGCACCACGAGCCGCGGCACTGCTGAACATCGACGCGGTCGCCGGTGCGCAGCACGTCGAGGACGCCATAGCCCGTGCCCGGGCCCGAGCGGACGTTGACATTGCCGGTGGCGTAGGCCGTGGCCGCCTGCGCGATGCCGGCCGAAGCCGCGAGGCCGAGGGCGGCGATGCCGGCGGCGGCGGCAAGCTTGGTTGCGAACATCTGCAAAACTCCTTGCGTTCAGGATTGCGGCGATTGGTGAGCCGCAACTAACGCCCTTCGGCATGAACGCAGCCTGAATGATGAAGTTGCGAAATGTTCAGAAACAATCACCAGCCGCGATGCCCGAACGGCGGCGGGTTGATCGAGAACTGGAAGGGCGTGACGAAGGATTTCGCGGCCATGCCAACGAGATAGCCGGCGCGCACCCAGCCGCCGGCGAGCGGCGCGGGCACCATGTCGCCACCGAGCTGGCACCAGTTGCCGCTGCGCGTGCAATAGGAAAGCGTGACGCGCTGGTTCTTTTCCAGGGTGCCGATGCGCGGATAGGAAAAGCCCGGCCCCGCCTGCACGGCGACGCGTGCGCTGGCGCGCACGGTGGGCGGCGCGGCGAGAGCCGGCGCCAGGGCGGCGGCGGTCATGGCCAAAGCCAGCGGCAGAACGAAGTGCCAGTGCGCCATTCGCTTTTCCTTCCGATCTCCCTTATGTCGGCGCGCCCGGGCGCAGCGTCAAGGGCGTGCGCAAGCGCCGCCCGGCCTTTTGGCCTTACGGTGACACGGTGTGGGGCGATCTTCGCCTCGCTTGTTAGTCTATAAAAAGAGGCAAAGACCGCCCCACACGATCAGGATTTATCGCGCACGCCGCAAGCGACCCCCTTTTGAGGTTGGGGTTGGCACCGGCGGTTCGGAAGACTCCTAAGTCCACCTTGCCGCCGACACGTCCCGGCCGGTCCTCGGCATCCACGCGCAAGCCCAGGCGACCCCGAGCTCCCCGTCTTCCCGCCCGGCGCTTCGTCGGCACCGCGTGCTGTCGGCGGGAACGAGGCAAAGTATGGCACAGGCTTTCAGGGCGGGGATAAGTTTTTCGGAACGTTTGGCAGATCATCGAAATCGTCAAGCGGGTAGTCGTGTTCGATAACATCGAGAGCAAGCTCGGCTTGCTCGACTATGGCCAGAAGCTCCCGGTTGGTGAGCTGGGCGTCGGGCGCGAGGCGCGGCACGCCTTGGGAGACGGGGTGGCGCGAGCAGGCTCGATAAACGAACGCCAGGGCAGTGTTGACCTCGATAAGGGCAACGGCGCTCGCCTGGGCACTGGGTGCGCGCGCTTTGCTCATGCGCACTACATACATGGCTATCTCCATCTGGTCGCGGGCGAAGGAGTAGTTCATCTCAAACTTGGTGGGTCGTCGGTACTTCTTCATGGCGTATCTCCTGGGGCGGAGTATGCGCGCGATCGGAAGGGTGGGGATAAGTTCAGGAGACGAGGTAATGGGTGGAGTAGGTGCAGTTGAGAGGCATTTGCAACGGTATTGGCGGCGGCGGGGGAGAGGGGGAGTAGGTGAGGGGGCAGTGGGGAGCGGTTGCGGGAATGAGGAGAGGAGGGGGCGTGGGGCAGAGGGTGGGAGGAGATGGGGAGAGGAGAGGGGGAGAGGGAAGGGCGAAACCACGCCGAAGTGTCCCGCTCTCGAAGGGAGGGAGCTTGGGGTTTCCGCAGAAAAGCTGGGCCCCGGATCAAGTCCGGGGAGGACCCGTTGTTGGATGGAAGATGAAACTCGGAGATCGAGTTTTACTCGCATTTCCCCACTGCTCTCCCCGGCCTTGAGCCGGGACCTAGCTTGTTTGAATACCCCTCACCCGCCGCCCCTTCGGGGCACCCTCTCCCGCGAGGGGAGAGGGGAAGGGGGTGTGGCGAGATCGTGCTTCGGCTTCTCTCCTTGCGGGAGAGGGTGGCGGCGAAGCCGACGGATGGGGTTTTTGAGGTTTTCGCAAGAAAGCCGGGCCCCGGATCAAGTCCGGGGAGGATCCGTGGTTAGTTTGAAGATGGAAACTCGAACTCAGCGAGTGTCCTCTACCCTCAACAAATCCTCCCCGGACTTGATCCGGGGTCTATCTTGTTATCACCCACCCGGCGCTGCGCACTCTCCCGCCTGAGGGAAGAGGCGGATCAGTAGCGGATCGGGCGTTTGCGCTTGATCTCGGCGATGCGTTCGGTGTCGCCGGGACCGAGATGGCGGCCGCGTTCGAGGATTTCTAGCTGCCCTGCGAGCATAGCTCTCCGGGCCTTCTTGCCTCTGATCTTGCCACTGGCAAGATCAGCCGGTCTGCGACCGACCGGCGGCGAAGTCATCGTACGTCAAACCGAGTTCGTCGGCGCGGCGGACGCGCAGCATGGCGACGGCGTAGGACGCATCGAAAGCCTGTTTCTTCGCCGCCTTCCAATCGAAATAATTGCCGATACCGTCGCGACCCCAGGGCGGTGCGTCGTCGTCGAGCGGCGGCCCGCCATTGGAGAGAGGCGCCGTGCCGTCCGCGCGGGAAGAAGCGGCGGCCGGGCGATCCGGGTCGGCGGGACCGTCGGGATCGGAGGTGAACGGCAGCTCGGTCATGCAATGAGAATGGCGGCGAAGGACGCAGCTGTCCAACGCAGGTTGCCCCGTCGCCCGATAGCGGCGGCGAGGGTGAGATTGGGAAGGAGCGACAGTAGTGGATCGGCCGCTCGCGTTTCAATCTCGGTGATGCGCACTCGCTGTCGTCGGAACCGAAATGGTGGCTCGTCCACGGCTTTTAGCGTGTACTTGTAGCTCAGCTCTAGTCATGCCGTAAACAACGAAGGTTTATTGTCACGGAGACGGAAAGTTACAACTAGGCATGAAGAGATAGAATAACAGGACTAAGCCACCGCAGATCTCATTGAAATCGGCAGAGCTGCCGTTGCAAGCGGCCTATAATAGGCATCCCTCCAGACTGCGCGGTGTCGAGCAACCAGCGTTGTTTTATAAACTTCTGAAATTTCTGCGTTCTGTAGAACATTGAGCATAACTAAAAACTTTGAATGAGTGATTCCGGTGCTTCTGGATGGATTTGGGGAGCTGATGTACGGGCGAACGGAGATTGCCGCGCGTCTATCGACATTGAGCCGTTGATGGAAACGAAGCATCGATGTGGATTCTAGGTTTCCTGATCTATCAATAATCGATTCAAATATTGATCTCTGATCGCTATTAATAAATCGAGGATAAAGGCCGCCCACCAATCTTCCTAGAGTCTGATCGGTAGACCATTTAGTTCGCTGACGTTGAAGAAATTCCAATATCTCCTGAGGACTGCCATATTTAGATAGCAACCAGAGAGCGCTATAAATGCACCAAGACCCATTCTGTTCTAAATTGCCGACGATCCGATCAATAGCTGGCTTTGATGCCGGCCTAGAAGGTGTACGCATTTCAACAAGAGCAGACACAGCGGCGAGATAGGAGACGTCATCCACAATTTCGGGGAATTCCAGAAAAGCTTCAACAACTGACAGAGATTTCGCATCCAACGGGCGTGCGGCCAAATATGTTAGCACTGAATCGCGACAGGACGGTCGGCGTTTCAAAGTATCTAAAAGTATCGATCGGTGAATGCTCGCTCCTGATTGCCGCGCTAACGTGAGCATTCTTTTAAGAATTTTCTCTCCATGACCATCATCAAAATTACGACTGCGATACTTTTTCGTTATCATCGACTCGATTTTTGCCGCCGTGACATCGAGAGAAATTCCTGTTGTTCGCCGATGGGTGAGCTCAGCCTGAATTTGGTCAAGTTCTTGATGATCTGCAATGCGCAGAAATTTTCTTGCTTCCGATGCTTTTAAGATGCCCGTTTTTCCGGAATTTAATCGAACTTGACGGGTGTGCAATATTAAGTCGACATCTCTAATAATTTTTTTCGCTTCGGAAATTGTATCCACACCAAAATTTATATCATCCATGTATCGCGTGTAGTCTGTTCCCACCCTGTTAAAAGCGTGCTGATCCAGATCGAAAAGAAAGCTGTGGGCGAGCACTCTTGGCGCATCTAGATCAATTTGTGGTAGGCCAATATTTACTCTAGGCATATAATCTGGCTGCCATGTTAATCCTGACAGTGAGTAAATCAACAGATCGAGTATGATTTCTGGAACAGAGATACTAGACGAAAGTATATTTCTTAGCGCTTCGTATCCAATATGATCGTAATAATTTGCTATATCCGTAATTATCAGAAACTTCCGCCTCTGAGTGATGCTGAATAGATGATTTTGGAAATGAAGCCATGCGGCAAAACTTCCGTATTGATGTCGTTCGGTGGACGGAAAAGAAAATGAGTCGGGCTCAAAAAAAGCGTATTTTGTGGGGGTTTTGCCCCTGATTGCTGCAAAGAAACTGTCTGCTAATCTCTGTAGCACTATAGAGTCGTCGATTGATGGTAGAACGATTTGTCGACATAGACCCTTCGATTTTTCCTTGAGAAGACGGAGGGGTGGGGACGTTCTGTAGGACCCATTTGCTAGTTCTGCGTTCAGTCGCTCGCAATTGGCGTTAAGCGACAGATGGTAGTCGATGAACCCTACTGGATCTGGAACGTAGCGACCACGAAGTGCGTAGCGTACCTTGTTTCTCCACGTCTCGCGTAAGGTAACTACGGAGAATATTGCTTGGAGCTGGGGTTGTCTGTCGGGGAAACGGGGCGAGCTCAAATTGAAAAGCCAAGACAAAGTTTTTGGGGGATAGCATGACCACCTTGGATGCTGCAGCAAATTTACAGACCACAATGTGGAAGACAAGGGGTAGCCGATTTGCCGCGAGACAGAGGCTTCGTCGGGCAAACTATCTTTCAGCAATTTCCATTGTATCCCTCTCCATCTACGTAATTGTTGGTTCGATCATTCTCTTGGTTTTTAGTGATAATTTGTCTGACGGAACCGAGAAGTGGCTTAATATTTTGAATATTGGACTTTCGATATTCATTATCTCTTTTAGTTTGTTGGAGTCATCACGAGATTATCTGGGAGGAGCGGAGGCTATGAATCAATCTGCTCTACGGATAGGGAGAGTATATGGTAAGCTTAAAGCTATGGTTGATAGTGGCGATGTTAGCGAAGATATGTTGTCGAAATGTTCTGCAGAGTACACCGAAATACTGGATGAGATAACGCTCAATCACGAGGAAATTGATTTTATTTTATTTCGGGCAAGTCATCATAATGATTTTGGTGATTGGTGGTCGAAATTCTGGCCAATAAGAGTTGCTTCGAAGTTAATATTAGTTGTATATTTGACTTGGTTTTATTTGGTTGCTATATTCATGGTGCCTATTTTGGCTTTCATTTTTGCTCCCAAATTTTTTTCGGGAATATAGTAGGTAGTTAAATTTCGGGCTTTGGATGTCAGCGAGATAGGTTGGTTGCCGTATTGCTCGACATGTCTAGCACTATGAAACCAGACTATGGGTGTTACCAAGAGGTGGCGTGACCTTGTACAGGTAGAATGCTGGTCGTATTGCGGCCTCGCCCGAACGACATCGGCGCCCCTCATCCAGCGCTGCGTGTCACCAGGCCACTCAATAACTTTTATGGCCTTCTTGCACTGACCAGTTGCGAAGTTTCACGAGAGAGAAGGAGAGCTGGGAGAGATCGGTGATTAGCTTACCTCTCCCTCCAACGTATCCAGTTCCATATCCTTCAGCCGCTTGATCTCGTCCCTGAGCCTTGCTGCCTTTTCGAATTCCAGGTTGGTGGCGGCTTCGCGCATTTGGGTTTCTAGGTCCTTGATGACCGCGGCGAGGTTTTCGCCGACGGCGAGGCGTTCCTTGCCGTCCTTGCCCTTGCCGATCGAAACCGTGACGTGGTCGCGTTCGTAGACGCTTTCGACGATGTCGTGGATGTTGGACCTGACCGATTGCGGGGTGATGCCGTGTTCTTCGTTGTAGGCGAGCTGCTTTTCGCGGCGGCGGTTGGTTTCGGCGAGGGCGCGCTCCATCGAGCCGGTGACGTTATCTGCGTAAAGGATGACCTTGCCGTCGACGTTGCGGGCGGCGCGGCCGATGGTCTGGATCAGTGAGGTTTCGCTGCGCAAAAAGCCTTCCTTGTCGGCATCGAGGATGGCGACGAGGCCGCATTCCGGGATGTCGAGGCCTTCGCGCAGCAGGTTGATGCCGACCAGCACGTCGAAGGCGCCGAGGCGGAGGTCGCGGATGATCTCGATGCGCTCCAGCGTATCGATGTCGGAGTGCATGTAGCGGACCTTGATGCCCTGCTCGTGCATGTATTCGGTCAGGTCCTCGGCCATCTTCTTGGTGAGGACGGTGAGGAGCGTGCGATAGCCCTTGGCCGCGACCTGGCGCACCTCGTCGATGACGTCGTCGACCTGGGCCTTGGCCGGGCGTATCTCGACCGGGGGATCGACGAGGCCGGTCGGGCGGATGACCTGTTCGGCGAAGACGCCGCCGGTCTGCTCCATTTCCCACGAGCCGGGCGTGGCCGAGACATAGACAGATTGCGGGCGCATGGCGTTCCATTCCTCGAAGCGCAGGGGACGATTGTCCATGCAGGAGGGGAGGCGGAAGCCGTATTCGGCGAGGGTGGCCTTGCGCCGCAAGTCGCCGCGATACATGGCGCCGAGCTGGCCGATGGTGACGTGGCTCTCGTCGACGAAGACGAGGGCGTTGTCGGGCAGGTATTCGAAGAGCGTCGGCGGCGGCTCGCCGGGCTTGCGGCCGGAGAAATAGCGCGAATAGTTCTCGATGCCGGCGCACGAGCCGGTGGCTTCCATCATTTCGAGATCGAACAGGCAACGCTGTTCGAGGCGCTGGGCTTCGAGGAAGCGGCCGGCGCCATTGAGCTCCTGCAGGCGGGCAGCGAGCTCCATTTTGATCAGCTTCAGCGCCTGGTTCATGGTGGCGCGCGGCGTCACGTAGTGCGAATTGGCGAAGACGCGCACGAAGGTGAGGTCGGCGGATTTCTTGCCGGTCAGCGGATCGAACTCGGAGATCCCTTCGACCTCGTTGCCGAAGAGCGTGACGCGCCAGGCGGCGGCTTCGTAGTGGGCGGGGAAGATGTCGATCGTGTCGCCGCGGACGCGGAACGTGCCGCGGACGAACCCGGTGTCGCCGCGCTTGTACTGCAGGGCGACGAGCTGGGCGAGCAGCTGGCGCTGGTCGATCTTCTGGCCCTTCTGGATGTCGACGGTCATGGCCGTGTAGTCCTCGACCGAGCCGATACCGTAGATGCAGGAGACCGAGGCGACGATGATGACGTCGTCGCGTTCGAGCAGGGCGCGCGTGGCGGCGTGGCGCATGCGGTCGATCTGCTCGTTGATGGTGGACTCTTTCTCGATATAGGTGTCGGTGCGCGGAACGTAGGCCTCGGGCTGGTAGTAGTCGTAGTAGGAGACGAAGTATTCGACGGCGTTTTCGGGGAAGAAGTTCTTGAACTCGCCGTAGAGCTGGGCGGCCAGCGTCTTGTTGGGCGCCAGGATGAGGGCCGGACGGTTGGTGCGGGCGATGACCTGCGCCATCGTGTAGGTCTTGCCCGAGCCGGTGACGCCGAGCAGGACCTGGTCGGTCTCGCCGTTATTGGCGGCCTCGACGAGCTCGGCGATGGCGGTGGGCTGGTCGCCCTGCGGCGTGTAGGGCGTGACGAGCTTGAACGGAATGCCGCCCTCGCGCTTGTCGGGGCGCTCGGGCCGGTGCGGCACCCAGGGGGCGGAGCCTTCCACCTCCTTGCGGCCGTTGAGGATGATCTCTTCCAGCGCGCGGACAGTGGCGGAGATGCCGACGGTCTGGGCGGAAGCGAGATTTTTGCCGTCGCCGCTGTGGAGTTTCGACTTGCGGGCGCCGGCGCTCGTATTTTCGCTCGGTACGCTACGCGCCGCGGAGGAAGGCACATGGCCGAAGCCGGCCTGCGGGGTCTCCGAAAAGCCGTCGAGATTGGTCGGGCGGACGACGGAATTGGCCTTGGACTTCGGAGCCTTCAGCGCCATGCCGGTCTTGGTGTCGCGCTTCGACTGCGTGGTGCGGCGCTTTTCGAGCGGGGTAAGCGGTTCGGCGGCTGCGGCAGCCTCGCGATCGAGCCGGCGCTTGTTGCGCAGGCGCTCCTGCGGCAGGGGTTTGGACGCAGCGATGTCCTCGGCCTTCTCGATCTCGCCGAGGAAGTCGTCGATGGAGAACTCAGCTTTGGCGGGGCGGGCGGATTTGCGATCGGCAGCCATGGGTCACAAGCAGGAATTGGAGTTGACGGACGGGCACGAGTACGCCCGAACCTAGACATAGATAGGAACTGTGTCAGAACCTGTCAGCAGGGAGCAAACACTAGCACCCTGCGAACGGAAAGTGAACAGCCGGTCCCCCTCATCCGTCGGCTTCGCCGCCACCTTCTCCCGCAAGGGGAGAAGGAAGAAGAAGGTCAGGCGCGGTGCATGGCGGCGGTGACGGCCTCGGCGAGCGCCTTCTGCGAGAACGGTTTGTTGAGCCGGGGCAGGTCGGTGGCGGAGCCGGGCGGCATTTCGGCATAGCCGGTGGCAAGGATCACCGGCAGCGACGGCCATTTCTCGCGGATGGCGGCGGCCAACTGGCTGCCGGTCATGCCGGGCATGGCGTGGTCGGAAATGACGAGGTCGATGGGTTGGCCCGATTCGAGGACCTTCAGGGCCGCGGCGCCGCCGGAGGCTTCCTGCACGGCATGGCCGAGATCTTCCAGCATCATCGCGGTGTTCATGAGGACGAGGAAATCGTCATCCACCGCAAGGACCGAGAGCTTGCGGGCGGCCGGGGCCGGCGTGGCTTCGGGGGCAGGGCTGGGCGCCCTGGCCTTGGCGCCGTTGCTGGTGGGCAGCCAGAGTTCGGCGGTGGTGCCGACGCCCGGCGTGCTGACGAGGGTCAGCTTGCCCCCGGATTGAGCGGCAAGGCCGTGGACCATCGAAAGGCCGAGGCCGGAGCCCTTGCCGACGCCCTTCGTGGTGAAGAAGGGCTCGGCGGCGCGGGCGAGGGTTTCGGCATCCATGCCTTCGCCGGTATCGGTGACGGCGACGCGGATATAGGTGCCGGCAGGCAGGTCGAGCGAGTTGTCATTGTCGAGCGTTTCGGCACGTGCCGAAATGCCGATGACACCGCCGTCGGGCATGGCGTCGCGGGCATTGACGCAGAGGTTGAGCAGCGCCGTTTCGAACTGGCTGGTGTCGGTGACGGCGGCCGGCAGGCCGGCTTCGAAGTGCGTTTCGATGGCCGTGGAGGGACCGAGCGAGGGACGCAGCAGATCGGCAAGGCCCTCGACCGAACGCTTCACGTCGATGACGTCGGATTTCAGCGGCTGGCGCCGGGCAAAAGCGAGCAGGCGCTGGGTCAGCGTGGCGCCGCGCTCGGCGCCGAGCATGGCATTGTCGATGAGCTTGGTGGTGCGCGGATCGTCGGGCAGGTGCTTGCGCAGCAGTTCCAGGCTCGAAAGGATGGCGGTCAGCAGGTTGTTGAAGTCGTGGGCGACGCCGCCGGTAAGCTGGCCAACGGCTTCCATCTTCTGCGATTGCAGCAATTGCTCGCGCGCCTGCTCAAGGGCGATCTGGGCATTGCGGCGCTCGGTGATGTCGCGGGTGATCTTGGCGAAGCCGACAAGCCGGCCGTCCTCGGCGCGGATGGCATCGACGACGACGCTGGCCCAGAAGCGCGTGCCGTCCTTGCGGACACGCCAGCCCTCGGACTCATAGCGTCCCTCGCGCTCTGCAGCTGCAAGGGCGCGGCGCGGCAGGCCGGCGGCACGGTCTTCTTCGGTATAGAAGCGCCCGAAATGCTGGCCGATGATCTCGGCGCTGCTATAACCCTTGAGGCGTCGGGCGCCGGGGTTCCAACTGGTGATATGGCCAGTCGAATCAAGCATATAGATGGCATAGTCGCTGATGGCTTCGATAAGCAGCCGATAGCGCCCCTCCTCACTGAGGGATGCCTCGAAACGGTCTGCCTTCTCCATTTGTGCTTTCCTGCTACTGCCCCGCCATCGAACGCGGTTGTCGTAATTTGGTTCCATTAATGTTGTGTCTTGGCGGCAAGTGGAGCGCAAGGCAGGAGAAGCCAATCATGCTCAGAAACGCAAATCTCGGCCTCGCGCTATTGCTGGAACTTTCCATGCTGCTGGCGCTGGCGCTGTGGGCGGAGAGTCTTGCGGGCATGGACCTGCTGATGCGGGGCGGTATCGCGGTGATGGTGGTGGGCGCCGCCATGACGCTGTGGGCGGTGTGGGGCGCACCGCGTTCGGAGCGGCGCCTGGTCGGGCCGGCGCTGCTAATGTTCAAGATCGGCATGTTCGGCATTGCCGTCCTGGCCCTGTGGGCGGCCGGGTTCGGCTGGTGGGCGGCCTTGTTTTCGGTGCTGGTGGCAATGAACCTGGCGCTGGCGCAGGTCTGGGGACAGGAATAGCGCCTTCCATACAAGTTTTTCCAGCCGCCCTCTTTCGCGCGGCAAGCGGACGGGGTTAAGCTCGACGCCTCATCCTGTTGCGTCATCTCTGCAATTCGCCGGTTTGCTCGAAGCGCTCCGCAACGGGATCGCTTGTTCGAGAAAGAAGGATTTTTGAGGATGCAGTATCGCAGGCTGGGCAATAGCGGCGCGGTGGTGACGGCATGGTGCCTGGGCACGATGACCTTTGGTGCGGAGGCCGACGAGGCGACGTCGCACAAGATCATCGATACCTATGTCGCAGCCGGCGGCAATTTCATCGATACGGCAGACGTCTATGCCGGCGGCAAGAGCGAGGAAATCATCGGCCGCTGGCTGAAGGCGCATCCTGCCGAAGCGCAGCAGGTGGTCCTCGCCACCAAGGGGCGCTTTCCCATGGGCAATGGGCCGAACGACCTCGGCCTGTCGCGGCGGCATCTCAACCAGGCGCTGGAGGCTTCGCTGAAGCGGCTGGACGTCGAGCACGTCGATCTCTACCAGATGCACGCCTGGGACGCGCTGACGCCGATCGAGGAGACGCTGCGCTTTCTCGATGATGCCGTGGCAAGCGGCAAGATCAGCTATTTCGGCTTTTCCAACTTCCTCGGCTGGCACGTAACCAAGGCGGTGCATGTCGCGCGGGCGCAGGGCTTTGCGGCGCCGGTGACGCTGCAGCCGCAATATAACCTGCTGGTGCGCGACATCGAGCATGAAGTGGTGCCGGCGTGCCTCGATGCCGGCATGGGTATCCTGCCGTGGTCGCCGCTTGGCGGCGGCTGGCTGACCGGCAAATACAAGCGCGACACGATGCCGACGGGCGCCACGCGCCTGGGCGAGAACCCGAACCGCGGCAGCGAATCCTATGCGCCGCGCAATGCCCGCGAGAAGACCTGGGGGATCATTGCGGCCGTCGAGGAGATCGCGGCGGAACGTGAGGTCAGCATGGCGCAGGTGGCACTGGCCTGGGTTGCGGCGCAGCCGGCGGTGACGTCGGTCATCCTCGGTGCGCGCACGGTCGAACAGCTCAGCGACAATCTCGGCGCCGACGAACTGGTGCTGACAGCGACGGAGCTGGAAAAGCTGGGCACGGCGAGCGCGCCGGACGTGGCGCCGTATCCCTATGGCGAAGGCGGACGTAAGCAGCGCAACCGCAAGATCGAGGGCGGACGGTAGGGGGGCTTCGAGTCTTTCTTTGTTCACCCCTCACCCGGCGCTAGCGCGCCGACCTCTCCCCTCAGGGGAGAGGTGTGAGAGATCGAGTGCGCTGCCAAGATGGGCCCCGGACTAAATCCGGGGAGGACGGGTTGAGGGATGGAGCGGGATCGATAGATCCTGCTCTACTCGATCTCTCAATGCACGTGGAGCGAGGAGATGCTCTTGGTCAGGTACGGGCCGAGATAGGCTTTGCTCGCGACGATGCGCTCGCAATAGCTGGAGAAGTCGAAATCGCGGCAGACGGTGACCGAAACGTCGCCCGAGAGCTGGATGGAGGCGATGGTGTTGTCGGCGCCGGTGAGCGCGAGGTCGTTCACGACATAGCCGGGACCGACGCAGCTGGAGCTGCCGGTAAAGTTGGTGCCGGTATAGAAGCACACCGTGCCGGGGCCGCCCGAGGGGATCGACGGAACGCCGTTGGTGAAGGTGTTGCCGGGGAACTGGCCGAAGCTCAGCTTGCTTTCGCCGACCCAGCCGAGACCGGCATTAGTCTTGATCTGGCACCAGCCCTGGGTGCAGCGATAAACGAGAATCCTGATCTTGCCGTCGACATTGCCGACAAGGCCGTATTCGCCGCCCGGGCCGGCGCGCATGGCCAGCGCCTTGTTGGTCCAGGCCGGAGTGCCATAGAGCGCGGCATCGGCGGTGCCGACGGAAAGCAGCCCGAAAGCGATGCCGACGAGACCGAAGAGCCAAGTGCGTAACGAAAAAGCGCGCATTGCCGAATCCTCAAGCCGTTAGTTGCAGTTAAGCTAACGCCAGCACAGCGGGCTTGGAAGCCGGAAAATCCGCGCAACGAAAAAGGCGCTGCCGGAGCAGCGCCTTTGAGGAAGCGTTTTCCGCGATCAGTCGACGCTGATTGAGGAGATGTAGTCGCCGAAGCGGCCGAGATTGCGGCTGCCGCTGGTGTAGATGCGGCACTGGCCCCGGAAGTTCGGCTCGGTGCAGACGCGGATGCGCAGACCGTCGCGGTTCTCGATGGAGCCGACTTGCTGCCAGCGGCCCAGGCGGCGCATGGAATCACCTTCGTCGATGCAGAAGCTGTCGCCGCGATAGTTGGCGTTTTCAAAGAAGCATGCCTCGGCCTGCTGCGGCGGCGGGAACGGCGGACGCGGGCCGGGGCCCGGGAAGGGCGGGCGCGGACCCGGACGGGGCGGCGGATTGTTACCGATGCCGATGGAAATGCCCGGGATCTGGATGTTGACGCCGCCGCCATTGACGGGGCCGAGGTTCTGCGTGCCGCCGCCGCGTATGTCGAGATAGCTCGACGACACCCAGCCGTCGGGGCCGCGACCACCGATCTCACACCACGAGCCGGCGCACTGGCGGACATCGACAAAGGCGCCGGAGGTGAGCACGCCGACGACGCCATAATTCGTGCCGGGGCCGGAGCGCACGTTGACGTTGGCCGTGGCGACAGCCGGAGCGGCCGAGGCAGCGGCCGGCAACAGAACCACGGCAGCGGTTGCGGCAATTGCAACGCCGGTGGCGATGTTCAGCAAGAACTTGCGAGTCCTGCGTTTCATGGAACGCTCCTCAGTCATCGAATGATCTTTCATCGGCTGTTAAAACGGAGAGGAAATTCGTTGGTTCCGCAGGCAATTGCGTATCCCCCCGAACCCGTTGCGAAAAAAGCACGTGCCAAATGAACGGTGGCTGAACGAGGGGTTCAGCCAGCCTCCACGATACGCCGTTTGCGGCCATCGTCGTCGAGCGCGACGTAGATGAAGCGGCCATCCGTGACCTTGACGCGGTCGCCGACGCGATTGCGGCGGGCCCAGGCTTCGATGGCGACGGTGACCGAGGTGGTGCCGATGCGTTCGACGCGCGTATAAACGCAGAGGATGTCGCCGACCTTCACCGGAGCGATGAAGGTCATCGCCTCGACAGCGACGGTGACGACGCGGCCGCCGACGCGTTCGACGGCGGCGATGGCGCCGGCAATATCCATCTGGCTCATCACCCAGCCGCCGAAGATGTCGCCAGCGGGATTGGTGTCGGCCGGCATGGCGAGGGCGCGGATGGTGAGCGTGCCCTGCGGCTCGGGGGTTGCGTCGGTGATCATGGCTTGGGTGCGGGCCAGCGGCCCATCTCCTCTTCCCAGTGGCGGCGGCAGAGGGAAACATAAACCGCCTTTTCAATCGACACCTGTTCGCCGGCGGTGAGCACGCGCCCGCCGGCATCCTGGCGCACGACCATGGTGGCCTTGGCGCCGCAATGGCAGATGGTACGCACTTCGCGCAGCACGTCGGCGACGGCGAGCAGTTCGGACGAGCCGGGGAACAGCTTGCCCTGGAAATCGGTGCGAAGGCCGAAGCACATCACAGGGATCTTCAGGCGATCGGCAACACGGGCGAGCTGCCAGACCTGGTCGGGCGTGAGGAACTGCGCTTCATCGACGAAAACGCAGCTCAGCGGCTTTTCGCGGTGGGCGCGGTCGACCCACGCGAGGAGATCATCGCTTTCGGAATAGAGTTCGGCGGGCGCGCTGACACCGAGGCGCGAGCGGATTTCGCCGTGGTCGTATTCGGCATAGAGGGCCGAGGTGAACAGCAGCGTATGCATGCCGCGCTCACGGTAGTTGTAGGATGCCTGCAGCAAGATGGTGGACTTGCCGGCATTCATGGTGGAATAGCAGAAGTAGAGTTTGGCCATGGCGCCCTGGAACGGTTGCATCCGTTTTGCCGCACGCCGGTGCGGGGTGCCACGGGGAAAGCCGAAATATCAACGGCAAAAAAAGAGGCCGCCGGGCGAGGGCGGCCAGATGCCGGGGCAGGACCCGGCGAACGCGGTTGCGGGGCCGCGCTCGGCCGCGGCCCTGGCGTAGGGGGGAGGGCGCGGCGCCGGACTCGCGGGGAGCGAGCCGGAACGGAGGCACGCTAACGGTGTTACATGACATGCCGGTGACGGATGGCTTTTCACAAAGCCGACATGATCGTTACCTAACCAGAAGGCTCCCGCGGGGCGCAAAGGACACGACGATGAGCAAGCTTTTCAAGATGCCCCTGGTGCTGGCCCTGACGGCAGCGATGGCGCCGCCGGCGCTGGCAGCGTCACCCGAAGGGGTGTGGCAAACGACGACCGGCGAGTCGCGCTACCGGGTAGAGATGTGCGGCGACGGCACGCAGCTCTGCGCCAAGCTGGTGTGGCTGAGCGATTCCCCGGTCAACAACGGCAGCGAGCAGTATCTCAATACCTACCTGATCGAGAACGCGAACAAGATCGCCGACAACAAGTGGTCGGGGCAGGTGCATGCCAAGGGGCAGACGCTGAGCGGCACGGTGACGCTGCGCGATGCCGATACGATCGACCTCCAGGGCTGCATGCTGGTTGTGTTCTGCAAGAGCTTCGTGCTGAAGCGGCACGAATAGTCAGCGCGGCAATGTGATCGTGGCGCGGAGGCCGCCGAGTTCGCTGTCGCCGAGGGTGAGCGTGCCGTTATGGGCTGCAACGACGCCGGAGGCGATGGCGAGGCCCAGTCCGAACCCATCGTGATCGCTGCCGCGGGCAGCATCGCCGCGCACGAACGGCTGCAGCATGGACTGTCGCTCGGCGGGAGGGATGCCGGGCCCGTCGTCGTCGACATCGATGCGCAGGTCTGACTTGCCGGCAACGAGCCGGATACGGGCCTTGCTGCCGAAGCGCAGGGCATTTTCCACGAGATTGTCGATGGCGCGGCGCATGTCGTCGGCGCGCAGCACGGCCGGGCAGCGATCGGGGCCGGCATAGGCGACGTCACGGCCGGTATCGGCGAAATCGTCGGCGATGGTCATCAGCAAAACGGCGAGATCGGTGCGTTCGGGCGCAGCGGGTGCGCGCTGCTCGCGCAAGAGGCCGAGGACGGAATCGATCATGGCCGTCATCTGGTCGAGGTCGCGCAGCATGGCGGTGCGGGTGTCGGCATCCTCGACGAATTCCGAGCGCAGGCGCAGGCGGGTGACGGGCGTGCGGAGGTCGTGGCTGACGGCCGTCAGCATGAGCGTGCGGTTGCGCACGAGAGTGGCGATGCGGTCGCGCATGCGGTTGAGGGCGGCGGCGACGGTGGCGATCTCGGTGGGGCCGGTCTCGGGCAGCGGGGCGAGGTCGCCTTCCGGGCTGAATTCGGCGACGACGCGGGCGAAGTTCCTGAGGCGCATGGAGAGGACGCGCGTGGCCCAGACGAGCAGGGCGATGCCGCCGATGGCGGCAAATAGCACGATGTTGAGGCGCGGATTGAGCGGCGGCGACGGCGGCGGGCCGAAGGGCAGTTGCGCCTGCAGCACGCTGCCATCGGGCAGGGTGATGTAGATGGGGCGGGGCGTATCGGGATCGCCCTGGCGGGGATCGATGGCGACATCGAAACCGGCGCCGAGGTCGCGCTGGATGAAGCCCGGCCCCGGACGGGCCTCGCCGGGAGGCGTGGAGGCGACGGCCTGGTCGATGAGCTGGATATCGATATCCGGGTTGGAGCGATTGGCAGCATCGAGGATCACCTGCCGTTCAGCGGGAGCCTCGGTGCTGGCGACCATGCGGATGACCGCGGCAATGGCGCGGGCCTGGGCGCGCAGGTTGTCGTCGAGCGGCTCGCGCTGCGAATCGGCGATGGAGACGAGGGCGAGCGTGATCGCCTGGCTGACGATGAGCGTGGCGAGCAGCAACAGCACGACCTGGCCGCCGATGCCGCGCGGGACCAGGGCGGCCAGCCAGGCTTTCATTGCGCGGCGACGTCCGGTGCGAAACAATAGCCCGACGAGCGCACGGTCAGCAGCAGTTCGGGATCGCGCGGGTCTTTTTCGAGCTTCTGGCGGAGCCGCGAAACGAGAATGTCGACGCTACGGCCGGACGAGCCCGCTTCGTGACCCTGCGTCATATCGATGATCTCCTCGCGGCCGAGGACGCGCCCGGGCTGCTCGCAGAAGACCTGCAGGAGGTCGAATTCGGCGCTGGTGAGGGTGATGCGCTGGCCGGCAGGATCGTGCAGGCGCCGACCCTGCACATCGAGGTGCCAGCCGGAAAAGCGATAGGATTTGACGGTGCGTACCGGCGTGCGCGGCTGCGAGGTGCGGCGGCGCAGCACGGCGCGGATGCGCGCCAGCAGTTCGCGCGGATTGAACGGCTTGCCGAGGTAATCGTCGGCACCGGTATCGAGGCCGATGATGCGCTCCATCTCCTCGCTGAGCGCGGTGACGAGTATGATCGGGATGTCGGAGACGGCGCGCAGGCGCTTGCAGATGGCAAGCCCATCCTCGCCCGGCAGCATACGATCGAGAACGAGAAGGTCGATCTTACTGTCGCGCAGGACCTTGTCCATCTCGCGCCCATTGGTGGCGATGGAAACGCGAATGGAGTTGAGCGCAAGGAATTTGGCGACGAGATCGCGAATTTGCCGATCATCTTCGACGACGAGAACGTGCGGCGCTTTCATGTGCATTCAACTAGCGCGACATGGCGGCTTTGATAAGTGGAGAATTGTTTCAGGAGATTTCCGCAGGCTTGGCGGCCCGGCGGTTGAGGGCAGGCACGGCCTCGACCATGACGATGGCGATAAACAGGACGGCAGCGCCGGCATAGCCGATGGGCGGCAGGCGCTCGCCGAGGAGCAGGGCGCCGCCCAAGGCTGCGAACAGCGTTTCGAGCGACTGGATGATCGCCGCATTGGCCGGCGGCACGTATTGCTGGGCCACGGCCTGGAAAGTGAAGGCCAGGGCCGTGGAGAGCACGGCGGCATAGGCCAGTTCGACCCAGCCAGCGGCAATGCCGGCAAAAGTCGGCGTTTCGAGCACGAAGGCGCCGAGCATCGACAGGATGCCGGTGATGAGGAAGCAGGTGCAGGAGACGACGATCGGCAGGCGCGTGCGGCTGGCAATGATGCCGAGCATGACGATCTGCACCGCCCAGAACACGGCGCTGACAATGACCAGCAAGTCGCCGGAATTGAAGCGATCGAGTCCGCCGCCATTGAGGTAATAGAGCCCGATGACAGCGAGCGGGGCGCAGAGCCAGACGATCGGGTGCGGCTTGTGGCGCATGAAGACGAGGCCGATCAGCGGCGCGAAGACGACGTAAAGACCGGTGAGGAAGCCGCTATTGGTGACCGTGGTGATGACGACGCCCAGTTGCTGCAGCCACGTGCCGAGAAAGAAGACGAGGCCGAGCGCAACGATGGCCCAGATATCGCGGCGGCTGAGGGGCCTGGCGCGGCGGCTGTACTCGTTGAGCGCCAGCGGCAGGACGAGCAGGCCGCCGATGATGAAGCGCACGCCGATGAAGGTGAGCGGCCCCATCGACTCCATGGCGGTCTTCTGGGCGACGAAGGCCAGACCCCAGAAGAGGGCCGTCATCGTCAGCATGAGGATCGCAATGCCGCGGGACATCGATCAGGCGATCTCGGCGTCGAGGGCGGCGATGAGACGGGAAATATCCTCGGGCGAGGTGTAGTGGACAAAGGACAGCCGCAACACGCCGTGAGCCGGTGCGATGCCGAGCGCTTCGAGCAGCCGGAAGGCATAGAAGTGCCCGCCACCCGCCATGATGCCGTGGTCGGCAAGACGCGCGGCGACGACCGCTCCGGGTTCTTCGAGCGCCAGCGATATCGTCGGGGCGCGGTGAGCCGGATCGGACGGGCCGATGAGGCGCAGCTTGTTGCGGCCCCTGAGGTAATCGAGCAGCGGGGCGATGAGCGCCGTTTCCTGGGCGCGCATAGCGGAATTGGCGCGACGGAAGGGATCGGCGCCTTCGGTATCGGGGCCGGCGATGGCGGCGACGGTTTCGAGGTAATCGGCAACGCCGGCGCAAGCGGCGATCTGGGCGTGATCGGGACCGGCCGGCGTCAGCCGGTAGCGCGGCTTGGCGTCGTTGAAGAAATGGCCCTGATTGGGCAATTGGGCGGCCAGTTCGGGCCGCACTGCCATGACGCCCTGGTGGGGCCCATAGGTCTTGTAGGCCGAGAAAAGGTAGACGTCGCAGCCGAGCGCTGCGAGATCGGGCAGGCCGTGCGGCGCATAGGAAACGCCATCGATGACGGCGATCGCGCCTACATCGTGGGCGCGCGCGGAAATGTCGGCGACGGGATTGATCTCGCCGACGATGTTGGAGCAGTGCGGCGCGGCAACGATGCGGACTTTGGAATCGAGGAGCTCTTCGAGGTCGGTAATATCGAGCCGGCCGCTCGATGGATCGACGCGCCATTCGCGGATTTCGACGCCCTGGGCAGCAAGGCGCCGCCAGGCGCCGGTATTGGCCTCGTGGTCCTGGTTGGTGACGACGACGGCGTCGCCGGACTTCAGCCAGCCGGCAAAAGCATGGCCGAGGACATAGGTATTGGCCGATGTCGACGGGCCGAAATGAATCCAGTCGGCGGTGACGTTGAGGGCGCCGGCGATGCGCTCGTAGGCGAGGTCCATGGCTTCGCCGGCCGCGATCGAGGCGGGATGAACGCCATAGGGCTGCACCTTGGTCGCGCGATAATAGTGCTCCAGCTGGTCGAGAACGGCGCGCGCCGTGTAGGAACCGCCGGCATTTTCAAAGAAGGCCTGGTCCGTTAGGGACGGCTCGGAAAAAGCCGGGAATTCGGCGCGGATGCGGGCGGTATCGAGCGGGAGCGACAAGGGTTATGGCCTCTGAAGAGAAAGGCCGATTGGTAGCGGTTTGGCGGAGGGCTAGCAACCCGCACGGCACCACGGAATTAAAGAAACCCCGGTGGGAGACCGGGGTTTCAGGAACAGCGCCGATGCGGCAATCATGGGGGTAAGATTATCGGCGTCGTTCCGTTCGTTAGCCCTGCACGCTGGTGGGCTCGGCAGGCGTATCGGGGGTGGCCGGCGCTTGCGGTGCCGCCGTGTTCTGCATGTCCGTGCCCCGCTGGCCGCGCATCGGCCGGTGCGGTGCGAGCTTGGCTTTCTGGGCATCGTCGAGGCTGCCGATGAAGGCCTCGAACTTGGGCATCACGGTATTGAGGGCATCGACATGCGCGCTCTCGATGGCGATGCGCGCCTTGTAGGCGGCGAGGGGATCCGGCGTTGCGCCCTTCTGTGGCAGCGCCGAGGTGCAGGTGTCGGCGAAATCCTTCTGGGCATCGAGAGCCGCTGTCCTGAGGTCATCGAAGAGCGGCTTTTGCGCATCGGTGAGATCGACGCGATAGGAGAGGCGCACGAAGGCGATCTCGAGCGCCTCGGAGCCGCGCGGCGAGCAGGCGATGTTGACGAGACCGCCCATGCCCATCCGGCCCATGCCGGGGCGGGCCAGGTGGTGGCGGAAGCCCGGGCCGTTCATGCCGGGGCGCTGGCCGAAGCCGGGGTGGTTCTTGCCGCCATCGAACTGATGGTGGCGAACCGGCGGCTGCGGCTGTGTGGGAGAGGCATCCTGGGCGAAGGCTGCGGGCACGGCGGCCGTTAGGCCGATGGTGCCGGCGACGAGCGCGACAAGAGCGGTCCTGGGGAGCGTGTTCATATGTCGTTTCCTTGCATGGGAGTGATTGGAGATCACGACAAGGAGAGTAGGCGCGGCAATCTATCCGGCGCATTTCGGCGGCATGAACGTTTGGTAGGGATGGTAAGGTGGGAAGGTGAGTGTGGGTTCGAGCACTGATAAATCCTGCTCGATTTCACCCCCTCCCCAACCCTCCCCGCAAGGGGGAGGGTGTTCATCGAGGCTGGTGCTCTATTGTTTTCTACGCCACGCCCGAGGCGATGTAGTCGCGCAGGTCCGAGGCTTCCTGTTCTGCTTCCTCGATCTTGCGCTTGACGACGTCGCCGATGGAGACGATGCCGACGAGGTCGCCGTCTTCCATCACCGGTATGTGGCGGACGCGGAACGTGGTCATGCGTTCCATGACGATGGCGACGGTGGTGTCGCGGCTGCAGGTGATGACGCTGCTGCTCATGCATTCGGACACGGAGCGGGCCAGGGCCCTGACGGGATCGCCGCCAAGCTGGCGGACGACGTCGCGTTCGGACAGGATGCCGACGACAAGGCCGCTTTCGTCGGTCACCACGACAGCGCCGATATTGTTGGCGTTGAGAATATCAATTGCTTCGGAAATGCTGGCGGTGGCTGGTACCGTATAGACCAGTGTGCCCTTGGCCTGCAGGATATGGTCGACAAGCATTGTCCTCTCCTCCTGTTCGCCACCAGGAGCCCGGCAGGAAGGACAGCCGGGCGAGTCTGGCCGGCAATTCGATGTCGCCAGTGTGCGTCAGAGGAGGAAACGCGGCAATAGGCCGTTGGTTGACCTAAAGAAACGGCCGGCGCGAAGGCCGGCCGAGTGATTGGGAGGTCACAAAGGGGAGATCAACCCTCGCCGCGACCCGGTGCCCATTGGCTGATGCGGCGAACCTGGGGCGCGGGATCGAGCGGCGCAGCGCCGCGCCAGGCGGCGTGGGCGGCTTCGGCGAGGAGTGCGATGAGCAGAAGAGCGAGCGGCACGAGGAAGACTGCCACTTCGGTTTCGACGCCACCCGGCAGCACCAGGGAGGGACGGAGACTGCCGACGACAGCGAGAACAGCGGTGACAGCTACGGCGAAGGCCGAGGCAAGGTAGTAAACCTTGAAACTTTTCGGCCGGTTCCGCGTAGATTCCTTCATGGCAGGCTCTCCCAACATCGCGGGGACGACTCTGCGCACCGGAATGTGGGCGGATTTTGCAGCCTATTGGGAAAAGCGGGTACTATTTTGAGGCATGACTAAGGCAGACGGCCGGGATTGCTCCTGAACCGCCGGCCTTTTCGCACAGGAGGCGAGTATGCGGTTGCGGATGATTTTACTGGCTATCGGCTTGCTGACGATGCCTGTTTCGACGCTGACGGTACTGCCGGCCTCAGCCCAGGAAGCGGCCAAACCGGAAGTCGCCTGGCAATCGGCCATTACCAGCCAGATCGAGGCGTTCCGCGGCGCCGACGGCGCAACGGCACTGAAATATGCGGGTGAGGGGTTCCGGGACCAGTTCAGCGATCCCCAGGAATTCCTGATGGCGATCACGCAGATGGGCTACGAGCCGCTGGTGCATTCGCGCTCGCACAGCTTCGGCAAGTTCGAGCAGTTCGATGCAACGCACGCCATGCAGATCGTCAACATCGTCGGGCCCAACCAGTTGCTCTACGAAGCGCTCTACCAGATGATGATGGAGCCCGACGGCTGGCGCGTCGAGGCGGTTTCGATGAAGCGGGCGGACGGGCTCGCCGTCTGAGGCGCCAAGCCGGTTGTCTCGCGGGCGTCGAGCGCATATCACTCACTCCCGGTTTCTACTGGAGTGACGTCATGGGTTTCCTCTCCGACGCGATGGGACGCGTTCAGCCTTCCGCAACGGTTGGCATCACGCAGATGGCGCGCGAAATGGCGCGGGCCGGGCGCGACGTCATCGCGCTGTCGGCAGGCGAGCCGGATTTCGACACGCCCCAGCACGTGAAGGACGCCGCCATCCGCGCGATGGCCGAGGGCAAGACGAAATACACCAATGTCGACGGCATTCCCGAATTGAAGGAAGCGGTGGCGCAGAAGTTCCGCCGCGACAACGGGCTCGACGTGACCGCGGGGGACTGCTTCGTTTCCTCGGGCGGCAAGCAGATCATCTTCAATGCGCTGCTGGCGACGCTCAATCCGGGCGACGAAGTGGTGATCCCGGTGCCGTTCTGGGTGAGCTATCCGGAAATCGTGCGGTTGTGCGATGCGACGCCGGTATTCGCGCGCGCCGATGCCAGTTCCGGCTTCAAGCTGACGCCGGACGCGCTGGAGGCGGCGATCACGCCGCGCACCAAGTGGCTGATCCTCAATTCCCCCTCCAATCCTTCGGGCGCCGCCTATAGCGAGGACGAGCTGAAGGGGCTGGCGCAGGTGCTGATGCGGCATGCGCATGTGCATGTGCTGACCGACGACATCTACGAGCCGCTGCTTTACGACGGCGGACGGTTCTTCACGCTGGCCGGAGTGGAGCCGGAGCTTCGCGCGCGCACGCTGACGATGAACGGCGTTTCCAAGTCGCATGCCATGACCGGCTGGCGTATCGGCTATTGCACGGCGAGCAAGGAACTGCTCGGCGCCATGCTGAAGCTGCAGAGCCAATCGACCACCAATGCCGCCTCGATCTCGCAATGGGCGGCGGTTGAAGCGCTGAACGGGCCGCAGGATTTCCTCAAGGACTGGCTGAAGGCCTTCCAGGCGCGGCGCGATCTGGTCGTTGCCGGACTGAATGCGGCTGAGGGCATCGACTGCCTGACGCCGGAGGGCGCGTTCTACGTGTTCCCGTCGTGCCAGGGCCTGCTGGGCAAGACGAGTTCCAGCGGCAAGGTGCTGTCGAGCGACGAGGATTTCGTCATGGCGCTGCTGGAGGAAACCGGCGTGGCGCTGGTGCACGGCGCCGCCTTTGGCCTGGGCGGACACTTCCGGCTGAGCTATGCGGCCTCGGATGCGCAGCTCAAGGGTGCGGTGGCGCGCATCCAGGATTTCTGCAGCAAGGTGAAGTAAGCGAACCCCCTCATCCGTCGGCTTCGCGGACACCTTCTCCCACCAAGGGAGAAGGAGGGCTGTGGCGAGATCGCGTTCCCTACAAATAATTGAGCAGGCTCATGATGCCGCTGCTCATCGTGGCGGAAGCGCCGGAGCCGGAAGGGCCGAGCATCTGCGCGATCTTGGCGGCGGACTGGTAGTTCTGCAGGGCGGTGTCGTAGAAGGCGTCGCTCCAGCCGGCGGCGCTGCGCTCTTCCGAACTCATCGAGCCGAAGGCATTGATGATGTTGGTGGTGAAGGCGGTGGGGTCCGAGCCCGCCGACTTGAGGCCCGCGAGCAGCGTGGCGCTGCTGCGCTTGCGCAATTCGGTCTGTGCCGCGGTAACCTCGACGGGGCTGAAGCGGCCGCCCTGGTTGAGGACGATGGCAGAGAGCGAGCGGCTGTCGAAATCCGAGAAATCGACGAGTTGGCCTGTCTTGCGGCCGGGATCGAAGACCAGTTCCCTGCCGGCACTGGCGGCATCGGCATATTGCTTGTCGAGGGCCGTGCGAACGTCGGAGGCGACAGAGTCGAAGTCGCGTTTCGCGCCGGCCTCGCCGCTGTTCGACCGGGCGATGTAGTCGGCGACCGGATCGCCATCGACCGCGGGAATGTTGTCGGGATCGGAAAGCGTCTGCCGGTAGGCGGCGGCGACGGCGGCATGGAGCTTTATCCAGGTATCGCTTTGCTTTTCTTCGGCGGAGGCGCCGTCGAGATAGTCGGAAGCGGCCTTGTACAGTGCCGAGATGTCGCCGGTGACGCGGGCAACGGCGAGCGGACCGGCAAGCGCGGCATCGAACTGGTCGTTCATCTCGTCCTTGGCGGCAGCCTGCTCGTCTTTAGTGAACTGATCGTCGCTGTTGCTGGCGATGGCATAGAGTTCGCGGCGATCGAGCTTGGAAAGATCGATAGCGACATGGCCATTGGCATCGAGCGGCGAGGTGCGGCCGGCCGCTTCCAGCAGGTCGTCGAGTGTGGTGCGGGCATCGGCAGTGACGGTCGCGAAATTCTTTTCGGCCATCGCCTTCCTGGCGGCGTCCGAGAGGAGGATGGTGTCGCCGTCCTGCTTGCCGGCGGTGCCGGTGCCGTTGGAGGCGGCGGCGGTACTGGACTGGCGCGCGGCATAGGTGCTCGCGGTCTGGTAGTAGGATGCGTAGCTGGATGCCGATACGGTGGTCATGGCCGAACTCCGGGTTTGCCGGTAGCCATGCATAGAGCGTGCCAGAGTTCGCGGAAATTTACGCTTTGTTATCAAAGCGGTATTGAGGACGTTCCGGCGAAGAACGGCAGGGTTTGCCGCCTTTGGGCAGTATTTGCCGATGCCTGCTGACAGGTTATGTCGCGCGCAGAGGCGAGATTGGGAGCGCAAAGGAGACAAAAATGACCCGATCGTCCGCTCCCGTACTTTCCAACCGCGCGCTCAACCGGGCGGTGCTCGCCCGGCAGATGTTGCTGGAGCGTCGGCCCGCCGGTGTGCCGGAGGTGTTGAGGCTCCTTGTCGGGCTGCAGGGGCAGAATCACAACGCGCCCTATGTCGGCCTGTGGTCGCGGATCGAGGGTTTTTCCGTCGTCGATCTCGAAACGCTGCTGATGGAACGCAAGGCGGTGCGCGGCACGCTAATGCGTGGCACGCTGCATGTGGCGATGGCCGAGGATTACCTGGCGATCCGCCCGCTGCTAGGGCCAACGTTGGAGCGCATCTTCAATGCCAATCACCGCAAGCGCCTGCCGGGCGCCGATATCGAGGCGATCCGGCAATTGGGACGCGACCTGCTGGACAAGGAGGCGCTGAGCGCCGGTGCACTGGGCAAGAAGCTCGCAGAGGCGATGCCGGGGCACAATCCCACGGAAATGGGCATGGTGACGCGCATCCTCGACGATCTGGTGCATGTGCCGCCCGCCGGATTGTGGGGCGCAACGAAAGCGCCAACGCTACGAACGGCGCGATCGTGGCTCAAGCAAGAGGCCGGCGAGGGGATGGCGTTGACGGAACTGGTGCGGCGCTATCTCGCCGCCTTCGGTCCGGCGAGCAAGGCAGATTTCACCGCCTGGTCGGGATTGGCCGCCACCGAGGCGTTCGAAACAATGCGCGAAGAGCTCATGGTGTTTGCCGGCGAGGATGGGCGTGAACTCTTCGACTTGCCGGACGCGCCGCGACCGGATGCCGAGATACGGGCGCCGGCGCGGCTACTGGCCGACTACGACAATATCCTGATCGGCTATGCCGATCGCTCGCGCATGGCCGATCCGAAGCATCTGACGCACCTGATGACGATCAACGGCATCTTCAATCCGACCTTCACGGTGGATGGCTTCGTGCATGGCCTGTGGAAACTGACGCAGGGCGACAGCCCGAAGGTGACGCTGCGCTGGTTCATGCCCCTGAAGAAGAAGGACGAGGCGGCGCTGAAACGCGAGGCAAAGAGCCTTCTTGCCACCTTTGCCGGCGGCAAGGGCGACGTGATCTTCCAGCCGTTCGAATGAAAAGGCCCCGCCCGAGGGGATGGGCGAGGCCAAAGGTCTTCCGCTTGCGCGGGGGACCAAATGTGGGCGGCGGGGGTGGCCGCGCTGTGGGCGGATAATCTCCGCTCCAACCGATGGTTGCAAACGCAAAGCCGGAACGGCTGCCATGCGCAAGGCGCATTGAATTTCGGATTGTTTTCCGCAAGCAAAAAAAAGGCTCCACTCTGGGAGTGGAGCCTGTGACTTAGGCCGAAGCCAAAATCGAAAGTGATGGCAGAGGCGAGGGAGGAGGATACGCCGTCTGCCGTTTGGGTCCGCGCCGAGGGAGGAGGATACGGCGCATTCCCGGTGTCGCGTAACAGCCGGCCGAGGGAGGAGGATACGGACGGCGTCGCAGCGACAGGTGCAATATGGCCGTGGGAACGAAACTCAGCAATGCCACAATCGACATGCCAGCCATGCATTTCTCGCAGGTGGCGGCGCCGGCCTGCCGTTTCGGCGTGGCTAGGCACAAACAAAAATGCGGCCTCGCTCGAGGGGAGAGCGAGACCGCAGAGTCACAAGAGGCGAACCTCTTGCAAGGGAGGAAACAGCAACAGGTGCAAGGGAGGGAGAACACCACGCTGTCGGGGGGTAGATAGGTCGGTTGGCAGTGAGCAACAACCTGCATGCAGGTATGTCAGCCATGCACCCCGCGCATGATAGCCTAGAGCCAGCCTTTGCGCTTGAAGAACAGATACGGGAAAATCGCCGACAGGATCATGAGCCCGAGGGCGAAGGGATAGCCGTAGGTCCAATGCAATTCGGGCATGATGTCGTAGTTCATGCCGTAGATGGAGGCGACCAAAGTCGGCGGCAGGAAGACCACGGCAGCCACCGAGAAGATCTTGATGATCTGGTTCTGCTCGAGATTGATGAGGCCGAGTGTCGCATCGAGCAGGAAGTTGATCTTGTTCGACAAAAAGCTGGCGTGATCGCTGAGCGCGCTGGCGTCACGCTGCAGGATCTTCAGCTCCTGGCGCAGGTCGCGCGCCTGCTTGCTGTTGCCGGCCGCCTGGTGAAAGCTGGTGAGCCGGACGATAGAGAGCAGGCTTTCACGCGCCAGCGTCAGCATGTCGCCCTTGCGGCCGATCTGCTCGATCAGCGATTGCAGGTCGCGCGCCTTGACGGTGGCGTTCTTGACCTTGTTGCGGAAGACTTCACGCGAAATCGTGTCGATCTCGTCGCCGGTGGACTCCAGCACCTGCGCCAGCCGGTCGATGAAGGCTTCTAGAATGCCGGCCATCACCATTTCGCCGCTCGCATAGGAGCGGCCGTTGGTCTTGAGGGCCCTGGTCTCGAAAAGGCGGAAGGGACGCGGATCGGCATAGCGCACCGTGACCAGCAGGTTGCGGGCAAGGATGAAGGTCACAGGCGTCTTGGCCGGTTCGTCGCTATCGAGTCGAACCAGCGCGGTAATGGTCATGAACTCGGCGCCCGCCTCGTTGTAGAGCCGGGCCGAGGGCTCGATGTCGAGCATTTCCTCACGAGTCGGAATGGAAACGCCTAGGCACTCCTCGGCGAAGCGGTCTTCCTCGCTCGTCGGGTTAAGGAGATCGTACCAGACTGCGCCGATGGGCGGGGCGGTCATGGTGGCGGGATCGTATTGAGTGAGGACGAGACGGTCGGTCTCGTGCGCGAACAAACGCAGCATTTTCGGCTCCTGAATCTTGCGCCGTCAGCGCAAGGGAGAGCCGTTCCGGCTAACCGCGCGCCGACGGAATCGAAGGTCGACTTCGACTGTCGGGGTTCATCTTTCTGTCCTTTGTGGCGATCCCATCTTGAATGGGATCAGGTGGGAAGTGCGCCTGCCGGCACCCGATGTCAAGGGGTGGAAAGCGGCAGGCGGAACAAGCCGTTACGCGGCATTTTGGCCGTCACGTGCCAGGCGGGGAAAAGGGCGAATTCGAGGGCGCCGAACGCTAGTTCTCGAATGCCTTGACCAGCGTTTCGGTGAGGCGGCTGCCGTCGGAATAGACGATATCGCCAATGCGCAATTCGCCGTCGACGAAGGTCAGAACCAGCCGGTCGGACCAGCTCGTGCCGCCCGGGCCCGGGATCTGGTAAAACAGCACGGCTTCGGGATTTTCGAGCGTACCCCTGCTGCCGACCACCATGCATTGCGAGGCATGATCCGGAAAACTCTGCCACGGGATACCGTCGCCCAGAGGCGGCTTTTCATCCGGATGCTGCTTCTGGATGGCATCGTTCTTGGCTTCCGCATCGGAAATGGCGGCGGCGAGATCCGGGCTGAGCAGGGGTTCGATCTTGTTCATGTCGCCGCTTACGCGTCCGGCGCAGAAAGCGTCGCCAAGGTCGCCCGGGCTGATCGAGGAGGCGAGGGCGGCGGAGGTGGCGAGGAGGATGCAGACGCCGGAAATGACGGCGCGTGCTAGAAGGACCATTCGCGGGCCTTGCTGACGATGAAGTCGCGGAAGACGCCGACGCGCTTGGAGCTCTTCAGCGCCGGTGGGTAAACGAAATAGGTCTCGTAGGCCGGTAGCTCGATGCCTTCGAGGATGAGCTGCAACTCGCTCTCGTTCTCGGCGACATAGTCGGGCAGCATGGAAATGCCGATGCCGGCGCGGGTCGCCTGCATCATGCCGTAGATGGCATTGACCTTCATCACCGCCCGGCGCGGATTGGAATCGGTGCGGCCCAGGCGCTCGAGGTAGTTGATGTCGCCAAGAAAAGACGGCACGGGTTCGCCGAAGGAAATGATGCGGTGGTTGTCGAGGTCGGCGACGTCCGTCGGCTCGCCGTGCTCGGCGAGGTAGGACTTCGAGGCGTAGAAGTGGTTGTGGACGTTGAACAGCTTGCGCTGGATCATTTCCGACTGGTTCGGCCGGTGCAGGCGGATGGCGACGTCGGCCTCGCGCATGGCGAGGTCGAGTTCGGCGTCGTTGAGCTTTATCTCGATCTGGATGCCGGGATAGAGCGTCAAGAATTCATGGATGCGCGAAGAGAGCCAGGTGGAGCCAAAACCGACCGTCGTCGTGACGAGCAGCGGACCGGTTGGCACGTCCTGGCTCTCCGACATCTGGGTTTCGACCTGCTGCAGCTCCCAATGCATGCGGTGGGCGGTGCGGAAGAGTTGCTCGCCCACCTCGGTGAGGACGAGCCCGCGCGCGTGGCGAATGAAGAGCTTGAGGCTCAAATCGTCCTCGAGCGCCGAGATCTGCCGCGATACGGCAGATTGGCTCATGCCGAGCTTTTCGGCAGCATGGGTGAAGCTCCCCGACTCGGCGGCGGTGTGAAAAATGCGGAGCTTGTCCCAATCCAGCATGAGCGATCCCGTTACTCGGCGGCTTCCGCCAGTTCGTTGGCGGCGAGGAAACGCTCGGCTTCGAGCGCGGCCATGCAGCCCATGCCAGCGGCGGTCACCGCCTGGCGATAGACGTCGTCGGTAACATCGCCGGCCGCAAAGACGCCGGGCACGTTGGTGGCCGTGGAGTCGGGCGCGGTCAGCAGGTATCCGCCCGGCTTCATGTCGAGCTTGCCGGCAAAGATCGCGGTAGCGGGCGCATGGCCGATGGCGATGAAGACGCCGTCGACGTTGAGGCTGCGCGTCTCGCCGGTCTTGACGTTCCTGAGGGTGACGCCGTTGACCGACGGCGGCATGGGGGTGCCGGCGATCTCGGCGATCTCGGAATTCCAGATGACCTCGATCTTGGGATGCTTGAACAGGCGATCCTGCAGGATGCGCTCGGCGCGGAATTCGTCGCGCCGGTGCACGACCGTGACCTTGGAGGCGAAGTTGGTGAGGAACAGGGCTTCCTCGACGGCGGTATTGCCGCCGCCGACGACCACGACTTCCTTGTTGCGATAGAAAAAGCCGTCGCAGGTGGCGCAGGCGGAAACGCCAAAGCCCTGGAACTTCTGCTCGGAGGCGAGGCCCAGCCACTTGGCCTGGGCGCCGGTGGCGATGATCAGCGCATCGCAGGTGTAGTGCGTGCCGCTGTCGCCGACGAGCGTGAAGGGGCGATGGTCGAGATCGACCGAAACGATGACGTCGTTGACGATGCGCGTGCCAACGTGTTCGGCCTGCGCCTTCATCTGCTCCATGAGCCAGGGGCCCTGGATGACGTCGGCAAAGCCGGGATAGTTCTCGACGTCGGCGGTGATGGTGAGTTGGCCGCCCGGTTGCAGGCCCTGGATGATCACCGGCTCGAGCATGGCGCGCGCCGCATAGATGGCGGCGGTGTAGCCGGCGGGCCCGGCTCCGATGATCATGACTTTCGCGTGCATCGCAACGCACTCCGCTTTTGCGTCCGGACGTTCTTTTCCGGTCGCACATTTCCGCCAGGAAACCGCAAGCGCCTTCCAGACCCGGGGTCGGGCCGGAATTGAAAGTCCGACCGGCCCCACAAGGGCACGATCGACCGCTGCGATCCCTGATCACACGCCTATGACCGCATAGGCACGCTCCACCCTCGCGCTAAAATAAGAGCGGGGCACGAAATCTTTCAAGGCCAAGACAGCGCCAATCACCCGGACAAGCACCTTGGCTCACCGAAAAGTCACAGTTCTTGTCGGCAATTAACGGAAATTGTGCCGTCAGGCGAACTTCACACCGAGGATTTCGTAGCTGCGTGAGCCACCGGGAGCCGAAACCTCGAACGAATCGCCTACGGATTTGCCGATCATGGCGCGGGCGATGGGCGACGAGATGGAAATGCGCCCGGCGCTGGCATCGGCTTCCGGGTCGCCGACGATCTGGTAGGCGCGCTCCTCGTCGGTGTCCTCGTCGACGATGGTGACGGTGGCGCCGAACTTCACGGTCGTGCCCGAGAGCTTCTTGACGTCGATGATGTCGGCGAGAGCGAGCAGGGATTCCAGTTCCTGGATGCGGCCTTCGTTCAGGCTCTGCTGTTCCTTGGCCGCATGATATTCGGCATTTTCCGAAAGATCGCCATGGGCGCGCGCCTCCGAGATGGCGTCGATGATGCGCCGGCGATCCTCGGCCGTGCGGCGGCGATATTCTTCGGTCAATGCCGCATGACCGGTCGTGGTCATGGGAACCTTGTCCATGGAATCCTCCATTGGCCGGCCGCGATGTTCGCGGCCTTCGTAACGTCTCTCGTCACCCGCCGCCTTGGCAGCGCCGGGCATATCTCATCTCCCTGCCAAAAACCTTCGGCACGTGTCCGGTGACAACTTTGGGGAAGTCATGGCAGGGTGCCTGTCGAAAGCCGCGCGGTCAAGCGCTTCGACAAGACGCTCCACCGTCCCGGCAGGGTAGTGGGACAGGTGGGGGCGGTGCGCCGCCGGATCAAGGGCCTAGAAATGCGAAGGGCGCCGCCTCATGGAAGCGACGCCCCTGAGCGTTGTGGCCTCTCGCTAGATCAGGAGGCCGGGGTCAGGTTGTCGGCGGCGGACTTGCCGGTCCGCTTGTCCTTGACGATCTCGTAATTGACCTTCTGGCCTTCGTCGAGGCCGTTGAGCCCCGAGCGCTGGACAGCGGAGATATGCACGAAAACGTCGGCCCCGCCTTCATCTGGCTGGATGAAGCCGTAACCTTTTTGACCGTTAAACCATTTGACAGTGCCGGTTGCCATAAAGAGTCCCTTGCGTCTCTGCTGCTTGGCCGGAACCCCCATGATCCCGACCTAAGCTATCGAAATGTCGGATAGTGACGTCAGCAGGCGCGAGCGAGTCGCGAGGCCAGTTCAGTCGGGCCGCAATGTTCGATTTGAGTGTTCTATCGCGAAACATTCAAATCAGCAATATGCGTTTATGCATGACAAAACGGCCGGGCCAACCACGTGTTAACCCGACGTAACAGCACTGGCGAAAGTTGTACGCATCGACACCGGAAAGGTTTCGATGCCCGACGTACCGGAAAGAGTCCGGAAAACAGCTACACACGTGGAGAACGTACGTAATACTTACCTATTAAGCTCACTGCATGCGGTTGCAACTGAAACCCGCGTGAAAGAGACGAATTGCCGCAGAACGCTTGCGGCGCCGGCATCGGCTTGGCACGGTGGCACGTTTCCAAACCCAGAGATTGCCGATGACCGCCATAAGACATGATTTCCGCAGCGATACCGTGACACGTCCGGGGGCCGGCATGCGGGCGGCGATGGCAGCGGCAGAGGTCGGCGACGACGTGTTCGGCGACGATCCGACGGTGCAGCGGCTCGAAGCGCGGGTCGCCGAGATGCTGGGCAAGCAGGCGGGGATGTTCGTGCCGTCGGGCACGCAATCCAACCTGTCGGCGCTGATGTCGCATTGTGGGCGGGGTGACGAATATATCGCCGGCCAGCAGGCGCATTGCTATTCGCACGAAGCAGGCGGAGCGGCGGTTCTCGGTTCGATCCAGCCGCAACCGATCGCGCACCAGCCCGACGGCACGCTGGCGCTCGACGACATCGCGGCGGCGATCAAGCCGAACGACATGCATTTCGCGCGTACGCGGCTGTTGGCGCTGGAGAACACGCTGGGCGGGCGCGTATTGCCGCTCGACTACATGCGGGCGGCAACGGACCTGGCGCACGAACGCGGGCTGGCAACGCATCTCGACGGCGCGCGCCTGTTCAACGCCAAGATCGCGCTGGGGGTGAGCGTGGAGGCGGTGGCCGCGGGTTTCGATAGCGTGTCCGTGTGCCTTTCCAAGGGGCTGGGAGCGCCGGTCGGTTCGGTGCTGGTGGGGAGCGACGAACTGATCGCCAAGGCGCGGCGTATCCGCAAGATGCTGGGTGGCGGCATGCGGCAGGCCGGTATCCTCGCGGCGGCGGGGCTTTATGCGCTTGACAACAATGTGGAGCGGCTGGCCGACGACCATGCCAATGCGACGGCTTTGGCCAAGGGGCTCGGGCAGTTCCAGGCGCTGACGGTCGAGATGCCGCAGACCAACATCGTCTGGGTCAAGGTCGATCCGGACGTGGCGCAGGAGTTCGGTGCGCACCTGGCCGCCAGCGGCATTGCGGTCTCCGGCGGCTACGACAAGACCCGGCAGCGCTGGGTGACGCATCTCGACGTCGATGCCAGTGCAGTCGCGGTGGCGCTGGAGGTGGTGAAAGGGTTTTTCGCCGGCCGGGGGTGATCAGCCCGTCACGAGCTTGTAGCCGACGATGGCGAGGATGGTGGCGAGGGTGAAGCGCAGCGCTTGTTCGGGCAGGCGGGGCGACAGCGCGCTGGCGACCAGGATGCCGGGGATCGAGCCGATGAGGAGCGAGATCAGCATTTGCCAGTCGACATTGCCGATGAGCCAATGGCCGGAGCCGGCAACCAGCGTCAGCGGCACGGCGTGGGCGATGTCGGAGGCGATGATGCGCAGCGTCGGCTGGCGCGGGTAGAGCAGCATCAAAGCGGCGACGCCGATGGCGCCGGCCCCGACCGAGGACACCGAAACCAGCGCGCCGATGACGGCGCCAGTGAGGATGGTGAAGATTGCCTGGCGGTTGTTGTCGAGTTCGGCATGCGTGCGTGCAAAGCCGAGCAGGAAGCGGCGGAAGAATAGCGTCAGCGCCGTCAGCAGCAGCATGACGCCGAGGATCAGCGATACGATGTGGCCGACATCGGCATCCTGGGCGCCGGTAGCGTGCAGGATCGAGAGGGTGGTGATGGCAGCTGGAACGCTGCCGGCGGCAAGGCGCGAAACGATGCGCCAATCGACCGACCCGTTATGGCCATGCATGAAGGTGCCAGCCGATTTGGTGACGGCCGCATAGAGCAGGTCGGTGCCGACGGCCGTGGCCGGATGGATGCCGAAGAGCAGGATGAGCAGCGGGGTCATCAGCGAACCGCCCCCTACGCCCGTCAGGCCGACAATGAAGCCGACGCAGAAACCCGAAAGCGTGAAAAGCGGCTCGATGGCCTCGAAGACTGCCGGCATGCGACCCCGGAAAGCTGTTGTCGTTGGGCGGCAACCTAGCGGGCGCCCCGGCAAAAAACCACCGCAGATTCGGGCATGGCCTGGCGTCGCGGGCTGGCCTTGCGCAACGGCGTTGTGAGGTTAATCGATTAGCGAGGATCAGGGACTGACGGTCACCTTGGGCAGATCGACGCTTACTTCCTTGCCGCCGCTGCCCAAGCCACCGCTGAATAGCCAGATGGCAAACAGCACGACGACCACCGCCGCAATGATTCCGGCTATAGGTCCGAGGCCGCCGCCCCCGTCGGCCACGATGGTTTCATGCTCGACAGGACGTTCGATGATGGTTTCTTTTTCGACAGGCATTGGGGCCTCCATTTAAGGGGGCCGCTCAGCGCATGCGGGGCGGAGCAATGAGCTGAGCGGCCGTGAGTTGCCGTAGTGAAGCACACCACAGCGAATTCAACGTGTTCACCCTATGGAGGTTGCAGTGTAAGTGACTGATTTATAAAGATGAGAATTGGCTGACAGGGCTGTTATCTGATCGTCAGGTTGAGGGAATTCAGGCCTGCGGCGCATCGACTGCGCGGATTTCAGTGGAGATTTTCCGGGCCAGCCGTATGGCGAGGCAGATTGCGGAGAAAGTCGGGTTGGCCTGGCCAGACGTTGGAAACACTGAGCTGCCGGCAACGAAGAGGTTGGCGGCATCGAAGGCGCGGCAATCGGCATCGACGACACCGGTCTTCGATGAGGATCCCATGCGAACCGTACCGACCTGATGGACGCCATCGCCGGCCTGGGCGAGCACGGAGCCCGCGATATCCTCGCCGCTCTCGTGCGGCAATACATCGCCATAGCCCGAGCGGCGAAGCCAATCGGCGAGCAGTTGATGGCTACGTACGATCGGTTCGGCATCAGCTCGCGAGAAGCGCAGGGCCGTCGAAACGCGTGGCATGCCGAGGGCATCCTCATGATTGGTGAGGGTGATGCGCGAATCCGGGTTCGGCAGGTGCTCGGCATGGTAATGCAGGCGATAGTGGCCGGCTTTGTTGCGGATGTGGAGGCCCGGCAGGCGCGTGCGCGCGACGAACCGACCGTGCAGAAAGCGCGGCAGGAACTCGGCGATGGCTGGCACGTCGTGCACGATATTGCCGACATGGGCGAGTTTCGAGGCCGGATAGGCCGTGTGCACCTGGCGCAGGTATTCGCTGACCAGCATACGGCCGGTCGGCGGAAAAGCCAGCGCCAGGTAGGCCATGGAGAGAATGCCGTTGCGGTGCGCCGGATCGGCCATCGGCGGCATCAGCGGCCAGAACGAGACGTTGCTGAGGTGTTCGCGCAGGACGAGATCGCGGCTCGGTGCAAAGCGCCGGCGGGCATAGCGGTTGCCCGCGTCGCGGTAGAAATCGAGCGAACGGTCGAGTTCCGGATTGCCGATCTGCAGGTCGGCGATGCTGCCGGAAAGATGGCCCATGTAGTAGCGGCCGAGCGGCCCTTCGCCGCCACCGAAGCGCAGCGGATCGTTGCGGCGCCCGACAAGCAACAGGCGTGCGGATTCGACACCGCCGCAGGCGACGATGAAGGATTTCGCCCGTACGGTGCCGACTTCGCCGGTGCGCGAGCGCACTGTGAGGCCGGAAACGCGCCCGTCGCCGGCAAAGTCCATGTCGGTCGCGGTGGCATCGAGATAGGTGCGGATGTGTGGAGACCCTTGCAGCGATTTGGCATAGGCGGTGCGGAAACTCGGCGGATCCGCAAAGCGGATGAGATTGCCCGCATTGAAGTCGCCATCGGCGCCGGAAAGGCCGGGCAGGGTGCCGTCGAAAAGCGGCGTGCCGCAATTGGCATAGGCGCAGGCATCGGCAAAGGTGCGCGAGAATTCCCGATAGGTGAGGGGCCAGCCGCCGGCGAGGCCCGGACGGTCGTCGAAATCCACGGGATCGAGCGGCACGCAGCCGGCGCCCCAGAGGTTGGAGGTGCCGCCGAGGCTGCGCTGCACGGCGATCGACATTTCCACCTGCCGGTCGCCCTCGCCGATGATCGAGGTGGAGAGGTCCTGCGCCCCCTGGCTCTGCGTGATCTCGCCGGATTCGAGGATGGTGACGGGCTCATCGAGCTTGGCCAGTTCGAGGGCGAGGACCATGCCGATGGGACCCGCACCGACGATGCAGATGTTGTGCAGGCGACTGAAGAGGTCGGAAAGGCCGGATACGATCGTCACGTGAGCCACCTGGAACAGGCAAAGCTGCCCAGGATCACACAGGGTCGTGAAGAGCGTCGAGTTGGCAGAAAGGGGGCGGCTGGAAGGGGTAGGGTGTGGCCGAGCGCTACGAGGGGATTGCTGGCAAAGGTGGTGCTGCAAGGCCGAGGAAGGGATCGCGCCATGCCTCGATCTGGCAAAGCCGCGCGAACCAGCTTGCGATGTTGGGATAGTCCGCCAGCGGCAGGCCTGCCAGGTCGGCGAAGGGCAGTACGCAAGCCATGCGGAAATCGACGTAGGAGATGCCGTCGTCCAGCACCCAGTCCCTGTGCGCGAGGTGGACGTCGAGGATGGCGGCGGCTTCGTTGAAAAGGGCGAGACCGTCTTCGATATAGGGCGCGCGAATGGGACCGTGGCCATAGCGCTGGCGGGTGACGCGCTCGAAATGGACCTTGTCGCAGCCCGCAACGAAATCGCCGTTGGCCCAGCTCAGCCACTGGATCATGCGGGGCTGCGCGAGGCCGGTGCGCCAGAAGCTGGAACCAGCGAGCTGGGAAAGCCGGCAGGCGATGGCGTCTGCTTCCCAGAGGCTGGTGCCGTCGTCCTCGATGAGGATGGGCAGGCGATGGTTGGGATTGAGCGTGCGGAAATGCTCGATGTGTGCGGGATCGAACGGTGAAGCGAATTCGAATTGCAGCGGGATCTCGAGATATTTCGCCGTGGCGACCGCGAGCCGCGGATTGTAGTTCCGGCTGAAATAAAGCTTCATCGGTTATCCCTACCAATCGAGCGGGGCGTTGGGGCCGAGGTGGCGGGCAAGGTTATGGCGGGTGGCGGCTTCGAAAACGGAGGGCCATTCGAGCCCATATTCCTCGGCCAGCGCCCGGGCCCGCGGAAAGAAGACGCGCGCTGCCGAAAGGTGAGCGGCGATGATTGAGGGACGGGTCGGCGAGGGGACGGCGAGCGTGCTCAGGTCCTGCTTCTGCTTGTCGTCGAGCAGGCGGTTAAGGTGCAAAATCCCACCCGGATCGGGGTATTTATGCTCGATGATCATCAGGTCGATGATGTATTGCCGCAAGAGCTGAACGCCGGTGACGCCGGTTAGGTATTCTTCGCGCCCCATGGCGAGGACGAGCAGGCCCATGATGCGGATGAAATCGTTGATGGCGTAGGCGATGCGCTCGGGCCGGGGCACGAACTGCGCTTCCTTCGGCAGGCGCGGGTAGAGATCGTCGCGGTCGATCAGCGGCCTGACCTGGTTCTGCGCCTTGCGCGGAAACGGGTCGGGCACCGCGATCTCGATGTCGCAGCGGGTCCAGTCCTCGGTGATGGCGTTGATGACGAGGGCGTGCGGCAGGGTGTTCCAGTAGACGACAGGCGCGATGCCGCCGAGAGTGCGTTTCCAATCCTCGGCAAAGGCCTGATGGTGCTCCGCTTCCAGCACGGCGAGCAGGTCGACGTCGCTATAGGCGTCGTTCGTGCCGGTGCCGAAACTGCCCGACAGGAACAGGGCTCTGATACGCGGGTCCGGGTTGAGGGCTTCGGTGATCCGCGTGATCAGGGCTTGCTGTTCCATTGTTTTTCCTAAGAATCATTCAGCGATTTCGGAAATGCTTGGCGATCTTTGCGGCCTTGTTTTGTCGGGGTTCCGACAGCAACCCAATCGATATTCAGCGTGTGCGACGGTAGTACCCCTCACCCGGCTCTCGCTTCGCTCGATCCACCCTCTCCCACAAGGGGCGAGGGTGGCTCCGAGTGTAGCCAAAACCACGGAGCTTCCTTCTCCCCCCGGTGGGAGAAGGTGCCCGAAGGGCGGATGAGAGGGCGATGAAATGCGCTCGAGTGTCGCCTATGCTGCGAAATAGTCTTGCAATGGCTTCACCTGGAGGTTGCCCTCGCGGTAGGCGATGATCCCTTCCACCGCGGCGATGGCGCCGGGAATGGTGGTGTAATAGGGAATCTTGCCCGTCAACGCCGAACGGCGGATGTCGCGGCTGTCGGAAACAGCCTTGGCTCCGTCGGTCGTGTTGATGACCAGTTGCACGCCACCATTCTTCATCGAATCGACGATATGTGGGCGGCCTTCGAGCACCTTGTTGATTTTTTCTGCGGCGACGCCGTTTTCAACAAGGTAGCGCTGGGTGCCGCCGGTGGCGAGGATGTGGAAGCCCGCCTTTTCGAGATGCCGCACGGCATCGAGGATCACCGGCTTGTCGTCGTCGCGCACCGAGATGAACACCGTGCCTTCCTTGGGGACCTTGTAGCCGGCGCCGAGCTGGCTCTTGGCGAAGGCGATGGCGTAGCTGGTATCGAGGCCGATCACTTCGCCGGTCGACTTCATTTCCGGGCCGAGCACGGTGTCGACGCCGGGGAAGCGGTTGAAGGGGAACACGGCTTCCTTGATGGCGACGTGATTGAGCTTTTGCTCCTTGAGATCGAAGCTCGAAAGCGCTTCGCCGGCCATGATGCGCGCGGCGATCTTGGCGATGGGTTTGCCAATGACCTTGGCGACGAACGGCACGGTGCGGCTGGCGCGCGGATTGACTTCGAGGATGTAGATCGTGCCGTCCTTGAGGGCGTACTGCACGTTCATGAGGCCACCGACCTTGAGGGCCAGGGCGAGTTCGCCGGTCTGCCGCTTCAATTCGGCGAGGATTTCGGGCGAAAGGTGCTGCGGGGGCAGCGAGCAGGCACTGTCGCCGGAATGGATGCCGGCCTCCTCGATATGCTCCATGATGCCGCAGACGAAGACGTTCTCGCCATCGGCGAGGCAATCGACATCGATCTCGATGGCGCCGGAGAGATAGGCGTCAAAGAGCAGCGGGTTGTCGGAGAGGACGGAGTTGATCTGGCCGGTCTTGTCGTTGGGGTAGCGCGCCCGGATGTCGGGCGGCACGAGGCCGGTCAGCGTTTCCTGGATGTAGGTCTCGAAGCCGCTCGGCGTGTGGACGATGGCCATGGCACGGCCGCCAAGCACATAGGAGGGACGGATGACCAGCGGATAACCGAGGCGTTCGGCGACGAGCCGAGCCTGTTCGAGGCTATAGGCGATGCCGTTCTTAGGCTGGGTGAGATCCAGCCGGTTGAGGAGCTTGGAGAAGAGGTCGCGGTCTTCGGCGAGATCGATCGACGACGGCTGCGTGCCGAGGATGCGCACGCCGGCCTTTTCCACGGCTTCGGCAAGGTTGAGCGGGGTCTGGCCGCCGAACTGCACGATGACGCCATGCAGGGTGCCGTTGGTCTTTTCGCGCTCGAGGATCTCGATCACGTCCTCTTCGGTCAGCGGCTCGAAATAGAGCCGGTCGGAGGTGTCGTAGTCGGTCGAAACCGTCTCGGGGTTGCAGTTGACCATGATGGTCTCATAGCCGGCATCTGAGAGCGCGAAGGCGGCATGGCAGCAGCAATAGTCGAACTCGATGCCCTGGCCGATGCGGTTGGGACCGCCGCCGAGAATCACGACCTTCTTGCGGTCGGATGGGCGTGCCTCGTCGGCGAGCTCGCCGGCAAACGGCAGCTCGTAGGTCGAGTACATGTAGGCGGTGGGCGAGGCGAATTCGGCGGCGCAGGTGTCGATGCGCTTGTAGGCCGGCACGACGCCGAGCTGGCGGCGCAGGGTGCGCACGTCCTTGATATCCTTGCCGGCGAGTTCGGCAAGGCGCGCGTCGGCAAAGCCCATCGATTTCAGCATGCGCAGCGAGGCGGCATCCTGCGGTAGGCCGTATTGCCGGACTTTTGTCTCCATATCGACGATGGCCTGGATCTGCTCGAGGAACCACTTGTCGATGCGGCAGGCGGCGTAAATCTCCTCGTGATCGAGGCCCAGGCGCATGGCTTCGGCGACACGCAGCAGACGCTCGGGCGTGGGCGTGCCAAGCGCGGCCTTGATGGCGTTCTTGTCCTCGCCCTCGCCGATGCCGGGAATACCGATCTCGTTGAGGCCAGTGAGGCCGGTTTCGAGGCTGCGCAGCGCCTTTTGCAACGATTCCTGGAAGGAGCGGCCGATGGCCATGGCTTCGCCCACCGACTTCATCGACGTGGTGAGTCGGTTGTCCGCGCCGGGGAATTTCTCGAAGGCGAAACGCGGGATCTTGGTGACGACGTAGTCGATGGTCGGCTCGAAGCTCGCGGGGGTGGCGCCGCCGGTGATGTCGTTGTCGAGCTCATCGAGCGTGTAGCCGACGGCGAGGCGCGCCGCGACCTTGGCAATCGGGAAGCCCGTGGCCTTGGAGGCGAGCGCCGAGGAGCGCGACACGCGCGGGTTCATCTCGATGACGATCATGCGGCCGTCGGCCGGGTTGATGGCGAACTGCACGTTGGAGCCGCCCGTTTCGACGCCGATCTCGCGCAGGACCGCGATCGAGGCGTCGCGCATGATCTGGTATTCCTTGTCGGTCAGCGTCAAAGCCGGCGCAACGGTGATGGAATCACCGGTGTGCACGCCCATTGGATCGACGTTCTCGATCGAGCAGATGATGATGCAGTTGTCCTTCTTGTCGCGGACAACCTCCATCTCGAACTCTTTCCAGCCGAGCACCGATTCTTCGATCAGCACTTCGTTGGTGGGCGAGGCGTCGATGCCGCTTTCGCAGATCGTGAGGTATTCTTCACGGTTGTAGGCGATGCCGCCGCCGGTGCCGCCCAGGGTGAAGCTGGGACGGATGATCGCCGGTAGGCCGATGACTTCGAGCGCCTGCAGGGCTTCGATCGTGTTGTGGGCGAGCATGGAGCGCGGCGTTTCCAGCCCGATCTTCTTCATGGCGTCGCGGAAGAGCTCGCGGTCCTCGGCCTTGTCGATGGCCTCGGCGGTGGCGCCGATCATCTCGACGCCGAACTTTTCGAGCACGCCCATCTTCTTGAGCGAGAGCGCGCAGTTGAGCGCGGTCTGGCCGCCCATCGTCGGCAGCAGCGCATCGGGGCGCTCCTTTTCGATGATCTTGGCGACGACTTCCGGGGTGATCGGCTCCATGTAGGTGGCATCGGCCAGTTCCGGGTCGGTCATGATCGTCGCCGGATTGGAGTTGACGAGGATGATGCGGTAGCCCTCGTCCTTCAGCGCCTTGCAGGCCTGGGTGCCGGAATAATCGAATTCGCAGGCCTGCCCAATAATGATTGGCCCGGCACCGATGATGAGAATCGACTTGATATCGGTGCGTTTGGGCATGGCGGGCTCACGATTTGGCACGCGCAGCAGGCGGCGCTGCAGCGCGGTGGGGAGGCGGATTCTGTAGATTAAGGCCGCTGTCTAACCGATGCCCGCCGCGAAGGGAAGGGGCAAAGGTGGCAGAGTCGGTATGCAATGTCGGGAATGAACCGTAGAGTGAAACGACACCCTGGAGACTGGAAACATGGCGGTCAAGCGGATGGACAACGTGGGAATCGTTGTCGAAGACCTCGAAGGGACGATCGATTTTTTTGTCGAACTCGGGCTTGAGCTCGAGGGGCGGGGCGATATCGAAGGCGAATGGGCGGGACGCGTCACGGGTCTCGGCGACCAGCATGTCGAGGTTGCCATGATGCGCACGCCGGACGGCCATAGCCGGCTCGAACTCTCGCGCTTCCTGAGGCCGGCTGTCATCGAAGATCACCGGACGGCCCCGGTCAACGGCTTGGGGTACCTCCGTGTCATGTTCGCGGTGGACGACCTCGATGAGACGCTTGAAAGGCTTTACCCGCGGGGCGCGCAGCTCGTCGGCGAAGTCGTCCAGTACGAGAACGTCTACCGGCTCTGCTACATCCGCGGACCGGAAGGGCTTCTGATCGGCCTCGCAGAAGAACTCCGCTAAGTACGAAAGTTAGCCGTTGCGCTAAGTGTTGTGAGATGATACTTAGCCTTATGGATCAGTATTTGACGGAACTCGATGGCATCTTCCAGGCCCTGGCCGACCCGACGCGGCGCGCCGTGGTCGGCCGGTTGGGGCGCGGACCGGCAAGCGTGGGCGAATTGGCGCGGCCGTTCGACATGGCCCTGCCGTCGTTCATGAAGCACATCCGCTTTCTGGAAGAGAGCGGCCTCATCCACACGCAAAAGCAGGGCCGCGTGCGCATCTGCACGATCGACAGGCAGCGGCTGACAGCGATCGGCAATTGGCTCGACGAGCAGAAGGCGCTCTGGGAAAGCCGCACCGACAGGCTGGAGCGGTTCGTCGAACAGCACGAGAAACGGAGACCGGAATGACCCGCAACGAAAAACTCGACCTCACCATTTCACGGGTGATCAAGGCGCCGCGCCAAGCCGTCTGGGATGCCTGGGCAGACCCGAAGAATTTCGAGCAATGGTGGATCCCCGAGCCGGCGCGCTGCAAGGTCGTCGAGATGGAGCTGCGGCCGGGCGGTGGGCTCGTCACGCAGATCAGCGAGAACGGCGCGCCGTTTTCACCGCATCTCGATGCGTGCTTCCTTGCCATCGATGCGAGGGAGCGCATCGTTTTCACCAATGCGCTGGTGGGCGGATGGCGGCCGGCCGAGCAGCCGTTCATGACGGCGATCATCACCTTCGCCGATCACCCCGAGGGGACAGAGTACACGTCCTACGTCATGCACAAGAGCCAGGCCGACCGCGACATGCATGAGGAGATGGGTTTCTTCGATGGCTGGGGCACAGTCATCGAGCAGTTGGCGCGGCGGGTCGAAACCCGCCGCTGATAACAGGTCAGATCACTGCTTTCAGCAGGTTGCCGGAGGCGAAGCCATCGGGAACGCGGCCGTTCCGCCGCTGGAAATCCATGATCGCTTCGCGGCTTTTCGGGCCGATGACACCGTCGGGCGAACCGATCTGGTAGCCGCGTTTCAGCAATCCCTGTTGCAGTTGCACGCGCTGTGCCTTGCTCAGCGCCGTGTCGTTCGGCCAGGGCGTAACGAAGCCGCCGGCGCCGATGATACGGTCGGCGAGATGGCCGACGGCGAGGGCGTAGTTGTTCGAATTGTTGTAACGCTTAATCACCGAAAAATTCGGCAAAACGGCAAAGATCGGCCCGGTTCCGCCCATCGGCATGATGAGCCTTGCATTGTCGGACGGGCGCGGGAAGGCCTTGCCGTTGGCGCGCGTAACGCCGGCATTGCTCCAGTTGGCAAGCGTGGTGTTGGTTTCGGACCAGATGTGGTTGAAATCGAAACCGTTCGGCAGCTTGACCTCGTAACCCCAGGTTTCGCCGGGGCGCCAGCCGAAGGATTTGAGGTAATTGCCCGTGGACGCCAGGGCATCGGGCACGGAGGTCCAGATGTCCTTGTGCCCGTCGCCATGATAGTCGACGGCGTATTTCATGAAGCTCGACGGCATGAACTGCGTCTGGCCCATTGCGCCGGCCCATGAGCCGATCATCTTTTTAGGCGTGATGTGCCCGGCCTCGAGGATTTCGAGCGCGGTGATTAGTTCGCCGCCGAAATAGCTGGCGCGATAGCCGCCATAGGTGAGGGTGGCGAGCGCATGTACGGTGTTGGTGTCGCCGACATAGCCGCCGTAATTGGTCTCCAGGCCCCAGATGGCGAGAATCGCCTCGGGCTGGACGCCATAGCGATTGGTGACGGCGGCGAGCGTCTGCGCCCATTCGTGGCGCATGTTCTGGCCGCTGGAGGTGCGAGAGTCGCTGGCGCGCTTGTTCACATAATCGGCGCTGGTGCTGACGAACTCGGCCTGCGAGCCGGTGAGCTTCATGACGCTGGAAAGCGGCTGGAAATCGCTCATTGCGGCATCGAAGATGCGCCGGGAGACGCCGCGGGCACGGGCCCTGTTCCATGTGTCACTGACGAAGCCGCCAACGCTGGCGGCGTAAACGGGGGCAGCCGCCGAAGAGGCCAAGAGGGCTGTGGCTCCAAGCAGCAAGGAACGCCGGGAGGGCCGGAAGATTTTGTGGTCGGATACTCTGGACATTGTGGACCTCAAAACTCAAAACGCGAGGTTGGGTACTTTGCCCTCATTCTCCGGGTTAAAATTAATTCGACGTTAAGTACGCGCCATCTGTGAACCGGGTCGCGTGATCGTGATGTTGCCACCATCACGGCCTTGTTTACCACGAAGAGCCGGGCGATGTCTCTTCACGATCGCCAAGGGCGGCAGTGGGCCAAAGAAAAGCGGAAGCAGGAACGAACGTTTGCTTGGCCGGATTTCTACGGGTTCGGCCGGTTCGCCCCAATGGTAACGATAGATGCTCTTCATCAGGTAGCTGGCAGGGATCATTTGATTTCTCCTTTCGCAGTTTTGCGTCGTGAAGAGAGCCTAGCTTTCGGAAGGAATGGCCTGTGAGTAACAAGCCTGTCCGGAAAATTGCGCCGGCTCTCGTAAATTGTTGAACCGATCCAAAATATTACGCCTTGGCCCTGATTGGATCGATCCAATATTCACTAGGTCGCGCTGTTTGGATCGGTTCAAAATAGGAGGATCGCAGCTTGCTGTCAAGTGAAATTGAACCGGTCCAATCCAAGTGCTATCTTATGGGCATGAGCAAGCTTCAGGATTCCGATGAAAGACCGGTGCGCCTCGAGGACGTGGCGAGGGCGGCCGGGGTCTCCAAGGGCACGGCCTCCAATGTCTTCAGCCGGCCGCAGGTGGTGCGCGAAGAAGTGCGCGAGAAGGTCAAGGCAGCGGCGGAAAAGCTGGGCTATACGGGCCCCGATCCGAAAGGCCGGCTGTTGCGCGCCGGCAAGGTCAACGCCATTGGTGTCGTCACCAGCGAGCCGGTGTCGTATTTCTTCGACGACCCGTTCGCCCGCGTGATGATGGCGGGTATTTCAGAGGTCTGCGACTCGCGCGGGGCGGGCATTTCGCTGGTCTCGGCGGTCAACGAAAAATCGTTCGCCTGGAACGTCCAGAGCGCTCTCGTCGACGGATTCATCCTGTTCTGCATCGAAGGGGGGCGGCAATTGGTGGAGCTGACGCGCGAGCGCGGGCTGCCGTTCATCGCCCTGGAACTGGGCATCGAGGACAAGACGGTTTCGGCCATCGGCGTCGACAATTTCGCCGGGGCGCAATTGGCAGCGCGCCATCTCGCTGAACTCGGCCACAAGCGCTTCGCCGTGCTGGCGATGCCGTTTGCCGACAATTCCTGGGGCCTGGCCAGCATGGAGCAGGTTGAAGAGGCGGTCTATTCGGATAGCCGCAACCGCATCCGCGGCTACTTCGCGGCGCTTGCCGAGCACGGTGTCGATACGGACGCCATTCCCATCTACGAGACGACCAGCGACGAGACGACGGTGCGGGCCGGGCTCGACTACATCTTTTCGCTTCCAGAACGGCCGACGGCGATCCTGGCCATGTCGGACCGGGCAGCACTCATTGCGCTGGATTGGTGCGCCGAAAACGGCGTCAAGGTGCCTGAGGAAGTTTCGATTGTCGGCTTCGACGGCATCAAGGAAGGAGCGATGTCGCAGCCGCCACTGACGACGATCGCCCAGCCCATCCATGAGATCGGACGTCGCGCCGCGATGGCGATCCTCGATCCGCGGCCGAGCATCATACGCGAAACGCTGGACCTGTCGCTGACCGTGCGAGGATCGACAGGACCGGTTCCATCGTCCTAGCCTTGCTCCGGCCTGTCCTGGCCGGTAGACCTTTATCGAGCGGCGCTCGTCGCCGAACCTTTTCCCGCCGCAGGGGTTCTTAATTGGCCGGTTTTCGCCGAGCCCGGCCGTTTTGTCTTTCAAATCGAGGAGTGTGTCAGATGACCCAGCAACCCACCGTCAAGCTCAACGACGGCAACGTGATTCCCCAGCTCGGGCTGGGCGTCTGGCAGGTGCCGGCCGAGATCACCGAGCGTGTCGTCAGCGACGGCATCAAGGCCGGTTATCGGTCCATCGACACTGCCGAAGGCTACAACAACGAGGAAGGGGTTGGCGCGGCGATCAAGAAGGCGGAGGTGCCGCGCTCGGAGCTATTCATCACCTCCAAGCTGCGCAATGGCGGGCACGCCCATGACGACGCGATGAAGAGCTTCGACGAGACGATGCAGAAGCTGGGCATCGACACGCTCGACCTGTTCCTGATCCACTGGCCGGTGCCGAGCCAGGGCAAGTATGTGGAGGCCTGGAAGGCGCTGGTGCAATTGCAGAAGGACGGCCGGATCAAATCGATCGGCGTTTCAAACTTCAACCCAGACCATATCGAGCGCATCGTCGGGGAAACCGGCGTGACGCCGGCGGTTAATCAGATCGAGCTGCATCCGCGCTGGCAGCAGCGCAAGAACCGGCCGTATTTCGCCGAGAAGGGCATCCATGTCGAAAGCTGGAGCCCGCTCGGATCGGGCGACGAGCTTGGCGATGAAACTCTCGCCCGCATCGGCAAGAAACACGGCAAGTCGACGGCGCAGGCGATCATCCGCTGGCACCTGCAGCAGGGGCTGATCGTCATCCCGAAGTCGGTGCATGCCGACCGCATGGCCCAGAACATCGATGTGTTCGACTTCGAACTCGATCAGGACGACATGCGCGACATCGAAGCCCTCGACCGACCGGACGGAAGGCGCGGTTCGGACCCGGAAAAGGCGAGTTTCCTGTTCTAGGTGGTTCCATCACGATGTTGTCCCGGCTTAAGCCGGGGCCCATCCTGAGATGGCTGACCGAACCTCGATCGCAGTATTGGAAGCATATGAGGATGGGCCCCGACTTGCGTCGGGGTGACATGTGGAGAGTTCATCGAGAACGCTAGTCTCCGAGCTACAGCATCAGCTTGAAGCCTTCGTGGCTCTGGTCGAAGCCGAGGGTGCGATAGAAGCGGTGAGCATCGATCCGCTTCTTGTTCGAGGTCAATTGCACCATGCCGCAGCCGTGCTCGCGGGCGCGGTCGGCGGCCCAGCGCATCATCTGGGTGCCAAAACCCTTGTTGCGGTGTTCGGGCACGATATGGACGCTCTCGATGAGGCCGCGCCACATGCCGCGGCGCATGATGCCGGGAATGCGGGTGAGCTGGAACGTGCCGACGAGCGCGCCGTCGAGCTCGACCACGAACAGTTCCTGGTTAGGATCGGCATCGATGGCGGCGAGTGCATCGCGATAGATCTGCGCATCGGCTTCGTCCCAATCGGCCGAAGTGCCGGAGACGTCGTCGATAGCCATGAGGTGGACGAGGAAGGGCAGGTCGTCTGTCGTGGCAGCGCGATAGGCGAGGGGCATCTGGAACTTCCGTTTGACCGAGATGGAAGTGTTAGAGCAGCCTTACTTCCGTTGCCAGTCGTTCCAGCGCGGACCGGCGGCAGACGCATCGGCCCCGATCAGGGTTTGGCCGTCGCGGACGGCGAAGGGCAGTTCGCGCGCACCCATGATGACGGAATCGAGGAAGCCGGGGAAACGGCTGTCGAGATCGGTGCGCCGGAGCGTCACGATACGCTTGGTGCCGACCGGTTCGACGCGGATGACGCCTGCCTCGCGGAGCTTCGCGAGATGATAGGAAAGGCTGGTCTTCGAGCCGAGGTCGGCGAACTGGCCGCAGGTCATGCCCGTTTCTTCGTTGCGGGCGAGATAGCCGATGATGGCAAGGCGCGTTTCATCCCCCAAAGCGGCTAGAACGTTGGGCAGCATGATCTGGTCAGCGTCGGGATGCGGAAGCGTCGTCATGCCCATGAGATAGCGCAGTCAACCCGTTTTTTCAATGTTCAAGAAATTTTGGACAAAGGGTTGACGCGGATAGTGCCGAGTTCCATTTGTTCAAAGTTCGTTGAACAAGGAAACTTACGAATGGATATCCGGATTTTCTGGCTCGCGCTGGGCACGTTCGCGCTCAGCGTCGAGAGCTTCGCGTTGCCGGGCCTCTTGCCCGACATATCCGCAGCGACCGGTGTCAGCCTCATAGAGGGCGGCTACCTGGTCCTCACCTACGCGCTTGCCTATGCCGTCGGCGCGCCGATCCTTGCCGCCCTGACAGGCGCCCGCGACCGGCGCGTTGTGCTGACTTCGGCAACCGCGATCTACGCACTGGCGACGCTGGCCGCCGGGCTTGCCGCCAATTATGGTGCGCTGATGGGTGCGCGCCTCATCATGGCGCTTTCCATAGGCCTCTATTCGGCGACGGCACAGGCGACAGCCGTGGCGATGTCCGAGCCGCATCACCGGGCACGGGCCATCGCCGTCATCGTCGGCGGCACGACGCTGGCGGTGGCCTTCGGCAGTCCGCTGGGCGGCCTGCTTGCCAACCTCGCCGGCTGGCGCGGCATGTATTTCGCCATCGCCATCGTGGCGCTGCTGGCCTCTGGCGCGATCTGGCTGATGGTGCCGGCCGGCATGCGCGGGACCAGGGTGCCGCTGCGTGAGCGGCTGGCGGTCGTGGCGGCGCCAGGCGTCGCACCAGTGCTGCTCTCGATGCTGCTGTTCTCCACCGGCGGCTTTACCGTCCTGTCCTACATCGCGCCGCTGGCGACGGGGCCGATCGGGCTCGACAAGTCGCTGCTGCCCGGCGTGCTGCTCGCCTTCGGCATCGGCGCCGCCATCGGCAATTATGCCGGCGGTCAGCTGGCGGACAGGTTCGGGGCGCAGCGCACCGCGTTCGGAGCAACGCTCCTGGCGGGTATCTCGATGGCGGTGATCTCGGTGTTGCCGCTTTTGGGACCAGCCCTGGTCGGGCCGGCCTTCATCGCCGCCGTGGTCATCTGGGGCATAACGGCCTGGGCGTTCCCGCCGGCAACGGCGAGCCAGCTGGTGAAGCTGGTGCCGGATAGCGCGCCGCTGGCGCTTTCGCTCAACTGGTCGGCGCTCTATTTCGGCGTTGCGGGCGGGGCGGTGATCGGCGGGCAGGTGCTGATGCATGCCGGCCCGATTGATCTCGGCTTTATCGGCGCCATCTTCCCGCTTGCCGCGGCGGCGGTGATCTGGATCAACGATCCGGCTCGCCACCGGCTCCCGTCGGGTGTGCGGCTAGGCTGAATGGCGGCGTGGGCTCAAGGCCCACGCCAGCAGCAGGACGAGGCCGGCGAGAAGGGCAGGCACGAATGCGATGATGGAACCGGCGGCGAGCAGCGCGCCGGTTCCGGCCCAGGCGATGGAAACGAGCGCCTCGCAGATGGTGGCGGTGCGCGATGCGACCTGGCGGCGGCGGAACAGCGAACGCCGCGACACTACCCTGAACAGCAATTGCACGAGCGTTGCGGAACCCGCCGCGCAGGCGGCGCACAATGCGGTGACGGCGGCCATCGCTGGAGCGGCGATGGCGATGAGGACGAGCAACGGCAGCAGGACGACGCCGACGACGGCCAGCACTGCCTCGATCTTGGCGGCAATGACGGTGCGGCGCGATACCGGCGCGGTGGCAACCAGATCGTGCGCGTCCTCGCCGGAAATGGCAAGCCAGGCAAGGCCGCCGGCAAGCTGACCTGACGCCATGACCAGCACCGGCACGATGACGACATAGGCACCGATATTGCCGCCGTAATTGATCCACAGCATCAAGGCTGGTGGGATCAGGTAGAGGATCTGCATCAGCGTTTGCGACAGCAGCCAGGGATCGCGACGCAGCAGCAGCCATTCCTTGCGGCGCAGCATCTGACGTGGCGTTGCGGCGCGGAAGCGATGCGGCTTTTGCCGTCCGGCCGTTTGCGGCTGACTTACAGCGGCGGCGGCCACGGCGCTGCGGCCAAAGTCTGAAGCCGTAGCGAGGATGGCGAGTGCTAGCGCGCCGCAGCCAACGATGACGACGGCGAGCAGCGGCAGCGGCTCGCCGAAGGCGGCACGGGCCGGATACCAGAGCAGACTGCCGGTATCGGGTGCGGCCGCGACCAGCAAATCGGATTGCAGCACGGCAAAGCGCGACATCGAATGGTAGGAAAGGATAGCGATGGCCTGGATGCCGATGATGAAACCGGCGCCGATGATAGCCGCGACGATCTGGGCGACGAGCCGCGTACGCTTCGGGCCAACCAAGCGGAAGAGGCCGACGGTGATGAGCAGCGCAATGGCGGTGCAGAATGCGCCCAGCGAGATGAGTACGAGATAAGCGGCGAGCCAGCGCGGCCCGTCGTACCAGACGAGCATGTCGATGAGCGGACTGGCGAGCAGGCAGGACAGGGCCACGGTGGTGAAGGCGACGGCGCCCGTGCGCACGGCGAAGAGCTTTTGCGAGGAGGCGGGCGAGGAGAGGATGAGGTCGAGATCCGAGCGCGTGTAATAGGCACGCGTCACCGCTTCCAGCGCCTGCGACAGCATGACGGAAACGAAGAGCAGGCCGCCGCCGGTGAGGTTCACCAAGGTCGGCTTGTCGAGAACGATACCTGAAGCCAGCCATGGTTCGACCAAGAGGCCGGCAACCCAGTGCAAAGCCAGCGCAAAGGCGATGATGACGACGGCGACGACGAAACCGCGGCTTTGTCTGCCGCCGGTCAGCATGGCGATGCCGTCGCGCCAGGCCAACCGCAACTCGTGTTCAGCGAACCAGACGAGGGAAGCGGGCCGGGCGATCATGCTGCGGCGGTGTTCTCTTCGGCGACGAGTTCGAGGAAGATGTCCTCGAGCGTGGTGCCGCCATGGGCGCGGTCACGCAGTTCGGCCAGCGTGCCTTCGGCGATAAGCCGGCCATGGGCGATGACGCCGATGCGCTCGGCCATGCGTTCGGCCACTTCGAGGATATGGGTGGTCATGATAACGGTGACACCCGTACGGACCTTGTCGAGCAGCACATCCTTGACCTGGCGGGCGGAGGCGGCATCGAGCCCGGTCAGCGGTTCATCGAGGATGATGAGGCGAGGATCGTGCACCAGGGCGCCGGCGAGGGCCACCTTTTGCAGCATGCCCTTGGAGAAGGTGCCGCAGCGTTCGTTGGCGTGGGGGCCGAGGCCCAGCCAGTCGATCAGCGCGCGAGCCTGCGGCTCGGCCTGGCGTGCGTCCATCTGCCAGAGGCCGGCGACGAATTCGAGATATTCGAGCGGGGTAAGGCGGTCGTAAACCATCGGTTCGTCGGAAACCCAGGCGATGGCGCGCTTGGCGGAGATGGGGTCGGTGCGCGTGTCGATGCCGAAGACTTCAATGCTGCCGGCATCGGGTTGCAGCAGTCCGGCGACCATACGCAGCAGCGTGGTCTTGCCGGCGCCGTTCGGGCCGAGCAGGGCGTAGAACTCGCCTTTGCGCACGGCGAGATCGAGATTGTCCACAACCTTGCGGCCGAAGCTCTTGGTGAGGCCGGTTATGGAAAGCGCCAGGTCGGTTTCGGCCATGCTCGTGCTCCCGATGCGGCCCGACAATAGAGCGCTGCGCCTTGCGGCAAGGTGAACGAGATTATTGCAGACCGGCGGAATCGACGATCCCGGAATCGCAGCCACCATCGGTGGTGCGGGCGGCGAGAATGAGGCTTGCGAGGTCGTCGCGACCGATATCCCCGTAGAGACCGATGGTAATCTCGGTGATGAGGCGCCGGTTGCCGTCACGCTCGCAGGCGATGCGCACGCGATCGCCGGCACCTGGCCCGAACGCGGTATCGAAAGCGCTGCGGATTTCGGCCTGCGTGAGGCGCTTGCCGACTGCATCGCCGAGCACCTCGCCGACGCTCGATGTGTTGACGGCGTGCAGCAATTGCAGCGCCGTGGTGAAGTAGGTGTCGGGATCGGCACCAAAGCAGGTGCCGTGCTTGATCCATTCGTGCCGTTCGAGGAACGAACGCGTACCGGGCATGGCGGCCGACAGCAGGCGGGCGAGCTGGGGATCGAGGTCGACCTCCGGCAGGCCGGCCCAATCGCTGCGGCGATCGATATCGATGAGGTTGCGGGCAACGCCGCAATAGTCGCGCTGCGGCCAGAGGCCATGCAGGCTCAGCGCGGTAGCATCGGCGCGATTGGCGGTCTGGCTCTGGCATTCCGGCACCCGCGCGTGCGACTCGCAGAAGGCCGGCTGCCAGCTTAGCGCCAGGACGTGGAAGCGGCTGGCGGCATTGGCGGGAGCGGAACCGATGAAGGCCGCCATCGCCAGCAGCAATACCGCAAGTGTGCGCAGAATACTCAACGCTGCGTCACGTAGCCTTCGGGCACGCCACGGGTGGAGAGGACGAACTGCCAGACCTGGATGGCGCGGGAGCGGAAACCACCGGCGCAGCAGAGCAGGTAATATTTCCACATGCGGAAGAAGCGGTGCTCTTCCGGCGTCTTCGGCTCCGGCCACTTGGCCTTGAAGTTGTCGTACCAGGCACACAGCGTCTTGTCGTAGTGCGGGCCGATATTGTGTAGGTCGACGACGACGAAGAGGTTTTCGATGGCTTCGCCCACCTGCTTGAGCGAAGGCAGCACGCCACCCGGAAAGATGTACTTTTCGATCCACGGATCGATCGTGGTCTTGGAATCCGGCGAGCCGATCGTGTGCAGCAGGAAGAGACCGTCGTCCTTGATGACTTCGCGCGCCTTGGTGAAATAGGTGCGGTAGTTCTTGTAGCCGACGTGCTCGAACATGCCCATCGAGACGATCTTGTCGGCCTTGCCTTCGAACAGGCGGTAATCCTTGACCTGGAATTCGACCGGCAGGTCCTTGTAGCGCTCGCGACCATAGGCGGCCTGGTCCGGCGAAACGGTGACGCCGACGCAGTTGGCCTTGTACTTTTCGGCGGCGAAACCCATGAAGCCGCCCCAGCCGCAGCCGATGTCCCACACCGTTTCGCCGGGCTTGAGCTGCACCTTGCGGCAGATCATGTCGAGCTTGGCTTCCTGGGCCTGATCGACATTGGTGACGCCTTCCGGCCAATAGCCGCACGAGCCGACCATGCGGTTGTCGAGGCTGGCCTTGTAGGCCTCGGTCTCGTTGTAGTGCATCTTGGCGACGCGCTGCGAACGGTTGATCGTCTGCATGTTGAGGAAGCGCGATTGCAGCAGCTGCCAGATGAGGTTGGGCGTGACGCGGATATGGTCTTCGATGTTGAAGGCGGTGATGCGCGAGAAGAACTCCGCCATGTCCTCGACATCCCACCAGCCGTCCATGTAGGCCTCGCCGAGGCCAAGCGAACCTTCGGCGAAGATGCGGTTCCAGAGCGCCTGATTGTGGACCTGCGGATCCCACGGATTGGGGCCATTGACCGTTATGCCGGCCTTGTCGAGCAAGGCAGTGATTTTGGATTGCTGATCCATCGGGATTATTCAACCAGGGTTTATTGTTGAAGGTAACGATTGGGCAGCCGTGGCAGCCGCCGTGGCCGAAAAATGGTCGGTGCATAACTGATGCAATTTCGGCCCGGAAATCAAGCTGCGCCAATAAAGGGGCCGGGAACAAGCCCCGGCCCCTGTTGAATCACTGGTTTCTGCCGATCACAGCGTGATGCGATAGTTGCCGAATCCGTCCTCGGCTTCTCCGACATATTCGATCTTCACGGCCGTTACGTCGGCAACGTGGTCCTTGGCCTTGGGGCCGGTTTCGAACAGCACGGTTGTGTCGGCAATGGGCGCGAGCGACCAGTTGCTGTCGGCTTTGGGATTGATCGTGCCCTGTTCGACGATGTAGCGCACGAGGGCGTCGCGATTGGTGTCCGGGCCCTTGAAGATTATGTTGCTGCCATCGATGCCAGGGAAATTGCCACCGCCGCCGCCACGATAATTGTTGGTGGCAACGACGAACTTTTGAGCCGGATCGATCGGCTTGCCGTCGAACATCAGATCGACGATGCGGTTGGCGTCCGGATTGGTCTCGGTCTTGCCGTCGCTGCTGTATTTCGAGGGCTGGGTGAGATCGATCTTGTAGGTGACGCCGTCGATCACGTCGAAATTGTAGGACGGGAAATCGAGGTTGATCAGCGGCGCGTCCTTGGCGCCGGCTTCCACCTGGTTGAAAATGCCCGCCGAGCGCTCCAGCCAGTTCTTGACGTCGGCGCCGGTGATCTCAACCGCCTGGATGGTGTTGGGATAGAGATAAAGGTCGGCTACGTTCTTGATGGCGACAGGACCGACCGGTACGTCGGTATAGTAATCCGGGCCGCCGCGGCCGCCGGCCTTGAAGGGAGCGGCTGCCGACAGCAACGGCAGGCTTTCCCATTCGGTGCCCTTCAGCATCTGCTTGAGGTACCAGATTTGGGCAAGGCTCACGACCTGTACGGACGGATCGTCGGCAACGAGCGCGAAGTAGGAATGGAGCGGCGCCGCCGTCTTGCCGACCGGACGGCGGACATAGGCGAGGGTCGCTTCATGGTCGGCCTTCACCGAATCCAGCACTTTCTGCTCAGATTCGACAGTGGGCTTCACCTTGCCGTCGACGCGTTCGTAGATCGGGCGCGCTTCCGAAGTATGCGAGGCGATGGCCCATTTGCCGTCGGCGCCCTTTTGCAGCAGCAGGTCGATGAGGCCCATATGCGAGCCCCAGAAACCGGCCATGACGGCGGGCTTGCCGTTGAGCGTGCCCTTTTTGAGGTCGGCGCCTTCGACATCGGCAAAGTCCTGGCTGTCGGGGAAGACGAGGTGCTGGTGACCGGTCAGCACGACATCGATGCCGTCGACCGCTGCCAGGTGCAGCGAGGCGTTTTCGAGGCCAGGCTGGAAGGGCTGACCGTCAATGCCGGAATGCGAGAGCGCGACGATGATGTCGGCGCCTTCGTCCTTCATCTTGGGCACGAAGGCCTTGGCGGCTTCGACGATATCGCGGGTTTCGACCTTGCCTTCGAGATTGCCGGCATCCCAGGTCATGATCTGCGGCGGCACGAAGCCGATGAAGCCGATCTTGATGGTTTCCTTGGTGCCGGCGCCATCGACGATCTCGCGGTCGACGATGCGATAGGGCGTGATGTAGGTGTCGTCGGAAAGCGGGTCGGCAGCGAGCTTGCCGCGGACGAGATTGGCGCAGACGAAGGGGAAATTCGCACCCTTCAGCGACGCGTCGAGGAAGTCGAGACCGTAGTTGAACTCGTGGTTGCCGAGCGTTCCGACTTCGTAGCCCAGCGTGTTCATGGCGGCGATGGTCGGGTGCAACTGGCCGTTGTCCATGCCACGCTCATAGGCGACGTAATCGCCCATCGGATTGCCCTGGATGACATCGCCGTTGTCGATGAGGATGGCGTTGGAGGCTTCGGCGCGCAGGTTGTCGATGAGCGTTGCGGTGCGCGCGAGGCCCAACGTGTCGTTGGGGGCGTCGGCGAAATAATCGTAAGGATAGACGGCGACGTGCAGGTCCGTGGTTTCAATAAGGCGCAGATGCGCTTCGCCCGCCTGGGCCTGCACCGCGAAGGGATGCAGGACGATGGCGGCACCGGTGGCGGCGCTGCCGGCGAGAAAGGCGCGACGTGAGATCTGGCTGGCAAATTTCATGTGAGTGGCTCCCTTGGATTGAAAACAGCTCTCCCAAGCCGGCGCGCGCCTGTTTCGGCGGGCCGGTTGCGACTTTTTAGTGGTTCTGACGTTTCGACATGACGAGAAGACGACAGTTTGACCAATTGGTCAAGAATGATGCGCACCGGGGCCGAAAGCCCGTTGGACCGTGCATTTGGTTTGGTGCTAGAAGGGCTTAAAGGCTAAGGAGCGCGGCAGATGAAGTGGCAAGGTCGTGAGCGCAGCTCGAATGTCGAGGACCGGCGTACACAAGGCGGCGGTTTTTCGGGTGGATTCGGCGGCGGCGGTTTGGGTGGCGGAGGCTTCCGCATCCCGACCGGAGGACGGGCGCGCGGAGGCTTCGGTGGCATCGGGCTGCTGATCGTCATCGGCATTCTGTGCTTTGCACTCGGTATCAATCCTCTGAGCCTGCTCGATGGTTCACTGCAAAGCGGCGGCGGGCTCATGCCGGGTTCTAGCTCCAGCCAGTCGCTGCCGCTGCCCGACGCTGGCCAGGACGAACTTGCCGATTTCGTCGGTGTGGTCGTCAAGGAAACCGAGGATGTGTGGACGGACGTCTTCAAGCAGAGCGGCATGACCTACACGCCGCCGAAAGTCGTGCTGTTCACGAGCCAGACGCAATCGGGCTGCGGCATCGCAGATGCCAATTCCGGTCCGTTCTACTGTCCGGAAGACCAGAAGGTTTATATCGACCTGAGCTTCTATGATCAGTTGCGCCGGCAGTTCGGCGCGCCCGGCGACTTCGCGCAGGCTTATGTCCTGGCGCATGAAATCGGCCACCACGTGCAGAACCTCACGGGCGTCCTGCCGAAGTTCAACCAGCTGCGGCAGTCGATGAGCGAAGATCAGGCCAATGCCTATTCGGTGCGCGTCGAGCTGCAGGCGGACTGCTATGCCGGCATCTGGGCCAACCGCGTCGGCCAGGAAAACCTGCTGGATCAAGGGGACGTGGAAGAGGCGATCACGGCCGCCAACGCCATCGGCGACGATACGCTGACGCGCGGTCAGGTTGCGTCCCGCAACTTCACGCACGGCACGTCGGAACAGCGCATGCGCTGGCTGAAGCGGGGCATCGATTCCGGTAATCCGGCCGATTGCGATACGTTCTCGGGCCAGATCTGATCGGAAATGAACGATCGAAAGTGCGGGGCATTATGCCTGTCCAAGGAGGACACGGCATGAGCGCGCCAATTCTCGAACGTTTCGCCGACGACGGAACCTTTCCGAACACGAAACTGCCGACGCTGATTTACAAAGGCGCCGTCGGTTCGCCTTCGCCGGAAGCGATGGAAAAGCTGTTCAGCGAAAACGGCTGGCCGCCGCAATGGCGCTCCGGCATCTACCCATTCCACCACTACCATTCGACGGCGCATGAATGCCTGGGCGTGGCTCGCGGAAGCGCCAGGATCATGCTCGGCGGACCCGAAGGGCGGGAATTCGATATAGAGGCGGGCGACGTGCTGGTGCTGCCGGCAGGAACCGTGCACCGGCGGCTGTCGTCCAGCGGCGACTTCCTCGTCGTCGGTGCCTATCCGCCGGGGCAGGATTGGGACTTGCTGAAAGGCGAGCCGGGCGATCGCGAGACGGCGCTGGAAAACATTCCGAACGTGCCGCTGCCGGACAGCGATCCGGTGCAGGGCAGGGATGGTGCGCTTCCGAGAGAATGGAAGGCTGTCTAAGCCTTTTCCGCCTCGCCCGGCTTCACGTATTCCGGCAGCTGGGGCAGGCCCTTCTGCGCGCGGACGTGGTTAAGGAAGCGCGTGAAGAGGTAGTGGCTGTCGTGCGGGCCGGGTGACGATTCCGGATGGTACTGCACCGAAAAGATCGGCTTGCCATCGATGGAAAGGCCGGCATTGGAGCCATCGAACAGCGAGATGTGCGTTTCGGTGACGCCTTCCGGGAGGGTCTTGGAGTCGACGGCGAAGCCATGATTCATCGAGGTGATCTCAACCTTGCCGGTGGTGAGGTCCTTGACCGGATGATTGGCGCCGTGATGACCCTGATGCATCTTGGAGGTCTTGCCGCCGACGGCGATACCGAGGAGCTGGTGGCCGAGGCAGATGCCGAAGATCGGTTTGCCGGTTTCCATGAGCTTCTTGATGGTCGGCACGGCATATTTACCGGTAGCCGCCGGATCGCCGGGGCCGTTGGAGAGGAAAATGCCGTCGGGATTGTGCGAGAGGATGTCAGCGGCCGTGGCGGTGGCTGGGACGACCGTCACCTTGGCGCCCTGTTCGGCGAGGCACCGGAGGATGTTGCGCTTGGCGCCGTAATCGACGGCGACGATGTGGAACTGCGGCTCTTCGAGCCTGCCATAGCCCGAACCCCAATGCCAGCCGGTCTGGTCCCAATGATAGGTCTGGGCGGTGGTGACCTCGCGGGCGAGGTCGAGCCCTTCGAGGCCGGGGAAAGCCTTGAGCTCGGCGAGGATCGACGGCTCGTGGAAATAGCCGTCCGGGGAGTGGGCGATGACGCCATTGGGCATGCCGTTCTCGCGGATGCGGGCGGTCAGCGCGCGGGTGTCGATGCCGGTGATACCGACGATATTGCGCTTCTTGAGCCAGGCATCGAGCTTTTCGGCGGCGCGGTAATTGGCAGGATTGGTGATGTCGGCCTTGAGCACGACGCCACGGACGCCCGAGAGCGCGGCCATGTTGACCGTCTCGATGTCCTCGTCGTTGGTGCCGACATTGCCGATATGCGGGAAGGTGAAGGTGACGATCTGGCCGGCATAGGAAGGATCGGTGAGGATTTCCTGGTAGCCGGTCATGGCCGTATTGAAGCAGACCTCGCCGGCGGCATGGCCGACCGCGCCGATGCCTCGTCCTTCGAGACGGGTTCCGTCTGCAAGGATGAGCAGGGCGGTCGCAGGGGTTTGCTGCCAGCCGGTCATGGCGGGGCTCCAATGGTTCGCGCGGGTAGGTTGAGACCTCCTCTTAGGGGGAGGCACGGTGCGGCGCAAGTGGCATTACGCCGCCATTGCGCTATATGGTCGAGCAAATTCGCCGTGCAAGAGGAGACCAGCCATGCGTGAAGAGATCAGCGAAAGCCTGAAGCAGGCGCTCAAGGCCCGTGATGCGCGGCGTACCTCGACGCTCCGGATGATCAATGCCGCGATCAAGGATAAGGACATCGCCATAAGGCAGGAAAACCGCGGTCCGGCGACCAATGACGAAATCCTGGCGATTCTCCAGAAGATGGTGAAGCAGCGCGAGGAAAGCTTCGCCGTCTATGCGCAGGCAGGGCGCACCGACCTCGCGACGGCGGAGAAGGAAGAGATCGATATCCTCAACGAGTTCCTGCCCAAGGGACTGACCGATGAGGAAGTGGATGCGGCGATTCGCTCAGCAATCGAAAAGACCGGTGCCAGCGGAGCCAAAGACATGGGCAAGGTGATCGGGCAGTTGAAGGCCGATTATCCGGGCCGCATCGATTTCGGCAAGGCGAGCGGCAAGGTGAAGGCCGCTCTGGGGTGATTCCGTTTCAGCACGGCTCCGCAAGCGCCATGGCGCGGCGCTCGACCTGCCAGCTCGCCAGGGCGATGACGGTGGCGGCGAGCGAGACGGCGACGCCGATGAGCGGCAGGCTAATATAGCCCCAGCCGTGATCGAGCGCGAAGGCGCCGACAGAGGCGCCGAGGGCGATACCGATATTGAAGGCGGTTGGGACGAGCGGCGAGGCGAGGTTAGGCGCATCGGCCGCCGTCTTGAGGATGCGCGTCTGTACCGGCGCGCCGAAGCCGAAGCTCAATGCCGACCAGACGAGAATGGCGAAGGCCATAGCGATGGGCGAAAAGCTGGCGGCGGCCATCAGCGCGTAGGTGACGGCCAGCGCCAGCAACATGCCGACGAGCGAGGGCATGAGTTTCCAATCGGCGAGGCGCCCGCCGACGAGCACGCCGATGGTCGAGCCGAGCCCGAAGAGCAGGAGCAGCCAGGGCACGACGGTTTCTGCGATGCCAGTGACCTCGATGAGGTAGGGCGCAATGAAGGTGAAGACCGCGAACTGACCGATCATGGCAACGACGATGACGGCAAAGGACATGTAGATGGCCGGACGGGCAAGGACGCGGAACTCGCCGGCAACCGAGCCAGCCTGCCGTTCGGGCGCGGCATCGCGTGGCAGCACGGCATAGATGAAGGCGAGGACGGCAATGCCGAGCGCGCCGATGACCCAGAAGGTGGCGCGCCAGCCGAAAAGATTGCCGATGGCGGTGCCACCGGGGACGCCGAGGATGTTGGCGACGGTGATGCCGCTGAGCAGGAGAGCAATGGCACGGCCGGCCTTTTCCTGGTCGACGAGCCGTGTTGCAACGATGGCAGCGACGCCGAAATAGGCACCGTGGCCGATGGAAACGAGAAGGCGCGCTGCCATCAGCAGCGGATAGTTGGGCGCGAGCGCGCAAAGCGCCTGGCCGAGCGTGAACACTGAAACGAGGATGAGGATGGTGGTGCGCCGCGGCAGGTTGCGCGTCAGCAGCGTGATGATGGGACCGCCGACGGCAACGCCGATAGCGTAGGCGGTGATGAGGAAGCCGGTCGTCGCGATAGAAACGCCGAGATCGGACGAAACCGCCGGCAAGAGGCCCGCTATGACGAATTCGGCGGTGCCGATGGTGAAGGCGGTAATAACCAGGGCAAATAGCGGCAAAGGCATGGTTCGGTCTCGCGAATGCGAGCCTTTCAGCTTTCGGAAAATCTGTCCGTAGGGTCAAACGCCACGCGGAAGGCGATGCTCATGAGCCGCGGCGTCACCTGAATCCGGTAGCGTTTCAGCGGGCTGTGGTCAAGCTCGGGAGCGTTTTGCGTCTTCGCGTCTTTCGACGTCGATCTCGTGGTTGAAGGCGGCGCCAAGGACGAGGATGAGAGCGGAATTGTACATCCAGAGCAACAGAACGACGGCGACGGAAAGCGAGCCGAAGGTCGCGTCATAATTGCCGAAATTCTCGACATAGAAGGAGAACAGGGCGCAGGCGACGAGCCAGAGCAGGGCGGCGAGCACGGCGCCGGGCAGGACGCGGCGGAAGCGCTTGGGGCGCCTATCGGGCGCGTAACGGTAAAAGCTGGCAAAGCCGAGGACGGCAAGCGCGGCTAGAATCGGCCAGCGCAGGAGCAGCAGCACGCTGTCGCCGAGCCCGACGAAGGGCAGAGCGAGAACGGCCGGCAGGATGGCGACGAGCGAGAGCGCGATGATGAGGCCGACGGCGCCGAGCACGGTGACGACGAGAGACGCGGCGATGGCGACGACGATGGAGCGCTTATCGGGTTCTTTCCTGGTGCGGGACACCGAATAGAGCAGGGCGTTGACACCGCGCGAGCCGCTCCACAGCGCCAGGATGACGGCGACGGCGAGGCCGATCCCGAGCTTTTCGTGCGGTGCGGTGATGAGTGCCAGCATCTGGTCGTGGATCAGCGACAGGATGGAAGCGGGCACGAGGCCTTCGAGACGATTAACGGCATCGACGAGAAAGCCGGAATTGACGACAAGGCCGACGATGAGGACGACGCTGGCAAGCGCCGGAAACAGCGACAGGAAAGCAAAGAAGGCGACGCCGGCGCAGCGCAGCGAAGTATCCATTTCGAGCATGTCGAAGCCGGTGCGCCAGGCGATGTTGCGCCAGCGGGCAAAGCGGCTGCCGGATCGACTGGCCGTCGCGTCCATGTTGCAACTCTCCTTATGGGGCAGTGACAAGCGATAAGTAAGCCCTTACTTACAATGCATGCGCTTCACCGACAGTTTCCTGGACGAAATCCGGCAACGCCTGCCTATCAGCCAGGTGGTGGGCGAGCACGTCATCTGGGACAAGCGCAAGAGCCAGCCGGGGCGCGGCGATTACTGGGCGTGCTGCCCGTTCCACGGCGAAAAGAGCCCGAGTTTCCACGCCGACGACCGGCGCGGCACCTATCACTGTTTCGGGTGCGGAGTGCATGGCGACCATTTCCGGTTTTTGACCGAAAAGACCGGTATGAGCTTTCCCGAGGCGGTGGAGCGGCTGGCGGGTCAGGCGGGCGTGCCTATGCCGGCGCGCGACGAGCGGGCAGAAAAGCGCGAGGAAGCGCGGCGCACGCTCTACGACGTCATGGAACTGGCGACGAAATATTTTGAAGCGGCACTCAGCCACAATATCGGGGCGCGGGCGCGCGGCTACCTGTTCGAGCGCGGGGTGACGCCGCAAGCGCAGGCGCGGTTTCGGCTGGGCTTTGCGCCCGATAGCCGCAACGGGCTCAAGGAACACCTGGCGCAGAACGGCGTAACGGCCCAGGAAATGGCTGATGCCGGGCTGGTAGTGACGGGCGACGACATCGCCGTACCCTACGACCGCTTCCGCAACCGCGTGATGTTCCCGATCACCGATTTCCGCGGGCGGGTGATCGCGTTCGGCGGGCGGGCGATGTCGGCGGACGTGCCGGCAAAATACCTCAACTCGCCCGAGACCGAACTCTTCAAGAAGCGTCTGACGCTCTACAACGGGCAATCGGCGCAGAAGGCGGCGCGCGAGGGCCGGCAGGTCGTGGTGGTTGAGGGCTATCTCGACGTGATCGCGGCGGTGACCGCGGGCTTCGAGGGCACGGTGGCGCCGCTCGGCACGGCGATGACCGAGGAGCACCTGCAACTGCTCTGGCGGATGAGCGATGCGCCAGTCCTGTGCTTCGACGGCGACAGTGCCGGCCAGCGGGCGGCCGAACGGGCGGCGGGGATCGTGCTGCCGCTGCTGGCGCCCGGCAAGACGGTGAAGATCGCAACGCTGCCCGAGGGGCAGGACCCCGACGACCTCATCAAGGCGCATGGGCGCGACGCGTTCGGCGACGTTCTGGAGCGAGCGGTGAGCCTTTCCGACATGGTGTGGATCATGGAGACGGGCGGCGTGCTGCCGGAAACGCCGGAGGCGCGAGCGGCGCTGGAGGCGCGGCTCCGGGCGCGGGCGCAGAGCATCGGCGATGCATCGGTGAAGCGTCACTACATGCAGGCGTTCGACGAAAAGCTGGCGGCGTTCTTCGCGCCGGTGCGGCAGGCGCGGTTCGAGCGCGGCGACCGGCGGGGTGGCGGTCGCGGTGGGCCGAGGGGCCTGCGCAGCACGCCGCGGCTGGTCGTCTCCGATACGCTGCGCAATTCGCGGCTGATGAAGCCGGGGCGCGGCACGGCGGTGAGCCCGCGCGAGGCGGCGATCCTGATGAGCCTCGTCAACCACCCGCAACTGGCGGAAAGCCGGCTGGAGCAATTGGGCACGCTGGACTTCGAAACGCCTTCGGCGCGGGGTCTGCTGACGGCGATCCTCGACCTGGTCACGCGCGACCACGAGATCGATCGCGATTCGTTGATCGCGGGGCTGGGGCTCAAGGGATTCGGCGAAACGATCGGGCAGATGCAGGGCTTGCTGAGCCGCCAAGGCATCTGGCAGGCGGGGGCGGAAATCGCGGAAACCGACGCCGAGACGGGATTACAGCATGCGCTGGCCTTGCATAACAAGAAAGTTCAGCTAAATAGGGAACTCAAAGCAGCCGAATTGGCGCTGGGTACAGACCCGAGCGAAGAGACATTTGAACGGCTGCGAGACATCCAGAACCAGATAACCACTGTCGATGGCACAGAGGCATTGATCGAAGGATTTGGTTCGCTATCGGGACGTGCGACGCGGAGTTTCTGAGGCGATGAAGCCCAGAGGCGGCGCGGACGCACTATTTTGCGCATCTATTCGCGCGCCCGAAGCGAACAGGGCCGGCCCCCGCGTTAACCGCCGGTTCACCCATCCTTTACCTTGCCTTGAGTCATCCCCACTTAGATGAATGCCGGTGCCCGAACCCGAGGGCGCCCAGGAGCACCAGATGGCCACGAAGGCAGCAAAGCAGAAAGAGACCGAGAACCCCGAGGCCGGCAATGCCGCGGCTGCCGGTGCCGGTGGGGATACGCCCGACAGCCCGTTGCTCGACCTTTCGGACGCCGCAGTCAAGAAGCTGATCAAGGTCGCCAAGAAGCGCGGCTACGTCACCTATGAAGAATTGAACGCCGTGATGCCTTCGGAGGAAGTCACCTCCGAGCAGATCGAGGACATCATGGCCATGTTCTCGGACATGGGCATCAACGTCGTCGACGAAGACGAGGTCGAGGAGGCCGAGGCCGACAACAGCAACGACGAGGAATCCGGCGAGCTGGTGGAAAAGACCGGCAGCACGGCCGTCGCCAGCAAGTCCAATACCCGCGAAGGCAGCGATCGCACGGACGACCCGGTGCGGATGTACCTGCGCGAAATGGGCTCGGTGGAGTTGCTGAGCCGCGAGGGCGAAATCGCCATCGCCAAGCGCATCGAGGCCGGCCGCGAGACGATGATCGAGGGCTTGTGCGAGAGCCCGCTGACCTTCCAGGCCATCATCATCTGGCGCGACCAGCTCGGTCGCGGCGAGATTTTGCTGCGCGACATCATCGACCTCGAAGCGACCTATGCCGGCCCCGACGCCAAGCAGGCGGCCCCGGTGGTGGCGCCTGTCGAAAAGCCGGCGGCGGCTGAGCCCGCTCCGGCTCCGGCGCCCAAGGCCCGCCGTGCCAGCAACGACGAGGACGATTACGAGCCCGAGGAGCCGCAGGCGCCGCAGGACCCGGTCGAGGACGACGACGACGATTTCGAGAATTCGCTGTCGCTGTCGGCGATGGAAGCCGAGTTGAAGCCGCAGGTCGTCGACACGTTCAACCGCATCGCCGAGGCCTATGGCCGCATGCGCGTGCTGCAGGACCGGCACGCCGAGGAGCGCGCTGCCGCCAAGTCGGCGAATGCCGACGAGGTCAAGAAGCTCGAGAGCTTCCGCGGCGAGGTGATCACCGACGTGAAGTCGCTGTCGCTCAATGCCAGCCGTATCGAAAGCCTGGTCGAGCAGCTTTACGACATCAACAAGCGCCTGGTGCGGCTGGAAGGCCGGCTGATGCGCCTGGCCGAGAGCTACGGCATCAAGCGTGATGCTTTCCTGCAGGCCTATTACGGTTCTGAACTCGATGTGCGCTGGACTGACAAGGTGGCGGAGATCGATGGCAAGGGCTGGGCGGAGTTCATCAAGCGCGAGCGCGACACGGTCGACGACATCCGCGGCGAGATCCAGACGCTGGCCATGGAAACCGGCCTCGATATCGCCGAGTACCGCCGTATCGTGCATAAGGTGCAGAAGGGCGAGCGCGAGGCTGCCATCGCCAAGAAGGAGATGGTGGAAGCCAACCTCCGGCTCGTCATCTCCATCGCCAAGAAGTACACGAACCGCGGCCTGCAGTTCCTGGACCTGATCCAGGAAGGCAATATCGGCCTGATGAAGGCCGTCGATAAATTCGAATACCGGCGCGGCTACAAGTTCTCGACCTATGCGACGTGGTGGATCCGACAGGCGATCACGCGTTCGATAGCCGACCAGGCGCGCACGATCCGCATTCCGGTGCACATGATCGAAACGATCAACAAGATCGTCCGCACCAGCCGGCAGATGCTGCACGAGATCGGCCGCGAGCCGACGCCGGAGGAACTCTCCGAAAAGCTGCAGATGCCGCTCGACAAGGTGCGCAAGGTCCTGAAGATCGCCAAGGAGCCGATCAGCCTCGAAACGCCGATAGGCGACGAGGAGGATTCGAACCTCGGCGATTTCATTCCGGACGTGAATGCCGTGCAGCCGATCGATGCCGCTATCCAGTCGAACCTCAGGGAGACGACGACCCGCGTTCTCGCCTCGCTGACGCCGCGCGAAGAACGCGTGCTGCGCATGCGTTTCGGTATCGGTATGAACACCGACCACACGCTCGAAGAAGTGGGCCAGCAGTTCTCGGTGACGCGCGAGCGTATCCGCCAGATCGAGGCCAAGGCACTGCGCAAGCTCAAGCATCCGAGCCGTAGCCGCAAGCTCAGGAGCTTCCTCGACAACTAGGTAGCCACGCGGCGGAATAGACGAACCGCCGGTAGATATGCAAAGAAAGGCGGCAATTGCCGCCTTTTGTTCAAGGAGAAGCCCAATGTCCTTTCTGAAATCGCTGTTCGGTGGCGGCAAGAGCGAGGCGGATGCCAAGGGCGACAAGGCCCTGGCCGAGGAAGATTACAAGGGCTTCACTATCAAGGCTGTCGCCATGTCGGCCGGCGGCGAGCATCAGCTGGCCGGCGCGATCGAAAAAGAGATCGGCGGCGAGCTCAAGACCTACAATTTCGTGCGCGCCGACAAGTTCTCCTCGCGGGACGATGCCACCGCGATGTCGCTGGCCAAGGGCCGGCAACTTGTCGACGAGCAGGGCGACAAGCTGTTCAGCTGAGGCTGAACGCGAGCCAGCCTCAAAAACCAATTGCAAATTCAGGCCGGCGCTGCATCGCGTCCGGCCTAAGTGTTCGTGGAGACGGAAAATGGCAAAGAAACCGACAGCGCGTGTCGAATACGTGAATTTCGACGTTGTCTATGAGGATGGCAGCCAGCGCTCGAACCGCAAGGTGCCCGCCGACATCCTCGGTGGCCTCGACGGCGACGAGCCGGCCCGCGAAGCCATCATGGAACAGGACCGCGCCATTTCCGAGAAATCCGGCCTGCCGCCGCTGGCGATCAAGTCGATCAAGCGTTCGGGCAGCAAATGAGCGAATTGCAGCTGGGCCGGCACAGCGAACAGCCGGCAAGTCCGGAAGCCGCCGTGCTCGACCCCGTGCCGAACCCGCACCCCGACACCAACTACGTGGCGCGCTATGTGTGCCCGGAATTCACCTCGCTCTGCCCGGTGACTGGGCAGCCGGACTTTGCACATCTCGTCATCGACTATGTGCCGGACCAGTTCCTGGTCGAGAGCAAGTCGCTAAAGCTGTTCCTGACCTCGTTTCGCAATCACGGCGCCTTCCATGAGGGCTGCACGCTGGATGTCGCCAAGCGTATCGTTGCAGCGATCAAGCCGCGCTGGCTGCGGATCGGCGGATACTGGTATCCGCGTGGCGGCATTCCCATCGATGTATTCTGGCAGACGGGCGAACCGCCGGAAGGCGTATGGCTGCCTGACCAGGGCGTGCCGCCCTATCGCGGGCGGTGAGGGTTTTTAAGCGTTACTTCGCCAGGGCTTTTTCCACCGCCGGCTTGACGATCGTGCCGTAGAGTTCGATGGCCTTCATGACCTTGTCGTGGGGCAGGGTGCCCACCGAGAGCTGCAAGCCGAAGCGGTCGTGCTTGAACCATTCGTGCTGCATCAGGATCTTGTCGATGACCTGCTGCGGCGAGCCGATGAAATAAGCGCCTTCCGGACGGGTGCCGGCGACGAATTCGTCCTTGCCGCCGGGGCGCCAGCCACGCTCCTTGCCGATGCGGCTCATGGCCTCGTGGTGGGCGGGAAAGGCGATGTCGATCGCATCCTGAGAGTCTTCTGCGATGAAGCCGTGCGAGGAAATACCGACCGGCAGCTTCGTGACATCGTGCCCGACCTTGGCGGCGGTGCCGCGATAGAGTTCGACGAAGGGTTGGAACTGCTGCGGATGGCCGCCGATGATGGCGATCATCAGGGGTAGACCGTAATAGGCGGCGCGGGCGACGGAATTGGGTGTACCGCCAACGGCGATCCAGAGCGGCAATGGATCCTGGAAGGGCTTGGGATAGATTTCGAGACCCGGGATCGGCTTGGTGTGCGTCGAACCCGGCCATGAAACGGGGCCGCCCTTGCGGATGGCCAGCAGCATTTCGAGCTTTTCCTCGAAGAGCGTGTCGTAGTCGTTGAGATCGTACCCGAAGAGCGGAAAGCTCTCGATGAAGGAGCCGCGGCCGGCCATGATCTCGGCGCGACCGTTGGACAAGAGGTCAAGGGTCGCGAATTGTTCGTAGACGCGCACCGGATCGTCGGAGCTGAGGACGGTGACGGCAGTCGAGAGCCGGATGTTCTTGGTGACGGTCGCGGCACCGGCAAGGATGGTAACGGGGGCGGACGCCGTATAGTCCGACCTGTGGTGTTCGCCCAATCCGTAGAAATCGAGGCCGAGCTCGTCGGCCAGGCGGATTTCCTCGATGAGGTCGTTGATGCGCTCGACCGGCGATTGCAGTCGGTTGCTCAGCGGATCGAAGGTATTTTCGGCAAAGGAATAAAGCCCGAACTGCATGGATCATGCCTCCATGAGGTTCTGCAATGCAGAAGCTCCAGGTTTTGGTTGGAGGCAGATGTGGCGCGGTTGGCAGGGCCTATCAAGACGGCACACGAAGGTAACCGTGGCACAAAAGAAAGCCCCGGCCTGGGAGCGCCGGGGCCATGCTTCAGAGGGAGGGACTGAAGCGTCAGGGATGAGTTATTATTGCGCCGGAGCGGCCGGGGCCGGGGTGGCCGGGGTATCAGCCGGCGGGGTAGCCGGAGTGGCCGGCGCCGCATTGTCGGCAGGAGCCTCAGCCGGCGGAGTGGCCGGAGCCGGGGTGGCTTCCGGAGTGGTCATCGGAGTGGTTTCGGTGCTCGGAGCCGGGGTGGTCTCGCTCGGGGCCGGCGTGGTTACGGCCGGGGAATTACCGGTATCGACCGAGCCCGAAGGAGCAGAGCCCGAATTCGCCGAGAAGACCAGGTAGCCGATGGCCAGCAACGCCAGTACGACGATGATGCCGATGAACCACGCGGTGCCGTTGCCTTCACGGGTATAGACCGTACGGTTCGTATCATTGCCGTACAGCGGATCGCGGTCAGGGGTAGCCATGATGTTTCTCCAGGTTGCATCTGCTATGCCCCATAAAACGCCACCTAATCAAAAACGTTCCCGAACTCGTGAAGTTGTGTCGGGCGGGCTGCAAAAATTTTCGACAATAAGATTCAAGCAATATTTTCAGTTATTTGGCCCGTGCTCATTGGAGCGTGGAAAAGCCGAAGGCGATATCAATTGTGGCAACTCTGGGGCAAATCCAGCTTTAATCCGTGATTGTCAGCGGACGTTGCGCTCACCAGCCGCTCGCGCCACTATGACTGGTCAGCAAGGGGGAGAAGATGGCCAGCCCGGAAGCCCACGTCGAAATTGCCCGGCTGTTCGCCAAAAGAGGGGCGGACCTGCCGCTGCGCGAGCGTCGGCGCCAATGGGAAGCGGAAGCCGCGGAAGAACCGCTGCCAGAAGGCGCGCTCTTCCAAACGGTCGTGGCTGGCGGCGTGCCGGCGGAATGGGTGGAGATGCCAGGTGCCGATGCACGCCGGGTTTTCCTATTTCTGCATGGCGGTGGCTACAATGCCGGCTCGCCACGCACGCACCACAAGCTGGCGGCGCACCTGGCGCGCGCGAGCGGGCTACGGCTGCTGGTTCCGGACTATCGGCTGGCGCCGGAACATCCGTATCCCGCGGCGGTGAAGGATGCATTGCTGGCTTATGGCTGGTTGCTGGCACAAGGCCGCACGCCTGACGATATCGTGGTGGGTGGCGATTCGGCCGGTGGCGGGCTGGCGCTTTCGATGTTGCTGGCCTTGCGCGAGGCGGGAGCGGCAACGCCGCGGGCTGCAATATTGCTGGCGCCGTGGACAGACCTGACGGTCTCCAGTTCCTCCTACGAGCGGTTGCGTGACAAGGATCCGGTGATCACCCGCGAGGGGCTCCGTGATGCCGGGCTCCTGTATGCCGGCCGGCGCGATCCGGCCGATCCGATGCTGTCGCCGCTGTTCGCCGACCTGACAGGATTGCCGCCGCTGCTCATCCATGCCGGCGGCGACGAGGTGATGGTCGAAGACAGCACACGCTTCGCCGAAAGGGCCGAGGCGGCAGGCGTGAAGGTGACGCTGAAAGTGTGGCCGGAGCTGTGGCACGTTTTTCACCACGGCGTGCCGAACGTGCCGGAATCGAAAGAGGCTATCGACGAGATCGGCGCCTATCTGCGCGAGAGTTTCGGTCCCTAGGATAGAAAGGCCGGGCACACGGCCCGGCCTTTCCATTGCTTGCTTTGTCAACGCTTAGCGGTTTGCCACCGGCGTGATCAGCGGCGTGATGCGCCTGATGGTGACGCGCCGGTTCTCGCGCTCGGCTGCCTCCGTCCTGATCTTCAAGTAACGCTCGCCATAGCCCTGGGTCGCCAGGTTCTCCGGCGGGATATCGTAGAAGTCGGTGAGTACCTGGGCGACGGTGTTGGCGCGCAGGTCCGACAGACGCAGGTTGGCAAGATCGCTGCCGACGGCGTCGGTGTGGCCTTCAATAAGGAAGGTCTCGGCCGGATTCTCCTTCAGCACGGCCTGCATGGCGGCTGCCACCTGGCTCAGATTGCCGACCTGGTCGCGGGAGATGGTGGCCTTGCCGGTATCGAAGGTAAGACCGCCGATTTCCAGACGACGCACGCTATCCCGGATGCGGGCGGAGTTCTTCACCTCGGAGATGGTGTAGAGCCGGCGCACCGGTTCGACAGGCGGCTGCAGCAGGAAGCTCTGCAACTGCTGTTCGTCGGCGCTCGAGGCGTCGAGCACGTACTGGTCGACCGGAATGTTGAGCCGCAGCGGCGGCAGGCTGGCACCAGGATCGGTGTAGAAGACGTCCTGGTCCTCCTGGTCTGCCTGCGGACTGTAGTAGGCCAGGATATATTCGCGGCCGTCCGGGGTGACACGCGAACGCTGCAGCACTTCGCCATAGCGGTTGCGGATGGTCACCACCTTGCTGCCGTCGGGCCGCTGCACGGTTTCGCGGACACGACCGCCGCTCAGCTGCTCGTAATAGACCTCATCATCCTGCTGCACGAAACGGGCACGCTCCTGCTGCGGATTGGAGATGACAAGGCGATCGCCGACCTGCATGACGATCTGAGTGTTGTTCACCTCAGTGTTTACATTGTTGGTGACATTGTTGTTGGTGACGTTATTGGTCACCGAAGTGTTGTTGTTCACCACAGTCGTGTTGTTGTTGACGATGGTAACGTTCTGCGGAACCTCGACCGGCGGTGGCGCTTCGAGGCGCTGGCCCTCCTCGGCCGAAAGCGGATCGATCTCCTGCGGCTGCACCTGCACGGCAGCCTGGGCAGCAGCGTCGCTGTCGGGCGGCGGGCCGGCTTCCTCGGCCGGCTGCTGTTGTTCCTGCGGCTGCTGGCCTTCGCCGGCAGGAGCCTGCTGTTCTTCAGCGGGAGCGGCGCCGGATTCGATCGCCGTCACTTCGTCCTTGGCACTGTCGAGAAGCGGAGCAACCGCGTTCGGATCGACACCGGCGGGAAGATTGGTGACATCTTCCTTCGGCTGATCCTGCAGGGCGGGATCGTTCTTCAGCTCTTCCTGTACCTGTTCCGGGCTAGGAGGAGTTGCGGCTTCACCGGGCTGTTCGGCGCCCGGCTGAGCGGGCTGCCCTTCAGCAGGCGTGGCCGGCTGTTCGGCGGGCGCAGCGGCACCTCCGGGCACGCTCGGAAGCGTCAGGCCGTATTGGGCCAGGCACTCGTCGGTGGAGGCGAAGCCACCCTGCGAGCAGAGGCTATCCACCTGGCCTTTGGCATCGGCGATATCGGCCTGCGCGGCAGCGACGTCGCCACCACCGGTCTGTGCCTCGATGAGGCCGGCAACGGCGCTCTGATAGTTGGCGACCGCGGCCTGCAGATCGGTGCCGATATCGGCACCCTGGCCGGCAGGAGCAGGCTCTTGCGGCGACGGCTGCTGTTCGGGCACAGCCGGGGCAGGTTCCTCGGGAGCAGGTTGTTCCTGCGGGGCAGGCGCCTGCTGTTCGGCCGGCTGTTGTTCGGCGGGGGCCGGAGCCTGTTCAGCCGGCAGCTGTTCGGCAGGGGTCGGGGCTTTTTCGGCCGGAGCCTGCTGCTCAGGAGCGGCTTCTTTTGCCGGCGCCGGTTGTTCTTCTGCAGGAGGAGCAGCCTGTTCGGCCGGGGCCTGCTCAGCGGGAGGAGCTGCTTCTTCAGCGGGAGGGGCAGCTTCTTTTGCCGGCGCCGGTTCCTCAGCAGGAGGAGTGGCTTCTTCGGCGGGAGCCTGTTGCTCAGCAGGGGGAGCGGCTTCCTCCTGAGCGGGGGCGGGCTCTTCAGCCGGAGGTGCGGCCTTTTCCTCGGCAGGGGGAGCCGCTTCCTTCGCCGGAGCAGGTTCTTCTGCAGGCGGTGCAGCCTGCTCTTCAGCTGGCGGCGGTGCTGCCTCCTCGGCAGGAGCGGGTGCTTCAGCGGGGGGCGCTGCCTGTTCGGCAGGCGCCTGTTCCTCTGGCGCAGCTCCGCCCTTTTTCTCAAAGGCGGCGCAATCGTCGGGGGTGGTGATGCCGGCGGCAACGCAGGCATCGGTCAGTCCCGCGTCTTGGGCAACGGTGATGCCGGCGGGAGCGATGGTCATGAGGCTGACGCTCGAGCCGATCAGGAGCCAGTGTCTGAGGCGCATGGGTCTCTTTCCTTTTTGAGGACTTTGCCGTGAGCATGGTGGGAGGGGCATGAACGGTACCTGAACGGTGCTGTCAGCTTTCCCCGCATGCGGGTTACCCCCCGGTCGAAAGCGCCAACGCCACTTGGCAGTTTCGGTTCCCTCTTTGCCGCTAGTCGGCGCGCGCTGTGACAAATGCGTGACGCGACATGGATGCCAAGGAGCAAAGATGCTACCCGCTGCAAGGCAGGAGACGCCATGCGCCAGGCCCAGACCGAAATCGAGATCGCGACCCGCGGACAGGGGCTTTATGAGGTGACGCGACAGCTCGCCTCGTTCGTTTCCCAGGCCGGAATGGCGACCGGACTGGTCACCGCCTTTTGCCGGCATACGTCGTGTTCGCTGCTGATCCAGGAAAATGCCGATCCGGACGTCCGCACCGACCTCATGGAATTCTTCCGCCGGCTGGTGCCGGAGGGCATGGACTGGATCGTGCACGACATGGAAGGGCCGGACGACATGCCGGCCCACATCAAGGCGGCGCTGACGCAGACTTCGATCGGCATTCCAGTAAGTGAAGGGGCGCCGGTTCTCGGTACCTGGCAGGGGCTTTACCTGTTCGAACACAGGCGGGCACCGCACCGGCGCCGGATCGTTCTGCATCTCATCGGAGAGTGACGCCCCTCATCCTGGGAGGAGGGCGAGGAGCGTCGAGACGTGGAAATTACTTTCCGTTGCCAAGGTCCCAGGTGACCGAGACGTCGACGGAAAAGCTCAACTCGCCGGCCTGCACGGGCACGGGCGCCGCTGCATCGGCCTGCGCCATGGTCTTCATGGCATAGGGGCGCGGCGGCGGGTTGTAGTTCTGCTGCTCGCTGATGTTAATGATGCGATCGAGCGAAACGCCGGCGGCTTCGGCGTAGAGATCGGCCTTGGCACGAGCGTCCTTGAAGGCTTCCTTGCGGGCCTGATCGTAGAGCTCGGCAGGGTCGGCGACCGAGAAGGCGATGTTGTTGACGGTGTTCGCGCCCACGCTCACGGCCTTGTCGAGGATGGCCCCGAGCGCCGCCAGATCGCGAACCCGGACCGTCACCGTATTGGAGACCTGGTAGCCGACGATCTTGGGCGGCTTGGTGTAGCCATTGGCGTCGCGCTCGTCGGAATAGACGTAGTTGGGATTGACCGAGAAATTCGAGGTCTGGATGTCACGGGATTCGATGTTGGCGGCCTTCAACGTATCGATGAGCTGCGACATCGCCTTGGTATTGGCATCGAGCGCAGCGCGCGCCGTTTCGCCTTCTGTGGTGACGCCGGAGGTGATGACCGCAGTATCGGGGGCGGCGGTCACTTCGCCATGGCCCGTCATCATCATGGTTGAATCGTCGTCGGCCAATGCCGGCATGGCAAAGGCAGCGGCGACGGCGAAGGGGGCAAGGGCGATGAGGCGCATGAATGTCTCCTTTTGAAATGGCGGCAGGTTTGGCCAGCCAATGCGGTGGTAATGCGGCGGTTCTGAACGCAAGTTGAACAGCTTAACGCCTGACAACGACGGTGAGACGAACGTCGCTCCCCAATCCTTGGGGCGGACGGCAAGATTTTTTCATCTGCACCGAAATGCCGATGCACGTTCCTCACGCAAGGCTGGACGCGGCGGACGGCACGGGCTAGTCAAAGGCACCCAATGGGCTCGGCGTCCCATCAGCACAGTACCATAAGGACACGGCAATGACGGAAAGCATCGTTCCGGCCGAGGGCACGTTCATCGGCCGCGCCAACGTTCCAGGATTTTCCTATCCGCGGATCGTGGCGGTGCGCGGCGGCGATGTGTTCGACATCACGAGTACCGACGTGCCGACGGTGCGGGACTTGGCGGAAGCAGCCGACCCTGCGGCCAAAGCTAACGCGGCCAAGGGTACGAAGATCGGCAGCCTCGACGAAATCGCGGCCAACAGCCGTGCTGAAAAGCGCGATGCGGGCAAGCCTGTTCTGCTCTCGCCGATCGACCTGCAGGCGGTGAAGGCGTCGGGCGTAACCTTCGTCGTTTCGCTGCTGGAACGGGTGATCGAAGAACAGGCGCGCGGCGACAAGGGCAGGGCGGATGCCCTGCGTACGGAAATCCTCGATCTCATCGGCACTTCGCTTTCCGAACTGGTTCCGGGCTCGGACAATGCGATGAAGGTCAAGGAGACGCTGATCGCGCGGGGCCTGTGGAGCCAGTATCTCGAAGTAGGCATCGGGCCGGACGCCGAAATCTTCACCAAGAGCCAGCCGATGGCGACGGTGGGCTATGGCGCCGATGTCGGCGTGCTGCCGATTTCGAGCTGGAACAATCCCGAGCCGGAAGTGGTGCTGGTGGTCGACAGCAAGGGCCGCATCGTTGGCGCAACGCTGGGGAACGACGTCAACCTGCGCGATGTCGAAGGCCGTTCGGCGCTGTTGCTCGGCAAAGCGAAGGACAACAATGCTTCGGCCTCGGTCGGCCCTTTCGTGCGGCTGTTCGACGACAGTTTCTCGCTCGACGACGTGAAAGCCGCCGAAGTCGCGCTCAACGTTACCGGCGAGGACGGCTTCGTGCTCGATGGTCATTCCTCCATGCGGGAAATCTCGCGCAGCCCCGAGAGCCTGGTTGCGGCGACTACCGGCCGGCATCACCAATATCCGGACGGATTCGTACTCTATCTTGGCACGATGTTCGCACCGGTGAAGGACCGGGGTGGCGCCGGCATGGGCTTCACCCATAAGCCGGGCGATGTGGTAACCATATCGACGCCGGCGCTGGGTTCTCTCGTCAACCGAGTGCGGCTGGCGACCGAGTGCACCCCGTGGACCTATGGTGCGAGCCACCTGATGCGCGACCTGGCGAAAGCCGGGCTGCTCTAAACCAATTTTCCGAAAGCTAGCGGAGCCTCAACCATGAGCGAAATCTTCAAGAACCTGATCGACGGCGAGTGGGTCGGCAGCGCGGGCAGCCAGAACATCAATCCCTCGAACACTGCCGATGTCATTGGCACTTATGCGCAGGGCACGGCCGACGACGCCAATCGCGCCATTGCCGCCGCCAAGGCAGCCTTGCCGGCTTGGTCGCGTTCGGGATTGCTCGAGCGCCATGCCATTCTTTCCAAGACCGGCCAGGAGATCATGGCCCGCAAGGAAGAGTTGGGGCGGCTGCTGTCGCGCGAGGAAGGCAAGACGCTGCCGGAAGGCATTGGCGAAGTGGTCCGCGCCGCGCAGATCTTCGAGTTCTTCGCGGGTGAGGCGCTGCGCCTCAATGGTGAGATGATCCCGAGCGTCCGTCCGGGTGTCGGTGTCGAGATCACGCGCGAGGCGGTGGGCGTCGTCGGCATCATCACGCCATGGAACTTCCCGATCGCCATCCCGTCCTGGAAGATCGCGCCGGCCCTGGTGCACGGCAACACGATTGTCATCAAGCCTGCCGACCTCGTGCCGGCTTCGACCTGGGCTATCGTCGATATCCTGGTGCGGGCGGGCCTGCCCAAGGGCGTCCTCAACCTGGTGATGGGGCGCGGCTCGGTCGTGGGCCAGGCACTGCTCGACAGCCCCGATGTCGATGCGATCAGCTTCACCGGCTCGGTCAGCACCGGCCGGCGTGTCGCCGAAGCCAGCATCAAGCACATGCGCAAGGTGCAGCTTGAAATGGGCGGCAAGAACCCGACCGTGGTTCTGGACGATGCCGACCTGAAGGTCGCGGTGGAAACTATCGCTAACAGCGCGTTTTTCTCGACGGGTCAGCGCTGCACGGCTTCTTCCCGCGTCATCGTGACGGAAGGCATTCACGACAAGTTCGTGGCGGCGCTCAGCGAGCGCGTGCGCAACCTCAAGGTCGATGATGCGCTGAAGGCCGGAACCGAAGTTGGACCGGTGGTGGATGCCAGCCAACTCAAGCAGGACACTGACTACATCGACATTGGTAAGAAGGAAGGCGCCAAGCTCGCTGCCGGCGGCGAACTGGTGAAGCGCGATACCGAGGGCTTCTACCTGCAGCCGACGCTGTTCACCGAGGCGCACAACCAGATGCGCATCGCTCGCGAGGAAATCTTCGGGCCGGTGGCGGCGGTGATCCGGGTCAAGGATTACGAGGAAGCGCTGGCGGTGGCCAACGATACCGATTTCGGGCTTTCGGCCGGTATCGTCACGACCTCGCTGAAATATGCCACGCACTTCAAGCGCAATGCCGAAGCCGGCATGGTGATGGTGAACGTGCCGACGGCGGGTGTCGATTTCCACGTGCCGTTCGGTGGGCGCAAGGGGTCGAGCTATGGCCCGAAGGAGCAGGGGGCCTATGCCAAGGAATTCTTCACTCAGGTGAAGATCGCCTATACGGCGGCCGGCTAAGTTCTCCATAAGCGTCGTTCCGTCCGGACGACGAAGACATCAGGCCCCGCCATGCGGGGCCTTTTTATTTGGTTGGCTATAGCCTTGCTACCGAAGCAAGCGCAGTAAAATCTTCTGCACTGCTGTGCATCTTCCTCGATGCGATGTTCTTCGCCCTTTGGCTTATGCCCACGGATTTGCCTTGGAAATCCGGGTTTGCTAAGGTCGTGCACAGGTGTGCAGAATTTTGCCTCAACGGCTTGACATTCGCCGCCTCGAATGGAATGCATATTCCATATCGTGTAAATATAGCTCGTTCATTCCGTTTTGGATGGGCTGCCGGTACGGGAAGCAGATGGCGCGAGTGCGTCACGGAACAAACCGACCGGAGGGAGAACAGCCGCTCTGCGGCAGGAGGGACTAGGTGCATTTGAGCCTTTGGCCGAACCGCAAGACAGGCCGCTATACCGGCTGCCATCGGGAAGCACTGGCATGAGTGCCCAGGACTCCTCGCTTGGCAAGACGCAGGCGCTGCCGGAGCGCGCGGAAGTCGCCGCGGCGGCGCGGCAGCGGTTGCGCTATCGCGTCAAGATCGCGCTGCGCGAGCCGACGACAATCATCGGCATCGTGGCGGCTCTCCTGTTCGCCTACCTGATCGTAGTGCCGGTCGTCACCATGCTGACCGATGCCGTGCTGGTGCAATTCGGCGAAGCCCGCAAGGCGGGCGCTGCGGTCGGCATGCCGACGCTCTACTACCTGACGCGCACCTTTGGCTCGGCCATCTCCACCGACCTGTTCTGGGATCCGCTGAAGAACACGCTGGTGAATGCTGCCGGCGCCATCGTGCTGGCCGTCAGCATCGGCGGCACTATGGCGTGGCTGCTGGCGCGTACCAACATGTTCGCGCGGCGCTGGCTGGCGACGGCGCTGATCGTGCCCTACATGCTGCCGGCCTGGACCTTCGCGCTCGCCTGGACGACGCTGTTCAAGAACCGCACGATCGGTGGGCAGCTCGGCTGGCTTGAAGCGATGGGGCTGACGCCGCCGGACTGGCTGGCCTACGGGCAATTGCCGATCATCATCATTCTGTCGCTGCACTATGCGCCGTTCGTGATCCTGCTGTTCGGCAACGCCTTGCGGCGGTTCGACACCCAACTCGAGGATTCGGCGCGCATCCTTGGTGCCCGCGGTCGCACGGTGACCTTCAAGATCATCATGCCGCTCATGCTGCCCTCGCTGATGTCGGCGACGATCCTCATCTTCGCCAAGGCGCTGGGCGAGTTCGGCGTGCCGTATGTGCTGGGCCTGCCGGTCAATTTCGACGTGCTGTCGACCTCGCTTTACCGCAACATCTCGTCGCGTCATACGGGTGTGGCGGCGGTGCTGGCCGGCTCGATCATGCTCATCGGCATCCTGTCACTGCTGATCGATGCCAAGCTGGTGAAGGAAGCGCGCCGGTTCGTCACTATCGGTTCGAAAGGCTCGATGAACCGGTTGTCGCAGCTTGGCGTGCTGCGGCTGCCGGCTACGGCGCTGGCTTTCCTGATCTTTCTCATCAGCGTCGGGTTGCCGCTGCTGACGCTGTTCCTGTCGACAGTGATGAAGATGCCGGCGAATTTCTCGCCCGACAACTTCACTCTCGATTTCTGGATTGGGCACGACCTCAACACGGTCGCCTTGCAGACCGGTATCCTGTTGTCGCCGGACCTGTGGAAGGCCGCCTGGAACAGCCTCTGGATCGTGGGTAGCGCCTCGGTGATCTCCGGCATTCTCGGATTGCTGGTCGGCTACGTGGTGGCGCGCACGCCGGTGCGGCCGCTCGGGACCTTCCTGCGGCAGGTGACCTTCCTGCCGTACCTGGTGCCGGGCATTGCCTTCGCCACGGCGTACCTGTCGCTGTTTGCGGTGCCGCGCGGACCGATCCCGGCGCTCTACGGCACGGCCTTCATCCTGCTGCTGGCGCTGGTTGCCGACCAGATGCCCTATGCGTCGCGTGCCGGCATTTCGGCGATGATGCAGCTCGGCAAGGATCCGGAGGAGGCGGCACAGGTCGCCGGCGCTGGCTGGTTGCGACGCATGATCTCCGTGGTCGTGCCGATCCAGAAGGGCTCGCTCACCACCGGCATCCTGCTGCCGTTCATCTCGGGCATGAAGGGGCTGAGCCTTTTCGTCATCCTCGCCGTGCCCAGCACCGACGTGCTCACGACTTATTCGTTGCGGCTCGTCGACTACCACTACACCCAGGCAGCCAATGCCGTGGTGCTGATCATCGCTGCGATCGCGTATTTCGGCACGCTGCTGGGGCAAAAACTGACCAAGAGCAATCTGGCTGAAGGACTGGGTGGCTGACATGCCGACGATCAACCTCAGAAATGTCGAGAAGAACTACGGCGCCAATGCCGCCAATGCGGTGAGCGCGCTCGATCTCGAGATCGGCGACGGCGAGTTCATGTGCCTGCTCGGACCCTCCGGCTGCGGCAAGACGACAACGCTGCGCATGATAGCCGGACTCGAGCACCTGACCGACGGCGAAATCCAGGTCGGCGAGCGCAAGGTGGATTCGGTCGCCTCCGGCATCTTCGTGCCGCCCGAAAAACGCGAGATGGGTCTCGTCTTCCAGAGCTATGCGCTCTGGCCTCATCTCACCATCGAGCGCAATACGGATTTCGGCCTCAGGTTGCGCAAGGTGCCCAAGGAGGAGCGGGAGGAGCGCGTCACCAAGGTGATGCAGACGCTCGGCATCGAGCAGTATCGCGACCGCTACCCCTCGCAGCTTTCCGGCGGCCAGCAGCAGCGCGTGGCCCTGGCCCGCATGTTGGCGGTCAATCCGGAAGTGTTGTTGCTCGATGAGCCGCTTTCCAATCTCGATGCGCGGTTGCGCCTCGAAATGCGGGCCGAGTTGAAGCGCCTGCACGAGGAATTCAAGACGACGATCATCTTCGTGACCCACGACCAGTGGGAAGCAATGACGCTGGCGACGACGATCGCAGTGATGAGCGAGGGGCAGTTGCAGCAAGTCGGCACGCCCAACGACATCTACGACCGTCCGGCCAACCGGTTCGTCGCGGAGTTCGTCGGCAATCCGCCGATCAACCTCATGGAGATGGCGGCGGCAAAAAGCTCGCCTCTGGCGGGCGCCATGCACGCCTACCTGGCGAAGCTCTATCCGGAGCTCGGCGCAGCAGGATCGGTTGGCATCCGGCCGGAAGCCGTGCGGGTCGCAATGGACGAAAAGGACGTTGCCGAGAATGCGTTCCGCATACCGGCAAAGATCAGCGGCATCCTGCCGACCGGCGGCAGCTGGATCATCGAGCTCGCGGCGGGAACCGACAAGGTATTCCAGGTGATGCACGAAGCACCCGAGCTGAAGGTCGGCGCCAACGTGTTCATGTGGACAAAGCCCAAGGCGCTGCACGTGTTCGACACGAAGGGAGATCGGCTCGCCGCGGCCGACAGCGTCCTGAGGCCGGCGAAAACGAACTGAACATCGATTGGGCAGATGCCCGCAATCAGGGAGGATATCGATGAAAACACCAAGCAAACCACTATCATGGCTCGGAGGCGCTGCGGTCGCAGCCCTGGTGCTGGCGGTGCCGGCATTGGCGCAGGCCGAGGACTTCGACCTCGATGCGCTGATCACGGCCGCCAAGGCAGAGCCACCGATCAACGTCTATGACAGCACCGGCAAGATCGTGGAGCAGGCCGAGGCTTTCACCGCCAAGTACGGCGTCAAGGCGACCGGCACTAAGATCAAGGCGCCGGATTCGCTGGAAATGGTGATCCGCGAGCACCAGGCGAACAACGTTCAGGCCGACGTTATCCTGTTGAGCGATACCCCGGCCGCCATCGCGCAGCTGTTGCCGGAAGGCTTTGCCGAAAGCTGGATGCCGCCCGACCTCGCCAAAGATGTGCCGGAGCTCTACCAGGACCCGCTGATCGTCACCAACGATGCCAACGTCTGGGCCTACAACACCGAGGTCTACGACAAGTGCCCGGTCACCAATATCTGGCAGCTCACGGAGCCGGACTGGAAGGGCAAGGTCGCCATGCAAGATCCGCTTGGCAAGCCGACCTATGACGACTGGTTCAACCAGATGGAGACGCATTCCGACGACCAGGTGGCTGCAGCCTACAAGGCTCTCTACGGCAAGGACCTGGAGACCGACCAGGACAGCGCTACCAAGGCGTTCGTCAAGGCGCTGGCCGCGAATGCGCCGCTGCTGACCAGCAGCGACGACGAAGCCTCCGCCGCCGCCGGTGCGCCGGGCCAGAAAGAGCCGTTCATGGCTCTCGTCAGTACGGCCAAGTTCCGCAACAATGCCGATATGGGCTACAAGCTCGGCATCTGCGAGGGCATGGCTCCGTGGTCGGGTTGGCTGGCGTCCAAGGTAGCGCTCATTTCGACCGGCACCGACAGCCCGAACGCTTCGAAGCTGTTCATCCACTACGTGCTGACCGACGAAGGCATCGCCCCGCAGGCGGTCGACGGCAAGCGCTCGTCCAACATGTCGCTTTCGCTGCCGGCGGACGAACCCTCGGGCGTTGGTGCGATCTGGGACCAGCTCGAGGCCTATGACGCTTCGACGGCCGAGTCCGATTGGGACAATCGCGAAGCGTGGCAGGATTTCTGGCGCCTCAACTACAGCAAGTAACGAGAATTGGTGGCCGGCTTCGGCCGGCCGCCGCTTTGCATGGGGACTTCGAGATGAACACGTATTTGGGCGCCGCGCTTGCGCTGGCTATGACTGCGACTGTGGCTCTGGCCACGGTACCGGCACTTGCCGAAGATTTTGACCTCGATGCATTGATCGCCGCCGCCAAGCAGGAAGCGCCGATCACGGTCTATGCAACGACCGGCAAGATCGTCGAGACGGCCAAGAACTTCACGGCCAAGTACGGCATCGAAGCGACCGGCAAGAAGGTGAACGAGGCGAGCCAGGTCGAACTCCTCATTCGAGAGGCGCAGGCAGGTAATATAGTCGGCGACATCTCGGTCTCGGGCGATACTGCCGCCGCGGTGGCCGAACTCATTCCGGAAGGCATCGCCTACAGCTGGGTGCCGCCGGACCTGGCGCAGTACATTCCCGAGCAGGCGCAGGATCCGCTGGTCGTGGTCACCGACCAGCATGTCTGGAGCTACAATACCGAAACCTACGACAAGTGCCCGGTCACCAATATCTGGCAGCTCACCGAGCCCGAATGGAAGGGCAAGGTGGCGATGCTCGATCCCCTGGAGAAGCCGAATTACGCCGACTGGTTCAACCAGATGGCGATGCACCATGATGCCGAGATGGCCAAGGCCTATGAAGACCTCTATGGCAAGAAGCTTGAGACGGACGAGGACAGCGCGACCAAGGCATGGGTCAAGGCCTACGCAGCCAACGGTCCGCTGCTGACAGATTCCGAAGCAGTCGCTGAAGCTGTCGGCGCACCGGGCCAGGCCGCCCCGTTCATGGGCATGAACTCGGTAGCGAAATTCCGCGACAACAACGACAAGGGCTACAAGCTCGGCATCTGCACCGGCATCGAACCCTTCTCCGGCTTTTCCTATCCAGGCTTCGGCCTGATCGCCAAAGGCACAAAGAGCCCGAACACGGCCAAGCTGTTCATCCACTACCTGATGACCGAGGAAGGTATTTCCAACCAGACCGTCGACGGCAAGATGTCGTCGAACAGCCAGGTTCCCGCCAATCCCGACGAGCAGTCCGGCATCGCCGAGCATATGCGCGAGATGATGCCTTACGACAGCTCGACTTCGGCTGACGATTACGATGCGCGTGAGGGTTGGCAGGACTTCTGGACGATCAACTACCAGCGCTGACGCAACCTGTCGGGAGGAGGACCCAATGACGAAGACTTCGCTTAGGAATGGCACACATTCACTGCTTGCCGCCACGGCTCTTGTCGGGCTGCTCGGGGCGGCGCCAGTGCTGGCCGAGGATTTCGACCTCGATGCGCTTGTCGCTGCAGCCAAGCAGGAAGCGCCGATCAATATCTATGACAGCACCGGCAAGATCGTCGAAATGGCCGACAATTTCAGCAAGAAGTACGGCGTCAAGGCGACGGGCATCAAGGTGTCGGCGAACGATCAGCTGGAGATGATCATTCGCGAAGGCCAGGCCAAGAATGTGCAGGGCGACGTTGTCCTGCTGACGGATACGCCGGCTGCGGTCGCGCAATTGCTGCCGGAGAATTTCGTCTATAGCTGGCTGCCGCCGGACATGGCCGACAAGGTTCCTGAACAGTTCCACGATCCGCTGGCGGTGACCACCAATGCCAGCGTCTGGGCTTACAATACCGAGGTTTACGATTCCTGCCCGGTGAAAAACCTTTGGGACCTGACCAAGCCGGAATGGAAGGGCAAGGTCGCGTTCTACGATCCGCTGATCAAGGGGACCTATCCCGACTGGTTCAACCAGATGGCGACGCATGACGATGACATTATGCGCGCCGCCTACAAGGAAACCTTTGGCAAGGATCTGGAGACGGACGAGGACAGCGCCACCAAGGCCTGGCTCAAGGCTTTTGCCGCGAACTCGCCGCTGATCACCGACGGGGACGACCCGATCGCCGAAGCGGTGGGTGCGCCGGGCCAGAAGGAGCCGTTCTTCGGACTGTTGAGCTCGGCCAAGTTCCGCGACAATGCCGACAAAGGCTACAAGCTTGGGCTTTGCAAGGATCTGGGCCCGTGGCCGGGCTGGACCTACACCAAGCTGGCGCTGATCGCGACGGGCACCAAGAGCCCGAACACTGCCAAGCTCTTCATCCACTACGTCCTGACCGACGAAGGCATCGCGCCCCAGGCGGTGGACGGCAAGCTGCCGACCAATACCGATATCGGCCTGCCCGACGATGAGCCTTCGGGTATCGGCGACGTGCTCGACAAGCTCGAGCAATACAACGCTGCCACGGCGCTCGAAGACTGGGATGCCCGCGAAGAATGGCAGGATTTTTGGCGCCTCAACTACAAGAAGTAGCGACGGCATGAACTTGACCGGGAGAGGGCCCTCCCGCCGTTCCCCGGTTCTTTCCCAAAGGGACTTTTCGCAATGACATTTGCCGCCGAATCCCGGCACCTGCTTTCCATCGCGGTCGCGGCGGCACGGCAGGTCGAGGAGCCGCTGAAGGTTGCGTTCCGCTCGGAGATCGGCTTCGGCTACAAGCGGGACCTGCATGACATCGTGACCGAGCACGACAAGGCCGCCGAAGAGCGCATCGTCTCACATATCCTTACCGAATTTCCGGATTCGACCATCCTGGGAGAAGAGGGCGGTACAACCGGCAACGGCGCCGTGCACTGGTATGTCGACCCCATCGATGGAACGACGAATTTTGCGTGCGGCATTGCACATTGGTGCGTTTCGATAGCCGCCGCCATCGACGGACAATTGGTCGCCGGCGTCATCCTCGATCCAATGGCAGGGGACCTCTTCACCGGCAGTATCGACGGTGCCTTCAGCAATGAGGTGCCGCTGGCTGCAAGGGCTGCCGATGACGAGACGCGCGCTCTGCTTCTCACCAGTTTTCCCAATGCGCGGCACTTCCGCGACATCGGCACCGAGGCGTTGACGGCGCAGGCCGAGCTTTTCGATAGGTTCCTGGCGCTCCGCAATCTCGGCAGTGGCGCGCTACACCTTGCCCATGTCGCAGCCGGCTGGTCTGACGCCGTACTGGGCTTTTCCACCAATCCCTGGGATGTCGCCGCCGGTATCCTGATCCTCGAGCGGGCAGGGGGCCGTTATGTCGGCCTGGGCAAGGACGGCGCGCCGCATGAGAGCGTTACGGCGCCGCATTATTTCGCCGTTGGGCAAGGCGCTCAGTATCCGACGCTTGAGCGGATCGCCAGGGGGATGGCGAGTGCACACACACGAGATATCAACAAGCCGAAAAGGGCCCTGGCATGAAACCAGAAAATCGCGTGCCGACCGGCAAACTGTGCCGTCCCAAGGCCCTGCTGCTGGATTTTGGCGGCGTTATCGTGCTGACGCGCCGCAATCCGGAATGGAAGCAGGAACTCGCACGGCACGTGCTGCAGCGCCTGGAGGCAGCAGGTGCCGCGCATGAAAAGCTGACCGAGAACTTCATCGTCGCCGACATCGCTTCGGCGTCCATCGCCGACTCGCACTGGAAGAATGCGATGTCGCGTCTCTATGCTCCGCGTGAATTGCGCTGGGAGGAGTTCTGGGGCGATTTCGTCGCTGCCGATTGGCCCAAAGCGGCTCGCGGCGTGGTCGTCAGCGAGGCCCGCGAGCTTTGTCGCATGATGGGCAATCTAAAATCCGTTCGCACGTTGCGTGACGGCATGATCGACCTGCTCGACGCGGGCGATGCCGCAGGCGTGCCGGTTGGCATCGTCAGCAACGCGCTGTCGGGCCAGGTGCACCTCGACTTCCTCGTTGCCCATAAACTCATCGATCGCTTTGCGACCGAAGTGCACAGCGACGCGGTCGAAATGCGAAAGCCCAATCCCGAAATGATCCTGCTGGCTGCACGCCGGCTTGGCGTCGATGCCGCCGATTGCTGGTATGTCGGCGACAACTATGACCGCGACGTGCTGTGCGGAATTCGCGCCGGCGTGGGCGGCAACATCCTGATGGAAGCCAAGAAAACCTACGAGCCGCCCTACGAACTCGATATCAGGCCCGACGCCATCGTTGCCGATCCTGTCGGCCTGCTTCAATTGTTCAAGCGCGCCACGAGCGAGGTCCCGGCATGACGCTGCAGGCCGAGTCGGCGCACCTGCTCGACGTCGCCCGCCGCGCCGCACGCGCGGTGGAAGAGCCGCTACGCAAGGCTTTCCGCTCGACGATGGAGATCGACTATAAACGCGACCTGCATGACGTCGTCACCGTCCACGACAAGGAGACGGAGGCGGCGCTGGCGGAGTTCATCTTCCGCGAAGTGCCGGATTCCACGATGCTCGGGGAAGAGGGCGGCGATCGCGGTTCGGGGCGTGTGCGCTGGTATGTTGATCCGATCGACGGCACTTCCAATTTCGCGCGGGGCTTTGCCTTCTGGTGCGTTTCGATCGCCGCGGTGATCGATGACGAGGTCGTGGCTGGCGTCATTCTCGATCCCGTGACGGGCAATCTGTTTGCGGCCGATCTTGGGGGCGCCACCTGCAACGACCAGCCGATAAAGGCGCGGGCCATCCCCGATGAGCGGCAGGCAACGCTGATCACCGGCTATCCGGTGAGCCGCGATTTCGCGCGTGATGGTCGCGAGACGGCGCTGGGTCACTATGCCGAACTGGTCGATACGTTCTCGACGCTCAGGCGTCCGGGTAGCGCCGCACTCAGCATCGCGCATGTCGCTGCCGGCTGGGCTGATGCCGCCGCCGGCTTTTCCGTCAATCCATGGGACGTGACCGCGGCCGCGCTGATCCTCGAGCAGGCAGGGGGCCGCTACCATCCACTGACGCTGGGCAAGGTGCCAGCCGGAACGCCCAAGCATCTCTGCCCTGGCTATGTCGCACTGGGGGGCGGTGGAAACTATCCGACGCTGCTGCGTGTCGCCGAGGCGATTTCGGCGGCGAGATCGTAGATTTGCACGGCTGTGGTGTTTGAAATTAAAAAGAGTTTTTTGACATCTGTTGACTTGTTTGCACACGTGTGCAAATCCAGCGCAGAACAAGAGCAGGCAGGATGCAGATGACCGCAGCTTCCGTTTTGTCCACCCCAGAAAGCGTCCTCGACCTCGATGCCCGAGAGGCTTTTTGCCGTTCCATCGCGCTGTCGGCCGGCGACATCGCGCGCAAGGCGTTTGCCGATCGCGGCGCCGGCTGGGTGAACATGAAGGGTCCGCAGGATTTCCTCACCGAAACCGATGCGGCCGTCGAGGCGCATCTCAAGGCCGAGATCGCCCGCGCTTTTCCCGAGGACGGTTTCCTCGGCGAGGAGGGGGGCGGTGCCGTCAGCGGCAATGTCTGGGTGGTGGATCCGATCGATGGAACCGCCAATTTCGCCCGCGGCATTCCGCATTACTGCATCTCCATTGCTTTCGTATCGGAGGGCGAGACGCGCCTGGGCGCCATCTGCAATCCGAGCACGAGCGAACTCTATTTCGCCCGGCAGGGGCGTGGTGCCAGCTGCAATGGCGCGTCGATCCAGGTGGCGCCCACGCACGACTTCAATTCCGCCTGCGTGGAACTCGGCTGGTCGCTGCGTGTGCCGAACGAAACCTATATGAGGGTTCTCGACGATATCCTGACGCAAGGGGCCAATGTGCGCCGTGCGGCCTCGGGGGCCCTGGGGCTGGCCTACGTCGCCGACGGCAAATCGGACGCTTACGCCGAATTGCACATGCACCCCTGGGATTGCCTTGCCGGCCTGTTGCTGGTGCGCGAAGCGGGCGGCGTGGTAGCGCCGTTCCTCGAACGCGACGGGCTGGCCAAGGGGGGCGCGGTATTGGCGGCGGCGCCGGGCGTGGCCGAAGGCATTAGCAGGGCAACGGGAATAAAGGTGGCGTGATGGAAGCGGAAATGGAAAAGCAGGCGCCGCATTACGATAGGCCGACGCTCAGCCTGGTGGCCGACAACGTGCAGCCCTATGGCATCGATTTTTACATCGGCGGCATGGAAGGGGCGAGCGATATCGACCTACTGCGCGCCAACAACATCACGACGGTGGTCAATTGCGCCGTCAATCTCGACTTCAACTTCGTGACGCAACCGCTGTCGCCTGCCGAACAGGCGATCAGCTACGGTTTCGGCGATATCCGCTACTACAAGCTCGGGCTAATCGATGGCCCCGGTAATCCCGAGACGATGGTGCTCGCGGGCTATTACCTGCTGAAGGGTGCGCTGGAGCAGCGCCTGCCGGAAAAGCCGACCTATCCCTATCGCGACAAGGGCAACGTGCTGGTGAACTGCCGCGGCGGCCGTAGCCGCTCGGTGACGCTGGTGGCCCTGTTCCTGTCGATTGCCGAGCCGCAGCGCTTCCCGAGCTTCGATGCCGCCCTGCAGCATGTGCGGGAAAAGCGCGAATTGCGGCCCGACGAATGGTTCGAAACGCCCAAGCCGATGCTGCTCGATGCAGCCCGCCGCGCCAGCGCCTGGATCGGGATGATCGAGGCCGAACGGGAAGGAGCCGCTGCGGCGGCCCAGTAGGAGGCGGGGTTGGACTCCACGGCAACGCTGGTCGATATCCTCGGTGCCGGAGCCCTGCTCTTGTGGGGGCTCCGCATGGTGAAGACCGGCGTGTCGCGTGCTTTCGGCGCGCGGCTACGCGTGTGGATCGGGCGAAGCACCGCCAACCGCTTTCTCTCCTTCGTGGTTGGGCTGATCGCGACGCTTGCCCTGCAGTCGTCCACCGCCACGGCGGTAATGACGTCGTCCTTTGCTGCCCGCGAGCTGATGAGCGGCGCCATGGCACAGGCGGTAATGCTGGGCGCCAATGTCGGCACCAGCCTTGTCACTGGCATCCTGGCGCTCAACCTGCACTGGCTGGCGCCGCTTTTCGTTCTTGCAGGGGTTGCAAGCTTCAAGCTTGGTCATGAGAGCCGCAGCAAGGGCATCGGTCGCGCCTTGCTTGGCCTGGGCCTCATGCTGCTGTCGCTGCGGCTGTTGAGCGAAGCCACCGATCCGCTGCGCGAATCCCAGACCATGCAGCTCATTCTCACCGGCCTTGCCGGAGCGCCGATCTTCGGCATGCTGCTGGCCGGCGGTCTCGCTATCCTCGCATCGTCCAGCCTTGCAGTCGTCCTGCTCATCCTGTCGCTTGCCGCCTCGGGCAGCATGGAGCCGGGGCTCATCCTGGTGTTGGTCGCCGGCGCCAATCTCGGCGGAGCGATCCCGCCGATCCTGGCGACGCTTGGCGACGGGACGCTGGGCAAGCGCGTGACCTTTTCCAATTTCGGCGTGCGCGGCGCCGGCGCTCTCCTCATGCTCATTGTGGCGGAGCCGCTGGGAGCATGGTTGCAGCCGCTGGCGGCATCGCCTGCGGCATTCGTCGTCTCCGCTCATATCGGCTTCAACATCGCGCTGGCGGTGCTCTTCATGCCGCTGCTGAAGCCGGTGGCGCGGCTGGCTGCGCGGCTGGTCCCGCGTGAGGAAACGGCCGAGGACGGTCCGCGTTTCCTCGATGCCGGCAGCCTCGAGACGCCGGTCGTGGCGCTCTCCATCGCCGCACGGGAAACGCTGCGCGTCGGTGACATCGTGCTCGAAATGCTGGAAGCCAGCCTCAAGGCGCTTCGCAGCGACGACCAGAAGCGCTGTTCCGCCATCGCCGATCTCGACGATCGTGTCGACAGGTTGCAGGAGGCGGTGAAGATCTATCTCACCCGGCTCCGGCAGGACGAACTGGAAGCGGCGGAAGTGCATCGCGCCAACGAGATCATTTCCTACGTTATCAATCTCGAACATATCGGCGACATCATCGACAAGAGCCTCGCCGATCTCGCTACCCGCAAGATCAAGAACCACGTGAGCTTTTCGCCGGAAGGCTTTGCGGAAATCGAGGAGCTCTTCGAAAAGACCATCGCCAATATGCGGATCGCGCAATCCATATTCATGTCGCGCGACGTCGATCTCGCACGGCGGCTCGTGGCAGTGAAGGTGGACGTGCGGCGGCTGGAGCAGGAATCGGCCGAGCGCCACATCGAGCGCATCCGCCAGCGCCGTACCGAGAGCCTGGAAACGAGTACACTGCACCTCGACGTGCTGCGCGACCTCAAGCGCATCAACGCGCATATCACATCGGTTGCCTACCCCATCCTCGACGAACTAGGCCAGTTGCGCGAAAGCCGGCTGCTGCCCGAACTGCAAAAATCCAACTGACAAGCCAATCCATGAAGATCGCCGTTATCGCCGACCCGCATTTTTCCGACATCTATTCCTATCCGGGTCGAAGCACGAACGGCATGGCGCTGCGCACCTTCGCCGACACGGCCGCTTCGACGCGCGTCTTCAACGAGAGCTACCATGCGCTGGTGGCCGTGCTGGACGAAGTGGCGCGCGATGGCCTCAAGACCGTGGTCATCGTCGGCGACCTAACCGACGACGGCGAAGCGGCGACGGTGCGTTCGGCGGAGGCGCTGCTGGCGGACTACACGGCACGGCACGGCATCCGCTTCTTCATGACGCCCGGCAACCACGATCTCTACGCGATCCATGGTCGCCACCAGGGCAAGCGCTTCCTCAACAAGGACGGCAGCAGCACGCTGGTGACCAGCGATGCCGACGAACCGATGGGCTCGTCGATCGCCAAACTGATGACGGCAGAGATGCACTGCGCCGGTTATCGCGAAGGATTGCCGCCACTGGCTGGTCTCGGTTTCTTTCGCGATCCTGCCGATATCCATTGGGAAACGCCGTTCGGCCAGAGCGACGCGCTCGACGACCGGCTCTATACCGTGCGCTCGGACGACGGCAGCGTCACTCGCGAGATGGTCGACGCCTCCTATCTCGTCGAGCCCGTAGACGGCCTGTGGCTTTTGTCGCTCGATGCTAACGTGTTCGAGCCGAAGAACGGTGCCACCGATCCCGTGCCGGAAAAGAATTATCACGACAGCACCGATGCCGGCTGGAATGCCATGCTGAAGCACAAACGGTTCGTGCTCGACTGGGCGGCCGATGTTGCAGCTCGCACGAAAGCGCAGGGCAAGGATTTGCTGGTCTTTTCGCACTATCCGATGATCGATCCCTTGAGCGGCACGCTCGACGACGAAGTGATGATCTTCTCGGATTCGAGCTTTGCGCGCCGAGCCCCGCGACCGGAAGTGGTCGAGGCTGGCGTGAAAAGCGGCGTCGGCGTGCATTTTTCCGGTCATCTGCATGTAAACGAAACCGAAGCCGTGGTTCGCAACGATGGCTTCCTGGTCAACATCGCCGTCCCGTCACTCGTGGGGTTTCCACCGGCTTATAAGCGCGTGGAATTCATGGATGCGATGCTCGTCGTCGAGACGGTGCCGGTCGTGGATGTGCCAAAACACGATGTGGCCTTTTCCGCCTACCGGCGCGAGGCGAAGCGGGACGGTCTCGACGTCTCGACACTCGATACGGCGACCGACCACTTCGAATTCCTCAACAGCCATCAGATCGAGATGGTACGGCACCGTTACTTGCCGAAGGAATGGCCGGCGGACCTGGCTTCGCTCGTGCCGGTATTGACCCTGGGCGATTTGGCTGCACTTGCCGATGTTCGCGAAGGGCTCGATGCCGAGACAGTGCTGGCGCGCGTTGCCGGCAAGTCAAAATCCGGTTCGGGTTGGCAGTCGGCGTCGTTCTTCGATCTGGTCGTCGATTGGTATCGCCTGCGGAAAGGACGGCATCTTGCTATGCCGTTCATCGCCGAAGGACGGCTTGCGGCTTACGAGCGGCTCAGCCGGCAATTTGCCGCCGGGCTATGGGAAGCAGGTACGGTGCAGGCGCGGCTGGCGGCGTTGTTGCGCATGCTGATAGTCTATGCCGGCGGCCATCCCTCGGAGAATTTTACTATCGACCTTGCTACGGGAGAGGTGGCCGCCGCCGATCATTTCGGACGCACGGAGCGCCGCCAGATCGGATCAGCCTGAAAGTAGTGCGGTTCGGGCGCGATCGGTGCAGGCTCGTCGCTGGCCAATAGTCCGGCAATGTGTTCGGCGATCGTTTCGATCGGCTGGCGGAAGGTGGTGAGGGCATAGGATGCCCAGCCGGCCTGGTCGATGTCATCGAACCCGATGACACAGATGTCTTCGGGAACGTTCATGCGGAATTCGTGGCGTGCGGCATCCATGAAGCCGCACGCAAGCAGGTCGGTAACACAGAAGGCAGCGTCCGGCCGTTCGGCACGGCTGAGGAGCGCCCGTGCCGCTTCGACGCCGGAGGCATAGGCGGTCGGGCCGGCGCGGATGACCGAAACCTCGACGCCTGCTTCGGCTGCGGCGGCGGTGAAGGCCTGCTCGCGGCCGACCAGGCTGCTAGTGCCGGCCTGGGAGGAAACGACGGCGATGCGCTGGCAGCCGGCGCGCCGCAGCATGGCGAACGCCTCCCGTGCAGCGGGCGCGTTGTCGACGATGATGTGTTCGGTGCCCGCGTGCTGATCATTGCGGTTGATGAGAATGACGTGCTGGCCGTTGGCAACGCAGGTTTCGATAAGCGAGGCCGCTGGGGAGCCGGAAAGCACGACGGTGGCATCGGCACGATAATTGAGGGTCTGGCGCAGGGCGGCTTCGACGCTCTGCGTTTCGCCGGCGGTGTTGATGACCATCGCCACCTTGTCGATATCCTGTAAGCGCCGCGTGAGGGCCTCCAGTATCTTGGCCTGATAGGGCGATTGCAGGTCGACGCCGATGAGGCAGACGATGCCCGAACGGTCATGGATAAGACCGCGCGCGAGGTGATTGACGTGGTAGCCGAGCGCTTCGGCAGCTTCCAAGACCTTGCGGCGCGTCGTTTCGGAAACACTGGCGCCGGCGGTAAAGGTGCGCGACACCGCAGAACGCGAAACGCCGGCCCGTTCGGCCACCTGTTGCGCACTGACGAAGGATTTGACGGGTCTGGTCTCGGACATTGGCGGCTCGCCGGTTGCGGCGGGGTGATCACGTTGCACACGCCTTGCACAGGCGAAGTGGCCAATGCATCGATGCCGCCTTGGAGTCCCCAATAGCGCGGGCGATTGCCGAATGCAATGCTGTGCAACAAGTCGGGCCAGGCAGCTTCATGCCTGGCCCACTTATCGATCGTTGCAGCCGAAGGTCAGTCGAAGAAGTCGGTATCTTCTTCCATGAGGTATTTCCGCGCCGCCTCAGGATTGATGTCGAGGCCAAGGCCGGGGCCGGGCAGGAGGTCGACCATCGAATCGTTGACGATCTGGCCCTCGGGCAGTCCGGTGATGATTTCGGGCCACCAGGGATCGGACGCGCTGGGATATTCGAAGGCGATGTAATTGGCGGGCAGGGTGGCGCAGATGTTGATCAGCGCACCCAGCCCGAGCAGGCCATTGGCCGTGCCGTGCGGCGCCATCATGATCGAGTGCATGTGGGCGAATTCGGCCACCCATTTGAGCTCGGCGATACCGCCGATATCGGCCGGGTCGGGGCCGACGACGCGCACGGCCTGCGTTTCGATCAATTCCTTGAAGTTGTGCCGGAGGTAGATTTGCTCGCCGGTATGGATCGGCGTTGAGGTCGACATAGTGAGTTCGCGATAGGCCTGCGGATTGACCCAGGGTACGTAGTCGCCGGTCAGCATGTCCTCGAGCCACATGATGTTGTATTTCTCGACGCCTCGCGCAAAGCGGATGGCATCGGGCAGGAACCAGCCGGGGCCGCAATCGAGGGCGAGGCTGACCTTGTCGCCCAGCACATCCTTCATGGCGGCCACGCAATCGAGCATGTGCCCCATGGCGTGCTCGCTGATCTGGCCCTGTTCCATCATGCCATGGTAGCCGGCTTTTTCCTGGCGAATGCCATAGTGAAAGTCGTCGATGGTCTCTTTCATGTTGGAATGGAAGCTGATGCCCTGCTTCACCATGAAGAAGTTCTCGGGCCGCTCCATCATCCATTTGACGTCTGCCGCGTAGTCCTCCGGCTTGTCGCCGGTGCGCTTGCGACGGATCGAGCCGTTATAGACGCGTACTTTGTCGCGCACCTTGCCGCCCAGCAGCTTGTAGGCGGGAACATTCGCCGCCTTGCCGGCAATGTCCCACAGGGCGTGCTCGATGGCGCTGACGGCGGCGCCGTAGGGCTTGAAGGAGCCGCGCTGGCGAATGCGCAGCATGACGCGCTCGACGTCGGTCGGGTCCTGGCCGATCAGAGCTTCGCGGAAATGCAGCACCCAGGGCTTCAGGTAGGTCTTGGTGAACTCCACCTCGCCGAGGCCGTAGATGCCCTCGTCGGTCGTGATGCGAACGATGGGATGGCGCCCGATGACGGCGCATTTGAGGTCGGTGATCTTCATGGTTTTCCTCAGTCGTCGTGCGGGGCCCAATCGGCGCCGACGCGCCGGCGGTTCCACTCGTCGGTATTGGCGAAATATTCGGCGCCCTGGCGCAGGTTGGCGCGGATCGCCTCTTCATTGAGGTCGATGCCAAGCCCCGGCGCATCCGGCACCGTCACATAACCGTCGGCCATGTATTCGGGCTCGAGGCCGGTGACGAGGTCGCGGAAGAAGGGCAGGTCGAGCCCGTGGTGCTCGACTGCAACCAGGCTGGCGATGGAGGCCGCAAGGTGCACGTTGGCCATGAAGCCCACAGGCGAGCAGCAGGCATGTAGCGCCGTGGGGATGCCGAAGCGTTCGGCATGGTCGGCGACCCGCTTGGTTTCGGTGAGACCACCGGACGACAACATGTCAGGATGGATGATGTCGACGGCGCGGGTCTCGATGGCCTCGCGGAAGCCTTCCCAGGCGTACCAGTCCTCGCCTGCCGCCACGGGCGTCAACAGGGCATCGGCGACCTTCTTGTGGTTGGCGATGTCGGTCCACGGCATCGGGTCTTCGATCCAGGCGAGATTGTACGGTTCGATCGCTTTGCCAATGCGGATGGCCTCGTCGGCGGTAACGTACCCCTCGCCGAAATGGTCGGTGCAGAGCGATATCTCGTCGCCCACCGCCTTGCGCACCTCGGCGCAGATATCGCGGACGGCTTCGATGCCGGCCTCGCTGATGCGAGCGCCGGCGCCGCGGCCGGGCACGTACCATTGCTTGTATTGCTCGTATTCGTATTTCGTCGGCTGGCCGATAAGGGCGCCGGGCGTTTTTTCGAACAGGCGCGGCGGCAGGTCGAACTTGATGAAGGTGAGGCCGAGCGCCTTGCGCTGCATCACCACCTCGACGAAGCCTTCCGGCGTCAGCTTGCGCGGAGCAGGGGTGTCGCCATAGAGGCGCACCTTGTCGCGGTATTTGCCGCCGATGAGCTGGTAGCAGGGGATGCCGTAGACCTTGCCGACCAAGTCCATCAGCGCGATCTCGATGCCGCAGACCCCGCCGGCCTCGCGGCTGTCGCCGCCATAGGCCTTGATCGACTTGAACAGGTAATCGACGTTGCAGGGGTTCTGCCCGATCAGCAGGTGCTTGAGGCGCAGCGCGGTGTCGGGATGGGCGGCGTCGCGCACCTCGCCGAGCCCGTAGATGCCCTGGTTCGTATCGATCCTCAGGATCGGATAGTAGCCGTGACCGAGGATCGTGGCGACGCGAATATCGGTGATACGCAACTCGCTGGGCTGCGAGCCCCGCTTGATTGCGTTCTCCATCGTCTCCGTGATCTCAAGCGGCTTTTCTGCGACCTCCATTGCTCCCCTCTTTCCGCCGCCCTCATCGCGGCTTTCTCGCTAAATTCCGCGGCTGGCGCTCATGCGCTTGGCCCGCATCTGTTCCAGGATGTGACGGCCGGAGCCCTCGACGTGGCGGGCGATGATCGCTGCCGCCTGCTCGGCCTCGCCCGCCTTTACCGCATCGATCAGCTGCCGGTGTTCGCTGAGGATCGAGGTGCGGCGCGCCAGGGTCACCGGATACTGCCGGCTGATCGCCTTCAGGATCTCGCGGTGCTTCCACCACAGGTCGGCAGCGTGACGGTTGTAGTGGCGGCCGTACATGACCAGGTGGAATTGCGTGTCGAGATTGCCGTGCAGCGGCTGGTCCCGGAAATTGTTGTCCTCGATGAGCTTTTGCAGCCGCTCCAGCTCGGCGATGTTGGCGTCGGTCGCCATGCCGACGAACCACTTGGTCAGCGCTGGTTCGATCAGCATCTCGATTTCGTAGATGTCGCGAATGAATTCCTCGTCCATGGCGCGCACCCGCGCGCCGCGGTTCGGCGTCATCACCACGAAGCCCTCGCCGCGCAACTGCTGCAGCGCCTCCCGGATCGGATTGGTCGATGTGCCGTAGCGCTTGGCGAGATCGACCACCTTCAGTCGCTCGTTGGCACGTAACTGGCCGGAAATGATGTCGTTGCGGATGAGTTCGTAGATTGATCCCTCCTCGACGGGATCGTTGGGCAGGGCGGAAATGGAAAGCACGTCGTCGTTCATGACCTTGGCTTCTATGCACTTTCCTTGCGGAATCCAATAGGTACAAAGGCTATTCTGCACTCTGTTCCACGGATTTTGTGTATAAAATGAAGGATAGTTGACACAGAACGAGTCACCTGCAACCTTGAATGGGCGGAAAGAGTGGACAACCACCGCCGCTGGAGAGGGGGCGACGCCGGCCCAGCCGGCCCACCCGTGGAAATGGCAGCGCGAGAGCTGCAGCAGACATGCGGGTATCCCGCAGGGTGCCGCGTGCCGGTTTCGAAGGAGGAGGACGTCCATGACGACCAATTACGGTCGTGTCGGCTCAGCCGTCAGGCTATCAGGCCGCCAACTGGTTTCTGTTTCCATCGCCGCGCTGTTGAGTACGGCCATGGTCGCAACGGCCACGAGCGCCGCTTATGCGCAAAGCGTCGATCTCAGCAAGTGGTCACCCGAATACATCAAGAGCATCGCCGGCACCGAGGAAGTCGATACGGCCAAGGCGTGCTCCAGCGTGGTGCCGCTCGATTACAAGGGCAGGCTCACCTACTGGTGGACGGGGCCGAACGATGCTTCGCCCGATATCGAGCGCAAGATCAACGACGACTTCTGGAAGGCCTGGCACGAGACCTATCCGAACATCGAAACCGACGCCCAGAACATCGACTACAACCAGCTGCTCGACAAGCTGCGCACCGCTTTGCTCGGCAATGCCGCGCCGATGGTCGTGCGCCTGCAGATCGTAGGTGGCGTCGAGTTCGCCTCGAAAGGCTATTTCCAGGAGCTGAAGCCGGAAGACGTCGGCTATGCCACCACAGACTTCTGGCCGGGCGCCATCAAGTCGAACATGTGGGAAGGGGTCGAATACGGTATCCCGACCAACAACGAGACGATGGCCTTCATCTGGAACGCCGACATCTTCAAGCGGGCCGGGCTCGATCCGGAAAAGCCGCCTGCAACCTGGGATGACGTGGTCAAATATTCCAAGGAAATCCACGACAAGCTGGGCATTGCCGGCTATGGCCTCGTTGCCCGCCAGAACGCCGGCAACACGCCGTTCCGCTTCATGCCGGAGCTCTGGGCCATGGGTGGCGGTGCTCTCGATGAAGCGTCCGACAAACCCGAATACAAGACCGTGGAGCTCAACAACGAAGGCTCCAAGAAGGCCTTGCAGCAAGCCTACGACATGTATGTCCGGGACAAGTCGGTGCCGGCATCGGCCCTGACCAATACGCAGAACGAGAACCAGCAGCCGTTCATTGCCGGCCAGGTGGCGATGATGATCGCGCACCCCGCCGAATACGCCAAGATGGTGGATCTTGCCGGTAAGGCCACGGGTTCGGACAAGGAAGTTGCCGATAACGTCGTTGCCAACATGCGCTACGGGCTGATCCCCGAAGGTTCCGACCGGCGTGCCGTCGTGTTCGGCGGCTCCAACATGCACTTCATCAAGGCCGATTATGTCGATGGTGGTTTCGATGAACAGGCGGCCAAGGCGTTCGCCTGCTTCTGGAACAGCCCGGAATGGTCGACCAAGCTCGCCTGGACCGGCTCCAACCCCGGCAACCTGCAGGGCTTCAAGACCAAGTGGATGAAGGAACGCCTGGATACGATCAAGTTCCTCGACGTCACCACGTCCATGCTGCCCAGCGGCATTCCGTTCCCGGTGATTCCGCAGGCGACCGAGATCATGAACATCATCGTGCCGGACATGATGCAGAACGCACTTACCGGCAAGATGACGGTCGATGAAGCCGCCGACGATGCGGCCCAGAAAGTGGACGATCTGCTCAACGGCTTCTGACGCCGGGCCGTCCACACTCCATCCCTAACCGGCGGCGGCATGCCTGCCGCCGGTTTCCTGAACCGGGAGATGGCCGCAAGTGAGCTTATTGACTGAAAAGGCGTCGATCGCCGGTACGGCGGTTCCACGCAAGGCACGCGCCAACCTCATCCAGCGGATCATCGAGCGGCGCACCGATTATCTCTACATCCTGCCGGCCCTGATCGTTATGGCCGTGGTGATCGCCTACCCGATCTACTACACGATCGAGTTGAGCTTCTTCGATACGCCCGCGAACCTTCAGATGAAGGACAAGATATTCACCGGCATATCGAACTATACGCGTATCCTCACCACGCGGTCGTTCCATGAAGTCACCCTCAACACGGTGATCTGGACGCTGGCCTCGACGTTTTTCTCATTCCTGCTGGGGCTTGGCGCAGCGCTTTCGTTGCATCGCGAATTCGTCGGTCGCGGCGTGCTGCGCGCCCTGCTACTGATCCCGTATGTGGTCAGCGCGGTTGCTGCCTCTTATGTCTGGAAGTGGCTCTATCACTCGGATTTCGGCGTCATCGGCGCCTTGTCGGTACAGCTCGGCATCACCGACAGGCCGATCAACTTCCTCGACAACGTCCACTCGGTTTTGCCGTCTCTGATCGTCGTCAACATCTGGAAGGAATTCTCCTTCGCCATGGTGATGCTGATGGCGGGGCTGCAGACCGTGCCCGATCAACTGCTGCGTGCGGCGCAGGTCGATGGCGCCAATGCCTGGCAGCGCTTCTGGCACGTGACTTTCCCGCATCTCAAGGGTGTGTCGATGGTCACGGTGCTGCTGCTGATGGTGGCGAATTTCAACTCCTTCATCATCCCCTTCATCATGACGGGCGGCGGCCCGGCGGGCGCTTCCGACATCTGGATCACGCAGATCTACACGATCGCCTTCGGCCGGCAGCGCTACGGCCTTGCCTCTGCCTATTCGGTGATCCTGTTCATCGTGATGATGGTGCTCGGCTACTTCTACGTGCGGGTTCTGACCCGCGGCGACGAAAGGAAACCGGAATGACGACTGCGGGGATGACGGCGCATGCAGCGCGCAAGCCGGTCGACTGGTGGCGCTGGGCCGGGCGGGCATTCCTCACGTTCCTCCTGCTCTTCACCGTGCTGCCGATGGCGTGGATGCTGCTGACTTCGGTCAAGACGCAGTTCGCGGCCATGCAATACCCGCCGCAATGGTGGCCGGCCGAACCGACCCTGCAGAACTATTTCAAGCTGCTCGATCCGGGTAATTCCACCGGCCGCCAGTTCCTGCTGTATTTCTGGAACAGCTTTTACGTCTCGCTGACGACGACCATCCTTGGCGTCGCGGTAGCGGTGCCGGCGGCCTATGCGTTCTCGCGGTTCAGCTTTCCCGGGCGGAAGTTCCTCTTCTTTGCCGTGCTGCTGCGCAACATGTTCCCGGCCGTCGTCTTCCTGATGCCGCTGTTCCTGCTGATGCGCTGGATGGGGCTGGTGAACACGCATGGATCGCTGATCCTTACCTACCTCACTTTCGGCCTGCCGCTGTCGATCTGGCTGCTCAAGGGCTTTTACGACAACATCCCGATCCAGCTCGAACAGGCGGCACGTATCGACGGGGCCACGCGTTTCCAGGCATTCCTCTTGATCGTCATGCCGCTCTCGACGCCGGGCATCATCGCGACCGCAATCTTCTCGTTCATCGGGGCATGGAACGAATACGTCTATGCCTACACGTTCCTCTCCAAGCAGGAGACGATGACGCTGCCGGTCGGCATCCAGCGCTTCTTCACCGAATTTGCGACCGACTGGCCGGGCCTGATGGCCGCGACATTCATGATGAGCGTGCCGGTGGTCGTGATGTTCCTGGTCCTGCAGAAGTATTTCGTGCGTGCCCTCACCGAAGGCGCAGTCAAACATTAGGTCTCAAGGAGGGCGCAATGGCGGAAGTCACCCTGAACGGCGTCATGAAGAGCTATGGCTCGCTGCACGCGGTCAACGACGTCTCGCTGAAGATCGAGGATGGCGAGTTCGTCGCGCTGGTGGGGCCTTCGGGCTGCGGCAAGACGACGACGCTTAATCTGGTTGCGGGGCTGATCCCTATCTCCGGCGGCGAAATCTTCATCGGCGACCGGCTGGTGAACGATCTCGATCCCAAGGACCGGGATATCGCCATGGTGTTCCAGAACTATGCGCTCTATCCGAACAAGAGCGTCTACAGCAACCTCGCCTTCCCCTTGCAGATGCGCAAGCTTCCGCGCGAGCAGATCGACGGCAAGGTGAAGGAGGCGGCCCGCGTCCTCGACATCACGCACCTGCTGGAACGCAAGCCGCGCGAGCTCTCCGGCGGCCAGCAGCAGCGCGTTGCTCTTGGCCGGGCCTTGGTGCGCGACCCGCGTGCCTTCCTCATGGATGAGCCGCTGTCCAATCTCGATGCCAAGCTGCGCGTGCAGATGCGCAGCGAGTTGAAGCGCTTCCACCAGGACCTAAACGCTACCGTCATTTACGTGACGCACGACCAGCTCGAAGCCGTGACTATGGCCGACAAGATGGCGGTGATGAACGGCGGCAAGCTGCAGCAATACGATTCACCGGCCAATGTCTTTGCCAATCCTGCCAATATGTTCGTTGCGAGCTTCGTCGGTAGCCCGGCCATGAGCCTCGTGCCGCTGGAAGCGGCGAGCGAGGGTGGCAGTACGGTGCTCAACAGCCCGGATGGCTGGTCGGTCCCGCTGTCGCCGGCGAATGCGCGCAAGGCGCAGTCGGCAACGAGCAACAAGATCGTATTGGGTGCGCGGCACAGCACGATCAGCTTGGCTAAATCCGAGACTCCGGGCAGCGTACCGGGCAAGATCTATACGGTGGAACCGACCGGCGACATCACCTTTGCCCAGGTCCTGCTGGGCCGGTCAGAAGTCATCGTTAGCGTGCCGCCGACGGTGGCCCTGAAGCCGGACGAACCGGTGTGGATCGGCTTCGACCAGGAGCGCCTGCACCTGTTCGACGGCGAAACGGAGCAGGCGCTGACCCTCTGAGGATTTGATGAAGATCACCGATATCAAGCCGTTTCCAGTCTGGATCGGCCATCGCAACCAGCTTGTCGTCAAGGTGGAGACCGACGAGGGCATTTATGGCTGGGGCGAGAGCGGGTTTTCCGGCCGCGAAAAGGCCGTTGTCGGCGCCATCGAGCACTATCGCGAATTCCTCAGGGGCCGCGATCCGTTCCAGATCGGAGCGCTCTGGCAGGAGATGTACCGCAGCCAGTATTTCGAGGGTGGGCGCGTTCTGACCGCGGCGATCTCGGCCATCGACATCGCCCTGCACGACATCAAGGGCAAGGCGCTCGGCGTGCCGGTCTACGAACTGCTTGGCGGCAAGCAGCGCAACCACATTCCGACCTTCGCTTCGACGTCCGAGCCGCCCGGCGAGAAGATGCTGGAACAGGCGAAAGGCCTGGTCGAGCGGGGCTGGGACGCGGTGCGCTTCTTTCCCGCCGCCGACACGGATGGCACTTTCGAGCCGCGCCAATCCATCGGCGACACGGCCAAATGGCTGGTGAAGGCGCGGGAGATGCTCGGCGATGCGGTTGTGCTCGGCATCGATTATCACCACCGGCTCAGCATCGCCGAAACGGCGAGCTTCTGCCAGAAAATGCCGTCGGGAACGCTGGATTTCCTGGAGGAACCGATCCGCGATGAAACGCCGGAAGCCTATGAAGCGCTGCGCAAGCTGACCGACGTGCCCTTCGCGATCGGTGAGGAATTCGCCAGCAAGTGGCAGTTCCTGCCATACATCGAGCGCGGCATTCACCAGTTCAACCGCATCGACATCTGCAATGTCGGGGGCCTGACCGAAGCAATGAAGGTTGCCGGCTGGAGCGAAGCGCATTATGTCGACATGATGCCGCACAATCCGCTGGGGCCGATTTGCACGGCGGCGACCATCCATTTTTCGGCGGCGGTGGCGAACTTCGCCTGGCTGGAGACGCGCGCCTCGCCGGCGGAAAACTACATGGGCGCCTATACGACGCCGATCTTCACCCAGCAGCCGCAGCTCGACGGCGCCGTCTATCCGGTGGGCGATGCACCGGGCCTCGGCATCGAGGTCGACGAGGCGGCGCTGACGCGCGACGCGTTCAGGTTCTGGGAGGCGCCGCACTGGAAGCGGCGCGATGGATCAGTCACCAACTGGTAGGGCAGGGATTTTCGACATGGACAAGGATATCAAGCGGCCACCCAAGGAGCAGGTCGAGGCGCTGCGCCAGCTCGGGGCGGCAACGATCGCTGGAACGCTCGCGCATATGGGCATCAGGCAGCCGCACATTCAGGGGCCGGTGAGCTGGCATCGCGGCAAGTGCATTGCCGGGCCGGCGCTGACGCTGCTGTTCATGCCGAAGCGCGAGGACCTTTACGGCGACGGCGAATATGCCGACCCGGAAAAGCAACTGCACCGGCACGTTCTCTACAAGGTGCAGCCGGGAGACGTCGTCGTCGTCGATGCGCGCGGCGACATGATGTCGGGCGTGTTCGGCGAGATGATGCTCACCTATTTCAAGGGGCGCGGTGGCGCCGGCCTCGTGGTCGACGGCGTCATTCGCGATTATCCGGGCGGGCGCGATCTCGATCTTGCCATGTGGATCCGGGGGCTGACGCCGAATTTCCACACGCAGACCAACCTCATGCCGTTCGACTACAACATCCCGATCGCCTGCGGCGGGGTGACCGTCATTCCCGGCGACATCATCGTTGCCGACGACGACGGCGCCGTCGTCGTTCCCGTTGCGCTGGCCAATGAAGTCATAGAAAAAGGTTCGGCCCATCACGACTGGGAGGAGTTCTCGCGCATGAAGCTGCTCGAGGGCGGCGCGCTGCAGCGCTACTATCCGCTCCATCCGGACGCGCAGGGCGAATACGAGGAATGGCGGCGCGCGAACCCAATTCAACGCCCCTAAGCTAAGGATTTATCGATGAAATATCGCTATCTGGGGCGATCGGGCCTGCTCGTGTCGCGGCTTTGCCTCGGCACGATGACGTTCGGCAATGCGCAATGGGGGTGCGACCAGGAAACCGCAACGGCGCTCGTGCGCACGTTCGTCGAGGGCGGCGGAAATTTCATCGATACAGCCGACGGTTATTCGGGCGGCGAGTCCGAAAGGATGCTCGGCGTCGCGCTCAAGGAACAGGCGCGTGACGATTTGGTGATCGCGACGAAGTGCTGGTTTCCTGCGGGAAAGGCGGTAACGGCACGTGGATTGTCGCGCAAGCATATCGTCGAATCCTGCGAGCGCAGCCTTAAGCGGCTGGGGCTCGAGCATATCGATCTCTACCAGTTCCACGGGCCCGACCCGTATACGCCGATGGAAGAATCGCTGCGGGCGGCGGACGACCTCATCCGCGCCGGCAAGATCCGCTATCTCGGCTGTTCGAACTTTTATGGCTGGCAGATCGCCAAAGCCAACGGGATTGCGGCGCTCAAGGGCTATGAGCCGCTGGTTTCGGCACAACATCTCTACAACCTGTTGCGGCGCGACATCGAGCGCGAAATCCTCCCCGCCTGCCACGACCAGGGGCTGGCGATGATCTGCTGGAGCCCGCTGGCGGCGGGGATGCTGACTGGCAAATACCGCGAGAAAGACAAGCCCGACGAGGCGTCGCGGATCGGCATCCAGGCGTCGGTGGCGCTGCCTCGCTACTGGTTCGACGATGCGTTGAAGCTGATCGATCTTGTCGTGGAAACCGCGGGAAAACTGGGAAAAACGCCGAGCCAGGTGGCGCTGAGCTGGCTGTTGGGCGATGCGCGTGTGACCGCCGCGATCATCGGCGCGCGGCGCATCGCGCAGGTCGCGGAGAACCTCGTTGCCGGCGACTACGACCTGCCGGAAGACGAGCGGCTGAAGCTGACCGAGGCGATGCCGCTGAAGCTCGGCTATCCCTATGAATGGATGGCGACAAACATGCCGGGAACGTTCGGGCAGGCGGAGCTGACGCCGCCGCACGCGACCTGGCTGCCGGATGCGTGAGCGGCGAAAGCGCGCTTGCCAGCGGCGGCCGAAGACTCTAGGAGAAGCCGGCGTGGGCCTGTAGCTCAATGGTTAGAGCCGACCGCTCATAACGGTCTGGTTGCAGGTTCGAGTCCTGCCGGGCCCACCACGATTTCGATTGGTCGAAAACTTCGGTTTCCAGCGATTTCAGATAGTACCCAGTATAGCACAGTTCGGGGTGCTGGGGATAAGTTCCTAAGTCATTGAAATATATGGATGTAGGCGAAAATCGGGCGGCCTCGAAGGCCGGTTTGCCACACTTTTGCCGGGCCAATGAACGGCAGATGAACGGCAAATGAACGATGTCTGAACGGTATATGAACGGTTTTCAGGTCCTGCGGCGGGGGAGGTCGATCCGCGCCGTCTGGGCCAGGAGGCGGGCGACGGAGGCGTCGTCGTCGCGCCCCATGCCGGCAGCGGACGCGGCGACGAACATCTGCATGGCGGCGGCGGCGAGGGCCAGCGGCATCTTCTCGCGCTGGCCCATGGCGCCGACGATGCCGAGGTCCTTGGTGAAGATGTCGACGGCGCTGCGCGGACTGTAGTCGCCTTCGAGGATGTGCGGCACGCGGTTCTCGAACATCCAGCTGTTGCCGGCCGAGGCGGTAATGACCTGGTAGACTCGATCGAGATCGAGCCCGAGGCGGGCGGCGAAGGTCATGGCCTCGCAGGCGGCGGCGATGTGCACGCCCGCCAACAGCTGGTTGACCATCTTGAAGGCGGAGCCGGGCCCCGCCGCATCGCCAAGCTCGTAAACGGTCGTGGCGATGACATCGAGCAGGGGGCGGGCGGCGGCATAGGCCTTGGGCTTGCCCGAACTCAGTATGGTCAACTGGCCTTCCTCGGCCCTGACGGAACCGCCGCTGACCGGCGCATCGAGATAGTGGATGCGGGCCTGGGCGGCACGCTGCTCGAAGCCTTTGGCGTCATCGGGCGCCATCGTTGCCGAGGAGATGACGACAGCGCCCGGACGCAAAGCAGGGATGGCGCCGGCCTCGCCGAAGAGCACGCTCTCGGTCTGCTTGGCGTTGACGACCACGACGACGACGGCCGTGGCGCCGGCCGCCGCATGACCCGGGGAGGAGGCGGTGCGGCCGCCGGCTGCCACGAACTGTTCCTGGCGATCGGGAGAGACGTCGAACCCGGCGACGTCGAAGCCGGCGCGCAGCAGGGAACGGGCGATGCCCAGACCCATGGAACCCAGGCCGATGACGCCGACCTTGCCAGACATTTGGCCAGACATTTGCCGCCTCTCCCGATCCGCTTACTGCTTGTCGCCTAGGACGGGATTGGTGGTGGGCGTATCGCCGACGAACCAGTTGTCGAACTTGCGGGAATCCAGCTGCCAGCCGTCCTGCGGATCCCGCGTCAGCTTGTCGGTCATGTAGGCGATCTGGATCGGCGGCTCACTGTGCAGCGGCGGCACGCCGTCGGCGGCATAGAGCATGAGGAACCAGTGGCAGGTCGCCTTGTCGGGCGCATCGAGCATGGCCTGGAAATTGTGCACGGCGTGAACGACGGTGCGGGCGCCGCGATCCTCGCGCCACTTGTAGAAGGCACGTATCTGCTCGCGGCCCTTGTAGGAGGCGGCATGGCCGATGAAGATGCCATCGGGCGCATAGTAATCCGGCGCGTTGTGCCCCCAATTGGTGTCGACATCGTGCCAATAATCGACGGTCAGGGCTTCGAGTTCCTGGGTGAGGGCGAGGCGTTCGCTGGATATCTTCATTTTCGCTTCCGGCTGCATTGGTAGGACTGGCGCATTGTTAGAGCAGGCGGCCGTGCGAGGCGAAGCAGGAAAGACCCGTAAGTGCCTTCGGCGGCACTGATTTTCGGAGGCGGAAATAGTTGGGCGCGAGGGCGGCCGGCGGCTTTGCCGCCGCGATAGGCTCAGGCACGGATCACGCCTTACGGGAGCACGACATGACCACCGGCAAACCTTCCTGGAGACAGTTGCGGCAGCGGTTGCAGCAGGGCGAGCACCTGCTCGGCACGTTCGTCAAGACGCCGACCACGCACGCAACCGAAATCCTGGGCGGGCTCGGCTTCGATTTCGTGGTTTTCGACCAGGAACACGCCCCGCTGAGCTTGTCGCAGCTCGATCCGATGATCCTGGCCGCACGCGCCTCCAACATTGCCGGCATCGTGCGGGTGAGCGATCCCAGTGAAACCAACATCCTGTCGATGCTGGATTGCGGCGCGGCGGGCGTGCTGGTGCCGCATGTGGCAACGCGGGCGAAAGCGGAAGCGATCGCGGCGGCCTGCCGCTATCGCACGGGTCACCGCGGGTTTGCCAATACGACGCGGGCCGGCGGGTTCGGCAGCGTTTCGTTTGCCGACCACATGGATGCGCAGGACCGCGAAATCGTCTGCGTCGCCATGATCGAGGACGTGGCGGCGCTCGACGAGATCGACGAGATCGTGCGCGTGCCGGGGATCGATGCGATCTTCATCGGCCGCGGCGACCTGACGGCGGCGCTCGGCGCGTCTTCGATGACGTCGGCCGAAACGCATGAAGTGGTAGCGCCGATCATGGCGGCGGCGCACAAGGCGAACATGCCGATCATCATGCTGTCGCCCGACCGCAAGGACGCGCTGGCGATGAAAGCGCTCGGGGCCAGCGCCTTCATGGTTTCGAGCGACCATGGCTTCATGCGCAGCGCGGCGCTGGCGGCGCTGCAGGAATTCGCCAGCCCGCTCGGCTGATCAGCCGGAGCGGCGGTTACGCCGGGGGCGATTGAAGGAAAGCGGGGCCCCGGCTCAAGGCCGGGGAGGACGGGTTGAGAGGGCGAGATCAAGACGAGATATCTTGCTCGATTTCACCCCCCTCCCAACACCTCGATCGCGGTATTGGAAGCATCCGAGGATGGGCCCCAACTTTCGTCGGGGTGACAGGTGGAGAGTACTAGGAAACGGCAAACAGAGGGTGAGAAAGCGGGACCCCGGCTCAAGGCCGGGGAGGACTGGTGGTTAGATGGAAGATACTCTCTGAGTTCGAGTTTTCATCTCGATCCATCAACGAGTCCTCCCCGGCCTTGAGCCGGGGCCCCGCTTCGAGCACAACCCGGACCAACCGTGGAATGCGCCAGTACCGATTTTCGAGGCTCGAAACTCCGGGTCTGGACATGGGGAGGCGGGCGTATTCTGGTGGGGCCGACCATCACCGTTCCGGATTTGCCATGACGCTCTACAGTTTGGGATCGCATACGCCGCTGCTGCCGCAGGAGTTTTACTGGATCGCGCCGAGTGCGACGGTGATCGGCCGGGTGCGGCTGGGGGCGGAGGCGAGCGTGTGGTTCGGCGCTACCGTGCGCGGCGATGTCGAGGACATCGAGATCGGCGCCGGCTCCAATATCCAGGACAATGCGGTGCTGCATGCCGACCCCGGCTTTGCGCTGCGCATCGGCCGCAAATGCACGATCGGGCATGCGGCGATCGTGCATGGCTGCACGATTGGCGACAACTCGCTGGTGGGCATGGGAGCGACGGTGCTCAACGGCGCCAAGATCGGCGCCAATTGCCTGATCGGGGCCAATGCGCTCGTCACCGAAGGCAAGGCGATTCCCGACGGGTCGCTGGTCGTCGGGGCGCCGGGCAAGGTGGTGCGGCAGCTGACGGCGGAAGAGATCGCCGGGCTGACGCGCTCGGCCGACCATTATATCCGCAATGCCCGCACGTTCAGCGAGCAGTTGCGGGCAGTGGAGCCGCCATCGTTCGAACCCGGCTGATTACTTGCGGAGCGCGTCGGCCTGCTTTTCGGTGAGCGGGCGGATGGCGCGGCCGTGCAGGAGCAGATGCAGGCGGGCGGTTTCTTCCAGCTCCTCGACGGCATATTGCGCATCGGCGAGGGTCTTGCCGGAAACGACCGGGCCGTGATTGGCGAGGAGCACGGCATGGTGGCGGCCGGCCTCGGCCTTGACCGCCAAAGCCAGATCCTTGTCGCCCGGGGCGTAATAGGGAATGAGCGGCAGGTGGCCGACGCGCATGACGTAATAGGCGGTGAGCGGCGGCAGCACGTCCCTGGGATCGACGCCATCGAGGATGCTGACGGCGACGGCGTGGGTGGAGTGCAGGTGGACGACGGCGTGATCGGCGTCGCGCTCGCAATACATGCAGGAATGCAGGAACGCCTCCTTGGTCGGCTTGTCGCCGGAAAGGTGCTGGCCGTCCTTGTCGACGAGCGACAGGCGCCCGGGATCGAGGCTACCGAGCGAGGCGTTGGTGGGCGTCATCAGCATGGAGCCGTCGGAGAGACGAACGCTGATATTGCCGGTGGAGCCGGCGGTGAGGCCGCGATCGAAAATCGACTTGCCGGCGGCGACGATGAGGTCGCGCTGGCGGGTTGCCTCCGAGAGAATGGCGGTCATTGCACCAGTTTCCAGGCTTTCAGGAAGAAATCTTCGGCGCCGAAATTACCCGACTTGAGGGCGAGGGCAATCGGCTTGCCGTCGCGGGCGAGGGTCCACGGCACGCCCGGATCGATTTCGGGGCCGATATCGAGCGCGCCGACCTTGAGGGCGCCGACGACGGCGCCCGAGGTTTCGCCGCCGGCAACCAGGAAGCGCGTGACGCCGCGTTCGAGCAATCGGGCGGCGACCTCGGCCAGGAAATCCTCGACCACGGCGCCGGCAGCGGCACGGCCGAGCCGGGACTGCACGGCGGCAACGGCCGTGGGATCGGCGCTGGAATAAACGAGCGGCGGCTTGTCGCCGGCCGCGAGGACGAAATCCACGGCATCGGCGACGGTGATGCTTTTGTCGGCGATGGCGATGGGATCGAGCTGCAGAGCGGGCGTGCCGGCGGCGATGGCCACTTCGACCTGGCGGCGGGTGGCCGCCGAACAGGAGCCGGCGAGAATGACCGAGCGGCCGGGCGCAGCGACGACGGGGCCGGGGGCGCGGCGGGCGGTATTTGGCGCGAAATTGTCGGGCAGGCCGAGGGCGATGCCAGAGCCGCCGGTGACGAGGCGCAGGGAGCGCACGGCGCGGCCGATGGCGAGAAGATCGGTTTCGTCGATGGCATCGACGATGGCGATGCCGGTGGTGGCGGCAAGGCGCGCTTCGATGGCGTCGGCGCCTGCCGCGACAGTATCGCGGGCGATGAGCGAAACGGGATTGCGGCTCTGGCGCGCAAGGACGCGGACGAGATTGGCGTCGCGCATCGGCGTCAGCGGGTGGTCCTTCATGCTGCTCTCGGAGAGGAGCACGTCGCCGACGAAGAGATAGCCCTTGTAGACGGTGCGGCCATTTTCCGGGAAAGCCGGGCAGGCGATGGTGCGGGTTTCGCCGAGGAGATCGAGCAGGGCATCGGCCACGGGGCCGATATTGCCCTGATCGGTGGAATCGAAGGTCGAGCAGTATTTGAAGAAGAGCTGCTGGGCGCCGGCGGCAAGCAGGGCGCGAGCGGCGGAAAGCGACTGCGCGACGGCATCGGCGGCGGGAATGGTGCGCGATTTCAGCGCCACGACGACGGCTTCGGCGCCGCCGAGATCGGCGCCCGCCGCGGGCACGCCGATGGTCTGGATGGTCTTGAGGCCGCCGCGTGACAGCATGAGGGCAAGGTCGGTCGCGCCGGTCAGATCGTCGGCGATGGCGCCTATGAACATGTCGTACTCTTCGTAAGGCGGCTAGAAGCCCATGTCGTTGTCGTAGCTCTGCACGTCGTGGACGCCCTGGCCGGCATTGACGAAGGCGAAGGCCTCCTCGATGCGCAGGCGCGTGGCGCGCAGCGGGGCGACGATGCGCTCGGCGATTTCGTGCGAGGGGATGGCGGTCTTGTAGAAGCTGATGCTGATGGCGGCGCGGACGCGATCGCCCTCGTTGATCGGCATGGCCATGGTGGTGGTGCGGTAGGGCTTGGTGCGGGGGTCGCGCACGGCGTAGCCGTCCTCGCGGGCATGGGCGAGCAGCAGGCGGAAGCGGCGTTCCTCGTCGGGGCCGAATTCGCGCTCGGGATCGCGGGAAAAGCGCGCCAGGTGCCGTTCGAGCTCGTCGGGCGGGCAGAAGGCGAGATAGGCGCGGCCCATGGCGGAGGTCTGCAGGTCCGGGCGGAGGCCGAGCACGGTGTTGGTGTGGGCCCAGGGGCTGATGGCGCCGGTCCAGAACTGCAGCGCGATGGCGTCGCCGTCGATGATGCCGAGGCCGATCGGCCACTTGATCTGGCGGGTGAGCTCGATGGCGAGCGGGCGCGAGACCTCGATGACCTTGGAAATGCCGTCATAGCCCGAGGTGAGGTCGGCGACGCGGCTGGTGACGCGATAGCCGCCACAGAGGTTGTCGCGGGCGACGTAGCCCTCGCCCATCAGCGTTTCGAGCATGCGCACGATGGTGGACTTGTTGATGCCGGTCTGCTCGTGGATGCCGTTGACCGAGGCGATGCGCAGCTTGTTGACGGCGCGCAGGACTTCGAGCGCGCGGTGCACGGCCTCGACCGGCGGATACGAGCGGCGGCTGGGATCGATGGCGCCGCGGCGCGAATTGGTGCGCGTGTGCTCGAGCGCGGCAAGGGAGCGATCCGCCGGCGCGGGGGCGGGCGGCGCTGCGAGCACGGCGTCGAATTTTTCCTTGAACACGTAGTTCATCGCAAAATCCTCCCGATTTTCGGATCGGCCGTTGGGGGCCGGGCGCGGAGTTGTTCTCCCTTTTCGCCGAGCGGCGAGCCTATCCGGGGCGTTCCTTTCGCGCCAGCGCTTTGCCGATACGACAATAGCATAGGTCCGCCGGGGCGGCAGCGGCGGGCTTCCGGGCGGTATTTCGCAGCTTGAAATAGGGCGGGAATGCATTGGCGGCGGCCGGCTGGCGCGGGCCATCTTCCGGCACCCCGGAATTTTGAAAGGACGCGGCGGAACACGGCCGGTCCGCAATGGAGAAGGCGAGTGAGCGAGCTAACCATGCGTGAGGCGAGCAAGGTAATCTACCACGAGAGCGACCCGCAGGTCGTGGATGCCAGGGCGAAGACCTGGATCACCCGCGGCGGCAATTTCGCCGTCTGCTACTCGGAAGTGCAGCCGGGCGCCGTGCTCGAGCGCGCCGACAATGCCGAGGAATACATGGTCATCCTGCCGCCGGACGGCACGACCGCGACAATCGAAGCGGGCGGCGAGACGATCGCGGTGGGAGCGGATTCGCTCACCATCGTGCCGCCGGGGCCGAGCAGGATCACCGCGACCAGCGCCGGCGTCATCGTGCGCATCATTTCGAAGGCCGAAACCGACATCATGGCGCAGGCGGGCAATGCCGCGGTCTATGCCGACGGCGGGCCGGAACTGGCGCCGCCCGACCTGTGGCCGGCGCCGTACGACGGCTTCAAGCTGCGGCACTACAAGCTGGCGGACTACGCCGATCCGAACGGCGAGCGCATCCAGCCGCGGTGCTTCCGGTCGACCAACATGATGGTGAACCTGTTCGTCCACTACAGGACGCGGCGCGACACCAAGGCGCTGAGCCCGCACTGGCACGACGATTTCGAGCAGGCCTCGCTGACGCTCAACGGCACGTGGGTGCACCACATGCGCTACAATTGGGGGTCCGATCTTGCCGACTGGAAGGCGGACGAGCACGACGAGATGGCAACGCCCTCCGTCATCATCATTCCGGCCCGCGCCATCCATACGAGCCAGGACGTCGGCACGGACGGGCCGGAATCGTCGCTCTACGACATCTTCTGCCCGCCGCGCATGGACTTCGCCGGCAAGCCCGGCTTCGTCATCAACGAGGACGAATATCCGCTGCCCGAGACGAGCGGGGAGCAACAGGTCAAGACCGGCGGCACGCTGCTGAGCTGGCAGAAGCCGGCGTAAGCCGAGCTGTCCTGTCCCCGCAAAACAGCTTGCGGACAACATGAATCAAGAGGAGGAACGCAATGAACTACTTCGTGAAATCGCTGGTGGGCGCCGCCATGGTGACGGCCGCTTTCGCCGGAGTGACGGCGCCGGCCAGCGCGCAGGATTATCCCGACCACCCGGTGACCATGATCGTGCCGTTCGCGGCGGGCGGGGGCACCGACATCTTCTCGCGCGTCGTCGCCGATGAACTGGGCAAGGCCACCGGCCAGCGGTTCCTGGTCGAGAACCAGCCGGGCGCGGCAGGCGCCATCGGCACCAAGGCGGCGATTGCCGCCGAGCCTGACGGCTACACGCTGGTCATGGGCGTGGGCTCGACCATCGCCATCAACCCGCACACGCTGGCCGATGCCGACTACGACCCGCTGAAGGACCTCAAGGCCGTGGCCGTCGTCGGCTACACGCCGTGGATGCTGGTGGCCTCGGCGAAGCTGCCGTTCGACGACGTGAAGGGCCTCATCGCCTATGGCAAGGAGAACCCGGGCAAGCTGACCTTCGCCTCGTGGACGGCGACCGGCGAAATGGGCCGCAAGATCTTTGCGGCGCGTTCCGGCGTCGACCTGCTGCCGGTACCGTATGACGGCGCGGTGGCGGCCATGAACGACCTGGTGGCGGGGCGCGCTTCGCTTGCCATGATCGACTTTTCCTCGGCCAAGCCGTTCATCGAATCCGGCGACGTGAAGCCGCTGGCGCTGTCAGGCAAGGACCGCAGCAATCTGATGCCCGACATTCCGGCGATCTCGGAAGCCGGCATCGAGAACATGGACGTCAATTCCTGGGACGTGCTGTTCGTGCCGGCCGGCACGCCCGACGACATCGTCACCAAACTCAACGGCATGATCAACGACATGCTGAAAAAGCCCGAGATGAAGGAGAAGCTCGCCGGGCTCGGTGCAGACGTCTACATCTACACGCCGCAAGAAACGGCCGATTTCGTCAAGGCGCAGTACGAAAGCTGGGGCAAGATCATCGAGGAAACCAGCAGCAACTGATCCGCGCGATCGAGGCGGCCCGGAAGCTTTCCGGGCCGCTTTTCCGTCCGCATGTCCCGGAGGCGCCAGTGACCTATCATCAAAAGCCACCGCGACCGGCCGCGGAGGCCGAGCACAGCATCGTCTATCGCAACGATGCGGAATTCTGCGGATGGCCGTTCTATTGCGGCCTCTGGCGGGTCGGCAATGGCGACCTCGTTGCCGGGTTCAAGCGGATCGCCAATTCCTATGGCGGCGCCGGCGAGGTTTCGCACGAGAACCTGACCTACCGCCGCGGCGATCTCTACCTCATCCGCTCGCGCGACAACGGGGCGAGCTGGCAGGGCGACGAGCTGACCCATGTGCACAAGCTTGACCTGACCGCCGACGACATACTGGCGCTCGGCCCGCGCGACTACCGGCAAGAGGGGCCGCTGGATTTTTCCAGCCCCGACACGCTGATCATGAGCGGCGCCGTGCCGGCCTTCCTCAAGCCCGACAGCCAGGCCTGGCTGCGCACCTCGACGGATGGCGGGCGCACCTGGCGCCGGCACATCCTGCTGCCGATGGGCGGACTGCCGTCGCTTTCGGGATGCGGTTCGTCGCTGGTGCGCTCGGACGGCATGAACCTCATCGGCCTTGCCATGACGACCGAGGACGGCTGGGTGAACCGGCCGCTGGTCTATGCCAGCCGCGACGGCATCGAGTGGCGGTTCCTGTCGTTCATCGTGCCGAAAGGCGACGAGGGATCGGCAGTGAGCGACCGTTCCGTGCCCTTCATCTTCGGCGCCATCCGGCAGTTCTATCCGAGGCTGATCGAACTCCACGACGGCTCGATCCTCGCTTCGGTGCGCTTCCAGCGCGAAGCGCGCGACGTGATGTGGACCGACATTTACCGCTCGCGCGACGGCGGCCTCACCTGGTCGTTCCTGTCGCGGGTGACCGATTGGGGCGCGCCGGGCGATATCGTGCAGATGCAGGATGGCCGCATCGCCTGCGTCTATGGCTACCGGGTGAGCCCTTCGGGCATCCGCGCCCGCCTCAGCGAGGATGGCGGCGAGAGCTGGGGCGGCGAGATCGTGCTCAGGGCCGATGGCGGCAGCTGGGACCTCGGCTATCCCCGGGTCATCGAGCACGAACCCGGTAAGCTCCTCAGCCTCTATTACATGAACACGGCCGATGACCCGATCCAGATGAATGGCGGGGTCCGGCACATCGCGCAGACGATCTTCACGCCGGACTGAAAATCAAAAAGAAGCGGAGGACGGCCATGAGCCAGGATACCGACACGGGAACGAGCATACCGCTTTATCGTCGCATAGACGTGCTGGGCGGGGTGCTCGTCAGCGCCGCGGCGCTCTTTATCTGGTTCGACAGCATGGGACTCGAGGTTGGCGAACTCAGTTATTTCGGCCCTGGCTTCATGCCCAGGATCCTTGCCGTCGTGCTGCTGGTCTGCGGACTGGCGCTGATCGTCACCGGCCTCACGCAGAAGAATTCGGCAGCCGAGGCGCTGGTCCTCGCCTTCCGCGGCCCGATCGCGATCGGCCTCGCCATCCTATTCTTCGCCATGACGATACGCGGTTTCGCGCTCGGCCCCGTGCGCATTCCGCAACTCGGACTGCTGCTGACCGGCCCGCTGACGGTGATCATTGCCGGCATGGGCGGTGTCGATGCGAGGCCGCGCGAACTCGTCGTTCTCGGCATCGGCCTCACGGCGGCCGGGGTGCTGATCTTTGCGGACGCCCTCAACATGGTGATCCCGGTGTTTCCCGGCCTCTTCGAGCGCGACCTCGTCGTGGCCTGGGGACCGGACCTGCCGCGGCGCGTGGCCGTCGGCGCCTATGCGGTGATCGGCTACGGCCTGTGGCGCGCCTTCGGGCTGACCTTCGCCGATCTCAAGGACCGCACCGATGAGGAGCAGGCATCATGAACGGCCTGGTCGAACACCTCGCCCTCGGTTTTTCGGTGGCGTTTTCGCTGCAGAACCTGTTCCTGTGCCTTGCCGGGTGCCTCGTCGGCACGCTGATCGGCGTTTTGCCCGGCATCGGGCCGCTGGCGACCATCGCCATCCTGCTGCCGCTGACCTACAACGCCGAACCGGTCGGCTCGCTCATCATGCTCGCGGGCATCTATTACGGCGCGCAATATGGCGGCTCGACCACGGCCATCCTCGTCAACATGCCGGGCGAAGCCTCGTCGGTCGTCACCACGCTCGACGGCCACGCCATGGCGCGCGAGGGCAGGGCGGGCAAGGCGCTCGGTATTGCAGCCATCGGTTCGTTCATCGCCGGCACGTTCGGCACGCTGGTCATCGCCGCGCTGGCCGTGCCGCTGGCCGCGATGGCGCTGAGCTTCACCGCTGGCAATTATTTCGGGCTGATGGTGCTGGGCCTGACGCTGGCCATCGTGCTGGCCGGCGGCTCGCTGCTGAAAGCGATGTGCATGCTGACGCTCGGCGTCGTCATGGCGCTGGTCGGCGCCGATCCGCTGACGGCACAGGCGCGGCTGACCTTCGGCAGCCCCGTTCTCTATGACGGGTTCGATATCGCCATCGTCGCCATGGGCCTGTTCGGCATCACCGAAATCCTGCGCAACCTGGAACTGCGCGAGGCGCGTCCGGCGATCAAGTCGCGGGTCGGTCGCTTGCTGCCGGATTGGCAGGACATGCGCCAGTCGGCGGGGCCGATCGCGCGCGGATCGGTTCTCGGCTCGCTCCTCGGCGTGCTGCCCGGCAATGGCGTGATCCTTGCGCCCTTCGCTTCCTACGCCATGGAAAAGCGCATCGCCAAGGACCCGTCGCGCTTCGGCCATGGCGCCATCGAAGGCGTGGCGGGCCCGGAAGCGGCGAACAATTCGGGCGCGCAGAGCGCCTTCATTCCACTGCTGACGCTCGGCCTGCCGGCGACGGCGACGATGGCGCTGATGGGCGGCGCCATGACGCTGCACGGCGTGCTGCCCAGCCCGCAGGTCATCGACCTGCATCCGGACCTGTTCTGGGGCATGGTCACTTCGATGTGGATTGGCAATTTGATGCTGGTCGTCATCAACCTGCCGCTGATCGGCATCTGGGTGCGGCTGCTGCAGGTGCCGTATCGGCTGCTGTTCCCGACCATCGTGCTAATCTGCTGCATCGGCATCTATTCGATCGGCTCGCGGCCGAGCGACGTCATCCAGATCGGGATGTTCGGGCTCGTCGGCTATTTGCTGCTGAAACTGAAGCTGGAGCCGGCGCCGCTGCTGCTCGGCCTGGTGCTCGGCGGCCTGCTCGAGGACAATCTGCGGCGCGGCCTCGTGCTCAGCCGCGGCGACGTGCTCACCTTCGTCAGCGAGCCGCTGACGCTGGTGTTGCTGTTCGCCGCCGCGGTGATCTTCGCATCGGCAGCGCTGCCGGTGTTTGCCCGGCGCCGCACGGAACTGCTCGTCGCCGACGACTGAGGCACGTATCGGTTTCAAGCTGTGAAATAGCGGGACCGGCGGCTTATGGCGCCGCCGGCTTGCGCTATTGTCACGGGGAAAGCCGGCATGACGAGACCGGCAAAGCAGGGAGGAGCAGGATGGGCGTAAACGCCAAGGAGCTTGCCGCGGGGCTGATATTTTCGGCGATCGGGATTTTCTTTGCGCTGAGCGCGTGGCTGACATTGCCGATCGGCGAGGCCTTCTCGATGGGGCCGGGCTATTTCCCGGTCGTGCTCGGCATTATCCTGACGCTGCTCGGCATCGCCATCTGCATCACCGGCGCGAACAAGCCTGCCGAGCCCATGGCGCCCATCGCCTGGCGCGGGCTCGGGCTCATCATGGCGTCGATCGTCTTCTTCGGGGTGACGGTGCGCGGGCTGGGCTTTGCGCCGGCTTTGTTCGTTTCGATCGTCCTGGCTTCTTTTGCTTCGGCGAAACTGAGCTGGAAGACGGTGCTGATCGTCTCGGTCTTGCTCACGGCGTTCTGCGTCGCCGTCTTCATCTACGCGCTGAACCTGCCCTATCCGATCATCGGCCGCTGGATCACGAGGTAGACCATGGACCTGCTGCAACACCTCGCCGTCGGCTTCGATACGGCGCTGTCGCCGTGGAATTTCTTCTATTGCTTCGTCGGCGCGCTCTTGGGCACGTTCATCGGCGTGCTGCCGGGGCTGGGGCCGACGGCGACGGTCGCGATGCTGCTGCCGATCACCTATTACCTGTCGCCGACCTCGTCGATGATCATGCTGGCCGGCATCTATTACGGCTCGCAATATGGCGGCTCGACCACGGCCATCCTGCTCAACCTGCCGGGCGAGGTGTCGTCGTCGGTCACGGCCATCGACGGCTACAAGATGGCGCGCAACGGCGAGGCCGGAAAGGCGCTCTCCATCGCGGCCATCGGCTCGTTCGCGGCGGGGACCTTCGCGACGTTCCTGATCGCGATCGTGGCGGTGCCGCTGACGACGGTGGCGCTGAGCTTCGGTTCGACCGAATATTTCTCGCTGATCCTGCTCGGGCTGGTCACCTCGACGGCGCTCGCCAACGGTTCGGTGCTGAAGGCGGTGGCGATGATCGTCACCGGCATGCTGTTCGCCATGGTCGGCACCGATGTGGACAGCGGCGCCTTCCGCTTCAATTTCGGCATGATCGAGCTGTCGGACGGGTTGTCGACGGTGTCGGTGGCGCTCGGCATTTTCGGCATCGTCGAGGTGCTGAAGAACCTGGAGAACATCCAGGAGGCCATCGTGGGCACGGCCAAGATCACCAAGCTGATGCCGACGCGCGAGGACCTGCGGCGGTCCACCGGCCCGATCGTGCGCGGCACGCTGCTCGGCTCGATCCTCGGCGTGCTGCCGGGCGGCGGCTCGATCCTGTCGGCCTTCACCTCCTATACGGTCGAAAAGCAGGTTTCGCGGCACCCCGAGCGGTTCGGGCACGGCGCCATCGAGGGCGTGGCGGGGCCGGAATCGGCCAACAATGCCGGGGCGCAGACATCGTTCGTGCCGCTGCTGGCGCTCGGCATTCCATCCAACCCGCTGATGGCGCTGATGATGGGGGCGCTGCTCATACAGGGCATCACGCCGGGGCCGAACGTCGTCACCGACCAGCCGGAGCTGTTCTGGGGCATCGTTGCCTCGATGTGGATCGGCAATGCCATGCTGATCATCCTCAACCTGCCGCTGGTGGGGCTGTGGGTGGCGCTGCTGAAGATCCCGTACCGGCTGATGCTGCCGGCGATCATCGCGTTTTCGACGATCGGCGTGTTCACGGTGGCCAATTCGAGCTTCGATGTGTACGTGCTCGCGGCGTTCGGGCTCCTCGGCTACGTCTTCCACAAGGTGGATTGCGAGCCGGCGCCGTTCCTCATGGGCTTCGTGCTCGGCGGGCTGCTGGAGGAGCATTTGCGCCGCGCCATGGTGTTCTCGCACGGCAATCCGGTGGTCTTCCTGCAGCATCCGATCAGCGCCGCGCTGATGGTCGGGGCGCTGGCGGTGCTGGCCCTGGTGGCGCTGCCGGGCATCGCCCGCAAGCGCCAGGAGATATTCGTCGAGGAAGAGTGAGGCGGACCGCAGACACGAAAAAGGCCCGCGACGGGGAATGTCGCGGGCCTTTTGCTTTGGGGGAGCGAGAACTAGTTCTGCAGGTCGATGGTCTTGAGGAAGGCCTCGAGCGCGTCCTGTTCCTTATGCATGGCCGCGGTGAATTCGGCCGGCGTCATCGGCGAGGGCGTCGCGCCGGACTTGGCGGCGAGGTCCTTGAAGGTTTGCGTCGCGAGCGCGTCGTTCAGCGCCTTGTTCATCCTGGTGGTGATGTCCTCGGGGAGCTTCGGCGGCGCGAACAGGCCCCACCAGATTTGGGCGCCTTCCATATTGGGCACGCCCGCCTCTGCCAGCGTTGGCGCTTCGGGCGAACCGGGCGGGTAGTTGTCGGCGCTGTAGGCGAGCAGGCGCAGCTGGCCGGCCTGGATCTGGCCGAGGGCGCTGGCGATGGTCACCAGCATCAGCGACAGGCGGCCGGCGACGAGGTCGGTCTGGGCATCGGCCGAGCTCTTGTAGTTGACGCCCTTGATGTCGAGGCCGGCATTCTTCTTGAACAGCTCGCCGTGCTGATGCTGCGTCGTGCCGATGCCGGCAAAGCCATAGAACGTCGTGTCCGGATTGGCCTTGGCGTAGTCGATGAACTCGGCGACCGTCTTTACCGGCAGCGAGGACGGCACGACCATGGCGACCGGCGCCTTGGCCAGCATGCCGATGGCGGTGAGGTCGGTGAACGGGTCGAAATCGACTTTCATGCCCGGGGCCAGGCCCATGATGCTGTTGGGCATTTCGAGGAACGTGTAGCCATCGGGATCGGCCTTGACCACCGAGTTGGTGCCGGTGAAGCCGCCGGCGCCGGGGCGGTTGTCGACGACGAAGGGCTGGCCCATCGTCTCGGACATCGATTGCGAAACGGCGCGGGTGAAGGTGTCGTTGCTGGCGCCGGGGCCGTAGGGCACGACCATGGTCACCGGCCGGCTCGGCCAATCTTCCGCGAAGGCGGATTTCGGCAGGACCAGGCCGGCCGCGGCGGTGCCGGCCATCAGGGCCATCACCGTGCGGCGAGAAAACAGAGCGGATTTTTCATCCATCGCGAACCTCCCTTGCTTGCCCGGTTCCTTGGGTATTTCCGGGGCGCCGAAATGCTACGCCCGGGCCCGGGCCGGGACAGTAGAGGTCCGGCGGTATTTCGGCCACCGAAATAGGCTGTCCGGCATAGCGGCGATGGCGACCGGTAGTTTCAGATGCCGAAAAAAACGTGGCATGACAGCCGCAGCGAAACGGCCGTTGCGCTAGAACAGCGGCGAACGATCATTCGGGCGGAGAGATCACCGAGCATGGCTTCCATCTTTGCACCGGCGCGCCGCGCGGCCGACAGCGTCCACGGCATCGTCTATCGCGACGAGACGGCGTTTTGCGGCTGGCCGTTCATCTGCGGCTTCTGGACGACGGGCGCCGGCGACTATCTCGTGGCGTTCCAGAAGAAGCCCGCCAATTACAGCGACCCCGCCGACATCAACCATGACGAGGTGGCAAGGGTCGGCCCGAAGATCATCACGGTGCGCTCGCGCGACAAGGGCAGGACCTGGGACGGAGACGGCGTGCAGGTGCTCTACGATCTCGGGGCCGACCAGGAAAAGCTGTTCGCGGGATTGCCGCCCGACTACAGCAACGAGGCGCCGGTCGATTTCACCGATCCCGACGTGCTGGTCGCTTCCGGCGCGACGCCGGACTATTTCCGCCCGCACAGCCGCGCCTGGATCCGCGTTTCGACCGATGGCGGCCACAACTGGCGCCACCCGATCCTGGCGCCCAATGTCGGCCTGCCTTCGGTATCGGGGCATGCCTCGCCGCTGGTCCGGCCGGACGGCGTGAGCCTGTTGTTCGTGACCGTGGTCAGCGACGACGGCTGGAAGCGGCGCGGCGCGGTCTATGCGGCCGTCGAGGGCGGGGCGTTCTGGACGTTCATGTCGTTCATCACGCCCAACCAGGACGACGGCGCCGCCGACAACGACCGCTCGCTGCCGCTGCGCTTCAGCGGCCACCGCTATTTCTATGCGCGGCCGCTGCTGCTGCCGAGCGGGCGCATCATCTGCTCGGTGCGCTGCCAGCGCGACCCGACCAGCGTCTTCTGGACCGAAATCTTCGCCAGCGACGACGGCGGGCGCACCTGGGGTTTCCTGTCGCGCGTCAACGATTGGGGTGCGCCGGGCGACCTCGTCCGCATGGCCGACGGCAGGATCGCGTGCGTCTATGGCTATCGGCTGCCGCCCTTCGGCGTGCGCGCCCGCATCAGCGAGGACGAAGGCGCGACCTGGGGCCCCGAAATCGTGCTGCGCGACGACGGCGGCAGCTGGGACCTCGGCTATCCGCGCGTCGTCGAGCCCGAGCCGGGCCGGTTGCTCGCGGTCTATTACATGAACCGCAAGGACGACCCGATCCAATCCAATGGCGGCGTGCGCCATATCGCCTGGACGTCTTTCCGGCCCGATTGATCATTCCCACGCGCTTTTTGCGAAGTGAAACAAGGAGAATTAACGTGCCGAAGGCGCGCAAAGTCATCATCACCTGCGCCATTACCGGCGCCATCCACACGCCTTCGATGTCGCCGGCTTTGCCGGTAACGCCGCAGCAGATTGCCGAGTCCGCCATCGGAGCGGCGGAAGCGGGCGCCGCCATCGTGCACTTGCATGCGCGCGACCCGGAAACCGGCCGTCCCGACCAGACGCCGGAGGGTTTCGAGCGGTTCGTCGGCACGATCCGCGACCGCAGCGACGTGGTGATCAACCTCACCACCGGCGGGGCGCCGTGGATGAAGGTGGAAGAGCGCGTGAAACCGGCCGAAAAGCTGCAGCCGGAACTGGCTTCGCTCAACCTCGGCTCGATGAACCTGGCGCTTTATCCGATGCTCAACCGCTACGGCAATTCGCTGCCGGGCTGGGAGCGCGAGCATCTGGAAAACTCACGCGACAACGTCTTCCGCAACACCTTCCGCGACATCGAATACGTGCTGGCAACGCTGCGCGATGCCGGCACGCGGTTCGAGTTCGAGTGCTACGACATCGCGCATCTCTATAACCTCGCGCACCTGCGCGACCGCGGGCTCGTCACCGGGCCATTGTTCGTGCAGAGCGTCTTCGGCCTGCTCGGCGGCATCGGCACGCATCCGGACGATGTCGCGCACATGAAACGCACGGCAGACCGGCTGTTCGGCGACGATTTCCGCTGGTCGGTGCTGGGCGCGGGCCGGCACCAGATGAGCCTTGCCAGCATGTCGGTGGCGATGGGCGGCAATATCCGCGTCGGCCTCGAGGATTCGCTGTGGATCGCGCCCGGCGTGATGGCGACATCCAATGCGCAGCAGGTGGAAAACGCCCGCAAGATCGTGGAATCGCAGGGCCTGCAGGTGGCAACGCCCGCCGACGCTCGCGAAATCCTGGCGCTCAAGGGCGGCGACAAGGTGAATTTCTGATTTGTGGGGCGAGGCGGCCGCGGCAATTCCGCCGGGCTGGCGAACAGCGTATGAATGCGCCGTTCGTTGCTTTTCCAGAGACTCGCCTTGCCCTATTTCGAAGCCTTTACCGAAGCCAAGAATCCGCTCAAGCCCGAGACCAACGAAGACCAGATCGTGCTGGTGCCGGGCAACATCTATGCGGTGATCGACGGGGCGACCGACATCACCGGCAAACGCTGGGACGACGAACTCGGCCGTGGAGCGACCGGCGGACGGCTGGCGGGCCTCGCCATCGCGAAAGCCCTGCGCGACTTCGCGGCCGGGCCGTTGCAGAAACTGCCGGAGCCCGGAGAGGTGTTTCCGCTGCTGACGGAAGCGGTGGCGGCGCTCTATCGCCGGCTCGGTATTTTCGCTGAGGCAAAGGAGAACCGGCAGGCGCGGTTCCGTGCGACGCTGGCGGCGGCATTCGTTGCCGGCGACACGTTGCGGGTGATGTGCGTCGGCGATTCCGGCATCCGCGTGAACGGCGAAGCGCAGCTTGTTTTCAACTCGCCGGGGGAAGCGGCTTTGGTGACGCTACGGGCCGAGACCTGGGCGCTGCTGGCGAGCAGAGGCATTGCCGAAGACGAGCGGCGGCGCGTCGTTACGCAGGCGGTGCTGGAGGGGATCGGCGGCGCCGGGTTGGCGCAGGCCGATGCCGAGGCGCTGCTCGCGCGCAGCCTCTCGCATGAGCGGGTGAAAGAGGCGCTGCCGGGCGATGCGGAAGGCGCGGTGTGGATCATGCGCAACGGGCTCAAGGGCTTGCGCCAGACGCCGCGCGGCTTTACGGCGACGGTGATCGACGGCATCGGCGATCCTTCCGACGTGGCGTCGGTCAAGGATTTCGAGCTTGCCGCGATCGAGACGCTGGAGCTCTTCAGCGACGGCTATCCCGGCCTGCCCGAGGGCCGGACGGTCGCCGACTGGGAAGAGGTGCAGCGCCATGCCGACGATACCGATCCCGACCGGATCGGCGCCTATGCGGCGATCAAGGGCAAGATCGGCAGCAATTCCAACGACGATCGCAGTGTGCTGATCGTCAAGGCTCGGCCGTGAGGGGGCGGGGAAGCTCAAATCAAGGAAGCTGGGCCCCGGCTCAAGGCCGGGAGGGCCTGTTGTTGGTATGAAGATAAGACCTCGGAGATCGAGGGTTTAGCTCAATTCATAAACGAGTCTCCCCGGAATTTAACCCGGGGTCCAGCTCTGTTATCTCACCGACCTCAAGTAGCCTACCAATCGAGCACGATCTTGCCGGCCTCGCCATTGGCGGCGCGGGCGAAGGCAGCGGCATAGTCGGCGGCCGGCAGGCGGCCGGTAATGACCTTGCGCACGTCCAGCCCGCTTTCGAGCATGGCCAGCATCTTGTGCCAGGTCTCGAACATTTCGCGGCCATAGATGCCCTTGAGCGTGATCATGCGAAAGACGATGCGCCCGAGATCGAAGGGGAAGGGCCGGGCCGGAATGCCGAGCAGGGCGATGCGGCCGCCCATGACCATGTGGTCGATCATCTGCTCGAGCGCGGCGGGAGCGCCGCTCATTTCGAGGCCGACATCGAAGCCTTCGCGCATGCCGAGCTTCTGCATGGCGGCGCGCAGGTCTTCGGTCGCGACATTGACGGGGACGACATCTGCGACCTCGGCGGCGAGTGCCAGGCGCTTGGGATTGACGTCGGTGACGACGACGTGACGCGCCCCGACGTGACGGGCGACGGCGGCGCCCATGATGCCGATGGGGCCCGCGCCGGTGATCAGCACGTCCTCGCCGACGATGTCGAAGGAGAGGGCCGTGTGCACGGCGTTGCCGAGCGGATCGAGGATGGCGCCGATCTCGTCGTCGATACTGTCGGGCAGCGGCACGATGTTGAAGGCGGGGATGCGGGCATATTCGGCGAAGGCGCCGGGCAGGTTGACGCCGATGCCCTTGGTGTCAGGATCGAGGTGGTACTTGCCGGCGCGCGAAGCCCGGCTGCGCATGCCGACGACGTGGCCTTCGCCGGAAACGCGCTGGCCGACGGAAAGATTCTTCACCTCGCTGCCGACGGCGGCGATCTCGCCGGCATATTCGTGGCCGGTGATCATCGGCACCGGCACGGTTTTCTGGGCCCATTCATCCCAGTTGTAGATATGGACGTCGGTGCCGCAGATGCCGGTCTTGTGGATCTTCACCAGCACATCGTCCGGCCCGATCTCGGGGACGGGACGATCCTCCATCCAGATGCCGGGCTCCGACTTCGCCTTGACGAGCGCGCGCATGGGCATCTCCCCGGTTAGATGAGGCCAAGCGCCTTGCCGGCATCGGCAAAGGCAGCGATGGCAAAGGTGAGGTCGTCGTCGGTGAGGGCCGCGGACATCTGCGTGCGGATGCGCGCCTTGCCTTGCGGAACGACGGGATAAAAGAAGCCGGCGACATAGACGCCGCGCTCGTCGAGCGCCGCGGCAAGCTTTTGGGCGAGGACGGCATCGCCGAGCATAACCGGGATGATCGGGGTTTCGCCGGGCAGCAACGTGTAGCCGAGCGCGGTCATTTCGCGGCGGAAACGCGCGGTGTTGGCGGCAAGGCGGGCGCGCAGGTCGTCGGCCTTTTGGGCGATCTCGACGGCCTTGAGCGAGCCGGCAACCACGGCTGGCGCCAGGCTGTTGGAAAACAGATACGGCCGGGCGCGCTGACGCAGCAGGTCGACGACCGGTTGCGCGGCGGCGATGAAGCCGCCCATGGCGCCGCCCAGCGTCTTGCCGAAGGTGCCGGTGACGATATCGACCGCATCGCCGACGCCGGTGAGGGCAGGGGTGCCGCGCCCGCCGTCGCCGAGATGGCCGGTGGCGTGGCAATCGTCGACCGCGACGAGCGCGCCGTAGCGCTGGGCGAGGGCGGTGATGTCCCTGAGGTTGGCGACGTGCCCATCCATGGAGAAGACGCCGTCGGTGACGATGAGCTTGAAGCGGGCGCCGTCGGCATCCGCCTGCTTGAGCTGGGCTTCGAGGTCGTTCATATCGCTGGCGGCGAAACGGTAGCGCTTCGCCTTGGCGAGACGCACGCCGTCGATGATGGAGGCGTGGTTGAGGCTGTCGGAGATGATCGCATCGTCCGGCCCGAGCAGCGGCTCGAACAGGCCGCCATTGGCATCGAAACAGGCGGCGAACAGGATGGCGTCGTCCTTGCCGAGCCAGTCGGCGACGGCGCGTTCGAGCTGGCGATGGATATCCTGCGTGCCGCAGATGAAGCGCACCGAGGCCATGCCGAAGCCGTGCGTGTCGAGGGCTGCGGCGGCGGCGTGCCGGATTTCCGGATGGTTGGCGAGGCCAAGATAATTGTTGGCACACAGATTCAGCATCGGCCGCGAACCATTTGCGCCGGCAATGGAAATGCGTGCGTCCTGCGGCGTTTCGATCAGGCGCTCGCGCTTGTAAAGCCCGTCGGCCTCGATCTGGCGCAGCGTTTCCGAGAGATGCGTGAGAAAGGGCTGGTTCATTGCCGTCTCCATCCTGTAAGATGGAAATTCCGATATATTGGACAAGAAGTCAACATATAGTGGAATTGATTCATGGAGCTCAAGGACGCCCCGCAGATCGGTCCCGTCATCCAGCATGAGCGCAAGCGCCGGCACCTGACGCTGGAGCAATTGGCGGCTTTGTCGGGGGTTTCGAAATCCATGCTGTCCCAGATCGAGCGGAGCGAGGCCAACCCGACCTTCGCCGTCCTGTGGTCGCTGACGCAGGCGCTGAAGATCGATTTCGCCGATCTCATTGCGGCCGGCGTCGTGCATCGGCAGAACAACCCGATCGAAGTGGTGACGGTTGCGCACACGCCCGAGATCAAGAGCCCAGACGGCGCCTGGCGGCTGCGCATATTGAGCCCGCCGGCCTTGGCCGGGCGAATCGAGTGGTACGAGGTCGAGATCGCCGCCGGCGGCAGCCTACAGAGCGCGCCGCATGCGCCCGGCACCTACGAGCACCTGACGGCGCAAAGCGAGGGGCTGGCGGTGGAAACCGCCCTCGCCGGCCGGCAGCAGTTGGCGCCAGGCGAGACGGCGCGCTACCGCGCCGACGTGGAACACGAAATCGCCAACGAGGGCAGGGATTTGGCCAAGGCGCTCATGGTCGTGCTCTACGAATAGCAGCGGTATGGCCGCGACTCCGTGAGGCTGCTATATCGACGCAGCAACAAAGGGAGGCGATGAGTGCGGCAGGGTTGGCGTTGGTTTGGTCCGAATGGCGGCGTGACGCTGGACGAGGCGCGGCAGGCGGGCGTGACGGACATCGTTTCGGCCCTGCATGACGTGCCGATCGGCGATGTGTGGACCGACAAGGCCGTTGCCGAACGCAAGAACACGATCGAGACCACGAAGCCGGGGCGGCGGCCGCTCACCTGGTCGGTGGTGGAGAGCATTCCCATCCCCGATGCGGTGAAGCGCACCGGCAAGGCGGCCAAGGCCGATATCGAGACCTGGATCGCCAGCATGGAAGCGCTGGCGCGGGCCGATATCCGCATCATCTGCTACAATTTCATGCCGGTGGTGGACTGGTGCCGCACCGATATAGACTGGGAAACCGATACCGGCTCGACGGCGATGCGGTTCGACCAGGACCGGTTCGCGGCGTTCGAACTGCACGTGCTGCAGCGCAAGGGCGCCGAGGCCGACTATTCGGAGGCTGACAAGGCTCGCGCCGCAGCGATCTTCGCGAAGATGAGCCACGCCGATATCGACCAGCTGGTCACCAATATCGCCTCAGCGCTGCCGGGTTCGACCACCGAGCCGCTGACCATTCCGGCGCTCCGCGACAAGCTCGACGCCTATCGCGGCATCGATGCCGGCAAGTTGCGCCAGCATCTCATCGAATTCCTGCAAATGGTGACGCCGGCTGCGGAAAAGCTTGGCGTGCAGCTGACGCTGCACCCCGACGATCCGCCGCGTTCGCTGTTCGGGCTGCCGCGCATCGCTTCGACCGCCGACGACTATGCGGCTTTGTTCGAGGCCGTGCCGTCGCCGGCCAACGGCATGTGCTTTTGCACCGGCTCGCTGGGCGTGCGCGCCGACAACGACCTCGTCGCCATCGCCGAGAAATTCGCCTCGCGCATCGGCTTTGCGCACCTGCGCGCCACCAAGCGCGAGGGCGACGGCCGCACCTTCTACGAAGCGGCGCACCTGGAAGGCGACGTCGACATGGTCGGAGTGCTGCGGGCGCTGCTGAAGGAGGATAAACGACGCGGCGGACCCGGCATCGTGTTCCGCCCCGACCACGGCCAGCGCATCCTCGACGACCTCAACCGCAAGGCGGCGCCGGGCTATCCGGCGATCGGCCGGCTGCGGGGATTGGCCGAGCTCCGCGGCATCATCACGGCGCTCGAAGCCACGGCGTGAAGCAACCCGATTCCGGCCCCACGCGTTTCGGAAAGGGGCGGATCGATCGGGTAAACCATGCAGGACGACGACAGGACGGAACAGGACCGGGAAGATGCGGATTTCCACATGGCGGTGCGCGACACGGCGTATTTCCTGTGGGAACAGGCGGGCCGTCCGGAAGGGCAGGCCGACCGGTTCTGGGACCTGGCAGTCGAGCAGCACCTGCGGGCGCGCGCCTATTCCATCTGGCTCAGGCGCGGGCGGCCGCTCGGGCACCCCGATGAGGACTGGAAACTGGCGCGCAAGGAAGTCCCGGATTTGTGAGCCGGAGAAGCGGTTGCGCTTTGCAGCCGATCGCCCCTATCTTGAATCATGATTTCCGTCGCCAGCTACAATATCCAGAAATCGATCGGCACAGATTTCAGGCGCCGTCCGGAGCGCATCCTGGCGGTGCTTGCCGAGTTGCGCGCCGACATCGTGGCGCTGCAGGAAGTCGACCGGCGCTTCGGGGCGCGGGCGTCCTCACTCAGCGTCGAGGCGCTGGCGGAAAAGACGCATTACCGGCCGATCCGGTTCGGCGTGCGGCCGGCGAGCCTGGGCTGGCACGGCAACGTCATCCTGGTACGCGAGGGCGTCGAGGTTCTCAATAGCCGGACGATCACGCTGCCGGCGCTGGAGCCGCGCGGCGCCGTGATGGCCGACGTGCGGGTGGGCGAGGAAAAGCTCCGCATCGTCGGCATGCATCTCGGCCTCGTGGGCCTGTGGCGCAAGCGGCAGGCGCTGGCGGTGCTCAACACGCTGGAAGCGCTGGAGGATGCGCTGCCCACGGTGATGATGGGCGACCTCAACGAGTGGAGCGTCAATGGCGGGTGCCTCAGGCACTTCGCGGCCGATCACCATGTCGGCCGGCCGGGCCTCAGCTTTCCCTCGCTGAAGCCGATGTTCAGCTTCGACCGCATCATCACCAGCCCGGAACTTTCCATCGCCGAGAGCGGCGTGCACAGCACGCAAAAGGCGCGCGAAGCGTCCGACCACCTGCCGGTGTGGGCGCTGGTGACGACGAATGGCGGCGTTGCGGCTGCTGCCGCGGCGCAATAGAGACTTCACCCCCTCATCCGTCGGAGAGCCGGGTGAGGGGCGTTATTATTTGAAACCCTTGCTCAGGAACCGCGAGTTCCTGACGCCGAAGCGCCATTGCGTATCGACGGCCTTGGTGATGCCGATGCGCGGGCCGACATGCATATCAGCGCGGGCCGTCGCGAGCGTCACGGAAAACGGCGGCGCATCGAGCGCGTGGCCGTCGAGTTCGCGGGTGACGCCGAGGGCGGCGCAGAGCTTTCCCGGTCCCGAACAGAGCTGGCGGATATCCTCCATGCCACGGCGCCGCCGCATGATGTCGATACCGGTGGTCGGCTCGATGGCGCGGATGAGCACGGCGCTGGCATTGCGGCAGACGAAATTGAGGCACCAGTGGATGCCGTAGGAGCGATAGACATAGGCGCGGGCCGGCGGGCCGAACATCGCCATGTTGCTCGGCGTGGGCCCGCGAAAGGAATGCGAGGCCGGATCGGTGGGATCGTACGCTTCGGTTTCGACGATGATGCCGCCGGCTCCGTCGACGAGGAGCGTGGCGCCCAGCAACTCGGCGGCGATGGTGGCCGAGTCGCGATCGAAAAAGGATTTGAAGGAAAGCATAGGTTCGTGGTCTCCATGCCTTGCTTGCCACAGCCGGGACGCGCATGCCAATGCTTTCCCGACGAGGAGAAAACCATGGCGGCAGACAGTCTCAAATTCGGCACCAGCGGCCTGCGCGGGCTCGTCGCCGACCTCAAGGGCGCGGCCAGCCGCCGCTATGCCCTGGCCTTCATCGATTACCTGAAGTCACGCGGCGAAGCCGTTGATGGCGGAATCATTCTCGTCGGGCGCGACCTGCGCGACAGCAGCCCGGTGATTGCCGCTTCGGTGATCGGGGCTGTGCTGCATGCGGGGCTGAAGCCCGTGGATTGCGGGGCGCTGCCGACGCCGGCTCTGGCGCTCGAAAGCATGCGGCGCGGCGTGCCGGCGATCATGGTGACGGGCAGCCACATCCCGGCCGACCGCAACGGGCTGAAGTTCTACACGGCGCGCGGCGAGATCGAGAAGGACGACGAGGCGGGAATCCTCGCGGCGCTCGGCAGTGCCGAGTTCGCCGATGCGGAATTGGGTGAGGCCGATGGGTCGGTGCTGGCGCGCTACAAGGAGCGTTATGCCGGGCTGCTGCCGGCCGATGCGCTGAAGGGGCGGACGATCGGCATCTACCAGCATTCCTCGGTGATGCGCGACCTGCTGGTGAGCGCGTTGCAGCGGTTCGGCGCCGGGACCGTGGCGCTGGGGCGCTCGGACACGTTCGTGCCCGTCGACACCGAAGCGCTGAGCGATGCCGACATCGCGCAGGCCAGCAAATGGGCGCGCGAGCACAAGCTCGATGCGCTGGTTTCGACCGACGGCGATGCCGACCGGCCGCTGGTCGCCGACGAGACGGGCGCCTTCATCCGGGGCGATGTCGTGGGGCTGCTGACGGCGCAGTTCCTTGCAGCCGACGCGCTGGTGACGCCGGTCACTTCCAATTCCGCCATCGAAGCAACGATGCCGGGCGCGAAGGTCGTGCGCACCAAGGTCGGCTCGCCCTACGTGATCGCCGGCATGGCGGAAGCGGCGGGAATGGGCGCGAAACGCGTGGTCGGGTTCGAGGCCAATGGCGGCGTGCTGCTCGGTTCGGACGTGCCGGAGAAGGGGCTCGTGGCGCTGCCGACTCGCGACGCGCTGCTGCCGATCCTGGCGGTTCTGGGCCTGGCGCAGGGCAAGAGCCTGTCGCTTGTGGTCGGCGCGCTGCCGCCGCGTTTTGCGCGCAGCGGGCGGCTGGAGCATGTGCTGGCCGAAAAGAGCGCTGCGTTCGTCGCGTTCCTCAGCCGCAATGCCGGCGGCTTCTTCAAGCCGGTGGGCAAGGTGCAGAGCATTTCCGAGACAGACGGCCTGCGCTTCACGCTCGCTTCGGGCGAGATTGTGCATTTCCGCCCATCGGGCAATGCGCCGGAGCTCAGGTGCTATACCGAGGCGGCGACGCCCGAGCGCGCCGACGAGCTGCTGGAATGGGGGCTAGAGGCCGCAAAGGCCGAGGTCAAGTAGTCTTTGTTGGTCGCGCTTCCGAACCAGAAAAGTGGCGTCCACTTTTCTTGGAAACGCTCCGCTAAGCCCGGAACGCCACGAACCCGGCCGCCGTCGCCATCATGATGCCGGCGGTGCGGTTGAGCCGGCGCAGGGCCTTGGCGCTGGTGAAGAAATCGCGGGCGCGGGCGGCGAGGAACGCATAGCCGAGCCCGATGACGAGCAGCACGACGATGACGATGCCGACGAGTTCGCCGAAGGCGAGCGGCGTCATGCGGTCGAGCGGGATCACGGTGGGCAGCAGGGCGAGGTAGAAGACGATGGTCTTGGGGTTGCCGAGCGTCAGCGAGAAGCCAGCAAGGAACGTGCGGCTCCAGTGTTCCTCGGCCTTGGGGCCGATCTGCTCGGTGCCCGGGCGGGCGCTCCAGAACTTCCAGGCGATGTAGAGCAGGTAGGCAGCACCCGCGAAGCGGACGAGGATGAACACCGCGTTGAAGTAATGCGCGATGGCGGCGAGCCCGAAGACGGCAAAGACCAGATAGACGAGATCGCCGACGAGGATGCCGACGACCATCGGCACGGCGGTCGCAAAGCCGCCGCCGAGCGCGCGGGCGACGATGGCGGCAACGCCCGGACCCGGCACCAGCACGGCGACGGCATAGGCGACGGTGAAGGCGAAGAGCGTGACGAGATCCATGATCGGCTCCGCAAGGTGCGGCGCAAGATAGTTGATTGGCAAGGTGGCGCCAATAGGCGGGAGAGGAGACTGATAAATCCTGCTCGACCTCACCCCCCTCCCAACCTCCCCCGCAAGGGGGGAGGTGCCGCTCCGTGTTTGGGGAAATGAATGCGCACCAGCCTCGATGAACACCCTCCCCCTTGCGGGGAGGGTTGGGGAGGGGGTGACACGGGCAGGATGTGTGAAGGAGTAATTACGGCAATCTTGCCAGCCGTTCCGTGAGCAGCCGATAGAAGCCGTCGGCATCGCCGGAGCGCACGAAGGTGGCGTTGTGCGGGCGGTCGGTGACGTGCCAGTAATCGGTGACCGTCATGCCGCGCGTCAGTTCGCTCACCGTCTCGATCGCGACGTTGCAGGCGCGGCCCTCGAAGAGGCCGGGCTCGAGCAGGTAGGCGATGACGGTGGGGTCGTGCAGCGGTGCGCCGTCCCAGCCGTATTTCCTGAGATCGAACCCTTCCGAAAAGCTCAGCATCTCGGCGACCGCCGTGCCGGCGCGATTGCCCAGCGCGCGGAAGGCGGCGATGCGGGGCGGCGTCGAGCGCATCTGGTGGGTGACGTCGAGCGGCATCACGGTGATCGGCGCGCCGCAGCGCATGACGATATCGGCGGCTTCCGGATCGACATAGATGTTGAATTCGGCGGCGGGCGTGATGTTGCCGACCTCGAAATAGGCGCCGCCCATCATGACGATTTCGGCGATACGCGGGGCGATCTCGGGGGCCTTTACCAGAGCCATGGCGATGTTGGTCAAAGGTCCGAGCGTTGCCAGCGTTATCGTTTCCGGCTCGTGCGCGAGCAGCGTTTCGACGATGAAATCGACGCCGTGCTGCTGTTGCAGCGCGATTTTCGGCTCGGGCAGGTCGGGACCGTTGAGGCCGGTATCGCCGTGGACGTGCTCGGCGGTTTCGAGCTTGCGGCGCAGCGGGCCAGGGCAGCCGGCATAGACCGGCACGTCGGTGCGGCCGGAAAGCTCGACGACTTTCAGCGCGTTCCTGGAATTGTTGGCGAGCCCGACATTGCCGGCGACGGCGACGATGCCGAGCACGTCGAAGTCCTCGGGCGAGGCGAGGGCCGTGAGGATGGCGACGGCATCGTCCTGCCCGGGATCGGTGTCGATGATGAGCTTTCTTTTCGGCATGGCGGGCCCCCTCGGGAATCGGGCTCGACATTAGCTTTGCGGCGGCGCCGCGTCACGTCTCGCGCCGGAACGAAAATCACGCCGCGCCGTTCCTGGTTATGGATCATCAGGGCTTGTCGAACATGGCGCCGTCGCAGGACAATGGGCTTGGGTTACCGTCGGCGTCGGAGACGCAATTCGAGCGGATTTTGGGCAATGCGTCCCGCATGGGGCTGGTGTTTCTCGCCTGCATCGCGGCCTTGGTGACGCTGAAGGTCGGCCAGGTGATCCTGGCGCCGGTCCTGCTCGCCATCACCATCGGCCTGATGTTCGGCCCGCTGGCCGACCGGCTGGAAGGGTTCGGCATCCCGCCGGCTCTGTCGGCCGGCGTCGTCGTGCTGCTGCTGATCGCCGTCATCGCCACCGGCATCATGGTTTTCGCCGTGCCGCTGTCGGAATGGATCGGCCAGGTGCCGGGCATCTGGGACAAGCTCAAGGGCCAGCTCATGAGCCTAAAGGAGCCGCTGGCGGCACTGTCGGCATTGCAGGACCAGATCCGCAACCTCATCGGCGGCAGCAACGCCATGTCGGTGCAGGTGGAGAGCGGCAGCACGCTGACCGACATCGCCTTCCTCGCCCCGGCCATCGGTGCGCAGGTGCTGATCTTCCTGGCGAGCCTCTATTTCTACATCGCCACGCGCGAGCACATCCGGGTTTCGGTGCTGTCGCTGTGCGTGTCGCGGCGGATGCGCTGGCGCACGGCCCATGTTTTCCGCGATGTCGAACAGCGGGTGTCGCGCTTCCTGGTGTCGGTGACGGTGATCAATCTCTGCGTCGGCCTCGCCGTTTCGATCGTGATGTGGCTGATCGGCATGCCGTCGCCGATCCTGTGGGGGGCGATGGCGGCGGTGCTCAACTACATCCCCTATGTCGGGCAGGGTACGATGGCGGTCGTGCTGCTGTTCGTCGGCTTCGGCACGCAGGACGGGCTGCAGGCCAACCTGACGCCGGTCGCGCTGTACCTGGCCATCAACTTCATGGAAGGCCAGATCATCACACCGCACCTGATCGGCCGCACGCTGACGCTCAACCCGTTCCTCATCTTCCTGTCGATCAGCTTCTGGCTGTGGATATGGGGGCCGGTCGGCGGTCTCGTCGCCGTGCCGTCGCTGTTGATCCTCACCTCGCTGCTGAGCCACGTACTGCCGAACCAGACGATCGAGGAAGCGCCGATCCCGGCGCGGATCAGGCGGCGCGTCGTGCGCGAGGCGGCCGAGGAGATCGCCGCCAAGCGCCAGGAGGAGGAAGCGGCGGCCGAAGCCGAACGCCAGCCCGAACCCGAGCCGGAACCGGAAAAGCAGGCGGCGCCGGCGCGCAAGCGGAAGCGCCGCGCCGAACCGCCGGCCGGCACCGCGCCGGACGGCACCGCTACTGCGGGTTGAGGGGTAAACAAGTAAGCGGGGCCCCGGCTCAAGGCCGGGGAGGACTCGCTGATAGATTGAGTTGAACACTCGATCTCCGAGGTTCCATCCTCATACTCTCAACACGTCCTCCCCGGCCTTGAGCCGGGGTCCAGCTTGTTTCCTACCCCTCATCGCAAATGGTCTGCACGCTCTTGCCATCGTTCCGCTTGACGGCCATCAGGGTGACGCGAAAAACTGCGACATGAGCTGCATGGGTTGCGGCACGGCGGATGGCGGCATGGACGAAACTCTCAATCACGCGGCGGAACTGGCGGCGCATGGCGGCATCGACCTGGTGCAGGTGGTGGCGCTGCTGGCGGCGGGCGTCATCGCGGTGCCGATCTTCCGGCGGCTGGGCCTCGGCTCGGTGCTGGGCTACCTGGCGGCCGGGCTGCTGGTGGGCCCCTACGGATTGCGGCTCGTCGCCGACCCCGAGGCGGTGCTGCATGCCGCCGAACTCGGCGTCGTCATGTTTCTGTTCATCATCGGGCTCGAAATGGAGCCGTCGCGGCTATGGGCGCTGCGCAAGCAGATTTTCGGGCTCGGCATCGCGCAGGTGCTGCTCTGCGGCCTGCTGCTGACCATCGTCGGCATCGGGCTCGGCTTTGCGCCGCCGGTGGCGTTCGTCTTCGGCATGGGGTTCGTTTTGACCTCGACCGCCATCGTCATGCAGGTGCTGGAGGAGCGCGGCGAACTCTCGCAGCCGAACGGACAGAAGATCGTTTCCATCCTGCTGCTCGAAGACCTCGCCATCGTGCCGCTGCTGGCGATCGTCGCGATCCTGGCGCCGACGGGTGAAACCGGCGATTTCAGCTCGCGCCTCGTCGGCATCGGCCTGGCGCTCGCCGTGGTTCTGGGCGTCGTCGCCGTCGGGCGCTGGTTCCTCAACCCGGTGTTCCGAATCCTCGCGCAATCCAAGGCGCGCGAGGTGATGACGGCCGCGGCGCTGCTGGTCGTGCTGGGCGCCGCGCTCGCCATGGAAATGGGCGGGCTATCGATGGCGATGGGCGCATTCCTCGCCGGCGTGCTGCTTTCGACCTCGACCTTCAAGCACCAGCTCGAAGCCGACGTCGAGCCGTTCCGCGGCATTCTTTTGGGCCTGTTCTTCCTTGCCGTCGGCATGTCGCTGGACCTTGCCGTCGTTGCCCAGAACTGGCCGATCATCCTCGTCAGCGTCATCGGCTTCATCATCGTCAAGGGCGCGGCGATCTACGGGCTGGCGCGGCTGTTCCGCGCTCCGCACGCGATGGCGCTGGAGCGGGCGGTGCTGATGGCGCAGGGCGGCGAATTCGCCTTCGTGCTCTATACGACGGCCGCCTCGACCGGGCTCATCGATGCGCCGACCAATGCGATTTTCAACGCAACGGTGATCGTTTCGATGGTGGTGACGCCGTTCACGGTGTTTGCCCTCAAGTGGCTGCTGCCCAAGCCGCAGCAATCGATGGACGGCGTCGAGCCGGTGCCGGAAGGGCTGCAGGCGCGCGTGCTGCTGATCGGGTTCGGCCGTTTCGGCCAGATCGCGACGCAGCCGCTGCTGGCGCGCAAGCACCAGCTCTCGATCATCGACAACGACACCGACATGATCCGCGCCGCGGCGCAGTTCGGCATGAAGGTCTATTACGGCGACGGCACGCGGCTCGACATCCTGCGCTCGGCGGGCGCGGGTACGGCCGACGTCATCCTCGTTTGCGTCGACAACCGGGATTCGACGCTGAGGATCATCGAGCTGATCAAGGCGGAGTTTCCGCAGGCCAAGATCATGGCGCGCGCTTTCGATCGCGGCCATGCGCTGGCCCTCATGAAGTTGGGCGTCGACTATCAGATCCGCGAAGTGTTCGAATCGGCGCTGGTCTTCGGCGGCGAGGTGCTGCGCCAGCTTGGCGCGGAAGAGGACGATGTCGCCGAGGTGATCGAGGGCGTGCGGGCCCGCGATCGCGAGCGCTTCCGCCTGCAGGCGATCGAAGGGCTGCAAGCCGGCCGCGACCTGCTGCTCTCCAATGCCGAGGACCAGGCGCGCGAGCAGGGCATCCAGCAGCCGACGCCGGAGGAGCAGGCACTGCCGGCCGAGGAGGGGGCGAGATAGGAGAACGCTTGGGAGATCGCGTTTCGCTCTAGCTCGGAAAAGCTGGGCCCCGGCTCAAGGCCGGGGAGGACTCGTTGATGGATTGAGCGAGACGCTCGATCTCCGAGGTTCCATCTTCATTCTAACCACGCGTCCTCCCCGGCCTTGAGCCGGGGTCCCGCTTGTTTGGGAAACGACAATAACCGTCGAAACAGCGAAGCCCTTTTATCCAAATCGATTGCATGCCAAGGTATGGCTTCTAGAGGGGAAGTTATTGCTATGAATTCGGATGTGCGAAATGGCGCAACAGCCAGTCGTTATCGATGCCCCTCGTCCCGAGCCACGCGCCGTTACGGTTGAGGCGCTGCGCGAGGAAATCCTCGAAAAGCTCACTTACTATGTCGGCAAGGATCCGATCGTCGCGCGGCCGCACGATTGGCTGAAGGCGACCATCCGCGCGGTGCGCGACCATGTCATCGACACGTGGATGGAATCCTCGCGCGAGACGTGGCAGACCGGCGACAAGCGCGTCTATTACCTCAGCCTCGAATTCCTCATCGGGCGGCTGCTGCGCGATTCCATCACCAATCTCGGCCTGATGGATACGGTGCGCGACGCACTCAAGTCGCTGAACGTCGATCTGGGCGACCTGATGAGCCTCGAACCAGACGCGGCGCTCGGCAATGGCGGCCTCGGGCGGCTGGCGGCGTGCTTCCTCGATTCGATGTCGACGCTGAAGATTCCGGCCTATGGCTACGGCATCCGCTATGCGCATGGCCTGTTCCGGCAGGAAATGAGCGAGGGCTGGCAGGTCGAATTGCCCGAGGACTGGCTAGCGCACGGCAATCCGTGGGAGTTCGAACGCCGCGAAAGCGCCTACGAGATTGGCTTCGGCGGTCATGTCGAGCCGATCGACGACGGCGACGGCAATGTGCGCCAGGAATGGCGGCCGGCCGACCACGTGCTCGCCATCGCCTACGATACGCCGATCGCCGGCTGGCGGGCGGCACGCGTCAATACGCTCAGGCTGTGGAGCGCGCAGCCGATCGATCCGATCCTGCTCGACAAGTTCAATTCGGGCGACCATATCGGCGCGCTCGAGGAGAACGCGCGGGCCGAGGCGATCACCCGTGTACTCTATCCCGCCGACGGCACGCCGGCCGGCCAGGAATTGCGGCTCCGGCAGGAATTCTTCTTTTCGTCGGCCTCGCTGCAGGACATCGTGCGCCGGCACCTGCAGCAATATGGCGACCTGCGCTCGCTGCCCGACAAGGTCGCGGTGCACCTCAACGACACGCACCCGGCGATCTCGATCGCCGAGCTGATGCGCATCCTCATCGACCTGCACGGCATGACGTTCGATGCCGCCTGGGACATCTGCCGGGGCGTTTTCGCCTATACCAACCACACGCTGCTGCCCGAGGCGCTGGAGACCTGGCCGGTGGCGCTGCTGGAGCGGCTGCTGCCGCGGCACATGCAGCTGATCTACGCGATCAACGCCAAGGTGCTGAACGAGGCGCGCTCCCGTGCCGGCTTCAACGACGGGCAGATCGCCAATATCTCGCTGATCGACGAGAATGGCGGGCGGCGCGTGCGCATGGGGCAACTCGCCTTCGTCGGCTCGCATTCGATCAACGGCGTTTCGGCGCTGCATACCGAGTTGATGAAGCGCACGGTGTTCGCCGACCTCCACAAGCTCTATCCCGAGCGCATCAACAACAAGACCAACGGCATCACGCCGCGGCGCTGGCTGCTGGAGTGCAATCCGGGGCTGACGCGGCTCATCACCGAGCGGATCGGTCCGGGCTTCAAGGACGATATCGGGCTTCTGGCCGAACTCGATGCGCATGCCGACGATCCGGGCTTCCAGCAGCAGTTCGCGGCAGTGAAGAAAGCCAACAAGGAACGGCTGGCGACGGTCATCCGCGAGCGCATGAACATCGTGGTTTCGCCCGATGCGCTGTTCGACGTGCAGGTGAAACGCATCCACGAATACAAGCGGCAGTTGCTCAACATCATCGAGGCGGTGGCGCTCTACGATGCCATCCGCGCCCATCCCGAGCGGGACTGGGTGCCGCGCGTGAAGATTTTTGCCGGCAAGGCGGCGCCGGGCTACTGGAACGCCAAGCTGATCATCAAGCTGATCAACGACGTCGCCAAGATCATCAACAACGATCCGGCGGTGCGAGGCCTTCTCAAGGTGCTGTTCCTGCCGAACTACAACGTCTCGCTGGCCGAAGTGATCATCCCGGCGGCCGATCTTTCCGAGCAGATCTCCACGGCCGGCATGGAAGCATCGGGCACCGGCAACATGAAGTTCGGGCTCAACGGTGCCTTGACCATAGGCACGCTCGACGGCGCCAATATCGAAATGCGCGACAATGTCGGGGCCGACAACATCGTCATCTTCGGGCTGACCGCCGAGCAGGTGGCCGACCAGCGCGCCCGCAGCACCGTGCCGCGCACGGCCATCGACAAGTCGCCCCGCCTCAAGGAAGCGCTGGATTCGATCGCTTCCGGCGTGTTCTCGCCCGACGACCGCAACCGCTACCGCGACCTCATCGGCGGGCTTTACGACCACGACTGGTTCTTCGTCGCCCGCGATTTCGACGCCTATGAGAGGGCGCAGCGGCAGGTGGACAGCCTCTGGAACGACCCGCGCAAGTGGTATTCGATGGCGATCAGGAACACCGCCCATATGGGCTGGGCCTCTTCCGACCGCACGATCAGCCAGTATGCCGAGGAAATCTGGGGCGTGCCGGTAGAGATGGCATGATGGAGGCAGGCAGGTTGGGGGGCGGCAAGTGACAAGCTGGCAGGCGGACAGCAAGGACGTCGAGGCCATCGTTGCGGGCCATCACGCCAACCCGTTCGCGGTGCTGGGCCTGCACAAGGCCGGCAAGGACTGGGTGGCGCGCTGCTTCATCCCGCATGCCGAGAATGTCGAGGCGTTCACGCTTGGCGGCGAAGCATTGGGGCCGCTGATCCCGCGGCATTCGGCGGGCTTTTTCGAAGGCAAGGTGGCGGTGCAAGGGCAGGTGCCCATCCGCTACCACGTGCGCAATGCCGGCGGCGAATGGGACGTCTTCGATCCCTACAGTTTCGGGCCGGTGCTCGGGCCGATGGACGATTACTACATCGCCGAGGGCAGCCATCTGAGGCTCTTCGACAAGCTGGGCGCCCACGAGATGGAGTTCGAGGGGCTGCACGGCACGCATTTCGCCGTGTGGGCGCCGAACGCCAGGCGCGTGTCGGTGGTGGGGCCGTTCAACGACTGGGACGGCCGGCGCAACCCGATGCGGCTGCGCATGGATACCGGCATCTGGGAAGTGTTCATCCCGATCCTCGGCACCGGCACGATCTACAAGTACGAGATCGTCGGACCGGACGGCGCCGTGCTGCCGCTGAAGGCCGATCCGTTCGCGCGGCAGTCGGAAGTGCGGCCGCGCACGGCCTCGGTCGTGCCCGATCCGACACCGTTCACCTGGACCGATGCGGCCTATCTCGAAGCGCGGGCGAAGAAGGACTGGCGGCGCGAGCCGATGTCGATCTACGAAGTGCATCTCGGCTCGTGGCGGCGCCGGCCCGACGGCGGGTTTTTGAGCTACGACCAGCTGGCCGAACAGCTCGTGCCCTATGTCGCCGACCTCGGCTACACGCATATCGAGATGCTGCCGGTCAGCGAGCATCCCTACGATCCGTCCTGGGGCTACCAGCCGACGGGACTTTACGCGCCGACCTCGCGCTTCGGCGATCCGGCCGGGTTCGCGCGGCTGGTCGATGCGGCGCATGCCGCGGGCCTGGGCGTGATCCTGGACTGGGTGCCGGCGCATTTCCCGACCGACGAGCACGGGCTCGCGCATTTCGACGGCACGGCGCTCTACGAGCACCTCGATCCGCGCAAGGGCTATCACCCCGACTGGAACACGGCGATCTACAATTTCGGGCGCCGCGAGGTGGTGAGCTATCTCGTCAACAACGCGCTCTACTGGCTCGAAAAATTCCATATCGACGGCCTGCGCGTCGATGCCGTGGCCTCGATGCTCTATCTCGACTATTCGCGCCGGCCGGGCGAATGGGTGCCCAACAAGCACGGCGGCAACGAGAACCTGGAAGCCGTCGAGTTCCTGCGGCGCGTGAACAAGGAAGCCTATCGGCTGCATCCGGGCACGTTCATGATCGCCGAGGAATCGACGTCGTGGCCGGGCGTCAGCCAGCCGGTGCATACGGGCGGGCTCGGGTTCGGGTTCAAGTGGAACATGGGCTTCATGAACGACACGCTGCGCTTCATGAGCCGCGAGCCGGTGCACCGCAAGTTCCACCACCACGACATGACGTTCGGGCTGATCTACGCCTTTTCCGAGAATTTCGTCTTGCCGCTGAGCCACGACGAGGTGGTGCACGGCAAGGGCTCGCTGATCAACAAGATGAGCGGCGACGACTGGCAGCAGTTCGCAACGCTCAGGGCCTATTTCGGCTATATGTGGGGCCATCCGGGCAAGAAGCTCTTGTTCATGGGCCAGGAATTCGCGCAGCGCGAGGAGTGGGACGAGAGCGAGGCGCTCGACTGGTGGCTGCTCGATGCCGGCATGCACGAGGGCGTCTACCGGCTGATCAGCGACCTCAACCGCGCCTACCGCGAATTGCCGGCGCTCTATGCGCGCGACTGCGAGCCGGAAGGGTTCGAGTGGATCATCGGCAACGACCAGGCGAATTCGGTGTTCGCCTGGGTGCGCCGCGCGCCGGGCGAGGAGCCGGTCGTGGTGATCTCCAATTTCACGCCAGTGCCACGCGAGAACTATACGATGCCGATGCCGAAGGCCGGGCGCTGGGTGGAACGGATCAATACCGATGCCGGTTGGTATTCCGGGTCCAACACCGGAAACCAGGGCGCTGTCATCGCCCATGCCAATGACGGGAACGGCTGGCCGGCCACGGCGACGCTGTTCCTGCCACCGCTGGCGACATTGTTCTTGAAATACGATCCGGACTAATCCGGACGGGAGGAGGAAGACCATGGCAGATTATCGAACTCCATCGCCTCTCGCCCGCGAGGCCATGGCCTATGTGCTGGCCGGCGGACGCGGCACGCGGCTGATGGAACTGACGGACCGGCGCGCCAAGCCCGCCGTCTATTTCGGGGGCAAGTCGCGCATCATCGATTTCGCGCTCTCCAATGCGCTGAATTCCGGCATCCGCCGCATATCGGTGGCGACGCAATACCAGGCGCACAGCCTCATCCGGCACCTGTCGCGCGGCTGGAACTTCCTGCGGCCCGAACGTAATGAGAGTTTCGACGTGCTGCCGGCGAGCCAGCGCGTGTCCGAGGACATGTGGTATGCCGGCACCGCCGATGCCGTTTACCAGAACATGGACATCATCGAGGATTACGGGCCGCGCTACATCGTCGTGCTGGCCGGCGACCACATCTACAAGATGGACTACGAGATCATGCTGCGCCAGCATGTCGACACCGGCGCCGACGTGACCGTGGGGTGCCTGGAAGTGCCGCGCATGGAAGCGACGGGCTTCGGCGTCATGGCCGTGGACGGGCGCGACCGTATCGTCGATTTCGTCGAAAAGCCGAAGGACCCGCCGGGCATTCCCGACCGACCCGACCTGGCCTTGGCCTCGATGGGCATCTATGTCTTCGAGACCCGCTTCCTCATGGAACAGCTGCGGCGCGATGCGGCGACGGAGGGTTCGAGCCGCGATTTCGGCAAGGACATCATCCCCTATATCGTCAAGAACGGCTCGGCCTGGGCGCACCGCTTCACGCGCTCCTGCGTGCGCTCCTCGAAAGAGGAAGTGGCCTATTGGCGCGACGTCGGCACGGTTGATGCCTATTGGAAAGCCAATATCGATTTGACCGACGTGGTGCCGCAGCTCGATCTCTACGACCGCGACTGGCCGATCTGGACCTATGCCGAGATCACGCCGCCGGCCAAGTTCGTGCACGATTACGACGGGCGGCGCGGCACGGCGGTCAACTCGCTGGTTTCGGGCGATTGCATCGTCTCGGGCGGCTATCTCGATCGGACGCTGCTGTCGACCGGCAGCCGCGTCCATTCCTATTCGGAACTGCACGAGGCGGTGGTATTGCCCTATTGCACGGTCGGGCGCGGCGCGCGCCTGCGCAAGGTCGTGGTCGATCGCGGCGTCAACATCCCGGAAGGGCTGGTCGTGGGCGAAGACCCCGAATTCGACATGCAGTGGTTCCGCCGCACCGACGAGGGCATCGTGCTGATCACCCAGCCCATGATCGACAAGTATTTGACGAGCCGATGATAGAAGTCCTTTCGGTAGCTTCGGAGGTCTTTCCGCTGATCAAGACGGGAGGCCTGGCAGACGTCACCGGCGCGCTGCCGGCGGCCCTGGCGCCGTTCGGCGTCACGATGCGCACGTTGCTGCCGGGCTATCCAGCCGTCACCGAAAAGCTCGGCGGCGGGCGTGTCGTTGCCGAGATCGCCGACCTTTACGGCGGGCCGGCGCGGCTGATCGCCGGCCGGGTGGAAGGGCTCGACCTGATCGTCATCGATGCGCCGCACCTCTACGACCGGCCGGGCAACCCGTATCTCGGCCCGGACGGCAGCGACTGGCCCGACAACTGGAAGCGCTTCGCCGCGCTTTCGTGGGTGGCGAGCGAACTCGGCCTCGGCCTCGTCGCCGGCTATAGCCCGCAGGTGATCCACGCCCACGACTGGCAGGCGGGGCTGGCGCCGGCCTATGTGAAGTTCGGCCCGTCCGACCGCATCAAGACGGTGATCACGGTGCACAACATGGCCTTCCAGGGCCAGTTCGGCGCCGAAATCTTCGGCCAGTTGGGATTGCCGCCGCACGCCTTTTCGGTTGAGGGCGTCGAATATTACGGCGGCGTCGGCTATCTCAAGTCCGGCCTCGAATGCGCCGATTTCGTCACCACGGTCAGCCCGACCTATGCCGCCGAAATCCGCACCGGCGCCTATGGCATGGGACTGGAAGGCCTGCTCGACAACCGTTCCGCCACCGTGTTCGGCGTGCTCAACGGCATCGATGTCGAAGCCTGGGATCCTTCGACCGACAAGGCGCTTGTGCAGACCTATGCCAGCAATACCGTGCACTTGCGGCGCGCCAATCGCGAAGCGCTGCTGTCGGAATTCGGGCTCTATCCCGCGGACGGGCCGCTTTTCGGCGTCGTCAGCCGCCTGACCTGGCAGAAGGGTATGGACCTGCTGGTCAATTGCGTCGATGCGCTGGTGGCAATGGGCGGCTCGCTCTGCGTGCTCGGCTCGGGCGAAGCCGAGATCGAGACTGCCATGAAAGCGGCGGCGGTGCGCCATCCCGGCCGCGTCGGCGTCATCACCGGCTATAACGAGAAACTGTCGCACCTGGTGCAGGGCGGCGCCGACGTGATGCTGGTGCCCAGCCGGTTCGAACCGTGCGGGCTGACCCAGCTCTATGGTTTGCGCTATGGTTGCGTGCCGCTGGTAAGCCGCGTCGGCGGCCTTGCCGATACGGTGATCGATGCCAATGTCGCGGCGCTGACGGCGGGCGTCGCCACGGGCGTGCAGTTCATCCCGGTGACCGAGCACGCCCTGACCGATGCCCTGCATCGCACGGTGGCGCTCTACAAGGATGAAAAGACGTGGCGCAAGATGCAGCGCCGCGGCATGAAATCGGAAGTCTCCTGGGCGGCCAGCGCCGCCGTCTATGCCGGATTGTACGAAACTTTGACGGGTGTGAAACGCGATGACGATTAAAGAGATTGAAACCACACCCTATGCCGACCAGAAACCGGGCACGTCGGGCCTGAGGAAGCGCGTAGCGGTTTTCCAGCAGCCCAACTACGTCGAGAACTACATCCAGGCGATCTTCGATGCCGTCACCGGCAAGGAGGGCAAGACGCTGGTGATCGGCGGCGACGGGCGGTTCTTCAACGACGTCGCCATCCAGAAGGCCATCCGCATCGCGGCTGCCAACGGTTTCGGCAAGGTGATGGTGGGGCAGGGCGGGCTGCTGTCGACGCCGGCCGCATCGCACCTCATCCGCCATTACGAAGCCTTCGGCGGGCTGATCCTGTCGGCGAGCCATAATCCGGGCGGGCCGGATGGCGATTTCGGCATCAAGTACAACATCGCCAATGGCGGGCCGGCGCCCGAAAACGTCACCGACGCGATCTTTTCCATCTCGAAAGAGATCAAGCGCTACCGCATCGTCGAGGGGGCGGATATCGACCTCAAGCGCCTGGGGACGCAGAAGGTCGGCGACATGGTGGTCGAGGTCATCGATCCGGTGACCGACTATGCCGACCTCATGGAGACGCTGTTCAGCTTCGATGCCATCCGCATCCTCTTCGCCTCGGGCTTCCGCATGCGGTTCGACGCCATGCATGCGATCACCGGGCCTTACGCCAAGGAAATCCTAGAGAACCGCCTGAATGCGCCGGCAGGCACGGTGGTCAACGGCACGCCGTCGCCCGATTTCGGCGGCGGCCACCCCGATCCCAACCTCGTGCACGCCAAACCCCTCTACGACCTGCTGATGAGCCCGGACGGGCCGGATTTCGGGGCCGCATCGGACGGCGACGGCGACCGCAACCTCATCATCGGTAAGAAACGGTTCGTGACGCCCTCGGACTCGCTGGCCATGCTGGCCGCCAATGCGCCGCTGGCGCCGGGCTATGCCGCCGGCATTGCCGGCATTGCGCGCTCGATGCCGACCAGCGCCGCTGCCGACCGCGTCGCCGAGCGGCTGGGCATCGAGATGCACGAAACGCCCACCGGCTGGAAGTTCTTCGGCAACCTGCTCGATGCCGGCCGCGTCACCATTTGCGGCGAGGAGAGCGCGGGCACGGGCTCCAACCACGTGCGCGAGAAGGACGGCCTGTGGGCCGTGCTGCTCTGGCTCAACATCATCGCTGCCAAAAAGCAGAGCGTCGACCAGATCGTGCGCGAGCACTGGTCGATCTACGGCCGCAACTATTATACGCGCCACGACTACGAAGAGGTCGATGCCGGCATCGCCAACAAACTGATGGACGACCTGCGCGCCAGGCTGCCGGGCCTGAAAGGCCAGCGCTTTGGCGACCTCGAAGTCGCCTATGCCGACGATTTCACCTATACCGATCCGGTGGATGGTTCGGTCAGCCGCAACCAGGGCATCCGCATCGGTTTCGCCGACGGCTCGCGCGTGGTCGTGCGGCTCAGCGGAACCGGCACGGTGGGGGCGACGTTGCGGGTCTACCTCGAACGGTATGAGCCCGCCGATGGACGCCACGATCTCGAGACGCAAGCCGCGCTCGAACCCCTCATCGAACTCGCCGAAAAGCTCGCCGGCATCCGCGAGCGGACCGGCCGGTCCGAGCCTAGCGTCATCACCTGATAGCGGAGATCGAATGCAGCCCAAGCTGGTGCCCCAAGGTGGACGAACCGACAGGTTAGGGGCAACCGTGACTGCCGAAGGCGTGAACTTCGCGGTCTATTCGGAGACGGCATCCGCCATCTGGGTTTCGATCTACGACGAGCTCGACAAGGAAACCGACCGGTTCGAACTCGACGTGCACGAGAACCATGTCCATGCCGGGCTGATCGCCGGGCTGGGGGCGGGCACGCGCTACGGCCTCAGGGCCGACGGCGAATACAACCCCGACCAGGGGTTTTTCTTCGATCCCAACAAGCTGCTGGTCGATCCTTACGCGCGGCGCATCGACCGCGTGTTCGTGCGCTCGCCGCGCCTCAGGCTGCCGCGCGAGGATGCGGTGGATACGGCGCCGCTGATCCCCAAGGCGATCGTGGTCGGCGGCGGCAACCAGCCGAGCCAGCCGCGCCGCAAGGCGCCGGGCCTGTTCTACGAACTCAACGTGCGCGGCTATACGATGCGCCACCCGAGCGTGCAGGGGCCGTTGCGTGGCACGATCGCGGCGCTGACGACGCAGCGCGTCATCGACCACCTGAAGTTCGTCGGCGTCGACACCGTGCAACTGATGCCGACGGCGGCCTGGATCGACGAGGGGCACCTGCCGATGCTCGGGCTCACCAATGCCTGGGGCTACAATCCGGTGACCTATTTCGCCGTCGATCCGCGGCTGGCGCCGCGCGGACCGCAGGAATTGCGGGTGATGACGGACCTTTACCGCAAGAACGGCATCTCGGTGATCCTCGACGTCGTCTACAACCACACCGGCGAGGGCGACGCGGAAGGGCCGATGCTCAGCATGATGGGCCTGGACGCGCAGACCTATTACCGTTTCGCCGATGTCGATGGAAAGAAAGTGCTGGTCAACGATACCGGCACCGGCAATACGCTGCGCTGCGATCATCCGGCGGTGCAGCGGCTGGTGATCGAGAGTCTCAGATATTTCGTCGAGGAGCTCGGCGTTTCGGGTTTCCGCTTCGATCTCGCCACGATCCTCGGGCGCGAGCCGGGGTTCAACCCCGATGCCGAGATGCTGCAGAAGATCAAGACCGACCCGGTCTTGTCGAAATGCATCCTGGTCGCCGAACCGTGGGACCCGGGTCCGGGCGGCTACCAGCTCGGGCGCTTCGGCAGGGAATTCCGCGAGCACAACGACACGTTTCGCGACGAAATCCGCGCCTTCTGGCGTGGCGACAACGGCAAGATCGGCTCGCTTGCCGGCAAGCTGTCCGGCTCGGCCGAAATCTTCAATTTCGCCGGCCGCAAGCCCTCGGCCAGCGTCAACCTGCTGGCCGTGCACGACGGCTTCACGCTCGCCGACCTCGTTTCCTATGCCGAAAAGCACAACGAGGCGAACGGCGAGGGCAATCGTGACGGCCACAACGGCAATTCGTCGTGGAATTGCGGCGTCGAGGGGCCGACCGACGACGAAAAGATCGTCGCTGCGCGCAAGCGCGACGTGCGGGCGCTGCTGGCGACTTTGTTCTTTTCGCGCGGTTCGCTCCTGCTGCAGCAGGGTGACGAGATGGGCCGCACGCAGCAGGGCAACAACAATGCCTATGCGCAGGACAACGAGATCACCTGGCTCGACTGGGAGAATGCCGACGGCGCGCTGGTCGACTACGTCTCGGCGCTGCACGCCTTCCGCAACGCGCATGCCGCCATCACCAACGACAAGTTCCCGACCGGCCAGGAAAGGCACGGCGTCCGCGACGTGATCTGGCTGCACCCGGAGGGGCGCGAGATGACCCCCGGGGACTGGAACGATGCCGGCGCCTCGGTGCTCGGCATGCATCTCAACATTTCGGGCGACGAGGTGCTGGTCTGGTTCAACCGCCATACCGAGACGATCGAGGCGCAGCTGCCGGACGGCGAGTGGAGCGTGGGCCTCATCTCGGACGACAAGGCCGAGATCGCCATCGCCGACGGCAAGGTGGGCCTGCCGGCGCGTTCGGTGCTGGCCTTGGTTAGGCCATCCGCAGAAGCGCCAGCACAATGAAGCCGATGCCGACGATGAGGCAGAGCGGCGAATAGACCCTGAGATCGTTGGTGTGGAACGGCTCTTCCGGCCGGGTGCGCTGCCAGGCCGGCAGGTAGCCGGCAATGCCGCGGGCGAGGAATACGACGCCCGGCACCAGCGCGATGAGACTCATCGTCGTGCCGCCGCTGTCGTGGTCGGCGAGGGCCAGCGCAAAGACGGCGCAGGCGAGCGTCACGACCGCGATCAGCAGCGAGACGTACCACGGCGGCATGGTGTCGACGCCGGGCCGGCCGATGACGGTGCGCGCGAGGAGCGCGCGGTCGCGGATCGGCCAGCGGCGGCCGAAGGCCCAGAGGAAATGCGCCAGCGACACGGTCAGCAGGGCCACGCAGATGAGGGAGGCGACGATCATGCTCATGGGCGTATCCGGCAGGTTGCGTTCGGCCATTGCTGGGTAGGCGATGGCGCGCCGCCGCGCAAGGGCCGGGGTGCCGCAGCGCTGTTAAAGCCAGTTCTCGCTTGCGGTTGAATCGCTTAGCGCCGGTTGCGCAGGAACTGATTCAATTGACGGTGTTGAACAACCGCAAGATCCAGGTCAGCTGGTAGATGAAGTGCAGGATGGCGAAGGCATAGTGGAAGCGCCTGTTTGCCGTCCACAGGGCGAAGCCGCACATGATCAGCGATACCGGTATCTGGATCGCATATTCGTAGCCGAAATGCGCCAGATGGTCCGGCCCTTTCAGCATCGTGTCGACGATGTCGAACACGAATGTCAGGCTGAACAGGCTGAAGAACCATTTACGCCGCGACAGGAAGAAGCCTTCGTAGCCGTTGTATTCGCTGACATTGTCGGGAAACAGCAGCGCCGCCAGCAGGTAGAGCAGCACGCAATACCCGATGAGGAAGAAGTAGGTGCTGAAGGTCCAGGCGGGGATGGTGAACAGGGCGAACTGCCACCACCAGAAATGGATGAGCTCGAACAGGACCGAGCCCACCCAGATCAGGTGGAGAGGGGAGGGCGCGGCGCGGCCGGGATGCTGGATGAAGCTGGCAAGGCCGGTGAGGATCCGCGTGATGCCAAGGCCGATCACCATTCCCATGACGATACGGATGTGGGGAAAGAGTTCGGCCGAGGCGGCGGTCGTCTGCATCGTTTAGGGGGTTTCCGTAGCTTCGAGACAGGACGTGGGAGGCGCGTCCTCGCCCTTGGTGAGATCGTAAAGGCTGGCTTCCGAACCCTTGGTCCACCAGACGTACTGGCCGGAGGCGTATTTGGCGCCGGACGCTGCGAGCACGTTGACGAAGATCTGCTTTTCGCCGTCGAGCGTGAGGAATGCCAGGTAGGTCGGATCGGCGTTCACGTATTCGACCGCCAGCGGCTCTTCCATGCCCTCGCACTGGTAGGTGGTCACGTTGTGTTCGGCATTGCCGTCGAGCCGCAGCACCAGCTGCAGGTCGGTGTCGAGCGCGAAAGCAGGCGTCGCCAGCAGCAGCGTGAAGGCGGGCACGAGGATACGTTTCATGGCAGGTCTCCTTGTCCGATGCGGCAGTCTAGGGGAGAGCATGCGGCGAAACGGTGACGCCCTCAGAGCGAGGAAACCGCCCACAGGGCGATGACCACGGCGATGAAATCTTCGAGGAGCCCGGCGGGCAGGTCGCGGCCGATGAGGCCGGCGACCCACTTGCGCGCCTCGTAGCCGCCCAGCGTGCCGATGACGGCGCCGATGATGCCGATGATCAGTCCGGCGATCCAATTGCCGGAAGGCAGGCCCACGACCAGCCCGACCAGCGCGCCAGCGGCGACGCGGCCGGTGAAGGCGGGCGGCGTCTTGCGGCTCGGCGTATTCGGCAACTGGTCGCCGACGAATTCGAGGAGCGCGAGAATGACGAGGATGACGACGGTTACGACGTGGCCGACGAAGGCGGCCCAGGTGCCGGAAAGATCGAGCCAGCCGAGCCAGGCGGCGATGCTGACGGCGGCGAGCGCGGTGCCGGCCCTGAGGCCCGAGACAATGCCCAAGAGCAACATGGATGCGAAAAGCATCTCGATTCCCCCTCTACCAGTCCCCGGCTGAACCATGGGCCGGTACGGCCTTGCCGTCCAGAGGCTTGTCGGCGATTGCCCCTGCTGAATTTGGGATGCTTATCGTCTCGTGGGGAGCGAGAGTGAAGGTAAAACCAAGTAAGCTGGGCCCCGGCTCAAGGCCGGGGAGGACTCGTGGTTGGATTGAGTTGAATCCTCGATCTTCGAGTTTCCATCCTCATACTCTCAACGCGTCCTCCCCGGATTTAATCCGGGGCCCAGCTTGGCAACGCCTCCCATCCATCCTCGCCGTTATTGCCCGGCTGGTCCGGGCACTCCAGCGCAGGCTGCCCCGTTGAATTTGCCTTAGCGCTTCGTGCCGGCGTGGCGGCGGTAGTTGGCGAGCGCGGCGTCGATCGTGGTGTCGACGAGGGAGGCGCCGGCCTGCACGTCGGGCTCGGTCTGCGTCTTGGCGACGAGCGCCACCATCAGCGTCTGGAAGGCGTAGGCGAGCTTGCCCTGGCCCGCCTTGATGGCGTTATTGCCCTCGCGCTGGAACTCGGCCAGCAGCAGGTCGTAATCGGCGCGCGTGAGATTGGCCTTGAGCATGCGCCAGTCGGCCTGCTTGCCCTGCCGGCAGATGGTGTCGGCGATGCGGCCGAGCAGGAACATGGCCTCGCCGTCGTCCCTGCCGGCCTTGTGCAGGTCGTCGACGACCGCGATCAGTTGGCGCTTGAAATCCGGTTGCTGGTCGGTGGGCATCAGTAGGCTCTCGGTAACGGGCAGGTACGAGCCGCCCTTTTACACGCAAAGGCGCGGCAAACCCACCGGCGATTGCAGCCTCTTTCCTCCGGGATTTTCCGTAGCAAATTGGCGCCGAAGCCGCCAAATTACGCATAAAATGCATGAAATGCATAAAATGAGGCCGTTTGCTTGTCGGGTAATCGAGAGGGTGCTTTCATCCGTTCGTCGAAGGGCGTTAACAGTAACGATGAACAGGTAAACGAGATGAAAACACTTGCTATCCTTTCGGTAACTGCCTTGCTGGCGCTGTCGTCCACCGCCTATGCTGGCGGATACCACAACAGCCGCTCTTCTTTTCTTTCTCCGTCTGTCGGGTTGTCACTCGGCAATATCGGCGTGCTCAACAATTCGTCGATCCTGAGCGGCATCCTCAGTGGCAATAACGGCCTGCTCAACATCCTCGGCGGTTCGCGCCAGAGCAACGGCAACGTCATCAACAGCCACAATGGCAACAATAGCCATAACGGCAACAACAGCCACAACGGTAACGGCAGCCACAACGGCAATCACAGCCACAACCGCTACCGCTGACCCGAACTCCTCTCGACCTCCCGACTTGGGCCCGCCGGTTTTGCCAGGCGGGTCCCCTTTCGGTTCGGGGTTGCGGCGAGAGGCGCCTGGCGCCTCGGTCCTTCCCGTCTCCTAGTGTCCGGTTTCACCCCGCCACCGGCCGAGGAGCGGGAAGGATTGTTTATGCTGGCGCTAGCTGCGCAGCATGCCGGCCGGCGCCATGACGCCGCTTGTCGGCTGCGGCATGCGAATGCGGGTGAGGGTGGGCGCCGTGGTTCGATCCCCTTCCGGCCTCGGCAGGAAGTGGATTTCGGCAATGCAGGCGGCCTTGCCGTCGACGCGATAGATCGTCTGGCGCAGCCTTGCGAGCCAGGCCTCGCCGTCCGCTTCGAACGGCACGACGATATCGAGGCCCACCGTGCCCTGCGGCGTGGCGAGGATGGCGCGATATTGCGCATCGATATCGGCAATCGCCGGATTGGTGCGCGGATCGAGCACCCAGGCGAACCTCTCGAAATCGTTGTGCGGACGCTGGAAGGGCAGGCCGGCCGCCAGCAGGCGCCGTTCGCCGTCGAACAGGGCCAGTGGCAGCGCCGAGGTGCGCACGAAAAAGGCCAGCGACTGCAATTGCGTCGTCTCGCCCCAGATCAGCGACTTGATGGCTTCGATATTGTGCGGGCGCGGCAGGTCGCGGCCGCTTTCCCAGCGCGAGATCTGGCTCTGGGCCACGCCAAGCGCACGGGCGACCAATTGCTGCTTGATGCGGCCGCGAATGCGATAGGCGCGCAGCGCGGCGCAGATGTCATGCGGATCGTTCACCATGCCTCCGGCCTTGAAATACCGTTCGCTGGCGAGACTAGCGGCGCGGTCCGAGGCAATGACAGTTAACGCAGGTGATTGGTCCGTGTATTATTTGCGGTACTCTTAATCGAAATGATGAATTCTACGAGGTAATACTTAGTTCGGGTCGCGGGTTTCATTTACCGTGCGCGCTGTATCGCTGGTAACGGGGATTCGGTCGATGGAATTCGGTAATGCGGAGGGATGCAGTCTACGTAGTTTTATTTACGTTGATCGGCATCGCGCTGCTGTTCCTGCATGGTCCGGCCTGGGGCGCCGAGGTCAGCCCGGCAGCGGCGGCCAGCATGGATATCGAGGCCGGCGTCACCAGCAATGGCGCTGAAAGCCCGATCGGGATCGACGACTTCTACCTCCGGCAATCGCACACGCTGGAATTTTCCGGTGAGGATGCGGGCCTCTCGCTGCGCGGCACGCTGAGTTTTACGCAAACAGCGTTTCGTCGCGAGGATTTCGAGAACGACCAGTCGCTGGGGGCGGAGCTGTCGTGGGGCCGGCAGGTGTCGCCCGATTGGCTGCTGCGTGGTTCGCTGGCGCTGCGCGCGGGCTCGATCGGTTACGACGTCGCGGTCGGCGGGTTTTACCTTGCGACGCGGACGCTGCGGCGCGACGTCAGTGCCGGCATCGAGGCTATCCATGCCGCCGGCGACGACCTGTGGCGCTTCGCGCTCGCCTATGCGGGCACGCTCTATGGTGCGGCGGAATTCCCCGATCTGCCGCTACCGCCCACCAAGCTGCAGGCCGAAGTTCACGGGATCACCGGCGCTGCCGTCTGGCAGCGTGTGCTCGGCAGCGCCGGAACCCTGCTGGCCGGGCTGGAGGTGCAGGCGGTGATCGTTCCCGAAGCCGACCAGGCGGCGCTCGGGCACCTGCCGTCGGCGCGGTTGCGCGGCAGTGTCGGCTACCAGGCCGATTTCGGCTTCTGGCAGTTCGGCGGAGCGCTGGGCGGCGATATCGTCGTGTCCGCTGACGATGGCAGCCGCTACCTCGCGCCCTATACCGAGGCGACGCTGACGCTGCCGCTTGGGGACACGATATCGCTCAGCGTCAACGGCGCCATGAGCGTCGACCTTATCGATGCCATCGACGGCTTTGCCAGCTTCGATCGTCGCGCCGGTATCGATGCCGCGGTCGATCTCGGGCGGAATGTCCGCTTCACCGCCGGGGCCGGCATGCTGTGGCGCCGGGGCGTGCGCGACGCGAGCTTCCGCTTCGACGAGGCTTCGCTCTCCGCCGGTCTTTCGGGCGCGCTGGCCGGAGCATGGCGCTGGCGGCTGGTGCTCGACCGCCTGCGCCATCGCGAAGCCGGCAACGACTACGATGCCGATGGTTTCGGGCTCGGCATCAGCGGGCGGATATGAGTCACTATCGCATGAAGCGGGTAGTGACGGTGTTGAGAGAGCGTTCGTGAACAGTTGCATCCTGCTTGGTCTCACCCCCCTCCCCAACCCTCGGGGGAGGCTGGGAGGGGGGTGAGATCAACCCGGATCCATCGATCCTGCTCTATCCCTCAACCATGCTTCTCTCCCCGGCCTTGAGCCGGGGTCCATCTTGCTTTGCTACTCCCGCCCCAAAACGGCACTCGCAAACAGTCCCGAATCCACAAGGCCAACCGCCTCCGTTCACAATTGGATTTTCTCCGAGGTTAGCTCGCAACCTTTCCACAAGGCTGCCGTTTCGCTGCAAAGGTCGCCGTCAGGCAATCACATGTGGCGATCATGGCTATCGGTTGGTGCGTCAAGGGCTGACGCTCCCTTGGTGACATCTCCGATGGGGACGCGGAACCTGGTTCCGCGTCCTTTCTTTTACTGCAAATCTCCGATTTTATTTTATGTGTATTTCTCCACAAATCGAGTTGATTTGTGGCTTTCTGGAAAGACTAAGGTTAGCCATCAAACAGTAATGACAACGTTATCAGTTTGATATCGCGAGATTTTTCGTCCTTGCTTTGCCAAGTCGCCGGAGGAATTTGGGCGATTACTGGTTAGGAGAGGACAAATGATTCGCTTTAGCAAAGTCTTTGCTTCTGCATTTCTTATGACAACTGCACTTGGTGTTTCCGGTGTATATGCCGGTGGTCTGCTGGGCGGCAGCGACGGCGGTGCGCTCGGCGGCATTCTCGGCGGCGGCAGCGACAGCGATAGCGGCGGCCTGCTCGGGGGCGTTCTTGGCGGCGGCGACAGCGGCAGCCTCGTGACGGTCAGCAGCGGCAAGGCGTCCGACAGCGGCCTCGTCAATCTCGGCCTCGGCGGCGGCGGTGGCAACATCGTCGATGCCAATGTCGGCGGGACCGGCAATCCGCTGGCCACTGCCAATGTCAGCACCGGCGAGAGCGGCGGCCTTGGTGCCAATGCGACCGTTGGCGGGAACCTGGCGACTGTCGATGCCAGCCTGCTCGACACGTCCATTGCCGATGTGGACGCCAACGTTGGTGGCGGCCTGATCGATGCCCATGTCGGCGTCGGTGGCGATAACGGCCTTGCCGATATCGGTATCGACATTGGCGGCGGCGGGAGCGGCGGCAATGGCGGTGACGGAGGTAACGGCGGCAACGGGAATAACGGCGGTAACGGCAATAACGGCAACAATGGCGGTAACGGAAGCAACGGCAACAATGGGAACAACGGCAACAATGGCAATAACGGCCATGGCGTCGCGTCCCTTGGTGGCGGCGGCGGCGGTGGCGGGTTCGGCGCCAGCTGCGACGGGGTTTCCAGCAGCCAGGCCGTGAAGCTCATCCGCAGCGGCAACTATTCGCCGCGGGCGATGTCGTCGTGGAGCCGTGCCTCGAGCGTGGAGCTGACGCGCGTTCCCATGTGCCCGCAGATGCGCGTGCAGGTGCATGCAACCCTGTCGAAGACCGGCCTTGCCGGCCAGATCCAGCAGGCAGCGCTGAGCGACTCGCTGGTTTCGGCTTCGCTGAGCCGCACGAGCTACGACGCCAACGACGTGCTGGCCATCAAGCATTCGGGTTCGAAGCTGATCGTCTACGTCTACTGATCCTTCTGCCCGTTTTGAAAAAGGCGCGGGGCTCAAGCCTCGCGCTTTTTCATGCGCCCAGCGGATAGGCGACGTAGGCGAAGCGCCGGCTGTCGGGCGCCCAGGAATTGACGTTGATCGTGCCCTGGCCGCCGAAGAAGGCGACGAGATCGCGCTGATCGCTGCCGTCCGGCGCCATCAGCCTCAGGATCACGTGCTTGTCCGGCGGGTGGCCGAGCGTCCCTTCGGGATAGCTGATATAGACGGCGCGCTTGCCGTCCGGCGACAGGTGCGGGAACCAGTTGACGCGCTCGTCCGACGTTAGCTGCTCGATCCCCGTGCCGTCCGGCTGCATGCGGAAGCACTGTGCATGGCCGGGCTTCTTGGCACCGCGCTCGCCGTTGAAATAGATCCATTGGCCGTCCGGCGAATATTCCGGTCCGTCATTGGGGTAGGAGACGTCCGAGAGCCGCGTGTCCGGCCCGCCGTCGGCGGGAATGGTGAAGATGTTGATGCGCTTTTGCCCCTGCGGGCCTTCCACCGCGACATAGGCCAGGGTTTTGCCGTCGGGCGAAATACCGTGCAGGTAATAATGGTGCGGCGTCGCATGCGTGTTGGAAACGCGCCGCGGTTCGCCGCCCGTCACCGCCACCGCATAGAGGTGCCCGTCATTGGCGCTGATATAGATCGTGCCGCCATCGGGCGAGAGCACGTGGTCGTTGTTGATGTCGCGCACCTTGCCGGTCTCGATGCGCTCCGGCCCGCCGGCGCCATCGGGCGCGATGCGCCACAGCTCGCCGCCGGCATTGAAGATCAGCGCCGTGCCGTCCGGCGTCCAGTTCGGCGCCTCGATGCAGGCATTGGTGGAAAAGATCACCTGCCGCTCGCCGCTATCGGCGTCGATCACGGTCAGTTCGGCTTTCTGGCCCGGCTGCAGCTTGCGGCCGTAGTCGGCGAATTGCGGTTGCAATGTCATGGGTGCACGATTCCGGTTGCTGTATTATCGTTAATACACTGCATCCCGCGAGGCAAGCTCCGCCATCGTCCTATCGCCGATTGCAGCCGGCGGCGGCTTGTCCTACATACGGCGCCAATCCAATCCGTTTCGAAACAGAGGCGTTTCGCGCATGGCCCGCCAATTCATCTACCATATGCACGGCATGTCGAAGGCTTATGCCGGCGGCAAGAAGGTTCTCGACAACATCAACCTCTCCTTCTACCCCGACGCCAAGATCGGCGTGCTCGGCCCCAACGGCGCCGGCAAGTCGACGCTTTTGAAGATCATGGCGGGCATCGATACCGAGTTCACCGGCGAGGCCTGGGTGGCGCAGGGCGCGACCGTCGGCTACCTCGCGCAGGAGCCGCAGCTCGATCCGGCGCTCGACGTCATGGGCAACGTCATGACCGGCGTGAAGACCAAGAAAGACATCCTCGACCGCTACAACGAGTTGATGATGAACTATTCCGACGAGACGGCCGACGAAGCCACAAAGCTGCAGGACCAGATCGATTCGCAGAACCTGTGGGACCTCGAAAGCCAGGTGCAGATGGCGATGGATGCGCTCGGCTGCCCGCCGGGCGATGCCGACGTCACCAAGCTCTCGGGCGGCGAGCGCCGGCGCGTCGCCATGTGCGCGCTGCTGCTTTCCAAGCCCGACCTGCTGCTGCTGGACGAACCGACCAACCACCTCGATGCCGAAACCACGGCGTGGCTCGAAAAGCACCTGCGCGAATACGAGGGCGCGGTGCTGATCATCACCCACGACCGCTACTTCCTCGACAACGTCACCGGCTGGATCCTCGAGCTCGACCGCGGCCGCGGCATTCCCTACGAGGGCAATTACACGGCCTACCTCACGGCCAAGGCCAAGCGCTTCGCCCAGGAAAAGAGCGAGGATGCCGCCCGCGCCAAGGTGCTGGAACGCGAAAAGGAATGGCTCGGCCAAAGCCCGCAGGCGCGCCAGTCCAAGTCCAAGGCGCGTATCAAGGCCTATGACGAGCTGGTCAAGATCAACGAGGCGCGTACGCAGTCCTCGACGGCGCAGATCATCATTCCGCCCGGCGAACGCCTCGGCCAGAACGTCATCACCGTCGAGGGCCTTTCGAAGGGTTTCGGCGATCGCCTGCTGGTCGACAACCTCACCTTCAAGCTGCCGGCCGGCGGCATCGTCGGCATCATCGGGCCGAACGGCGCCGGCAAGTCGACGCTCTTCAAGATGATCACCGGCCAGGAAAAACCGGACAGCGGCTCCATCGATATCGGCGAGAGCGTGCATCTCGGCTATGTCGACCAGAGCCGCGATACGCTCGATCCCAACAAGACCGTGTGGGAAGAGATTTCCGGCGGCAACGACATCCTGATGCTCGGCAAGCGCGAGATGAATTCGCGCGCCTATGTCTCGGCCTTCAACTTCAAGGGCACCGACCAGCAGCAGAAGGTCGGCAATCTCTCGGGCGGCCAGCGCAACCGCGTGCACCTCGCCAAGATGCTGAAATCGGGCGCCAATGTGCTGCTGCTCGACGAGCCGACCAACGACCTCGACACCGAAACCCTCGCCGCCCTCGAAGAGGCGCTGGAGGAGTTCGCCGGCTGCGCCGTGATCATCAGCCACGACCGCATGTTCCTCGATCGCCTCGCCACCCACATGCTGGCCTTCGAAGGCGACAGCCACGTCGAATGGTTCGAGGGCAACTTCCAGGACTACGAAGCCGACAAGATCCGCCGCCTCGGCCCGGACTCGGTCAATCCCAAGAAGGTGACGTACAAGCCGCTGACGCGATAAATCGGAGCGCCGACGGCTCTATTCCATCCCAAACATCAGCGACCGATGCGCACTGGCGCCGGCCATCACCCCGTCCGCCACCGCGATCGCCACGTTGCCGAAGGCTCGGGCGGCGTCGCCTGCGGCGAAGACGCCGGGCACGGTGGTCTGCTTCATGCCGTCGGTGCGGATGGTGGTGGCGAGGCCATTGTCGTCGAATTCGCAGCCGAGCTGTTGGGGCAGGGCGCTTGCCGGCGCGTTCCAGGTCGCGGTGAAAAGCCCGGCCATGGCGAAGGAGCGCCCGTCGGCGAGATGCACTTTGGCGCCCGGGCCGGCCACTTCGCGGATCGGCGTTTCCTCGACGGTGACGTTGCGCGCCTTGAGCTTTTCGCGGTGCTCGCCGGTGAGCGCGAAGGCGCCGTTGACGAAGAACGTCGTCGGGCTCCAGTCGGGCAGCATCAGCGCATGGTGCATCGAGCTCTCGTTGACGCCGAGCACGCCGACCGGCTGTCTGTCGAGTTCGTAGCCGTGGCAATAGGGGCAGTGGAAGACGCTCTTGCCCCAGAGTTCGCCGAGGCCCGGCACGTCGGGCAGCGTATCTTTCACGCCGATGGCGAGCACCAGCCGCTTGCCGAACGCCTCGATGCCGTCGCCGAGCGTCACCGCGAAGCCTTCTTCGGTCCGCTTGGCCGATGCCGCCTCGCCGTCGATCCATTCGGCCGTCGGATAGGCCAGAAGCTCTTCGCGGCCATCGCCGACGATGTCGCCGGGCGCGCGCCCGTCGTGGCCGAGGAAGCCGTGCGAGGTCGCAGCGAAACGGTTGCGGCGCTTGCCACCGTCGATGACGAGGACGTTGCGGCGGGCGCGGGCCAGCTGCAGACCGGCGGAAATGCCGGCAAAGCTGCCGCCGACGATGATTGCGTCATACATGGTTGTGATCCTTGTGGTGGGCGCGGTGCTCCGCCATCCCTGCGCGGAAATCCTCGGCAAGCTGCGCCAGCGTCACCGTGTCGAGCCGGTCGATCAGCAGCGCCTCGGCTTCGGCAAAGGCGCCGTTGAGCGAGCGGTTGACCGCCTGTTCGACAAGGCAGGAGGGGTTTTCGAGATGCACGCCGATGGCGAGCAGGGTGGGGGCGCCGAGCGCGTCATAGACGTTCTTCAGCGAGACGGTCGAAAGGTCCGCCGCGATTTCCCAGCCGCCGCCATGGCCCTTGGCCGAGCGCACGAAGCCCGCTTCGCGCAGCCCCGCCATGGTGCGCCGCACCACGACCGGATTGGTGCTCATGCAATGCCCCAACTCCTCCGACGTCATCGGTCGGCCCTGTTCGGCCATGTGCAGCAGCGCGTGCAGCGCCCCGGAAAGTCTTGCGTCCTGTCTCATGTAACTTTTTATGTTACATGATTGGGCAGGCGTCAAGAGGTAGCGAACAACGGCGAGGCATAACCCGTCGGTGTTTCGCGGTGCCGGACGCAATACGCTCGCCCGGCCGAGGCTATGCCTCGCCGTTGTCGCCGGGATTTTGGGCACTCACCGGACATCCGGGGCGTTTCGGATTGCCCCACCGCCGCAGGCCCCTGTCTCGACCAGGCCACGCTCTTCGCGCTTCCCCAGTCGGGCCCTTGGGATGAGCACGACAGACGCCCATCCGCGGCAACAAATTAAGGCTGCGGTTCACCTAAACCGCACGACCTCCGGTTCGGCCCGGAAGCCATCGACACGACTTCCGCCCGGCCCGCCGCACCGATCACTCGTCATGATCTCGCATTCGATGCGGCGTGGGACGGATTATACGGCAAGCGGCGGGGCCGGGGATAAGTGGGATAAGAGATGAACGCTAGATGAACCGTACCTGAACGCATCCTGAACGAAAAATAACAAGATTCCGGTCGATTGAGGCACCTTGCACTGCCATCTGGAGCATGGCGGCCGCTTGGCTTAAGGAAAAGCCGCTTTCAGACTCGCCCCACCGAAAATGGAAATCTCCATGTCCGACACCTGGTCTCCGTCTCTCTACAGCCGTTTCGAGGATGAACGGACGCGCCCGTCGCGCGATCTCTTGGCGCAGGTGCCGCTCACGGCGCCGAAGCTGGTGTTCGATATGGGGTGCGGGCCGGGCAATTCCACGGAACTGCTGGTCGAGCGGTTCCCGGAAGCCGAAGTGGTCGGGCTCGACAATTCCGCCAACATGCTGGAGGAAGCGCGCCGCCGCGTGCCGCGCGCCCGCTTCGAAGTGGCCGACGCGAACAGCTGGGTGCCCGACGAAAAGACCGACCTAGTCTTCGCCAATGCCATCTATCAATGGGTGCCCGAGCATCTGTCGGTGCTGCCGCGCGTTCTCGCCGCGCTGCCCAAGGGGGGCGTGCTGGCCGTGCAGGTGCCCGACAATTTCATGGAGCCCTCGCACGAGGCGATGCGGACCGTGGCTGCCGATGGCGCCTGGGCCGAGCGGCTTGCCGGCGCGCCGCGGCCGAAGCTAGCGCCGGTCCGCGACTTCTACGATGCGCTGAAGCCCTATGCCGCGCGTGTCGACATCTGGCACACGGTCTACAACCACGTGCTGGCCGATGCCGCGGCCATCGTCGAATGGGTCAAGGGCACGGGCCTGCGTCCCTTCATCGATCCGCTGACGCAAGCGGAAAGGGCGGAGTTCGTCGCCCGCTATCAGGCGCGCGTCACCGATGCCTACAGGCCGACGGCGGACGGCAAGGTGCTGCTGCGCTTTCCGCGCCTGTTCATGGTCGCGCAACGCTAGGAGGGGCCAATGGAAACCTCGTTCGAAATCCCGTTCGACGGCGGCGTCTTTGCCGGCGATTCCGCCGGACTCGGCCTGCCGGTCGTGTTCCTCCATTCCGATCTCACCGATCGCCGGCTCTGGCAAAGCCAGATGCAGGAGCTTGCGGCGGCGGGCTATCACGTCATCTCCTACGATCGCCGGGGCTTTGGCGAGAGCGCATCCGAGGATGTGCCCTTCAACCATCTCGTCGATCTCGAAGCGGTGCTCGACCGGCTGAGCATCCATGCCGCGATCCTGGTCGGCGTTGCGGCCGGCGGGGCGCTGGCCATCGATTTCGCGCTCGAACATCCCGAGCGGACGGTCGGCCTCGTGCTGGTTTCGACCGGCATTACCGGCGCGCCCGAACCGGAACTGCCGGAGGAAGCCGAGCAATTGCTCGATGCTTTGGCCTATTCCGAAGAGCGCGGGCAGGCGGGAACCGTAGCCAATATCGAAGCCCATCTCTGGCTCGACGGGCCTTTGAGCCCGAGCGGGCGTGTCGACGGCGAAGAGCGCGACCTGTTCCTCAGGATGAGCCGCGACCGGCTGGCGAAGCCGCGGCTGACGCAGGAGGAAGAGCGTGATTCCGTGGTCGAAAATGTCGCCTCGATCACCGCGCCCGTGCTGCTGGTGGCGGGCGAACTCGATTTTCCCCATGTGCTCGAACGCCACGAGGACCTGTCCGAAGAGATGGAGAACGCCTTTGCCGTCGTCCTCGAAGACACCGCCCATCTGCCGAACCTCGAACGGCCGGATCTCTTCAATCCGCTGCTGCTCGAATTTCTGGAGGCGGTGAGCGGCGAGGGCGATATCGGGGATGAGGAGGAGGAGGATTAGGATTCAGCGGATGATCGTTACCCCCTCATCCGCCCTTCGGGCACCTTCTCCCACGAGGGGAGAAGGAGGGCTCCGTGGGTGGGCCGGACGCAGAGCCCACCCTCGCCCCTTGTGGGAGAGGGTGGCGCGCAGCGCCGGGTGAGGGGGAATACCTACCATTCACCGCATGCCGACCAAAAGCATCAGATCGCCAGCATGCTGGCGAAGTGCTTGTCCAGTTCGGGCTTGGGCAGATTGGTCAGATCCTTGGGCAGTTCGGCCATCAGCGTTTCCTTCACCGCCGGCGTCATCGCCTTGCGCATGTCGCCGAGCGCGTTCGGAGCGGCCGCAAGGATCAGGCGATTGAAGGCGCCGGCGGCGAGTTTTTCGTCGAGCATGTCGGCGACGTCGCGCACGAAGCGGGTTTCGCGCACCTCGACCGGGTCGCTGGAATATTCCATGGCGCTGCGGCCGCTGCCGACGGAAGAAATGCTGCGGCCGGGCTTGTCGGCCATGATTTCGCTGGCTTGCAGGGGCTCGATTTCGAGGCGCAATCCGTCCACCGGATGCAGCCCTTTTCCGGGTCCTGCGTTTTCGAACACGCGCGCCTGCGTTCCGTCCGCCACCACAACCCAGGTCACAACCGGTTTCATGAGCTTTCTCCTTGCTGGTCCAGTAAAGACCCCAGTCAGGGGAACGCCGCAGACGCGGAATGGTTGGCCCATCATTTCCCGTGCATGGTCGGATCACAAACTCTGATTGGCTGGCGCCCCCTTGCGCTGGTAAACAGGCTCACCAAGCTGGGCGGAAGACATTATGGCATTGCAGGACGGCGCCGCCGTTACACGGACGCCGGCAAAGAACGTCGTGACCGGCGCGGATACGCGCGGCGGCGCTTTGGCGGCGATTGCGGCCTATGGCACATGGGGCGTGCTGCCGCTGCTGTTCCACCAGCTCATGCCGGTCGATCCGGTGCTGGTCGTGGCGCATCGCACGCTGTGGTCGCTGGTGTTCGTGACGGCGCTGATCGGCATTGGCGGGCGCTTTTCCGAGGTGCGGGCAGTGCTGGCCGATGCGCGCAGCCTGCGCGTGATGTTCATTTCGGCGCTGCTGCTCGGCTGCAACTGGCTGCTCTATGTCTGGGCGGTGCAGAACGGGCGCGTGCTGGAAGGGAGCCTGGGCTATTTCATCAATCCCCTGGTCAATGTCGCCATCGGCATGGTGCTGTTGGGCGAAAAGCAGAACCGCTGGCAGATGGTGGCGATCGCCATCGCTGCCGTTGCCATCGTCATCCAGGGCGTAGCGCTGGGAACGGTGCCGTGGGTGTCGCTCGGGCTGGCGGGAACGTTCGGGTTCTACGGCTATTTTCGCAAGACGGTGGCGGCGCCATCGGCGATCGGTCTGTTCGTCGAAACGCTGCTGCTGTCCCCCTTCGCGCTCGGCTTTGCCGTCTATTCGTGGGTAACGCACGGGCCGGGCGCGCTGACCGATCCGTATATCCTCGGGCTGGTGATCTTCACCGGCCCGGCAACGGCGATCCCGCTGCTGTTCTTTGCCTATGCCGTGCGGCAATTGCGCATGACCACGGCCGGCATGATCCAGTACATCTCGCCCTCGCTGCAGTTCCTGCTCGGCGTGCTGGCGTTCGGCGAGCACCTGAGCCTCGTCGGGCTGCTGAGCTTTGCGCTGATCTGGCTGTCGCTGGTGACCTTCACCGTCGATGGCTACAAGAACCGCCCGGCGCGAGCGATAGGCGCAATTTGAAACAAATGTGCGCCGGGCCCTTTATGCGCTCGCCAAGTTCGCCTGCCACTCTCAGCCGATACGGGGCAGAAGCCCGGAGAGGTGCGATGCAGGAAATGGAACAAGACACCAAGGCGTTTTCTTCGTTTCGAGTGTTGAATGGCGAAGCCAATGTGTCGGAGCGCGAGCAGCTCTTCCGCAACATGGCGCAACTCTTCTCCTTCGTTTCCGACCGGTGCGACGACGAGCAGGTCGCGCAGTACGATGAAGTGCTGTGCCAGCTCGCCGAATTCGTCGAGGTCGAGGCCAGGGCGCATGTGGCGCGCCTGCTGGCGCCGCTGGAGCGCGCGCCGGGCACGGTGGTCGTAAAGCTTGCCAACGATGTGATCGAAGTCGCCAAGCCGCTGCTCGAATTCTCCAATGTGCTGTCGGACGACGACCTCATCGATATCGTCGAGAACCAGGGCGAAGAGCATCGCATCGCCATTGCGTCGCGCTCGCGGGTTTCCGAGCGGGTGGGCGAAGCCATCGCCGAACATGGCGAGAAGCCTTCGATGCTGCGCCTCATCCGCAACGACAAGGCCGAGTTCGGCCACGAGATCATCGAAAAGCTGGTGGCGCGCGCCGCCCAGGACGTCGAAATCGCCGCCGACCTGCGCAATCGGCCGGATATCGACTGGCGCGCTTTGCGCGAGGAAATCGACACCGTCGCCAACAAGGTGCTCGAAACGCTGGGCCGCGTCAGCCAGCGGGTCGACCCGGTGGCGGCGAGCAAGGTCAATTCCGTCGTCTACAACCGCATGCGCAACCGCGCCGGCTTTTCCAGCCAGGAATGGAAGCTCGCCTATAACCAGGTGAAGGCGCTTTCCGATCGCCGGCAGCTCGACGAACGGGCGCTGGCGCGCTTTGCCCGCTTCGGCTACGGCCATCATGCGGCGGCGGCGCTCACCGTCATGCTGCAGGTGGGGCCGGAAGTGCTGGTCAAGTGGCTGGCCATGCAGGACTACGTCGCCATCACCGTGGCGCTGCGCGCCGCCGACCTGCCGTCGGACCTGTTCGAGGCGATCGTTGGCGCCATGCCGTGGCGCGACCTGCCGACCGAGGCCGACAAGACCAATATCCGCGCCCGCTTCGAGGCGCTGGGCCAGGACGAGGCGCGCGGCATCTTCGAACTCTGGCGCGCCCATGCCTTCCGCAAGCGCGGGCAGGGGGCAGAACGGGCGGTCGGCGTCGCCTGACGCGATAGGCTCTGGACCTGGTTCCGCAAAACATATAAAGATATCTTTATATGAAGCGGAACGATGACGTGGCGGACCTCGGCGATCTTGTTGGCGTGCTGAAAGCGGCCGGGGAAGCGACCCGGCTGCGGCTTCTGGCATTGCTGGCCGAGGGCGAGCTTTCCGTCAAGGACATGACCGAAATCCTGGGCCAGAGCCAGCCGCGCGTGTCGCGGCACCTGAAGCTGCTGGCCGATGCCGGATTGATCACGCGTAATGCCGAGGGCGCCTGGGCCTATTACGGACTTTCGGATCGCGGCGGCGGGGCGGACCTGGCGCGCTGGCTGGTCGGGCGCTTCGATCCGGCCGATCCGGACCGCATGCGTGACCGCTCGCGGCTCGACTGGGTGCGCACCAACCAGCAGGCGCAGGCGGCTGAATATTTCTCCAAGATCGCGGCGAGCTGGGACGCGCAGCGCAACCTGCACGTGCCGGAATCGGCGGTGGAAGCGGCGATCCTCGATGCGGTGGGCGAAGGCAGGGTGGACCTGCTGCTCGATCTCGGCACCGGCACCGGCCGCATGCTCGAACTGCTTTCGGACCATTACCGGCGCGGCGTCGGCATCGATTCCAGCCGCGAAATGCTGGCGGTGGCGCGCGCCAAGCTCAATGGCGCCGGCATCAACCACGCGCAGGTGCGGCTGGGCGATATCGCCAATCTCGATCCGGCGATCGGACAGGCCGATCTCATCATCCTGCACCAGGTGCTGCACTATTTCGACGATCCCGGCCGGCTGCTGACGCAGGTGCGGCGAGCGCTGAAGCCCTGCGGCAGCATGCTGATCGTCGACTTCGCGCCGCACGAGATCGAGGCGATGCGCAGCCAGCACGCCCACCGGCGGCTGGGCCTTTCCGAGGCGCAGATGCAGGGTTGGGCGCGCGGCGCCGGGCTCGACGTTGCCGCGCTCACCAGTTTTCCCAATACCAATGACGACGAAGGCCTGACGGTTTGCCTCTGGCGGCTGACCGAAGCCGAGGAAGGAGCATGATGACCGCTGCGCTAGAGCCGATCCGGGCGAGCCGGCAATTGCAACCGGACGCACCGCTGCAATTGTCGTTCGAGTTCTTCCCGCCCAAGACCGACGCGATGGAAGTGCGGTTCTGGGAATCGATGGAAAAGCTCGCCCCGCTCGGCCCGCGCTTCGTTTCGGTGACCTACGGTGCCGGCGGTTCGACCCGCGAGCGCACGCTGCGCATGGTGTCGCAGGTCAAGGCGCAGACGGGCATCGATGCGGCGGCGCACCTTACCTGCGTCGGCGCTTCGCGCGACGAGGTCGACGCCGTCGTCAGCGGCTACAAGGAAGCGGGCATCGGCCGTATCGTCGCCCTGCGCGGCGATCCGCCGGAAGGTGCCGGCCAGCCGTTCGTGCCGCATCCGCAAGGCTACAAGAATGCCGCCGACCTGGTCGCCGGTATAAGGCGCATCGGCGATTTCGATATCTCTGTTGCGGCTTATCCGGAAAAGCACCCGCAAAGCCCCGACTGGCAGGCCGATATCGACAACCTCAAGCGCAAGCTCGATGCCGGCGCCAGCCGTGCCATTACGCAGATGTTCTTCGACAACGGCGACTACCTGCGCTTCATCGAGCGGGCGCGGCGGGCCGGCATCACGGCGCCGATTGTGCCGGGCATTCAGCCGATCCACAGCTTCAAGCAGATTTCGGGCTTTGCGGCGCGCTGCGGCGCCTCGATGCCGTCATGGCTGGCGGCGCGGTTCGAAGGGCTCGAAGACGATCCGGAAACGCATGCGCTGGTGGCGTCCGCCGTTGCCGCCGAGCAGGTGCTGGAACTGGTCGACGAAGGCGTGACCGAGTTCCATTTCTATACGCTGAACCGCTCCAATCTCGTGCTGGCGCTGGCGCGCCTGCTGGGGCGTCGTCCGGCTGTGGGACAGGGACTGGTCCTGCCCTCCTGAAGGCGTTCACAAACCATTCATCGGCGTGGCGGGATTGTGGCTATCGGGTTAACACAAAATGGCCATCAAAGCAGAGTCTCTTCCCGCAACGCGGGAGGAGTAACGTTTTAGGATAGAGCAATGACGCTGGATCGACGCATCACCGGAGGCCTTGCCTGGGCCGGATTGTTGCTTGTTATCGGCGTTCCCTCCGCGGATGCCTTGACCTCCTACCTGTCCGACCGAGACGCCAGCGTATTGCCCGCAGTCGTTGCGCCCGAGCAGCAGGCCGAACCCGTTGCCGAAGCCAAGCCGGTCGCCGAAACCAAACCGGCTGCCACCAAGCCGGCCGTCGTACAGCAGGTTGCCGCGAGCAAGCCGCAGGCGGCGCCGGTTGCCGATCCGGTGGATCGGTTCGTCGCTTCCGGCAAGAAGCTGCCGTCCTATATCTCGGATGGCGGTGGCGCCGAGGCGACCGAAAGCACCGAGGTGGCAAGCACGCAGCCGGTGCAGCAGCCCGCGGCAAAGCCGGCGCAGCAGACCGACGACATCGCGGTGGCCTCGATTACGTCGCAGCAGGAGCAGCCGGTGGTTCGCGAACCGGAACTCGTAGCGCCGATCCCGATGCCGGCCTCGATGCGCCCACACCCGCGGGCAGTGGCCCGCACGGTGCCCCCTGCAGAGGTGCCGCCGCAGGTCGTCGCCAATGACGGCGGGGACGATTTCATCAGCGCCGACGACCTGCGCGATTGGGAAAGCGGCCCGCTGTCGGAATTCCTGGCGAAACGCCGGCAACGGGATGCGGGTGGCGGCGATTATATCCAGTATGATGCCGGCGATGCCCCGGTTTACTGGTAGAGACAGTCTTTCTTCGACCGGCCGTCATCGTCATTGAAGCCAGCCGGCCACTCCGGACAGGACAGCCATGCAGAATTGCCTGTGCCTTTGTAGTTTTTATTCAGCGCCGTGCGACTATGCTGCGCGCGCATTGGAGTTGGTCGTGTCGAGCTGGCAGCGTTTGACAGGAATGGTCGGTTCGTTCTCGCAGCGCACGGGCGTTGCGGGATCGCTTGCCAATATCCTCGACCCCGACACGTGGCTGCCGGGCGGACGCGATGCCGCCTTCACGCTGGCGCTGATCGCGCTTTCGGCCAAGATGGCCGTTGCCGACGGTGTCGTCACGGCCTCCGAGATCCGCGCCTTCTACAAGACTGTGGAAATCCCCGAGGGCCAGGAGAGCCAGGTCGAAAAGCTCTTCGAGATGGCGCGCGGCGACGTTGCGGGCTACGAAGCCTATGCCAGAAAGATCGGCCGCTTCTTCCTTACGCAGCCGGAAACCCTGGAGCATGTGCTCGACGGGCTGTTCGTCATCGCTTCGGCCGACGGGCTGGTCCATGAAGCGGAACTCGATTACCTCAAGTCCGTCAGCGACATCTTCGGGTTCGACGATGCCCGCTTCGAGCAGATCGCGGCGCAGCACGTGCAGCTCGAATCCGGCGTCGATCCTTATATGGTATTGGGGCTGATGCCGGGCGCCGATCCCAGCGAAGTGCGGCGGGTCTATCGGCAGCTCGTGGCCGAGCACCATCCCGACCGCCTGATTGCCAAGGGCGTGCCGGCCGAACTCATCGACATCGCCACCAAGCGCATGGCGGCCATCAACCAGGCCTATGCCATAATCACGCGCCGGCCGATGCAGGCCCTGCCTTCGACTTGACGGCAGGGCGATCCATCGCCACAACGCGCAAGCCAGTTGACCGGGTGACCGCTTCGCCGCAAGGCGGGGAGGAAAGTCCGGGCTCCAGCGAAACACGGTGCCGGATAACGTCCGGCGGGGGCGACCTCAGGGAAAGTGCCACAGAAAGCAAACTACCTGGGCTTCGGCCCGGGAAAAGGTGAAAGGGTGCGGTAAGAGCGCACCGGGCGCCCAGCAATGGGGGCCGCATGGCAAACCCCACCGGGAGCAAGACCAAATAGGGACGACACGGAACCTTCGGGTTCCAGCCGGTTTCGCGGGCCGTCGTCCGGGTTGGTTGCTTGAGGGTTCCGGTAACGGGACTCCCAGAGGAATGGTCACCACGTGCCGGCTTCGGCCGGTGCCCTACAGAACCCGGCTTACAGGTCAACTGGCGCTTGCTTCTCAGCTTTTTGATGCGTGCCCCTGCATGGGAAACAGAATCTTAAAGGCTAGAAGGCAAAGTGCGTCCATCCGGCCACTGGGGGCGTCGAGGCCGGATTCCGGGACGGTCCGGAAGTCAGTGGAGTAGCGCGACGATCATGGGCCAGCGTATCGTGCCCGATACTTTCAAGCCGCACGAGCCGGTATTGCTGGCCGAAGTGCTGGCGGCGCTGCAGCCGCTGGCCGGCGCACGCATCGTCGACGGCACGTTCGGGGCCGGAGGCTACTCGCGCGCGCTGCTCGAAGCGGGCGCGGAAGTCGTCGCCATTGACCGCGACCCCAATGTCAAAATCCATGCCGACAGGCTGACTGCCGATTTCCCCGGCCGCTTCCGGTTCGTCGCCAGCACCTTCGCCGAGCTCGATGAGGCGGTGGGCGAAGAGCCTGTCGATGGCGTCGTGCTAGATATCGGCGTTTCCTCCATGCAGCTCGACGAGGCCGAGCGCGGCTTTTCCTTCATGCGCGAGGGGCCGCTCGACATGCGCATGAGCGGGGAGGGCGAGAGCGCCGCCGACCTCGTCAACGGTTTGGAAGAGGCGGCGTTGGCCAACCTGCTCTATGCCTATGGCGAGGAACGCAAATCCCGCCGTATCGCCCATACGATCGTTGCTGCCCGCTCCGAGGCGCCGATCCGCACGACGACCGAACTGGCGCGCCTCATCGAAAAGGCTATCGGCCGCAAGCCGGGCGATGCACACCCGGCGACGCGGAGCTTCCAGGCGCTGCGGATCGCGGTCAACGGCGAGTTCGAGCAATTGGCCGAAGGCCTGTTCGCTGCCGAACGGGTGCTGCCGGAAGGCGGGCGGCTCGCCGTCGTCACCTTCCACTCGCTGGAAGACCGCATCGTCAAGCGCTTCTTCGATCCCGAAAAGGGGGCGCCCGTGCAATCGCGCCATCTGCCGCGTGCCGCTGAAGAGCCGCGCCGCTGGTCGCCGGTGGCCAAGCCCGTGAAGCCCGGCGCCGCGGAGCTTTCGCGCAATCCGCGGGCGCGGTCGGCCGTGTTGCGTTCGGCCCGGCGCAGCGCCGAGCCGGCGCGGGCCGTGAACCTTGCCGGTCTTGCGGTTCCCGTTGTCAGGGGGGCGGCATGATCCGTACGCTCAATATCGTCCTGACCCTCACGAGCGTTGCGGCGCTGGTCGGGGTTTATGCGCTCAAATATTCGGTCGAGGAGACGGCCAGCGCCAAATCCGCCATCGAGCGCACGATCGCGCGCCAGGAATCGGACCTGTCGATGCTCAAGGCCGACTGGGCTTACCTCAACCAGCCTTCGCACATCGAACCCATCGTCGACCGCCACCTCGAGGCCCTGAACCTGCAGCCGCTGAAGCAATCGCAGATCGGCTCGTTCGACCTCATTCCCATGCGGCCGCAGGCGCCCGATTCCGAAGGCCTCACCGAACTACTGGAATCGCTGGAGGCCGGTGTCGATCCTGCCGCCGACGTGCAGCTTGAGGGGCAGAACTGATGGCCATCATGACGGCAGACGAACCGGCCATCGCGCTTGTCGGCGCGCGCAAGGCGCGCGGCAACCTCACCAAAGCGCGCATCAGCTGGGTCATCCTCGGCCTCATCGTCATCTTCGCCGTCGTCTGCGGCAGGCTGATCCAGCTCGGCACGGTCGTCACCGACAATTCCATCGAAGGGCAGACCCGCGACATCATTTCGGCGACGCGTCCCGCCATCCTCGATCGCAATGGCCTCGAAATGGCGGTCGACATCCGCGTGCCGTCGCTGTTCGCCGAGCCGCGCCGCATCATCGACGTCGACGAGGCGGTGGAAAAGCTCTCGCAGGTGCTGCCGGACCTCAACCGCGACTGGCTGCGCAAGCGCCTCTCGGGCGACCAGGGCTTCGTCTGGATCAAGCGCGAACTGACCCCGGCCATCGAGGAAAAGGTCATGCACCTGGGCATTCCGGGGCTGGATTTCCTCACCGAAAGCAAGCGCTTCTATCCGGGCGGCCCGGAAGCCGCGCATATCCTCGGTTCGGTCAATATCGACAACCAGGGCATTGCCGGCATCGAAAAGCACATGGACGACGAGGATGTCGCCCTGCTGCAATCGCTTGGCCTGGCGCGCGGGCAGGAGCTGACGCCGGTCGACCTGTCGATCGACCTGCGCGTGCAGCACGCCATGCGCGAACAGCTCGTGGATGCGCTCACCCGCTACAAGGCCGTAGCGGCTGCCGGCGTGCTGATGGATATCCATACCGGTGAAGTCCTCGGCCTCGTCTCGCTGCCCGATTTCGACCCCAACGATCCCTCCTCGGCGCTCAAGGACGGGCGGTTCAACCGCATCACCGCCGGCAAGTACGAGATGGGTTCGACGATGAAGACGGTGACCTTCGCGGCGGCGCTGGATAGCGGCATCGTCAAGATGAGCGACAGCTTCGATGCCCGGTTCGGCGTAAAGTTCGGGCGCTTCACCATCGACGATTTCCACGGCAAGCACCGCATCCTCACCGTGCCGGAAATCTACAAGTACTCGTCCAATATCGGCACGATCCACATCATGCAGACGCTGGGCAAGGAGAACTTCCGCGCCTTCCTGACGCGCATCGGGTTCGACGATCCGCTGGTGACGGAGTTGCCGGAGCGCACCGGAACGGTCGTGCCCAAGACGCTCTCCGACGTCGTTGCGGCGACCGCTTCGTTCGGCCACGGCATCAGCATCACGCCGATGCACATGCTGGCGGCGATGTCGGCCTTCGTGAACGGCGGCAATTACGTGCCGCCGACTTTCTACAAGCGCACGCCGGAACAGGCCGAGGCGCTCTACCGCCGTGTCGTCTCGCCGCAAACCAGCCTTGAGATTCGCGAGCTCATGCGCCTCAATGCGCTGGAAGGCTCGGGCACGCGCATGAACATGTGGGCCGACGGCTTCCGCGCCGGCGGCAAGACCGGCACTGCCGAAAAGGTCATCGACGGGCGCTATTCCAACAAGGACTTCAACGTTTTCGCCTCGGCTTTCCCGCTCGACGATCCGAAATACGCCATGGTCGTTTTGGTGGACGAACCGCACCGCGAGAACGCGCAATCGGGCACGACCGCGGGCTGGAATGCCGGCGAGGTGTCGGGCCGTATCATTGCGCGCGTTGCGCCCATGCTCGGAGTTGCGCCGAATTTCGACGAAATGATCGACGAAAAACTCGTGCCACCCTCCATACGCTAGATTATTGGACATCCACCCTGTGGCCAGAAGGGCTAAGGATCATTGCCGTTTATGCTCGAAGATTTGATTGAGGGAACCGGAGCGGTTCCAAAAGGTCCGCTGCCGCCGGTCAAGGGCGTCAATGCCGACAGCCGCGCCATCGGTGCGGGCGAGGTATTCTTTGCGCTGCCCGGCCAATCCGTGCATGGCGAGAAATTTGCGGCGGACGCGGTACGGCGCGGGGCGGTGGCGGTGGTAACCGATCGGGACCTGCCGAGCGATCCGGGCGTTCCGGTGCTCGTCGTGCCCGACGTGCGGGCGGCCTATGCGCGCGCTGCCGCGCGGAGCCTGGCGCCGCAGCCGGACGTGGCGGTGGCGGTCACCGGGACCAACGGCAAGACTTCGGTCGCTTCGTTCGTGCGCCAGATCTGGGCGGCAAGCGGCTTTGCCGCCGCCAGCATCGGAACGCTCGGTATCGAGACCCAGGCCGGCCTGCTGCCCGGTGAACTCACCACGCCCGATGCCCTTAGCCTCCACAAGAGCCTCGCCGCGCTGAAGGCGCAGGGGATAGACCACGTGGCGATGGAAGCATCGAGCCAGGGGCTCGACCAGCGCCGTGTCGACGGGCTGCGCTTCAAGGCGGTTGGCTTCACCAATCTCACCGACGACCATCTCGAATATCACCACGGCATGGACGGCTACCGCGAAGCCAAGCTGCGGCTGTTCCGCGAATTGCTGGCCGAAGGCGGCTCGGCCGTCATCAACAGCGACGATCCCGAACATATGCCGTTCCTGTTCGCGGCGCTCGATCGGGGTGCGACGCTCCTGACCGTCGGCCATGAGGGCGCGTTCTTCGAGATCGGCAGCATCGAGAACGAAGGCTTCGGCCAGCGCGTGAAGGGCCGGCTCGTCGGCGAACCCGTCGATTTCCTGCTGCCGCTCACCGGCGCTTTCCAGGTCAGCAATGCGCTGGTGGCGCTGGGCATGGCGATGAGCACGGGCGCGCCGCAGCAGGCGGCGGTGCCGGCGCTCGAAAAGCTGAAGGGCGCGCGCGGCCGGCTGGAACTGGTGGCCGAGCACAATGGCGGCGCGATTTTCGTCGATTATGCCCACACGCCCGACGCGCTGAAAAACGCGCTCACGTCGTTGCGGCCCTATGCACGCGGCAAGCTCACCGTCGTGTTCGGCGCCGGCGGTGACCGCGACAAGGCCAAGCGCCCGCTGATGGGCGCCATCGCTGCCGAGATTGCCGACCGCGCCATCGTCACCGACGACAATCCCCGTACCGAGGACGCCGCGACCATCCGCTCGGAAATCCTTGCGGCGGCGCCCCATGCCGAGGAATTCGGCGACCGCGCCAAGGCGATCGAAGCGGCCATTGCCGCAATGGCGCCAAACGATGTGGTATTGATTGCCGGCAAGGGCCACGAGGATTACCAGATCGTGGGCACCACGAAGCATCACTTCTCCGACCACGAAGTGGTGCTGGAGGCTCTAAGGAAGTCGTAATGGCGAAATTGTTCACGGTCGGCGAAATCCTGGCCGCCACCGGCGGCGAGGACCGGGGACTGACCGCGGACGGTATTCGCTCGATCTCCATCGATTCCCGGGAGATCGAACCGGATGCGCTCTTCGTCGCCATCAAGGGCGATCGCTTCGACGGCCATGACTTCGTAGCGCAGGCGCTGGAGGCAGGCGCCGCAGCGGCCATGGTCAGCCGCGACAGGGCTGCCGAGCTTGGCGATCGGCTGATCGTCGTTACCGATCCGCTGCAGGGTCTTGTCGATCTGGCAAAGGCGGCGCGCGAACGCAGCCGCGGCGCTATCGTCGCCGTTACCGGCAGCGCCGGCAAGACGACGACCAAGGAAGCGATCCGCAGCGTGCTGGCGGCGGCCGGCGAGACGCACGCCGCCATTCGCAGCTTCAACAATCACTGGGGCGTGCCCCTGACGCTGGCGCGCCTGCCGAGGACGGCACAGTTCGGCGTCTTCGAGATCGGCATGAACCATGCCGGCGAGATCACGCCGCTGACAAAGCTGGTGCGTCCACACGTGGCGGTAGTGACCACCGTCGCGGCGGCGCATCTCGAATTCTTCAAGTCCGTCGCCGATATCGCTCGCGCCAAGGCCGAAATCTTTTCCGGACTCGAACCGGGTGGCACGGCGCTCATCAACGGCGACCACGAGCATGTCGGCATCCTTGTCGACGCGGCCAGGGCCGTTGGCGCCGATGTCGTCACCTATGGTTTCGGTCAGAACTGCGACTGGCGCCTCGTGGATGTCGAGGTGCTGGCCGGCGGCATGTCGGCCGGAATCATGCATGGCGAGGATCGCTTCGATCTCGTCATGCAGGTCAGCGGACGGCATATGCTTGCCAATGCCGTGGCAGCATTGGCGGTCGGCGTCACGCTCGGCGTCGAGCCTGCCGTCGCGCTCAAGGCCCTGGCCGAATTCACAGCACCGGAGGGCAGGGGGCAGGCGATCCGTCTCGGTCCCAATGACAAGCCGCTGCTGCTGATCGACGAGAGCTACAATGCCAATTCCGCCTCGATGCGGGCGGCGCTCGATGTCTTTGCCGGCGCAGAGGCGCCGGGCGGGCGCAAGGTCCTCGTGCTCGGCGACATGCTGGAGCTCGGAAACGAGTCGCAGGCTTTGCATCGCGCCCTCAAGGACGCGGTGCTGGAGAGCGGCGCCGACCTCACCTTCCTAGTCGGTCCTTCAATGGCTGCGCTGGCCGATGCACTCCCATCGCAAGGTGTTGCGGCGCACGCACAGAGCGTCGACGACATTGCCGAAACCGTTCTGGATCAACTTGCCTATGGCGATGCAATCATGATCAAAGGATCGAACGGCATGCGGCTTTCGAAACTGGTCAAGACGATCCGCGAACGCTTCGCGTAGCTGAGCGCCATTACGAGGAATCATCGGCATGCTGTATTTCCTGGGGCAGTTGGGTGACAGCCTCGCCGCCTTCAACGTGTTCCGCTACATCACCTTCAGGACGGCCGGCGCCGTCGTGACGGCCTTGTTCTTCGTCTTCCTGTTCGGCCCCGGCATGATCGCCTCGTTGCGCTTGCGGCAGGGCGGCGGACAGCCGATCCGCGAGGACGGCCCGGCCTCGCACCTTCTCACCAAGAAGGGCACGCCGACCATGGGCGGGCTGATGATCCTTTCCGGCACCGTCATCTCGACGCTGCTGTGGTCCAATCTCGGCAACGGCTACGTCTGGGTCGTATTGTTCGTGACCGTCTCGTTCGGCGCCATCGGCTTTTACGACGACTATCTCAAGGTCAAGCGCATGTCGCACAAGGGCTTCGGCGGGCGGCAGCGCCTGCTGATCGAGGCCCTGATCGGATGCATCGCGGCCTATGCCATTTCCGTGCTTGGCGATCCGGGTATATCGACCTCGCTGATGTTCCCCTTCGTCAAGGGCGTCGCCATCAACCTCAGCTATTTCTTCATAATCTTCGGCGGCTTCGTCGTCGTGGCCGCCGGCAATTCGGTGAACCTCACCGATGGCCTCGACGGCCTTGCCATCGTGCCGGTGATGGTCGCGGCCGGTTGTTTCGGGCTCATCGCCTATCTCGTCGGCAACCAGACTTTCGCCGATTACCTGCTGGTGAACTACGTCGCCGGCACCGGCGAGCTGTCGGTGGTTTGCGGCGCCCTCATCGGGGCCGGCCTGGGCTTTCTGTGGTTCAATGCGCCGCCGGCGCAGATCTTCATGGGCGATACCGGTTCGCTTGCCCTGGGCGGTGCCCTCGGCTCCATCGCCGTCGCCACCAAGCACGAAATCGTGCTCGCCATTATCGGCGGCCTGTTCGTCCTCGAAACCGTGTCGGTCATCGTACAGGTCACATCGTTCCGGCTCACCGGCAAGCGCGTGTTCCGCATGGCGCCGATCCACCACCATTTCGAACATATGGGGTGGACCGAGAGCCAGGTGGTGATCCGCTTCTGGATCATCTCCTTCGTGCTGGCGCTCGTCGGTCTCAGCTCGCTGAAGCTGCGTTAGGGCAGGACCTCTATACCGGCAGCGCGGGCGGCGTCCGCTAGCTGGCGATCGAGGGTGGCAAGCGGAAGCTGGCGCTGGATCGCCAGTTCGAGATAGCTCGCGTCGTAAGCGGTGAGGACATGATCGTCGGAGAGTTGCAGGATCGTGGTCCATGCGTGATCTGGGGGGGCATCATCTATGTGGATCGGCATTTGGCCAAGGTTGCCGAGCATGATGTCGCGCTCTTCCTTGCTGATCCGCTTTCGGCGTATGGCAACCTGCATGGCATTCAACACTTCAAGGCGCCAAAGCGTAGGTGCGACTGCGCTGGATGACATGACCCGATGCAATACTGAGGTTGTAGCCTCCGTGGCCTCGTCCTTCATGAACCAGGCGAGACTGATCGAAGCATCGATGGCGATCAATATTTGCGGCCCTCGTTGATCAGTTCCTTGATGGTCAACCCATCAAGATTGATCTTGGGGCCATTCAATATTCGCTCGGCGGCGGCGATCGCCTCGGGCGATCCCGCCTTGGCCGGCATCGGGGCAGTGCGCACCACGCGCGCTACCACGGCGCCCTGTCTCGTGATTTCCACGGCGTCGCCCTTCTCGATATGCTCAAGCAGCGTCTTGTCGGCTTCGAAGCGATAGGTGTCGTCCATCACCGGTCTCCATGCTTCTTGCAATCTATTGCGCCATGCCGCCGCTCACAACCATCGTTCGCAAAACGCAACGGCGTCCAGAAATCAGTAACCATCGCCGCGCTAGGGTGCGTTAACTGATTTTCGCCGGGGAGGCTGCCGGTCACGGCAGCGCTGCTGATGTTCGCACGGGACAGGAAAACGCCGCTCGCCGAATGGTGGTGGACGGTCGATCGCGAGCTGCTGGTGGCGCTGGTCCTGCTGATGGTGGCCGGTATCGTCCTCAGTTTCGCGGCCAGCCCGCCGGTCGCCGAACGCCTCGGGCTCAGCCCCTGGCATTTCGTCATCCGCCATATCGGCTTTTGCGTGCCGGCGCTGGTCGCGCTCTTCGGCTGTTCCTTCCTCACCCACAGGCAGGCGCGGGTTGCCAGCCTCGTCACGCTCGTCGTCAGCCTCGTCCTGCTGTGGGCGACGCTGAAATTCGGTACGGAGGTCAAGGGCGCACGGCGCTGGATTTCGGCAGCCGGGCAATCGATCCAACCATCGGAATTCGTCAAGCCCGCCTTCGCCGTCATCGGCGCCTGGCTGTTCTCCGAGAGCATGAAGCTCAAGAACGTACCCGGCCGGATCATGGCGACCGTCATCGGTATCGGCATCGTTGCGGCGCTGCTGATGCAGCCGGACGTCGGCCAGACGGCGCTCGTCACAGCGACCTGGGCGGCGCTGCTGTTCCTTTCCGGCATTTCGTGGTGGGTGATCATGGGCCTCGGCGGCGTTGCGATCGCGGGCGGGTATGGCGCCTACATGATCTTTCCGCACGTCGCGCGCCGCATCGACACGTTCATGAATCCCGAGGACGGCAACAGCTACCAGGTCGAAAAAGCCCTGAGCTCGTTGCTCGAAGGCGGCTGGTTCGGCCGTGGACCGGGCGAATCCATGGCCAAGAAGGTCATCCCCGACGCGCATGCCGACTACGTGTTCTCGGCCGCGGCTGGAGAGTTCGGCATCCTGTTCTGCCTCGTTCTCGTCGGCCTCATCGCCTTCATCGTCGTGCGGGCATTGATGGGCGCGCAACGGCAATCGAGCCTTTTTGCGCGACTGGCAGCATCGACGCTCGCCATCCAGTTCGGCCTGCAATCGGCGATCAACCTGGCGGTGAACCTCAACCTCATTCCGCCCAAGGGCATGACGCTGCCGTTCGTTTCTTATGGCGGCACGTCGATGATCGCCATCGGCTTCGGCATGGGGCTGATGCTGGCGCTGACGCGCAAGAAGCCGGAAGAGCGCATGGCCACCGGCCTTCCCGCCTATCGCAGCGCCGGGATGGCGCCCGCCGAATGAGCACTTTCGTCCTGATGGCGGGCGGTACGGGAGGGCATCTCTTTCCGGCCATGTCGCTGGCGCAGGAATTGCGCCGGCGCGGCCACGTCATCCACCTGATGACCGATCACCGCGTCAGCAGCTATGGCGGCGATTTTCCGGCGCGGGAAGTGCACATCGTGCCTGCGGCGACGCCCTCGCTTGGCAATCCGGTGAAGTTCGTGCGGGCCGGTTTCACCATCCTGGGCGGCATCGGCACCGCCATGCGGCAATTGCGCAAGATCAGGCCGGACGCCGTCGTCGGTTTCGGCGGCTATCCGGTGTTTCCGCCGTTCATTGCGGCAAGCCTGCTTGGCATTCCCGGGCTTCTGCATGAGCAGAACACGGTGATGGGACGCGCCAACCGGGCGCTGGCTCGCTTTGCCGACCTGCTGGCGCTGAGCTTTGACGAGACGCGCTTTGCCGACCGGTTTCGCGTCGAAAAGCAGGTCACGGGCAACCCCGTTCGCGACACGGTGCGCGAGCTGGCCGGTACGCCTTATCCGCCGATCAACGACAATGAAGCCCTACGCCTGCTCGTCTTTGGCGGCAGCCAGGGCGCGCGCATCTTTGCCGACCTCGTGCCGCCCGCCATCGCGACGCTGCCGGCGGAGTTGCGCCAGCGCCTGCTGGTCGCCCAGCAGTGCCGGCCCGAGGATCTCGACCGCGTCGCCGAGGCCTATCGGCAGGCCAAGGTCAATGTCGAACTCGCCGCCTTCTTCGACGACCTGCCGGAACGGCTGGCGCGCAGCCATCTCGTCATTGCGCGGTCCGGGGCTTCGACGATCGCCGACCTGGCGGCCATCGGCCGGCCGGCGATCCTGGTGCCGTTGCCGGGGGCGCTCGATGCCGACCAGAAGAACAACGCGCTCGTGCTGGCCAATGCCGGCGGGGGCTGGATGATGGAGCAGGCCACGGTTTCGCCGCTTTCGCTTGGCAGTCGCCTGACATCGCTTCTCGGCGAGCCGCAGACGCTGATCGCCGCAGCAGCAGCGGCCGCAACGCTCGGTCGCCCGAACGCCGTCGAGGGGCTTGCCGACCTCGCCGAGCGCCTTGCCGGCAAGGTCAATTAAGGGACAATCGCCTATGAAGATGCCGCGCAATATCGGCCCCGTGCACTTTGTCGGCATCGGCGGCATCGGCATGAGCGGGATTGCCGAAATCCTGCACGACCAGGGCTATGTGGTGCAGGGTTCTGATGCTGCCGCCAGCGCCAATGTGCAACGCCTGCGCGATCTCGGCATCCGTGTGGATATCGGCCAGAGCGGCGATAATTTGCGCGATGCGCAGGTCGTGGTCGTTTCTTCGGCGATCAAGCGCGACAATCCCGAACTCGTCGCTGCCCGTGCTCGCGCGCTGCCGGTGGTGCGCCGCGCCGAAATGCTGGCCGAGATCATGCGCTTCAAGAACGCGGTCGCCATCGGCGGCACGCATGGCAAGACCACGACGACGACGCTGGTCGCGACCCTGCTCGATGCCGGCAATCTCGATCCCACGGTCATCAACGGCGGCATCATCAATGCCTATGGCACCAATGCCCGGCTCGGCGACGGCGAGTGGATGGTGGTCGAGGCCGATGAAAGCGACGGCACGTTCGTCAAGCTCCCCGCCGACGTCGCTGTGGTGACCAATATCGATCCCGAGCATCTCGATCACTACAAGGACTTCGCGGCCGTCCGGAAAGCCTTCCACAATTTCGTCGAGAACGTGCCCTTCTACGGCTTTGCCGTCATGTGCCTCGATCATCCGGAAGTGCAATCGCTGATCGGCGACGTCCGCGACCGTCGCGTCATCACCTATGGCCGCAATCCGCAGGCCGATGTGCGGCTGGTCGACCTCGAGATCGTCGACGGCATCTCGCATTTCTCGGTCGAAATCCGCGATCGCGTGCGCCAGACGCAATTGCGCATCGAAGGGCTGGAACTGCCGATGCCGGGCGAGCACAACGCCCTCAACGCCACTGCGGCCATCGCCGTTGCCGACCAGCTCAAGGTGCCGGCCGACGCCATCCGCAAGGGGCTCAAGACGTTCTCGGGCGTCAAGCGCCGCTTTACCCGCACCGGCGTTGTCAACGGCATCACCGTCATCGACGATTACGGCCACCACCCGGTGGAGATCGCTTCGGTCCTGCGCGCGGCGCGGCAATCGACGCGGCGCGACGTCATCGCCATCGTGCAGCCGCACCGCTATTCGCGCCTGCACGATCTCATCGACGATTTCTCCGCCTGCTTCAACGATGCCGATACGGTGCTGGTGGCGCCGGTCTATGCCGCCGGCGAGCAGCCGATCCCCGGCGTTTCCAACGACGATCTCGTCAACCGCATGCGGGCGCGCGGCCATCGCGATGCCCGCACGATCAGCGGGCCGGAAGGTCTTGCCCAGATCGTCGCCGAACGCGCCCTCAGCGGCGACTACGTCGTCTTCCTGGGCGCCGGCAACATCACGCAATGGGCGGCAGCCCTGCCGGAAGAACTGGCCGACCTGCTCGATGCCGAGGTGACTGCATGACCTATCCCGATCTGCTACCCGGGCTTGGCGCCTGGACGTCCGAAATCCGTGGCAAGCTCGTTCCCAACCAGATGCTGTCGGAAATCACCTGGTTCCGCGTCGGCGGGCCGGCGCAGCTGTTCTTCTCACCGGCCGACCAGGACGACTTGGCATTCTTCCTCAAGAACCTGCCGGCCGAGATCAAGGTCACCGTCATCGGCTTGGGCTCCAACCTGCTGATCCGTGACGGCGGGCTCGACGGCGTCGTCATCCGGCTTTCGGCCAAGGGGTTCGGGGGCACCGAAGTGCTCGACGGACATCGCATCAAGGTGGGCGCGGCGCTGCCGGACGTGAAGGTTGCAACCGCCGCGGCCGAAGCCGGCATCGACGGCCTGACTTTCTATCGCGGCATTCCCGGTGGCGTCGGCGGCGCGCTCTACATGAATGCCGGCTGCTACGGCACCGAAACGCGCAACCGCATGGTCGAGCTCACGGCCGTCACCCGCGAGGGCGAGATCGTCATCCTGACCAATGCCGACATGGGCTACCGCTACCGGAAGTCGAACGGACCGCGCGGTGCCGTCTTCACTTCGGCGACCTATCAGGGCTTTGCGGGCGAACCGGACGACATCCTCAAGCGCATGCGCGAAATCACCGAGACGCGCGAAAGCTCGCAGCCGACCAAGGCCCGCACTGGCGGCTCGACCTTCAAGAATCCGGAAGGCCATTCGAGCTGGAAGCTGATCGACGAGGCCGGGTGTCGCGGCCTCACCATCAATGACGCGCAGGTCTCGGAAAAGCACTGCAACTTCCTTTTGAACCTCGACAAGGCCAGCGCCCACGATATCGAAACGTTGGGCGAAACCGTGCGCAACCGCGTGCGTGCGCATTCCGGCATCGAGCTCAGGTGGGAAATCCGCCGCATGGGACATTTCCTGCCCGGTCGGGAAGTGCGCGAATTCCTCGACGGCGACGTCTTTACGGGAGCGGTCTAGGCCCATGAGCAAGCACGTCGCCGTCCTCATGGGGGGCTGGTCCAACGAGCGGCCGGTCTCGCTCAATTCCGGCCGCGAATGTGCAGCCGCCCTACGCCGGGCCGGCTATCGCGTCACTGAGGTCGACGTCGATCGCGACATCGCCCACGTACTCGAAAAGCTGAAGCCTGACGTGGCCTTCAATGCCCTGCACGGCACGTTCGGCGAAAGCGGCATGATGCAGGGCTTTTTGGAGTTGATCCAGCTGCCCTATACGCATTCCGGCGTGCTGGCCTCGGCGCTCGCGATGGACAAGCACCAGGCCAAGGTCGTGTTCAAGGCCAACGGCATTCCGGTCACCGATCACCTGATCCTCGACAGGGCCGAAGTGGCGCGCGCCCACGCCATGCCGCCGCCCTATGTGGTGAAGCCCATCGCCGACGGTTCGAGCTTCGGCGTCTTCATCGTCAAGGCCGACCAGAGCCATCCGCCGCAGGAAATCCTGCGCGAGGACTGGAACTCGGGCGAAGCGGTGATGGTCGAGCGCTACATACCCGGCCGCGAACTCACCTGCGCCGTCATGGGCGACGTCGCGCTGGGCGTCACCGAGATCGTTACGGACCTCGCCTTCTACAATTACGAGGCAAAATACGCGGAAGGCGGCTCCCGCCACATCGTTCCTGCTGAAATTCAACCGAAAATTTACGACAAAGTGCAGAAGATGGCGCTCAAGGCCCATGCCGTGCTCGGCTGCCGGGGCGTGACGCGGACTGACTTCCGCTACAACGATCGTGCAGGCGAGGATGGTGAGCTCGTCTGCCTGGAGATCAATACCCAGCCGGGCATGACCCAAACGTCGCTGGTTCCCGAACAGGCCGCCGCTGCTGGCCATTCCTTCGAGGACCTCGTCGCCTGGATGGTGGAGGACGCGAGTTGCAACAGGTAAAGCCCAGTGTGATGACCGCCCATGCGATGGTGGTCGATCCGCGCCGGCTCCCTGTCCCTATCCGCAGACCCCAGGCCCGCGCCATCGTCAGGATCGGCCATGTCTGGGTGCTGCATCGCGCCATTATCCTCCGCCTCGTCGCCGCGCTGATCGTGGCCCTGGCGGCGGTCGGCGCCTGGGAGGGCAGGGCGGTGCTGATGAGCGGCGCCGAATCCCTTTCCGGCCTCGTCGAGGGCGGTTTCACCCGCGCCGGCTTTTCCATCGGCGCCATCGAGATCACCGGCCAGACGCTGACGCAGGAACAGGCGGTCATCAAGGCGCTGGAGATCGATCCCTCCATTTCCACGCTCAACTTCGATGCCGAGGCGGCGCGCGCCCGCATCGAGGAATTGCCGGCCGTGGCCAGCGCCACGGTGCGCAAGGTCTATCCGCGCCGGCTCATCGTCTCGATCGTCGAAAAGCAGCCGGTAGCGCGCTGGCGCGTCGATGGCGTCACCTTCGTGGTCGATGCCAAGGGCGAGCAGATCGGCGAGGATGGCGGCGCTTATGGCGAACTGCCGCTGGTCATCGGCGACGGCGCCGCCAACGATGCGCTGGTGATGATCCGCAATCTCGGCCGCCACCCCGATCTGCGGCAGCACCTGGCGGCCCTGTCGCGCATCGGCGATCGTCGCTGGGACATGATCTACGATACCGGCCTCAGGGTGCAATTGCCCGAGCAGGGCGTGGCGCAGGCCCTCGACCGGCTCGATCTCTACCAGCGCGACTACGCGTTGCTCGATCGCGACGTGACGCTTGTCGATTTGCGGGTTCCGGAAATGGTGGCCGTGCGGCCGACCGAAGACGCGATGAAACAGATGGTGGCCGACGCCAAGGCCAAGGAAAAGGGCGCGCCGAAGTCGAACTTCAAGGCCGATGACGACTACCAGACGCCGGCGGAGGCCGCGGGGCACTAACATGATTACGGATTCCATGACCGCTCGGCTCAAGCCCGTGCAACCCGGCCGCACCACTCTCGTGGCGGTGCTGGACATCGGCTCCACCAAGCTTTGCTGCACGATCGCCCGGCTGGTGCCGCGCCCCGAAGGCAAGTCGCTGAAGGGCCGCAGCCACGCAGCCGAGGTCATCGGCTTCGGCTATGGCCCGTCGGCAGGCGTCAAGAGCGGCGTCGTCACCGATCTCGAGCGCGCCGAGCAGGCGATCCGTTCGGTCGTCGGCATGGCCGAACGTGCCGCCGGCGTCACCGTGCAGTCTGTCGTCGTCAACGTCACTGCCGGGCGTCTCGGCTCGGAGACGTTTTCGGCCACCGTCTCGCTCGGTGGTCAGGAAGTGGAGCGTGCCGACCTCATGCGCGTGCTGCGCGCCGTCAACGAGCGCTCGGTGCGTCCGGAGCGCTCGATCGTCCATGCGCTGCCTATCGGCTATGCGCTCGACGGGCAGAAGGGCATCCGCGATCCGCGCGGCATGGTCGGCGAAAAGCTTTCGATCGACGTCGCGGTGATCAGCGCCGAAACGCTGGCCATGCGCAATATCGAGCTGGTGCTCAACCGCTGCCACCTGCAGATCGAAGCGCTGATGGCGACGCCCTACGCGTCGGGCCTCGCTACGCTCGTTGACGACGAGGCGCAGCTGGGTGTTGCCTGCATCGACTTCGGCGGCGCCACCACCACCGTTTCCGTCTTCTCCGACGGCCATGTCGTTTACACCGACGCCATCGCCATCGGCGGCCATCACCTCACCATGGATCTGGCGCGGCAGCTCTCGGTCAGCGTCGCCGACGCCGAGCGCCTCAAATGCTTTTACGGCAGCGTGCTGCCGGGCCAGGCTGACGAACGCGACATGATCCCGATCCAGCCGGTCGGCGCCAGCCACGACGAGGCGCCGGGGCAGGTGGCCCGTTCCGTTCTCACCCGCATCCTGCGCCCGCGCATCGAGGAAATCCTCACCGCCGTGCGCGACCGCATGCAGGCGACGGGCATGATGGATATCTGCGGCCGCCGCTTCGTGCTCACGGGCGGTGCCAGCGAGATGACCGGCCTGCCGGAAGTGGCGCGGCGCGTCCTCGCCCGCAACGTCCGCAATGGCCGGCCGATGGGCATTGCCGGCCTGCCGGAAATGGCCAAGGGCGCGGCCTTCGCCACCGTCGCCGGGCTGATGATCTATCCGCAGGTCTGCGCGCAGGAGTACATGGAGCCCAAGGTGCAGCACAAGCTCACCGGCACCGACGGCTACATCGCCCGCGTCGGCCACTGGCTCAGGACGAGTTTCTGAGCGCGGGTATCATCCCCGGTTCGCCGCCTTGTCCGCATAAACCGCGAATTGCGCCTCGAACGCCCGCCGGTAGGCCGGGCGGGCTTCGGCGCGGGCAACATAGGCGGCAAGGTTCGGATATTCGTCCAGCAGGCCCGACGCCCTCAGCCTTTGCAGCACGTGCACCATCATCAGGTCGCCGGCGCTGAACGCGCCATCGAGCCATTCGGCATCGCCTAGGTAAGCCGAAAGCTGGTCCAGCCGGTCGCGGACGCGATCCTTCACGATGGGCATCCGTTCGTCGGCCCAATCCTCGTCGCTCTCCAACAGCCGGGCATTGGTGAGTTCGAGGATCGGCGGCTCCACCGTGCTGACCGCCGCAAACATCCAGGTGAGGGCGCGGGCCCGGCCATTGGCATCGTCCGGCAGCAGGCCCTTATGATGCTGGGCGAGGTGGAACACGATCGAGCCCGTCTCGAACAAAGCGAGGTCGCCTTCTTCATAGGTCGGTATCTGCCCGAAGGGTTGCAGGGCCAGATGGGCGGGTTCCTTCAGCGCCTTGAAGGAAACCAGGCGCACATCGTAGGGCTGGCCCACTTCCTCAAGAGCCCAGCGCACGCGCGTATCGCGGGCCAGTCCCTTGCCGCGGTCGGGCGAGCTCTCAAAGGCGGTGATGGTCGGGATCATGGCTAGGCTCCAGATGCTTTTCTCGTTGTCCTATGCAGACGACGATCCATCATCCTGCTTCTCGACATACCGCCGGAGTTTTTCAGCGATCTACGCCGAAGTTTTGGCAAGCAGCCCTAGCCTTGCAGCTTCACGAGCGCGTTGGCGGCTGCGTGGGCACGCTGCCGGGCTTCGGTGGGCGAGGGGGCTTTGGCGAGCCCGAGCAGCAGGCCGATCATCAAGTCGCTCCAGAGCAGAACCAGGAATAGCCGCGCCAATTCTGCGGGATCGCCGGTGACGAGGCCGCGGGCCTGGGCCGTTTCGAACAAAGTTTCCAGCGCTTTGCGTGCCGCTACTCGGCCGATGGAATCCAGCGCCTGAGCGATTTCCGGCGCGCGTTCGGCTTCCGCGATTGCGAGCCGGAAGACGCCGACGACGACCGGGTCGGTGACCTCGATCAGGACGTGCTCTCCCAGCGTCGCCAGGGCCTCGATGAGGCTGGCGCGATCCTGCGGCTCGGGTAGGTCGTCCGGTGGACGCATTCGGCCGGCGCGCTCGGTGATGCAGGCGACCAGCATGTCGTGCTTGTTGCCGACCAGGGCATAGAGCTCGCGCTTGGAAACCTTCGCGCGCGTCGCGATTTCCAGCATGCTCGTCTGCTCGTATCCGCGTGCGCCGAAGGTTGCAAAGGCGGCATCGATGATGCGTGTCCGCGTGAGATTTTCCCCCGCCATAGTCATCTCCTTGACTTTGGTACCAATGGGTACCATTCTCATGGCGTCATTGCCAGCCCCATAGGAGGGTACTCATGGCTCCATCGTCCATCTTCGGAATTCAAATCGTGCTCGGCTATGTGCCGTGGCTCCTGGTCCTCGTCGCCTATGGGTGGCCAAAGTTCAGGTCCATGGACCCGATGCAGGCGCATCGCGCCATCGCGACACTCAACAGCTTCCGCTTCTTCGGGCTGGTCTTCCTGCTTCCCGGCGTCGTGGGCACCGGCCTGCCGGCTGGATTTGCGGCGTCGGCCGCCTATGGCGATTTCGCCACCGGCATCCTCGCCATGCTGGCGCTGCTGACCGTACGCGTGCGGCCACTATTCTGGGTCTTCGTCGTCGCTTTCAACGTCGTCGGCGCTGCCGACCTCATCGTCAACTACTATCACGGCGCCCAGTTCGGGCTGCCGGAGCAGGCCGGCGAACTCGGCGCGGCCTATTGGGTCCCGGTGCTCTACGTGCCGGTGCTGATGATTTCGCATGTCGTCGCCTTCTATCTTCTGGCGCGGCAGCGCAAGCCCGCGCACGCGCTCGCCGTCTCCTGAAACGATCTTTTGTGGGTATGTGCCGCCGGGCCACCAACGCGCCGTCATCCGTGCTAAGGGGAGGCCTTCGGAGAGACGACTCGCAGGGCTGATGACTATCACCGTCGACATGGGAACGGCCTCCGGCGGCAAGCCCGCCGGCCTCGATCTCGAGGAACTCCTGGCGACGCGCCTCTTGGTGCAGGGCAATTCCGGCTCCGGCAAATCGCACCTGCTCAGGCGCCTGCTCGAACAGAGCGCGGCGCTCGTGCAGCAGATCGTGATCGATCCGGAGGGCGATTTCGTCACCCTCGCAGAGCGCTTCGGCCATCTCGCCATCGACGCCGCCCGGCCCGAGGCCGAGCTGACCCGCATTGCTGGCCGCGTCCGGCAGCATCGGGTCTCGGCCGTGCTCAATCTCGAAGGGCTCGATGTCGAGCAGCAGATGCGCGCCGCTGCGGCCTTCCTCGGCGGCCTGTTCGAGGCCGATCGCGACTATTGGTATCCGGTGCTGGTCGTCGTCGACGAAGCCCAGCTTTTTGCGCCTGCCGTTGCCGGTGAGGTATCGGACGAAGCGCGCAAGCTCTCGCTCGGCGCCATGACCAATCTCATGTGCCGCGGACGCAAGCGCGGGCTGGCCGGCGTCATCGCGACGCAGCGACTGGCCAAGCTCGCCAAGAATGTTGCGGCCGAAGCTTCGAACTTCCTCATGGGGCGCACCTTCCTCGATATCGACATGGCGCGCGCCGCCGACCTGCTGGGCATGGACCGGCGCCAGGCCGAAATGTTCCGCGATCTCGAACGTGGCGCTTTCGTTTCGCTGGGGCCGGCTTTGTCGCGCCGCCCGGTGCCCGTCGTCATCGGCGCCGTCGAAACCAGCGCGCGTTCGACCAATCCACGGCTCGAACCGCTGCCGGAAGCGCCCGAGGACGTCGAATCGCTGATCTTCACTGCGACGCCCGAGGAACTGGCGCGGCCCGTTCGCCGTCCGCCCAAGCCGGTGGTGACGCCGACCACCGATATCCTCGCGCAATTGAGCCGTGTACGCGAGGCCGAGGTGGAAGCGGCCGCTATCGAGGCCCCGGAGATCGACGAGGCCGAGCGCGATGCGCTGCTCGATGCCGTCATGCGCGAAGTGCTCGACGATCCCGAAAGCGGCTTCCGCTCAGTTGCCGTTCTCTATCAGGATTTCCTCGTTCGCTGCCGTATCCACCGCGTTCCCGGCGAGCCACTGGTCCTGCCGGCCTTCCGCCGGCGCCTCGCTATCGGACGCGCAAATGTCGCGGCCGACGTTGCGGCAGGGGAGGATTGGCAGCGTGTGCTCGAATTGTCCGAGCGCCTGCCGGAGGATGTGCAGAGCGTCTTCCTCGCCATCGCGCAGGCGGCGGTCACCGGCGGCGAATGCCCACCCGACGCGACGCTGGCGCGCATTTACGGCACGCACTCGGTCAGCCGGGCGCGGCGGCTCCTCACCTATTTCGAAGAGCAGAACCTCGTCGTCATCCGCACCGATTTCCATGGCCGCCGGATCATCGCTTTTCCTGATCTCGGGCTCGAAACCGCGCCGGGCGACCCTAATGCCGGCGCCGTACCGGTGGGCTAGCCACGCACAAAAAGGTGCCTGACCGAGGAAAAAGTGCCGTCTTGCGGCATTTCACAGTCACTCATACTGACTCGCTTACCTTTCGTAACCGAGGCAAAAGAAATGACTGACAAGCCCCGTATCGGCATCATCATCAGCACCACCCGCGCCACGCGCTTCGCCGACAAGCCGACCGAGTGGTTCCTCGACATCGCGCGCCAGCGCAGCGACATCGAGTTCGAGATCGTCGACCTGCGCGATTATCCGATGCCCTTTTTCGAAGAACCGGCTTCGCCCGCTTATGCGCCCGTGCAGAATGACGTGGCGCGGCGCTGGCAGGAAAAGATCGATAGCCTCGATGGCTATGTCTTCGTCGTCGCCGAGTACAATCACTCCATCTCGGGCGTGCTCAAGAACGCGCTCGATTTCGCCTACCGGGAATTCAACCGCAAGCCGGCGACCTTCATCGGTTATGGCGGGGCGGGTGCTGCCCGCGCCATCGAGCATCTGCGCGGCATTCTCGGCGAATTGCAGGTGGCTGACCTCAAATACGTCGTTTCGATCGGCATGCTCGAATACATCGGCATTGCCCGCGAGGGTAAGAGCTTTGCCGACTTCCCCTATCTCGCCGAAAGCACCAAGCCGGTGCTCGACGATCTTGTCTGGTGGACCAACGCGCTCCGCGAGGCGCGCGAGGAGTTGCGCGAGGCCGCCTGAGCGTAGCCTATTGAAGAATAGACGGGACCTTTCGCTGCTTGCCACGTTCTCCGTCGTATTCGCCAACGGAGAACCCGATGTACCAATTGATGATCATCACCGGCAGCACGCGCGAGGGGCGGAAGGGCCCGGTCTTCGCCCCCTGGATCAGCGGCATTGCCCGCAACGATCCGGACTGGCAGGTCAAACAAGTCGATCTCGCCGAGATCAACCTGCCGCTGTTCGACGAGCCGGAGCATCCGCGGCTCCAGCATTACCATCACGAACACACCAAGCGCTGGAGCGAGATCGTCAAGGCGGCCGACGCCTATGTCCTCATCACGCCAGAATACAATTTCAGCGCGCCGCCCTCGGTCATCAACGCTTTCGACTACGTGCTGCACGAATGGGGCTACAAGCCCATCGGCTTCGTTTCCTATGGCGGGGTGTCGGGCGGCACGCGCTCGGTGCAGATGATCAAGCAACTCGTCACCACGTTGCGCATGGTGCCGATCTTCGAGGCGGTCAGCGTGCCCTTCTTTGCGAACCTCATCAAGGACGGCAAGCTCGAGCCCAACCAGATCATGGAAGATGCTGCCCGCGCCATGCTCGCTGAGCTCAAGAAATGGACCGGCCCGCTCAAGACCATGCGCGAAGGGTAGGCGGACTTATCGAGCGCGACTCCGACGCACATCCATATATTCGCGCCAGATCAGCCACATCACCACGACATCGAAAACGCTCAGGGCGATCAGTCCCCATGAGTGGGTGAACGAGTACCGGTAGAGCTGGTAGACAACGAAGGCCGCGAGCACTGCGATCGATGCCGGATAGGCCCAGAGCCATCCCTTCAGCAGCGCCGCGACCAGCGCCAGCTTCACCACGCCATGCAGGAAGAGGTAGAGCGCGTAGTAGCCGGTCGTTGCCGGCGATAGCGTCTCGGCCCAGGCGAGCAGGTGCGTAGCAACGAAGTCCCGCGGATCCTGCGCCAGCTCGTGTTGAGTGAGGTTTGTGATCGTTGCCGTGAATACGCTTGCCGGAATGACGAAGAGCGCGATCCCGCCAATGCATTCGAGCACCGCATTGGCCGCCTTGAGGCCGATGCCGATCTGGAAGGCGCGATGGGTAAGGCTTTCGTCCGGAGGCATTGCGAGGTTGGCCATGGGCATTTGGCGGGAGTTTCAGAGGACAGCACGAATGGCTGGCGGCGGAAAGGGGCAGGAACGCCCCGGCGAGAAGACCGCAGGCCCCTCCCGCCCTTGGTTAACTGTTCCTTATTGGCCACAGCAGCCTTCGCATTTTGCGCAAAGGTTAACGGAAATGACCGAATTGTTAGGAAGTGGTTAACGAATTGGCGCGTAAATCTGGGGTAATTCGCCACCATGGGGCCAAGCATGCCAATCAACCTCACAATCCCGGATATTCAGGAACTTAAGCCCCGCATCACGGTGTTCGGCTGCGGTGGCGCCGGCGGCAACGCCGTTAACAATATGATTAACTCAGGGCTCGATGGCGTCGACTTCGTCGTTGCCAATACCGACGCCCAGGCGTTGGCGCTTTCGAAGGCGAGCCGCATCATCCAACTGGGTGTCGGCGTCACCGAAGGTCTCGGCGCCGGCTCGCATCCGGAAGTCGGCCGTGCTGCCGCCGAAGAGAGCTACGACGAGATCAACGATCACCTTTCCGGCTCGCACATGGTGTTCATCACCGCCGGCATGGGCGGCGGCACCGGCACCGGCGCAGCGCCGGTCGTGGCGCGGGCCGCTCGCGAGCAGGGCATCCTCACTGTCGGCGTCGTCACCAAGCCGTTCCAGTTCGAGGGCAATCGTCGCGCCAAGCTGGCCGAGGACGGTATCGATGAACTGCATCGCCATGTCGATACGCTGATCGTCATCCCGAACCAGAACCTCTTCCGCGTCGCCAACGAGAAGACCACCTTCGCCGATGCCTTCGCCATGGCGGACCAGGTGCTGTTCTCGGGCGTCGCCTGCATCACCGACCTGATGGTCAAGGAAGGCCTCATCAACCTCGACTTCGCCGACGTGCGCGCCGTCATGCGCGGCATGGGCAAGGCGATGATGGGGACGGGCGAGGCTTCCGGCGAAGATCGCGCCCGCCATGCTGCCGAGGCGGCGATCGCCAACCCGTTGCTCGACGATGTTTCGATGCACGGCGCCCGCGGCCTGCTGATCTCGATCACCGGCGGTCCGGACCTCACCCTTTACGAAGTCGACGAAGCGGCGAGCCGCATCCGCGAGGAAGTCGATTCGGATGCCAACATCATCCTCGGCGCCACCTACGATTCGGGCCTGGAAGGTACGATCCGCGTTTCGGTCGTCGCCACCGGCACCGATGCCACCATGGTCCAGGCCATGGAGCCGGTGAAGCCGAACGCCGCCCGCGCCATCTCGGTCAAGCGTCCGCACGTGCCGCAGGAAGCCGCTCCGGCCCGCCCGCAGGCCGTTGCTGCTGCCGCTGTCGAGGAAGATCCGTTCGAGCACGCTGTTGCCGAAGCCATCGTCACGCAGGAGCCGACCTACGCCGAGGCCGACGAGGATGACGGCATCATGGTCGAGCCCTATATCCCGACCGCGGCCCGCCACGAGCAGCTTGTCGACGAGCCGACGCACGTCGAAGAAACGCCGGTTCCGAGCGTCTACGTGCCGACGAATGCCGCCCGGCCGGAAGGCCAGCGCCGCATGCCGCGTACCGAGGAGCTTCCGGCTGTTGCACGAAAGGCACTTGAGGGCCAAGAACGACACGAGCCCGAAGCCAACCCGGCCCGTGCTCTGTTCAAGCGGCTGGCCTCCAATGTCGGTCTCACCCAGCGCCCGCGGGCTGAAGCCGAGCCGGAAATTCCGGTTTCCGAGCCGCTGGATGATGCGGCGGCCCGCAGCGCCATAGAGGCCGGTGGGTCAAGGGTTTCGGGGCATCAGCCCGGTGCTCGCGGCCGCTCCGATGCCTACGGAAGGCAGGCTCCGCAGCGCGAAGCCAAGGAGCATCTCGAGATCCCGGCCTTCCTTCGGAAGCATGGTTAACCGGCTGTAAAGACCGGTGCACAACGTCCCCCGGTGCGGCTTCCGCGCCGGGGTTTTTACGAGTAAGACAGCGAAGCAGATCCTCCGCTGAGGTTTGGAGTTCTATAGTATGCAGAAGCTTTCGGCGCGTCAGCGGACCCTTGCGGGTAAGCTCGAATTCAGTGGCTATGGTGTCCACAGCGCCCTTCCGGTTACTCTCACCATCGAACCAGCCGCAGCGGATAGTGGTTTCCTGATAGCCCGGCAACTCGACAACGGCACGCTTGCCGGCCCGGTGCAGGTGCATTTTTCGCGCGTGACGCGCACGACCCTGTGCACGACGCTCGACCTTGGCGACAGCGTCAGCGTGGCGACGATTGAACACGTGATCTCCGCGCTTTCCGGCCTTGGGGTCGATAATGCGCGCATCACGCTCACCGGCGCTGAGTGCCCGATTCTCGATGGTAGCGCGGCGCCCTTTGCCGAAGCGATCATCAAGGTGGGCCTCGCAGTGCAGCCGGCGATCCGCCGCTACATCAAGATCATGCGCGCCGTCACCGTGCGCAACAACGATGCGTTCGCAGCGCTCGAGCCCTATAACGGGCGCGCGCTCGATCTCGAGATCGATTTCGACAGCAAGGTGATCGGCCGCCAGCGCATGATCTTCGACTGGACGCCGCGGCGCTATTTCGAGGACGTCGCGCGGGCCCGTACCTTCGGTTTCGTGCGCGATGCCAAGATCCTGCGCCAGGCCGGCTATGCGCTCGGCTCCAGCCTCGACAATTCCATCACCGTGCACGAGGATCGTATCCTCAATCCGGGCGGCCTGCGCTACGAAGACGAATTCGTACGCCACAAGCTGCTCGATGCGGTGGGCGACCTGGCGCTCGGCGGATTGCCGATCTACGGGCGCTTCCGCTCGTACAAGGGTGGCCACGGTCTCAATGCGCTGGTGCTTTCCTCGCTCTTTGCCAGCGAAGCCAACTATGAGATAGTGTCTGCCGAGGATCTTCCCCTGGCCTTCGATGCGCTCGATGACATCCCGGAAGGCCTGGAGGTCAAATCCTATCTCCGTACTGTGGGCTGACCGGGGAACCCCACGGAATTCGCCACAGTTTTGAACGATTTGCTCAATAGGCCGCTGCTTCGGCGCGGCACGAAAAGGGACAGGGACGGCTCGTGAGATTCAACGCTATTGCGCGATATGCCAATCCGGCAAGCAAGGTTGCGGCCATTGCCCTCGTTGCGGCGACGCTCTCTGCCTGCAATCTGTTCGGCGCCCCCAAGATCCATGAAGAGGCGATCATTCCGCCCGAGACGCTCTATGCGAGCGCGCTCAACGACATGGACAAGCAGAACTACAACACCGCCATCGGCGCGCTCGAAAAGCTCGACCGCCAGCATCCCTATTCGGAATATGCCGAAAAGTCGAAGCTGATGCAGGTCTATGCCAATTACCGCATCGGCAAGTTCACCGAGGCGATCGGTGCCGCCGACCAGTACATGGCGCTCTATCCGTCCTCCAAGGAAATCCCGTACGTGCTCTGGCTCAAGGGCACGGCCTATTACGCGCAGATCAAGGATATCACGCGCGACCAGCAGATTTCGCAGGACGCGATCGAGACCTATCAGCTGCTGATCAACAACTATCCGAAGTCCGATTACGCCAAGGACGCCCGCGACAAGCTCGTGGTCGCCGTGGACCAGCTCGCCGGCAAGGAAATGTCGGTCGGCCGCTATTATCTCGGCAACGGCCAGTATCTCGCCGGCATCAACCGCTTCCGCGTCGTCGTCGAGAAGTACCAGACCTCGACCCATATCGAGGAAGCCCTGTTCCGCCTGACGGAAGGCTACCTGGCGCTCGGCCTCATCGGTGAAGCGCAGACGGCTGCCGCCGTGCTCGGCCACAACTATCCGTCGAGCTCGTGGTACAAGGAAGCGTTCGCGCTCTTGTCCAAGCAGGGTCTGTCGCCGCAGGTCGTCGCCGGCAATTGGATTGCCGACGTCCAGCCGAAGCAGGGCTGATCGCCTGCACCATAAGGCGAGCGGAGACGCTTTTTCGATTCGCTCTTTGCGGCTAGTCTGACGGCATGCTCAGCGCGCTATCCGTTCGCAACATCGTTCTCATCGACCAGCTCGATTTCGGGCTTGACGCCGGCCTCACCGTGCTTACGGGCGAGACCGGCGCCGGCAAGTCCATCCTGCTCGATGCGCTGACGTTGGCCCTGGGTGGGCGCGGCGATGCCTCGCTCGTGCGCAAGGGCGCCGAGAGCGGGCAGGTCGTCGCCGTGCTGCAATTGCCGGCCGATCACCCGGCCCGCGCCATCCTGCGCGAAAACGCCATCGAGGACGACGACGAGACGATCTTGAGACGCGTGCAGTTCGCCGACGGGCGCACGCGCGCCTTCGTCAACGACCAGCCGGTTTCGGCGGCGCTGCTGCAGAAGATCGGCGCGCTCGTCGTCGAAATCCACGGCCAGCACGACGATCGTGCCCTCGTCGACGTCGCGACGCACCGCGCTCTGCTCGATGCGTTCGGCGGCAATGACGATGCGGCGGGCGTGACGCGCACGGCATACGAGGCACTGGCCGAGGCGCAGGCGGCGGTGGCCGACCAGCGTGCCGCGGTGGCCGAGGCGGCGGCTCGCGAGGACTATGCCCGTCACGTGGTCGAGGAGCTGAAGGAACTCGCTCCGGAAGCCGGGGAGGAGGCGGCGCTGGCCGAGCGCCGGGCGCGGCTGATGCAGCTCGAGCGCGCTGCCGAAGAGGTCAACGAATCCGATGAAATCCTCAATGGACCGAACGCGGCGGGACCGGTTCTGGCCGGCCTGATGCGGCGGCTGATGCGCAAGGCCGATGCCGGCAACACGCTGTTCCAGCCGCTGGTCGATGCGCTCGATGCTTCGCTGGTTTCGCTCGATCGCACCTCGGAAGCGCTGGAAACGCTGAAGCGCGAGATGGCCTTCGATCCGCAGGAACTGGAAAAGGTCGAGGAGCGCCTGTTCGCCCTGCGCGCCGCTGCCCGCAAGCACGGCGTTTCTGCCGACGAACTGGCCGATGTGCTGGCGAAATATCGATCCGACCTCGAAATGCTGGAAAGCGGCGAGGCGATGCTCGGCAAGCTGGAGGCCGCCGCCGTCGAAGCGCGCAAGGCCTACGATGCCGCTGCAACCAAGCTGAGTGCTCTCCGCGTCGAAACCGCCAAGGCGCTGAGCAATGCCGTCGAGGCGGAACTGCCGGAGCTCAAGCTCGGCAATGCCCGTTTCATCGTCGATCACCAGGTGGATGGCGAGCGGATCGCAGCCAGCGGCTACGACCAGATCGCCTTCCACGTGCAAACCAATCCCGGCACGGCAGCCGGCCCGCTGCTGAAGGTCGCTTCGGGCGGCGAACTTTCGCGCTTCCTGCTGGCGCTGAAGGTGGCACTGGCGGATCGCGGTTCGGCGCCCGTCCTCATCTTCGACGAGATCGACACCGGTGTCGGTGGCGCCGTGGCCGACGCCATCGGGCGGCGGCTGTCGCGACTGGCCGGCAAGGTGCAGGTCATCGCTGTAACGCACGCGCCGCAGGTGGCGGCACGGGCGCAGAGCCATCTGCTCATCGAAAAACAGGCGGTGGAGGAGGGGGCGTTCGTGCGCACGCATGTTCGGCCGCTCGATGGCGATACGCGTCGCGAGGAAGTGGCGCGCATGCTGGCCGGCGCCAAGATCACGGAGGAGGCGCGCGCCGCTGCCTCACGGCTCATTTCGGAGGTCTCGTGACCGATACGTCCATGGAAATCGAGAATCTGAGCGAGGCTGAGGCGAAGGACGAGCTCGACCGGCTGCACGAAGCACTGGCGTCGGCGGATATCGCCTATCACCAGAACGATAATCCCGAGATCACCGACGCCGAATACGACGCCATGAAGCGCCAGTACCAGGCGATCGAAATGGCGTTCCCGCAATTGCGGCGCCCGGATTCGCTGACGGGCAAGGTCGGCGCGCCGCCGGCTGAAGGTTTCGCCAAGATCAGGCACGAAGTGCCGATGCTGAGCCTGGCCAAGGCCTATACCGACCAGGATGTGGTGGATTTCATCCAGCGTGGTCAGCGCTTCTTCGAGCGCGACAAGGGGCTGGAGCTGAACTTCACCGCCGAGCCCAAGATCGACGGGCTTTCCGCCTCGCTGCGCTACGAGAAGGGCGTCTTCGTCAAGGGCGCGACGCGCGGCGACGGCTATGTCGGCGAAGACATCACCGAAAACCTCAAGACCATCGGCGACATCCCGCACAAGCTCAAGGGCGAGGGCTGGCCGGAAGTGATTGAAATCCGCGGCGAGGTCTACATGACCTATGCCGAGTTTCAGGCGCTGAAGGCGCGTTCGGCGGCGGTCGGCGGGCAGGATTACGTCAATCCGCGCAACACCGCGGCGGGCTCGCTCCGGCAGAAGGACCCGTCGATCACGGCCAGCCGCAACCTCAAGTTCTTCGCCTATGCCTGGGGCTTTTCCACCGAGGACCCGGCGCCAACACAATTCGAAGCGGTGCAGAAGTTCGGCGAATGGGGTTTTGCCATCAGCCCGCTGATGGTGCGCGCCAAGTCCGTCGACGAGCTGATCGCGCAGTACAAGCTGATCGAAGCGCAGCGCTCCAGCCTCGGCTACGACATCGACGGTGTCGTCTACAAGGTCGACAGGCTCGACCTGCAGCGGCGCTGGGGGTTCGTCACCGGCGAGCCGCGCTGGGCCATCGCCCACAAGTTTCCGGCCGAGCAGGCGACCACGGTCGTACGCGACATCGAAATCCAGGTCGGCCGCACCGGCACGCTGGCGCCCGTCGCCCGGCTCGACCCGGTCAGTGTCGGCGGCGTCACCGTGGTGAACGTGACCCTGCACAACGAGGATTACATCGCCGGCAGGGACAGCAACGGCCAGCCGATCCGCGACGGCAAGGATATCCGCATCGGCGATACCGTCGTCATCCAGCGGGCGGGTGACGTGATTCCGCAGATCGTCGATGTCGTCATAGAAAAGCGGCCGGCCGAAGTGCAACCCTATGAGATGCCGCATACCTGCCCGGTTTGCGGTTCGCCGGCCGTGCGCGAGATCAACGAGAAGACGGGCAAGGAAGATTCCCGCCGCCGCTGCACGGGCGAACTGATCTGCCCGGCGCAGCAGGTGGAAAAGCTCCGGCATTTCGTGTCGCGCGGGGCCATGGATATCGAAGGCCTCGGCGCCGAAAACATCGATCTCTTCTTCAATTCCGGGCTGGTTAAAACCGCCGCCGACATCTTCACGCTCAAGGACCGCCGGCCGGACGTGCAGCGCGTGCTGGCCGAGCGGCGCGAGGAGCAGGCGCGGGCGCGCGAAGCGGCCTCCGGCAAGGTGCGCAAGAACGTCCGCAGCGTCGAGGATCGCAATTACGAGGGGCTGGACAAGCTGTTCGCGGCCATCGATGCGCGGCGCGAACCGGACCTCGACCGCTTCATCTTCGCGCTCGGCATCCGCCATATCGGCAGCACCACGGCCGCTGTTTTGGCGAAGAGCTTTTCGACCATCGAAGAGGTGATCCGCATCGGCAAGGAGACGGCGGCGCATGCCGACGATCCGCATTCGGTGTTTCCGTCCATCGACGGCATCGGCGATACTGTGATTGAGGCGCTGATCGATTTCTTCGGCAACAGCCGCAACGACGACGTGCTTGATGCGCTGTTGAGGGAGGTGAAACCCCAGCCCTACGTCGTCACCATCTCTGCCGACAGCAAGGTGGCCGGCAAGACCGTGGTGTTCACTGGGAGCCTGGAACAGATGACGCGCGGCGAGGCCAAGGCCATGGCCGAGCGCCACGGCGCCAAAGTCGCAGGCTCGGTGTCGTCCGCTACCGATATCGTCGTGGCAGGCCCGGGGGCGGGCTCGAAACTCAAAAAAGCCGAAGAGCTGGGTATCATGGTCGTCGACGAGAACGGCTGGTTCGAGCTGGTCGGCCGGTAAGGAGACTTAACCGATGCGCATTCTGCCCGCCTTGTTCGTCGCTGCGACGATGTTGCTGCCCGGCGCGGCCACGGCTGCAACCTATTCGAGCCCGGAAGCGCTGCTGCAATCGATCTACGCCTCGTATGATACCGGCGAGTTTCCGGAGGACAATGAGGAGATCTATTCGCACAAGCTCAAGGGCCTGTTCGAACTGGATCGCGAGCGGACGCCCGAGGGCGAGATCGGCGCGCTCGATTTCGACCCCTTCGTCAACGGGCAGGATTACGAGTTGACGAACGTGCAGATCGGCACGCCGGAAGTTTCCGGACAGACGGCGCATGCCACGGTGACGTTCGACAATTTCGGCGACAGCAATACGCTCGTCATCGACATGGTCGAGGAAAGCGACGGCTGGAAGGTAGACGACGTCGCTTCGGTCGCCGGCGAGTTCCAGTGGAAGCTCTCCGAAATCCTCGGCGGCGATCCGGTGGACGGCACCGATCCGGCGGTTTCGAACTAAAGATTACCCCTCACGCGCCTCGCTTTGCTCGGCACCTAGCCATTCGAGCGTAGCTCTTATGGCCTTCTTGCCTCAAATCGCTCCACTGGAGCGATTTGTCCGGTCTTCGACCGAGCGGCTGCGAAGTCCCGCAAGGGGAGAGGGGACGAGGTGGCACGATCTCGCCACGGCCATCCTTCTCCCCTTGCGGGAGAAGGTGGCGGCGCAGCCGACGGATGAGGGGTATTAAATCCCCGCTGTCGCCTGCTTCAGCCAGGCCTTGTCCTCGCCGGAAAGGCTGGGGCCGATCTCCTTGAAGACGCGCGCATGGTAGGCATTCAGCCACTCGCGCTCGGCTGGAGTAAGCAGGGAAAGCTCGATCAGGCGCGTATCGATGGGCGCCAGCGTCAGCGTTTCGAATTCCAGGTATTTGCCGCCGCCGACCGAGCTTTCGACGACCATGACGAGGTTTTCGATACGGATGCCGAAGCCGCCTTCCTGGTAATAGCCCGGCTCATTGGAAACGATCATGCCGGCCTCGAACGGCTGGCTGTAGCGCGGCGAGATGCCGATCGGCCCTTCGTGGACGCCGAGGAAGGCGCCGACGCCGTGGCCCGTGCCGTGATTGTAGGTGACGCCGTCGGCCCACAGGAACTGGCGGGCGAGGATATCGATCTGCGCGCCCGACGTGCCCTTGGGGAAGCGCGCCATGGAGATGGCGATCATGCCCTTGAGGACGCGGGTGTAGCGGTCTTTCTGCTCCTTCGTCGCCTCGCCGGTATAGAGCGTGCGCGTGATGTCGGTCGTGCCCGACAGATATTGCGCGCCGCTGTCGACCAGCATCAGTTCGCCGGGCTTGAGCGTGCGATCGGTCTTTTCCGTTACGCGATAATGGACGATGGCGCCGTTGGGGCCGGCGCCGGCAATGGTGTCGAAGCTGGCATCGACGCAGCTGGGATCGGCGCGCCGGAAGGCTTCGAGCGCGGTGACGATGCCGATCTCGGTCAGCTTGCCCTTGGGCGCTTCACGATCGAACCAGGCGAGGAAATGCGCAAGAGCGATGCCGTCGAGCTTGTGCGCCTCGCGCATGCCGCCGATCTCGGCCTCGTTCTTGATCGACTTCGGCAGCAGGACCGGATCGCGCTTTTCGATGATGATCGGCTCGCCGCCGGCTTCGATGGCCGAAACAACGGCGACGGGGCAGGTGGCGGGATCGAGCCAGACGCGCTTGTCGGCGGCACCGAGCTGGCGCAAGGCGGCTGCAAAGGTCTTGCTGTCGGCGAGCTTGGCGATGCCGCTGAGATTTTTGCGCAGTTCGGGCGTAATGCGGCTGCGTTCGAGGAACAGGGTCGGCTGGCCGGATTTCGGCACGATGGCGAAGCCGAGCACGAAGGGCGTGTTGGGCACGTCGCGCCCGCGCATGTTGAAGAGCCAGCAGATCGATTCCGGCAGCGTCAGCACGGTGGCGTCGGCCGCTTCGGCGGCGAGCAGTTTCCTGATCTCGCTGAGCTTTTCGTTTGCGGTCTTGCCGGCGCGGTTATGACCGAGGAATTCGATCTGCGTCGCCGGCGCGGCAGGGCGATCGGGCCAGATGCGGTCGACGAGGTTTTCGCTCTCGACCAGTTCGGCCTTGCCCTTAAGCTTCTTTGAAAGATCGTCGATTTCGCCGGGCGTGTGCAGCCAGGGATCGAAGCCGATGCGGGCGCCCTTCGGCACAAAATCCGGAACATGGGTGGCGATCGCCGAGGGCAGGGCCTCGATCACCGTAACCTTTTTTACGTCGGTCTGGGCCGGCGCCTGCAGGGTGTAGCGGCTGTCGACGAAGAGTGCGGCCTTGCGCTTGCCGATCAACGCCATGCCGGCCGAGCCGGTAAAGCCGGTGAGGTAGGCCAGCCGCGCTTCGCCGGGCGGCACCGACTCGCCGCGATGCGCATCGGCGCGCGGCACCAGGAAGCCGTCGAGCCCGGCTTTCTCCATTTCCGCCCGCAAAGCCGCAAGGCGCGGGGCGACGGCGCGGGAATCCGAGCGCTCGGAAAAGCTCTGGAAGACGGTGGGCAGAAAGTCCCTGGCGGTCATTGCGGCTGGTCCTTAACGATGGTCTGCATTTCTATCATAGCTGGGTTTCACAATGCGCCCTAACTGGATGGCGCGCATGCGTTTATCTAAGCGTCAACAAAGCCGGGTATAGCTCCGGTGTTTTCTGCAGGAAGGTGCGACGATGAGCGAGAATAAGAAGGGTTTTGAAAAGACGTTGAGCTCGATCGTCGAGGCACGCGGCCGCGAGGCCGGGCGGCAGGTTGGTTACCGGATGCAGCATCAGCTCATCGGGTCGTTCACCAAGCGCCCATAAGCGATTTATCCTGGTGGTCGCGTTTTCGAACCGAAAAAGTGGCATCCACTTTTTCTGAAAACGCTCCAACGACGATCTCTCCAAAGTCGGGTCCCATGCAACCCGGCAAAGCCGATCCCCGGACGCCCGTTCCGGGGATTTTGCTTTTTTAGAGCTTCTCCAGAACCAGCGTCATCCATTCCTTGCGCTGCAGCTTGTGGCGCGCGGCCATGCCGGCGCGCGTATAGGCGTTGATGACGCGCTGCGCCTGGCTGGCCAGCAGGCCCGACAGGATGATCGTGCTGCCGCGGCGGGTGATGCCGCCCATGCCCGGCGCGAGATCGACCAGCGGGCCGGCGAGGATGTTGGCCAGGACCAGGTCGAACGGCGCGTTGGTCGCGATCAGGCGGTGATCGAGGCCGGTGGCCGTGACGGCGGTGACGAGGTTGCCGACGCCGTTGTCGCGGGCGTTGGCGATGGTCGTCGACACCGAAACCGGATCGATATCGCTAGCGAGAATCGGCAGCCGCGTGCGCTTGGCGGCGGCGATGGCGAGAATGCCGGTGCCGGTGCCGACATCGAGGATGTTGCGCGGCCGCTGGCGCTTCAGCGTGCGATCCAGCGCTTCCAGGCACCCGGTCGTCGTTTCGTGATGGCCCGTGCCGAAGGCCTGGGCGGCATCGATGCGGATGCCGGTGAAGCCGGGCGGCACGGGAGCGGTCTCGTGGCTGCCGTAGATGTAGAAACCGCCGGCGGAAACCGGCTGCAGTCCTTCCAGCGATTTGGCGACCCAGTTCACCTCCGGATCGATGGTCTCGACGCGAAAATCGACGGCGCCACCGAGGGTTCGCTCGGCCAGTTCGGAAAATGATTCAAGGTCGGGCGCATCCTCGCAGGTCGCTTCGAACACCCATTCGCCGGTTTCCTCGTCCTCATGGGCGGAGGCGGTCAGCGCCAGGTCGTCGCGCTCCATGACGGCGTCGACCAGGGCATAGGCCTGGTCCTTAGTGAGCGGCACGGAGAGTTGGGCAAGCGACATGGACGACTTCCGGTGAATGGTTCGAGGTCGTCTTAAGACGTTAGCGCCGAAATTTCCATGCCGCGATTGTTTTGGCCCGACGGCATTTGCATCGCGCCGGCCGAGACCCTATATTGCAGATGCCGGCAACGGCTATGGCGATAAATGGCTATCGTAATAAACCCATCGGACCCGGGGGCAGTACCCGGCGCCTCCACCAAATTCCCGTCATGGCGGGCTCATGGGGGCGAAACAGGATCGACGAGGGCGTAAAGGATCAGTTTTCGCTCGGCATGGTACCACCGATATCGGACCGTAACTTATAGTTGCCAATGACAACCATAAGGCTCCGGTCGCTCTCGCCGCGTAAGCGGTGCTAGCACTGGGAATTCAAGTCCTCCGTCCCTAGCCGGGCGGTAGGCGGGGTCCGCAGGCACCTGGCAACAGAAGCCTGCACTTTCATTTCCGGTGAACGCCTGCGCGAGCGGGCGTTTTTTGTTTCAAGCGGCGGTCACATCCGCGGTGTCAGCGTGCTTTGCGCTTGAAATCCGACCCCTGTTTGGGCTGTATGAGGCTTCACGAATCCCGCGACAGCGAAGGCGCCCCGATGGCAGAAGACCTCATCCGATACGACATCCTGGCCCAGGAAGCGCTGCGCGGCGTCGTCCGCAAGGTGCTTTCCGAAGTGGTCAAGACCGGTCTGCCGGGCGATCATCACTTCTTCATCTCGTTCGTGACGCGCGCGCCGGGCGTGCGGCTTTCCGAGCGGTTGCTCGACCAGTACGACAAGGAAATGACCATCGTCTTGCAGAACCAGTTCTGGGACCTGAAGGTCAACGAGACCGGGTTCGAGGTGGGACTGTCCTTCGACGGGCAGCCGGAAATGCTGGTCGTGCCGTTCTCGGCGATCAAGGGTTTCTTCGATCCGTCCGTGCAGTTCGGCCTGCAGTTCGACGTGGAAGCCGCTGCTCCCGAAGTGCCGGTGGAAGAGGCTGCGCCGGAAGACGACGAGGCTTTGCCGGCGCCGGCGATTGCCGCCGCCGAAGGCGAAGCCCAGGGCGAGAAGGTCGTGAGCCTCGACGCCTTCCGCAAGAAACCCTGATCCCTTGCGCAAGCGCTCGCTAACGATTGCGGGGCACCGGACGAGCCTGGCGCTCGAAGACGATTTCTGGAGCGGCCTCGAAGCGCTGGCGACGGCGCGCGGCGAAGCGCTGACGGCGACGATCCGCGCCATCGACGAGGCACGGACGGAGCCGAACCTGTCGTCCGCCGTGCGGGTGGCGGTGCTGGCGTTCTATCGCGATGGGAAGAGCGGGTTTTAGGGCTGGGAAGATGGTGAGAGACACTCACCTCAATCTATAGACCCTGCTCGACTTCACCCCCCTCCCAGTCCGGCCATTCGAGCATAGCTCTCATGGCCTTCTTGCCTCGGATGGCGCCACTGGCGCCCTCCGTCAGCGCGAGCGCTGACCGGCTGCGAAGCCCCGCAAGGGGGAGGTGCTCATCGAGTTTGTTGAACGCCTGGTTTTCCAGTTGCACGATGCAACACCCTCCCCCTTGCGGGGAGGGCTGGGGAGGGGGTGAGACCAAGCAGTGTGCTTGAGGTTGCTCCAGAAGACCTTTCGATAAATCGGAAAACAAGCTGGACCCCGGCTCAAGGCCGGGGAGGACTGGTGGTTAGATGGAAGAAACTCACTGAGTTCGAGTTTTTAACTTCGATCTGACAACAGGTCCTCCCCGGCCTTGAGCCGGGGCCCAGCTTTAAAATACCCCTCACCCGCCCCTTCGGGGCACCCTCTCCCACAAGGGGAGAGGGGGAGATGCGGAGAGATCTCGATCCCCTAATTCAGCACCGTGAACGACGGTGAAGGCTGGTAGATCGGCGGCGGGAGGTCGAGGTCCATCGGCTGTTGGGTCGTCTGGGCGGGCGGTGACGCCGGTGATTGCTGATCCGGCAGGTTCTGCTGGTTCTGTTGCTGCTCTTCGGCTGCTTTTCTCGCGGCGTCCTCGGCCGCTTTCTTGGCGGCTTCTTCCTCGGCGATGCGCTTCTGCTCGGCCATGAGGCGGGCGCGTTCGGCGGCAGCGGCCTTCTGGCGGGCTTCGTCTTCCTTCTGCAATTGCTCGAGGCGGGCCAATTCGTTCTCGTAGGCCTTCATCTTGATCGTGTCGGTCATGGCGCCGAGATCGAGCTGGCGTTGCGGTTCGACCAGCGAACCCGAAAGATTGGCGGTGACCTGCGAGGTCGTCGGCGTAATGAGGCCGGCGTCGTCGACCGGGCCGGTCGGGGTCAGCGAGAAAGTGCCGTCGAGCCCGAGATCGGCCAGATGCACGGATGTACCGCCGAAGAGGCGGACGCCGCCGCTTTCGGCCGAAAGGTTCTGCGTGCGGGCGATACCGCCGGCAATGGTGAAAGCGCCGTCGAGCGTCGGAACGGCGAAGGGGCCGCGATCGAGCGACATGGCGACGAGCGATTGCAGGGCGTCGGCTTCCATGTCGACGATATTGTCGAGGCCGGCGACGGCCTTGAAGACGCCGGGATCGAAATGGGCGACCGAGAGGTCCTTGACCGAATAGCTGCCTTCGCCGGCGAGGCTGGCCATGACTTCGGCGATGCTGGCGCCGGTGCCGTTGAACTGGGCCGAGCCCGATAGCGTGCCGCTGAGATTGGCGGCGGGAACGCTGGGCAGGAGATCGGCGAGTGCGACATTGTCGAGAGCGATGCGGCCGCTGGCACGCTTTTGCGGGATGTCGCCGCTGCAGCAAAGGCCGAAATCCATGTTGAGCGAGCCGCCGCCGATCTGGCCCTTGAGGTCGCGCAGGCGGATGGCGCCTTCGTCCCAGCCGAAGGTGAAGCCGACATCGGTGAGGCGGCGGTCGCCGACGACGAGAGCCGGGCTGCTGATGGCGACAGAGCCGCGCGTGCTACGGGCCGCATTGCCGAGGCTCAGCGGCCCGTCTGGCCAGGTGCCGGTGCCGTCGGCGAGCAGCGCGGCGGGGCCGCCAAGCACGGAGGCGAGGGCGGCGGTATCGAGTTCGCCGACCTGGAGCCGGCCGGCGACGGTGCCGACGGCGCCCTCGCGGGTGAGATGCAGTTCGCCGGAAAAATCCTCACCGCTGGTCGTTCCGGCGATATCGGTCAAGGCCAGGGTCTTGTTGCCTGTGAAGGCCAGCTTGGCGCTGCCGGAGACGCCCGGCACATAGACGCCTTCGGCGCCGAGAAGCCGGGCGAGGACGGCGCCGTCATCGAGCGCGAGCTTGAGGTCGCCGTCGCCGGAGACGGCGGTGAGGTCGGCGGCATTCAGCTTGCCGTTGAAATCGAGGCTGTCGCCACCGCCAGCAGCGGAAATATCGACGGCAAAGCCGCTGGCGGGTGCGCCTTCGGCCACGGTCTTGATGCGGACCGGGCTGCCTTCCGGGAAAAGACCCGTGTCGCCGAGGCCGAGCTGGGCGGTGAGGGCATCGCTGGAGGCGGCGGCGAGTTCGACGGTGAGCGAGATGGGCGCGGAAAGGGCCTGTTTCACGCCCTGGGCGAGTTGCAGGGACAGGCCGAGATCGGCGGCGCCGGCCTTGCCGGTGGCGGTGAGAACCTGCTTGCCATCGGCAGCGGGCTCTTCGAGCGTCAGCTTGACGTTGGCCGGCAGCGAGCGGGCGATGTAGGCGCGCAAGGCCTCGGGCGTGCCCGCCATGTCGTAGAGCCGGGCGAGGGCCGGGGCGTCGGCGGTGAGGGCGGCGATGGTGCCGCCACCGGAAAGGCGCGGTTCAGCCAGCGTGCCGGAGAAATGGCCGCCGAGATCGAATTTCAGCCCGCCATAATCGTCGGCCGACAATTGCGTGACGAGCAGGCCATCCTTGGCCCAGGTGGCTTCGGCTGAAAGGCCGCGGCCGGCCAGGCCGAAAAGATCGACCGAAGCGGCGGCGAGCGTCAGGCGGCCGGTGGGGAAGGTGATGCCGAAACTGCCCGTAGCGCCGGTTTCGGGCAGAAGCGCAGCGATGGCGGCGGTATCGGCCGGCGCCAGGGTGCCGAAGCCGGCGGTGATGTCGAGATGGCGTTCGGGGCCGAAACCTATGGTGCCGCCGACGGCATGGCTTTCGCCATCGAGGGTGAAGCTGGCACCGGAGAGCTTGAGGTCGTCGCCATCGAGGGCGACAGAGCCGGTGAGTTCGGCCGGCAGGTTGAACAGCGGATTGTGGTCGGACGGCTTGCGCCAGAGCTGGGCCAGGGCATCGAGCCGGCCGGCCTTGATATCGAGCTTGCCGGCAAAGCTCGGCCGGCCTTCGACGGCGGCGAGCCGGCCGGAAACGGTGAGGCCGGTTTCGCCGGGCAGGTGGGCGGAAAGCGTCTTGATCGTCCAGGTCTTGCCGTCGGTCGACGCATCGAGCCTGAGATCGCGCAGAGCGAGACCGCGCAGGTCGAGTTCGGCAAGATCGATGCCGAGCGTGCCGGCGATCGGCGGCACGATGGGCGTGGGCAATTCGCCGAGCAGGCGCACCAGTTCATAGGGCTGCGGGCCTTCCTCGGCAGTAGCATCGCGCGGGGGCAGGGAGGCAACGCCGCCGGAGACGACGGCATCGAAATCGCGCTTCTTGCCGAGGTGAACGACGGCGGCGCCGGTAAGCCGGGTGCCGGACCGGTTCTCGTCAGGCACCAGCGCATAATTGGGCATGAGGATCTGGTCGGGCATGGCCTGCAGCTTGGCCGTCAGCACCATGTCGCCGCGCACGCCGCCGGCCCGTTCGGCGGAGGGCGGCGCCTGCCGGTAGGTGAGATCGCCGACAAAGCGCGGGGCAAGGCCGGTGGACAGCACACCCTCGATGCTGGCCGACCACGGCTTGCCGTCGGGTTCGGCATAGGCGGTGAGGTGGGCGGCGCCGTCGCTATCCATGGCGGAGGTGGAAACGCGGAAGGCGAGCAGCGTTGCGTCGATGGCGCCGCGCCCGGCAAAGGAGAAGGGGCCGCGCAGGGCCTGCAGCTTCAGATCGCCCGAGACCGAATGCACGGTGAAGGCATCGCCGGCGCGCAAATCGTGCACGGTGAGATCGCCGTTGCGGATCGTGGCGTTGCCGATGGAAACGTTGGAATTCTCGACGGTATCGGGCAGGTTGATGCCAGTGAGGAAGAACCCCGACGGATCGACGGTGAGGTTGAGCGAGGGGCGATCGAGCACCAGCCGGGTGATGGCGTAGCGATCGCGCAGGAAATCGAGCAGCGAGAATTCGGCGCGGACATCGCCTACCGAAATGACGGGGGCATCCCTGGGGCCGACGACGACATCGGCGAATTCGAGCTGCGGCTGCGGCAGCAGGTTGAAGTGGATATCGCCCTGGATCTCGACCGGCGTGCCCAAGGCCTCGCTCGCCATCAGCTGCATGCGGTCGCGATAATTGCCCCACTGGATGAAGCGCGGCACGACGAAAGCCGCGGCGAGCGCCAGGATCGCAAGCAAGCCGACAACGATGTAAATGCGGTTGAGCACTGGCCCGAGTCGCCCCTTTGCGGCGGAGTTTATGGAAGTTGCACTTTTGCGTCACCTCAATGCGCGCGCGCAAGGGCAGGATTTTGACCTAATCATCACGGTTGTGACAGAGCCGCGCATATACAGGAGGCATCGGCGCACCTATATTGGCGATGAGAACAAAAAGAGATTCGTCAAGTCGCCGCAGCCTCCCCCGTGGCGCCGATAGAGGATAGATGGCAGCCGAAGCACAGAGAATGCCGCGCCCGGCAGGCGGGCCGATCACCAGCCAGCTGGGCCGCAGGCAGCCGGATTACCTTGCCGGGCTCAACGAGGAACAGCGCGAGGCGGTGGAAACCACCGAGGGGCCGCTGCTGGTGCTGGCGGGGGCAGGCACCGGCAAGACGCGCGTGCTGACGACGCGCATCGCGCATATCCTCGCGACGCGCCGGGCGCGCGGGGCCGAAATCCTGGCGGTGACCTTCACCAACAAGGCGGCGCGCGAGATGAAGGAGCGCATCGCCAAGCTGGTGGGCTCTTCGGTGGAAGGCATGCCGTGGCTGGGCACTTTCCACTCGATCGGGGCGCGGATATTGCGGCGGCACGCCGAGCTGGTCGACCTCAAGTCCGATTTCACCATTCTCGATACCGACGACCAGATCCGGCTGATCAAGCAATTGCTGGACGCCGAGAACATCGACGAGAAGCGCTGGCCGGCCCGGCAGTTCGCCGGCATGCTGGATGCCTGGAAGAACCGGGGACTCTTGCCGCGCGATATAACGCCGGCCGAGAGCGGGTTTTATGCCAATGGCAAGGGCGCCAAGCTCTATCACGACTACCAGGCGCGGCTGAAAGCGCTGAACGCCGCCGATTTCGGCGATCTGCTGCTCGAATGCATTCGCCTGTTCCGCGACAATGCCGGCGTGCTGGCCGAGTATCACCAGCGCTTCCGCTACATGCTGGTCGACGAGTACCAGGACAGCAACGTCGCGCAATATCTGTGGCTGCGCCTGCTGGCGCAGGGGCGGCCGGCGAGCGAGGCCAATATCTGCGTGGTGGGCGACGACGACCAGTCGATCTACGGCTGGCGCGGGGCGGAGGTGGACAACATCCTGCGCTTCGAGACGGATTTCCCCGGCGCCAAGGTGATCCGGCTGGAGCGGAACTACCGTTCGACCTCGAATATCCTGGCGGCGGCGAGCCATCTCATCGCGCATAACGAGAGCCGGCTGGGCAAGACGCTGCAGACCGATGTCGGCGAGGTCGGCGAAAAGGTGTCGGTGACCTCGGTGTGGGACAGCGAGGAAGAAGCGCGCACGATCGGCGAGGAGATCGAGCAGTACCAGCGCAAGGGCGAGGACCTCAACTCGATGGCGATCCTGGTGCGGGCCTCGTTCCAGATGCGCGAGTTCGAAGAGCGGTTCATCACGCTGGGGCTGAATTACCGCGTCATCGGCGGCCCGCGGTTCTACGAGCGCAAGGAAATCCGCGATGCGCTGGCCTATCTCAGGCTGGTCGCCAACCCGACGGACGACCTGGCGTTCGAGCGCATCGTCAATACGCCGAAGCGCGGGCTGGGGGATTCGACGCTGAAAGTGCTGTTCGACACGGCGCGGCACCAGAACGTGCCGCTGCTGGCGGCGACGCGCATGCTGATCGAGACCGAGGAGCTGAAGCCCAAGCAGCGCACGACGCTGCGCGATCTCGTCGGGCAGTTCGACGAGTGGACGGAGCGCTCGCGCAGCGTGCCGCATGCCGAGCTCGCCGAGCAGATCCTCGACGAGAGCGGCTATACGGCGATGTGGCAGAACGACAAATCCGCCGACGCGCCGGGGCGGCTCGAAAACCTCAAGGAACTGGTGCGCTCGATGGAAGAGTTCGAGACGCTCGGCGGGTTCCTGGAGCACGTGTCGCTGGTGATGGAGCGCGATACGCTGGAGGCGGACGACGCGGTTTCCATCATGACGCTGCATTCGGCCAAGGGACTGGAATTCGACACCGTGTTCCTGCCGGGCTGGGAGGAGGGGCTGTTCCCGCACCAGCGCTCGCTCGACGAGAGCGGCCGGGCGGGGCTGGAGGAGGAACGGCGGCTCGCCTATGTCGGCATCACGCGCGGACGCAAGCGCGTGCGCATCAGCGTCAGCCAGAACCGGCGCATCCACGGGCTGTGGCAATCGGCGATCCCCTCGCGGTTCCTCGATGAATTGCCGGCCGAAGCGGTGGAGGTGACGGACACCGGGTCATCCTATGGCGGGTACGGCTATGGCGGCGGGCGCGGGGCCGGGCGGTTCAACATCGCCGACCCGTTCGACAGCGTCTACGAAACGCCGGGCTGGCAGCGGGCGCGCGCGCAGCAGGCCAGCCGCAAGGGCGCGGGGCCGATGACCATCGAGGGCGAGCTGGTGGCGCGTTCGGTCGATCTCGGGCCGGGTTCGGGCTACCAGGAGGGCCAGCGGGTGTTCCACAACAAGTTCGGCTACGGCACGATCGCGGCGCTGGAGGGCAACAAGCTCACCATCGACTTCGAGACCGGCCGCAAGAAGGTGCTCGACAGCTTCATCAGGAAGGCGTGACGCAATGCTTATAACAACGACCCCGACCATCGAGGGGCGGCCGATCCGCGACTATCTCGGCGTCGTTACCGGCGAGGTGATCGTTGGGGCGAACATCTTCAAGGACCTGTTCGCCGGCATTCGCGATATCGTCGGCGGCCGGGCCGGAGCCTACGAGCAGACGCTGCGAAGTGCCCGCAGCGAAGCCTTCGCGGACTTGGAAGCCGAGGCACGCAAGGGCGGCGCCGACGCGGTGGTCGCGATCGACATCGACTACGAGGTCGTGGGCCAGGGCGGCACTATGCTGATGGTTTCCGTGTCCGGAACGGCGGTCAAACTCTGACTTAACTGCACCAGTCGGCCTTGTGGTGGCGCCAGATCTGGGCGAGCCCTTCGCCGACCAGCCGGTCGCCGACATCGGCGCCGGCGATGGCGACGGTCACCAGTTCGCGGTCGTAAGGATCGCGCCCGAAGGAGCGCAGCGCCGGCTCGCCTTCGCCCATCAGCTGGGCGAGGCGCACGGTGGCGCGGGCCGCCAGTTTCTCCTCGGTGCTGCAGAGCGGGTGAAAGACTTCCGGCGTGTCGATGCCGGAGAGGCGATATTTGACGCCGCGCAGCCAGAACGTGTCGCCATCGACGATGCAGGTGACGCGATGGCCGCCCCTGCAGATCGGCCATTCGCTGGCATGCGACGGTGCAACGGGCAGGAGCAGGGCGGTGAGGGCGAAGAGAATCCGGAGCGTGTGCATGCCCGGAGTGTCGATCAGCGCCGCTTAACAACAAGTTGGGGGGATTGCGGAGAGGTGAGTTACCGAGGAACGATCGCGCCGATCAGCGCTTCCAGCGGCTTCAGGTTGCCTGAGAAGCTTTGAACCATGGCGGCGAGCGTCGTTTCGGGTTCGATGGCATCTTCGTTGAAACTTCTGCCAGCATTCAGCGTGAGAACCTTGAGAAAGGCCAGTTGGGTTCGACCGTTTCCTTCGCGGAAAGGATGGCCCGCGTTGATCTCCGAGAGCAGATATGCGGCATCGACAACAAAATTGGCGTGGGAAAGATCGACCAGGTTGTCTCTATCCGCCAGCCAGTCAAAAATCGCGTGCATATGGCGATCCAGGTTCTCGGGATAGCAGAACCAGTTCCCCGCCTTGCCGATCCGGATCGTGCGAGGCTGCCCTGCCCAGGAATAGACATCCCGGAACAGATGGTGATGCATGGCCCGGTAATGTTCATAGTCCAGACTACCGGGTGGCAGTGGCTCTTCGGCGCGACTGAGATACATAGCGAATTCGAAATCATCGAGTTCAGCCTGATCCCGCAGGTCGGCGAGATTGATGAGTACCGTCGTGCCCGGATAGCAAAGAGGGTCCTGCGCGGCAGTATAGACCACGCGGGGCTATTTCTTCGCGAATTCGGCGCGGATACGGGCCCGGCGTTGTTCGCCGCTGTCGCCGTTCCGGTCGGAAAGCTCGATAAGATGCTGCGTGCGACCGGTTCGATGCAAACCCTCGACCGCACTGATCTTCTCAGCGGTCCTGCGCCCGATGATGAAACGTCCTGTAAGCGTGTCGCTTGAAACCTTAGCCATGTTTATAATCTTACCATAGCTGCGTGCGCGGCTAAAGAATCATCTACCTTTCAGCCATGCAGCAATACCAGAAGCTCCTCTCCGATATCCTCGAAAACGGCACCGACAAGTCGGACCGGACCGGTACCGGCACGCGTTCGCTGTTCGGCTACCAGATGCGGTTCGACCTCTCCGAGGGCTTTCCGCTGGTGACGACCAAGAAGCTGCACCTCAAATCCATCATCTACGAGCTGTTGTGGTTCCTGCGCGGCGACACCAATGTGCGCTGGCTGCAGGAGCGCGGCGTCAAGATCTGGGACGAATGGGCCGACGAGAACGGCGACCTCGGCCCGGTCTACGGCTCTCAATGGCGGAGCTGGCCGGCGCCGGACGGCCGCCACATCGACCAGATCGCCAATGTCGTCGAGGCCATCAGGACCAAGCCGGATTCGCGCCGGCACATCGTTTCGGCGTGGAACCCGGCGGAAGTGGACGAGATGGCGCTGCCGCCGTGCCATTGCCTGTTCCAGTTCTACGTCGCCAACGGCAAGCTGTCGTGCCAGCTCTACCAGCGCTCGGCCGACACGTTCCTGGGCGTGCCGTTCAACATCGCCTCCTATGCGCTGCTGACGCACATGGTGGCGCAGGTGACGGGGCTGGGCGTCGGCGATTTCGTCCATACGCTCGGCGATGCGCATCTTTATTCGAACCATTTCGAGCAGGCGCGGCTGCAATTGACGCGCGAAGTGCGGCCATTGCCGAAACTGACGCTCAACCCCGATATCAAACGGCTTGAGGATTTCACCTTCGAGGACATCACGATCACCGGCTACGATCCGCATCCGCACATCAAGGCAGAGGTTGCCGTATGAGGTTTTTTGCGGCGGCATTGGTGCTCGTATCGGTAGTGATGCCGGGTATTGCGCTGGCCAACGACACGATGGCGACGCTGGGCGCCGGCGGGCTGGTCTTCGTCACCAACGACGATATCGAGATGGCCTCGGAAGACCTGTCGATCTCGACGGACGAGGTGAAAGTCGTCTACGAATTCGCCAACCACGCCGATACCGACCAGCACATCCTCGTCGCGTTTCCGCTGCCCGACATCACCGGCAGCCAGGACTTCATGGTCAGCGTGCCGGTCGAGGACGAAGACAACCATTTCGGCTTCCAAACGACGTTCAACGGCCAGCCGGTGGATGCCGAGCTGCATCAATATGCGATGGCCCTGGGCATAGACCAGACGGAATTCCTCAACGGGCTCGGCGTGCCGCTGGCGCCGTTCGGCGAAAAAACCCAGGACGCCATCAACGCGCTTTCCGACCAGGACAAGCAGGAACTGGTGCATCGCGGCCTCGCATCGCCGATGGAATACGATGCCGGGCAGGGCTGGCAGACCGACTACGTGCCGATCTGGACGCTGCGCTCGACCTATAGCTGGGAAGCGGATTTCCCCGCCGGCAAGACGGCGGAGGTCGTGCATACCTACAGGCCGAGCGTCGGCGGCACGACGGGCGTGTCGTTCCTCTCCGAGCCTTCGGACGGGTACGACCCGGCAGGCGACTACAAGCGCAAATACTGCACGGACGATGCGTTCCTTTCGGCCGTGCGCAAGACGCTGACCAACAAGGACGAGCCGTGGAGCGCGCCGTTCACGGAAACCTGGCTCTCCTACATCTGGTCGACGGGCGCCAACTGGAGCGGCTCGATCGGCAAGTTCCACCTGACCATCGACAAGGGCGCGCCGGAAAATCTCATCTCGTTCTGCTGGGACGGCAAGGTGACAAAAACCAGCCCGACCACGTTCGAGATGGAAGCGACGGATTTCTATCCGCCGTGGAACCGTGAACTGGACGTGCTGATCCTCAATCGGCAGAAGTGATGACATTGCCGGCGCAGACATTGAATCTGTCTATGCCGGCAAGCGACTGAAAGATTTCGGTAAAACCGCGTTCTGAAGGATGTCTTCAGCTCGCGCTGGCCGTGTCGATCGCCCATGAGACGCCGAAGCGGTCGACGGTCATACCGAAGCCCTGCGACCATGCCTGCGGAGCGAAAGGCATGGCTACGTTACCGCCCTCCGACAATTTCTCGAACATGCGGCGGCCTTCCTCGACAGTGTCGGCCACGATGGTCACGCCGTAGCCCTTGCGACCGGAAAAATCCCGCATGTCCTGTCCCATCAGCGCCTGATCGCCGATATCGATCCAGGCATGCAGGATGCGATCCAGTTGATCCTCCGAAATTCCTTCCGCCATTCCCGGCATGTCGCGATGGCTGACCATGGCGCGAATTTCACCGCCGAGAATGCTGGCATAGGCGGTGAATGCCTCGCGGCAATCGCCGTCGAAATCGATGTTGGCAACGACTTTCATGAAACCCTCCTGCTTGTTCGAACCGTCAAGCCAGCCTAACAAGATATGCAAACGAGAATATGACCGCCGGGAACGTGCCGGTCGCTGATATTGCTGCGGATTTTCATGACTCTCACTCTCCGGCCGGCGACGGTCGCCGATACCGAGCTGATCGTCAGGTTCATCATGGACCTGGCGGTCTATGAAAAGCTCGCGCATGAGGCCAAGGCGAGCCCCGCCGACATCGCGCGCGACCTGTTCGGCGAGAACCCGAAGGTCTTCTGCGACATCGCCGAATGGGACGGCAAGCCGGCGGGCTTCGCGCTCTGGTTCTACACCTATTCGACCTTCCAGGGCCGGCACGGCATCTGGCTCGAAGACCTGTTCGTCGATCCCGGCCTGCGGAGCAAGGGCATCGGCAAGGCGCTGCTCGTGCATCTGGCGCGGCGGTGCGTTGCCGAAAACCTTGGGCGTCTCGAATGGTGGGTGCTCGACTGGAACGAACCGTCCATCGCCTTTTACAAATCGCAGGGCGCGATCATGCAGGACGAATGGACGAAATGCCGGGTGGACGGCGAGGCACTGGCAAGACTGGGGGCACAATGATCGTTTCGATGATAGCGGCGGTCGCGCGCAACGGCGTCATCGGCGCCCACAATACCATTCCGTGGCGGCTGCCGTCGGATTTCGCCTTCTTCAAGCGCACGACGATGGGCAAGCCGCTGATCATGGGGCGCAAGACCTTCGAAAGCATCGGCAAGCCGCTGCCCGGGCGGATCAACATCGTGGTGACGCGCCAGCAAGGGTACCAGCCCAACGGCGTGCTGGTGTTTTCCAGCCTTGCCGCGGCCGTGGACCATGCCAGGACGATGGCGGAGGCGGATGGCACCGGCGAGATCTTCATCGGCGGCGGTGCGGAAATCTACACCGAGGCCATGCCGCTGGCCGACAGGCTCTATATCACGCATGTCGATCTGGCTCCCGAAGGCGAGACGCGCTTCCCCGATATCGATCCCGATGTGTGGGAAGCGGTCGCCGAACCGGAGGTCCCGCTGACCGGCAAGGATACTGCGACGTTTCGCACGGTGCTTTACGAGCGTCGCGGGGCGAGTGCGCATTGATCGCAATGCGTTACCTTCCTATATAGATCGGCAATCAAACATACAGAGCACCGAAAGGTAGACGATGCCCTGGGACAACAACGCGGGTGGCGGCGGTCGCAACAATAGCGGCGGCCCATGGGGGCAAGCGCCACAAGGAGGGGGACCGCGTCGGGGTGGAACTCCGAACCTGGAGGATATCCTCAATCGCGGCCGCGACCGCCTGCAGGGCGGCATGCCGGGCATGCCCGGCGGGCGCTGGGCGGCGGTGGCCATCGTCGCCGTCATCGTCGTGTTCTGGCTGGTGAACTCGCTCTATACGGTGTCGCCGCAGGAAGTCGGCGTGAAGCTGCGCTTCGGCAAGCCGATCGAAACCACGACTTCGGGCCTGCACTTCGTGCTGTGGCCGATCGAGAGCGTAGAGAAAGTGCCGATCACGCAGAACCAGACGGAGATCGGCTCGGTGCCGACCTCGTCGAGCCGCACGTCGAGCGATGACGGCACCATGTTGTCGGCCGACCAGAACATCGTCGACGTGAAGTTCTCGGTGCTGTGGACGGTGACCGATCCGGTCGCCTATCTCTTCAACGTCCGCGATGCCGACGACATGGTGCGCAGCGCCGGTGAAAGCGCCATGCGCGAAGTCGTGGGCCGCCGGCCCGCCGACGACACCTATCGCGACAAGCGTGCCGAGATCGAGATTGAAGTGCAGCAGATCACGCAGCGCATCCTCGACGATTACGGCCTGGGCGTGAAAATCGACGAAATCGCCATGGAGAACGTGGCGCCGCCCACGGAAGTGGCCGACGCGTTCGACGAAGTGCAGCGTGCCGAGCAGGACCAGGAGCGCTTCCAGCAGGAAGCCCGGCAATATGCCAATACGCTGCTGGGCGATGCCCGCGGCCAGGCTGCGCAGACGCGCGAAGACGCCGCCGCCTACAAGGACCGCGTGGTCAAGGAAGCGGAAGGCGCCGCCGCCCGCTTCAAGGCTGTGCACGACGAATATGCCAAGGCCCCCGAGGTGACGCGGCGCCGGCTCTATCTCGAAACGATGGAACAGGTGCTGGGCGGGGCGCAGAAGGTGATCGTGGGCAAGGAGGCCGGCTCGGGCGTGGTGCCCTACCTGCCGCTGCCGGAATTGCGGCCGAACCAGAATGCCTCGCCTTCCGCAACCATCAATTCGGGGAACTGAGCCATGAACAGACTCATCGTCGCCGCAATTGGTGCCGTAATCGTCCTCTACGTCCTGTTCTCGTCGATCTACGTGATCAACGAACGCGAGCAGGCCATCGTCACCCGCTTCGGCCGCATCACCGAGGTGCATACGGAGCCCGGTATCTACTTCAAGCTGCCGACGTCGCTGGTCGACAACGTGCAGATCATCGAAGACCGGCTGCTGCGCTATGACATCGCCAACATGCGGCTGCAGGTTTCGGGCGGCCAGTTCTACATCGTCGATGCGTTCCTGACCTACCGCATCACCGATCCGCGGCTGTTCCGCGAGCGCGCGCAGGGCGACCTGCGGGTGGCCGAGCAGCGTATCGGTACGCGGTTCGAATCGGCGCTGCGGCAGGTCTATGGTCTTCGCAACTTCACCGCGGCGCTCTCCGAGCAGCGCTCGCAGATGATGGCGGAAGCCCGCGACCTCATCAAACCGGAAATGTCGCAGCTGGGTATCGACGTCGTCGACGTGCGTATCCTGCGGACGGACCTCACGCCGGAAGTCTCCTCGCAGACCTACGAGCGCATGAAGGCCGAACGTCTGGCAGAAGCCGCGGCACTCCGGGCCAAGGGCAAGGAAGCGGCGCAGAGCCTCAGGGCCATCGCCGACCGCCAGGCCGTCGAGATCCAGGCTTCGGCCCAGCGCGATGCCGAAGTGCTGCGCGGCGAGGGCGATGCCCAGCGCAGTGCCGTGTTCGCCGCCGCCTACAACCAGGACCCGGACTTCTTCGAGTTCTATCGCTCGATGGAATCCTACAAGGCGGCCCTGGGCAGCAACGGCACGACCATGGTGCTCTCGCCGGATTCGGAGTTCTTCCAGTTCTTCGGCAGTGACGGGAGCACGGCTCCCGCAGCTGCGGTGCCGGCGGCTCCACCAGCGACGCCAGCAGCACCTGCCGCTGCGGCACAGTGAAAACAACGGCCCCGGCAATGCGCCGGGGCCGTTTTCGTTTGTCCGTCAACCATACGCAACCGCATCCTAAAGCCGCCGCCATTTTGCTGATATGCTCACCTGGCTTTGCCGAGGGAGGCGACAGACATAATGGGCTGGACTGGATTTGCCGCGCTCAGGGGCGCGATCGCTGCGGGCGTGTTGAGCCTCGCGATGGCGGGGGCAGCGCTGGCCGCCTCGCCGACGGCGCAGGGGCCATCGTCGGTGGCAAACCTCGCCAAGGTGCTGTCGCCGGCCGTCGTCAATATCGGCACGACGCGCCACGTTCCGGGCGATTCCGGCGTGCCGTTCCCGGAGGCGCCGGAAGGCTCGCCGCTCGGTGACCTGTTCGACGACCTCAACCCCAACCAGGGGCAGGGGCCCGGTGCCGAGATGGAGGCGGAAAGCCTCGGTTCGGGCTTCATCATCAAATCCGACGGCACCATCGTCACCAACAACCATGTCATTGACGGCGCCGAGGAGATCGTCGTGTTTTTGACCGACGGCACGCGCCTGCCGGCGCGGGTGGTCGGCGCCGATGCCAAGATGGACCTGGCGGTGCTGAAGGTGGATGCCGGCCGTGATCTGCCTTCGGTCGAGTTCGGCGACAGCGACAGCGCCGAGGTCGGCGATTGGGTGATGGCGATCGGCAATCCGTTCGGGCTGGGCGGTTCGGTGACGCTGGGCATCGTTTCGGCGCGCAACCGCGACATCAATTCCGGCCCGTACGACAATTTCATCCAGACCGATGCGGCCATCAACCAGGGCAATTCCGGCGGGCCGCTGTTCGACATGGATGGCAAGGTGGTGGGTATCAACACCGCGATCATCGCGCGGGGCGGCTCTTCGCTCGGCATCGGCTTTGCGGTGCCGGTGAACCTTGCCAGGCCCGTGATCGAGCAATTGGCCGAGTTCGGCGAGACGCGGCGCGGCTGGCTCGGCGTCGGCATCCAGGAAGTGACCGACGATATCGCCGCGAGCCTGGGGCGGCCGAACACCAATGGCGCCATCGTCGTCGAGATCACCAAGGGCGGGCCGTCCGACGGCGTGCTCGAGCAGGGCGACATGATCCTGCAGTTCGACGGCAAGCCGGTGGAAAAGATGCGCGACCTGCCGCGGCTGGTGGCGCAGACCGAGGTCGGCAAGGCGGTGAAGCTCACCGTGCTGCGCGACGGCCGGGAGCAATCGCTGGACGTGACGCTCGGGCGGCTGGAAGTGGGCGAGCAGCAGATAGCGGCCGCCGAGCCGCCGGCGCCGACCACCTCGCCCGAGGACCCGGACGAGCCAGTAGGGCCGGCGCCGGGCCTGCCCGAGATGATGAAGTTCGACGTGGCGCCGCTGACCGACGAGACGCGCAAGCAGTACAGCGTCGGCGCGGGGACCAACGGCGTGGTCGTCACCGAGGTGACGCCGGGCAGCGATGCCGAGGAGAAGGGCATGGCGCCTGGCCTCGTTATCAGCGAGGTCAACCAGCAGAAAATCGAGACGGTGGCCGACGTCACCCACCTCGTCGGCGCCGCCAAGGAGGCTGGGCGGCCGGCCGTTTTGTTCAAGGTGACGGATGCGAGCGGCGCCAGCCGGTTCTTGGCGGTGCGGTTGGAGTAGGTTTACCCCTCATCCGGCGCTGCGCGCCACCTTCTCCCACAAGGGGAGAAGGAAGGTCGTGGCACGATCTCGCCGAATCTCTCCCTCTCCCCTCGTGGGAGAGGGTGCCCGAAGGGCGGATGAGGGGGCGAACTACTGCCTCACGAAATCCTCGTCCGAGTATCCCTGCAGATACAGCAGCGCCGTCAGGTCGCCGTGGTCGATGCGGACCGGTGCTTCGGCAGCAACGACGGGCTTGGCGTGCAGCGCCACGCCCATGCCGGCGGCGCGGATCATGTCGAGATCGTTGGCGCCGTCGCCGACGGCGAGCGTTGCCGCCATCGGGATGTCGCGCTCGGCGGCGATGGCGCGCAGGCGCTCGAGCTTGGTGTTGCGATCGACGATGGGGCGCGAGACGGTGCCGGCCAGCACGTCGCCGTCGAAATCGAGCACGTTGGCGGTCGCCTCGTCGAAGCCGATGCGCTTGGCGAAATAGTCGGCGAAGAGCGTGAAGCCGCCGGAGATCAAAGCCGTGTAGGCGCCGTGGGTCTTCATCGTCTGCACGAGCGCGCGGCCGCCCGGCGCCAGCGTGATGCGCTCGCGGCGCACCTCTTCGACGGTCTTGCGGGCCAGCCCCTTGAGCAGGCCGACGCGCGTATCGAGGGCAGCGGCGAAATCGAGTTCGCCGTTCATGGCCCGCGCGGTGATCGCGGCGATCTCGGCCTTGATGCCGAGGGCATCGGCCAGTTCGTCGATGCATTCCTGCTCGATCATGGTGGAATCCATGTCGGCGATGAGCAGCTGCTTGCGGCGGTGCTCGCTGGCAACGAGCGCGACATCGATGGGCCTGTCGCCGATTTCGGCGCGGGCCGCGGCCACGGCATCGATTGACTTCGGCTCCACGATCTCGCAGGCAATGTCGCGGTTCAGCCAGTTGATCTCGCCGCCGGTTTCGGCGTGGATACGCGCGACGGTTGCGGTGTCCAGCGCCGGCTCGGCGGGATTGGCGATAAGGCAAAGGACCGGCATGGTCGCAACTCTTGGGACGGGAACGGAACGGTGGGCCAGCGGCGCGCGGTGTTGATAGCGGGTCCGACCGCCAGCGGCAAGTCGGCGCTGGCGCTCGAACGGGCGCGCACCGGCGGCGGCGTCATTGTCAATACCGATGCGATGCAGGTCTATGACGGCTTGCGCGTGCTGACGGCACGGCCGGGGCCGGAGGAATTGGCTGCCGCTGAGCACCGCCTTTATGGCTTCGTTTCGCCGCTCGTGCGGTTTTCTACCGGCGCCTGGGCCGCGGCAGCTCAGAAAGTGATTCAAGAAACCGAGGTCGATGGCCGCGAGCTGATTTTCGTTGGCGGCACGGGGCTTTACTTCGAAGCGCTGACAAACGGATTCGCGCCTGTACCCGAAATTCCGGATGCGGCGCTCGCAGAAGCCGAGGCGGACATTGCCGGCCTCGACGGACCGCAGCGGCTCGCGCTGCTGGCTGAGCGCGACCCCGAAATGGCGCGCCGGCTGCAGGCGCCCGACCCGCAGCGGGTGACGCGGGCACTCGCCGTCCTCAAGGCCACGGGCCGTTCGCTCGCGACCTTCCAGGACGAGGCGCAGCAGGGGCTGCTCGACGGCTTTGCGGTCGAAAAACTGGTGCTCAACCCCGATCGCGAAGTGCTGCGGCAGCGTATCGCCCGGCGGTTCGAGACGATGCTGGGGGAGGGCGCCATCGCGGAGGTGCAGGCGTTGCTGGCGCTCGATCCCGATCCGCGCCTGCCGGCGATGAAGGCCATCGGCGTGCCTGAGATCGCCGCCATGCTGGCCGGCGAGATGACGCGCGAGACGGCAGTGGAGCGCGCCGTGATCGCGACCCGCCAATATGCCAAGCGCCAGCGCACGTGGTTCCGCAACCGCATGGGCGACTGGACCTGGATCGATCCGTTGGCGCGTTAGGTCACGTCGATGCGTCGCGCGCCGGTCGTGCGCGCCAGTTCTTCCGGCGTAATTTCGAACACGGAGCGCGGATTGCCGGCGGCCGCCCACACGGTGGGGAAGGCGAGCAGCGCTTCGTCCATCGAGATATCGAGCGGTGCCGGGTGCCCGTAGGGCGAGACGCCGCCGATGGAAAAGCCCGTATGTTGCTTTACGAAATCGGCGTCGGCGCGTTCCAGCTTTTCACCTATAAGCCGGCCGACGCGCTTTTCGTGCACGCGGTTGGCGCCGGAAACCAGCACCATATACGGCTTGCCGCTCTCGGCGCCGCGGAACAGCAGCGATTTGACGATGCGGCCGATCTCGACGCCGATGGCGTCGGCCGCCATCTGCGCGGTCGTCGCCAGTTCGGCATGGATGACGATTTCGGGCGCCAGGCCGTGTGTGGCGAGCGCGTCGATGACGCGTCTTTCGGCAGTGGTGTATTCGGTCATTTTTGCAATCAGGTGGCGAGGGATTCGGCGAGTTCGCCCGGCTTGATCAGGCGCAGCCTCTCGCGCCAGGCGAAACGCAGCGTAAGCACCACGGCCACGAAGGCAAGCCCTGCTGCCAGACCCAGCCATACGCCGACGCCTTCGAGACCGAGCGGGAAGCCGCAGAGCCAGGCCACGGGCATGCCGACGATCCAGTAGCCGAACAGCGCGATGAACATCGGCATCTTGGTGTCGTTGAGCCCGCGCAGCGCGGCGGCGGCGATAGCCTGCGTGCCGTCGACGAACTGGAACATGGCGGCGACCAGCAGGTAGCTTGCCGCGAGTTGCAGCGCGTGGGCATTGGCCGGATCGCCCGGCGCCAGGAACAGGCCGACCAGCGCGTGCGGCGCGGTGAAGAACAGGATGCAGGTGATCGCCTCGAACGCGATGGTGAGCGCGAACGACGTCCAGCCGGCCTTGGCGATGCCGTCGTGCGAGCCGGCGCCGTAATGCAGGCCGACACGCACCGTCGTCGCCTGGCTCAGTCCCAGCGGCACCATGAACGACATGGATGCCAGTTGCAGGGCGACGGCGTGCGCGGCCACCTCGTCGGTGCCGATCAGCCCGATGAGGATCGCAGCGGCGCTGAACAGGCCCACCTCGGCGGTGATGGTCAGCCCGATCGGCGTGCCGATGCGGAACATCTCCCAGAGGCGCTGCCAGTCGATGCGCCAGAAATTGCCGAAGATGCGGTAACGCCGATAACGGCGGTGCCATTGCACATAGCCAACCATCATCAGGAACATGATGAGGTTGACGGTGGCGGTCGTCGTGCCGGAGCCGGCCAGTTCCCAGCGCGGAAAGCCGAAATTGCCGAACATGATGCAATAGTTCAGCGCCGAGTTGATGACGACGCCGATAATGGTGATGACGAGGATGACGCGCGTATCGCTGTGCGCAGCAAGGAACGAGCGCAGCACGATGCCACCCAGGGCCGGAAAGAACAGCCAGGCGGCGTGATGCACGAACACTTCGGCGAGTTCGGCCGAGCGCGGTGCCTGGCCCAGCAGCAGCAGGATCGGCCGCACCTGCCACACGAGCGGCACGAGCACGACGGAAACGGCGATGACCATCCAGAAGCCGGTACGCACGGTGCGGCGCACGCTCCTCAGGTCGCGGGCGCCGAGCGATTGCGCGACCAGCGGCGCGACGACACCGACAAGGCCGATGGCGCCGATGAGGAACATGTTCATGAAGGCGGCCGCCAGCGCCCCGCCGGCCAGATATTGCGGGCCGAGCCAGCCCATCATGATGACATCCGACGTGAACAGGGCGTTCTGCGCCAGCTGCGCCACGACCAGCGGCCAGGCGAGGATGAAAAGGCTCTTGGTTTCGGCGCGCCAACCGGCGGCAGGGGCGGCGGCGCCTGCCGGATTGACGGCTTGCTCGGGAACGGACATCTCGGCTTCCTTGTCGCGGCTGAGTGCTTTAGCCCATGCTGGCCATTGCCGCCAGCCCGGGGGCGGAGCGGAGTTGTCCATGCAAGCAAAAATCGGGCTGTCCCGGCGCCGGATATATTTGCCACCCCGAACGTGACCGGCGTGCAACATATTGACGAACGCCACACTTTCGACTGAAGTACGACGGAACCATATGCAGCGAGCCGCATTGAGGCCGCAGTATCCATGGAGGGTCAAAGTAAATGAAGAAACTGCTTTTAATCGGCGCGGCCTTGTTGTCGCTCTCGGCTTGCACCAGCACCCAGCAGGGCGCTGCCATCGGTGCCGGCACGGGCGCGGTAATCGGCGCTGCCACGACCGGCTCGGTGCTCGGCACCGCGGTTGGCGCTGGCATCGGTGCCGTTGCGGGCGCTGCCATCGGCAAGGTCGCCGACCAGCCCGGCAAGTGCTATTACAAGAATTCGCGCGGCCAGGTTTATATCGACGTCTGCCCGCGGGGCTGATCTCGATCCATACCGGCTACGACTATCGCCCGGCGCCGACCGCGAGGTTGCGCCGGGTTCTATGCTTTAGAGAGCTGGCTTCCTTAGCCGGCAGGCAGGTTGGCGATGAACGATGTTGCAACCAAGCCGAAAACCACGGTCAAGACGCAGCGGCCGCGCCTGCACAAGGTGATTCTGCTCAATGACGATTTCACCCCGCGTGATTTCGTCGTGCGGGTGCTGAAGGCCGAATTCAACATGAGCGAAGACCAGGCGCTGTACGTGATGCTCACGGCGCACACCAAGGGCGTCTGCGTGGTGGCGGTCTATACGCGCGAAATCGCGGAAACCAAGGCGACACGCGCAACCCAAATGGCGCAGCGGGAAGGCTTTCCGCTGATGTTCACGACCGAACCCGAGGAGTAGGGGCGGTTTCCATTGGCGGGCGGGTAATCTTCAGAGAACACTCAAGCTCCCTGCCTGGTCTCACCCCCTCCCCAACCCTCCCCGCAAGGGGGAGGGTGTCCCTCAGAGTATGGGGCGAAAATCGAGCAACAAACTCGATGAGCACCTCCCCCCTTGCGGGGGAGGTTGGGAGGGGGGTGAAATCGACCCGGATCTATCGATCCTCTCAATCCCTCAACCCGTCCTCCCCGGCCCTGAGTGGGGGTCAATCTTTCTTTTGCACCAACGAGCGGTATATGAGCGGTTGGGCTTTGTACGTTTTGAGGTTCGGCGTGGCGCGCCAGAAGATGGAAACAGCGATCGCCATGATCGCCGACCCGCATTTCCACGACATCCACTATCGCGGTGTGCATGAAGGGCCGACGATCCGTTCGTTCCGCGACACGATCTCGCAATCGCGCATCCTCAACGAAAGCTGCTTTTCGCTGCGGGCGGCGCTCGATGAGGTTGCGCGACGCGGTATCAAGGTCGTCGTCATGCCCGGCGATCTCACCGAGGAGGGACAGCCCGCCGATATCGACGGCTTCATCCGCTTGACCGGTGACTACCGTGAAAAATACGGCATGCAGTTCTTTGCGACCTTCGGCAACCACGATGCCTATGGGCCGACCGGCAAGCATTTCGCCAAGGCCTATACCGGGCCCGACGGCAAACGCTTCACCATCGCCAGCAGGGCTGGCAAGGGCGATTTCACCGATCCCAACATGAGGGGGCCAGGCTATGCGGAGCTGATGCAAACGCTCGGCGATTTCGGCTTCTTCCGGCGCGATGCGTATCTGCACTGGGAATCGCCGTTCGGCGCCGACGATGCGCTGGCGGCGCGCACCTACACGGCAATTTCCGACGACCGGCGCAACACGGCCGAACTCATCGATGCCTCCTATCTCGTCGAGCCGGTCGAGGGCCTGTGGCTGCTGGCGCTCGATTCCAACGTCTATCAGCCGAAGAGCGGCGAAATCGATCCGGGCAAGGCCAGTTCCTATGTCGACAGCAAGGTCGGCAAGTGGGATGCCGTGGTGCGGCACCGGCCGTACCTGCTCGACTGGATGGCCAATGTGCGCCGCAGGGCCGATGCCCAGGGCAAGGCGCTGGTGGCGTTTTCGCACTATCCCGTAGTGGCGGCGCCGGAGGACGATCCGCGTCCGGCGCAGTTCAACGGCGCCGAGCCGCTGCAGCCGGCGCCGGAAACCACCGCCGCTATTGCGCGCACCGGCATCGGCGTGCACTTTTCCGGCCACGAGCACGTCTGTAATATCGGGCGCCATGCTGGCGACGGTCACGCGCTCGTCGATGTGGCGCTGCCGGCGGTGTGCAGTTTTCCGCCGGCTTTCCGCGTGCTCTCCGTCTCGCCGGACGCCATAGCGGTGGAAACGGTGGCGGTAACCGATGCGCCGGGGATCGAGACACTTGCCGAGACCTATAAAAGCGAAGCGCAGAGCGACACCGGCCTAACCGAGGCGGCGGCGCTGCTGACGGCGGCGGAAAATTTCGGCGACTTCATGAACAGGCAGCTTGGCGTGGCAGTGCAGGGCGTGCTCGCCGAAAAGCACTTCGGCAAGGATTTCACCGCCCTCGGCGATACGCCGCTTGCCGGCGGGCTCAAGCTGATCGATGCACTGGCCGACTGGTACCGGCTGTCGCGTGGCGGCGAAATCGCCAGGACGATGATTCCAGAAGAGCGGTTGGCGGCCTATGCCCGGCCCGATTTCGCCTCGCAAGGCGAGGGCGACGTACGGCGCATGCTGGTGCAACTCAGCCGGATGGCGACTGCGCCTTATGCCGGCGCCTTCACCCTATAGGACCCGGCCGTACCAGAGCGTCGAGAGCGCTCCGGCGAGGAGGGCGAGCAGGGCGCCGACGCCGGCGAAGATGAACGAGATTTCGGTCAGCTTCTTTTCGCTGATCAGCCGCGAGGACATCGACTGATAGACCTTGTTGAGGTCTTCCGACGAGCGCGCTTCGAAATATTCGGCCTTGGTGATCTCGGCGATGGATTGCAGCGAGGTCTCGTCGAGCTGCGTTCGCATCGAGCGGCCGCCATAGGAGACGACGTCGCCGGTGGGTGAGCCGAAGCCGACCGTATAGACGCGAACGCCGTAATCGGCGGCCATCTGCCCGGCCTTGATCGGATCGGGGCCGGTCGTGGTGGCGCCATCGGTCAAAAGGATGATGACGGCGTTCTCGTAGGAGCCCGGCGGCACCGGCTCGTGCGGCGGCGCATCGGCTGCCGCGGGCTCGTCGAGCGAGCGGGAATTGTAATTGCGGTCGAAGCCGAAGCTTTGCCCGCCACCGCCGCCGAAGCCTTGTCCGCCACCACCGCCGAAGCCGCCGCTGCCGCCGCCGAATTGCGGCTCGAGGTTGAATTCCTGGTCGGGGAAGATGGTGTTGAGCGCAACCAGCACGCCCGAGCCGACGGCGGTGCCGCGGCGGAGCTGGAAGCGGTCGATGGCTTCGTAGAGCGCTTCGCGGTCGATCGTCGGCACCTGCACGAGCACGGCCGAGCCGGCGAACGAGACGATGCCGATCTGCACGTCGCCCGGCTGCGCCTCGATGAATTTCCGTGCCGCGGTCTGTGCCGCCTCGATTCGCGAGGGCTGCACGTCCATGGCGCGCATCGATCCCGACGTATCCATGGTGAGGATGATCGTGGCGCGCGATGAGGGCAGGCTGACGATGGCCGCCGGCCGCGCCACCGCGAGGATGAGCACGGCGAGCGCGGCGAGGAACAGTACGGGCGGCACGTAGCGGCGCCAGCTCGCTCTGCCCAGCGCCTCTTTGACGATGGCGAGATTGGCATAGCGCAGGGCCGCCTTCTTGCGCCGCCTCTGCATCCAGACGTAAAGGCCGACAAGCAGCGGCAACAGCAGCAAAAGCCACAACATGCCTTGCCAGATGAAGATCATGGCACAGCTCCTCCGGAAATGCCGCCGCCGAGCCGCGCCGAGGCCTTGCGCAGGCCGGAAAAGCGCAGGATGGCATCGAGCAGGTCGTCGCCGGTCGACAGTTCGAGAACGTCCATGCCGGCGCGGGAAAAGCCCGCCATCAGCGCCTCTTCGTTGCGTTCGGCGGCGGCGATGAAGCGTCGGCGGAAGCCGCGATCGTTGGTGTCGATCATTACCTGCTCGCCGGTCTCGGCATCCTGGAAGGCGACGAGGCCGATATCTGGCAGCAGCATGTCGAGCGGATCGGTGAGGCGGACGACGATGCCTTCGTGGCGTTGGCCGAGCCACGACAGTATGCGGTCCCAGCCCGGCGTCGAAACGAAATCGGAAACGACGAAGAAGAGGCTCCGCCGCCGCACCGCCGCAAGCGTGCGGCCAAGCGCTGCGCCGAGATCGGTCGGCGGCGTGCGCGGCTGGCGCGGATGGTTGAGGATGCGGTCGAGCATGTAGAGCACCTGGCCGCGCCCGCTGCGCGGCGGCAGCAGGGTTTCCTTGACGCCATCGAAGAGGACGGCGCCGACGCGATTGCCCTGCCGCGTCAGCAGGCGCGCCAAAACGGCGGTGAATTCGGCCAGCATCTGACGCTTGCTGATCTCGCCGGAGCCGAAATCGACGGAGGGACTGAGATCGAGGAAGAACCAGGCGGTGACTTCGCGATCCTCGTTATAGACACGGACATGCGGGATTTGCGTGCGCGCGGTGACGTTCCAGTCGATGTGGCGGACATCGTCGAAGACCTGGTATTCGCGCAGGTCGGCGAGATCGAGCCCGAAGCCGCGGAAGAGCGTGCGGTAATCGCCCTGCAACAGGCCATCCAGACGGCGGATCACCGTCCATTCCAGCCGCCGGAGCAGCAGTTCAGGCTGTTGCTTCGCTACGGGCATGACTTTCCAGCGGCTTTTCGGGGACGGGAACGGCCTTGAGGACGCGCGAGACGATGTCGTCGGCAGTAACCGATTCCGACAGCGCCTCGTAGGAGAGGACGATGCGGTGGCGCAGCACGTCGGGGGCGACGTCGACGACATCCTCGGGCAGCACATATTCGCGGCCGCGCAGGAAGGCGAGGGCACGGCCGGCTTCGATCATACCGATCGTGGCGCGGGGGCTCGCGCCATAAAGGATGTTGCCGGCGAGGTCGGGAATGCCCTGCCGCGCCGGATCGCGCGTGGCGTTGACGACGCGGACGGCGAACTGGATGAGCGAAGGATCGACATAAAGCTCGCGGACGCGCGCCTGCAGCTTCACCAATTGCGCGGTGGTGGCGACGCGCATCACCGCCTGGACGATGCCGGTGACGCGCGAGACGATGACGAATTCTTCCTCCTCCGAGGGGTAGCCGACGAGCACTTTCATCATGAAGCGGTCGACCTGCGCCTCGGGCAGGGGATAGGTGCCTTCGGTCTCGATCGGGTTCTGCGTCGCCATGACGACGAAGGGATCGGGCACTTTGTGCGTCTCGCCGGCAATGGTGACCTGGCGCTCCTGCATGACTTCGAGCAGGGCGCTCTGCACCTTGGCTGGGGCGCGGTTGATCTCGTCGGCGAGCAGCAGGTTGCAGAAGACAGGCCCGAGCGAGGTGGTGAAGGCGCCGGTCTTCTGGTTGTAGATGCGGGTGCCGACGAGGTCGGCGGGCACGAGGTCGGGCGTGAACTGGATGCGCTTGAACTGCCCCTGGATCGCCTGCGCCAGCGTGCTGACGGTCAGCGTCTTGGCCAGGCCCGGCACGCCTTCGACGAGCAGGTGGCCGCGGGCGAGCAGGGCGACCAGCACGCGCTCGAGGAAATAATCCTGGCCGACGACGACCTTCTTCACTTCGTAGAGGATCTGTTCCATCAGCGCGGCGACGGCGGGGGCGGAGGCTTCGGTGGCTTCGTCGTTGGCTTTCATGGTGTCCTCAGGTGATCTGGCGGTTAGAGCGGGTTTTCTCCGGCGGCCCCGGCGGCGCTTTCGATGGGCACGGCAAAGCCGATGCCGGCGAAGGTGCGGACGCCCGATGGGTTGAGAATGGCGGTGACGATGCCGACGACCTCGCCATCGGCATTGACCAGCGGCCCGCCGGAATTGCCGGGATTGGCGGCGGCATCGAACTGGATAAGGTCCTTCATCGTCGGGCCGCCTTCGTCGTCGGCGAATTCACGATGCAGGCCCGAAATCACGCCTTCCGAGGCGGACGGCCCGATGCCGAAGGGGAAACCGACGGCAACGACGTCGTCGCCGGGATTGAGCCCTTGCGTCGAGGCCAGCGTTGCCGGCTGCAGGTCGTCGGGGATGACGAGCGGGCTGATGACGGCGAGGTCCTGTTCGGGTTCGGCGCCGACGATGCGCGCGTCGGATTCGCTGCCGTCGAAGAACGTCACACGCAGCTTCGGGGCGGCGCCGGCGACGTGCAGGTTGGTGAGGATCGTGCCCTTGTCGTCGATGACGACGCCGGTGCCGACGGCCATGAACTCCTTGTGGAAGTCCTCCTCCAGCCCTTCCTTGGGCTGTTCGGCACGCTTGTCGGAGGGGGCGGCCTTGTCGTCGCTGCCGTCGCCATAGCCCGTGACCCGCACGACGGAGCCGATGATTTTGTTGTACGCGACGGCGCCGATTGACGGCGGGCGCGGGCGCTGGTCGATGGCGTAGTTGACCGCGGCGGTGAGGCGGGACTGGGTCAGCGGCTCGATGGCCGGGCGCAGGAATTCGAAGCCGCCAACCATGGCGAGGGCGATAATGACGCTCGTTGCCACGAGCACGCGGCCGGGATGGCGCTTGTAGAAACCGGATGCCGCGGCGCGAATGCGCTGGCGCAGGGTCGGGCCTTCCCGGTATGGCGCCATGTCGGGACTGGGCGGGGGCGGCGATGCGCCGGGCAACAAGCTGGTCCGGCCGCCCGCGCTGCGCGGCTTGCCAGATCTGCTATAGACTGGCCGTCTTGTCATATCGGCACTCCCGGTGCCTCTTGGGAACAGTTCCCGTGACTGACGCTGGTTAACGAGCCTAGGCGAGGTGTGGTTCGCCTGAAAGTCAATTTTAGGGCCTTCACGCTGCCGTGTGGTGAATGTGAAGAGGCGGCCGGGAGCTTCCTTTCGCAGCCCACGGGGATTTTTCCTTGACACCGCGCCCCGTCGGCTCCTATCCATACGCCCATTGTTTTTTCTGAAGGACGTTGTCCCCCAAATGCGGACACTCATTCTCGTAGTAGGAAGGCGCACCGGTCACGTGGGATAGGCATCCCGCGAGCAAGCTGGTGCGCGAAGCAAGGTCCCTTCCGGGGCCTTTTTTATTGCCCGCGTGCGGGCAGCGTCGTTGAGAAATCGAATCAAGTTACCCGGCGAAGTGCCGGTATGGGTGTAGGAAAGAAGGACCAAGGCGATGGCAGAGCAGATGACGGGCGCCGAGATGGTGGTGCAGGCGCTGATCGACCAGGGAGTCGAGCATATCTTCGGCTATCCGGGCGGCGCCGCACTGCCGATCTATGACGCTATCTTTCAGCAAGACAAGATCCAGCACATCCTGGTGCGGCACGAGCAGGGCGCGACCCACATGGCCGAAGGCTATGCCCGCTCGACGGGCAGAGCCGGCGTCGTGCTGGTGACTTCGGGGCCCGGCGCCACCAATGCCGTGACCGGCCTCACCGATGCGCTGATGGATTCCATCCCCATGGTCTGCATCACCGCGCAGGTGCCAACGACGCTGATCGGCTCGGATGCGTTCCAGGAATGCGACACGGTCGGCATCACCCGCAGCTGCACCAAGCACAATTATCTCGTCAAATCCGTCGCCGACCTGCCGCGCGTCATGCACGAGGCCTTCCATATCGCCACTACTGGCCGGCCCGGCCCGGTCGTCGTCGATATCCCGAAGGACGTGCAGTTCGCGCTCGGCACCTATAATCGGCCCGACCTCGAGAACTTCCGGCACGCCAGCTACCGTCCGAAGATGGAAGGCGACCTCGAAGCCATCAAGGTGGCTGTCGATCTGATGCTGAAGGCTGAGCGGCCGGTCTTCTATACCGGCGGCGGCGTCATCAATTCGGGGCCCGAGGCCAGCGAGCACCTGCGCGAACTTGCAGAGATCACCGGTTTCCCGGTGACCTCGACGCTGATGGGGCTGGGCGCCTTTCCGGCCAGCAATCCGCAATGGCTCGGCATGCTCGGCATGCACGGCACCTACGAAGCCAACCTCGCAATGCACGATTGCGACCTGATGATCAATATCGGGGCGCGGTTCGACGACCGCATCACCGGCAAGATCGATGCGTTCTCGCCCAACAGCCGCAAGATCCACGTCGATATCGATCCGTCCTCGATCAACAAGAACGTGCGTGTCGATATTCCGATCATCGGCGATTGCGGACTGGTGCTGGAAGAGATGATCCGCATCTGGCGCAGCCGCACCAACGAGCCGCGCACGGAAGCGTTGTCGGCGTGGTGGAAGCAGATCGACGGCTGGCGCAAGGTCAATTCGCTGGCCTTCAAGAACTCCGACACCACGATCAAGCCGCAATATGCCATCCAGCGCCTCTACGAGGCGGTGAAGGACCGCGACGTCTACATCACGACGGAAGTCGGCCAGCACCAGATGTGGGCGGCCCAGCACTTCCATTTCGAAAAGCCGAACCGCTGGATGACTTCGGGCGGGCTGGGCACGATGGGCTATGGCCTGCCGGCGGCGGTGGGCGTGCAGGTGGCGCACCCCGATGCGCTGGTCATCGACATTGCCGGCGAAGCCAGCGTGCAGATGACGATGCAGGAAATGTCGACGGCGGTGCAGTACCGCCTGCCGATCAAGGTGTTCATCCTCAACAACGAGCGCATGGGCATGGTGCGCCAGTGGCAGGACCTGCTGCATGGCGGGCGTTACGCGCATTCCTATTCGGAAAGCCTGCCGGATTTCGTCAAGCTCGCCGAAGCCTATGGCGGCAAGGGCATCAAGTGCGACAACCCGGCCGAGCTCGATGCGGCGATCAAGGAGATGCTGGATTATCCCGGCCCGGTCCTGTTCGACGTGCTGGTCGAAAAGGACGAGAACTGCCTGCCGATGATCCCGTCGGGCAAGCCGCACAGCGAGATCATCCTGCCGGATACGGCCAATATCGGCGACATCATCGACGAAAAGGGAAAGATGCTGGTCTAGGCCGGTATCGGGAGCAGAACATGAACGCGAATTTGCTGCCGACCGGATCGGCCTACTTCCTCACCCAGGAAACCGCGACGCCCGAGCGCCACACGCTCTCGGTGCTGGTCGACAACGAGCCGGGCATCCTCGCCCGCGTCGTCGGCCTCATCACGGCCCGCGGCTTCAACATCGAAAGCCTGACCGTCAGCGAGACGGAACACGACCGGCGACTTAGTCGCATCACCATGGTGACGGTGGCGGTGCCCAAGGTGCTGGAGCAGATCAAGCTGCAGCTCGAGCGGCTGGTGCCGGTGCACCGCGTGCACGACCTCACGGCCGAGGACGAGCCGCTGGAGCGCGAGCTGGCGCTGATCAAGGTGAAGGGGGCAGGCGACCAGCGTGCCGAAACGCTGCGGCTGGCCGACGCCTTTCGGGCGCAGGTGGTGGATGCGACGACCGAAAGCTTCGTCTTCGAAGTCACCGGCAAGCCCTCGAAAATAGACTCCTTTATCGCCCTCATGGTGCCGTTGGGGCTGGTCGAGGTGGTGCGTACGGGGCTCGCCGCGATCTCGCGCGGGCCGGAAGGGATGTGATCAGCCGGCTTTATGGAGCCGATCAAAAGGTAAGATTGGGAAGTCGCGGCGGATCATGTAAATCTGCCGCGACTTTCTGTTATCGGACCGGCCATGACCAAGCTTTCCGTCAACCTCAACGCCGTCGCGCAACTGCGTAACCGCCGCAACCTGCCATGGCCGAGCGTGACCGGTATCGCGCGCGTCGTGCTGGATGCCGGCGCGGTGGGGGTCACCGTGCATCCGCGGCCCGACGAGCGGCATATAAGGCGCACCGACGTGGTCGACCTGCGCAAGCTGCTGCGCGAGGATTATCCGGATGCCGAATTCAACATCGAAGGCTATCCGTCAGAGGAGTTCCTGACGCTGGTCGAGCAGAACCTGCCCGAGCAGGTGACGTTCGTTCCCGACGATCCAAGCCAGGCAACGTCCGACCACGGCTGGGACGTCGATGCCAACGCGGACCTGCTGCGCCGCGCCATCGACCTGATGAAGGCGCTGGGAGTGCGGGTGTCATTGTTCAGCGATGCCGATCCGAGCGTGCCGGAAAAGGCCAAGGCCGTGGGCGCCGATCGCATTGAGCTCTTCACCGGACCCTATGGCGCGCTCTACGGGCACGAGGGTGGGCCGGAGCAGCTGAACCTGTTGAGCCAGACGGCGCAGGCCGCCAAGGTCGTGGAGGTCGGCGTCAATGCCGGTCACGACCTGACGCTCGAAAACCTGCCGGCCTTCCACGAAGCGCTGCCGGATGTCGACGAGGTGTCGATCGGCCACGGCATCACGGCCGATGCGCTGTTGATGGGGTTTCCCGAAGCCGTGCGGCGCTACAATGCAGCGTTGGGGAATTAGGTATTGATGAGGGTAGCGACCCCTCATCCGTCGGCTTCGCCGCCACCTTCTCCCACAAGGGGAGAAGGAAGGCCGTGGCAAGATCGTGCCCCAGCGTCTCCCTCTCCCCTTGCGGGAGAGGGTGCCCAAAGGGCGGGTGAGGGGTAAGGGAAACAAGCTGGGCCCCGGCTCAAGGCCGGGGAGGACTCGTGGTTGGATAGGGTTCAACTCGAAAGTTCGAGTTTTCTTCTATCTAACAACAGGTGCTGGGCCCAGCTTTCTCGAAAAACGACCCTCAGTCCTTGGCGCGTTCGACGTAGGAGCCGTCGGCCGTCATCACGACGATGCGGGTGCCGGTGGCGATGTGCGGCGGCACCATGGTCTTGACGCCGTTGGAGAGCACGGCCGGCTTGAACGAGGAGGCCGCGGTCTGGCCCTTCACGACGGGCTCGGTGTCGACGATTTCGAGCGTCACGCGCTGCGGCAGCTCGATAGCGATGGCGGCGCCGTTGAAGGTCTGCAGGAAGACCTGCATGCCGTCGGTCAAATAGGCCGACTGGTCGCCGACGATATCGGCCGACACGGTGAGCTGCTCGTAGGTCTCGGGCTCCATGAAGTGGTAGCCTTCGGCGTCGTTGTAGAGGAACTGGTAGGCGCGCTCGTCGACATCGGCCTTCTCGACCATTTCGACGGTGCGCCAGCGCTGCGTGACCTTCACGCCGTCCGAGATGCGGCGCATGTCGACGTTGGTCACCGAGTTGCCCTTGCCGGGATGGACGTTTTCGGCGGTGAGGATGACGTAGAGCTTGCCATCCTCTTCAACGACATTGCCCTTGCGAAGCGAGGAGGCGATGACCTTGACCATTATTTCTTCCTTGTTCGATCGATGGCGCCGGCCTAGATGAGCGGCAGTGGGCCGCGCCGGCAGAGATGTTCATGTTTCGGTGCCGCCCGATAGCGCAATTTCGCGAAAACCGCCAGTCCCGAGCACGAAAGACATCGCTTTGCCCGCCGCGCCTTCCTCTCCAGCCGTCTCGCCCTGGTGGACGCCTTCGGTGCATGCCGACCGGCGGCCGATCCTGATGGCGCGCAACCGGATCGAGGCGGCGCTGCGAAATTACCTGGCCGGCGAGGATTTCGTGGTGGTCGATCCGCCCGGCCTGCAAGTCTCGCCGGGCAACGAGACGCACCTGCATGCCTTTGCAACCGACGCCATCGGCAATGACGGCGTGCCGCATCGCATGTACCTGCACACATCGCCGGAATTCTCGATGAAAAAGCTGCTGGCGGCGGGCGAGAAGCGCATCGCCAGCCTCACGCACGTATGGCGCAATCGCGAACGCAGCGCGCTGCACCATCCCGAATTCACCATGCTGGAATGGTATCGGGCGGAAGAGGGGTACGACGCGATCATCGCCGATTGCATCGCCATGGTGCGGCTGGCCGCGCAGGCGACGGGCGCCAGGCAGCTGCGTTTCCGGGGCAGGGAGGCCGACCCGTTCGCCGAGCCGGAGCGGCTGAGCGTGATTACGGCGTTCCGGCGCCATGCCGGGATCGACCTGTTGGCGACGATGGATGCGGATGGCGCGACCGATGCCGAAGCGCTGGCCGAGGCAATGCGGGGCCAGGGACTCGACGTGCCGAAGGACTATACGTGGTCATATCTCTTCAGCCGGATCTTGACGGAAAAGGTCGAACCCAACCTCGGCAACGGACGGATCACGGTGCTCGACGAGTATCCTATAGCGGAGGCGGCTCTGGCGCGGCCCGCGGCCCATGACCGGCGGGTTTCGGAGCGTTTCGAGCTTTATGCCTGTGGCGTGGAATTGGCCAACGGCTTTGGGGAATTGACCGATGCCGGGGTGCAGCGTCACCGTTTCGCCGCCGAGATGGACGAAAAACAGCGGCTCTACGGCGAGCGCTATCCGATCGACGAGGATTTCCTGTCCGCGCTCGAAATCATGCCCGAGGCGAGCGGCGTGGCGCTCGGTTTCGACCGGCTGGTGATGCTGGCGACGGGCGCGCCGCGCATCGACGACGTGCTGTGGGTGCCGGTGCGGGAGATGCAGCCATGAAGACAGTCGCCGAACTCGCCGCTGCCGGGCTGGTTGCCGAGAAGGATCGCGAGGCGCTGGAAGCGGTCGCGCAGCGTTATGCGGTGGCGGTGACGCCGGCCGTGCTGGCGATGATCGATCCCCACAACGAGAACGATCCGATTGCGCGGCAGTTCGTGCCGGATGCGGCCGAACTCGTGCAGTTGCCGGAAGAGCGGGGTGATCCGATCGGCGATCTGGCGCACAGTCCGGTCGAGGGGATCGTGCATCGCTATCCCGACCGCGTGCTGCTGAAGGCCGTGCATGTCTGTCCGGTCTATTGCCGCTTCTGCTTCCGGCGCGAAATGGTGGGGCCGCAAGGGCTCGGCACGCTGGCGCCGGCGGCGTTGGAGGCGGCGCTGAACTACATCGCCGAGCATGAGGAAATCTGGGAAGTGATCCTCACCGGCGGCGATCCGCTGGTGATGTCGCCGCGGCGGCTGGGCGAGATCGGCCGGGCACTGGCGGCGATGCCGCATGTGAAGGTCGTGCGCTTCCATACGCGGGTGCCGGTGGTCGAGCCCGAGCGCATCGATGCCGGGCTGATCGCGGCGCTCAAGGAAAGCGGTAAGACGATCTATGTCGCCGTCCACGCCAACCATCCGCGCGAGCTCAACGACGCAACGCGCGTGGCGGTGGCGCGCCTGGTCGATGCCGGCATCGCCATGATCAGCCAGTCGGTGCTGCTCAAGGGCGTCAACGACGATGCGGACGTGCTGGCCGAATTGATGCGCGGTTTCGTCGAAATGCGCGTGCGGCCCTATTACCTGCACCATCCCGACCTGGCGCCGGGTACCAGCCATTTCCGGGTGACGATCGAGGAGGGCCAGAAGCTCGTCGCCGGCCTCAGGGGGCGTATCTCGGGCCTCTGCCAGCCGACCTATATCCTCGATATCCCGGGCGGTTACGGCAAGACGCCGGTGGCCGCCGCGATGGTCAGCGGCGGCGACGGCTGCTATACGGTGCGCGACTTCCGGGGCGGCGAGCACGCCTACCCGCCGGATCAGTCGTGATAGGTGAATTCGCCGACTTCGCAGACGTTCACGCTCTTGGTCACCACTTCGTCGCCATCCTCGAACACGGCGAGGAAGTCGTATTTGCAGTAGCCGCTGCGGTCGTCGATGTTGACGTTTACCGAATAGCCTGACGGCAGGACGTCGCGACCGAGGATGTCCTCTTCCCAGTCGTTGGTGCCGACATTGGACGCGTAGAACTCGCGGATGTCGTAGGCCGAGTTGTTGATGATCTTGACGTGGCGGTCGAGCGCCGAGGCCGCATTCGTGGCGGCCAGGAGCGCAACCACGGCAAGGCCGAAGAGTGCTGTCCCTTTACCCATTTCTTCCCCCAAACCTGGCGATCTGCGCAGGTCCCCAGCGCTATAGGCTCGGGGCAGGCGCCGATCACCCCATGAACAGGGGGAGGGCCTGCAATTTGTTGCACCAACGCAAAATGATTGGTCGCTCTTTACGAACAATCCGCCGCGAGCGTGCTGCGAGGCGTTTCCGGAACTCTACTAAGGGCCGGAAAGGCCGCAAATCCCGATGGGCACAAAGATGTGCCCAGGCCACTCCGAGGTGCCAAGGGAAAAGGGCTGTCGCCACGCTACATTGGCGTGCCTTCTTGAGACAAACCCACCCAGGAACATATTCAGCGTCAGTTACTGTTTGACACTGAAGGAGCCACCAAATGTCCAACAAGCTCAAGATTGCCGTCATCATCGGCAGCACGCGCGACTCTCGCTTTGCCGACAAGCCCGCGCAGTGGATTTACGATCTCGCCAAGCAACGTCCCGACCTCGATGTCGAACTGGTCGACCTGCGCGATTACGACCTGCCGTTCTTCAACGAAGTCGCCTCGAACCTGTGGGTGCCGAGCAAGGACCCAAAGGCCGTCGCATGGCAGAACAAGGTCGGTGAGTTCGACGGCTACATCTTCGTCACCTCCGAATACAACCGTTCGATCCCGGCCTCGCTGAAGAATGCGATCGACCAGGCCTATGTCGAGTGGAACCGCAAGCCGGCCGCCGTCGTCGGCTACGGCTCGGTGGGTGGCGCCCGCGCGGCCGAACACCTGCGCAACATCGCCGTCGAGCTGCAGATGGTACCGGTCCGCACCGGCGTCCATATCGGCGGCAGCGAGTTCTTCACCGTCTGGGGTGGCGGCGCCAACCAGCCGATGTCGGCGATCGAAGGCGCCATCGGCGCCAGCGCCAAGGACATGCTCGACCAGCTCACGTGGTGGGCTCACGCCACCAGGAATGCGCGGGACACCGCGGTTGCGGAAGCAGCCGAGTAAGTCTCCTTCAACGTCAGTTCCCGTGCGTGGGGGCGGTGCTTCGGCGCCGCCCCTTTTTCGTTATTGTCGCAAGGGTGGCAATCTGCGCATTGCGAGTCGCCGTTGTCCCGGACCACACCGGTTCAGGATGGCGACGAGGAAGGGAACCATGACCGCCAGGAACTTCTATTTGACGATGGCCGTAATCGGAACAATTGTTCCCTGGCTGTTATTTGGATCATTTTTCACGAGGCATGGAATTGATGTTCCGCTGTTTCTGCAATCGTTATTCGTGAACGGTGCAGCCGGTGGATTTTCTGCCGATGTGCTGATTTCCATTTTGGTGTTCTGGGTGTGGTCGCAGCGGGATGCGGCCAGACACGGCGTCACGCGATGGTGGCTGGTTCTTCCTGCCGGGTTCTTCGTTGGGCTGTCGCTGGCGCTGCCGCTCTACCTTTATTTGCGAGAGCAGGATTGACCTCGCATCGTCTTGCCGGTCCAGCGTGCGGCAACCTTATTCAGGGCTAAGGGTTGAGTGTGTCGGGCGGGGGGTGTAGAAGGCGCCCCGCCTCGCTACCAGACAAGCTGGTGTACATGACTAATGCGACTGTGGCCGGTCCAGAGGCCGGCAACGTTGACGCCGAGCAAGCCGCCCATTCAGAAAAACACCTGCCGATGCTCATATTGGGAGCGCTGGGGGTTGTTTACGGCGATATCGGCACGAGCCCCCTTTATGCCTTTCGCGAGGCTTTGCATGGCGCCACCGACGGTACGCCGTCGCAGGACGAAGTCCTTGGACTGCTGTCTCTCATCTTCTGGGCGCTGACCATCGTCGTCACCATCAAGTATGTGAGTTTCGTGCTGCGCGCCGACAACCGCGGCGAGGGCGGCACGCTGTCGCTGATGGCGCTGGCGCGGTCGAGCTTTTCGAACCGACCGACCTGGGTCCTCGTCCTCGGCGTCATCGGCGCATCGCTGTTCTTCGGCGATTCCATCATCACCCCCGCGATTTCCGTGCTGTCGGCTGCCGAAGGTATCGAGATCGTCGCGCCGAACCTCACGCCATGGGTCGTGCCGATAACGGTCTGCATCCTCATCCTCCTGTTCTTCGTGCAGCGGTTCGGCACGGGGGGCGTCGCCACCGTCTTCGGCCCGGTGATGGCGGTGTGGTTCCTGGCGCTCGGGGTCTCCGGGCTCTATCATCTCATCGACAATCCCGGCGTGCTGTGGGCGATCAATCCGCTGCACGGGCTCGAATTCGTGTTCGGGCACCTGGGGCTCGCGACGATCGTGCTCGGCGCGGTGTTCCTGGCGGTGACGGGTGCCGAAGCGCTTTACGTCGATCTCGGCCATTTCGGGCGCAAGCCGATCACGGTGGCCTGGATTTTCCTCGTCTTTCCGTGCCTATTGCTCAATTATTTCGGGCAGGGCGCCTTCGTCATCGGGCATGGCGAGGCGGCGGCCAATCCCTTCTTCCAGATGCAGCCGGAATGGGCGCAGATTCCGATGGTGGCGCTGGCGACGCTGGCGACGGTGATCGCGAGCCAGGCGGTGATTTCGGGCGCCTATTCGCTGACGCGGCAGGCGATCAACCTGAACCTGCTGCCGCGCATGGATATCCGCCATACGTCGGAAAACGTCTCCGGCCAGATCTACATGCCGCAGGTCACGACCATGCTGGTCGTTGCCGTGCTGATCCTGGTGCTGGCCTTCCGCAGCTCCAGCGCGCTGTCGGCGGCCTACGGCATCGCGGTTACCGGCGAGATGCTGGTGACGGCCGTGCTGCTGCTCGTCGTCATGTGGCGCATCTGGAACTGGAAATTGCCGGCGGCCATTGCCGTGGTCGTGCCGCTGTTCCTCATCGATCTCGGCTTCTTCGTCGCCAATGCGACCAAGTTCACCCAGGGCGGCTGGGTGCCGGCGCTGGTATCGGTGATCCTCATCGTCGTGATGACGAGCTGGATGACCGGCCGCCGCCGGCTCGCCGAAAAGACGCGGCGCGACGAGGTGCCGCTGGAATTTTTGGTGCAGAACCTCACCAAGAAGAAGCCGACCATCGTGCCGGGCACGGCGATCTTCCTCACTAGCGACATCGAGGGCGCGCCGACGGCGCTGCTGCACAGCCTCAAGCACTACAAGGTGCTGCACGAAACCAACGTCATCCTGACCGTTATGACCTCGTCGGCGCCGACCGTTGCCGACGACGAAAAGGTGCGGATCGACGCCTACAACGAGCTGTTCTGGCGCGTCATCGTCACCTTCGGCTACATGGAAACGCCGAACATCCCGAAGGCGCTGGGGCTGGCGCGCAAGCTCGGCTGGAAGTTCGACATCATGTCGACCTCCTTCTTCCTGTCGCGGCGCGTGCTGAAGCCGTCGCCCAAGCGCGGACCGGTGCGCTACTGGACCGACAAGATCTTCATGGCGATGGCCCGTAATGCGTCCGACGCGACCGAATATTTCCACATCCCGACGGGACGCGTGGTCGAGATCGGCACGCAGCTGACGATTTAGATTCGTCTCCGGGATTCGCAATTCATCACGATGTCGTCCCGGCGCACGCCGGGACCCATCCTGAGATAGCGGACCGAAACATCGATAGATGTATTCGGATAACGTCCTGGATGGGCCCCGACTTTCGTCGGGGCAACAGCGGAGGGAGCGGAAAACGCAAGTCTCCGAAACTTCAAATCCAGCCTTACTTCGGCATATCCGGGCAGACGTACGGCACTTCGGCCGGCTTGAAGTGCTGCTCGCCTACGGGCGATTTCAGCACCAGTTCGTCGGCGGTGAGCGAGACGATCTCGGCGGCGATGGGCATGCCGTCCTCTTCCCAGCTCAGGTGCGTGGCGTCGGCCATCTTCCAGGCCGAGAGGCGGTGGGTTTCCCAGCAGGAATCGGTGACCAGCGTGCCGTCCGACAGGAAGATCTGGATGGCGCTGGGCAGGTCGGTATCCTGCTGCACCCAGACGCGGTCGGTGAAGCCTTCGGGCGCGGCGAGCGCATCGCCATCGGTATCGGCGTCGCGTTCGGTGGCGGAATTGTCCTGGGCGAAGGCCGGCAGGCAGGCGGCGTTGCCGACACCCCACACGGCGAGCAGTGGGAATAGGGCGGTCTTCGTGGTCATCGCTGTCTCCCTGCATGCGTCGTCACGTCGAAGCTGGGAAGCCCAGCGCCTCGTTGCAAGAGTGGCTGGAGCAATGCGACGAATTTGCGATGCGCCGTGGCGGGAAAACCACGGCGCACGCAGACGTTACGTGCCGTGATTACTCGGCGGCGGCGCGGCGGCCGAGGGCGCGGTCCATCGAGCGCACGCGCTCGCGGGCCTGCAGCGGCCAGAGATCGTAGGTGTCCCCGGCGCCGCCCAGGGCATGGCGGGCATGGATCGGCCAGTTGGGGTCTTCGAGCGCGCCGCGGGCGAGGGCGATGAGATCGGCTTCGCCACGTTGCAGCACCGCTTCGGCATCGGCCGGCTCGGTGATCAGGCCTACGGCCATGGTGGGGATATCGACCTCGCGGCGTATGCTGGCGGCCAGCGGCACCTGGTAGAGCGGGGCAGGGCGGATCGTGCCACCCTCGAAGCCACCGGACGAAGAATCGATGACGTCGATGCCGAGCGCCTTGAGCTCGCGGGCGAGCACCACGCTATCCTCGACGCTCCAGCCGTCGTCGCGCCAGTCGGTGACGGACAGACGCGTGAAGATCGGCTTTTCGGCCGACCAGGCGGCACGGACGAGTTCGGCGATTTCGAGGACGAGCCGCATGCGGTTCTCGCGGCTGCCGCCGTACTGATCGGTGCGGCGATTGGCGAGCGGCGACAGGAACTGGTGCAGCAGGTAGCCGTGCGCGGCATGGATGTCGATCATGTCGAAGCCCGCGGCTTCGGCGCGGTGGGTGGCGGCAACGAACGCCTGCTTCACCGCCTCGATGCCTTCGAGATCGAGCGCCACGGGCACCTGGTAGGGCGCAGCGGAATGCGCTTCCGCGCTGGGGGCGACCGGCGTCCAGTTCTCATAGGCGTTGACGATCTTTTCTTCCTCGGTCTCGTCGAACCCGTGGCGCCAGGCGATCGGCGTCGCCGCCTTGCGACCGGCATGGGCAAGCTGGATGCCGGCGGCGCTGCCGTGGGCATGCAGGAAATCGGCGATGCGGTGGAGCGGCGCGATCTGCTCGTCGTTCCACAGGCCCAAATCGCCATAGGAGATGCGTCCTTCGGGCGTAACCGCCGTCGCTTCGACGATGACGAGGCCGAAGCCGCCCTGCGCGAAGCGCCCGAGATGGACGAGATGCCAGTCGTTGGCGAGGCCATGGCGGGCGGAATACTGGCACATGGGCGAAACCACGGTGCGGTTGCGCAGGGTCATGCCGCGGACGGTGAGGGGAGAAAAGAGCTGGGACATCGCTTGGAAACTCGCTTCGTCGGAGGTTCCCCCTACATGCCCCTTTGTGCTTCCATCGGCAAGTGCCGATGGAAGGATTTTTGGGGTTGGGTGTGGGGTGCTTGTTGGTGTTGAGAGTGAGTGAGATCGAGCTACACCCTGCTCGACTTCACCCCCCTCCCAACCTCCCCCGCAAGGGGGGAGGTGCCGTTCCGTGTATTTAGAGATGATCGAGCAACAGCCTCGATGCAACACCCTCCCCCTTGCGGGGAGGGTTGGGGAGGGGGTGAGACCAAGCAGGATTTTTGCATTCACCCAAGCCTTGGCAACAGGAACTACCCGGCATACGCCTTTTCAAGATCAGCAAGCACGATCTTGCTCATCTTCATCATCGCCTGCATGGCGCGGGCGGCGCCGGCCTTGTCGTTGCCACCGAGGTAGCGCGACATGGCGTTCGGCACGATCTGCCAGGACAGGCCGTATTTGTCCTTGAGCCAGCCGCACTGGCTTTCCTTACCGCCATCGGCGGTGAGCGCGTTCCAGTAGCGGTCGACCTCGGCCTGGTCCTCGCAATCGACGAACAGCGAGACGGCTTCGGTGAACTTGAATTCCGGGCCGCCATTGAGGGCCATGATCTCTTCGCCGTCGATCTCGAAGACGATGACGAGCACGCGGCCGTCGGGGTAGTGCGAGGTTTCGAGGATGCGCGAGTTCTTGAAGAGGCCGGTGTAGAATTTCACGGCCTCTTCGATGCGATCGTCGAACCAGAGGCAGGGCTTGATCTTCTGCATGTTGTTCTCCTTGGAAGTGCTGGCCGGCGGCGCGGATGGCCGGCCGGATGAGGAAGCGACGAATGAAGGAGGGCAGTTTCGACAACCGCCCGCCACTCAGTTCGGCGTCAGGCGGTGGCGCTCTTGTCGAGCAACAGGTCGTCGAGCTGCTTGTAGCTGATCTCCATGCCGTCGGTCATGCCGGTGGCGATCGCGGCTTCGCAGTCCGCCTTGCTGTCGTAGCGGATGCTGTAGACCGTGCGGGTGCGCTGGCCGACCGTCTCGAAGGTCAGCGTGCAATGCGACGGCGGCATGTTCTCGGCGCCATCGAAGCTCTCGCTATGGACGATGCGGCGCTCGGGCTCGATGGTGAGATATTCGCCGGTGAAGCCGAATTCCTGCTTTTCCGCCTCGTTGCGCCAACGATAGCGATACTTGCCGCCGACCCTGAGGTCGATCTCGCAGACCGGCATGGTCCAGCCCGGCAGTCCCCCCAGCCAGCGGCTGACGAGGGCAGGGCGCGTGAAGGCGGCATAGACGAGCGCGGGCGGGGCATCGAATTCGCGGGTGACGACGACCTCGCGGTCGCTCGCCATGGTGACGTTTGCGGGGGCTGGCATGGTGGTCTCCTGTTCAGTCGTTGCGATCGTTGATCGGGGTTTGCAGTTCTTCCAGCAGGGCATCGAGCCGCTGGTAGCTTTTCTCCCAATACTCCCGGTACTTTTCGAGCCAGGCGGCAGCCTCGGCCATGGGAGCCGGCTCGAGCTTGCGGGGGCGGCGGGTGGCGCTCTGGGCGCTGGACACGAGCCCGGCGCGCTCCAGGATCTTCAGGTGCTTGGAAATGGCGGGCTGGCTGATGGCGAAGGGTTCGGCGAGTTCCGCAACCGAAGCTTCACCGCTCGCCAGCCGGGCAAGGATGGCCCGCCTGGTGGGATCGGCCAGGGCGAGGAAGGTTGCATCGAGGTGTTCTGACGGGGTCATTGTTCATAACCAAAATGTTCTATAACAAAATGGTTATGATAAGGGCAGCGCGGTGTCAACCCCCTTCCTGAAAACCCGGAGAGGATCAGGCGAGGCCGATGCTGAAGCGGCAGGAGGCCCGCATGGATTCCCCTAGCTTGAGGATCCGCATGCCCTCGGTCTCGGCGCCGCCGGGGGCGTTGAAGCTGTCGACGCGATGCGAGACCGGCTCGACGCAGAAGAACCCGGATTCCACCGAGGGCGAGTAGATCAGGGCGCAGGAGAGTTCGGGCGAGGCGACCATGTCCAGCGTCAGCCCGTGTTCGGGCCATTCGACATGGGCTTGGCCGTCCCAGCCGGGGAACGCATTGTTGATGAGGCCCGGCGGCAGCGGGCGGCCGGCACGGAAATCGCGATCGGGCCTGTCGTCGACCGAAACGAGGCTCACCGGCATGTGGTCTTCATCCACCAGCCACATCCGGGGCAGGTTGGCGGTGAGGACGGTGCCGGGCGTACGCACGAAGAACGGATGGAAGCCCACGCCGTAGGGAAGGCGGATTTCGGCGAGGTTGGTGACCGCCATGATCATTTCGAGGCCTTCCGGGCGCACGGTATAGCGGAGCCGTGCGGTGTAGCTGAAGGGGCCGGGGCCGGTGGAGAAGAGGCTGAGGTCCGCGACGTCTTCGGCGGCCCGTTCGATGTTCCACATGCTGGAAAAGCCGTTGCCGTGGATCGGGTATTTCTCGCCCTCGCGGTTCGGCGCCAGCGGATGGAAGGTGCCGTCGAAGGTGAAGCCGCCGCCGGAAACGCGGTTGGACCACGGCACCAGGATCATGTTCGCCAGCCGCGAGCCGCGCTGACCGTCCCAGGGGCGGAAGATCGGGCGCCCGCCATAGTCGAACCGCGAAAGCCCGCCGCCGAGTTGCGGCACGATGTCGACGATCGTTTTGCCGCTTCTTATGGTCAACACGTTGGGCATGCCTGCCGTCTCCGGGATCGGGGGGCGGGTAATCTAGCGCATGTCGAGATGGATGGATGTGGCAGGCATGCCACTCCATATCGTGGTCAGACACCCTCCAGCATCAGCTTGATATAGATGCCGCCGACCACCGGGCGGGCGAAAAAACCGTGGCCGTTGGCCTGCTTGCCGGTGTCGGTCTCGAACCAGTCGGAGAGCGGCAGGCGGTCGGGTGTTTCATCGAGCCAGGTCGAAATCGGCGCGAGGATCGCATCGAAATCGTCCTGCTTGCCGGTGAGGCAGGCGGTCCAGACGAGCCAGTCGAGCTTGGTGTAGTGCTTGCGGCTGTCGAGCGGCAGGCCGTAGCGGTCCTGGCGTTTCCGGTAGGCCGCGACCTCCTTTTCCGCGATCTCCTTGGGGAACAGGTTCAGGCCGAGGATGCGGTCCCAGACGAGATTGTACTTCTGGCTCCAGCTGCCGGCCTGGTCGAAGGCGAGGCGGAAGCTGTCGCCGTCATCGGCAAGGCCCGGCCATTTCGCCGCCATGTCGCGGGCGATGGCCATGTGCCTGTCGGCTTCCGCATCGCGGCCGGTGCGCTGGCAGAGCAGGGCATAGGCGCCGATGCCGACGATGGCCTTCAGCGACAGATTGGCATTGTGCGGCAGGTGTCCGGCGAAATCGTCGGTGCAGAGCTGGTTGTCCGGATCGATGCCGCTGGTGACGAGATACTTCGCCCACGCCTCCCACAGCGGCCAGAATTCCTTGACGAACCGGTCGTCGTTGGTGCGCTGCGCCAGGGCCGCGGCGAGGATCAGCATGTTGCCGCTTTCCTCGTAGGGCATCTGGTTGTGCTCGGTCAGTTCGCCCCCGCCATAGACCTGGCCGTTGGCGAGCGGGAACTGGCCCACATCGTGCGGCGCATAAGGGAAGCGCCAGCGGCCGCTGGAGGCATAGGCGCAGATCGGGCGCATCTGCGCTTCCAGCAGCGCCGGGTTGTATTTGAGGAAGAACGGCGCCGACGGGTAGGTGAGGTCGACCGTGCCCAGGCACCCGTTCGAGGAATTTTCCTTGGAGAAATACAGCAGCTTGCCGTCGAGGTCCTCGACCAGCGCATGCCCGCCGAGGCACTGGCGGAAGGCGAGGATGCCGATGCGGGCATAGGGTTCGCCGCCAGCCTTCTCGAGTTCCGCGACCAGGCTCTCGTCATAAGCGGCAACGCGCTTCACCAAGTCGCCCCGCTCGCGCCATGCCGTCTCGATGAGGCCGATGGCCGACTGGCCCTTGCGGCTCCAGAACGGCTTGAGGCGCCGGTGGAAATATTCGAGCCCATAGACCTGATCGTAGGCGACGAGCAGGCGGAACGTTTCGCCCTCGGCACCGATCTTCCCGAAGTCGCGGCTCCAGGCACAGACGTTGTAAGCCGGGCGCTCCTGGTGGATGCCGTTCGGATTGAGGTTGAGGCCGCGGTGGCCGTGCGACGGCATCGGCAGCGGCCGGCCTTCGCGCACATCGTCGCGATCGGGCGTAGCGCCGTTGGCGGCGAAATGGTCGCGGATGGTGCGTGCATCGCCAAAGGCACTGTTGGCGCCAACACCCGGCTCGGGCGAGGTATAGAGATAGCCCCAGTCGATCTGCACCTCGTCGCCGGACTGGTGCAGCGGGGTCTGCTCGCGGGCGCCGACGAACAGCGCCGTAACGTCGCCGGCATGGTGCCGGCCCCAGATCACGTCGGTCTCGGGGGCCGCAACCCAGTTGGTGCTCCAGTCGATATAGGCCGAAACGTCGTGCGGTTTGCCGTCGATGGATTTGACGGCGATGTCGACATAGCTCACCGGCCGCGCCATCAGCTCCAGGTCTTCCGGAAATACGGGGGTGGTGAAGGTCAGCGCCAGTTCCACGCCGCCGGCCTCGAAGCGATAGATGGTGCGCAGCGGCAGCACTTCGCGGCTCGTCTGGCGCATCGCCGGCACGTCGACGCCGGTGCGGGTGACGAGGCCCATGAAGCGCCACGCCTTGCCGTCGATATGGGCCATGCCCGCCATCGACTGGTTCTTGCCCGTCCAGTGCGTCGGCCAGGATTGCGTCAGCTCGTCGGTGATCGACCAGACGCTCATGAAGGGGTCGTGGACGATCAGCGGGGTGGCGGGTGCGCGGGCCGTGCTCGGGGTGGGCATCGTGTGTTTCCGAAAAATGGAGGGTTACCAGGGGGCCCGGCGGGGCGGCAGCGGATCGACCGTATAGGCCATGCGGTCGCAGAGCCGCTGCAACAGGTCGAATTTCTGGGCTAGCCGATCAGGACGGTCCCACAGGTTGGTGGTCTCGTTCGGGTCGGCGATGAGATCGTAGAGCTCGCCACTTCTGTCGCCGTGGCTCATCACCAGTTTCATCGTGTCTGTGCGCAGCATGGTCGCATAGGGCAGGTGTGGCTCATGGTGCCACGGCATGGCGTTGTAGTATTCGCAATAGACATCGGAAATGCCAGTGTCCGTTGCGCTGCCGGTCAGCAGCGTCCACAGCGATTTACCCTGCATGCCCGGCCAGACATCGAGGCCGGCGGCCTCCAGCAGCGTCGGGGCGATGTCAACGAGCTCGACGAGACCGTCGATGCGGCGCGCCGGAATGTGCCCGGGCCAGGAAAAGGCGAGCGGCACGTGCACGGAAGGCTCGTAGAAGAACGGGCCCTTGAGATAGACGCCGTGGTCGCCCAGCAATTCGCCGTGGTCCGACATGAAGATGACGATCGTGTTGTCGAGCTGGCCCGTCTCGCGCAGCGCTTCGAGCATGCGCCCGACCTGGTCGTCGATGAGGTCGCACATGGCGAAATAGGCGGCGCGCACCAGCCGGTGGTCGTCATCCGTCATTTCGTCATAGGGCATGCCGGCATTGCCGCCATAGGCGCCCTCGTGGTCGATCTGCTGGAAGGCCGGCTTGTCGGCGAGTTCGCCCGGCCGGTAATTCGGCAGCTCGATCTCGTCGAGCCGGTCGAGATAGCGGTCGAGATATTCGGCCGGCGGATCGAACGGGTGGTGCGGATCGAAGAAATTGACCGAGAACAGCCACGGCCGGTCGGAAGCCTCGTGCGCCTCGATGAAGTTGATGGCCTTTTCGGCGCACCACGTCGTCTGGTGGTCGGCGGCGTCGGGGCCGGCCTTCACGTATTTCGAGCCGCGATAGGGATCGGCCTTGTATGCCTTGCCGCGCTCGGTCAGCCACATATTGTATTCGTTGAGCGGCCAGTTGTTGGTCTTGCTGCCGTAATGGCCGGGGTGGTGCGACCAGTGGAAATCCGTATAGCCGTCGTTGATGCGCGGCTCCATCACCGGCGCAACGCTCGGATTGGCCGCCGAAATGTGCAGCTTGCCGGAAAGCCCGCAGGTATAGCCGTTCTCGGCGAGCAGGCGCGTCACCAGCACTTCGTCGGCCGGCATGTCCTGCCCGTTCTGGCGCGTGCGGGTGGTGCGCGGATAGCGCCCGGTCAGAAAGCTCGCGCGGCTCGGCGTACACACCGGAGACTGGCAATAGGCTTGGGAAAACCACGCGCCCTCGGAGAAGAGCTTGTCGAGCACCGGGGTGCGCACATGCTTGTTGCCGGTGATGCCGAGCGTGTCCCAGCGCTGCTGGTCGGTGCAGATCCACAGAATATTGGGTTTTTGGGTCATGGTAGTTCCTTGCGGCAGGCTCAGGCCTTCACGGCGCCGGCGATGCCTTCGACGAAGTAGCGCTGTACGAAGAAGAAAAACACGATGACGGGAAGCAGCGAGATGGTGGCTGCCGCCGCCATGCCCGACCAGTCGGTCTCGTTGGTGCCGACGAAGGCCAGCATGCCGACGGGCAGGGTGCGGAGGCCCGGCGTGCCGAAGGTGAAGACCAGCGGGATGAGGAAGGCGTTCCAGGCGGCAAGGAACGTCAGCACGGTCACCGTCGCCGTCACGGGCCCGGCCAGCGGCAGCATGATGTTGAGGAAGATGCGCAGGAACCCGGCGCCATCCATGGTCGCAGCTTCTTCCAGCTCCTGCGGCAGGCCGCGGAAATAGCCGGCATAGAGCAGGATGGCGGCCGATTGCCCGCTGCCGGCCAGCGCCAGGATGATGCCCCAGTGGCCGTTGAGCAGGCCGAGCGCGCTGGTGAGGTCGACGATGGGGATGATGGTGAGGCCGGCCGGCACGATCAGCGTGGCGCCGAGGATGCCGATCACCAGCTTGCGGCCGACGAAATCGTAGCGACCGAGCACGTAGCCGGAGAGCGCGGTGTGGAAAACGACGACCGCCACCGTGCCGATCGTCACGATCACCGTGTTCAGCATGTAGGTCGAAAAGCCCGCCTGCACCCAGGCGCGGGCATAGTTCTCCCAGATCGGCGTATCGGGGATGAGGTTCAGCCCCTTGGCGAAGATTTCGAGCGGCGTCTTCAGCGAGGCCGAAACCAGCCACAGGAACGGATAGACCCAGACGAGGCAGAGCACGATCAGCGCAGCGTAGCGCAGGATCGACCAGGGTTTGGGCCGCGACGTGGTGAGGCGTTTCATGCGTCGTGCCTCCGGCGGCGAATGCGGGTGAGGGCGATGATCTGCGCAATCGCCAGCGCGATGAAGCAGACGCCGAAGAAGATCGCGGCGGCGGAGGAATAGCCGAGCCGCGGCACGTTCGAGGTGAAGGCCTGCCGGTAAACGAAGATGTCGATGACCTCGGTCGCGTAGAACGGGCCGCCGCCGGTCAGCGTCAGCATGAGGTCGAAGATATTGGTCGCCTCGATCACCGTGATCAGCGTGATGATGATGGTGAAGGGCGTCAGCAGCGGCACGGTGATGGTGCGGAAGCGATCCCAGGCGGTGGCGCCGTCGATCTCGGCGGCCTCATAGACGTCGTTGGGGATCGTCTGCAGCGCGGCCAGCCAGTAGATCAGCGTGATGCCGAGCCACTTCCACACCCAGATGCCGACGGCGCTGTAGAGCGCGAGGCTCGCATTGCCTAAAAAATTCAGCGGCTGCCCGAGGATGTGAGAGTTCAGCAGCGCGATGTTGAGCGGCCCGCCGGACGGGTCGAGCACGTAGCGCATGACGACGCCGACAATGGCGGCAGTGGTGACGACCGGCAGGAAAATCGCCGTGCGGAACAGCCGCACGAAGCGGAATTGCCGGTTGAGGATGACCGCCAGGATCAGCGCCAGCCCGACGCGCAGCGGCACGGCCAGGACGAGGAAGACGAGGGTATTGCGAAAGGCGTTCCAGAACAGCGGATCGCCGATCAGCTCCTTGTAATTGCCGATGCCGATGAAGGTGCCAGCGCGCTCGAAGCCGTTCCAGTCGAGCAGCGAGAACCAGATGCTGGCAATGACCGGATAGATGGTGAAGGCGCCGACGAGCGTGAGCGTGGGCAGCAGGAAGACGTAAATCCACCTGTCTGCCCACATCCGGCTCAGAATAGGAGTGCCGCGCAGGGCTTGTTGAGACATTTTGGGGAAGTCCTGCGCGGCTGGGGAGGTTCGGTCAATACTTGTCGGAGGTGAAGTCCTCGCCCGGCTTCCAGGCGTCGAACTTCCAGTCGTCGACGGAAACCTCGACGCCCTTGCCCTTGGCAACTTCGATAGCGCGATCGCGCTCCTTGCTCATGGAGTCGGCATATTGCTGCAGGATCGGCTTGGGATCGGAGAAGGCGCCGCTGAAGGCACCCTGGATGATCTCGCCGAGGCCCGGGGTCACGTCACGCATTTCGGCATAGACGGCGCTGACGCCGCTGTTGCGGATCAGCGCGTCGGGCGCAAGGCGCACGTAATCCTGGTAGCCGGAAACCACCTTCTTGTAGGCCGGATGCACGTTGGCCTTGTCGACCGCCCCAAGATCGAGCGGCGGCTGGTCCATGCGCTCGGCGAGGCCGATGTAGTAATCCTCGGTCGTCAGCATCTGCAGCACCTGCGATGCAATATCGGCGTGCTGGGACTGGCCGGAGACGAAGAACGTGCCGCCCTTCGGACCCTGATAGGTGAACGCAGAAGCCTTGTCGCCGGGATAGGGCACGCGATCGGTGACGCCGATCAGGTCGATCTGTTCCTTGAAGCTGCCGTTCAGCACGCCGCTGTTCCACGGACCGTCGAAGAACATCAGCGATTCGCCAGCGACCCAGCGGGCGCGGCCCTGGCGGGCATCGACCGACGACGAGCCGGGGTTGAGCGAGCCGTCCTTCTGGAAGGACATCAGGAATTCCAGCGCATCGAGGAAGGGCTGCGAGGCATGGGCGTATTCGCCCGTCTTCCAGTCGACTTCACCGGCAGCGCCGGCCATTTCGGCCAAATCGATGAGATGGGCCTTCATGCGGTCGCCGAACTGCAACGGCAGCATGAGGCCGTACTTGCCGTCCTTGGTCGCGGCCTTGGCGGCCTTACGCGCCTCGTCCCAGGTGGCGGGGCCGGCTTCCGGATCGACGCCGGCGGCTTCCGCACCTTCCTTGAAGAACCACAGCGAGGTGGAGTTCTGGCGGAACGAGAAGATCGGGAAGCTATAGAGCTTGCCGCCGAAGCTGGTGAAGCCCTCGGCAACCGTTTCCTTCTGGAACGGCTGGTCGAACTTGAAGCTGGCGTCGAGCGGCTGGAACCAGCCGGCGGCCTGCAACGAGTTGATCGTTGCGATGTTCGCATTCGGGACGTTGAAAACGTCGGGCAACTGGTTGGAGCGGAACGCCAACTGCAGCGACTGCATCATGTCGGACGGGTTGCCCGGCGTATATTCCACCTTGGCGTTCGGATGGGCGGCGGCGAACTCGTCCCACACCTTCTGATGCAGCGGAATCAGCGGCTGGAAAATGTCCCACCACTTGATGGTGGTCACGTCCTGCGCGAAGGCGCGGCCGGGCAGGGCGCTGACGGCGCCCAGGGCGGCCATGCCCTGGAGCAGGGTGCGGCGGCTGATGCCGGAACCCAGCGCGGAATTGGTCTTGGAAATGCTCATCTCTTCCCTCCCTGCGCCGGCATGGGCGGCGCGTAAAACGGCTGCTTTGCGGGGCCGTGGCGCTCGTCCGGCGCCATCACGACAACGCTATCGGTTATTTATAACTGGCGTCAAGAGAGTACGTTATTTATAACCGGTAATCGTGATGCCATCGCGTTAGCCGGTTTCCAGATGCCGGTCGGCTGCGCTATGTCGTTGCCCGGAGGGGGCCTGATGAACAGACGCAAGACGGAAAAAGCCAGCGCGCGGCCGACCATGGTCGACGTCGCCAAGCTTGCCGGCGTCAGCCAGGCCACCGTCTCGATGGTGCTGAACGAGACGGGCGGCACGCGCGTCACCGAAAAGACCCGCAAGCTGGTGCGCGAAGCCGCCGAAAGCCTCGGTTATCGGGTCTGGATGCGCAATCCGGTCGGCAGTGGCGGGTTGCAGGCCGTCGGCTTCATCATCGACGACTACACGTCCAACCCGATCGTCAACAAGGCCATCGATTCGGCGCGCCAGCTCGCCTGGGAAAACGGCGCCGTGCTGGTCGTGCTGCCGACGCAGAACGACGAACGCCTGCGCGCCTCGGCGCTGGAACTGCTGTTCGCACATCGCGTCGTCGGGCTGATCTTCGCCGCCTTCTTCACGCGCGAATATTCGCTGCCGCAAAAGCTCAGCGCCGTGCCGATGGTGCTCATCAACTGCTACACCAAGGGCGACCAGGCGCCCGCCATCCTGCCGGCGCACGCGCTCGGCGCCGAAACGGCGGTCAATCACCTGATCGCGGCCGGTCACCGCCGCATCGCCTTCATCAACGGCGAGACCTGGATGGAGGCGAGCAAGGACCGGCTGCGCGGCTATCGGCGCGGCCTCAAGGATGCGGGCATTGCGTTCGATGAAACGCTCGTCCGTTCCGGCAACTGGAGCCTGTCGGGCGGGCACGACTGCACGCGCGCGCTGCTGGCGCTGCCCGAGCCGCCGACGGCGATCTTCTGCGCCAGCGACGAGATGGCGATCGGCTGCTACGAGGCGATCAAGGAAGCCGGACTCTCCATCCCCGGCGACATCTCGGTGGTCGGCTTCGACGACCACCCCTCGGCGCGCCATCTCGAGCCGCCGCTGACCACGATCCTCGTGCCGCACGAGGACATGGGCCGGCGCGCCGTCACGCATCTTTACGCCAAGCGCGACAACGAGAACCGCAGCGGCATCGTCAGCGGCCGGTTGCAGATCGATTGTCCGCTGGTGGAACGAGCGTCGGTCGGACCGCCGAAGGCGCGTTAGAGACCCCCTCATCCGTCGGCTTCGCCGCCACCTTCTCCCGCAAGGGGAGAAGGAGGGCTGGGGCAAGATCGTGCCACATCGCCTTCTCCCCTTGCGGGAGAAGGTGCCCGAAGGGCGGATGAGGGGTCTACTCGCTACTCGCTATTCGCTATTCGCTTTCCGGTCGTCTCCCGCACCACCAGCCGGCACCTCAGCGAGATCGTCGCCGGGCGGTCGATCTCCTGGCGCGACATGATCGCCATGGCGCGCTCGCTCATCGCCGCATGCGGCAGCAGCATGGTGGAAAGCCCGATGTCCCTCGAAAATTCGCGGTCGTCGAACCCGAGCACCGCGATGTCCTGCGGCACTTTCAGGCCCGCATCGGCGATGGCCATCAGCGCGCCGCGCGCCAGCATGTCGTTGTGGCAGAAAACGCCATCGGGCGGCTCGGGCAGGGTCAGCAGTTCCTGCATCGAGGCATAGCCGCTGCGATGCGACCAGTTGCCGTGCCGGATGTAGGCAGGGCCGAGATGCGCGCCGCCGGTCGTCAGCCCGCGCCGGAAACCGTAGAGCCGGCGCTGCGCCGAACTGTGCCAGGCATCGCCGGTGATGGTCGCGAACCTCTTGCAGCCGACGCTCAACAGGTGCTGCGCCGCGACGAACCCCGCCGCCCGCTCGCCGGGGATCACCGCCACGCCGCGGCGGTCGTCGCGAAAGCAGTTGACGTAGATGTGGCGGAATTCCTGCAATTCCTCGGCCGGATGCACGCCGGCGGTGAAGGTGTTGGCATAGATGACCCGGCGCACGCCGAGCCGCGCCATCGTCTTCAACGCCAGCCGTTCGCGCTCGACGACGCCGTCGGTGACGAAGATGGCGAGCTGCTCCGATTGCGCCTGCGCCGCCACCTGCAGCCCATCGATGATGTCGATCGGGTAGGCGGCCGAGATTTCGTTGATGAGCACGCCGATGATGGGCGGGCCGTCATTGTCGAGCGTGCGCAGCAGCGGGCCCGGCGAATAGCCGATGCGGCGGGCCGTCTCGATGACGCGCTGGCGCGTCTCGTCGGCGATGCGCACGCCCGGAATGTCGTTGAGCACCAGGGACACCGTGGTCTGCGAGACCTGGGCCGCGCGCGCGACATCGATCATTTTCACGCGCTTCTTCAAATCGCCCATGCCTCCGGTGCTCACCTTTCGACGTGCTTGACAAAGCGCCGCGCCGCAATCAAGTTGCTAAAGAAATTTAGCAGAGGTTGGCGAGAGGACGCCAACTGTTTTTTGTAAGTGCTGGCAAGGGTTTGACGCGCGAAGGGGAGCTTTGGCGCGAACGATGTTTCCTTGCCCAAACGCGGAGGAATGCGTGGCGGATACGGTGCGGAACGATGCGTCGGCGAACCCGGTGACGGGCTTTGCCAGCCTCATTCGCCGCGGTGAACGCGTGCGCCATCGCGATACGCGGGCGGCCCTGGTTTTCCTCGCGCCATGGCTGCTCGGCGTCGTCCTGTTGACGACGCTGCCGATGATCGCTTCGGCCGTCCTCTCCTTCACCAATTACGACCTGCTGTCGCTGCCGCGCTTCATCGGCACCGGCAATTACGAGCGGCTGGCGCACGATCCGCGCTACATCCAGTCGCTGGAAGTCACCACCAGCTACGTGCTGACTTCGGTGCCGCTATCGGTGGCCCTGGCGCTGATCATCGCCGTGTCGCTCTCGTCCACCAGCCGTTCGGCCAATATCTACCGTTCGATCTTCTACCTGCCGTCGCTGCTCGGCGGCAGCGTCGCCATCGGCGTTCTCTGGCGCCAGCTCTTCGGCGGGCAGGGGCTCGTCAATTCCGTTCTCGGCTTCTTCGGCGTTTCCGGCACGAGCTGGATCGGCGATCCGCGCTATGCGCTCGGCACGCTCGTCATCCTGCACATCTGGCAGTTCGGCGCGCCGATGGTGATCTTCCTCGCCGGCGTGCGGCAGATCCCCAAGGACATCACCGAGGCGACGATCATCGACGGCGCCAGCCCGCTGCAGCGGTTCTTCACCATCACGCTGCCGCTGTTGAGCCCGCTGATCCTGTTCAACCTCGTCATGCAGACGATCACGGCGTTCCAGGCCTTCGTTCCCGCCTACGTGGTGAGCGACGGCACGGGAGGGCCGATCGATTCCACCCTGTTCTACACGCTCTACCTCTATCTCGAGGGCTTCCGGAATTTCCACATGGGCTACGCCATGGCGATGGCCTGGGTGCTGCTCATCATCATCGCCATCTTCACCGCGCTGGCCTTCTGGTCCTCGCGCTTCTGGGTCCACTACGAGAACTGAGGCGCAAGATGACGGACACAAACATCGCCCAGCCCCGCCGCCTGCCGGTCACCATCTCGCGCCACGTCGTGCTCATCGCGCTGGCGCTGCTGATGGGCTATCCGCTGCTGTGGCTCATCTCCAGCTCGTTCAAGCCCGAGCAGGTGATCTTTTCCGAGCCCGGGCTGATCCCGGATCCCTTCACGCTCTCCAACTACATCGAGGGCTGGAACAAGCTCGGCATGCCGTTCGCGGCCTTCATGCTGAATTCGGTCATCATCTGCGTGCTGTGTATCGTCGGGAACCTGTTCTCCTGCACGCTCGCCGCCTATGCCTTTGCGCGGCTGGAATTCCCGTTCTCCAAGGTCGCCTTCGCCATCATGCTGGCGACGATCATGCTGCCGTTCCACGTCACCATCCTGCCGCAATATATCGTCTTCCAGAAGCTCGGCGCGGTGAACAGCTTCATCCCGCTGGTGCTGCCGAAATTCTTTGCGGTCGATGCCTTCTTCGTCTTCCTGCTCGTGCAGTTCATCCGCGGCATTCCGCGCGAGCTCGACCAGGCCGCCGAAATGGACGGCAGCAACAAGTATCAGACCTTCTGGTACATCATCTTCCCGCTGTGCCGGCCGGCGCTCGTCATCGTCGCCGTCTTCACGTTCCTGTGGACCTGGAACGACTTCTTCGCCCAGCTCATCTACCTGACGCAGACCGGCAAATACACGGCCGCGCTCGCGCTCAACCTCTTCATCGACGCAACCAGCGGCGAATCCGCCTGGGGCATGCTGTTCGCCATGTCCGTGGTCACGCTGGTGCCGATCTTCGTGCTCTTCGTCGCCTTCCAGAAGCAGCTTGCCGAAGGCATCGCGACGACGGGTCTCAAGGGATGAAACCCGCCATCCACATCGCTGCATAACAAGGAGGAAACTATGCCCAACCCGTTCAACATGGATGCGCTCAGCCGCCGCGACGCGCTGAAGCTCACAATCGGCGGCACCACCGCCCTGTGGCTCGGCTCGTCGCTCGGCGCGCTGGCCCAGGCGGCCACGACGATCAAGGCGTCGTGGTATGGCGGCCAGGAAGTGCACAATGCCATGCAGAAGGCGATAGCGCTGTTCACCGAGCAGAATCCCGACATCAAGGTCGATGTCGAGTTCGCGCCCTTCGCCGAGTTCTACGATCGCCTGCCGGTCCAGTATTCCGGCGGCGGCGCGCCCGACGTGCACCGTCACTCGATGACGTACCTGTTCGACTACGTGAAGCGCGGCCTGCTCGCCGACCTCTCGCCCTATATCGGCAGCACGATCGACATCACCTCGCTCTATCCGGGCGTCGTCGAGATCGGCAAGGACGGCGACCAGATCCACGCCATCGGCAACAACCAGATCGCCACGGCCCTGTTCTACAACAAGGCCAAGGTCGAAGCGGCCGGCGGCATCGAAAACCTCACCTGGGACGGCTTCCACGACCTTGCCAGCAAGCTCGGCAAGGATGCGGGCGCCAACCATTGGGGCACCAATGACGGCGGCGGCTTCATCGGGTTCCTCGAGACCTTCGTCACGCAGCGCGGCAAGTCGCTCTATTCGGCCGACAACAAGCTGGGCTTCGAAAAGCAGGACCTTATCGACTGGCTCGCCTTCTGGCAGAAGATGCGCGACGACCAGGGCGCTCCGCCGCCGTCGGTCACCGCCGAAAGCGCCGGCTTCCAGAATGCCCCGCTGGTCAAGGGCACGGCCGCCATGCAGGTCGGCTGGAGCCAGCAGATCGTCTTCTACCAAGCGCTGATGCAGGACGAGTTGAACGTCCGCCCGGTGCCGATTCCGGAAGGCGCCAAGGACAACGGCCACCTCATCCGCGCGCTCGATTTCTGGGTCATCCCGGAATCGTCGCAGCACAAGGACCAGGCGGCCAAGCTCGTCAACTTCCTGCTCAACGACCCGAAGGGCCTCGAAATCCTCGGCCTCACGCTCGGCGGCCCGGCTTCCGACAAGGCCACGGAAATCCTCGGCAAGACCGCCGATGCGCCGAGCAAGAAAGTGCTCGACTACCTGACCGAGTTGCGCAAGACCGCCCCCTCCGCGACCCCGCGCTGGATCAGCGGCCACGGCGAGCTCGAATCCCTGCTCGGCCGGCTCAATTCTTCCGTCGGCTTTGCCCAGACGACGCCGGAAGCGGCCGCCGACAATTTCTTTTCGGAAGCCGACCGCATCCTGGCGTAACCGCGAAACCATCACGATCCTGCCTCCGGCCGTTCGGCCGGGGGCCTTTCTCTTGCCAGTATGAAGGAGGCCCGTCGTCGTGGCCGGCAAACCCAATATCGTCGTCATCATGACGGACCAGCAGCGCGCCGATTTCTTCGCCTCTGAGGGCTTCCCGGTCGATACGATGCCGTTCGTCGACGCGCTTGGCGCCACGGGCACCCGCTTTGCCCGCGCCTATACGCCGATCCCGATCTGCTCGCCGGCCCGCACCTCCATGCTGACGGGGCGTTTCGCCAAGGCGACGCATATCAAGCAGAACTGGGACATGGCGCGGGACGTGCACTTCGGCAAGGACCTGCCGGCGGTATTGCGCGAAGCCGGCTACACGGTGAACCTTGCCGGCAAGAACCACAGCTACCTGCAGGCGAAGGACTTCGATTTCCACGGCGGGCCCTACAGCCACACGCACGGGCCGCAGGACCGGGCGACGGCAAGCGAGAAGCAGTCCGACGAATGGCTGCTGGAGCTCGACCACAGCGTATCGACCATCCCGACGCCGTTTCCGCTGGAAAACCAGCTCTGCCATCGTATCGTCTCCGATGCCATCGACTGCGTCGACCGGAACAAGGACAATCCGTTCTTCCTCTGGCTGTCGCTGCCCGAGCCGCACAACCCCTACCAGGCGCCGGAACCCTACTTCTCCATGTTCTCGCCCGACGACATGCCAGAGCGCGCCGGCGGCCCGCAGGTGGCGATGGCGCGCGGCGGCAAGTGGCAATGGCTGCGCGAACTGCAGGAAGAAAAGCGCCCGGGCTATGACGCCGACTGGCGGCGCTACCGTGCGCTCTATTGCGGCATGCTCAGGATGATCGACGACCAGATCAAGCGCTTTTACGAGCACCTCGAAGCGCAGGGTTTGGCCGAAAACACCATCGTCATGTTCCTGTCCGACCATGGCGATTATGCCGGCGATTACGGGCTGCAGCGCAAGGGCGCCGGCCTGCCGGAATGCCTCATCCACGTACCGTTCCTCATCGCCGGGCCGGGTGTCGAAGCCTCCCGCAACGGTGAGGATTTCATCTCGCTGGTCGACATCATGCCGACGATCTGCGAGGCGATCGGCGCCGAAATCCCTTTCGGCTGCCAGGGCCGCAGCATCTGGCCGATCGTCACCGGCGGCGACTATCCGGAAGCGGAATTTTCCAGCATCTACAGCGAGATCGGCTTCGGCAGCCTACCGTACGGCGTCGACGAGCGGCCGCCGCTGCATTTCGACTATGAAGGCCCGACCTTCGATGAACTCAACACCGTCACCATGAGCGGCAGCCTGAAGATGGTGCGCAAGGGCGACTGGAAGCTCATCTTCGATGTGATGGGCAAGGGCGAGCTCTACAATCTCGCCATCGATCCGGGCGAGCTCGAAAACCTCTATGCCGACGCGCGCTATGCCGGCGAGCGGCTGGCAATGATGGAAGAGCTGCTTTATTGGACGATCCGCAGCGAGGACCCCTTGCCCCGCGCCAAATACCTGCCCAAAACTGCGCCCCACAACTGGTATCGCCAGTAATCATCAGGACCGAAATGACCACTTCCGATAGCGCTCACCTGCATCCCCGCCCGCAAATGCGCCGGGCCGAATGGATCGACCTTTGCGGGGCATGGGGCTTTGCCCATGACGATGCCGACAAGGGGCTCGATGCCGGCTGGCAGAACGAGACCGCGCCGTTCAGCCGCCAGATCACCGTGCCGTTCCCGCCGGAATCCGAGCTTTCCGGCATCAACGACAAGGATTACCGCCCGGTCGTCTGGTATCGCCGCACCTTCACCGCGCCGGACCTCAAGGGCGGCAAGCTGCTCATGCATTTCGGCGCCGTCGACTATCGCGCCGAAGTCTGGGTCAACGGCCAGTTCGTCACCCGCCACGAGGGCGGGCATTCCTCGTTCTCGGCCGATATCACCCGTGCCCTCAAGCCCTCCGGCGAGCAGGTCGTCGTCGTGCGCGCCGAAGACCTGCCGCTCGATCCGGGCCAGCCGCGCGGCAAGCAGGACTGGAAGCAAAAACCGCACGCCATCTGGTACAACCGCACGACCGGCATCTGGCAGCCCGTGTGGCTGGAAGCCGTGCCGGCCATTTACATCGCCGACCTCCACATCATTCCCGATATCGCTTCGGCCAGCGTGCGCATCGGCGTCGAGCTCAATGCCGACGCGCCGGAAGGCACGATGGTCGAGCTGACGCTCACCGGCAAGACGGGGCTTTTGGCCAAGCAGGCTGTGCTCGTCGTCGGCAAGGGCGCGCGCACCGACGTGCACATCGCCGCCTTCGAGCATGGGCAGGATCGCCGCGGCCTCCTCTGGTCGCCCGAAAATCCTAATCTCATCGACCTCACCGTCGAGCTGAAAGGGCAGGGCGTTGCCGACCGCGTCGAGAGTTATCTCGGTCTCCGCAAGACCGACATCGGCACGCGCCGGTTCCTGCTCAACGACCGCCCCTATTTCATGCGCTCCGTGCTGGAGCAGGGCTATTATCCGCAATCGCACCTGGCGGCGCCGAGCGCCGAGGCCATCAAGCGCGAAGTTGAGCTGATCAAGGAGCTGGGCTTCAACGCCGTGCGCATCCACCAGAAGGTCGAGGATCCGCGTTTCCTCTACTGGTGCGATCGGCTCGGCGTGCTGGTCTGGGGCGAAATGGCCAATGCCTACGCCTATTCGCCGGGCGTCGTCGAACGCTTCACCCGCGAATGGCTGGAAGTCGTGCGCCGCGACCGCAACCATCCGTCCATCGTCTGCTGGGTGCCGCTGAACGAAAGCTGGGGCGTCGGCGACATCGCCATGCGCCCCGACCAGCAGGCTTTCGCGACCGCGCTCTATCACCTCACCAAGGCGCTCGATCCGTCGCGTCCGGTGATCTCGAACGATGGCTGGGAGCATACGGTCAGCGACATCATCGGCGTCCACGACTATTCGACTTCGGGCGAGCACCTGCTCGAGCGCTGGGGCGATGCCAATGCCGTCTATGAGGCCGTCACCGGCCCGGGCCCGCAACGCCCGCGCCCGATCATCGATGCGGCGGAATGGACCGACCAGCCGGTCATGGTCACCGAGTTCGGCGGCGTCAGCTATTTCCCGAGCGACGGGTCGGACTGGTTCGGCTACGGCACGGTGACGAGCGAGGACGAATACCTCGCCAAGCTCAAGGAACTATTCGACGCCATCCACGACAGCACCGAACTGTCCGGTTATTGCTATACGCAGCTCACCGACACGCTGCAGGAGCGCAACGGCCTGCTCGACGAGAACCGCAAGCCGAAACTGCCGGTCGAAAAGCTGCGCGATATCATCTGGCGTCCGTCGCGAGCGATCCCGGTCGAATTCCTCGATGTCGCCCGCAACAAGGCGGCTGCCGCTAGCGCTTCGAAAGAGGCCGAATAAGCAAAACGCCGGCTCATCCGCGGAGGCCCCGTATCGATGGATGCGGGGCCTCCGCCTTACTTTCGCCTGCCAATGAACGCCGAATATGGACGGACATTCTCACGACCATGGAGGCTGACCATGAAAGCCCGGATATCCGTTTTGACGATCGGCGTTTCCGACCTCGAGCGGTCGCTCGCCTTCTATCGCGATGGCCTGGGCCTTTCGACCGAAGGCATCATCGGCAAGGAATTCGAGCACGGTGCGGTCGCTTTCTTCAAGCTTTCCGGCGGGTTGATGCTGGCGCTATGGGCCGAGGACGATATCGCCCATGATACCGGGCTCACGAAATCGTCGCACAGCCCGACCGCCTTCACCATCGGGCACAACGTTGCCAGCCGCAGCGAGGTCGACGAGGTGATGGGGCAGGCGACCCGCGCCGGCGCGACGATCGTCAAGCCCGCCCAAGACACGTTCTACGGCGGCTATGCCGGCTATTTCCGGGACCCGGACGGCCACGTCTGGGAGATCGTCTGGAACCCGGATTTCCTTCCGGAAGACTAAGTCTCCGAACCGTCATCCCGGCCGCTTGAAGAGCCCGACATAGCTAGCTTTGCCGATGACATGTCCCTGGATGGCCTCCAGAACCGACAGGCGGTCCTTGAACGCATCGTCTCCCGGTTTCACGTCGAGCGTCGTGTCCAGGGCGTAGACTTCGAACACATAGTGATGAAGCGGACCGCTGGCCGGAGCACCGGGACCTCTGTAAACGGGCCCGGTGGCGCTGGTCTGGTAGCTGCCGTCATCCAGTTGCGCACCTTCCGGTACCCCCTCCGGCAGGCCGCGGGCCGAGGCCGGAATATTCCAGACGAGCCAATGCAGCTGGTCTTCCGTCGTGTTGTTGCGGGCGACGTCGATATCGTGGAAGTGGAGCACGAAGCTCTCCGTTCCGTCCGGCACGTTGTCCCAGGTCATTTCCGGAGACGTTCCACCCCCTGGCGCCGCGTTTTCAGCGGCCTGGGTGTACTCGACCGGTATGTTGCCGCCATCCGGAAAGCCCGGAATCGTAAGGGTCATGGCGGGCGGGCGAGGGGTCTGCGCCTGCTGGGCAAATGCCGGGCCGCCGATCAGCAGGCTGAAAGCCATTGTCGAGGCAAAGATCAAATTACGCATGAGAAATTCTCCTACGCCCCCGAGGCAGGATTACAGGCCAGCAAGCAGCTCCGGTCAACCCGACTATCGGCTATTGCCGATCGTTGTAGGGAGGTTTGGTTTCCCCAACGAGCCGGGCGAGCGCCGTGAACTCGGGCAGGGTCTCGTCGGCGCGCCAATTGTTGGCCAGTTGGAGCAGCCGCACGGGGAACGCAATCGCATCCCTGTTGGCGGATCGAAGCTCCACGGATTTTTCTTCGCTCGTAAGGCTCGCCTCCGCCCGGCGCAAGGCGGCGTCCAATTCGTCCTGGGACAGGATACCCTTTGAGGCGAGAAGCCGGTTGATCTCGGCCACCGCCATCAGCAGGCCTTCGAGTTGCAGGTTAGCTGTGTTCATGGTGCACCCTCCGGATCCGCAAGAGTCAACGCGACAAGCGGCGATCCGATCCTAGCGCGCGGGCGTGATCGGCTGAAGCAGGCAGGTTACCCCTTCTGCATCGACCAGGCCGCGCCAGGCGAGACGGTCGGCGGCAAGCTTCAGGCCGAAACGGGGGGAGACCCAGCCGCCTTCGCCAGGCGCCTCGCCTCCCGCCGAACAGGTAACGGCGGCATCCGGAAAGCGGATGGCGAGAAGAGGTTGGCCTTCGCGCAGGATTTTGGCGGTGGCGCCATCGATCTCGGCGTGGTGTCCGGGCGCCAGCTGGAAGACGATCTCGGCCGTGCGCGCCGTGCCAATAAGCCGATCGGTGACGGCAATGCCGTCCGGTACAAGTTCGACCGTGCGTTGATGCAGGCAGCCGAAGCGCCGCCGATAGCCGTCGTGGCTGGCGCGCAAGAGCCATTCCGGGCCGTCCCGGCTTTCCAGCAGGTCCGCTACTGCCTTGTGCGACCAGTTGAAGGCGCCGGTCATCGTGCTTTGGCTGGCGCCGTCGATGTTCAGCGTGTTGTGCGCCGGCGTCGAGCGGAACCAGTCGCGCCATTTTCCTCCCGAGCCGTAAAGGAACGTGCCGGGATCGGCGAGCACTGGCGCGCCATCCACCCAGAGCGCCAGCGATAAGGCATCGGCGTGCCCATGCGCAGCGATCGAGAGATAGCCCAGCGGGCCATGATCGAAAGTGAGGTCGATCGACCTGTTATCGATGCTGCCGTGCCAAACGGATATCCCGCCTTGCCTGAAGGTGCGCAACCCGGCGGGTTCTGGTATTGCGGCGGAAGGCGATCCGAACAGCAGCGAGCGGAAGTCATCCGGGGCGGATGGGATTCCGGGACGGCCCAGAAAGCCGCAAATGGCGCTGGCGACGGCGCGGGGATAGTCGTGCTCGGCACCGCAGGCGAACACCATGCCCTCGTCGTCGTCGCCGAAGCGCGCGGTGACGGGGCCGAGCCAGGCGACAAACTCCGCAAATGCGGCAAGCCCGTCCGTGAAGGTTGGCGGGAACGGCATGCCGGTCTGCTTTGCTGCCAGCGCGCACAGCAAAGCCAGTTCGGCAGTGAAGGCGGTGTAGGTCGGGCTTTGCTCGGCGCTGGCGCCGTCAGCGAGGATCTGCTTGTCGATTTCGGCAATCAGCTCGGCGCGGGCATCCGTATCCTCGCGGCCAAGGGCCAGTCCGATGAGGTAGCGGCCGGCCAGCTCGGCAACGAGGTGGTTGTTGGCCGAGGAATACCTGGAGGGGAAGCGCTTGAGGAAATAGGTGCTGGCCGCAAGGATTTCGCCGATGCGCTGTCGCGTCGTCGCATCGAGCCGGTCGCCGGCAATATCGGCAGCAACGATCAGGCTGATGGCCCGCAGCGCGATTTCAATGCCGGACGACCAGCCGACGCCACGAAAGGGCGGATTGGCGGCATGCCAGCTTTCGATGGCCGTCACGATTGCCGAACGGGCGCGCTCGTCGCCGGTCAGCGCCAGATGCGCGGCAAGGATCGGCAGCACCTGCAGCCGGTTGATCTCCCAGACGTATTTGATGTCGCCGCGCTGGCCGTCGTGCCGGAAATCGATGTCGAAGGCATAAGCTTCGCGTCCCGGCCAGGGCTTGCCGCCTACCGGATCGAGGCGCCAGAGATCGGCGGGAAACAGCGCGGCAGGGTCGCGTTGCGGCCAGCGAATACCCAAAGCGGCGAAATTGCCGGCAAGACTGTCTTCCGCCGCCGCGCGGATAGCCTGGCGCTGCTCCGGATTGGCTGTGGCTACCGATGCGGGGATGCCCGGCAATACGGCATGGAGTTCGCCAGCCCGATAGCGGGACCAGCCCTCGTCGCGGGTGCGCGAGGCCAGTTGGCGCCGCTTTTCGCGCAGCCGATGCAGCACTTCGGCGGGTTCCATGCTGCGCAGGCGATTGACGTACCAGCCGAGCTTCATCCGGTCTCCGTTCGGTTCAGCCCTGATACACCATGCCGGCCGAAAAACGGTGGACCGCGGCGGCGTTTTCGATCCGAGGGGTTAATATGCCGATATCCGGGGAGGGGGCGTTGCAAAAACTGATTTGCGCTTTGGTGGTCGTACTGGCCTCGACCTCTCCAGGCCGCGCGGATGTGCTCCATCTGCAGCATGGCGTCGGCCTGCACGAATGGCTCAACTGGTCGCCATTGGCCGAAGACGGCTCCTATCGTTGGCCGCCCTACCGCAGCGAAGACGAATGGCTGGGGCAGGATCGCCCGCTCAGCGACTGGCCCGAAGGCGACGTTTTTGAAGGCATTCGCGCGCTTGGCTTCGATTTCATCCGCCTGTCGGTCGATCCGGGGCCGCTGCTGGCGAGCGAGGGAGCCAGGCGCCAGGAAGCGCTGGCGGTTTTGAGCAAGGCGGTTGAGCGCATCACCGCCGCCGGCCTCAAGGTCGTGTTCGACCTGCACTCGGTCACACAGGTGCCGGAATACGGCACGGAGCTGCTCAATAGTGGCGCCGACAGCGATGGGATCGCACGTTATGAGAGTGTGGCCGCAGATGTGGCCCGCATGCTGGTCGCGATCGGCACGGACCGCACGGCGATCGAACCCTACAACGAGCCGGCCTATTATCCATGCGATGCCGGCGGCAGCGACGACTGGCAGCGGATCATGACGACGACGGTCAGGGCGATCCGCGCCGTCAGCGCCGACCTCACCATCGTTGCGACCGGCGCTTGTGGCGGCAGCATCACCGGGCTGACCGATCTCGATCCTCACTTCGACGACAGCAACATCTACTACAGTTTCCACATGTACGAGCCGCACAGCTTCACGCACCAGCGGCTCGACGACCCGCAGGCCTTTGCTTCGGGCCTGCCCTGGCCGGCCGACAAGGGGTCGCGCGATGTGGTGATCGCAACCCTTGAGGCGCGCATGGCTGCCGCCGGCCTGACCGCCGAGCAACAGGCTGCCGACATCGCCGCTATCAGCGGTACGATCGACGATTATTTTCGCGAGAACTGGGGGCCAGCCCAGCTCGATGCGCGGATCGGCGAGGCAGTGGCGTGGGCCGGGCAACACGGCATTCCGACCGACCGCCTGTTCATGGGCGAATTCGGCGCGATGCTGATGTCGCCCGATGGCCGCAGCGGCGCTTTCGATGCCGATCGTCTGCGCTATCTGACCGCTGTGCGTAAAGAAGCCGAACGCTTCAATATCCCATGGTCGATCTGGGAATATTCCAATCCTTACGGGATGAGCGTGATCGAGCCGCAAGGCCCGGCCGTGCCGGATACCAAACTGCTGGGCGCCCTGGGGCTCGACCAGAAGGCTCAGTAATGCGCCAGGTCGAGCTGCTGCTCGATGAAGGCGCGCTTGCCCCCACGGCCGCTGGCGATGCGGTCGACCTTCTGGGTCGAAAAGCTGATGCGTCCGCGGGTGCGGCGCCACAAGTAGTTTGCCAGCCGTTCAGCATCGGCAGCGCTCCCTTCCGGGGCTGGAATGTAGCGGATCAGCACCTTGCCCGGCGTTTTCTGGTAGAACTGGAATTCGTCGATGCCATTGAAGACACGGGGGTTTTCCGGCGTCAGGTCGACGGTCACGACGCGATTGCCGTCGGCGGCGATGAGATAGTCGGGCTTGCGGCGCGGGGTCAGTGCCTCAATCCGCAGGCGCTGCCCGTTTTGAGCATTGGGACGCTCCACCAGTCGGGCAAAATCCCCGGTGTCGTAGCGGATGAACGGCATGCCGGTGGTGAGGAAACTGGTCCCGATAAGGCGCCCCTCCTGGCCCGGCTCGGTGATCGGTTGGCCGTTTTCGTCGACAAGTTCGGCCAGGCCATAAAGCGGACTGAATTGATAGATGCCGGGTTTACCTGCCATTTCGGTGCCGAACAGCGCCTTCTCACTGAGCCCGTAGAAGCAGGCGATGGGGATATCGCCCAGCACATCGGCGAAGGTGCGTCGCTGGTGGTCGAAGACCGGCTCGGAAATCAGCAGCAGGCCCTTGATCGGCAATCTTGGCCGGCGTCCGAGCGAACGCATGTGACGGCACATCAGCTCCACCGAGGACGGGTAGCCGTAAATGTAGCGGATGGCGCGTGCATCGATGAGGTCGAGATAAAGGTCGACATCCTCCCGTGTCAGCGGAAAGGCCGAGAGGCGGAGTTCGCGCAGAGCCGGATCCCATTCGTGCAATCGCTGATTGCCGGCACCGACACCCATGCCGCGAAGACACGCCCTGGCGTCGTTTTCGGTATAGCCGGTACTGGCCCAGGCATCGTAGACGAAGGCCATCTCGCGGGCGCTGCGATCCTTGTCGAGATAGAACCGGAAAGGCTTTTCGGCATTGGAGCCGCTGGTCTCACCGACGTCGACCTGCCAGCGGGGCACTGCCAGGGCGCGTTCGCCGGCGGCCCTCAACTGCCGTTTGTCCAGGATCGGCAGGCGTTCGATATCGCCGATTTCAATGGCTGCTGCGTCGAAATCCGGTCCGAACGCCCGCTCGATCAGGTCACGGTAGAGCGGGCTGCCGGCGTGCGCCTTGGCGAGCAGCGCCCGTAGCGATGCCAGTTGCTGGGCTGCGGCGTAGTCGGGGTCGGTTGCGGCGCGGGCAATGCGCTGACGCCAGTTCCGGTAGGTGGCGCCGAACTTCAGCCGCGCCGGAATCATGGCCAGGAACGGCGCCGCCGTCCGCCGCACTATACGTGGGCTGCGAACATAGGCACCGCGGGCGGTATCCAGCAAACTCATCTTCCGTCCCCCAGGTAGTCAGAAACTCATCCATTCTCCGGCGAGTTCGAACTCGACCGGGCGCATAGTGCGCTTGAACCGTGTAAAACCATCGTCTGTATGCAGCAGGCCGCCGACATCGAACGTGGCGGCGCCGCGCCGCTGCATCTCCCTCATGGCGCTCCACATCAGAAAATTGCCGGCGTTCAGCCGACGCCCCTCCGGCCCGAACCAGGCGATGTGGGCCTCAGCGGTGTCCGCGAAGCGGGCGACAGACAGTCCGGCGACCGGTCTGCCATCGTGTACCAGCTGGAAGACCGTGAGATTTTCCGGCGCGGCGGCGCGCATGGCTCGGAGCAATGTTACATCGACGGCGTTGAAATGCTTGTCGTGCATGTTGTCGACGTGGCGCGCCAGCATCCATTCAAAGGTTTCGGCATCGTCGCCGATGCGCAACTCCGCCCCCGCCTTTTCGGAATTCCGGACGTGGTTGCGGAAGTTGGAGGCGACGTGGGCCCAGAGCGCCTCTTCACCAGAGCGCAGGTCGACCCGGCCTGAAAGCCAGCCGCTGTCGCGCCGCACGCGGAAACTCGCCGCGCGCAATTGTGCGCTGCTCTCCGGGCCGAAGGCAAGCGCCGGGGCGATGAGCAGCGGGCCGCGCCAACGCCGCCGCAAAGCCGAATACACATTAATTATCTGCTCGGCGGCGGGGTTCGCTTCGAGGAAGATCGGACCGCGATTGATACGCGTGACGATCCTGATACCGGCGATCCGACGCTCGAGCACCGTGGCAAAAGCGATGATCCGCCCATTCTCGCGGAAGACGGCGCGCCGGACCGTCCAGCCTTTGGCGCGCTTGCCCTCGCCATAGGCAAAGGTCTGGGGGAGGTGGGGAAACGGTGCGCGAGCGACGAGATCGGACCAGGTTTCGGCATTTTCGACGAAACCCACGGCGATCGCGGCTTTGTCGCCATGGGCGATGGTCGCGATATCCTGCATGTCCTCGGAGGAACCGATGCTCATTTCGACCTCCGGCGTGCGGCAAGCCTCCACACCTCACATATGGCATTGGCGAAGGCAACGACATTGAGCCGCTCGCGATGAACCTCCATCGCCGCCTGGCCAAGCTGTTCCCTTAGCGCCGGATCCTCGACCGCCCGCGTCAGCGCTTGCGTCAGCGCCTCGACATCGCCGGGTGGCACCAGCAGGCCTGTCTTTCCATCGGTGATGATGTCCTCGACCGCACCGACCGGCGTAGTGATGACGGCAAGTCCGAAAGCCATGCCTTCGATAACCGAGACCGGGAGATTTTCGGCGAAGGATGGCAGCACCAGGATATCGGCTTCCACCAATAGCGCAGTAACCTCGTCGGGTCCGACCCAGCCGGGAACGGCGATCCGGTCTTGCAGTCCGAGTTCACTTACCTTTTGCCGGGTCGCCTCCACGTCTCCGTCGCCGGCGAGCGTGGCGCGCCAGCCGGGCAGGTGCTCGATATTCTTCAAGGCGCTGGTGAGTTGCGGTACGCCCTTGCGTTCGCCGATGCGCCCGAGAAACAGGATGTGAACTGACTTGCCGCCACCCAGGTGCGGCAGTGTCGGCGCCGCGGTGGCGTTGGGTACGATCACGATGGTGGCGCCGGGTGCGCGGGCGCTGACAAAATCGCGCCAGACGCGGCCGAGGACCACGACCTGCGCGGCTCGCTCGAACATATGCCGGATCCAGCGATCCAGGATGGGGCGCCTGGTGCGCCAGAATTCATCGTACTGGGCGCCGTGCAGATGCAGCACATAGGGGATGCCGAGCAGCCGGGCGCAATTGGCAATGACCAGCTTGCGGTACGTGCTGCCATCGCCCGACACGTTGATGTGGACGAGGTCGACCCGGCCGGCAAGCCGGGCAGCCAGCATCCTAAGGCAGAAGCCGATCATGTAGAACGGCGACAGCGCGACGTGGCCGGAGCCACGGCTGGCAAGAAAGCGCGCCGCGATATCGGGGTTGTCGTGCTGCTCCAGTTCGCTTTTCAGCGTCCCCATTATACGGTCGATGCCCCCCTGGCCGGTCACTCCGGACGGGGTGGCGACAAGCACATGGAGGGTTTGGTCGGTATCGGCGCGCTGCAGCATGATGGAGGGACTGATAGCGCGCGATCGCTGCCGGCGGAAAGCAAAGCCTTGGATCAAGGTTTATGCCGGAAATTTCGATCGAATTGTCTCGATTTACCTTTTGCGGCCATTTCCCTAGGCGAGGGGGGAAGACAGGGTTAATCGAAGGTAAACCGGCCCCAAGCCCCCGAAAGCTCAGATACGTGCTGCGTTCCACCCTCATCTATGCGCCGGCCATCCTGCTGACGCGACTGTCGTCGCTCTTGCTGCTGATCGTTGCCACGCGCCTGATCAGCCAGGACGAATACGGGCTGCTCACCCTCGTCGTCACGGTGGGGGAACTTACCGACATTGCCGTCACCAATTGGCTGCGTACCGCGCTCCTGCGGCTGGGCGGCAAGGGCGATGTCAGCCGTGGCAGTCTGCTGCTGGCGGCACGGGTGCTGGTGGCGACAACGCTTGTTGGCCTGGCGGTATCCGTTATTGCCTCCGGCATCGTCGTGCCCGAGCGCTCGGCTGAATTCGCGCTCGCCGTTTGCACCTATCTGGTCGTCGGGGCCATCGGCCGCTTTGCCCTCACCGTATTGCAGATGCAGCAGCGGCACTTCGCCTATGCGATGCTGGAAAGCCTGCGTGCCGCGCTGCAACTGGCACTGCCGATCGCCGCCATCCTCGTTCTGCCCGGTACCTTCCTCGTCATGTCGTTGAGCTCGAGCCTAGCGGCGCTGATCGCCGGACTGGTGGCGGGGTACCTGGCCTTCGGGCGGACGGTCGCCGGCCCGGCCCGCTTCACCCAGCGCGAGTTCTTCGCCTTCGGCGTACCGCTCATCATCATGGCGTTGGTCGGGTTCGGGCTCAACAGCACCGAGCGCGTGTTCCTGAAAATCTACTACGACGCCGGCGCGGTGGCGCTGTTCGCCGCCAACTACGTGCTGGCGCGCCAGCCCATCGACATGATCGCCAATGCCATCAACATGGGAGCGTTCCCCGAACTGATGAACCGCTTCGATCGGGATGGACCGGCCGCTGCCGGGCAATATCTCTCGCGTCTCATGGCACTGATGCTGAGGCTCGGCCTGCCGGTCGCGGCGCTGCTGATCGCGCTGGGGGACGACATTACCGGCCTCGTCCTGCCGCCCGAATATCACGGCTATGCGCTGCGGCTCTTTCCGATCATCGCGTTTGCCGTTCTGTGCGCCAACACCAACAACTTCGTCTATGGTTCGATGCTGCTGGCCCACAAGCGGCCGTGGCTGCTCATTATCCCCGACGCCACCGGCTCGGTGGTGACGATCGGGCTTTCGATCCTCATCATTCCGCCTCTGGCCGAGGTTGGCGCGGCGCTGGCCCTGGCCGGCGGCATGCTGGCGGCTCTCGTTACCAGCATAGCCATCAGCAGAAGGCTGACGCCGGTGCCGGTGCCGTGGAAAGACATCGCCATATCGATCGTCATCGCGGTGTCGACGGGTGCCGCCGCCCACTTTGCCAGCGGGGCATTCGGCGATATCTGGATCGTCCTCAGGCTCGCGATCGGCGGCAGCGCCGGCGGGCTGGTGTTCCTGGTGCTCAATTCGGTGGTCTATCCGCGAGCGACGTTGCAACTGGCCAACAAGCTGCGCCGCCGCCTGACCTTCGCCTGACAAAAACATCCCCGCCGGAGCGGGGATGAAGAGAGTCGTCTGCTTGTGGGGGCTTCTAGCGGCGGGTGCGCCGGCCCCAGAATTCCTGCCAGAGCAGGCCGGCATAGGCCGTGTTGGTTTCGTAGTAGCGCCGCCACAGGCGCCGCGGCTCCTGCGCGATGCGGAACAGCCATTCGCAGCCCAGCGCCTGCACGAGGCGTGGCGCCCGGGCGACCTTGCCGCCATAGACATCGAAGCTCCCGCCGACGCCCATGACGAAACTAGGCGCCAGCACGTCGCGGTATTGCTTGAGGAAGCGTTCCTTGCGCGGCGTCGGCATGGCGACGAACAGGCAATCGGCGCCCGATGCGTTGATGGCAGCGACGACGGCGGCCTCATCCTCGGGCTTGAAATAGCCGTCCTGCATGCCGGCAACGACGAGGGCAGGGTGTTCCCGGCCCAACCGCCGGTGAACGGCATCGAGGACTGCCTGTTCGGCGCCCAGCAGGTAAGGTCTATGGCCGTTCGCCTCGCAGAGGCGGAACAGGTTGACCATGATGTCGACGCCGGCGACCCGCTCCGGCAGTTCGATGCCGAAGAGCCGGGCGCCCCAGAGAACGCCCGCGCCGTCGACATTGATGAGATCCGCCGAGGCGACGTCGTCGCGCAGTTCGGCATTCTTGCGCATGTTGACGAGCTTGGCGACGTTCACAACGGTATGATGCAGCGGCCGATGCCCGGCCATTGCCTCACCCGCCAGCGCCAGGGTTTCGTCCATGGTCAAGGCGTGCATCGGCGTGCCGAGAAATTCGCGCCGCCGTGCCGTCAGCAGGGGATGTTGGGACCAGTCGGAAGTGCTCATGCTGCCTGCCCCTTGATCTCGAAGATCGGTGTTTCGGTCTTGGGCTGCCTACCTTCGATGCGGGCATCGGGCTTGCGCGCCTTGCGCCACGTCCACAGGCCGCGCGTATCCACCAGCTTCTTGTCCTTGAGTGCTTCGGGATCGATCAGGTTGAACTGCCGGTGGTCGACCAGCAGCACGACGATATCGGCCTGGTCGATGGCCGAGAGCGCGTCGGTGAAAACGATGCCGTGACTCTCGAGTTCGGCCGGCAGTGCCTTGGTATTGGGCTCGGCCGCAACGATTTTGATATTGGGCAGGTTGGCCAGCAGCTTCACCACTTCGACCGCCGGGCTCTCGCGCAGGTCATCGATGTTGGGCTTGAAGCTCAATCCCAGGCAGGCGACGGTCTGCCGCCTGTTCGGATCGAGCAGCTTTTCGATGTCCCGGACGACGCCATGCGGACGCGCCGAATTGATCTGCCGCGCCGAGTGCATGAGTTGCGTGTGGTCGGGGGCGGCATCGATGATGAAATAGGGATCGACCGCGATGCAATGGCCGCCCACGCCCGGTCCCGGCTGCAGGATATTGACGCGCGGGTGGCGGTTGGCGAGTTCGATGACTTCCCAGACGTTGAGGGAGAGGCCCTGGCAGACTTCCGCCAGCTCGTTGGCAAAAGCGATGTTGACGTCGCGGAAGGCATTTTCCGTGAGCTTCACCAGTTCGGCGCTTTCCGCCGAGGTGATGAAGAGATCGCCGCCGACAAAGGTCGCATAGAGCGCCGCGGCGCGCTCCGACGACTTGCGCGACAGGCCGCCGATGGAACGGTCGTTGTTGATGAGTTCGGTCAGGACCTTGCCGGGCAGCACGCGCTCGGGGGAGTAAGCCACGAACACATCGGCTTCCTCGCCGTGCTCGACCGGGAATTTCAGGTCGGGACGGAGCTCGGCGAGCAATGCCGTCATCTTGCGGGTGGTGCCGACAGGCGATGTCGATTCCAGCACGATGAGATCGCCCCGCTTCAGCACCGGTGCGATGTTGCGCGCCGCGGCGAGCACATAGCTCACATCGGGCTTCTTGTTCTCGGTGATCGGCGTCGGCACGGCGATGACAAAGGCATCGGCCGGCTGCGGTTCGGTCACCGCCCGGAGCCGGCCATTGGCGACGACCTTCTGGATCAATCCGTCAAGATCGGGTTCGACGATGTGGATTTCACCGCGATTGACCTTTTCGACGACCGACTTGTTGACGTCGACGCCGATGACGTCGAGCCCGCGGCTCGCGAAAATGGCGCAGGTGGGCAGGCCGATATAGCCCATGCCGATAACGGATACTGTGGTGATCTCAGACATGACGAAGCAACTCCTCGACGATACGGGCGCTGGCCTGGCCATCGCCATATGGATTGTGCCGCTCGGCCATGCCGCGATAGGCGGCGGGATCGTCGAGCAGGCGATTGGCATTTGAGAGAATCTTGTCGACATCGGTGCCGACGAGGCGGGTCGTACCGGCCGCTACCCCTTCGGGGCGTTCGGTATTGTCCCGCATCACGAGGACAGGCTTGCCCAGGGACGGCGCCTCTTCCTGCACGCCGCCGCTGTCGGTGAGCACCAGGTAGCTGCGTTTCTGCAAAAAGAGGAAGGGCAGGTAGTCCTGCGGATCGACGAGATGGATGTTGGGTACACCGCCGAGTTGCGCATCGACGACGCTGCGCACGTTGGGGTTGGGGTGCACGGGATAGATGATCTGCACATCGCCCCGCGTCGCCAGCACTTTCAGCGCCGTACAGATGCGGTCGATACCGCCGTCGAAGTTTTCGCGGCGATGGCCGGTGACGAGGATGAGTTTCTTGCTGGCATCGAGAAACGGGAAGCGTGCCGCCAGTTCGTCACGCAGCAGCGGATCGCCGTCGAGCGTGCCGGAGAAATGCAGCAGCGTGTCGATCACCGTGTTGCCGGTAACGAAGATACGGGCAGGGTCCTTGCCCTCGGCGAGAAGGTTGTCGCGCGCCTCGGTCGTCGGCGCGAAATGCCAGGTCGCGATATCGCCGGCGATCTTGCGGTTCAACTCCTCGGGGAAGGGGGAGTGGATGTTGTGGCTGCGCAGCCCCGCCTCGATATGGGCCACCGGAATGCGCTTATAGAAGGCGGCCAAAGCCGCCGTCATGGCAGTGGTGGTGTCTCCCTGAACCATGACGATGTCGGGTCGGGACTGATCCAGCACGTCGGCCATGCGCGTCAGCACGCGCGCCGTCACATCGAACAGCGTCTGGCCGGGCTGCATGATGTCGAGGTCGTAGTGGACCGGCAAGCCGGTGAGCTGGATGACCTGGTCGACCATCTCGCGATGCTGGGCGGTGACGCAGATTTCCGTGATGAACCCGGGATGCGCCAGGGCAGCCTGCGCGACGGGGAAACACTTGAGGGCTTCCGGGCGCGTACCAAAAACGATGAGGAGCCGCTGCTTTCGAGCAGGCGGCGTGGGGGAGATGTAATTCATGGTCGGATCCTGGCCGCAAACATGGCTTGCGGCGAACGAACCGACGCGCCGCGATCCGTATATTAACGGAGTGCGCGGTAAGCTCTCGTTAAGTCTTAATATATGATTAACGCGATTGGTCGCGTTTACCGTCTTGCGGAAAGCGGCTTGTTTCTGAGGTTTCGGCTCGTAGCATTGTAATCTGCAAGATAAAAATTGGATAAAATTTGATTAATATTGAAGTCATCGGGTGCAAGGATGGATCGCGGCGCTGGGAAGGCGAATTGCTGACCCGGCTGCGTGCGATCGGTCATGCGGTTTGCGTTCGCCACGAAGGGCGCAACAGTGTCGGCGCACCATGGCTGGATCGGGTGCTTGCCCTCGAAGAACGGCGCTTCGGCCCGTCGTTGGCGAGTCCGGCGGTTCCGTTGGTTGCCGATGGCGACTGCCAGCCCGACCTCGTCATCGACCTGACCGGCAGTGTGGCCCGGCGAGCAGTGCCGACGCTCACGCTGACCTTTTCGGGGCGCATCAGCTTCTCCGAAGGCCTCACGCAATTCCTTGCGACAGGTGAGTCGCCGTGCCTGCGTGCCTGTCTCGACGGCGTGCCCGTCGGCGAAGCACGCCCGATGCTCAGCGACCGGCTCTGGCTGTCGCGGGCCTGCAACGACCTCTTGTCCGGGGCGATTACGCTCATCGAGAGCATAGTTGTCCGTTTCGCCGCCGGCCGGATTGCGCCGCTGACCGGAAAGACGGAGGACAGCGCCGGCAACAGGGGGTTCCTGCGCCACTACCTGCCGTTCCTCGCCCGTGGCGTAGCCGGGCGGGTAGGGCACAAGCTGCGGCTCGGCGCTCGCCCCTTCTATTGGCAGGTGGCTTACCGCCTGGTCGACGGCGAGGGAATTGCCGAGACGGGAGCGCTCGACGGGCCGCCGTTCAGCGTGCTCGCGGACGACGGCAAGCGCTTCTATGCCGACCCGTTCGTCTTTATGCATGCGGATCAGCATTACCTCTTCGTCGAGGAGTTCCCCTATGCCACGGCCAAGGGCATCGTCTCGGTGGCGAGGCTGGAAGCCGACGGCCGGTTCGGCGTGCCGCAGGCTGTGCTCGAGGAACCGCATCACCTTTCCTATCCGCAGGTTTTCGCGCATCGAGACGAAATCTACATGATCCCCGAAAGCGGCGGGGCCCGTGAACTCGTGCTTTACCGCGCCGAGCCGTTTCCGGACCATTGGGTGCGCGACACGGTGCTGCTGCAAGATGTCGATTTCAATGACGCAACGCTGCTTGAGGCCGGCGGCCGCTTCTGGCTTTTCGGCACCCAGCGCTACGGGCAGGGCAGCGCATCGGACACGATGGCGGTCTATTCCGCTCCCGCCCTGCGCGGTCCCTGGCTGCCGCACGCGCTGAACCCGATCAGGATCGACCACTCGGCCAGCCGGCCCGGCGGCGCCTTCATCCATCACGGCGGAAAGCTGGTCCTACCGGTCCAAAATGGCGCGCAGACCTATGGCGGCGGCCTCGCCCTCATGGAGCTGCTGCAACTCGACAATGGCGATGTGCGCTTTGCTCTGCCGGAGCCCATCGTTTCCGGACCGGCCTGGCGGCGCAACGGTATTCACACCCTGAACCGGGCCGGGCGCGTGGAAGTGGTCGACAGCGCCGGTTAGGCCTGCTGTGTGTCGGCCGGCCGTGGCGCGCTGTAGGCGATGAGCAGCACCACGATCATGGCGATGACCGGGGTCTTCGACGAAAACGTGTTGTTCGATAGCATTGCCAGCACGAAGGTGATGGTGCCGATCCACGCCGGCATCGGCGTATGGCGCACCAGGCGGAACAGCAGCCAGAAAACCATGACGGTGAAGACCAGCGCCAGCGGTACGCCCAGCAGCAGGCCGATCACCACCGGCGCGCTTTCAATATAGGGCAGGTGCAGCTTTTCGTTGACGAGGGCGAGCAGGTCGTCGGCCCGCATGCCGAACAGGATCTGCTTGAGATCGACGTAATCGAAGACCTGGTAGATGGTGACGCGCGCCATGAAGTTTTCGTCGAAGATCGTGTGGCTGAAGCGGTTGAGCAGGCCGCCCGCGAAAAGCACCGCCACCAGGCTGGCACCGCCTACGATGGCGAGCATCAGCACGACGAACTTGGCCTGCCGTTCATGCCGGCGTGACAGGCGCGGCCAGCGCACGAACAGGATGAGAGCCAGCACTTCGGCGGCCGTAAGCAGCAGCGCAAAGCGGGCGCCTGACGCGGCACAGCCGATGACCAATACGAAGATCGCGGCGATGCGCACCCAGATTCGCCAGCGCGTCAATGGAATGAAGCCGATGGCGGTGGCGCAGAGCGCGCCCAGCGTTAGCGGGTGATCGGAAAGCCCGATCGGCCGGAACTGCAGTTCGTCCAACCCATATGGCAGAAAGCGGTGATGGGTGAGCACTTCGACAATGCCCATCACTGCACTGAGGATCAGCATGGCGAGCGTCATGTCGCCGAGGGTCCGCCGCAATTCGCCATGCTGGGCCAGCAGCAGGAGGCCGGCAGCGCTGGCGGCGAGGTAAGTGTCGATGATGAAGCCGGACGATCCCGGCCGCCCGGTGGCGAAGAGGTAGAAAACCAGCCCCAGCATCACGATCGAGAAGCGGACGAGGGTGCGGAACTTGCCGATCTCCTCGCCGCGCAGGACGAAGGGGCGGCTGAACAGCACGAAGGGCACCAGCACGAACAGGGCATAGGTGCCGAAGTGCAGCTTTTCGTAAAAGGCGCCGCTCTCGGCGGTGTAATCCACAACCATGTTCATCAGTTGCGGTGACATCGCAAAGCGCAGCAGCAGGGCGCCCGCCGTCAGCAGGAAGAACAGCAGCGACAGCGCGTTCTGCCGGCGGGCTTCGCCGGATAGCGATCGATCGGAATCAATGGCCGCGTCGCGCACGGTTCACCTGGCGATGGATGCGTTCGGGGTGAGATTTAACCAAGAAAGTTCATTCCGGGAGCGGCCTGACGCGCTTGGTATATAAAGCCCTAACACTAGGCCACCATGGAAAACGAGGCGTTAACGCCATGTCCGTCTCCGACATGTTCAAGTTCTCTTCCGACAAGTCCGGGGCGAGGGCCTTTGCGCGGCTCGACAGCGGCGCCCGAACCCATGGTGCGGCCCCGAAGATAGCCCGCCGGCCGGCGGAAGCGACTGAGCCGGTCGCCACGGTGACGCTCGACAAGATCGGGGATTTCCTCGAACTCGATTTCCGCCGGCTCTTCGTCTGGGTGCGTGCCGGGCTGGCGGTGGCGGTGATGCTGGCGGCGGCGGGCGCGGTGGCCGGTGGCGCCTATGCGCTGTTGAGCAAGCCGAAATATACCGTCGAGGCGGATGTCCTGATCGACCCCAGCAATTTGCAGGTCGTCGCCAACGGACTTTATTCGGAGCCCGGCCAGGTGGATGGCCAGATGTTGAATGCCGGCAGCATGTTGCGGGTGATGACGTCCGGCAGCGTGCTGTCGCGTGTCGTCGATGAACTCGATCTCGTCGACGATAGGGAATTCTACGATCCGGCGCCGAGCTTCAGCTTCTCGCAATTGCTGGGCGGCAGCCGCAACACGGCCAAGTCCGATCCCCATCTCGCAGCGCTGGGCAATCTGGCACGGCGGGTCAGCACCAGTTCCGACGATAAATCCTTCGTCGCCACGCTGGCCGTTTCCTCCGAGTCGCCCGACAAGGCCGTCCATATCTCCAACGCCATCATCGAAGCGTTCAAGGACGAACTGGCCAAGGCGGAAGCCGATGGCGCCAGCCGCGCCGCTGCCGCGCTCAACGACCGGCTGGATACGCTCAGGCAGGACGTCAAGGACGCCGAGGAGAAGGTGGAAGCCTATAAGCGCGACCACGGCCTGGTGTCGTCGGATGGCCAGTTGGTCAGCACGCAGATGATGACGCAGTTGAACAGCCAGGTCGCCGAAGCGCAGTCGCGCGTCGTCGCTGCGCAGAGCAATTACGATGCCGTGGTGGCGGCCGGACGCAACGCCACGACCTCCGATACCGTCGCCTCGACGGCCCTTGCCGCCCTGCGCGACAAGGCCAGCGACCTTAGCCAGCAGCTTAACTCGCAGTCGATGGTGCTGGGCCCGCGTCATCCCACCATCGTCAGCCTCCAGGCCCAGCTGGCTACCGTCGATGCCCAGATCAAGACGGAGGTCGGCCGCATCGTCGCCACCGCCAAGGCATCCCTGGATGAGGCCAATGCCACGCTTGCCGGCCTTCGCGCCAAGACGGACGGCCTCAAGAACAGCGTCTTCAGCGACAACGAATCCCAGGTCGCGCTGCGTGAACTGGAGCGGGACGCCACGTCCAAGGCCGCGATCTATGAAACTTTCCTGGCCCGCGCCCGGCAGATCACCGAGCAGGAGCAGATCGACACCACCAATGTCAGGGTGATCTCGACTGCCGTGCCGCCCGCTGGCCGGTCGTGGCCGCCGCCGACGACGCTGATGCTCGTTGCCGGCGCGTTCGGCGGCTTCCTGCTCGGCCTGGTGCTCGCCGTCGGCATGGGGATTCTCGGCGACCTGCGCCAGCCGCCCGGCCACGAGGACAATCCCGGCACTTTCGCGTAACCCAATGATGCCGAAGCGTCTCGTCTTTCACACTGCCAGCCTGCGCGGCGGTGGCGCGGAACGCGTGTTCGTGCTCATGGCCAACGAGATGGCGGCGCGCGGGCACGACGTGACGCTGTTCACCTGGAATGCCGAGGGTCCCAATGCAGACCTGCTCTCCGCCACCGTGCGGCTCATCGATCTCGGCCTGCCCATCCGGGGCGAGGGTTTCGGCAAGCCGGCGACGCTGAAGGGCCTGTGGCAAAGCATCCGGATTCTGCGGCAACTCAAGCCGGACGCCGTCTTCAGCGCTCCCGAGTTCGCCAATCTCATCATCGCGCTCGCGCTGCTTGCGGGTGGAAGCCGGGCGAAGTTCTTTCCCAGTTTCCATGCGGCGGCCTCGCTGCCGTCCAACGATTTCGGCGCCCGGCTCGCCATCGTGCTGTCCGCCGTGATCGCTGCCCGCGCAACCAGGGCGATCGCCGTTTCGGCCGGCGTGGGGAATGACCTGGCGGCCCGCGGCTTTTCTGCGGCCAAGATTGCCGTCATCAACAATCCGCTGCCGCCGGGACTTGCGCATCCGGCGGAGAGGGCGGCTGCCGCTTCCGATGATGTTGGTCCGGTCATCGCCACCGCCGGGCGGCTGGTGCCGGTCAAGGACCATCATACCCTGCTCAGGGCCTTTGCGGCTTTGCCGGGCTTTCCACGGGCGCGCCTCCAGATCTTCGGCGAGGGGCCGCTGGAAGGCGAATTGCGCGCCGCGGCCGCCGAACTGGGCATCGCCGATCGCGTGCTGTTTGCCGGCTACGTCAAAGACCCTTCGGTCTGCTACGCAACGGCCGATCTTTTCGTGTTGTCCTCGACAAGCGAGGGTTTCGGTAACGTCCTCATCGAAGCCATGGCTGCCGGCGTGCCGGTCGTTTCCACCGATGCCCCGCACGGGCCGCGTGAAATCCTCAGCGAGGGGAAATTCGGCAGTCTTACCCCCGTTGGCGATGCCGGGGCGCTGGCGACAGCCATGGCCGACACGCTGCGCCACCCGATCGCGCCGGAAACCCTGCGCCGCCGCGCCGCGGATTTCTCGCCCGAAAGGATTGGGGACAGGTACGAGGCGCTGTTCGGCTGATTGCCGGGGCCACTGCTACCCGAACAGGTGAATGACGTTGCCGACCCGCCTGGGTTGCCGCTTGCGCATGGCCGGTCGGCGGCTCCGGGCGAGCTGGCCGGGGCGGAGCGGGTGCAGCCGCTGGATGGTTGCCAGCAACTGCCTGGGTGCAACCGGCTTTGGCAGCACCACGTTGACGCCGGCATCGTACAGCGCCTCATGCATCTCCCGGTCGCGTACGATCGCCACGATCGAAAATAACGGGCTGGCGAGGCGCGGAAGCGCACGCAGGCCGCGGACGACGGTTAGGGCCGAGGTTCCGGGCAATTCGGAATCGAGGACGACGACGTCCACCGGCGATATCCGCAGGAAGGTCGTCAGCGCTCCGGGGCTCGACAATGTCGCGATATTGTAGCCGCCATCTTCCAGGCTGCGCCCCGATAGCTCGACAAAGGCCGGGTTCGTGGCGAGCAGGGCCACCAGGGGCGTTCGAAACATGCATTTATTCCTGCGCTGGAGCGGCTAGGTTAATGATCTCTTAACACGCGGAATGCGCCGGGCAGCGGCAAAAACCGGATATCCTTAACGGCCGGAGGCGAGCCCGGCGCAGCCCGCAAGGCATATGCGTTAACCCCGATTTAACCATGTCCTTTAGGGAATGCGGGCGTGCGTGCTAGTCGATAACGGTACGGGGAAAACGGTCCCTGACGGTATTCGAGGCATATTCACGTGACCCAGGAACAGCTTGGCATCGGATTGCGGACCGAGAGGCGCCGGGCGCCGCGACGGGTTGTGGATCATGCCGCGCTGTGCCGGGGCTTCGGGCTGGTGGAAGGCATCATGGCCAGCCTCATCATGCTGACGCCAGCCCTCATTTATCACGCAGCGTTCGCGCATGTTTCCCTCGGCGCGATGCGGCTCGAGCTCTACGTCGCTTATGCAAGCATTGTCGGCATCGTCTATGGTGCCGCTTCCGCGACCGCGGCTGCACGCTTCCTCGACAATGGCGAGCATCAGCACGTCGTCGTCACCAATAGTACCTTTGCCTGGACGGGTGCTTTCGCGGTGGCGCTGCTCGCCGCCTTCCTTGCCGGCCGCACCGACGATCTCTCGCGCGTTTCGCTGACCTCGGCCTACCTCATCGGCCTGCCGCTGCTGGCCGGCGTGCGCGGCATCGCGCATACGGCGGTGATCACGCGCGTCCGCGCGGGGCGGCTGCAATACCGGAAGTTCGGAATCATCGGCAATAGCGACGACGTGGCGCGCTTCCTCGAGAACGGCAACCTGTGGCGCTGGGGTTACCAGCTCGCCGGCAAGCTGCATCTGGAGGCCATGCGCGACGATGCCGGGCAGTTGCAGGACGAGTTGATCGTCGAAAACGCCAAGGAATGGATTGCCGCCGGCGCCGGCTACGTCGTCGTCGTCGGCGAGTTCGCCGATATCGACGGCCTCGAGCACCTGGCCAACCAGTTGAAGCGCTTCGCCGTGAACGTCGCCTGTGCGCCGGCCACCGACAATACCAGTTTCAAGTTCCTCGATGTCGTCCACATGGGCGCCAACAACGCCCTCAGGTTCCTGCGCAAGCCGATGGGTGACGGCGCGGTTCTGTTGAAGCGCAGCTTCGACGTCTGCGGCGCGATCGTCGGCCTCATCCTCATGGCGCCGCTCTTCGTCGTCGTCGCCGCCTTGATCGTGCTCGAAAGCGGCGGTCCGGTCTTCTATCGCCAGGAGCGGCGCGGCTTCAATGGCGAGACCTTCTTCATCTGGAAGTTCCGGTCGATGCGCGTCACCGAAAGCGGGCGGCAGATGACGCAGGTGCGGGCAGGCGACAGCCGCATCACCCGCGTCGGCCGTTTCATTCGCGCCAAGTCCATCGATGAATTGCCGCAGCTCATCAACGTGCTGAAGGGCGAGATGAGCCTCGTCGGGCCGCGTCCGCACGCGCTGATGCACGACGACGAACTCGGCCACGAACTGGCGAGCTACGCGCACCGGCAACGCATCAAGCCCGGCATCACCGGCTGGGCGCAAGTCAACGGTTTCCGTGGCGAAACCTCGACGTTCGAGCAGATCGAGGGCCGCACGCGCCACGATCTCTACTACATCGACAATTGGTCGATCTTCCTCGATTGCTGGATCCTGCTGCTGACCGTGTTCTCGCGGACGACGCGGCTCAACGCCCTGTAGCCGGCCAAAGCGGGGGAGGCCTCAGACCCCCAGAATCCCAGGCATTGGCGCGGTCTTGATATTTGCATGCGCACGCATATATATTCGGCATGATCGATTGCCCCAGGAGGCAGACATGCAGTTCGGAATTTTCTCCGTCAGCGACGTAACCCGCAATCCGCTGACCGGAACCACGCCCAGCGAGGCAGAGCGGATCGACGCCATCACCCAGATCGCCAAGCGGGCCGACGAGGTCGGGCTCGATGTCTTCGCCATCGGCGAGCATCACAACCCGCCGTTTTTCTCCTCGTCGCCGACGACGCTGCTGGCCAGCATCGCGGCGCAGACCAGGAACATCATCGTCAGCACCTCGACGACGCTGATCACCACCAACGATCCGGTTCGCATCGCCGAAGAATATGCCATGCTCCAGCATGTTTCGAAGGGCCGCATGGACCTGATGCTCGGCCGCGGCAACACGGTGCCGGTCTATCCCTGGTTCGGCCAGGATATCCGGCAGGGCGTGGCCTTGGCGCTCGAACATTACAACCTGCTGCACAAGCTGTGGCGCGAAGACGTGGTCGACTGGGAAGGCAAGTTCCGGACGCCGCTGCAGGGCTTCACCTCGGCGCCGCGGCCATTGGACGACGTGCCGCCCTTCGTCTGGCACGGTTCGATCCGTACCCCGGAAATTGCCGAACAGGCCGCCTATTACGGCAACGGCTTTTTCGCCAATAATATCCTGGCGCCCAACCTGCACTTCGTGCCGCTGGTCAATTTCTACCGCGAACGCTTTGCCCATTACGGCCACGGCACCAAGGAACAGGCGATCGTCGGGCTCGGCGGGCACGCCTTCATCGCCAGGAATTCGCAGGATGCGTTCGACACGTTCCGGCCGTTCTTCGAGGGCAACCCGCTCTATGGCAACAGCTATGGGCTCGATGATTTTGCCAGGGGGACGCCGCTCAGCGTCGGCAGCCCGCAGCAGGTCATCGACAAGACCATGACCTTCCAGGAGGCTTTTGGCGACTATCAGCGCCAGCTCTGGGTGGTCGATGCCATGGGCCTGTCGCTCGACATGGCGCTGGAGCAGGTGGAATTGCTGGGCACCGAAGTCGTGCCCGTGCTGCGGCGCGAAATGGCTGCCCGGCGGTCGCCGACGGCTGCCGAGGCACCGACGCACAAGAGCCTGGTCGCCGCCAAGTATGGCGATGCCCCCGCCCGCCAGCCGACGCCGAATGCCAATCGCGGCGACAACCTCACCGGTGCTCGGCCTTATCAGGATACGGCCGAGAGCGTAGAGGCCCGGCTGCCGCTGGTGGGGTAGGGCCATGAAAGGACAGAACAAGCTCGCCAATGAGGCCTGGGAGGCGTTGTTTCGCGCCCAGGCCACCATTGCCCAGGAATTTGCCGCGCGGGACGTCTGGGGTGGGCTGATGGAGAAGGAATATGGCGTCCTCTATGCCCTCTCCACCGCCCCAGGGGGCCTGCGCATGTCGGACCTCGGCAACGACGTGCTTTTGAGCCAGGCCGGGCTCTCGCGCCTGGTGGGGCGTCTCGAGGCCAAGGGCCTTGTGAAACGCTCCGCCGATCCCGGGGACGGCCGCGCCAGCGTGTTGCAGCTGACGGCGAGCGGCGTGGGCTTGCAGCGGCGCATCGGTGCCGCCCATGGCCGGCACGTGACCGAGCGCCTCTCCACCCATCTCGACGACGAACAACTGGCCGTCCTGCGGGATCTGTGCCTGCAGCTCGTCGCCAAACCATCTGAAGGTAGCCAGGATGAATTATAGTCCGAGTAACAGGGCGGTGCGCCTTGTCGTGATCAATGCCGGGGTGAGCGATCCGTCATCGACCCGGCTGCTGGCCGACCGGCTGGCGCAAAAATCCATCGAGGAATTCGAGGCGGCAGGCCGCGAGGTCAGCCTCACCGCCATCGATCTCGCGCCGCTGGCCGGCGACATTGCCCGGGCGATGGTCGCCGGCTTTCCCGGCGATACGCTGGCTGCTGCTTTCGAGACGCTGGCCGGCGCCGATGCGGTCATCGCCGCCGCGCCGGTCTACAAGGCGGGCCTGAGCGGGCTCTTCAAGTCGTTCGTCGATCTGATGGATAACGACCTTCTGCTGGCCCGGCCGATGATCCTTGCCGCAACGGCGGGGTCGGGGCGCCATGCCATGGTGCTCGACGACCAGATGCGTCCGCTCTTTGCCTTCATGCGGGCCATGCCGGTGCCGACTGCGGTCTTTGCCGCCCCCGAGGACTGGAGCGCGCCCGAACTCGGCCGCCGGATCACGAGAGCGGCCAAGGAACTGGGGGCGTTCGTCGCCAGCGGCGTCGGCCGCACGATTGCCGGCGAGGGTTGGGATCACTACCAGCATCAGTTCGGCAGCAGCGCCGCGCGCACCGAACAGGGCAATGAGACAGTCGATCTCGATACCGACCTGATGCGCCTGGCTACCGGCGGGGCGGCCCGTTAGGCCGCTCCAGGCGTTTCGAGGCCGCCGTTTAGCCCAGCCAACCGTTGAATTGCCGTTCGCCTTTAGGGGCCGGCTTCTGCGCGTTTTTCGGAATGTCGATGTGTCACCGATCGACAACCGACCAATCCCCCTTCCAACCCCTCTTGCGCCGAACCGTACGTTACGGTACGGTCCCGAAAATGTCGGCCGCGAGCAGGCCAGGGCCACGGGGAAGAGGAGCGGTAGCGCGTGCCGGTGCAGGTCAAATCCAGCGATGACGGCTTTACGCGCCGGCAGCAGGATGTGCTGACGGCGGCGCTCGACCTGCTCGTCGAAAGCGGCGACGGGCTGACGATGACGGCCGTGGCGCGGCGCGCCAGTTGCTCCAAGGAAACGCTCTACAAGTGGTTCGGCGATCGCGACGGCCTGCTTACGGCGACGGTGCAGTGGCAGGCCGCCAAGGTGCGCATGCCGCATGTCGACCGCAACCGGCTGGACGCGGCAACGCTCAGGGCCAGCGTCGAGCAGTTCGCGCGCGACCTGCTGTCAACGATCGTCGGCGAAATCTCGGTGACGCTGAACCGGCTGGCGATCGCCCATGCCGGCGCCGAAAAGCGCAGCCTGGGCGCCATCGTGCTGGAGAACGGACCGCTGGCGATCCGGCGGCGGCTGAAACCGGTGCTGGAAGCGGGACGCGATGCGCGCCTGCTGCGCTTCGACAGTTCCGAGGACGCCTACCGCACGTTTTTCGGGCTGGTGGTGCGCGACACGCAGATCCGGTTGCTGCTCGGCGACGAGACGCTGAAGGCGACCGACATCGACAAGGAAGCCAAGGCCGCGACGGACGAGTTTTTCGCGGTTTACGGAGTCCAGAAGTAATTCCCCGCTCCGCCGTGACGGGCGGGAGGGGACGGAAATTCAAATCGGCCATCATGGCCAACGCCAACGGGGAGCTTTCCATGCGCGTCTATTACGATCGGGATGCCGATCTCAACATCATCAAATCCAAGAAGGTGGCCATCGTCGGCTACGGCTCGCAGGGCCACGCGCACACGCTCAACCTGCGCGACTCGGGCGTCAAGGACATCGCCGTGGCGCTGCGTCCCGGTTCGGCCTCGGCCAAGAAGGCCGAAGGCGAGGGCCTCAAGGTCATGACCGTCGCCGATGCCGCCAAGTGGGCCGACGTCATCATGATGCTGACGCCGGACGAATTGCAGGCCGATATCTACAAGGCCGAGATCGAGCCCAACATCCGCGACGGCGCCGCCATCGCCTTTGCGCACGGTCTCAACGTGCATTTCAACCTCATCGAGCCGAAGAAGACCGTCGACGTGATCATGATCGCGCCGAAGGGCCCCGGCCACACCGTGCGCGGCGAGTTCGTCAAGGGCGGCGGCGTGCCGTGCCTGATCGCGGTGCACCAGGACGCCTCGGGCAATGCCCACGACATCGCGCTCGCCTATGCCTCGGGCGTCGGCGGCGGCCGTTCGGGCGTCATCGAGACCAACTTCCGCGAAGAGTGCGAAACCGACCTGTTCGGTGAGCAGGTGGTGCTGTGCGGCGGTCTCGTCGAGCTCATCCGCGGCGGCTTCGAGACGCTGGTCGAGGCCGGCTATGCGCCGGAAATGGCGTATTTCGAGTGCCTGCACGAAGTGAAGCTGATCGTCGACCTGATCTACCAGGGCGGCATCGCCAACATGAACTACTCGATCTCCAACACGGCCGAATGGGGCGAATACGTCTCCGGCCCGCGCATCATCACCTCGGAAACCAAGGCCGAGATGAAGCGCGTGCTGAAGGACATCCAGTCGGGCAAGTTCACCTCCGAGTGGATGCAGGAATACAAGGGCGGCGCCTCGCGCTTCAAGGCGACCCGCCGCCTGGCCGACGAGCACCCGATCGAGGAAGTGGGCGAAAAGCTGCGCGGCATGATGCCGTGGATCAAGGCCGGCGCCCTCGTGGACAAGAGCAAGAACTGAGTTCTCGGTCTTCCGGTTTTGTTGCGGCGTCGTGGAAACACGGCGCCGCAATTGTTTTGAAGAGCATACCCCTCACCCGCCCTTCGGGCACCCTCTCCCGCAAGGGGAGAGGGGGACGCTGGGGCGAGATTGTGCCGCAGCCTTCCTTCTCCCCTTGCGGGAGAAGGTGGCGCGCAGCGCCGGATGAGGGGTAAGCACTTCCATCTGGACAAATGCCTGCTCTCGTGGTCCGGATGGCGCGGTAATTGTCTTGTACTTGTGGGGATTTCCATGGCCAGGCTTCCCGATTTTCCGCAGGCAGGCGGGTGCGTCTGCGGCGCGGTGCGCTATGAGCTGACGGCGCCGCCGCTTGGCGCCTATCGTTGCCATTGCAAGGATTGCCAGCGTTTCAGCAGCGGCGGCTACGGGCTGTCGATGCCGGTGGAGCGGGCCAATTTCCGCCAGACCAAAGGCGAGACGGTTTATTACGACAAGCCGGCCGACAGCGGCCGGACGGTACGCATGCATGCCTGCCCGAAATGCGGCACCAAGCTGTGGAACGAGCCGGCGTCCTCGGCGACGATGCTGATCCTCAAGCCCGGGACGCTGGACGATGCGAGCTGGGTGCGGCCGACGGGCAATATCTGGACTGCCAGTGCCGTCGACTGGGCGATCGACCCAACGGAACTGTCGTTCCCGCAGCAACCGCCCTCGCGCGAACCGCTGTTTGCGGCATGGGCCGCGCAGTTCGGGGACGAGTGACATGGACGCGCATGCCGACATCGCCCGCATCATCGAACAGGAAAAGGCGCTGGTCTTCGACCGGTTCGACGAGGCCGCCGCCTTCGAGATCGGTTCGTTGATCCGGGCGCGTGGCGTTGCCGATGGGCTCGCCGTCGTCTGCTCGATCCTGACCTGGGACCGGCCGCTGTTCTACATGGCGCTGCCGGGGACGACCGGCGACAACTGGGATTGGGTGCGGCGCAAGGCCAACAGCGTCAGGCGCTTCCACAAGAGCACCTATCGCATGGTGCTGGAGCAATTTCCGCGCACCGAACGGCTGTGGCCGGACAGCCGGGCGCTGCCGGCGGAAGATTATGTGCTGGCGGGCGGCGGTTTTCCCGTCAGCGTGCGCGGCGCCGGCGTCATCGGCGCGGTGGTGGTATCCGGCCTGCCGGAGCGTGGCGATCACGGCATGGTTGTCGATGCGCTCTGCGATTTTCTCGGCAAAGACAAGGCGGCGCTCGGCCTGCCGCAGGAGCAGAAATGAAGCTCGATTACTTGCTGCTCGACGTCTTCACGGCGGAGCGCTTCAAGGGCAACCCGCTGGCCGTGGTGCTGAAGGCCGATGGATTGCTCGATGACGAGATGCAGGCCATCGCGGCCGAATTCAACCTGTCCGAGACGGTGTTTTTCGTAAAGCCGCAAAGCGAGCGCAACACGGCGGCGGTGCGCATCTTCACGCCGAAAGTGGAGCTGCCGTTTGCCGGGCACCCGACGGTGGGTGCGGCGGTGGTGCTGGCGCTCAACGGCAAGCTGAGCGTGGCACGCATCGAGGAAAAGGTGGGCCTGGTGACGGCGACGGTCGAGCGGATCGACAAGCGAACGGGCGCGGCCCGTTTCGCGCTGCCCCGGCTGCCGGAAGTTGCCGGCGAAGCGCCGGGCAAGACCGAGATCGCAAGCGCGCTGGGACTCAAGCACGAAGAGATCGGGTGCGGCGAATTCCAGCCGTCGGTCTATTCGGCCGGTAACCTCTTTTACCTCGTGCCGGTGCGCGACGCGGCGGCCCTCAGGCGCATCGAGCGCGACCATGCGGTGTGGGAACGGACGTTCCCGCTGGCGCGCCACTCGGTCTATGTCTTCACCAAAACGCCGGATGAAGCGGGCGTCGATTTCGCCGCCCGCATGTTCGCCCCGGGCATGGGCGTGGGCGAGGACCCGGCGACGGGATCGGCCGCGGCGGCGCTGATCGGTCTATTGGCGAGGCATGCCGGCATCGCCGAGGGCTCGCGCGAATACGTGCTGCGGCAGGGCTACGAGATCGGCCGGCCGAGCCGGATCGACATGCAGTTGAATATGGAAGGCGGCAAGTTGGTGCACGCCAGCATCGGCGGGCGCGCCGTCGTCGTGGGGCAGGGCGTACTCGATCTCGATTGAGCGAGTGACGAAATACGAATGACAGATATTGAAATCTGTCATTTGATGGCATAGCTGAGGTGAGCAAACTTTTGCCGCGCCTCCCAACCCGAAAAGTGGTGTCCACTTTTCCTGGAGGCGCTCCCCAAGGAGAACCTCTCATGAATTCGCACACGCTTGGAAAAACCGGCCCCCGCGTATCGTCCATCGGCCTTGGCGCCATGGGCATGTCGGACCTTTACGGCGCCGCCGACCGCGGCGAGAGCATCGCGACCATCCATGCCGCGCTCGATGCGGGCGTCAATCTCATCGATACCGGCGACTTCTACGGCATGGGCCATAACGAATTGCTGATCGCCGAGGCGCTGAAGGAGCGCCGGCGCGAGGACGTGGTGCTGTCGGTGAAATTCGGCGCCCAGCGCGGTCCGGACGGCGCATTCCTCGGCTTCGACGGACGGCCGGCGGCAGTCAAGAACTCCGTTGCCTATTCGCTGCAACGGCTCAATACCGACTATATCGATATCTACCGGCCGGCGCGGCTGGACCCGGACACGCCGATCGAAGAGACGGTGGGAGCCATCGCCGACCTCATCAAGGCGGGCTATGTGCGCCATATCGGACTTTCGGAAGTGGGACCGGAAACGATCCGCCGCGCTGCTGCCGTACATCCCATTGTCGACCTGCAAATCGAATATTCGCTGATCTCGCGTGGGCCCGAACGGAACATCCTGCCAGTGACGCGCGAACTCGGCATCGGCATCACCGCCTATGGCGTGCTCTCGCGCGGCCTCATCAGCGGCCACTACCAGAAAAGCGTGGCGGGGCAGAACGATTTCCGCGCGCACAGCCCGCGCTTTGCGGCCGAAAACGTCGACCACAACCTGGAACTGGTGGAGCGGATGCGCGCCATTGCCGAGCAAAAGGGCGTGACGGTCGCACAGCTCGCCATCGCCTGGGTCGCAGCACAAGGCGACGACATTGTGCCGTTGGTGGGCGCTCGCCGCCGTGACCGGCTGACGGAGGCTCTCGGTGCGCTCGACGCGACGCTGACCGAGGCGGACCTCACGGCACTCACCACGGCCGTTCCGGCCGATGCCGCCAAGGGTGATCGCTACGCGCCCCAGCAGATGCTAATGCTGGACAGCGAGCGAATCTCATGAGGCGATATGGCTGAGGCGTTGACGTCCGAGCGCATCCTGGAAACGGCGGAGCAGGTGCTGCGCCGTTTCGGCCCGGCCAAGGCGACTGTCGTCGACGTGGCGCGGGCGCTCGGCGTCAGCCATGGCAGCGTGTACCGGCATTTCGCCAGCAAGACAGAACTGCGCGACGCCGTGATGGAACGCTGGCTGAAACGTACGTCCGACCCGCTGGAAAAGATCGTCATCGCCAGCGGGCCGGCGCCCGAGCGGCTGCGGCAATGGTTCGGGGCCCTCATCAAGTCCAAGCGCGAAAAGATCGGCACCGACCCCGAAATGTTCGCGGTGTCACGCGCGCTGTTCTCCGACATTCCGGAAGTGATCGAGCGGCACGTGGCAACGCTTTCCGGCCAGATCCAGCGCATCCTCGAGGATGGCGTGCGGGACGGGGACTTCGCCATTGCCGATACGAAGGCGGCGGCGCAGGCGATCTTCGATGCGACGGCGCGTTTCCACAATCCGCAGCATGCAGCCGAATGGAGCGAACCCGATATCGATGCGGCTTTCGAGCGGGTGTGGGCACTGCTGATGGCGGGCATAAAAGCTCGGAACGCGACATAGAAGTGCAATCGTTTGCGTTTTCCCTTAGACTTCGCGCACTGATGCGAGTCGTTGAGGGAAGCGCATGGACATTCTGATCGACATCCTGTTCTGGATTCACCTGATGGCGCTCGTCGGCGGGGGTGCCTCTGCCGTGGCAATGCCGGCAATCGGCGCGCAGATGCAGGGCGCAACACCCGATACAAGGCAGCGGTTGCTGGCCGTTTCCAAGCGCCTGATGATGGCTGCACGCGGATCGGTGGTGGCGCTGATCATCACCGGGCCGCTGATGTTCTGGCTGAAGTGGGATTTTTCGGCGCCGAGCATGGCGTGGTTCGGCATCAAGATGGTGCTGGTCATCCTGCTCATCGTCTTCATGATCGTGGGCGGCATCGCCGCCAAGAAGGCGATGGAGGGCGATGCGAGCGCCGGCGCGCGGGCAGGGCTGATGGGGCGGCTGTCGGGTGCCACGCTCGCGCTCATCGTGCTGGCGGCGGTGTTCGCCTTCAACTGAGTCCGGATCGGAACGGCCGCGACTCAACTTTGCCTTGGCATTTGCACCGGGTATGGCCTGGTCGTGGGCAGCTCGGTCTATTCAAGGCTCTGCATTTCGCCATCCATCCACCGGCAGAATTGCCGGGCCGCTTTCGATTCCGAGCGTCGGCGGTAGCGATAGGCACCGATCTCGACCGGTTCATAGCCGGGTAGGGGGACGAGGGCACCGGAGAGCATTTCGCGATGGGTGAGAAACACCGGCGCCAGCACCATGCCGAGGCCGCCTATGCAGGCGTGCAAGGCGGCATCGTCCGTGTCGAAGGCGTGGGTGAAGGAGAGGTCGGCGAAGGGGATGGTGAAGTTTTCGCACCAGATTCGCCAGTCCCAGTTGTCGGTAGCGCATTGCAGGGCCGGCACGTCGCGGAGTGCAACCTTTCCGTCTACAGCTTTTGTGAGCAGACGCGGAGAAACGACCGGGCGCCTCAGGTCGCGGACGAGGAAGTTCCAGCCCGTGCCTGCTTCACCCACTCGGAAAAAGCGGATGCTGATGTCGGTGTCGGGAACGGCGGGAAAGTCACGCATTGAGCTGGTTTCCACCCGTACGCGGACGTTGGGGCAGAGGACGCGAAACCGATCCAGCGATGGAATGAGCCAGCGCACGGCAAGCGACGTCGAGGCATGCACGCCGATTTCGGTTCCATCGCGATAAAGCGCACTGGCCGAACGCTCGATAAGCCCGATCGCTGGGGCGACCTCCTGATAGAATTGCTGCCCGATGTGGGTGAGGGAAACGGAGTTGTTTCCCCGTCGGAACAGGCTGACGCCTAGCTCGTCCTCCAATTTCCTGAGCTGATGGCTCACAGCGCCGGCGGTGACGCCAAGTTCGCTGCCGGCGGCCGTCAGACTGCCGGTGCGAGCCACGCTGGCAAATACGCGGACAGCGTTTAGGGAGATGCGGCTTTTCTCTTGCATGAATTTTTCTCAAACACTCTGCAAGTTTCTCGTTTGAGTGTACAGGAGAATCCTCCACAAACAAAGGCGAGAAGGCCTGCTCAGGATGCGTCATGCGCTCGATCCGGTTTTATATTCGCTCAGTCACAGTCCGAGCCGTCGCTGCCTTGTCGGTGACGCAACTCATCGGCTGGGGCGCGACGTTCTGGCTGCCCGCCATCACGGGACCGGCCATGGCGAGCGACCTGGATATGATCCTGCCTGCGATCATGGCGGGACCGACCGTTATGCTCGTCGTCATGGCCGCGGCCTCCTGGCCGCTGAGTGTCGTTTTCGAGCGCCGCGGCGCGCGCCCAGTCATGGTCCTGGCATCGCCCCTGGGCGCTGCCGGTCTCATCATCATGGCCACGGCCAATGGTCCGGTGCCATATTTCCTGGCGTGGGTCATTATCGGCCTTGCTGGCGCCGGCATGCTGACGACGCCGGCACAGATCGCGGTGGCTGAAGTCGCAGGCGACAAGGCGCGTTCTGCGCTTGGCGTACTCATCCTCGCCGGCGGCCTCACGTCCACCATCGTCTGGCCGCTGACCGGGCTGTTGCAGGCGCAATGGGGCTGGCGAGCAACGACGCTGTCCTATGCCGCCCTCATCCTGCTGGTTTGCATGCCGCTGCATTGGGCCGTTCTGGACCGCCGGCCCAAAAAAACGCCTGGCGAGAAATCCGCTACAAGGGCGGCGGCGGCGCCGATCGACCGGCCTCGTTTCGTCCTGCTTGCCACGAGCTTTGCCGCCAACGGCTTTTTCACCTGGGGGTTCGCCCTTACCATCATCATCCTATTCGAGGCTGCGGGGCTCGATCACACCAGCGCACTGGCGGCAGCGGCCTGTATCGGCATCGCCCAATGGGCGGGCCGTATGGTCGATTTCCTCGGCGGCCGGCATCTGTCGGGGTTCGTTACCGGTCTTGCCGGCACGGCCCTGTTTCCGTTGAGCTTCGTCGTGCTGCTACTAACCAGCAATTTCACTGGCGCCATGCTTTTCGCCGTGCTCTACGGCATTGCCAGCGGTGTCACCGCCGTCACCCGCGCCACGCTGCCGTTGCAGATCTTCCCGGCTGGTGCTTATGCCCGCGCTTCGGCAGATGGCGGCGCCGCTCAACCTCTCGTTCGCCGCCGCACCGCCGATCTTCACAGCCATCATGACGTCGGTCGGTCCGCACGCCGCGCTGTGGTTGGCCTTTGCCATCTCGATCTTCGCGTTTGGCGCGCTGCTCGGCCTGTTGCTGCTGACGCATGCCCGGCTGAGCTAATGCAGCGACGGCGGCTTCTGCAGGAAGGAGTCGCGGTCGGCAGTCTTGACGCGTACCCAGTTCTCGCGGCCGTCGCGCACGATGCGCAGCGAGAACTCCGATCCCGCCGGCGCCTTGGCCCAAAGCTTGCGGTAGAAATCGTTGAGGCCGGCGACTTCGCTGCCGTCGATCTCATCGATGATGTCGCCGCTCTTGATGCCGGCGGCCTCGGCCGGGCCGCCGCTGGCGACGCTCATCACCACGACTTCGTTGCTCTGCTCGGCGGTGAAAACGCCGAGCCAGGGGCGCGCTTCGCGATTGGCGCGGCCGCTCGTGACCAGGTCGTCGAGAATGGGTTTCAGCAGGTCGATCGGAACGATCATGTTGATGTCGGTCACCTTGCCGACCTGCAACATCTGCAGGCGCAGCGAGCCGACGCCGATGAGGCTGCCGTTCGTATCGATGAGGGCCGCACCGCCCCATGAGGGGTGAAACGGCGCCGTGAAGATGGCCTCGTCGAGCATGTATTCCCAGTAGCCGGCGAATTCCTGCTTGGCGACGATCTCGGTCAGCACCTCCTCGCCGCGCCCGTCGATGACGGTGCCGATCTCGCCGACCTTGGCAGCATCGGAACTGCCGAGCCGGAGGGCGGGCAGGTCGAGTTCACCCATCGCCTGCACGAGGCCGAAGCCGGTCACCTGGTCGTAGCCGACGACGCGGGCGGGGAGCACGCGTTCGTCGTGCGTGGTCAGCCAGACTTCCTCGGCTTCGGTGATGAGATAGCCGATGGTGACAACGAGGCCGTTCTCGTTGATCACGGCGCCGCTGCCCTCGCGGATGGTTCCGAGCGAGGAGGCCGTGAACGCCGTTTCCGGGACAAGGGCGCGGAGCGCCACGATCGAAGCGGTGAAGCCTTCAGTCATTGCGATAGTCCGTTTGTTGCGGCCGATAATCCAGCGCCACTTCCGTTACCTGACATGTAGCGCATGGGGGGCCTGCTTCAAGGCGATCGTCCATTGCGCGGCATTGGCGAAGTGCTAAAACTGCCGCGTATCGTGAGTTGGAGGGGACGCTCATGGACGCTTTCATCAATATCCTGTTCTGGTTGCACATCGTCGCGCTGGTGGCTGGCGGTTCGAACTCGGTGGTCATGCCGATAATCGGCGGTAAGCTGGCGACCGCCGAGGGCGGCACGCGCCAGACGCTGTTTTCCATCGGCGACCAATTGGCCAGGATCGGCAAGGTCTCCATGGCCGTGCTGCTGATCACCGGGCCGCTGATGCTGTGGCTCCGGTTCGGCGGCGTCGGCGGCATGAACTGGTGGTTCTGGCTGAAGATGGCGCTGATCTTGGTGATGCTGGTCACCATCGTCATCAGCGGCAAGGCGCTGAAACAGGCCGAGGCCGGTGACAGGGCGGCGGCGAGCCGGGCCGAAACGGCAGGCATGATCACCGCCGTGGCCTTCGCCGGGGTACTGCTGGCAGCGGTCTTCGCCTTCGACTGAGGGGAGGGCGGGAGGCGCACACCCGCTCCTCCCACTTCTTACATGTAGATCGAAAGGGGCTTGCTTCAAGCACCCGGTCATCGCTTAAAACCCGTGCCTCCGAAGCGGATCCATGGAGGTGAGGGATGACTGAGCTATCGAAGCGGCATGCGGTGGTGATCGCCGGTGGCGGCCCGACGGGGATGATGCTGGCCGCCGAGCTGACGCTGGCGGGCGTCGACGTCGTGATCGTCGAGAAGCGCGCCAACGAGGAAATCATCGGCTCGCGGGCGGGCGGGCTGCATGCGCGCACGATCGAAATCTTCGACCAGCGCGGCATTGCCGAGCGCTTCCTCAAGGAGGGCCAGAAGGTGCAGGCTGCCGGGTTCGCCGGCGTCCGGCTGGACATCGGCGATTTTCCGAGTCGGCATCCCTATACGCTCGGGCTGTGGCAGAAGCACATCGAACGCATACTCCTCGGCTGGATCAAGGAGCTCGGCGTACCCATCCTGCGGGATCTCGCGGTCACCGGCCTTTCGCAGGACGGAGCCGGCGTCGATGTCGAGGTCAGCGACGGCCGGACGCTGCGCGCTGATTACCTCGTCGGGTGCGACGGCGGGCGTAGCGTGGTGCGCAAAGCCGCCGGCATCGCGTTTCCGGGATCGGACCCGACGATAAGCCACCTGATCGCGGAGGCCGAACTGGCCGAAGAGCCGGAATGGGGTGTCCGCCACGATGCGCGCGGCATGCATGGGCTCGGAAGGCTCGAATACGAGATCCGCGACGGCGAGATCGTCTACAAGGACCATGGTCCGGTGCGGATCATGCTCACCGAGGACGGGGTGGGCAAGACCGGCCAGCCGACGCTCGACGACATCAGGAAGGGGCTCATCTCGGTCTATGGGACCGACTACGGCATTCACAGCCCCACCTCGATCTCGCGGTTCAACGACAGCGCGCGGCAGGCCGAGACCTATCGCAAGGGCCGGGTGCTGCTGGCGGGCGATGCCGCGCACATCCACTATCCGGCCGGCGGGCACGGCCTCAATATCGGCGTGCAGGATGCGGTGAACCTCGGCTGGAAACTCGCGCTGGTCGCCAAGGGCACATCGCCCGAAAACCTGCTCGATACCTACCATGCCGAGCGGCACCCCGTCGCCGCCCGCGTGCTGCGCGACAGCATGGCGGCGGTGGCGCTGAACCGCACCGACGATCGATCCAAGGCCCTCAAGAGCACGGTCGCCGAACTGGCAAAAATGGAGGAGCCGCGCAAATACCTGGCCGGCATGGCCAGCGAACTCAATATCCATTACGCGCTGGGCGAGGGGCACAAGCTACTTGGTCGCCGCATGCCCGATCTCGATATCGAAACCGCGAGCGGTCCGCAGCGGGTCTACAGCTTCCTGCACGACGCGAAGCCGCTGCTGATTAGCTTCGGTGCGCCGATCGACATCGCGCCATGGGCAGATCGCGTGCAGCTTGTGGATGCCGAATATCACGGCCTATGGGAATTGCCGGTCATCGGGCCCGTCGCCGCGCCAACAGCGGTGCTGGTGCGTCCGGACGGTCATGTCGCCTGGGTCGGCGAGGGGAGCGAGAACGGTCTCACCGAGGCCCTGAACCGCTGGTTCGGCGAAGCGGCACAGAAAAGGACCACCCGGTGCGCCGGGTGGTCCTCCATTTTGGCTCTATCTGCGTTAGCGCAGGTCGAAGCGGTCGGCGTTCATCACCTTTACCCAGGCAGCGACGAAGTCCTTGACGAACTTTCCTGCCGAGTCCGACTGCCCGTAGACCTCGGCCAGCGCGCGCATCTGCGAGTGCGAACCGAAGATGAGGTCGACGCGCGTGCCGGTCCACTTGAATTCGCCGGTCTTGCGGTCGCGGCCCTCGTAGATGCCTTCCTCGCCGGCCTTGGGCGACCAGACGGTCGCCATGCTGAGCAGGTTGAGGAAGAAGTCGTTGCTGAGCGTTTCCGGCCTGTCGGTGAAGACGCCGTGGTCGTTGACGCCTACCTTCAGCACGCGCAGGCCGCCGAGCAGCACGGTCATTTCTGGACCGGTGAGCCGCAGCAATTGCGCGCGATCGATCAGCGCCTCTTCGGGCTCCATGAAGTTGCGGTCGCTGTCATAGTTGCGGAAGCCGTCGGCGCGCGGCTCCAGCGGGGCGAAGGATTCGACATCGGTCTGCTCGGCCGAGGCGTCCATGCGGCCCGGCGTGAACGGCACCGTGATCGCGTGGCCCGCAGCCTCAGCCGCCTTCTCGATGCCGGCGCCACCCGCCAGCACGATCAGGTCGGCCAGCGACACCTTCTTGCCGCCTGCCTCGAAGTCCCGCTTCACGCCTTCGAGCGCGGACAGCACCCTGGCGAGCTGGGCCGGCTGGTTGACTTCCCAGTCCTTTTGCGGAGCCAGGCGGATACGCGCGCCGTTGGCGCCGCCGCGCTTGTCGGAACCACGGAAGGTCGAGGCCGAGGCCCAGGCGGTCGAAACCAGTTCGGAAACCGAAAGGCCGGTCGCGAGAATCTTCGCCTTGAGGTCGGCCACGTCCTGATCGTTGACCAGTTCGTGGTCGACGGCCGGGATCACGTCCTGCCAGATCAGGTCTTCGGCCGGAACTTCCGGGCCGAGATAACGGACCTTGGGGCCCATGTCGCGGTGGGTCAGCTTGAACCAGGCGCGCGCGAAGGCATCGGCGAACTGGTCGGGATTCTCGAGGAAACGGCGCGAGATGGGGCCATAGATGGGGTCGAACCGCAGCGACAGGTCGGTTGTCAGCATGGTCGGGCGGTGCTTCTTGGCCGCGTCGAACGCATCCGGGATGACCGCGTCGTCGGTCTTGGCGACCCATTGCTTGGCGCCGGCCGGGCTGGTCGTCAGCTCCCACTCGTAGTTGAAGAGGTTCTCGAAGAAGTAGTTGCTCCAGCGCAGCGGCGTCTGCGACCAGGTGACTTCCAGGCCCGACGTGATCGCGTGGGTGCCCACGCCAGTCTCGTACTTGCTCTTCCAGCCCAGGCCCTGGTCTTCGAGGTCGGCGCCTTCCGGCTCGGCCGCGATCAGCGACGGATCGCCGGCGCCGTGCGTCTTGCCGAACGTGTGGCCGCCCGCGATCAGCGCCACGGTTTCCTCGTCGTTCATCGCCATGCGGCGGAAGGTCTCGCGGATGTCGTGTGCCGCGGCCACCGGGTCGGGATTGCCGTTCGGGCCTTCCGGATTGACGTAGATGAGGCCCATCTGCACGGCGCCCAACGGCTCGGAAAGCTGGCGCTCGCCGCTATAGCGCTCGTCGCCGAGCCAGGTGCCTTCCGGGCCCCAGAACAGCTCTTCGGGCTCCCACACGTCGGCGCGGCCGCCGGCGAAGCCGAAAGTCTTGAAGCCCATGGATTCGAGCGCGACGTTGCCGGTGAGGACCAGCAGGTCGGCCCAGGAGATGCGGTTGCCGTACTTCTGCTTGATCGGCCAGAGCAGCCGCCGGGCCTTGTCGAGGTTGGCATTGTCCGGCCACGAATTGAGCGGGGCGAAGCGCTGCTGGCCCTGGCCGGCGCCGCCGCGGCCGTCGGTGATGCGATAGGTGCCGGCGCTGTGCCAGGCCATGCGGATGAAGAGGCCACCGTAATGCCCGAAGTCGGCGGGCCACCAATCCTGCGAATCCGTCATCAGGGCGGTGAGGTCGGCCTTCACCGCGGCGAGGTCGAGCTTCTTGAACTCCTCAGCATAGTCGAAGCCGCCGTCCATCGGATCGGACAGGCTGGAATTGCGATGCAGCATCTGCAGGTCGAGCTGCCTGGGCCACCAGTCGCGATTGGCCCGTCCATGGTGGACGGGGCACTTGCCGGCGGGTGCTGCGCCATCTGGATGCGGGACGTGTTCGTTCATCTGGCGACTCCTGTTGCTGGTTTGGCCTGCTTATAGGCAGGTGACAACCATTAGGCCAATCGATTATTCCTCCATCATCGATAGGAAGAAGTTATCGTGCCCATATCGTTGAAGCAGATGCGCTATGCCCTTGCCGTGGCACGGGCGAAACATTTCGGCCGGGCGGCGGACGTGTGTTCGGTATCGCAGCCAGCCCTGTCGCAGCAGATACTTGCCCTCGAAGAGTTGTGTGGAACGCCGCTGTTCGACCGCCTGAAGAGCGGCGTGCGGCTGACCCCGTTCGGCAGGGAATTCATCGATCTGGCGCAGGCGGCAATCGAGAGCGCCGAAGCGCTCGACGCCTTTGCCCTGGGCCGCGGCGGCCGGCCGAATCGGGCGCTCGCCTTCGGGTTGATCCCGACCGTCGCGCCTTATCTCCTGCCCGACATCTTTCCGGCTCTCACCAAAGGCTTTCCGGAGCTCACGTTCACCATCAGCGAGAATCGCACCGATGCGCTCATCGACGGCCTCGTCGACGGCAGTCTCGACGTGGCGCTGATCGGCACCGAAGTGCCCGACGGCGGCCCGAAGCTGGTCGGCCGGGTCCTGTTCGACGATCCGTTCGTGCTGGCGACCAGCCGGGCAGAGGCGCCGGCCGAGCCGATAGCCCTTTCCGACGTGGCGGCCGACCGCATCCTGCTGCTCGACGAGGGGCATTGCTTTCGCGACCAGACCATTGCGGCCTGCCGGCTCGACAGCGATCCGGCCGCTCGCACGTTCGCCGCCACCTCGCTTTCGACCATCGTGGAATTCGTCGCCAACGGGCAGGGCGTTACGCTCCTGCCGGAGATCGCACTGCGCAAGGAGGCAACCGATCCGCGCATCGCCATCCATGCGATCGCATCGCCCGGCGCGGGGCGGGTGCTGTCGCTGGTGTGGCGCGAAGCAACCCCGTTCGCGGCGATCTTCGAGCGCATGGCCGAGGTCATCAGGCAGGTCCGCAGCCCTGGCAATTCTGCCGGCAAGGCGGCTGGATAGTTTGAAGGCTTGCATGCCCATGAAATTTCGCGCATTCTGCATGGCAGTAGTGCGTTCGTGCACGGAATAGAGTTTATGCAGCGCAATCGCGCCATTGCCATCGCAGCCAAGCGCCAGGCGGAACACAACCGCCTGATGATCATGCTTGCCCTGCTGCTGCTTCCCGCGGCGCTCCTTCTTCTTATCAGCCCCTGGTAACCGGCAGCTCGGCAAGCGAGCGGGTGGTCAGGGGATTGCGACTTCAAGCCGAACAACAGTGATGTCCGGCCGCGTAAGGCGTTGCCCGCGAGCCGTTTGATAGGAACCAGGGACCATGACGACCACTACCGACAGCAACAAAGACCGCGTCTATATTTTCGACACCACCCTGCGCGACGGCGAGCAGAGCCCCGGCGCGACGATGACGCTGGAAGAAAAGCTGCAGGTCGCCGAACTGCTCGACGATATGGGCGTCGACATTATCGAAGCGGGTTTCCCGATCGCCTCGAACGGCGACTTCGAGGCCGTGGCGGAAGTCGCGCGGCGCGCCAGGAATTCGGTGATTGCGGGCCTCGCGCGCGCCATTCCCGCCGATATCGCCCGGGCGGGCGAAGCGGTCCGCCACGCCAAGCGCGGCCGCATCCATACCTTCGTTTCCACTTCGCCGATCCATCTCGCGCACCAGATGCGCAAGACCGAAGAGCAAGTGCTCGAGATCATCACCGCAACGGTGACGCAGGCCCGCAACCTCATCGACGACGTCGAATGGAGCGGCATGGACGCCACGCGCACGCCGATCGATTATCTCTGCCGGTGCGTCGAGGCGGCGATCCGCGCCGGCGCAACGACGATCAACCTGCCGGATACGGTGGGCTATGCCGTGCCGGAAGAATACTTCCAGATGTTCAAGACGATCATCGAGCGCGTGCCCGGCGCCGACAAGGCGATCTTCTCGACCCATTGCCACAACGACCTCGGGCTGGCCGTCGCCAACTCACTGGCCGGCGTGCGCGGCGGTGCGCGCCAGATCGAATGCACGATCAACGGCCTCGGCGAACGTGCCGGCAATGCGGCGCTGGAAGAGGTGGTGATGGCGCTGCGGACGCGTGGCGATGCCATGCCCTACGACACGAGCATCGAGAGCACGCATCTCAGCCGCGTCAGCAAGATCGTGGCGGCCGCCGCGAACTTCCCGGTGCAGTACAACAAGGCCATCGTCGGCAAGAACGCCTTCGCCCACGAAAGCGGCATCCACCAGGACGGCATGCTGAAGAATGCCGAAACCTACGAGATCATGACGCCGGCCAGCGTCGGCATCAAGGAAACCACCCTGGTGATGGGCAAGCATTCGGGCCGCGCCGCCTTCAAGGACAAGTTGAAGGAACTGGGCTACGACATTGGCGAAAATGCCTTCCAGGAGGCATTCGTACGCTTCAAGGATCTCGCCGATCGCAAGAAGCACATCTACGACGCCGACATCGTGGCGCTGGTCGATGACGAATCCGGTTCGGCGCAGGACCGCATTAAGCTGGTCGACATGGAAGTGGTCTCCAAGACCGGTGGCACGCATCACTGCGACCTCACCGTTTCCATCGACGGCGAAACGATAACGGCCGGTTTCGACGGCACCGGCTCGGTGGACGCCATCTTCAACGCCATCAAGCAGGCGGTGGGGCAGGAGCCGCATCTCGTGCTCTATGCAGTGGATGGGGTCACCGGCGGCACCGATGCGCAGGCGAGCGCACATGTGCGCCTCGAAATGAACGGCCGCATCGTTTCCGGCAATGCCGCCGAACCCGACACCCTCGTGGCTTCGGCCCGTGCCTACATCAACGCCTACAACCGGCTGCTCATCGAGCGCGGACAGGCGGCGCAAGGCGCACTGGCGGGCTGAACCGCTAGACGTTACCCCTCATCCGTCGGCTTCGCCGCTATGTGGCGAGATAGTGCCACATTTCACCTCGCCCCTCAGGGGAGAGGTCGGCGCGCAGCGCCGGGTGAGGGGTAAGCAAAACAAGCTGGCCCCCGGCTCAAGGCCGGGGAGGACCTGTTGATAGATCAAGCTAAAACACTCGATCCTGGAGTTTCCATCTCCATACCAACCACGAGTCCTCCCCGGCCTTGAGCCGGGGCCCAGCTTTCTTGCGAAGCTCTCGATAACTCGTCACATGGCGTTGAGGGCGTGAATGAGAACAGGCAAACACCCTGCTTGGCCTCACCCCCTCCCCAACCCTCCCCGCAAGGGGGAGGGTGTTGCCTCCGTGCATGAGGAGACGATCGAGCAACAGCCTCGATGAGCACCTCCCCCCTTGCGGGGCTTCGCAGCCGGTCAGCGCTTGCGCGCTGACGGAGGGCGCCAGTGGCGCCATCCGAGGCGAGAAGGCCATGAGAGCTATGCTCGAATGGCCGGACTGGGAGGGGGGTGATACGACCCGGATTTATCAATCCCTCTCAATCTCTCACCAGTCCTCCCCGGATTTAATCCGGGGCCCAGCTTGGCAACGTACGCGATCTCTCCGCACCTCTTCCTCCCGGATGAGTTCATCCAAAGGGATGCGTTTACCCGTCACGGGCGCGGGCCTAGGCTTTGACGATCGAAGCTAAGGCGGGAGGCATCCCATGCTGTCCAACCGTCGTGCAATGGCGACGATTCCAGCCGCGGATATCGGGCGCGCCAAGGCGTGGTACAGCGAAAAGCTGGGCCTCGTGCCTGAAATGTCCGACGATACCGGGCTTTTATATCGCTTGGGCGGAGGCAGCGGATTCCTGTTGTATCCGACGCCGAATGCCGGCCAGGCACCCAACACGCTGATGACCTTCGAATCCTCCGACGTTGCGGCCGATGTGGCGGCGTTGAAGGGCAAAGGCGTGATGTTCGAAGAGTACGACCTGCCAGAGTTGAAGACGGTGAATTCCATCGCGAGCCTTGGCGGCCGCAAGGCTGCCTGGTTCAAGGACTCGGAGGGCAACATCCTCGCTGTCGGCGATGGGCCGTCCTGACCCAGCCGAGCATTCCGCACTCGGGAGGGGGATTTCGGGCGCCGCTGCCGCAAGCGAGCGCCCGAAATCTCTTCGGGCCTAACGGTTCTGTGCATTGCAGTTGATATGCGACTGGATCATTTCTTGAGATGAAGAATCCGGGAGAATGACCCATGAGGAAGAGCAAGTTCGGCCTGGCCGTCCTGCTGGCCGGCACGGTGATGACGGTGGGCGCGCAGGCACAGGAGACGGCGACGGCGATCTTCGCCGGCGGGTGTTTCTGGTCGATCGAGAGCGATTTCGACCATGCGCCGGGCGTGCTCGACACCACTTCGGGCTATATCGGCGGGCACGTCGCCAACCCCACCTACGACCAGGTGATCACCGAAACCACCGGCCATCGCGAGGCGGTGAAGGTGACCTACGATCCCAAGGTCACCTCGTACGAAAAGCTGCTCGATGCCTATTGGCACATGACCGACCCGACTTCCGGGAACGGGCAATTCTGCGATTTCGGCGACAGCTACCGGCCGGGCCTGTTCCCGCTCGACAAGGCGCAATTCGATGCGGCGACGGCGAGCAAGGCGGCGATCGGCAAGGCGTTGGGCAAGCCCATCGCAACGACGATCGACATGGCGCCGACCTTCTATCCGGCCGAGGATTACCACCAGAATTTTTGGCAGGGGCAGGACCAGTTCGCGTACGGCTATACCCGCGCCGACTGGTACAAGCGCTACCGCGCCGGCTGCGGCAAGAACGCCCAGGTCGCGGCGCTGTGGGGCAATGCGGCTTTCGAGGGCCTCAACGGCCACGAATAGAGGCGTGAAGACGTCGAGAAAAATGCTGGCTTGCCTGCTGGACAGTGCGAACATGCTTTGCTAGAGAGGCGCCACCTTGAACTCGGGGCCTGGCCCTGAGGGTGCGTAGCTCAGATGGTAGAGCAGCTGACTCTTAATCAGCGGGTCCACGGTTCGAGTCCGTGCGCACCCACCAAGGTCCGCCCGTCATGTTCGGGTTTTTCTTCCCGCCGCTAACCGATGGCTAACCATGGCAGCGCTTGGAGCGAGCCGGGAAAAATAATGTCCCTATAAGCTGTTGGCGAGTTCTGGCCACTCTCGGCCAGTCGTGGGACTGAGATGAAGAAGCGCATTCTTATCACCGGTGGCGCCGGTTATGTCGGGCGGACGCTAGCCCGGCTTTTTTATAACGACCATACGGTTTGCGTGCTCGATGCGCTGCGCTTCGGCGCCAGCCGCCTGAGCGGGCAGGATCGGAGCGCCATCGTGCTGGAGCAGGCCGACCTGCGCGATGCCGAGGCGGTTGCCGCCGCCGTGCAGCGTTTCGCGCCCGACGTCATCGTGCACCTCGCGGCCGTGCACTACATTCCCGAATGCGAGCGGCAGCCCGACCTGGCCATCGCCACCAATGTCGTCGGCACGGTGAACCTGTTGAAGGCGGCGCCCGAAGGCTGCCGGTTCGTTTTTGCCAGCAGCGGCGCCGTCTATGCGCCCGACGAGGCCCTGCACCACGAAGAGCGCTCGGTGCTGATGCCCAGCGACATCTATGGCTTCACCAAGCTCCAGGGCGAGCAGTATCTCCGCTATTTCGCCGCGCAAAAGCACCTGCAAGCCGTCGCGGTGCGGCTGTTCAACGTCGTTGGGCCGGGCGAGACCAATCCGCACCTGCTGCCGGAAATCGTTGCGCAGCTGAAAGCGGGCCGGCAGGTGATCCAGCTCGGCAATATCTGGCCCAAGCGTGACTACATCCATGTCGCCGACGCCGCCGCCGGCTTTGCCGCCTGCGCGCTGCAAGGCGATGTGGGCGCGGGCGAGGTGGCGACCGTCAACCTCGGTACGTCGCGGCAATATTCCGTCGGCGAGATCCTGTCGAAACTGCAGAAGGTCGCCGGCAACGGCTTCACCTTCGAGCAGGACCCGGCACGCGTACGGGCGGTCGACCGGCCGTTCCTCGGCGCCGACATCACGGCCATCGGGCAGCGCTTCGGCTGGTCCCCCAGCCGCTCGATCGACGATGCCATCGCCGATCTGTGGCGGGCTCCGGACCTCAGCGAGGCCTTGATGGCCAAATACGATCTGCCAGGAAAGGCGGCCTGATCGGACGCTCGATCTCCAACCGATGTCGGACCGGGCAGAAGCCCGACGACTGTTCCCGTGCGTGCAAGGCCTGTCACCGTTGCGTATCGCCATCTTCACCGAACTTTTCGCCCCCAGCATTGGCGGGCAGGAGGCCTTTTTCGAAGGGCTCGGACGCGCCCTCATCAGGCGCGGGCACGAGGTCGAGGTGTTCACCATCGGCCACGAGGACGGCCTGCCGGTAGCGGAGCGTATCGGCGGGCTTCCCGTCCGCCGCTACCCGATCACCGGCGACTACAAGAAGCCGCGCTTTTCCTGGGGCAAGCGCAACTGGCCGGCCATCTTCCGCTATGCGCTGATGACGCGGCGCGTCGCCCGCGAGGGCCGGCACGATTTCTACCTCCTGAACCAGTGGCCGCTGCTGCACGCGGTGACGCTGCCGCGAAAGGCGCGTTCGCGCGCCATGCTGCACTGGTGCGAAATCCGCGAAGGCGCGTTCTACCGGCTGGTCCAGCGTATCCTGCCGCGCCTCGCGCGCTTCAACGCAGCCATCAGCGACAGCGTCGGCACCGCCATCACCAAGGCGTCGGGCCGGCCGGTGGTGACACTGCCGAGCGGGCTCGATCTCGCGCTCTACCGCAGCCTGCCGCAGGCGGAGCGCGGCGGCATCCTCTCCATCGGCCGCATCGCCGCGCATAAGAATCTCGAAATGCTGGTCGAGGCGTTCGAGACATTGCGCGGCAGTGGCTATACCGGGCGCCTGGTGCTGGCGGGCGGCGGGCCCGAGCGCGCGGCCCTGGCCGAGCGCGTTGCCGCATCGCCGGCGCGCGATGCCATCGACTTGCCCGGCCTCGTCGACGACGCGGAAAAGCTGCGCCTGCTGGCGAGCGCGGACGTTTTCGCCATGCCCAGCCGCCGCGAGGGGTTTCCGCGCGTCGTCGCCGAGGCGATGGCGAGCGGCCTGCCGGTGGTGACCTCCGACTATCCCGAGAACGGCACCCGGGACGTCGTTGCGCGCTACGGCAACGGCCTCGTCGTGGCGCCGGGCGCCGCGGCGCTGGCTGCGGGGCTGGAAGCGGCCCGGCAGCGCTGGTCGGAGTTTTCGCAGCGCGGCCTTGCCGAAGCGGCGCACCTCGATTGGGACGACATAGCCGCCGTCTTCGAAGCGCACATCCAGGCTTAGCCTCTTACTTCGGCGCGCCGGTCTTGGCCGCCTTGGCCTCGTCGTACCACCAGATGGTGGGAAAGCCGACATTGTATTCCGGCAGGGTATCGGGGTGGCCGAAGCGGTCCCAGCGGGCGATGCGCGATGCGCGCAGGCCATAGCTCGGAATGACGTAGTCATGCGCCAGCAGCACGCGATCGAGCGCGTGCGTGGCGGCGACGAGCGTATCGCGGTCCTTGGCGAAGATGACCTGGTCGATCAGCGCATCGACACCGGGATCGGCTATGCCGGCATAGTTCTGCGTATCGTCCTGGCCGGCGGCTTCCGAACCCCAGAAGAAGCGCTGCTCGTTGCCGGGCGAGAGCGTCTGTGCCCAGGCGGCGTAGGTCATGTCGAAATCCCGCGAGCGCAGGCGATTGATATATTGCGGCGAATCCACCGGCCGTACCCGGGCATCGATGCCGATCTTGCGCAGGTTGGCGGCATAGGCCGTCGCCACCGGCTCGATGGTCGGCCCGTTGAGCAGGATTTCGAAGCTCAACTGCTTGCCGGTCTTGTCGACGAGCTGGCTGCCGTTGAGCGTGTAGCCGGCTTCGCCCAGGAGCTTCAGGGCCTCGCGCAGGTTGGCACGCAGCTTGGCCGGATCGCCGGCGACCGGGTTCTCGTAGGGCGTGGTGAAGACCTCGGGCGGCACCTTGTCCTTGATGCTGTCGAGGATTTCCAGCTCCTTGCCCTGCGGCAGGCCGGACGACGCCAGTTCGGTGCCGAAGAAATAGGAATTGATGCGCTGGTACTGGCCGAAGAACAGCGTGCGGTTCAGCTCCTCGAAATCGAAGGCGTAGTTGAGGGCGAGCCGCACGCGCTCGTCCTGGAATTGCGGACGCCGCAGGTTGGGAACGAAGGCCACCATGACGCCGGTGTCGCGGTAATCGTTCTCGAACATTTCCTTGATGACGCGGCCGTCGGCGACGGCGGGAAAGTCGTAGCCGGTGGCCCAGCGGCGGGCGGTGTTCTCGTTCCACCAGTCGAACTGGTCGCCCTTGAAGGCCTCGAACTCGACGGTGGTGTCGCGGAAATATTCGTAGCGGATCTCGTCGAAATTGTTGGTGCCGACGTTCACCGGCAGCTTGGCGCCCCAATAATCGGGGTTGCGCTTGAAGGTGATGGTGCGGCCGGGCGAGAAGCTGTCGATCGCATAGGGGCCCGAGCCCATCGGCTTTTCGAGGGTCGAAGCGCCGATATCGCGCTGCTTGCCGTTAGCATCCTTGCCCTCCCACCAATGCCTGGGTAGCACCAGGAGCTGCCCCATGATGTTGGGCAGTTCGCGATTGCCGGCCTGGTCGAAATAGAAGGTCACCTCGTTCTCGCCGGTCGCTTCGGCCTTGGTGACGTTGTGGTAATATTGCTTGCGGCTCGGGTTGAGCTCGACGAGTTTCTGGAACGACCAGACGACGTCGTCGGCGGTAACGGGTTCGCCATCCTGCCATTTGGCGTCGGGGTTGAGCCGGAACGTCACCGAGGAATAATCCGCCGGATAGGCCATGTCCTCGGCAATGAGGCCGTAGCTGGTCGACACTTCGTCGTAGGACGGCGTCATCAGCGTTTCATAGACGAGGCCGAGGCCGCTGGCCGCCTCGCCCTGCGGCAGGATGGGGTTGAACGTATCGAACCCGCCTTCCGTGGAAAGCCGCGCGATGCCGCCCTTGGGCGCATCGGGATTGACGTAGTCGAAATGGGCAAAGCCGTCCTTGTATTTCGGCTCGCCCATGAGGCTGGAGCCTATCATCCGTGGTCCGTTGGCGGGCTGCTGGGCGATGGCGGGCAGGCCGATGAGGGCGGCCAGCGCAAAGGCAGCGAGCGAGAGCAGGGTCTTCATGGCTTTCCCCTCGGTTTCTGGATGAGTGTAGGACAAATCGCGGCGGGATTGCAGCGGCGTGAAGTCACGCCGTGGTGAAGGCCGCCTGCATCAGCGCTTTCGTATAATCGGTTTGCGGCGCTTCGAAAATCTGCTCCGTGGGGCCGCGCTCCACCACCTTGCCCAGCCGCATCACCAGTACGTCGTTGGCGAGCGCGCGAACGACGCGCAGGTCGTGCGAAATGAAGATGTAGGTGAGGCCGTGCTTGCGCTGCAATTCGCGCAGCAGGTCGACAACCTGCGCCTGCACGCTCATGTCGAGGGCCGAGGTCGGTTCGTCGAGAACGACGAGCTTGGGTTCCAGCACCATGGCGCGGGCGATGGCGATGCGCTGGCGCTGCCCGCCCGAAAATTCGTGCGGATAGCGGTGGCGGGCATCCGCGTCGAGGCCGACTTCGGCAAGCGCCGTTACGACGCGGGCATCGCGTTCCGCTGCGGTGAGGCGCGGGAAATGCACGCCCAACCCCTCGGCGATGATGTCGCCGATGGCCATGCGCGGGCTGAGCGAGCCGAACGGATCCTGGAAGACGACCTGCATGTCGCGCCGCAGCGGGCGCATCGCCTTGCGGTTCAGCTTTTCGATGTCGCGGCCGAGAAAGACGATGCGGCCGTCCGACGAGATCAGCCGCAACAGGGCGAGGCCGAGCGTGGTCTTGCCCGAACCGGATTCGCCGACGACGCCGAGCGTCTGGCCGCGCTTGACCGTCACGTCGACGTCATCCACCGCCTTGATGTGGCCGACCGTGCGGCGGATGAGGCCGCGGCGGATCGGGAACCATATTTTGAGCTTTTCGGCGGCGATCACCGGTTCGGCGGCGGGATCGGCCTCGGGTGCGCGGCCCTTGGGCTCGGCGGCCAGCAGGTGGCGCGTATAGTCGTGCTGCGGGTTGGCGAAGATCGTCTCGGTGGGGCCGGCTTCGACGATCTGTCCGTCTGTCATCACGCAGGTTTTGTCGGCGAGGCGCCGGACGATGCCGAGGTCGTGGGTGATGAAGAGCAGGGCCATGCCATGCTCGCTCTGCAAATTTTTCAGCAGGTGGAGGATCTGCGCTTGCACCGTGACGTCGAGCGCCGTCGTCGGCTCATCGGCGATCAGCAGGTCCGGCTCGTTGGCGAGCGCCATGGCGATCATCACGCGCTGGCGCTGGCCGCCCGAGAGCTGGTGCGGAAAGGCGGCGAGACGCGATTGCGGATCGTCGATCCCGACCTGCGTCAACAGGTCGAGCGTGCGGGCGCGTGCGGCATTGCGGCCGAGGCCGCCATGGACGCGCAGGACCTCGCCGATCTGCCGCTCGATCGTATGCAGCGGATTGAGCGAGGTCATCGGCTCCTGGAAGATCATGGAAATGGCGTTGCCGCGTATGCGCCGAAGCTCGCGTTCCGGCATCGCCAGCAGGTCCTGCCCCTTGAAAAGGATTTTCCCCGTCGGGTGCGAGGCAGCGGGGTAGGGCAGCAGGCGTAGGACGGAGAGCGCCGTCACCGACTTCCCCGAGCCGCTTTCGCCGACGAGCGCCAGCGTCTCGCCCTTGCCGATATCGAAGGAAACCCCGCGCACCGCATCGGTGACGGTTTCGCCATTGGCAAAGCGGACCGAGAGATTTTCGACGGTGAGGAGGGGCTCTGTCACGGCTGTTTGAAGTCCGCAAGCGACAGCCATTGTAGCGGTGCCGGCAGTATCTGCCCCAGGGGAGCGTCCTGTGTGAAGAAAAAATCGCACTCGAGGTACATGGCTGTCGCCAGGTGAATGGCGTCGGCTAGCTTGACCGACGAATTGGCGCGAAGCCTTGCTGCACCTCGCAGGATATCACGATCGATCGGCACGACCTGCAATGGACTTTCGCTGGAAAGCAGGCTTTCGTAGCGTGCTACCATGTCATTGGCACCCAGCCGATAGGGAAGCGCCAGCACTTCTGCCAGGGTCAATTCGGACGTTGCGCCCTGCACGCTTGCATCATCGACCAGTTGGAAGACGTTCTCAAAAATCCTTTGGCCGGTATGGCCGGGTTCAAAGGCGTAGATGATGACGTTGGTATCGAGATAGACGGTATTTCCAAGCAGCCTGTCGAGCATCAGCGATCTTCGCGGGCTTCCGCAAGATAAGCTAAAACCTCGGCATCGTCGCCGTGCACGTTGCGGCCACTGCCGACGAGATCGCGGAGTTTCAGTCGCGAGTGCGCTTCGCCCACGATGCGGATATCCACGGTGCTGTCCTGCGGCAGACCCTTGCGCAGGTCTTCCGGCAGGCGGCTGGCGGGATAACGCTTGCGAATAATAACGTTCATCGTCTTCTCCGACCTCCAATCTACCCGAACGTCTTGCGCGGATCAAAGGCGTCGCGCACCGCCTCGCCGACGAAGATCAGCAGGCTCAGCATGATGGAGATGGTGAGAAAGCCGGTAATGCCAAGCCAGGGTGCCTGCAAATTGTCCTTGCCCTGCGCCAGCAGTTCGCCGAGCGAGGGCGAGCCGGGCGGCAGGCCGAAGCCGAGGAAATCGAGCGAGGTGAGGGTGGTGATGGAACCGCCGAGGATGAAGGGCATGAAGGTGAGCGTCGAAACCATGGCGTTGGGCAAGAGGTGCCGCATCATGATCCGGGCATTGGAAACACCCAGCGCGCGGGCGGCATTCACGTATTCAAAGTTGCGGCCGCGCAGGAATTCGGCGCGCACCAGCCCGACCAGCGTGACCCAGGAGAACAGCAGCAATATGCCCAGCAGTACCCAGAAGCTGGGGGCGATGACGCTAGAAATGATGAGCAGCAGGTAGAGCGCCGGGATCGAGGTCCAGATCTCGATGAAGCGCTGGCCGATGAGATCGATCCAGCCGCCGAAATAGCCCTGCAGCGCACCGACGAGGATGCCGATCACCGAGGAAAAGATGGTGAGTATGAGGCCGAACAGTACCGAGATGCGGAAGCCGTAGATCAGCCGCGCCAGCACGTCGCGTCCCTGGTCGTCGGTGCCGAGCCAGTGGTAGTTGGCGAGGCTGCAGCCCGGATCGGCGACGCCTTGCGGATAGAGCGAGCAGCGTGTTTCGGTGTCGATCAGCCACGAGGGCGGGGAGGGGGCGGGCGTTGCCAGGCTCTCGTCGGTCGTATCGTAGGAATAGTGGACGAGCGGCCAGAGCATCCAGCCATTGGCGTTGATCTCGTCGGCATTGAGCGGATCGCGGTAGTTCGTGATGGCGAGGAAGCCGCCGAACTTGGCTTCTGGATAATCGACGGCGATCGGAAACAGCAGTTCACCCTTGTAGGAGGCGATGATCGGCTTGTCGTTGGTGATGCATTCGGCAAACAGCGTCACGACGAACAGAACAAGGAAAATCCACAGCGAGATGCGGCCGCGCCGGTTGCGCCGGAAGTTCGCCAGCCGCCGCCGATTGATGGGCGAGAGCATCACGGCTAGACCTCGCGGCTCTCGAAATCGATGCGCGGGTCGATCCACATATAGGTGAGATCGGAAATCAGCGTCACGACGAGGCCGAGCAGGGAGAAGATGTAGAGCGTGGCGAACACCACCGGATAGTCGCGGTTGAGCACGGAGGTGAAGCCCAGGAGGCCCAGCCCGTCGAGCGAGAAGATCGTCTCGATGAGCAGCGAGCCGGTGAAGAAGGCGGAAACGAACGCCGCGGGAAAGCTCGCGACCACGATCAGCATGGCGTTGCGGAAGACGTGCCGATAGAGGATGGCGTTCTCGGTCAGGCCCTTAGCGCGGGCGGTGACGACGTATTGCTTGCGGATTTCCTCGAGGAAGGAATTCTTGGTCAGGAGCGTGATGGTGGCGAAGGCGCTCAGCGACATGGCGATCAGCGGCAGCACCAGGTGCCAGAAATAGTCGAGGATGCGCATCGGCCACGATAGCTGCGCCCAGTTGTCCGATGTGAGCCCGCGCAAGGGGAACAGCGTCCAGAAACTGCCGCCGGCGAACAGCACGATCAGCAGCACCGCGACGAGGAAACCGGGCAGGGCGTAGCCGACGATGATGACGCCCGAGCTCCAGACGTCGAAGCGCGTGCCGTCGCGCACGGCCTTGGCGATGCCGAGCGGAATGGAGACGGCATAGGAGATCAGCGTCATCCAGATGCCGAGCGAGATCGACACCGGCATCTTCTCCTTGATGAGGTCGACGACCGAGATGTCGCGGAAATAGGAATGGCCGAAATCGAAGCGCGCGTAGTTGCCGAGCATGGTGACGAAGCGCTCGAGCGGCGGCTTGTCGAAGCCGAACTGCTTTTCGATCTGGGCGACGACTTCCGGGCTCAAGCCCCGCGAGCCGCGATAGAGCGACCCGCCGCCCTTGTTGTCGCCGTCATTGGTGCCGGCGAAATCGCCGGCGCCGCCGGTCACCCGCGACATCGCCGAGACGTCGGTATTGCTGAGCTTGGCGATGGCCTGTTCCACCGGTCCGCCGGGCGCGAACTGCACGACGACAAAGGAGATGGCCATGATGCCGAACACGGTGGGGATCATCAGCAGCAGGCGTCGCAATATGTAGGCGCCCATGCGAGTCTCCTCCCGGATCGGCTGCGTATCACTAGGGTGACAGCTTTGCGGGCGGCAAATCAACTGGCCTTGAGGCGAAGCCGGAACGAAAGTCGGGGCCAGCCATTGAGATGGCACCTCGTTCCACATAGGCGGAGACTTCATGGGCCACAGCAGGATGTTCGATCGCTTTTCACACTATTTCGGCCATCTCGCCGGCCAGCCGATAGCCTTCATCGCCGCCGTGGCCCTGGTGGTCATCTGGGCGGTGAGCGGCCCGTTGTTCGACTTTTCCGAAACCTGGCAGCTCGTCATCAATACCGGCACGACGATCATCACCTTCCTGATGGTGTTCATCGTGCAGAACAGCCAGAACCGCGACGGCCTCGCCATCCAGGCCAAGCTCGACGAGCTGATCCGGGCCAGCAAGGGGGCGCAGAACGAGTTCATCGGTGCCGACCTCCTCAGCGAAGAGGAGCTCGACGACCTGCGCCGGCTGTGCTCCGATCGTGCCGCTGGGCGAAATACCGGTCATCGGTTGCGGATAGCCCATCCGAGCGAGGACCTGAACGTCCACCAGCGCTAGCCAAGTTTCCGGCTCTCACCTATAGAAGCTGCCGCAGGTATGGCAGATGGGAGCGGGACTATGCATGTGGTGGTGACGGGTGGTGCCGGCTTTCTCGGCCAGCGCCTGGTGCGCGAAATCCTTACGCGCGGCGAGCTGACCGACCAGCAGGACCGGCGCCGCAAGGTCGAGCGGATCACGATCTTCGACCAGGTTGCGCCGCAGCCTGCCATCGACGACAGCCGCGTGCGCGTCGTCACCGGCGACATGAACGACGCCGAAGTGCTGAAATCGGCGCTTGACGGCGATGCCGACAGCATCTTCCACCTCGCCTCGGTGGTCAGCGGCGGCGCCGAAGCCGACCTGCAGCTCGGCCTCAGGGTCAATCTCGACGGCACGCGCCTGCTGCTCGATCTTGCCGCCGACAGCGGCCGCAAGCCGAAATTCCTCTTTGCCAGCTCGCTCGCAGTCTATGGCGGGCCCGACGCCACCAGGGTCACCGACGCGACGACGCCGACGCCGCTGAGCTCCTACGGCGTGCAGAAGCTCTGCTGCGAATACATCATCGGCGACTACGACCGGCGCGGCCTCGTCGACGGGCGCGCCATGCGCTTTCCCACCGTCGCCGTGCGGCCCGGCAAGCCCAACCTCGCCAATTCCTCGTTCATCTCCTCGGTCATCCGCGAGCCGCTGGCCGGCGAGGAGACGGTCTGCCCGGTGCCGGACGACCTGCCGATCGCGCTGATGTCGCCCGGCAAGCTGATCGACGCCGTCATCCGCGTGCACGACCTCACCAGCGCTGAATTCGGCTGGCCGCGTACGCTCGTCCTTCCCGCCGTGCAGGTCGACGTGCGCGAAATGCTCGATGCGTTGGAGGAAGTTGCCGGACCCGAGGCGCGGGCCCGCGTGCGTTTTGCCGCCGACGACCGGATCATCTCGATGGTCCGCAGCTGGCCGGCGGAGGTGACGAGCGAGCGCGCACGCCGCCTCGGCATCGAGACCGACAAGGATGCGATGAGCTTCGTGCGGCAATATGCCGGGGAACAAGGCTTCGTCCGCTGAAAAAATTTTGCGGCAGGTTCTTCACATTGCCGTGACGGTTTCCTACATCGCGCGCCAAGGCGCGCCGTTTTTGCTTGGAAGCAGGGCGCGCCAGGGCGCGCCGTTTGCTTGGAGGTAAGTCAGCATGCCATTTGGTCTCGATTACGGTGTGTTGACGGCTTTCCTTCAAGTCATTCTCATCGATCTCGTACTCGCCGGCGACAATGCCGTCGTCATCGGCCTCGCCGCCGCCGGCCTGCCGTCGCAATTGCGGGCGCGGGCCATTCTCATCGGCATCATCGCGGCAACCGTGCTGCGCATCTGCTTTGCCCTGATCACGACGCAATTGCTCTCGCTCGGCGGGGGCCTGTTGATCGCAGGCGGCCTGCTGCTGCTCTGGGTGTGCTGGAAGATGTGGCGCGAACTGCGCGGCCCCCACGGCAGCGCCGAGGACCTGGACCCCACGGCAGACAGCGCCGCAACGGCAGTCGCCAAGGGCAAGACGCTCGGCCAGGCGGTGATGCAGATCATCATCGCCGACGTCTCGATGTCGCTCGACAACGTGCTCGCCGTCGCCGGTGCGGCCCAGGAGCATCTCGAGGCGCTGATCTTCGGCCTCACCCTCTCGGTGCTGATGATGGGCATGGCCTCGGCCCTGATCGCGCGCCTCCTCGACCGGTTCCGCTGGATCGCCTATCTCGGCCTCGTCGTGATCCTCTATGTCGCCCTGCGCATGATCTATCACGGCGCCGACGCGCTCAATGGCCACACGCTGCCGGCCATCCCGTTCTTCTGAGCGATTCCTCAAAGTCTGGTTACGGGAGCCAACCTTTCCGTAACCAAAGGCAAAGTTTTCGGATAATTGCCCCGGCTGTATAGGGATTTGCTCACCTTGCGCGACTAGCTTGGCTGGGCAATTTCCTTAAGTCCGGACACTCGCCATGACCATTGCCGATCCTGTCGCCATGCCGCTCGCCGCCAGCGAGCGCGCCACCGGCAAGGTGCCGGCGCTCAAGGCCGAACGCGTTTCCGGCGCGGAATGGGATATCGCCGCCGCCGATTTCGACGGCATCAGCCAGGAGCAGTTGCACGTCTTTGCCGAAGCGCGCTGGCCGTCCGTGCGCGACGAAGGCCTCTTGTTCAGCTACAACGGCGAACTTGTCGGCGGCTGCCTGATGATGGTGCAGAAGCTGCCGCTGCGGCTGGGCGCCATCGCCGTCAGCAAGTGGGGGCCGGTCCTCAGGGACGAGAACCATCCCGAGCGCGAAACCATCTATGCCGGCATGATCGAGGCGATCATCGCCGATTACGCCGAAAAGCGCGGCTACATGCTGTCCGTGCTGCCGCGCGCCTCGATCACGCCCGCCAATGCCGAAGCCGAATATCTGTGGTCTCGCGGCTTCCGGCGCGGCTCGCAGCTGCTGTTTCCCAACCGCTACATCGTCAACCTGCGGCTTTCCGACGAAGCGCAGCGCAAGAGCTTCCACCAGAAGTGGCGCTACCATCTCAACAAGTCGGAAAAAGCCGGCCTGTCCTTCGAATACGCGCCTGCCGAGCGGCTGCCCGAGTTCGAAACGCTCTATTCGGCGATGACCGATCGCAAGAAGTTCCCCGATCACTCGGCCTACGAAACCGTTCCGGCGCTGATGGCCTTCAAGGAGCCGCACCTGCGTCCGGAACTCTTCTTCGTCCGGCACGAGGGCGAGATCGTCGCCGGCGCCATCATCTTCAAGGCGGGCGATCGCGCCGTCTATCTCTACGGTGCCACCAACGACAAGGCGCTGCCGCTGCGCGCCGGCTATTTCCTACACTGGCATATCATCCGCTGGCTGCGCGACAATACCCGCGCCACCTGGTACGACCTCGGCGGCACCGACGGCTTCCAGGGCTTGCACCAGTTCAAGAAGGGCATGGTGGGCGATGCCGGCGTCATCAGCCCGGTGCCGCCGGTCGCCAATTATGCGGCCTCTCCCCTGGCGCTGTGGCTGGGCCTGGGCGCCTTTGCGGCCCGCGACGGCATCCACATGCTCAAGCGCCATATCGATGGCCTGCGCGCCGACCGGGCCAAGCCCAACCAGGCGCGCGACGAGGCCGAATGAATGTGGACGGTCTGGCGCAGGCTCGCCTCGCAATCCGCCATCATCTTCGGCGGGCGCATTGCCGGCGCGGGGGTGACGTTCCTTGCGCAGGCGGCCATTGCCCGCTTCTGGGGGGCAGGGCTCCTCGGTGAGTACCTGATCCTCATCGCCTCCACCAATCTCATCGGCGTCGTCATGCCGCTCGGTTTCCACACCGTCGGCGTCTATTTCACCGCCGAATACCGCGCGCGTGGCGATGGCCGCTCGCTGCGGGCCTTCATGGTCCGCTCCTACGGCCATATCGCCATCGTCGCGCTGGTCCTGGCGCTTTTCGGCGCGCCGTTGGCCGGCCTGATCGGCTCGCCCGGGCAGGTCCTGCAAAGCCACTGGATTCCCGTCGTGCTGATGGCGCTCAGCGCCGGCATGATCTTCGTTTCCGGCGCCATCCTGGTCGGGCTCAAGCGCCCCTATGCAAGCTATTTCGCCGATGGCCTGTTCCGGCCCGTCGCCATCCTGACGGCCTTTCTCGCCTGCATGGGCTTCACCGATCCCGGCGCCGGCTTTGCCACCATGGTGTGGATCATCGCCGGGTTCTGCGTCGCCATTTCGCTGGGCCAGTTCGCCATCACGCTGGTTGCCGCGCGCAAGGTCCCGCAGACGGTGGAGGCGCCGCTGCCGCAGAGCCGGCGCTGGTGGCGCTTCGCCATGCCGTGGGTACTGATCTCGTTCGCCACCGATTTCTTCTTCGATATTGACCTGCTGCTGCTCTCGGGCCACCTCAGCCGCGCCGACCTCGCCGTCTTCGGCGTCTGCACGCGGCTCTTCGCCCTCATCTCGTTCGGCGTCGCCGCGGTCTATGCCGTCACCGTGCCCGACATCTTCGAGGCCGAAGCGCTCTCCGACCGCGATGGCTTCAACCGCAAGGTGGGCGATGCCAATCTCGTTGCCTCGGGACTTTCAGTGGCCTTGTTCTTCGGCATGCTCGTTGCCGGGCCGATCGCGCTGATGCTGTTCGGGCCGGAATTCATGGCCGGCGTCGTGCCGCTGGCCATCCTCAGCCTGGCCCTGGTCGTGCGTTCGATCTTCGGGCCGGCCTCGATGGTGCTGTCGATCCACGATCGGCCCTATGCCAGCCTGCCGTCCATCGCCGTCGGCATGGCAACGCTGTTCGTCGGCAATCTTGCTTTGGTGCCGGCAATGGGGCTGACCGGTGCGGCGCTCGCGGCGCTCGTCGCCATCACCGTCTGGTCGCTGCTGCTCTGGCGCACCGCTTATCGCGCGGCGCGGATCGATGTGTCGATCTTCCCGCGGCTTAGGGCTTTCCGAAGCGTAGAGCCTGCTTCGCCAGGCGCTTGATGTCGGCCACACGGCCGAGATTGATGCCCGTATCGTAGCCCTCGGTGACTTTGGTGTAGGGCTTTTCGACCAGCATGTAGTCCTGCCCGAACAAGTGGTTTTCCAGCCGGCAGGTCTGCTTGTAGCCGTAGCGGCGCAACAGCAGCAGGGCGACTTCGTTTTCGGGCCGCACCAGCGTGAACGCCTTGTGGAAGCGCCCATTGTCGAAATGCGCATCGAAGGCGCGCATGCCGTGCATGCCCATCTTGGATTCGCGATAGCGCGGGAACACCCACGACCAGTAGCGGAAGATAGCGCCGAATTCCGGTCCTGAAATGATGGCGCCGGCCGGTTTGCCGTCCATCGTCAGCACCATGACGTGCCAAGGGTCGGCGTCCATCAGCGCCCGCAGGTGGCGCTTGTTGAGGCGGCGCTTCTCATAGGCCTTGAAGTCCTCGTTGTAGTGCGGCGACTCGTCGATCACCGCCATCAGTTCGCGGTGGATCAGGTCGATATCGGCCGGCGTGCCGGCCCGCGTCGAAAGCACCGGCACATGCGCTTCGGCCTGGGGCGCGGCGACCGCTTCGGAAACGAATGTTATGTCGGCCATGGCACTCTCCGGAGAGTTAACGGATCGTTACCGGCAGGATAGACGGTTCCTCGCGCGGACCGAACAAATCTATCCGGGAGCGGTTAATAGAGACAATGCAACCGACCTCGGCTTGCCCCCAAGTGCAACGCGTTGCTAGAAGAAATGAAACATTGCGGGAGGAGACGGCATGTCCGACGATTTGGTGTTCGAACCCAGCGCCCAGGCGAAGGCGCGCACACGGACCACGGCAGCGCAGTACGAAGAATTGTACAAGCGCTCGGTCAGCGATCCGGATGGGTTCTGGAAGGAGCAGAGCCAGCGGCTCGACTGGATCAAGGCGCCGACCCGGATCAAGAACACCAGTTTCGCCTATCCCGATGTCTCGATCAAATGGTTCGAGGACGGCGTCCTGAACGTCACCGCCAACTGCATCGACCGGCACCTGGCGACACGCGGCGACCAGGTGGCGATCATCTGGGAAGGGGACGATCCCTCCCAGTCCAAGAAGATCACCTACAAGCAATTGCATGACGAGGTCTGCCGGTTCGCCAATGTGCTGAAGGCAAAGGGCGTCAAGAAGGGCGACCGCGTCACCATCTACATGCCGATGATCCCGGAGACGGCCTATGCCATGCTGGCCTGTGCCCGCATCGGCGCCGTGCACTCGGTGATCTTCGGCGGCTTTTCGCCGGATTCCATCGCCAACCGCATCGTCGATTGCTCATCGACCATCGTCATCACGGCCGACGAGGGGCGGCGTGGCGGCAAGGCCATCCCGCTCAAGAAGAATGTCGACGAGGCGCTGGTCAAGGCCGGCATCGTCGACACCGTGATCGTCGTACGCTGCACGGGCGGCGCCATCGACATGCAGTCGGGCAGGGATGTCTGGTATCACGAGGCGGCCGCTTCAGCCGCGACCGATTGCCCGGCCGAGCCGATGAGCGCCGAAGATCCGCTGTTCATCCTCTATACGTCGGGCTCGACCGGCAAGCCAAAGGGCGTGCTGCACACGACCGGCGGCTACCTGCTCTGGGTGGCGCTGACGCATGAAGTGACCTTCGATTACCGCGACGGCGACATCTACTGGTGCACGGCCGACGTCGGCTGGGTCACCGGCCACTCCTACATCCTTTATGGCCCGCTCGCGAACGGCGCCACGACGCTGATGTTCGAGGGCGTGCCGAGCTATCCCGATGCCTCGCGTTTCTGGCAGGTGGTGGAAAAGCACAAGGTCAACATCTTCTATACGGCGCCCACGGCCATCCGCGCGCTGATGGGGGCCGGGCCGGAATTCGCCGACAAGTACGACATGCCGTCGCTCCGGCTGCTCGGCTCGGTCGGCGAGCCGATCAATCCGGAAGCCTGGCTCTGGTATCACAAGCATATCGGCAAGGGCCGCTGCGAGATCGTCGATACCTGGTGGCAGACCGAAACCGGCGGCTTCATGATCACGCCGCTGCCGGGCGCCATTCCCACCAAGCCGGGCTCGGCCACCAAGCCGTTCTACGGCGTGCAGCCCGCGGTGCTGTCGCCGGAAGGCAAGCTGCAGGAGCAGGTCGAGGCTGAAGGCGTGCTCTGCATCAAGGATTCCTGGCCCGGCCAGATGCGCACGGTCTACGGCGACCACCAGCGCTTCGTTTCCACCTATTTCGAGACCTACAAGGGCTACTACTTCTCCGGCGACGGCTGCCGGCGCGACAAGGACGGCTATTACTGGATCACCGGCCGCGTCGACGACGTGCTCAACGTTTCCGGTCACCGCATCGGCACTGCCGAGGTGGAAAGCGCGCTCGTCGCCCACCCCAAGGTCGCCGAAGCCGCCGTCGTCGGTTATCCGCACGACATCAAGGGGCAGGGCATCTACTGCTATGTTACCCTGATGGCCGGCGAGAAGGGCGACGACGCCCTCAAGACCGAACTCAGGAACTGGGTGCGCAAGGAGATCGGCCCGATCGCGGCGCCCGACCTCATCCAGTTCGCGCCGGGACTGCCCAAGACGCGCTCGGGCAAGATCATGCGCCGTATCCTGCGCAAGGTCGCCGAGAACGAGTACAAGGCGCTGGGCGATACGACGACGCTCGCCGATCCCTCGGTCGTCGACGACCTCATCGCCAACCGGCAGAACAGGTAGTCCGCGAACACCCTCTCCTGCCTCGCAGGAGGGGGGACCAATTTTCGTTCAGATACCGTTCATATAGCGTTCATTTACCGTTCATCTGCCGTTCATCCGCCCGGCAAAAATGTGGCAAAGCGCCCTTTTGTCCGCACACGCGCAACGCGCCAACTCTTCTAACGAGTTGAAATATCATAACATTCCAACTTATCCCCGGGGCCTCCGGCTGTGATATAATGGTTGGAAATCGGCCAAATACAGAAAAGCCAAATACAGGAAGTTCGACCACCACCATAAAGTTGACCAGAGCGTTCACAATTCCTCCGGTTCTGTGACAGGCTGCGATCGTCTACCGCTGTCGGCCCCTAACCGGAGAGTGATTCCCCCATGGCTTTCGACCGACTCCAGAAATATTCCCCCTACTTCCTCGCACTGCTTCGCATCGCCGCTGCGCTGCTTTTCATCGAGCATGGCACCGCCAAACTGATGGGCTTTCCCGCCATGGGCGGAGGCGGCGCGCCGCCGCTGTTGTCGCTGTTCGGCATCGCCGGAATCATTGAAATCGTTGGCGGAATCCTGGTTCTGCTCGGCCTTTTCACGCGCCCCGCAGCCTTCATCATGGCCGGTGAAATGGCCGTGGCCTATTGGATGATGCATGCGCCCAGCAGCCCGTTTCCGCTGCTCAACCAGGGCGAAGCGGCGATCCTGTTCTGCTTTGTTTTCCTGTACATAGCCGCTGCCGGGCCGGGCGCCTGGAGCGTCGACGGCAATCGCGGGCGCTGACGGCGGCGCTTAACGATTCCGCCTCAATCCTGCGGCAAGGTGCGCCGAATCATCGAAAGGTCCCGCCTTGCCGCTCCCTTGTTTTTCCGCTTTCGCCCTGGCGCTCGCCGTTGCATTGGCGTCGCCCGCCGCGGCTTTCGCCGCTTCGCTGGAACAGATGGCGGGGCAGATGGTGATCGTCGGTTTCCAGGGCGACAGCGCCGGCGACAAGTCGATCAAGGCGCTGCGCCAGCAGATCGCCGAGGGCCGCATCGGCGGCATCATGTATCTCGCAACCAACGTCGCGAGCCTTTCGGCCGTCAAGGCGATGAACGCCGAATTCAAGGCGGCTTCGCCCAGCCTGCCGCCCTTCATCACGGTCGACCAGGAGGGCGGTTCGGTCGAGCGATTCACCCGGAAAGTCGGCTTCACGGAGGTCCCGAGCGCCCGCAGGGTCGCTGCAAAAAACGATCCGGCCGCTGCCGAAAAGCTCTATGCCGGCATGGCCGATGCGATCGCCGATCTGGGTTTCACCGTCAATTTCGGGCCGATCGTCGATGTCGACGTCAACCCGAACAATCCCATCATCGGCAGGTTCGGGCGCTCGTACAGCAGCGATCCGGCGAAGGTTGCCGCCTATGCCGAAGCCTTCATCGAGGCCCATCACGATGCCGGCCTCGTCACGTCGATCAAGCATTTCCCGGGTCACGGCTCCAGCACTGCCGACAGCCACAAGGGGTTCGTCGACATCACGAAAACCTGGTCGCCGGCCGAGCTCGAGCCCTACAAGAAGCTCTTCGCCGACGGCTATGACGACATGGTGATGGTCGGCCATCTCTATCACCGCGACTATTCCGATGCGGACGTCCAGCTTCCGGCGAGCCTGTCGCCGCAATGGATCACCGGCGTCTTGCGCGACCAGCTCGGTTTTAAAGGCGTCGTCATCAGCGACGATCTCGAGATGGGCGCCATCCGCAAGCAGTTCACCCTCAAGCAGACAGTGCTGCGCGCCGTCGCCGCGGGGATCGACGTGCTGCTATTTTCCAACACCGCCAATTACGATCCGAAGCTCGGCGACAAGGTTCGCGAAATCCTGGTGGCGGAAGCCGCGACCAATCCGGATTTCGCCGCCCGCATCCAGCAAAGCTACGATCGCATCGTCGCGCTGAAGCAGCGTATCGGAGGATAGTGGGCTGATCGTCGTTGCCATTGTGCTGTTCCTTCTCTAAGCCGGCTTGATATAGACTGCGTCGTCGGCCGCTTGCGGTTGCGACGGGTCAGGTTGAAAGGGCTGCAATGGCGGATACGGAAGAGGTGAGGCGCGTTCGCGCGCTGTTCATATCCGATGTGCACCTCGGCATGCGGCCTGCAAGGGCTGCCCAGCTCATCGATTTTCTGCGCCGGCATGACGCCGACACCATCTATCTGGTCGGCGACATCCTCGATGGCTGGCGGCTGGCCAAGTCGTGGCACTGGCCGCCCGAATACGACGTGCTGGTGCAGATCCTGCTCGACAAGGCGGCCGCGGGCACCAAGGTCATCTACCTGCCGGGTAACCACGACGAGTTCCTGCGTGAATATCTCGGCACCTATTTCGGCGAGGTCGAGTTCGTCGATCGCACCGTGCACACGACGGCGCAGGGCAAGACCTACCTCGTCATCCACGGCGACCAGTTCGACGTCGTCGTACGCCATGCCAAATGGCTCGCCCATGTCGGTGACTGGGCCTATCGCTTCGCGCTGCGCGTCAATCTCCTCATCAATTGGGCGCGCCGGCGCCTGGGCCTTACCTATTGGTCGCTGTCGGCCTGGGCCAAGCACAAGGTGAAGAACGCCGTGAGCGTCATCGGACGCTTCGAAGAAGCGCTGTCGCTGGAAGCGCGGCAATCCGGCGTCGATGGCGTCATCTGCGGCCATATCCACTATGCCGACATGCACGATCGGCTGGGCGTGCACTACATCAATACCGGCGATTGGGTAGAAAGCTGCACGGCCGTGGTCGAGAACATGGACGGCGCCTTCGAACTCATCAAATGGAGCGCCACTCCCGCCGCCCCTCCTGGCGGACGCAGGTTCCTGAGGCGCCGCGAGACGCTGTAGCGCTGGGGCGCGTTTGCCGCGGTCTGTTCGTTTTATTCCTCATGACGTGCCGTGCGACTTGCGCTAATGCAAGCCGAGCGCGTTCCGCGTCAGCCCTGAGTCCCCGATGCCCCCTTCCACCAGAGCGCCGAGCCTTTCGCCCGAACTGCGCGCTGCGATCTTCCATTTCTTCGTCTATTCCAGCGGCTCGGTGGCGTCGGTCTATTTCGGCATCTGGCTGTTCGACCACGGGCTCAATTCCGACCAGATCGGCATAATCAACGCCGCGCCCGTCCTCGCCATGCTGGCGCTCAACCTGTTCGTGGGCCGCATCGCCGACAAGGCGAGCGACTGGCGGCAGGCCCTGATTGTCCTATCCATGACAGCCGGCGTCGTGCCGGTCCTGCTGTTCTTCGTCCACGATTTCTGGGGCATCCTCATCGTCTGGACGCTGTTGACCGTGCCGGGTGGATCGATCCCGCCGATCATCGATGCCGCGACCCTGCGCATGACGCAGCGCAACGGGACCGATTTCGGCGCCATTCGCGGCTGGGGCACGGTGGGTTACACGGTCTTCGCCATCGTCGCCGGCATCATCGTTGCCTGGTTCGGCGGCATCACCTTCCTGCCCATGCTGCTGGTCGTTTCGCTCGCCCGCGCCGGGATTTCGCTGCTGCTGCCGCGCTTTCGCACGCCCGCGCAAGTGCCGACGCTGGCCGAAACCGCGCCGCGCGCCGGCCGCATACGCGATGTTCTGAAGCCCTGGTTCGTCCTGCCGCTATTGGCTTTCGGCCTCTTGCAATCCAACCACGCGCTGATCGGCGCTTTCCTTCCCATCCTGTGGAAGGGGCAGGGCATATCGGAGGCGCTGATCGGGCCGCTGATTGCCATCAGCGCCGCCGCCGAGGCCATACTGATGTTTTACTGGCGCCGTATCGGCGGGCACATGTCGGCACGCCACATGATCCTGCTGGCCGCCGGCGCGAGCGTGGTGCGCTGGGCGATCATCGCCTCGAGCCCTCCGGTAGAGGTGCTGTTCCTCGCCCAGTGCATGCACTGCATCACCTATGCGGTTGGCTATTTCGGCATGGTGCATTTCATCGCCAACTGGACCGGCGAGGAGATTGCCGCGCAAACGCAGGGCTTTGCCTTCGTGCTGCAGCAGGCCGTGACCGTCGTCGTGCTCGTGGCTTTCGGCTGGCTGGTCGGCGTGTTCGGCATCCATGCCTTTTTCATCTCGGCGGCCATCGGCGCCATTTCCGCTATCTGCGTCATCGTCTCGCTCACGATGAAACCCGCAAAGGGCGAGCGGCGACCTTAGACTTTTTGGCATTGCGACCGCTCGCGGGCGGCATTGGAGCAGCGTTTCCATGAGGTCACCCGATACGACCGGCGGTCCATCGCCCGAGTTCAGGACCACTGCCTTCTATTTCACGCAGTTCATGGCGTCGGGCGCGGCGGTCACCATCTTTCCGATCTGGCTCGCCGCCAAGGGCATTACGCCCGACCAGATCGGCATCATCAACGCGCTGCCGATGCTCCTGATGCTGCTGCTCAATGTCATCGTAGGCCGCATTGCCGACAGGGCCAACGACTGGCGCTCGGTGATCATCATCGGCTGCCTGCTGTCGGCCGCCATCCCGATCGGCCTGTTCTTCGTCAACGAGTTCTGGGGCGTGCTGCTGATCTGGACGCTCGCCAGCCTGCCCAACGTCGCCGTCGGGCCGGTGGCCGACGCGGCCACGATGCGCATGACTCGGCGGCGCGGCACCGATTACGGCACCATCCGCGCCTGGGGCACGGTGGGCTACATGCTGTTCAACGCCATCACCGGGTTTCTTGCCGCCTGGTACGGCGCTGCGGTGTTCGTGCCGCTCTTCGTCGGGCTCACCGTGTTGCGGGCGGTGGTGGCGATGACGCTGCCGAGGTTCCGTGCTCCCGCCGACCAGCCGACGCTTGCCGCCAATGTCCAGGTCGCGGGCCGGGCGCGCGAGATGCTGAAATGGTGGTTCGTGCTGCCGCTGGTCGGTTTCGCCATCGTCTATGGCACGCACTACATCCTCAATGCTTTCGCCTCGCTGCTCTGGAAGGAGCAGGGGATCGACGAAGCCGTCATCGGGCCGCTGATCGCGCTCGGCGCCTTTGCGGAAGCTGCGATGATGTTCGCCTGGAAGCGCTTCTCGTCACGGTTTTCGGCACGGCACCTGCTGGTGCTGGCGGCGGTGGTCGCGGCGTTCCGTTGGATCGTCATGGGCTTTTCGCCGCCCGTCATCGTGCTGGTCTTCCTGCAATTGCTGCAGGCTGTCAGCTTCTCGCTGGGCTTCCTCGCCTCGGTGCACTTCATCACCAATTGGACCAGCGAAGACATTGCCGCCGAAGCGCAGGGTTATTTCGTCGTGTTGCAGCAGGCGATGTCGGTGGTGTCGCTGGTCGGCTTCGGCTGGCTGGTCGGGCTCATGGGCGCCCATGCCTATATCGTCGCCGGTGGCTTCGCGCTGCTCGGTGGCGCGCTGGTGGTGATCTCGATCCGCATGATGGGCCCCAAGGCCACGGCAGTAGAAGCGGCCGCTCCATAGAAAAACCCCGCGGCGCGGGCCGCGGGGTTCTGATTGGTCGGCGGTTGAGCGGTTAGCTCAGTCGGCCGCTGGCATGGGCCAGCATCGTATAGACCTTGCCGCGGTCCGAGAGCAGGTGCTCGCGGGTTTCCACCGCCGGCTGCGGGCCCTGGGCGGCTCGCTTCAGCAATTGCTCGAACTCGACCATGTAGGCGTTGGCGGCGCGCTGGAAGTCCGGCTCGCGCTGCAGCTTGCGGCGCACTTCGTCATAGGTGCCCTGGCCGCCGAGCGTATAGATGCGGCGCGAGAAGACATTGGATTCGCCTGCCTGGTAGCGCGCCCAGGCATCGGCGAAGGCGCTCTCATCCATGGCGCGGGCGATGTCGTCGGTCAGCCCGTTGAGGTTGCCCGGCTGCTGGCCCTGCTGCTCGCGGCGCTCGGCCTCGCCGGCTTGCTTGGCCGCGGTGGCGTTGCGCAACACGTCGCGCAGCCAGCCGCCGTTACCGGCATTGCCGTCTTCGCGCTGCGCCTGGGCGGGGGCCGGTTGCGCCGGCTGCTGCTGGGGCGCAGGCGTTGCGGGTGCATAGGTGCGCGGGGCAGGGGCGGCAGTGCGCTGCTGAGCCTCGCGGGCAATGGTGCCGAGCACGTCGCTGCTGCCGCTATCGTTGTTACGGCGCGGTTGCTCATGGCGCTGTTCGGGCTGCCAATAAGCTTCGTTGCGAGGCTGCGGCTGCTGCGCCGGAGCCTGCGGACGCGGAGCGGCGGTCTGCCGGCGCTCCTCGAAGTCGTGCGTGGCCGACTGCGAGCGCACGATGGCGTTGAGTTCGCTCAGCGCCTCGATCTGCTCGGCAACGACACGGCGCATGGCCGCGGCGCTGGCGCGCGTCTCCTCCGGCAGCTCGACGACGCCGCGCTGAAGTTCCGAACGCGTTGCTTCGAGTTCCTGGCCGACTTCGCGGGCCGTGGCGCGCATGGCGGCGGCGGTGTCGTTGAAGCGGCGGGTCGCCTCTTCCATGGCCCGCTGCATTTCGGCGATGAGGGTCTGCTGGGTGGCCCGCAGCACCTCGTCTGCATGCTTGCTCTCGGTGCCGGCGGTCTCGCGGAAATCTCCGAGCCGCGCCGCCACTTCGCTGGCGGTGGCATCGAGCGCATCCTGCATGTTGCTGGTGGCCTTGCCGAGCACGGTGTTGAGGTTGCCACTGGTCAGCGCCAGTGCGGCGCTTATGCGGTTGGTCGTTTCCGACAGCGAACCGCTGACGCGCTGCGCCGTCTCTTCGAGGGCGGCATTGACGTTGCTGGACGACAGGCCCAGCGTTTCTTCCATCGTCTTGCGGGCGTTGATCATGCGCCGCTCGGTGTCGTTGACGGTGTCGGCGATCGACTGAGCAAAGCCGCGCATACGGCCGTCGATCTCGTCGGCACGCGCTGCGAAGCTCGCTGCCAGCGCATCCATGGCGCTGCGCCGCTCTTCCAGCGTTTCCAGCGTCAGGCTGCCGGTATCGCGCAGCGACTGCGCCGTATCGGCCATGCGCCGGCCCTCGTCGTCGAGATTGCCGAGCAGGGCGCCGAACTCGTTGAGCATGGAGCGGATGGTGTTCTGCAGCGCCGAGACATGCTCGGTGACCAGCCGGCCAGCCTGCTCGGTGGAGCCGATGGCGTCGCGAACGGTGTTGGAATAGGTCTGCGTCTGCTGCGAAACCGCGTTCTCGAGGTGGGCGAGGTTGTTGGTCGATGCATCCAGCACCTGCTGCAGCAGGATGTTGGAATCGTTCAGCTTGCCCAGCGCCGTGGTGACGTCGGTGAGGATGCGCGAGGTCGAACCGGCCATCAGCTGTTCGGACTGGACGGCGCTCTGCGCCAGCGCTTCCTGCAGTAGGTTGCCATGGTTGGCCAGGGCGCCCTGCAGCTGTTCCGACTTCTGGTCGATGAGCGAGGCGAAGGCATTGGTATGGTCGGCGACCGAGCGGTTGAGCTCGTTCATCGACACGCCGATATCGCGCGCCGCGACCACTGCCTTGTTGGTGACCACGTCGTCGATGGTCCTGGCGGCAGCGTGGATCTCCACCAGGGCCGCGCGCACCGCCGAATCCATGCGGTCGGCCTGCGAGGCAACTTCACTGGCGATATTGCCGGCAGCGTTGACGATACGGTTGGAGATGGTCTCCTCGATGCGGTCGGCGCCGGCTTCCAGCTCGGCCATCGACTGCACCATGGCAGTGTTGATGGCGCTGTTGAGCGCGGCCAGCCGGTCGGCCGTGATGTCGGCGCGGGCGGTGATAGCCTCGGGCAGGGTACCCAGCCGATCGTCGACCATCTCGGTGAGAGCCCTGCGAGCCGATTCCACGCCGGTCTCGATGAGGTCGGCCGCACGGCGCGTGCTGTCGCTGACGGTCGTTGCGGCGCTGTCGATGCGTGCGGTAACGCCGGATTCGGCGTCCGCGATGCGCAGCACGGCGTCGTCGATGCCGCGGCCAAGGCTGTCGTTGACCTCGGCCACCTTGCTGGCGATGAGTTCGGAGAGCTGGTTGCCGCGCGCATCCATCGTGGTGGAGACGTTGCGCAGGCTTGTGTCGATCTTTTCCTGCGCGGCGTTGCCCTGCTCTTCGATGATGCGGGCCAATTCGAGCGTACGGTCGCCGATGGCGTTGGCGATGTTGGCCGTGTGCCCACCCAGCGCTTCGGAAAGCTGCTGCGTGTGGATGCCGAGCGCATCCGAAAGCTCCTGCGAACGGCCGCCGATAGTGTTGGCCAGTTCCTGCGTGCGCTGGTCGAGTGCCGCCGAAACGGCGTTGACGTGGTCGTCGAGGCCGGCCTGCATCTGGGCGGCGCGCTCGCCGATCGTGTCGGAAAGGCGCAGCGTACGCTCGTCGATGGCGTCCGACAGCATGCCGGCACGATGCTCCAGGGCCTCCGTGAGCCGGCCGGTGCGTTGGTCGAGCGTATCGGAGAGGGCAGTGGTGCTCTGCTCGATGGCGCTGGTCAGCGTGTTGGTGCGCTGGTCGAGTGCCTCGGAAAGCGTATTGGCGCTGCGCGACAAGGCACCGGTCAAAGTGCTCGTGCGCTGGTCCAGCGCACCGGTCAGCGCGGTGGTACGCTCGTCCAGGGTTTCCGTCAGCGTATTGGTGCGTTCGTCCAGGGCTTCCGTCAGCGCGTTGGTGTGCTGGGCAAGCGCAGAGGAGAGCAGGCCGCTGCGCGTATCGAGCGCATCCGAAAGCGTTTCGGTGTGCGTTGCCAGCGTGTCGGCAAGCTCGCCGGTGCGGCGGGCCAAGGCCGAATCGAGCGTGTCCGACTGGGTCTGCAACACATCGCTGAGCTGTTCTGTGCGCTTGTCGAGTTCGCTCGATAGATGGATCGTGCGGGTTTCGAATTCACCAGCCAGCGCCGAAACGCGGCTGTCGAGCGTCTGCGACAGCTCGCTGGTGCGGTTCGCCAGGGCTTGCGTAAGCTCGCTGGAGCGCGTGGCAAGGGCCTGCGAAAGTTCGCCGGACCGCATGGCCAGGGCTTCCGACAGTTCGCTGGAACGTGTGGCCAGCGTGTCGGACAGTTCGTTCGAATGGGTCGACAGTGTCTGGGAGAGCTCGCCGGTGCGGTTGGCGATCGTCTCGGAGAACTTGTCGGTATGGCTTTCCAGCGCCGCGGTAAGTTCATCGCTGTGGCCGGTGATCGTGTCTGAAAGCAGGCGCGTGCGGCTGTCGAGCGCCTCGCTCAGCACCTGCACGTGGTTTTCGAGGCTTCCCGTCAGCTCGCGAGAGCCGGAGGAGAGGGCTGCAGAAATCTCGCGGGCACGGGCGTCCAGCGCTTCGGCGATCTCGCGCGAATGCCCGCCGAGCACCGTTTCCATGCCGCGGGTCGTGTTGACCAGGATGTCGTTGAAGCGGCCCGATTGCGTATCGAGCGTCATTTCCAGCACGTCGGCGCGTTCGGCAAAGCTGGCGCTGTGGCGGTCGAGCGAAGCGATGACGCGGTCGCCCTTGTCGCCGAGCACGCCATCGAGCACGTGCAGCCGCTGGTCGAGCGCCGAGGTGATCTCATCGAGGCGCGAATCGAACTTTTCGAGCGAATCGGCGCCGGCGCCGGCCAGCGTCTCGCGGGCGCGTTCAGAGGTGTCGTCGAGCGCGCCGCCGATCTCGATCAGTGCCGATTGCAGGCGGCTTTCCATGGAATTGAGGTGGATGGAAACGCTTTCGTCGAGCTGGCGGCTCAGCGAGTTGAGCAGCAGTTCGGCCTCGGTGGCACGGCCCGAAATGTCGTTGGAAAGGCGCGAGCCGATCTCGCCGAGGGCGAGGTTCACTTCCTCGCTGCGCGCGCGCAATTGTTCGATGAGGCCGCTGCCGTTCTCGTCGAACAGGCGCGTCAATTCGCTCGTGCGCTCGTCCATGCCCTGGGTGAAGGTCAGCGAGCGCTGGTCAAGCGCCTCGGCCAGCGCGCTCATGCGCGCCTCGATCACCGAGTTCAGTTCCATCGTGCGGTTGTCGAAGGTGCCGGTGACGGTCGCCACCCGATCGTCGAGTGCGCTCGAAAGCCGGCTGGCGCTGTCCTCGATACGATCGACGAAATCGCTCGTACGGTTGTCGACCAGCGAGACGAAGGACTCGGTGCGCTCGCCGAAGGCGGAATTGAGCGCATTGCCGGCAGTTTCGAGCGCACTGGTCAGGTTGCCGCCGCTCTCCGTGATCGTGCTGGAAATGCGCTGGCTGATCATGTCGAGATCGAAGACGAGCCCCGAATGGGATTCGGTAATGGCCTCGCGCACCTTCTCGGTATTGGTGATCACCGCTTCGCGCTGGTTGGCAAGCTCGGCGATAAGCGTGCGCATGCGCTGCTCGTTTTCCGAGTAGGTCTTTTCGAGCGCGGTGACCTCGTTGTGGATCATCACTTCGAGTTCGCCCGCGCGGGAGAGGGCGCGTTCCAGCCCGTCGCCGAGCGCCGTGACTTCGCGGCGCACGGCCTGCCCGACGGTCGCTACCTTCTCGGCAGCGGCAGTCTCGGGCTCGACCAGGCGCACGGCGGCCTGGGTGATCGATGTGGCCGCGAGCCGCAGGTCGTGGGCGCGGCGCATTAAGGTCGCGATGGCAAAAAAGCCGACGACAGGAATCACGACGATGCCGGCGAGCACAAGGAAATCGAACGTGCCGACGAAGGCGCCGAGCCGGTTGGGATCGGTCAGTTGCCCGCCATAGCGCAGGGCGGCGGCGAACAGCGTGCCGGCGATCCAGACGATCGAAAGGGCGAGGGCGATCCAGAGCGGACGCGAGGAAGAACGGTTGCCCAGCGCATAAAGGGCGCGGGTGCCCTGCAGGCGATCGTCGTTGGCGACGGAGCCGGCGAGCGCTGCCTGCCTGTCGGCGGTGCGCAAGCGTTCGGACCGGGCCGGCGTTGGCTTTGCCTGGCTGTTGGCGCCTTCGAGCTTGAAAACGGATTCCCTGAGCGCGTCTTCGACGGCGGAAAAGGCCAGGGCGGCGGGATCGTTTGAGTTCGATTGCTTGGCCATACTCTTTACAACTCTCGCGTCGGCAATGGCGACTAGGCGGTACGCGCGAGTATTATGAGGACCACCCCTTGCCAGGACGAACCTCAAATAGGAGCAATTCGATGCAAATGCCTTCGATCGATCCCTGAACCCGCGCCGCCGCGCGCTGGTAACAGGCTTTTATACAATCAATTTAATGCAAACCGAACCCTTTCTTAACGAAGGGTTAATTTTACCAGTGAGTAAGCCTGGTAACCCCTTGCGGGGTAAGGCAATTAGGCCGTTTACCATATCGCTTAATTACCGGTTCACCCACTCGTTCTAGTCTCGGTGCCTGTCCCCGGCGGAAAGGATCGATGATGGCTCAGGCAAAGGTGTTGCCATTCGTAGCGCCCGCGGAAACGGACAGGCTGCGGCAACGCCCTATCGACCTCGTGCATCTGGCCAAGCAAACGCTTGGTGATTCCGCATTGGAGTGCGAAGTGCTGCGCATGTTCGACCAGTTCGCGACCGGCACCTTCGCCAGGATCGAGCGAAGCACCAGTTCCGACGAATTGCTCAGCCATCTCTCGTCATTGCGCGGCGCCGCGGCCGGTGTCGGCGCATGGGCCATTGCCGATCTTGCCGAAGTCGCTGAAACCGAGATCGCTGCCGGCAAGGTCAATCCCGAACGCATCAACGACATCGAGATGGCGCTGAACGAAACCGGCGCCTTCATAGCCGAATTGCTCGAAAACGAGCCAGCCTGACCGCACTACCGGCGGGCCGGCCCGGGCCAGTCTTCAGGTCTTGATCTGCTGCGAGGGCGGCGGATTCGCTTCCAGCCTTTCCAGCGCCATGCCCACGCGGGCGGCGACCTCCAGGTCGAACGGATGGCCTGATCGTCCTGTTTCATAGTCGCGGAGTTGCTCGGCGGTCACGCCGGCTTCCGCAGCCATCTGGTCGATATCGAGGCCAAGATCGATGCGCCGATTGTGGTCGCCTATGGGTTCTCGCATGGAGGGATCGACGGGACTCATGTCTTGCTCCTTACCGGTCAGTTCGATTTGTCATGCTCGCTGGGATCGTTGACGCCACGCTGGATCGAGCGGTCGCCCGTCTTGATGTTGTAGGCATCGCCCGGACCGGGCTTCGGATAGCGCTTGTTGGCGTGCTTCAGGGTTTCACCCGGCATCACGACGTCGGAACCACTCGTGATCTCCTGCTTGTTGATGATGCGCTTTTGTTGTTCGCGCGTAAGCTTGCCCTGCTGCTTGGGAGCCTCGCGCGGTCGCGTTGTCGATTGCTGTGCCATTTGAAGTCCTCCTTCAAATGGGAAACGCCACCGCCGCCGATGGGTTCGCTGCGAGCCGATATAAGTCGGCATGGCAGGGGTGCGGTGCGCCTGCTTGTTCTCTTGCGCTGGCGCCGTTATATCCGGCGCAACATTCCGGCGAGACGTCCATGACCAAGATCACCTACATCGAGAGCAACGGTACGCGCTACGACGTGGAGGCCGAAAACGGCTCGACGGTGATGGAGAACGCCATCATGAACGGCGTGCCGGGAATCGTTGCCGAATGCGGGGGCGCCTGCACCTGCGCCACTTGCCATGTCTATGTCGACGACGCCTGGGCTGAAACCGTCGGCGGCCCTTCCATGATGGAAGAAGACATGCTGGATTTCGCGTTCGACGTGCGCCCCACCAGCCGTCTTTCCTGCCAGATCAAGGTCAAGGACGAGTTGGACGGTCTCATCGTGCATGTGCCGACGCGGCAGGGTTGAGCGGGCTTCATTCCAGCGATCGCACCAAAGCCAGATTTTTTTGCCGGCGCGAGCCGCCGTATCCTCACGTCATTGCTAAGCGATGGTGGCGGCGGGAAATAAAATAGCTATTGAATTTCAATGGCTTGAGCTTTTCCCGGCATTTCCGGTATCTTCCGCCCATAGCAGCAAGGTCTGAAATGGGTGCACTCAACACATTTCCGTTGAGCTTCAAGGTCAAAGGGCAACGCATCGTCATCGTCGGCGGTGGAGAAGAAGCCCTCAATAAAGCCCGGTTGACAGTAAAGACTACTGCTTCAGTAGTGATTATTTCCCCCGAGTTCGAAGCCGACTTTTCCAGCCTGGCGGTGACGCTGGAGCAACGCTCATTCGTCGAAGGCGATCTCGATGGTGTGGCGCTGGTCTTCGTTGCCACGGAAGGCGAGGAGGCCGAGCGCGCCATCGCGGCGGCGCGGGCCCGTGGCATTCCGCTCAATGTTGTCGACAAACCCGAGCTTTGCGACTTCTACACACCCTCGATCGTTGAGCGTGCGCCCCTGACCATCGCCGTTTCGTCGGAAGGCGAGGCGCCGGTGCTGGCGCGGCTCGTGCGGGCGCGCATCGAAGCGATGCTGTCGCCCGATCTCGGCGCCGTCGCCCGGCTCGCCGGTTCGCTGCGCGGGCGTGTCGCCGCTCTCCTTACCAAACCGCAGGCGCGGCGCTTCTACGAAGACCTGGTCACCGCCGACAAGCCGGATGTCGAGCAATTGCTTGCCTCGCATGCCGAGGATCGCGCCGGGGTCGTATGGTTGATCGGGGCAGGGCCTGGCGCCGAGGATCTGCTGACGTTGCGCGCCCAGCGCCTGCTGCAGGAAGCCGACGTCATCGTTCACGACCAGCTCGTGCCGCAGGCCGTCATCGATATGGGCCGGCGCGATGCGGAGCGCATTCCGGTCGGCAAGGCCAAGGGCCATCACTCGTTCAGCCAGGCACAGATCAATACGCTCCTCGTCCGGCTGGCCGGGCAAGGCAAGCGCGTTGCGCGCCTCAAGGGCGGCGATCCGATGGTCTTCGGCCGCGCCGGCGAAGAAATCGCGGCCCTGCGCAAGTCAGGCATCGCCTATTCGATCGTGCCGGGCATCAGCGCTGCGCTCGCCGCCGCTGCCGATACGGCAACGCCGGTGACTTTGCGCAAGGTATCTCCCGGCATCGTCATGGCGACTGCCCATGGCGCCGACGATACCGAACTCGATCATTGGGCGGCGCTGGCGCAATCGGGGCTGACGCTCGCGCTCTATATGGGCAAGTCGATCGCCAGCGAGGTCGCGGAGGCGCTCATTTCGCGCTCGCTGTCGCGGCAAACACCCATCGGGATTGTCGTGAATGCGGGACGGCCTGCACGTGCGCTCTATCGCGGTTCGCTGGGCGAGCTGGCCGAGAGCGCCGATTTCGCGTCCGGACCGGCCATTATCTTCATCGGCGAAGCGGTGGCGCACGGTGATTGGGCCGAAGCGATCACCCTCGCTGAACAGCAGTTCAAGGTGGCATGATGGAGATTCTGACGGGCAACGAGCTCAAGTCGGGCGCAACGGTTTATCTCGATAAATCAGGCGCCTGGAGCGAAGACTTGCAGGCGGCACGGCTGTTTCTGCCGGAAGAGGCGGAAGCGCGAGACGCTGCGATCGCCGCGACCAAGGCGACGTTCCGCATCATCAGCCTCGAGATCGAGACGGTGAAGCTCGTCGACGGGGTCGTCGTTCCCGACCGCCTGCGCGAACGCATCCGTGCCAAGGGGCCGACCGCCCCGGTTTTCGACCGCCAGCACCTCGGCGAGGGCAACAATGTATCGATATGACGAGTTCGACCTGTCGTTCGTTCGCGAACGCAGCGCGCAGTTTCGCGACCAGGTGCAGCGGCGCATCCGCGGCGAGATGACGGAAGACCAGTTCCGGCCGTTGCGGCTGATGAACGGCCTCTACCTGCAACTGCACGCCTACATGTTCCGTATCGCCATTCCTTACGGCACGCTGCGCTCCCGCCAGCTGCGGAAGCTGGCCTACATCGCGCGGACTTACGACCGCGGCTACGGCCACTTCACGACGCGCACGAACATCCAGTTCAACTGGCCGCGCCTCACCGATGTGCCTGACATGATCGACCACCTCAATGAGGTGGAGATGCACTCGATCCAGACGTCGGGCAATTGCATTCGCAACACGACGACCGACCAGTTCGCGGGCGCCACGGCCGACGAGATCATCGACCCGCGGCCGATCGCCGAGATCATCCGGCAGTGGTCGAGCCTGCATCCGGAATTCACCTACCTGCCACGCAAGTTCAAGATCGCGCTGACCGGCGCCGCCATCGACCGCGCGGCGGTGAAATTCCACGATATCGGCCTCAAGGCCGTGACCAACGCGGCCGGCGAGATCGGCTGGGAAGTGTGGGTCGGCGGTGGTCTCGGCCGGACGCCGATGGTCGGCAAGCAGATCAATGCCTACGTGCCGCACGAGCACCTGCTCGCGTATCTCGAGAGCATCGTGCGCGTCTACAACCGCTACGGGCGGCGCGACAACAAGTTCAAGGCGCGTATCAAGATTCTGGTGCACGAAGAGGGGATCGAGACCTTCAAGGCGCAGGTGGAAGAGGAATTCGCGCTGGCGCGCGGTGGCGTGCTGACGCTGCCGCAGGAGGAGTTGGACCGGATTTCGACGTACTTCGCCCCGCCGCCGTTCAAGGACTATCCCGAGACCGTCATCGACGTGGCGCGCGAAAAAATCCTCGATCCCGCCTATGGCCGGTTCCTGGAGAACAACCTCAATGCCCACCGCATTCCCGGCTATGTCAGCATCACCGTATCGCTGAAACCCATCGGTCATCCGCCGGGCGATTGCAGTGCCGAGCAGATGGAAGCGGTCGCCGATCTCGCTGAGCGCTACAGCTTCGACGAACTGCGCGTGACGCACGAGCAGAACCTCGTGCTGCCGCATGTCGCCATCGAAGACCTGCGGACGGTCTATGAAGGCCTGCTGGCGGTTGGCCTCGCGGAAGGCAATTCCGGCGAGATCACCGACATCATCTGCTGCCCCGGCCTCGATTTCTGCTCGCTGGCCAATGCCCGTTCGATCCCGATCGCCCAGGCGATCAGCCACAAGTTCGCTGCTCCCGAAACTCAGAAGGAGATCGGCGAGCTGAAGATCAAGATTTCGGGCTGCATCAATGCCTGCGGCCACCACCATGCCGGCCATATCGGCATCCTGGGCGTCGAAAAGAAGGGCGGCGAGCTCTACCAGATCACGCTCGGAGGCGATGCCACCGAGAGCGCCGCCGTGGGCCGTATCCTCGGGCCGGGCTTCGTTGCCGAGGCCGTTCCCGACGCTATCGGCCGGCTGGTCGATTTCTACCTCGCGCAACGCGAAAACCCGGAAGAGCGGTTCATCGATGCCGTTCGGCGGATCGGCGATGCGCCGTTCAAGGAGGCTCTCTATGCTGCAGGCTGAGGCACTCGCGCCCGTCAACAAGCCGGACAAGCTGCGCGCCCTGGGCGTCGTTGCGCTCAACGGCATGTTCGACGAGATGGATGCACTGGGCGTGCTGCGGCAGGCCGTCGAGGAAATCCTGCCGGACGACCTCGCCATCGTTTCTTCGTTCGGGGCGGACTCGGCGGTGCTGTTGCACCTGGTCTCGCAGGTCGACCCCAACCTGCCGGTCTATTTCCTCGAAACCGGCAAGCACTTTCCGGAAACGCTCGACTATGTCGAGACGCTCAAAAAGCACCTTGGCCTGACGCAGGTTATCGCGCTGAAGCCCGAGCCCAAGGACCTGGCGCGGTTCGACCCGAACGGCACGCTGTGGGAAACCGATCCGGATTCCTGCTGCCATATCCGCAAGACCGAGCCGCTTGACATCGCCATCGACGGCTATGGCGGGTGGGTCACCGGCCGCAAACGCTATCAGACCAAAGAACGCGGCGTGCTGCCACATTTTGAACTGACCAGCGACAACCGCATCAAGGTCAATCCGCTGGCCTATTTCAACGATGCCGACGTCAATGCCTATAAGGTCGAGCATGGCTTGCCCGAGCATCAGCTCTTCGCAAAGGGCTACAAGTCGATCGGTTGTGCACCGTGCACGACGGTGGTGGCGGAGGGCGAGGATCCGCGAGCCGGCCGTTGGCGCGGGCTCGACAAGAAGGAATGCGGCATCCATTTCGATTTCAATGGAGCCATTGCGCATCCCATGCTGAATGCCGAGCTGAACCTTTTCCGGGACGGCGCTTTCATCGCCGATCCGTTCAAGCTCTGGGACGAGGCTGGCGATCCTGCCACGGCGCGATACACGCATGTGCCGCTGCCGGTGTTCATCGAGAATCGCGAGGCGTTTCTCGTCAATCCGCACCCGCTCGGGCTGCTGGTTTCGCCGGGCGATGCTATCGAGGACGTTGCCGGCGATCTCGAGCGCTTTGCCTCGATCGCCATCAGCTTTCCCTCGTTCACCGATGGCCGCGGCTACACGACAGCGCGTCTTTTGACTGAACGCTACACCTACAAAGGTGAAATCCGGGCGGTCGGCGACGTGCTCAACGACCAGATTCCGCTGATGCGGCGTTGCGGCATCAACGCATTTGTCGTAACCCACGCACCGACCCGCAAGGCGCTGGAAGAAGGTTCGCTCGCTTCCGTCGATATCTTCTACCAGCCGGTGGGTAAGACCGAGGTGCCGGTGGGAACCCGGCCTTATTTGCGGCGGGCTGTGTAAGCATCTTTCCCCACCCTCGTTCCTCCTCCCCATATGGGGGGAAGGTGTTGGGCAAGGCTCATGCGATCCTTACCCGGCGGAACGTGTGGTTATTTCATCTCCCTCCTCCTTCAGGGGAGGGACCTGGGGTAGAGGTGAGCCTCGCCCGTAAAATGGATTAGAGAATGAGCGGAAACGAAATCGTCACCGATGTTGTTGTGATCGGCGCCGGCCCGGTGGGCCTGTTCGCCGTGTTCGAACTCGGGCTGCTCGATCTCAAATGCCACCTGATCGACATCCTCGATCGCCCGGGGGGACAGTGCGCCGAACTCTATCCCGAAAAGCCGATCTACGACATTCCGGGCTTTCCGGTGGTGACGGGGCAGGGGCTGACCGACAACCTGTTGCAGCAGATCGCGCCGTTCAATCCGGAATTCCACTTCAACCGAATGGTCAATACGCTGGAAAAGCAGGAAGACGGCAGCTTCCGGTTGACCACGGATGCCGATGAGACCTTCATCGCCAAGGTGGTGGTGATTGCGGCCGGCGGCGGCTCGTTCCAGCCCAAGCGCCCCCCGGTCGAAGGTATCGATGCCTACGAGAACAAGTCGGTCTTCTATGCCGTGCGCAAGATGGAGGATTTCCGCAACCAGGACGTGGTGATCGTCGGCGGCGGCGATTCCGCGCTGGACTGGACGCTCAACCTGCAGCCGATCGCCCGCTCACTGACGCTGGTGCACAGGCGCGATGCCTTCAAGGCGGCGCCGGCTTCGGTCAACCGCATGAAGGAACTGGTGATGGAGGGCAAGATTTCCTTCCAGCTCGGCCAGATTGCGCGGATCGAGGGCGAGGACGGCCAGCTCAACCACGTGCATCTGTCGACGGATGCCGGCGATCTTGCGGTTCCGGCGACCCGGCTGCTGCCGTTCTTCGGGCTCACGATGAAGCTCGGCCCGGTGGCCGACTGGGGGCTGGACCTCAACGACAACCTCATCACCGTCGACACCGAGAAATTCGAGACCTCGATCCCCGGCGTCTTCGCCATCGGCGACATCAATTCCTATCCCGGCAAGCTGAAGCTCATCCTCTCCGGCTTCCATGAGGCGGCGCTGATGGCGCAGGCGGCCAAGCGCATCGTTTCGCCCGACGAGCGCGTGGTGTTCCAGTACACGACCTCCTCCACCAAGCTGCAGAAGAAGCTGGGCGTGGCCTGATGAAGATCGTCGTCACCGACCAGGCAGGGGAGGAGCACGAGCTGGAGGGGCTGGAAGGCTGGCGGGTGATGGAAATCATCCGCGACTGGGGCCTCAACATCAAGGCCGAATGCGGCGGCTCCTGCTCATGCGCCACGTGCCACGTCTATGTCGACGACGACTGGTTCGAGCGGCTGGCGGCGCCGAGCGACGACGAGGAAGACCTGCTCTATTCGACGCTCGACAAGAAGCCGAATTCGCGTCTGTCGTGCCAGATCCTGATGAGCGAGGAGCTTGACGGGCTGCGCGTGCAACTGGCTGGAAGCGCGCGCAAGGAATAGAAGGTGTTGCCGCCTGCCGGGACCTGCAAGCCTGATTCCGCAGGTCTGTGCAAACATTTGACGAAAATCACGATTTTTTGTCTGTACCCGTCCTTTGACCAGCGGGTTTCCCGCTTTTTGCATGGCAGGATTGCTTGGTATCAGTTGGTAACTGACGCTATATGTGTGACTATGCGTCGCCGCCGTTAGGTGGCATGGTTTTTGATACTGAAGGCATTTTGCAATGAACGCATACAATCACCAGAGCTGCCAACCGGTCACAGAGATATTGGCGCGGATCGGCGGCAAGTGGACCGTAATGGTCATCAGCGCGCTCGGCGATGGACCGCTGCGCTTTGGTGAACTGAAGCGCCGGATCGATGGCATCAGCCAGAAAATGCTGACGTCCACCCTGCGCGACCTCGAAATGGACGGCATGGTCAACCGCACTGTGACGCCCGTCATTCCGCCGCGTGTCGACTACGAACTGACGCCGCTGGGGCGCGACCTTCTCGTGCCGCTGCGTGCCATTGGCGAATGGGCGGTGACCAACCGTGAGCGCGTGCTGGCAGCCCGCGAGCGGTTCCTGGAGGACAATCCGGACGCAACTCCGCACATCAGTCGTGTGGAACTGCCCGAGCACGTGCAGATGCGGAGCGCCGGCTAGTCGGTTTTTTCGGTCTTGCCCTGCGCGATGTTCACCAATTCCGGCATGTAGTCGCGCACGACCGGCTGCTTTTCGGTGGTGAAGGGCAGGGGGCGGACAACGCGCATGGCGGCGATGCCGACGCGCACCGTCATCAGCGCATTGACGACGCCCTCGCCCAGCCGCTGTGACAGGCGGGCAGCCAAGCCCTGGCCGACGAGCTGCTCCATGACGCCGTCGGTGAGGACCAGGCCACCCGTAACGGCAAGATGGCCGAGGATGGCGCCGGTCAGCCGCAGGAAGCCGAAGAAGCTCGGCTTGGCCCCATAGAGCGTCGCAATCGCCCCGCCGAGGCGGATGCTTTCATAGGCAACGAAAGCGATATCGACGAGGGCGCGCGGCGAAACCGCCGTCACCAATGCCACGCGGCGGGCAGAGGCGGCGGTCAGCGCGCGGGCGCGGGCGTCGAGCGGCGCCATCAGCAGGCGTTCGGAAAGCTGAATCATTTCAGCGCCGTCGAACATGTCCTTGGCGTGGGTAGTGAGTTCCTGCCGGGCGCGCGCGAGGTCGGCGCGGCTGCCATAGATACCCTGTAACTCGCCGATGATCGCCTGGGCGCTGCGCTGGTCGTCGCTGACGATGGTTTCGGCGGCGCGGTGGCGCAGACGATCGAGGCTCCGCAGGCGCCGGAGCGACCAGATTTCGCGGATGGCCAGGGCAATGATGGCGACGACGAACAGCGCCAGGGCAACGAGCCCGACCCAACCCAGCCATTCGTAGCGAGCGAAGAGATCGCGGACCAGCCGCTCGGCGGCAAGGCCGAGCCCAAGCGAGACCAGTAGTCCGCCCGTGCCCCAGGCGAGACGACCGAGCCACCCCATGCCCTTGGGGTTGGGCAGGGTCTCCGGCAAGGCTTCGGGCTCGAAGCCGGGCTCGACGGTTTCGAGCGCCGTCACGCGATCGGCCGCAAAAGCGCGCGGCTCCCGGATTTCGATTTCCGGAGCGTCGCCGGTTGCGGTCGGGCGGGCGATGGGGCGCTTCACTTCAGCCAGTCTCCGATGAGGAAATCCAGGGCACGGTCGAAGCGGATATGGGGAAGGATGGGCGCACCTTCAGCATTGCGCTCGAGTTTTTGCGGCGGCGTGAAGCGCAGGAAGTTGAGCGCCACGTCGCTGTCCGGCGCAAGAACCGATTCCGGATTTTCCGGCAAGTCGCCGGGAAACAAGGCGATTTCCGTCTTGCCATCATAGGTGACGCCGTCGAGCGTTTCGCCCGGCATGGGCGTGCCGATGATGCAGGGCAGCGTTTCCCCGCCCTCGTTGATCGTTCCTTCGCGCGTGGCGCGGATGGCGGCGATCGCCAGCGAACGGGTCTCGGCACCGGCAAAGCGGGCGCGGCGCGAAGCATTGGCGATGAGACGGTTGAGGATCGCTTCCAGCCGGTCGTGCGAAGTGTGGTGCACGTGGTCGGCCTTGGTTGCAGCGAAGAGGATCCGATCGATGCGCCGCGCGATCAGGCGCAGGAACGGATTGCTGTCGCCCTGCCGGAAGCAGGCGAGCACGTCGGTGAGCGCCGTTTCGAGGTCGTGGACCGCTTCCGGCCCGGCATTGAGGGCGCGAAGCGTGTCGACAAGCACGATCTGGCGGTCGAGGCGGGCGAAGTGATCGCGGAAGAACGGCTTGACTACCACGTCCTTGTAGGCCTCGTAGCGGCGTTCTAGCATGGCATAGAGGCTATCGCCGCGTACGGCGCCCGCTGGCGGCGGCAACGGGGCGAAGGTGAGGGCAGGGCTGCCTTCGAGGTCGCCGGGCATCAGGAAGCGTCCTGGCGGCAGCGTCGAGAGGGCGCGGCCGTCCTTGCGGCTTTCCCTGAGATAGGACGTGAAAGCGGTAGCCAGCGTTTCCGCATCGACGTCGGTGGCGCGTTGGCTCGTGTCGATGGCGGCTAAAGCCTTGAGAAAGTCGTCGGCTTCAGCCGCGGAGCCGGGGCGCCGGGCGCGCTCCAGCGCCTGGGCGCTCCATTCGGCGAAGCTCAGCGACAGCAGCGGCAGGTCGAGCAGCCACTCGCCGGGATAGTCGACGATATCGAGGTGGAGCGTCGACGGTCCGGACCAGCCGGAAAGCCAGCGGCGGCTCTGGTATTTCAGCGTCAGCCGCAATTGCGAGATGCGGCGCGTGCTCTCGGGCCAGTAGGGCTCTGGCGCCGTCAATGCTTCGAGATGCTGCTCGTAGGCAAAGCGGGGGATGGAAGCATCGGGATATTCGGCGAGACGCGCGCCGATGAAGCGGCCTTCGGTCAACGGCGCGAAACCGGGCAGGCGCCCGCCGGTCAGCAAATCGTGGACGAGGGCGGTGATGAAGATGGTCTTGCCGGCGCGGGAAAGGCCAGTGACGCCGAGCCGCAGCGTCGGCGTGAACGCGCCTGTGGCGGCGTCGGCGAGATTGCCGAGGGCGATGCCGATCTCATCGACGACGGTGGTCGGCGGCTGCGCCATCGGCATTTGTCCTTCGTGCCGGAAGGCGGAAATGCCTTACGGTTCCGGGCGATAAGTTAGGAGACCGGCAGCGGTTTGCAAGCCCTGGTGTCTTTGGCAACCGGAGGGCTGCCTCGTTCGTTTGACCTTCGTCAAACGGAGGACGGGCAGATGGCAAAGCAGGTTGCTGAAGTCGTGGCGGTCATCGAAGCCGGAGCGGGGCGCGTGTGGAGCGCGCTTACGCAAGGGACGATGATGCCGGGCACCAGGATCGAAACGGACTGGCAGGTCGGCCATCCCATCGTCTTTTCGGGCGAGTGGAAGGGGATGGCCTTCAAGGATTACGGCGAGATCCAGCAGATGGATCCTGAATACGAAGTGAGCTTCACGCATTGGAGCGGTAGCGCCGAGCGGCCGGCGGATTATCACATCGTGCGCTATCGGCTGACGCCGGACGGCAAGGGCACGCGGGTGACGCTGACGCAGTTCAATGTCGGGCCCAAGGCCGAGGTGGATGCGGCAACGCGCGCCGAGTTCGAAAAGAACTGGCGCGCGATGCTCGACGGCCTCAAGAAATCGGCCGAAAACGTCAACTGAATCAGGCGCCGATCTGCGCCTGATCGTAGGGCGTCGTCTGGTATATCTCGTTGATCCAGTTCTGGAAAAGCAGGTGGGCGTGGCTGCGCCACCGGTTTTCCGGCTCGACCGAAGTGTCGCCGTTGGGGAATAGGTTCACCGGCGGCGCAATGTCGAGGCCGGCATTGATGTCGCGATGATATTCGTCGGCGAGCGAACGGTTGTCGTATTCCAGGTGATTGAGCATGTGCACGGCACGGTGCTTTGGATCATCGAGAAAACAGACGCCTATCTCCTTGTTATCGATCAAGATTTCCAGGTCGCTGCCAAGGCTCTCGCGGTCGATGTCGTTGTAGCGCGACACCGGCACCATCGGGCTGTCGGAAAAGCCGCGCAGGAAATGTGATCGCGGATTCAAGACCTTATGCCGGAAGACGCCGAAGGCTTTTTCCGGCATGCGGTAGCGCTCGACGCCGTGAAAATGGTGCAAGGCGGCCTGCGCGCCCCAGCAGATGAACATGGTGTGATGGACATTGGTCTGCGTCCAATCCATGATCTCGACCATTTCCTGCCAGTATTTCACGTCCTCGAAGGGCATGTTGGCAATCGGTGCGCCAGTAACAATGAAGCCATCGAACTTCCTGTTACGGACTTCCTCCCAAGTCTTGTAGAACGACTTGAGGTAATCCTCGGACGTATGCTTGGACCTGTGATCGGTAATACGCACAAGAGTTAGATCAACCTGCAGAGGAGTCGAGCCGATCAGCCGGGTAAACTGGGTTTCCGTGCGCTCTTTATTCGGCATCAGGTTGAGCAGGCCGATGTCGAGGGGGCGGATATCCTGGCGCGCCGCGCGCGTGGAATCCATGACGACGACGCCCTCGTCCTCGAGTGTTTTGCGGGCGGGAAGGTTATCGGGAATGCGGATGGGCATGAAATTGCCTCAAAGATGAACGCCGTATGAACGACGTATGAACGGTATCTGAACGACATATGAACGGTTTTCGGCGCGGTTTTCGCGCTATCGCATTCGGGCCGTGATCGCGCTGGCGACGAGGTCGATGAATTCGTCACCGTCGCGCACCGTTGCAAGGTCGGACGCCTCGACCGAATAACCGAAATTGTCGGCGAGCTTTTGATAGCGCGGCAAGCGATCGTGCAAAAGCGCTTCGAAGCCCCAGGCGCCGAAATCGTCGGGATCGACCGCATCGTCATCGGCGATGCCGTTGTGTTTCTTGTATTCGTTCCATTTGGCAACGAGGAAGGCCGGCCGGTAGTACATCGGCTTGGGGCTTTCCCGGAAGCGGCGGATGAGTTCGGCGGCGTCCTTGTCGGTGCCGCGGATGTAGAGCAGCACGGTATTGGCCGTGAGGCACGAGATCACCGGATCGGCGGCATCGGCAGGATCGACGACCTCGATCAGCGAGCCGCCGGTGTCGGCGATGAAATTGTCGTAGCCGTAGAGCCTATCGGCGCGCTCGACGAATTGCGGAACGTCGAGCAGGGCGGCGATTTCGGCGATGCGGTGCTGCTCCTGCCGGCGCTGGTATTCGGCGAGCGGCAGGCCGCCCTTGGCCGGATTGCCCGGCCGGCCGAGATAGGTCGAGAGCGGATCGAGATTGGCGAACGAGATGTTGGAGCCGATCTTGATCGAGTCCGAACGCAGCAGCTGGCGCAGGAACGGCACCTTCATGGCCTCGGCCTTGAAGTTGTCGACGATCGCCTCGCCCATGTAACGCGTGCCGATGCGGTAATCGGCGGAATAGTGGAACCAGTGATGCTTGCGGAGCAGCGCGGCCAGCCGCGTCTTGCCGACGCCGGCCATGCCGAAGACCGTCACGGCGTGACGCGGCAGGCTGACGAACTCGTCGGCGGACTTGAACAGCATTACGGAAAGCTCCGGCTCGAAACGCGAAGCGTTTATCGGAGTTGGCGGCCTGCCACAAGATTACGGCACGCATGGCTGGCCGGCAAAACTTGCCGTGAACCCGGCGAGAGCTGCCGGAACGGCCGGATTTGCCCGCAATTTTTTGGTAAAAAGAGCCTTAACTCACAATAATATCAGTGGCTTATAAAATTGGCACTCTGCTTGCTTCTGCATGGGTCAAATGGGCGTGCAAAAACCGCGCGCCATTCTGGTCGCGTTTCCGAACCGGAAAAGTGGTGTCCACTTTTCCTGGAAACGCCAAGGGGCAACGGAGTTACTGATGGGCATTTACGGCGCTCTTTCCACGGCGGTCACCGGACTCAAGGCGCAATCCTTCGCGCTCGAGAATATTTCGGGCAACATCGCCAATTCGCAGACGACCGGCTACAAGCGGATGGAGACGAGCTTCGTCGACCTGATCCCGGATGCGCCGCTGAAGAACCAGGTGCCGGGCGCGGTGCTCGCCTATTCGCGCAGCACGAACGACGTGCAGGGCGACGTGAACACGGCTTCGACCGGCACATTCATGGCCCTCAACGGCTCGGGCTTCTTCATGGTGGAGCCGCCGGCGGGGCAATCCGACGGGCAGCCGGTATTCTCTGGCCAGAGCTACTACACGCGCCGCGGCGACTTCTCGATCGACAAGAACGGCTACCTGGTCAACGGCTCGGGCTATTACCTCAAGGGCCTGCCGGTGGATCCGAAGACCGGCAACGTCTCCGGCTCGGTGCCGGAAATCATGAAACTCAGCAATTCGTTCCTGCCCGCACAGCAAACCACCAGCATCGATTACCGGCTCAACCTGCCGCAGTTGCCGAAGAACCCGGCCTATCAGAGCAACGTTCCCGGCAGCGAACTGATCGACCCCGCCGCCTTCGGCGGCAGTATTGCGACGATCGGGGGAGACGATGCCGACGAGTTCCTGCGGCAGTCGATCGCCGGCGGCGCCATCACCGTCTATTCGGGTAATGGCGGCCCGGTGAACGTGCAGATGCGCTGGGCGAAGACGGCGAGCGCCGATCCGAATGCGACCCCGCCGGTCCTGGATACCTGGAACCTGTTCTACCTGACCGACAGCAAGGCCACGGGCACGAACCCGATGTGGGAGAAGGCCGGGCCCGATTTCACCTTCAAGGCCGATGGTTCCATGGTCGCTCCCGCCGGGCCGGAGATCACCGTGCCCGGTATGTCGGTCAACGGCGTGGATATCGGCGACATGACCCTGCGCTTTGGCCAGGGCGGCATCACGCAGCAGTCCGATCCGGACGGTTCGGCGACGGTGACGACGCTGACGCAGAACGGCTACGGCGCCGGCGAATACGAGTCGGTGGCGATCAGCGACGGCGGGCGCGTGGTCGCCTCGTACTCGAACGGCCAGCAGGTCGAGGTCTACCAGGTGACGGTCGCCGACTTCAACGCGCCGAACCAGCTGAAGCGGCTCGATGGCGGCATCTACCAGGCAACAGCGGAATCGGGCGAGGCGGTCATCAAGACCGACGGCCCGATCCAGGGCGGGGCGCTGGAAGCGTCCAACACCGACATCTCGGAAGAGTTCACCAAGCTGATCGTGACGCAGCAGGCTTATTCGGCGGGCACCAAGATCGTGTCGACCGCCAACGACATGCTGCAGGCAGCGCTGAACATGATCCGGTAGGCGTTTACCCCTCACCCGCCCCTACGGGGCACCCTCTCCCGCAAGGGGAGAGGGTAGAGGGTGGATAGAGCGGGTTTGTTGCTTACCCCTCATCCGTCGGCTTCGCCGACACCTTCTCCCACAAGGGGAGAAGGAAGGTTGTGGCGAGATCGCGCCACACCCCGATGGGCGGGTGAGGGGGCGAGAAATTCAAACAGCCGGCAGGAGCCGGCGGCGGAAATTGGATAGCAGAATGGCTATGGAGCGAAACGAATGGGTCTGACTGTCGCACTCGGCAATGCCCTCTCCGGTCTCAAGGCGGGCAACAGCTCGCTGGAAGTGCTGTCGCGCAACGTGTCGAATGCCGGCACGCCCGGCTATCACCGGCAGTCGATCAACCTTATCGACAATACCAGCACCGGCAGCAGTTATGTGCTGCAGGGCGGGGTGCAGCGCGCCTTCAACAGCACGCTGCAGGCCTATTACAATACGCAGGTGGCCGACACTTCGTATGCCTCGACGCTGGCCAGCTACCTCGACAAGCTGCAGTCCTACATGGGCAAGGTCGGCGATCCGGGCAGCCTCGACACCGTCTTCGGGGACTTCCAGACGGCGCTGCAGGGCCTGGCGACCAGTCCCGACGATTACACGTCGCGCTCGCAACTGGTGACCAATGCCAAGGCGCTGGCTTCGACGCTCAACCGGCTGAGCGCGTCGGTGCAGGGGATGCGCCAGGATACCGAGAACGCCATCAGCGCCTCGGTCAACGAGCTTAACCGGAACCTGTCGACGCTCAAGGACGTCAACGACCGGCTGAGCGATTTCGGCACCGACCAGACGTCGCGGCAGACGCTGCTCGACCAGCGCGACCGGCTGGTCGCATCGATCGCCGAGCAGATCGACGTCACTGCCGATTACCGGGCCGACGGCTCGGTGTCGCTGATGACGCGCTCGGGCGTCGGCATCCTCGACAATAAGGCCTCGACCTTCCAGTTCTCGCCGGCAGGCAGCCTGTCGGCAACGACGCAGTTCAATCTCGATGCCAGCCAGAGCCAGGTCGGCACGCTGACCATCGTCACGCCGTCGGGCCTGCAACTCGACCTGGTGCAGCAGGACGTGGTGAAGGCGGGCACGCTGGGCGCGCTGATCGACCTGCGCGACGACGTGCTGCCGACAGCGCAGAGCCAGCTCGACGAGATCGCGGCCGGGCTGGCTCAGGCGTTTTCAACCAACCAGACCGCGGGCACGGCAACCACTTCGGGCGCGGCACAGGGTTTTGCGGTGGACCTGTCGCCGATCCGCGACGGTAACGACTTCACCTTCACCTATACCGAAGGCGGCAAGCAGAAATCGGCACGGGTGGTCAGCGTCGACGATCCGAGCAAGCTGCCGATGGATTACGTCGATGCCAATGGCACGCGCGTGATCGGGCTCGACTTCAACAACAACGACGCAACCAGCGTCGCCAGCCAGCTGAACGCGATGTTCGGCGGCAAGATCGGCTTTGCGGGAACGGGGTCGACCCTTTCCATCCTCGATGACGGTGCGGCGGGCACGACGGACATCGTGTCGGCGACGGTGCGCAGCACCTCCACCGGCGTGCAGGACGGCGGGCTCGGCCTGTCGCTGTTCGTCGACGCGGGCAATTCCGATTTCACCAACAGCCTCGACGGCAAGGGCCAGAAGCTGGGTTTCGCCAGCCGTATCTCGGTCAATTCCGCAGTGGCGGCCGACAATTCGCTGCTGGTGAAATACGATGCGGATACGCCGCTGGGCGACACCGAGCGGGCCGATTACCTCGCCAGCCAGCTCGATAGCCTGCGGTTCGTCAGCACCGACCGCAGCGGCCCGCGCACCGGCAATTTCACGCTCAGCGGCAATGTCGGCGACCTGATCTCGCAGACGGTCAACTACCAGGGCGACACGATCGCCACGGCGCTCGCCAACCACGACACGCAATCGCAATCGCTCGACGTGCTGGGCCAGCGCATGGACAGCGAATACGGCGTCAATGTCGATGAGGAAATGAGCCGGCTGATGGAACTGCAGAACGCCTATTCCGCCAATGCCCGCGTGGTGTCGGTGGTGCAGGAGCTGCTGCAGGCCCTCACCAACGCCATCTGACGGAGAGCAAGATGATCGTCAACAGATCGATGTACCCCATCCAGGCCGGCTTCTCCGCCGTCAGCAAGCTGCAGGAATCGCTGGGCAGGCTGGAAACGCAGCTGGGCACCGGCAAGAAGGCCGGAACGCTCGCCGAGATGGGCAAAGACCGTTCCTATTCGCTCAGCATCCGCGAGCAGCTCAACCGCTTCACCGGCTATGGCAACACCATGGACACGGTGAACCTGAGGCTCAGCATGCTCAACAATTCGCTGCAGCGGCTGGACGAGATCGAGGGCGACACGCGCATTTCGATGACGCCGAACGCCTATGGCGACGACGGGCTGAACCTGGTGTCGATCCCGAAGCAGGCGCGCGCGCGGCTCGACGAGGTGATCACGCTGCTCAACACCAGTGCCAACGGGCGTTACCTGCTGGGCGGCAACCGCACCGAGCAGGCGCCGCTGCCGAGCATCGACGAACTGCTGAACGGCGTCGGCGGGCGGGCAGGCTTTGCCACCGTGGTCAACGAGCGCAACAGCGCGGACCTCGGCGCCGACCATATGGGACGGCTCACCGTCGGCACGAGTTCGGATGCCGGCCCACCGGCAACCAGCACAGTGACGCTGGCCGAGGACGGCGTGCATCCGTTCGGCTTCAAGATCTCGACGGTGTCGGACACGAGCGATGCCATCGATTGGACGGTTGCCACGGCGAGCCCCAGTACGCCCGGCAGTCTGGGCGTGACCTTCACCGACCAGCCCAAGGCAGGCGAGACCGTCACGATCGGGCTGACGCTGCCGGACGGCACGACGACCTCGCTCACGCTGACAGCGTCGAACGAGGACCCCAAGGGGCCGCATGCATTCAAGATCGGCGCCGATATCGACGAGACGGCCGCCAATTTCGCGGCGGTGCTGAAGAACTCGATCCAGGGCGACAGCGGCACGCCGAAGCTGGACGTCGGCATCGCCAATACGGAACTGAAGACGGCATCGAGCTTTGCGGCGGCGAACAACTTCTTCAACGGCCAAGGCGAGCCGATACTGCGCGTTTCGGGGTCGCCGCCGGAGACGGCGACGAGTCTCCGCGTGGGCACCGCGTCGGACACGGTGCAGTGGTATAGCGGCGAGGACAGCGCCGATCCGCGCCGTACGGTGGGCGCCAAGATCGACGAGGGCACGCGGGTCGATTACGGCGTGCAGGCCAACGAGAAGGGCTTTGCCGAGTTGATGCGGACGCTGGCGGTGGCGACGGTCACCACCTATCCGACCGATGACGATACGTCCAAGGGGCGGTACGACGCGCTGGCGCTGCGGCAGATGTCGAAGCTTTCGGAAAGCCACAATGGCGAGGACGGCTCGATAGAGATCGTCGCCACCGAACTCGGCATCGCGCAGAACACGATCGGCAAGGTCACCGACCGGCAGAAGGCGTTCAGCGCGCAGCTCAATACGATGCTGGAAACCAGCGAGAGCGTGACGCCGGAGCAGGTGGCGATGGAGCTGCTGGCGGTGAAGACGCGGCTGGAAGCGAGCTATGCGGCCATGGCCTCGATCAGCCAGCTGAGCCTTGCGAACTACCTGAAGTAAGACCGATAGCGCATTGAAAAAGCCCGCCACTTTTAAAGGATGGCGGGCTTTCGTTTGCCGTGAATTCGGTCGCTGTCGCTCAGGGCTGATTGCGCAGGCCGGCAGCAAGCTGACGGTTGATGTTGATCAGCGGGTCGAGCTTGCGCGGCTCGGGAAGAGCCTTCACCTCGAGCGTGTGCTTCATGACGAAGATGCCGAGATTGGCGATGTTCTGCTTGATGGCGTCGGGCAGCGGATTTTCGGTGCCGGTGACCGAGGTGAGGAAGACGGACCAGATCTTGCGGTTGAAATCCAGCGCTTCGTCGAGACCGGAATTGTCGATGTCCCAGGCGTCGCGGACGAGCTGCATATTGGTGGCGGAACGAGACAGAAGATTGGCTTCGTGATCGCGTGGGCTAACGGTTTTCCGGGCTACGGCCTGATAGGCCAGAGCTGCCTGTTGCTGCATTGGAGAAGAGGTCCTGTTCGTACTGGATCAACCGTTTGGCGACCTTCAGTGCTTTGTAGAGAGAGCCGGTTAATATCTCGTTGTTGATCTCGTCGACGAGCACCGTAGTTGAAGGCGCCGCGGTTACTATGTCGTTGACAAGACTGAAGTAATCTTTGGTAAGCGCATCGACGTTGTCGCCGATGTACATAAGTTGAACGGCCAGGTAGATGCGCTTGGCCGGCGTGTCGGCGGTGGCGGGCGTCAGGATGTCCTTCTCGCGCAGGATGGGCGCCTTGCCGTCGATGAACAGGCGCGTGCGCTGGTCGGCATTGGTGACGACGCAATTGCCGATGATGAGGCGTTCGCCGGGCTTGAGTTCGACCTTGAGTGACATCGTGCTATCCGGGTTGATTCACCGGCAGATTATGCCAAGAGGCTGACCAAACCGCTACCTTCCGCCGAGCGCGAAGGCGAGGACGCCGAGCAGGAAGTAGAGCGCGGCGCCGGCAAGGAAGGGCACGGGCACGCCGAAGGCTCCGGCCAGCAGGCTGCCGAGAAAGGGCGCGGTGAGCATCACTGCCATGTTCACCGCTTCGCCGGCGGCAAAGACGCGGCCGATGCGCTCGGGCGCGACCTCGCGCTGCACGAGCGTGCGGTAGGGGACGAGCATGAAGGCGGTGGAGCCGCCCATCAGCGCCATGGCGAGATAAAGCAGGGGCTGCGGCACGGCGACGCCGATGAGAACGGCGCTTGCCAGTGCCACGGTCACCGGCGCGGAGATGAAGGCGGCAACCGACATGATGCGCAACGGGCGGCGCTGCTCGATGGCGCCGGCAATGAGCGCGCCAACGAGGCCGCCGGCGCCCGATGCGGCAACGGAGATGCCGAATTCCGTGCGGCCATAGCCGAAGGCCTCGATGAGCAGGGCGATGATGGTGTCGTAGAGGAAGAAGCAGAAGGAGGCACCGGCAACGAAGCCGAGGACACCGGCGAGGCGCCGGTTGCGCAGGTATTCCCGCCAGCCTTCGAGAAGGCCGGAGCCGAGGAAGGGCGGATGTGCGACGGCGGGGCGGCGCGGCAGCGCGAGGCCGAGCAGGATGGCGGCGGCGGCCAGCGAGAAGGCGGTGTTGACGGCAAAGACGGCGGTCAACGGCAGCAGCGCCATCAGCAGGCCGCCTAAAGCCGGCCCGACGATCTTGGAGGCCTGGTTGATGCCCTGTACGGCGCCGTTGGCGGCAGCGAGCTGTTCGGGCGCGGCCACGGCCTGCAGAGCAGCCTGCCGGGCCGGCGTGAAGGCGCTGTCGATGGCGGCGCGGATGAAGACGAGGAGCAGTGCGACGGCAGGGTTGGGTGCGAAGATGAAGGCGGCGGTGAGGAGAGCGCGGCCGGCATTGGAGCCAACGAGCACGAAGCGCAGGTCGAGACGGTCGACCAAGGCGCCGGCCAGCGGGCCGATGACGACGTAGGGCACGGCAAGGGCCACGGCGAAGGCGGCGAGAATGAACGGCCCTTGGTTCCAGACATAGGCGAGGAGCGCAACGACGGCGACGTAGTCGAGCCAGTCGGCAAGGTCGGCAGGAATGGAAGCCAGCAGCAAGCGCCTGAGGGCGGGAACCTTCAACAGGGTGAGATAGGCGCGCATTCGCAAATGCTTATGGGAAAAGCGAGGGCAGGGGAATGGCGTAGCCCAAAAAGCAGAAGGCGGGCCGAAGCCCGCCTTCCGGAGTGATCGATCCTGTTTCGCTTAGAACAGGCGGAGCACAGCCTGGTCGGACTGCGAGGCCATCGACAGCGCCGTCGAAGACAGCTGCTGGCGGGTCTGCAGGGCGAGGAGGTTGGCCGCCTCTTCGTTGGTATCGGCCAGCGTCAGATTGGCAGCGCCGGTCTGCAGGGTGTTCACCATGTGCTTGGTGAAGTCCTGGCGGTTCTGCACCGACGACAGGTTGGAACCGAAGCTCGACGACTGCGAACGGATGGTGTTCAGAGCCGAGGCGAGGCCACCGAGCAGGCCGTCGATGTTGTCATCGCTGTCCAGATCGTCGGCGGTGAGCGAGTTGATGCCCAGGTTCAGGGAGTTGATCGAGGTTTCGGCCCCGCTCTTGTCCTTGGCCTGGATATCGATCGAGGAGGTGCCGGTCTCGTTGAACGTGATCGTCAGCTTGTCGCCGCGGAGCAGGTTGATACCGTTGAACGAAGCGTCGTCGGCCAGCTTGTCCAGCTGATCGCGAAGGTCGTTGAACTGATCAGCCAGGTCCGAACGGATCTGGTTGCCGCCGATCTTGGCGTCGTTGTTGGTACCGGTCAGCGTGCCAGAGGAATTGACGCCATTGAGGTTCAGTTCCTGGGTCGACTGGTTCTCGATACGCAGCTTGCCATCGTCGTTGGAGGCGCGAACCTTGCCCTTCAGATCGGCATTGTTGTTGATCGTCTGGACCAGTTCGTCGGCGGTGTAGCTGGTGCCGGTGACCGTGGCGGCGCCGAGGGCAACCTTGGAGGACGTGCCGGTGCTGGCGGAGGTGACCGTGATCACTCCGGTCGTCGCGTCAGCAGAAGCGGTAGCCGTGCCGTTGAGCTTGGCCGTCAGGATGGAAGCGAACTCAGCCGCATCGTCGATGGTGCCGTCGCCGTTACCGACCTTGAGAACATCCTTGCGGTTGATCTCGATCTTCTGGTCCGTGCCGTCGATCGTCGCGGTGAACGAGATCTTGGCGTTGGCGTTCACCTCAACCGCATCACCACCCCAGGTGAGGGTGTTGGAGCCGCTCGTGGCGTCGGCGGTGGTCGCGGCCGGCGAGCCCGCAACCGTAGTCACGGTACCGAAGGCGGCGGCTGTAGTGCCGTTGCTGTTGCCGCTGGCGTCAGCGACGCTGATGCCGGTGCCGGCAGAGTTGGTCAGGACGATCTTGCCCGAGCCGTCGTCGGCAGCGACAGTCGAGCCAACGGCGGTGTTGATCTTCGAGATAATGGCAGCTTCGTTGTCGCCGTCGGCCAGGGTAACCGTGTGGTCCGTGCTACCGACGGTAACGACGATATCGCCACCCTTGCCGGCGGTCACTGCCGGGGCGGAGCCGCCGGTAGCCGTGGAAGCCACCGCCGCAGTGACAACGGCATCCGTACCATCGGTGCCCGCGCCGGCGGCGGCGGACATGCCAAGTGCGGTGGCAGTCAGCGCTACGTTGTTGAGGGCCACGGACTGGCCGACATTGCCGATGGCACCACCCGACAGGGTGAGATTGCCGGTCGCGGCGTCGGAGAGTTCGTACGAAGCGGTCTGGAACGTCTTGTCCTGGCGAGCCTGACGCAGGGTCGACTGCATGGACTCGATGGTCTTGGTGATGGCGGAAAGGCCATTGTCGGCAGCTTCCAAGGTCTGAATACCGTTGGACATACCGTCCATGAGGGCATTCATGTCCGAGGCGCGGCTGTTCAGGGAAGCGGCCGTGAAGAAGTTCGTCGGATTGTCGAGAGCAGAATTCACCTTATTGCCCGTAGCAAGACGCTCCTGCGTCCGGCCCATCAGGTCTGCGGTGTTCTGGAGAGAGAGCAGGTTCGAGCGAACCGCTTTCGAAAGGGAAATATCGGACATGAATGATTCCTCTTCTGGGGTATCCGAAACGAGTGACACGCCTCTTCCTGAAGCGTCGGGCCAATATGGGCGCAAGCGTTTTAAAAAAGGTTAATCGCAGTGGTTGCGCATTCCTTTGCGCCGATGGTGAAGTTCAGAAAAATGCAGGCGTCACCGTAGGTTATCGATGACGCCCGTTCCGTTTGGGAAGCGGAGTGAGATGGCTTTACGCGCGGAGCCTTGCCGTTTCGAGGATGCCGAAACAGTGGCGCCGAGCTGTCTGTCCAGCGGCGATTCCGCCCTGGACGGCGGGCCGCCATGGGGAAAAGCGCTGTTAATGAACGAAGCTGAAGACGGCGATCATGCCGATGACGATGAGGACAAGGCCGACAATGAGGCTGATGAAGAGGTGGCGGCTGCCAACGGCTTCCTCTTCTTCGTCGATACCGGGTTTGCGCCGGGTGTCAGCCATGCTCGTTCCCTTGAACTTCGGCAAAGCCCTGTCGATAGGCTGCCGAAGCAATGCGCTCTATGCGCTGGAACAAACAACAGGGCGATTTGTTCCCCGGTCAGATCGTCTTGTCCCTGAGGTGCAGGATCGATTCCGGCGGCGTCCAGTCGCGATTGCGGCGGATGTGCAATTCGGTAAGTGCAGCCTGATGCACCGGTAGGGTGGCAGAAAGGATCGTCGCCGCGAACAGCGTGCCGGCAGGCAGGCTTTCATCGAGAGCGGAAACGGCGCGGGAAGCAGCGGCGGGATTTGCGGTCGCGGTCTCTGTCGCGGCGGCCTTGCGCGAGGTAGTACGCGGCGAACCGCTCTTTTGGCGACGCGGTTGCTTGTCGGCGATGGAGGCGACGCCCATTCCGTCGGGCAGGGGCGCTATCCTGGCGCTCATGGCGATCCCAGTGCAGGTCTAAGACGCACTGAAGATGCGGAACCAGCATTGCGCGAGCGTTGGCAGGAAAGGGGGGAATTAGTTCAAATTGGAGGGGATGGCGGACTGCTGGTGTGTAGTGGATACAGCTTTGTTGAGTGCTTCATAAGAAAGCTGGGCCCCGGCTCAAGGCCGGGGAGGACTCGTTGAGGGATTGAAGTGAAAACTCGAACTCAGCGAGTGTCTTCCATCCAACCACCAGTCCTCCCCGGCCTTGAGCCGGGGCCCAGCTTGTCTGGTTTACCTACTCGCACCACCGATCAAAGCGCGCGGTTGATCGAGATACCCTTGGCGGCGACGGGCGTGGCTTCGCTCTGCAGGATGCCGCCGCGGCCATAGGTGCGGGGGCCTTGGGTCTGGCCCATGCTGGCGGCGACGTCGGTCAGCAGATCCTTGGCGACAGCGCGAGCGGTGGCGATGACCTTGAGGTTGTCGGCCATTTGCGTTGCCAGGCGCTCGTGACCGGCCATCAGGCTTTCCAGCGCCTGGGGCGCATCGGCACGCAGCCGGTCCATCTGCCGCTGCACCGAGCGGGCAAAGCCCACATAATCCTGCGCCAGCTTCACCTTTTCGGCGGTAAGGGCCCCGGCCTGGCGGTAGCGGCCGGCACGCAGCAATGTCGTTTCCTCGTTCATGACCTTGACGAGGGAACCGAGCGCTGTCTCGGCGCTGGTGCACAGGTCGTTTGCGGGCATGTCATCGAGGGCGGCGAGGCGTTCACGAGCGGACATCAGCGATAAGCTCCGGATACTTGAGACTGAAGAGTTGGGGATTGAAACTGGTTCTGGTTGGCTTCCTGCATCCGGATGAGGCCATCCATGAGCTGGTCGGCGAGGCCGATGCCGCCCGATTGCGCCATGCTGGTGGCGATCTGTTCGGACTGCATGCCGCGCCAAGTCTGTTCGGCAAAACCGCCGCCGAAGGCGCTGCCGTCGGTCTTGAGCGAAGAGAACATCTGGCCGACCAGCGTATTGAGGAACAGGCCTTCGAGCTGGGTGGCCTGGCTGCGCAGCTTGCCGAGCTGGGCCGGCGAGAGCGTCGATTTGCCATGGCCCGTGCCGGCGAGGCTGGAAATCGCGTCCATCATCACAGCACCTCGATTTCGGCCTGCAGGGCGCCGGTGGCCTTGATCGCCTGCAATATGGCGATGAGGTCGCGCGGCGAGATGCCGAGGGCGTTGAGCCCGTCGACCAGGTCCTGCAGGGTCACGGTTTCGGGGACCACGGCCAGTTCGCTATTGGTCTGGTTGACATTGAGGTCGGTCGATGGCTGCACGGCGGTGACGCCGTTGCTAAACGGCGCGGGCTGCACGATCTGCGGATTTTCGGCGATGGTGACGGTGAGGCCCGATTGAGCAACCGCGACGGTCGAGACGCGCACGTCCTTGCCCATGACGATGATGCCGGAATTCTCGTCGATGACGATCTTGGCCGGCTGGTCGGTATCGACCACGAGCTGCTCGATGTCGGTCAGGAGATCGACGATGTTGCCGTTGAAGCCGCGGGGCAGGGTGAGGCGCACGGTTGCCGGGTTTTCGGGCGTTGCCGTCGGTACGCCGATGAAATCGTTGACGGAAAGCGCGATGCGGCGGGCGGTGGTGAGGTCGGGATTGCGGAGCGCCAGGCGCAGGGTGCGCTGGGCGCCGAGCTGGAAATCGATCTCGCGCTCGATGAGGGCGCCCGATGAGATGCGCCCGGTGGTCGGCACGCCGGAAATGACGGTGGCGGCATCGCCCTGCGCCTTGAAGCCATTGATGGCGACCGGGCCCTGGGCGATGGCGTAGACCTCGCCGTCGGCGCCGAGAAGGGGGGTAACGAGCAACGTGCCGCCCTGCAGGCTGTCGGCGTCGCCGAGCGCCGCGACGGAGACGTCGATGCGGCTGCCCTGCGTCGAGAACGGCGGCAGGTTGGCGGTGACCATGACGGCGGCGACGTTGCCGGTGCGCATGTTTTCGCCGCGCGTGTTGACGCCGAGGCGTTCGAGCATGGCCTGCAGGCTCTGCTTGGTGAAGGGCGAGTTGTTAAGGCTGTCGCCGGTGCCGTTGAGGCCGACGACGAGGCCGTAGCCGACGAGCTGGTTCTCGCGCACGCCCTCGATATCGACGATATCCTTGATGCGGGCGGTGGCGGCGTTGGCGGCCATCGGCAGCAGCAGAACCAGTGCGGCGATCGTGCCGAACAGCAGGCGCTTCAGGGCTGCTCTCTTCATGGTGTTCCCCGTGTGCTTCGGCCGCCCATCCCCATGGACGGCCCGTCGCCAGAGGAGTTGCGAAAATCGTGCCAAGCATGAACTGTCCAGGTAGGCGGCTGTTTTTGCTGTTGAATTTTCGCCGTTGCGGCTCCATCGGACGGGCGGGGTGCAATTCTTGCCGGGCGCATTAAGGGGCTGTTAACGATCCGCGGCAGAATTTGCCGGGCAGGAAACTCGGGTGAATCAGCGTTGCGCGTCGACTTCTATGGGAGAACGGGCGGAGTAGCGGGGCGCGGCGCAGCGCGCAGCAGCGCCGGCAGCGCGTCCGCCTTCGTCATCGGTGATTCCGCTCCGGCGGCGCGGGCGGCTGCAACCGCTCCTGCTGCCGCGGCGGCGGGCATCGATGCACTGCTGGCCCTGCAAGCCGTCGAGGATCCGCTGTTCAGGAAGAAAAAGGCGGTGCGGCGCGGCAAGGCGCTGCTCGACGTTCTCGAGGACATGAAAGCCGACCTGCTGCTGGGCCGGATCAGCGAGGGGCGGCTCAACCAGCTGCTGGCCCTGATCGGGCAGGCGCGGGAGAAAAGCGACCCCGATCTCGACGCCCTGATCGACGATATCGAACTACGCGCGCGGGTGGAACTGGCCAAGCTCGGGCGCTTCCCGGGCTGAGTTATGCCTTCTCACTTCTTAACGACTGGCGCGATCCGTGCTTGCCGCTGGGGGGAGGCTCCAATATATAGGCCGCCTCAGGGGCGTATTGGAGTTGAGTCTATCGATGTCTTCTGCTGTCGAACTCCTTGACTACCGGCCGACCGACGACGAGCCGTTCATGAATCCCCGCCAGCGGGATTACTTCAGAAACAAGCTCGAAAACTGGAAAGAGGATATCCTGCGCGAAAGCCGCGAGACCCTCGAAAACCTCCAGGAAGAGAGCCAGAACCATCCCGACATGGCCGACAGGGCCTCATCCGAAAGCGACAGGGCGCTGGAGCTTAGGACCCGCGATCGCCAGCGCAAGCTGATCTCCAAGATCGATGCAGCGCTGAAGCGAATCGAGGACGGCACCTACGGCTATTGCGAGGAAACGGGAGAGCCGATCGGCCTCGCCCGGCTCGATGCCCGCCCGATCGCAACGCTGAGCCTGGAAGCCCAGGAAATGCACGAGCGGCGCGAGCGCGTGTACCGGGACGAATAAGCGAATAGCGAGTAGCCAATAGTGGCCCGCCGGCTGGCGGGTCTTTTTTGTTTCTTACCCCTCACCCGCCCCCGGATCAGGTCCGGGGGCACCCTCTCCCGCAAGGGGAGAGGGCAGAGGTGGCGAGATCGCGCCACAGAACTCCCTTCTCCCCTTGCGGGAGAAGATGGCGCGTAAGCGCCGGATGAGGGGTGTTAAAGTGCAATCTCGCGTTCCACACCGATCGCGGCGAGGAAGTCGCGGTCGTGGCTGACGACGAGCAGGGCGCCGTCATAGGCGGATAGGCCGGCTTCGACGGCGGCGATGGCTTCGAGGTCGAGGTGGTTGGTGGGCTCGTCGAGGATCAGCAGTTCCGGCGGGCGGCGGCCGCCGAGCGTCACCGCGAGCCCGGCGCGCAGCATCTCGCCGCCGGAGAGGCTCCCCACCGTCTGCAATGCTGCATCGGCGCGGAACATGAAGCGGGCGAGGGCGGCTCTTACGGCATTCTCGTCGTCCTCGGGGTTGAGGGCGCGGAAATTGTCGCGGATCGACAAAGCCGGATCGAGATTGCCGACCGTCTGGTCGAGCAGCGCGAAGCGGCCGTTGCTGCGGACGGTGCCGGAAACCGGGGCGAGATCGCCGGTCAAGAGGCGCAGCAGGCTGGTCTTGCCGGAACCGTTGCGGCCGGTGATCGCGATGCGCTCGGGGCCGACGATCCTGAGCGAGAAATCGCGGATCACCGGATGGTCGGGATCGGGGCCGCCGGTGAGATTCGAGGCTTCGAGGATGGTCTTGCCGGCGGAGAGGCCGGTGGGCGAGAGTTTTACCGCGACGTGCTGGAGGATTTCGACGTCGGCGCGCGCTTCGGCGGCGGCGCCGGCGGCTTCGGTGCGCAGGCGCGTGGCGAGGTTGGCGTCGGACCCGGCAGTGTTCTGGGCATTCTCGCGCCGGCCACCGATCAAGATCTTCGGGATGTCGCCCTTGGCCGCCTTGCGCGCTCCGGCGGCATCGCGCTTCGCCTTGCGCTCCTTTTGTGCCTGGATGCGGCGATCGATCTCGACGAGCTTGCGTTCGGCGGTCTCCAGCGCCTGCTCGGCGGCAGCGAGTTCGATGGCCTTGCGTTCGGCATAGACGTCGTAGTTGCCGCCATAGGTGGAGGCGCCGAGCGTCGTCAGCTCGACGATGGCATCCATGCGGCGCAGCAATTCGCGATCGTGGCTGACGACGATGGCGGTGCCGCGCCAGGCGGCCAGCAGTTCGGCGACGGCGGCGCGGCCATCGGCATCGAGGTTATTGGTCGGCTCGTCCATGAGGATGATGTCGGGCGCATCGAAGACGAGCGCGGCGAGCGCAAGGCGCGTGCGCTGGCCGCCGGAGAGCGTGGCGAGCGGGCGGTCGGGCCCCATGCCCTCAAGGCCCAATTGGCCGAGAGCGGCGTCGATGCGGGAGGGCAGCGTCCAGTCGGCGAGCTCGAAATCTTCCCCAGAGCCGTCGCCGGCCTCGATGCGGTCGAGGCGGGCGAGGGCGTCACGCGCCTCGAACACGTCGGAGACGGTGGCATCTTCGGCGACCTGCACGCTCTGGCGCAGCATGCGCCAGGTGCCGGTGACGCTGACCGAGCCCGAAGCGGGGGTGAGTTCGCCGGTGACGAGCTTCAGCAGCGTCGACTTGCCGGTGCCGTTGCGGCCGACGAGGCCGGTGCGGCAGGCACCGAAGCTGAGGTTCAGGTCCTGAAAGAGGAAACGGCCGTCAGGCGTTGAATAGGAAAGAGCTTTGCAGGTTACGGTGGCGGGCATAGGCGGAATCCAGGTGAGCGATGCGGGCGAGGCAAACGGTCAACGTGGATTCCATGGGACACCGTCCTGTTCGTGCTGCGGACGAGGGGAAAATAGGGATAAGCGCGGGGGAGTCAAGCAGCGGAAAGCGGCGCGGGCGGGGAAAAGGCTCGTCTGCCATTTCGTTGGCCAGTGCGGGAAACCGGCAAAACCGCACTGTTCCCTCTGCCCGCCACGGCCGGTTGACGCGCGCCGCTTCCGGTGAGGGAAACGGCGCCAGGTACGGTCGGTTCCGGCTTACCAGCCGAAGACCATCGTGGCGCTGGAATTGCCGTTGCCGTTCTGCGTGCAGCTGGCATTGGTGTTGTGGCCGAACTGGAAGAGCCCGCAGCTGTTGTTGTTGCCGTTCTGGGCGATCGTGCCCTGGTGGCCGTTGCCTTCCTGGACGATGACGCCGTTATTGCCGAAGCCGTTCTGGGCGATGCCGGCGAGGTTGGCAAAGCCGTTTTGCTTGAGATTGCCGCCCGACGCCTTCATGCCGTTGGCGAGCGACAGGAAGGAAAGGCCGAGGCCCAGGGCCTGCGCCTGGTCGGGATTGGTCGGCGTGTAGCTGATGGCGAAGGAGCCGCCGGCAAAGGCCGGAGTGGCGATGATGGCTGCGCCGATAGCGGCAGTGGCGAGGGCGGTGCGGATGGTCTTGAACGCGGTGCTCATTGTGTCTCTCCTGGTTGCCGGGATGTTTGCGGCTCGATGAGGAACACAATGGCAGAACGAGGCTGAACCGATGCGGAGCGCCCCGTTCAGATGCGGTTCATGGGGCGGAAGCGGCGACAAGCAAAGAGGCCCCGGACGATCCGGAGCCTCTTCAAATCGGCGGTAGTTTGGTCTGGACCTCTATTGGCATCGATAGGTTTGGCCGTTGGCGGTGACCTCGAAATTCACCTCGTACTGCCCGCCGGCGGAAAGGGCAGCCTGGCCGAGGTGGATCTCCTCGCCGGCTTTGGCCGAGAAGTCGCCGCCCTGGCGGATATTGGTGCTGCCGCCATTGCCCGAACTGCCGATGCGGAACGTATAGGAACCGCTGACGTCGGTGTCGCTCTGCAGCGTGCCGCGAAAGGCAATCATGCCGCCATCGGTCTTCGCCTCGACACGGCATTGGACGGGGCCGTCGGCATTGCTGCCGCTGGCGCTGGCGCCGACCATGCCGAGACTTAAAGCCACGGGAATGGCGAGGATGGCGAGTCGCTTGTCGAAAATGGTCATGGGGAACCTCCTGGTATTGCCTTGAGCGTCCGGACCGAGCAGGCTGCACGGCCCGCCCGGTCAGTGCCGGCGCTGATCAAGGGCAGGCCTGGACGAAGGCCGCGACGTTGCCGCCGCCATTCTGGCTGACATTGGCATCGCAGCCGTGGCCGACCTGAACGCCGGCAACGATGTTGCCATTGCCGTCCTGGGTGATGACGGCCTCGTGGTGGTCGCCGAACTGGCCGACACCGCCGGCATTGCCGTTACCGTTCTGGTCGATATCGGCGTAGTTGTGCCAGCCATCCTGGCCGACGGCGACGGTGTTGTGGTTGCCGAACTGCTGGCCGACCATCTGGTTGAAGTTGCCGTTCTGGAAAACGCCGATCGTGTTGTTCCAGCCAGTCTGATGGCCACCGGCGGCGTTGCCCCAGCCCCACTGCTGGATGCTGATGCCGGCGGCAGAGGCGGGCAGGGCGGTCAGCGCGATGGCGGCGGTGACGGCTGCGGCGGCGATGGCGGTGCGGATCATGGTCTCTCTCCTGTCTGTCGGGGCGGTCCCTCCGACCGCGCCTGCAATGACTGGAGAATTACCGATGCAACCGGAACCGGGCCTGAATTGCAGGTTCAGTTTCGGTTCAGGACAGCAAAATCCTACCGCCCATACCGCCGTTCGAGGTGGGCGATGAAATAGTCGGCGTTGAGCGGTTCGCCCGTGGCCTTGGTCATCAGTTCGGCCGTCGACCAGCGCGAGCCTTGCCGCCAGATGTTTTCGCGCCGCCATTCGTTGATAGCGGTGAAATCGCCACGGCGGATGGCGCCGCGCACGTCCGGCTGCTGCTTTTCGAGCGCCGCCCATTGCTGCGCCGCCATCATGGCGCCGAGCGTATAGGAGGGGAAATAGCCGAAGGCGCCGCTCGGCCAGTGCACGTCCTGCATGACGCCGTCGCGGTCGTTGCCGGTGGTGAAAAGGCCGAGATAGTCGGTCATGCGGGCGTTCCAGGCCTCGGGCAGGTCGGCGACGGCCAGCCGGCCGGACACCAGTTCCTGTTCGAGCTCGAAGCGCAGGATGACGTGCAGCGGATAGGTCACCTCGTCGGCATCGACGCGGATGAGGCCGCGCTCGACGAGATTGACGCGGTTGAGGATGTCCTCGGCGCTCCAGCCGGCGATGGCCTTTTCGCCGAGATGTTCGGCGACGAGCGGCAGCGCCCATTCCCAGAATTCCGGGCTGCGCGCCAGTTGCATCTCGACGAAGAGGCTCTGGCTTTCGTGCACGCCCATGCCGCGCGCCTTGCCGAGCGGCCAATGCGACCATTCGAGCGGCAGGCCCTGCTCGTAAAGGGCATGGCCGGTCTCGTGCAGTACGCCCATCAGCGAGGAGAGGAATTCGTCGGTGCGGTAGCGCGTCGTCATGCGCACGTCGGACGGCACGCCGCCGCAGAACGGATGGTGCGAGACGGCAAGGCTGCCGTGGTCGAAATCGAAGCCGACGGCGGCCATGGCGGCGAGGCCCAGCGCCCGCTGCTGCTCGACGGTATAGGGGCCAGCGAAGGGTCTTAGCGGCTGGCGCGCCAGTTTTTCCTCCTGCACGGCGAGGGCCGTGGGAATGAAATCCTTGAGGAAGGCCTTGAGGCGGGCAAAGACGGGCTCGATCGTCGCGACGCGGTTGCCGGGGTCGAACTGCTCCATCAGCGCATCGTAAGGCTCGAGGTCCAGCGCCTTGGCGCGCAACTCGGCTTCCTCGCGGACAAGATCGACGACTCCTTCGAGGGCAGGACGGAAGCCGGCCCAGTCGTTCCTGGCCCTGAGGTCGCGCCAGAGCTGCTCGGAGAGCATTGCCGCTTCCGTCTTGCGGCGCACGAACTCGGTGGGCAGGCACGTGGCGTTGCGGTACTGGCGCTTGAATTCGGTGAGGGCGCGCTTGCCGTCCTCGGTCAACGTCTCGGTTTCGGCCGTGGCGATCCAGTCTGCGATCTCGGGGGCGGTGGCTTGCTCGTGATACATGCCGGCGAGGTTGGACATGGCTTCGGCGCGCTTGGCCCCGCCGCCGCGCGCCATGTGCGTCGCTTCGTCGGCCCCGAGGATGGAGAGCGCGTGTTCGAGGGCTTCGAGCTTGTGGCCGAGCTCGTCGAGTTTTTCAAAGGACATGGGATCACCGCGGCTAAAGGAGCGCCCTAGCGAATAGCAGCGGCGGCGGCGCGTGGAAAGCCGTCAGTCCTTGCGGTTGCTGGCTTTGTTATAGGCGGCGCCGGGCGCGATGCGGTGGCGGAGGTGTTCCGTCAAGCTGGGCCCCGGCTCAAGGCCGGGGAGGACGCGTTGAGAATATGGGGGATGGAAACTCGAAGATCGAGGATTCAGCTCAATCCAACCGCGGGTCCTCCCCGGATTTAATCCGGGGTCCATCTTTCTCACACCCCTCACCCGCCCCTTCGGGGCACCCTCTCCCGCAAGGGGAGAGGGGACGCTGGGGCAGGATCGTGCCGCGACTTCCTTCTCCCCTTGCGGGAGAAGGTGTCGGCGCAGCCGACGGATGAGGGGTAAGGTAAACATGCAACAATAAAAAAGGGGAAGGGCGCGGCCGGGGAGACCGCGCCCCACGAAACCGGCAGGGTTCCTTCTGGAGTCTGCCGCAACCGTCCACGCCGAAAGGGGGAATGCGTGGACGGAATTCGCTCGAGGATCAGAACGGCAGGATGGCGTCGAGCACCTGCTGGCCGTAGCGCGGCTGCTGCACGTCGGTGATCTGGCCGCGGCCGCCGTAGGCGATGCGGGCTTCGGCGATCTTGGCCGAGGGGATCGTGTTGTCGGAGCGGATGTCCTCGGGCCGGACGATGCCAGCGACGATGAGGTCGCGGACCTCGAAGTTCACGCGCACTTCCTGGTGGCCTTCGATGACGAGGTTGCCGTTGGGCAGGACCTGGGTGACGACGGCGGCGACGGAGGTCGTGACGTTCTCCTGGCGGTTGACCGAGCCGGCGCCCTTGTCGGCCATGCCCGACGTGGTGCCGATGGCCGCCGCCGGGTCGACATCGGCGGGAGCGATCGAACCGAAGATCGAGCCGAGCACGCCGGAAACGCCACCGTTATTGGTGGAGGTGCGGCTACGATCGGTCTGGTTGGAGATCTTGGCCTGGTCGTCGATGGTGACGAGCACGGTCAGGATGTCGCCGATATTGTGGGCGCGCTGGTCCTTGAAGAAGCCCTTGGCCGAGGTGCGGTAGAGAGAATTCGGCTGGTAGGTGTCCTGGATCGCCTGCGGCATCGGCATCGAGACGGGCTGGTAGCCGGCGGCGGCCGTCGGGTTCTGGATGGTGGTGAGGGGCGGGGCTTCGCCGATGGAGGCGAGCCGGTCGGTGGTGACGCAGCCGGCGAGCGAGGCAGCCATGGCAGCGGCGACGGCGAGCTTGAAGGCGTTCATTGGCGTGTTCCTTTACAGGCCGGCGACGCTGAGCGCGCCAGATTTGATTTCGACGGTGCCGCTGGCAGTCGCAACGCCGCTGATGACTTTCTTGCTGAGGCCGTTGAGCACGGTGACCGGCTCGCCCAGGGCGGCGTCGTTGAGCGCCTTGCCCTTGACGGTGAGCGTCATCTGACCCTGGCGGAAGTAGACGGTGACCGGCTCGTTGCGCGTGATGAGTTCGGGCTCGGCAACGTCGGAGGCCTTCAGCATCATGCCGGAGCGGCTGGGATGCTGCAGCGCCTTGCCGACGAGCTGGCTCATATCGAGCACGCCCGAGCTTTCGGCGAATTTCAGCGGCACCTTGCGCATTTCGATGTCGTTCGCGGACAGCACCGTGCCGGACGGAAGGCTGGACGCCAGGTGCGGAACCTCGATCATCAGGTCGAGCCGGCCGGAAACGTCGAGCGGCTGCTGCTGGCCGGCAACCGAAAAGCGGGCGGTGAAGCTGTCAGAGCCGGGCATGTAGCGCAGGGCCACGAGCTTGACCGGATTGGGCGTCGAAGCGGCGACCAAAGCCGGCAAGGGCGCCGAGAACCGGGTTTCGGCAGTCGCGCCTTCCGAGAGGATGCCGCGATCGGAGAGGTCCTTCGAGATGAGAGCGGTGAGCATGGCCTCGTCGATCGGCACGCCCGAGCGCGCGACCTGCACGGCGGCAAGGCCCTCGGTGTTGAAGTCGGTGAGGCCGATACGGGCGGCAGCGGCGCGGATGTCGGTGACCGGGACGCTGCCGGCAGTGCCGGGGGCGGGGGCGCGAAAGAGGCCCTTTTCGGCCAGCAGCCCCGCATCTTCGAACATGTCGCCGACGGTGACGACGGCAGAAGCGACGGTGATGTTGGCGCGGAGCGCCGGCGCCGCGATGGCGGCGGGCGCAAGCGAGAGCGCGGTGGCGAGGGCGAGGCCGGAGACGAGGAGGCGGTGCATGGCTCAGCTCCCCGTCAGCGCATCTGCGTCGTCGACTGCATCATCTCGTCGGCGCCGGAGATGACGCGGGCGTTCATCTCGTAGGCGCGCTGGGCGGCGATGAGGTCGGCGATTTCGGTGACGGCGTTGACATTGGCTTCTTCGAGATAGCCCTGCATCAGCTTGCCGGTGCCTTCCGCATTCGGCACCTGCACCTGGGCAGCGCCGCTGGCGGCGGTCTCGGTGAAGAGGTTGTCGCCGAGCGAGGCCAGGCCCGCCTTGTTGACGAAGGTCGCGAGCTGCAACTGGCCGAGCTGGGTCGGCGCGGTCTGACCCGGCAGCATGGCCGAAACGATGCCGTCGTCGCTGATGGCGAGGTGCGTGGCATTGTCGGGAATGACGATGCCGGGCTGCACCGGGTAGCCGTTGACGTTGACCATCTGGCCGCTGTCGTCGCGGTCGAACGAGCCGTCGCGGGTATAGGCGGTGCTGCCGTCCGGCATCTGGATCATGAAGAAGCCTTCGCCGGAAATGGCGAGATCGAGGTCCTTTTCCGTCGGTACGGGCGAACCCTGGCTCATGATGCGCGGGGTGGCCGCGGTCTTGACGCCGGAGCCGATCTCGATGCCGACCGGCACGACCGTGCCCTGGTCGGAGGTCTGCGAGCCGGCGCGGCGGAAGGACTGGTAGAGCAGATCCTGGAACTCGGCACGCTGGCGCTTGAAGCCGGTCGTGCGCATGTTGGCGATGTTGTTCGAAATGACTTCGACGTTGCGTTCCTGCGCGGCCATTCCGGTGGAGGCGATGTAGAGCGCTTTCATGGCAATTGCTTTCCTTGGATCAGGCCGTCATGTCGCCGAGACGCGAAATGGCCGTGCGGCGCAAATCGCTCTGCTGCTGCATGAGCGTCGAAAGGGTTTCGTAGGCGCGCGAGACGCGGATCATGTTGGCCATCTCGGTGACGCCCGAGACGTTAGATTTCTCGATAGAGCCCTGCAGGACGCGCGTGTCGGTGGCAGGGTTGGCGCCGGCACCGGACAAGAGGTTGCCGCCCTCGTGCCGGAGCGCCTGCGGATCGGCGAACTCGACGACCTTGAGTCGGCCCTTATTGCCCTGGGCGGTGGAGATGTTGCCCGCCGAGTCGATGAGGATGTCGCCGTCGGCGGCGGTGAAGGTCACCGGGCCGGCTTCGGTCAACACTGCGTTGCCGGAGAGATCGACGAGCGTGCCGGCATTGTCGATCTGGAAGGCGCCGGCGCGGGTGTAGCGCTCGCCGGCCGGCGTATCGACGGCGAAGTAGCCGTCGCCCTGCAGCGCCACGTCCAACGGATTGCCAGTCTGCTCGATGGCGCCCGGCGTCGTGTCGTGAACGGTGGCCCAGTCCTCGGTATAGGAGAGGATCTGGTCGTTCCAGGCGAAGTCCCGGTCGCGGGCGACCGGCATCTTGTATTCCTCGAACAGCAGGTTTTCGGCCTTGAAGCCGGTGGTGTTGATGTTGGCCATATTGTTGGCCACGACATCCATCTGCCGCTGCAATGCGATCTGCCGCGAGAGAGAGATGAGCTGCGCGTTTTCCATGGCGCCGATCCCCGTTTCGTCCCCGAGGCTGCCCCGCTTCCCCAAGCCGGCGGGCCTCGCAGTTAACAGAGCAGGAAGCGTGCCAACGCGCTAAATTCAACAAAAACAACAGGTTGTTAGAATTCGATGGGCGGAAGATTCTGAACGGCCGCAATGCGATGGGTAAATCGTGCCCGGCAAAATCTGCCGCCTTAGGGCAAATGGTAACCAAGCGTTAACCATCGTGGCGCTTAGCTCGAAATGAGGCTGGAATCGTTCGGCACTAAGGAATTTTGGGGGCACATCGATGGCTTTGGAAGCCGAGGCGGACGGCGGCAGCGAGACTGCTGCCGGCGCCAAGAAGGATGGCAAACGGCGCCTGATCATGATCGGCGGCGCGGTTGGTGCTGCTCTGTTGATCGCAGGAGCAGGCGGCTATTTCTTCCTGTCCTCGCAGAAGGCGCCGGTGCCTGCAGCGGAAGCCGAAGCGCTCGCCGCGCCGGAAAGCTTCATCTTCAACCTGCCCGAGATCACGGTGAATCTCTCCAGCGCCGACGGCAAGGACAGCTTCATGAAGCTGACCATTGCGCTGGAAGTCGCCGACGAGAACATGATGACCATCATCCAGCCGCGGCTGGCCAAGGTGATGGACGCGTTCCAGGTGTACCTGCGCGAATTGCGCAAGTCCGACCTCGACGGCTCGGCCGGCATCTACAGGCTCAAGGAAGAGCTGCTGCGCCGGGTCAACGTCGCCATCGCGCCCGCGCACGTCGAGAACATCCTGTTCAAGGAAATCCTGGTGCAGTGATGGCGGGGCCGGGGGATCAGGACAAGCTGAGCGAGGATTGGGGGCTCGAAGAGTTCACCAACCCCACTGCCTCGCAAACCAGCAGCGATCCAGCCATGGAAGCCGAATGGGCGGCCATGCTGGAATCGGAGCCGTCGAGCGACGAGCCGACCGACAAGGTGCTCAACCAGGACGAGATCGACAGCCTTCTTGGGTTCGACCCCAATGCCGGCGGCAGCGTCGAACTTTCGGGCGTGCAGGCGCTGATCAATTCGGCGCTGGTGAGCTACGAGCGCCTGCCGATGCTGGAAATCGTCTTCGACCGCCTGGTGCGGCTGGCGACGACGTCGTTGCGCAACTTCACCTCCGACAATGTCGAAGTGTCGATGGAATCGATCAGTTCGGTGCGCTTCGGCGATTACCTCAACTCCATCCCGCTGCCGGCCATCCTGTCGGTGATCCGCGCCGAGGAATGGGACAATTTCGGGCTGCTGACCGTCGATTCCAACCTCATCTACTCGATGATCGACGTGCTGCTCGGGGGCCGGCGCGTCGGCGGCAGCATTAGGGTCGAGGGCCGGCCTTATACGACAATCGAGCTGGCGCTGGCACGGCGCATGATCGAGGTGATCCTCGATGATACGCACAAGGCGTTCGAGCCGCTGACGCCGGTGAGCTTCAAGCTCGAGCGCATGGAGACCAATCCGCGCTTTGCCGCCATTTCGCGGCCGGCGCATGCGGCGATCCTGATCGAACTCAGGATCGAGATGGACGATCGCGGCGGCAAGATCGAAATCCTCTTGCCCTACGCGACGATCGAGCCGATCCGCGAACAATTGCTGCAAATGTATATGGGCGAGAAGTTCGGCCGCGACCCGATCTGGGAAGGCCATCTCGCCACGGAAATTTATGCCGCCGATGTCGAGATCGAGGCGGTACTGCACCAGGTGCAGCTGCCGCTGTCGCGGGTTCTCGGCCTCAAGCCGGGCGACACGATCATGTTCGACCGGGCGCCCACCGACCCCGTCAAGCTCCGCTGCGGCGACATCGAGCTGACCGAGGCGATCATGGGCCATATCGGCAACAATGTTTCGGTGCGGACGACGCGCAAGCTCAACCCACCCAAAGTCACAATGGCCGCCTTCGAGGCGATCGATAGCGCGGAGAATAAATAATGGCTTTCGGAATGCTCGTCGAAACGATGGTCGCGATCCTGCTGGCGGTGACCATCGGCTATTGCGTCGTGCTGAACGAGCGGTTGAAGCGGCTGCATTCCGACCGCGACGAACTGCGGCAGATGGTTGCGGACCTGGTGAGCGCAACGACGCTTGCCGACGCAGCCATCAAGGAATTGAAGTCGACCGCCGTCGAAGCCGACCTGACGCTGACGGCGCGGCTGGAGGAGGCCGAGCGCTTCGGCGTCGAACTCGCCTATCACGTCAATGCCGGCCAATCGGTACTGGAGCGCATCGCGCGCATCACCACGGCGGCGCGCAACAGCAAGATGATGGCGGCCAAGGGGCAGCCGAAAGCCGTCGAGCCGCCCAAGGCCGACGGACCGACGCGGGTGAAGGCCGCGCTCGACCGGCTCGCCGCCTACAGCCGCGTCCGAGGGAATGCGGCGTGAAACAGATCCGACTCCTGCCGATCGTCGTCTTTGCCTCAGTCGCGCTGCTGGCCTTCAAGACGATCGGCCTCGTGACCGAGGGCGGCTATATCCTGGTCGGCGGCGCGCCGGCGGAAGCCGCCGAAGGCGCCGCTGCCGGGACGGGCGGCACCGACGTCACGATCCCGGAGGCGCCGACGCTGGAAGACGATGCGCCCGTGCTGGCCGACAGCGCGCCGATGGTGCAATTGGCGCCGGACGCTCCCGCGGGCGAAGCGACCGATACGGCAGCGGAGCATGCCGTTGCGCCGGAGGCCGAGCCCGTTATTGCCGATGCGGGTGGGCAGGCGGAAATGCCGGCGCAGCCGGTCGAAGGTCACCTGCCCGATGAGAATTGCGGCGCCGATGCGCAATGCGCCACCAATGGCGGCACGCCGCCGGTGGTAATCGATGCGACGGGCGACAAGACGGACAATGCCGCCGAGACGGAAAAGCAGCTGCTGGCGCGGCTGGCCGACCGGCGCAGCGAGCTCGATGCGCTGGCCAACGAACTCGACATGCGCTCCTCGCTGGTGGCGGCGGCCGAAAAGCGGCTCGACGAGCGGACGGCCGAACTCAAGGCGATGGAAGACCGCATCAACGCCCTGGTCGATGCCCAGAAGGCAGCCGAGGACGAGCAGTTCAAGAGCCTCGTTTCGATGTACGAGACCATGAAGCCGAACGATGCGGCGCGGATTTTCGATGCGCTCGACATCGACGTGCTGCTGCGGGTCGGGCGGGCGATGAACCCGCGCAAGATGGCGCCGATCATGGCCAAGATGAACCCGCAAGCGGCGCAGGTGCTGACGACGCGCCTGGCGGCTGCCGACACGTTCGACATTCCGCCCCAGCCGGCCCCGAACGATCCCGGCGCGCTGCCGCAGATCGTGGGACATTGAACGAAATCGAACTCAACGACGCATGGTGAAGTCAAGCAGGGTGTCTCTATTGATCACAGAACGATCCCCATCTTATTTGTTAATAGATTCAAAGCTGGGCCCCGGCTCAAGGCCGGGGAGGACTGGTGGTTGGATGGAAGATACTCGCGGAGTTCGAGTTCTCCGATCAGTCCAAACCGTGCCATCTCGACCCTCACACTTTCCCATCCACTCGCTTGCCCCGCTTTAGCGTGCCGTTAAGTCCCTGCCGTTAGCTTCGGGGCGAGTAGAGTAACCAGGCAGAAGCCGATGGGACCAGGATGGACCAAGCGTTGGGGCTGGGCGGGCGCGCGTGCGTCCGTGCTGCTTGTCGTCGGGCTGGCGGGCTTCGTGACGCCGGCCGTGGCCGACGACAGGGTCAAGCTGCTGGTTACCGCTGAACAGGGTTTCGGGCGGCTGGTCATCGATTTCGTCGACCGCACCGACCTGCCGAAATACAAGATCACCAGCAAGAACGGCGTGCTCGCCGTCGAATTCGACGAGCCGGTGACGGCATCGTTGCCCGATATCGCCGCCACGCTGCCGGACTACGTCTCGGTCGGCCGCGTCGATCCGGACGGCGAGGGCATCCGCTTTGCGCTGCGCAGCCCGGTCAACATCAACAGTATCGAAGCGGGCGAAAAGCTCTTCATCGACCTGATGCCGACGACGTGGCAGGGGCTGCCGCCCGGCCTGCCGCCGGAAGTGGTGGCCGAACTCGCCGAGCGCGCCGAAAATGCAGCACGCCTGGCCGAGCAGAAGCGCAAGGCCGAAGGCGCCCGCATTCTGAAGCCGGTGGCGGACCTGCGCGTCGGGCGCAACCCGACCTTCATGCGCCTGCAGTTCGACTGGTCGGTGGCGACCAAGGCCGAGTTCAAGCAGGACGGCGACACTGGCCAGTTGAGTTTCGAATGGCCGGTGCCGGTCGATCTTTATGCGCTCGGCACCGACCTGCCGCCCGAAATCAAGAAAGCCGAGAACGTCATCACCCCGGATGGCTCGCAGGTGGTGCTGACGCTCGCCGACGGGGTGAAGCCGCGCTTCTATCAATCGACCGACAAGCAATATGTCGTCGACATCGATATTGCCCACGACCTGCCGTCGCCGCTCGACGCCGCGGCGCTGCTCGCGCAGGAGACCGCCGCCAAGCTGCCGCCGGCGCACGAAGCGACGATGGGCGGCGTGCCGCCGGAGCAGGTTGCCGCGCTTACCGGCGCCGTGGTGCCGGTAATCACGACGGTCGGCTCGACCGTGCGCGTGGCGTTCCCATTCGATCGCGACACGCCGGCGGCGGTGTTCCGCCGCGGCAATACGCTGTGGATGGTGTTCGATTCGCTGCGCGGCATCACCATGCCGGACAAGACGCCGGGGCTCGATGCCATCGCCTCTTCGGTGACGGTGGTTCCCGCGGGCGACAGCCAGGTCGTGCGCATCGAGCTCAATGCCGACCGGCTGGCAACGCTCGGCTCGCAGGGCAAGGCCTGGGTGCTCTCGCTCGGCGACACGCTGCTGACGCCGACGGAGCCGCTCGACCTCAACCGCCGCGTCGACGGGGAGGGGCTCTACCAGATCACGGCCGACCTCGAACGGCCGGGCAAGGTGCACGAATTCACCGACCCGGTGGTGGGCGACACGCTCGACGTGGTGACGGCCTATCCGCCGGCGCGCGGCGTGACGCGCGACCTCAACTACGTGGATTTCTCGACATTAAGGTCCGTGCACGGCCTCGTCATCCGCCCGACGCACCGGGGCGTCGGCGTCGACATCGAATCCCGGCTGGCGGTGATCCACGCAAAGTCGGGCCTGACCGTTTCCTCGGTCGACAGCCGGCGACCGCCGCTCGCTGCCGCCGAGGCGAACCGCGACCGCTTCATCGATTTCGCCGTGCTCGATGAGCCCGATCCGGTGAAATTCTCGACCGAGCGCGACACGCTGCTGGAAACGGCCGCCGACGCCACCGGCCGCGACCGCGACACGGCGCGCCTGCAGCTGGCGCAGTACCTCGTCGCCAACCGCTTCGGCCTCGAGGCGCTGGGCGTGCTGCGCGTGCTCGATGGCGAACTCAAGACGTCGACGCTGAAAAAGCAGGTGCAGATGACGCTGGCCATCGCCAATACCGAGGCGATGCGGCCGGCCGATGCGCTCACCATCCTCAACAGCGGCGCCATGGACGACGATATCGACGCCCGCATGTGGCGCACGATCGCCCGCGCCGATGCCTACGATTATCATGGCGCGCGCACCGATGCGCTGGCGGGCGAGCCGGCGATCGAGAAATATCCGGAATGGGTGAAGGCGCGGTTCCTGCTGGCGGGCATCCGCGCGGCGGTGGAGAGCGGCGACGTGCCGCTGGCTGAGCGCTATCTCGGCATGGTCAACGTGGCGCGGCTCGATCCGGAGGATACGAGCATGCTGCGGCTGCTGTCGGCGCGGATCGACGAGGCGCAGGGCCACGTGCAGGAAGCGCTGGACGGCTACGGGCAGGTGATCACCGCCGATTTCCGCCCCTCGCGCGCCGAGGCCGTGTACCGGACGCTGCTCGTGCTCGACCGTGCCGGCACGCTCGATCTCGACAAGGCGATCCCGACGCTCACGGCAGAATCGATGCTGTGGCGCGGCGGGCCGCTGGAAGCCGGCATGCAGAAACTGCTGGCCGAGCTTTATTTCCGCCGCGGCGAATTCCGGCTCGGCTTCGAGACGACGCGGCAGGCGGCGCTGTTCCACCCCGACAGCGCGCCGGTCAATGCGCTCCTGACCGAGGCGCAGGCGCAGTTCACCGAGCTCTATCTCAACGGCCAGGCCGACGTGATGAAGCCGATCGATGCGCTGGGCCTCTATTACGATTTCCGCGACCTGACGCCGCCCGGCGCGCGTGGCGACGAAATGATCCGCAACCTGGCGCGGCGGCTGGTGAAGGTCGACCTGTTGGCGCAAGCGGCGGAACTGCTGGAATACCAGATCGACAACCGCCTCAAGGGCGTGGCTCAGGCGCAGGTGGGGGCGGACCTCGCCGTCATCGACATCGCCAATCGCGATCCGGCAGCGGCTTTGCGCGTGCTCAACAAGACGCGGCTGGCGGACCTGGCGCCGTCGCTGGAGCGGCAGCGCCGGACGCTGGAAGCGCGGGCGCTGATCGATGCGGGACGCGACGAACTGGCGCTCGACATGCTTTCGAAGATGCAGGGCAGGGACGTCGACCTGCTGCGGGTCGATGCGCATTGGAAGGCCAAGCGCTATTCCTCGGCTGGCGAATTGCTGGAAAAGCTCTATGCCCCGCCGGCGGACGGCTCGCCGATGTCGCAGCCGGCGCGCATGAGCATCATCAAGGCAGCGGTGGGCTACGTACTTTCCGGCGATTCCCTGGGCCTTACGCGCATCCGCGCCAAGTTCGGCGACCAGATGGCGCGCTCGCCGCAATGGCCGATGTTCGACTTCGTCACCGGCCAGATGCAGCCGAGCGATGCCGGGGAATTCAAGCAGGTGGCCAAGGAAGTCGCGGGCATTGATTCCATCAATGCCTTCCTTGCCGCCTACCAGGAATTCTATGGCAAGGACGGGGCGCTGACGCCCCTGGCAACGACCGGGCAGGACAGTGCGGCCTAGGTCGACTGGTCCTACCTGCCCTTGATCCTTGATGGTGCGCAGTCTATTTGCGGGGGAAATCGTTAAAACAGATAGGGTCGGCAGGTGTGCCGGCTGGAATGGTGACTTTTAATGCATGATGTCTTCACGACGCTGGACTGGTCGGAGCCGCCCAAGACGCTCAACCAGCCGCAAAAGGCGCTGTGGTGGCTCAAGAAGGGCGGCCTGAGGGTCGGCCCGGAATGGGAACAGGCGCACAATATCCTCGCGGCGGGCGAGGGGATCGAGGCCTTCGACTGGGTGCATGCGCTGGCCCACTGGATCGAGGCCGACATGGGCAATGCCGACTACTGGTATCGCCGCGCCGGCAAGCGCCGCGCCGCACCCAACGTGGCGGCGGAGTGGGAACACATCGCCAAAGCGCTGACCGGGACGACGGTCAGTCATTGAGCCGGGACGACGGTTTAGCCATTGAGGTTGAGTAGCACTTTGAAAGCGGGACCCCGGCTCAAGGCCGGGGAGGACTCGTTTGTGGATCGAGTTAAAGCCTCGATCTCAAAGATTCCATCTTCATACTAACAACGAGTCCTCCCCGGCCTTGAGCCGGGGTCCAGCTTGTTTGAGGAATGCTGCGTCGTCGGCGCCCCCGCTTGCGTTTCGGCCCTGCCTCCACTATATCCGCGCTGCGCCGGGCTGATCCGGCGTAATTCTCACGCAAAGACGGCCGCCAGTTCGATGGCGTCCATCCGGTGGCGGGTTCCGCTACAGGTCTTTGCGGCGGCATAACCGGAAAAGGACCGCTGCCAATGGCATTGCCTGATTTCTCCATGCGCCAGCTTCTCGAAGCGGGCGTCCACTTCGGCCACCAGAAGCACCGCTGGAACCCGAAGATGGAACGCTACATCTTCGGCGTGCGTAACGACATCCACATCCTCGACCTCAGCCAGACGGTTCCCATGCTGTCGCGTGCGCTGCAGCTCATCTCCGACACCGTGGCCGATGGCGGGCGCGTCTTGTTCGTGGGCACCAAGCGCCAGGCCGCCGACGTCGTGGCCGACGCGGCCCGCCAGTCGGCGCAGTATTTCGTCAATTCGCGCTGGCTCGGCGGCACGCTGACCAACTGGCAGACGATCTCGCACTCGATCGCGCGCCTGCGCGAGCTCGAAGCCCAGGAAGCCGAGGGCATGGAAGGCCTGACCAAGAAGGAACGGCTGATGCTCTCCCGCGAGAAGGAGCGCCTGGAGCGCGACCTCGGCGGCATCAAGGACATGGGCAACCTGCCGAACCTGCTGTTCGTCATCGACACCAACAAGGAAGCCAATGCCATCAAGGAGGCGCGTCGCCTCGGCATTCCGGTTGTCGCCATCGTCGATACCAACAGCGATCCGGATACGGTCGATTTCGCCATTCCGGGCAATGACGACGCCAGCCGCGCCCTCGAGCTCTATTGCTCGCTGGTCTCGCGTGCCGCCATCGACGGCATCGCGCGCTCGTCGGCAGGCGCCGGTGCCGACCTCGGCGCTTCGGCCGAAACGCCGGAAGAGCCCGCCCTCGCTGCTGCCGAAGAGGCCGGCGACGAGAACGCCGCTTCGGCGAACTAAGCCCTGCGCTGATAGCGCATAGACAGCACACTCCAACGGTGCGGCTCCCCAGTCGGGGGCCGCCTAAGAGGTGACACATATGGAAATCACTGCTGCACAGGTTAAGGCCCTCCGCGATGCGACGGGCGTCGGCATGATGGATTGCAAGAAGGCGCTGGCCGAGACCAATGGCGACATGGAAGCCGCCGTCGACTGGCTGCGTACGCGCGGCCTCGCCAAGGCCGCCAAGAAGGCCGGGCGCGTCGCCGCCGAAGGCCTGATCGGCGTGGCCGTGGACGGCAAGCGCGCCGCCGTCGTCGAGGTCAATTCCGAGACCGACTTCGTGGCGCGCAACGAGCAGTTCCAATCGATCGTCGGCAACATCGCCAAGCTCGCGCTCGATGCGGACGGCGACGTCGCCCGTCTCGGCGAGATGCCGTATCCCGGCTCGGGCCGCTCGGTTTCGGGCGAATTGACCGATGCCATCGCCACGATCGGCGAGAACATGAACCTCCGGCGCACGGCGCTCGTCGAGGTCAAAGAGGGCGCCATCGGCTCCTACGTCCACAATGCCGTCAAGCCCGGCCTCGGCAAGCTCGGCGTGCTCGTGGCGCTGGAATCGACCGGCGACAAGGACGTGCTGGCCGGTGTCGGCAAGCAGATCGCCATGCACATCGCCAGCACCAAGCCGCTGTCGATCTCGCCCGACGATCTCGATGAAAGCGTGGTGTCGCGCGAGCGCGCCATCGCCCGCGAACAGGCCAAGGAATCCGGCAAGCCGGCCGAGATCGTCGAAAAGATGGTCGAGGGCCGCATCCGCAAGTTCTTCGAGGAAGTGACGCTCCTGTCGCAGACCTTCGTCATCGACGGCGAGACCAAGATCGCCGACGTGCTGAAGAAGGCCGAAAAGGACGCCGGCGCCCCGATCAAGCTCGTGGCGTTCGTGTGCTACGCGCTGGGCGAGGGCATCGAGAAGGAAGAGAGCGATTTCGCCGCCGAAGTCGCCGCCGCAGCCGGCAACAACAACTGATATCGTTCGGCCCCGGAGCGCTCCGGGGCCGATTGCCTTGCAAAGCCTTATCCATTCCGGTTTGCCGGGGCTGGATAAGGCTTTAACTTTGTCCCGATCTCTTGTATTCGCCGCTCCGGACCCATGACACTCGAGAGGAGCAGCCGGTGAGCACGCCGTCATTCAAGCGGATACTGCTGAAAGTTTCCGGCGAAGTCCTCGCTGGCGATCAATCCTTCGGCATCGAAACCGCGTTCCTCGAGGCAACCGCACAGCAGATCGTGGAAGCGGCGCGGGCAGGGGTGCAGATCGCCATCGTCACCGGCGGCGGCAACATCATGCGCGGCATGTCGGCGGCTGCCGGCGGCGAGGATCGCGTGACCGCCGACATGATGGGCACGCTCGGCACGGTGATCAACGCGCTGGCGCTGTCGAGCGCGGTGTCGCGCGCCGGCGTCAAGTCCAAGGTGTTTTCGGCGACGACGATGCCTTCCATCGCAGACACTTACACGGCACGCGCGGCCAAGGCGGCGCTGGACGAGGGCTACGTCGTCGTGCTGGGCGGCGGGATCGCCAACCCGTTCTTCACCACAGACACGGCTGCAGCGTTGCGAGCCATCGAGCTCGACTGCGACGTGGTGCTCAAGGGCACCAAGGTCGACGGGGTCTATTCGGAGGATCCCAAGAAGAACCCGAACGCCCAGCGTTACGACACGATCAGCCATGAAGAGGTCATCGCCCGCGACCTTCGCGTCATGGATACGGCGGCCTTCGCCCTTGCCCGGGACAACGGCTTGCCCATAATAGTCTACGCGCTCGACGACAAGAATGGGCTGATGGGTGTGCTGACCGGCAAGACACCTTACACGCGCGTCGGCTGACATCGAAGCGCTACCCGTTTGGGGGCGTACAAACAAAGACTTGGAGCTTTCGTCTCAATTTTTCGTTTCGAGAAAGCCCCGAACCTCACGAGGAATACAATGGCCGACACCTTTTCGCTCGATGACCTGAAAAACCGCATGCAGAAATCCATCGCTTCGCTGCGCGAGGAACTGGTGGGCCTGCGGACCGGGCGTGCCAGCGCCAGCCTGCTCGAGCCGGTGGTGGTCGATGCCTATGGCTCGAAAATGCCGCTCAACCAGTTGGCGACGGTGACGGTGCCCGAGCCGCGCATGCTGAGCGTGCAGGTGTGGGATCGCGGCATGGCCTCGGCGGTAGAAAAAGCCATTCGCGACAGCGGGCTGGGACTCAATCCTGCCAGCGAAGGTGCGGTGATCCGCGTGCCGTTGCCGGAGCTCAACGAGGAACGCCGGCGCGAGCTGACGAAGGTCGCGCACAACTATGCCGAGCAGGCGCGCGTCGCCGTGCGCCACATTCGCCGCGACGGCATGGACCTTCTCAAAAAAGCCGAGAAGGATGGCGAGATAAGCCAGGACGACAGCCGCGGCAAAGCCGATCTGGTGCAGAAGGCGACCGACGCTGCGGTGGCCGAGATCGACAAGGTGGTAGCGGTTAAAGAACAGGAAATCATGCAGGTTTAGGATCGTCCCTGAATCCTGCCGCTGAAAGGCATACATGTCCACCGATCCCGCCATCGACAGTGACTTCCAGCTCCGGCCGGGGCTGCGGATCCCGCGTCATCTGGGCGTGATCATGGACGGCAACGGCCGCTGGGCCCGCGCCCGCGGCAAGCTGCGCACCGAAGGCCATATCGCCGGGGTGAAGGCGCTGCGGCGGCTGGTCGAGCTGTGCATCCGCTACGGCATCGGCCACGTCACGGCGTTCAGCTTCTCCTCGGAGAACTGGACGCGGCCGCGCGACGAAGTGAACTTCATCATGGGCCTGGTTCGGCGGTTCGTCGCCTCCGACCTCGAAAAGCTGGTGCGCAACAACGTCAACGTGCGCATTATCGGCCAGCGCGAGGGCCTGGACGAGGCCATGCAGCGGCTCATCGCCAATGCCGAGGCGCGCACGGCGCACAATACCGGCCTCAAGCTCGTGGTTGCCTTCAACTATGGCGGCAAGGCCGAGATCACCGAGGCGACGCGCCGCATCGCCCGCGCCGTCGCCGAAGGGCGGCTGCGGCCGGATGACATCACCGAGACGACGGTTGCGGAGGCGCTCTATACGTCCGGCATTCCGGACCCCGACCTCATCATCCGCACCAGCGGCGAGCAGCGGTTCTCCAATTTCCTGCTCTGGCAGAGCGCCTATTCGGAACTCGTTTTCGTCGACGAGTACTGGCCCGATTTCGACGAAGACATCTTCCTGCGCGTGCTCGAGGAATACTCCGCAAGAGAGCGCCGGTTCGGCGGCGTCGAGGCGCAAGTCTCTTGAGCGAACCCGGCGCGCCTTCCCCTGAGCCGCCACGCCGTTCCTGGGCCGACCTCGGTCCCCGCCTCGCCTCGGCCGTGGTGCTGATCCCGTTGACCGCGCTGACGCTCTATGTCGGCGGCTTCGTCTTTGCCGCCGTCGTCGGCATCGTCTTCGCGCTCGCCTATCGCGAATGGGAAACGATGATCGCGCGGCACCCGCCGGACGCCGTCGGTTTCGTGCAGATCGCGCTCGTCGTCCTTGCCGGGCTCGCCTATCCGCAATGGGGCGCTGCCGGCACCGCCGTCGTGATCGCCATTGCCTGCGTCATCGCCGTGGTGCTGGGCGGGGAAGGGCGGCTGTGGCGCATCGGCGGCCTCGTCTTTTTCGGCATCGTCATGGTCAGCGTGCTGGCCCTGCGCGGCACCGGCCCCGAGGGCATCGCCGCCGGCGTCGTGCTCGGCGCCACCATCTGGGTCACCGATTCCGCCGCGTTCTTCACCGGCAGGCAGATCGGCGGCGAAAAGCTGGCGCCGGACATCTCGCCTTCCAAGACCTGGTCGGGGGCGCTCGGCGGGCTGGCGCTCGGCACCGCCGCCGGCTTCAGCGTCTTCATCGCTGTAGGCGGGGCCCCCTGGTATATCGGGCTCATTCTCTGCCTCGTCACCAGCATACTTGGCCAGCTCGGCGATCTTTGCGAGAGCGCCATCAAGCGCCGCTTCCGCATCAAGGATTCCGGCGACATCATTCCCGGCCACGGCGGCTTCATGGACCGCATGGACAGCCTCACATTCGGCGCGATCTTCGTGTTTCTGGTCGGGTTGATCCATTCCGGCTACGGCGACGTCGCAGCCGGTTTCCTGCACTGGTGAACCGATGCTGACTTCCATCCCGCTGCTCACGACCCTTGTGTCCTTCGTCGTCGTCCTGACCGTCATCGTGTTCGTGCACGAGATGGGGCACTACCTCGTGGCGCGCTGGAACGGCATCGCCGTGCAGACCTTCTCCATCGGCTTCGGCCCGGAACTCTTCGGGTTCGACGACCGCCGCGGCACGCGCTGGCGAGTTTCGGCGATTCCCCTGGGCGGTTACGTGCGCTTCGTCGGCGACATGAACGCCACCAGCGCCACGGTGGACGAGGACGTCGTCGCCAATGCCAGCCCGGAGCTGGCGGCGCGGCTCTTCGTCAACCAGAACGTCTGGCGCCGCATCGCCGTGGTGCTGGCCGGGCCGGTCGCCAACCTGCTGCTCACTTTCTTCATCCTCTATGCCCTGCTGCTTGGCTATGGCCGGGCCAGCATCTCGCCGGTGATCGGCGAGGTCGCGCCCAATTCCGTGGCCGCCGAAGCCGGCCTCGAACCCGGCGACACCGTGCTTTCGGTCGATGGCTTCAAGGTCCGCGGCTTCGAGGATTTCCAGCGGCTCGTCGCCACCGCGCCGCAGCGGCAGGTGACCATCGTCGTGGAGCGCGCCGACGGCCCGCACACGATTCTCGCAACGCCAGAAGCAGTGGACACGACCGACCGGTTCGGCAATCCGCAGCGCATCGGCCGCATCGGCGCCAGCCGCAATGTCGGCGAAAACGACATCCGCTTCTACCGGCCCGACCCGGTCGAGGCGGTCGGCATGACCTTCGAGGAAGTGCACTTCATCGTCGACCGCACGGTCGCCTTCATCGGCGATTTCTTCGTCGGGCGCGGCGATCGCGAGCAGCTTGGCGGGCCGGTGAAGGTGGCGCAGATCTCGGGTGAAGTGGCGACGCTCGGCTTTGCCGCCTTCATCAACTTCATCGCCATGATCTCGCTCAATATCGGCATCTTCAACCTGTTGCCGGTGCCGATGCTCGACGGCGGCCACCTCGTCTTCTATCTCATCGAGGCGGTGCGCGGGCGCCCCCTCAGCCAGCGCGTGCAGGAAATCGGCTTCCGCTTCGGGCTGGCGCTGGTACTCATGCTGACGATCTTCACATTCGTGAACGATCTGCTGTAACTCCCTCACGCGACCGCATTTTAACCCGCGGATAACCCTCGTTTCCAAGGTGTTGCGCGATTGCACCCGCGCCAAGGTTTTGGTAACCGAGGCAGTGGTTCCGGCTTGCCCTTGGTTAAAAAAACAGTAAAACCGTTCAATGGAGTAGCCTTGGGGATGAACTGGGCGATTCCGCTAGGGCTCTGGTCGCATGAGGCAATAAGAATATGTTTGAACTCAAGAAGCTGATGCGCGGCGTGTTTTTGGCGCTGGCTTTGACCTCCGCCGCCTCGCTGACCGGGGTGGGCGGGTCCATTCTCGGGGTGGAGCAGGCTTCCGCGCAGTCGCGGGCGCAGCTCATCGCCTCCGTCCTGTTCGAAGGCAACCAGCGCTTCACTGACGAGCAGCTTCTTGCCATGGTCGACACGGCGACGCGCGGCACCTATTCCGCGCAGGGCGTCGCCACCGACGCCGAGAGCATCCGCCTCGCCTACGACAAGCAGGGCTTCCGCAACGTCACCGTCACGCCGCGCGTCGAGCAGGTCGAGGGCGGTCGCGTGCGCGTCACCTTCGTCGTCAACGAGGGCGAGCGCACCGGCATCGCGGGCATCAATTTCACCGGCAACAATTCGGTTGGCGCTGGCACGCTCAAGGGCATCATCACCACCAAGGAGACCGGCTTCCTGAGCTGGCTGCTGCGTGACGACACCTATGACGAGCAGCGCGTCGCGGTCGACCGCGACCTCATCCGGCTCTATTACGCCAACCACGGCTTCCCGGACACGCAGGTGACCTCGGTCGCCGAGTTCGATGCGAGCCGCAATGCCTATTTCATCAACTTCACGATCAACGAAGGCGATCGCTATACCTTCAACGGCATCGGCATCGAGACCAGCATTGCCGGCCTCAACACCAATACGCTGAAGGGCGCGGTGCAGACCGATAGCGGCAGCCGCTATTCCTACAAGGACCTGCAGAAGACTACCGAGGACATGGCGGCCGACGCCTATGACCAGGGCTATGCCTTCGCCGACGTGCGTCCGCGCCTTGATCGTGATCCGGCCAACAAGACCTTCAACGTCACGTACCTCGTGGACGAGGGCCCGCGGGTCTATGTCGAGCGCATCAACATCACGGGCAACGAGAAGACCCGCGACTTCGTGATCCGTCGCGAGCTCGATTTCTCCGAAGGCGATGCCTTCAACCGTGGGGCCGTCATTCGCGGCAAAAAGGCGATCGAGAAGCTCGGCTTCTTCAAGACCGTCGACATCACCACCGAGCCGGGCAGCGCGCCCGACAAGATCGTGCTCGACATCAACGTCGTCGAGCAGTCCACGGGCGAGTACGGCCTCACCGCCGGTTATTCGACGGCGGACGGCATCCTCGGCGAAGTGTCGGTGACAGAGCGCAACTTCCTCGGCCGCGGCCAGTATGTCCGCGCCTCGATCGGTGCCTCGCAGTCGGGCAAGACGTTCGACTTCTCATTCACCGAGCCGCACTTCATGGGGCTCGACCTCTCGGCGGGCGTCGACGCCTATCACCGCGTCGTCGATGAGACCGACCGGAGCTTCTACGGCTACGATTCGACCGGTGGGCAGCTCCGCTTTGGTGTGCCGATCACCAGCACGCTGTCGGCCAGCCTCTTCGCCGGCCTGGAACAGAAGACGTTCCACGACAACGAATTCTATGACGACGACGACGATGATACGACGCCTGAAGTGGCTTCTCCCTATCGCTCGAGCGTTGTCGACGACGGCGAAGTGCGCAACAAGGCCTGGGTTGGGTACGGCCTGAACTTCAACAACGTCGACGACGTCAACAATCCGACTGAAGGCCTGGTGGCGCAGTTCACCCAGCAATATGCGGGTTGGGACGTCAACTATGTCCGTACCGAAGCCAAGGCGCGCTACTTCATGCCCTTGCTCGAGGATAGCGGCATCGTTGCCAGCATCCGCGGCCAGGCCGGCGTCATCAACAATCTCGATCCGGGCGCCGTCAATGCCGCCGAGTCCTTCCCGCTCGGCTCCAGCCTGATCCGTGGCTTCGAGAGCCGCGGCCTTGGTCCGCGCCTCAATTCGGGCGAGTTCCTCGGCGCCACCATGTATGCGGGCCTCTCGGCGGAGATCGAGTTCCCGTTCCCGGTCCTGCCCGAGACCTATGGCCTCAAGGGCGCCGTGTGGGCCGACCTCGCCTGGATCGACGGCGTGCCGTCGCTCGGTGGCTCGGTCAATCCGACCGCCGCGGGTGCGACCTCGGTCTCGCCGGGCAGCATCGACGAGAACTGGCGTTCCTCGATCGGCGCGTCAATCATCTGGAAGTCGCCGTTCGGCCCGCTGCGTGGCGATTTCGCCCACGTGCTGAACAAGGCTACGGACGACAAGACGCAGGTCTTCACGCTGACGCTCTCGACCTTGCTCTAAGCGCAGCCTCGTGAGACAGTTTGGAAGCCGCGGTGCGCCGCGGCTTCTTCTTTTGGGCTTTTGCTTATGGTCGATACCCGTTTCCACGCGACATCCGGCCCGGCGACGCTGTCGGCGCTGCTCGACGCCGTCAACCGGTCCTCGGCGCTGCCCGGCGATGCCGATGGCGCCATCCTGATCGAAGGGGCGGACGAACTGGCCCTGGCCGGCCCGACCAGCGTGGCGCTCGCTGCCCATTCCAACTATGCCGACGACCTCAAGCTCACCTCGGCGGGCGCCGTGGTCGTGCTGCCGTCGCTGCGCGATATGGTGCCGGCGGGCAGCGTTCCGGTCGTCGCCGAAAAGCCGCATGAGCTGTTCGCCGATCTGCTCGACTGGCTCTATCCGCAGGATACGCGCTCGGTCATCCGCGGCAGCCTGGGCTCCAATGCCCAGGTGCTCGAGGAGAACGTAACGCTCGGCGCCAATGTCGTGCTCGGCCCCGGCGTCGAGATCGGCCGCAATACCGTCATCGGCGCCAATACGGTGATCGGGGCAGGGGTCACGATCGGGCGCGACTGCATCATCGCTTCCAACTGCACGATCGACTGTGCCTATCTCGGCAACAAGGTGGTGCTGCACGCGGGCGTGCGCATCGGCACGGAAGGCTTCGGCTGGCTCGATTTCGGCCAATCCAACCGCAAGGTGCCGCAACTCGGCCGCGTCATCGTGCAGGATGGCGTCGAGATCGGCGCCAATTCCACCATCGACCGCGGCGCCCTCGGCGACACGGTGATCGGCGAGGGCACCAAGATCGACAATCTCGTGCAGATCGGCCACAACTGCCAGATCGGGCGCTATTGCCTGATCGCGGCGATGAGCGGCCTCTCCGGTTCCACCGTGCTCGGCGACGGCGTGCTGATGGGCGGCGGCACCGGTACATCGGGGCATTTGACCATCGGCGCGGGCTCCGTGGTGCATGGCCGCGCCGCCGTCACCAAGGACTGGCCGTCTGCCTCCAAGCTTGCCGGGGCGCCGGCGCAGGATATAAGGGACTTCTGGCGAGAGATCGCAACGATGCGGCGGTTGAGCAAAGGGGACAAGCGGTGATGGATACGAGTTTGATGGACAGGACGCCCGAAAAGGAGTTGGCGACTATCGACATCTCCAGGATTCTGGAGTGCCTGCCGCATCGCTACCCGTTCCTGATGATCGACCGCATCGTGCGCATCGATGGCGACGAATCCGCGGTGGGCATCAAGAACGTCACCTTCAACGAACCGATCTTCCAGGGCCATTTCCCCGGCAAGCCGATCTTTCCGGGCGTCCTCATCATCGAGGGCATGGCACAGACGGCGGGCGCCATCGTCATCGAGCACGACGCGGCCAACAAGGGCGGCAAGAGCATCGTGCTCATGCTCACCATCGACAAGGCCAAGTTCCGCAAGCCCGCCGAGCCCGGCGACCAGATCGAGTTTCACATCAAGAAGATCCAGCGCCGCCGCAATGTCGGGCGCTATGAAGCCAAGGCCATGGTCGATGGCGTGGTTATCGCCGAAGCCGAAATCGGCGCCATGATCGTCGGGGAATGACATTGGCCGTACCCGCTGCCCGGACTAGCGAAACCTTCGTCCATCCCACCGCCATCGTCAGCCCCAAGGCCCACCTTGGGGCAGGCGTGAAGGTCGGTCCCTACAGCATCGTCGGCGACGACGTGTCGCTCGGCGACGGCGTCGAGCTCGTCTCGCATGTCGTAGTTGCCGGGCGCACCGAAATCGGGGCGGAGACCCGGATTTTCCCTTTCGCCTCGATCGGGCATATCCCGCAGGACCGTAAGTATCACGGCGAACCCAGCCGTCTCGTCATCGGCGAGCGCTGCGTCATCCGCGAGAATGCCACGGTCAATCCGGGCACCGAGGGCGGCGGCATGGAGACACGCATCGGCGACGATTGCCTGTTGATGGCCAGCACGCATGTCGCCCACGACGCCAAGCTCGGCAACAACGTTATCCTCGCCAATTACGTCGGCATTGCCGGCCATTGCGTCATCGGCGACAACGTCACCTTCGGCGGCACATGCGTAGTGCACCAGTTCGTGCGCGTCGGCAGCCATGCCTTCATCGGCGCGCAGAGCATGGTGGATGCCGATGTAATCCCCTACGGCATGGCCCTGGGCAACCGCGCGGTGCTGGGCGGGCTCAACCTCGTCGGCCTCAAGCGCCGCGGCTTCGACCGCGAGGCGATCCACAGCCTGCGCGCCGCCTACCGCATGATCTTTTCCAGCGAAGGCACGCTGCGCGAGCGCGTCGACGATGCGGCGCAGATGTTCAGCAAGGACAAGCTCGTGCAGGACGTGGTGGAGTTCATCTCCGCTTCCAACGGACGCGCCCTCTGCCTGCCGCGCAACGGCCATCACGAAGAACAGGCGTAAGCCGTAATGCCCGCCGCCGGTCCGTTGCGGCTTTTCATCCTCGCCGGTGAGCCTTCGGGCGATCGCATCGCCGCCGATCTCGTGCGGCGCCTGCGCCGGCACGGGACCGTGGCGCTCTCCGGCGTCGGCGGCGAGGAACTGATCGGCGAGGGGCTGGTGCCGCTCTATCCGATGAGCGACCTCGCCGTCATGGGGCTCAAGGACGTGCTCATGCGGCTGCCGCTGCTGCTCTGGCGGATTTCCGAAACGGCGCGGTTCATCCTCCGGGAAAAGCCCGACATCGTCGTCCTTGTCGATGCGCAGGAATTTTCCGCGCGCCTCGCCAAAAAGCTCAGGGCAGGGCGCTTTGCCGGGCCGATCCTGCTCTATGTCGCGCCTTCGGTCTGGGCCCGCCATCCCGAGCGCGCGGCGCGCCTCAAGCCGCTATTCGACGAAGTGCTGGCCGTCCTGCCGTTCGAGCCCGAGATCATGCAGCGGCTCGGCGGTCCCGAAACCTCTTATGTCGGCCATCCGGCTTTGGCCGAACTGGGCGAGGGGGCCGATGAAAGCGCAAGGCGGATTGCCCTGCTGCCGGGCAGCCGCGGCGGCGAATTGCGGCGGCACCTGCCGCTGTTCAGGAGCGTCGTGGCCGAGCTTGCGGCGCAGCGCCCCGACTGCAGTTTCTACATGCCGACGCTGCCGATCCTCGCCGAGCAGTTGCGGGCGGCGGTGGCCGATTGGCCCGTGCCGGTCGAGATCGTCCCCGAGCGCGAGCGCCGCAAGCAGCTCTATGGCGAAACGCTGCTGGCATTGATCGCGTCGGGCACGGCGACGCTGGAACTGGCCCTGGCCGGCGTGCCCATGGTCGTGACCTATGTGATGGAAGGCGTCCAGGCCCGCTACTACGAAAAGCTCGGCCGACCGCGCGTTGGCCTGCCCAACATCATCCTGGGTGCCGACGTCACGCCCGAGATCATCCTGCCGTCGGCCGATCCGGCGCCGGTCCTCGCTGCGACCGAGGCGCTGCTGGCGGATGCCGGCGAGCGGGAAAAGCAGCGGGAGGCGTTTGCGAACCTGCGTGAGCTGATGCACTCCGGCGCCCCCGGCTTTCCGCGGCAAGATGCGGCGGAACGCGTATTGGCGCGGGTAGAGAAGTAAGAATACCCCTCATCCGTCTGCTTCGCCGCCACCTTCTCCCGCAAGGGGAGAAGGAAGGGTGTGGCACGATCTTGCCCCAGCGTCCCCTCTCCCCTTGCGGGAGAGGGTGCCCGAAGGGCGGGTGAGGGGTAAAAAACAAAGGGCGCGGTTGCCCGCGCCCTGATCGCAACCTCAGCGGTCGATCAACTGGGTATAATCGCGCGGAACGGCGCCGTCGTAGAGCTGGCGGGGGCGGCCGATCTTCTTCTGCGGATCGGCGATCATTTCCTTCCACTGCGCGATCCAGCCAACGGTGCGGCTGAGCGCAAAGATGGCGGTGAACATGGAAGTCGGGAAGCCGATCGCGTCGAGGATGATGCCGGAATAGAAATCGACGTTCGGATAAAGCTTGCGGTCGATAAAATAGGGGTCGTGCAGCGCGATCTTTTCGAGCTCCTGGGCGACCTGCAGGGTGGGGTTGTTCTCGACGCCCATCAGCGCCAGCACTTCCTTGGCGGTGTCCTGCATCACCTTGGCGCGCGGATCGTAGTTCTTGTAGACGCGATGGCCGAAGCCCATCAGGCGCACGCCGCTGCTCTTGTCCTTCACCCGGGCGATGAAGTCCGGGATCTTGTCGACGGGGCCGATCTCGCGCAGCATGTTGAGCGCCGCTTCGTTGGCGCCGCCATGCGCGGGGCCCCAGAGGCACGCAACGCCCGCCGCGATGCAGGCGAAGGGGTTGGCGTCCGACGAGCCGGCGAGCCGCACGGTCGAGGTCGAGGCGTTCTGCTCGTGGTCGGCATGGAGCGTGAAGATCAGGTCCATGGCCCGGGCGATGACCGGGTTGACGACGTAATCCTCGGCCGGAACCGAGAAGCACATCCTCAGGAAATTGCTGGCGTAATCGAGATCGTTGCGCGGGTAAACGAAGGGCTGGCCGACCGAGTACTTGTAGGCCATGGCGACGATCGTCGGGATCTTGGCGATCATGCGGATCGAGGCGATCTCGCGCTGCTCGGCATCGGTGATATCGGTCGAGTCGTGGTAGAACGCCGCCATGGCGCCGACGACGCCGCAGACCACGGCCATCGGGTGGGCGTCACGCCGGAAGCCGCGGAAGAACAGGTGCATCTGCTCGTGCACCATGGTGTGGCGCGTGACGCGCTCCTTGAAATCGTTGAGCTGCCAGGCATTGGGCAGTTCGCCGTAAAGCAGGAGATAGCAGACTTCGAGATAGTTGCTCTTGTCGGCGAGCTGGTCGATCGGGTAGCCGCGATACATCAGTTCGCCCTTGTCGCCGTCGATGTAGGTGATGGCGCTGTCGCAGGCGGCGGTGGAGGTGAAGCCCGGATCGTAGGTGAACAGTCCGGTCTTGGCGTAGAGCGATCGGATGTCGATCACTTCGGGGCCAACCGTGCCAGAAAGTATCGGAAACTCGTAGGTTTTGTCCCCAACAACGAGTTTTGCGACTTTATCGGTCATACTGTTCTCCTTGTGGCCCGAGCGCGGCAAGCCCGTCGCGATGGGGCAGGGCTGCTGACGTTCCGCAGCCGCGCTTGGCGTAGCCCATTTGCACCCCCCTTGGCAATGAATCCAGCGGACAAGGGGCCGTGAACGTCAGGCGGTCTGGTCGGCCAGCCGCGCCATGGTTTCGCTGCGGCCGATCAGGATCATGACCTCGAAAATACCGGGCGATACGGTGCGCCCGGTCAGGGCCGCGCGCAAGGGCTGCGCGAGCTTGCCGAGCTTGACGCCTTTGGTCTCGGCGAAGGCGCGCGCCGCGCCGTCGATCTCGGCGACCGACCAGTCATCGAGGCTGGCGAGGATATCTGCGAACTCGGCGATCATGGCGCGCGAGTCCGAAGTCAGGTGCTCCGCGGCAGCGCCGTCGACCTCGATCGGCCGGGCCGCGTAGATGAACTGGGCGAGGTCGATCAGCTCCAGCACTGTCTTGGCGCGCGGCTGCAGTTCGGGCAGGGCGGCGAGCACGGTGTCGCGGTTCTCGGTAAGCCCGACGACGTCGGCATTGCGGCCGACTTCCTCGGCCGTCGACAGCATAACGTCGTAGAGCCGCTGCGGCGTGGCAGCGCGGATATAATGGCCGTTGATGTTCTCGAGCTTCACGAAATCGAAGCGGGCGGCGCCCTTGTTCAGCCCTTCCAGCGAGAACCACTCGACCATCTGCTCGGTGGAGAACAGTTCGTCGTCGCCATGGCTCCAGCCGAGCCGGGCGAGGTAGTTGCGCATGGCATCGGGCAGGTAACCCATCTGGCGATAGGCGCCGACGCCCAGCGCGCCGTGGCGCTTGGAGAGCTTGGCGCCGTCCGGCCCGTGGATCAGCGGGATGTGGGTCATCTCCGGCACGTCCCAGTCCATGCCGTTGTAAATGACGATCTGGCGGGCTGCATTGGTCAGGTGGTCGTCGCCACGGATGATGTGGGTCACACCCATGTCGTGGTCGTCGACGACGACGGCCAGCATGTAGGTCGGCGTGCCGTCCGAACGCAGGATGATGAAATCGTCGAGGTTCTCGGTCTTGAACACGACCTTGCCCTGCACGTGGTCGTCGACGACGATCTCGCCGGTCAGCGGCGCCTTGATGCGGATCACCGGCGCCACGCCCGCGGGCGCCTCGCTCGGGTCGCGGTCGCGCCAATAGCCGTTGTAGCGCGGCGGCTTGCCGGCGGCGCGGGCCTCCTCGCGCATCTGCGCCAGCTCCTCGGGCGAGCAATAGCACTTGTAGGCGTGGCCGCGCTCCAGCAGCTCATGGGCGATCTCGGCGTGGCGGGCGGCGCGCCCGAACTGCAGCAGCGGCTCGCCGTCCCAATCGAGGCCGAGCCACTTGAGGCCGTCGTAGATCGCCTCGATCGCAGCATCTGTCGAGCGCTCGCGGTCGGTGTCCTCGATGCGCAGGAGCATCTTCCCACCGGTATGACGTGAGAAAGCCCAATTGAACAATGCCGTGCGCGCGCTACCAATATGCAGGTAACCGGTCGGCGAGGGGGCGAAACGGGTGACGACGGGCTTGGACATGGCGCTCGCGGGGCGGGAGAAGGAAACGGACCCGTCTTTAGCACAGGCCCGGGCCAGCGCAAGGGTAGGGCCCTTCGCGCCGGCCTTGCGGCGCCTGCCGCCGCTCGGACTCGTGGCCAGCCTGCGCTTCGCGCTCGAGCAGCGGCGCTTCTTCACACTGCTGCCGGTTGCCGTGATCGCCGGGCTCGTCGCCTACGTGATTGCGCCGGGCGAGCCGCCGATATTGCTGCTCGCCGGTGTCGGCGTGGCGCTCGTTATCGCGTTGGTGGCATCGCTCAGGCGGATCGGCCTGCTGCGGGTAGCGGTGCTGGCCACCGCCTGCTGGTGCGGCTTTGCGCTGCTGGCGATCCATGGTGCGCTGTTCGGCACGGCGATGCTGGCACGTCCGGCCTACGGCGATTTCACCATGGTCGTCGATACCGTGATCTCGGAAAGCGAAGGCGAGCAGCGGATCCTCGTTTCCAATATCGTGGCGGCGCCGGAAAGCCATGGCGTGCCGATGCGCCGCGCGCGGCTGTTCCTGCGGCAGGCGCCGCCGCTGGCACCGGGCGACACGATCTCGCTGAAAGTCAGGTTCTATCCGGTGCCGGGGCCGGCTTTGCCGAACGGCTATGACGGGCAGTTCACCGGCTATTTCGACGGCATCGGCGCCTATGGCACCGGCATCGGGCCGGTGACGGTTACGCGAGACGGCGATGGCTACGATCCGGTGCGCTTCATCGACAGCATTCGGCGCGGCATCGCCCAGCGCATCGATGCGGTGCTGGCCCAGCCAGCCGCCGGCATCGCCCGCGCCGTCATCAACGGCGACCAGAGCGCGGTGACGGATGCGTCACGCGATACGATGGCCGCGGCCGGCCTCGCGCATGTGCTGTCGATCTCCGGCCTGCACCTGACGCTGGTGGCGGGCGGCGTGTTCTTCGTGCTGCGGCTGGTCTTCGCGCTGGTCTTGCCGGCGCGCCTGCCGGCCAAGCCGCTGGCGGCGCTCACTGCGATCGTCGCCGCCGTGCTCTATTACGGCATTTCCGGCGGCAATGTCGCGGCTTTGCGCTCCACCGTGATGATCGTGCTGGTCTTCGGCGCCGTTATCGCCGGCCGGCGGGCCATCACCATGCGCAACGTCGCGATTGCGGCGCTGCTGGTCGTGGTCACCGACCCGTCCAGCGTCTTCGGGCCGAGTTTCCAACTGTCGTTCTCGGCGGTCGTGGCGCTGGTCGGCGCCTATGAAAGCCTGCCGCGACGGCGCGAACCGCGCGGAGCGCTGGGCCATGTCGGCGCGCATTTTGGCGGCGTCATCATCACCAGCGTGGTCGCGGGTGTCGCAACGCTTCTGTTCTCGATCTACCATTTCCAGCAGACCTCGCCGCTCGGCGTGCTCGGCAACCTGGCGGCGCTGCCGCTGGTCGGCTTCGTCATGATGCCGGCGGCCCTGGTCGGCGTGCTCGCCATGCCGTTCGGGCTCGAGCGCCTGCCGTTGCTGGTCATGGGCTGGTCGATCGATCGCATGCTCGATATTGCCGGGCTCATCGCCACCTGGGGCGAAGGGCTGAAGGCCAGTCCGCTGCTGACGCCGGTGGCGCTCGTCATCGGGCTCATGGCGCTCGCCTGGTTCGCATTCCTGCCCAACCGCTGGCGGCTGGCGGGGCCTGCTCTGGCGGTGCCGCTGGTCGTGCTGCTGGCGCTCGACAAGCCGCCCGACGTCATCGTTTCGGATACGACCCAGGCCGTGGCCGTGCGCGCAGAGGAGGGGTTGGCGCTGGCAGCGGGCAAACCGGGCTCCTTCGCCGTCACCGTCTGGGGCGACACCTACGGCGCGCCGCTCGCCCCCATCGCGGACGGCGAGCGGCATTGCGACAGCATGGGCTGCATCGTCGCTTCACCCGCGGGCTTCACGCTGTCGCTGGTCAACGAGGCCGACGCCTTCGCCGAGGATTGCGCCAATGCCGACCTCGTCGTCACCCGCTCCTATGCGCCGAGCTATTGCCGCAAGGAAACGACGGTGATCGATGCTGGCGACCTGTACCGCCGTGGCGTGCACGCGCTGTATTGGCAGGGCGGCGGCTTTGCCATCCGCCCCGCGATCAGCGATCCGAACCGGCCCTGGCGAGTTTCGCCACGCTGACGCCGCCCGGCGGCAGGTCCTTGCCGCCCAGCACGTAGCCGGTCTCGTCCTCTGCCGGGGTCAGCGTTGCGGCACTCGATGCGTAGTTGAAATAGACGCGCAGCCCGCCGCGCACGCGGCAGCGCACGCCCGCCGGCAGGGCCAGCGTCGGAATGCCCGCCTCCTCGACCATCTGGTCGAGCACGCGCTGCATCAGCGCGCGGTCGCCGGTGGCGGCGAGGTAGAAGAGCTTGCCCTGCGAGACGAGCACGGGAAAGCCTTCCTCGTCCTCGATCTCGACAGTGGCGCCGGTCTCCAGCCGCTCGCGCCACAGGCGCACGCCGCCGCCACCCTTGACCGACACGTGCTGGGACGGATCGGTGCTGTCGACGCGGATGACCCTGGCATCGAGCAGGTTCTGCGGTAGGTCCGGCGGCAGGCGCTCGGGAATGCTGAAATTTTCGGTCTTGGAACCGGTGCGCGGGCCGATCAGCAGATGGCCCTCGAACTCGGCGACGGCTTTGCGCAGGTTGTCGTTCCAGGCGAACACGGCCGGGATGATGACGAGGTCGTAGCCGGCAAAGCTCTCAGCCGTCGGCGGCAGGATATCGACGTCGATGCCGCGCTTCCTGAGCGGCACATAGGCGGCACGCACCTGCGCATGATGCGAGAAGCGCTTGGCCTGCGGCTGCACCGACCAGGCCCATTCGCTTTCGTAATCGTAGACGATGGCGACGCGCGCCTTGCCGGCGGCGCCGGAAATCCCGGTCTCGGCGATCTCCTTTGCCACCTGCCGCACTTCCTCATAAGCCGGCGCCGGCTTGTCGTCGGGGCGCAGAAGCCCAGCATGCATCTGCTCCTGGGCGGAATGATATTGCCGCCAGCGGAAATACGAGACGACTTCGGCGCCGTGGGCGAAGGCCTCCCAGGCCCAAAGCCGCGCCATGCCGGGCAGGGGATCGGGGTTGTAGTTGGCCCAGTTCACCGGGCCGGGCTGCTGCTCCATGATCCACCAGCGGCCGCGGCCGACGGCGCGATAGATGTCGTGCTGCAGGCCCTGTGCGTCGGGTTCGCCCTGGCGCTGGTAGAGCCCCTTGGTCTCGGTACTCTCGTCGCTCACCGCCAGATGCCCGAGCGGATAGGAATCCCAGCTGGCGACGTCGAGCGTTTCGGCCGTCTTGTAGTGGTCGAAATCCGTGAACCGGCCCATGAAATTGTGGATCACAGGCAGGTCGGGGCGGGCGGCCTTCAATAGGTCGAACTGCACCTTGTTGAAGGCGGCGACCTGGTCCGACGAATAGCGGCGGAAATCGAGGCTGGCGATGGGGTTGGGCTCGGTCACCGTCAGCATGGGCAGGTCGATCTCGTCGAAATCGAGATAGTCCATCGACCAGAAGACGTTGCCCCAGGCCTGGTTCAGCTTGTCGATACTGCCGTAGCGCGCTTTGAGCCAGGTGCGGAAGCCCTGCCGCGCCGCCTCGGAATAGGAATAGACGGTGCCGTGGCAGCCGTACTCGTTATCCGTCTGCCAGCCGCCGAGCGCCGGATGCTTGCCGACCTTTTCGATCAGCAGCCGCGTGATGCGGGCGCTCTCCTCGCGATAGCCCAGGTGCGAAAAGCAATAGTGCCGGCGCGAGCCGAAGCGGCGCGGGCGGCCGTTCTCGTCGACGGCCAGCATGTCGGGGTGCTTATCGATCATCCAGCGTGGCGGCGTCGCCGTCGGCGTGCCGAGGATCACTTTCAGCCCGTGGCGGCCGAGCGTATCCATGGCCTTCACCAGCCAGCCGAAATGCAGTTCGCCGGGCTTCGGCTCGAGCTTGGACCAGGCGAATTCGCCGATGCGGACATAGGTGATGCCCAGTTCGGCCATGCGCTGGGCGTCGGACTCCCACAGCGTTTCGGGCCAGTGTTCGGGATAATAGCAGACGCCAAGCGCCGGGCTGGTCATGGAGAGGCTTTCAGAGCGTGAGGAGTGGTTCGGGAAGGCCGGCGACGTCCAGCTCGATGGCAAAGACGCTGCCGGCCTGCCGCTCGACGTCGAGTTCCGCCAGCGTCATGCCTTCGCGGGCCGTGGTGAGATAGAGGGTCTTGAGGTCCTTGCCGCCGAAAGCGGGGCAGGAGACGCGGCTGGCCGGCACGTCGATGACGCGCACTTCGCGCCCGTCCGGCGCGTGGCGAACGACGCAATTGCCCTGCCAGCGGGCGCTCCACAGGAACCCTTCCTCGTCGACGACGGCGCCATCGGGATAGCCGCGATCGACGCTGGCGAAATGCCGCCATGGGCCGTTCGGCCTGCCGGTCTCGGGGTCGAGCGAACAGGTGAGGATGGTCTTGGTCGGCGTGTCGGTGAGGTAGGCCTGGCGCCCGTCCGGCGAAAAGCAGATCGAATTGGGAATGGTGATCTGCGGGACGATCTGCTCCAGCGTGCCGTTGCAGTAACGGTAGACGGCGCCGGCATTGGGGTCGTTGTCGCCGCGCCGGCTCATCGTGCCGATCCAGAAGCCGCCGGCGCGATCGACGCGGCTGTCATTGGTGCGGTTACCTGGCTTTTCGGGCTCGATGGGCGCGAGCACGCGGCGCTGGTCGGTGGAAAGCGTCAGCTGCAGCAGGGCTCCGGCTTCGGCCACGGCAATCGTGTCGGCATCGACCAAAGCGGCGGCCGAAACCGGCTGTTCGAAGATGAAGCGGTCGGTGATGTGGCCGCTAGGCTCCGCACCGAGCAGTGTCTGGTTGAGAATGTCGAACCAGTAGAGCCGGCCGTTGAAATGGTTCCAGATCGGGCCTTCGCCGAGCTCGCAACGGCTATCGATGAAGAGTTCGGCCGTCTCGCTCATGTGGGCCGGCCCGCATCGTAGGCAGCGACGGCGGCGGCGGCGCGCTCGCCGATTTCCGCGGCGGAACGGCCGGGCGTGTAGAGGTAGGTGCCGAGGCCGAAGCCGGTGCAGCCGGCGGCGAAATAGTCGCCGAAATTGTCGGGACCGGCGCCGCCGACGGCGTAGAGCGGAATGCCCTGCGGCAGCACGGCCTTCATCGCCTTGATGCCCTTGGGGCCCAGCACTTCGGCGGGAAAGAACTTGAGGCCGCTGGCGCCGCCGGCGATGGCCTTGAAGGCGTCGGACGGCGTGAAGACGCCGGGATAGGATTTGAGCGTCAGCCGCACCGTCTCCTCGATCACCTTCTTGTTGGTGTCGGGCGAGACGATGAAGGTGCCGCCGGCATCGGCGACGCGCTGCACTTCGCGGCGGTTGAGGACGGTGCCGGCGCCGATGCTGGAGCGTTCGTCGAACGCATCGGCGGCCTTGCCGATACTGTCGAGCGCGTCGGGCGAATTGAGCGGCACCTCGATCATGGTGATGCCGGCCGAGATCAGCGCCTCGCAGGCGGGCAGGATTTCGCCGGGCGTGATGCCGCGGAGGATGGCGATGAGGTGGCGGTGTTCGATCATGTCATAGCCTCGCTTCTGGCTGTCTTGAGGCCGGCCAGGGTGGCCTCGGCGGCATCGATGATTTTGGTGCGGGCATCGACCATGGCGAAGCCCTTGGCATAGAGGGTGCACAGGCCGGTGCCGCCGATCAATGGGATTTCGGCGTCGCCGAGCCAATCGCGCTGGCCACCGATCTCGGCGCCGATCAGCAGGCCCGAAAGGAACCCCGCGCACCAGTCGGGCTGGCGGCCGGAAAGGAGCGAGCCGGCGCGCACCTTGAAGAGCGTCGCGGTGAGGCGCTCGGGGGTGTCGATGCCGAGTTCCAGCCCCGCCTCGAACCCTGCTTCGCGGTTGGGGCCGTCGAGGTCGCCGGTGAGCGAATGGCGCAGCACGGAATGCTGGCGCAGGACTTCGTAGAGTTCGCCGGTCATGGCGGTGGAAAAGCGCTCGACGCGGCTGCCCTCGAGCCGGGCCCATTTGGAATGTGTGCCGGGCATGACGACGAGGCCGGCAAAGCCGGGCAGCAGCGCCGAAAGCCCGAGCAGCTGGGTTTCCTCGCCGCGCATCACGTCCTCGGCGCCGCCGGCCTTCTGGCAGATGCCGGGCAGGATACGCGGGTGCAGGCGGCTGTTCGGCATTTCCGGCGTCACGGCGCCAAAGGCGAGGCCGCCGAGATCGGCCGGCGCATCGAGATAGGGCGCTTCGATCCAGCCCTGGCGGGCACCGGCCATGCCGCAGATCATCACGTCGACCGTGCCGTTGCGCGGCGCGACGTCGTCGCCGACGAGGCTGGTCAGCGTGCCGGCATAGTCAGCCGGCGTCAGCCGGCCCATGCCGCGGTCGGATTGGCGGGTGAAGACGGTGGAGCCGTCGGCGCCGATTCCCCACGCCCTGAGATTGGACGTGCCCCAATCGACCGCCACCCATTCCGCCTGCATTTACCACTCCTGACCTTGATGCTGCCCCCGCGGCGCGGCGCGAACCTAGCGTGTTCGCGTAGGCCTCGGCTAGCAGGAATCGTCGCCGGAAAGCAGCGCATTTCGACACTGTTGCAGGGTTTCGCCAGCCTCAGCTGTAGCGGATGCGCGGATCGAGCCAGGCCAGCAGCAGGTCCGACAGCAGCGTGCCGATGACGGTCAGCACGCTCAGCATCATGATGAAGCTGCCGGCGAGGTACATGTCCTGCGAGATCAGCGATTGCAGCAGCAGCGGGCCGGTCATCGGCAGGTTGAGCACGACGGCGGTGATGGTGGCGCCGGAAACCAGCGTCGGCAGCACCCAGCCCACCGTCGAAATGAACGGGTTGAGGGCGATGCGCACGGGATATTTCAGCAGCAGCTTGCTCTCGGAAACGCCATAGGCGCGTGCCGTCACCACATAGGGCTTGGAAAGCTCGTCGAGCAGATTGGCGCGCAGGATGCGGATGAGGGCTGCCGTGCCGCTGGTGCCGAGCACGATGGTGGGCACGACGAGGTGCTGGGCCAGATCGCCGAGCTTGCCGAGGCTCCAGGGCGCGTCGGCATACTGGTCGGAGAACAGCCCGCCGATACCGGTGCCGAAATAGCGGAAGCCGATATACATGAGCACGAGCGCGAAGAGGAAATTCGGGATGGCGAGGCCGATGACGCCGAGGAAGGTGGCGAAGTAGTCGCCGAACGTGTGGCGGCGCACGGCGGTGTAGATACCGATGGGCAGCGAGATGGCCCAGATGAAGAGCAGCGTGACCAGCGCCAGCAGGAAGGTGAGGCCGAGTCGGTTCCACAACAGGTCGGCGACCGGACGCCGCCATTCCAGCGAAAAGCCGAAATCGCCAGCAAAGACGATGTTGGAAATCCACTTCCAGTACTGGACGTAAAGCGGATCGTCGAGCCCGTAGCGGGCCCGTAGTGCCGCCATCGAGGCGGCATCGACCGTAGTGCCCTGCAGGTTGAGCTGGGCCACCATGGCGGTGACGAAATCGCCCGGCGGCAACTGGATGATGATGAACGTCATCATCGAAATCGCGACGAGCGTGATCAGCATGTAGAAGATGCGTCGGGCGATATAGGCCAGCATGGCGATGTTCCTTCAGTCTTGCGGCTTCCCCCGGCCCGTGGACCGGGAGAAGCCTGCTCGGGAGGATCACTCGGAAGCGAAGTAGAACTGCTCCGGATTGGCGGCGCCCGGATGGGTATATTCCGTGCTCGCCAGCATTGTGTTCGGCATGTTGCGGATACGCTTGTTGCGGATGCCGTAGTCGGCAGTCGGCTGCATGACGCCGATCGTGTAGAGCTGTTCCTTGGAGATCTGCAGCAGCTGCTTCATCAGGTCCAGGCGGGTGGGAATATCCACCGTCTGGAAGATTTTCTGGTAGAGTGCCATCTGCTTCTTGGCTGGCTCCGGCGGCTCTTCCGGGTTCGTATCCTTGGAGAACCACTGCCCCCAGGTCGTGGCGTAGAAGGCAGCCCAGGACGAGGGGAAGTAGTATTTCGGATCGAACAGGGAGTCGGCGCCGCCCGAGGCCGACCAGACGGCGGCATCGTGGTCGTTGGCTTCCACCCGCTGGTTGAGCGCGGTGGTGTCGGAGGTATTGATCAGGAGATCGACGCCGACCTGCTTCCAGTAGCCCTTGATCAGTTCGGCGCTGTCGATCCACGGCTGGCGGATCACCGAAATATCGATGGTGAACTGCAGCGGCTTGCCGTCCGGACGCAAGCGAATGCCGTTGGCGTCCTTTTCGGTGAGGCCCATTTCATCGAGCAGGGCATTGGCCCCGGCGATGTCGAACTTGGTGAACTGGGTCGCCATCTCCTCGTCGAACAACGGCGATTCAGGACGCTCCACCGTCTGGTAGGGACGGCCCTGGCCGAGCCAGACCAGTTCGATGACTTCGTCGCGGTTGATCGCCATCGACAGGGCTTCACGGAAGCGCTTGTCGTCGAAGATCTTGCGCAGGACCGGATCCTTGTGGGTCAGGTTCAGCGAGATGATCATGAGGTTGGCGCGGTTGGGCAGCACTTCGTAGAACTCGTAGCCGCCCTTTTCCTGGTTGTCGTAGAACTGGCCCTTCACTTCCGGCGTGGTGACGAAGCCGACATAGCTGTCGACCATGTCGAAATCGCCGTTCAGCGCCTTGAGCAGGGTGACCTGCGGATCGGTGATGATGTCGACCGTCACCTGGTCCATGTAGGGAAGCTGGTTCCCTTCGCTGTCGACCTTGAAATAGTAGGGGTTGCGCTTGGCGATGACGCGGTTGTCGCTGCCCTGGCCGATACCCTGGGTGACGATCCACGGATTGAGGCGCGGCACGTCAGGATTGCGCCAGGCGTCGGCCTTGGAGTGGAAATTCTGCACCCAGCCTTCGGCGCCGGCTGCCTTGGCGTCGGCTTCCGCCTTGTCGTTGTACTTGGGCAGGAACTGCGACAGGTAGTGCTTCGGATAGGCCGTCGGCACGTTGGGTTCGACGTCATTGGCGGGCGTCGCCATCACCTGCAGCAGCAGGCCGTTCGGCCCGGCGAACTTGAACTTCACCGTATAGTCGTCGACCTTTTCGACCACCATCGGCTCGCCACCGACCACGGTCCATGTCGGCTTGGAGGGGAAGAGTTCGGTGTTGGAATAGACGTCCTCGTACCAGAACATGACGTCGTCAGCGGTGTAGGGTTCACCGTCCGACCACTTCATGCCCTTGCGCAGGTGGAAGGTATATTCCGAGCCGTCGTCGTTGACGTCGACACTCTCGGCGACGTTCATCTCGACGTCCGGCACGATGTCGGCCTGCTCCTGGTCGGGCTGCCACATCTTCCAGCGCGTGAAGTTCTCGTAGCCGATGGTGCGGACGAGCGTGGAAATGTCGCTCGGCGAGTTCATGACCAGCCGCCAAGTGCCGCCGTATTGACCGACGCTTTGCAGCGGCGTTTCGACGATCGGGTTCTCGGGCAGGCGTTCGTCGACCGGGGGCAGGGTGCCGTCCTCGATGAGTTTGGTGAGTTCGGGCGCCTCCTTGTGCTCCTGCGCCAAAGCAGGGGCGATGCCGAAGGACAAAGCTGTCGCTGCGGCTACGGCGACCGAAAGCCGCCGGAGTGTTGCTAGTCGCGGTATTGGCTTCATTCTCTCCTCCTGTTTTTCCTGGACGCCCGGTTGCCGGACCGTGCGCCCGGTGTCGCTACTTGGCGTTGGTCAGCGAGATCGCCTCGAACGCTTCGACCGGCGGCAGGGCGTACCAGAGGTAGCCGTCGGCATCGGGCTTGCTGCTTTCCGGGGGCAGCGTGGTCCCGGCGACGAGTGCGGCGGCGCTGCCGGAAACATTGCGGACGCCGAGCCTCAGGCCGTGCACGGCCGGTGCGTCCTCGTAAAGGTTGTTGCGCTGACCGCCGTAATTGATGACGTGGACGAGCGTCTTGCCGGTCGCGGGCTGGCGCTGCACGGTCAGCTCGAGCGAGCCGCGGCCTTCGATCCTGGCCGGCGCCGGCGCGATGTTGCGCACCACGAGATTGGTGAGAAAGGTGCGCGTGTGGGGCAAGCTGTCGCGGTAATAGAGCACGTCGGCATGCCAGGGTACGTAGATGGCCTTGCCCTTGCCGTGTTTGCCGGTAATGGCGCCGGGCATTTCGCTTTCGAAATCCGGGAAGCACAGTTCCGGCGGCCCGAAGCGCTGCGGCGGCAGCAGCGTCAGCAGCGTTTCCGCGCCCGGCTTCGGCGTAGCCACGTAATAGGTCTTGTCGAGCATGAGCAGGCGCATGTCGCCCGGCACCGGCAATTCGCCCGGCGCGACGCGGAAATACGAACCCTTCATGTTGCGGCGCGCCATCGGCCTGTCGGTGACCGGCAGGCATTCGAGCGCCGGCTTGTCGCGCGGCACGCCCTTTTCGTCGTAGAGCCCGGTCTCGCCGGTTGCGAGCAGTACGCCGCCGGCCTTCACCCAGGCATCGAGCGCCTTGGCCTCGGCATCCGAGAGGCAGTTGACGTTGGGCATGACGATGGCGTCGTAGCGCGATAGCACCTTGCCGCCGTCGCGGCCGACGATGATCTCGTCGGAAACGAAGTCGAAGGGCAGTCGGGCCTCGGCCAGGGCGCGATAGGCGCCGCGGAAGGCGGTTTCGGTATATTCGCCACTCGCCGTCCGCTTGCTGTAGGGCTGGGCGCCGTGGCCCGGCAGGTTGGCCTGCGAATGATAGAGCGCGATGCGCGAGCCCGGCTGCAGGCCGGTATAGTGCGCTTCGTTGGCGGCATGCCACTTGAACAGGCGCGATGTGTCCTCGAAGGCCGACTTGTCGTCCTGGTCCATGACGCCGAGCAGGTAGAAATCGAGCGTGGCGCCGCTGCCGAGCTGCTGGGCGCCGCGGACGAGCTGATAGGCGCCGGTTTCGGAAACGAAGCGCCAGGCGTAGTCGATGAAGTTCGCCGAGGTCGATGAGACCGTCTTGCCCTGTCCGTAGGCCTGGCCCCAGCGCGCCTGCTCGCCGGCCTGGTAGGGCCATTCCGGCTGCGGACGGTCGACGGCGCGTTGCGTTTCGAGGCGGATGAGGTCGCTGTCGCCGCGATGGCCGGTCATGGCGACGTCGGGCGCCACCTGGTGGATGTGCTTGTAGACCCGGCTGCGCAGTTCCAGCGCCGTGCGGTCCTTGAATTCGAGATAGTCGGGATAGGCCGGGTCGGAGAAATCCTCTTTCTGCGGCAGGTCGCGACCATACATGTCGCGGAAGCGGCGGCGGCAATTGTCGCACACGCAGATGCCGAAATAGTGCCCCGAATAGGTGAAGTTCGTGTAGCCGAACATGTTGAAGAACACGCCGTCCACATCGTACTTGCCGAGCGACTCCGTGATGATGTCGAGCGCGTAATCCTGGTACCAGCCGCCGTTCACACAGGCCTGGTAGGTGCCGTTGTATTCCAGTGCCTCGCCCTTGGCATTGTGCACGAACCAGTCCGGGTGCGCCTCGTAGGCAAGGCGCGTCGCCTTGCTCATGTCGTAGCGGCCGACCAGCGCCAGGCCTTCAGCATGTGCTGCCTCCACAGCATCGCCTAGCGCGTCGCCCTTCATGTAGGGGTTGACGGCGTGCAGCGGCAGCTTGGTCGGATAGAAGGCGTAGATGCCGCCGATATTGTAGAGCAGCACGTCGGCGCCGAAATCCTTGGTCTCCTTGGCCAGCTTGCGCTGGTTGTAGAGCGCGTCGGGCTGGCGCAGGTTGGTCTGCACCATGCGATAGGGCCGCTGCCACCATAGCGGCTTGTCGGCAGCGCGGGCGCGTCTGGTCTTAGTCGTGCTAGGCGGCATTCGTGGCAACTCCCTTGAGATCGAGGCTTTCTGCGTAGTGGCACGCGACCAGCCGGCCACCGACGGGGCGCGCAACCGGATCTTCGGTGCGGCAGCGGTCGGTGGCGAATGGGCAGCGTGGATGGAAGGCGCAGCCGGGCGGCCGGCGTGCGGGGTCGGCAACTTCGCCGGCCAGGCGCATGGCCTTGTGGGCGCGGGCGGTGCGCGGATCGGGCCGCGGCACGGAGGCGAGCAGCGCCGCCGTATAGGGATGCAGCGGCCGGGCGAACAGCTCTTCGCTATCGGCCAGTTCGACGATGCGGCCGGCATACATGACACCGACACGGTCGGAGATGTATTCGACCACGCTCAAATCGTGCGAGATGAAGAGATAGGTGAGGTTGAACTGCTCCTGCAGGTCCTGCAGCAGGTTCAGCGTCTGCGCCTGGATGGAGACGTCGAGCGCCGAAACGCACTCGTCGGCGACGACCAACCTGGGATGCACGGCGATGGCGCGGGCAATGCCGATGCGCTGGCGCTCGCCGCCCGAAAATGCGTAAGGGTAGCGGCTCATATATTCGGGCCTGAGACCGACGCGGCGCAGCAGGTCGGCCACGCGCTCCTCGACTTCGCGCGGGTTGGTGACGCCGAAATTGCGCAGCGATTCCCCGATGATGTCGATGACGCGCCGCCGCGGATTGAGCGAAGCGAACGGGTCCTGGAAGATCATGCGGATCTGGGCGCGGTAGGGCCGCAGCTCGGTCTCGCCGAGATGCGTGATGTCGTCCTCGCGTCCATTGTCCTCGCGATAAAGGATGCGGCCGTCCGTCGGCTCCAGCACGCGCACCAGCGCCTGCCCGAACGTCGTCTTGCCGCAACCGCTCTCGCCGACGATGCTCAGCGTTTCGCCGCGCCTGATGTCGAGCGTGATGCCGTCCACGGCGCGCACCGATCCAACCTCGCGCTTCAGGAAGCCACGGCGGATCGGGAAATGTACCTTGACGTCCTCGACCCGCATCAGGTCGTTCATCGCAGCCGTCCCGTTCATGCGCCGGCCTCCGCTTTTGCGCGTTCGCGGAGCACGGCGGGGTCGCGCATGTGGCAGGCGGCGAAGTGCTGCGGTGCCAGTTCCAGCAGAGCTGGGTCGCGCACGTCGCAAAGGCCGGCGACGGCTTCGGGGCAGCGGGTGTTGAACGGGCAGCCCGGCGGGCGTGCCAGCGGATGCGGCACCATGCCTTCGATGGCGGCCAGCCGCTCGCCGCGCCGGCGGCGGGCGCCGAGGCGCGGGATCGAGTGGAGCAAGGCGAGCGTGTAGGGGTGCTGGGGATTGTAGAAGATGTCGTCGACGCTGCCGCGCTCCGCCACACGCCCCAGATACATCACCGCCACCTCGTCGGCGATCTCGGCCACGACGCCGAGATCGTGGGTGATGAACATCACCGCCATGCCGAATTCACGCTGCAGTTCGGCGATCAGTTCCAGGATGTTGGCCTGGGTGGTGACGTCGAGCGCCGTGGTCGGCTCGTCCGCGATCAGCAGGGCCGGCCGGCAGGCGAGGGCCATGGCGATCATGACGCGCTGGCGCATGCCGCCGGAAAGCTCGAACGGATATGAGGCGAGCCGGTTCGCCGGATCGGGAATGCCGACGCGGGCCAGGGCATCGACGGCGCGCTGCGTGGCGGCGCGGCGGTCGAGCTTGTTGTGCAAGAGGATCTTTTCGAGCAGTTGGTCGCCGACCGTGTGGATCGGCGACAGCGAATTCATCGGCTCCTGGAAGATCATGGCGATCTCGGCGCCGCGGATGGCGCGGATCGGCTTGCCGGCTGGATCGAGGCTGGCAATGTCCACCGGCTCGCGGCCGGGAGTGGCGAGCACCATGCTGCCGCTGGTCACCCGCCCCGGCGGCGGCACGATCTGCAGCAGCGAGCGCGCCATCATCGATTTACCCGAGCCGCTTTCGCCGACGATGCAGAGCGTCTTGCCGGCATGCACGTCGATATCGACGCCGTCGACGGCCCGGATCACGCCCTCGCGTGTCCCGAAATGGGTCTTCAACCCGCGAATGGTGAGGAGCGGCTGGGTCATCGATCCGTCACGAGTAGGGGTCGGCGGCATCGCGCAGGCCGTCGCCGACGAAGTTGAGGCAAAGCACGGTGACGATCACCAGCACGCCGGGCGCCAGCAGCCAGGGCGCTTCGGCCAGCGAGCGGATGTTCTGGGCTTCCTGCAGCAGCACGCCCCAGCTGACCACCGGCGGCCGGAGGCCGATGCCAAGGAAGCTCAGCGAGGTCTCGGCGATGATCATCGCCGGAATGGCGAGCGTCACCGAGGCGATGATGTGGCTGACGAAGCTCGGCACCAGGTGGCGGGTGATGATCTTCATCTGGCTGGTGCCGTCGAGCCTGGCCGCGATGACGAAAGGCTCGTCGCGCCAGGACATGAAGCGGCCGCGCACCTCGCGCGCCAAAGCCGTCCAGCCGATCAGCGAGATGATGAGGGTGATGATGAAATAAACGAGGACCGGCGACCACGTCACCGGGATGGCGGCCGCCAGCCCCATCCACAGCGGGATCGTCGGCAGCGACATCAGGAACTCGATGATGCGCTGGATCACCGTGTCGACAGGGCCGCCGAAATAGCCGGAAATGCCGCCCAGAACCACGCCGAGCACGAGGCTGACGGCAACACCGACGAGGCCGATCGAGGTCGAAATGCGGGTGCCGTGCACCAGGCGGCTGAAGACGTCGCGGCCCAGCCGGTCGGAGCCCAGCAGGTAGAACGGCTGCTTGGGATCGACCGCGCCGATGAGATGGATATCGGAAGGGATGAGCCCCCAGAGCCTGTACGCCTCGCCGTGGACAAACAGGCCCACCGGAATGCGCACGTCTGGATCGGGCGCGAACACCTTGCGCAGCGTCATGGGATCGCGCTTCGATGAAAAACCGGTGACGTGCGGCATGAAATGCGTGCCCGTCTCGTCCGAATAGAAGAACTGGATGGGTTGCGGGCTAAGCATCGTGTAGGCAGAGTCGTAATATTCAACGCTGCGCGGGGCGACGAATTCCGAAAAGATGCCGACGAGATAGATCAGAACGACCAGGAAGGCGCTGAAATAGGCGAGCCGATGTTCCTTGAATTTCATCCAGACCAGCCTACGCTGGCTGGCCAGTCCGACTGTTGGGGGCGGAACCGGCGCTGCGACGGCTGCGGGAACGTCTGTGGGGACCGAAATCGTCATTCCCGGCCACCTGCCGAGCATGATGAAACCACCTGCCATTTACGTCGGGCCGACGGCATCCGGACCCTCCCTCCGCTGCCGCGCACTTGCTGCGCACGCCTGCTAGTCGCTTGTCGGTTTGTTTTTATTTGTTAGGCTAAAATGCATCATGATCGAAATGGCTCGTCAAGTGTGTTTTCCTGGATTGTTGCCAAAGTCGGCCGGCAAAATCAGTTGTGCACAGGGCGGAAGTGCCGGGAAAGCCCTGGATTTCTTAGCTCTTCGCGATGTTTGGGGGATTGACCTGAATCTATGTCATCCGAGGCGCAATTGACAAGTTGCGCAATCAGTACCTAACAATCAGGCAATTAGAGCAGCAACATGTTTCCGACGCTTCAGGATTGTGCTTCATGAGTCGGGTCACGCTTCAGGAGATCGCCGACTACCTCGGCATCTCGAAATTCGCCGTATCCCGTGCACTGACCGGCAAGCCCGGCGTCAGCGAGGATACGCGCCGCAGCGTTCTGATCGCCGCCGAGCAGATGGGTTACATAGCCCGCCGGCCACGCGCGACCACGACGGCCATCGAGGTCATCTTCCACGATCGCAACACGGCGAACCGGGAACTCTGGATCGACGTGCAGCATGGCGTTGAGATGGAGGCTACGCGGCGCGGTTACACGATGACCGTGCGCTGGACCGCTGACCACCGCATCATCGAGCGCCTGGAAGGCAATGCCGCCGGATTCATCCTCGTGGGCCCGCAGGATCCCGAAATGTTCGAGGCGGTCTCCGCCTGCTCGCTGCCGTCGGTGATCGTCGCCCACGTCGTGCCGGAACTGCACCAGATCGACCAGATCACGGCCACCGACGTCGAGGCCGGCGTGCACGTGGCCAAATACCTCTATGGCCTAGGCCATCGCCGCATGGTCTATGCCCACGGCCAGCTCGGCTATCCCGGCCGTTATGCTCGCCTGCACGGGTTTTCCAAGGCGATCGCCGAGATGGACGATGTCGAGCTGCGCGAGATCGCGTTCCAGGAAGACTACATGGCGGCGGGCTTCAGGGACTCGATCATGACCATGGCGCGGGGCGGGTTCGAACCCACCGCATTCTTCTGCGGCAGCGACGGCGTCGCCGTCACCGTCGAGACCGAGCTCATGCGCATGGGACTGCGGGTGCCGGAGGACGTTTCCGTCGTCGGGCACGCGGATTATCCGATCGCAATGCAGGTTTCGCCGAACCTCACGACCATCCACATGCCGCACCGGCAGATGGGCATCGTCGCCGTCCGGCAGATATTGGCGCGCATCGCCGCGCAGGGCCTGCCCGATGACATGCCGCCGATGCGCATCAGCCTCGTGCCGCATCTGGTCGAGCGCCAGTCGACCGGGCCGGCGGCGCAGCAATCCTGGCTGCAAAAGCTCGGCGCCACGGTTCCGGGGGGGTAGGGTACCTACTTGCCGAGGGCGGCGAGGGCCCGGGCGAGCCCGTCCTCGTTGCAGGGGCCGTGCGTGGCCCGCTCCACGAATTCCGGCGTTAGCAGGGTCCGGCGCGGCCGCGCATTGGGCGCCGCGCGCTCCAGCCGCCATTGCAGCATCTGCATCGCCGTCGCGCCGATCTCGTGCATCGGCTGGCGCACAGTCGACAGCTTGAGGCCGAGCTGCGAGGCGGTGTGGGAATCGTTGGAGCCGATGACCGAGACGTGCTGCGGTACCTTGAAGCCAAGCTCCAGCAAGCCCCAGGCGATGGTGATGGCGACGAAATCGGTGGCGCCGGCAAAGGCGGTCGGGCGTTGCGGATGGCGCAGCGCTTCCAGCACCATCGTCTTGGGATCGGCCTGGTCGTCGAAGGTGAAGGGTGGCAGGACAATGCCGCCATGAACGCGCATGCCCTCCGTCAACCCGGCCTGGCGCAGGTTGCGTCCCTCGTCTTCCGGGGCATCGGTGAAAAAACCGATCCGGCGATGGCCAAGCCGGCCGAACACGTCGCCGACGCTGTAGCCGCCGTCGAAATTGGCGGCCTGCACGCTGTCGATCATTTCCATCGGGCGCGGATGGCCGATCAGCACTTTCGGAATATCGAGCCGCATGAACGGTTCGATGACGCCGCGCGAACGCCGGCCTGCGAGGATGAGCCCGTTGACGTTGCCGTCGAGCACTTCGGTCCCGCGTTCCGGCCCCAGCACGTCGACGGTCAGCCGATAGCCCATCGCGCTCGCTTCCGTCTCGGCGCCGGCGATCACCTCGATCCAGAAGCTCGAATTCATGGCGTCGGCGCGCGGGATCACCAGGTGGATGATCTTGCCGCCTGCCGTCGTACCGTTGGTGGCGGCGTGGTTGTAGCCGAGTTCGCGTGCTGCCCGCAGCACCGCCTCGCGCGTTTTCGCGCTGACGCCGGGTTTGCCGGATAGCGCCCGCGACACCGAGAACTTTGAGATGTCGAGTTTCCGCGATAGGTCGTCGAGCGTGATCCGCCGGTTGATGTTCTGTTCGTCCGCCATGGAAACGGCTCCAATTCTCCGCCCTGTCTAGCCAGTGGAAAGTCGGGGCGCAAGCTCGGTCCCGCAATCTACCGCAATAATGTTGCTGTTAGGAGCGCAATTAGGCTGGCAAATATTGAGCTTTCTTGTTGCGGTTAAGAATTCACGAGGCTAACGTCCTTCCGACATGCCGCACAGCGACGGCCGACGGGGAGGGGACATGGCGCAGGCGCTCGACATCCTGCTGACAGGCGAGATCGATGACCGCAGGCTGGCGGAACTGCAATCGATCGCGCCGAATGCTCGGCTGCGCTATTTCGACAAGCAGGCCGAGATGGAGGCGGCGGTCGCCGATGCCGACGTCGTCGCCGGGCAGCTTTCGAAAGCGGCCCTGGGTGCGGCCGGGCGGCTGAAATGGGTGCATAGTTGGGCTGCCGGTCCCAATACGCAGCTCTATCCGGAGTTCGTTGCGAGCCCGGTGGTTCTGACCTGCTCCAAGGGCAACGGCGCCATCCCGCTGGCCGAGCACGCCATGATGCTGATGATGATGCTGAACCGCAACGCCATGCGGTGGGTCGAAGGCCAGCGCAACCGCAAGTGGGATCCGTTCTTCCACGGCGAACTCAACGGCAAGACCGTCGGCATCATCGGGGCCGGTTATTCCGGCGTCGATCTTGCGCTCAAGGCCAAAGCCTTCCACATGCGCGTGCTCGGCCTGCGCCGCAACACGCAGCCGACGCCGAATTTCGACCGCATGTACAAGCGCGAGGAAATGCATGACTTCCTCGCCGAGAGCGATTTCGTGGTGGTGACGGCGCCGAAAACGCCGGAAACCGAGAACATGCTGGGCGAGGCGGAATTCCGCGCCATGAAGCCCAGCGCCTACTACGTCTGCTTTTCCCGCGGCGGCGTTGCCAACGACGATGCGCTGTTCAAGGCCTTGACCGAAGGCTGGATCGCCGGTGCCGGGCTCGATGCCCACGGCGTCGAACCGCTCCCCGCCGACAGCCCGTTCTGGGATGCGCCCAACACCATCGTCACTCCGCACAATGGGGCGACAACGCTCGATACCAAGCGGCGCGGCTATGAGGTTTTTGCCGAAAACCTCAAGCGCTACGTGGCCGGCCAGCCACTGGTCAACATCGTCGACAAGCAACTGGGATATTGAGGCGAGATGCTGGATACCGTGGACATCGATGCCGAACGCGCCTGCGAGCGCCTGGCGCTGGCCGTCTATAGCCTGATGGATCAGGGGCGCTACGAGGAGACGGCGGCCCTGTTCACCGACGATGCGGTCTGGGTCCGCGGCGGCAAGCCCGTTGCCGGGCGCGACGCGATCCTTGCGGCCCTGCGCCAGCGGTCGGCGAGCGAGGCCTCGCGCCATCTCGTCACCAATGTCGTCGTCGACATCCGCTCCGAGCGCGAAGGCACCGGCACCGCCTGCTTCGTGCCCCTGCGCGGTACCATTCGTGAAGATGGAACGGTGGCGACGCCGCCGATCACCAATGTCGGCGATCTCGCCTTCGCCTTTCGCCGCATAGCGGAAGGCTGGCGGATCGCGCATCTCAAGCCGACGATGATCTTCAAACCCTGAGCCAAGAGCGCCAATCCGCCGGGTTCAGGTAATCGGCCATAACGGCCACGGAGGAGGAAGGGATGACCATCAAGAGGGGATTGGGCAGAACTGCCCTGGCCGGTGCGCTGGCGGGTCTCATGGCACTGCCCGCGGGCAATGCGCTCGCTTTCAACCAGGCGCCGGAACTCGACCAGCAGGTTACGGCAGGCAGCCTGCCCGCGGTTGACGAGCGGCTTCCGGAAAAGCCGCTGGTGCTGACACCTGCCAACGAAGTCGGCAAATATGGCGGTGAAATGCGCACCGACCTGCTGGGCGGCACGGATCGCGGCTACGGCTGGCTCGACCGCATGTTGGGCTACGAAGGGCTGGTGCGCTTTGCGCCGGAAGGCGGCAAGGTCATTCCCAACATCGCGGAATCCTGGGAAGCCAACGATGCCAGCACGGAATTCACCTTCCACCTGCGTAAGGGCATGAAGTGGAGCGACGGCGCGCCGGTGACTGCCGACGACGTCGTCTTCTGGCACGACGACATGGCTTCGAACAAGGAGCTTTTCCCCGGCGGGCCGGGGAGCGCCATGATGGTCGGCGGCAAGCCGGCCAAGGTCGAGAAGATCGACGATTTCACCGTCAAGTACATCTTCGAAGCCCCGTACGGCCTCTTCCTGCAGCAAATGGCCTCGGGCAACAACGAGCCGCCGATCGCGCCGGCCCACTACGCCAAGCAGTTCATGCCGAAATACAACGAGGCAGGGCTGCCGGCGCTGATGAAGGCTGTGGGCGTTTCCTCGTGGGTCGACCTCTTCAACCAGAAGGTCGGCGGCGCTACCGGCAGCAATTTTGCCGGCTGGTTGAATCCGGAACTGCCGACGCTCAACGCCTGGCACGTGAGCCAGCCCTATGACGGCTCGAGCACGCAGGTCGTGGCGGTGCGCAACGCCTATTACTGGAAGGTCGACACTGCCGACAACCAGTTGCCCTATCTCGATCGCGTCGTGCTGCCGATCGTGGGCGATCCGGAAGTCCTGAAGCTCATGATCATGAACGGGCAGATCGACTTCGACTATCACCCGCAGAATTTCGGCATCGCCGACAAGCCGACCCTGTTCGACAACCAGGAAGCCGGTAAGTACCACTTCATTGATCTCAGCGCCGACGTGTCGGCGGCCCAGGCTATCCACCTCAACCTTACGGTGCAGGACGACACGAAGCGCGCGCTGTTCACCAACAAGGACTTCCGCATCGCGCTTTCCCACGCCATCAACCGGCCCGAACTCATCGACATCATCTATGTCGGGCAGGGCGAGCCGTACCAGGTGGCGCCGCGTCCGGAATCGCGGTTCTACGACGAGGCCTTCGCGCACCAGTACACTGAGTATGACCCCGACAAGGCCAACGAGATGCTCGATGCCCTCGGCCTCACCGAGCGCAATGGCGACGGCATCCGGCTTATGAGCAACGGCCAGCCGCTGTCGATCAAGGTCGACGTGCGCACCGACACGACGCAGCAGATCGATAGCCTGCAGCTCATCCAGGGCTACTGGAAGGATGTCGGCGTCGACCTGCAGGTCAACGTCATCGACAGCGCGCTCTATCACGAGCGGCAGGTTTCCAATCTCGTCGAGGCCATGTCGAATGTCGGAGCAGGCGGTCTCAACGAACTGCTCAATCCGCGCCTCTACGTCCCCATCAACGACAACGCGCTCTACGCCGTACCGTGGTCCTACTGGTACAATGGCGACGACCGCGGCATCGAGCCGGACGAAGCGACAAAGAAGCAACTCGATCTCTACAACCAGGCAATGGCGACGGCCGATCCGGAAAAGCAGGCCGACCTCTTCAAGCAAGTGCTTGGCATTGCCCGCGACCAGTTCCGCAGCTTCGGTATCTCGCTGCTGACCGGCACCTATGCCATTGCCAGCAACCGCATGGGGAACGTGCCGGACAAGATGATCGACTCGGCGATCTATCCGACGCCGGCACCGCTCAACGTCTCCACGTGGTATATCAAGGACTAGCGGTCCTTCGAGAGCGGGTGCCGGTCCGCCGGCGCCCGCCTGGGACAGGAGCACGGTGATGCTGGCATTCCTGGTGAGACGGTCGGGCTACATGGTGGTGACGCTGGCGCTCATCTCCGTTTTGACCTTCATCATCATCCAGCTGCCGCCCGGCGACTATCTCAGCTCCATGGTCGCTGGTCTTTCGGCCGAGGGCGTGCAGGTCAACCAGGCGTTCGTCGAGGGCATGCGCGAGCGTTACGGGCTCGGCCAGCCGTTCTACGTCCAATACTGGAAGTGGATTTCCAACATCCTGTTCTATGGCGATTTCGGCCAATCCTTCGAATGGAACCGGCCCGTCGCCTCGCTCATCTACGAGCGCATGGGGCTGACGCTGGTGCTCTCCATCGCCACGCTGTTCTTCATCTGGGCAGTGGCTTTCCCCATCGGCATCTATTCGGCCATCCGCCGCAATTCGGTGGGCGCGCACCTCGCCACATTCGTCGGTTTCATCGGCCTCGCCATCCCGCACTTCCTCATCGCGCTGGTGCTCATGTACCTGTCGTTCCGCTATCTCGGGCAATCGGTCGGTGGCCTGTTCTCGCCCGCCTACGAGAATGCGCCATGGAGCCTCGCCAAGGTTGGCGACCTCATGAGCCACCTGTGGATACCGGTGATCGTGCTCGGCATGGCAGGTACTGCCAGCCTTATTCGCATCATGCGGGCCAACCTGCTCGACGAGCTCAACAAGCCCTATGTCACGACAGCCCGCGCCATGGGCCATCCCGAGCACGTCATCCTGCTGAAATACCCGGTGCGCGTGGCGCTCAACCCGTTCGTTTCCACCGTCGGCTGGGTGCTGCCGGGCCTGGTTTCCGGAGCCACCATCACCGCGATCGTGCTCAACCTGCCAACGTCCGGGCCGATGCTGCTGCGCTCGCTGCTGACGCAGGACATGTATCTCGCCGGCAGCTTCATCCTGCTGCTCTCCACCCTCACGGTGATCGGCACGCTGATCTCCGACATCCTGCTGGCGTGGCTCGATCCGCGCATCCGCTACACGTGAGGCGCAGATGACCGAACAGACGATCGAACGGCTGGCGGGCGGCGTTGCGGGGGCATTGCCCGAAAAGGAACGCAAGGAGCAGGTCGCCGGGCAGTGGCAGCTGATCTGGTGGCGGTTCCGGCGCAACAAGGTGGCTCTGGTGGCCGGCGCCGTCGTCGGGCTGATCTACTTCGTCGCCATCTTCGCCGAATTCCTGGCGCCGTTCTCGTCCGACTTCTACAACGGCCGCTATACCTACGCGCAGCCGCAGCAATTGCATCTCTTCACCAGCGACGAGAAGGGCTGGCACTTCGCACCGCACGTCAACGGCTTTTCGAGCAAGGTCGATCCGCAATCGTTCCGCCGCACCTTCGTTGCCGACCCGGAAAAGGTCGTGCCTGTCGCCTTCTTCGCCAAGGGCGAGGCGTATCGCCTCTTCGGCCTCATCCCGATGAACATCCACCTCATCGCGCCGGTCAATCCGCGCGATCCGATGTACCTGTTCGGCGCCGACCGGCTGGGGCGCGACGTCCTCAGCCGCACCATCCACGGCACGCGCATCTCCATGTCGATCGGCCTCATCGGCGTCGCCATGAGTCTCGTGCTCGGCATCATCCTCGGCGGCCTCTCCGGCTTCATCGGCGGCACCGTCGACAACCTCATTCAAAGAGTCATCGAATTCCTGCAATCCATTCCCACCATTCCACTTTGGATGGGGCTGGCGGCGGCGATTCCGCAGAGCTGGTCGCCCTTGCAGGTCTATTTCGCCATCACCGTCATCCTGTCGCTGATCGGCTGGACGGGTTTGGCGCGCGAGGTGCGCGGCAAGTTTATGGCGCTCAAATACGAGGATTTCGTCACCGCCGCGCGGCTCGACGGGCTGGGTGAAATGGCCATCATCCGCAAGCACCTGGTGCCGTCCTTCCTCAGCCATATCGTGGCGTCGGTGACCCTCGCCATTCCGGCCATGATCCTCGCCGAAACCTCGCTTAGCTTCATCGGCATCGGCCTCAAGCCGCCGGTGGTGAGCTGGGGCGTGCTGCTGCAGGAAGCGCAGAACGTGCGCTCGGTGGCTTCGGCCCCGTGGCTCTTCCTTCCCGGTTTCGCCATCGTTGCGGCGGTTCTCTCCATGAACTTCCTCGGCGACGGCCTCATCGATGCGGCAGACCCCTATGGCAATTGACGTCACCAAAACGCCGCTGCTCGAGATCAGCGGCCTCAAGACGTATTTCGGCGTTGCCGACAAGGCGATCCGCGCCGTCGACGGCGTCGATCTCACCATCCGCGACGGCGAAACGGTCTGCGTCGTCGGCGAGAGCGGTTGCGGCAAGTCGATGATGGCGCGCTCCATCCTCAGGATCGTGCCGCCGCCGGGCAAGCTTGCGGGCGGTGCCATGCGGTTCCGCAAGGCCAATGGCGAGGTCGTCGATCTCGCCAGCCTCGATCCCAGGAGCGAAGCCATCCGCGCCGTGCGGGGCAGGGAGATCGCCATGATCTTCCAGGAGCCGATGACCTCGCTCGGACCCGTGCAGACGATCGGCTCGCAGATCGTCGATGCCATTCGCCTGCATATGAAGGTCTCCAAGCGCGAGGCGCGCAATCAGGCCATCGAAATCCTCAGGCGTGTCGGCATGCCGCGCGCCGAGGAGCGGCTCGATGCCTATCCGTTCCAGCTTTCGGGCGGCATGCGCCAGCGCGCCATGATCGCGCTGGCCCTGTCCTGCCGGCCGCGCCTCTTGATCGCGGACGAACCGACCACGGCGCTCGATGTCACGACGCAGGCGGTGATCCTCGATCTCATCCGCGATCTGCAGGCCGAATTCGGCATGGCCGTGCTGTTCATCACCCACGACCTCGGCGTCGTCGCCGAAATCGCCGATTCCGTCGCCGTCATGTATCTCGGCCGCGTCGTCGAGCGCGGCGCGGTCGACACCATCTTCCACGATCCGCACCACCCCTATACGCGCGGCCTGCTGCGCTCGATCCCGCGCCTCGGCGTCCATGTCGGCGAAGACCTTGATACGATCGAGGGCATGGTGCCCAATCCGCTCGACCGGCCGCGCGGCTGCAGCTTCCATCCGCGCTGCCGCGAGGCCATGGCCGGCTATTGCGACCGCATCGATCCGGTGCAGACGACGCTCCCAGATGGCAGCGAAGTGCGCTGCCTGCTCTATGAGGATCGCCGCGCCGAAGCGCTGGAGGCTCTGTCGTGAACGCCATGGCCGACCTCTCCAGCGCCGCGCCCAATATCCTGACGGTGCGCGACCTCAAGGTGCACTTCCCGATCACGCGCGGCGTGCTGCGCCGCAAGGTGGGCGACGTCAAGGCCGTCGACGGCATCTCCTTCGAGGTGCGGCGCGCCGAAACGCTCGGCCTCGTCGGCGAGAGCGGTTGCGGCAAGACGACGACCGGCCGCTCGCTGCTACGCATCGTCGAACCGACCGCTGGCAGCATCGTCTATCGCGGCCGCGACGGCGCCGAGATCGATGTCGGCTCGGCCGACAAGGCGAGCCTCAAGCGCATCCGGCGCGACATGCGCATGGTCTTCCAGGATCCCAATTCCTCGCTCAATCCGCGCCTGCCGGTCGGTGAGATCATCGGCCAGGGGATGGAATATGCCGGCATGGCGAAGAGCGAGATCGAGGACCGCATCGCCGTGCTGCTGCGGCGCGTCGGGCTGCGTCCCGAATATATAAGGCGCTATCCGCATGCCTTTTCCGGCGGCGAGCGGCAGCGCATCGGCATCGCCCGCGCGCTCGCGCTCAACCCGGCTTTCGTCGTCTGCGACGAGGCGGTGTCGGCGCTCGATGTCTCGGTGCAGGCGCAGATCCTGCGGCTCTTGCGTGAACTGAAGCGCGAGCTCGATCTCACCTATCTCTTCGTCGGGCACGACCTGGCGGTAATCCAGCACATCTGCGACCGCGTCGCCGTCATGTATGCCGGCAAGCTGGTCGAGATCGCGCCGACGCGCGAACTCTTCGATTTCCCCAAGCATCCCTATACCGAGGCGCTGCTGTCGGCGGTGCCGCGGCCCGATCCGCGCCTCCGGGGCAGGGGCACGCGCATCCGCCTCAAGGGCGAGGTCGCCGACGTCGCCAACCTCCCCACCGGCTGCGCCTTCCATCCGCGTTGCCGCTACGCCACCGACCTCTGCCGCGTCGAAACCCCGCCACTGCGGCAGGTGGCCACCGGGCACGTCTCGGCCTGCCACTACGCCGAAACCCTGCCGCTCGCCGGCGTTGCCGCGGTCACGGCCTCCTAACCGCCATTCTCTGAGGCGGAGCAGGGGGTTACGCTCGTCTCTGCAAAGATCGATTCCGCTTTTTCATATCGGCAATGCCGATAGAAACCGGCATTTCGAGAAACCCCGGCGATTGCGACGATTTTCGCAGCAAAACCGATTCACTTTGCCGCGTCCGATGGACTATAAGAACTGCGAAGCAGCCGTCGCGTCCACGCCGGCGGCACAGCGGAGGATTTTTGACGATGACGGCGCATAACGGCGAAACCGGAAAACCAAACGGGGCCGCCGGCGGCAGGAAGCTGCGCTCGCGTGCATGGTTCGACAATCCGGACAATCCGGACATGACGGCCCTGTATCTCGAGCGCTATCTCAATTTCGGCATTTCGCGCGAGGAGTTGCAATCGGGCAAACCGATCATCGGCATCGCGCAGACGGGTTCGGACCTCAGTCCCTGCAACCGCCACCATCTCGTGCTGGCCGAGCGCGTGCGCGAAGGTATCCGCGAGGCCGGCGGCATCGCCATCGAATTCCCGGTGCATCCGATCCAGGAAACCGGCAAGCGCCCCACCGCCTCGCTCGACCGCAACCTCGCCTATCTCGGCCTCGTCGAAACGCTTTACGGCTATCCGCTCGACGGCGTCGTCCTCACCATCGGCTGCGACAAGACCACGCCGGCCATGCTGATGGGGGCGGCCACCGTCAACATCCCGGCCATCGCGCTTTCCGTCGGGCCCATGCTCAACGGCTATTTCAAAGGCGAGCGCACCGGCTCCGGCACGATCGTCTGGAAGGCCCGGCAGATGATGGCGGCGGGCGAGATCGACTATCCGCAGTTCATCGATCTCGTCGCCTCCTCGGCGCCGTCGACCGGCTATTGCAACACGATGGGCACGGCGACGACCATGAACTCGCTGGCCGAGGCCCTCGGCATGCAACTTCCCGGTTCGGCAGCTATCCCCGCGCCCTATCGCGACCGTCAGGAAATGGCCTATCGCACCGGCAAGCGCATCGTCGAGATGGTGCATGAGGACCTGAAGCCCTCCGACATCCTCACGCCCGACAATTTCTACAACACTATCGTCGTCAACTCCGCCATCGGCGGGTCGACCAATGCGCCGATCCACATCACGGCCATTGCCCGCCATATCGGCATCGAGGTGCCGCTGGAGGATTGGCAGACGCATGGCCACAAAGTGCCGCTATTGGTGAACCTGCAGCCGGCCGGCGAATATCTCGGCGAGGATTACTATCATGCCGGCGGCGTGCCGGCCGTTGTCAACGAGCTGATGAAGCAGGGCCTCATCCGCGAGAACGCGCCCACCGTCAACGGCAAGACCATCGGCGAGAACTGCCGCAACACCCCGATCGGCGACGACAAGGTGATCCGGCATTTCGACAACCCGCTGAAGACCGAAGCCGGCTTCCTCGTCATCAAGGGGAACCTGTTCGACAATGCCATCATGAAGACCTCGGTGATCTCCGAGGAATTCCGCAACCGCTATCTCAGCGATCCGCAGCACCCGAACATGTTCGAGGGCAGGGCGGTCGTCTTCGACGGGCCGGAGGATTACCACCACCGTATCGACGATCCCTCGCTCGCCATCGACGAATTCACCATGCTGTTCATGCGCGGCACCGGCCCGATCGGCTATCCGGGCGGCGCCGAGGTCGTCAACATGCGGCCGCCGGATTACCTCATCAAGAAGGGCGTGCACTCGCTGCCCTGCATCGGCGACGGCCGCCAGTCCGGCACGTCGGGTTCGCCCTCCATCCTCAATGCCTCGCCCGAGGCGGCGGCGGGGGGCAACCTCGCCATCTTGAAGACCGGCGATCGCGTGCGCATCGACCTCAACAAGGGCACAGCCGATATCCTCATCTCGGATGAAGAGATCGCTTCGCGCCGCGCCGCTCTCGCCAGCGATGGCGGCTACAAGTACCCGGCGCATCAGACGCCCTGGCAGGAGATCCAGCGCGGCATGGTCGACCAGCTCGGTTCCGGCATGGTCCTGAAGCCCGCGGTCAAGTACCAGCGCGTCGCCCAGACCAGCGGCACCCCGCGCGATAATCATTAGGGCGGGCAGCGCTTACCTCTTCCCTCTCCTCTTGCGGGGTGAGGGGTGAGATATAAAGCTGGGCCCCGGCTCAAGGCCGGGGAGGACGGGTTGAGAGACCGAGCAGAATAGATAAACCTTGCTTGGTCTCACCCCCTCCCCAACCCTCCCCACAAGGGGGAGGGTGTTCATCGAGGCTGTTGCTCGATCATCTCCTCAAACACGGAACGGCACCTCCCCCCTTGCGGGGGAGGTTGGGAGGGGGGTGACCCACCCGAATGTTTGCGGATGGGGTAACAACTCTCACCCCTTCACCGCTCCGGCGGTCATGCCGGCGACGATCTGGCGGTTGAAGAACAGGAACACGATCAGCGGCGGGATGGTGATCAGCAGGATGTTCATGAACAGCAAATTGTACTGCGAGCTGAACTGGCTCTGGAAGTTGAACAGCGTCAGCTGCACGGTGACGTTCTGGTTGCCGGGCAGGTAGTAGAGCGGGTTGGTGAAATCGTTGAAGATAGTCACCGACTGCACGACGATCACCGTGACGACGACGGGCTTCAGCAGCGGCAGCACGATCTCGAAGAACAGCCGCACCGGCCCGGCGCCATCCATGATCGCAGCCTCGTCGAGCTCGCGCGGGATCGTCGCAATGAAGGCGCGGAACAGCAGCACGCAAAAGCTCAGTCCGTAGGCGACTTCAACCAGCACCAGCCCGTGCAGCGTCTTGAACAGCCCAAGCCCCTGCAACACCCAGATCGTCGGCACCACGGCCGGCGGGATGATGAGGCCGGTAAAGACGAGGAAATTGACGAACCCGGTCCAGCGCGACGGCCGGCGTTGCAGCACGAAGCCGACCATGGCGGCAAAGATGACGAGCAGGGCGACGCTGGCGACGGTCAGGATGATGGAGTTCATGAAGGCCGTCAGCAGCATGTAGTTGCGCGTCTGGATCACTTCGACGAGGTTGTCCCAGAGGTGCCAACCATTCGGCCAGGCGAAGGCGCGCGTCGCCGATTGCTTGCGGTCCATCAGCGCCGTCGTCACGATGAAGGCGAAGGGAACGAGGAAGACGACGATCGAGGCGGCGATGGCGATGCCGCCGAGAATGTAGCGTTTCGCGCCGGTCATCGTTCGACCTCGCCACGGTTGAGGACGATCGACAGCGGCACGATGATCAACGCCACCAGCACGAAGAGCACGACGTTGCCGGCAGTGGAAAGGCCATAGAACCCGGCCTGGTACTGCTTGTAGATCACCGAGGCGATGACGTCGCTGGTAAAGCCCGGCCCGCCCTTGGTCATGGCCCAGATGAGGTCGAACGACCGGAGGCCGCCGATGAGGCTGAGGATGATCACGGTCACCGTCGCCGGCTTCACCAGCGGCAGGGTGATGTTCCAGAAGTTCTGCCAGGCATTGGCGCCATCGATGCGGCTGGCTTCCGAATATTCCTGCGGGATGGAAACCAGCCCGGCGATGTAGATGACGGTCGCGAGTCCGACGCCCTTCCAGACATCGACGAGCGCCACGGAATAGAGCGCCAGGTTCGGGTCGGTCAGCCAGCCCGGGCCCTTGATGCCGAAGAGCTTCAGCGTCTCGTTGATGACGCCCTGGGTCGGATGCATCATCACCGTGAAGGTGATGCCGACGCCGATGGTCGAAACGAGAACCGGAAAGAACACCACGGACCTCAGATAGCCGCGCCCGAAGATGTCGGAGGTCAGCAGCAGCCCAAGCAGCAGGCCGAGCACGACTTTCAACCCCGAAGTCACGACGCCGTAGATCAGCGTGTGGATCAGCCCCTGGAACAGGAACGGTTCGCGGAAGAACTGCACGAAATTGTCGAGCCCGATGAAGGTCGCGTCGAACAGCGTCCAGCGCGTCAGGCTGAAGAACAGCGAAGCGATGGTCGGAAACAGGAACAGCACGCCATAGATGATGGCGGCGGGCAGGTAGAACCAGTTGGGGTAAAGGGTCGCTTTCCCGGGGTTGCGGCGCGCAACCGTTCGCGATGCCGGGTCCGATGCGACGGCGACAGCCATGCCAATCCTCCCCTCATCCGGCCGCGTCCGATGGGATCGGGCGCGGCCGCAATTTCCCGTTTGTCGCGCTTCCGAACCGGAAAAGTGGCGTCCACTTTTCCTGGAAACGCTCCCCTTTAAAGTGTCGCCTTGCTTACCAGCCGGCAAGACCGAGCTGCTGGGCCTGCTTCTTGACGTCCTCGTCGTAAAGCGCGGCGCCATCGGCGGCGGAGCGGATGCCGGAGCCCACTTCGACGGTGATCTGCTCGAGGGCAGGGCCCTTGATCGGCGAGAGGAATTCCAGTGCCGGGGCGTTGTGGCCGCCTTCCTGGAAGTAGGGCAACAGGTCGGCGACGGCCGGCGGCACGTCGTCGGGCAGGGTGCAGCCCTTGATCAGGTATGGACCGGTGGCGCCCACGGCGGCGGTCTGCGAGTTGCAGCCGTCGACGCTGGCGATGTAGCCGAGGAAAGCCTTGGCCTCGTCCGGATGCTGGGCGGTCTTAGGAATATAGATGCCGGCCGGCATCCAGGTCGTAAGGCCGTTATTGGCGGCGGCGTCGCCCGGAATGGCAAAGAAGCCGACGTCCTTAATGTTGTCGGGATAGGTCGTCTGGATGGCGCCGATGGCAAAGCTCAGCATCGGGTAGTGCGCGCCTTCGCCGGTCGCGAGCTTGGCGAGGCCTTCCTCATAGCTCGCCGCCTGGAAATCGTCGTTGAGGTAGCCGGCCTTGAAGACTTCTTCCTGGTGCTCAAAGCCCTTGAGGGCCGCCGGGGTCGTTGCGTACTTGGCCTTGTTGGCGGTGTACTGGTCGGCGAAGTCCGGCACGGCGGCCAGCACATTATAGAAATCGCCGAGCACGAAGAGCTGGCTGGTCCAGGTCGTGCCGAAGGTCTGGATCACCGGCACCTTGCCGGCAGCCTTGATCTTCTCGTTGTTGGCCATGAAGTCCGCCCAGGTCTTGGGAACGGAAAGGCCGAGATCGGCATAGATCTTCTTGTTGTAGAGGATGCCGCCGCCCATCGCGGTCTGGATCGGCACGCCGTAGACGTCACCGCCCGCGCTCACCACCGTCTTGAAGCTGTCGAGCACGTTCGCTTCGAACGGCTCGTCGGTCAGCGGCGTCAGGTTCTGTTGCGGGTTGATCGCCTGGAACAGCGAGCCGGAATTATAGAGGAACACGTCCGGCATATCGCCTGTGGCGAGGCGCGTCTTGACGATGTTGTCGCCGTCGGTGCCGCCCGGGCGGGTCTCGACGTCGATGTTGATGTTCGGGTTCTTGGCCTCGAAATCGGCCACCAGCTTGTCGGCAACGGCTATCGTGTCGGGGTTGTTGTCGACGAGGAAGGTCATGCTGACCTGATCCTGCGCCGGCGCCGCGCCCGTCATGGCAAGCGCGAGCACCATGCCGGCCGAAGCCGCCATCAGGGCGCGCCTGTTGAGATACGTGGTTTTCATCTGCGGTTCCTCCCAAAGGCGCCGGATTTTGCTAGCCGGCGCGATCATGCGATCGATTTACGGCGCGAGGGTTCTCCCGACCTCACGGCCTGCTGATCCGGAACGTCACCGTGTGGGTTCCGGGCGCGAGCAGGCTGCGCGCATTGGTTGTAACGGGGGTGCCGTCGAGCGTGGCGTCTGCATAGGACGGATCGAGCACCAGCACGCCCTCGGCGCCGACAGGGACGGTAACGTCATAGGTCACGCGGTCGCCGTCGAGCTGCCAGCCGGCTTCGATGCGGCCGGCGATGGACTCGTGGTGCGCCTTTACCGGCGAAAGCTGTGGCAGGATGAGCGGTTCGAAGATTATCCGCTGGAAGCCCGGCTTTTCGGGGTCGGGCCGAAAGCCCGCCACCGCTTCGAACAGCCACTGACACACGGCACCATAGGCATAGTGGTTGTAGGAATTCATGTGCGGATCGAAGATCGTGCCGTCCGCAAGGATCGCATCCCAGCGCTCCCAGATGGTCGTGGCGCCATTCTTCACCTGATAGAGCCAGCCCGGCACCTCTTCCTGCAGGAAGACCGAGGCGGCGAGGTTACGCTCGCCGATCTTCACCAGAGCCGGCAGCAAAGCCGGCGTGCCGATGAAGCCGGTGCCGATGCGGCCGTCGGCGCGTGCGATCGTCGCCTTGAAATACTCGGCAGCGGCGGGCAGCAGGTCGGGCGGGATCAGGTCGTGCAGGATGGCGAGCGCATACGACGTCTGGTCGTCATAGGCGAGCCGGCCGGTGGCGGTGATGAATTCGCGCTGGAAGGCGGCCTTCACCGCGTCCGCGCGGGCGCGCATGCGCTCGGCGACACCGGCATTGCCGAGGACTTCGGCGGCCTTCGCCGTCAGCACCGAGGAAATGTAGAGATAGATCGTCGCCGCGGCATCGTCGCCGATCGTCGGCAGCGGTTTTTCGCTCGGCCCCTTGGGCTGCAGCCAATCGCCGAAGGTGAAGCCGCGCGCGCCCCAGGCGCGGGGCGGCCGGACGATCGGGCCGTCGCTGATCGACCAGACAAAATCGACCCATTTCACCATTGCCGGCAGGGTTTCTTCCAGCACGGAAGCGTCGCCGTAATGGTTGTACAACACCCATGGGATCACCGTGATGGCGTCGCCCCAGCCGGTGGAGCCGAAAAAGCCAGGATAGTTCTTGGGGTGCAGCCGCGTCGGATCGGGCACGACATGCGGCACGGCGCCGCCCTCGCGCTGGTCGGCCATCAGGTCGCGCAGCCACTTCCTCAGAAACGTCTCGCTGTCGTTGAGGTAGCAAGCGGTCGGCGCAAACACCTGCGCATCGCCGGTCCAGCCCAGCCGCTCGTCGCGCTGCGGGCAATCGGTCGGCACTTCGATGAAGTTGGCGCGCTGCGACCAGATCGTGTTCTCAACCAGCCGGTTCACCAGCTTATGGCCGGAGGTGAAGCTGCCGGCCGGCGTCAGCGCCGAGGTGATCGGCACGGATTCGATCGAAACGATCTCGGCCTTGCCCTCGATCTCGATGCGGGCATAGCGGAAGCCCTGGAAGGTGAAGAACGGCCGGTAGTGCTCGTCGCCTGTGCCGGCGAGGATGTATTCGAGCCTGGCCTGTGCCGTACGGTAGTTGCGGTTGTCGAACGTGTCGTCCTTGTCGATGATCTCCGAGTGCTCGACAGTCACCTTCGCGCCGGCCTCGCCGCGCACGGTGAAGGCGACGTAGCCGCCGGAATTCTGGCCGAAATCGTAGATCGTACGGTTCTCGTCGTCGCGCCATTCGGCGATAGGCCGCAGCGGCGCCAGCTCGCGCACGGCGTCGGTTTCGTGGGGGATCAGCAGCGAAATATCGAAGGGCAGGACGGTGCTGCCCTGATCGGCAACCAGCGTTTCGCGCGCATCGTAGATCTCGCCGAAATAGATGCCCGACTTCATGATCGGCGTCAGCCCGCTCGACCAGGTCGCATCGGTCTTCACCAGCACGCGCGCGCCGGTTTCCGGTCCGGCGCTGAGTTCGGCGATGGCGGCAATCTTGTCGCCCCAGGTATTGTAGATGGCGTTCTTGGCCCACATCATCTGCGAGCGGTACCAGCCGTCGGCGAGCCAGATGTCGATCGTGTTCTCTCCGGCCTGCAGCAGGTCGGCCACCTGGTACGTCTGGTAGGAGAGGCGCTTGTCGTAGCTCGTCCAGCCCGGCGTCAGCAGGTCGTCGCCGACGCGCTTGCCGTTGATGAAGCAGCGATAGAGCCCGAGCGCCGAAATGCGCAGCACTTCATGGCCGGTCAGCTGATCGAGGCTGAACGTCTTGCGCAGGAACGACGACCGCGTGCCGACGCCCTTGTCGGCATCGGGGTGCACCATCGCGGCGCTCCAGGCATGGCTCACGCGAGCGGAAAGGGCGGCACGGAACGGTGCGGATTCGTTCATTCGGGCGCGGCCTCCTCCAGCCGATACCTTGCTACGGCGATGCTGATGTGCATCGTTCTACGTAAACCGTTCTACACTAGGCATGGGATAGAACGGCACGCAAGGGGGAGATGACGATTTTCCCACCGTCGACGCGACGCGTGATTTCCTGCTAGGCAAAGGAGAGGGAAGGGGCAGGGCATGGCACCACGCAAGAAGAGCGAGCGCGTCACCATCCGCACGGTTGCCGAGGATGCGGGCGTGTCCACGGCGGCCGTCTCCAAGGTGCTGCGCGATGCCTACGGCGTCAGCGATGCGCTGCGCACCCGGGTGCAGGCCTCGATGAAAAAGCTCGGCTATCGCCCGCATGCGGCGGCGCGCGGCATGCGCGGGCAGACCTACACGCTCGGCGTGTTGCTGCCCGACCTGCGCAATCCGTTCTTCGCCGATATCATGGACGGGGTGAACGACGCGCTGGTACGCACGCAATACCAGGCGCTGTTGGGCGTCGGGCTCTCTGCCGAACAGCAGGAGCACGCCCTCATCGACGCCATGATCGACCGGCAGATGGACGGGCTGATCCTGGTCGCACCGCGCCTGCCGATGGCGGAGCTGAAGGCGATCTCCGAACGCGTTCCCGTGGCGCTGATCGGCCTGCACCTGCCGAAGGTCGCGACGTTCGACACGATCAACAACGATGACGAGCTCGGCGCCCGGCTGGTGGTGCGGCACCTGCACGATGCCGGCTATCGCAGCATCGCCTATTTCGCGCTCGACCTGCCGGCGCACGCCGTGGGGATGACGGTCACCCACCGCGCCGCCGGCTATCGGCGCGCCATGGAAGAACTCGGGCTGTCGCGCCAGATCCACATCGTCATCGCCGACCAGACGGCGCGCAATGTCAGGCATGCGGCGCAGCAATTGCTGCAATCGCGGCAGCGGCCGGAGGCGATCTTCTGCTGGACCGATTTCATCGCGCTCGAAATCCTCAGCGTCGCCAGGGAAATGGGACTGTCCGTGCCGGGTGATCTGGCGGTGGTCGGCTACGACAACACGTCCTATTGCGACCTGGCACAGAACGCGCTGACCAGCGTCGATCAATCGGGGCAGGTGCTGGGCCTGCAGGCAGCGCGCCTCCTGGTCGAGCGCATCAAGGGCCGCGAAACGTCCGAGCATTTCGTCGTGACGCCGCGGCTGGTGGCGCGCGCCAGCTCGCGAGCGCGGAGCAGCGCTGCCTAGCCTGCCTTCCTGCCGTCATGCTTTGCAGCCTAAACTGCGGGCTTCAACAGGAGGATAGGTCAATGTTTGCAAATCGACATGCGACGGTGATGCTGCCTGCCAAGGACGTGGATAGGGCGGTGCGCTGGTACGACGAAAAGCTCGGCATCAAGCCCGCCGAGCGCCTCGATTACGGTGTGCGCTACAAGCTCAACGGCGCCTCCGACGTCTTTCTCTATCAAACGCAGTTCGCCGGCACGGCGCAGAACACCTTGCTGTCGTTCGACAGCAGCGACCTCGCCGCCGACATGAAGGCGATGCGCGAAAAGGGCGTCACTTTCCTCGATTACGACCTGCCCGACATCAAGACCGTCGACGGCATGGTCGATTTCGGCGGCGTCAAGAACGCCTGGTGCAAGGATTCCGAGGGCAATATCCTGGGCTTCGTGCAGGGGATGTGAGGATACTCAACACCCTGCTCGGCTCACCCCCCTCCCAACCTCCTCCGCAAGGGGGGAGGTGCCGTTCCGAGTATTTGGAGACGATTGAGCAATAGCCTCGATGAACACCCTCCCCCTTGCGGGGAGGGTTGGGGAGGGGGGGAAGCCAAGCAAGATTTCTGCGGCTCAACCGCCCTGCAACTTCTCCAGCAGTGCCTCCAATATCGGCACTTGCCCCTTGAGCAGCTTCACCCGCGCCGCTTCTATCCCGAACCATCCGGCCCGGTCGATCTCGGGGAAATTCTGGCGCTTGCCCGAGCGCGGCGGCCATTCCATCTCGAACGTATTCGACACCAGCTTATCCGGCTCAAAATCGCCTTCCAGTGCGAAAGCCGTAACGCGCTTGCCGCTCGGCTGGCGGAAGCTGCCGAGCTCCAGCATCTTGCCTGCCGGCGTATAGCCGGTTTCCTCGGCGAATTCGCGCCGCGCCGCCGCTTCCGGCTCCTCGCCGGCCTCGTAGAGTCCCTTGGGAATGGTCCAGGCGCCGTCGTCCTTTTTGGCCCAGAACGGGCCGCCCGGATGCACCAGCAGCACTTCCAGCTCCTTGCCGATCCGGCGATAGAGCATGATACCGGCTGACGTTTCGGGCATGGCGGCCTCCTTGCGGACCTATCAACCGCCGGAAAGGCCTTCCTGTTCCAGCCGCAGCGGATACAGGCGCGGATGGTGCGTGGAAAAGGTCAGGTTGATCGGCAGGTTGGTGTCGTCATAGGCGATCTGCTCCACCGTCAGCACGGCGGCAGGCGGCTTCAGCCCCAGCAGGTCGATCTCGTCGTCCTCGGCCAGCCGCGATGACAGGATGGTCTGGCCGCGCTGCGGCTTGATGCCGTAGCGGTTGCGCAGTTCGGCATAGAGCGAGCGGTTGCCGTTGGCCCAGTCGAGCCGGGGCAGGTCGGGCACATGCTTCAGGGCAATCCAGTCGTGCGCGATGGCCACTGCCTGGTCATCGAGCAATCGCAGGCGCCGCAGCGAGACGACCTGCTCGCCGGCCGGGATCGCCAGCGGCTGCGCAACGTCCTGGCTGGCCGGAACCACGGTCAGGTGCAGCAAGCGGCTGCCGGGGCGGCGCCCATGCTCGAGCGCCGTTGCGGTGAAGCTGCGCAGCAGTTCCAGTTCGTACGCGTTGCCGCTCTGCCGGCCCGTCGCATAAAAGCCCTTGCCGGGCTGGCTGCGCAGGTGCCCTTCCAGCACCAGTTCCTTCATCGCCTGGCGGATGGTGATGCGGCTTACCGCATAGATTTCCACCAGTTCGCGTTCCGAGGCGATCTTGGCGCCGGGCAGCAGCGTACCGTCGCGGAGGGCGGCGAGCAGCCGGTCCTTCACCTGCTTGTAGAGCGGCCGGGCGTCGGCACGGTTCAGGTTTTGAGTCATCGGCCGGCCGGAACCGGTTGATGGAAAAGGGTAAGAGCGGCTTTCACGTGCCTTGCCTCTTGCTCCGGCGCCGTCGCTTTTCGAGCCTTTCGGCGCCTTCACGTCCTGCCTAGTGCAAAACGCCGTTGCTGAAAAGTCGGCGATCTGCTTGACCACCTATCATAACTGGATATAACCAGTAGGCATAGGCCTGCGGAGGGGCAGCGACTATGAAGCTGGCGCTGATCGGCGGAGGAGGGGTTCGGGCCCCGCTTTTCGTGGAAGCGGCATTACGCCGGGCCCAGCTGCTCGGGCTCGAAGAAATCGCCCTCATGGATACGGCCGGCGAGCAGTTGCGCCTCATCGGCGCGCTCTGCGGCGAACTTGCCCGTCGCGCCGGCGCCGCCACACGCATCACCACGACGACGAGCGCCGAAGCGGCCATGGATGGCGCCGATTTCGTCGTCACCACCATTCGGCCGGGCGGCATTGATGGGCGCATTGCCGACGAGCGCATCGCCCTCAAGCGGGGCGTGTTGGGGCAGGAAACGACGGGCGCCGGCGGCTTCGCCATGGCCCTGCGCTCCATTCCGGCCATTCTCGATTATGCGCGCCTGCTGGCCAGGGCCAGCCCGAAGGCGTGGCTGTTCAATTTCACCAATCCGGCGGGTCTGGTGACGCAAGCCTTGCGCGATGCGGGGTTCGAGCGTGCCGTCGGCATCTGCGACAGTGCCAATGGCGCCCAGAATGCCGTTGCCCGCTGGTTTCAGGTGCCGGTGGAGTCGGTCGAGACCGACGTTTTCGGGCTCAATCACCTGTCCTTCTCGCGTCGCGCTGTGCTCGACGGGCGCGATGTGCTGCCGGAACTGCTGGCCGACGACGATTTCCTGGCGCGCACGTCGCTAAAAGTCTTTGCGCCGCGTGTCGTGCGCCGGCATGGCCTGTGGCTCAACGAATATCTCTACTACTACTATTACGCCGACAAGGCCATGGCCGCCCTGCAGCAGGGGCAGACGCGCGGCGAGGAAATCCGCGTGCTCAACCAGGGCCTGATGCCGCGCCTCGCCGCGGCCGGCAACGATACGGCGGCGGCACTCGACATCTATTTCGATTACGAGCGGGCGCGCTCCGGCAGCTATATGCACCATGCCGTTTACGAGCCGGCTTCCGCCGCTTCCGGCGGTGATGCCGAAGAGCCGGATGGCGAGGGCTATGCGGGCGTTGCGCTCGATCTGGCCGCCGCGCTCGGCGGGCACGGTGCCATCCGCACCGGGCTCAACGTCACCAATGCCGGCGCCATTTCCGGCCTCGAAGACGGCGATGTGGTCGAGGTCTCCTGCCGCGTCGATGCTGCGGGCATCGCGCCGCTCGCGATCGGCGCCATGCCGGAAGCGCAGAAATACCTGGTCGAAACGGTCAAGCATTACGAGCGGCTGACCGTGCGCGCCGTGCGCGAGCGCAGCCGGGCGCTAGCCGTCGAAGCTCTGGTCGCCCATCCGCTCGTTCTCTCCTATTCGCGGGCCGAGCCGCTGGTCGACGACTATCTCGCCGCCCATGCCGCTTATGTGGGAGAGTGGCGATGATGCAGCGTCCCGTTTCCAATTGCGACGTGCTCGTCGCCGGCGAATATTTCTGCGACCTGATCTTTTCCGGCCTGCCCGAGGCGCCGCGCCTGGGCGCCGACATCTTCGCCGAAAGCCTCACCGTCATGCCCGGCGGCACCTACAACATGGTGCTGGCACTGGTGCGGCTTGGCCTTTCGGCCCCCTGGGCCTGCGATTTCGGCACCGACCTCTTCAGCCGGCTGGTGCTGGAGCAAGCGGAACGAGACGGCATCGATCCCATGCTGTTCAACCGTCTCGACCGCCCCGTGCAGCGCGTCTCGTCGGCCTTCTCCCGGGCCGGCGAGCGCGGCTTCATCTCCTATTCGGAAACGGCGGTGGTCGCGCCCGATCCGGCGGTTCTCGAAACGGCGCAGCCGAAATGGCTGCTGCAGAGCTTCCGTTTCGATCCCGACTGGCTGGATTTCATCGCCGCTGCCAAGGCGCGCGGCGTGAAGATTTTCGGCGATTGCCGGCATGGCGATTTCACGCTCGCAACGCCCGGCATCACCGAATTCCTCGGCTTCATGGACGTTTTCTCGCCCAACGAGGCCGAGGCCCTGGCGCTGGCCGGGACGGAGGATATCGAGGCCGCGCTTCTGCAACTGGCGGCGCTCACGCCATGCGTCGTCGTCAAGCGCGGCGCTGCCGGCGCCTCGGTGCTCGCGCGTGGCGAGCGCTTCGACGTGCCGGCTCCTGCCGTCACCGTCTGCGACACGGTCGGGGCGGGCGATGCCTTCAATGCCGGCTTTCTCTACGGCGCCGTCAGGCGCCTGCCGCTGGTCGATTGCGTGCAACTCGCCGTCGCCTGCGGCGCCATCTCGACGACCGGTCCAGGCAGCAGTGCCGTTCCGACCGTAGACGTGCTGTCGGCGTTCCTCGCCGGCAATTCGATACCAGTGCCCATGCTCAACAAGGAGGAGACGTAAAATGAGAAAACAACTGCTCGCGTCTTTGGCGCTTGCGCTCGCTTTCACCGTGCCGGCGGCAGCCGATACCAACCTGGTGTTTGCCTTTTGGGGCGATCCGCCGGAAGTGCCGCCCTTCCAGAAGATCGTCGACGACTACCAGGCGGCGCATCCCGACGTGCATATCGAAATGCAGAATGCGCCGTGGTCGGGCTATTTCACCCGGCTCGATGCCCAGCTCGCGGCGGGGGCGGGGCCGGACGTGTTCTTCATCACCAATGTGCCGAGCTATGCGGCGCGCGGACAGCTCGAAGCGCTCGATCCGTGGATCGAAAAGACCAAGTTCCCGATCGACCAGTACAACCAGAACGGGCTGGTCGTGCATTCGCTCAAGGGCACGCTCTATTCGATCCCGCGCGATAACGACACCAGCGTCCTCTACTACAACAAAGATGCTTTCGATCAGGCGGGCCTGTCCTATCCCGACGGCAAGTGGACGTGGGACGACCTGCGCAACGCCGCCGACAAGCTCACCACCACCGACGGCGGGCGCGTCACGCGCTACGGGCTGGCGCTCGAATCCAACGTTTGGTCGATCTTCGTCTATCAGAACGGCGGCAAGATCTTCGACGATCCGGTTTCGCCCACCAAGTTCCTGATGGCCGACAAGCCGGCGGTCGAGGCCATCCAGTTCCTCGGCGATCTCATCAACAAGGACAAGGCGGTCCCGAACTTCCTCGAATCCGGGCAGGCCGGCGGCACCGGCCAGATGTTCGCCAGCGGTCAGGCGGCGATGATCATTTCCAATGCCGCCCGCCTCGGCGCTGCCGACGGCGCCTCGTTCCAGTGGGCGGTGGCGCCGCTTCCGGCCGGTCCCACCGGCATCCACGCCAATCGCCTCGGCGGCGCCGGCTTTGCCATCAACGCCAATTCCAAGGTCAAGGACGCGGCCTGGGACTTCATGCAATATCTCGCCGGGCCGGAAGGGCAGATCACCTTCACCTCGGCCGCTTCGGCGGCGGTGCCGGCGATGACGGGCAATCCCGACGTGCGCGCCGCCTTCAAGGCGCCCTATGCCGATATCTTCCTCTCGGAAAGCGAGAACGGCCAGGTCGATCCGCAATTCCCGACCTACGTCAACATCACCAACCTCTACCTGCAGCCGGCGCTCGATCTCGTCTGGAACGGCGAAAGCACCGCTGCCGATGCGCTGGGCGGCATCAAGGACAAGGTCGACGCCGACCTCGCCAAGGCGCAGTAACCGCAAGGGCAGGGGCGCCTCCCGGCGCCCCGCCACAACCGTTCATCACCGAGGCAAGACCATGCGTGTCATCGATACCCACGTCCATTACGGTTTCTGGGACAAGCTGTTCAGTCCCAACGCCGAAGAAGGGTTTCTTGAAGTCCTGTGGGAGACCTGTCAGGACGCGGGCGTCGAGCGCGTCGCCCTGCTCGCCAATCCCGGCCGCGGCAACGACGCCTTGGCCAAGGCCCTCGAAAAGCGTCCGGATTTCGTCATCGCCATGGGCCGGCTGGAACTCGACAAGGACCCGGTCTCCCTCGTCGAGGACTTCTATCAGCGCGGCTTTCACGGCATCAAGACCATCGGCGTTTCGAAGAACTACGACCACCCGGACTACATGCCCTACTACGAGGCCGCCGCGGCGCGCGGGCTGCGCATCCTGTTCCACACCGGCATCCAGGGCGGCCCGATGGATTATCTCGTCGGCGGCAGCGAGGATAAATGGAAGGCGCCGCCCGAAGCCGGCAGCATGGAGGAGGACGAACTCGTCATCCGCCTGAAGCGCCAGATCAGCCGCGAGAAGTACGGCTTTTCCAGCGCCCGCATGCAGCCGATCTACCTCGATACGATCGCCTATTACTTCCCCGAACTCTTCATCATCGGCGCCCATATGGGCTGGCCCGACTACCGAACCTCGTCGGCCGTCGCCCGCTGGCGTCCGCGGCTCTATTTCGACATTTCCGGCGGCGATGTCGTGCACAACCACATCGTCGAGGGCGGCTATATCGGCAAGGAAATCTCCCCTCGAAAACTGCTCTACGGCTCGGATTCCGATCACCGGCGCATCAAGGGCGACATCGCCCGCTGGAAGGCGGCGTTCGACAAGATGGGCCTCACGGCCGACGAGCAGGACCAGATCTTTTACCGCAACGCCGCCAAGATCTTCGGGCTGGAGACCTGAATGGCCGAGGGTCGTTTTGGCTGGGGGCAACCCCTCAACAAAATGGCCCGGGCCGAGGAGCGCGCGGCTTGGCTTTTCCTCCTGCCAAGCCTCGTGCTCTTTCTCGTTTTCACCGCTGTGCCGGTGATTTCCGCCTTCGTCATCTCGTTCACGCAATGGGACCTGTTCACGGCGATCGACTTCGTCGGCCTGGGCAATTATGTCGCCCTGTGGAACGATCCGATCTTCCGGCAGGTGCTCGGCAACACGGCCTATTACGTGCTGGGCTCGGTGCCGGTGCAGATGGCCTTGGCGTTGGCCGCGGCGCTCGCCCTCAACCGCGGCATTCGCGGACAGACGTTCTTTCGCGTCGTCTATTTCCTGCCCGTCGTCACCAGCACAGTCGCTGCCGCGCTGGTCTGGGCGTGGCTGTTCAACTCGAACTACGGGCTCATCAACGCGCTGCTCTCGCTCGTCGGCGTCACCGACCTGCCGAAATGGCTGGCCTCCAGCCGCTGGGCCATGCCGGCGGTGATCATCGTCTCCATCTGGCAGAACATGGGCTATGCCATGGTCCTGTTCCTCGCTGGCCTCCAGAACATCAGGCAGGATGTCTACGACGCCGCCGCGCTCGACGGCTCGCAAGGCTGGACGCGGTTCATCACCATCACGCTGCCGCTGCTGTCGCCGACGACGTTCTTCGTCCTCATCATCTCGATCATCGGCAGTTTCCAGGTGTTCGAACTGGTCTTCGTCATGACCAAGGCGGGCCCGGCCAACGCCACCAACACGCTGGTCTATTACATCTACCAGAACGGCTTTCAGTTCTATCAGATGGGCTATGCCAGCGCCGCGGCGATAGTGCTCTTCCTCATCGTGCTGGCGCTGACGCTGGTGCAATACGGGCTGCAGAACCGCTGGGTGCACTATGACTGACCGTGCCCCAGCCGAACGCAACGGGCCGCGCGCGACGGATTGGGTTCTGTTCGTCGTCCTGCTCTTCGGCGCGCTGGTGATGAGCGGCCCGTTCGTCTGGATGATTTCGACGTCGCTGAAGCCAATGGCGGACGTCTTCCAGTTCCCGCCGAGCCTTTTGAGCGCGCATCCGCAGCCCGAGAACTATCTCCGCATCTTTTCGACCATCCCGTTCGGCCGCGCCATAATCAACAGCCTCGTCGTCGCCGTTTCGGTCACGCTGCTGCAACTGATCGTCTGCTCGCTCGCCGCCTATGCCTTCGCCTGCCTCAGGTTCCGCGGCCGCGAGACGCTGTTCCTCATCTATCTGGCGGCCCTCATGGTGCCGTCGCAGATCACGCTCATCCCCAATTTCATCCTCATCCGCACGCTGGGCTGGATCGATACGTACCAGGGGCTTATCCTGCCCTTCGCATTTTCGAGCTTCGGAACCTTCCTGTTGCGGCAATACATGAAATCGATCCCGCGCGAGCTGTTCGAGGCAGCGCGGGTCGACGGCGCCAACCATTTCCAGATCTATCTGACGCAGGCATTGCCGCTGTCGCGGCCGGCGCTCGGCGCCCTCGCCATCTTCACCTTCGTTGCGCAGTGGAACAATTTCCTCTGGCCGCTGATCACCACCACCAAGCCCTATATGCAGACGGTGACGGTGGCGCTTGCCAGCTTGCAGGGCCAGTTCAACACCGATTGGCCGCTGCTGATGACCGGTTCCGTCCTCGCCATCCTGCCGGTTTTGGTCGTCTTCGTCGTCGGCAACCGCTCGTTTATCGCCGGCCTCACCACCGGCGGCTTCGGCGGGCGCTGAGGTGCTCGTATTTCTCGATTTCGAGGCGTCGTCGCTGTCCAAGCATTCCTATCCGATCGAGGTCGCCTGGGTGTTCGAGACGGGCGAGGGCGAGAGCCACCTGATCCGGCCGGAGGCCAACTGGACCGATTGGGACGAAAGCGCCGCCGCCATCCACGGCCTCTCGCGCGAAACGCTGCAAGGCGAAGGCGAGGCTGCCGGTGCCGTGTCGCACCGGCTGGTCGAGGCGCTGCAGGGCCACGAGCTTCACGCCAGCGCGCCGTCATGGGATGGCAAGTGGCTCAGCATGCTGTTGCGGGCAGGGGGCTTTCCGCGCCACCTCATGAAGCTCGCCGCCTCGCGCGACGCCCATCTCGCGGCGGCCGGCGGCGACGAGGCGGTGGTGACCTCCGTGCGGGCGGCGATCGAGGCCGAGCCTGCCGAACACCGGGCATTGCCGGACGCACAAAGGGATCGGCAAATCTGGTATGAAATCGGCCGTGCCGTTGCCAAGCAGTCCTGAGAACCGATGCAGATATTCGTCGATGCCGATGCCTGTCCCGTGAAGGACGAAGTGGTGCGCGTCGCCGAGCGCCATGGCGTGACCGTGACTTTCGTCGCCAATTTCGGCCTCAGGCCGTCGCGAGATCCGTTGATCCGCAATGTCGTCGTGCCGCAAGGCGCCGATGCCGCCGACGACTGGATCGTCGAGCATGCCGAGGCCGGCGATATCGTCATCACTGCGGATATTCCGCTGGCCGGCCGTGCGCTGAAGCAGGGCGCGACTGTGCTCGGTCCCACCGGGCGACCCTTCACCGAGGCTTCGATCGGCATGGCGCTCGCCATGCGCGACCTGCACCGGCATCTGCGCGAAACCGGCGAGGACCGGGGCTTCAATGCCGGATTTACGGGCAAAGATCGCTCGGCTTTCCTGCAGGCGCTCGATGAAGCGGTGAACAAGTCCCTCCGAAAGGCCTAGTGGCAGTTTGGCCTGAATCAGGCGCTTGCCATTGAACAAATCCGATATTCTGATCCATAAGGGGACAGCGTCTTAAGGGTGGATTATCGTCGTGAGCAGAAATTTCCTGGTTATCGATCCGGAAGAAAAGCCGGACGTGCTCAAGGCGCTTGCCTCCAACGTCCGCGTTTCCGTGCTGAAACTGTTGCATACGACGGGCCCGCTCAACGTCAACGACATCGCCGAGCGGCTGAAGCAGCCGCAATCGACCATCAGCTCCAACATGCAGATCCTGGTCGATGCCGGCCTGGTGCGCACCGAAACGCAGAAGGCCCGCAAGGGCAACCAGAAGATCTGCCACTCGCTGTTCGACGAAGTGCTGGTGATGTTCAAGGACGACATCCGCCCGCTCCAGGCGAACATCATGGAAGTAGCGATGCCGCTCGGGCTCTATACGAGCTGCGAAGTCACCGCGCCCTGCGGACTGTGCTCCGTCGACGGCATTATCGGTCTGCTCGACATGCCGGACACCTTTCTCGATCCCGACCGCATGAAGGCGGGCCTCATGTGGTTCACGCGCGGCTATGTCGAATACCAGTTCCCCAACAATGCGCGGCTGGCCCAGCACCACATCACCTCGATGGAATTCTCCTTCGAGCTCAGCTCGGAAGTGCCGGGCACGAGCGCCGACTGGCCGTCAGACATCACCGTTGCCGTCAACGGCAAGGATATCGGCACCTGGACCTCGCCGGGCGATTTCGGCGACCAGCGCGGCGTTTACACGCCCGATTGGTGGAAGCTGAAGGGCAGCCAGTACGGCAAGCTCAAGAGCTTCCGCGTCAACGGCGCCGGTACCTATGTCGACGGCATGAAGGTGTCGCCGGTTTCCCTGAAAGACCTCGATCTCGACACCCACCATTCCATCCGCCTGCGGATCGGCGTGAAGAACGATGCCAAGCATCCCGGCGGTATCAACATTTTCGGCCGCGGCTTCGGCAACTACGACCAGGATATCGTCCTGCGGCTGGAAACCGACCGCTAATATCGGCGCGAAACCTTCCGACGCCCTTGACGAGGCCGGCCGTTTTATACCAAACATCGTGATATAAATCACCATATCGGGTGTCTGGAGGGGACAATGCGGGCCACGGTAACCGCGCACAAGGATTATACGATCTCGCGCATCGACGATCGGGTGTACGGGGCCTTCCTCGAACATCTCGGGCGCGCCATCTATTCCGGCATCTACGAGCCGGATCACCCCACTGCCGACAAGAACGGCATGCGCGGCGACGTCGCCAAGCTGGTGCAGGACATCGATATCCCGATGGTCCGCTATCCGGGCGGCAATTTCGTTTCCGCCTACAATTGGGAAGACGGCATCGGCCCCCGCGAAGAGCGGCCGGTGCGCCTCGATCTCGCCTGGCACTCGTCCGAGAGCAACGCCGTCGGCATCCACGAATTCGCCGATTGGGCCGAAACCGTCGGCACCGACATGATGCTGGCGGTGAACCTCGGTTCGCGCGGGCTCGATGCGGCGCGCAATTTCGTCGAATACGTCAATCATCCGGGCGGTTCGTACTGGTCGGACCTGCGTATCAAGAACGGCCGCAAGGAGCCCTGGAACACCAAACTCTGGTGCCTCGGCAACGAGATGGACGGGCCCTGGCAGGTCGGCCACAAGAGCGCCGAGGAATACGGGCATCTCGCCAACGAGACCGCCAAGGCGCTGCGCGCCTTCGACAAGAGCCTCGAACTCGTCGTCTGCGGCTCGTCGAATTCCGACATGCCCACCTATCCGCAGTGGGAAGCCACCGTCCTCGATGCGACCTACGAGAACATCGACTACATTTCGCTGCACATGTACTTCGCCAACCATGAGCACGACACGGCGAATTTCCTGGCGCTGGGCGAAAAGCTCGACCGCTACATCCAGACGATCGCCGGCGTCATCAAGTACATCAAGGGCAAGAAGCGCTCGAACAAGGACGTCTATATTTCCTTCGACGAGTGGAACGTCTGGTACCATTCGCGCCAGGCCGACCGGAAGATTCTCGATGGCAACGAGGGCTGGCCGGAAGCGCCGCCGCTGCTCGAAGACATCTACAATTTCGAGGACGTGCTGCAGGTCGGCTGCATCCTCAACACCTTCATCCGCCGCTCGGACGTGGTGAAGATCGCCTGCATCGCCCAGCTGGTGAACGTCATCGCCCCGATCATGACGGAAAAGGGCGGCAGCGCCTGGCGGCAGACGATCTACTACCCTTATCAGTTCGCCTCGCTGTACGGCCGCGGCACGGCGCTCGACCTCAGCGTCGATTGCCCGGGCTACGAGTCCAAATATGCCGACAATGTCAGCTATCTCGACATCTCCGGCGTTCACAACGACGACGGCATGGTGACCTTCTTTGCCGTCAACCGACACGGCTCGGAAACGCTGGAAGCCGAGATCGCCATCGAAGGTTTTGCCGGCGCCGGGATCGCCGACCACCAGGTCATCCGGCACGACGATCTGCGGGCCGTCAACACCGCCAAAAACCCTGACAATGTCCGCCCCGAAAAGGGCACCGGCGCCGCGCTCAAGAACGGCAAGCTGACGCTTTCGCTGGCGCCGTACTCCTATCACATGGTCCGCATAAAGGTCTGATATCAAACCTCGATTCAGGTCCGTTAGCGGGGCCGCGTCCACCGACGCGGCCCCGTTTTTTATATCGGAAAGTCTGGTTTGTATCGCGTTCGTCCGTTGACAATTGCCATCCGCACGATAACCTGCCTCGGAAGGAAGCATGGAGGATGCTTCCGTAAAGGGAGGGTTTGATGAAAAGGCTTTCACTTAGGGTTTTGGCCACGACGGCGTTCGTGCTGTCGGCCGCGCCGGTTTTCGCGCAGCAGACCGTTGTCTGGTGGGACTTCCTCGGCGGCGGCGACGGCGTCCGCATGAAGAAGCTCATCGACGATTTCAACAAGGAGCATGACGGCCAGATCAAGATCGACGCCACCACGCTCGAATGGGGCGTGCCGTTCTACACCAAGGTGCAGACTTCGGCGGCGGTCGGGCAGGGGCCCGACGTGATGACCTATCATGAATCGCGCATCCCCCTCGGTGTTTCCACCGGAACGCTGACGCCGATCACCGAGGACGATCTCGCCCTGGCCGGCACCAAGCCCACCGAATATGCGGAAATCCCGTTCCAGGCGACGATGGTCGACGGCCAGGAATATTCGGTGCCGTTCGATACGCACTCGATCGTGCTCTACTACAACAAGACCATGCTGAAGGAAGCCGGCCTGCTCGGCGACGACGGTCTGCCCAAGGGGCTCGACGGCGTCGACAACTGGGATGCGGCGCTCGCCAAGCTGACCCAGAACGGCGTGCAGGGCCTGTCCGCGGCCACGGCCGACGGCGCCACGATGTGGCGTATCTTCTACAGCCTCTTCAACCAGCAGGAAGGCGCCAAGTTCCTGTCGGACGACGGCACCAAGTTTCTCGATGGCGACAGCGCCGACAAAGCGACCACCGCGCTCACCGAAATGAGCAAGTGGGTGCAGAACGGCTGGCTGGCCTCGAACGTCGAATATCCCGCCTCCATTGCCCTGTTCACCTCGGGCAAGGCGGCCCTGCACATCAACGGCGTGTGGGAAGTGCCGACCATGGTCGACCTCGAAAAGCAGGGCAAGCTCTTCGAGTGGGGCGCCGTGCAGCTGCCGACCTTCTACGATCACCCGGCGACCTGGGCGGATTCGCACTCCTTCGCCATTCCGAACAACGGCAAGCCGCAGGATCCCGACAAGCACAAGGCGGTGATGGAAGTCATCGGCTGGATGAACAAGCACTCGACCTTCTGGGCCACGGCCGGCCACATCCCGGCTTACAACCCGGCCCGCGAGACGGACGAGTTCAAGAACATGCAGCCGAATGCGACCTATGCCTCGCTGCTCGACAGCGCCGCCTACGATCCGCGCTCCAAGCTCGCGGGCGTTGCGTCCCCGGTCTATGACGCCGCCGGCAACTACGTCATGCCGGCCGTCAATGGCGACCTCGCGCCCGACGAGGCCGTCTCCGAGATGGCCGACGACCTGAACTCCCAGGTCGAATAGCGCAATCCGAAAGCCGCCGGCGGGGCATCCCTGCCGGCGGCTTGCTTTCACGGTCCGGGATGGAGGAACCCGCCATGATAATGCGCAGCCGGCGCACCGAAGTTGCCATGGCCCTGATCCTGGCCGCGCCCTTCATCATCGTCTACGGGGTCTTGTTCATCTACCCCACGGTGCAGATGATCTATATGAGCTTCACCAACGCCCCGCTGATCGGCCCGGGCAAATGGGTGGGCACCGACAATTACGAGCGCCTGCTGTTCCACGACCGGCGCTTCAACACCGCCCTCGTCAACACGATCTACTTCGTCGTCCTGACGGTCATCCCGAACACGCTGCTCGGCCTCGGCATCGCGCTGATGATCAACCGCCTCAAGGGCTGGTGGCAGAGCTTCGTGCTGGCACTGTTCTTCCTGCCCTACATCCTGCCGGTTTCGGTGGTCTACCGCATCTGGAACTGGATGTTCGATCCGCAATTCGGCATCGCGCAATATCTCATCGTGCCGTTCGCCGGCGAGCCGGTCTCGGTGTTCCGCACCGTGCCGCTGTTCATGCCGGGCGTGGCGCTCATCACCGTCTGGTGGACGAACGGCTTCAACGTCCTGCTGTTCCTCGCCGGGCTCCGCGCCATCTCGCCCGACATCTACGAGGCCGCGGCGCTCGACAATGCCAGCCGCTGGACGCAGTTCCGCCGCATCACCTGGCCGCTGATCTGGCCGGTGACGGCGCTCGTCTTCACCATCCAGCTCATCCTGCAGCTCAAGATCTTCGACCAGGTCTACCTGTTCGCCTCCGGCGGGCGCGACGATCCGACGATGGTGCTGGTGCAATACATCTACAAGACCGCGTTCCAGCAGAACAAGGGCGGCATGGGGGCGGCGATCGCCTCGATCCTGTTCGCGCTCATCGTCGTCTGCTCGGTCCTGCAATTCCAGTTCCTGCGCGGACGCAGCGGAGGTCGATGATGGCTGTCGCGGAAACAGAAGCAGTCGGCACGGCCGGCGCCACGCGCCAGGCCAGCGGGCGGCACATCGACGTGCCGGGCCTGCTGATCAGCGGCTTCACGCTGCTCGCCGCCCTCGTCTGGGCCTTCCCGATGTACTGGGCGATGGTGACGACGTTCAAGCCCGAGAGCGACGTGGTGAAGGCCGGCGTGAATTTGTGGCCGGAGCACTTCACTCTCGATGCCTACTGGCACGCGCTGACGCAGACGAAGATCCTGCTCTGGTACGCCAACTCGATCTTCACCTCGGTGTCGGTGACGGTGATCGTCGTGCTGATCTCGGCCGCCTGCGGCTATGCGATCTCGCAGCTGCGCTTTCCCGGCCGCGGCCTGCTGTGGGGCATCATCCTCGCCAGCTTCATGGTGCCGATCCAGGCGCTGATCGTGAACCACTTCATCCTGATGAACCAGTTCGGCCTCATCAACACCTGGCTCGGCATCATCCTGCCGCAACTGATCGTGCCGGTCGTCGTCATCGTCTACAAGCAATTCTTCGACTCGGTGCCGAAGGAATTCCGCGAGGCGGCGCTGATGGATAACGCCAACGAGTTCCAGCTCCTGTTCAAGGTCTTCCTGCCGATGAACTGGGGCGTCACCACGGCCCTCGCCATCATCACCTTCATCGGCGCGTGGAACAGCTTCCTCTGGCCCTTCCTCATCACCACGTCGGAAGAAAAGATGGTCGTCACCGTCGGCATCACGCAGGTGCACGATGCGTTCGGGGTGCAATACGCCCGCGAACTGGCCTCCGCCGTCCTCGCCGCCCTGCCGGTGGCCCTTGCCTACCTCATCTTCCAGCGCCGCGTGACCCAGGCGATCATGCTGTCGTCGGGTATCAAGGGGTAGGGGTGGAGGACCCGTGGTTAGATAGAAGATACTCACTGAGTTCGAGACTTTGTCTCAATCCAACAACGAGTCCTCCCCGGCCTTGAGCCGGGGCCCCGCTTCCCTTGCAACAAATCCCAATTTCGCAGCTCCAAAACCGCAACTACGCTTGCCAGATGAGCAGCAGCACCCTCTACGCGGTTTACATCCTCGCCTCGCGTTATAGAGGCACGCTGTATGTCGGTTCGACCAGCAACTTGACTGCGCGCGCCTGGCAGCACCGCAATCACGTCGTCTCCGGCTTCAGCCACAGCTACGACGTGGTTTGAACTCCACGAGGACTTCGAAATGGCAGGTCTCATGGAAAAGCGTCTCAAGCGCTGGCGTCGCGATTGGAAGTTTGCGCTGATCGAGCAGAACAATCCGGGCTGGCACGATCTCTACGATGACATCGCGGAGGTTTAGAACTCTCAAGCTGGGCCCCGGCTCAAGGCCGGGGAGGACTGGTGGTTAGATAGAAGATACTCACTGAGTTCGAGACTTTGTCTCAATCCATCAACGAGTCCTCCCCGGCCTTGAGCCGGGGCCCCGCTTCCTTGTCTACACCCTCACGAGATGGCACCTCACCCCGCGTGATACGCCTTCCCCGCCGCATCGAAGATATGCAGCCCGGCACCGTCGAAGCGCAGGCCCACTTCGTCGCCGGCCTTCACGCCGCTGATCCCGGCATCCTGCGCCACGATCATCGTGCCGTCCTTGAGGCGGGCATGCACCAGCGTGCGCTCGCCCAGCCGCTCCACCACCTGCGCCTGGCCGGCGGTGTTGCCTTCGGCGGGCGCCACCACGTCCACGGCGTCGGCCCTGATGCCCATGGTCAGGTCCTCGCCGGCCTTGGTCTCGGCCAGGTCGATCGCCGAAACGATGGTGGTGCCGTCGGGCAGCGTCACCTTCCGGTCCCTCTGGTTGTCGGCGGCGACGGAAACCGGGCAGAAGTTCATGGCGGGCGAGCCGACGAAGCCGGCGACGAACCGCGACGCGGGCCGCGAATAAATCTCCATCGGCGTGCCGACCTGCTCGATGCGGCGCTGGCTCAGCACCACGATGCGGTCGGCCATGGTCATGGCCTCGATCTGGTCGTGCGTCACGTAGATCATCGTTGCCGACATGCGGTGGTGCAGTTCGGCGAGCTCGACGCGAGTGCGCACGCGCAACGCGGCGTCGAGGTTGGACAGCGGCTCGTCGAACAGGAACGCCTTGGGCTCCTTGACGATGGCGCGGCCGATGGCGACGCGCTGACGCTGGCCGCCCGATAGCTCGGACGGGCGCCGGTCGAGCAGTTCGCCGATCTCGAGGATCTTGGCGGCCTCGGCGACGCGCCGGTCGATCTCCTTGCGGTCGAGGCCGATGTTCTGCAGGCCGAAGGCCATGTTGTCGCGCGCCTTCATATGCGGGTAGAGCGCGTAGTTCTGGAACACCATGGCGAGGCCCCGCCGCCCTGGCGGCAGGTGCTCGACGCGATCCTTGCCGATCAGGATTTCCCCGGAATCCGCGGTCTCGAGGCCGGCAATGATGCGCAGCAGCGTCGATTTTCCGCAGCCCGAAGGGCCGAGGAACACCATGAACTCGCCGGTTTCGATCTTGAGCGACAGGTTCTCGATGACCTTCACCGTCCCGAAGCTCTTGTTGACGTTGCGAAGCTCGATGTCGGCCACGTTGTCCTCCCCAGACATTTGGTCCAATTCTTTGCGATATGGACCGGATGTCAAGATATGGTTTGGTTTCGTGCGTCGGCTTTCACGCTATCAACGGCGCCGCCCTGGCCTTGAGCACGGCAAGCGCGTCGGCGGGAGCCAGGCGCACCTGCAGGCCGCGCTGCCCGCCATTGATATAGACCAGGGCTTCGGCCAGCGCCGTTTCCTCGATTGCCGTAGGCACCAGGCGCTTCTGTCCGAACGGGCTGATGCCGCCGACATGGTAGCCGGTGATGCGCTCGGCGTCGGGCGGCTTCATCATGCTGGCGGATTTGCCGCCGAAGGCCGCCGCCAGCTTCTTCATGCTGACTTCGCGGTCGGACGGCACGACGACGCAGACGGGCTTGCCGTCCACCTCGGCCATCAAGGTCTTAAGCACGCGATGCGCCGGCTCGTTCAGGGCTTCCGCCGCCTGCAGCCCGATGCGCTCGGCATTGGGATCGTACGCGTATTCATGCAGCGTGAAGGCGATGCCGGCTTTCGACAGAGCGAGCGTGGCGCGTGTTGTTTTCGACATGGAGCGTGACCTTTCGCGCGCCGATTCTACAGGCGCCGCGAAGAGTCGGGGAAGGGCGGATCGTTTGCCGCCGGCTTCACCCGATGCGCGCAAGCCTTGGAAGTCCAAGCGGTTTTATGTTTTAGACAAATCCAGTATTCGTATATGATGTACTTGCATTATCCATCATCGATTTGCGCGAAATAATAGTGTCACACATTGCCTCTATCGTCATCGGCAGACGACGAGCGGTGTATAGCATGATGCTATCGCTTGATAAATCTTGGCGTCCTTCGATAATATTTGCTTCGAGGACCAGTCGATGCTTCGAATTGAGAAAGTCACCAAGAAATTCGGCGATGTCTGTGCGGTAAATTCCGTCACATTGCAGATACCGCCGGGGCAGATGGTCGGTGTTATCGGCCGCTCCGGCGCGGGAAAATCGACATTGCTGCGTCTCATCAACCGGCTGGTCGATCCTTCCATTGGCAGCATCGGTTTTGGCGATGTCGATGTGACCCGTCTCACCGGTCGAGAACTGCGTTTGTGGCGCGCCTCCTGCGCGATGATCTTCCAGCAGTTCAATCTTGTCGAGCGCATGGATGTGCTCACCAATGTCCTGATTGGCCGGCTCGCCCATCATGACTTCATTTCTTCGATGGCCCGCCAGTTTTCCGAAAGCGAAAGGGTCGTCGCCATCCACGCGCTGGATCGGCTCGGGCTCGCGTCCCAGGCTTTGCAGCGGGCCGGCACGCTTTCCGGCGGCCAGCAGCAGCGCGTCGCCATTGCCAAGGCGCTGGTGCAGAACCCCAAGATCCTCCTCGCCGACGAGCCGATCGCGTCGCTCGATCCGGCCAATGCCGCCAAGGTGATGGATGCCCTGCGCACCATCAACGAAGAGGACGGCATCACGGTTCTCGTCAATCTCCACACGCTCGATACGGCCCGCGCCTATTGCGATCGCATCGTCGCCATGCGGGCAGGGCGCGTCTATTTCGACGGGCCGGCGAGCGAGTTGACGCAGCAGCGCCTGCGCGAAATCTACGGCGATGCCGGGCTCGATGCCGACATCGATGAAACCGTGACGTCTTCGGCATTCTTGCCGCCGAAAGCTCGGGCAGCCCGCCAGGTCGCGGTCGCCTGATCCGAGCCCGGGCGAACCCCCCGGGCCGGCTATTTGAAGCACTGGCTTCATCAACAGGGAAACAGAGATGAAAGCGATCCTGATCGCGGCGGCCGTTGCCGCCGTCAGCCTTGCCACGCCCCATGCCGCGTCGGCGGCCGATGGCTGGAAAGACCAGTTCAAGACCGTGCGCTTCGGCGTGCTGTCGGGCGAAAACGAGAAAGACCGGCTGACCCGCTGGACGCCGTTCAAGGACTATCTGCAAAAAGAGTTGGGCGTCGACGTCGAGATCTACACCGCCGGTTCCTATGACGGCGTCATTCAGGCGCTGGCCGCCGACCAGATCGAATTCGCCTTCCTCGGCTCGTCGGCCTATGCCGCCGCCTATACCGAAACCAATGGCGGTGTCGAACCGCTCCTGGCTTCGATCGATAAGGCCGGCGCCACCGGCTACTACTCGATCGTCACCGTGCGCTGCGATTCCGGCTACAAGTCGCTCGACGATCTCAAGGGCAAGGTCCTCGCCTTCGCCGATCCGGACTCCACTTCCGGCTATGCCGTTCCCTACTTCAACCTCGTGCAGCAGGGGTACGATCCCAAGACATACTTCTCGGCCATTCCGTTCTCCGGCTCGCACGAATTCGGCGTCCAGGGCGTCGAAACCAAACAGTACGATGCCGCCGCCACCTACGAGAACAGCGACGTCGACGGCATCTACCAGCGCATGGTGCAGAAGGGCATGATCCCCGCGGGCGACATCTGCTCGATCTGGAAGTCGCCGGAAATCACCAACGGCCCGCTGACCGCCCGCACCAACCTGCCGCAGGATCTGATCGATGCCATGACCCAGACCGTCATGGACTATCCGGCCAAGGACCCGGAAGCCTTCAAGAAGCAGAACGGCCCCACCTCCACCGACGTCGGCTACGTCAAGGTCGACCACTCCCGCTACCAGTGGATCGTCGACATGCGCGATTGGCTCAAGCAGCAGCGCCGCGACGACTGAGACGGATAGCGACACAGCGTTTGTAGGTCGCATCTTGCCCCCTCATCCGTCGGCTGCGCCGACACCTTCTCCCACGAGGGGAGAAGGAAGGCTCAGTGGGTGGGCTACGCTCGGAGCCCACCCTCGCCCCTTGTGGGAGAGGGTGGATCGAGCGAAGCGAGAGCCGGGTGAGGGGTATTACCGCTGCAAACGCTGAACATCGATCGATCCGCGCCGAACCCCGGAGGCACCGCCATGACCCAAGCCGCCGCCACTTCGCCTGCAATCGCCCAGTTCGAAATCGACTATGCCAGGGCCCGCCGGCGCGCTCGCCTGGTGCAGTTCGTCTCGGGCGCCGTCTTCCTCGTCGTCTTCTTCGTCTTTGCCAGCATGGGCGGCTTTTTCGACATGACGGCGGTCAGCATGCCCAATGGCGACCGCGTGGAAATGTGGAAGATCTGGGCCGGCCTGCCGCGGCTGGGCGAATACCTGGCCAAGACCATTCCGGAATTGCACTGGGAAACGCTCGGCTCGGATATTGGCGAATGGTTCTGGCGCTGGAAGGTGTGGCTGCAGCTTCTCGTCGAAACTATCCTCATTGCCTATATCGCCACGCTGCTCGGCGTTGCCGGTGGGTTCCTGTTCAGCTTTCCCGCTTCGCGCAATCTCTCGCCCAACCGCTGGCTGCTCATCCTCACGCGGCGCTATCTCGAAATCATCCGCACCGTGCCCGAACTCGTCTGGGCGCTGATCTTCGTCTTCTGCTTCGGTGTCGGCCCCCTGGCCGGTGCGCTCGCCATCGGGCTGCACGCCACGGGCTCGCTGGGCAAACTCTATTCGGAAGCCAACGAGAACATCGACATGCGCCCCGTGGAAGGCGTGCGCGCCTCGGGCGGCACCTGGTTCCAGCAGATGCGCTACGGCGTCGTGCCGCAGGTGATCCCCAACGTCCTGAGCTACACGCTGCTCCGTTTCGAGATCAACGTGCGCTCGTCCACCATCATCGGCTTCGTCGGGGCCGGCGGTCTCGGCCAGGAAATCCGCACCGCCATGTCGCTGCAGGAATACACGGACCTGTCGGCGCTGTTCGTCATCATCCTCGCGACGGTCGTCGTCATCGATTACGTCAGCGAGAAGATCCGGCACCGCGTCATCGGCATCGACCAGAGGAGCAATTGAGATGACGGTTCAACTCGATACCGGCAGCATCGCCGCCGCCAAAGCGCTGGTTCCCGGCGCCTTCACCGAGCCGCGGGACCGCCGCTTCCGGCGCATCGCCCTCGGCGTCGCCTTCGTGGTGCTCACCGCCTGGTGCCTCTACGATTTCGATTTCTCCCCCGTGCACATCCTGCAAGGGCTGGGGCGGCTCGGCAGCATCTTCGCCTTCATGTTCCCGCCCTATCTCTGGCAGACGTGGGAGGAATGGTCCGAAATCCTCGAAGGGCTGCTGCAGACCGTCTCCATGGCCTTCATGGGCACGCTGCTCGGGGCCATCTTCGCGTTTCCGCTGGCGCTGCTCGGCGCCAGGAACATCATCCCGCTGCCGTGGCTGCGGCTGTCGTCCCGCCGCGCCTTCGATGCCTTGCGCGCCGTCGAGCAGATCATCCTCGCGCTCATCTTCATCCGCGCCTTCGGGCTCGGCCCGCTCGCCGGCATCCTCGCCATCGCCGTTTCGGAAATCGGCACGCTGGCCAAGCTGTTTTCGGAAGCCATCGAGAACACGTCCACCAAGCCGGTCGATGGCGTCAAGGCGGCCGGCGGCGACGCGATCCAGGCCATCCGCTTCGGCATCGTGCCGCAGGCGCTGCCGGTGATCCTCTCCATCGTGCTCTACAATTTCGAGTCCAATACGCGCAGCGGCACCATCCTCGGCGTCGTCGGGGCCGGCGGCATCGGTTTCCTGCTCTCGGACCGCATCAATGCCTATCGCTGGCCGGAAGCGTGGAGCATCATCTTCCTCATCATCGTCATGGTCTACATCATCGACGGCATTTCGGGCCGGCTGCGCATGCAGATCATCGGCAGGACCGAGACGCCGCGCTGAGCGAGAGGCGTCAGGCGATGCGCCGGCCGTTTCTCCACACTTCGCGGATCACCGGCACGTCGCCGACAAGGCGCACGCGCGAGAAATCGGCCCGGCGGCCGGCTTCGATCGTGCCGCGATCGGTGAGGCCCACCATTTCGGCCGGATTCTTCGAGATCAGCGCCACGGCGCCGGGCAGGCCGATCACCTCGTCCTGTGCGAGCCGGAACGCCGCCAGCACCAGGCTCGCCGGCACGTAGTCCGACGAAAGCCCGTCGAGCAGCCCGGCTGCGGCCAGTTCGCCCGCCGAGACGTTGCCGGAATGCGAGCCGCCGCGCACGATATTGGGCGCCCCCATGACGATCTTCATGCCCTTGCCGTGGGCGTGGCGCGCCGCCTCCACGGTGGTCGGGAATTCCGAGATCAGGATGCCGTCGCCAACCGCCTCATCGACGTGCGCGATCGTCGTGTCGTCGTGGCTCGCCATGACGGTGCCGTGCGCCCGGGCCAGTTCGATGGCGCGGCCGCGCTGGCGGCTGACATGCTTTTCCTGGCTGGCCTTGCGCTCTTCCATCATCTGATGGAATTCGGCATCGGTCCATTTCTTGTCGCGGTTGAATTCGCGCCACTTGGCGAGGTTGGCCCATTGCCGCTGGCCGGGCGTATGGTCCATCAGCGAGATCAGGCGCACGAACGGATTGTCGGCCAGCGGCTCGTAGATTTCGAGCATCGCGGCGTCGGCCAGTTCGCAGCGCAGGTGCAGCAGGTGCTCGGCGCGCAGCACGTCGCGGAGCGCCGGCTGGCTCAGTGTCGCCACCGTACTCGCGATCATCTGGCGGCGATTGCTCTTGGCCGAATATTCGCCGACCGAAACCGCATCGAAGACGGTGGTGATGCCGGCGCCGGCCACCTGCGTATCGTGCGACAGCACGGCCGCGGCGCTCGACGGCCACATGACGCCGGGACGCGGCTGCAGGTGCTTTTCGAGATTGTCGGTGTGCAGTTCGACGAAGCCCGGCAGGAGATAATCGCCCTCGAAGTCGATGGCGCCGGTGAGGGCCGTGGCGCCGCTGTCGACGCCGGCGATCGTGCCTTCACGCGCGGCTATGCCCCCCGCCACGATCTCGCCGGGGAGCACGATGCGGGCATTGGTGATCGTGGTGTCGCTCATGCGGCACTCCGTTGGAAGGCGGTGACTTCGAACAGCCGGTCGGCGACGGCTTCGCGCACCTCGGCGTCGTGGAAGATGCCGACGATGGCGGCGCCGCGCGCCTTCGCTTCGTTGATGAGCTCGATTACCACCTGCCGGTTGCCGGCGTCGAGCGAAGCCGTCGGCTCGTCGAGCAGCAGGACGGGGTAATCGACGCAAAAGCCGCGGGCGATGTTGACGCGCTGCTGCTCGCCGCCCGAAAAGGTCGCCGGCGCCAGCGGCCACAGCCGCTCTGGAATGTTGAGGCGGGTGAGCAGGGCGCGGGCGCGACCCAGCGCCTCTTCGGCCGGCACGCCGACGAGCCGCGCCGGTTCGGCGACGACGTCCAGCGCCGGCACGCGCGGGATGACGCGCAGGAACTGGCTGACGTAACCGAGCGTATAGCGGCGGATTTCGTTGATGCGCCACGGCTCGGCCTCGCCGAGATCGACCATGCGGCCGTCATGCGCGACCTCGACGCGGCCGGTCGTCGGCTTGTAATTGGCATAGAGCGAGCGCAGCAGCGTCGATTTGCCTGAGCCCGAGGGGCCGTGGAGGCAGACGCATTCGCCGGCATTCACTTCCATGTCGAGCCCGGAAAACACCGGGATGCGGACGCCGCCCTGCGTGTGCAGGGTGAATTCCTTGCCGAGGCCGGTAACGGAGATCATGGCCATCTTCAAACCTGCAGGACCGATGAAACGAGGAGTTGCGTATAGGGGTGGTGCGGATCGTCGAGCACCTGGTCGGTGAGGCCGTGCTCCACCACCTGGCCGCGCCACATCACCATCAGCCGGTCGGCCAGCAGCCGCACGACCGCGAGGTCGTGCGTCACCACGATGGCCGCAATGTTGAGTTCGTGCACGAGCCCGCGCAGCAGGTCGAGCAGGCGCGCCTGCACCGAAACGTCCAACCCGCCGGTCGGTTCGTCCATGAAGACGAGGCGCGGCCGGGTGACGAGGTTGCGGGCGATCTGCAGGCGCTGCTGCATGCCGCCCGAAAAGGTGCTGGGCCGGCTGTCGACGCGGCCGAGGTCGAGCTCCACCTTGGCCAGCCATTCCATACCCTCGGCGCGGATGTTGCCGTAATGGCGGGCGCCGACGGCCATCAGCCGTTCGCCGACATTGGCGCCGGCCGAAACGTTCATGCGCAGTCCGTCGCGCGGGTTCTGGTGCACGATGCCCCAGTCCGACCGCATCAGCCGGCGGCGCGCCGGCTCGGGCAGTTGGAAGACGTTGCGCAGGCCCTTGCGGTCGACGTCGTATTCCACCGTGCCGTGGTCGGGCTCGAGCTGCGCCGAAAGCACGTTGAGCAGCGTCGATTTGCCGGAGCCGCTTTCGCCGACGATGCCGATGACTTCGCCGGGATGCACGGTGAACGACACGTCCTTGCAGCCGAGCGTATCGCCGTACCACTTGCCGACAGTGCTGACGCGGAGCAGGGGGCGGCGCAGCGCCTCGGTCTCGATGTTCATGACGGCGCTCATGGCTGCTTCTCCGTGGCTTTCGTTTCGGCATTGCCGCGCAGGCTCCGGGCGAGGCTGGCGCCGCCCTGCGTTCCCGCATGGCCCTGGGCCTGGCGGTCGGCGCAGTAATGCGTGTCCGAACAGACGAACATCTTGCCGCCGCTGTCGTCGAGGATCACCTCGTCGAGGTAGCTGTCCTTGGCGCCGCAGAGCGCGCAGGCCTCTTTCCAGGTCTGCACGGTGAAGGGGTGGTCCTCGAAATCGAGGCTCTTCACCTTCGTATAGGGCGGCACGGCGTAGATGCGCTTTTCGCGGCCCGCCCCGAAGAGCTGGATGCCGGGATTGTCCTGCATCTTCGGGTTGTCGAACTTGGGGATCGGCGACGGAGTCATCAGGTAGCGGTCGTTGACCATCACCGGGTAGCTGTAGGTTGTGGCGATCTGCCCGAAGCGCGAAATGTCCTCGTAGAGCTGCACGTGCATGAGCCCGTATTCCGAATAGCCGTGCATCTTGCGCGTCTCGGTTTCCCTGGGTTCGAGGCGCCGCAGCGGTTCGGGCTGCGGCACCTGGTACACCAGCACCTGCTTTTCGCGCAGCGGCGCTTCCGGAATGCGGTGGCGCGTCTGGATGATGTCGGCGTCCTCGGTCGCCTCGGTCGTCGCCACGCCGGCCACGCGCGAAAAGAAATTGCGGATGGAAACGGCGTTGGTGGTGTCGTCGGCGCCCTGGTCGATGACCTTCAGCGTATCGTCGGGGCCGAGCACGCTGGCGGTCAACTGGATGCCGCCCGTGCCCCAGCCATAGGCGAGCGGCATTTCGCGCCCGCCGAACGGCACCTGGTAGCCGGGAATGGCGATGGCCTTGAGGATGGTGCGGCGCACCATGCGCTTGGTCTGCTCGTCGAGATAGGCGTAATTGTACGCCTCGTCCCACTGCCGGGCCTGATTTTCGCTGCTCATTCCGCGGCGTCCTTTTCCTGGCGATCCTGGTATTCTTCCCGAAGGCGGCGGATCAGGCTGAGTTCGGCCTGGAAATCCACGTAATGCGGCAGCTTCAGGTGCGAGACGAATCCGGCCGCCTCGACATTGTCGGTGTGGTAGAGGACGAATTCCTCGTCCTGGGCCGGATAGCGCGCCGTCTCACCGAACTCGCGGGCCCGCAGGGCGCGGTCGACCAGCGCCATCGCCATGACCTTGCGTTCGTTGTGGCCGTAGGCGAGCCCGTAGCCGCGCGAGAATTGCGGCGGGCGCTCGGCCGAGCCCTTGAACTGGTTGATCATGTGGCATTCGGAAACGCAGATGTCGCCGATGTCGATGGCAAAGCCCAGTTCCTCCGGAACGATCTCGACCGCGACCTCGCCCATGCGGATTTCGCCGGCAAACGGGTGGTTGCCGCCATAACCGCGCTGCGTGGAATAGGCCAGCGCCAACACGAAGCCCTCATCGCCGCGCGCCAGGTTCTGCAGGCGCTGGTCGCGCTCGGCGGGAAACGACATCGGCTCGCGTGACAGGTCGAAGGCGCTGTCCGCCGGCTTTTCCGGCAGTTCTTCTTCGATGAGCCCTTCGTGGTTCAAAATGTCGGCCACGTGCGGCATGCCGTAATCGAGCGGCACGTCTGCCTGCGGCGCTTCCGGCTCGCCCACGCCGTCCTCGGCCGCCAGCGCGAAATCGAGCAGGCGATGGGTGTAGTCATAGGTCGGGCCCAGCACCTGGCCGCCCGGAATATCCTTGTAGGCGGCCGAAACGCGGCGGCGCACATGCATCTTGGCCGTATCGATCGGCTCGGACATGGCAAGGCGCGGCAGCGTCGTGCGATAGGCGCGCAGCAGGAAGATCGCTTCCACCATGTCGCCCTGCGCCTGCTTGATGGCGAGCGCGGCGAGGTCGCGGTCGTAGATCGAGCCTTCGGTCATCACCCGGTCGACGGCAAGGCCGAGCTGTTCGCCGATCTGGCGCGGCGAAATCTCGGGCACAGCGGGGTCGCCGCGGCGCGTCTCGGCGATGAGCTTGTGGGAATTGGCGACGGCGCGCTCCCCGCCCTTGACGGCTACGTACATGGCTCAGCCCTCCACGGCGATAGTGCGGGGCATGGCGACGATGTCGCGCCCGCAGGTGAAGACGATGTCGACGCCCAGCGGATAGAGCGCGTGGTTGTCGCGCCATTGTTGCCAGAAACCTTCCGGCAGACCGGCGATGGAGAGCGTGTTGGCGGTCTTGATGCCGGGGCCGGACCAGGTGGTCGCCGGACCTTCGGTCAGTGAGGGCACCTGCACGATGAGCGTCGCCGAGCGATCGGGATAGCGATCCTCGCCGATAGCGAAATCGTCGAGATGCGGCATTTCTTCGGGCGCCGTGACGATGGCGAAATCGGCCTTCTGCGTCAGCGCCGCGACCGGCGCACCGCTGTGGAACTGCAGATAGGCGAGGGCGGCGCTGCCTGCCGCCGTGCCGTCTAGCCAGAGCGTCGTGTCGAAATCGCAGAGCGTCAGCGCCACCGCGGCGGTCGCCATGTCGAGCGGAGCCGGAGTGTCCATTTCGATGGTCAGCGGATGGATGCGGCCGGCATAGGCATTGGCGTTGAGCAGCGTGCGGAACACCGATTGCGACTGGAAGACGGGATCGGAAAAGCCGAGCTTCATGTCGCCCAGGCCCTGGGCGATGGGGTTTGCCGTCGTCATTTCGGATTGTCTCCCCGGACCATCGTGAAGAACTCGATCTTGGTGGCGGCAGCCTTGCGGCTCTCGGCCAGGCGCTCGCGCTCGATGCGGCGGGCGATGGGCGTTACGACCGTGTCCTCTACCAGCTTGCCATCGGTCGATTGCAGTAATGCGTCGAAGGCGGCGGCCAGCTCTGCCTTGCGCTTGTCGCGGCCGGCTGCGTAGCAGTGTCCGGCAGTGCCGTCGGCAAGGCGTACGGCGCAGCGCGTCACCGTCATTTCGCCGAAATTGAAAGGGTTACCGGTGCCGCCGGCGCGGCCGCGCACCATGACGAGGCCGATCTCGGGGCCTCGCATCACTTCATAGGCGCGGGCAGGGGTGAGTCCCGCCCAGGCGGTTTCAAGTTCGCTGCGCGTGGCGCGGGCGAGCACGCCCATCCAGCGCTGTCGCGGCGTCTGCGGTCCGGCCTCTGCTGTCATCTTCTCGACCTATTCATCTATACGTCTAGACCATTATGGAAATCTGTGATAGCACGTCATCTGCTTTCCTCAAAGATGCATCAGGCCGGCGACACAAACATGACAGCGACGGATTCTTTTTCATGGCTTGAGAGGGCCCGATGAACGGTTCGCGTTCCGGCCTTCCCATCTGGCGGCAGATCGCCGACACCATTTCCAGCGAGATCAGCACGTCCATTTATGCGCCGGGCCAGAAGCTGCCGACGGAGAGCGAACTGGCGACGCGCTTCGGGGTCAACCGCCACACGGTGCGCCGGGCGGTCGCCTCCTTGCAGGACGCCGGCCTGCTGCGCGTCGAGCAGGGGCGGGGCACGTTCGTGCAGGAGGAGATTCTCGATTATCCCCTCAGCATCAGGACGCGCTTTTCCGAAATCCTGGCCCGGCAGGCGCGCACCCCGTCGGGAACCGTGCTGCGTGCGGTGTCCGTTCCGTCCGATGCGCCGGCGGCGGCGGCGCTCAATATCCTGGTCGGTTCGCCGGTGGCGCTGATCGAAACCGCCGGCCAGGTCGATGGCTCGCCGCTCAGTCTTGCCACCCACCATTTCCCGCTGCAGCGCTTCCCCGATCTTTTCGAGGCCTACGAGGAGACGCGCAAGATCACGCCCATGCTGTCGCGCCTCGGCGTCGGCGACTATTTCAGGAAATCGACCAAGATCACGGCGCGCCTGCCCGACGGCTACGAAATGCGCCATCTGCGGCTGGCCCGCATGATGCCGGTCCTCTGCCTTGAAGCGGTCAACGTCGACAGCGAGGGGCACCCGATCGAATATTGCATGACGCGCTTTGCCGCCAACAAGGTGCAGGTGGTCGTCGACAATTCGCTGAACGAGCCGAGCACGAACACCGAGGGCTGATGCAGCTGGTGCGGGAAACCGAACCTGCTCCCCGCACCGTTGATCCTAGCGGACGGACTCCTGCCAGTAGCGGTAGAGCCCGGCGATATCGCTGCTGGTCATGAGCGGCATTGCCGCCTGCAATTGCGGGCCGGTCCAATCCCACCACTGCATTTCGAGCAGCATGGAGATCTCGTCGTCGCCGAAGCGCTTGCGGATCGGCTTGGCCGGGTTGCCGCCGACGATCGTGTAGGGTTCGACGTCGCGCGTCACCAGTGCCCGGGTGCCGATGACGGCGCCGTGCCCGACGGTGATGCCGGGCATGACGATGGCTTCCGAGCCGATCCACACGTCGTTGCCGATCACCGTGTCGCCGCCGGCGCGGTAGCCGTCGCGGGCACCGGCAAAGTGCGGCACTTCCGGCATGTAGAAGAACGGGAAGCTGCTCACCCAGTCGTAGCGGTGGCCCTGGTTGCCGGCCATGATGAAGGCGGCGCCCGAGCCGATGGAGCAGAAGCTGCCGATGATCAGCTTGTCGGCGTCCGCGTCCGGCAGCAGGAAGCGGGCGCAATCGTCGAAGCTGTGCCCGTGGTAATAGCCGGAATAATAGCTGTAGCGGCCGGTTACGATGTTGGGGTGCTTGACCTGCTGGTCGAGCGGAATGCCCTTGAACGGGCTTTCGAAGAAATTGGTCATTTCTGGATCACTGCAACTGACCCTCCCGTTTTTCGGGCAGGGCCGTTCGAGACGGGCAGGGCGCTGGGCAAGGCAAAAGGCCCGGCGCGCCGGCCGGTTCAAAAGGTTCCTCGCGTCAGGCGCGGGAATGGCTGCAGGTGGTACAGGGAGCCGACTTCATGATGGCTGGTCTTACCGCAGGCGCTGTCGCCGTGTCCAGTTACCGCCACCCCAGGGCCGGCGCCACATGCTTCAGGATGCTCTCGATGACATGCGCGTTGTATTCGACGCCGAGCTGGTTGGGCACGGTCAACAGCAGCGTATCGGCGGCGGCGATGGCGGTATCCTGTTTCAGCTCCTCGATCAGCACGTCGGGCTCGGCAGCATAGGAGCGACCGAACACCGCCTGCTTGCCGGGCTCGATATAGCCGAACTGGTCCTGCGCATTGCGGTCGCCGCCGAAATACAAGCGGTCGGTGTCGTTGATGAGCGCAAAGATCGAGCGGCTGACCGACACGCGCGGCGTGCGCTTGTGCCCGGCCTCGGCCCAGGCCTTGCGGTAGGCCTCGATCTGCTCGGCCTGCTGCACATGGAAGGGCTTGTCGGATTCGGCCATGACCAGCGTCGAGCTCTGCAGGTTGACGCCGAGCTTGCCGGCCCATTGCGCGGTCGGCGTCGTCGCGGCGCCCCACCAGATGCGCTGCCTGAGGCCTTCGGAATAGGGCTCCGGCCGCAGCAGGCCCGGCGGGTTGGGGAACATCGGGCGCGGGTTGGGCTGGGCGAAGCCTTGGCCCTCGATGACGTCGAGGAAGACCTGGGCGTGGCGGCGCGCCATGTCGGCATCGCTCTCGCCCTCGGCCGGCGCATAGCCGAAATGCCGCCAGCCGTCGATTACCTGCTCGGGCGAGCCGCGCGAGATGCCGAGTTGCAGCCGTCCGCCGGCGATGAGGTCGGCAGCGCCCGCATCCTCGGCCATGTAGAGCGGGTTTTCGTAGCGCATGTCGATGACGGCAGTGCCGATCTCGATCCTTTCAGTGCGCGCGCCGATCGCCGCCAGCAGCGGAAACGGCGAGGCGAGCTGCCGGGCGAAATGGTGCACGCGGAAATAGGCGCCGTCCGCGCCCGCTTCCTCGGCGGCGATGGCAAGGTCGATCGATTGCAGCAGCGCATCGCTGGCCGAACGCGTCTGCGATTGCGGCGAGGGCGTCCAGTGCCCGAACGAGAGGAAGCCGATTTTCTTCATGGGAGCGCTCCGAGGGTCTCGCGGATTGCGGGACCCTAGCACGCTCGTCCTCGAAGCGTCAGGGCAGACACTCTCGTCCGGATTTTCGTTCAGATACCGTTCATATGCCGTTCAGACATCGTTCATCTGCTGTTCATCCGCCCGGCAAAAATGTGGCAAAACCTCCATTCCGCTCACAGCGGGATTCCGGTCGATCTCGCAAGCTATTGAAATCAAACGGTTTTAACTTATCCCCGCCCTCTCGAACCGTGCTATAATGCGTGTGAAATCGGAAACGGCCCAAAACATCGAAAATCGACCAACCCGTCACCGCCGTTCGTCGAATTCCAGCATGCGGATCAGACCCTGCATGTAGCCGATGGCGTGAGCCCGGCCGCGATGATTCCAGTCGCTGTCGCCATCCATCTTCGGCACGTGGTCGTCGAGCAGGAAACCGTCGAATCCCGTCCGCGCCAGCAGGGTGATGATCTCGGCCGGATCATAATTTCCGTCGCCGATAAAGCATTCCGTGAAGTCCGGAACCGAGCCCTGCACGTCGCGGAAATGGATATAGGCGATAGCGCCCTTGGGCGAAAAATACTCAATCATCTCAGTGACATTGGCCTTGCCGCCCTCCATCTCCGAGCAGCAGCCGAGGCAGAGATCGAGCGCCCAGGCCTTGGAGCGCCCGGCCATGTCATAGGCTTTCTTGAAACCCGCCGGCCGCCAGAACAGCCGGGCCACGCCGCCGAGCATCGGCACCGGCGGATCGTCCGGATGCAGCGCCAGCCGGATGCCTTCTTCCTCCGCAACCGGCAGCACGGCCTTGATGAAATATTCGTAGTTCGACCACATCTGGTCTTCGGTGATCACCGCTCCATCCTTGCCGAACAGCGGCATCGAGGAGGCGCGGCCGAGCGATGTCGGCATGAAGCTGCGCAGGATTTCGAGATTGTTTTCATTGGCTTCGACGACGTCGATGTCGAATTGCCGCGCCGTCGCGCCGCCCCGCGTCGTGCCGCGATTCGTCGTCCAGACGGAGTTCGGCATGAAGTGATAGCCGAGCACCGGAACGCCGGCGCGAGCGACGGCACGGATGGTTTTCTGGTAGTTCTCGATCTGCTCGTCGCGCCCTTCCAGCCCCATCATCGCCTTGTGGTAGAAGTGCGTCGGCACGTTCTCGATCGCCTCGAACTTGAGGCCGGCGGCTTCGACCTGCTCGACGAGCGCCCGCACGTCCTTCTCCTCCCAGCGCTCGTCGCCGGGCAGGGACGGATTGTTCATCTGAATGCCGGTCGCCCCGATCTGGGCGGCGAAGCGCAGCTTGTCGTCGATGTCGTCGCGAAACTGGCCGACCGCAATCCGGATACTCATAGTGTCTGGTTTCCCTTGGTTGACTGGATGTTTCAGCCCTTGACGCCGCCTTCAGTCATGCCGGCGACCATGAAGCGTTGGGCGATGAAATAGAGGATCATCAGCGGCACGGAGGAGATGACGGCGCCTGCCATCAGCGGTCCCCACGGCAGCACGTCGCTGGTGATGAGGTAGTTGAGAGCCAGCGGCGCGGTGCGCTGGCTCTCGGACGTGATCAGCACGAGGGCGAACAGCAGTTCGTTCCAGGCGCCGGTAAAGGTGAAGATGGCAACGGCGGCAAGGCCCGGCCCCGACAGCGGCAGCACGATATGGAGCAGGGCGCCGAGGCGCGTATGCCCGTCGATCAGGCCCTGTTCCTCGAGCTCCCGCGGCACGCCGCGGAAATAGCCCTGCAGCAGCCAGGTCGAGAGCGGCAGCGAGAAGGTGAGATAGACCAGCGTCAGCCCCACCAGCGAATTGCCGAGGTGCAGTTGCGCCATGATGATCGACAGCGGAATGAATAGAAGCGAACCCGGCGTCAGGTAGGCGAAGAGGATCAACCGCCCGATCAACCCACGAAAGCGATAGCGGAAGCGGACCATGGAATAGGCGGCGAAAGACGAGATGATCACCGAGATCAGCGTCACCACTGTCGAAACGATGAGGCTGTTGCGGATCGCCAGCAGGAAATCGCCGCCAGCCAGCAGCTTTTCGAAATTATTGAGCGTGAAGGTCTTCGGCCAGAGCGAGGGCGCCCGGTAGATGTCGCGTGGCAGCTTCAGCGAGGTGACGATCATCCAGTAGATCGGGAACAGCACAAGCACGACGGCGACGATCAGCGCCACATAGGTGAGAATTTTGCCTATGAGGGCGCGGCGCTGGGCGTTGGCGGGAACTACGGTCGCCATCAGTCTTCGTCCCTGAGCATGAGGGAGGTCGCGAAGATGACGAGGATCGCCAGGACCGGCAGCATGTAGACCGAAACCGCCGCCGCCTCGCCGATGCGCTGCGTCTGCATGCCGAAATAGGCGAGGACCGGGAAAACCATCGTCGCATCGGATGGCCCGCCCGCGGTCAGCAGCCAGACATGCTCGAAGCCGTTCGCCGTCCAGATCGAGGAGAGCAGGGTGGTGACGATCACGACCGGCAGGATGCCCGGCAGCGTCACGGTCAGGAAGCGCTGCCAGCTATTGGCGCCGTCGACGATCGCTGCTTCGTGCAGCTCGCGCGGCACCGATTGTAGGGCGGCGAGGATCGAGACGAACCAGAACGGAAAGCCGCGCCAGACGGAGGCGACGATCACCGCTGCCATTGCGGTCTGGCGCTGTCCCAGCCAGTCGATGACCTGCGGATAGATACCGGTCTGCGTGAGGATGAGGTTTATGCCGCCGCCGATCGGCTGATAGAGAACGCGCCAAGTCAGGAAGGCGACGAAAGCCGGCATCGCCCAGGGCAGCATCAGGAAGGAACGAAAAACGCCGCGGAACGGGATGTTCTGATGGACGAGCAGCGCCAAGCCGAGCCCGATGAGCAGTTTCATGCCGTCCGAAACCAGCACGATGACGATGGTGTTGCGGATGGCGCTCCAGAAGGTCGGCGTTCCGGCGAGATACTGGAAGTTCTTGAAGCCAATGAAACTGCCGACGCTGCCGACCACCATGTCGGTGAACGACACCCAGATGGCGAACAGAAACGGATAGGCCACAAGGGCCAGGATCAGCAACGTTACCGGGAGCACGAGCAGGTAGGCGAAGAGTTTCAGGCGTACCGAGCCCGAAAGCCATGGGCGCCTTTGCACTGCTGCCCGCTGGTCTTGAGCCGCAATCGACATCGTCAATCCGTTGTAGAGAAAAGGGGCCCGCGGGCGTTCTGCTGCCCGCGGGGGATGACTTGCGTCGGATCAGGCGTATTTGTCGTAGATCGCCTGGCCCTGCTTTTGCGCCTCGTCCATCGCACGGTCGAAGTCCCAGCCGTCGACGACAATGCGCTGGCACATCTTCGGGATGATGAAGTTGGACGACAGGTCGGCCCAGGCGGCGTTGTAGACGTCGGGGTAGGCTGGCGCCGTGCCGGTCTGGGCGAGGCCCAGCAGACCCGTTAGGATCGGATTGCTGCCGTCGAAAGCCTGCAGCTTCTCCTGGTTCTTCAGCACCGGCCCGTAGATGGCGACGTTGAAGTACTCGTTCATGAAATCGGGGCCGGACAGGTACTCGATCAGCGCCTTGGCTTCGTCCTGCATGGCACTCGCCTTGGTGATCGCCCGGAGGTTGGGCGTTACAGGCGAGATTGTGCCCTTGGGTCCGGCAGGCAGCGGCGAGAAGGCGCTCGCCTCGTAGAGCTCCGGATCGTCGGTCTTGGCAGCGATGCCGACCGAGCCGGTATTGGCGATGAACGCGGCCTGCCCCGAGAGATAGGCCTGGTTGTCGCCGGCGCCGTCCCAGGTCGTGTTGCCGGGCGAGAACACGCCCTTGTCCCAGGCATCCTTGAGCCAGGTGAGGTAGGTCCGCATCTCCTCGGACTTGATCGTTACCTTCTTGCCTTCGTCATCGGCTATCCGCGCACCATAGGATTGCAGCACGTTTACCTGCACGTTGGCGTCGCCGACATTGGAGAGCGCGAGCCCGAGCCCCGAGACCGGCGATTTGGTAACCGCGACAGCCTGCGTCACCAGTTCTTCCCAGGTCTTGGGCGCTTCGGTGAAGCCGGCCGGTTCCAGCAAGTCTTTGCGGCGCAGGAGCAGATTGCCGTTGACGCCGAACGGAATGCCCGTGCGTCCGCCGGCATCGGCGCTGGTGTCGGAAGCACGCGCGACGCCGTCATACCAGCCGCCATGCGCTTCGCCGATCTTGGCATAGAGGTCGTCGACGGTCGAAAACACGCCCTGTCGTGAAAGGATGTTCAGAAGGTCGAGCCCCAGATCCAGAGCGTCGGGCATGGTGTTCGACGAAACGGCAGCGGAAACCTTTTGCACCGTCTCATTCTGGTTGATCATCACCACTTCGGTCTGGATGCCGTTGTCGGCGCCCCATTTGTTGATGGCGTCGGTGAGGATCTGGTTGGCCTCATCGGAAAAGATCAGGCCGCCCCAATAGGTGAGCTTGCGGCTTTGCGCCATCGCCGGCATCGGAAAGCTGCTGGCGACGGCAACGGCTAACCCGCTCGCGGCCGTGGACAGCACGCGGCGGCGCGACCATCCTTTGCTTGCTGGTCTGGTATCGATCATTCGTCTCCCTCCTCAAGATCGCACCCGGAAGTCGTCTTGACGTCCCGGGATCGATGACGGCGATCCGCTCGCTCCCTCCTAAGAACGGTGCAAGTCCTGTTGGACTCGCTGCGGATCAAACCTTTCCCTTCTGGAACCCGGTCAGGGCACCAGATTAAATATATTTATTATTGTGATTACGATGTTAGATTCAGTGAATAATAGCTGTCAACGCGCTATCGACAACTCGTATACAGGTCTTTGCTGTGATGACTTTTCCGGCTTCGGACGTTAGAAGCGTCTGGGTCATGGAGGCGGGCTTGTATAGCGGCATCGACAACGCGGGTTACCACGCCTTCTTCGAGGCGCTCATCGATGGTCGCCTGAAGCTGGGGCAAACCTTGAAGCAGGAGGAACTGGGGGAAATCCTCGGCCTGTCGCTTTCGCCAATGCGCGAAACGACGACGCTGCTCGAATCCGAGGGCATGATCACCGTTCGCCGCAAGGTCGGGATCACGATCTTTTATCCGGATATCAAGTTCGTCGGGAACACCTTCCAGTTTCGTGGGCTCCTGGAGAAGGAAGGCTTGCGGAAGTTCGCCGGTACGGTGACCAAGGACTGGATAGCCCGCATGCGCGCGGAGCATCAGCGCATCATCGAATATGTGCGCAAGGTCAACGACATGCCGACCTATCGGCTGCCGGTGAAGGAGCTGGAGCGCGAGTTCCACGAAAGCTTCATCAACGTCTACGCCAACGACCAGGTGAGCCTCGCCTATGCCCGGCTTTCCGAGAAGATGTATCTGATCCGCCTGCACAACCTCGATGCGGTCGACCTGGCCAGCACCGTGCAGTCCATGCGCGAGCATATTGCGGTCATCGATGCGCTCGAGGAGGGCGATGCCGAGGGGGCAATCGATGCCCTCGATCGCCACCTCAAGGGCGTGCTGCACCGTATTCTTACCACCTGACGAGTCGGGGCACGAAAATGAAAATCGCACTCACCGGCGGCAGCGGGCGCATTGGCCGAGCCATTACCGAACAGGCGCTGGCGCGAGGCGACAGCATTGTCAGCATCGACAGGGTGGACCCGCCGCAGCGGCACGACGGCGCGCGCTATGTCCGCGCGGAAATGAGCGATTACGATGCCCTGCTGGACAGTTTCGCGGGATGCGATGCCATGATCCACATGGCTGCCATTCCTTCGCCTTTCCGGCAGCCCGACCATATCGTGCACAACAACAATGTCGTCGGCAGCTACAACGCCATGCGTGCCGCGATCGAGTGCGGCATCAGGCGCATTTGCCAGGCTTCGAGCGTCAACGCGATCGGGCTCAGTTACAGCCGGGAACCGCATTTCGACTATCTGCCGCTCGACGAAGAGCACCCGAACTATACCGAAGAGCCCTACGGGCTTTCCAAATGGATCTGCGAGCAACAGGCCGACACGTTCGCTCGTCGCTACGAGGACATCCGCATCGCTAGCATCCGCTTCCACCATGTTGTGCGTGAAAAGCAAGAGGCGGTGCGCCACGTTGCCGGCCCGCCGATCCAGACGGCCAAGCACCTGTGGGCCTATACCCTGATCGGGCCGGCCGCCCGCGCCTGCCTCATGAGTCTCGATGCAGACTTTACCGGCCACGAGGCCTTCTACATCGTCGCTCCCGACACGACCAACGACCGGCCGAGCCTCGATCTGCACGCCGAGTTCTTCCCGAATGTGCCGATCAAGGGCGATCTCAGCGGCCGCAACAGTTTCTTCAATTGCGCCAAGGCCGAACGCATGCTGGGGTGGCGGCACGACGATCCATAAGGGGCAAAAATGTCCGATACGATTTTGATGGCCATCGGCTGCTACACCCAGCCGATGCCCTTCGTTGCCGGTAACGGCAAGGGAATCCACATCGTTGCGCTGGACCGGCAAACAGGGGCGATGAACTCCCTGCATGTGGTCGGCGGTATCCGCAGCCCAAGCTATCTTGCCGTGTCGCCGGCCGGCGACCGGCTCTATGCGGTCGAGGAACTGGATATGTCGGCCAAGCCGCAGCTTCATACCTATGCGCTCGATCGCACCACTGGAGCACTGGAACTGCTGGGCAAGGTATCGATGCCGGGCTCTTCGGCCTGCCATGTCAGCATTGATCCGGAGCGCCGGTTTGCTTTTGTTTCGAATTTCAGCTCCGGCGATCTCCTCTGCTACCGGCTGTCGGTGGAAGGTTTGCCGGAGGAGGGACCGCAAGTGCTTACCCGTCCGGGCAACGGCAGCGCCCGGGTGCACTGCGCCGTCGCGGCTCCGGAGGGCGATCTGCTGCTCGTCTGCGATGCGGGCAACGACACGATCGCCGCCTATGCGCTTTCCGAAGACGGGGTGGACCCGCGCCCCGTCACCGAGCTGCGGGCCGCTCCTGGCGCTTTTACCCGGCATGTTGCTCTATCGCCAGAGCATTCGACTTTCCTTGCCGTGCATGAACTGGCGTCGAGCCTTTCGATCGGACGGCTGACGGGGAATCGGCTCAGCTATGGCGAGACGCTTTCGGGCCTGCCCGAGGATTGGAAGGGTGAGAATACGGGCGCTGCGGTTCGCATCCATCCCAATGGGCGCTTCGGCTACATGTCCAATCGCGGGCACGATTCGATCTTCGGTGCTGCCATCGACCACGAAGCGATGACGCTGACGCCGCTTGGCAACTGGCCGGCCGGCGGTCGTAACCCGCGCGACTTCAGCTTCGATCCGAGCGGCCGTTGGCTGGTGGCCGCACACCAGAACGGCGACACGCTGGCCTCGTTCTCCGTGAATCCGGAGACGGGCGAGCTCACCAGTACCGGCCATACGGTGGACAGCGGCAGCCCAGTTTCCGTGCTGTTCCTGTAGACTCCTGGCTCGCTCCCGCGGACTAAGAGTGAATACGTAGTCAAATCCCGTATGATTATTCGTTTTATCACGGCGTTCTTGCTTCTGTCGCGTTGACTATGCATACGGATGCAAATAGCGTCTGGACGCTGCGATAATCTCCCGAAGGCGAACGGACGAATCCCCATGATCAGAGTGTTGAAGTCAGGCCGTTCCGGCGAGGCTGTCGCCAGCGATGTCCGGAAAATCCGGCAGAGCGTCGAAAGCATGCTGGAGGCGATCGAGGCGCGGGGCGACGAAGCCGTGCGCGAGTTCTCGGAGAAATTCGACAAGTGGTCGCCGGCGTCCTTTCGGCTGAGCCAAGCCGAAATCGATGCGCTCATCGCCGAGGTCAAGCCACGCGATCTCGAAGATATCGCCTTTGCGCAGGCGCAGGTTCGGCGCTTTGCCGAAATCCAGAAGAGCGCTCTCAAGGACGTGGAGACCGAGACGCTGCCCGGTGTGTTCCTCGGGCACCGCAACATCCCGATGAATTCGGTCGGCTGTTATGTGCCGGGTGGCAAGTATCCGATGCTGGCCTCGGCGCATATGAGCGTGCTGACAGCCAAGGTTGCGGGGGTGAAGCGGGTGGTCGCAATCACGCCGCCGTTCGAGGGCAAGCCAGCGCCGGCAGTGATTGCCGCCATGGCGATGGCCGGAGCAGACGAGATCTACGTGCTGGGCGGCGTGCAGGCGATTGCCGCGATGGCGCTGGGCACCTCGTCGATCGCTCCTGTCGATTTCCTCGTCGGCCCCGGCAATGCCTATGTGGCCGAAGCCAAGCGGCAATTGTTCGGCCGCGTCGGCATCGATCTGCTGGCCGGACCGACCGAGACGCTGGTGATCGCCGACGACAGCGTCGATGCCGAAATGTGCGCCACCGACCTGCTCGGCCAGGCCGAACATGGACCGACGTCGCCGGCCATTTTCCTCACCAATTCCGAGCGCCTGGCGCGCGAGACGATGGCGGAAGTAGAGCGGCTGCTGACCATTCTGCCGACGCGGGCGATCGCTTCGGTTTCCTGGCGTGACTACGGGCAGGTGATCGTTTGCGACAGCTACGAGGAGATGGTGGCCGAAGCCGACCGCATTGCCTCGGAACATGTGCAGGTCATGACGAAGGACCCGAACTACTTCCTTGAGAACATGACTAATTACGGGGCACTGTTCCTCGGTCCCCGCACCAATGTGGCCTATGGCGACAAGGTGATCGGCACCAACCATACGCTGCCGACGCTGCGTGCTGCGCGATATACGGGTGGCCTCTGGGTCGGCAAGTTCCTGAAGACCTGCACCTATCAGCGGGTGGAAACCGACGAAGCCTCGGCGATGGTGGGCGAATATTGTTCGCGCCTCTGCCTGCTGGAGGGGTTTTCCGGTCACGCCGAGCAGGCCAATATCCGCGTTCGGCGCTATGGTGGCCGCAACATCCCCTATGCCGAGGCCGCGGAATAAACGGATCGCACATGGCGACGTCAGGGCATCTGCGGCAGCTTGAGCGTTGCGACGCTTTCGTGGACGAGTCGCAGGAAGTCGCGAACGACCGGGCGATCCAGCGAGCGGGCAGGGTAGATGACGCCGGAATGGTCGCTCGGCCCGGGGTCTTCGATTTCTATCGTGCCGATGCCGAATTCCCGGAATAGCGAGACGAAGCCGCTGGATGCGGACATCAGGAAGGGTGAATTTCGCAGAAGCAACAGCGCGTTCATCAGCGTATCGACGCGCGCGGCGAAGTCGCGTGGATAGCGCGCCAGCTTGCCGGGGCCGGCATTGTCGTCGTAGCCCGGATTGACCCATCGTTGGCTGAGCAACTCTTCGAGGCTGGCCACTCCTTTCTTCGTGAGGGGGTGATCCTTGTCGCAATAGACATAGGTTGCCTGCCGGACGAGCGGTTCGAATTCCACCTGCACGACCGGGCCGTAGCGCGAGGACAGGGTTCCGAAGACAAGATCGTATGCGTCGTTTCGCAAGCCTTCGAGGCGCGCCCCTTCGTCCGCGATCTCGATGTGGACGACGACGTTCGGATGGGTGCGGGCGAACTTCCGAGTGACCTGGGGCAGGATGACCAATCCCCAGAGATCGCCCGAAGCGATGCGGATAGCCGCCTTGGCGCGCCCTTGCAGTTGCTCGATCTCTTCGCGCGCCGCATCAAGCGCCGGGAGTATTCGTACCGCCCGGCTGTAGAGTGCCGATCCGTAAGGACTGAGTTCCACACCCGCACCATTGCGAATGAAAAGCGGTGCGCCGTAGCTTTCCTCAAGCTTCTGCATTGCACGGGAAAGCGCGGGCTGGGAAATGTTGAGATGTTTCGCCGCCGAGGAGATCGAGCGCCGCGTTGCAACTTCGACGAATTGCCGCAATTCCTTCATCCGACCCTCCGCAGCGATATGCAGATATTGCATATCATATAAAAGCTTTGCATTTGACGTCCAGTCAGCTGGATGTCTGAATATAGCCGAGACTGGCGTAGGGCAGGCAGTATTGGTGCCATGATCGGCTGGACCCGGTTATCGGCACCATCGGTGCGTCTGTTCGGCTCTATCAAAACTTGCATAACGCAAGGTGCCGGTTTCTGGAACAACGAGAGCATCCGCGGGCCGTTCTTTTCGGAAGGGTTATGCGGGCAGGGCGCCCAGCGCCCCTGAGGAGGACGACATGAATCTCAAAACCTGGCGCGGCCTTGCGCTGGCAACTACCTGCCTCATTTCCCTGACCGGCTTTTCCGGCGTGGCCTATGCCCAGGAAAAGGTCGAACTGGTTTTCCGTCAGTTCGATCCACCCACGGAGACGGCCGGCCTGGTTGCCGCCATCGATGCCTGGAATGCCAGCCATCCAAATATCCAGGTGAAGATGGAAACAATGTCTGGCGCGGATACGCTAGCGCAGCTGGCGCGCGAAGTGCCGGCAGGTGCCGGGCCGGATATCCAGCACCTGGCCTTCGTCTGGACGCGTGACCTGGCGCGTTCCGGGCTGCTGATGGACCTCGATGACGACATCAAGTCCGATCCGCCGGGCAAGGGGATCGACGATTTCCTCGCCACCGATCTCGCAACGCTGGACGGCAAGGTCTATGGCATTCCGTGGTCGGCCGACACTTTTGCAATGGCTTACCGGCCCGACCTGCTCGAGGCCGCGGGCCTTACCTTCCCCGACACCTGGGACGACCTCGCCGCGGCGGCAAAAAAGCTCGCCAACGACGATGGGCAATATGGCTTCTGTTTTCCTGCAGGAAGCGCGCCCGACAGCGGCATGTGGATATTGGCCAACTACTACCTGTGGAGCAACGGTTCGACGCTGCTCGATGAAACCTCACCTGGCCAGTGGAAGGTCGCTGTCACGGAGGACGACCTCGCCAAGGCGATGGATTACTTCAACAGCTACTTCACCGATGGAATGGCTCCGGAGAGCCTGATCACCGTCAATAGCTGGGGCGATCCGGAACTCGTGGGCGGTCTCGGTCGCGGCGACTGCGTCATCACGTTCTTTCCCCCGCAGACCTTCCGCGCAGCCGAGGGGCAGTCGGAAGTTCCACTCATGACGGCTCAAATCCCCCAGGGCAGCGTGAAGCGGATCTCGCATCTGGGCGGGCGGGCGCTCGGCATCAACCCCAACACCAAGCATCCGAAGGAAGCTTGGGAATTCGTGCGCTACCTGCTGGGGCCGGAAACCTTCAAGACCTACAATCAGTACCCGGCGCAGAAGTCGTTGCTCGAGAGCCTCGATTTTCCGACGAGCGAAGAAGGCTATGTGAAGATGTTGCCGCTCGCACAGACCTTCGAGCGCTACATCTCCTCGCCCATCCCGGTGTCGACGATGACGGCCTTGATCAACCAGGAATTCGGCGCGGTATTCTCCGGGCAGCGCACGTCCGAGGAAGCAAGCCAGAACGTGATCAAGCAGCTCAACGATCTGCTTGCTCGCGGCAAGAACTAAGCACGGAAGGCGCCATCCATGACCGTGGCAACGCCCCTTACCAACGCGCCAACCATGAGGTTGGCGCGTAACTGGGGAACGAGGCTCGAACCCTACGTGCTGGTGCTGCCGGCCATGGTGGTGCTTGCTTTCTTCTTTGCAGGCCCGGCCATCTACAACATTGCCTTGGCCTTCCAGGATTTGAGCCTGTTCGATCTCGGAAAAGAAGGGCGCTGGGTTGGGTTCGCCAATTTTGCCGAGGTCCTGACCGATCCGGGAACGGGACATGCGCTCTATAATACGGCTGTCCCGCTGACCATTGTCACGGTGGTTGGGCGGCTGGCGCTGGGCCTCGGACTTGCCTTGCTGCTGAATGCCAGCGTTTTCTCGCGCTGGCGGCTGGGTTGGCTCGTCCGGTCGCTGGTTCTGGTGCCCTGGGTGACGCCGCCGGTGGTTGCCGTGGCAGCATGGAAGTGGTTGCTCGACGCGCGTTACGGCGTGGTCAATCAACTCCTCGTTGCCACGGGCATAATCGATCGCGGCATTCCCTTCCTCGCCAAGACCTCCACGGTCTGGGGCGCCGTCGAAACCATGCTGATCTGGCGCGAATTGCCTTTCGTCGTCATCACGCTGCTTGCCGCCCTGCAGTCGATCCCGAGCGACCTGCGCGAGGCGGCAAGAATGGACGGTGCCAACGAATTCCAGATCCAGACGAGCATCGTGCTACCGCTCCTCAAGCCGGTGCTCATCGTGATTACGCTGCTCACCACGATCTGGACCTTCAACAACTTCGTTTACGTATGGCTGGCAACGCGCGGGGGCCCGGGCGACTACACGCAGGTATTGGCGACGCAGATGTATATGACGTCGTTCGTCGATTATCGCATGGGAGCAGGGGCAGCCATCGGCGTGGTGATGACCCTCATCATGTTCGTCTTCGCGCTCGTCTACTTCTTTATCATGTTCCGGGAGAAGTGAGATGGCTACGTCGACTGCCGCCGGCGGCTCGCCCGTCGGCAACTTCCTCAAGGACCTGACGATTGCCGGCGTCGGCATCGTGCTGCTGTTGATCCTCGCCTTTCCCTTCATCTGGGTGGTGTTGATCTCGTTTCGCCCCGATTCCGAGATTTTCACCCGCGGTTTCAAGCTGATCACCAGCTTCACGCTGGAGAACTATTCGGCATTGCTTTCCGGATCGCCGTTCCCGACCTACCTGCGCAACAGCATTTTCGTGTGCAGTATCGCGACGTTCTTCGCCGTGGCGATCTCGCTGGTCACCGCTTACGGCTTTTCACGCAACCGGCGGTTTCGGGGACGGCAACTGCTTTTGATCCTCGTTATCACGACGCAGCTTTTCCCGTTCGTCATCCTGATCACACCGCTCTATGCGACCTTCTTCCAGCTCGGGCTGATCAACAATTTCTTCAGCCTGATCCTGTCCTACATCGCCATCAACCTGCCGTTCGCCATCTACATGTTGCTCGGCTATCTCGACACGATTCCGCGTGAACTCGACGAGGCCGCGCGCATCGACGGGGCGTCGACGCTGCAAACCATAATGACCGTCATACTGCCGGTAGCCTGGCCCGGCGTCGTGACCGTTGCCATCTACGCTTTCGTGACCGCCTGGGATGAATTCCTCTTCGCTCTCACCCTGATGACGTCGGACGAGAACAAAACGGTGCCGGTCGGGCTGGCGGGCTTTTTCGGCGAATACACCACGCAATGGAACCTGGTCATGACGGCATCGGTCGTTTCCACCCTGCCGACGCTCGTGCTCTTCATGTTCCTGCAAAAGAAACTCGTCTCGGATCTGGCGGCCGGCGCGATCAAGCAATAGGCGGCGCCGACCCGTCGCGTCCTTCAACCTGCAATCGATTTTCGGAGTGGGATCAACCCCATGAACATCATACTCGTCCTTATCGACAGCGTGAATCGCAACGCTCTCTCTCCTTACGGAGGACGGGAATTTGCAACGCCCAACCTGCAGGCTTTCGCCGATCGCGCCTGGCGTTTCGACAATCACTTCGTAGGCAGCCTGCCGTGCATGCCGGCGCGGCGGGAGATTTTCTCGGGTACGATGAATTTCCAATGGCGCCCGTGGGGGCCGCTCGAGCCGTTCGATCTGCGGCTGCCCAAGCTGCTGGAGCAGGGCGGTTATTCCACCGCCATCGTCACCGATCATTACCATTACTGGGAGGAGTCCGCGAACGGCTACATCCAGAGCTTCCAGAGCGCGGAGTTCGTGCGCGGGCACGAACTGGACTTCTGGAAGCCGCTGCTGCCCGAAAACGAGTTGCCGAAATGGGTGCGCAATGTCGAAAAATGGCGGCCCGGCTATGGCCGGCGCTACTACTCCAATGTCGCCGAATTCAACGACGAGACGGATTACTTCACTGCCAAGGTGATGAGCGAAGCCAGCAACTGGCTGAAGGCGCGCAAGCAGAACACTCCGTTCTTCCTGCAGGTCGAGTGCTTCGACGTGCACGAGCCGTTCGATGTGCCCGAGCCCTACGCCTCGATGTATGGCGAGGGCACGGCGCGTGACCGCTTCACGCTATGGCCGCCCTATCAGGATGCGGCACGGCAGGCGGAGTTCCTGGCGCAGGCGAGCCCCGACGAAATCGCGTTCGTCCGCTCGCAATACGGCGCCAAGATCACGATGATGGATACCTGGTTCGGCAAGCTGATGGAGACGCTCGACGCCCAGAATCTCTGGGACGATACGATGGTGATCTTCACGACCGACCATGGACATGACCTCGGCGAGCGGCATGGCTTCGGCAAGCAGTTTCCGCATTTCGACAGCCACGCCAATATTCCGCTGCTGATCTGGCACCCGAGCTATCCCGGCAACGGGCAGGCGATCACAGGCCTCACCACGACACTCGACATTTTCGGGACCGTGCTTGATTGCGCGGGGTTAGAACTCCCGGAACGCACGCACTCACGTTCGGTGGTGCCAATGCTGGCAGGAGGGAAGGGACGTGAAGCCGTGCTTTACGGAACATTCGGGCAAGGGATTTGCTGCACCGATGGGGAATGGACGTTGATCCAACCGCCGGATCGATCGAAGCCGCTCTATGCCTATTCGAGCATGGTGCCGACAACGATCATCGCGCCGGACATGCCCGTCGGGCAGGGGCAATTCATTCCCGGAGTGGAGATGCCGCAATGGCAGATACCGTTCACTACCGATCGCCCAACTGATCGCCGTCCGCTCGATAGCGAGCCGCTCCTTTATCATCGCACCGCCGATTCCGGACAGGAGGATAATCTCTGGGCCTCACGAACGGATGAAGCGGCGCGCATGAAGCGGCTGTTGGAAGAAACGCTGGCAGCCTGTGGTGCACCAGCCGAACTTTTCGATCGCTTGAATCTAGCGAGCTAACGCCAGACGCTGAGTACCATGGCTATGGCGGCGAAGGCTGCCGCTACGGCCATCATGAGCGGCAGGTTGAACGAGGTCAGCAAGCCGAACATGATGGCGGCGATGGCAGCGCCGATCGATTGGCCCAGCAGCCGTGCGGTCGACAGCATGCCGCTGGCGCCGCCGCTGCGCTGGCGCGGGGCGCTGGTCAGCATGACCTTGTTATTGGGCGACTGAAACAGGCCGAACCCAAAGCCGCAAACCGCCAGCCTCCAGGTGATGTCGAACACCGAAGGATGCTCGGGTAGTAGCGCCAGCGAAATGAAGCCGAGAACCAGGATGAGCGAGCCGATGCCGCTCACTTTGCCGGGGTTGAAGCGGTCCGTCATGTAGCCGGAAAGCGGCGCGATAATTGCCGTCGCGAGCGGCCACGGCGTCATCAGCAGACCGGTGTCGATATCGCTGAAGCCCATGGCGTGGTGGAAGATGAAGGGAAGCGATACCAACGCCAGGAACTGGGCCATGAAGGAGGAAACCGAGGCGATCACCGACAGGCTGAATGCCGGTATCCGCAGCAGGTCGACGGGGAAGAGCGGCGCCGGCCGCCGGCGTTCGCGCCTGACGAGCGCGATCCCGGCAACGAGTGCGATCGCCAGTTGTGCGACGATCAACCAGAGCGGTGTGCCGGTCGTGCCGATGCTGCTGAGCCCCGAAACGAGGAAGCCGAAGGCAGCGGCATTGAGCAGCGCGCTCCACTTGTCGAGCGAGGCGCCGGTCGTATGAGTCGCGGGCAGCGTGATGCGCCCGACACCGACGGCGATCACGGCCAGCGGTACGTTGATGAGGAACAGCCAGTGCCATGACGCTACCGACAAGATAGCGCCGGCAATCGTGGGACCTGCGGCGGCCGAAACCGCGACCACCATGGCGTTCTGTGAAAGGCCGCGCCCGAACATCTGCGATGGCAGGATGAACCGCATCAACGCGCCATTGACGCTCATCAGCGCTGCGCCGGCAACGCCTTGCAGGATGCGCGCCAGCGTCAGCACGAGCAGGGACGGCGAATAGGCGCACAGCAGAGAAGCGAGCCCGAACACGGCGATGCCGCCCAGGAACACCTTCTTGAAGCCGATGGATTCCCCCAAGGCCGCCATCGGCAGGAGCGAGACCATCACAGCCAACTGATAAGCGGTGACGATCCAGATCGCGTCATTCGGGCTGGCGTGTTGCTCGGTTGCGATCGTGGGCAGGGCGACGTTGACGATGGTGCCATCGAGCACGGCAATGACGATGCCCAGCATGACCGTGAGCAGGGCGAGCAGGCGCTGCGGATTGGGCAGGCCATCGGCAGGCTCGACGATGCTGGGGGCGGCATTGACGTTCATGAAAGCATCTTTGCGCAAGGCATGGGAAGTTAACAGACGGCCGGGCCGAAGAAGCCATCCGACACGAGGCGCAATTTCGTATGCGGAAACAATCGGTCCGGGAAGGGGCAATATCCCACCGGCCGACTTTCGCCGGCCGATGAGTGGCTTGATGAACGCTGCCGCGCATAATTTTGTGCAGAACTATATTATGGCTGCTGTGGGATCAGTAGGTAAGGTGCTCCGGCAAGGTTATCCGCAAAACCCGGAGCTACGCCGATACCGGTTGCCTGCTCGGCAGTGACATAGACCTGCAGATGGTCGTTGGATTGTGTGTAGTCGGACGGAATCGTGGCCTCGTAGCGGGTGCCGTTGCGGGACATCGGCATGACCTGCCAGCGTTCGCCCTGGTTGACGTGGCGGTAGTGGAGCTGGACCCATTCGAGGCCGTCGCCTGCGCCGATCGCAATCGTAACGGCCTCGCCTTTGGTGAATGCCTCCGGCGCGTCGAGCCTGACGGCGAGTCGACCAACCGGCTTCCGGTCGGAAAGAAGGGCGATCACGCGATCCGCATCCGCGGCGGAGTGTGTCGGCGCGGGCGTATCCTGCAGTTGGAATATCTGGATGTCGTTGACTTCCTTGGCGACCTCGTCGGTTCGCGCCGACCAGGTGCCGCGCATATGGCGGCCCGGTCCGAACGTCATGTCGCCATGATAACCCCGATCACCGGCATCGGCGGCGCGTGTCCACGCAGAGAGAGCGAGGCGGGCATGGGCAAGGGCGAGCCGCTGGGCCGCGCGAGAGCGGGTTGCCAACATCAGTTCGGCATAGCAGGCACTGCGGAATTTCTGCGCAAAGAACCGGCCGATTGCCGCCATGATATCGGCATCAAGCATATAGCGCGCCACGCGCCGCTCCGACCATTCCGGAGCCATCTTCAGCTCCGCGAGCGCCGCTTCCGCCTCCGTTGCAAAGCCATCGAGCCAATCGGCCACATCGAGCGGCGTGTAGGAGGGCACGGCCGACCCAGCGAGTAGGGCTTCAACGTAGACACGTGCCGACGGGAACATCTGGGGGTCGAACGACGGGGCGTTGCCGAAGCGTGTCGGCCCATCCATGTCGAAACCCACCGGGCGGGTCTGGGAGGTGCCGATGGCAGAAACGTTGGTATAGATTTCGGGCCAGTAGTTGTTGTTGGCGATCGAGGGACCGTGCGTTTGCGTCGCCAGCGGCAGGATGCGGCTCGCCGCGCCCATGGCCTGTTCAACCGCTGCCGCGGCAGTGCCCAGCTTGGCGGCAAGATAGCGCTGCCAGCTTTCGGCCCCGATGTCAGGCGAATAGGTCAACCGTCCAAGCAGGCGGAATGCGTATTCGTGGCGTAACCAATCGGGGAACGTTGCGAGCGTGGGATCGACGAGGCCGCTGCGGCCCCCGGCAATGCCCGTGCCCTGCCGGCCCTTGAAGGTCATCGGCTCCATCCACTCCACGCCGTCGGCATCGCAGAACGACATCGAGCGGCCATAGGCAGCGGCAAAGGCGGGGTCGCCCCAGCTCAATACGCGCTGCGTGCCGGGCCAGATACGGAACATTACGCCCCAGTCGCGCTTCGGCGGCAGGTAGTCGCCATAGCTTTGCCTGGTGAAACGGCGTGAGCCGGTGCTGAGTTGTTCGCGCCCGGTGACGGCTTCGGCAGGTGGATATTCGCGCTCGCGGATAGCCGAGGGATGGTAGGGCAGGCCCATATGCTCCGCGAGGTATTTCGGTGCCACGACCAGTGGCATGCCGGTATCGCGGGCCGCACCCAACACATGCTCGTCGAGCCCCTTGGCATGGAGGTTGATCTCGATTGTGCGGCCGGCATTCTTCACCGCGGCGAAAACGGTGCGCCAGAAATCATAATCGCCTTCGGCGACGCCCGCCTCGACATGGATACGGAAGGTCAACCCGGTGATTTCGGGGATTTCGCGCAGCAGGAAGGCGACGCTGTCACGGCAATAGGTGCGCAGGTTTTCCTCGGTGATGCCGATGACCCGGTGGCTGAGGTGCGCCTGGTCATCGAAATCGTAGCCCTCGTTCCAAAGGCCAAGCTGGAAATCGAGCCCGCGTCGCGCCGCCTCGCGGCCGATGAACTTGAACGCCTCAAGGTTCTGCCGGCGCTCGATCTCGGACAGGCCATCAACACGGATGCCATGTTCGGGCAAGTCGACGAGGAACGGGTAGGCGAAGTGAAGGTAGACGTCGCTCAGAATGTTGTTGTGGTAGGGATAGTCGTAGCCAATGCCCAGGTTGATCGCGAGGCGGTTGAAGCGATTGGTCGCCAACATATCGAGATATTTGATCCAGCCCGACCGGTCGTAGAGCCAGGGTTTGTCCTCAACTTCGCTGCAGAAGGCTCTGGACACCGCCCGGATGCGCGTCGCCGGCTGTTCGACCAGGGGCAGGGCACCGAACATCTCGCCTTTCATATCCAGCAGGCGGTCGGCCAGTTCGGTAATGGCGTAGCCCATGGCGCGGCGGTCGAAGCCCCAGGCAACGATGTCGCTGCCTGCACGGAACAGAGCGAAAGCCTCCGGCTTATGCGGAAGGACCACGCCCGCCGCGGCTGCATCTATGTCGGCGTCGGGGCCGGACGCCAGGCGGATGGTGCGCGGAGCATTGCCCTGCCGAACGAGCGTGATGTTGCGCTCTTTTAGTGCCCGCTCGAGTAGTCCGAGGGCCCATTCCACCGTTTCGTTGCGCGTGTTCGCGTCGGCACCATGCCGGATGGCGATCTGCTCGGCTGTCTCGGACACGTCGCTCTCCCTATTCCTCTGAAGCGGATGTCTTGTTGTATTTGGCGAGCCGCTGGCGAGCGGTCATGTCGCCGCCGCCGAACGTACCCGAGTCCTTTCGGTGCGGCAGCGTCATCATGTAGTTCTTGAAGGCGCCGTTGATCGCTTCGGTCTGGCCCTGGCGATCGAGTGCCTCGTTGACCGAGAGTTTGGCGAGCCTGAGCGCAAATGGATCCTGTTTGGCGATGGTCTGTGCCAATGCCAGCGTCTCGTCTGCCAGCGCCTCGCGCGGAACGACGCGGTTGACGAGGCCAAGCCGGCAAGCCTCGTCGGCCCTGATCGGGCCGGCGGTGAACAGGAACTCCTTGGCCTTACGCGCCCCAACCTCCCAAGGCAGCGTGAAATACTGTACATGGGCACCGCCCCAGGCGACGGTGCGATCGGCAAATACCGCGTCGTCGGAGGCCATAATGAGGTCGCAGCTCGATGCGATCATCAGCCCGCCCATGATGCAGTTGCCCTGGACCTGCGCGATGGTTGGCTTGGGCAGGTTGCGCCACCGCAGGCAGAGTTCGACATTCCAGTGCAGCAGGCGCTCGTATTCGGCCGGAATGCCGGGCTTAGGCGGATCCAGCCGTTTTTCTTCAAGCGCCTGCGGGCTGCCGAGGTCATGGCCCGCCGAGAAATCCTTGCCGGCACCGGCAAGGATGATGACGCTTACATCATCGTCTGCTGCAGCCTCGGTGAAGGCTGTATCGAGCTCGGTGAGCAGCGTGCGGCTTTGCGCATTGCGCACTTCCGGCCGATTGAGCGTCAGACGGCGAACCTTGCCGAACTGCTCGATGAGAATGGTCGATTGCGTCATGAGGTTCTCTTCAAGTCGGAATATCTGCAGTTACTCCGCCGCGCGCCAGTGCTTCGCGTTCGCTCGACGAAAAGCCGAACTCGGCGAGAAGTTCGTCGGTGTGTTGCCCAAGCGTTGGGGCGGCCGCCCGGTCGCGTCCGGGCGTTTGGCTGAGATGGATCGGTATGGTCTGGTACTGCCGCACGCCGGCTTCCGGATGCGTGAGCGTCACGAAGGTAGCTCGATGGCGAAAGAAGGGGTGCCCTGCCAGTTCGGCGGCAGTCAGCACCGGCGCGGCGGGGATGCCTGCTGCTTGCAATAGCGCGGCGGTCTCATGTTTGTCGCGTTGCGACGTCCAGCTTGCGAGCAACGTGTCGAGTTCGGTCTCATGAGCGCGCCGGGCTTCGGGTGAGGCGAATTTCGGATTGGCCGCAAGGGTGGGCGAAAGGAACCCACAGAGCGCCTGCCACGATGCTGCGTCCGGTGCCGAAATCGCGATCCACTCGTCGGTACCCAGTGCAGGATAGGCATTGTGCGGCGCATGGCTTCGGACGTGATTGCCGCTGCGTACTGGATCGACGCCGGTCTCGATGGCCTCGAGAATTTCGCCGCCGATGAATTGCATTGCCGCTTCGACTTGCGGCAGCTCGACGTGGGCGCCGACGTCGTTGCGCTCGCGCAGAACCAGCGCCGTCAGGATTGCGGCGGCTGCATTGAAGCCGCCGATCGGATCGGGATAGTTGGGGCCCGTCGGCATCGGCTGATCGTCCGGATAGCCGACGAGGCTCGCCATACCCGAGGCCATTTCCATTGTCGCTCCCACGGCCAGCGCATTACTGTCCGGACCGCTGAGACCATAAGCTGGCATCTCGCAGACGATGATGCGCGGATTATCCTTGGAAAGCTCGGCATAGCCGATGCCCAGCCGGTCAATCGTCCCCGGTGTAAAGTTGGTCAAGATTACATCGCACTGGAGCGCTGTGCGCTGTGCCGCCGAACGTCCCGCCGGCGCCTTGAGGTCGAGCGACAGCGAGCGCTTGTTGATGTTCTGTGAGTTGAACAGCGCGTTACGGTTGTAGCGGGCGCCATCCGCGTCGCTGCCTGCATAGAGGGACGGGTTATAGACCTGTCGGTGATGGCGCCAGAGATCGGGCTTGGTCGCGTGTTCGAGATGGACGACGTCGGCGCCGAGAAAGCCAAGTACCCGGCTCGCCATCGGTCCGGCCCACGCCGTGGTCAGGTCGAGGATACGGATGCCTTCGAGCGGCATCTGCCTCGGCGCATCCGGGCGGATGCCGGGACCCGTCTCTGTGGCTGTCCCCCGGAACCGAAACGGCGGCGCCATCGTCAGCCCATTGGCACCCGGCGCGGTTCGCCAGAACCCGCGCGCTACGAGATGTGGGTCGTCGGCCAGCGTGGATAGCCGCTTGGCCTTGGCGGTTATCAGGCGGCGAGCGCGCAGCCGCGTCACGATCTCGTCGCCCGGCGTATCGCGATGCCGTTCCTGAAGGATCGCCATCAATTCGGGCCAATGCTTCGCCCGCGTATTGTGCTCGGCAAAGCGCGGGTCATCCTCCAGATCGGTTGCGTCGAGTGCGGCGCAGAAATCCTGCCATTGGTAAGGGTAGCACCAGAGCAGCACCCAATCGCCGCCGCATTCGATGAGGCTGTGCCCGCCGCTGCGCTTAGCCGTCACTCGTCCGCTGTAGCCATAGGCCACTGCGCCCGTCGTCATCGCTGCTGCTACTTCAGCAATGGCAATATCGACATCTTGGCAGCGGCCTGACTGACGTCTCTCGATATCGGCCGCGAGGATGCCGCAATAGGCAGCAACACCGGCCGCATAGCTCGCCCGGTTGCCGCAGCCGTAGAGCGGCTCGCGGTCTGGCGATCCATTGTTCGGCATGGCGCTCGACAGGGCCTGGTAGATCATCTCAGATCCGCGCCAGTCGGCGAGCGGACCATCGACACCGAAGCCGGTAATCGTTGCAACGATCGCAGAGGGTGCGGCACGCCTGGCGATGTCGCGATGGCGAGCACTGCCGACGATGACGATGTCGGCCCCATCGGCGGCATCGTTCAGTTCGGCCTCACCTTCGATGTCGATGGTGGTGGCCGATTTGCCCTCGTTGAGATGCCGGAAGAGCCATGCGCTTTCGTTGCGGGTCGCAGAGCCTGATGGCGGCTCCACGAGTGTCACCGTGGCGCCATAGTCGGCGAGGAGCCGTGCACAATATTGCCCGGCCACTGACTCGCTGACGTCGAGCACTCGCAATCCGCTGAAGGCTGGGATCATCGCGGCGCTGCTCCCTTAGGCCGTTCTGGCGTAGCGAATGGGTCGGGCAGGGGCCAGCGCATTGGCCGCCGACACGATACCGGCGGTATCGATGCCGTAGTGACGGTAAAGATCGGCAATCGTGCCCGTCTGGCCGAAATGTTCCACCCCCAGCGAGCGTGTCCGGTGCCCGCGTACCGCACCGAGCCAGGCCAATGTGGCGGGATGACCGTCGATGACGGTGATAAGACTGCAATGCTGCGGCAGGTCGGCGAGTAGCCGCTCGATATGGCTGGTGGCGTACATCTTGCCATGTTCGCGTGCCCGCTGCGCCGCAGTCCAGCCCGCATTAAGTCGATCAGCCGAGGTAACGGCGAGCACACCGATATCGCGCCTGTCCTCCGCCATGAGACCAGCGGCCGCAGCGACTTCGGGTGCCACGGTGCCGGTGTAGGCGATAACGAGATCGCAATTGGGACCGGGCGAACGAAGCCAATAGGCCCCGTTGACGATGTCGTTGCGCAGCGAATCGGTCATCAAGCGTTTGGGCTGCTCCATCGATCGGCTCGACAGGCGCAGGTAAACCGACCCACCCGATGCGTCACGAAGCCAGGTGGTTTCATCGGTCACTTTGTCGCCCGAACGCTGGATGTATTCGAAGCTGAAGCGCAGAAGTAGGGCAAGTTCGTCGACGAAAGTCGGCTCGAAGCTCGCCAGCCCGTCCTGAGCCATCCCTATGAGCGGCGTTGCGATCGATTGGTGGGCGCCGCCTTCGGGCGCAAGCGTTACGCCGGACGGCGTCGCTACCACGATGAAGCGGGAGTCCTGGTAGCAGGCATAGTTGAGTGCATCGAGTCCGCGCTCGATGAAAGGGTCGTAAAGCGTGCCGACAGGCAGGAGGCGCTCCCCGAAGAGCTGGTGCGACAGACCCAGCGCCGACAGCATGATGAAAAGATTCATCTCGGCGATGCCGAGTTCGACATGCTGACCCTGCGGCGACTGATCCCAGGCGAATGTCGAGGGTATCCGATTACTCTTAAACTCGTCGGCCACGGTATCGATGGAGAACACGCCCCTCCGATTGACCCATGGCCCGAGGTTGGTCGAGACCGTCACATCCGGTGAGGTCGTGACGATATGCCGGGCAAAGGCCTCGTCGGAGCGTGCAATCTGATTCATCAGCAAGCCAAAACCCTGCTGCGTCGACATTATTGGTTGGATCGCGAGTGGGAGCGTTTCGGGGATTGCGAGCACCGCAGCTTCAGTCCGGCGCTGGGCCGTCGCAAAGAAGGGGGCGCTGGCGATCAGGTCTTCCAGTTCATGCCGTAGGGCGCCGGTGCCTTCCATTGGCTCCCATTCATGGCCCGGCCTTATCCCCATCGATGCCTTGAGTTCGTCGGTCTGCGCGGTAGTCATCACCCCGGCATGATTATCCTTGTGTCCCGCGAGGGGGAGGCCATACCCTTTGATGGTATAGGCGATAAAACAAACGGGCCGGTCGTGCGTTCGCGCCGCTTCGAAGGCGCTGCAGAGGCTGGAAATATCGTGGCCGCCGAGGTTGCTCATCAGGCGGGCGAGTTCGGCATCGCTCCTCCGGGTGATCAAGGCGCTGACCTCGCCCTGATCGCCGAGGTCATCCATGAGTCGCTTGCGCCAGGCGGAACCACCCTGGAAAGCCAACGCCGAATAAACCTGGTTGGGACAGGCATCGATCCAGGCGCGCAGCTTTTCGCCGCCCGGCTCGGCAAATGCAGCTTCGAGCAGGCGCCCATATCTCAGGATGACGACGTCCCACCCGAAGGTTCGGAACACGCTCTCTAGCCGCTCCCACAGATTCTCGGTCACCACCGCATCAAGGCTTTGACGGTTGTAGTCGACGACCCACCAGGTGTTGCGCAGGCCATGCTTCCAGCCTTCGAGCAGGGCTTCGAAGATGTTGCCTTCATCCATCTCGGCGTCTCCGGCCAGAGCCACCATCCGGCCGATTGGTGCCTTGCCCTGCCACTTGGCGGCGACATAGTCCTGCACCAGCGAAGCAAAGAGAGTCTGCGCTACGCCAAGGCCGACCGAGCCGGTCGAGAAATCGACGTCATCGATGTCCTTGGTACGCGAAGGGTAGGACTGCGCGCCGCCATAACCGCGGAAATTCTGCATGCGCTCGCGCGTCTGCCGGCCGGCGAGATAATGGATGGCATGAAAGATCGGGCTGGCGTGCGGCTTTACCGCTACCCTGTCCTCGCTGCGTAGCGCATCGAAATAGAGGGCCGTCATGATCGTTGCCATTGAGGCAGACGATGCCTGATGCCCACCGACCTTCAGGCCATCGCCGTTGTCGCGAATGTTGTTGGCATTGTGGATCATCCAGGTCGCCAGCCAAAGCACGCGCTGCTCCAGCCGCTCGAGAAGCGCAACACGATCCGTCATTCGCTGTTCCTCCACCGGCATCCAATCCGTGACACCGAGCCGAAAGGCTAACTTGTGTCCTCTGTTAGAGGGAGCCAGACTTATGCATGACGGATCGTCGTTTTGGCGAATTCAGCCAAGACATCGCGGGGAAAGAGTTGAAAGTGCCAAACCTCGTTCTTGATGCGATCGACCGGAAGATCATCATCGAACTGCAATCGGATGGGAGGATGCCGGTCCAGCAACTGGCCGAGCGGGTAGGGCTTTCGCCGTCGCCGTGCGCACGGCGCATCCGCATGCTCGAGCGGGCAGGCATTATCAAGGGCTATGTCGCAGTTGTCGACCAAGGCAAGGTAGGACTGCCGATCAATGCCTTCGCTTCGATCAAGCTGGTGCGGCAGCAGGAAGACGACCTCGACAGTTTCGCCGAGACCGTTTCCCGCTGGCCGGAGGTGGTCGATTGCTACCTGATGACCGGTCGGCAGGACTACCTGATGCGCATCGTGATCAAGGATCTCGAAGCCTACGAGGCCTTCCTCAAAGAAAAACTGACTCGCCTTACGTGCGTCGCCTCGATCGAGACAAGCTTCGCGCTGGGCCAGGTCAAACGTTCGGACCACCTGCCGCTCATCTGGTGAAAGGTTATCGTTGAAATGGCGGAAAATCGCAAAAACACGCGCCTGAAGCGCGATATCAGCCGAAAGTCATAGTCCCGAAGCCGAATTTTTGGCTGCATCTCTGCAATGGCCCAGTGTAACGTTCTTCAAAAGCAGAATGCAGCGATCGAACGCTGGATAGTCGAAAGTTGCCGCAAAAGTGCGGTGGAGGAGGAAGTTGAATGACGGCTCTCAACAGGCGCCAATTCGTTGGCGCGTCGGCGGCGCTTGCTGCCAGTTTTGCCCTTGCGGGTTCCGCGCGAGCGCAGGACGGACAGACGATCCGGCTCGGCATGGCTGCGGCAAAGGTCGGGACCATCGATCCGATCAAGCTGACCCAGGGCGTCGACAACTGGGCGATCAACCACGTGTTCGATCACCTGGTTCGGCCGCCGGCCGGCATGGGCTCGGCCGCTCCTGCCGACTATGTGCCCGAACTCGCCGAAAGCTGGGAATTCTCGGAGGATGCCAAGACCTGGACCTTCCACATCCGCAAGGGCGCGCAGTTCCATAAGGGTTATGGCGAGGTCACTGCCGAGGATGTGAAGTTCAGCTTCGACCGGGCGCGTGATCCGGAAGCCGGTTCGGTAGGTTTCATCTCCTGGCAGAACGTCGAGTCCATCGAGGCGCCCGACGCGAATACTGTGGTGATCACCCTCAAGGGGCCCGATCCGCTGTTCCTCACCAGCACGCTGTTCAGTACGAATTCCTCGGTGGTGTGCAAGAAGGCCGTGGAAGAGAAGGGCGATGGTTTCGCCATGGATCCGGTCGGCAGCGGTCCATACCAGATCGACAGCGTCGAGCCTGAGCGTGTCCGTCTCGTCGCGTTCCCCGATTACTGGGGCGAGAAGGCCAATATTCCCAACCTCGAAGTGCAGTACATCGTCGACACCTCGGCGCGTACCTTCGCGATCCTGGGTGGAACCGTCGACATGATCCTCGCTCCGGCCGGCCCGGGCGCGATCAACACGATCATGCAGCAGAACCCGAACCTGCAGATGGATGTCGGCCTGCCGGGCAACTATTGGTCGCTGCACTTCAACATGACCAAGAAGCCTTTCGACGACATCCGCGTTCGCAAGGCCTTCGCCTATGCCATCAACAAGCAGGCTTTGTCGGATGCGTTGACGCCGCCGACGCCGCGTACCTATGGGCTCAATCCGCCGTCGGTGGATGGCGCGCTCACCAAGGAGACCACGCCGGAAGAGTTGCAGTACAACTACGATCCCGAAAAGGCCAAGTCGCTGCTTGCGGAGGCCGGCTTTGCCGACGGGCTCTCGTTCGACTGCTTCTGCTCGGAGCGCGACGACTATTCCTCGCAGATGCTCATCGTGCAGGAAAACCTGCGTCAGGTCGGCGTCAATATGAACCTGACTCTGATGGACCACACCGCGTTCCACGCCGAAAAGAACAAGGACCTCGACACCCTGGTGCTTCGTGGCGGCGGTTATCCTGCGGTTGCAACCGCGGCGCTGCAGAACGAAGCGATTACCGCAGCTCTGGTGAAATCCGATGGTACGGGTGGCAACAACTTCTCGCACTACGGCGAAGTTATTCCCGGCGTCGACGATCTGTTCAACCAGGCGATGAACGAGGCCGATTTGAAGAAGCGCCTCGATCTTGTCGGCCAGATGGAACTCCAGATCCTTAAGGATATGCCGCTGATGTCGACCTGCTCGACGGCCTATGTGGTGATCCGCGCTGCCAACATGAACCTGCCGTTCAAGATCGTCTCCTTCCCGGGCGGAATGTGGCGTCTGACCGGCGTGACGTTCAGCTGATTCAGCTGACAATGCGTCTGCGGCCGGCTTCTCGCAGGTCGGCCGCCCTCCATTCCTTTAATCCGTCGGGTAATATTCCATGAAGATCACCGCGATCGAGGATATCCACGTCGTCTCCGGTCTCGGACACTTCTCCTTCCTCAAGATCACCACCGACTCGGGTCTCGTCGGCTGGGCCGAGTTCAACGAAACCAGCATGAAGACCCGGCCGGTGAGCGCCCAGATCAGGGGACTCGGCGAGAGCCTGATCGGGCAGGACCCGCTGCCGGTGCAGAAGATCGCAACGCAGCTTTACCAGTTGGCGATCCAGCATCCCGGTGGCCTCGCTCAGCGCGCCAATGCCGCGATCGAAATGGCGCTTTGGGATATTCGCGGAAAGTCAGTCGACCTTCCCGTGCACGCTCTGTTCGGTGGTCCGGTGCGCGACCGTGTCCAGGTCTACTGGTCGCATTGCGGTTCCTACCGCATGCAGGCCGGCGACAAGCTGGGGATCAAGCCGGTGCGTACGCCGGACGATATCGCCGAACTCGGTGCCGAGGTGAAGGCGCGCGGCTTCAAGGGATTGAAGACCAATTGCTTCCATCTGATCGACGGCCAACTATCGCGCCAGATGCAGGGCTATGGCCGGCAACCGACGCACGCCGCGCTCAACCTCGAGCGTCACACGCTGGACGGGATCGTTGCCACCCTGCGCGCCTTCCGCGAGGGTGCCGGCCCCGAGATGAACCTCCACCTCGACAGCAATGTTCACTTCAAGCCCGAGGGCTACATCCGCATCGCCCGCGCCATCGAGCAGTTCGATATGACCTGGCTCGAACTCGACCTGTGGGATGCGCCGGCACTCGCCGATATTCGTCACAAGTCGCCGGTACCAATCGCCTCGCTCGAACAGGTCGTCGGGCGACGCAATTTCCGCCCGTTTCTTGAGCAGAAGTCGGTCGATTTCGCGATCGTCGACCTGCTTTGGAACGGCTGGTCGGAGTCGATTAAGATCGCCTCGATGGTTGAGAGCTTCGAGGTCAGTTGCGCGCCACACAACTATCACGGACACCTGTCATCGGCGATTTCAGCGCATTTCTGCGCACTCGTGCCGAACATTAAGGTCATGGAGACCGACATCGACAGCGCGCCTTGGCGCGACGAGTTGTTCATGACCGAGGTGCAATACGAAAATGGTGACATGCTCGTCCCCACCGGGCCCGGCTGGGGCATGGACGTGAACGAGGTCGTGGCGCGTAAATACGCGCCGCAGAGCTAGGATGGTTCGATGGCTGTTTCCTACGGCCGGCCTGCCACCCCGCCGCCGGTAGCGAACGAAGCGAAAATCTCGACGCAATCCATGCGCAAGGCCGCGCCGCGGCGGCTGAGGAATATCCTCTCGCTCAATGATTTCGAGGTGGCGGCGAAGCGCTATCTGCCGAAGTCAGTGTTCGCCTTCGTCCAGAGTGGGGTCGAGAATGAAGTGACGTTGCGCGACAATCGCGAGGCGTTCAAGGATTGGCACGTGGTGCCGCGCGTCCTCGTAGGCGTCACCAACCGTTCCCAGAAGACGACGGTCCTGGGGGAGACCTACGACTCGCCCTTCGGCGTTGCGCCCATGGGAATGGAATCCCTGGTTGGCTATCGCGGCGACCTCATGATTGCGCGGGCCTGCGCGGAAAAGAACATTCCCTTTATCCAGTCCGGGGCCTCGCTGATCCGGCTCGAGGACATCCGCGCCGCCTGCGACACGGCCTGGTTCCAAGCTTATCTGCCGATCGATTTCGAGGACATGCGCGGGCTCATGAACCGAGTACGCAGCGCTGGGTTCAAGACGATGGTTTTCACTGTCGACATGACCGCCGGCTCCAACCGAGAGAACACCGCAAGGGTCGGTTTCAGCGCGCCATTCCGTCCGAGTTGGAGGATGTTCTGGGATGGAGCGACGCACCCCTCGTGGTCGATCGGCAATTTCATTCGGACCATCGTCCAGCACGGCATGCCGCATTTCGAAAATCTCGATGCGGGCCGTGGTGCCGCTATCGTTTCGAGCGGCACGCGCAACACCAATCGCACCGGGCAGAACTGGGCCGCGCTTGCGCGTATCCGCGATGAGTGGAAAGGCAATCTCGTGCTCAAGGGACTGCTCGATCCGCGCGATGTCAGCCAGGCTGTTGCGGCCGGCGTCGACGGTATCATCGTCAGCTCCCATGGTGGACGGCAGATAGACGGCGTCATTCCGCCCATCCACGCGCTGCCGGCTTGTGTCGAAGCAGCCGGTGAGGTGCCAGTGATGATCGACAGCGGTATCCGGCGCGGCACCGACATCATCAAGTGCTTGGCGCTGGGGGCGAAATTCTGCTTCGTCGGCCGCCCGTTCAACTACGCGTCAATCTTTGGGCAGGAGGGTGTCGAACATGCCATCAACCTGCTGCGCGCCGAATTCAGCCGCGACACCGGCAATATGGGTTTCAACGCCGTGAACGAGATCACATCCGACTGCATCGTGCCGCGACACTCGGCGAGGTCGGCATGACGCGCCTGATCGTTGCCACAACCGACATGCCCTTCGATGCCCCGCACTGGGAGCAGTTCAGCGCGATCGCCGCACCCGATCGGGTGTTGCGTGTCGACCGCAAGGATCGTCCGGCCTTCCGTGATGCACTCGCCGATGCCGAGATCGCCGTGCTCGGCGCCGATCTTGACGACGATGTGCTGGCGGCACCCAGGCTCAAATGGGTTCACGTCAATCTCTCGGGCATGACGCTCTCGGCTCGACCCGATATTTTCACGCGCGGTCTCAAGGTGACGGGTGTCGCCGGGCGCTCGGCACCGGCGCTGGCTGAACATGCAATGATGTTCATGCTCGCCATCAACGCCAATCTCCGCGGCTTCGAGGAGGCCCAGCGCGCTCATCGCTGGGGCGGTGTCGAGGGGAGCCGAGAACTTCGGGCGCTTTATGGCCAGACCGTTGCCATTCTCGGTGTCGGCGCTACAGCCAAGGAGTTGGCGCTGCGGGGCAAGGCCTTCGGCATGACAGTGCTCGGCTATCGCCGGCGCGAGGCCGAACTTCCCCCAGGATTCGATCGCATCTATGCCAGCGATCGGGGCGAGACCATCGCTCCCATTCTTGAGCAGGCCGATTTCATCGTGCTCGCGATCAATCTTTCCGACGCAACGCATCACCTGATCGGCCGAAACGAACTGGCGCGGATGAAGCCGAACGCGGTGATCGTCAATTTATCTCGCGGTGGGGTGATCGACGAGGCGGCACTCATCGATGCGCTCTATGCTCGACGCATCCGTGGTGCGGGCCTTGATGTGTTCGACGTCGAGCCGTTGCCGCCCGACAGCCCGTTCTGGGATGCGCCCAACACGCTCGTGTCGCCGCATTTCTCTGCTCCCGTCCATGACAGGCTGAAGCGGACCATGGCGATCATCGAAGAAAACTTCAGGCGTTATCGTGCGGGTGAGGATATGCTCAACCCGCTGACTCCTGAGGACGTGTACACCGCCGGTTGAGGAAGGGGAGGGGACGGCTATGTTGAAGAACCTTGTCGTACGGTTGATCGACACACTGCCGACGCTCTTTCTTGTGCTGACGCTGGTTTTTATCGCGATGCGCATCCTGCCGGGCGATCCGGCGGTCGCCGTGCTTGGCGATGCGGCCACACCCGGCCAGCTTGAGATCTACCGCGAGAAGATGGGGCTCAACATCCCGCTCTGGCAGCAATATTTCAATTTCCTCGGCGGCGTGCTGACGCTCAATCTGGGCAATTCCTACCAGACGGGAATGCCGGTGACGCAGATGATCGGGCGCAGCCTGCCCTATACGATCGAGCTTACCGTCGTCGCCGTATTGATCGGCTCGATCGTCGGCATTCCACTCGGCGTCATCGCTGCGCGACGCCGCAACAAGGCGCCCGACACGAGTGTCCGCATCTTTTCGCTGATCGGCTACGCTATCCCCGATTTCTATCTGGCAGCGTTGCTGCTCATCCTCTTTGCGCTCAACCTGCATTGGTTCCCGCTCAATGGCGGTGGTGATGCCAATATCGCCAGCCGCCTGCACCACGTTTTCCTGCCGGCGGTTACGCTGGCGCTGGTCAAGGCAGCCTTCCTCGGGCGCCTCACACGGACGAGCGTACTCGAAGTCTACAGCAAGGATTATGTCCGCACCGCGCGTGCCAAGGGTGCGTCGGAGCAGCGCGTGACCTACCGGCATGCATTGCGCAATGCACTTATGCCCATTGCTACGGGCCTCGGCCTTTCAACCCTTGCGACGCTGTCGGGCTCGGTCGCGGTCGAACTGGTGTTCAACCGGCCCGGCATCGGGCGTTTGCTGATCGAAGCCATCCAGCAGCGCGACTATGCCGTGATCCAGGGTGGTGTGTTGGTGTTTGCGATTTTCGTGGTGGTGATCAACCTGCTCATGGATCTCGTCTATGTCGTCATCGATCCGCGCGTGAAGGTGACCTGAGATGACCGTTGCCACTGGCGATATCGTTCGTGCTTCCGCGCCCAACCAACCCGGCAGGCTGGCTCGTGTGCGCAAGATCCTGTTCGGTCGGCCCGAAACCGCATTCGCAACGATCGTCATCATTGTCTTCATCGTCGTCGCGGCCGTTGCGCCCTACATCGCGCCCTACGATCCGTTGACGCAGCAGATTACCAACATCAACAAACTGCCCTCGTGGGAGCATTGGCTCGGCACGGACCTGTTCGGGCGCGACGTATTCAGCCGGCTGCTCTATGGCTCACGCAACTCGCTGCTCTTTGGGTTCATTTCGCCTGTGCTGGCGGCCTTCTTCGGTACGCTGCTGGGAGTTATTGCGGGTTATTTCGGCGGCATTGCCGACCGCGTGATCTCGCGCATCATCGACCTCCTGCTTGCCTTTCCGGAACTTCTCCTCGCGATCCTCATTGCGGCTTCGCTCGGCGGCGGGTTCTGGAACATCATCACCGTCATCACCATCGCCTTCGTTCCCGGCTTTGCCCGTGTCGCCCGCGCCCAGACGCTTGCGGTCAAGCACGAGCCCTATGTCGAGGCGGCGATCTCGATGGGCGTACGGACGCCGATGATCATCGCGCGGCACATCGTCCCGAATATCATGGCGCCGATCGTGGCGTTGATGACGCTGTGGGTTGCCTCGGCCATCCGCATCGAAGCCTCGCTCAGCTTCCTCGGGCTCGGTACCCGGCCTCCGCAACCGAGTTGGGGCAACATCACGCGTGATGGCCTCGCGAGCTTGTTTTCGACGCCATGGCCGATCATCGGCGCAGGTGCTGCAATCACTCTGGTCGTGCTTTCTTTCAACCTGGTCGGCGACGCCGTGCGCGACGCGCTCGACCCGGCGACGGACCGGTAGGAGATAGACGTGGCGCTTGCAACCGAGACCATCGAGCCGGTGAAGGCAGGAACGACTGTCCTGTCGGTTCGCGATCTCCGGACCTCGTTCAACACTTCCAGCGGCTGGGTCGATATCGTCAAAGGTCTCTCCTTCGACATCGCGGCCCGCGAAACCCTTGCCGTCGTCGGCGAGTCCGGATCAGGCAAATCGGTAACGGCGCTCTCTGTCATGCGCCTCCTCGATCCGGAGGCAAGCCGCATCGAAGGCTCTATCAAGCTCGGGGGACGTGAGCTCCTGACGCTCAACAATACCGAGATGCGCTCGGTGCGCGGCCTCAAGATGGGCATGATCTTCCAGGAGGCGATGACCAGCCTCAACCCGCTGCAGAAGGTGGGAAGCCAGATCGCCGAGGTGCTGACCATCCATGGCGTCGCCTCGGGGCGCGCCGCTCTCAAGGAGGCCGAGCGCCTGCTCGATCGCGTGCGCATACCCGCCGCGGCCTCGCGCCTCAATGATTACCCGCAGTCGCTGTCGGGCGGCATGCGCCAGCGTGTGATGATCGCGATGGCGCTTGCCTGCAAACCGCAACTCCTGATCGCCGATGAGCCGACCACTGCACTCGACGTCACCATCCAGGCCCAGATTCTCCAGCTCATCAAGGAGTTGCAGCAGGACGAGCAGATGGGCGTTCTCTTCATCACCCACGATATGGGCGTCGTTGCTGAAGTGGCCGATCGCATGGTGGTGATGCTGGACGGCCAGGCGGTCGAGACCGGTGCCACCGAGGATGTCTTTCGCAACGCCCAGAACCCCTATACCCGCGCCCTGATCGCTGCCGTCCCGCGCCTGGGTGAGGGGAGCGCACAGGGGCCACAGCCGTTCCCGATCATTGACCGGAAGACGGGAACCGTCGTCGCGGGCCGCCAGCGCCCGGATACGGTGCGGCACCAGGGCACGCCGGTGCTCGAAGTGCGTAACCTCGTCAAGCGTTTCGATCTGCCCGGTTCGCTGTTCAGTGGACCCGCTGGACGCGTACATGCGGTCGAAAATGTCAGCTTCGAGCTCAGGGCCGGTGAAACGCTGTCGCTTGTCGGCGAGTCCGGCTGCGGCAAGTCGACGACGGGTCGCGCCCTCATGCGACTGACTGAACCACAGGAAGGCGAGATTCGGATCGCCGACACCGACATCCGCGCGCTCGACAAGGAGCGGCTGCGCGAGATGCGCCGTCATATCCAGATGATCTTCCAGGATCCCTTTGCCAGCCTGGATCCGCGCATCATGGTCGGCGATGCGATCTGCGAGCCTTACCTGACCCACCGGTTGGGTACGCGCCGGCAGGCGCGTGAAAAGGCGATGGACCTGCTGGAGCGCGTTGGCCTCAATCCCGATATGGCGGGGCGCTATCCGTCGCAATTCTCCGGCGGTCAGCGTCAGCGCATCTGCATTGCACGCGCTTTGGCGCTGGAGCCGAAAATCATCGTCGCCGACGAAGCCGTGTCTGCGCTCGACGTTTCCATCAAGGCGCAGGTCATCAACCTGATGATGGACTTGCAGGAGCAGTTCGGCCTTGCCTATGTCTTCATCTCGCACGACATGGCGGTGGTTGAGCGCATCAGCCACAAGGTGGCCGTGATGTACCTGGGCGAGATCGTGGAGATCGGCCCTGCGAGCGCGATTTTCCGCGATCCCCAGCACCCTTACACGAAGCGTCTGATGGCGGCCGTGCCGGTTCCCGACCCGGCTCGGCGCAAACAGGTCCGCAAGGTCGACAACGACGAAATAAAAAGCCCCATCCGCCCGATGGATTACGAGCCGCCCAAGCGGGAATACCGCGAAATCTCCCCGGGGCATATGGTGCAAGTCTGGGGCGACGATTGGCGGCTGTGAACCGCCAGGTTATCAATTTGCCGAAGCGCGTTGCACCAGCTCAGCCGACAGGATGATGCTGCGGACCGGCGAAGTATCGCCGGATATGCGCTGCTCCAGCCGCTCCCAGGCCATGCGGGCCACTTCGTCGACGGGCGGCACGACGGTGGTCACCGGGTTCTTGCGCGCCGTCATCCATAGCGAGTCGTGGAAGCCGACGAGGGCCAGGTCTTTCGGTGCTTCCAGCCCGACTTCGGCGAAAGCCGCGAGCGCCGCAAGGGTGGTGAGGTTGGTGAGCCCCACCACGGCGTCGGGCTTCGGATTGTTGCGCAGCCATTCGGCGAGGGTGCGGGCACCCTGGCCGGGGTCGATGCCAATCTCGATGACGTCCAGCTTTGCTTGCCTGTGCTCTGCCACACGTTCTTGCGCACCCTGTACACGCTCCCGGATGTTGAAAATGCCGAGCGTTGCCGTCACTAGCAGGATCGAGCGGACCTCGCGCGCCAGCAGGAAATCGGCGATCTTGCGGCCGGCGCTGCGATTGTCGACCGTCACCGTGTCGAACGGCGCGCTGCCCGGCTCGATACGGTCGGCGCCGACGACCGGGGTGTTGTCGCATTCGCGGAGCAGCTCTTCGGGAATGCTGTCGCCACAGGGAATGGCGATGATGCCGGCTGGGCGCCAGGCGATGATCGCCCTGAGGCGCGAGCGCTCGATCTGCGGATCGTTGCGCGACGAAGCGAGGACGACGTCGAAACCGGCCTGCTGCGCCCGCGCCTCCGTCAGCGACACGAAGCGGTTGATGAACAGGTCCTCGAGGTCGGGGACGATGACAGCAACGACGCGCGCCCGCCCGGAACGCAATTGCGAGGCGGCGCGGTCCACCTCGTAGCCGAGTTCCGCTGCGGCCTCGCGCACGCGCAGCGCGCGCGTCTCGTTGACCTGCTTCTTGCCGGAAAACACGTGCGAAACGGTCGCCGTCGATACCCCGGCCAGGGCAGCGACGTCCTTGATGGATGGCCGTCTCTCACGCTCCTCAGACATCGTGCTCCATCGTAAAACGATTAAACATATTCTTCATAGCCACGGCGATTGTGCTTCTGTTCTTCGGCTCTGTCAAATTGCGTAATGCATTGAAAAAATTATGAAACACTCCCAAACGAAATGCTTCGCTCATAAAAATAGGCACATTCCTCCAAAAGGCCATTGACGGTTAAACGATTAAAAAATACGGTTTGCGGCAAGGCGGGAGAGTGAACCTGCCGGGGGAGGAATGGCTGCCGATGAGCCGGCTTGTGGCTTCACGCACATTTCTGGTCAGCATCGTGGCCGGCATCGGCTGGATTCTGCTGTGGGCGTGGCTGACTCGTCCCGGCGGTTCGGTGTCGGAACTGTTCTTCCCGTCGCCCGAATCCGTCTTTCAGCGCTTCCTCAAGATGTGGACGCGGCCCTATCTCGGCTCGACGCTCGTCGGCCATATTGTCAGTTCGCTCTCCATCGTCCTGTCGGGCTGGGTGCTGGCCGGCATCGTCGGCGTGCCGCTCGGCATTGCCATGGCGTGGTGGCGCAAGCTGAAATGGATCGTGTTTCCGGTCTTCCAGCTCATCCGCCCGGTGCCGCCGCTGGCCTGGATTCCGCTGACGCTCGTGTGGATGGGCATCGGCGATGCGGCGCGGATCACGGTCGTCTTCATCGCCGCGCTCGTGCCGTGGGTAATGAATTCCATACAGTCGGTCTATTCGGTCGACCGGCTGCTGATCGATGCCGGCCGCACGCTCGGCGCCAGCGACCGGCAGATCCTGACCCGCATCGTCTGCCGCACGGCGCTGCCGACGCTCGTCGCCGGCGCGCGCATCGCGCTTGGCAATGCGTGGACGACATTGATTGCCGCCGAACTGCTCGCCGCCTCTGCGGGTCTTGGTTACGTAGCCCTCAATGCCTCGCGCATGCTCGATACCGACGTGCTGCTCGTCGCCATGCTGCTGATCGGCATCCTCGGCGGCCTCTTATCCCTGCTGATGCTGCTGGCCAACCGCGTGCTGGCGCCGTGGTCGCTGCGCGCGGGCGGGGGGTCGTGATGGCCGAGCGCACCGAACGCACTCAATGGTCGGCGCGAGAACAGGCACTCGCCTACGGCGCCACCACACTGCTGGCATTGCTGCTCCTGTGGATCGCCGCCACCACGCTTTTCCACTGGATCGATCCGCGCGTCCTGCCGTCGCCCTTCGACGTCGTCGCCCGCTTTGCCAGCCTGTTCGTCGATCCCTTCGCGGGTTCGACGCTGTTCGGACACATACTGGGCTCGTTGCAGCGCTGGGCACTCGGCGTAGTGATCGCCGTCGCGCTCGGCGTGCCTATCGGCGTCATGTTCGCCTGGGTGCCCATGTTCCGCGCCGCCGTGAACCCGGTCTTCGAAGTGCTGCGCTACATTCCGCCCTTCGCCTGGGTCCCCATCGCCATTCTGTGGTTCGGCGCCTCGACGGCGACGCAGGCCATGGTCGTCTTCATCGCCGCCTTTCCCGCGATCGTCATCAACTCGCAACTCGGCGTGCAGCAGGTCGATAATATCCTCATCCAGGCCGCCCGCGTCTTCGGCGCCCGATCGCCGAAGATCTTGCAGCGCGTCGTCATGCCCGTCGCCGCGCCGACGATCTACACCGGCATCCGCATCGCCATCAGCAACGGCTGGATGGCGCTGGTCGGCGCCGAACTCGTCATCGGCAAGAACGGCCTCGGCTTCCTGATCTCGCAGGGGCAGAACAACGATTCCGTCTCGACCATCTTCGTCGGGATCATCTCCATCGGCCTGCTCGGCCTTCTCATCGACACCATCGTGCAGCGCTCGGAGGCAGCCGTGCTGCCCTGGCGCCGGCGCCTTGTCCGCACCGACGAGAAATGAGGAGCGGCAGGATGCAGGATTTGAATATGAACCACGACAACGCGCCCATCCTTGAACTGCGCCACATCAGCAAGTGGTTCGGCCCGGAGGGTAAGGGCATAGTCGCCGTCGACGACTGCTCGATCTCGGTCAAGAAGGGGGAGTTCATCTGCGTCGTCGGCCCGTCAGGTTGCGGTAAGTCCACGCTGATGACCATCGCGGCGGGGCTCGAAAAGCCGTCGCGCGGCGAGGTGCTGGTCGAGGGCCGGCCCGCCGGTCCGCCGGGCCCGAAGCGCAGCGTCGTCTTCCAGAAGTTCGCGCTGTTCCCATCGGAGACTGTGGCACAGAACATCAAGTTCGGACTGCAGATCGCCCATGTCGATGCCGCCGAGCAGGAGCGGCGCCTCGTCGAACAGCTGCGGATCATGGGGCTAGAACAGTTCCGCAACGCTTATCCGAGCGAATTGTCTGGCGGCATGCAGCAGCGCGTCGCCATCGCCCGGGCGCTGGTGATGCGGCCCGAAATCCTGCTGATGGACGAGCCGTTCGGCGCGCTCGATGCGCAGACGCGTACCATCCTGCAGGAAGAGATCCAGCGCCTGTCACGCGAGCAGAACTACACGGTCCTGTTCATCACCCATTCCGTCGAAGAGGCCGTGTATCTCGGCGACCGCGTCATCGTCATGACGCGCCGTCCAGGCCGCATCAAGAAAGAAATCTCGCTGCCGCGCGACGTCGCCTGGAAGCAGGGCGACATTGAGGCCGCGGCCGAACATCCGGACTTCATAGAAGCGCGCCGGGAAATCTGGGCGCTCGTCAGGGAGGAAATCGTCGCGAAGTAGCGGCGAGCAACAGGAGGAACACCATGAAGACCAAGACCATACTTGCGGTTCTTGCCGCTACGGCCGCGTTCAGCACATCGGCGATGGCGGCCACGCAGATCAACCTCAACAGCCAGGCGAACGATGCCGGCTTCACGGTGTGGCTGGCCAACCACCTCGGCTATTTCAAGGACAACGGCATCGAGGCCAAGATCACCTATTTCCCCAACGGCGGCGCCGCGCTCGCCTCGGGTGTTTCGGGTGACTGGCAGGCCGGCTGGACCGGTGCGCCACCGGCCATTTCCGGCTGGGACAAGTTCAAGCTGATCTCCGTCGGCACGATGCAGAAGGAAGATCGCAACATCAAGCTCATCATCCGCAACGATGCGCTTGCGGGCGGCGACATCGCCACGGCGCTGACCAAGGTGAAGATCGGCACCGTGCCGAATTCCACCTGGAGCCAGGTGCTCTATGCCTGCGCCGACCATTTCGGCGTCGACCACGACGCCCTGCAGATCGTGCCGCTCGATCCGCCGGTGACCCGCCAGTCGCTGCGCAGCGGCGAGGTCGGCGCCGGCATGACCGACTCCGCGCCCGACTACGACTTTGTCAAGGACACAGCCAACTACACTGTCGCCTGCGACGGCAAGATTGCCGGCACCTCGGTGGTCGATCCCTACATCGTCACCAGCAAGTTCTGGCAGGAAAACCCGGAAGCGGCGGCCGGCTTCATCGAGGCGGTCTATCGCGCCGACGAATACATGCACGACAATCCTGACACGTTCCTCGACGACGTCATGGAATATTACAAGGAGGCCGGCATCGAGCAGGATCGCGACCACGCCGCATTCTCCTACAGCCTGCGTGACTTCCAGACGCTGGACCAGGCCATCGCCGACATGGAATCCGGCAAGACCATCGAGGACCTGAAGGGGACTGCCCAGGTGCTGGTCGCCGCTGGCGCCTATGACGAAGTGCCGGACTTTTCCGAGATGCAACCGATCTCGCTTGAGATCCTGAAGGCAGCCAAGCAGCTGCGCGACAGCAAGTAACCGCGTTCCGGAAAGAGTTTTGCGACTATGAGCACCACGAAGAATCGAGTGGCTGAGGACTTCAAGGGCTATGTCGGCCGCACATGGCAGGACTCCGAGCCCTGGTGGCCCGAACCGCAGCGGGCCAAAGAGGGCAGCCCCAACATTCTCGTGGTGCTCTTCGACGACATGGGTTTTTCGAGCCTTGGCTGCTACGGCAGCGAGATCGAAACGCCCAACATCGATGCGCTGGCAGAGCGTGGGCTGATCTACAACAACTTCCATACGACGGCGCTCTGCTCGCCGACGCGTGCCTCCCTGCTGACAGGGCGCGACCACCACGCCGTCGGCATGTCGACCATCGCCAATGCCGATAGCGGCTTTCCATCCAAGCGCGGGCTGATCAGGCACAATGCGGCGACGATCGCCGAGATGCTGCGGGAGGAGGGCTACAGCACCTATGCCGTCGGCAAGTGGCACCTGGCGCCATCCGACCAGCTTTCGGCCGTCGGGCCGTTCGACCATTGGCCGCTCGGGCGGGGCTTCGAGAAATACTACGGATTCCTGGAGGCGCTGACCGACCAGTTCCGCCCGAGCCTCACGCGCGACAACCAGCACGTTGCCCCGCCTAGGACGCCTGAAGAGGGCTACACGCTCAACGAGGACCTGGTCGACAATGCCAGGCAGTTCCTGACCGACCACAAATCGCTGGCGCCGGAAAAGCCCTTCTTCATGTATTTCGCGCTGGGCGCGATGCATTCGCCGCACCAGGCGCCGCAGGCTTTTCTCGACAAGTACAAGGGCCGGTTCGACCACGGCTGGGATGCGAGCCGCGCGCAGCGCCTCAAGCGGCAGATCGAGCGCGGCATCGTGCCGGAAGGGACGGAACTCACGCCGCGCAACAAGGGCGTCGAGCCGTGGGACACGCTGTCCGCCGAGCAGAAGCGCCTCTATGCGCGCTTCGAGGAGGCCTATGCGGCCTTCCTCGACCATACCGACAGCCAGCTCGGCCGGCTGCTCGATCATCTCGAACACCTGGGCATGCGCGACGACACGCTGATCTTCCTGATGTCGGACAACGGCGCCAGCCAGGAAGGCCAAATCCACGGTTCGACCAGCACGACGTTCTACGAGAACATGGAAGCCGAGACGTTCGACTACAACATGCAGCGCATCGACGACATCGGCACGATGCGCGCCAAGAACAATTATCCGATCGGCTGGGCGCAGGTGGAGAATACGCCGCTCAAGCGCTACAAGCAGAACACGCATGCCGGCGGCGTGCAGGACCCGTTGATCATCTCCTGGCCGAAGAAGCTGCGGGAGAGGGGAGTCCGCAACCAGTTCCACCACGTGATGGACATCGTGCCGACGATCCTGGAAGTGACCGGGATCGAGGCGCCGGCCAGCGTCAAGGGCGTGCCGCAGATGCCGATCCACGGCACCAGCTTGGCCTACACCTTTGCCGACAAGGCGGCGCCGACCCGCAAGCGCTCCCAGATCTTCGAGATGTTCGGGCACCGCGCCATCTGGCACGACGGCTGGAAGGCCGTGTGCTGGCACACACGCTATGGCGACTACGAAGACGACACCTGGGAACTCTACCATACCGACGTCGACTTCGCCGAAAACCACGATCTCGCCGCAGCGGAGCCCGAACGGCTCAAGCGCATGGTCGAGCTGTGGTGGGCCGAGGCCGGCCGTTACGACGTGCTGCCGCTCGACGATCGCGGCTTTGCCGAGCGCCGCGCGATGGCGCGTCCGCGACAGGATTCGCCGCGCATCCAGACCGAGTACCGCTTCTATCCGGGCATGACCTACATCCCGGGCGGAGCGGCGCCGTTCACCGTGGACCGCTCCTACGAGATCGAGGCCAAGGTGCGCCTGACGGCCGGTGCGGAAGGCGTGATCGCCGCCTGCGGCGGGTTGTGCGGCGGCTATACGCTCTATCTCAAGGACGGCCAGCTGACGCACGACTACAATTTCTACCAGGAGATGTTCCGCACGAGCGGCGCCGTGCCCCTGAGCGGAGACTGGGTCACCGTGCGCTATGCGTTCGAAAAGACCGGCATTTGCGAAGGCACCGGCCGGCTTTTCATCGACGGCGCGCAGGTATCCGAAGTGCGGCTGCCCAGGACCTACAAATATTTCATGGACTGGGAAGGCTTCGCACTCGGACGCGATGCGGGATCGCCCGTTTCGCCGGCCTATGCGGGCCGCGGCGACTTCGCCTTTACCGGCGAAATCGACCACGTTCGCATCACGCTCGGCAACGATCAGTCCGGACCGGGGGACTACGAAACGGGCGACTAGCGGCGATAATCTGCGTTGCAGTCAGGGCCGATTTGACAAAGCGGGCGATATGGCCATGATGCGGGCCATGCGCCAAATTTCTTTTGCCATGACCAAGGTGAAAGGCAGCCGCCGCGAGGCAGGCTGACAGCCTGGTGCTGCTATCTGCCCGCGGGGCAAGAGCGGCACCAGGAGAGCGAACGAGCCACTCCCTTCATTCAGACATTCCGATCGACGCCTCGCCAGGGGCGCCGACGCATGTCGCTCGCAAGCATCGAGGCCATGACAATGACTTTCAAGTATTCCCTGACCCTGCCCATCACCGGCGGCAACAAGTTGCGGCGTTTTCGAGATTGGGCGGAAGCGCACCTTCCGGACATGTCCTACAGCCTGCCGCCGCAAACTCCGATCAAGACCGAGACGATGACCATCAGGGTCATGTCGGTGGAAGACCGCCGGCGTGTGCTCGAGACCCTGGCCAAGGCCAGGATCTAGCGGCGGTCGAAAGCGAAAGGAGACGAGCCATGCCCGCCTTACGGTTCTGCCGTTTCTGCAAGGGGCCGCGTCCACGCGCGGCCCGGCGCTGCCCATGGTGCCACCGCGATTATCGAATTGCTGCACCGAGCGGGGCCTTTGCCCGGCGCGGACGGGACGGCGCCGTATGGCGGCAGCAATCCGGAACGGCCCCGCCAACAACCGCGAGGATATGACATGACCACCATTTCCCTTGCCGACTGCACGCAATCCCCCGAGATCGTCGTAGGGGAGGGCGAAAAGCACGCCCTGACCGTCGCCGCTCTCACTGAGGTCGCCTCGACGGCCGAGCAGATCGACTATCTGCTTTACGAGCTCGATCGCGCCAGGGTCGTGCCCGATGCGCAATTGCCGCCCGATGTCGTGCGCATCGGCAGCATCGTGCGCTATGTGGCCGGAGTGGACGGCGAGGAGCGAACCGTCAAGCTGGTGCTGCCGGAGGATGCCGATGCGGGGGTCTATCGCATCGCGGCAACCTCCGAACACGGCGCGGCGCTCCTGGGCTTGCGGCCGGGTCAGTCGATCCGGTGGCTCGACCGGAGCGGCTCGATGCGGCAGTTGCAGGTGCTCGACGTCACTATGCTGGGGGCGGTTCCTTCGAGCCGGAACCGCGCGTAGCCGGCCGCCGGCGGAAACGCCTAACGGCCTGCGCCCATTTGCGACATCCTGTGAGCCGGTTTCCGGTTGCCTTCGCGTGCAAAATAGTCTGTCTAGGTCCCGTAGATAGTCGATTCCAACACGCGAGGGCCCCACCGGCGGATGGCAGGCGATGCAAGTCTTGTTGTTCTGATCGTCTTGCCGCTTTTCGGCGGCATCGTTGCGGGATTGCTTCCCGCCAAGGCACGGACCGCCGCAGCTCTATTGGCCGGAGCGGTCGCCCTCGTCGGCTTTGCCATTACGCTCTTCTGCTACCCGCTGATCGCGTCGGGCGAAGTCCTGCGCCATGAGATTGCCTGGCTACCGACGCTGGGGCTAAACCTCACGCTGCGCCTGAACGGCCTTTCCTGGCTGTTCAGCGTGATGATCACCGGCATCGGTTTTCTCGTCGTCCTCTATGCGCGCTACTACATGTCGGCCCAGGATCCGGTGCCGCGCTTCTTTTCGTTTCTCCTCGCCTTCATGGGGGCGATGCTCGGCATCGTGCTGGCGGGCAACCTGATCCAGCTCGCGATCTTCTGGGAGCTGACGGGGATATTCTCGTTCTTCCTCATCGGCTACTGGCACCAGAACGCCAATGCCCGCGACGGCGCCCGCATGGCGCTGATCGTGACCGGCGCGGGCGGGCTGGCGCTGCTGGTCGGCATGCTGCTGATCGGCCATATCGTCGGCAGCTACGACCTCGACGTGGTGCTGGCTTCGGGCGATGCGATCCGCAACCACGCGCTCTACCTGCCGACGCTGCTGCTCGTGCTGTTCGCCGCCTTCACCAAGAGCGCTCAGTTTCCCTTCCAGTTCTGGCTGCCGCGCGCCATGGCGGCGCCGACGCCGGTTTCGGCCTATCTCCACTCGGCCACTATGGTGAAGGCAGGCGTGTTCCTGCTGATCCTGCTCTGGCCGGTGCTGGCGGGCACCTCGGCCTGGCTGTGGATCGTGACCTATGTCGGCCTCGCTACGCTGCTGATCGGGGCCTATTGCGCGATCTTCCAGCAGGACCTCAAGGGCCTGCTGGCCTATTCGACCATCAGCCATCTCGGCCTCATCACGACGCTGATCGGCATGAGTTCGCCTCTCGCGCTGGTGGCGGCGATCTTCCACGTCGCCAACCACGCGACCTTCAAGGCTTCGCTGTTCATGGCCGCCGGCATCATCGACCACGAGACGGGCACGCGCGACATCCGGCGGCTCAGCGGGCTGTTCCGCTTCCTGCCGTTCACCGCGACCCTCGCCATGGTGGCGGCGGCGGCGATGGCTGGCGTGCCGCTGCTCAACGGCTTTCTCTCCAAGGAGATGTTCTTCGCCGAGACGGCGATCAAGAACGCCAATCCCTTCGTCGATGTCTCGCTGCCGTTCGTGGCGGTGCTGGCGAGCCTGTTTGCCGTCACCTATTCGCTGCGCTTCATCCATGGCGTGTTCTTCGGGCCGCCGCCGACCGAACTCGACCGCGTGCCGCACGAACCGCCGGCCCTGATGCGCCGGCCCATCGAGATCCTGGTGCTGATCTGCCTTCTCGTCGGCATCGTTCCGGGCATCGCCATCGGCCCTTATCTTGCTACCGCAGTGACCTCGGTGCTGGGGCCGGAGACCCCGACCTACAGCCTCGCGGTCTGGCACGGCATCACCACGCCACTGCTGATGAGCGTGGTGGCGCTGGCCGGCGGCATCGCCCTCTACCTGTTGCTGCAGCGGTACCTGAACCTCGGCATCGAGGGACCGCCGCTGCTGCGCGGCATGGCGGGGCAGCGCATCTTCGAGCGCTTGCTGATCCTGCTGTCGGTCAAGTGGGCCACCGGGCTCGAGCGCCTGCTCGGGACCCGCAGGCTGCAACCGCAGCTTACCATCCTCGTGGGTTTGGCAATCGTGGCCGGCGCTATACCGCTGCTGGCGCGTCTCAACGTCGCCCCATTATCGCTCGGCGGTGCCGACCTGGCCCTGGCCTTGGTCTGGGTGATCGGGGCGGCATGCGCCATCGGCGCCGCGTTGCAGGCCAAATATCACCGGCTGGCGGCGCTGGTGCTGATGAGCGGCGCCGGCCTTGCCACCTGCATCACTTTCGTCTGGTTCTCGGCGCCCGACCTGGCGCTGACGCAGTTGCTGGTGGAAGTCGTCACCACGGTATTGATCCTCTTGGGGCTGCGCTGGCTGCCCAAACGTTTCGAGGACGTCCCTATCGACATTGCCAGATCGCGTGTTGCGCGCATTCGGAGAACGCGCGACGTGATCCTGGCGCTGGTGTCCGGTGGCGGCATGGCGCTGCTCGCCTATGCCGTGATGACCCGCGACGCCCCTGAGAGCATTGCCAGTTTCTTTCTCGACAACGCCTATGCGCTGGGCGGCGGGCACAATGTCGTCAACGTCATCCTCGTCGACTTCCGCGGCTTCGATACGCTGGGGGAGATCAGCGTGCTTGGCGTCGTCGCGCTCACGGTCTTTGCGCTGCTACGGCGCTTCCGTCCCGCCGCCGACAGTATCGAGCGCCCCGAACAGCAGCGAATCCAGAGCGGCTTCGAACAGGAGCGCAGCGATGATGCCGAAGGGTCAATCGTTTCGGACTTCCTGTTCCTGCCTTCCGTGATCATGCGTTGGATGTTCCCCGTCATGCTGGTGACGGCTGTCTACCTGTTCCTGCGCGGTCACGACCAGCCGGGCGGCGGCTTCATCGCCGGGGTCACGGCATCTATCGCGTTCATCTTGCAATACCTCGCCGGCGGCACGCGTTGGGTCGAGGACCGGCTTCGCATCCTGCCCGTCCGCTGGATCGGTACCGGGCTGGTGCTGGCGCTGTCGACCGGGGCAGGGGCCTGGCTATTCGGCTACCCGTTCCTCAGCTCCTCGTTCCGCTACTTCGATATTCCGCTGCTCGGCCGCATACCGATAGCGAGCGCGCTGCTGTTCGATCTCGGCGTCTTCATCCTCGTTGTCGGAGCGACGGTGCTGGTGCTGATAGCGATCGCCCACCAGTCGATACGCGGCGCCCAACCGGCGCGGCTGCGCCCGCCGAAGATCGAGACGACTGCCAATGACGGCGTGGAGGCAGGATGATGGAACTGATCCTTGCCTTGGGTATCGGTGCCCTGGCCGGTTCCGGCATCTGGCTGCTGCTGCGCCCGCGGAGCTTCCAGGTCATCATCGGCCTGTCGCTGCTGTCCTATGCGGTCAACCTGTTCATCTTCAGCATGGGGCGGCTAAGGACCGATGCCGCGCCCATAGTCGACAGCGCCCCGGTGCTTGCCAACCCGGTGCCGCAGGCGCTGGTGCTGACCGCCATTGTCATCGGCTTTGCCATGACGGCTTTGTTCCTCGTCGTGCTGCTGGCCTCGCGCGGCCTCACCGGCACCGACCATGTCGATGGACGGGAGCCGCGGCAATGACCGGCCTGTTCGAGCACCTGTCGATCCTGCCCATCGTGTTGCCACTCGCGGCCGGTGCGCTGCTGGTGCTGATCGAAGATCGTCACCACACGGCCAAGCTCGTCATCGACATCGTGGCGACGCTGCTGCTCCTCGCCGTCGCGCTGGCGCTGCTGGTCCGCACCGGAGACGGCGGGGCGAGCGTTACCACCACGTACAGGCTCGGCGACTGGCCGGCGCCGTTCGGCATCGTGCTGGTCGTCGATCGCCTATCCGCGCTTATGGTCGTGCTCACCAGCGTGCTCGCCGTGACCTCGCTCGTCTTTTCGGCGGCGCGCTGGCACCGCGCCGGATCGCACTTCCACAGCATATTCCAGCTCCTGCTGATGGGCCTGAACGGCGCTTTCCTCACCGGCGACCTGTTCAATCTCTTCGTGTTCTTCGAGGTGTTGCTGGCCGCTTCCTATGGCCTGCTGCTGCACGGCTCCGGGGCGGCACGCGTCAAGGCCGGACTGCAATACATCGCCATCAACCTCGCGACGTCGTCGCTGTTCCTTGTCGGCGTGAGCCTCATCTACGGGGTGACCGGTACGCTCAACATGGCCGACCTCGCCGTCCGTATTCCGCTGGTGCCGGAAGCGGATCGCATGTTGCTGGAAGCCGGCGCTGCCATCCTGGGCCTCGCCTTCCTGGTCAAGGCCGGCATGTGGCCGCTGGGCCTGTGGCTGCCGACCGCCTACTCGGCGGCCAGCCCGCCGGTAGCGGCGATGTTCGCGATCATGAGCAAGGTGGGCATCTATGTCGTGCTGCGCCTGTCGCTGCTGCTGTTCGGAGACGGCGCCGGCGCTTCGGCGCATTTCGGCAGCGAGTGGCTGTTCTACGGGGGCCTCGCCACCATCGCCTTCGGTACGATCGGCGTCTTGTCGTCGCGCGAGATGGCGCGCATGGCTGGATTCAGCGTCCTCGTTTCGTCTGGCACGCTGTTGGCGATCATCGCCTACGAGAATGCCGGCGTAACGGCAGGCGCGCTTTATTACCTGGTCAATTCCACGCTGGCGCTTTCCTGTTTCTTCCTGATCGTCGACGTGATGGAGCGCGGCCGCAGCGCCGAAGCCAGCATATTGGCCGTTACCCTCGAAGCCTTCGGCGACGACGAGGAGCCGGTGCACGAGGAAGAGATCGGCATTGCGACGCCGCGGGCGCTGACCGCGCTCGGCATGGCCTTCACCTGCTGCGCGCTGCTGCTCGCCGGGATGCCGCCGTTCTCCGGGTTCGTCGCCAAGTTCGCCATGATCACCGCGGTGTTCAACCTCGACGGGCTGGGAGTGCCGACCGTGATTTCCGCGGGGAGCTGGGTTCTGGTGACGCTGCTGATCGTTTCGGGCCTGGGGAGCATGATCGCCTTGCTGCGCATGGGCATCAACACGTTCTGGGTGACCTTCGATGGTGACGTGCCGCGCATACGGGGCGTCGAGATGCTGCCGATCCTGGCGCTGCTGGCGCTCTGCCTGCTGTTGACGATGCTGGCCGGGCCGGCGATGACCTATATGGAGGCGACGGCGCAGGCGCTGCACCTGCCGGGCGGCTATGTCGGCACTGTGCTCGGAACCGGCGCGGGAGGCACGCCATGATACGGCGCCTGTTGCCCTATCCGTTGCTGTGGCTGGCGCTGTTCGCCATGTGGCTGCTGGCCAACGACAGTGTAGCGCTGGCGCAGATACTGGCCGGAGCCGTGATCGCAACACTTGCCTGCCTCGCCCTCGTGGCGCTGGAGCCGCCCAAGCCACGGATACGGCGCATCGGCACGATCGTGCAGCTCGCCGCGATCATTATCGGCGACGTCATCGCTTCCAATATCGCGGTTTTCCAGTTGATCCTCAGTGGCCGGGCGCCGCGTTCCGTGTTCGTGACGATCCCGCTGGAACTTCGTGACCCGAACGGGCTCGCCGTGCTGGCCTGCATCGTCACGGCTACGCCGGGCAGCGCCTGGATCCACCACGATTCCAGGCGCAGCACGGTGGTGATCCACGTTCTCGACACCGACGACGGAGACGAGTGGAGCGCCACGTTGAAGCGCAATTACGAACAGCGGCTGCTGGAGATTTTTCGATGAGCGCCACCATCATCCTGTGGTCGGTCAGTGCAGCGCAGGTCATGCTGGCGCTCGCCATGGCGGTAGCATGCTGGCGGCTGCTGCACGGGCCGCGAGCGCAGGACCGGGTGCTGGCCATCGACAGCCTCTATCTCAGCGCCATGCTGCTGCTGGTGACGGTCGGCATCCGCACCGGCAGCCTGTTCTATTTCGAGGCGGCGCTGGTCATCGGGCTGTTCAGTTTCGTTGCGACGGTGGCGCTGGCGAAGTTCCTCATGCGCGGCGAGGTCATCGAATGAGCCAAGAGCTTTCGGCCTTTCCGGAATGGGCGGCGGTGCTCGTTGCCATCCTGGTGCTGGCGGGCGCTGCGATCACGCTGGTCGGCACGATCGGCCTCGCGCGGTTCGCGACCTTCTATCAGCGCATCCACGCGCCGACGCTCGGCACCAGCTTCGGCGCCGCCCTCGTGCTGCTGGCCTCCTCGCTCTATTTCTCGGTCGCCACCGGGCGGCCGGTGCTGCATGAAATCCTGATCCTGGTTTTCGTAATCGTCACTACGCCGGTGACGCTGATGCTGCTGGCCCGCGCCGCGCTCTACCGCGACCGGGCGGAGGGCAATGGCGGCGTGCCGCCCATCGAGCACGACGTGTAACGGCGGCCTCCATCACCTCTCCATGCGGATAGCGGGGATGGTGGTGGCGACCTGGTGGAGATGGGAGATGAGGGCTTCGGCAGCCGGGGAGAGGGGGCGGCCGAGAGCGGTGATGACGCTCCAGCGGAAGGGGATGTCGAAGGAAAGCGGAATGGCGGTGACGCCGGCCAGGGGCAGGCCGAAGCTGGTGAGGGACTCGACGATGGCAATGCCGAGCGTGCGCCGGGCGAGGGCCAGCGAGACATAGGTGGCGTTGCTGTCGATGATCGCCGCCGGAACGATGCTTTGGCCATCCAGCGCCTGGTTGATCTGCATGCGCAGACGATAGGGGTTCGCCGCAACGATGAGGCGTTGGTCCTGCAGGTCCCGAGGGGTGATGACGGCATGTTGCGCCAGCGGGTGATCCGCGGCGACGACGGCGTGGCACGGGACTTCTGCCTGCCAATGAATCTCGACGCCGGGATTGTCGAGGGGTGAGCTCGCAAGGCCGATGTCGGCGGTGCGCGCCATCACGGCCTGCACGACGTTTTCGGCGGACGTGCTCTGCAGGTGAATGTGGTCAGGCAGTACGGCAGGCGGCAGGGCTGCGAGGGCGGCGGGCAACAGGCTGGTCGCGATCGCCGGAATCGCTGCGACCTGGATCGGCATCGGAGCGCCCTCGGCGATCTTTTCGGCCGTTTCCGAGATCGTCCTGAGGCCGGAGAGGAAAACCTCGACCTGCTCGTAAAAAGCAATGCCCTGAACCGTCGGGGTGATGCGCGGGCCGTTGCGGTGCAGCAACTGGAAACCGACTTCCGCCTCGAGGTCCTGGATCAGTCGCGAGATCATCGGCTGCGAACGGCCGAGCGCGCGGGCCGCAGCCGTCATGCTGCCGATCGAAACCACCGCCGAGAAGGCTTCCAACTGCCTGGTGTCGAAATATCTGAGGCTCATGGCTCGGTCGCTCTCCGGGCTATGGGGTTTGCCAGAGTCCCGGCCGGTTCGCAAAGGGATCGGCGGCAAACGCAATTCCCTCCTCGCGCAGCCGCAGGACCGGCGATTCCGCCCCGTAATACCGCGGCCATTCCGGCATGGGGGAGCCGGCGATAAAACGCGCCCACACATCATGCACGCCGGTGGCGAAAGCGCGATTGCGGATGCGCTGCCGCTCGGGCTGTTCGGCAGTATCCATGCCCTGGCGATACCAGACCTCGCCCACTTCGGCGCCGTGCGGTGCACCCATTTCATCAGGCGCATCGGGGCCGTAGAGATATTTCCAGACAGGCTGGTGCGAGGCATGCAGCCGGGCAAACCGGGTCGCCGGGTTCTGGAACACCAGGTCGCCACCTACGGCGCGCCAGATGCCCTGCGGAGAGTGATCGGGCAGCGCCTGGCGATAGCGCGCCACGATGTCCTCGCCGGTCCAGCCGAGATGGCGGACGCGTTCGTGCAGCAGGCGGGCGGCGCCGGCGAAATCGAGATCGGCGGGCAATATGGTGGAATGCGTCACGTATTCGCCGGTCGTGCAGCCGATCATCATCGGTACAGGCGCGGTGCGGCCGGCTGACGCTGCGACTTCCGGGTGCTCCGGCAGCGAGGCGCCGTCGATGACGGGAACGAAGGGCACGCCGAGCATGGCGGCCGAACCATCGCGATCGTAATCGTGATGCTCATAGCTTTCGTTGCAGAGGTCGCGCTGCGCCACCAGCAAGGTTTCGATCGGAGCCTGGGTGAGACCGGCCGCATCGGTGCCCAGCGCCGCGCACAGGCGCCGCGTCAGCTTCTGTGCGTCCTCCATGCTTGCAATAGCGGTGCTGGCGCCGCTCTGGGGCATGGCGCGAGCGAAGAGGCCCCTCGATGCAGGCATGGCCATGACGGCGGCGATGGCAAAGCCACCGGCCGAGCGTCCGGCGAAGGTGACTTGGGCAGGGTCGCCGCCGAAACGCTCGATATTGTCGCGGACCCATTGCAGCGCGGCGATGAGATCGAGGAGGCCGCGATTGTCGGGCCTGCCGTCGAGGTGCAGGAAACCGAGGGCACCCAGGCGATAATTGACGGTGACTTCGACGATGCCGCTGGCGGCGAAGGCGCCGCTTTGCAGAACGGGTTCGTTCCCCGAACCAACCGCGTAGCCGCCGCCGTGCACCCAGACGAGGACCGGCGCTTTGCCCGTCAGCGACGGCGTGCGGATGTTCAGCGTCAGGAAGTCCGTACCGGTTGCCAGCTCCGACGTCGCCCTTTTGCCGACGGGACCGTAGGTTGCGATCTGCGGGCAGACGGGGCCGAGCCGGGTTGCCGGCCGTATTCCGGACCACGGCTCGACCGGTTGCGGCGGCAGGTAGCGGCGCTCTTCGGTAATGGGGGCGGCATAGGGCACGGAGAGGAAGCTGAGATTGCCGTGTTCGGTAAATCCCTCGATGGTGCCGCCTGGTACGTCCAGTTTGGTCATGGTGCCGTCAAACCGCCTTTCTGAGACCGATCAGCTTTTCGAGGATCACCACGATGACGATCGAGATGAGGATCAGGATCACGGAAAGCGCTGCGATCTGCGGATCGGTCGAGTATTCGAGATAGCGGTAAATTTCCGTCGGAAGCGTCGAGCTCTTTATCGAGACGATGAAGAGCGAGATCGTCGTCTCGTCGAAGGAGATGAGGAAGGCGATGACGCCGCCGGCGATGATGCCAGGCCGGATCAGCGGCAGCGTGATGCGCCGGAAGACATTCCATGGGGAGGCGCCATGCACGCTGGCCGCTTCTTCGACGCGCCGGTCGACAGAGGCGAGGCTCATGCTGACGGTGCGTACGGTATAGGGGATGGTGATGCCCAGGTGCGCCAGCACGATCCCCGGATAGCTGTCGAGCAGGCCGAAGGCAGCCAGCACCAGGACGAGGCCGACGCCGAGAACGATGTGCGGCACGATGAAGGGCGCGATGACGAGGAAGTGGACCGCGCCTTCGCCGCGGAAGCGATAGCGCGTCAAGGCGAGCGAGATCAGCGTACCGCAGACGACCGCGCCTACGCCGACGATGCCGCCGATGAGCAGGCTGCGCCAGAAGGCGGAGATGAAGGTCGCGTTCTGGAAGACCTTGAGATAGGAGCCGAACGACAGGCTTTCGGGCGGAAAGGCGAGATATTGCCGCGTGTCGAACGAGACGATGAAGACGATGAGGATCGGCGCCAGCAGGAACAGGTAGAGCAGGACCAGCAGCGTACGCCAGGCGACTTTAGCGGGCAGGGAGGTCTGGTACATCGCCTACGCCTCCAAAGCGGCGAGGGCGCGCCGATAGAGCACGATCACCGAGCTGAAGAGAATGAGGAGCAGGACGGCGAGCGCGGCTGCGAGAGGCCAGTTCAGCGTCACCGTTGCTTCCGAGAAAATTTCCGTGCCCAAGACGAAGACGCGGCCGCCGCCCATGAGGCGAGGCGTCACGAAGCTGGAAATGGTGAGGACGAAAACCAACAGCGCGGCGGTGAGAACGCCGGGGAGGCTCAGCGGCAGTACGATCCTGAGGAACACCATCAGCCGGTTGGCGCCGAGCATCGCCGCCGCTTCTTCGAGCTGGCTGTTCAGCCGGCCGAAGCCCGAGAGCATGGCAAGGATCGCATAGGGCATGAATATTTCGATCATCGCGATAGTGGCGCCGGTCAGGTTGTTGGCGAGCCGCAGCGGAGCCTCGGTCAACGACAGCATCTGCAACGTGCTGTTGATGACGCCCTGGTCGCCGAGGATCACCATCCAGCCATAGGTGCGAACGACGCCGGAGGTGAGAAGCGGCGCAATGGCGAGGGCGGTGAGGATGCCGCGCCAACGGCTTTGCGTGCGGGCGAGAAACAGCGCCAGCGGGTAGGAGAGGACGACCGCGAAGGCGGCGACCGAAACGCCGTAGGTGAGGGTGTTGCCGGCGACGCGCCAGTAGAACGGGTCGAACAGCACTTCGCCATAATGCTCGAGCGTCCACGCGCCGTCGAAACCACCAAGCGGCGAGGTGGAGAACGAGGCGCGCAGCAACCACAGCATGGGCAGGACGAAGCCGATGCCCAGCATCAAGAGGCCCGGCAGAAGCAGCAGGAGCAGGATGCCCCGGCTGCCCTGTTTCTGCGGCTGGGCGAGGACGGCGCTCAAGCTGAAGCCTCGCCGATGAAGGTGACGTCTTCCGGGGCGACGGCAATGGCGATCGTGTCGCCGAGGCCGGGCAATCCACCGGCGTGGGTGGGGATGTCGATGACGAGCGTCTTGTCGGCAACGACAACGGTGGCCGAGAGGATTTCGCCGCGATAGACGAGGTTGGTGACCCTGCCTTCGAACCGGTTGGCGCCGTCGCCGCCAAGGGTGAAGCGGTGCGGGCGCACCATCAGGCGCACTGTGCTGCCAGGCGCGGCCTTGCCTTCGAAACGAAGGGTGCCGAGACCCGCGACCTCGGCGGTATTGGGAGCGGTGACGCGACCGGACAGGAAATTGCCGGCACCGATGAAGTTGGCGACGAACTCGGTGGCGGGACGATCGAAGATGTCGCGCGGCGTGCCGATCTGTTCGATTTTGCCGGCCGACATCACGGCCACGCGGTCGGCCATCGAAAGAGCTTCGTCCTGGTCGTGGGTGACGAAGATGGCGGTGACGCCGGTGCGCCGCTGGATATCGCGGATTTCCGCGCGCATTTCGTCGCGCAGCTTGGCGTCGAGATTGGACAGGGGCTCATCGAGCAGGAGCAGGTCCGGTTCGATGACGAGCGAGCGGGCGATGGCGCAGCGCTGCTGCTGGCCGCCGGAAAGCTGGTTGATGCGCCGTTCGCCGTACTCGCCGAGCTTGACGAGATCGAGGGCGCGCCGCACGCGGCCGGCCCGCTCGGCCTTGGGGACGCCGCGCATTTCGAGACCGAAGGCGACGTTTTCGGCGACGTTCATATGCGGAAACAGGGCGTAGGCCTGGAACACCATGCCCATGTTGCGACGATGCACCGGAATGCGCGCCATGTCGCGCCCTTCCAGCAGGATGCGCCCGGCGGTGGGCTCGACAAGGCCGGCGACCATCCTGAGGATCGTCGTCTTGCCGCAGCCCGAGGGGCCGAGCAGGGCGAGCATCTCGCCCGTGCTCAAAGCGAAATCGACATGGTCGACGGACGGCACGGCGCTGTCGGGATAGGTCTTGACCAGCTGTTCGACAAGCACGTGTTGGTCCGCCATGGCGATAAGCTCCCGTATGGGTCCTCAGTTGAAAGCGATGACTTCGCGGTTGATGCGCTGGATCCACTCAGAATAGACACCGGCGATCCACGGCCAGTCGAGCGTCATCTGCGCGGCCTGGGCCTCCTTGCTGCCATAGATGCGCTGGGCGACCTCGTCGGGAAGCTGGACCTTGGAATTGACCGGGCCGTAGAAGCTCTTTTCGGCGAAGGTCGCCTGCGCTTCGGCGCTCAGGGCGTAGTTGATGAACAGCTGCGCGGCTTCCGCATTCTTGGAGCCTTCCACGAGATTGATCGTGTTGGTCTGGCCGATGCTGCCTTCCTTGGGCGCGGCAATGCCGATGACGCCACCCTGGGTGTCGTGCAGGTATTGAGCGCGGCCGTTCCAGCAGATCGAGAGATCGACTTCGCCGCTCTGCACGACGGCATAACAATCGGGGGCAGGGTCCCAGGTGGAAACGTTGGGGCCGAATTCGTTCATCGCGGCGATGGCCGGATCGATGGTCTGCTTGTAGTCGGCGCCGGCGATCTTATCGAGGATCGGGATAAGGATGACGCCGCGCGTATCGGCGAGGCGCGCCGCGATGCGGCCCTTGTACTTGGGATCCTTGAGATCGTTCCAGCTCGTCGGCGGCTCGGTGACGGTCTTGGTGTTGTAGAGGATCGCGAGGTTATCCTGCGAGAAGGCGATGCTGCGGTCGCCGTCGATGCGCGCCCAATCGGGCGTATCGGCGAGATTGGTGACGACCTTCGGATCGAGCGCGGCAAACAGCCCTTCCTGGTTGGCCTTGATGGCGACGGCAACGTCGATGAGGGCGATGTCGACGGTCGGATTGCCCTTCTGCAGCGTCAGCAGGGCAAGCGTTTCAGCCGAGTTCTTGGACGGCTGGAAATCGACCTTGATGCCCGGATATTGCTGCTCGAACGGCGCGATGATGAACTTCTGGTAGTTGTCGGCGAACACGCCGGAAAAGCCCACGATATGGACCTCTCCGGTGACGTTCGCATCCTGTGCGAACGTGGGGCCGGCGAGGGCCAGGCTGAAAGCGGCGGCGGCAACGAGGCCGGACACGATGGATGTTTTCATAATCGTTCTCCCTAAGACTTCGGTTTCAGCCCCGCGGCGTCCAGGCGGCGTCGAGCACACGCAGCCAGTTGCCGCCGAGCAGCTTGGTGATGGTCGTTTCGCTCCAGCCGCGTGCCAGCATGCGCGCGGTGAGGTTCGGCATGTCCGTCATCCGGCGGATGCCTGCCGGCTTGTTGATCTTGACGGAGCCGAATTCGGTAAGCTTGCGGGCCGTGCCCTTGTCGCGATTGGCCCATAATAGCCAATCGCTGGGGCGCGGGCGATCGAGCGAGAAATCCGTACCGATGCCGACATGATCCTCGCCCACGAGCGTGATCACGTATTCCATGGCATCGAGCACGTCCTCGACGGTTGCGTCATTGCCGGCGGCGAGGCCCGGTGCAAACAGGCTGATGCCGACGAGGCCGCCCTTTTCGGCGCAGGCGGTGAAGAGATGATCGGGCTTGTTGCGCTTGACGTTGTGCAGGGCTCGCGGCAGCACGTGCGAGATGCAAACCGGTCCGCTGGCATAATCGATGACGTCGGCGCTGGTCTTGTCGCCGACATGGCTGAGATCGCAGAGGACACCCACGCGGGCCATTTCGTCGAGAACTTCGCGGCCGAAGCCGGTGAGGCCGCTGTCATGCTCTTCGAGATAGCCGGCGCCCGAATAGTTCTGCGTATTGTAGGTGAGCTGCATGATGCCCACGCCGAGATCCTTGAAGATCTCGACATAATCCAGCTTGTCTTCGAGCGGCGAGGTGTTCTGCCAGCCCATGATGATGCCCGTCTTGCCCTCGGCCTTGGCGGCACGGATGTCGGCGACGGTGCGCACCGGGCGCAGGATATCGGCGTTCTCGCGCAGGTAGCGCTTCCACATCGACACGTAGTCGATGCCTTCGCGGAAGTTTTCCCAAAGGACAGTGGAGACGTTGACGGCGGTGAGGCCGCCGGCGCGCATCTCTTCGAAGATGGGGCGCCCCCAGAGGGACGTCTGCAGGCCATCGACGACGATGGCGGCATCGTGCAGGCGCTGCGCCGCCGCGGGAACGTTGGACGGATCGGCAGTCATCATGCGCTCTCCTTGTGCGCGCGGGCTTCGGACAGGGCGCGTTCGACGAAATCGAGGCGGTCCTGGCCCCAGAACAGTTCATCGCCCACCACATAGGTGGGCGTGCCGAAAATGCCGCGCCGCTCGGCTTCGGCGAGATTGCCTTCCCATTCGGCGACGATCTCCCGGGGCTGCGGATCGCGGACGAGGGCAGCGCCTTCCTGGCCGACCGTCTGCAGCGCCATTTCCCGCAGCGTGTCGAGATCGGCAATGTCGCGATCCTCGGCCCAGAGGCCGCGCTGGATGGCGAAGGACAGGGCGAAGGCATCGAGGCCGGCGCGCTGGGCGGCGATCACCGCCTGGGCAGCCGGCTCGATGGTGCGGCAGGGATAAAATTTGGGCGTGAGGTTGAGCGGAATGCCGAGGAACTTGCGCCAGCGGTCGAGCTCGACGGCATGGTATTGCTGCCGGCTGTCCGGGCGCTTGCGCAACGGAATGCCGCCATTGGCCTCGATGATGCGGATGGGGCGCAGCACGAGGCGCGCCCCGGCGGCATCGGCAATGCGCTTCGCCCGCTGGGCGCCGAAATAGGCCCAGGGCGAGGAGATGCCATAAAAGGACTGGAGCACGAGGGGAGCGGCTTGGGTCATTCGGTCAATACTTTCTCGTCGGCATCGATCCACTCGTCGCCCAGGAGTTCGGGCACCGAGTAGCGAGCGAAGGTCTCGAAATGGAGGGCGCGATCCTCGACGAACAGGGAGCGGGCGATCGCTTGCGCCATGCGCGCCGCGCCTTCGCCGATGGAGGGAACGCCGCTGGTGATCTTTCCGTGAGAGAGGACCGCTGGATAGGAAAAACAATAGATATTGGAGATGGCATCCGGAGCGCCGGCCGCCGGCGTGAACTCGAAGCCCGGCCCGAGATAGGGCATTTCGGCGAGGCCCGTATGTTCGAGCCCTGCGGGCGGCTGATAGGCATCGTTCCAGCGCTGGACCTTGCCGGCCAGCGCCGAAAGCTCGGGGCGACGCGCCAGGTCGACGGCGAAGCCGGTCGCGAAGATCACGAAGTCGGCGGCATAGCGCCCCTTGGGCGTTTCGATCTCGACGGCGCCGTCGCGTTCGGCCAGCGCGGTGATGGGGCTTTCGAGATGGAACCGGGCATTGGCATGGCGCGACACGCGCAAGACGCTGTGGCGGGGCGGCGGAATCTGCGCCCGCTCGCCTTCCAGCATGTAGCGCCATTTGACGTCGTCGGGCAGGCCGACATAGCCGAAGATCATGCCGCGGCTGCCGACGCCGGTGAACTTGTCGATCCGTGGAATATCGGGACGGCGGATGAAGATATCGACGCTGGAGGCGCCGGCCTCGAGCGCGGCGGCGGCATTATCCATGGCCGAGGCGCCGGCGCCAATCACGGCGACCCGCCGGCCGCGCAGGGCAGGGAGATCGATCAGGTCCGAACTGTGCGCGACGAGGTGCGGCGGAAGCGAGCGCGCGATCGGCGGCAGGCTGGGGCCGCCCAAGCCGTCGATGCCCATAGCGAGGACGAGGCGGCGGGCGAGGATTTCCTGCCGGCCGTGAGGGCTTTCGAGGGTCAAAGCGAGCAGGCCGTCAGCGCGCAGGGCGAGATTTTGCAGCGACGTCTCGTTGCTTACCGGCAGGGCCAGGACTTTGCGGTACCAGACGAGATAATCCATCCAGAGCGTGCGCGGAATCCGCTCCATGGCGGCGAACTCCGCGGCGCCGTATTGCGCCTCGAACCAGGCGCGGAAGGTGAGGGACGGCACGCCGAGCGCCGGGCCGGCAGCTTCCTTGCGGGTGCGCAGCGTTTCCATGCGCGCCGAGGTGATCCAGGGCCCTTCCGTGCCTGCTGGGGCGCGGTCGAAGCCCTCGACATGGTCGACGCCGATCATCTTCAGCGCGGCAAGGGTCACCAGGCCCAGCATGCCGCCGCCGATCACCGCCACATCGAGCACGCGCCGGCCATCCACCTCGCGGGCGGGCACCCAGGCCTTCGCCGGCAGGTTGAGAAAAGCCATGTCCTGCCGGAGCCGCGCCTCAAGTTGCGGCAGACCTGTCTCTGTGTTCGTACCCGTCATGTGACGCCCGGTTGCATCGATGAACTGCATTATGCATATCACGAATTATTCGTCTTCGTTTATGCATGAAATGTATTTCATCCACGGCCGGGAGATTGAGCAAAATTTCCCAATGCGACGCGATTTGTAGGCGATATTCGCGGGCAGTGGACGTGCACGAGCGCCGCCCGGCACAAGACCTTGCGGTTGTGGGCGATCGCCTATCGCAGCCGGAGCCGCCATCTTCGTCGCAGCTGACGCTGCGGCTTGATTTTTCATCGCAGCCAGAGCTGCGGCTTATTTCTTTGTCGCAATTGCACTGCGGCTTGTTTCTTTGTCGCAGCCAGAGCTGCGACATGGGGCGAAGTTCGCCTCGGTGCCGGTCGTCCGGCTGGAATTATAGAGTGAGGCAAGCCTCGCCCCATGCTCAATCGGAGACTCTTCGGGACGGACCGTCCGTGGCATATGCCCGCGCCAAACGCAGGGAGCTAGAGCGCCCTATGACCGGAGGCTACGTCGGTCCGGATCATCCGTTTCCGAAGGGCTATGGGCGACCCCACAACCATCCGATCCCCCCGCACCGACCGTTCGTCGCGACCGCGCAGCTTGCGCGGAGAGAAGGACAGTGTAGCGCAGGTTTTCGGGGCGGGGATAAGTGGGATAGATTTTGCTGTTCATCCATCCGCACAGTGTCGTCCCGACAGAAGTTGGGACCCATCCTGAGATGGGGCGTCACGGCGAATACCCAACGTGATCGGTTGCCCGGGCGTTACCTTGGTGTTGCCTTCGAGCCGCGAGGTGAAAGGGCTTTCGCCCGATCGCTAGGCTAGGTTGTCGCCGCTTTCCTTGTCGTTGCTGCCAAAGTGATCGGCGCGGATCGCTGGGGTGCGGACAGGGAACACGACCATAACTTCGCTACCCAGAGACATGAGGTCTCCTTTCATGGACGGCCAAAGAGCACACCTTACAGTAAGTAAGTGATGGCTCGCCGCGAAGCGTCGGCGAGCCTGTAGACGTTGCCAGGTGGTTTGCAGCGTTAGCTCTTAAGGCTACTGCAGCTTGGCGGCTTCGCCCCAGAGGTCGGCGAGGAAATAGTCCTCGACCGGCAGAGGTTTTTCGATCTTGCCCATGTTGACGAAGATGTTGGCCAAGTCCGACAGCCACTTGGCCACCGTGCCGTCCGCCGACTGTTGGATGAGGTCGGCGGTCGAGGGATAGAGGATGTTCTCGGCATTGGAGCGCACGATCGCCTCGTCGACCTTGACGTATTCGGCGGTCCACTTGACCACTTCGTCCATGTGCTGCTCGCGATAATCGTTGGCGTCTTCCAGCACTTTCAGGAGCTTGAGCATCGTCGGCCGATTGTTGGCGGCATAGTCGTTGCCGACCACGATTGTGCCGGGGAAAGTGTTCTCTGGGTAGAAGTCGCGCGACGAAGCGATCTCGGTAATGTCGGGCTGCGCCTCGCGGATCGTCTGCACCAGCGGATACCAGATGGCGGCGGCGTCGACCTGTCCGGCCGAGGCTGCCGAAACCAGCGTCGAGGGGTCCATGTTGAGCAGTTCGACATCGCCCGGCACGAGACCGGCCTTGGCAAGGCTCAGCTGCAGGATCATGTCACCGGACGTCCCCAGCGGCACGCCGATACGCTTACCCTTGAGGTCGGCCAGGGTCTTGATGCCGCTATTCGGCATGGCGAGCACGCGGTCGGCGAGGCCGACGCCGTTGATCGAGATGACCTTGGCCTTGCCGGTGGCCGCCAGCCAGAGCGCCCCCGGTCCGATGCTGGCAGTGTCGAGGTCGCCGGTCTGGATCGCCTGGATCTGCAATGGACCATTGGTGAAGACGAAAGGTTCGACCTTGAGCCCGTACTTGTCCCAGAGCCCGAGCTTGTCGGCCACCGCCAGCGCATAGGCGCCGTTGAAATCGGCGATATAGCCGAAGCGGATGGTGGGAACGTCCTCGGCGATTGCCGGGCCGGCGGCAGTGGTTACGGCCACGATGGCGGCAGCCACCAGGCCCAGAAGGCTACGTCTACGCAGTCCGGTCTTCATGACAGGTCCTTTCAGGAATGAGCATCCAGCTCGGGTTCAAGTTCAAGCAGAAGGAGAAGGCCTCGCAGGAGATGGTAGGGATCCTTGACCGGCAGCGCGGCGCGCGGGTCGGGCGGCATCGGGTTGCCCTTGCGGTCGAGTATCTGTTTCCACTCCCGGCCGGGACCCGCCGGGAAATGGCTGAACGTGTAGGCGTCGAGCCGGCGATACCATTCGCCCAGGGCGGGGTCGCCGGTGCGCAGAAAAAGCTGCAGCGCCGCATAGAGCGCTTCGTTGTGCGGCCACCAGAGCTTCCAGTCCCAGCCGCTGGTGACGACAGTTTCGTAGACGCTGCCGCGGTCGGTGCCGCGCGGCGGGCCGCCGTCGCGATCGACGAAGCGCAGCAGGCCGCCCTCCTGCTCGTCCCAGCCGAGGCCGCACATATGGCAAAAGACATCGGCGAGCCAGCGGTTGCAGTCCGCATCGATCGCCGCCACCTCCGGCAGCAGGTCGGCGGCCTGCCGATACATCCACAAGCCCTCGATGACGTGGCCGGGATTGCGGTGCCTTGCATCGAGCGTTTCGCCGAGGGCTTTGGGATCGCGCGGCAGCGATTCGCAGACGTCGGCGCCATCGGCGAATTTGCGCCGGATGGCGAAGGCCGCCCGCTCCGCGATTGCCGCCGCCTCGGGCGCGTGGGTGACGGTAAACACCTCGGCGCCGGTATTGAGCAGGATCATGTTGAGCGCGAAGCTGTCGAAGCCGGCGGGCACCGGATAGGGCTCGGTGCGTACGCCGCCCTTGCGGATGCGGGCCTCGGCGCGGATCGCGAGGTCAAGGGCGCGCTCGGCCCAGCCATGGCCAGGTGCCGCCACTTCGGCACCGACGAAGGCGAGGGCGACGAAGAGGTCGGCATAGACGCTGTCATGCAGCCCCAGGCCCGGCACGCGTTCGATGGGCTTGCCCTGCCGGCTGATGATGCTGGCGCAGGTGCCGTCCTGCAGCACGGCGCCCGACCACAGGAGTTCGGCCGTCGCCACGGCGCTGCGCCGCAGGCGGGCGGTGTCGAGCTTGAGATCGGGCCGCGCCGCGCCGAGCCGCGCCAGCATGGCGGTAGTCCAGCCCCAGCGGCCCTGCGACCAGACATACTTATCCCTGGTGCGCAGTGTCAGCGCATCGCCTGCTCCGTCCCAATAGGTGTAAACGCCGCCGAAATCCTCGTCGATGGCGTTTCCTAGCCACCAGGACAGCACGTCCTCGCGCAGGTGGCGGCCGTAAAACGCCATGCGTGCGCGGATGAAATCCCTGTCCTTCGCGCCGATCACTCGTCGCCTCCCTTAACCGCCGGCTGGTCGTAGACGCCCTTCCACACCGCCCGGCGATAGGCGGCGAATTCGTCGGAGAGCCTGATGTCGTCGGTGCGCGGATAGGGCAGGTCGATCTTGATGATCTCCTTGATCCGGCCCGGTCGCGCCGCCATCACGATGACGCGGTTGGCGAGGAACACCGCCTCGTCGACGTCGTGGGTGACGAACAGCACGGTGCGCCGCTCCTCCGACCAGGTGGCGAGCAATTGCTGCTGCATGTGCACGCGGGTCAGCGCATCGAGGGCGCCGAACGGCTCGTCCATCAGCAGGATCACCGGATCGGCGGCATAGGCGCGGGCTATGGCCGTGCGCTGCTTCATGCCCCCCGACAGGTTCTTGGGCAGGGTATCGGCGAAGTCCGTGAGTCCGACGAGGTCGATGTAGTGCTGCGCCTTGCGCGTCCGCTCGGCAGCCGGCACGCCGGCAAGCTTCGGGCCGAACTCGACATTGCGGCGCACCGTCATCCACGGGAACAGCGCGTACTGCTGGAAGATGACTCCGCGGCTCGGGCTTGGTCCTGCGACAACCTCGCTGCCGACGCGCGTCACGCCGGCATCGGCGTCGAGTAAGCCCGCGGCGATGTTGAGCAGCGTGCTCTTGCCGCAGCCGGAGGGGCCGACGATGGTGACGAATTCGCCGTCCTCGATGGTCAGGTCGACATCCTGCAGCGCCTTGAAACTGATGCCGTTGATGTCGAAGGAGCGGGAGACGTTTTCGAAGCGGATTTCAGGCATCAGCGGCGCTCCTGCCAACTGCCGAGCGACTGCTCGATGCGAAGAAGGATCTGGTCCATGACGAGGCCGATGAGGCCGATGGCGATGAGCTGCACGAAGATGCTCGGCAGGTCGTAGTAGAGCTGCGCCTGCTGCATGCGGAAGCCGAGACCGGACTGCGCCGCGATCAGTTCCGCCGCCACCACCGTGCCCCAGGCGGCGCCGAGCCCGACGCGCATGCCCACGAGGATGAAAGGCATGGAGGCGGGTACGACCACCGAGATGAAGACGTTGCGATCGCGCGCCCCGAGCACGCGGGCGGCGTTGATCAGCGTGCGGTCGACCGACAGCACGCCCTGGTAGGTCGAGACCAGCGCCGCGAGGAACGCGGCGAGGAAGATCACGAAGACTTTCGGCGTCTCGCCGATTCCCATGAGGACGATGGCCAGCGGGATTACCGCCAGTGGCGGCACCATGCGCAGGAATTGCAGCCACGGCAGGAACAGGCGCCGCGCCACCGGATACCAGCCGAGCGCGAATCCCACCGGCACGGCAAGAAAGACGCCGATGCCGTAACCGATCAGCACGCGCTGCAGGCTGGCCCAGAGATCGGCGAGCAGCATGCCGTTGAGCAGGGTCTTCCAGGCTTCCTCGGCGACGGGCCATGGACCAGGAAAGCCCCGGATGGAACTGTTGGCGAGCAGCAGCCAGGCGAGTAGCGCCAGCACGGCCGAGGCGATGCCGAAGCCGATGCGCGTGCCGAGCGTATCGCCCTTGCCGGTTGCCGTCCGGCCGGCTGTCGGGCGTCGCTTTACGCCGCTTCTGGTTTCAGCGCTGGTAGACACGGTCGGCCACTCCATCCACATCACCGACCCGGGCCGCCCCGATGGGGGCCATGTAGGTCAGCCAGCTAAAGGCAGGGTCATCGCGTTCGACCAGTTCGCGATAGAGGCGCTGGGCCAGTCCGTCGCGAACGGTTTCATAATCGGGCTCGTCGTAGAGATTGCGCAATTCGTCAGGGTCGGTTTCGAGGTCGTAGAGCTCGTTGACGCTTTCCGGGCTCACCACCAGCTTGTAGCGGTCGTCGCGCAGCATGCGCTGCGAGTAGGGGAAATGATGGCCGTGGAATTCGGCGACGATCTCGTGCCGCCAGTCGGGCACGGCCTCGCCGCGGACCAGCGGTACCAGGCTCCGCCCGTCGGTCGGCATGGCGCCGGCCGCGCCGCCCAGATCGAGCAGGGTCGCCGAAATGTCGATCAGCGACACGAGTTCCGAGCGCACCTGCGGCGCCTCGCCCGGAATACGGACAAGGCCGGGAATGCGGTAGATGTCTTCGTACATGCCCGGCCCTTTGTCGTGCATGCGATGGGCGCCAGTGAACTCGCCATGGTCGGCGGTAAAGATGATATTGGTCTCGTCCCACAGCCCGTGCGCATCGAGGCCCGCGAGCAGGCGCCCGATGGCATCGTCGATCATGGTGACGTAGCCCCAGTAGACGGCAATGAGCTTGCGCCATTCGTCGCGGGTGAAATTGTCGGCGCCCCAGTATTCGCTGTAGCGCTTCTGGATCGGCGGCTTGCCAGCGAAACTTTCGGCGAAGGACGCCGGCAGCTCGACATCGGCCGGATCGTACATGTCGAAATAGCGGTCGGGAATGAGATAGGGCAGGTGCGGGCCGAACCAGCTCGCGGTCAAGACGAACGGCTTGCCGGTGGCCCGGTACTCCGCTGCATAGCGCTCGAGCAGCGTGAGCGCGCGCTCGGCGATGTAGTTCTCGACCGTCGCCTCGAACGGCTGGGTCAGCCGGGCGGCAAACAGGTGCCCGCGGCCAGTGCCGTTCGGCGCCGTGGAGAAGACCGCGTCGCACGTGCCGAAGGGCGGCAGGCCCTGCTCGGCCAGCCAGGCGGTGTAGGGTGGAAAATCGAAAGGGTTGAGCGCGCCGGGCATGTGCTCGCCCTCGATGCCGTAGTGGTCGGGGCCGAAGTCGCGCCCGACATGCCACTTGCCCGAATGGCCGACATTGTAGCCTGCATCGGCAAGAGTCTGGCTCCAGGTCGGCACGCCCTCAGGCAGTTCGACCTGGCCACGCCCGCGCTCGGGGTTGACCAAGAGGCCATGCCGGAACGGCTGCAAGCCGGTGATGAGCGAGGCACGCGCCGGTGTGCAGATGGCCGTCGGGGTGTACATGCGCTCGAACCGCGTGCCGGACCCGGCGATGCGGTCGAGATTGGGCGTCCTGACCACGCGGTTACCGTAGCAGGGCAGGGTGTCCACCCGGTGTTGGTCGGTCATCAGGAACAACGTATTCGGTGAGGTCGAAGGCATGGACTCCGGCTGCCGATTTATTTAATCCGTAGGGTGACAATAATCACAGGCGCATAGCCTTGGCAATCCACCAGCAGTGAAAAAGCTGCGGAAGGCGCCTCTGCCTGTAACGGAGGCGGCTTGTAATTGCCGGTGCCAGGTTGCAAGGCAGGGCATATAGGCAGGAAGGATCGGCTCTCGTTGCCGTCCCAACTTCCCGCGCGGCCTGTTCTTCAGAAAGGCGGATACCTCGACATGGATCAACGCAAGACCAAGTCCCTGGCCGACCAGCGGCGATTGCGGGAAGAAGGCGAGGCCGCGATCGTGGCGACGCTGCGCGAAGTAGGCCCGCTCAGCCGGCTCGAACTGTCGAAGCGCGCCAATCTCGGCCGCACCACGGTGTTCGAGATCGTCCGCGACCTCGTGAGCCGCTCCGTTCTCGTCGAGGCCCCCATGGAGAGCGAGCACCAGGGGCGCGGCCGTCCGACGACGGTCTTCTCGCTGAACCCGGCTACCGCCCTGTTCGCCGGCGTCGAAGTGGCGCGCCGCCACATCCGCGTCCTGCTGGTCAACGCCGCGCACGCGGAGATCGCCTATGAGATCGAGCCCCTGCCGACGCCGGGCGATGCGTCGGCTCTCGATATCGTCCTCGACCTGCTGCCACGCGCCGCCCGCAAGTGCGGCTCGTCGCTAGACCAGATCAAGCATATCGGCCTCGGCGTCAGCGGTATCGTCGATCCGCTCGTGCCCAGTGCTGCGATCCAGCGGTTGCAAGTGGGGATGGAAGGGGCATTCCACGTCCCAGTAAAGGTCGCCAACAATTCGCATCTCGCCAGCCTCGCCGAGGCGACCTGGGGCGCAGCTCGCGACCATGACGACGTCCTTTATGTGCACTGGTCGAGCGGCATCGGCAGCGGTTGGGTATCGCGGCGCAACCTGCTGCACGGCGCCCATGGCATGGCCGGCGAACTCGGCCATGTCTCGATTGCGCCGGAGCATGGGCCTGAATGCTATTGCGGCGGCCGGGGCTGCCTCGAAATGCTGGCCGGACTAGAAGCCCTGGGGCGGCAGGCCGCGAACCTGCCGTCCGGCCGGCGCTTTGCCAACGAGCGCGACTTGCTCGCCGCGGCACGAACGCACGATGCGACGGCAACGGGTATCTTCAGGGAGGCCGCCTTGCAGATCGGCCAGGTCGTCGCCACAGCTGCCACTCTGCTCGACCCATCGATAGTGGTTCTGGGCGGCGAGGTTTCGGCACTCGAAGAGACTGTGATCGAGCCGGTGCGCACCGCCATAGAGCGCATGGTCACGCCGCGCTTTCAGCGCACCATCGAGGTGCGGCCGAGTCGGCTGGGCGAACTCGGCGCCGTCCGTGGCGCCGTGGCGCTTGTTCTGCCAGAAGTTCAGTTCCCTACTAGCTGAGCCTGGTGGCTAGTCAGATTGCCGATGACAGAGTCTGATATTTGGCCGCTCTCAACCAAGAGCTGCCGTTCCGCTTTCGGCCCTTCAAACCTTCACAGGGAATCGTCAATCGTTTCGATGGCGCAAAGCCGCCGCGCCGTTGCGTAAAATGCTATACGAATGACATCCGAGTATCACACGCTCCTTGCGACATCACTATAGTAGATCGTCGTCGCCGAAGCCGCCATTGTCATGTATGCGCTTGATGAGACGATCGCGTGCGGCGGTGACGTGGTCGAAGACGGCTTGACCGGTAAGAAGGGGGTCACGCGCTTCCAGCGCCGCAACGATCTTTTCGTGTTCGGCGATCACCGTTTCAACCGCACTGGGGATATACCCACCTAGGCTGTCGGCGACGGTGCGGACAACGCGGGTTCGACCTTCGAGCATCTGCTCGGCTTCAGCGTTGCCGGCGATCTGATAGAGCCGTTTATGGAAGGCTATATTCGCCTTTGAAGCCACCATTGCCTCGCCGGTCCTTATCGTCTCGGCCAACTGGCTATGCATACCGCGAATGAGCGAAAGTTCGGCGTCGGTGACGCGCTCGGCCGCGCGATGACCCAGCATAGATTCGACGCCGACCCGGATGTCGTAGATGTTGCGGATATAGGCTTCCGTGATCGCCTCGATCTTGAAACCGCGATGGGCGAGAGAGATGACGATGCCTTCGCCTTCGAGCTGCCTAAGTGCCTCGCGGATCGGCATATGGCTGACGGCGTAGCGGGCGGTCAACGTTTCTATGGTGAGATGCATGCCCGGACTGAACTGGCCGGAGACTAGGTCACCGATGATTGCACGCTTGACGCGAACGTAAGTTGGCTCGTTGAGCGGCACACGCTCTACCGATGTGATCGAGGACACTCTCACAGTCCCTCCTAAATATGAGACGCGCTTTTAGCAGTTTTAGGCAGTCTCGCCAGCGTTGACACGCAAATATCTTTGCGCAAATGTATGAGCGCATTGAGCAGTAGGGGTGACCCCGCCGATGCTGAGAGGGGAGAAAATCTATGGAAAAGGGTAAGGGCTTGATCCTGCCGCATAGGCAGAACCTATGGTCGCGCCGCCGTGTGCTGGGCGCTGGGGTGGGAGCGGCAGCGGCCGTTTCGATGCTGCCGGCGATGTCCTTTGCGCAAGCGGCGGACGAGGCGCCTGATGCGGACCTGGTCAGCAAGGCGAAGGCAGAGGGAACGCTAACGTTCTACCACACCACAGCCATCGATCTGACGGCGATGTGGACAAAGCAGTTCACTGACAAATACGGCATTACTACCCAGAATGTACGGGGCCCAAGTTATCCTCTATGGGATCGCTGGCTAACGGAGGAGCGTGCAGGCCAGCATATAGCCGACGCGCTGCAGATCACGGACAACGTATTGATTGAAGCAGCCCATGAAGAGGGGCTGATTGCCGATTACACGCCCGAGTCGGGCGCCGGCATTCGCGAGGGCATGAAGAAGGAGGGCGTCTGGTACACGGCATTCGTTAATGCCATGGGCTACGCTTGGAACTCGGCGCAGGTTAGCGACGAGGAAGACAAGCTACTGCGGACGGCTAAGTGGGAGGTGCTGACCGACCCACGCTGGGCCGGGCGCTTCGCCACGGCCACGCCGGCTTCGGGCGGCAGCAGCTATTCGTTCGTTTACATGTTCCTGCGCGGCCGGGCCAAGGAACTGGATGGCGAGAACTTCTACAAGAAGCAGGCGGCACTGAAACCGCAGATCTTCGATACCAAGTCGCCGATGTATGACCGGCTGTCGGCCGGTGAGTTTGCGTTGGTCGATCAGGCCTCGCAGAGCGACATGGGCGGCTTTTACCTCAAGAAGGCACCGATCCGCTGGGCGTTCCCGGCGCCAACTCCGGCGAACCTCACCATCCAGACCATTTCCAAGAACGCCACGCATCCGAACGCTGCGCGGCTGTTCCAGGAATGGGCGATGAGCCAGGAAGGACAGTCGGCCTGGTTCAAGTTCTCCGGGGTCACGTCGGCACGCGAGGATACCGTCGATCCGCGCAAGACCAACAAGACCGACTGGTACAAGGAAGACTGGTACGCCGATCCAACTGATCTCTATATCGACTACCTAAAGGATCCGGACTACGTCGATCCGAACAAGCCGATCATTGCCGAGTGGAACCAGATTTTTGGCGTCGCCTGAAATGTCGACCTTAACCGGCGCAATGGTGCCGGGCTTGACGGCTAAACGTACGCGACGGCGCGGCTGGACATTGCCCCTGGTCTTCGGGCTGATCCTGACCGTGCTCGTGCTGGTGCCGGTGGTGCTGATGTTCGTCGGCGCCATCCGGACTGGCACGTTCGTCGATCCGCGTGCGGCATGGTCGCTGAAGAGCCTCACGACGATCTACACGACCTGGCCATACATGCGCTCGCTGGGCGTTACGGTCGGCGCGTCGCTGCTGGTTTCATTCTTGTCGTGCCTGTTCGGGATTGCGCTCGCGTGGCTGATCACACGCACGGACATTCGCGCCAAGGGGTGGATGGAAAATGCGGTGATCGCGCCGCTTTATCTGTCGCCCTTTGTCGGGGGTCTGGCCTGGCTGGTGCTGGCCTCGCCGCGCGCCGGGTTGATCAATGTGTTGGCACAAGACCTCTTGGGGGCGAGCGGCACGGTGATCAATGCCATGACCCCGACCGGCATTATCCTGGTGATGGTACTCTACAATATCCCCTATGCCTATATGACCGTCGCCTCGGCGTTGCGCGGCATGGATCCGTCCATGGAAGAGGCGTCCTATCTCAACAATGCCGGGGTGGTCCGTACGGCGCTCAAGATCACGCTGCCGGTGGTGCGGCCGGCGATCATTTCGGCCTTCTTCTTCGTTTTCGTCCTCACCTGCGGCACGTTCTCGATCCCCGCGGCTTTGGGCGGTTCGGCGACCATGCCGTTCCTCGCCGTCGACATCTATCGGTCAACGGCGACCTATCCGATCGACTACGCCAAAGCTGCTGCGATCGGCACGCTGCTGTTCTGGATATCGCTCATAGGGGTGGCGTTCTATCGCTTCGCCTCACAGGTGGCGACGCGCTTCGTCACCGTTACGGCCCGCGGGTACCGGCTACGCTACGTGAAGCTGCGCGGCTGGCGCTATCCCGCCGTCGGCTTCATTGCGTTCTATGTGCTGCTGGCGATCGTGCTGCCCTATCTGGCGCTGCTCTATGTGGCGTTCACCAGTTTCACGTCGTCCTCTATCGGCGATGCCATCTATACGATGAACAATTTCTGGGCGGTGGTGAATTCTGTCGCCGTGAAGCAGGCGATCGGCAACACGCTCATCGTCAGCATCATTGCGCCGACCCTGTGCGTGCTGTTTTCCGTGCTGCTCGCCTACGCGGTACGGCGGCGCAAGGTGCGGGGCGGGGCGTTGCTCGATTACGTGGCGATGTTCCCGATCGCCGTGCCGGGCATCGTCTTCGGCACCGGCATCTTCTGGACCTATTTGGTGACGCCGATCTACGGCACGATCTGGATCCTGATCATTGCGTTCGTCGCTTCCTACATACCATTCGCCTATCGGATGGCGGACACATCGCTGCTGCAGGTGGACAAGGCGCTGGAGGAAGCCTCGCTCCTCTGTGGCGCCTCTCATTTCGAGACAGCGCGCCGCATTACGCTGCGGCTGATCCGGCCGGGCGTGCTGGCCGCTTGGATTCTGGTCTTCATCTTTTCGGTGCGCGAGATCAGCGCTGCCATCATGCTCTCCTCGGCCAGCAACAAGGTGCTGTCGGTGATGAGCTGGGACTATCTGGATTTCGGCAACGTGCAGAATGCCGCGATCGTGGGGCTGCTGCAAACGGCGTTGCTCGTCATGGGCATCCTCGCGGGCCGCTACCTGCTGCGCGTGAAGCTGTCGCAGAACACCTGAGGAGCATGGCGTGGCACAATTGCAGGTTTCCGATCTCGTCGTGCGCTACGGCATGGTAACCGCCGTCAAGGGTATTTCGTTTGCGGTCGAGGACGGCGAGTTCGTCTCGCTGCTGGGGCCGAGCGGCTGCGGCAAGTCGACGACGCTACGTTGCATTGCGGGACTGGAGGAATCCTCGTCTGGCTCGATCAGCATCGGTGGCGACGTCGTCGCCGAGAACGGCTTCGAGGTGCCGCCTGAAAAGCGCGGCGTCAACATGGTGTTCCAGTCCTATGCGGTCTGGCCGCATATGTCGGTGTTCGAAAACGTTGCCTATGGCCTGAGGACGCGGCGCGAGCCGGAGGCGACAGTCAGGAGCAAGGTCGGCGAGGCGCTGACGACGGTCGGGCTCGAAGGGTTCGCCGAGCGCTACGGCACCGAACTGTCGGGCGGGCAGCAGCAGCGGGTGGCGCTGGCGCGTGCCATTGTCACTTCGCCGCGGCTACTCTTGTTCGATGAGCCGCTCAGCAATCTCGATGCCGGCCTGCGTGAGCGTATGCGCTTCGAACTGGTCGCCCTGCAAAAACGCCTTGGCACGACCTCGCTCTATGTAACGCACGACCAGGCCGAGGCAATGCTGATGAGCGACCGCATCATCCTGATGAAGGATGGTGAACTCATCCAGAACGGTAGCCCGCGCGATCTCTACGACCGACCGGTGAGCCGCTTTGCCGCCGAGTTCATCGGCAACGCCAATCTCATCGATGCCGAGATCGTTTCGCGCGACGGCGCTGCTGCAACCGTGCGGCTCGGGCCGCAACTGACGGTGGAGGGACGGTTCGCAAGAATGGAGCAGGCGCGCGACAGCGGCCCGGTGATCGCCTGCATCCGGGCTGAGAGCATCGAACGCGCGACGGTGGGTACGGCAGGCCAGAACAGTTTCGAAGCCAAGGTCGAGAGCACTAGTTTTCTCGGCCCGATCGTCACCTGCGTGCTGACCGCCGCCGGCTTGCGGCTCAGGGCGGACATGCCGGCGCGCGGCGCACCCGCTACGGGCGAAAGCGTTGCGGTGCACATCGATCCCGAGGCCATCACGCTCATTTCCGCCGGCTGAAGGCACCGGCATCTGAAGGACAGAAAGAGGGACTATCCATGCGTATCGAAGCGGTCGAGAGCATCTTCATCGACAAGTATTTCTTCGTCCAGATCACCACCGAGAATGGTTTGGTCGGGCTCGGCGAGGGCGGGGCTTGGGGCTTTCACGAAGCGACCGCCGGCGCCGTGCAGCGCTTTCGCGACTATCTGATCGGTCAGGACCCGCTCAAGATCGAGCACCACTGGCAATATATGTACCGCTGGTCGCATTTTCGCGGCTCGGCTGTCATGGCGGCGATCAGCGCCATCGACATCGCGCTCTGGGACATTACCGGCAAGCACTTCAAGGCGCCTGTACATGCCCTCCTCGGTGGCAAGGTGCGCGAGAAGGCGCGCTGCTATTACCACGTCTTCGGCGAGACTAAGGAAGAGCTTTTTTCCGGCATCAAAGGCGCCAAGGAGATGGGGTTCACCGCCGTCGGGCATCTGACCCCCTTTCTCGACAGCAAACGGGAAGAGCCCTTCTATCAAAGCCACGCCGAGCGCATCGGCGATGGCGTCGACACCGTGCGCGAGTACCGTGAGATTGCCGGGCGCGAGATGGATCTCTGCATCGAGATTCACCGCCAGCTCAAGCCCTATGAGGCGGTGCAACTGGGCCGCGCGATCGAACCCTACTACCCGCTCTTCATCGAGGATCCGGCAACGCCCGATAATCTCGATGAGATGGCCTATATCGCCGACAAGATCGGCATTCCCGTTGCGACGGGCGAGCGTATGACCTCGCTCTGGGAATTCCAGATGCTGCTGGCGCGCAATGCCGTGCAACTCGTGCGCCCCGACGTTTGCATCGTGGGCGGCATTTCCGGCGCCCGCAAGGTCGCGGCGCTCGCTGAAGCTTCGCATGCCGGCGTCGTGCCGCACAATCCGCTGAGCGCGGTCTCAACCGCCGCATGCCTGCAGATCGCTGCAACGGCGCCGAATTTCGTGCTGCAGGAATATCCGAACGACAGCTGGGGCGTCACCGACAAGCGGCCGGATTCGGACAGCTTCCTGGTTGGTTCAGCCCAGCATGACGGCGAGGGTTTCCTCATCATCAACGACGAACCGGGAATCGGCGTGACGCTCAGGCCGGATGCGGAGAAAAAATTCCCCTACCGCCCGCGTGAGATCCTTACGCGCCTGCATAAGGATGGTTCAGTGGTCGATCAATGAACGCGATCTATATTCGGTCGGTGACGAAAGATTTTGTGCTGATCACACCAAACTGAAGGTTGGGCTTATGAGCAGCAACGCTCCTAAGGAGCACTTGAGCGCAGTTCTATGAGGTGAGGACCAGGCGGCGATCACAGGCCCTTTTTCAACGCTGGAGTCAGTGGGGCAACTTTGGTCATGGGTTTGGACCAAAACCGTGCAATGTACTCGATCCCCGGCGGCGTTGCTGACAGTGGAATCGGAGAAATAAAGCTATGAGCGGAGGCGTCCGCAGCGTTTAACCAAGCTGGTTCAATCGAAGTATTCAGGAAATTCTGCCTCGATCTCAGGCAGCGAACTCAGAATGCCATGAAGATGCGAGCTCATGGCCTGTGCTGCTCCGTCAGCGTCCTGTGCATCTATGGCGGCAAGAATAGCGCGATGTTCGGTGACGAGATGGCCCATTGATTCGCTGCTCTTGAGTGTGAGGCTGCAGACCCTATCCATATGGACTTTGACGTTCTTGATGCTGTCCCAGGCAATATCCGAGCCGGCCCCCCGGCACAGCGCGCTATGGAAAGCTTCGTCGAAGCGGAAGAAGGTCTGGCGGTCGTTATTGGCCACAGCCAGCTCTTGCTGGACGATAATACTGTCAAGCCGGTCGCGAATTTGCGGCGAAATCGAGACGCTGGCGCGCCGTGCCACGGCCACCTCGATGGCCTCGCGCACGAAGCGCGCATCGAGCATTTCACGGACAGAGATCTGCACGACAACAGTGCCACGCTGGGGCATGGTCTTTACGAGGCCGGTCTGGGCGAGCCAGATCACCGCCTCGCGCACCGGCTGGCGCGACACGCCGTAGCGCTCGGCGAGTTCGGCTTCCGAGATACGTGTACCCGGTTTCATTTCCAGCGACACGATGGCGCGCAAGAGTTCACTGCGTAACTGTTGGGCGACAGGGGCCGCGCCGTCGAGAACATGCGGAGATCGCTCGATCGTCTCAAACCGGTTCATCGCAATTGTCCTCATGTGGTGGCTCCACAGATACGGCAATACCTCCCCAAGGCAAGTCCGGATGATTCAAAAAAGAGGTATTGACCAATCCGTTTCTGCCGGTATGTATACTACCATACACTGCTCGACACCAAGGGCAAAGGAGGGGCTGTTGAAGATTTCGCGTGTCAATTTCTGGCATCTGCGGTTGCCGTTGCAGGTGCGCTATGGCGACGCGAATGGCCTCAAGGACCATCGAACCACGCAGATCATCCGTATTGAAACGGACGACGGCGCCATCGGCTGGGGGGAGACTTTCGGGTATCGCGTCTATGCCGGACATTGGGCAGCGGTGGTCGAACTTCTCGTCGGCGCGGACGCCTCGCAGATCAACAGTCTTGTCGATCGCATTGCCCGCATCGACCTTGCCATTGCCGGCGGCGTCGACATTGCGTTGTGGGATATCAAAGGCAAACTCGCGGGAATGCCGCTGGTGGAACTGTTCGGCGGCGCTTATCGTGGCACGCAGCCGACCTACGCTTCGCTGCAGAACGTTTCGGAAGGGCCCGATGTCACGGGCGCAGCCGTAGCCGAGGCGATGCATGCGATGGAACTCGGCTTTACCTCGCTCAAGATGAAGGTCGGCTGGCATCCGGTTGCTGCCGATATCGCCTGGATCAATGCGGTGATCGACGCGCTGCCGCCGGGTGTACCGTTGGCGGTCGATGCGAACAGGGCAATGGATCTGCCGACCGCGCGGACGTTCGTGCGCGGGCTCAAGCATCCCGAGCGTATTTCGTGGTTCGAAGAGCCGCTTGCCAATACCTCGATACCGCCGCATGTCGAGTTGCGTCAGTCGATCGACATTCCGGTTTCGGGCGCCGAGTCGATGCCCTATGCGATGATCGAACAGGTCATCGTGGCGCGGGCAATGGACATCATCAATCCAGATCTTTGCGGCCACGGCGGCTTCGAGCGTCTGCGTCGGCTCGGTACGATGGCGCAGGGCGCCGGCATCCGGCTGGTGCCACATGTGTTCGACGGCCAACTGACGCGACTGGCGGCGTTGCATTTCATGCTGGCGCAGCCGGATTGGTCAGAGCGGCAGGGCATTTATGACGCGGCGCCGGTTGAATACGACATTTCCCCCAATACGCTGCGCGACGAGTTGCTGTCGCAGCCGCTGAAGCCCGATGCAAAAGGCCGCCTCAGCGCACCAACAGCGCCGGGGCTGGGGGTTGAGATCAACGAGGAACTCGTCCGGCGGTTCGCTATCGCCAACCATTGAGCCGGACTTGCAAGGGAGACAGAAATGAAGAAACTGCTTATGGCGTTCGCGCTGACGACCGCTTTGCCGCTTGGAAGCCTGCCGGTATTGGCCCAGGATACGACCCTGGCCGTTTGGACACGACTTACGGAAGCTTCGGGAAAACCGATGTTCGATGCATTCCACCAGGCGCATCCGGACATCAAACTGGACGTACAGTACATTCCTGGCGGCAAGGATGAGATCAACAAACTGGTCGCCGCCGTAGCGGCCGGCAATGCGCCTGACGTCGTCGCGCTCGACGTCGTTGCCACTGAGCAGTTCGCCCGCCTAGAGGCGCTGCGGCCGATCGATGACATCATTGCCGATAACCCCAAACTGTCGCTCGATCTGTTCCCAGCCGGTGCGGTGAAGACCGGCCAATTCGAAGGGAAGCAATATGCGCTGCCGTTTGGTGGTGACGCTTCGGCGGTGGTGTACAACAAGAAGCTTTTCCGCGAGGTCGGCCTGGATCCCGATAATCCGCCCAAGACCTGGGACGAGTTCACTGCCGCAGCGCAGAAGCTGACCTTCGATCGCGACAAGGACGGTCAGATCGATGTTTACGGTTTCAGCTTCGTGCCGGCGCAAGCCTGGCTCACGACCTATTACTGGCTGCCGTATTTCTGGATGGCCGGTGGTGAGTTCAATGATCGTGACGCCCTGAAATGCACGTTCAACGACGAAGGCGGGGTAAAGGCGCTCACCTTCCTCATGGACCTCAATTCCAAGTACCATGTGATCTCGCCCGCCGATATCGGAGCACAGGCGTCGAACGACAACGAGCTTGCTTTCCTGCAGGGCCGCGTCGCAATGTTGTTCGACGGCGCCGCGATCAACGCCCGCATCGCCCGTGACGCACCGGATTTCGAACTCGGCGTCATGCAGCATCCGACCCCCGATGCCGGGACACCATCGACCAGCTTTGGTGGTGGCGACAACATTGTTATCATGGACAATATCGATGACGCCAAGATGCCGGCGGCAACGACGCTGCTTGAATTCCTGACCTCGCCGGAAGGCCAGAAGATCTACGAGCAGACTTCGGCTTACATACCCGTGCGCAAGGAAGTGGCTGAAGACGACTTCTATAAGAGCCACCCCAATTCCAAGGTCTTCCTCGATGCCTTCCTCAGCGCGCATGAGCCGCCGCGCACGTCGCATTATGTCGAGATCCAGCAATATCTGCGCGACGCCTTCTCGTCGGTGGCCTTCGGTCAAGCGAGCCCCCAGGATGCGTTGAATGCAGCCGCACAGCGCTGCAACGATTTGGTGGCTCGTACTAAGCTCCCATGAATCCGCTGGGGCGGAGGCCTTTCCCTCCGCCCATTTTTACGGAGACTTCGGCCGTTGACCTCAGCTTCGATTTTCCCAAGCAAAGCGCACGTCGAGCCTAGACGGTCGAATGTGTCCCTTGCCCAGCGCGTCGACGAAGCCATGGGTTTCCTCCTCAGCCTGCCGGCGCTAATTATCATGGCCGCGCTGATGCTCTACCCGCTCGGCTATGCCGTCTGGTTGAGTTTCGTACAGTGGAAGCCCAAGCACTCGACCTTCGTGGGCTTGGACAACTATGTCCGCATCCTTACTGATCCGATCTTCTGGACTGGCGTGAGCAACACGCTGTTCTACACGGCGTGGAACGTTGTCTTCGGAACAGTGCTATCGATCGGCCTAGCATTATTGATGAACCGGCCGACCCTGATTGCCCGCTTCCTGCGGCTGGCCGTCTTCCTGCCAGTGATCGTATCGAGTGCCGTTTCTGCGATCTCGTGGATATGGCTGCTGAATGCCGATAACGGTCTTCTCAACCAGCTTCTGATGCTCACCCATATTAGCAAGACCGGGGTGCCCTGGCTCAATTCGCCTGCCACAGCCAAATGGTCGATCGTAATGGTCAACATCTGGCTCGGCACAGGCCTCTCCTCGATGCTGATCCTTGCGGCGATGCAGAATACCTCGCGTGAACTCTTCGAGGCCGCAGCGCTCGATGGCGCCAATGCCTGGCATCGGCTGATCGACATCACCATCCCGGCGATCCGTCCGACACTGCTCGTCGTCGTAATCATCAAGTTTATCGGCTCATTCAAGACTTTCGATCAGGTCTTCATCATGACTGGCGGCGGCCCGCTCTATACGACCGAGACGATGCTCATTTACCTTTACAGGCAAGGATTTGAGTATTTCGACTTCGGCTTCGCCGGGGCGGTGGGCGTCGTGTTCTTCATCATTGTCGCTACCCTCAGCGTGGGGCAGGCGGTGCTGCTCAGGGGACGAAACAGATGAGCACCCTCGCACCTTTTGAAAGGCGCCACTGGAGCGTCAATACTCTGGTCAACGGGCTCACCGTGCTGGTCGGGCTGGTCTGGATCTTGCCGTTCCTGTGGATGCTAAGCACGGCACTCAAGACCAAGCCCGAAATCTTCCACTTCCCGCCGCAATGGCTGCCGATGTCACTCTATCTGGACAACTTCACCTCGGCTTTCGCCGCGGCGCCCTTCGGCATCTATTATCTCAACAGCTTCATCATCGCGAGCGTCACCACCATCCTCACCGTGCTAGCGGCCTCGATGGCGGGCTATGCGATGGCGCGGCTGCCCTATCGCGGGCGCAACGTCGTCATCGCTGGGCTTCTGGCTACCACCATGATCCCGTTCCAAGTCCTGCTGATCCCCTTCTTCATCACCATGACGGCGTTGCATCTGGTCAATACGGTACCGGGCCTCATCCTTGCCTACCTTGCTATCTTCCTGCCGTTTGCAGTCTTCATGTTCCGCGCCTATTTCGCCGACATGCCGCGCGAGGTGGAAGAGAGCGCGCGCATCGACGGGTCTTCCTGGTTCGGCGTTTACTGGCGTATCGCTATGCCGATGGCCCGTCCGGCGGTGGCGGCAGTCGCCATCTACACCTTCATCGAATCCTGGAACGAATACTTCATTGCCCTCACCATGACGAGCAGTGACGAGCGCCGGACATTGCCGGTCGGGCTCGCCGCCTTTCTCCACCAGAGCGCGGGTATCGACTGGGGCCAGATGATGGCGAGTTCGGTCGCTGCCAGCGTGCCGGCCATTATCGTGTTTCTCATCATGCAGCGGCAGATCATCGCCGGCCTCACCGGCGGCGCGGTCAAAGGCTGATGCACATAACCAGCTTTGGAGTAGCCAAGTGACGACGAGTGTTTCCGTCAGACAGCCGATCGGGCCGCGTGCAGCCGCCCAACTCGATACAGTCGATCTGCGCGATGGTTTTTTGATCGAGACCCTGTTTCGGCCCGGCGCGATCGACTTGGTCTACTCGCACTACGATCGGATGATCGTCGGCAGCGCCGTTCCGGCCGATACTCCACTGGTGCTGGACGCCGTCGAGGAAACGGGCACGGCGAGTTTCCTTGAGCGCCGTGAACTCGTCGTTCTTAATATCGGCGATCCGGGCGTAGTTGAAGTCGATGGCGATCGCTACGAGCTGGCGCGACTGGAAGCACTCTATATTGGTTGCGGGTCGGGTCCTGTGACGATCTCGTCGTCGGGCACGCCCGGAGCGGCATTTTACCTGGTCAGCGCGCCGGCGCATCGCAAATGCCCGACAGTCAAGGTCGGGCTTGAACAGGCACGCAAGGTCAAAGCAGGCAGCGCCGCCGAGGCCAACGCCCGTACCATCAACCAATATGTGCATCCGGACGTTTGCGAGAGTTGCCAAGTGCTGCTCGGAGTCACCATGTTCGAGCTCGGTTCAGTGTGGAACACCATGCCGGCACATGTCCATGATCGCCGCATGGAGGCCTATCTCTACTTCGACATGGATAAAAATACGCGCGTTTTCCATCTGATGGGCGAGCCCGACGAGACGCGTCATATCGTGATCAAGGATCGCGAGGCAGTTCTGTCACCGCCGTGGTCGATCCATGCGGGCGCCGGCACGGGTAAGTATTCCTTCGTCTGGGCTATGGCCGGCGACAACACCTCCTTTACCGACATGGATATGGTACCCATGGATTTTCTACGATGAATGCCTTCGATCTCACCGGCAAGTGCGCGCTGGTGACCGGAGCTAATACTGGCATCGGGCAGGCGATCTCCGTCGGGCTGGCCGAAGCCGGTGCCGAAATCATCGGGGCAGGGCGCTCTTCAATGGACGAGACGGCGGCTTTGGTGAGTTCGGTGGGTGGACGCTTCATGCCGATCGCCGTCGATCTTTCCGACGTCGCTCAGGCTAAGTCGCTCATTGCGCGCGCGACTGAAACGGTGCGGCGACCGGATATCCTCGTCAACAATGCCGGAACCATCCGTCGCGCCGATGCCGTCGATGTCACGGAGGATGACTGGGATCTGGTGCTGGACACCAACCTCAAGTCGGCGTTTTTCCTCTCTACCGCTTTGGCGCGCGCGACGCTGGCGGCGCAAGGCCGGGCCAGGATCATCAATATTGCATCGCTCCTGTCGTTTCAGGGCGGCATCCGCGTTGCCGCCTATACCGCAAGCAAGAGCGGTCTTGCGGGTCTGACGCGGCTTTTGGCCAACGAATGGGCGGCGAAAGGCATCAACGTCAACGCGATCGCACCGGGTTATGTCGCCACCAACAACACCGACGCGCTACGCGCGGATGCGGAGCGCCGCCAGAGCATACTCGAGCGCATCCCGGCGGGCAGGTGGGCACAGGCGTCCGATATTGCCGGTGCTGCGGTGTTCCTCGCATCGGCCGCCTCCGACTATGTGCATGGTGCGGTCGTTCCCGTTGATGGCGGCTGGCTGGGGCGCTGAAGTTGGATGCTCCCATTCTAGACTGTCGCAACCGTGTGGGCTGAAAAGCTGAATGGTGCTGACTTAGCAGGGGCTGGCTACCTACGCGATTGTTAGAGGTAGTCACGCCTTGTCACCTCCAAGGATCAAAATTGAACTGTTAGCTCTCGAACGGGATTAACGTACTGTCTTGTGCCAACGATTGATGTGGGCGAAGGCAGTCATTGAGACCCAATAGCTCAGCGTTGCGTAGACCACCACAAGGAGGGCCACGAAGAACATCCGGTCGAGGAAACCATAAGCCTGTGAGTAAACGAGGATATAGCCGAGGCCGGATTGGGCGCCCAGGAATTCCGATCCGAGGACGGCGCCCCAGGCTGTACCCAGGGCCAGCAAAACGGCGGCTTCCATTTCCGGCAGGATCGCCGGCAGGATGACGGTTCTATAGAGATGCCATCTACTGGCCCCGAAGGTACGGGCATTCTCGATATAGACTTCGGGCACATTGCCCACCGCATTCACCACCGCGGCGAAGAAAATCACGCCAACGCCATAGGCGACGAAACTCACTTCGCCGGCGAAGGACAGGCCGAACCAGATCTGGAACAAGGGAATGAGAGCCAAGAGCGGAAGCACCCGCAGGAACTGGATCGGTAGGTTGACGATGCGGCGTCCCCAGGGAGACCACGATACCGCCATTCCGAGCGCCGATCCGACAAGTGCCCCACCGATAAATCCTACGGCCAGACGCAGGAACGTCGCGCCGCTATGATAAACTATGGCCAGAAATGCATAGAGATAGCTTTGCTCGTCGCCGGCAGCGACCGAGCCGAAACCCCAACCGCCGGGCCAATAGAGGGACAGCGATTTCAGCGTGGTGGTGAAGACCACCTGCCAGCCGGGAACCAGGGGAACGCCGGGAACGATTTCCTGCGGAAACGCATAGGATAATGCCTGCCATCCTAAGATCAGCGCAGCAAAAACGCTTAAGGCGATCAGCCGATCGCGACGGCCTGTCCCAGGCCTCATTCGGCATTCTCGTGCGCGGCGGCAGCATGGCCAATACCCAGATGCTCGAGCAGCGTGCGCTTGATGGCGATCATAGATGGGTCGGCCAGCGTCTCGTCGGTGCGCGGCCTATCAAAATCGACAGGAAGATCGTCAATCACCCTGCCGCTCCGCATCACCAGAATCCGGTCAGCAAGGGTCAATGCTTCATCGACATCATGTGTGACGAACAGCACTGTGCGCTTGGCGCGATCCACCTCGTCCCACAATTCAAGCAGGACATCATGGATCTTGTGACGGGTTACGTAGTCGAGCGCTCCGAACGGCTCATCAAGCAGAAGCACGTCTGAGCCATTGGCAAATACGCTGGCGATGGCTACCCGCTTAAGCATGCCGCCTGATAATTCACGGGGCCACGCATCGGCGACTTCGGCGAGACCGACGCGGGAGAGGTAATGCAATGCTGCCGCTTTGCGTTCGGTCGCAGCAACACCGCGACAGCGCAAGCCATATTCGACATTGTTCAGCACGCTCATCCAGGGAAACACGCTGTCCTTCTGGAAGACGACGCCCCGATCCGGACCAGGGCTTGAAATGGAAACGCCACGCATCTGGATAGACCCGCTCGTGGGGCGGTCGAGGCCGGCACAGATTTGCAGCAGCGTGCTCTTGCCACAGCCCGAAGGGCCGACAATGCAGACGAACTCACCTTCTCGCACGCTGACATCGATATCGGACAGTGCATGGATGGTGCTGCCATCACGACGGTTGTATCGGCGAGATACAGCCCTCGCTTCGAGCGCAAGCTGGTTTTCAATAGGCATCAGTTCATCCCTACCTGGCCGTTGACCGGCCTTGAGCGCCAGCGGGTGATCCTGGCAAACAGTGTGGCAACAATCGCATCGAAGGTGGCGGCGGTCAGAGCCAGCAGCAAGAGGGCCGCAAACAGGCTCTCGACATCGGATACGGCGGTAATGCTGCGGATCAGCTTGCCCAGGCCCCGTTGCGACGCGAGCAGTTCTACAATCGCCTCAAGCCCCCAGGCGCCGGCCAGAGCGATGCGAATGCCGCCCAGGACTTCCGGCAGCGTTCCAGGCAGCAGCACGTCGCGCAGGATGCGGCCACGCGATGCACCGAATGTCCTTGCCGCGGATTCATAGACGGGATTGAGATTGTCCGCCGCCCGTTGAGCATAGGTGTAAAGGATCACCGCAACATAGAATCCAACAGTTGAAACGGCGCTAGCCCGGTCGCCACCTAGCCAGAGGAGTAGAAACGGCGACGCGATGATGATGGGAATGGTGCCGAGGGTCAAAGCGATGGGGTCAAGCGCGGCGCGAACCAGCGAGGATCGCGCAGTGACCAGCCCGGCGACAATTCCGATCGCGCCGCCGATCACCACGGCCATGAGCACGTTCTCGGCCGTATAAACCAGGGCGCTGAAAAAGCCGGTATCAATCAGGCCGTAAAAGGCAAATGTCTTGTGGTACCAGAATTTCTCTGTCACCGCTGTGATGACGCCCCACGGCGTCGGCAATGCCGATCTTGGGGTGATCGGCAGCAAGGCGAACCATAGTCCGATCATCAGCAACAGGCCGAGCAGTGAAAAGGGATCGAACCGCAGCCGGGCGAACACAGGACGCCAGAACGGCTTTTCTAGCTGGATAGCGGAGCCCGGATCAGTCGGGCTCCGCTTCGCTGCTTGTTTTGACGCGTGGATCAACGCTTTTCCTACTCGCTAATGGCGAGCGCAAAACGATAGGCGTCGAGGTAGTCGTGCCAGCCGTAGAATTTGCGCGCCTCATCTAGGAAATGTTTGTTCTCTTCGGACAGTGCGGTTTCATCAAGACCGGCAAGGATTTCATCCGTCTTGACCCGATAATCCTCGAGCTGCTGCCAGAGCTTGCCGCCCCAAACGAACTCGTCGGGCGTCACGTCTTCGGGGATGACGCCGTTCTCGGCAAACGCGCCGATGACCTGCTCGTAAAGCGGCTTGTAGTTCAGCAGTGATTCCTTATCGGTGTAAAACTGCGTATTGTTCTCGTAAGGGATATAGGGCTGGAAAAGCTTTACCGTGCCGGCCAGGTCCTCGCCTGTAAGGCTCGTGCCGGCGATGCTGTTCAGCACCGGCGCCTGGATGTCGTAAAGCGAGGGGTCGGCCGTTATGGCGTCAATCGTGCGCCATACCGCCGAGATATACCGCAGGGCGGTGTTCGGATTGGCATTGACCCATTCGCCATTAGCCTCTGCCCCGACTGCCGTAATCGAACGCAGGATCGGGGAGTCGGCACCCCTGGGACCATGGTCGATCAGATCATCGAGGCAGACGAGCGCCTTCCAACCGGACTGCAACAGGGAAAAGACCACAGGGGCTCCCGAAGGATGGGCAAATTGAATCTGTCCCGCCTTGGCCGAGACCAGGATATTGGGATCGTCTAGAATCTTGGGGGTCCAGGTCACGCCGGAAAGCTGCGTGATGGTATCCTCGAAGAGCCGCTCATTGGCGACGGGTGTCGAGGCCAACTCTTTTCCCTGCACCGGCGCCATGGCGGCGGCAATCGCCTCGTCAAAACCCATGCCTTCGGCAAAATAGTCCTTGAAGCCCTTCAGGTTCTGCTCGGGGGAGGCGAGCATGCAGCCGGCCACAATCACGTCATGGAACATGATCTGCTTGACGACGCGCGAATTCTGGTAGGTTGGCAGGAAGTTCGGCGGATAACCATGGGTCACGTCCAGATCGCCGCGCATCAGCAGCGAGTGCGCTTGTTCCTCGGTGACGGTCGTTCCACCCTCTGGCGAGATGGTGATGCCGACATCGGAGAAAAATCCCTGCTTTACCCCGATGATGGGGAACGAGCCATCGGCATAGGGTAGCAGGCCCATCCGAACCGTTGCTTGGGGAATATCCGTTCCTGGCTCTGCCTCGGCAGGAATATAGGCCTGCTGCCCGAGCGCCGAGGTGATCATTGCCGTGGTGAGCGTGGCCGAAATGGCCAATGCAGCCAGCCAACTTCTGGTTCCATAGCCGGTAGTGCCATGCTCGTTGCTCGTTGTCCGATTGTCTCCCAACATGATGTCCTCCCGTTTGAACATTGGGGTTCCGCTTCATAAGAGCCCCGGCTTTGTCATATCGGATGAATAGGTTCGGATGGGGCGCCAATTGAGACAAGCTGAAATACATTTACTAACCACATCATATTTTTTGAACGATGAAGCCGGGCGCCTGCATCAGTTTTCCTGATGAGCGATGGCAAATTCTTTGAGATGGTGGCTTGTTGGGCAAGCTTATATGGATGGGTTTTCGTGCCAGGCAAAGGAGCCCCTTTCATGATTGAAAGACATCATTCAAACGCTAGGATGAGCCAAATGGTCACCTATCCCCTCAACGGGACAGCCGTGGTATCGGCAGGCCTTGTGGCCGATGATCCGGGCACGGACGTGAAGGGGCAGACCGCTCAGATTCTAGCCAAGATCGACTCCCTTCTCGCCGAAGCGGGAATCGATAAATCCCGGATCACCCACATCTATATCTGGCTGCCCGACATTCACGATTTCGAGGCGATGAACAGTGTCTATGACGCCTGGGTGGTACCGGGTAACCAGCCGGCGCGCGCCTGTTTTGAAGCCAAGCTCGCCGACCCCCGCCTCAAGGTCGAAATCCAGGCCTTTGCCGTTAAGAACTGACCGCTTAATAAGCGGCTGCGGCTTTTCGCGCCGCACTCTCGATGGCCCGATAGACCGGGGAATCATCCCCGGTCGGCCGTATGGCAAGGATTTCCAAAGGCGGAATTTCTGGTTCCGCCCGAACGATGGTCAGCAGACCCTTCCTGATTTCGCTCTGAAACAGGCGGACGGGAAGCTGGGCCAGCCCCAAGCCGTCGATGGCCATCGATGCGGTCGTCCTGAATGTATTGCAGATAGTCACATTGCGAAAATGCACCTTGTTCTCAGTGAACCATTTGAGATGCGCGCCTCTGGCCTGCCATTCGCGCGTGACTGCAAGCACCGGTAGTTCGGTCAATGCTTCAGGGGTGAGGATTTCTGGCACGCCGGCAAGGCCGGGGCTGCACATCCAGCGAAAATCGATGCTCTGGAGTGGGGCGGAATAATATTTGGACGGCGGCAGCTCGCAGGCCGCCAGCGCCATGTCCAGCGTTCGCTGATTGAGTTTTTCTTCCATCAGATGGGAAATGCCGATTTCCAGCTCGATCTGGATCAGCGGGTAATCGTTCTTGAGCGCCTTGATCATGCTGGCAAGCCACGTAACGGCGACGTTCTCGGTAACCCCCAGCCGGACATAGCCACCGATCTGTTCGGCATCGGGCGCCGAGGCGTCCATCAACTGCTGGTACGAGCGCAGCACCTCGTCGACATAAGGCAGTAGGCGCAGGCCTTCCTGGGTCAGGCGCGCATTCCGCTGCGAACGGTCGAATAGCACCGCATTCAGCCGGCTTTCCACTTCCTGGATCCGCATCGAGACCGCCGATTGGGTGGCGTTGAGCTTTTGCGCCGCGCTAGCGAAGCTCCCCAACCGCGCCGCCCATAGGAAAGTTTCAAGGTGACGCAGGTTCATCTTTTCCTCCGCTGCCGTTGCCGGACTATAGTTCAAATTTCCTGATGCAATACGGCAGTTTAATATCGGTTTCTAGGCTCATTGGAACTGGGTAACGTTTGCAGGCACCCGGTCTGAGTAGCCTTTTCCGGCTCCAGCTGACCCTTATCAATCACCATTACATCGCCGGTCGTCCGGCACAGGAAAGCTATCGTGAGCACCCTAATTGAGATCGACGCCGAATTGGTCCGGCGCTTTGTTTTTGAACTTGCCGAATTCGGCCGGGTCGGCGAGAGCGGCGTTACACGTCTGGTCTATTCTCCCGAATGGGTGGCGGCTACCGATCAATATGCAGCTTGGTGTGAAGAGTCGGGCCTGGATGTCCACCGCGACGCCGTCGGCAATGTGTGGGGGCGTCTGCATGGCTCGGAAGCTGGAAAGTCCATCGTTTCGGGTTCCCATATTGATTCCCAAGCCCCGGGCGGGCGTTATGATGGCGCCCTGGGCGCATTGGCCGCCATGATTGCCCTGCGTACGCTCAAGGCTCAGTTCGGCCAACCGAAACGCACTCTGGAAGCCGTCGCCTTTTGCGAAGAAGAATCCAGCCGTTTCCCTAGCGCAAATTATTGGGGCTCGCGCGGCATTACCGGGCGGATTTCAGCCACCGATCCCGACACCACCATTGCCTTTAGCGGAGAAACTATGGCCGAGGCCATGCGCGCCATCGGCCTTGACCCGGCTCGCATTCCCGAAGCCCAGCGCAATGATATCGACAGCTTCATCGAGCTGCATATCGAGCAGGGGCCCATTCTTGAACAGGAAGGCCTGCCGGTCGCCATTGTCGATGCGATCACCGGCATCCGGCACTATAATGTGCGCATCAAGGGCACTCAGAACCATGCCGGCGGCTTCCCCATGGATATCCGCCACGATCCTATGGCGGGCTTTGCCGAGATTGCCAGCGGCGTCGTTAATACCGCCCATCGCATGGGGCGCCCCGCGGTGACCACGGTCGGGCGCACGGTCGTCTCCCCGAACTTTCCCGCCATCATTCCAGCGTCGATCGAGTTCTCGATCGACGCCAGACATCCACGTGCCGACAAACGTCGTGAACTTTACGCGGCTCATGAAGGCATGATGCGCGAAGTGGCCGCCCGGCGGGGCCTGGAGATCGAATGGGACATTCAGATCGATCATGAGCCTGCGCCCTCGGACCCCGAAATCGTCCGTACGCTGCAGCGTGTTGCTGGTGAGCAGGGGGTCAAGACGCTCACCATGGCCAGCGGCGCGGGGCACGATTCCCAGCAGATGGCGGCAATCGCCAAGGTCGCCATGATCTTCGTGCGGTCAAAGGATGGTCGCAGCCATACTCCTGATGAATTTTCCTCCATCGAGGATATCGTGGAAGGCATCAAGGTGCTGGCGGCTGGCATGCATGCCCTCGCTTACTAGAAGGAGTCGATGACAAATGTATCCTCGTGATCTTAAAGGCCATGGCCGCACGCCCCCCCATGCAGCCTGGCCGGGTGGCGCCAAGCTAGCTGTTCAGTTCGTCATCAATTATGAAGAGGGCGGTGAGCATTCGGTACTGCATGGCGATCGTCACAGCGAAGCTTGGCTCACCGAGGAGCCGGCCACTCCGCTCTACAATATCCGCAATATCAGTGTGGAAACCCAATACGAATATGGCACCCGTGCCGGCTGGTGGCGGCTCTATCGCATGTTTACCGAGCGCAAGCTGCCGGTGACCATTTTCGGCATCGCCAAGTCGCTCGAGAAGAATCCTGAAGCCGTCGCCGCGATGAAAGAGGCGAATTTTGAAATCGCTTCCCATGGCCTGCGCTGGATTCACTACGCTGAAATGCCCGAGGAGCAGGAGCGCCAGCATATCGCCGAAGCTATCCGCATTCATGAGCGGGCCACGGGCAGTCGACCCACGGCTTGGTATACCGGGCGGATGAGTGCCAATACCAGGCGTCTTCTGGTCGAGGCGGGCGGCTTTGTCTATGACGCCGATTCCTTCGGTGACGATCTGCCCTATTGGACCGAGGTCGACGGCACCAGCCATCTCGTCGTGCCCTATACGCTCGACAATAACGATGGGCGCTATGTCAGCCCCTATGGCTTCAATTCTCAGAGCTTTTCGGCCTATCTGATCCAGGCATTCGAATTCCTGCGGCGAGAAGGCGCCGACCGGCCCAAGATGATGAGCATCGGCCTGCATACGCGCATCGTGGGTCGTCCGGGCCGCGCTGCTGATCTAGAAAAATTCCTAGATCATGTCGCCGCGGCCGATGACGTGTGGATAGCCCGCCGAATTGATATTGCCAATCACTGGATTGAGCATCATCCCCCGGCCTCGAAAGGCGCGGCATGAGCTACCTTATCACCGGAGCGACTGGGTTTATCGGCACAAATATCGTTGAGCAACTGGTCGGCATGGGTGAGAGCGTCGTTGCACTAAGCAACGTGGCGCCTTCCGCCCGACAGCGGCAGTTGGCCGACAAGGGCAAACTGATATTTGTGCAGGGCGATGTCCGCGATCAGCCGGGCCTTGAACAAGTCATCGATGCTCATGGCGTCAGCCGGATGATCCATGCTGCAGTGATCACCTCCAACGCCGAGCGTGAACGCAAGAATGGTCCCTTGATCGTGGACGTTAACCTGGTGGGCGCGGCTGCGGCAGCGACTGCGGCGGCCAATAAGGGACTAAAGCGTTTCGTTCTCGTGGGCTCGGCTGGTGTCTATTCGGCGCATGATTTGCCCGATGGCATGCTGGTCGAGGAAGCTCAGCCGCAGCACGTGGATACGCTTTACGGCATCGGCAAGGTCGCCGCCGAAGTCATCGTCAGCCGCATCTGCAAGCTGAACTCGCTGCCCTTCGTAATAGGACGGGTGGCGACGGCCTTCGGGCCCTGGGAACATAATTCAGGCTATCGCGACACCCTTAGCCCCATTTACCAGATCACGCGCATGGCCAAGGTCGGCGGGACGGCCGTGCTCGCGCGTGACAAGCAGAGCAACTGGCACTATGGGCGCGATGCGGCAGCGGCCCTCATCACGTTGGCCAGAAGCGATAATGAACAGCGCTTCCCCGATTATAATCTCGGTCCGCAATCGGTCTGGCCGCTCAGCCAATGGTGTGCCCGGCTGGCCGACCGCTTTCCCGATTTTCGCTTCGAAGTGGGCGGCACTGGCAATATTGAACTATACGGGTCCAATGACGGCGGCGTGCTGTCCGGCAGCCGTTTTGCCGCGGAATTTGGCCCTCCGGCCCGCTTCGACATCGATGCCGCTTTTGCCGACTTCATGGCCTGGCTGGAGGGTGATCGGTGAAGACCAAGAGCGTGCACCCCGGCAGGGCACGCTAGTCTTTTATCTCGATCGATCTCGGCCGGAATGTTGTTAGGCAGCGAGCCCGCGCTCATCGCGGTGCGTGCATCGGGGCACTAGCTTTGGGGCGCGTGACACGCTCGAAATCGCCTAGATGGTCCAGCATCCACTGCCAAAAGACTAAGCCCCACCCCACGTGCGAGCGTCTTGGCTTCTTCGGCTGAGAAGTTTTTCCCCACCTTTCCTGCAAGGGCTGACCAGCAGCATCGGAGCACGGCAAAGTCGAGCCGGGTGAGGTAGTTGGCGATATGCCCCTGCTTGCCGCATGGTGCTCGATCTCGAGGCGGTTGACCAGATCAACGCCCGGTACTTACTCCGATGTTCAGGTCTGCGGATGATCGCGGCGACTTTAGTCGGCGAGAGGCTGCGCGCTTCGGTGGCCCTCGGGTAATTCGGTCGCAGCACTCAAATCGTTGCCCCACCGCCGCAAGATAATGAGCCGACCAATAAGCCTGCGAAGAATCAATGCTACTGTGGTCCACACGTAGTAGCCCCGCTTAAACCCCTGCCGATGCTCCTGCGCTTCGAAGGGGGCACCCCTGTCGCACAGAACTTCATCCGTTCAGGCGGTCGATTTACTGGCTTCAGGAACCATCGAACGGAAATTCAACTTAAAGCAAGCCTCCCGGGGCGCCAAAGGAGCCGAATTCGGGACTTCCTGCTCTCTTCCTCTACCAAAAAGCGGGCGATTTAAGTTCGCCTTATATTCTTCAGTCTTTTGGCGACGAGGAAAGACCTCGCCGCCGGTATGCGTTTTACGCTCAAGCTGGGTTCAGATCTTCGCTTGATTCATCACATGGAGGCTGTGCCCCGCAAAATGGACAAATTCGCTGGAAACAAACACTGGCGAGCCCCTCATGATGATTGCTGGACTAGGCCTCAACTACACCCCGTTGTCGTGCCGCAGGTGTCGCACTTCAGGCAGGTGCCGTTTCGCACCATGGTGAAGTTGTGGCATTCGGTGCACTGGTCGCCGGTATAGCCCTTCATCTGCGCTTCGGCGCGCAGCAGGCCGGCGTCCTTGGCGGGGGACGGGGAGGGGAGCGGGTCGACCTCACCGGCCGGGAAGGCGGCAGGGGCGATGCCCGGCTCGGGCTTGTAGGCGGTCGAGGTCTTGAGGGCCGTGACCGTCACCGGGGCGGCGGCCGGAGCCGCGGCGTAGTGCGCCGTCTCGCCGGTGGGCACCAGCATCAGCGACGCATTGGCCGTGCGGCCGCGGGTCATGCCGCGGGAGACGAAGCGCGCTGCCGGCACCGGCTCGGGGCCATTGCCGCGGGCCGTATCTTCCTCGGCCACGCCCTTGCTCAGCGCCGTGGGTGCGGCATCGGCCGGCACGTGGGCAAGATCGTCGCGATCGAGATAGGAAATGGCCAGTTCGCGGAAGATGTAGTCGAGCATCGAGGTGGCGTTCTTGATGCGATCATTGCCCATCACCATGCCGGCCGGCTCGAACCGGGTGAAGGTGAAGGCCCGACATATTCGTCGAGCGGCACGCCGTATTGCAGGCCAAGGCTGATGGCGATGGCGAAATTGTTCAGCATGGCGCGGAAGGCGGCGCCTTCCTTGTACATGTCGATGAAGATCTCGCCGAGGCGCCCGTCCTCGTATTCGCCGGTGCGCAGATACACCTTGTGGCCGCCGACGACGGCCTTCTGGGTGTAGCCCTTGCGGCGGAACGGCATCTTCTCGCGCTCGCGGACGCGCTCGATCACCTTCTCGACGATCTTTTCGGCAACGACCGGCACGCGGGCGGCAGCGTTCTGGGCCACCAGCGTTTCGACGGCGTCGTCTTCGTCCTCGTCGTCATCGGCGAGGAGCGAAGCATTGAGCGGCTGGGAGAGCTTGGAGCCGTCGCGATAGAGCGCATTGGCCTTGAGGGCCAGGCGCCACGATAGCATGTAGGCGTTCTTGCAATCCTCGACCGTCGCGTCGTTGGGCATGTTGATGGTCTTGGAGATAGCGCCCGAAATGAAGGGCTGCGCCGCCGCCATCATCAGGATGTGGCTGTCGATGGACAGGTAGCGCTTGCCGATCTTGCCGCAGGGCGAGGCGCAGTCGAACACCGGCAGGTGCTCGGCCTTGAGGTGCGGGGCACCCTCCAGCGTCATGGCGCCGCAAACGTGGATGTTGGCCGCCTCGATGTCCTTCTTGGAGAAACCGAGGAAGGGCAGGAGCTCGAAGCTCATGTCGGCGAGCTGGGCATCGGTTACGCCGAGGCTCTTGAGGAAATCGGCGCCGAGCGTCCACTGGTTGAAGACGAACTTGATGTCGAAGGCCGAGGCCATGCCCTTGTTGAGGGCTTCGATCTTGTCATCCGTGAAACCCTTGGCCTTGAGGGTCGAGGGATTGATGCCGGGCGCCTGGTTGATGTTGCCGTGGCCGACGGCATAGGCCTCGATCTCGGCGATGTCGCTCTCGGAATAGCCGAGGGTGCGGAGAGCCGGGGGGACGGCGCGGTTGATGATCTTGAAGTAGCCGCCGCCGGCGAGCTTCTTGAATTTTACGAGGGCAAAATCGGGCTCGATGCCGGTCGTGTCGCAATCCATGACGAGGCCGATCGTGCCGGTGGGCGCGATCACCGAGACCTGGGCGTTGCGGTAGCCGTGCTTTTCGCCGAGCGCCAGGGCATTGTCCCAGGCGGCCTTGGCGTGCTCGGCCAGATCGGCGAAGGGCACGTTGGCGAGATCGAGCGGCACCGGGTTGATCGAGAGCTTCTCGTAGCCATCGGCATGGCCGTGCGCGGCGTTGCGATGGTTGCGGATGACGCGCAGCATGTGCTTGGCGTTGCGCTTGTAATCCTCGAAGGCGCCGAGCTCCTTGGCCATTTCGGCCGAAGTGGCATAGGCAACGCCCGACATGATCGCGGTCAGCGCGCCGGTATAGGCGCGGCCTTCGGCGGAATCATAGGGAATGCCGGAAGTCATCAGCAGGCCGCCGACATTGGCATAGCCGAGGCCGAGCGTGCGGTACTTGAAGGAGCGCTCGGCAATGGCGCGGCTGGGGAACTGCGCCATCATCACCGAGACTTCGAGCACCATGGTCCACAGGCGAATGGTGTGCTCGTAGCCGGCGATGTCGAACGTGCCGTCCTTGTTGCGGTAGGCGAGCAGGTTGATCGAAGCGAGGTTGCACGCCGTATCGTCCAGGAACATGTATTCCGAGCACGGGTTCGAGGCGATGATCGGGCCGGCTTCCGGGCTGGTGTGCCAGTCGTTGATGGTCGTGTGGTACTGGATGCCCGGATCGGCCGAGGCCCAGGCGGCATAGCCCACCGATTCCCAGAGGTCGCGGGCCTTCAGCGTCTTGGTCACCTTGCCGGAAATGCGGCCGGTGAGGTTCCAGTCGCCATCGGCCTCGACGGCCCTGAGGAAATCGTCGGTGACGCGGACGGAATTGTTGGAGTTCTGACCCGAAACCGTAAGGTACGCCTCGCTGTCCCAATCGGTGTCGTAGGCCGGGAATTCGATGTCGGTATAGCCCTGCCTGGCGAACTGGATGACGCGGTAGATGTAGTTCTCCGGCACCAGGGCCTTCTTGGCGGCGCGCACTTCGCGCTTCAACGCCGGATTCATCTGCAGGTCGAAGCAGTCGTCGCCCGTGCCCTCGCAATTGACGCAGGCCTTCATGATGGCCTTGAGGTGCTTCGAGACGACCTTGGAGCCGGTGACGAGGGCGGCGACCTTCTGCTCTTCCTTCACCTTCCAGTTGATGTAGGTCTCGATATCGGGATGGTCGATATCGACCACGACCATCTTGGCGGCACGACGGGTGGTGCCGCCCGACTTGATGGCGCCGGCAGCGCGGTCGCCGATCTTCAAGAAGCTCATGAGGCCCGACGACTTGCCGCCGCCGGAGAGGCGCTCGCCTTCGCCGCGCAGGCGCGAGAAGTTGGAGCCGGTGCCCGAACCGTACTTAAAGAGGCGTGCCTCGCGCACCCACAGGTCCATGATGCCGCCCTCGTTGACGAGGTCATCGTCGACGGACTGGATGAAGCAGGCGTGCGGCTGCGGATGCTCGTAGGCGGACTTGGACTGCACGAGCTTATGGGTGAAGGGATCGACGTAGAAATGGCCCTGGCCGGGGCCGTCGATGCCATAGGCCCAGTTGAGGCCGGTGTTGAACCATTGCGGCGAATTCGGCGCGACCTTCTGCGTCGCGAGCATGTAGCGCAGTTCGTCGAAGAAGGCGCGGGCGTCCTCTTCGGTGTCGAAATACTTGCCCTTCCAGCCCCAATAGGTCCAGGTGCCGGCGAGGCGGTCGAAGACCTGGCGGCTGTCCAGTTCCGAGCCGTAGCGCTCACCCTCGGGGAGCTTGGCCAGCGCCTTGTCGTCCGGCACCGAGCGCCAGAGCCAGGACGGAACGTCGTTCTCCTCGACCTTCTTCAGCGTCCTCGCGACGCCCGCCTTGCGGAAATATTTCTGGGCAATGATATCGGCCGCCACCTGGCTCCAGGTCGCGGGCACGGCAATGTCTTCGAGCTTGAACACCACGGAGCCGTCGGGATTTCGAATCTCGCTGGTGGCGTTGCGGAACTCGATGGTCTCGTAGGCGGACTGATTGGCTTTCGTATAGCGACGTTCGATGCGCATTGGAGAAATCTCGCTCGGCTCTAGACTATTCAGGAGGAGACGGCGTTGGTCCGGGGAGGCGGGACTCGCCATCGTTGTGCAATCCAGATTGCCAGCTTTCCTCTTGGAGTCTATCCGACAAATTTCCGCCCCCTTTGCACAACCTGTGGTGTCAGTGGGGCGGATCACCGCAAAATCTGGTGTCTAATATGGGATTAATGGGGATAATTCGCAAGCGTCATGACACCTTAATAAAGGGTTAATAGGCTGGTCCGGCTTGCTGTGAAATGGGAGCTGGTTCGGCTAAGCGCCGACCCTGATTGACTCTTTTGCGGCGGTGCCCGGAACTGAGTCTTGGCGGAACCCTGTCAAGCGCAGAATTTTTGTGAAAATTCACCGCCCGGCATCGCACTATCCCTTGGGTCGAGTCCTTCCAGCGACACAACTATCGGTGTTCCGGGTGTTCGCATGAGACACCCAAAGCGCTAGCCCTGTTGCTGCGAGCATGCTAAACGGGCGCATCCGTTCGCAACGCCCTCGAGCATGCCCCAATGAAAAAGTTCCTCTCCGAAATCTTCGTCTGGTGGCAGGGGCAGACCTGGGGCACGCGCCTCTATCTGTGGCGGTTCTTCGCCTATGTCGGCAGCGACGAATTCGGCAACCGCTACTACCAGGAAAAGAAGGGCCGGCGGCGCTGGGTCATCTATAACGGCTATGCGGAAGCTTCGAGCATTCCGCCCGGCTGGTACGGCTGGATGCACTATCGCTCCGACACGCCGCCCACCGACGAGCGCTATGCGGCACGCGCCTGGGAAAAGCCGCATATCCCGAACCTCACCGGCACTGCGGCCGCCTATCGGCCGGACGGCAGCCTGCTCGCCAAGGGCGAGCGCCCGCGCGTCACCGGCGACTACGACGCCTGGTCGCCCGAATAAGCGGGTAGGGCTTTCGATGCGGCGGCGCCTGACCGCGATCCTTTTAGGATCGATTCTCGCTGGCCTTGTTGCAGGTCCGGCGGCCGCCGCGGTGATCTCCAATCCGGTGGCGGAATTTTCCGGCCTCGACAAGATCACCGGCCGCATCACGGATTTCGACGTCTATATCGGCGAGACGGTGCAGTTCGGGGCGCTGCAGATCACGCCGCGCGTCTGCTATACGCGCCCGGCCAGCGAAGCCCAGCGCACCTCGGTGTTCGTGGAAGTCGACCAGATCAGCCTGCAGGGCACGATCAAGCGCATCTTCACCGGCTGGATGTTCGCCGACAGCCCGGCGCTCAATGCCGTGGACCATCCCGTCTATGACGTGTGGCTGGTCAACTGCAAGCCGAGCTCGGACATTCCGCCGCCGGCCAAGGACTGACTTTCAGGTCCGCTTGCGGGCGGCGCGCTTGCGCTTCCAGTTCTGCCACTTGCGCTTGCCCCAGACGATGGTGTTGCCCACCGGGCCCTGCAGCAGCGGAATATCGATGGCGAGCAGCAAGAGGCCAAGTGGCAGCATCCAGATGCCGAGCACCGGCAGGAAGCTGAATATGCCACCGAGCACCAGGAGGATGCCGAGGGGAATGCGGACCAGCATGGCCGAGGGCCGGCGCAGCCAGGCGAGCATGCGGGCGGCCCAGGGCGGCAATATGGACTCGATCTGGTCGAACTGCCGGTGAATTCGCTGCCTGCTCTTGCTCAAGCATTCCTCCTCGTATTGTCTGGCAGATGTAGGTGGCGCGCGGCGAAATCCCAAGCTTTAAATTGCCAACGGATCGCGCCGACCTCGAGGAGGACGCCATGCAGATAGAACCGAAGATCGTAACGCGCGAGGAGCAGCACTACCTCGGCATTGCGGAAGCCACGAAGATTCCGTTCCAAAACACGATCGATCGGGTGGTGCCCGAACTTTTCGGATGGCTCGAACGCAAGGGTATCGAGCCGGCGGGCCCGCTATTCTTCAAGTATGACCGCATCGCCATGCCGGCGCTGGACATCGTGTTCGGCGTGCCGACCGTGCGGCGCCTGGAAGGCGACGATCGCGTCGTGTCCGGCACGCTGCCGGCGGGCCGCTATGCCGAAGTCACCTATTTCGGCCACTACAAGAACCTGATGCAGGTGACGGGCATGCTAATCGACTGGGCCAGGGAGCAGGGGATCGCCTGGGATTCCGTCGAGACGCCCGAAGGCGAGCGCTTCGCCTGCCGCCTCGAAATCTATCCTACCAATCCGGCCGAAGAGCCGGACCCGGAAAAGTGGGAAACCATCCTGCGCTTCAAGATCAGGGACTGAGCGGCGCCGTTCAGAAGAACTCGTCGAGCATGCGGTAGAAGGCGACCTTTTCGGGATCGAGCTTCGCACCGTAGGCCGCGATGAATTGATCGACGGCCGCAGGGCCGAAATTATGCGCGATGCTGCGGGTGGCGATCACCAGATCCTGGTGGCGATCGGCAAGGCCGAGCCGGGCGCAATCGATGAAGCCCGTGAACCGGCCCGCATCGCTCATGAAGTTGGGCATCGAGGCATCGCCGTGGCAGACGACGATGTCGCTTTCGGCGGGGACCGAGGCCGCAAGCTCGGCATAGAGTTCCAGGGCGCCCATGCCGAGATGGATCGTTTCGAAATCGGATTCGTCCACGGCGCCGCCCTGGGCGCGAGCATGCGCCAGCGGCAGGGTTACGGACAGCCGGCGATCGAACGGGCAGTCGGCAGGATCGACATCGTGCAAAAGCCGGAGCGCTACGGCACATTGGCGAACGAGATCGGCAGGCTGCCGGTCGGGTGACGAGGCCATGTCAGCACCAGGCAGGGCGGTCATCAGCAGCCAGTGGCGGCCTTCGCTCGTCAACTCGTCGATGACGCGCGGCGCCGGCAGGTTGCGGCTTTCCAGCCAGCGCAGCACCCTGATCTCCTGGGGAAGCTCACTGAACGGGCCGACGGCGTCGCTTTTGACGAAGAAGGCCGCGCCATCGGGCGCCATGACGCGGAACACGCTCGCCCCGGATTTGCCGATCGTCTGCGCCTGCCAATCATGCCGGCCAAGCCGGTCGGCCCAGGCCGCCGGTGGTGTCACTGCCTGTCCCAGGCGTGGAAATCGCCGGCGTGGGCGAGGGCGTCGGCCAGCCGCAATTCGTAGATTTCGCGCGGGATTTCGATGGCGCCGAGCGAAGCGAGGTGCGGCGTCAGGAATTGCGTGTCGAGCAGGCGGAAACCGCCGGCATTGAGCCGTTGAACGAGATGGGCGAGGGCGATCTTGCTGGCATCGGTGCGGCGGTGGAACATCGATTCCCCGAAGAAGGCCGCGCCGAGCGCCAGGCCGTAGAGGCCGCCGACGAGTTCGTCGCCATCCCATACTTCGACCGTGTGACAAAGGCCGCGCTCGAACAGGGTGCCGTAGAGCTTGCGGATCGTGGGGTTGATCCACGTGCTCTCGCGATCCGAACCCGCCGTGGCGCAACCCTCGATGATACCATCGAAATCGGTGTCGACGACGACACGAAAGGTGTGCGTTTTCAGGGTCTTGCGCAGGCTTTTCGAGATCTTGAATCCGTCGAGCGGAATGACTCCGCGCATTTCCGGCGAGACCCAGAAGAGGTCGGACGACCCGGCGTCCTCGGCCATCGGGAAGATGCCGGCCTGATAGGCGCGCACGATCAGCTCGGGCGTCAATTCGATGGCAAAGGGATCGGCTTTTTTGGACATGGCGCTCGCTTGACCTACATTGCCAGTTTAACACATAGACCGCGTCATCGTTCTATCGCTTGTGTGGGAGGCGGAAATCGGACGAGCCTTGCGCAGGACCGGCATTGCCGTCGTCGTCATCGCAGCACTCTATTTCATCATTGGCGGTATCGGCGGCGGACTTTTCCTCAGCTGGCTGCTGACGCCGGGCAATGTCGACTGGAGCGGCGCCAACCGCCCGGCGCCGTCCGATCCGCTGACCATCGGCTATCGCGGCGACCCCATGGCGGCGCTGGGCCTGCCGTTCCAGACCATCCATTACGAAACCGAACTCGGACCCGCCGAAGCCTGGCTGGTGCCGGCGGCGGCGCCGACCACGACCTGGGCCGTGTTCGTGCATGGCGTCGGCGGCATCCGCGAAAACGGCTATCGCCAGCTCTCGATGCTGCACGAAGCGGGCATCACGACGCTGATGATCACCTATCGCAACGACAAGGGCGCGCCCAAAGCCACGCCGCCGCTGTTCTCCTTCGGATTGACCGAGTGGCACGACCTCGATGCGGCCGTGGGCTGGATGCTCGGCAATGGGGCGGGGCGCATCGTGCTGGTGGCGGAATCGATGGGCGGCGCCATTGCCGGCCAGTTCCTGGAGCATTCGGACCGCACCGGCAGCATCGCCGCAGTGGCGCTGGACGCACCGGCGCTCGACATGCCGGCAAGCGTGGCGCGGCTCGCCGAATACGTGCACGTCCCCCTCAGCGGCTGGCTGGCGCCGATCGTGGTGCGCGTCGCGTCACTGGCCACCGGCGCCGCGCTCAACGATGCCGTGGTGCTCGATGCCGTGGCGGCATTCCCGGGACCGGTATTCGTTGCCCATGGCAGCGCCGACCCGCTGGTGCCGATTTCGGTGAGCGAGCGGCTGGTCGAGATGCGGCAGGGCAAACCGACGACGTTTTTGTGGACCAAGGCCGACCACCTGCACTCCTATGCCGAAGAGCCGGAGGAATACCGGACGAAGTTCTTGGGGTTTTTGCGGGGGATTTGAAAGCGTAGGAAAGCTGGGCCCCGGATCAAGTCCGGGGAGGACTCGTGGTTAGTGTGAAGGCTGAACTTCGATCTTCGCGGTGGAAAACGCCCGGGATGGGCCCCGACTTTCGTCGGGGCGACAGCGGAGAGTTAAGAGGTTTGAACCTCACTCACTTCATCCCGAGATACTTTTCCAGCCAGTGGATGTCGTAGTCGCCGGCGATGATGTCGGGCTCGCGGATGAGGCGCTGGAACAGCGGCAGGGTCGTCTTGATGCCGTCGACTACGAACTCGTCGATGGCGCGGCGAAGGCGCTGCAGGCATTCGGCACGGGTGCGGCCGTGCACGACGAGCTTGCCGATCAGCGAGTCGTAATAGGGCGGGATCTTGTAGCCCTGGTAGACCGCCGAATCGACGCGGATGCCGACGCCACCGGCCGGGTGGTAATAGGTGATGGTGCCCGGCGAGGGCGCAAAGGTCTGCGGGTCTTCAGCGTTGATGCGCACCTCGATGGCATGGCCGAAGAAGACGACATCCTTCTGCGTCATCGACAGCTTTTCGCCGGAGGCAACGCGGATCTGCTCGTAGACGAGGTCGACGCCGGTGATGCGCTCGGTCACCGGATGCTCCACCTGCAGGCGGGTGTTCATCTCGATGAAATAGAACTCGCCGTCTTCGTAGAGGAATTCGATCGTGCCGGCGCCGGAATATTTGAGCTTGCGCATGGCGGCGGCGCAGATTTCGCCGATCTCGTCGCGCTTTTCGGGCGGCACGGCGGCCGCCGCGGCTTCTTCCCACACCTTCTGGTGGCGGCGCTGCAGCGAGCAGTCGCGCGTGCCGAGGTGCACGGCATTGCCCTGGCCGTCGCCGATGATCTGCACTTCGATGTGGCGCGGCTTGGCGAGGTATTTCTCGATATAGACGGAATCGTTGCCGAAGGCGGCCTTGGCCTCCGAGCGCGCCGTCGACAGCGCCAGGCCGATATCGGCATCGGTGTGGGCGACCTTCATGCCGCGCCCGCCGCCGCCGGCCGTCGCCTTGATCAGAACGGGATAGCCGATCTTGGCGGCGAGGGACCGCGCTTCGACCTCGTTGCGCACTTCGCCTTCCGAACCGGGAACGACGGGAATGCCCAGTTCCACCGCCGTCTTCTTGGCGGTGATCTTGTCGCCCATGATCTCGATATGGTGCGAGGAGGGGCCGATGAAGGTGATCTTGTGTTCCGAAAGGATGCGGGCGAAGCGCGCATTCTCGGAGAGGAACCCGTAGCCCGGGTGCACGGCGTCGGCACCGGTGATCTCGCAGGCGGCGAGGATCGAGGGGATGTTGAGGTAAGAATCCTTGGCCGCGTTGGGGCCGATGCAGACGCTTTCGTCGGCCAGCCGCACATGCATGGCGTTGGCGTCGGCGGTGGAATGCACGGCGACCGTCGCGATGCCCAGTTCCTTGCAGGCCCTGAGGATACGGAGCGCGATCTCGCCGCGATTGGCGATCAGAACCTTCTGGAACATGTCGTCTCCTTACTCGATGACGACGAGCGGTTCGCCATATTCGACAGGCTGCGCGTCCTCGACCAGGATGCGGGTGATGGTGCCGGAGCGGTGCGCCGGAATCTGGTTCATGGTCTTCATGGCCTCGATGATCAGCACCGTCTGGCCTTCGGAAACCTTGGCGCCCACTTCGACGAAAGCCGGCTTGCCGGGCTCGGGCGAGCGATAGGCGGTGCCGACCATGGGCGAGGTCAGCGTGCCGGGATTGGCCGACAGGTCCTCGGCGGCGGCAGGCGCGGCAGCCGGCACCGAGCCGGCGGGAATGCCGGACGCCGGGGCTGCGGGCGCGGCAGGCGCAGGCATCTGCGGGGCGTAAGCAGGCGCCGCCATGTGCACCACATCCTTGGCGAAGGAGCGCGTGACGCGAACGCGGAAATCATCCTGCTCGATTTCGATCTCGGCGAGGTTTTCCTTGTTCAGGAGCTCGGCGATGGCCCGGATCAGGTCCTGGTCGACCTGCGACGGTTTGTTCATGTTATTGTTCTCCTTGGGCACGCCTGAACCTCAAAACTCGTCAGCGAGGGCAATGAGAGCCAACCTATACCCCGCGGCGCCGAGCCCGCAAATGACGCCCTTGGCCACGGATGAGACATAGGAATGGTGGCGGAACGGCTCGCGGGTGTGGATGTTGGAAAGATGCACCTCGACCGTCAGGATGCCGACGGCGCGCAGCGCGTCGTGGATGGCGACCGAGGTGTGCGAATAGGCCGCCGGATTGATGACGATGGCGTCGGCGGTGCCGGCGGCTTCCTGAATCCAGGTCACCAGCTCGCCTTCGTGGTTCGATTGGCGGAAATCGATGGCAAAACCGAGCGCCTCGCCTTCCTTGCGGCACAGGGCCTCGATATCGGCAAGGGTCTGCGAGCCATAGGTACCGGGTTCACGAGTGCCTAGCAGGTTGAGGTTCGGCCCATTGAGGACGAGTACGCGTTTCGCCATGATCTATGGGTTTTGCCTTTCCGCCCCGGTCAGCGCAAGCTCGGTTACACGAAATGGTGGGGAAAGGCTAGGGTTTCGCGTTTGCACTATCCCTTGCACACGGTCTCCCCGCATTCGCGCATGTTCTCGATGCGTGACTTCAATTCGTCGAGCCCGATGGCGCCCTGGATGATCTCGTCGCCGATGATGTAGGTCGGCGTGCCGGTGACGTTGAGCTTCTTGGCGAGCTCGTAGGATTTCTGGATCACGGCGGCCACTTCCGGCTCGCCGCTGCGCAGTTCGAGGTCGACGCGGCTGAGGCCGAGCTTTTGCGCCGCATCGAGCGCCGTATCGACATTGACCTGGCCGCGCGAGGTGAAGAGCGCCTGGTGGAAGGCCCAGTAATCGGCGGGCTTCTTCTGGTTGACCAGAACGGCGATACGGGCGGCGTCGACCGATTCCTTGGAGAGGATGGGGAATTCCTTCAGCACGACGCGCAGGTTCTTGTCCTGATCTAGCAGGGTGGCGAGATCGGGCAGGGCGCCGCGGCAATAGCCGCAATTGTAGTCGAACATCTCGACCAGCGTGACGTCGCCCTTGGGATTGCCGAGCACGACCTGGTCGGGATCGTCGAAGATCGCGGCCTTGTTTTCGGCGACCAGCACTTTCGAGGCCTCGGCCTGCTCTGCCTGTTGCTTGACCTGCAAGGCTTCCGACACTTTCTGCAGGATATCGGGATTGTTCATGAGGTAGGTCTCGATCATCGGATCGAGCGTCCTGGCGTCGAGCGCTGCCGTCGCGGCGGGTTGATTGGGAGTGCGCTCGTTCAGCACGTCCTCGACCACGGAGCGAATGGCGGCTTCGTCGGTCGGGCTGGGCCTGGTGGCGAGGCTCACGGCGAGGCCGCCGGCAAGCAGGCAGACGGCGGCGACGAGGCCGGTGACGGTGATGGAAAAGCGCGACATGACAACTCCGAAGCAGTGTTGGAAGTCTACCAGCATCGCTGCGCAATAACAGCCCGCGGCGTCGGGCCGTTCCGTCGCAGCTTCAATTCCGCGCCGGGACGGGGTAGGCAGGAGCATGAACGATCCGATTGCCCACGACGATTCCGCCGATACCGGCCTCAAGCCCTTCCACGCCATGGAAATGGTGGCGCTCGCCAAGGTGATCGAGGCGGAAGGGCGCAGCGTTGCGCATCTGGAAGTCGGCGAGCCAGCGGCGCCGCCAGCCCCGAAAGTGATCGAGGCGGTGCGTGAGGCGCTGCCGGCAGCGCAGCTCTATACCAATGCCAAGGGGCAGCTGCCGCTGCGGGTAGCGCTGGCCGATTATTATCAGCAACGTCACGGCGTTGCGGTCGATCCTGAGTCCATTCTGGTAACGATGGGATCGTCGGCCGGCTTCATCCTCGCCTTCCATGCCGCGTTCCGGCCGGGCGCTGCGATCGCGGTGACGCGGCCGGGCTATCCGGCCTATCTCAACACGCTCGACGGGCTGGGCTTCAAGGCGGTCGAAATCCCGCTGTCGGCGGAAAACGGCTGGCGGCTGACAGGGGAGGCGATCGAAGCGGCATACAAATGGCGGCCGTTCGAAGGCCTGCTGTTCGCGAGCCCGGCCAACCCGACCGGCGCCAGTGTCGACCAGGCCGGGCTCGCCGATATCATCTCGACCTGCGCGCGGCTCGGCGTGCGGCTGATCTCGGATGAAATCTATCACGGGCTCGATTATCGCGGCCCCTCGGTCAGCGCGCTCGAGACGACGGCAGAGGCCATCGTCATCAACAGCTTCTCGAAATATTACTGCATGACCGGCTGGCGCATCGGCTGGATGGTGCTGCCCGACGATCTGCTGCGCCGGGCCGAGATGCTGCAGCAGAACTTCTTCATTTCGGCGCCGACGCTGAGCCAGGTGGCGGCGCGGGTCGCCTTGGGGGAGGTGGACTATGCCGAGGCGCAAAAGGCGCATTACGCCGAGAACCGCACGCTGCTGACCGCAGGGCTGCGCGATCTCGGTCTGGCGGTCGGGGAGGCGGACGGCGCCTTTTACGCCTATGCCGACGTCGGCCGCTTCACCAACGATTCGTTCGATTTCTGCAAGCGGCTGTTGGTTGAGGCGGGTGTTGCCGCAACGCCGGGCATCGACTTCGACCGCGTCAACGGCAATCGCTTCGTGCGCTTTTCCTATGCCGGTGCGCGCGAGACCATGGAGCAGGCGCTGGAGCGGATGGCCGGGTTCTTCGGCAAACTCCGCTAGAAGCTGAACATGAGCCAGTCGTGGCGGTGTTCGGTGTAGACCTGCTGGGTCGGCGCGGGAAAACCGGGGTCGGCGAAGGCGCCGATCCCCAGGGCGACCTGGCCCGGCTTGCGCGAGGGCTCCCAATAGACCGTGCTGCCGCAGACCGGGCAGAAGTGGAAGCTGATGTCGAAGCCGGAATCCGAGGGGCGCGAATAGGTTGTCGCGTGTCCTTCGACCTTGATGTTCTCGCGCGCAAAGAAGGCGGCGACGCCGAAGGCACTGCCGGTGCGGCGCTGGCAGGCCTGGCAATGGCAGACGGAAACCTTCGACGGATCGCCGCTGGTGGTGACGCGCAACTGGCCGCAGGAGCAGGTCGCAAGACGTTCGATCATGCGCTGAGACTAGCAGAGCGCGTCACCGTGGCGAAGAGGCTCGTCAGCGCGGATTGGCGTTGAGCACGAAGGGCCGCAGGCGATGGCCGTCGGGGTCCTCGACGACGAAGGTGAAGCCGAAATCCATGTCGGTCGGCTCCTGCAGCACAGTGAGGCCGAAGCCGGTCCATTCGTCATAGGTCTTGAGCACAGCTTCGCGGCTTGCTTCGCTGAACGATATCTCGATGCCGCCAGCGGGCTTGGGCGCCGGCTCGATCTCGCCGGCGACCCAAAGGCCGATCTTGAGGCCCGTCGGCAGCACGTAGAGCACGAAGGTCTCGGCCTTTTCCACCGGCTCGCGGCCCAGCAGTTTCGTATAGAGTTTGGCGCTTTCGAGCGGGCTTTTGACGGCCAGCAGCAGGTAATTGAGTTCACGCATTTGTCTTCTCCATCAACGCGATGGAAAAGGCGTAGCGCCGGGGACTGTCAGTTTCCGGCAGTGGCGGGAATGTTCTGGCTCGCTCGCCACTCCTTGACCATGACGGCGCGCCGGCGCGGATAGCGCTCGTCCAGCACCGTGAGCGAGCGGATGCGGTCGACGCGGAAGGCACGGTAATCCTGCCGCAGTTCGCACCAGGCGGGCACGACGAGAACGCGGTCGAAAAAGCCGATGAGCAGCGGCCAGATGGTGCGCGTGCTCTCCTCGCCGTCGTTGTTGCGATAGGCGATGCGGAGCTTCCGTTCGCTGCGGATCGCCATACGGATCGCGGCGACGTCGACTACTGCAGGCTCGCTCGCGATCATCGGTACGGTGAGCGTTGCCGCATCGACGCTGTCACGCAGATCATCGGGCAGCACGGCACGGATCTTGGCGACGGCGTTCCTTGCCGCCGCGCCGAGGCGATCGTCGCCGCGCATGCCGACCCAGCGCGAGCCAAGCACCAAAGCCTCGATCTCATCGGCGGAGAACATCAGCGGCGGCAGCGTGAAGCCGGGCAGCAGCACATAGCCCAGGCCCGGCTCGCCACGGATATCGGCGCCCTGGGCCTGCAAGGTCGCGATGTCGCGGTAGAGCGTGCGGATGGATACGCCGAGCTCTTCGGCGAGGGCAGGGCCCGTCACCGGCGCGCGGTGACGGCGCAATATCTGCAAAAGGTCGAGCAGGCGTTCGGCGCGGGACATGGGGCGAGAATAGCAAAAAGGGCGGAATTGCTTCCGCCCTTTTTCGAAAATCCTTGTTCAGCTATCGATCAGCCGAAGAAGCCGCGCTGCCACCAGCCGCCCTTCTTTTTCTTTTCGGGCTCAGCGCTGGTCGTAGAGGAACTGACGACGATCTCGTCGGGCGGCAGTTCCTTCTTGCGCGACTTGCGCTCGCTCACCGGCTCCGCCTCTGCTGCGGGCGCAGGCTCGGGCGCCGGTGCAGCTTCGCTGACCGCAGGCGCGGCAGCGGCGGTTTCGGCCGCAGCCGCATCGGCCTTGGGCTTGCGGGTCCGCGTGCGCTTGGGCTTTGCGGCAGGCGCTGCTTCCTCAGGCTCGGCTTCGGCCTTTGGCTGCTCTTCCGCCGCAGCAGCGACGGCGATCTCCGAAGCGTCCTCGGCCGGCGTCGGCGCCTTGCGGGTGCGGCGTGCGCGCTTCGGCTTTTCGGCCGGAGCCTCGGCTTCCACAGGCGCAGCTTCGGCGGCCGGGGCGGCAGCGATCTCGTCCTGCGCCAGCAGGCGCTCGGCGATATCTTCCTGGGCGGTCTCGGAAATCTCCTGCGACACCTCGTCGGCAGCGGCTAAAGCCGTTTCCGCTTCCGGACGCTCGCCCTCGCGGCGATTGCGGCGGCCGCCACGGCGTCCGCGACGACGGCGCTTGCGCGGCTCCTCTCCGTCCTCGCGATGGCCAGCGGCCTCGCGCGGATCGGCCGGATTGGCCTCTTCCTCGTCCTCATCCTCACCGTCGGCTGCAGCCTGCTGCTGGGCGGGGCGCTGCTGGCGGTCCTCGCCGCGATCGCCACCACGACGGCGGCGACGGCGACGCCGGCGGCCTTCGCCCTGGTCGTGCTCGTCGGCGGCTTCGACGGTTTCTTCCTCGTCTTCCTCTTCCTCGACCACGAGGTCGTCGATGACGGCGGTATCGACCCGCACGTGTTCGACTTCACCCTGCTCGACGAATTGGTGGGCGCGCATCTCGCCCTTCTCGATGGCGAATTCCTTGCCGCTCAGCTTGCCATCGGCACTGATCGTGATGGAGAGGCGGTACTTGTTCTCCAGCGCCGTCAGCGTGTCGCGCTTGGTGTTGAGGATGTAGATCGCCACATCCACCGGCACGCGCACGTTGATCGACTGGCCGGGGCGGCGCAGCACCTGGTCCTCGATGTGGCGCATGACCATCAGCGCCACGCTCTCGGTCGAACGCACGAGGCCGGTGCCCTCGCAGAGTGGGCACTTATGCGTGGAACTCTCCACGACGCCGAAGCGGATGCGCTGGCGGCTCATTTCCATCAGACCGAAATGGCTGATGCGGCCGACCTGGATGCGGGCGCGGTCGTTCTTCAGGCAATCCTTGAGCTTGCGCTCCACCGCCCGGTTCGAGCGGTTCTCGACCATGTCGATGAAGTCGATGACGATGAGGCCGGCAAGGTCGCGCAGCCTGAGCTGGCGCGCCACTTCCTCGGCCGCTTCGAGGTTGGTCTGCAGCGCCGTGTCCTCGATATTGTGCTCTTTGGTCGAGCGGCCCGAGTTCACGTCGATGGAAACCAGGGCTTCCGTCGGGTTGATCACGAGGTACCCGCCCGAGGGCAGGTTGACCTGCGGCGAGAACATCTGGTCGAGCTGCGTTTCGACGTTGAACTTCGAGAAGAGCGGCTGATCGTCCTTGTACTGCTGCACGTTCTTGGCGTGCGAAGGCATGATCATGCGCATGAAGTCCTTGGCCTCGCGATAGGCGTTGTCGCCGGCGACGAGGACTTCATCGATGTCCTTGTTGTAGAGGTCGCGGATGGTCCGCTTGATCAGCGAGCCTTCCTCATAGACGAGGCAGGGGGCCTGGCTGCGAAGCGTCAGGTTGCGGACGTTCTCCCAGAGGCGCATCAGGTATTCGTAGTCGCGCTTCACCTCGGCCTTGGTGCGCGAGGCGCCGGCCGTGCGGAGGATGATGCCCATGCCCTGGGGAACTTCCAGGTCACCCGCGATTTCCTTGAGGCGCTTGCGGTCGGCAGCATTGGTGATCTTGCGCGAGATACCACCGCCGCGCGCCGTGTTCGGCATCAAAACGGAATAGCGGCCGGCGAGCGACAGGTAGGTGGTAAGAGCCGCGCCCTTGTTGCCGCGCTCTTCCTTGACCACCTGGACCAGCATCACCTGCCGGCGCTTGATGACTTCCTGGATCTTGTAGCGGCGCGTGATGTTGTTGCGCCGGCGCGGCACTTCCTCTTCGACGGCATCGTTGCCGCCGACGCTCTCGACGGGCTCGTTGCTGTGCGGCGCCTCTTCGATGTGGCTGTGCTCGCCGTCGGCCTCGTCAGCGTCGCTGTCGGCGGCTTCGGCAATAGCGGGCTGCTCTGCAGCTTCCGCCGCTTCGTGGTGGTCGTCGTGCTCCTCGTCGGCCAGCAGCGCTTCGCGGTCGGCGACGGGGATCTGGTAATAATCGGGGTGGATTTCGGAAAAGGCGAGAAAGCCGTGGCGATTGCCGCCATACTCGACGAAGGCCGCCTGCAGGGAGGGTTCGACCCTCGTTACCTTGGCGAGGTAGATATTGCCTCGCAACTGCCGCCTCTGGGCGGATTCGAAATCGAATTCCTCCAGCTTGTTGCCGCTAGTGACGACAACCCGTGTCTCTTCCGGGTGGATGGCATCCACCAACATTCTTTTCGTTGCCATGGAAAGGTGCTCCGCGCCTTCGCGCGCTCACCGCAAAGATCCGGCGAGCCGGATCGTCGCGCGTGGCGCCATGCGAGGCGAATGGTTTTGGGGGGAGGGCGCCAAGTGCCTTCGGGCTATTGGCGCCAGTGGTCTTGCGGAAGGTTTCGGCCGGCAGCAGACGCATGAAGCGAGCGCAATCCGCAGTCTCGATCGCGCCGCGTGCTGTCCGCCCTATGGCCATTGAACCTCTTCCTTTTGAGCCGCTGCCACCGCTTGCCGGTGGCGCGGCCCTCCGGTGCGCTTCACGCGAACCGAAATCTCATCGAGGCGCAAAAGCCGCCGCTTAAGGGCGCCTCAAAGATTAGCCTTTAGGGGTGTTGCAACCAATTGGCAACAGGAAACTCAAATCCGCCGAACGCGATGGCGGCTGGACCGCCGTCTCGGTTGCGTGAGTGGAAAAAACCCGCATAACACGCACCGCGCCGCAGAATCGTCTACCTTCCGGCCATTCTCTGCGCCCCATATGGGAAGGCTCCGGGCATTGTTCAAATCCATCGTTGCAGCGCTCCTGTTCCTTGTCGTCGCGGCCGGCTCCGCGCTGGCCCAGCAGGCACCCGCAGCGACGCCGCCCTCCACCCCGCCTACGACATTGCCGGAAGTGCTCGATGCGCGCGTTTCGACGACGCCGGAGCGGGCGCGCCTCGTGCTCGACCTTTCCGGGCAGACGCAGTTCGCCATCGCCTCGCTCGAAAGCCCCAACCGCATCGCCATCGACGTGAAGGCGACGGGGCTCGACTTCACGGAAATGTCACCGGTGGCGGGCACGGGCCTCGTTTCCTCCTATACGGTCGAGATCGCCGAGGCAGGGCGCGTGCGTACCGAACTCGTCCTATCCGAGACGGCGCAGGTGCAGCAGGCCTATATCCTCGATCCCTTCGCCGACCAGCCGGCGCGGCTGGTGGTCGACGTCATTCCGGCAACGCCGGATCAATTCAAGGCCAACGTGGCGCGCGACCTTGCCGCCTCGCAGGCCGCTGCCAATGCCGAAAAGCCCGCGGACACGCCGACGGCGCCGGGCGGCTCCAATATCGCCAGCGCCACACGCCCGCTCGTCGTCATCGATCCCGGTCATGGTGGCGTCGACAGCGGCGCGCGCAGCCCCGGCGGCGTCATGGAAAAGAACCTCGTTCTCTCCTTCGCCAAAAGGTTGCAGGAAATCCTCGTCGAATCCGGCCGGTTCGACGTGGCGCTGACGCGCGAGGGCGACAGCTTTTTAAAGCTCGAAGACCGCGTGAACCTGGCGCGTGCCAACAAGGCGGACCTCTTCATCTCCATCCATGCCGACAGTTTCCAGGACCCTGAAATCCGCGGCCTCTCCGTCTATACGCGCGACGAGAACGCCACCGACAGCCTCGACAAGGTTCTGGCCGAGCACGAGAACAAGGCCGACATCATCGCCGGGCTGGCGCCGCCCGAAATGGCCAATTCCGTCGTCGACCTGCTGGTCGACCTCATGCGCCGCGAGATGCGCCGCGAATCCTACACGGCGGCGCAGGCTATCGTGCACCAGCTCGAACCAAGCGTGGAGCTGAGGAAATTCCCGGTGCGGCAGGCCAACTTCTTCGTGCTGCAGGCGCCCGACGTGCCGTCCATCCTCGTCGAACTGGGTTTCCTGTCGAATGTCGATGACATCGCCAACCTCAAGACTTCGGATTGGCAGGACCGCACCGCGGAAGCCATCGCGCGCGGGATTTCCACCTATTTCGACGATTTGAAAGCGCAGCCGGAGAAGGCGGAGTAGGGGCGATTTCGTAGTTCTCCGCCACAAGGGGGCGCAACGAGAAACCGCAAACACCCTGCTCTTGTCACCCCCTCCCCATGCCAGCCATTCGAGCATAGCTCTCATGGCCTTTTTGCCTCGGATGGCGCCACTGGCGCCCTCCGTCAGCGCGAGAGCTGACCGGCCGCGAAGCCCCGCAAGGGGGAGGGTGCTCATCGAGGCTGTGACTCGGTCAGTTCCTCATTACACGGAAGGGCACCTCCCCCCTTGTGGGGGAGGTTGGGAGGGGGGTGATCCACCCGGATGCCTCATATTGTCCCAGCCGGTCCCTACGACCCTTTGTCCCCCGGACAAATACTCTATCCCCCAGCATCCCCCGTGGCGAATTTGCCACATCCATAACCCCCACGTTGCTGTCGCAAAGGCGTGATGCTGCGGCGCGGTCCACATTGCCTGCCGCTTCTGTTATGATTCTCACATAGAGGGGCGCCGCGCGGGCGCCCTGGTTACGGGTTCGGTGCCAATGCTGCGCGTTGTCGGATGGTTTTTCGGTTTTGCCATCTTCTGTGCGCTGGGCCTTATCGTTGTCGCTGCCGTCTACCTGCAGAACCTCACCAACGACCTGCCGGACTACACTGTCCTCAAGGACTACCAGCCGCCGGTGACGACGCGCGTGCACGCCGCCGACGGCACGCTGCTGGCCGAATATGCGCGCGAGCGGCGGCTGTTCCAGCCGATCGAGACCATTCCGCCGCTGGTCATCGATGCGTTCATTTCCGCCGAGGACAAGGACTTCTACAAGCATAACGGCCTGTCGCTCGACGGCATCGTCCGCGCGCTGCGCGACAATATCGAGGCGCGCATCGACGGCAATTCCGCCATCCAGGGCGGCGGCTCCACGATCACGCAGCAGGTGGCCAAGAACTTCCTGCTGACCAGCGACCAGACCTGGGAGCGCAAGATCAAGGAAGCGATCCTGGCGCTGCGGATCGAGTCTACGTTCTCCAAGGACAAGATCCTCGAACTCTACCTCAACGAGATCTTCCTCGGCTTCAATTCGTACGGCGTGGCGGCGGCGGCGCTCAATTACTTCGACAAGGCGCTCTACCAGCTAAAACTCTCAGAGGTCGCCTATCTCGCCGCGCTCCCCAAGGGGCCGAACAATTACCACCCGTTCCGGCGCACCGAGGCGGCCATCGAGCGCCGCAACTGGGTGCTCGACCGCATGGCCGAGAACGGCTACGTGACGCAAGCCGAGGCCGACGAGGCCAAGAAGGACCCGCTCAACGTCGTGCTGCGGCCGTCCGGCAGCCAGGTCTATTCGGCCGAATATTTCACCGAGGAAGTGCGCCGCCAACTCGCCAGCCTTTACGGCGAGGAGGACCTTTACGGCGGTGGCCTGTCGGTGCGCACGACGCTGGTGCCGCAGCTGCAGGAATATGCGCGCAAGGCCCTGATGGACGGGCTTATCGCCTACGATCACACGAAAGGCTTCCGCGAGCCGGTGGCCAGCATCGATCTTTCGGGCGATTGGGGCGAGGACGTCGAAAAGATCGCGCCGCTGAGCGACGTGCCGGAGTGGACGCTCGCCGTCGTCCTCGAAATGCAGGACAACGAGGCGACGATCGGGCTCCGGCCCGGCACGGACAGCAACGGCAAGATCCGCGACGAGCGCGTCAAGGGCACGCTTTCCGGCCCGGACATCAAGTGGGTCAGCAAGAAGCTCTCCTCGATCCTCGAAGTCGGCGACGTCGTCTACGTGTCGCCGGTGGCCGACAAAGAGGGCCATTACACGCTCGAACAGGTGCCCGAGGTCGAAGGCGCGCTCACCGCCATGGACCCGCGCACGGGCCGTGTCCTCGCCATGGTCGGCGGCTTCTCGTTCGCCGAATCCGAGTTCAACCGCGCAACGCAGGCGCTGCGCCAACCCGGCTCGTCGTTCAAGCCGATCGTCTATTCCGCCGCCATCGACAACGGCTACACGCCTGCCTCGATCATCCTCGATGCACCGGTCGAGGTGGTGAATGCCGACGGCAGCGTGTGGCGGCCGGAAAACTACGAGCAGGATTTTTACGGGCCGACGACGCTGCGGCGCGGCATCGAGCACAGCCGCAACGTCATGACCGTGCGGCTGGCCAAGGAAATCGGCATGCCGGCGATCGCCGAATACGGCAAGCGCTTCGGCGTCTACGACAGTTTGCAGCCGGTGCTGGCCATGGCGCTGGGGGCAGGCGAAACCACGGACCTGAGGATGACGGCGGCCTATGCGGTGTTTGCCAATGGCGGGCGCAAGGTGGTTCCGACCCTCATCGACCGCGTGCAGGATCGCTACGGCAAGACCATCTACCGGCACGACCAGCGCACCTGCCAGGGATGCAACGTCAAGGACTGGGAGAACCAGCCGGAGCCGGCGATCGTCGACAACAGCCAGCAGGTGATCGACCCGATGACCGCCTACCAGATGACCTCGATCCTCGAGGGCGTCGTGCAGCGCGGCACCGGCACCTATGCCAAGCGGCTCAACCGCCCGGTGGCCGGCAAGACCGGCACCACCAACGATTACAAGGACGCCTGGTTCGTCGGCTTCACGCCCGAACTCGTGGTCGGCGTCTATGTCGGCTACGACACGCCGCGCAAGCTCGGCAATGCCGCGACCGGCGGTACGCTGGCGACGCCGATCTTCACCGATTTCATGCAGATGGCGCTGGCGGGGACGCCGAAGACGAAATTCACCGAGCCGCCGGGCCTTAACGATGTGTGGATCGACCCGATGACGGGGGTGCGCGCGCAGGAGGGTGGGCGGGCGATCCTCGAATCCTTCAAGCCGGGCACCGGACCCAATCCCGCCACCTCGGTGATCGGCGTCGGCGGCTATGGCGTGCAGCAGGTCTACGACCCCAACGCCGCAGGGCAGCCGCCGGGCTACCAGCAGGACGATGGGCGCTACTACCAGGACCAGGGCGGCGGCGTTTACCAGGAGGAACAGGGCAGGGGCGGGCTGTTCTAGTTCTTTCCGTCTCTGTGAAGGAAGGCTGAACCATCCTGCTCGTGTCACCCCCCTCCCATCCTCCCCCGCAAGGGGGGAGGTGCTCATCGAGTTTTTTGAGCGCCTGGTTTCCCACATGCACGATGCAACACCCTCCCCGTTGCGGGGAGGGTTGGGGAGGGGGGTGAAGCCAAGCAGGGACCATCGGCATCTTTCTATTCGCCATTCGCGGGTTGATCCTTTGGGCCGGGTCAACTAGATGGACTGGACGAATAGGGAACCGAGACTATGCGCGCGGAAATCGAGAAAGTGGTCGGCGAGATCGAGCAGGTGGTCGGCCTGCTAAGGAGGCATCTTTGACTGGGATACTGCCCAGAACCGCCTAGACGACCTCAACGCCCGCTCCGAATCCCCCGATTTCTGGAACGACCCCGAAAAAGCGCGCGAACTGATGCGCCAGCGCGACGAGCTCGACGTGCAGGTGAAGGCCGTGCGCGAGCTGGAAGCGGGCATCCGCGACAATTCCGAACTGATCGAACTCGGGACCGCCGAGGGCGACGACGAGATCGTCAAGGAAGCCGAAGCGGCGCTGCTCGCGCTGCGCGATACGGCGCGCCGTCACCAGATCGAAACGCTGCTTTCGGGCGAAGCGGACGCCAACGACGCCTATCTCGAAATCCATTCCGGCGCCGGCGGCACCGAGAGCCAGGACTGGGCGAACATGCTGCTGCGCATGTATACGCGCTGGGCCGAGCGGCGGAATTTCAAGGTCGAGACCATGGAAATCCACGATGGCGAAGAGGCCGGCATCAAGTCCGCGACCGTCAAGATTTCCGGCCACAACGCCTATGGCTGGCTGAAGACCGAGAGCGGCGTGCACCGGCTCGTCCGCATCAGCCCCTACGACAGCGCCGCGCGGCGCCATACCAGCTTTTCGAGCGCCTGGGTCTATCCGGTCGTCGACGAGACGATCAACATCGACATCAACGAATCCGACCTCAAGATCGACACCTACCGTTCGTCGGGCGCCGGCGGGCAGCACGTCAATACGACGGATTCGGCGATCCGCATCACGCACGTGCCGACCGGTATCGTCGTTGCCTGCCAGGCCGAGCGCAGCCAGCACAAGAACCGCGCCACCGCCATGGGCATGCTGAAGGCGAGGCTCTACGAGATGGAGTTGCAAAAGCGCGAGGAAGCGGCGAATGCCGCGGCCGCCGGCAAGACGGAGATCGGCTGGGGCCACCAGATCCGCTCCTACGTCCTGCAGCCCTACCAGATGGTCAAGGACCTCAGGACCAGCGTCGAGACCTCCAATACGTCAGCGGTCCTCGACGGCGATATCGACGGGTTCATCGAGGCATCGCTCGCCCAGCGCATCGGCGGCGAGGAGCCTGCCGAAGCCTGACGCCAGCGGGCAGGGACCATTAAGGTTACTGCTTCATTATGAATCGGCAAAGCCGATCCAGTCGGCCCGATATGACTTGAGTTTGGGTGGGCAAGGAGTAGGTTCCGCTCAACGAGCAGCGCGCGCAACGCCGCGGCGCTCTCCTAGTCTTCCCTACGGCTTTTCTCAGGTCCGCCGCAACTCCTGGGTCCCGTAGGGCGGCTGGTCCGGGCGGGCAAGAGTGGCCTCTTCGACATACCGCCTGGGCCAGCCACTTTTCCTTCAGATGCTCCAGCCAGGCAAAGAAAAACCCCGCATCGGCGATGCGGGGTTTCTTTTCGTTCGCTCGAAAAGCGCCAGATTACTTGATCTTGGCTTCCTTGAACTCGACGTGCTTGCGCACGACCGGATCGTACTTCCGCATCGAGAGCTTGTCGGTCATCGTGCGGGTGTTCTTCTTGGCGACGTAGTAGAAGCCGGTATCGGCGGTCGAGACGAGCTTGATCTTGACGGTGGCGGCTTTGGCCATGGGTCTTGTCCTTGGAAAGAGCGGGCCGCGCTAAGCCGCGGATGCGCTGGAAATTTGGCGGCAAACTACGGATTTTGGCCCGAAAGTCAAGCTGGCCCGGAGCCCACCGAAAAGGTGAAGACGAGCGGCAGGTGATCGCTGCCGGTGGCCGGCCCGGCATGCAGGTCATGCACTTCGATCGGGCCGTTCGTCATCACATGGTCGAGCGGCAATAGCGGTGGCCAGGTGTCGCGCCAAGCGCCGGCGATATAGAAGCGCACCGGGAAGGTGAAGACGTTGTGGTCCTGCCGGGTCAATCCCGCCGAGGAAACGAAGCCGCGGAAGGTATAGGACCAGGGCGTCGAATTGAAATCGCCGGCGAGAATCAGGGGCGTGTCGATCCCGCCGATGGCCTCGCGGATCGTTTCGAACTGTGCGGCCTGGCGCGCGGTCTTGGGCGCCGGCCAGTCCAGATGCGTCGTCATCACCGAAAAGCGCGTGCCATTGGCGAGGGTGAAGGTGACGATGATGTGGCCCGAGCGCGTCGTGCCGTAGGCATCGTCAGGGCAGGCATGGTCATTGAGCTGCTGGAAGGGCAGGCGCGAATAGAGCGCGATATTGGCGCGCTTGCCGCCGCGGCAATGCACGGAATAGGGATATCTCGCGCTGAGAAGCGGTTCGAGCTCGCTCGACTGCTCGCCGAAATATTCCTGCAGGGCAATGATGTCCGGGTTCTCCTCGGCAACGACGTCGGCGACGCGCTGCATGTCGTAGTTCAGCCCGAAGAGGTTGTGCGTCATCATCTTGATGACCTGGCGGCCATCGGTCGGCAGCGGCGGGCGCGGCTGCAGCGCCGCCATCGCCTCGGGCACGACGGTGAAGGCGGAAAACAGCAGGCCGGTCGCCGTGATGGCGAGGATGAACTGCCGCCAGCGATTGGCGCCCAGCAGCGGCGCGACGATGACAAGCGCTACGATCAGGCTGGGAAAGAGCAGGAACTGCAAGTGGTTGAGCACGTCGAACACCGGCACCGCAAAGCCGAGAAAGGCCATGATCGCAAGCAGCGACAGGCCGAAGGCGCCAAGCCCGAGGGCGATGCGCACGAGGCGGATGACGATGGACATGAAGCGTCGGGTCTTTCGGCGGATCAGTCGAGGGGCCGCCAGCCGAGCGGGCCCTTCTGGACTTCGAGCGGGCGAAAGCTCGCTTTGTAGGCCATTTTCGGCGAATCTTTGACCCAATAGCCGAGATAGACGTAGTCGAGCCCGGCGGTCTTCACCTGGCTGACGTGATCGAGGATGAGCAGGTTGCCGAGCCCCCGACGCGCCATGTCCGGGTCGTAGAAGCTGTAGACCATGGAGAGCCCATCGGACATCACGTCGGTAAGGGCGACGGCGACGAGCGGGCTGCCGGGGCTTGAGCCGAGGCGGTATTCGACGAGCACCGACTGCACGGGCGTATCCTCGACCATGTATTCGTAGTCGATGAAGCTCATCTGCGTCATGCCGCCGCCGGCGTGGCGGGAGGCGAGATAGCGCCGGAACAGCGCGTATTGCTCAGTGGTGACGCGCGGATTGCGCACGGTCACGGTGACGTCGGCATTGATGCGCAATACGCGGCGGAAGCGGGCGGAAGGCTCGAAGGCGCGGGCGACGATGCGGACCGACTGGCAGGCCGTGCAGCCTTCGCAGGCCGGGCGGTAGATGAGGTTCTGGCTGCGCCGGAAGCCGTTGTCGCTCAGCAGGTGATGGAGCGCGGCGGCCCTGCGGCCCGTGAGGTGCGTGAACAGCTTACGCTCCTGCCGGCCGGGCAGGTACGGGCACGGCATGGCCGCGGTGAGGAAGAGCTGGGTATTGTCCGGCGTATGTTCCGTCATGGTCGTCCGGCTGGGAACCTGACGACCAGCTTAAACGCCCGGAAGCCGGCGCGCAACGACCTCAGTTAGCGGCGTAGAAACGGGCCCAGTGACGCTCCATGGGTGAGCGGCGCACCATCAGCGTGCCGGCGAGCAGGTCGTGCACCATCTGCTGGCGCGGCGTGAACAAGGCCACCGCCAGCGAGATCGGCCAGGAAATCCAGACCGTGATCCAGAAGAGCACGGCATGGATGACGGCGCGCCAGCCATCGAGCGGCGTGTCGCGCGTCGGCGTCAGCACGATGTCCATCATCTGCATGCCGACCGTGGCGCGCCGGGGCGAGCCGAGCGTCATGGCATAATAGGAGACGACGGCGAGGGGAACGACGACGGTCAGCGCCAGCCAGGCAAGGCCGAAGGTCAAAAAGCCGGCGATTAGGCCGACGAAGCCCAGGGCCAGCACCAGCACGCCGATCAGCACCATATCGATGAAGAAGGCGACGACCCGGCGCGGCAGAACGCCCTCGAACAGTTCGGGAGCGGTGGCGGGGTTGGGCAGGTCGGCGAACATCGGCGTAGCCTTGGCAGCGGTGGACATCACGATGCAGAGATTGGAAATGCCGGGGCAGGGTACAAGACCGCAGGGCACAAAATTGTGCCTAACCAGCTTCGTCTGGATCGCATGAGCGCAATCTGCTATGGTTCGCCCATGCCCACGCTAAAAGAAAAAGCACCCGATACCGGTTATCTGGCACCTGTCGCGGACGCAGAAATCACCCCTGCGCATCGCGCATGGATGAACGAGCAGATAAAGCGGGCGCTGGATCATAAGAACAGCGGCGAGGCGACGTACAAAACCCTCGAGGAAACCCGGCGCAAGTTCGGGTTCTGATGCACGTCCGGTTTCAGGATACCGCTGAAGCTGATCTGGATGCCATAAAACGGTATATCGAGCCGGAAAGCCCTCAAGGTCTGGAACGTGTTCTGACGGCCATCTTTACGGTCGCGGAACAGCTCGAATCGTTTCCATTTCTGGGACACGATGGCGATGTGGCAGGGACCCGCGAGATAACGGTCCCCCGCACGCCCTTCCGACTGATCTACACGCTGGATGAACCGTATTTCATCGACATCATCCGTGTCCTTCACGGAGCGCGGCAATACCCGCCCGAATAATGGACGGCTGCGAATTCACCCGTTCAGCTTGCGGGCCATTTCCAGCGCGTAATAGGTGAGGATGCCGCTGGCGCCGGCGCGCTTGAAGGCGAAGAGGCTCTCGAGGATGGCAGCGTCGCGGTCGAGGGCGCCGGCAGCGGCGGCCATCTCGATCATCGCGTATTCCCCGGACACCTGGTAGGCGAAGACCGGCACGTTGAATTCGCGGCTGACGCGCGAGATGATGTCGAGATAGGGCAGGCCGGGCTTGACCATGACGGTATCGGCGCCTTCATCGAGATCCTGCGCCACTTCGCGCAGCGCCTCATCGGAATTGGCGTAATCCATCTGGTAAGTGCGCTTGTCGCCCTTGAGACGGCTGCCCGAGCCGACGGCCTCGCGGAAGGGGCCGTAAAAGCATGACGCGTACTTGGCGGCGTAGGACATGATCTGCCGGTTTTCGTAGCCGGCATCGTCCAGCGCCATGCGGATGGCGGCGACGCGGCCATCCATCATGTCGGATGGGGCGATGATGTCGGCGCCGGCCTCGGCCTGGACCAGAGCCGAGCGCACCATGACGGCGATGGTCTCGTCGTTGAGGATTTCGCCGTCGCGCACGAGCCCATCCTGGCCGTTGGCAGAGTATTCGTCGAGCGCGACATCGGCGATGAGGCCGATTTCCGGGACGGCAGACTTGATGGCGCGGAGGGCACGGCACATCAGGTTGTCGGGATTGTAGGCTTCCTCGGCGTTCTCGCTGCGGCGATCGTCCTGCGTATTGGGAAAGAGCGCGAGCGCGGGAATGCCTTCGGCCGCCGCCTGTCGGGCCGCCTCGACGGCGAGATCGACCGAAAGGCGCTCGACGCCCGGCATGGTCTTGATGGCGGTGCGCTCGTTCTGCCCGTCGATGATGAAGAGCGGCCAGATGAAATCCGACGGCGCCAGCGTGGTTTCGCGCACGAGCGCGCGGCTCCAGGCGGAGGAACGGGTGCGGCGCAGGCGCCGGCCGCCGAGGAAATCCATATCGTGCTTCGCCCAACGCTCGGACATATCCGTCTCCTTGCCGCCGCAATCGCCGCTTTCCTATCAGGGGTGGGAAGCGACCGCAAAGGCGGCGGCGGGTCTTTATTGTCGCGCTTGCCGGGCAGGAGAGGGAGATATAGAGCAGGTGAGCCCATCTGGCGCGTGGAGAGTCATGCAGTTCAAAGCCGAACAGGCCGGCATCTATATCCGCATCGTGGCGCTGATCAGCCTGGCGCTCGGTCTCAGCGATGCGTCGCGCCTGCTCGGCGTGCAATTGGGCGACGACAGCCCGATCGCTGCAATGGGGCTTTCGGCTTTCGTGTGGCTGTCGATCTTTGCACTGGCGCGGCTGTTCGCGGCGGTGGGGCTGTGGATCAAGGCAAGCTGGGGCGGGGTGCTGCTCGTCGGTGCCACCGGTGTCGAGCTGGCGCTATATCTGGCCGGCAGCCAGGACGTACAGATGACGACATTCGGTTTCGTCGTGCGGGTGATCCTGCTCGCCAGCATCGCGCTCATCCTGCTGCTCGGCTTCAGGATGCGGCGGGCCGCGGCGCATGATTAAGGCGCCACGACCCTGTTCGCGTTTTACCAGCGTTCGCCGGCGATCTGCCTGACGCTGGCGTTGAGCCGGTTCCAGACATTGATGCTGGCGATGGAGACGAGCAGCGCGGCGAGCGCCGTTTCGTCGTAATGGTGCGCCGCTTCGTCCCAGATGTCGTCGGGCACGGCGTCCGGCTTGTCGGCAAGGCGGGTGACCGCTTCGGCAAGCGCCAGAGCGGCGCGCTCAGGCTCAGTGAAGTAGGGCGACTCGCGCCAGGCAGCGACCGCGAAGATGCGCTGGTCGGACTGGCCGGCTTCCTTCAACTCGCGGGCGTGCATGTCGACGCAGACGCTGCAGCCGTTGATCTGGCTGACGCGCAGATGGACGAGGTACTGCGTGACATCCGGCAGGCCGTCTTTCTGGGTGGCCCTGTGGAGGGCGTGCAGAGCCTGCATGGCTTCGGGAATGACCAGAGCCGGGTTGCGCATGCGTGCTTGATGCATTCTTCATTTCCTTGAAAGTTCGATATGTCGTTCGAACGACCGTTCCGAACCGTCACATCGGCTCGGTTTCGTTCGTCATGGTGATGACGGATCGCGAGAAGGAAACGTGACGGATGAAAGAAGATAATTGGCTGGCCGGCTCGTTCGAGGCCAACAGGAGCCATCTGGAAGCCGTGGCCTATCGCATGCTGGGCTCGCGCAGCGAGGCCGAGGATGCGGTGCAGGAAGCCTGGCTGCGCCTGAGCCGCACGGAACAGGACGATATCGACAATCTCGGTGGCTGGCTGACGACGGTCGTCGCGCGCATCTGCCTCGACATGCTGCGGGCGCGCAAATCGCGGCGCGAGGATTCGCTGGATGTCGGCGAACCGCAGCCGGCGGCGTTCGTCGCGCCGAAGAACGATCCGGAAGCCGAAACGGCGCTGGCCGATTCCGTGGGCGTGGCGCTGCTGATCGTGTTGCAGACGCTGGCGCCGGCGGAACGCGTGGCGTTCGTCTTGCACGACATGTTCGATCTGTCCTTCGAGGAGATCGGACCCATCGTCGGGCATACGCCGACCACGGCTCGGCAGCTTGCCAGCCGGGCGCGGCGGCGGGTGCGCGGCAATGCGGCGGTGCCGCAGGGCGAGTTGACGCGGCAGCGCAAGGTCGTCGATGCCTATCTCAAGGCGGCACGTGCCGGCGATTTCCAGGGATTGCTCGCGGTGCTCGATCCGGATGTCGTGCTGCACGCCGATGCCAGCCTGCTGCCGATCGGTCTTGCCCGGGAAGAACGGACGGCCGAGGTGGTGGCCCGCAGGGCGGCGGTGGCGCGTGCACTCTATGCCCGGCCGGCGCTCGTCAATGGCAATGTCGGCCTGATCGTGGCGCCGCAGGGACGGCTGCGCCTGGCGATCAGCTTTACATATAGCGGCGACCGCATTGCCGATATCGATCTGATCGCCGATCCCGACCGCCTCGAAAAGCTCGATATCTCGGCCGTCGAGTAGAAATGGAGGATTTGCCTAAAATCGCGGGCTGGGCCGAAGGCGGCATCGCCGGTATAAGACGGGCCGCTGCAAGTGCCCATTGGCGCGGAAGATAAATTTAGATTCGATTCAGGTTACAATTATCTGACAGCTTGTAACGTTTGATTCAGCCAAATTTTCGAACATTTCCAGTAAGATAGTTTTAAGCGTGCGGCTTAAGGCGATCTTATGCGGGGCGCGCTAAGTTGCCCCTACTGAGACGCGAACAAATCGCGCGAAATTGCAGTGAGGCACAAATGGCAATCAAGTCGAACGCCGTAGAGGCGATGGAAGCTGGCAAGGCAGAAGGCCTGAAGCCGTTGTATCTCGAGGCCGTGTCGCGGGTGGAACGCCTGCACCGCCGGCTTCTGGATCTCATCAAGGATGAATTCGATCGTATGGGCTGGGACGATATCAATCCCGTCCAGGCTTTGTTGATGTTCAATATCGGCGACGCCGAAATGACCGCCGGGGAATTGCGTTCCCGCGGTTATTACCTGGGCTCGAACGTTTCCTACAATCTCAAGAAGCTGGTCGAGACGGGCTATATCTACCAGGAGCGTTCGCGGGCCGACCGTCGCTCGGTGCGCATCCGTCTCACCCCGAAGGGCGAGGAAGTGGCCGAGGTGATCGACGAGCTCTATGACCGTCACCTGAAGTCGATCGACAAGGTCGGTGGGCTCGGCGACGACGAGTTCGAGGGGCTCAACAAGGCCCTGGCCCGGCTGGAGCGCTTCTGGGTCGACCAGATTCTTTACAAGCTCTGAACATTTTGTGGCAATTTCGCCACAGCACCTGCCAAACGCCGGCCTCGCGCCGGCGTTTCTTATTTGCGCCGTAAATCGAAGTATCTAGCTCGGCAAGTTACAGACCTTGGCGTCGCCTGACCTCCCGGTTAGCGGGTCGACGGGCAGTTCACAGCTCTTTGACCGGCGTTGTTCCGGGGGAAGAGGCGATGTTAAGGGATTCGTGCTTCCATTATTCCCACGATCTTGACGAATACGGGTGACTTGATGCGGCTCAATCGACGTTCTTTCCTTGGCTCAATGGCTCTGGCCGGCGCTGCGGCCGCTTTGCCGGGAGCTGCACGTGCGGAAGGGGATTCGATCTGGGACATGTTCGCCCGCAACCGTATCCTCAGGAGCACGGACAAGCAGGGCAATACCGCCGCCGCCGAAGCGATCATCGAGACGATCGAGCCGATCCTTTCGGTCGACACCGCCTACAACCTGCAGCAGGCGATCGCGCTCTACGAGCCGTTCGTGGCTGCCGGTGGCTGGGAACTGGTGCCCAAGGAAGTCTACGGCCTGACGCTGGGCAATGGCCGCTCGTCCGTGGTGGCGCTGAAGCGCCGCCTGATGTCGTCGGGCGACATGGCCTATGACGGCGGCGGCATCAACGACATGTTCGACGATGTCACCGACCAGGCGGTGCGCAAGTTCCAGGCGCGGCATGGCCTCATCGTCAACGGCCAGGTCGACGAAGCGACCTATTACGCCATGGTCGTTCCCGCCGAAACGCGGCTCAACCAGCTGAAGCTCAACCTGCAGCGCGTGCTGACGATCTCGGAAAAGCTCGGCGACCGCTATCTCGTCGTCAATATTCCGGCCGCTTCGATCGAGGCGATCGAGGGCAGCCAGGTCGTGCAACGCCACGTCGCCGTGGTGGGCCGTATCGACCGGCAGACGCCGATCCTGCATTCCAAGGTGCAGCAGATCAATTTCAACCCTTACTGGCATGTTCCGAAGTCGATCATCCAGAAGGACCTGATCACCTACATGAACAAGGATCCGAACTACCTGACGGAACAGCGGATCCGCATCTACGATGCCAAGGGCAACGAGCTGCAGCCGACCGATATCAACTGGAACAGCAACGAAGCCGTGAACTACATGTTCCGCCAGGATCCCGGTGCCGACAACGCCATGGGGCACGTGAAGATCAACTTCCCCAACCCCTACGACGTCTACCTGCACGACACCCCGGAAAAGTCGCTGTTCGGCGAGAATTCGCGCTTCCACTCGTCGGGTTGCATGCGCGTGGGGCAGGTGCAAACGCTCGTGGCCTGGATTCTCGGGCCCAACGGGGACTGGACGTTGCCGGACGTGGAGGCTGCGTTCAGCACCAATGAGCGCAAGGACGTGCAGGTCAAGCAGCCGACGCCGATCCACACGACCTACATCACCGCCTGGGCCAACCGCCAGGGCACGGTGAGCTTCCGCGACGACGTCTATCAGTTCGACGCGCAGGGCAAGGTCACGTTCGACGCCTGATGCGATGGCGGCCGGTGAGGTCCTGTTCGAATTCACCCAGGTCGGCCAGCAGATGCGGGTAGCGGCTATCGATGTCGCCACGCAGACCGAAGTGGTGGTGATCGCGCCGGCGGTGGCGACCCGCACCCAGATGCAGATGCTGGCACTCGCCAAGCTCAAGCGGAAATTGGCGGCTCACGATAAATGAAAAGGGGAGAGCCGCGGGCTCTCCCCTTCGTTTTTGTGGCGGCGCTTGCCTTAGAGCGTGCAGCGGTGACGATATCCGTCGTAACCGAGATAGGAATCGCTCGAAACGTCATAGGAGCGGAAGCGGGCCTGGCAGCGGGCAACGTGGCTGCTGCTGAGGCTGCCACTGCCGCTATTGGCAATGGCTCCGCCGACGATGGCGCCTGCCACGAATCCGAAAATGCCGGCAACGCCCGGATCGATGCCGTGACGGTGCGAGCGATACCAGCTCTGATAGCGCGAATTGTTCCAGTGGCGGCCGTTATTGCGGAAATCGTAGCAATCGCGATCACGCGGGTGCGTCTGGCAATACTGCAATACGTAATTGTGGCGCTGGCCAAAGTTCTGAGCAGCGGCCGGGGTGACAGTGGTGATGGTCATGCCGGCAATAGCTGCCGCAACGGCAATGCCAGCGATAGGATTCTTCTTCATTTTCATCTCCATGGGCGGCACGGGGCCGTTAGTGCATCAAACAAACAACGATCGAAATAACCGGCGGTTGCGTAGAATTGAGGCAGTACGCCGTGGCTGCGGCCGCCCTGTCGCCGCGCCAGCTTGCCGCATAAAGGGCTCGATGCTTGGAATCGCGGCGCCGGGTATGGTACAGCAGCCGCGGTTAATCTATCACGACACCATCACTCAGTCTTGCCCGGGGAACGCCCATGAGCGCCGCCGCGTCACTTCCGCTCTTTCCGCATTTCTTTTCCGCAACGCTTGCGGAAACCGATCCCGAGATCGCCAAGGCCATCGACCTGGAGCTCGGCAGACAGCAGCACGAAATCGAGCTGATCGCTTCGGAGAACATCGTCTCCAAGGCGGTGCTGGAAGCCCAGGGCTCGATCATGACCAACAAGTATGCGGAAGGCTATCCGGGTAAGCGCTATTACGGCGGCTGCCAGTTCGTGGATATCGCCGAGAACCTGGCGATCGAGCGCGCCAAGGCGCTGTTCGACGTGCAGTTCGTCAACGTGCAGCCCAATTCCGGCAGCCAGGCCAACCAGGGCGTCTACCAGGCGCTGCTGCAGCCGGGCGACACGATCCTCGGCATGAGCCTCGATGGCGGCGGACACCTGACGCATGGCGCCAAGCCCAACCAGTCCGGCAAGTGGTTCAACGCCATCCAGTACGGCGTGCGCAAGCAGGACGGCCGCGTCGACATGGACGAGATGCGGGCACTGGCGCTGCAGCATCGGCCGAAGCTGATCGTTGCGGGCTTTTCGGCCTATTCGCGCTTCATGGACTGGGAGGCATTCCGCGCCGTGGCCGACGAGATCGGCGCCATCCTGATGGTGGATATGGCGCACGTGGCCGGGCTGGTGGCGGGAGGCGTCTATCCGAGCCCGTTCCCGCACGCCCATATCGCGACGACGACGACGCACAAGACGCTGCGCGGGCCGCGTGGCGGCATGATCCTCACCAATGACGAGAACCTGGCCAAGAAGATCAATTCGGCGATCTTCCCCGGCATCCAGGGTGGGCCGCTGATGCACGTGATCGCTGCCAAGGCGGTGGCGTTCAAGGAAGCGCAGAGCCCGGAATTCAAGCTCTATGCGCGCCAGGTCGTGGCCAACGCCAAGGTGCTGGCGGACACGCTGCTCGCAGGCGGCGTCGACATCGTCACCGGCGGCACCGACAACCACCTGATGCTCGTCGACCTCCGCCCCAAGAAACTCACCGGCAAGGCCGTGGAGAAGGCGCTGGAGCGGGCTACGATCACCTGCAACAAGAATGCCGTGCCGTTCGATCCGGAAAAGCCGGCCGTGACGTCGGGTATCCGCGTCGGTACGCCGGCCGCCACGTCGCGCGGCTTCCACGAAGCCGAATTCCGGCAGGTGGGCGAGTTGATGGTGGAAGTGCTCGATGGGCTGGCGACGAACGGCGAAGACAATAACGGCGCCGTCGAGACGGCAGTGCGCGAGAAGGTGCGCGCGCTGACCGACCGCTTCCCGATCTACCAGGGCTGACACGGCTGATGCGCTGCCCCTATTGCGGAAACGAGGATACCCAGGTCAAGGACAGCCGTCCGACCGAGGATTCGAGCGCCATCAGGCGCCGGCGCATCTGCAATGCCTGCGGTGGACGCTTCACCACTTTCGAGCGCGTGCAGTTGCGCGAACTCACGGTGGTCAAGAAGTCCGGCCGGAAGGTGCCGTTCGACCGCGAGAAACTGGCCCGATCCGTCTATACGGCGCTGCGCAAGCGGCAGGTCGAGCCGGAGCGGGTCGAACGCATGATCTCGGGCATCGTGCGCCAGCTCGAAAGCCTCGGCGAAGTCGAGATCACGTCCGAGCAGATCGGGCAATACGTGATGGAAGGCCTCAAGGGCCTGGACGACGTTGCGTTCGTGCGCTTCGCCTCGGTTTACAAGAATTTCTCTGCCGCCGACGATTTCCGCTCGTTCCTTACGGAACTGGGCCGGAACGGCGGCACTTCGGACACTATAGATGACGACTGACCGTCCCGACGCCCCCAAACGAAACGCCGATGCCAACCGCCCCGCCAACCAGCGGGGCGCGGCGCGGCTGGCTGCCGTGCAGGCCCTCTACCAGATGGATATCGGGCGCCAGACGCTCGAGGATACGCTGGCGCAGTTCAACGCCCACCATCTGGGCCGCGAGATCGAGGGCGAGCAATACCTGCCGGCCGATGCCGATTTCTTCCGGCAGATCGTCAAGGGCGTGGTGAAGCACCAGACCGAACTCGACCCCGCCATCGACGGCGCCCTGACCGCCGAGTGGCCGGTGACGCGGATCGATGCGACCCTGCGGGCCATATTGCGTGCAGCGGCGTGGGAAGTGCTGAAGCGGCGCGATATCCCCGCACGCGTGGTGATCAGCGAATATATCGACGTCGCCAAGGCCTTTTACGACGACGACGCATCCAAGCTCGTCAACGGCGTTCTCGACCGGCTGGCCAAGGAAAGCGGCCATCCGAACGGGTAGGGGCCGCAACCGGCGGCCCCCGTTGGTCGCGAATTATTCGGCCGGAGCCGCGCCCGGCATCCTGCTCGTTGCACGGGCCGAGCTGAAGACAACGACGGCGAACATCAGGATACCGATGAAGGCGAGAATCGAGCCGACGGCAACGCCGGGCTCAAAGGCTACATTGCCGCGCAGCAGCATGTAGAGCGACGGTATCATGATGACGATGCCGAGCGTATAGACGGCGTAGTGGGCGATCGGCCACCTGCCGACGGCCTTGGCGGGATTCAACGCGTAGTATCCACCGAAGATGGCGCTCGTCACCCAACCGAGCAGGTTGAGGTGCGCATGGGCGCCAAATACCGTGTGGTCGCCCGAGATCGACATCTGCAGACCAATGGCGACGCCAATGATCAGGAAGACGATCGCGGTCTTGAAGAACAAGTTCGAGATAAACGGCATATTTTCTTCCCCCCAGATTTGCCGCCGGCAAGTCCAGACTCGCCCCAAGCGGCGCGACATTTTATCGCGAACCGAGGTTCAAAGCATCTCCTCAATGGAGGAGGGGGAAGCGATGTAAGCGCCGGTCGCTGGACCGGCGCCGGAGACATCAGAGACCGACGGAGCCGAGCAGGGAATCGATGAAGGTCTTGTCGGCGCCATAGGACGGCGTGCGGCGCGATTCGATGGCAATGGCGCGACCGTCCTTGAGGCCGTAGAGCGCCTTGTCCTTCACGCGCTTGTTCTTGTCGAAATAGATCGCCAGCACGCGCCGTTCCTGGATGGAGGAAATCCCCATGGCCGTCCGGCTCATCCTGGTTTCGACGTAGTAGTATGCGGTTTCGTCGCCGAAAGTGTTGGTCGTTTGCGGCGAGCCGAGAACGACATTCACCAGTGCCTGGCTCTGGCCGGGGCGAATCTGGGCGAGCGCATCGTCGGAAATTTCATAGCCGCTCACCTTGGTGGTGATGAGGCCTGTGCCCAGACTCTGGCATCCGGCGAGACCAGCGCCGATGATCAAGGCGGCGGCAAGCGGGAAGAGGCGTTGCGCGAGGGCAGTGGCAGGCATGAATTTGACTTTCCAGATGGCACTCGATTATAGGCACCCGCAAGGGCGACGACTTGACCTCAGACCGGCCGCCGGAATGTTTAGCCGCCAACGGTTCGCTCGGCAAGCTGGCAACGACCCAAGACATGCAAGCCGAGCAATAACATGATCCTGTCGCTATTTCGCAAAAATACTGCCAGCGCACCGGTTTACGCCGTTTATAATGCCATTGTGGCGCAATCCCGGCGTCCGCATTTCTATGCCGAATGGGGTGTGCCGGACACGGTGACGGGGCGTTTCGACCTCATCAGCCTGCACCTGGCGCTGCTGTTCCGGCGACTGCGAGCGGAGGACCAGGCGACGCGGGATTTCAGCCAGGCGGTCTTCGACCTCTTCTTCAAGGACATGGACCGCTCGCTGCGCGAAATGGGCGTGGGGGACCTTTCGATCGCCAAGCGCATCCAGAAGATGGGCAACCTGTTCTTCGGCCTGCTGGCCAATATCAACGGCGCCATGGACAGCGGCGACATCAAGGCCCTTGAAGCCGTGCTGGCGCGCAATATCTTTGCAGGGATCGCCGAACCCGCGACAGACAAGCTTGCGGCCTATATGCTGGCCGAGGCCGAGGTGCTGGCCGCCCAGCCGACGGCAGCGATCGTTTCCGGCAATCTATCGATGTCAGCAGCCGCATGAGCCGATCCAAAGAATCCAGTTCCCTCGACGCGACCATCCGCGTCGACCATCTGCCGCCCGAAGGGCGCGAACTCAGCCTCGTTGCCGATGCGGAGCAGCGCTCGGCGCTTGCCGAGCGGCTGCTCGTGTCCAGCGTTGAAGCACTGGAAGTTGAACTCAAGGTGGTGAAGTTCCGGGGCGGGCTGCGCGTCTTCGGGCAGTTGCATGCCGTCGTCGTGCAACCGTGCGTCGTGTCGCTGGTGCCGGTAACGCAGGACATCGAGGAGCCGATCGACCGCATCTTCCTGCCGGCGGCGGCGCGGCCGGCCAAGGGCGCCGACGACGTGTTCGTCGACGTCGAGGGAGAAGACGAGCCCGACTATTTCGAGGGGCCGGAAGCCGATCTCTCGGAATTGATCATCGAAACGCTGTCGCTGGCGATCGATCCTTATCCGCGTGCGCCTGGCGTGGTCCTCGAGGCTGAAGATGCCGATGACGAAGAGGAAACGGCCAGTCCGTTCGCGGCCCTCAAGGGGCTGCGCAAGGACGAAGACGGCAGCGACTGACACCAAGCCATGGACTTGCGGGGCTTGCGTCGACTCCGTGATCGGATATTTTGACCCGACGCCCCCGAGGCCGGAACAGCAGCCGATATGACAGACACAATCAGAATCTCGGTGGATGCCATGGGCGGCGACAATGGCCCGCGCGTGGCACTCCATGGAGCCGATCTCGCCCTGCGGGAACGCAAGAACATGCGGTTCATCCTGCATGGCCGGCGCGAGGATATAGAGCCGCTGCTCGAAGAGCTTCCCAAGCTCAAGGCGGCCTCGGAAGTTCGGCACTGCGACAATGTCATCGCCATGGACGAAAAGCCCAGCCAGGCCCTGCGCAAGGGGCGCGGCAATTCCTCGATGTGGGCGGCGCTGCAATCGGTGAAGGACGGCGAGGCCGATGTTGCGATCTCCGGCGGCAATACCGGTGCGCTGATGGCCATGGCGACGTTTTGCCTGCGCCCCATGGAGGGGATTTCGCGGCCGGCTATTGCCGCGATCTGGCCGACGCTGCGCTCGGACATCATCGTGCTCGACGTCGGCGCGACGGTGGGGGGCGATGCCAAGCAGCTCGTCGACCATTCGATCCTGGGTGCTGCCCTCGCACGAGCGCTGTTCGACCAGGAATTGCCGACCGTGGGCCTGCTCAATGTCGGCACCGAAGAGGTGAAGGGCCTCGACACCGTGAAGGAAGCGGCCCGCATGCTGAGCCTCGCCAGCGGCGCCGGCTTCGTCTACCACGGCTTCGTGGAGGGCGACGATATCGGCCGGGGCACGACCGACGTGGTGGTGACGGAAGGTTTCACCGGCAATATCGTGCTGAAGACGGCCGAAGGGACGGCCCGGCAGGTGGCCGGATATCTGCGCAATGCGCTGATGGCCAATCTCCTGTCGCGCGTGGGGGCACTGCTCGCCAGCCAGGCGCTGAATGCGCTGCGCCGCAAGATGGACCCGCGCAGCGTCAATGGCGGCGTATTCCTGGGGCTTAACGGTATTGTCATTAAGAGCCATGGCGGGACCGACGAGGTGGGCTATAAGGCTGCCTTGGGATTGGCCTACGAGATGGCTCGCAGCCGTCTCATCGACAAGATTTCGGAAGGGATGTCGCGCTTTCCACTGATAGTGGAGACCAAGGCCGCCCCTGAACCAGAGGCAAAACCGGCGTGAGCGACAAACGATCGATCGTGCGCGGGGTGGGAGGGTACCTGCCCGAGCGCATCATGACCAATGGCGAGATCTCCAAGCTTGTCGATACGTCCGATGAATGGATCGTGCAGCGAACGGGCATCCACCAGCGGCATCTCGCCGCGGACGGTGAACTGACGTCCGACCTGGCTGTCGCTGCTGCGCGCAAGGCGCTGGGCACCGCGGAATTGACGGTGGACGACATCGACCTCATCGTCGTGGCGACCACCACGCCCGACATGACCTTCCCGGCGACCGCCGCGGTGGTGCAGCAGAAGCTCGGCATGCACCATGGCTCGGCTTTCGACATCCAGGCGGTCTGCTCGGGCTTCGTCTACGGCGTGGCGACAGCCGACAGCTATCTCAAGAACGGGCTGGCACAGCGGGCGCTGGTGATCGGCGCCGAAACCTTCTCGCGCATCATCGACTGGGAGGATCGCACGACCTGCGTGCTCTTCGGCGATGGCGCCGGCGCTGCCGTGCTGGAACTGGGCAATGACGGCGAGCGGGGCGTGCTGGCCTCTTCGCTGCGTTCGGACGGCGCGCACTGGAGCAAGCTCTATACCGATGGCGGCGCCTCTTCGACCATGAGCACCGGCCATGTGCGCATGGAAGGCAAGGAAGTCTTCAAGCACGCGGTGGGCATGATCACCGACGTCGTGCACTCCGTGTTCGACAAGACGGGCTACACGGTCGACGACCTCGACTGGTTCGTGCCGCACCAGGCCAACAAGCGCATCATCGACGGAGCAGGGCACAAGCTGGGCATTCCGGCCGAAAAGGTGGTGCTGACGGTCGATCGCCACGCCAACACGTCGGCGGCCTCGGTGCCGCTGGCGTTGAGTACGGCCGTGGAAGACGGGCGCATCAAGCCGGGCGACCTCGTTATGCTCGAGGCCATGGGCGGCGGTTTCACCTGGGGTGCCTCCCTCATCCGTTGGTGAGATTGACCACGGCTGCCGTGGAGCGTTAGTTTGGGGAAAAGTGCCGGGCGCGGAGGGGCTTGTCCGGAACACCAACAAAGCGAAACGGGGGAATGAATGGCCCAGAAGACTGTGACGCGGGCGGATCTAGCCGAGGCGGTCTATCAGGCCGTGGGGCTGTCGCGTACCGAATCGGCCGAACTGGTCGAGCGGGTTCTAGACCTGATCGGGGACGCGCTGGTCGCCGGACAGAACGTCAAGCTGTCGTCCTTCGGATCGTTTCAGGTTCGCTCGAAGAACGAGCGAATTGGCCGGAATCCCAAGACTGGCGAGGAAGTGCCGATCCTGCCGCGCCAAGTTCTGGTGTTTAAACCCAGCAATGTGTTGAAATCCAAGATCAACAAATCTATGGTTCGTGCTGCAAAATAAAGCTTTCTTGCAAGAGGCCTGAGGGTGGAAAAATCACCGGATGCCTTCCGCACGATATCTGAGGCGGCAGAGGAGCTTGATCTCCCCCAGCATGTGCTGCGGTTCTGGGAGACCCGGTTCTCAACGATCAAGCCGTTGAAACGCGGCGGTGGCAGGCGCTATTACCGACCCGAGGACGTGTTGTTGCTCAAGGGCATACGACACCTGCTCTATGATCAAGGCTTCACCATAAAGGGCGTGCAGCGCATCCTTAAGGAGCAGGGCGCACGCTATGTCATCGCCCTTTCCGAGGGCGCTCCCCTGGAAGAACTGGTGGCACTGCCGGCCGATCATGAGGCGTCGGATGACGAGCACATCGAGCCGATTGCCGATTTCGACCAATCGCAGCATGTGAGGCACGCCGCACCGGACGTGCGGCCGGAGCCCCGCGAACGCAAGCTGGATGGCAAGGATCGCGAAAAGCTAGAGGCCGTGCTGCGCGAGCTGCTCGACTGCAAGCGGCTGCTGGAGCGAGCCCGGGAGACATAAAAGGCGCGGGAAAACTCCCGCGCCTTTCGTTTGGCAAATCTCGATTGCTACTCGTGAGCCGCTATAGGGCGGCCAATCTGCGGTTCAGCTCTTTCCGGCTGCTGGGCAGGTTTTGCGTGGATCGGTATCTGCACGTTCGGCAGAGCCAGTGCGACAAGCGTTGCGGCGCTGAAGAGGCCGACAACCACCAGGAATTGCCAGCTGAAGCCAGTGCTGTAGTGAGCGAGGATCACTTCCCGCAGCGCACCGGGCAGGGCTGAAATCTGGTGCGGACTTGCCGTTGCCAGGGTATCAGGCGCAAGCGCGGTCACAGCCCCAGGCGACAGGGCGTGTTGCTGGTTCGTGAGCCCCGCAACCATGGTTGCACCGTTGAGGGCCAATCCCACGCTCGCGCCAACGGTGCGCGCGAGAGTGACGAGGCCGGTTGCGGCGCCGATATCCTGCCTGGGCGCGGCATTCTGTACGGCGATGACCATCACCTGCATCGAAAGACCGAGGCCGACGCCGAACAGCCCCATCATCAACGTGATGAGCCAATAGGGCGTCTCGGTGTTGATACCGAGGAAAGCCAGTGTCGACAGGGCGCCGATAAGGCCGCTCAGCACCGGGTAGAGCTTGTAGCGCCCGGTGCGGCCGATCAGCGTGCCAGTGATCATCGAGGTCAGCATGGCAATTATGGATGACGGCACGAACATCAGGCCTACATTGGCAGGGCTGAGGCCCGTGAGGGTCTGCAGGTAGAGAGCAAGATAGAAGAACAGGCCGAGGGTCGAGGCGCCCGCCAGGATGGAAAACACGACCGAGAGCGTCACCGTGCGGCTGGCAAACAGGTGCAGCGGCACGATGGGTTCGGCGGCCCTGCGCTCGACGGAAACGAAGATCGCGAGGGCGGCAAGTGCGAGCGCCGGCAGCCCTATCGTCATGGCGGTGAAGCCGGCCGGATCGAGCATGTGGTCGCACCAATAGACAATCGCGGTTGTGGCGATTGCGAGCAGTACGCCGCCGGCATAGTCGACCTTGTGCTGCTTGCCATTGTTCTGCCCCTGCATCACGAGGAGCAGCAAGGCCAGCACGACGATGCCGATCGGCATGTTGACGAAGAACACCCAGCGCCACCCCAGGAACGAGGTGATGTAGCCGCCAGCCACCGGCCCAAGGACGGAGGAGAGCGCAAAGACGGCGCTGGAATAGCCCTGGTAGCGGGCGCGCTCGCGCGGGCTGAACAGGTCGCCGATGACCGCAAAGACGGTGACCATGAGGCCGCCGCCGCCCAACCCTTGCAGGACGCGGGCAGCGATGAGCGATTCCATCGACCAGGCCATGCCGGAGGCGAGTGAGCCGAGCAGGAAGAGGACGATGGCGACGATCAGTACGGGCTTGCGGCCGTACATGTCCCCGAGCTTGCCGTAGAAGGGCGAGACCGCCGCGGTCACCAGCAGGTAGGCGGCACCCACCCACCCGAAGAGATTGATGCCACCGAGATCGCCAGCAATGGTTGGCAGTGCGGTGACGACGATATTCATATCGAGCGTAGCCATGAACATGGCGATAAGGACGCTGAAATAGACGGCCATGGTTCGGCCGTCGGGACGCGTTGCCGCGTCCGGAGCGTGTGAAACGGATGTCATGAGAAATGTCCCTTTACGTGACAGCCTCAACAATATGTTACACGCACATATGTGTCAATTGAAAATATATGATTTTAGCATACATTTGTGGACGGCACGGATAGGTGGTATGGCAGATACATGAAAAAGAACGAGATCGCAGAGGGCTGGCAGAACCTGATGCAGGGTGTGCTGGCCGAGCAGGCAGAATTCTTCGAGAGCGAAGGATTGACGCCGCTGGCTGCCTCCTCGCTTGTTGAAATCGACCAGACGATGCAGCGCATCCGCCGCAATATCAGCAAGCGGGAAGTGCTGCATACGTTGTTGAAGTCCATCGATCCGCGACTCGATTCCGGCCATCTCGACGTCATCGGCGTCGTCATGGGCGGGTGTGCCGAGCCCGGGACCGAGGTCACGGTGGGGATGGTGGCCGACCGGATGAAGATCGATCCGTCACGCGCCAGCCGCCTCGTCGCCGAAACCGTAAATCTCGGTTATGTCCGGCGCGTCGCCTCGCAGGCCGACGCGCGGCGCATCTGCCTGGAGCTCACGCCGACCGGCAAGGCCTTCTCCGACGATTTCCATCGCCGTAAATGGGCGCTGATGGCAAAGGGCATGAACGACTGGTCGGACGACGAGATCGCCACCTTTGCCAGGCTGCTCGATCGTTTCGCCAACTGGGCGAACCGCGCCCAGGAGTCCACGCGTGGAGACGCGGAGACAGCGAAATAGTCCCTTCGATGCTCGCGCACTGGGGCAGGATTGGATGACAGACCAACGCAAGGCGGCGCTCCTGCATGGCTGAACGCGAGAGCATCTATCAGGAAACCACAGAAGAAACGCTCCGGCAGGTCAAAACGCTGATCCGGGTCGCGAGGCATGGTGCGCTTGCCGTCCTCGATCCCTCGGATGGCGGCCCGCTTGTGAGTCGGGCAGGCGTGTCGACGGATATCGACGGGGCGCCGGTCCTGCTGCTGTCCGGTTTGGCGGCTCATACGCGCGCACTGAGGGCCGATCCACGATGCTCGCTTCTGGTGGGTGACGAGGGGAAGGGCGATGCCCTGGCGCGCCCCCGTCTATCCATCAAGGCGGTGGCGACGGAAATTGAGCGCGGCAGCGGCGATCACGATCGGATCGCATGGCGCTATCTCTGCCACCAGCCGAAAGCCAAACTCTACGTGGATCTGCCGGATTTCCGCTTCTTTCGAATTGAGCCGATGAGCGCCAGCCTCAACGGCGGGTTCGGTCGTGCCTATAACCTGCTCGGACATCAGCTTCTGACGACCTCCCCGGCGAACGCCGAACTGGCCGCGGCGGAGAGATCGGCGGTCGAGCATATGAACGGCGATCACAGTGATGCCGTCGAGAGGTATGCGATGTTCTACGCCAAGGCACCGGCAGGGAAGTGGACATTGCTCGGCATCGATGCGGAAGGGTTCGAGATCGGCAATGGCGGCGACGTCCGGCGGATATTCTTTGCAACGCCCGGCGCGTCTGCCCGCGACGTTCACCTGGCTCTGGTGGCTATGTCCAAGGAAGCCAGCGCCGGCCTCGCTGCCGCCAAGTAATCGTCGCCCGGGTCTACAGGCCGGTAGCCTCGAACGGCGGGAAACGCAGCGAATCCGTACCGCATTCGTGCCATTCCATCGTCGCGTTGGAATCCGATTCCTTGCCGTAGCACCAGTTCCTCTCATTGAGCGCCGCGCCGTAGGCGGATCGCGAAAGGCAGGCGACCTTCACCTCGACGTCATCGCTTTTGGAGAGGCGGCAGTTCGAATCGGCTGCGTCGTAGAGCTGGATCAATTCCGGTACGGTTTCCGACGCATTGGGAAACTGCATGTCCTGCGCAGCGGCGAAGGTCGGCATCGGCAAAAAGGCGAGCAATAGAGCATATCTGGGCAAAGGCATTTTTCGAATTCCTTTGGGGCAGGAAGGGCAGTCGGGTGCTATGGCACCGGCACGATTTCGCAGCCGCGGCCACTCACCAGTCTTGCACCTTCGATTTCATAGACCCCGGCGCTTTCGCATTGGAACGCCATCGGCTGCCTGGCCTCGCGGATTGCATCGATGCGTGCGCGTGGGACAGGGTTATTGAGGATGGCTTCGCCGAGGATCGTTTCGCCATCCAGGAACTGATCGGTGATCCCGGCGACATGAGCGACAGGGTCCTTGGCGGTCATCAGGTCGACCTGCTTGAAGGTCAGCGTGAAGTCCTTGTGGACTTCGATTTCCTTGGCGTTGGCGGGAATCGGTTCTTCTTCCGCCTGGGCGATACCGATGGGTGCTATCAGCAGAGCCGCCAGGAACAAGCATCTGGACGCGGATGTCGGAAGCAATTTTGTCTCCCTCGCTTCGCGCCCCCAAACCGTTCTCCCGACTAGTGATTTTTTGCGGTCACAATGTGATCGGCGGTGGAAACATGCAAAAAGCGCCCGCGAGGATACCCGCGGACGCTTTTGGATAAATCGTAGATAAATGGTCGGAGCGGCCGGATTTGAACCGACGACCCTTTGTCCCCCAGACAAATGCGCTACCAGGCTGCGCTACGCCCCGACTGGCCGCCTAGTTAGTGCCTTTCGGCAAGGAAGGCAACCCGGCACGAGCGTGTCCGGAGCATCGAAATCAGATGGTCGTTCAGCGCGTCATGCCGAAGAACTGGATGCTGTCGAAAGCGTCGGCTTCGATGCCCATCTTTTTGAGCGCCGCCTTGGTGGGCTTGCGCTGTGCGCTCACCGCTACCGCCGCCTCGCGCGCGCCTTCGAGGACCGTAAGCGTGCCGGCCAACCGCTGCATAAGATTGATTTTGCTCATCTGATCTCTCCTTTGCCTCCTATATGGAGCAGGGACGGGCCAACGAGCAGTAGCGACTAACAAGTGGCAGCTATGCAAGGAGGGCATCGATCCCTTGTTTCGGGATTTACGGTGGCGCGGCGATGCCTGCTCCTCTACAAACCGGCCTCGATAATCGGAGGCGGCATGCTGGCGACGACGGTAGAAGAAAACCTGGATGCCTGGGCTGAAGCTACAGGTGGGCGGGCGTGCCTCGTCAATCTCTCCGAGAACCACACGTTCCGCATAGATCGCGATGACGGCCGGCGCTTCATCCTGCGCGTTCACCGCCCCGGTTACCAAACGAGCGATGCGATCGAGAGCGAACTCGCCTGGATCGCAGCATTGCGTCGCGATGCCGGCCTGCCAGTGCCGGTGCCGCTCGCCGGCAAGGATGGCCGGCTCCTCCAGCATCTGTCGCTCGGTCTCGACATGCCGCGTGCCGCGGTGCTGTTTCGGTTCGAGGCTGGACGCGAGCCACGCGAAAGCGAAGACCTCGAGCCGCTGTTCGCAAGGCTTGGCGAGATTGCCGCGCGCCTGCACAGGCATGCCGAGACCTTCGTGCTGCCGGCAGGCTTCACGCGCCCAAGCTGGAGCGCTGCTGCGGTTCTCGATGCAGACGGCCTATGGGGCGATTGGCGCAAAGCCCCAAACCTGACGGGCAGGGGGCACGACATCCTCACCGCCCTGGACCGGCGGCTACGCGACGACCTTGCCGCCTATGGCACGGCGGGAGACCGCTTCGGGCTGATCCATGCCGACATGCGCCTCGCCAATATCCTGGTCGACGGTGATGCCGTCACGCTGCTCGATTTCGACGATTGCGGGTTCTGCTGGTTCGCCTACGACTTTGCGGCGGCGGTGTCGTTCTTCGAGGACAGCCCGGCTGTGCCGAGACTCAAGGCCGAATGGATTTCCGCCTACACGCGTATCCGGCCGTTGTCGGACGCGGATATCGCCGCCATGGATACGATGCTGCTATTGCGGCGCATGGCGCTGCTTGCGTGGATTCATTCGCACAGCGAAACGGAACTCGCGCGCACTCACGCCAACGGCTTTGCCGAAGGTACTGTCCGCATGGCGGAGAAATATCTCGCTCAGTAGGCGTTCTGGCGGGCGCTGAACAGTGATACCGGCGTCATGGCCACGATGTAGAGATCAAGAAAGATCGACCAGTTCTCGATGTAATAGAGATCGTGGTTCACGCGCTGCATGATCTTGTCGATCGTGTCAGTCTCGCCGCGCCAGCCGTGGATCTGGGCCCAGCCCGTCATGCCGGGCTTGACGCGATGGCGGGCGAAGTACCCCTCGACGGCCTCGTAGTAGAGCTTGTTGTTGGCCTTGGCCTGCAGCGCATGCGGGCGGGGCCCGACGATGGAAAGCTCGCCGCGCAATACGTTGAAGAGCTGTGGCAGTTCGTCGATCGAGGTCTTGCGGATGAAGCGGCCGACGCGGGTCACGCGCGGATCGTCCTTGGTCACCAGTTTCGAGGCGGTGGCGTCCGTCATGTCCGTATACATGGAGCGGAACTTCATCATCTCGACGAGCTGGTTGTTGAAGCCATGGCGCTTCTGCCGGAAGAAGACCGGGCCCTTGCTTTCGAGCTTGATTGCGATGGCCGTGGCAATCATCACTGGCGACAGCAGGATCAGGGCAACGATGGCGACGATCTTGTCGAACAGCCACTTGAGAACGAGGTTCCAGTCCGAGATCGGCCTGTCGGCCATGTCGAACACGGCGACGTCGCCGACATAGGAATAGGCGCGCTCGGTGAAGCGCAACTGGCTCATGTGGGCCGAGAGACGGATGTCGACCGGCAGCACCCACAGCTGCTTCAGCATTTCCAGGACACGCTTTTCCGCCGAAAGCGGCATGGAGACGATGACGAGGTCGACACGCGTGCGGCGGGCAAATTCGATGAGGTCGACGACCTTGCCGAGCTTGGAATAGCCGAGCACGGTGCTGGGCGAACGCGCATCGATCCGGTCGTCGAAAAGGCCAAGCAGGTTGATGTCGTTTTCGGCGCCCTTGCGGATGGCTTCGATCAGCGTCTCGGCATCCTTGCCGCCGCCGACGATGACGGTACGACGCTTGAGTCGACCCTCTCGCGTCCACTGCATGACCAGGGCGCGCAGCGACAGGCGGAAGACCACAAGCGAAATGGCGCCCAGCGCATACCAGCTTGCCAGCCAGACGCGCGAAACCAGGTCGGAAGCCTTGAAGAAGTAGATTCCCGTAGCAAGGATGATGAGTACGGCCGACCAGGCAGCGAGGACGCGCCCGATCTGCAGGACGCTGGTGCGATAGGTGGCGATCTTGTGGGTACCGGCCACGTTCATCAGTACGTTGGCGACGAGCACCGCAGCCAGGATCACCGGGATGTAGAAGCGCGCATCTCCCGCCACATAGGATTGGAAAATCGCATAGCCGAGGGTCGCCAGCATGAGCGCTTCGAAGGCCTGGGCGATCCCGACGATGACGGAGCCCGAGAGGGTCGGTTCTATGGGGGTGGCGACAATGCGCTCGGCTGTGGCGGAAAGGGGCGCACCCTCGGCATCGGCGGCAGTCTTGCCGGAGACGTGCTCAAGGACGGCCTGCTTGGGATCAAGGCGGATCATTTTGCAACCGAGACGAAAGGCAGCTAGCTCGTCCGCACTATCGGCCGGAAGGAATGAAAAACCGGTGAAAGTTCAGGTGGAACGTCGATCTATCGCCTGATGGTAAAGCGCTTCTATAGCATCGGTCATGGTTTCCAGCGAAAAGCGATGCCGGATGTGGGCGTGGCGCTGTTCAGCTTCGGCCACCAGGGACGTTGAGTCGGCCAGGAAACGCTGCATCGCGCCAGCAAGTGCCTCCGCATTGCCTGCCGGCAGCAGCGAGCGTGAGGTTGGGCCGACGATTTCACCGACGCCACCGACATCGGTGGCAATGACGGGGCGCCCGGCGGCGATACCCTCGAGCACGATATAGGGCAGGGACTCGGCCAGCGAGGGGACGAGCAGGCAGCGGCCCATGGCGAAAACCTGCCGCGCCGGACGGGCGCCAAGGAACGTCACGGTATCGGTGAGCCCCAGCGTCCTTGCCTGCGCTTCGAATTGCGCCCGGTCCGGGCCGTCGCCGGCGATCACCAGCCGCGGCCGCTGCTGCAGGCTGGCAATGGCTTCGAGCATCACTCCAACGCCCTTGAGCGTACGCAACTCGCCGACAAAGGCAAAATCGGCGGCATCCGGCGCGAGCTCTACGGGGTCGAATTCGCTGCTGCGCAAACCATTGTGAACGACCGGGCAGGGACAGGCCGGCTTGCCGATCGTTTCGAGGTAGGCCCTTTGTGCGAAAGCACTTTCAAAAATGATCGCATCGCTTTGCGGCAGAATCAGTTTTTCGACCAGCCTGAACAGTCGTCCCGAAGCCGATCCGGCCTTGAAATTCAGCGTACCGCCGTGGGGCGTGTAGAGAGCGGCGCGCGACGAACTGATACGAGCAAGGCGAGCATAGAGTCCCCCCTTGGCGCCGTGGCCATGCATGACGTCGATATTCAGCTCCGCAGCGAGGCGACGTATGCGCGGAGGTGTCGTGATATCGCCAAGACCGGCAGTGCGGGGGATCGGGAATCGGTGAATGCCGAGCTTTGCAAAAGGCGCAATGGCGGCAAAGCGCCTCTCGGTCAGCGCATCGGCGGTGAGGGAGTCGGCGATGATGGCGATCTGGTGACCGCGCGCGGCGAGCGCTTCCGAAAGGTCGGCAACGTGCCGAAACAACCCACCGATAGGCGCCCGCAGCACCTGCAGGATTCTGAGTGGTTGCGACATGAGCCCGTCCGATGCCGAAAGCCAGAGGCGCCGGCAAGCTGCTGCTGCAATGACGGCGTTCGAACCTAGAACCAGCGTTCTAGGACAACAATGGTATCGCCGGGGTAAATGGGGAAGTCGAGGCCAACCTTGGCTTTGACCATCTCGCTGCCGTTGCGGCGATAGACGAGAACCTGGCCCTGGTCGGCCGTTTCCTTGAAGCCGCCGGCCGTGCTGATCGCAGCCCGCGCGGTCATGCCGTAGACATAGGGGAACTGGCCCGCATTGTTGACTTCGCCCTGGATGAAGAACGGGCGGTACTCGGCGACTTCAACGGCCACGTTGGGGTTGCGCATGTAGCCGCTGGCAAGAGCGGCGGCGATGCGTGCGGCAGCCACTTTCGTGGTCACGCCACGTACTGCAACCGACCCGACGAGGGGAACGGAGACGGTGCCGCTGTCATCGACCTTGTAGCTGGTGCTGAGTTGAGGATCGCCATAGACGGTGACGCGCAGGGTGTCGCCGCTGTCCAGCGTGTATGGCCCCTTGGTATCTACCGCATAGGTTGCCGGTCGCGTGTTGAGAGCACAGGCCGCGAGCGGCACAAGCAGGATCAGGAGCAACAACCGCAGCCAGCGCATGACGAACCTATTCAAACGAGTCAGCGGCAGTGTCGTAGTCTATGGTTAACAATCTCCTTAAGACGCCTTGGTGGCACCGCGAATTGCAACGGCCTTAACGGATTGCTTACCACGTGAGTCTGATAAGACAGGCATGAGAGAGGTGGGCCCCATGATCGACGATAGCCGCGCCGAGCAAGACTTGAGTATGGATGTGCGCGCCATGCTCGCGGCAGTCTGGGCCCGCAAGGTTCGGATAGTGACGGTCACGCTGATCCTGCTGGCTCTCACATACGGCATCCTGATGCTCGTGCCGAAGATGTACGAGTCGACGGCAGGCATTCTCGTCGAGCCGCGCGACAACGTTTACACGCGCGCCAGCGGCGATACTTCCACAAATCTCGAGGCCGCCACCGGCGATAATGCCATATCCAGCCAGATCGAGCTGATCCAGTCGCGCGACACGCTGTTGTCGGTGATCGATTCGGAACATCTGCGCGACATTCCCGAATTCACGCAGGGCTCGTCTTCGCCGCTTACCTTCATCCTGTCGCTCCTGGGCAAGAAGCAGGCGCAAAGCGATGTGGATGAAGTCATCCTGCATAACCTCAAGGACAGGCTGAGCGTCGTCCGGGCGCGCGACTCGCTGGTGATCAATGTCGGCGTGCGTTCGACCAATCCGCAACTGGCGGCGCAGATCGCCAATGCGATCGCCCGCGCGCATGTGCAGCGCCGCGCCGCCCTGTCACTGTCGGATACGGCCGAAGCCTCGGTCTGGCTCGAAGAGCAGATCAAGGATCTGCGCACCAAGGTGGCCGATGCCGAATCGAAGGTCGCGGCCTTCAAGGTCGACAACGACCTCTATGTCGGCAACAACAACACTTCGCTGCTCGACCAGCAGCTCTCCGAGGTCGCCGGACAGATCACGGCCGCGCAGGAGCGCAAGAATTCTGCGCAGTCGCGCGCCAACCTGATCCGGGGGCTACTGGCCGCCGGGCAGCCGATCGACGGCGTGACCGACGTGCAGAATTCCGCGACCATCCAGCAACTCACGCAGCAGCGCGCGCAGTTGCAGGGCGAAAAGGCGCAGAAGCTTGCGACCCTGCTGCCCAATCACCCGGAAGTGCAGTCGGTCGTTGCGCAGATCGCCGAAATCGACAAGCAGATATCGGCGGAAGGCAAGCGCGTGGCCGACGCTCTCGAAGCGGAAGCCAAGGTCGAGGGGAACCTCGAAACCTCGCTCAGGGCGGATCTCGACCGGCTGAAGTCCGGTGCGGCCAACGCCACCAAGCAAACGGTTACGCTCGAAGCGCTGGAGCGCGATGCCAAGGCGAGCCGCGACCTGCTCGAAAGCTACCTCCTGCGCTATCGCGACGCGGCTTCGCGCACGGATGCGAATTCGGCGCTGCCCGATGTGCGAGTCATCACGGAAGCCGCCGCCTCCGTCTCTCCGGCTTCGCCGAAGGTGACGCTGATCCTGGCGGCCGTCGGGATCGTGGCGTTGGTCCTGCAGATCGGCAGCATCCTGTTCGGCGAACTGATGTCGGGACGCGCTTTGGCCGATCGCGGCGATATCCTGGCGCGCCGTGGCCTGGCTCCTGTACGGCGTACGGAGACGGTGCGCGAGGTCGTCGAGGAGATGCCGGCGGTTGCGGCTCCGCAGTTGGCCGATGAACCGGAACAAGCCGCTGAGCCTGAGGTTCAGGCGGAATATGATCCCGAGCCTGAGTTGAACGAGGATCGCTTCTCCAATTTCGCCGGTGATGCTTTCCTCTCCGACCTGGCCCAGGACGAGCCTGAAACGGCAGCGCGCCTTGCTGCTGGTGTCGAAACCGCAACGCCCGATAGCGGCGATCTGCCGATCGACAATTCACAGCAGGAAGCCGTTCCCGCGGCTTTGGAGGTCAACCCCTACGAACTCGAAAACCTTGCCGCCGATATCGGCCTTGGCCGCGTGCGGGTCGTGATGCTCGCCGGTCTTGCGCCGCATCGCGACGTGGTGGCGCTCGCCGATCGGCTGGTCGCCGAAACCCTGCGGCGTGGCCTCAGCGTTGCCCGCATCGATGCCGGCAGCGGCCGCCCTTCCGACGAACCCGGCCTTACCGATCTTGCTGCCGACCTCGTCAGCTTCGGCGACGTGGTGCATAAGTCGATGCGCGAAGGGTTGGCTGAGGTTCCTTGGGGACAAGAAAGAGAACTCGACAGCAGTTCGGCCAAGCCGGTGACGCTGGTAGAGGCGCTGGCCGACATCTACGAAGTCGTGATCGTGCTCTCCGGCCGCATCGACCGCTCCTCGGCGCTCTCGATGTTCACCGGAATCGAATGTCGGTTGGTGCTCGTCGCCGGTGCCGACACCAACGAGGTGGATGTCGCCGAAGCCCGCAGCCAGGCTGAGCGTCTGGGTTACGATCCGGCACAGCTGGTCGCGGCACCCGATCGTGAGGCGCAAGTGGCTTGAATGAGCCTCAAATACGCCGCTATCCGCTCCGTGTTCGAGGTTCTGGCCGTCACGCAAGTGACCGGACTTGTGCGCGCCCTGTCACGTAGCCGCGGTGTTATTTTTACATTGCATCGGGTATTGCCCGGCAAGCCCGCAGACTTTTCGCCCAACGCCATCCTGCAGGTGACGCCGGATTTCCTCGACTACACGATCGAGCGGGTGCGTGATCTCGGCCTCGATATCGTGACGCTCGACGAAGCGATCGAGCGCATCGAGAGCCCGACGGCCGGCAGGAAGTTTGCCGTCTTCACCTTCGATGACGCCTATCGCGACAACCTGCGTTACGCCTTGCCGATCCTGCGCAAGCGCCGTTGTCCGTTCACCCTCTATGTGCCCACGGCCCTGGTCGACGGTGTCGGCGAGGTGTGGTGGCAGGCGCTGGAGGACATCATCGCCAAGCAGGAGGCCATCGCCATCGAAGGGGAGGGCGGCAATACCTACCTGCCGACGGCGAGCACTGCCGAAAAGCACCGCGCCTATAACGAGCTCTACTGGCACATGCGGACCATGCCCGAGCCCGAGCGCGTCGTCTTTATCCGCAAGCTGGGCCGCGACTATGGCCTCGATCTCGACGCGCATTGCCGCTCGCTGATCATGGACTGGACCGAGCTCAAGACTTTTGCCGAAAGCGCGCTGTGCACGCTCGGCGCGCATACGGTGCATCACTACGAACTCGCCAAGCTGCCGGAAACCGAGGCGCGCGACGAGATCGAGCAGTCGATGCGGATCATCGCATCACAGTTCGGCAAAACGCCGGAACACCTTTCCTACCCCATCGGCGGCACGGCCAGTGCCGCCGAGCGCGAATACCGCATTGCCCGCGACCTGGCGCTGCGCTCGGCCGTGACCACCCTGCCGGGCGGGCTCTATCACGCCGACAAAGACCGATTGACCGCGCTGCCGCGCATTTCGCTCAATGGGTTGTTCCAGGCCGAGCGCTATGTCGATGTGTTCGCGACAGGCGCGGTGTTTTCGGCAATGGGGCGCTTTGCCGCCTAGACCTCGTCCGGCCTGGCCATCCAGCGGATGATGACCATGGTGGGCAGGCACCATGCGAGCCCGGTGACGGCGAAATAGATCAGCAGTACCGGCGTCGGCAGGCCGGTGAGGAACAGCGCGTAGACTTCCATCACGACCAGGGCGTAGACGATCAGCACCGCGAGCGTCGCGAAGGTGCCGATCAATTTTCTGTTGCGCTGCCGCATGCGACTCCAACGCCTGTTGCCAAAGGACGGAGCACGGGCTTACCACTCGCGCCGTTCAATCGATAGATGGAAGAAACCTTGGCCGCCATCGATACAATTGCCGCATCCAAGCCCGCCAGCGCAAGCGACCGGCTGCGCCCCGTGCGCATCTGGCTCTATATTATCGCCGCTCTCGTGCTGCTGATGGTGATCGTCGGCGGCATCACGCGGCTTACGGATTCCGGCCTTTCGATCACGAGCTGGGAGCCGATCTCCGGCACCATCCCGCCATTGTCGGATGCCGATTGGCAAAAGGAATACGAGGCTTACCGCCAGATCCCGCAGTTTCAGGTGAATAACCACTGGATGACTGTCGAGGACTTCAAGTCCATCTTCTGGTGGGAGTGGGCGCATCGGTTCCTCGGGCGCTTCATCGGCGCGGCCTTCGCCATCCCGTTCCTCGTCTTCCTGTTCCAGCGCCGCTTTTCCTGGAAGCTGGCGGGGCCGCTGGCCGGGCTCTTCCTGCTCGGTGGTTTGCAGGGCGTGGTTGGCTGGTGGATGGTTTCTTCCGGTCTGGTCGACCGCGTGGATGTTTCGCAATACCGGCTGGCAACGCACCTCTTCACGGCGTCGCTGCTTTTTATCGCGCTGGTCTTCGTCGCACGATGGATCGACCCGCGACCGGTTGACGGGACGGTTTCCGCAGGCGAACGGGCAGGGGGTATCCTGCTGCTGGTGCTGCTGCTGATCCAGCTCGTCGCCGGCGCCTTCGTGGCGGGGCTCGATGCGGGGTTCGCCTACAATACCTGGCCGCTGATGGATGGTGCCCTCATCCCTGATGGGCTGGGCGTGCTCGATCCCTTCTGGCGCAATCTCTTCGAGAACGCGCTGACCGTGCAGTTCGTCCACCGCTGCATCGCCTATGTCATCGTGCTTTATGTGGCCCTGCGCCTGTGGCAGCAGAGCAAGCTAGGCTTTGCCGGCGCTTCGGCGTGGTTGCCGCGGCTGGGGTTGATGATCCTGCTGCAGGTCGCGCTCGGCATCGCCACGCTGTTGAGCGTCGTGCCGATACACCTGGCAGTCACGCACCAGGCCATGGCCTTCATGCTCCTGGGGCTCACGACGCTCTATCTCGCCGACATGGCGCGGGTGCGGCGCGGTAATATCATACCGCAAGCGTAAGTGATTGTAATTCAAGAACTTTATCTTTTCGCTTGACGGCGATTTCGCTTCATCATATTGACCGCGCCGAACTGGCGGAAGCTTCGGCATTCCGCCCCTTTCTTTAAGGGAAATGCACTCATGAGCACTTACTCGGCAAAACCGAGCGAGATCGAAAAGAAGTGGGTCCTGATCGATGCCGAAGGGCTCGTGGTCGGGCGCCTGGCCTCGATCATCGCCTCGCGTCTGCGCGGCAAGCACAAGGCCACCTTCACGCCCCACATGGACATGGGCGACAACATCGTCGTCATCAATGCGGGCAAGGTGAAGCTGACCGGTCGCAAGCTCGATCAGCACCGTTTTTACTGGCACACCGGCTATCCGGGCGGCATCAAGGATCGCACCGCGCGCGAACTGCTCGAGGGTCGTTTCCCGGAGCGCGTGCTCGAGAATGCCGTGCGCCGCATGATGCCGGGCGGCCCGCTGACTCGCGCCCAGCTCAAGAACCTCAGGGTCTATCCGGGCCCGGATCATCCGCATGAAGCCCAGCAGCCCGAAAAGCTGGATGTCGGCGCGATGAACACCAAGAATGTGAGGGTGAAGTAACATGGCCGAAGCGACCATCAACTCCCTGGAAGACCTCGGCACTGCCGCTCCCGTTGCCAATGCGGCTCCGGTGCGCGTGCAGAAACTCGACAGCGAAGGCCGTGCCTACGCCACCGGCAAGCGCAAGGACGCGGTCGCCCGCGTCTGGCTGAAGCCCGGCAATGGCAAGGTCACCGTCAACGGCAAGGATTTCGTGGCCTATTTCGCCCGTCCCGTGCTGCAGATGATCCTGCAGCAGCCGATCGTCGCGGCCGACCGCAAGGACCAGTACGACGTCGTCGTCACCGTTTCCGGTGGCGGGCTCTCGGGCCAGGCCGGTGCCGTTCGTCACGGCATCTCGCAGGCGCTGACCTTCTACGAGCCGGAACTGCGCAGCATCCTCAAAAAGGGTGGCTTCCTGACCCGCGACAGCCGCGTGGTCGAGCGCAAGAAGTATGGCCGCGCCAAGGCCCGCCGGAGCTTCCAGTTCTCCAAGCGCTAAGCGCTATCGACAGGATTTGCGAAGGGCCGGGCAACCGGCCCTTTGTTTTTGCCGGGAGAGGACAGTGGCCAAACCCAACCTCGTGACGCGACTGCATCTGCTTGCCGGCGCCGCGCAGGCGCCGTTCCTTGCCGTGGCGCTGGTCAAGGTGCCGGCCGGCACCGAACTCGCCATGCACTGGAACGAGCAGGGCACCACGGATTGGGCGTGGGTTGCGCCCTGGGCCTTCTTCATCATTCCAGCAGCGACGATCCTGCTGCTCGCCGTTGCCACAGCGCTTTCGGCGCGGGCCGACGAGCAGGGGCAGGAAAAGGTGCGCCATCTGCTTGCGCCTGGCCTTCTCGGCCTGCTCCTTATCCTGCTGCTCCTCGAAATCGGGCTGATCCTGATCGGCCTCGGAACCGATATCGACCTCATCCGTGTCGTTGCGCCGGCAGTGGGCCTTTGCCTCTTCCTTCTCGGCATCCTGCTGCGCGAGGCGGAGCGCCATACCTATGCCGGCCTGCGGCTGCCGTGGTCGATCGAAAGCGACAAGGCCTGGCGGCAGGCGCACGTCGCCGCTGGCTGGACCGCCATCGCGACCGGACTCGTACTGGCGCTGCTGACCTGGCTAACCCCATATCCCGGCACGCTGATTGGCGCCCTGGTGCCGGCGATCGGCCTGCCTCTGCTCGTCGGCTACATCGTTTCGTTCGGGCGCTGAGAACGGTTTCAGCAAGCGCTGCCACAAATCCCGTAAATCGGAGACGAGTTTTTCCCGTCCGCCGGTGAAAAGGCAAAGTGTGCTTCGGCCGCACACCTCCAAAAACAAGGCAGTGCGATTAATATTTGGGCACTTGTCCGGGTCGCACGCCTTGGGGGCGCGTGTCGCGGCATCACACTCAAGGTCCTTTCACCATGTCAAATGCCACTTACGCGGCTCGGCGGAGCGATCCGAAGCCGTTCTACTCCTCCTTCGGCTTCCAGGTGCTTGCCGCCATGGTCGTCGGCCTCGTGCTCGGCCTGATCGCCCGTAACATTGGCGTCGATGCCAATGGCGGCGCCAACTGGCTGACCACCACCCTCACCACCATCGGCAATATCTTCGTCCAGCTCCTCCGGGCGCTGGTGCCGCCGCTGGTCTTCACCGCCATCGTGGCCAGCATCGCCAACCTGCGCGAGCTCAACAACGCTGCCCGCCTCGTCTGGCAGACGCTGCTGTGGTTCGCCATCACCGCGCTGATCGCCGTTGCCATCGGCATCGCGCTCGGCCTCATCATCCAGCCGGGCCTGACCGCCGGCGTAACGCAGGAAGCCGCGCGTGCGCCGGGCTCCACCGGTACCTGGCTCGATTTCCTCAAGGGCATCATCCCGTCGAACGTCTTCGGCATCGAGGCTTCGACCAAGGTCAACGACAGCGGTGCATCCACTTCGCTGAACTTCAATGTCCTGCAGATCCTGGTCGTTTCGCTCGCCATCGGCATTGCGGCGCTGCGCGTCGGCGACAAGGCCGAGCCGTTCTTTGCGCTCAACCGCTCGCTGCTCGCCATCGTCCGCAAGGTGTTGTGGTGGGTGATCCGGCTGACCCCGATCGGCACGATCGGCCTGCTCGGCAAGGCCGTCGCCACCTATGGCTGGGATGCGCTGGCTTCGCTCGGCTGGTTCGCGGGCGCCATCTATATCGGCCTCGCCCTCGTGCTGCTGATCGTCTATCCGACCATCCTGACGCTCAACGGCCTCAGCCCGGCGCGGTTCTTCCAGAAGGCATGGCCGGCGATCCAGCTGGCTTTCGTGTCGCGTTCCTCGATCGGCACGCTGCCCGTCACCGAATCGGTCACCGAAAAGAATCTCGGCGTGCCGCGTGAATATGCCGCTTTCGCCGTGCCGCTTGGGGCGACCACGAAGATGGACGGTTGCGCCGCTATCTATCCGGCTATCGCTGCGATCTTCGTTGCGCAGTTCTACGGCGTGCCGCTCGGGCTGCAGCATTACTTCCTGATCGCGTTCGTCTCGGTGATCGGCTCCTCGGCCACCGCGGGCCTCACCGGCGCCACCGTCATGCTGACGCTGACGCTCTCGACCCTCGGCCTGCCGCTGGAAGGCGTGGGCCTGCTGCTGGCGATCGATCCGATCCTCGACATGGGCCGCACGGCAGTGAACGTCGCCGGCCAGGCGCTGGTGCCGACCGTCGTCGCCAAGCGCCAGGGCATCCTCGATGAGGCGCGCTACAATTCCGGCGCAGATATCGCGGTGCTGGACGAAGGCGTAGCCGTTCCGGCCGAATAAGGCGGATCGCATATCGAAAAGAAAAGGGCGCTTCGGCGCCCTTTTTGTTGCACTGAACCTGAAGCGTCAGGCGCGTTTCAGCGTACGGAGGCGCGGCACGTAGTTCTTCATGACCCGCTCGATGATGCGGATGGCGCGGTCCGTGCCGTTCTCGGCTGAAAGCTTTTCACCGACGGCCTGGGCACTGGCGCGATATTTTGCATTGGTCGACAGGTCGTTGAGCGCATCGGCCAGGATTTCCGGCGTCAGCTTCCTGAGCCGCACGGGCTTGGGACCGCAACCGAGCTCGTAGACGCGCCGGCCCCAATAGGGCTGGTCGACGGTCTGCGGCACGACGAAGGTCGGCTTGCCGAGATGCAGGCCAGCCGAAGTCGTGCCGGCGCCACCGTGATGAACGACGGCGCTGACATACTGGAACAGCTTGTCGTGCGGCGCCCTGTCGAAGGCGAAGATCGTGTCCGGAAGGTCGTTCGGGTTGATGCCGCCCCAGCCGCGGGCGACGACGGCGCGGCCGCCCCAGGCCTTCACGGCCTGCTTGAGGATCTGGGTATTGCGCTCGGCGCCGAACGGCATCGAGCCGAAGCCGATATAGATGGGGGCTTCGCCGGCCGAGAGGAACGCCTTGAACTCCGGCGAGGGCTGCCAATCCGAACGATCCTTGAGCTGCCAGTAGCCGGTGACGAGCGCGTTGCGCGGCCAATCGCGGGGACGGGGGCTGACCAAGGCCGAATAGGCGTAGAGCGTCGTCAGCGGCGTGCCGTCGGTATTGCGGAAGAAGCCGCCCTTCTTGCGTGATTCGAGGCCCATGAGCTCGCGGCGGAGCTTGTTGCGCGGCAGGTTGTAATAAATCTGCTGCACGGTCATCGCCGTGTAGCTCAGCTTGTTGAAGGCCGGGCCGAACGTCGGGCTGTAATAGATGCAGAGCGGAAATTCGCTGGTGGCGTTGAGCGGCTGCAGCGCCGCCATGATCGCCGGTATCCCGAGCGCTTCGGCGATATCGATGCCGAAGCTGGTGTTCATGTTGAGGATGATGGCGTCGGCGCCCTGCGCCATGTGCCATGCTTCGCGCGCAGCGGTATCGACGATGCGCTGGCCCTGCCGCAGGAGAGCAGGGGCGTTGAGCAGCAGATTCTGCGACATCGCCTTGTCGAATCGCGACGTCTGCAGGAAGGCCTGGATCGACGGTCCAAGACTGTGAAACTCGATGTCGTAGGAGCGGGCGATCGGCTCGAACTCGGCGGTGGCGCCGAGAATTACGGAATACCCTTTTTCTCTCAAAGCTACGGCTAGCGCCAGATACGGCTGGACATCGCCTTGCGTGCCAATAGTGGCAATGGCAATGCGCTTCACCATGCGAACCTCGTCGTTTGCCGCCGCAACAAGTCGTCCTCCGGCCCCATTTACTTTGCCGGAACGTCCCATTAGAACGGCGTCTCGCAAGCTGTTTCCATTACAAAAATCGCAACATCTGGGCAAGAGCGATGCCGTTCGGGATCATAGAAGCGTTCGATGCCGCGTCCGGTTCCCACCGGACCGCCGAAGCGTGCGCCTTCATGCTCCAGCGCACGATGTCGGCGCGGGCCGCCGCCGTTTCAAGAGGCGGCGCAGCGGCAGCCCTGGCTCGCCGGCTCTTCCCGTAGGCCGCCAGGCGGCTGGGAAGAGCGCTCCGATGGGACCGCCCGATTGCGGCGGCCGGCGCCTTTCTTGCGGCGCCTTAAGCAAATCCACACCACAATTCCGCGATAATCGCGGTGTCTCCATGATCGTCCGACTGGCGCGCGAGCCGTGATCGCGCCGCCGCGGAGCAACGGCCCGAGGGCCTTCGAGGACCAAATGAGCGAAGACTTCCATCGCATCCGCCGCCTGCCGCCTTACGTTTTCGAGCACATCAACCCGATCAAGGCCAAGGCGCGCGCCAACGGCGTCGACATCATCGACCTCGGCATGGGCAATCCCGACCTGCCGACGCCGCCGCATATCGTGGAAAAGCTCAAGGAAACGGCGATGGATCCGCGGACCCATCGCTATTCCGCCTCCAAGGGCATTCCCGGCCTCCGCAAGGCGCAGGCGAGCTATTACGGCCGCCGGTTCGGTGTGAAGCTCAATCCCGATACGCAGGTCGTGGCGACGCTCGGCTCCAAGGAAGGCTTTGCCAACATGGCCTCGGCGATCACCGCGCCGGGCGACGTCGTGCTGGTTCCGAACCCGACTTACCCCATCCATTCCTTCGGTTTCATCATGTCCGGCGGCGTCGTGCGCTCGATGCCGGCGGCGCCGAACGAGGACTTTTTGCGGACGCTCGACAGGGCGGTGCGACATTCGATTCCGAAGCCGATCGCGCTGATCCTCAACTATCCGTCGAACCCGACCGCCTATACGGCCGACCTCGATTTTTACAAGGAAGTCGTGAAGTATTGCCGCGAGAACGGCATCTTCATCCTCTCCGATCTCGCCTATGCCGAAATCTATTTCGACGAGGACGTGCCGCCGTCGATTCTGCAGATTCCGGGCGCGATGGACATTGCGGTCGAGTTCACCTCGATGAGCAAGACCTATTCGATGCCGGGCTGGCGCGTCGGTTTCGCCGTCGGCAACGAGCGGCTGATCGCGGCGCTGGCGCGGGTGAAATCCTATCTCGACTACGGCGCGTTCACGCCGATCCAGGTGGCGGCGACGGCAGCGCTCAACGGCTCCGACGCGGTGATCGAGGAGGTCCGCAACGTCTACCGCAACCGCCGCGACGTGATGGTCGAAAGCTTCGGGCGCGCCGGCTGGGACATCCCGATGCCGAAGGCGACGATGTTCGCCTGGGCGCCGATTCCCGACCAGTTCGCCCATCTCGGCTCGCTGGAATTCGCCAAGCTGCTGATCCAGGAAACCGGCGTTGCCGTGGCTCCGGGCGTCGGTTTCGGCGAATACGGCGACCAGTACATCCGCCTGGCCTTCGTCGAGAACGAACAGCGCATCAGGCAGGCGGCCAGGAACATCAAGAAGTTCCTGGCGGGCGGTGCCAGCCACGGCAATGTCGTGTCGCTGCAGGCAGCCAAGTAGAGGTCCGTTTTCGGCACTGCCAGGCTCTTCGAAGGGTGGTGGTCCATTTCGTCCGAAATACCGTTTCCCGATTGCCTACCAGCATAGCACGGCTGGAAGGGGCGGGGATAAGTATGGAAAGTGTGTAGATTCAATAGGTTAGCTGAATCGGCTGAAACGGGTGAAAGGCCGGTTTCGTGACTTTGCCACACTTTTGCCGGGCGGATGAACGGCAGATGAACGGCACCTGAACGCTCTATGAACGGGATTTGGTGGTCGAATCCCGGCGCCGGAAAAGCTGGCAATCATCACAATCCGTGCTAGACAACCCGCCTTGCCCGCCATGGTGGCGGGCGAAGGTTTTTGGAGATTTCAAAATGATCAAGGTGACGTTCCCCGACGGTGCAGTTCGCGAATTTCCGCGCGGCACCACCGGGACCACCGTGGTCGAAGCGATCTCCACGTCGCTAGCCAAGAAAACGGTGGCGATGAAGGTCGACGGGGTGCTGTCGGACCTTTCCGATCCGCTGAACCTCGACGCCAAGCTCGAATTCGTGACGCGCGACGATCCGGCAGCTTTGGAGCTGATCCGGCACGATGCCGCGCACGTGCTGGCGGAAGCGGTGCAGGAGCTGTGGCCCGATACGCAGGTGACGATCGGCCCGGTGATCGAGAACGGCTTTTACTACGATTTCCATCGGGCCGAGCCGTTCAGCGAGGATGACCTGCGCGCCATCGAAAAGAAGATGAGCGAGATCATCCAGCGCGGCGCCGCCTTCACCAAGGAGGTGTGGACGCGCGACGAGGCCAAGAAAGTGTTTGCCGCCAAGGGCGAGGACTTCAAGGTCGAACTTGTCGATGCGATCCCCGCCGACCAGCAGATCAAAATCTACAAGCAGGGCCAGTGGTTTGACCTCTGCCGCGGGCCGCACATGCGCACGACCAAGGATGTGGGCCAGGCCTTCAAGCTGACCAAGGTGGCCGGCGCCTATTGGCGCGGCGATTCCACGCGTCCGGTGCTCAGCCGCATCTACGGCACGGCCTTCGCCAACAAGGCCGACCTCGATGCGTACCTGACGATGATGGAAGAGGCCGAAAAGCGCGACCATCGCAAGCTCGGCCGTGAACTGGACCTGTTCCACCTGCAGGACGAGGCACAGGGCTCGGTGTTCTGGCACCCGAAGGGGTTCACCATCTACAACCAGATGGAAGCCTATATCCGCCGGCGCCTGAACGGCTCGGGCTATGTCGAGGTGAAGACCCCGCAGCTGATGCACTCGAAGTTCTGGGAGGCCTCGGGCCACTGGGGCAAATACCGCGAGAACATGTTCGTGGTGCCCGACGAAATCCCCGGCACCGAGGAAGAAGGCCCCGTGCTTTCGGGCAAGGGCGACCTTATGGCGCTGAAGCCGATGAACTGCCCGGCGCATATCCAGGTGTTCAACCAGGGCATCAAGAGCTATCGCGACCTGCCGATGCGCATGGCCGAATTCGGCTGCTGCCATCGCAACGAGCCGCATGGCGCGCTGCACGGGCTGATGCGCGTGCGGCAGATGACCCAGGACGACGCCCACATCTTCTGCACGGAAGACCAGATCCAGGCGGAGACCGAGCACTTCGTGAAGCTGCTCTATTCGGTCTATACCGACATGGGCTTTTCGGACGTCGTCATCAAACTGGCGACGCGCCCGGAAAAGTTCGGCGGCACGATCGAACGCTGGAACGCGGCGGAAAAGGCGCTGGGTGACGCGCTGCTGGCCACCGGCCACAAGTTCGTCATCGCGGAAGGCGAGGGGGCGTTCTATGCGCCCAAGCTCGAATTCCACCTGCGCGACGCCATCGGCCGCTCGTGGCAGGTGGGAACGCTGCAGCTCGACTACGTGCTGCCGGAACGGCTCGATGCCACCTATGTCGCCGAGGACGGCAGCCGCAAATACGTGGTGATGCTGCACCGGGCGATCCTCGGTTCGCTCGAGCGCTTCATCGGCATCATGATCGAGAGCTATGCCGGCAAGATGCCGATGTGGTTGGCCCCGACGCAGGTCGTGGTGGCGACGATCGTTTCGGAAGCGGACGAGTATGCCGAAAAGCTGGTGGCGCGGCTGCGCGCCGGCGGCATCCGCGCCGAACTCGACACGCGCAACGAGAAGATCAACTACAAGGTGCGCGAGCATTCGATGCAGAAGGTGCCGCTGCTGTTCGTGGTCGGCAAGCGCGAAGCCGAGGAGGGCACGGTTTCGGTGCGCCGGCTCGGCGTCGAAGGCCAGAACGTCGTGAAGGCGAGCGATGCCATCGTTTCGGTGATGGAAGAAGCCACCGCACCGGATTTGAAACGCGCTGCTGCCGTCGCGGCGTGAGGGTTGAGTGAGATGTGAGAACCGCCCGGGTATTGCCCGGGCGGTTTTTGTTGGGGGGCTTAGAAAGGAAGCTGGGCCCCGGCTCAAGGCCGGGGAGGACGGGTTGAGGGATTAGGGCTCCTCTCGACATCCGGGTTGACTTCACCCCCCTCCCAACCTCCCCCGCAAGGGGGGAGGTGCCGCTCCGTGTTTGGGGAGACAATCGAGCAACAGCCTCGATGAACACCCTCCCCCTTGCGGGGAGGGTTGGGGAGGGGGTGAGACCAAGCAGAGTGTTTGCCCGGGCAGTTTTTGTTGGCGCACAAGCGGTAGAACTGAACCCGGTTCCTCAACACCGTCATTACCCGCTTCATGCGGGTAATCCAGTCACGCGCTGTCGAGCGCGTGGAAGAACGTTCTTTGGCGCGATAGACATCGCGCCGCTGGATTGCCCGGACAAGCCGGGCAATGACGGCGTGGGTAATTAGAGCGGTTTTTATACAAATACTGCCGGAATACTCGACAGTCCCGGCAAGCCCTTACTTTTTCTAAAGCAGAATTTAAGCGCTTGCTGCCTAGGATCGGGCTTCGAATTTCTTACCGGCGGCAAATTTGCGGTTTTCCGGCATCGACTTGGGCGCCATTGCGCGCAGCATCTTCAGGCCGACCAACGTGCCCGCGGCGATTGCGCTGCTGGGCATTTGCGTTGCCGGGGCCTTTGCCGACTACCAGAACGGAATATTGCAGGACCAGCGCCAGCGCGGCGAAGTGACGGCGCAGGTGAGCCTGATCCGGGCCAAGCTGGAAGGCAATATCAACGGCAATATCCAGCTGGTGCGCGGGCTGATCGCAACGCTTGCCACCGAGCCGGACATGAACCAGGAGCGGTTCGCGGCGCTGGCCAGCAAGCTGTTCGTCGAGCGCTCGTCGCTGCGCAATATCGCGGCGGCGCCGGATTTCGTCATCAAGCTCATGTATCCGCTGATCGGCAACGAGAGGGCGATCGGGCTGGACTATCGCAACAACGACGAGCAGCGCGAAGCGGCGCTGCGGGCGCGCGACACGAGCGAAATGGTGCTGGCCGGCCCGGTGAACCTGGTGCAGGGCGGGCGCGGATTCATCGGGCGCTTCCCGGTTTTCTCCGAGGGCGCCGACCACGTGCATCGATTCTGGGGCATCGTTTCCAGCGTATTCGACATCGACCGGCTCTATGCCGATGCCGGACTGAACGACCCCGATATCGGTATCGACGTGGCGCTGGTGGGCCGGGACGCGCAGGGGGGATATGGCGACCAGTTCTACGGCAGCCCGAACATCCTCACGCAGCGTCCAATCACGGCGAACGTCGTGCTGCCTTCGGGAAGCTGGCGCATGGCGGCCATTCCCAAGGGCGGCTGGGGCGTGAAGGACGGTTCGGACTGGCTGCTGCGCATCGGCATCGTCATCATCGGCATGCTGGTATTCATCCCGGTGCTGGTGGCGGGGCTGCTGACCGAAGAACGCCAGCGCCACATGAGCGAATTGCGCAAGCGCGGCCAGGAGCTCGACAAGCTGTCGCGGCGGCTGGAACTGGCGCTCGACACGTCCAGGATCGCGGTGTGGGAGTACAACATCCAGACCGGCGTGCTGTTCTGGGACGCGCGCATGAACGATCTCTACGGCCAGCCCGCCGACGGACGGCCGCGCAGCTTTGCGCATTGGCGGCGCGTGCTGCATCCGGACGATGCCGAGCGCGCCGAAAGCGAGTTCGCCGAGACGGTGGCGACGCACGCCGACTATTATTCGGAATTCCGCCTGCTGTTTCCCGACGGCCATGTGCGGCACGTGCGCGCCGTCGGGGCCGTTTATGGCGAGCGCGACGGCACGCAACGCATTATCGGTGTCAATTGGGACGTGACGACGGACGTGACGCTGCACCAGGCGCTGACCCGCGCCCATGCCATGACGGAGGCGCGCAACCTGGAGCTGGAAGCGGCCAAGGCCAGCATCGAATACAACGCGCTGCACGACCCGCTGACCGGGCTGCCGAACCGGCGCTTCCTCGACGACATGCTGGCCCGGCACAAGAGCGGCGAGCCGGTGGCTGTGCTGCATATAGACCTCGACCGCTTCAAGCAGATCAACGACACGCTGGGCCATGCGGCGGGCGACGCCATGCTGGTGCATGCGGCGCAGGTGCTGCGCACCAATGTCGAGGACGACGAGTTCGTGGCGCGCATCGGCGGCGACGAGTTCGTGGTGGTGACGGGCAATGTCTCCGGCGCCGGGTACCTGGCGGCGCTCGCCGACCGCATCATCCGAGAGATGAAGAAGCCGGTGGAATACGAGGGACACGAATGCCGGTTCGGCGTCAGCATCGGCATTGCCAGCAGCGCCATGCACGAGGCCGATCCGCGCCGGCTGCTGATGGACGCCGATATCGCGCTCTACCGCGCCAAGAGCCGCGGGAGGAGCCGCTACGAGTTCTTCACGGCGGTGCTGCAGGCCGAGATCGTCACCAACAAGCGCATCGCCGACGACATCCTCTCCGGGCTGGAGCGGCGCGAATTCGTGCCCTATTACCAGCCGCAGTTCGACGCGCGGACGCTGGACATAACCGGCGTCGAGGCGCTGGTGCGCTGGCGGCACCCGGAGCGCGGCACGCTGGCGCCGGAAAGCTTCCTCGATATCGCCGAGGAACTGAACGTGGTGGCGACGATCGACCGCATGGTGCTGGAGGCGGCGCTGCAGGACCGGGCGCGCTGGAAGGCGCGCGGGGTCGACGTGCCGCAGCTTTCGGTGAACGTATCGTCGCGCCGGCTGCACGACGAGGACCTGGTTGCGGGGCTACGGGAACTGGCGATCGAGCCGGGGACGGTGGCGTTCGAACTGGTGGAATCGATCTATCTCGACGAGAGCGACGACACGATCGTCGCCTGGAACATCGACCGCATCAAGGAACTGGGCATCGATATCGAGATCGACGATTTCGGCACCGGCTATGCGTCGGTGGTGAGCCTGATGCGGCTGAAGCCGGCGCGGCTGAAGATCGACCGCCAGCTCGTCCTGCCGATCCTCGACTCTCCGGCGCAGCGGCAATTGCTCGCCTCGATCATCGATATCGGCCGTTCGCTCGGCATCGAGACGATCGCCGAGGGCGTGGAGACGATCCGCCACGCCGAACTGCTGGCGCGGCTGGGGGTCGATGCGCTGCAGGGCTTTGCCTTCGCGCGGCCGATGAGCTCGGGGGCGCTGCAGGACTTCATTGCCGGCGAGCGCTGGCGCGGAGCGGTGCCCGAACGGCGGCTGAGCCGGGGCTGAGGGTCAGTAGACCGTCGTCAGGACTTCGATCTCGCGCGGCTGGCCGGGGGTGACCGAGAAGCGGCGGTTGTAGACGTCGTCGCCGCGGCGGGCGAAGACCTCGTAATCGCCTTCCTGCAGGACGGTGGCCGGAAAGGCTCCGGTTTCGGTGAAGAGCGTGGCGCCGGACGCGTCCTTGACGGTCCAGTCGATGTCGGCGATGGCCTCGCCGCCGGCTTCCGAGACGAGCTTGAACGAGACCTGGCTGGCGCGGTGGTAGAGCGTCGCCTCGGTCATCTGGCCGGGTTCGACGCGCAGGTCGGCGCGGACGACGGCGTTGACGCTGCCGAAATAGGAGACGACGTGGTAGGTGCCGGAATTGAGCGTCACCACGTCGTTGGGGGCGACATTTTCGGCCACCGGCACCTGCGGGGTGTCGTTGTCGCCGGGCGTGAAGATGTCGAAGTGCTCGAGCTCGGGCGGAATGGCGATGTCGCCGGTGACGGCGGCGTTGAGGCGCAGGGCGCCGGCATCGATGAGCAGCGTCATCTTGTTGTCGCCCTCGGCGACCTGGATCGTGTCGGAGGCCTGGGCGCGGCCATAGGCGACGTGGACGACGTATTCGCCCGGCGGCAGCGAGAGATCGGCCACGGCCTTGTCGGACTTGGCGACCATGGCGAGATCGCCCGAGGGATCGGCCTTGGCCTCGAAGACGCGCCAGACGAGGCCGGAGGGGATTTCGGCGCCGTCGTCGGTGACCTTGGCGCTGAGATGCACCGGCTGCGGCACCGAGGTGACGGCGGCAATGGCCGAGGTGGCATTGGCGGGCGGCAGGACACCGCCATTGTTGCCGTCCGGCTGATGAATGGGCGGGGCCGGGATCGGCGCCTGTTGGTCGCCGCCGGCCTGCTGTTGCGGCTGCTGCAGCCAGGTGGCATCGGGACGCGGACGGGGCAGAGGAGGCATGTCTTCGGCCGCAAAGGCCGGCAAGCAAAGCGCGAAACCGGCCACCAGCACGGCCGCCGCAACGCAACGAAACACTAGCAAGTCAACAATCCTCCGCCCCCGCGCCGGTGCACGGTATGACGCCATAAATCGCGGTTGTCGAGCCTGGGGGGCGGCTCAAATCCGGACATCGGCTGGTCCTAGCCATTGAATCGGGAAAAGCTGTGTCATAAGCGTTCGCTCAAGCCGAACGCCTATGATTTTGTCCGGTCGCGCTTTCGAAGCGGGAAAGTGGCAGCCACTTTTCCTGAAAACGCTCCGGGCGAAGGTTTTCCATACGAGGAAATTTCATGTCCGCCAAAGCGCAAGTCATCGACTACCTGCTCACCCGCCGTTCGGTCGGCCAGGCTTTTCTCGCCGAGCCGGGGCCGAATCCCGAGCAGCTGCGGCAGATCCTCACCATCGGCACGCGGGTGCCCGACCACGGCAAGCTGACGCCGTGGCGGCTGATCCTGATCGAGGGCGAGGCGCGGGCGCGGGCGGGCGAGAAGCTGGCCGAGATCGTCAAGAGCCGCAATCCCGGTATCGACGAAGCGAGCCTGGACGTGGAGCGCAAGCGCTTCCTGCCGGCGCCGCTGACCATCGGCGTCGTTTCCTCGCCGAAGGCGAACCCGAAGATCCCGGATTTCGAGCAGCTGATCTCGGCGGGCAACGTCGCCTTCAACCTGTCGCATGCCGCCTTTGCGCTGGGCTTTGCGGCGCAGTGGGTGACGCGCTGGTTCAGCTACGACATGGAGGCCGCCGCGATGCTGGGCGTCAAGGACGGCGAGCGGTTCGTCGGTTTCGTGATGATCGGCACGCCGACGGCGGTGATCGAGGACCGGCCGCGCCCGGACCTCGACACGGTGGTGACGCGCTGGCAGGGTTAACGCGGCGTTAACCGCTGTTGAGGCTTTATTAACCATCGATTTCTCCAGAGTCTTCCGATGGGTGTCCAGCCGATCGCGGTGCCGCAGAGCCTCGCCTATGTCCTCAACGCCGCGGGCGACCGCAACGGCGTCGATTTCGACTATCTGCTGCAGACGGCGATGCGCGAGAGCAGCCTCAACCCGACGGCCAAGGCGACGGGTTCATCGGCGGTGGGGCTGTTCCAGTTCCTGGAAAGCACGTGGCTGCAGGTGATGAAGGAGCAGGGGCCGCGGCTCGGCTACCAGACCTATGCCAATGCCATCACCGAGACGGCGGACGGCGATTATGTGGTCAAGGACCCCAAGCTGAAGGCCGAGATCCTGAAGCTCAGGGAAGACCCGCAGATCGCCGCCGACATGGCGGCCGCCTTCACCAAGAGCAACGGCGATTACCTGGCGCAGCGCTTCGGGCGCATACCGAGCCCGGGCGAGCTCTATATCGCGCATTTCCTGGGCGCCAAGGGCGCGGAGAAGATGTTCGTGGCCGGTTTGTCGGACCCGGACCAGGTCGCGGCGAACCTCTTTCCCAAGCAGGCCAAGGCCAATCCGACGATCTTCTATGCCGGCGGGCAGGCGCGGACGATCAGGCAGGTCTACAAGGCGCTGGTTTCCCAGCATATCGGCAGCGGCGGGGCGACGCCTGCCTTCACGGCGCAGCAGATCGCCTCGCAGGCGGCGGCGGACAGCGTGCCGATACAATCGCGGTTCGGGCCGGAGGACATGTCGTTCATGTCGCTGTTCTCGACCGACAGGGAGGGCGCGACGGGTTCACCGCTCGAGCCGACCGGCCCCGTGACGGGCGCGGCGTTCTTCACCCAGCTTTATGGTCAATGAAGCGTTAGCCGGTAGGGTGAACCGTTCCTTAAACACTGGCCGCTAGGGTGTTTGCGACACCCGGAGCGGTCGCATGGTTGCGTATCACCAGTTCGTTGAACTTTCCCAGTCCGCCGACAGCGAAGAGCGCGGGCAGGCCGCGCATATGGCGGCGCGCGCCTATCTCGCCCATTCCGGCCCGGCCGACGAGGCGGCGGCGCTCTATGCCGCGCTGATCGGCTTTCTCGACGATCCTTCGGTGAAGGTGCGGGCGGCCCTGGCCTATGCGCTGCTGCATGCGGTGGAGGCGCCGCGGCCGATCCTGCTGGCGCTGCTGCAGGATGCCGGCGTGATCGCGCGCGCCGTGCTGCAATATTCGCCGGCTTTGCTCGATGCCGACCTGATAATGGCGATCCGCGGCGGCGACCTGACGACGCTGCTGGCGGTGACGGAGCGTGAGCAACTGAGCCTGCGCGTGGCCGAGGCGCTGGTGGCGCGGAGCGAACCAAAAGTGACGCTGCGCGTGCTGGCGCGGACCGATGTGGCATTGAGCGCGGCAACGCTGCGGCACCTGGTCGAAACCCAGGGCGACGACGCGGCGATGCGCGGTGCATTGCTGGCGCGGCAGGACCTCGATCCGGCGCTGCGCCTGGTGCTGGTGGAAGCCGTAGGGCGGGCGCTGCGCGGGCTGCGCATCGTCAAGGGTGCGGTGGCAGCGCCGCGGCTCGAACGGCTGCTGCGCAATGCGACAGACACGGCGCTGAGCGCCATCGGCGAACGCGAGGCCGGGCTGGCCCGGCGCGACTATGCGGCCAAGCTGGTGGGGGCCGAGCGCGTCAATACGCGGGTGATGCTGCACGCCATCATCAACGGGCACGTGCTGTTCTTTGCCGATTGCGTGGCCGAACTTTCGGAAGTGCCGCGCGAAAAGGTGTTTTCGCTGCTGGAGAACGGCAGCAGGCCGGCGCTCAATGCGCTGCTGGCGCGCTGCGGCCTGTCGCCGGCAGTGCGGAACCTCGTGGCGCGGCTGGTTTTCCACGCGCGTTCGGCGGACCTGGCGGACGACGTGACGGCACGGCATTTCGTGGTGACGGCGCTGACCGAGGAACTGATCATCGAGCACGGCGGGGTGATACCGCCGGAACTGGAAGAGGCGTTCAGCTATCTTTCCGAGCAGAACGTGCTGCTGGCGCGCCGCGCCGCACGCGGCGTCATGCCGGCCTTCGGCGGGGAATCGCTGATGCGGCTGCCGGCTCCGCCGGAACAGAGCGCGCCGGAGCCGATAGCGCTGCCTGCGGCGTAAGAAGCGATTTCAGCGTTTGCGGCGGTAGCACCCCTCACCCGGCTCTCGCTTCGCTCGATCCACCCTCTCCCACAAGGGGCGAGGGTGGCTCCGAGCCTAACCCGCCCACAGAGCCTGGCTAGAAGCGGAACTGCTCGGCGAGGACGCGATCTTCGAGGCTGTGGCCGGGATCGAAGAGCAGCGTCACCTGATGGCTGCGATCCTCGCGGACGGTGACCTCGACGACCTTTGGGAATTCGACATTGTCGGCCACGGCGCTGACCGGGCGCTTTTCGGCTTCCCGCGTCCTGAACCTCACCACCGCATCGTTGCCGAGGATGGCACCGCGCCAGCGCCGCGGCCGGAAGGGCGAGATCGGCGTCAGCGCCAGCAGATGCGCGTTGATCGGCAGGATGGGGCCGTGGGCCGAAAGGTTGTAGGCGGTCGATCCGGCGGGCGTCGAGAGCAGGACGCCATCGCAGATGAGCTCTTCCAGCCGCACTTCGCCATCGACGCTGATCTCGATCTTGGCGGCCTGGAAGGTGGACCTGAAGAGCGACACCTCGTTGAGGGCGAGCGCTTCGTGTCTCTTGCCTTCGACGTCGCGCACCTGCATGGCGAGAGGATAGATGTGGGTCGGGCGGGCGGCGGCGAGCCGCTCGGCCAGGTCGTCGGGGGAGAACTCGTTCATGAGGAACCCGACCGAGCCGAAGTTCATGCCGTAGACCGGCAGGCGCCGCTTCATGATCTTGTGCAGGGTCTGCAGCATGAGGCCGTCGCCGCCAAGGGCGACGACGACGCTGGCCTCGTCGAGAGAGGCTTCGCCATAGCGGGCGCGCAGGCTTTCGACAGCGGCATCCGCGTCCGGCGTGCCGCTGGACACGAAGGTCATCTTCTCGCTCGCGATGCCAGCCAAGCCCATCCCCGAAAACGTCATGCCCATCAGTCGAGGCGATGCTGTAGCACTTCAGGCGGAAGCACGCCAGCGAGCAGAATGGCCAGGTACCGGCAAGTGCTTGAATCTATGCGGGTTAGGGAAAGATGGTGCCGGCAACAGGACTTGAACCCGTGACCCCCTGATTACAAATCAGGTGCTCTACCAACTGAGCTATACCGGCCCGTAAATCGAATGAGGCTGGCTAGCATCCGCCACGAAGGGATGCAAGCGGCAGGCGTTGGGCGTGCATGGAACGCGAGGCCGAAAATCCTGTTCCCCTAAGCAGGGCGTTAGCGTTTGATAGCGCCAGGGGGAGCGCCATGCGCCTGAACTTCAAGCATTCACGTCATCGGGCCTTCTATGTCGCCGGAGGAATCGGCGTGGCCGTGGGAATCGTCACGGTTTTCCTGGCGGCTGGCCAGGCGCTGGCCTTCGGCATCGAAGCGTTCTTCGTTGCCTACCTGGTGCTGGCGTTCCGGCAATTGCGCCACATGAGCGCCGCCTATCTCAGGAAGCATGCCGACGAGGCGGATGCGCCGGTACCGGTGATCTTCGGCTCGACGGCGCTGGCGGTCTGCGTCTCGGTGGTCGAACTGTTCCTGCTCATCAATAGCGGGGAAGGGCCCGATCCGCTGCGGCTCGGGGTCGCAGCGCTGTCGGTCGTGCTGGGGTGGTTCGCCGTCAATACGATGATGGCGCAGCACTATGCCTACGAATATTACGGCGCGCCGGAGCAGAAGGGCAAAGGCCGCAAGGACGGCGACGTGGCCGGAGGCTTCGATTTCCCGAGCGGCAAGGAGCCGGACGGGATGAGCTTCCTCTACCAATCCTACACGATCGCGATGACGGCGCAGGTCTCCGACGTCGGCGTGACGTCACGCGCCATGCAGCGGATCGTGCTGATCCACAGCGTGTTCTCGTTCTTCTTCAACACGGTGATCATCGCAGCGGCGGTGAACATCACCGTATCGCTGGGGAGCGGTTAGGGCTAAGCAAGATGAATAGATCCTGCTAGACCTCACCCCCCTCCCAACCTCCCCCGCTGCTCATCGAGTTTTTTGAGCGCCTGGTTTTCCAATTGCACCAAGCCCTGAACATCTCGACGATTTGCTGTTGACAGAGGCAGGCCCGGCCACCATAAACCGCACCCGTGGCCGCGCCTGAATGGGCATCGGCCATGGCCTCGCGTCACGGCGGACCTGTCGGCTGTGGAGGGGTGGGAGAGTGGTTAAATCCATCAGACTGTAAATCTGACGCCTTAGGCTACACTGGTTCGAATCCAGTCCCCTCCACCAACAGGCCAACGCGGGTCTGGAGCGTTTTCAGAAAAAGTGGACGCCACTTTTTAGGTTCGAAAACGCGACCAAAAAACGGGGAGCATCTGTTTCGAACCATCGAAACAGCGCTCCGATCAGCGGGTGTAGCTCAATGGTAGAGCAGCAGCCTTCCAAGCTGAATACGAGGGTTCGATTCCCTTCACCCGCTCCAATCCTATTCCGGCCTGATTGCTTCCTTGCTGCCGCCGCGCAAAGCGGCTAGGTCCCTTTGATGAGCATCAACAAGTTCCCGCCCAGGCCGCGCCATGATCCCGATGACGGCCCGGTCTATCTCTACGGGCTGCACACGGTGCGCGCCGCGCTCGATAACCCGCGGCGCGTCAAGCGCGAGCTGCTGGCAACGCCCAACGCCCTTATACGCCTCAAGGAAGGCGGCACGGGCACCGGCAAGCTGCCGGTCAAGACGGTGACGCCCAAGGAACTCGATCGCCTGCTTGGCGCCGACGCCGTGCACCAGGGCCTCGCGCTCGAAGTCGATCCCGTCAGCCGCTTCGGGATGGATGATCTCACCAGCCCCCGCCTCGTTGTCGTGCTCGACCAGGTGACCGATCCGCACAATGTCGGCGCTATCCTCAGGACCGCCTGCGCCTTTGGCGCCGATGCCGTCGTCACCACCGCCCGCTATGCCCCGCGCGAAACGGGCGTCATGGCGAAATCCGCCTCCGGCGCGCTCGATCTCGTGCCGCTGGTCGAGGTCCGCAATCTCGGCATCGCCCTCGAAACGCTGAAGGAGCGCGGCCTGCTGATTCTCGGCTTCGATTCGGAGGCTCCCGCGCCGCTGCGCCCACGCACGGACGATCGCCCGCTTGCCGTCGTCCTCGGTTCCGAGGGCAAGGGCCTCAGGGAAAAGACCCGTAGCCTCTGCGATGAGATGGTGCGGCTCGAAATGCCCGGTCCCATCAAGTCGCTCAACGTCTCCAATGCCGCGGCCATAGCGCTTTTCGCCGCCACTGCCGGCCGCACCTAGCGTTCGCACCTCAAGGCCGGAGAGGACGCGGCGCGATGTCCATCGCGCCAAAGGACTCTTCTGCCCCGCCGACGCGGGGTTGCTGGATTACCCGCATGAAGCGGGTAATGACGGGTTGAGGGATCCGGATTTCAGTTCGGGCTTAGTGCCCGCTGGAAGACGTATTGCCGGCCCGGTTTTGCGCGTCCGGCGCCGGGTCGGTCGTGCCGAAATCGCGGCCGTAGAAGTCGGAAGCGGGATCGGAAAGGACGAAATGGCGGATGCGCTGCCAGAGATAGGCGCGCAATTCGAGGAAATGCGGTTCGGCGCGGACATCGTAGGACCAGCGCGGGCGCGGCAGGTCGACGGCGATCTCCTCGACGATGCGGCCGGGCCGCGGCCCCATCAGCATGATGCGGTCGGCCAGGAGGATGGCTTCGTCGACGCTGTGGGTGACGAAGAGGACGAGCGAACGCATGCGCGACCAGAGCCGCATGAGTTCGACCTGCATCAATTCGCGGGTTTGCGCATCGATGCTGGCGAAGGGCTCGTCCATCAGCAGGATCGACGGTTCGCTGGCCAGGGCGCGGGCCAGGGCCACGCGCTGCCGCATGCCGCCGGACAGCGCGGAAGGGTAGGCGTCGGCGAACCGGCCGAGCCCGACGAGCTTTACGTATTCGGCGGCGCGGGCACTGCGCTCTTCGGGCGAAAGATCGGTGCCGATCAGGGCGAATTCCACGTTCCGGTGCACGCTTTCCCACGGAATCAGCCGGAACGACTGGAAGACGAATCCCATGTCGGGGCCGGGGAGCGGCGTCTTGCCGCCGACCAGCACCTCGCCGCTATCGGGCTTGAGCAGGCCGTTGGCGAGGCGCAGCAGCGTGGTCTTGCCGCATCCGGAGGGGCCGAGCAGGGCGATGAACGCCCCGTCGGCCACCTGCATCGAAACCTTGTCCAGTGCCGGCGTGGGCGCCTTGCCCTTCCCGGAGGGAAAGGCCAAGGACACATCGCGCATGACAAGACGGGGCTCGGGCGCGGTGACAGCTCCCGGTGCGGCGGACGTAGCGGTCATCTAACCGGCTGGTCCTCGCCATCCGCCTTGCCGATGTCGGCGAGCACGTCGTCGACGAGCGACAGATCGGCCCACTTCTCGAAGGGCACTTCCGGCAGGTTCTTGAAGTCCTCGCCCTCATAGAGCCAGCCGACGGTGTAATCGAGCTCCTTGCGGTTCATGCCGCCGTTGACGCTCCAGCTGTTCTTGTAGTTGTCGGCAAGCTCCTTGAGGGTGTCGACGGAGATGTCGGGGCGGGCCTTGGTCATGGCATCGACCCATTTCTGCGGATCGGCGGAAAAGTCGCGCGAGGCCTTGATGATGGCGCGGATCACGGCTTCGACGTCGTCGTGGCGCTCGGCCAGGACGGTGTTGTTGACGACGTTGACCTTGCTGACGGCCGGCGCCTGCGCATAGTAGTCGTCCTGCGAGACGAGAACCTTCAGCCCGGTCTTGTCGGGCACGGAGAGCCAGGTGCCGATGGACACGGTGGTCGCATCGATGCGGCCCGCCGCCAGCGCCTGGGCGCGGACATTGGGCTGGCCGAGCGAAACGATGTCGAGCTTGCTGGCATCGAGGCCGAGGCCTTCGAACACTTTCAGCGACAGGGAATAATCGAGGCTGCCGACGCGGCCGACGCCGAAGCTGTGGCCGGCAAGGTCGGTGACGGAATTGAATTCGTCTTTACCGGCAATGAGATAGGGCAGAGACTTGTTAGGCGACATCACCGCCTTGAGGCTGTCGTTGCCCTGCGCCTGCAATTGCAGGAGGGCATCGGTGCCGATATTGGCCATGTCGCCTTCGCCGGACTGGATGGCGGCAATGGCCGACGGCGTCTGCTGGACGCGGACGAGTTCGACATTGACGCCTTCGCGCTCGAAGTAACCGCCCTGCAGGGCGAGATCCATCACCGAATTGGGGACCAGCGGCGTTTCGAGGTCCGTCACGATCAGCTTGAAGGGTTTGTCCTGCGCGATGGCAGGGGCCGCCAGGCTAAGCACCAGCGCCAGTGCGCCGAGACGCATCACCGCTTTGCTCAATGTCGACATTTCACTTCTCCCAAACTCGCCAAGCCGGAGGGCTGGCGTTCAAGTGCGCGGGCGCCATGCAGCGAGCCGATTTTCGAGGAGGCGCAAAGCCTCGGTCACCGCAACGCCAATGATGCTCAGTAGCAAGACGATAACGAAATATTCGGCCATGCGGAACGTGTTCCCATAGATCGACAGCAGGCCGCCGAGGCCGTTGACGGCAGTATATAGCTCCGCGACCACGGTGTTGATTAGGCCGATAGTTGCACCCAGGCGCAACCCGACGACGATGAAGGGCAGGGCGCCCGGAAGCACGATGCGGGTGAAAACCTGCCGGCGGCTGGCACGCACGGAGCGGGCCATTTCGAGCAGTTCCGGATCGGTCTGCTGCACGCCGGCATAGGTGTTGATGAGGATCGGCATGACGGCGCCGAGAAAGACGATGAAGGCCTTGGCCTGCAGCCCAAGGCCGAGAAAGACGATCACCAGCGGAATGAAGGCGACGCGCGGCGTGGCGGCAAGGGCGTAGACGTAGACTTCCAGCGTCTTGCCGACCGGACGCAGCGCGCCCATGAAAACGCCGATGGGCAGGGCGACGATGACGGCGAGCGCAAAGCCGCTGAGGTAGGTGACGAGGCTTGCCCCGAGCTCGCGAAAGAGCCGGCCTTCGGCGATGAGCCGGCCGGCAGCCTCGAGGGTCGCGAGGGGCGTCGGAATGAAGGTCGCGCCCACCGCCAGCGATATTACCCACCAGGCAAGGATCAGGAAAACGAGGAAAGCCAGCCGTGAAAGTGCAATCATATAGGCAAGCCAGGTCGTGCCGCGAGGATCGACGCTGCCGGGTGCGGCGGGCCGGCGTTCGAGTTGTCTAGCACACAAGACGATGGCGGCGTCACCTATCCCTTGCGCTAATTGTCGTTCACATACTGGATACTAAGGTTGCTTGCTCGCGCTATTGCAAGCCGCCGCACGCACCGCTAGCGTTTTATCGGCGGGTGACGATTTGTCCGCCCGCCAGAGGATACGCCGCCTGCGGCCGCAAGGATCGATGGACCAGAACAACACGAATCGAAACGCTGCTGCCGCCGGCGAGGCGGTGAGCATAAGCGTTCGCGGCCTGACCAAGCGATATGGCGAAACGCTGGCGCTCGATGCGGTGGATCTCGATGTCTTCCACAACGAGATGTTTGCGCTGCTCGGCCCGAACGGGGCGGGCAAAACCACCCTGCTGCACATCCTGTGCACGATATTGCAGCCCGATTCCGGCAAGGCGACCGTGGCCGGCTACGATACGGTCAAGCAGCCGCTCCGGGCGCGCAAGCGGCTGGGAGTGGTGTTCCAGGAGCCGAGCCTCGACGACCGGCTGACGGTGATCGAGAACCTCGATTTCCACGGCCTCGTCTACGGGGTGCCGCGCAAGCTGCGCAAGCAGCGCATCGACGAAATGCTCGAACTCGTCGAGCTGGCGGAGTGGCGCGACCAGCTGGTGCGCAATCTGTCGTCGGGCATGAAAAGACGGCTGGAAATCGCGCGGGCGCTAATTCACGATTCCGCGATCGTCTTCCTCGACGAACCGACCGTCGGGCTCGACGTGCAGTCGCGCGTGAAGATCTGGGGGTATCTGGCTGAACTGCGGCGGTTGCGCGACCTCACCCTCGTCGTCACCACCCATTACATCGAGGAAGTCGAGAACTGCGACCGCGTCTGCATCATCGATCGCGGAAAGGTGCTGATCGACGGTTCGCCGGAAGCACTGAAGGCCGAGCACGGGCAGAGGCTGCTGCGCATAGAGGCGCGCGACGAGGCAACGGCGCAGGCGATAGCGGCGCGCTATGCGAATGCCGTTCGCAAGGACGGCGAGCGGCTGGTCGTGCCGGTGGACAGCGACGACTTCACCGAGCAGTTCCTGGCCGATTTCGGCAGCCAGGTCCGCAGTTTCGAGGTGGAAAGTCCCAATCTCGAAAGCGTCTTTTTATCTATGACGGGGCGGGAGCTGCGCGATCGTGCGGCGAGCCCCAGTGAAAGAACCCTGGCCTTCGGGCGCCAGGGCGGCGAGCACACGCGTTAGCCGCTTTAGGGAGACTGGCTTTGGAACTGCTGATGGGGCTTTACGCCATCTGGCTACGCGAAGTGAAAAGGGCGTTCCGCGACCGCGGGCAACTGGTCGGCGGCATCAGCCGGCCGCTGTTGTGGGTGCTGATCCTCGGCATCGGGCTCAACCCCTATTTCCGCGGCGAAGTCTATGGCGAGGTGCGGTTCGTCGTGCCCTACACGTACCTGCAGTTCGTGTTCCCGGCGGTGATCGCGCTTAACATCATGTACACCTCCGTGCAGTCGGCGGTTTCGGTGATCTGGGACAGGCAATTCGGCTTTTTGCGCGAAGTGCTGGTTTCGCCGATGCCGCGCAGCATGGTGCTGCTCGGCAAGGTGCTCGGCGGCACGACGGTCGCCATGCTGCACGGATGCCTGGTGCTGGCGCTGGCGCGGTTCGCCGACGTGACGGTGACGCTGCCCGACATGCTGCGCGGGCTCGGGCTCATGTTCCTGCTGTCGTTCGCGCTGACGTCGTTCGGCGTCATCCTCGCCAACCGCATAAGAAGCTTCGAGGGATTCGGGGTGTTCTCGAACGCGGTCATCCTGCCGCTCTATTTCACCTCCAGTTCGGTGTTTCCCCTCGATCCGGCGCTGACCCAGGCGCAAGCGCGGGTGGTCTATCCGGAATGGCTGGTCGGGCTCGTCCAGATCAATCCGCTGACCTATGCGATCGACAGCCTGCGCGGCGTGTTCCTGCACTTCAACCAGTTTCCGGGATGGATAGGACCGACGATCCTGGCAGTGATGGCGGTGGTGTTCTTCGCCATCGCCGTATGGGAGTTCCGGCGCGCCTAGCGCCGGTCCTGCCTTGGCCAAGCCGCGTATATTGCGAAAACTGCCGCCGGGCGTGACGGCGCTGCTGGTCGGCGCGCTGCTTTTCGCCGGCGTTTACCTGCTGCCGCCCGACACGTCGCTGCAACTGGTCGAGGAAAGCGGGGTGCTGCGCGTCTGCGTGCCGGCCTCGCGGCCGCCGCTGGTGACCGGCAATGCCGAAAACCCGGGCTTCGATATCAGCGTGTTGCAGGAGATCGCCAAGCGCTTGAACCTGCGGCTCGCCATCAACGTGAACTCGGCCATGGGACAGGATTTCAACCCGCGAAACTGGCGGCTGACGCGGGCGCAGTGCGAGATCGTCGCGGGCGGCGTGCTGACCTCGGCAACGACGCGCTCGTTCCTCGAGACCATCAGCACCGGCATTGCCAGCGGCTGGGTGCTGATCGCGCGCGATGCGAGCAAGATCAACCAAAGCGAGGCGATCGCGGTCTATCCCGGCTTTTCGGGCCTCGACCGCGTGGCGCTGAGTTCGTACCTGCGTGGCCTGGGGGCACGCGTGAGCCTTTCCACCTCGCCCGACGCACTGGCCGCTGCCCTGACATCGGGGCAGGTGGACGCGGCGGTTACCGGGAGCCTCGATGCCGAGCAGATCATCGAGGCCGACCCGAAGTTGACGATGACGTGGCTGCCCGCCAGCCTGGGGCGCTACGATTTCGGCTTCGGGCTGTGGAAGGGCGACCTGACGCTGAAGCGCAAGGTCCTGGAAATCTATGAGCAACTCGACAGCGAGGGCTTCATCGCAGCACAGCGCGAGCGCTACGGGCTCGTTGCGGAGGCACCGCCCGATGCCGAAGAGTGACGGAGCCTCATCGTGGCCTTATTGAACGATCTCACCATTTCCCAACTTCTGTCGCGACTGGTCGCTTTCCTGCTGATCACGGCGATCCACGGTTTCGCGCTGGCCGGGCTGGCCCGGCTGCTGGGAGACCAGGGGCCACGCTACAACGGACGCTTCACGCTCAACCCGGTGCCCAACATGGCGATGCTCGGGCTGGTGATGGCGCTGCTGTTCCGCATCGGCTGGATCCTGCCGATGCGGATCGATCCGGCAAAGCTGCGCTTCGGGCGCTGGGGGCTGGTGATCTGCATCGTCGGCAGCCTGCTCGCCGTGCTCGTCGTGATTCCGGTGCTGATCCCGCTGCGGCCGCTGGCGGTCATCTGGCTGCCCCGGACCACGGCGCTCGCCGTTCTGACCGTTTTCGACACGATCCAGGACCTCGCGATCTGGTTCGTCGCGTTCAACGTGATTCCGGTGCCGCCGCTCACTGCCGGGCTGCTTTTCAGCGCCATAAAACCCTCCCTGACTGCGGCGATCTGGCGCAGGTCAAAGGTGCTGGAAGTGGTGATGTTGGCCCTCGTCGTGGTCGGTGCGGCCTCGGTCGTCGTCGAGCCGATCTATCGTGCCTTGCGGCCCCTGCTGAGTTAGCGATTCGGGCGAAAATTATGTTTTTGCTGGATTAACCGGCGGCAAATCTATCGTTGATCTTGCCGGCAGACAGGCATAGCGTTTCATCAATGCAGGGTCGGACGCGGTGGCTGACGCGACAAAAAGTCCGCCCTAATCGGATGGAGAACTGCAATGAACAAATGGGTTGGGACCTTGGCGACGACGCTTGCCGCGGCTGCGTTCGCCGCCGGCGCGGGTGGGGCGGCCATCGCCCAGGACAGCAAAGGTTATTACACCCAGGAGCAGGCAGACCACGGCAAGGCTCTCTTCGATGCCAACTGCGCGCAGTGCCACGGCCAGAACCTCGAGGGCATCGAGGCACCCGGCCTTGCCGGTCCCGACGTGATGGGCAACTGGGCCACGGCCCAGGGCATGTACGATTATTTCTCGGTGGCGATGCCGCCGACCGCGCCCGGCAAGCTGGGCGATGACAACTACGTCGACATCATGGCCTATATCCTCAAGGTCAACGGCGCCCCGGCCGGCGATGCCGCGCTGACCAAGGACGCACTGCCGAGCGTCGACCTCGTGGCGGCGACCGCGCAGGCCGCTCCCGCACAACCGGCAGCCGGGGCCGCCGCGACACCGGCGCCCGCAGCCGACGCCGGCGCCACGAAAGTTCCGCAATCCTTTACCTGGGGCAAGCAGCTTCCCACCGTCGGCGGTGCCGACAGCGGGCAGGCGGCGCCTGCCCAACCGGCGCAACCAAAGGTTCCGCAGTCCTATACGTGGGGCAAGGACCTGCCGACCGTTTCGAAGTAAACCTTCCTGGCGTGCGGGGGGCAGCTCCCGCCACCGTTTTCCGTAATTGCATCACCCTATGGGAGGCCTTTATGCATAGACGTCTTAGAACAGCGCTGATTGGCGCAACCGCGCTGGCCGCGCTTTCGGCGCCCGCGTTTGCGCAGGACGCCGCGGCGGCGACCACCGCGCGCAGCTACACGCCCGTTACGGACGACATGATTCTCAACGAGGCGCCGGGAGATTGGTTGAACTGGCGCCGCACCCTCGACAACCAGGGCTACAGCCCGCTCGACCAGGTCAATAAGGACAATGTCGGCGACCTGGAACTGGCCTGGGCCTGGCCGATGCCGGATGTCGGCGAGCAGGAAACCGGCCCGCTCGTGCATGACGGCATCATGTTCATTTCGACCAATAACGGCATCGTCGACGCGCTCGACGCCAAGACGGGCGACCTGATCTGGGAATACAAGCACGCCTTCCAGGAACTGCCGCAGAGCTGGGCGTACCAGCGCAACCAGGCCCGCCGCCAGAAGAACACCATCGCGCTCTACGGCGACAAGGTGATCCTGACCACGTTCGACGCCAAGATCGTGGCGCTGGATGCGGCGACCGGCAAGGTGGACTGGGAAAAGCAGGTCTTCGATCCGTCGATCGGCTACAGCTATACCGTTGGTCCCGTGGTCATCCACGACACTATCTATTCGGCCATTTCGGGCTGCTCGATCGCGGGCACGGCCGGCGGCTGCTTCATCGTCGCCAACGACGTGAACACCGGCGAGGAACTCTGGCGCTTCAACACGCTGGACGATCCGAACAATCCGGAGCAGGAAGCCTCGTGGGGGGACGTGCCGCCGGAGAACCGCTGGGGCGGCACGCCGTGGGCCACGGGTTCGTACGATCCCAAGACCGACACGCTGTTCTGGGGCGTCGGCATGCCGGGCCCGTATCCGGAAGTCATCCGCGGCTCCGGTTCGGGCGACGTGCTCTACACCAACAGCACCCTGGCGCTCGATGCCAAGACGGGCAAGCTGAAGTGGTATTACCAGCACCTGCCGCGCGACAACTGGGACCTGGACAGCCCGTTCGAGCGTGTTCTGGTGGATACGCCTGACGGCAAGCACCTGCTGGTGACGACTGCCGGCAAGAACGGCATCACCTTCGGCCTCGATCGCGACACCGGCAAGTACCTGTGGTCGCAGGAGACCGTGTACCAGAACGTCGTCGATCACATCGATGCCGACGGCAAGGTGCACCTCAACGAGAGCCTGATCCCGACCGCCGTGGGCCAGGAAGTGTTCATCTGCACCACCACCAATGGCGGCAAGCTGTGGCCGGCGGGCGTCTACAGCCCGAAGACCAACGCCTTCTACGTGCCGGTGAACGAAGCCTGCCAGACCAGTACCCCGACCGTCAGCGAGTTCACCCCGGGCAACGCCGTGGGCTCGGTCAAGACCGGTCCGAAGGTGCTGCCGGAAGGCATGAAGGATGCCGGCCTCATCCAGGCGATGAACGTCGAAGACGGCTCGATCAAGTGGCAGCACCGCATCCACCCGGTCACCACCAGCTCGCTGCTGGCGACGGCCGGCGGCCTGATCATCGGTGGCGATGCCAACCGCTATGTGTGGGCGCTTGACCAGGATACCGGCGACCAGATCTGGTCGCAGCGGCTCAACGCCCCGATCGGCGGGCACCCGATGAGCTACGAGGTCGATGGCGTGCAGTACATCGCCATTCCCACGGGCTATTCGGCGACGGCCAATGCTTCGGCCGGACAGACGCCGGACGTGGTGCTGCCGACCGGCGCGGGCAACTCGCTCTTCGTCTATCGGCTGCGCGAGAAGGCCGAGACCACTGCCAGCAAGTAAGCCTTACGCGATGACATGACGTTGAGGGGGGCGCATTGCGTCCCCCTTTTCTGTAGGCTGTATGAACATCGGTTCGAACTTCGCCGCGACATGGCGCGTTGAGTTGCCGAGTGGGAGTTGTGAGATGAAACGCTGGTTTCTGGGGATCGTGGCCGCCGCCGGATTGGCCGGTTTTGCAGGTGCAGCCGTAGCGCAGCAGAGCGGCCTGCCGCCGCAATTGCTGGAAAACGTGCAGCCGCTGCAAGGCGATACGATTCGATTCTGCATCGATCGTTTCAGCACCGGCGCCGAGTTCGACAAGAGCGTGAGCCAGGCGATTGCCGATGCCTTGCTGGTCAAGGCGAAGTTCGTCGATGCGCCCACCGGGTTTCCGCTCGACGGGCAGGGCTATCTCGACGAGTTGCAACTCACCATGAACGAGGATTGCGACGTGCTGGCCGGCATCTCCATCCTGCCGGATACCGGGACGCCGCAATATCCCGATTGGGCGACCGTGACCCGCCCCTATGCGGAAGTGCCGTTCGTTCTCGTCACCACGGACAAGACTTACAAGAACCTCGGCGATATCGAGCCGGGCAAGACCGTGGGCGTGATGATCGGCAGCCTGGGGCAGGGCGTCGTGCTCACCTACAATGCGCAGGTGGGTGAGGCGAAACGCCTGAAATACCTGCCCTACGCCGACCCGAAGCTGATGCTCAAGCGCCTGCTGGACGGGCATCTGGTCGCGATGGTCATCTGGCAGCCACAGCTCAACATGATCACCGACAACGAACCGAAGGCCGAGGGGCTAATGACGATTCCGCTCGATCCGCTGCCGGCCATCAATGTGTCGGTGGGCGACCTGGTCTCGAGCCGAGATACCTACCTGCGCACGCAGATCGACAATGCCATCGGCAGCCTCATCGCCGACGGCACCATCGCCAAGCTGATGCAGGAGCACGGCTATAGCGGCACGCCCGGCTGAGCCAGCGTCGCGCCGTGGAGCGTTCCAGGTTTTGATTGCATCAAAACGAACGCTCCAGGTTTTTGTCTGGTCGCGTTTTCGAACCGGAAAGTGGTATCCACTTTTCCGGAAAACGCTCTAGGTGCCGATGAGGCCCGCCGCCATCAGGCGGGCCAGCATTTCCTGCGCCGGCAGATCGCTTCGCATCTGCAGGTATTGTCCGCCCAATTGTTCGAGGGCGTTGACGAGGCTGGCGCGATGGGCCGTGAGCAGGCTGGCGTATTCGGCCGTGCTGGCCTTGTCGATGGCGAGGTCCATGTCGGCGCCGCTGCCGGCTTCGCGCATGCGCACGGGACCACGGCCCAAAAGCAGCGGGTCTTCTTCTTCCGGAGCCACCATGCCGAAGCCGACGATGGAGGCTTGCGTCGTGGCAAGCGGGCGAAGTCCTTCGGCCGGCGCCTCCAGCCACCAATCGCTGACGATCATGACCAGGTTGGCAGTCCGCAAGCGCGGGAGTGCGGCGCGGATCGCTTGCGGCAGCGGCAGCTTGCCTGCCGGGCGCGGACGTTCGATCCAGCGGAAGAGCGTTTCGGTCCGCGATGCGCCCTGCACGGCGTCGGACCAATCGATGCTGTTTTCGAGCGGCAGTCCGATCTCGACGAGATCGCCGGACGACAGGGCGGAATAGGCAAGGAGTTCGACGAGCATGGTGGCAGCGTCGCGCTTGCTGGGCTGGCCGAAATCCATGGAAACGGACGTATCGAGCAGGATGACGACGCGCAATTGCCGGTCGGCCAGGTATTCGCGGATGTACGGCGTGCGAAAGCGTGCATAAAGCCGATGATCGAGGTGCCTGAGGTCGTCGCCGCGGCGATAGGGGCGATGGCCGGCGAATTCCAGCCCCGGCCCCTTGGTGCCCGAGCGCCGCTCGCCCGGGCGTTCGGACAGGGCCTTGCCGAGCGGCAGCAGCCGCAGGCGGGTCAGGTTGCCAAGGACGGCGGCGGGTGGTCTCACCGCTGCTTGTCCCGGCTGCGGGCGAAGAGGTCGCCGACCAGGCGATCGAAGGAGAGGCCGCTGGCCTCGCCATCGAAATTGAACTGGATGCGGTGCCGGGTGGAGGGCAGCAGCACGGCTTCGAGGTCTTCGAAGCCGACATTGAACTTGCCGTGCAGCAAAGCGTGGGCCTTGGCCGCGATCACCAGCGACTGGGCGCCGCGCGGGCTGATGCCGAAGCGCACGAAGCGGCGGACTTCGTCGGGCGCGGCGTCGCTGCCGGGCTGGGTGGAGACGACGAAGTTGGCCACCGTGGCATAGACGTGGTCGGCGACCGGAACGGCCCGCACGAATTCCTGGATGGCGAGGACGTCGTCGGGCTGCAAAATCTGGTCCGGCACCGCCTCGGTCTCGCTGGTGGTGAGGCGGAGGACGGAAGCCAACACGTCCTCGGACGGATAGCCGACCTCGATCTGCAGGAGGAAGCGGTCGATCTGGGCTTCCGGGAGGGTATAGGTGCCCTCCATTTCGAATGGGTTCTGCGTCGCCAGCACGAAGAACGGGCGGGGCAGCACCATGGTGCGGCCGGCGGCGCTCACAGTGCGCTCCTGCATGGCTTCAAGCAGGGCCGATTGCGTGCGCGGCGTGGCGCGGTTGATCTCGTCGGCGAGCAGGAGCTGGGTGAAGACGGGGCCGTGCTGGAACTGCAGGCGCGCGACGCCGTCGGCATCCTCCATCAGCACCATGCTGCCGCTGATGTCTGCCGGCATCAGGTCGGGCGTGAACTGGATGCGCGAAAACGACAGGCCGGTGACGGCGCCGAGCGTGCGCACGAGCAGCGTCTTGCCGACGCCGGGAGGACCTTCGAGCAGGACATGGCCGCTGCCCATGAGGCCGATCAGCATCTGTTCGGCCACCTGCTCCTGGCCGAGAACGACGTTGCCGATGGCATCGCGCGCTGCGTGCAGAAGCCCGATCAGGCGGGTGAGCCGCGCTTCCTCGTCCTGCGCCGATTGCAGCGGACGATTGGCGTGGGCATCTGCTTCCGATCCGGACATGATCAGTTTCCTTGGCTCGCGAGTTCGGGTTGGCGGCGCGGATCGGGAGTATCCGCGCGAGCCTGTCGTGATGGAGCGGGGCGGCCTCGCCGGCCGGGGCCCGCACTCGTGAAGAGACCGCTACCGTAGCGCGCAACCACGTCGGCCATGAAGAGCGCAAGCGCACAAAGCGCCCAGAAAATCCAGTTCGGCTGGAGGGCGAGGCGCAATTGCTGCCCGGTGACGGGCAGGGGGGCATCGGGCGGGATCTGTTCGCCGCCGGAGAGTTGCGCGAGGTTCAGACGGGCGGGATCGGGCGCATAGGCGAGACGCGCGGGAAAGGCCGCATGCAAAGTGGCGTCGGCGGAATCGCCTTCGGCCATGACCGTAGCCTTGTAATCGCCGGACGCAGTGAGGGGCATTGTGCCTTCATAGACGCCCGGATGGGTCTGATAGAGCGGCAGCAGGCGCGTCGCGCCGCCTGGAAGCGCCAGCGAGGCCGTCATTTCGAGACCCATGCGGGGCTTGCGCTCCTCGTCGAGCGCTGTCGCGACCACGGCCAGCGTGTCGCCGCTCCGATTGAGATGGACGGCGAGGCCCGGCTGGTCGGCGCCCGGCAGGAAATGGCGCAAAACTTCCGACCACGTCCCGTCGTAGCCGGGAACGTCGAGCCAGTTGCTCGACCACGGCCCATAGGCCTCGGTCGCCAAGGCGATGACGGTGCCGCTGCCATATTGCCACCAGCCGAGCAGGGGTGCCGTGCCGCCATCCGCGGTATCGACGGAAAGCCCGATCTCGGCATCGGGCTTGGGCGTCGTCAGCACGTAGCCGGAAATGGCCGGCATCGCTTCGGGAAGGCCGGAAAGGAAATCCGGCCGTTGCCCTGACCATTGGGGCACGGTGCTGCGCTCCTCCACGGCGGAATCCGAAATCATCATGGTTTCCTGCGAGAGGATGCTCGGAAGCGCCCGGAAGTCGTTGGAGGCATGGAAGATACCGCCGCCGCCCTCTGCGATATCCCGCAGGATGCTGAGGTTGGAGCCGACACCGATGGCGATCGTCGACACGGAGGCGCCGGCGCCCCTGATGTCGGCAAGCAATTGCGAGAAATCGCTCGGGGGCGTCAGGCCGTCGGTGAGGGCGACGATGTGCTTGGTCGGAAAGTCGACGCTACGAATCTGGTCGAGGGCGGTTTGCAAGGCCGGCTTGAGATTGGTGCCGCCGCCAGGGCCGATCCGGCTCAGGGCGGCCTCGATGCTGGCCGTGTCGCCGGCCGGTTGCAGTGGCACGACGAGGTGAGGTTCGGTGTCGAAAGCAACGACGGCGACCTGGCTTTGCGGGTTGAGAAGCGAGATGGCCGAAAGCGTCGCCTGCTTTGCCACCTCCAGCCGGTCCACGTCGCCGACCATCTGCGCCATGCTGCCGGAGCGATCGAGCACGAAGACCACCGCCGCTTCCGGCGCCGGCTTCGGCACGCGGCTCGACAGCGGCGACAGGCGATCGAGCGGTGTTTCGAGGTACCCACCGGGCCCGAAGGAATGTTGCCCGCCGAACATGAGCAGGGAGCGGCCGTGTTCCGACACCGCGCTGGCCAGCAGATTCTGCTGCGTCGGATTGAGCGAGATAGCAGGAACATCGACAAGCACATAGCCGTCATAGCTCAACCAGTCCTTGAGGAGCCATGGCGCGGCGGTCGGCACGACGAGATGGGTGGTGATGCCCGTGGCTTCCAGCCCGCCGGCGACGTGCTGTCCCGCATCAGGATCGGCGCTGAGCACGAGGATATTGGGCGAGCGCGGTGCATCGACCCAGGCGCCGTTGGAATTGTTGCCGGAATCGGTATCGCCTGCGGCGGTGACCTGCATCTGGTAAAGAACGGTGCCCTTGGCGGCATGCGGTATGGCGATGTCGACGGGATTGTCGCCCTGGTCGAGATCGAGATCCTGCTCGGCGATGGTTTTGCCGCTTTCCAGGACCGTCAAGTGCGCCGGCATGGCACTGCCGGCACGCAGCAGGCCGGTGAGGCGGAAACTGTCGCCGATGAAGACGGCGGGCGGTGCCTCGACCTTGGCTACCGCGACCTCGTTTTCCGGGATGATGGGCTTGGCCTGCACATTGATGGGCGGTGCTTGCATAGCGATATCGGCCACCTGCGCAGAAGACAGGGGCGCTGCGGAAGCCAAAACGACATGGCCGTTTCCGCCTTCCGGCAACATGGCCTTGGCAACGCTCAGGGCCGTGGCGGCGGAACCCCAGGGAGAGGCGGGGGAAGCCAGTGTCGTTGGACCATCGCCGATATCGGCGGCAACGGTGGGCCTCTCGCCGACCGCGACCAGACCGGGAGTGCCGTCGATATTTTGAGCGGCATCGGCAACGACGACCGTTCCGCCGGTATGGGTGACTGCCGGGCCCATGAGATTGAACAGAGCCGCAAGGCAAAGCACCAGAGCAAGCGCCCGGACCGGCAGCAGCCAGCGCGGCGCAGAACGCCGGCGAATGGCGACCAGCGCTTCCAGGCATAGCACCAGCATGGCGCCGGCGATGAGGAAGGGCCAGAGGGCGGTCACGGTCGCCGGGGCTGAGGAAGGGCGTACGGTATTGGTTGGGGTAAGGGATTGTTCCTCGCGCCAATCGGGATTGACGGCAATCCAACTGGCATTCTCGCCGTCGTCGTGCCGGTAAAGGCCGGCAAGCAGCGGTACGAAGGTTCCCCCGGCGGGCGGCAGGATGATGCTTTTCCCCTGGCCTTCGATGGTCAGGGCCGAGCCGGCCCAGCGGGCATCGACTGCGCAGGGAGCGCCGACGATACAGACCGGCCGGATGCGCCCTTCGTGGGGAACCCCGCTCCAATCGACGAGATTGCCGAGAAATTGCGGGAACGCCGTTTGCCGCGACCATTCCCGCGTGGGATCGAAGGCCAGGCGAACCTCGCGGCCATGCGAGCCGGAACGCGCCTGGATCAGCGGCGTGTCGCCGGCCGCAAGCAAGGTTTCGCCGTCGGGCCAGGGCGGCAACCTCAGCGCGCGGCTGATGGCGACGCTGCTCCAGACGATGCCGCGCGACAGCGGATGATCCGAGAGCCATGAGGTGATGTCTCCCGGCTCCACGGCTGCCGGATCGGGTTCCCCGGCGAGGCGGGCGTGTCCGACCCAGAGCGTATTGGTTTCCGGCGCGCGGTCGACGACTGCATCGTCGATAACGACGAGGTCGTAGCGGCCGGCATCGGGCGGCAGGGTTTCGGCCGGCCGGATGACGGCGCCCTCGAGCGACGCCAGGGCATGCAGTAGCGGTGGCTGTGCCTGCCCGACGAGGAGGATGTTCAGCGGCGCCGGCTGTGCATCGATGAGGAAATTGACCGTATTGTCCTGGGGCAGGGCATCGTCGGAAAGCGTGGCGGTGACGATGCCGCCGCCGACGGTGGCGATGTCATCGATATCGAAAGCAACCGCGACGACTTCGGGCGACGGCGGCGCTTCGACGATGGTGTTTGCAACCTCGATCGGCGTGTTGGTGCCGGCGCTCCTGAAGGACACCGATATCTGGGCGTGCCGCCCGCCGCCGGAAAAATGCACCGTGCCGGCGAGGCGCAGCTTGGATGGATCGCTTTCGGAGGCAGCGAGGTGGGCATCGAGTCCGGCATTGGGGACCGGATTGCCGAACCGCAGCACGCTGGTCGTGGCACCGGGAATGGCGGTTTGCAGAGCAACGATAGAAGAGTCCGCAGAATCGGTTAGGGCGATAAGCTCATGCTTTTCATCCGCTTTCGTCACCGCTTGCGCCAGGGCCGCGGTGGCGGACCAATCGGCTGCCGTATCGCTGGCAACGAGTTCGGTACGCACTGCCGGCAGCAGGTTGTGATCGTTCGGACGGCGCGCGAAAAGCAGCTTCGGTTCTGCGCTGGCCAGGATGAGGCTGGTGCGTGGGCCGTCCGGGCCCGTCTCCGCGGACAGAAGCGCGGTGAGGCGCGCCAAAGCCGCGTCGAACCTTGTGCCGGTCGCATCGGCCGCGCGCATGCTGCCGCTGGCATCGAGCATGTAGATCTTGTGAACAGGCACTGCGGCATCGGCGCCGAAGAGCGGGCGGGCGAGCGCCAGTGCAAAGAGCAGCACGGCGGCGATCTGCAGCAGCATCGGCAGGTCGATGTGGGGCAGGCGGCGTCCCGGCCGCGCCTGCTGGTTCAGCGCCTGCAGCCGCTTCCAGAGCATGAGGCTGGGAACCACGACCAGCCGGCGCTGGTAGGATTGATGCAGGAAATAGACGGCGGCAGCGAGGACGGCCAGCGACAGGAACCACGGCGCGACGAAGGCGAAACTAGACACCGCCATCCTCGCCGTGGGTGAAGAAGCGCGAGAATACGGCCTGGTCGCGCACCGACGGCAGGTCGCGGTTGACCGGCGTGGGCGTGGTGGCGCCGGGCTGCGCGGCCTTGAGGCCGCCGGGAGAGGATGTGGAATTGGCATCGGCAGTGGCCGGCGCCACCTGCATGCGAATGCGCTTGCCCTTGGTGTATTCGCCCGGCGGCAGCAGCACCTCTTCCTGCTCGGGCGGGAGGGGCGCGGCATCGGCCCGGTTGGGATCGGCGAGGTCCTGCGTGCCGAGGCCGGCCGTGCGGCTGGCGCCCTGGCCGGATTGCGTGGCGCCGCCGACGAGGCGTGCCGAAGCACCATCGACGTCGACGGCGCCGCCCTCATTGCCGAGGCTCGGCGCCTGGCCGCCCGGTGCGCCGGCCTTGGCCTGGCCTTCGAGGGTATCGGCGGCGTTACGGCCGCCGACATTGGACGAGTTCAGGGCAAGATCGGCGTTGTCTTCTGGCGCGATGGTCAACTGGCCGGGAAGCGGCGCCGGCACCGGGGCGTGCTGCAGGTTCTGCTCCGACAGCAATTCGGGCACCAGTTCTTCGCCCGATCCGGCCCTGGGATCGGGGGCGTTCGCTTCTGCTGCCCGCTGCGCCAGCGCGGAAAAGTTCCGGTCGTCGGCAAGGCCGTAGCGATTGTCGGGCTTCGTTGCGTTGAAAAGCAGCCAGTTGGGCGGGGTGCGGCCATAGGCGAGCCGGGCATTGTCGAGCAGGCCGGTTAGCTCGTTCCGGTAGGCCTCGGGCGACAGGTCCTGGCGTTGGGCGAGTTGGCCGACGGCATCGGCAACCTTCTTCAGGAAGTCGTTGCTGCGCTGGTCGGCGTCCTCGGACAGGATATCGGCCAGCGCTTCGACATTCTGGGCCCGAACTGCCGAGTCCACCGTCTGCACAGGAGCGGCGGAAATAGCGGGTGCCGAGGGCGCGGGGGACGGCACGGAAACGAGCGCGAAGACGGCAATCGCTGCAACCAGCGCGCCAATGGAAGCAAGCACCGGGGCGCCGAAGGGTTGAACCAGTTGCGAGGGAACGATACGCGCGGCATAGGCGGCGGTGTCGCGATAAAGCCCGGCGAGAATGGCGGAGGCAGGGCCGCTGGCGCGCGGTGGCTGCTCCAGTGCGGTCGTCAGCCGTTCGCCGCCCTGGTAGATGCCGTCGGCACGGCGCGCCAGGGTAAGCAGCGTCGGCGGATTGCCGAAGGCCAGCGAAAGCCCGACGACGAGCACCGGAGCGAAAACGAAAAATCCGGACGACAGCGGATCGGCCTCGCGGCCTGCAAGCTGAGCCAGCACGGGAATGAGGCGATAGGCGAAAAGGCCGGCCGCCGCAGCCCAAAGTACGGCAAGCACCAAACCGCGGACGATGTGGATGATTTGTGCCCGCCGGAGGGGAGCAGTCAGCGCGTGGACGGCGGCATTCGCGTCGAGATCGGTCATTTCCCTCACACCGATGTTTTACTGCGCAGCATCGGGCAAAGGAATAGGCCTTCAGTGGGAGGCGCCGGAAAGCTTTTCCGCGATCCAGGCGGTAAGGCGCCGCGCAACCTCGTCTTTTTCCAGTTTCGGCCAATCCTCCACGCCGGAGGCGGTGACGATGTGAACGGTGTTATCGCCGCCGCCCATGACGCCGGTTCCTTCGGAAACGTCGTTGGCGACGATGACGTCGCACCCCTTGCGGGCGAGCTTTGCCTTGGCATTGGCGATAAGGTCCTGCGTTTCGGCGGCAAAGCCGACGACGAGGGCAGGGCGCTTCTCGCTGCGGTGGGCGATGGTCGAGAGGATATCGGGGTTTTCGACCAGAGCGAGCGGAGGCGGGGCACTGCCGGGGCCCTTCTTGAGCTTCTGGTCGCCGGCGCTGTCAACGCGCCAGTCGGCAACGGCGGCTGCAAAAATGGCGATATCGGCGGGAAGCGCGGCTTCGACGGCGGCCAGCATTTCGCGCGCGGTTTCGACGCGGCGCACCTCCACGCCTTTGGGATCGGGCAGGCCGGTCGGGCCGGAAACGAGGGTGACGCGGGCTCCCGCCGCGGCTGCCGCCGTGGCAATCGCAAAGCCCTGCTTGCCCGACGATCGATTGGCGAGATAGCGCACGGGATCGATGGGCTCGTGCGTGGGGCCGGCGGTGACGAGGACGTGGCGGCCGGCCAGCGGGCGCTCGCCGGGAACGAGCAGGGCTTCGGCGGCTGCCGCAACGACGAGCGGTTCGGCCATTCGCCCTTCGCCGGCTTCGCCGCTTTCCGCCATCTCGCCCTTTTCCGGGCCGATGAAGGCGATGCCGTCGGCCTTCAGACGCTCGGCATTGCGCCGTGTCGCCGGGTGCGACCACATTGCCGGGTTCATGGCCGGCGCGAAAAGCACGGGCGCGCGGGTGGCGAGCAGGATGGCGGTGGCGAGATCCGGGGCCTCACCGGCTGCCGCCTTCGCCATGAAGTCGGCCGTGGCAGGGGCGACGATGACGAGATCGGCCTCGCGCGCCAGGCGGATATGGCCGATATCGTGCTCTTCGGCGCGCGAGAAGAGATCGGTAAAGACGGTGCCGCCCGCAAGCGCGCCAGCTGCCAGCGGCGTCACGAACTCGGTCGCTGCCCTGGTCATGACGACGCGGACGGTCGCGCCGCGCTCCTTGAGGCGCCGGATGAGGTCGAGGCTCTTGTAGGCGGCAATGCCGCCGCCGATGATGAGGAGAATGGTGCGGGAGGAAAGGGACGGCATGGCATCTCGGCGATTTTGGCAAAAGGGCAGGCGGACGCGTTCCAAATCTCTTGCGCCTCGTTCCCTTTCCCATTACACGATGCCTCGCCTGTAGGGGTATAGCTCAGTTGGTAGAGCATCGGTCTCCAAAACCGAGGGTCGTGGGTTCGAGTCCCTCTGCCCCTGCCAGGCGTAAAGCATTGTAAATGCTTGCTTTTCTAGAAGGCTCCACCAAGAACAAAACGTGACGGTTAGACGCCGGTCACCGGTGGTTAGTCATTTCCGTTCTCGATTCTCCCCATCGGAACCACATTTTCTCCGCCCAAACGATATGCCATTTGCACCGCCTCGGTCATGTCCTTGAGCATTCCGCGGCGCTTCGCTCGCCTTTGGTAATGCTCCGTCATCGTCTCGCTGCCATGTCCAAGCAGGTGCTTGACCTGGTGGGCCTCATAGCCGCATTCGGCAAGGATCGTCGCTACGGTGTGGCGGGCACCATGGAAGGTGATGCCGGGGTCGATCCTCTTCGCCTCCGCCAGTTCATCGCGCCATTTCCCCCATGACGTTCGGAAGCCATCCGAGGTCCACGGTTTTCCGCGAGAGTTGACGAACATCGTCGTTGCGTTGTCCTCGGCGATTTCGCGTGAGCCCTTCTGCTCGAGCTTCCTCTGCCTTTCTGCCCAATAGGCCGCGCGCCACGTTTTGAAGCGCAGCAGTATCGACCAGAGATCATCGCACACCGGCAATTCAATGGTTCGGCGGGTCTTGCTCGTCGTCAGCGATAAGAGCCGTTCATCGATTGCCGAGGTCGGCATCGCCAGAATGTCTCCCTCCCGCAGCCCGAGATACGCAGCCATGGCAATGGGCGCCGCGATGTGGATCGGAGCCTTCATCAATTCGACGGCTTCCTTCGGCGTCCATGGCCGGTTGGCGTCTGGCAGATCGGCAGGTCTTGGCTTGGGCGAGATATCGGCGGCCGGGTTGCTGGTGACATGGCCGTATTCGACGCCGAAGGCGAAGGCTGCCTTCAGCGTGACCAGCATCTGGTTCGCGAATTTGAAACCATGAGCCAATGCAGCCTTGTCACGCATCGCGACGATGACGGGCGGCTTGAATCGGATCAGGGCATCATCCATGACCGATTCCAGGCTCTTGAACACGCGCTCGTAGTCCTTGCGCGTCCGGTCCCGCAGTCCATGCTTCCAGTGATCGGACTTTGCCTTGTATTCGTCCACGAGAACGCGAAGCGTGCCGGCCTTCGGTGAAAGCGGCTGGTAGAGCCTGTCGAGGCGATCGATCTCGGCCGCAAGCGCCACGCCCTTGAGATCTGGTGAAATGGCGACCGATGGTGCTCCCTTGCGGCGGTAATAGCGTCTGAGCTTTCCGTGCCGGTCCCGGTACTCTTTAAGACCTTTCAACCGCACGGTCCTCATTGAATAGCCGCTCGACTATGTCGCCCCCATCCGAAGATGGCGATTGGCTGAGAGTGTCGAGCCATTCGTCAAGACGCTCGCGGTCATAGCGCACGCAATTCCCGTAGTTCACAGGGCTGACCCTGACCATCAAGACGAACTTGTTGACGGAGGGAAAGCCGCAATAGTCAGCGGCCTCCTCTTTCGTCAGCATGCGTTTGGCTGGCGCCGGGAGGACGGGTTTCATCCCCGCTACTCCCCTTCCTTTGCGGCGGCGAGCGGAAGAGGATGCCACTTGGTGAGCGTTACCGTGTCGGGCAACGAGTTCCAAAAGTTCCCCGAGCCCTTTACGCGCCATTCACCGTACTCGTGACAAACTAGGAGCCAGCCGTAGTTTGGCTCCCAGCCGATGATCTGCTGCCCTTTCGGTGCGGTCGCAATGTCCTGCCAGCCCTCGCCACGCGACACCAGCACATGCGTTTCGCCTATGGCGGTGAGGTAGGCTGTGATGGTGGCCTCAAGGTTACGGAAGGTCTGCTGAGAACGCCCGTTGTAGACCTCCTTGGCCCGCTCCAAAGCCTTTTCATCAAGCCTCATCGCTGCTCTCCATTAGCTTGCGGATGGCGGCGTTGATGCAGACGGACGGATCGTGAGATGACGGCCGGTATGTGCTCGCCATGCGGCAGGCTCTCTATCTCAGCAGTGGTCATGACGCGGCCTCGACAACCGATTTAACCGGCAGTGAGGAATGACCAACAGCAGGCGAGCCGCGCCCCTTGGTCACCTTGAACCAGCCCGACCCATCCTCGTTGTCGAGGTAGAACGGCGGCTGACCAGCGTATGAAACTTCGACGGCTTTCCGCTTCTGCCCCTCAAGCCCTGCACACCACCACGTTGACCGGGGCGAAGCGCCAACGATAACCTCGACTATGCGAGCCTCGCAGGGCTCCCCGTTCCAAAACGTTTCTGTCATTTCGCATCCTCGAAATAGGCCAGCCCAACCCCTTTGGTCAGGGCTCGCGTTGCGGTGTGTTGGTTGTTGCCGTTGCCGAGACGAGCATTCGACCTATGGACGCCGCTGGCCTTGTCCCGGATGCGCTTGCTCTTGGCCTGCATGGGAGTGTCATAGGTGCGTGTCTTGTAGGCGTGGCAGGTCAGGCAGCAGACAACGGCGTTTTCAAGCGTATCGCTGTCGGGATCGGTCGCAGGGGCGGGGTAGTGGTCAATCTCAAAGCCACGCGCCAGATCGCCATTGCAGCGCTGCCCTGGCTCAAGGTCGTATACCTCGCCAATGGCCTCGCAGCGGCCAGCAGCGCGCTTGACTGCCGCGCGCCGGACTTCCTTGCTGAACTCGTAGCGGCGTGACCTACCCATTGCTGCCTCCTGCGAGGCTGTAGCGGTAGCCATCGTCCGTTTGGGTGACTGCCAGCAGCCCCTTGCGTTCAAGGCGACGGATGATCCTGTTGACCTCGGGCGTGGCTCGGCTATCTGCTCCGGGGCAATAGGACTGTCCCGGCATATTGCTGATGAGGTTGATGAGGGTGGATTCCTTCGGGGTGAGCTTGATCATGCCGCCATCCCCGCTTCCTTGGCGAGCGTTTCCGGCGCAACGCCGATTAGCCCGCTGATGAATTCGAGAACAGCCTGCTTAGACCGCTGGAATTCCGCCGCGTCCATCGCCTTGCGCGATTGGCTTTTCGCCGTGTAGCGAATGACGGTTGAGCCGCGCACGACGACAAGGGAGAATTCGTCCATCGGCCGGATATTCGCCGCCCACCGTTCGGCCTCGGCATAGGAGCCGCAGGCAAAGGTCTGTGTGTCGCAGAACCGGGCTTTGATCAGCGCGTATTTGCGCAAATGCTCCGGGGACTGCGCCCATGCTTCATCGGCGTATTGCTCCGGTAGATTTGCCCATGCGTCGGCAATGACGGCAAACTCGTGGTTGTGCGTCTTGTCCGAACGCTGCTTTTCTTCGACCAGCGTATAGCGCTCACCAACGACGAATTCGCTGTCAGCATTGCGAGCATGGAACTGGCTGGATGGCGTCATGGCCTCGCCATCCCAGGTGAAGGAAACCGGCGCGCTCATGCCATAATCCCCGATACCGCGAAGCACGCCTCAGCATAAAGCTCCGACAACCGCCGCTGCTGATGCTCGGCCAGCCCGTTGAACTCGTGGCTATCGAGAAGCGCAGCGCCCTCGTGCAACAGCGCTTCTTTCCGCTCGCTCTTGGCGCGATGAAGAATGGTTGCCGCCTCGGTGTAGAGGTCAGCGTTCTTGCGGACGGTGTTCATCGAAATTATCACCTGCTGGTTGTTAGCCACTTGCGTCAGTTGAGGTGCGGCCCCGCTCTGAACAGGCTCCCTAGCGTTTACGGGAAACTCATGCGGCCATCGTTTCCGGCGCCCCATAGATGCGGGTCAGCTCGGCAACTGTGGCGTCGATTTCGGACAGGAAGGCCATTACCTCGGCTTCCAATTCGGCAATGCGGGCGTCGTCGCGCTCCAAGCGCTTGACGAACAGCCTCATGTTTTCAGGCAGGCGCGGGTCGTAGGATACGAAGTCGCACCATTCCCGGCCCGTGCAGGCCATCTGCCAAAGCATCTGCGTCTGGTATTTGCCGGGGATGCTGGCACCACGCAGCGTCTCGATATGGGTGGCCGTGATCGGGCACTTGATCTCGACAAGTCCATCATCACCAACTAGGCCGTCAGGGCTGGCGCCAGACATGGCGATGCTTGGGTGAGGAACAAAGCCGACTTCGACCACGGCGGCGTCGTGTAGGAACTCGTATGCCGTGCGAGCGTCCGGCTCCTGGTCGGTGCCCCATTGCATGGCGGCGTTCGTGTAGCTTTCCGCCACCGTGCCGGTGAGCCGTTCTGCCACCAGTTGCGCCGCGTAATTGGCGCGCGAGGTAGAATAGCCGGTCTTGGTCTTGGCGATAACATCAGCCACGCGGGAGGCAGTGACACGGCCTAATCTGGCTTGGAACCAAGCATCGCTGCGCTGTTCCATCACTTGGCCTCCTTCTTCTTGAGAAGCTGGGCCTTTGCTGACTGGAACCGGCTGGCCGGTAGGTCGGCAACAGCATCGATCTTGTAGAAGCGGCAGAACAGTTGGGCGTCGGCGCCGCTTTCACTGATGAGCGTTAACAACTCGTCGCGCTGCTCGTCGGTGACGGTATCGCCGCTGGCGCCGGCCGCTTTGCCATCATCATCTTGGCCGCGCGTCGTGATGTTGAGCAAAGACAGCGCGGTGTAGCGCTTGCCATAGCTGGTGGAGGAGCCGACCGCCTGCACCGCGTTCTTGCTGCCCGATTGGTCAGCGGGCAGATGGATGGTCGTTTCTTCGCTGTGGCCGTCACGGTGAGACAGGACCGCAGTGACGACGATCTTGCCTTCCTCGCTGCCCGTTCGGAACGACAGGGCAAAACCATGATGATGCAGGATCGGGCGGATCGCCTCGTTGATATCTTCCCAAAGCGCATAGCGTGATTGCACCGGCTTGTTGTCGCCGTGCTTGATCTCGCCGCGCTCGGTGATGATCGGCAATTCCGGCTGCATCTCGGCAAGGGCGGCGGTGAAGGCAGCCTTTGCATTGCGGTCCATGATGCGCTCCTGCATCTGCAAAAGCCGCTCCATCTTGTCGATATCGACATTCGGATCGGACGCGGCTCGGCTGATGATGGAAATCAGGGCGGCGCTTTCGTTCGCAGGCGCCACCGGGCTATTCTGTTCGATGCGTTCAGCAACAGCGTTCATTTCGCCTGTCCTTTCGCGTTCTTGTCGGCTTCCTTCTCCCGTTCCTTGGCGATGTAGCCAGGACGGTCAGATTGGAAGCGGGAGAGTTCGGCTTCGTCGGTGGGGTTCATGGCCGACCACCTTCATCGGTCGGAAACAACCGTTCCAATTCCTGCGCAGCAAGCTCAATGCCCCGCGCAACGATCTCGGTAAGGCTGATTTTGTAAGGGCCGAGCGTGGATGCAGCGTCCAGGCGGGCGCGCTGCTCGTCGGTCAGGCGGATCGTGAGCGCGTTGCCTTTGCTCACGGCATCACCCGATCAATCGCTCCTGACAGCCAGAAGGCAACAACAGTCGCCACAACTGCACAGGTCACAGGCCGGTAGCTGATGAACTGAGAGAAGGTGTAGATGAGGCGTGAGAGGGTCATAACGCCCTCGCGTAGTGCATCATGCCTTCAACGGGGCGACCGATGTATTCCTCAGCTTCCTTGATCTCGTCCCAGAGATACCCGGCCTCGCGGATATTCTGCTCGGCAGCGTCCATGATCTCGTAGGAGAGGGCTTTGGAAACGGCATCGCCAATCCGAAGTGACTTGCCGTTCACCAAAACATCGGTGACGCGAATATCGGTCGGATCGTCGGCATCCACTTCAACCTCGCATTCGAGATCGTGAAGGATTTCAGTGCCGAGGATCGGGTCCTTGTGCGTGTACCAGAAGCGATAGGTGGACATGTGTTCACTCCCATTAGGGTGATCGTCTGCTGGCTGGCCTCTGGCTTGGGAGGCCAGCGGGTAGGCGGTCACGGCTTGAAGATCGGCTCAAGAATGCTGCGGAAGTTGTAGCCCTGCAGGTTCTTTGCGGCGTTCGTCACCATCTGCTTGGTGATCAGATCGCCAATCTGACGGGCGGCTTCCTTTGAGGCTTCAAGGATCGGCCCCTTCTCGCTCTGGAGGTAGGCCTTGATCTCCGGCACAACCTCGGTGGTGACGAACTCGTTGACCGTCTTGGCGACGATCTCGGACATTTCCCATCGATGCTGGGTCAGAAGCCCTTCGATCAGTTTGGCCTTGATGGCGCCGGTAATTTCGGCTCGGTTGGCTTCAAGGAAATCGTCCAGTTCGTCCTTGGTCATTTCATTCTCCCTCCGGATTGATCTGCATACTGACCAGCCCCGTTGCAGAGGCTGGTGGGAATGCGGACTAGGCGGCTTCGATGAAATTGCGGGCGGCGAAGTCAAACGAGCGGTGGTCAAGCCATTCGATGAATTCGGCACTGCGCCAGTTGCGGGTATGGTGAGCGACCGGGTAGCCCTTGGCGCGCTCGAACTCAGCCCAGCGAGCGGCGTTCCACTCCATGTATTGCCCGTTGTGGCCGTCCCGCTCGAATGGCTCGGAGGCGCGGGAATAGCCGAACTCGATCATGAAGGCCGCGAAGTACGGCTGAACAGCTTGCCCATCAGCGTCGTGGTAATTTTGGATCAGCCCCATTTCCATCATCCCGTAGCGGTGTTGTTCGATGGGGATGAACTTACCATGATGGTAAAATGATGCAAGCAGAAAATATCCATGATGGTAAAATTTTTGACGCACCAGGAATCACCCTGCTATAAGGGGCGTCAGCGCAAGGATGCGGGCAGGGTGGCGGGCAACAAAAAACCCCGCCTGGTGGGGCGGGGCTCTGTTCTAGTGGTCGGTAAATCCGAGCCGGCGTTTTATCAGATTGTAGAAGTCCAAGCGCTCCTCTGGGCTTAGCTCTTCCGGGTCAATGATGCGGTGTATCTCACCGTCTCGATCTGCGTGGAGCGTCGCGCCAGAGTAGGAGGGTTTAATTGGCGTAAGGCCGAGCGCCCGAATGCAGGATCGATATTCATCGATCGTCATTAAGCAGCAAGCGCGAACTTGCGTGTTTCACCGGACGAGATAAACGCATCAGGAACTTCGTCTGCCACAGGCAGCACCTTAACGCCCACTTTCCCTTCCGCTTCAAGGACTTCCTTGATTGCGCCAGGAATACGGGCTTCAAGTTCTTTCACAGACCTGCCATGGACATAAAGCCCTTTCATCTGCTCGCTGGTGCCGATGAAAAGATCTGAGTTCTTGCGCTTGATAATCTCGACAGTGACGAATTTCATATTGGTCATTTGTCATACTCCAAGCTGGTCGCCGCCCCCTTGGCGTCGTCCTCCCCCAGCCCTGTGGCTCAAAAGAGCCACATATATAGCCATCTGTCACGTGAATTCTATGTTAGAAAACGCATGGCAGATGCGACAAAACAACGTCCATCAATGCGTCTGGCTCTTCCTGTGTCCTTCCTATTGACTAGGAATACATTCCTGCCGCAATGTGAACAAAATAAGAACATGGGGGCAGGAAATGACAAAGGCAGAGGCGTTCATCGCGGCATGGATCAAGGCTGAGCCTTGGCAGCGGGACGTTGTTCTCGCTCAGATGCGCGGGCTAGAGATTGCAGGCTGCGGGACGCCCTTTCCAAGGATTCTTCCGAAAACTCACTCAGCATTCCCATCGCGACGAGCAGTGCGGAAACGTCAACGTCTGCACGCGGCGGAGAAAGAAGCGGCGCCAACGGATGACAGCCGATGATGTGGCCGAAGGCCTCAAGGTAGTTCTTGCCCCAATCCCGCTCGCCACTTTCGATGCGCGAAACCATAGCAACGGTGGTTTCCATCTTGTCTGCAAGCTCTTGTTGCGTCCAGCCCCTCAGGTCCCGCCACTCCTTGAAGTAGCGGGGCATTTTCGGGGCGGACTCTAGCTCGTAGCGCTTGGTCATTCCGCGCTTTTACCAAGATGGCATCGCGGCGTAGTCCCCCATGATGGTAAAAACGCTTGCGCGCGATTTACCGTCATGGTAAGTCATGCGGCATGTTGAAGCTCAAACAATGGCGCGCACAAAACCGCCTTAGCCTTGAAGACGCTGGGAAACTCGTTGGTGTCAGTGGGGTGCAATGGCATCGCTACGAAACCGATAAACGCCGGGTTCCGTACGACAAGGTAACGAAGGTGGAAGGCCTCACCGGCATTTCCCGCCATGAGCTCCGCCCAGACCTCTCCCGCATCTTCATCAGCAACGAGCCTGCCTCGAATGGGGAGGTGGCGTAATGGCGCGGGCCGCTGACCGTCTCATCAATTCTGCCCGCGAAATGCGGGCATCCATCGCTGTTCCGGCGGCGCCCAAAGGAAAGGGCGGCGCGCCCGGAAGCGCCCGCCCCATTCAAGGTAATGCAATGCAGACTATAGCCGAAACGCCCATTGCGGGCAAGCAGAAGGCGGCAAATGTTGCACGCTTTCACACTATTTCTGGCGTCCGTTCCGCCTCTCTGTGGCTCACCGATCAGGTCAGCAAGGCGGCGGGAACCGTCACCACTCAGGTGGTGGAAATCACTCCCGATCTCGCGACCGCGCTTTTGGAGCGCAATCCGGCAAACCGGAAGATCAGCGAAAACCTCGTTGAGCAATTCGCGCGCGACATCAAGGAAGACAATTGGACCTTTAACGGTGAGAGCGTCATCGTCTCCAATGACGGTTTCCTGAACGATGGGCAGCATCGTTGCTCCGCTGTTGTCGCAGCAAAGATGCCGATCAAGGCCATCCTCGTTATCGGTCCTGAGCGCGAAACCCGGACCACTCTCGACCAGGGCAAGAACCGCCTGATCAGCGACTATCTCACCATGGACGGGCATGTTGGCGCCCCGATCTTGGCGAGCGCCGCCTATATCGCATGGCAGGTGGAAAAGTACGGCTTCACCACCCGCAGCAAGGACATGCGGCCGACCAAGGCCGAGCTTATGGCATTCATCGCCAGCAACGGCGCACTTGAGCGGCACGTGCAGCGCATCCCGCAGTATGGCGTTCGCAAGATCGGTGGCCGGCCGGTCCTCGCCTTCTGCCGCTGGTATTTCACCAAATGGGCCAATCCGGCCGATGCTGAAAACTTCATTGAGGCGCTGATTAGCGGCACCAATCTGGAGCGCGGTGATCCCATCCTCTATGTCCGCAACCGCCTCATGGACAAGAGCGGCCTGACGGTTGCAGAGCGAACCGAACTGATCTTTCGCGGCTGGAACGCTCATCGTCGTGGCGAGCACGTATCTCGCATGCCGATCCTTGGCGGCAAGCTGCCGGACTTGGAGGCGTAAATGCTTGGCGACCTCCCAACCAACGAAATCAATCAGCGCCCTGACGCCCGCGCGATCAATGCCGATACGGTGGCGGCTTTGGCTGAAAGCATTGCTGCTGTCGGGCTCATCAATCCGATCCGGGTCCGCAAGATATCGGCTGGTTGGGAGGTTGTTGCCGGCGTTCATCGCCTTGAAGCCTGCAAGGCTCTCGGGCTGGCGGAAATCGCCTGCGATGTAGTCGAGGACGACGACCTCCACGCCGAATTGGCGATGATCGATGAGAACCTGTGCCGGGCAGAGCTTAGTCCCGCTGACAGGGCGGCGCAGACGGCTCGCCGCAAGGCGATTTACGAAGCCCTGCATCCAGAGACGCGCCACGGCGGGAACCTTGCCGGTGATGGTGTCGCAAAGTTTGCGACACCTGGAACTCAGCGGTTTAGCGCGGACACCGCAAAGGCAACGGGACAGTCCGAGCGAGTTGTTCAACTCCACGCAGAGCGAGGCGAAAAGGTAATTGGCGAAGTCCTCGAAATGATCCGAGGCACAAAGCTCGATACTGGAACCTACCTCGACAAGCTCAAGAAGCTGCCGCCGAACGAACAAGTCGCTGCCGCAAGGCGTGATCTCTCCTTCCTCAAAAGCCAGCAGCGCGAGGCGAACAAAGCCGCTACGCGCTCCAAAATCGACGCTGATGTGAAAGCCCGCGCCGCCAAGGAAGTTGCTGAGATTATTGCCGAGCATGTTCCTGGCGAATGGTGGGACGCGGTTAAGGCAAATCTCTATGCGGCTGGCGCCGCCAATATCGCGCATGCGCTGACGAACATCACTGGCGAAGCCGTCATGGATAAATCGAGGGCTCGCGCATGATCCGCTCATCTGACGTATTCATCATCCTTGTCGGTATTGCAGTCATTGCGCTGCTGCCGGCGATTGCCGGGTGGCCCATATGAGCCGCGTCCTCGTTGCATGCGAGCGTTCTGGCATTGTCCGTTCCGCCTTCCGGCGCCTCGGTCACGATGCCTGGAGCAATGATCTTGTCCCTGCTGATGATGGCAGCCCGTTCCATATCCAGGGTGATGCCGTCGCGGCGGCTTATGCCGGCGGCTGGGATTTGATCATTGCCCACCCCGAATGCACGTATCTCGCCAACAGCGGCGCCAAGCACCTCTACGCCGGCATGAACGCTGCCAACGGTCCAGAGCCCGATCGCTGGGCAAAGATGGGCGCTGCTGCTCAATTCTTTCTCCTGATGCTCAATGCGCCGGCCCCGATGGTCGCGGTCGAAAACCCGATCATGCTCGGCCATCCCAAGCGCCTGTTCAGCATTCCTGAGCCGACGCAGATCATCCAACCCTGGATGTTCGGCCACGGAGAAACCAAGGCTACGTGTCTTTGGCTTCGCGGCCTGCCGCCGCTCATGGCCACCGACATCGTAGAGGGCCGCGAGCAGCGCGTATTCCGCATGCCGCCCGGACCAAACCGGAAAGCCGACCGCAGCCGCACCTTTGAAGGTATCGCGGCTGCTATGGCTGACCAGTGGGGAAATTTTACAGGTCATATCCGGGAAATCCGATCTCAAAATACAGGCCATAACCTGCATTCGGTGGCGGCATGACCTCACCCCTTCACCAAATACAGCCCCCCGGCGCACCAGTCTCGAGCAGGTACATCCCTCCCTGCCTGTTCATGACGCGCCGCAACTGGGCGTTGATCGCGTTCCAATCGCGACCCGCCCCTTTTCTTTCCCGCGCAAACTCGCCTGCCAGGGCCAGTTCTCGCGCGTCTATCGCAAGCTCCTCAAGCACATCCAAAACCACGTCTCCGAGGCGCTGCATTGCCATACCGCGTTCCTTTCAACGCCTTCAACCGATGGTTCAAAACCTATCGGGAAGGCGTTTGCGAAATGCGCAAAAATCCACTTCGTGAGGATCAAGAATTGACTGATCTGACCGCAAGCGAAATCGAGCCGAGTGCCTTGGTCCAAAGGGCCACCAAGTGGGCCTTGGCACTCGTGCAGCGTGCCGAACACTTGGGGGCAGGCGGGCGTGATCGCGCGATCCATACAGCCGCGCGTTGGGCCAACGTGACGCCGAACACCATCTGGTCGCTGCTCTATCGCAAGCCGCAAGAGGTCGGGGCTTCCACCTACTTCCGGCTCAGGGCTGCATATCGCACTCACATCGAATCCGTGGAGGCCAAAGTTGCCGAAAATTACATCGCGCTCAAAGCCCTCCCGCCTTCGCCGTCTCGTGACCGGCTGGTCGCTGATATGGCGCAGTTTTTGGGAATTGCGCCGGGCGAAGAAGCGCGAACGGCTGCCGAACGAACCTGAGGAGAATGACGATGACCGCCAAGCGTAAGCCTGCCCTTTCAGTCGTGAGCATCGAAGGCATTACGCCGGAGCCGAATGCAGCAATGCCGGTTCCTACCGCTCCCGTTCTTGATGAGCGCGCAACCTACATCGCCGCTCAGCAGGACATTCTCGCCAAGGCGGAATCTGACCTCTGGCTTGTCGAAGCCGACATGAAGGCCACGAACGAGGACGAGGCCCGTCAAATCGATACGATCTTGCGCAACAAGCTAGCGATCCGGCAGCAGTTGCAGGCCCGTCGCGAGATGGTTCTCGCCGTCAAGGCTGGCGCGCAGGCTGCCATATGTGCCGCCTCTGACGTCAAGCAACAGGGCAGGGCGGCGGAATGACCAGCAAGCCCCGCATCATCATCGTTCACGAGACGCTGGCGGAATCCATCGCGAAGGATGCTGTTTCAACGATCGCTTTGCTCGCTTCTATCGCCGTAGGCGTTTGGATCAGCAGCGCTGCCCTGCAATGGATGGCCGGCGTTATCTGGGTGCTGTGGATCATCAGCAAGTCAATGTCGGTGGGCAGCAAGGATAACTGGCTGACAGTTGAGCAGGCTCGCAAGCGCCTTGATGAAATCGAGGCCGCGGAATGAAGCCCGATCCTCGCTGCCGCCTTCATTCATGGAAGCCCAAGAAGTGGTCGCGCTACCGGCTTGCCGGCAAGTTCGCCGAAACCACGGCGCAATTGCTCGCATCCAAGCGCGCTCGCAATGTGCCGGGGAGGGTGGGGTGAGCGAATACGCTTCATTCCTCGAGAGCAAGCGCATGACCGATCCCGATACCGGTATTATCGAGCGCATCCAGCTTCCGAGCTACATGTTCCCGCACCAGGCGGACATTACGCAATGGGCGCTGCGTAGGGGCCGAGCGGCGATCTTCGCCGGCACAGGTCTCGGCAAGACCTTGATGGAATTGGTGTGGGCGCATGAAGTATCGCGCTACACCAAGAAGCCCGTCCTGTTGCTGGCGCCATTGGCAGTCTCGCATCAGCACGAGCGCGAGGCCGACAATTTCGGCATTCCTGCTCGCGTCGTGTCGGCCCGGTCGGATGGCGTTATCGACGTCACCAACTACCAGAAGCTCGACAGGTTCGCGATAGGCGAGCTTGGCGGCATTGCTCTGGATGAAAGCTCCATCCTCAAAAGCACGGACGGGAAATATCGCACCAAGCTCATTGAAGATTGCGCCGATGTGCCGTTCCGGCTCGCTGCCACTGCTACGCCGGCTCCGAACGACTTCATGGAGCTTGGCAATCATGCCGAGTTCATCGGCGCCATGTCCTACACGGATATGCTGGCGACGTTCTTCACCCATGATGGCGGCGACACACAGAAGTGGCGACTCAAAGGCCATGCCGAAACCGAGTTCTGGAAGTGGATGGCCTCATGGGCCGTCATGCTGCGCAAGCCTTCCGACCTCGGATATTCCGATGATGGGTATGACCTGCCACCGATCAAAAGGCAGCAGCATGTCGTTGCAGCAGAATACGCCCCAAGCATTGACACGGGCCTCTTATTCCCGATGGAAGCGCGAACCCTGCAAGAGCGCATGGCTGCGCGCCGCGATACCGTATCGGAGCGCGTTGAACTCGCTGCATCGATCACCCATGGCAACCGGCCGTTTGTGTGGTGGTGCAACCTCAACGCCGAAAGCGAAGCGCTTTGCGCCGCGATCCCCGATGCCGTCGATGTGCGGGGATCTGATAGCGACGACGCCAAGGAGGCGAAGTTGCGCGCCTTCACGAACGGCGAAATCCGCGTTCTGGTGACCAAGCCGTCAATTGCCGGCTTCGGTATGAACTGGCAGCACTGCGCCGATACCGGCTTTGTCGGGCTCAATGACAGCTTCGAGCAGATTTACCAGGCCGAACGCCGTTTCTGGCGATTCGGGCAAAAGAAGCCCGTCACCGTGCATTTCATCAGCGCCGAAACAGAAGGCGCCGTAGTGGCAAACCTGCGCCGCAAGGAAGCCGATGCCGAACGGATGGCGGCGGCTCTTGTCGAGCATATGGCCGACCTATCGGCAGAGAACATTCGCGGCATGTCGCGCACGCGGTCAGACTATTTCCCGACCGTGCCTATGTCGCTCCCCGAGTGGATTGGAGTTGCAGCATGAAGGTCATCGATCAGGTCTTGACCGACCGCTATGCCATCTATCACGGCGACAGTTGCGAGTTGATCCGCGCCGTTTCTGGCGACAGCATTGATTTCGGTATTCACTCCCCTCCGTTTGAAGGGCTTTACCGGTTCAGCAATTCCGACCGCGACATTTCCAACAATGACAAAGACGGCTTTTGGACCCACTACGCTTTTCTGATCCAGGAATTGTTGCGTGTAACGAAGCCGGGTCGCCTGCATAGCGTTCATTGCATGCAACTGCCGACCAGCAAGACGCGCGACGGTTTCATCGGCATGCGCGACTTTCGCGGCGAAGTGGTCAATGCCTATGTCAACGCCGGCTGGATTTTCCACTCCGAAGTCTGCATCTGGAAAGACCCGGTTGTTGCGCAGCAGCGCACGAAATCCATTCGCCTGTTGCATGCCCAAGTCCTCAAAGACAGCACCATAAGCGGGCAGGGCCTTGCAGACTACATCGTGACGTTCCGCAAGCCGGGAGATAACGCCGCGCCCGTCTCCGGCCCATTCGATCGCTACATTGGCACCGATGTTGATGTCAGCCCCGAGGCATACGCCAAAGAGGTTGCGGCCTTCCGTGCTGAGGGCCGCGAGCCTTGGCCTTATGACAAGTGGAAATCGATCCTTGTGTGGCAGCGCTACGCTTCCCCCGTCTGGATGGACATTAACCAGACCCGTACCCTGCAGTATCGCAACGCCCGCGACGAAAAGGACGAGGTTCATATCTCGCCCCTGCAGTTGGACGTTATCGAGCGCTGCATCGACCTATGGTCACTGCCCGGCGAAACCGTTCTGACCCCGTTCCTTGGGATCGGCAGCGAGGTTTATAGCGCCGTCGAAATGGGCCGTAAGGGCATCGGCTTTGAACTGAAAGCCTCCTACTTCGCCCAGGCTGTTCGCAATCTTGCCGAACTCGAAAAGGCCAAGACCGACAACCTCTTTGCCGAGGCGGTCGCATGACGCCCATCCGCTCCAAATCCATTGAACGCGCTCTTGGTCTTTCCAAGCCCAAAGGCTGGCATCCGAACAAGAAGCGTATCAGTTCGTCCAAATCCAAAATCCGCATTGCTGCAAAGGAGAGGGGGAAGTGAGCGACCTATCCACACTTGCTGGGCAAGTTGAACATTATCGCGCCGCCCATGAACGCCTGATGGGGAGACCGTCCGTCAAACCAGTTCGCATCAAGAATGTGCCGGCCCTGCCTTCCGCAACCCCGACACTAAGGCAGATATCGGCAGACGATGAATGCGTTAACCGTTGGCGCAAGCTGTTTCTTGAGCCGATATCCGAAGTGCACGAAAACCCCGCCCCTCGCGGTCCACTAGGGCAGTGGGATGAACTTGAGAAATCGATCTGCGATGAGTTTCAAACTAGCAGGTTAGAGCTTCGGAGTGAGCGGAAACACGACAGTATCGTTGCCGCCCGCCGCAAGCTGTACTTCCGCGCCTTCATCGAAACAGACATGTCGATGGCCGCCATTTCCCGGCGCGTCAACAAGAACCACAGCACCGTCATAACAGGCATTCGCGCGTACCTTCGAGATCATCCTGAGGACGTTCCGACCTACGAATCCATCATGGCCGCCAGAGGCGAGCGAGAGAGCCGCCGGGACCGTCTTGTGCGTCATTTGTATTTCGGCCTCGGCAAGTCGGTCAAAGCGACGTGCGCATTGGCTGGTGTTGGCCGTGATCGCGTTGAACGCATTCTGTTCGAGGCGCAGAAAGCGAGCGCCGCATGAGCCGTTGGGTTCGGGTTCAAACCTCCATATTCGAGCATGAAGTGTTCGCCGCTGACCCGTTCAGCGAGCGCGAGGCTTGGATCTGGCTGATCTCGAAAGCTGCATGGAAAGATACCAAGCACCGCATCGGGCAGACAGTTGTTGATGTGCCGACCGGCAGCATGTTCCTCACCCTCCGGGAAATGCAACGAGCCTGGAAATGGAAGTCGGACAAGCGCGTTCGCACCTTCCTGACCATGCTCGAAAACGAACGCATGATTGAGACAAAAACGGACGCAGGAAAGACGCAGATAAGTATCTGTAATTATTCGCGTTATCAAGAAGTCGGACGCACAGAAGACGCAGCCGGGACGCATGACGGACGCAGCGCGGACGCACTAAAGACACCAATACACCAGAACACCAGTAACTCCTCCTCACTTCGTTCGGAGGAGCGCGCTGACGCGCCGAAAAAACGCGGTTGTCGTTTGCCCGACGATTTCGAGCCGGACATCGATTTTGCGGTGAGCCATGGGCTTTCATTTTCCCAAGCCCAATCGGAAGCCGCCAAGTTCCGGGACTATTGGATAGCGCAGCCTGGGTCAAAAGGCGTCAAAACCGAGTGGGTGGCGACATGGCGGAATTGGGTCCGGAAGGCGTCGGAACGCTTGACGCCGCAGGCTCGCGGCTCCCCGTCGCGTCCCAATCCTATCCGCAACGTGATCAGCAACCTTCGCGCAGAAATGGAGGCAACAGGTGAGCGCTCCGCAGAAATTGGACCAGATAGACAGGCTTATCTCCGCCTTTCGCACGGCGGGTAACGCGGACGATCCAGAACAGGCGCTGCGCAACTACCTGCTGGCAGTTGAGGTGTGGGAACTGGAGGACGTGACGGCGGCCGTAAACGCCTTCATCGCCGGCAATGTCCCTGGTGTCCATCGCGGTTTCATGCCGACCTCGGCAGAGCTTGGAGGCGAATGCCGGCGGCAGTTGGGACTGCGGATGGAATCCACCCACCGCGAGCGCATGCGCCGGCCGCAATTGCCGCCGCCCGATATCGAGAAATCACCGGAGAGCCGTGCCCGCGTCAAAGCGCAGGTTGCCCAACTGATCAGCAAGCTAGCGGATGATCACCGCACCGAAGACGCAGCGGCAGCCAAACGCAAGGCCGATATGCAGAAGCGCCACGATGAGCGGTTCGCGCCCGATCCTTCGTCCGGCGCCACGCTTCAACGCCTTGGCTTCGATGTTGGCGACCATGACGGCGAGGTGGACGCCGCCTAAATGCCCATTATCGAGCAACAGACAGGCGAGAAGGACGGGCAGCCGATCATGAAGCAAATCTACCTGTGTGACCAATGCCTCGGCTACGGCCACGCGATCAAGACCGAAGGCAGCAAAACCACCATCGGCTGCATATGGAAGGATGGTGAGCCAGGATGCAAGGAGAACGAGCGGTGAGCGAGATGGTGGAGCGCGTTGCGCAAGCGATTTACGAGGGGCCGGATCGGGATATCTACCTCACCCCATGGCCGGAACTTCGGGAGAAGGACCGGGATCATTTCATCGCCGTTGCGCGCTCCGCTATCCAGGCGATGCGGGAGCCAACCGAACAGATGGTATTCGCTGCCGACTGGCAGGAGCGCGGCACATATGCGGCATGGCGCGCCATGATCGATGCCGCCATCGCCACTCCCTAACCCCAATACCAAGAGGCAAGCATGAGCAGGAAATCGCACAAGCGCAAATCTGGCCTTCGTGAGCCGAACGGCAGGCTGTCCCGCAAGGCTGGCGAAGTCGCCAAGCGCGAATGGGACGGGCTGGATGCTGTTGAGCGTGACGCGCTATCGACTGGCCTAGAGGCTCGCCAGCGGGTGCATGCCGTCCCCATGAAGATGCTTCGCGACCAGATGGCTGGATCGTTCGTCGGCAGGCTCACGCTCGGCAAGGAAATGACGCGTCAGCAATACGACGCGGCCATGTCCTATCTCGAAGATTACCACAACAATCTCCGAGCCATTCAGGCCCCGCGCCAGCCGGGAGCAATCGACCTCAACGCCACCAAGGGCGGCAGCGGCGACTATGAGAACGTGCGGTTCTATCGGGAGGCCACAAGCCGGTGGCGTGCGGCGCAGGCAGCGGTGCAGGAGCGGCAGAACGAGCTACGCGGGGCAGGGGTGCTTATTGCGGCTCTCGACTACCTCGTCATCCGCGACATGGAGTTTCATCACCTCGTCGGCTCTCTACGGGAAGCGCTCAACGCGCTGGCGCGGCATTATCGGTTGACGAATGCGGAAGCCGCTTGACGTATGGGGCAAATCAGTGTCCAATAAATCAACTTAGGCGCTTTGCGCCGATAAGGGCTCGGGCAACCGAGCTCTTTTGATTCACGAGGCGTGAGGGGTACTTTGGGAGCCGTTCACACGCCAAGTGACCCAAGGAGGCCCGCGCAGGAGTTCCAGTCCTGTCGCGGGCTTTCTCCACCACTTTCCATCGCTCTATAGCGATGACACAGTTGAGGCGGTTGGCGGCATCCATTACCTGCCACCCTTTGGTGCTCCTGAGCATCTGGCAGCGCTGGCCCGCCCGCCTCATCTTTCGCCCCACAAGGGCACGATATCGAAGCGGCGGCAATCGCGCTGAGGTGACATAAGACGCAGCCTGTGGTCACGTACAGGGCTCGTCCTCCGGTTGTTTTTCGGGCCGGACCGCTTCGACCGATAATGACCCTCGAAATTACCGAGGGTCATTCCCAACAACAGGGTCAGCCATTAACCGGCTGGCCCTTTTCCATTTCATCGGAGAGAGACATGAACCGCCGCTCGCTTTTCAAAATGCTCGGTCTTGGTGTTGCCTCGGCTGCCGTTGCCCCGCTTGCCGCAAAGGCTTCGACCATTGTGCAGGCCGAATCCACCGCTCCAATCGCCGCCTCGCCAGTAACACCAGGGGCGCACACTCACTCGCTGTCGGCGCATTCGCATTCGGTTTGTGGCTACATGGACCCGGGACACCAGCACACTTATACGCATGGGCTTGGTGGTCATGTTCTGGACCTCCCGGACGGCTTCATCGCCTACTACCGCGACGGCATGGTCATGCGTGTAAATGGTGAATGGCACCCGTTCGTCATCCCCGGCCTCCCCGCCTCCTAACCCATAGAGGCAGTGAGCAATGGCTGATCTCGACAAGCGCCAGCGGGAGATTGCTCGGCTGGTTCGCAAGATCAACAAAGCATCAGCAACCGGCAAGGGCATTTGGCTGTCCGCTTGGGACCTGGATCGGCTTGCCGAGTTGGTCAATGGTGCAGGCGAGCGGGCGGCGGCTCACGAGGCAATGCTGCATGTATTCGTCCAGCGGGCATACGGGCAAAGCTCGCTCGCGGTTCATTAGAAAATCCATATCGCGAAATGCCAACCCCGTTTCGACGGGAGAGCATTTCATTCTCAATTCAACCTCAGGAGTCCTGACATGGACAACAACGCTCTCAAGGGCTCTGGCCCCTCTTTCATTGGCGATCTCGCCCGTATGGGCGGCGATGTCGAAGGCTCAATGACGCAGGACATGCTCAAGGGCAGCGGCCCGAGCTTCCCGGCTGACCTGGCCCGCATGGGTGGCGGTATCGTTGGCCCGCAGATCAGCGGGACGCCTGTTCTCACCGCAACGCAGAACAGCGCCTATACCGGATTCACGGCCACCGCGAAGGGCGGCGCCACGCCGTACACCTATGCATTGGTTGGTACGTGGCCTGCTGGCATAAGCATCAACAGCAGCACGGGTGCTGTATCAGGTACTCCGACCGAGGCCGGCACATTCGCCAATCTGTCGGTCAAGGTCACGGACGCCGACAGCGAAGTGTCGCAGCTCGATACTTTCACACTGGTTGTCGCGGCAGCCTGATCTTTGAATTAAATCAAAGGAAATCAAACATGGCCCGTGGCGGTAAACGTGACGGTGCTGGCCGTCCGGCCGGCGCGGTGACAAGGCGCACTCGCGAGGTTGCGGAGAAGGCGCACAAGACCGGACAGACACCTCTCGATGTTATGCTCGACAACATGCGCCATTTCCAAAAGGTGGCGCTTGATGCGGAGGCCACTCTTGAAGGCCTGACGGCTGATGAGTTCTCAAGCCAGGTGCCAGAGGACGCTACGCCGGAGGAGCAGTTCAAATTCCTCTTGGCACAGGTGAAGAAGACCGCCGGTTTCCGACAATTGGCTCAGGCAGCGGCAAGTGACGCCGCGCCCTATGTCCATGCCAAGCTCGCTTCGGTGCAACACGTTGGCGACCCCGACAAGCCGATCCAGCACCACCACAAGGTGGAGCTTGTCCCGCTGATGCCTGATGACGGCTCAAATTGAGCTCCCCCCAAAGCTAATACCGGTCTTTTCCGGTGAGGCAGACGTAAGGGGGGCGTACGGGGGGCGAGGTTCGGGCAAGACGCGATCCTTTGCCAAGATGACGGCGGTTCGCGCTTATATGTGGGCTGTTGAGGGGCGCAATGGGCAAATCCTATGCGGTCGCCAGTTCATGAAGACGCTTGCGGATTCCTCGCTGGAGGAAATCAAGCAGGCGATCCTGGAAACGGACTGGCTTAGGCCGTTCTTCGATATCGGCGAAACGTACATCAGGACAAACGGCCTGCCCGGTGAGGTCTATTACACCTTCATCGGCCTTGACCGGAACATCAACAGCGTCAAGTCGCAGGCCCGTATCCTGCTGGCATGGGTGGACGAAGCCGAGCCTGTCACTGACGAGGCGTGGACGAAGCTGATCCCGACGCTGCGCGAGGAAGATAGCGAGCTTTGGGTAACGTGGAACCCGGAGCGCAAAAAGAGCGCGACGAACAAGCGGTTCAGAGATAGCGAAGACCCGCGATACAAGATCGTGGAGTTGAACTTCCGCGATAATCCGCGCTTCCCGGCCATACTTGAGCGGCAGCGGCAGCGCGACATGCAGCAGCGGCCCGACCAGTACGCACACATCTGGGAAGGCGATTACGTTACGGCGGTTGAGGGGGCGTACTTCGCCCGTTCGCTTGCCGAGGCCAAAGAGCAGGGCCGTATAGGGCGAGTGGCCCGCGATCCGCTAATGACGCTTCGGGCCTTCGTTGACATTGGCGGCACAGGCGCTCGGGCCGACAATTTCGTTATCTGGATTGCCCAGTTCATCGGCAAGGAAATTCGTGTCTTGGACCATTACGAGGCGCAGGGGCAGGACGGGGCAACGCACCTCAACTGGCTGCGCTCCAACGGCTACGAGACCGGCAATTGCCAAATCTGGCTGCCGCACGATGGCGAGCAGGGCGATAAGGTGTTTTCGGCCTCCTACGAGGGCTTCTTTCGACAGGCCGGATACAAGGTCACGGTTGTGCCCAACCAGGGGAAGGGCGCTGCCAAGATGCGCGTGGAAGCCGCGCGGCGGCTGTTTCCGTCTATCTGGTTCAATGCTGATACCACGGAAGGCGGGCGCGATGCCCTTGGTTGGTATCACGAGAAAAAAGACGACGAGCGCGATATTGGGCTTGGGCCCGAACATGACTGGTCCAGTCATAGCGCTGATGCATTCGGCCTCATGTGCGTGGCCTATGAAGCGCCCAAGGCTCAGAACGACGATTGGAACTTCCAGTCTCGGAAGGTGGTGTAATGGCTGAAATGAAGGAAGACCAGCTTTGCGCCACTGTCGAAGCGATGGTCAAGGATGCGGAGGAATACCGCAACGACCGCTCGTCCGACCGCGAAAAGATGATGGTCTTTTTCGACGGCGATAGCGACAAGCTGCAGAAGTATATCCCCGCCGATGATGATCGCTCCCGCGTTGTCAGCCGTGACGTTCGCGCCGCCGTCCGCAAGGTGCTGCCGTCCGTTCTCCGCACCATTCTCGGCAATGACGAGGTTGTTGAATATACGCCCATCGGTGAGGGCGACGAGGAAGGCGCCAAGCAGGCCGGCGACTATGTGAACTACATCGCGCTGCCGGAGTGCAACGGGCGTCAGCATATCGAGGATGCCATCAATGACGCGGTGCGGCTGCGCAACGGCATCATGAAGTGGTGGTACGACGAATGCACTGAGGTGCAGTTCTCCCGCCATTCCGGGCTGGACGACATGGCCTTTTCGCAGCTCGTTGCCGATGACGAGGTTGAAGTCCTCGAACATACCGAGCGCCAGGAGCAGATTGAGACCAAGCAGGGTGTTGTGACTGTCCCTGTCCATGACTGCAAGATCAAGCGCACCTATGTTCGCCGGTTGCCGCGCATCGGCGTGATTGCGCCGGAGAATTTCCTGATCGATTCCGAGGCGACATGCTTTGAGGACGCCGTTGTCCTTGGCGAAAACATCCTGTTGCGCCGCTCCGATCTGGTCAAGATGGGCTATGACCGGGATCTGGTCGATAGCTTGCCCGAGGCCCGCTCAAACAGCACGGAACAGGACAGCGAGGAAGACACGCGCCGTCGCAACGTGCTTGAGCAACAGACGGCAGACGATACGGTCAAGGCCTCGCAGGAGATCGATTACTACGACCTGCTGGTTCGCATCGATTATGACGGGGACGGGGTTTCCGAGCTTCGCCGGATGGTGTTCGCGGGCGGCTTCAAGGCCGAATACATGCTCGAAAACACCGAATGGGACGAGCCGAACTACGCCAACATCATTTCCGAGCGCCGCCCGCACCAATGGGAGGGCAATTCCGTCACTGACGAGGTGATGGAAGTCCAGAAGGTCAAGACCGTGCTGTTGCGGCAGACCATGGACAACCTCTACTGGCAGAACAACCTCCAGCCGATTGTGCAAGAGGGCAAGGTTTCCAACCCCGACGCGGTTTTGCGGCCTTCATTCGGCAAGCCGATCCGCGTTCCTGAGGGGACGGACGTTCGTGAGGCCGTGGGCTACAACATCGTGCCGATGGTGGCCGATAAATCCTTCGCCATGCTCGAATACATGGATGGAGAGATAACGGACAGGACCGGCATTTCCGATGCATCCAGCGGGCTTGCCCCTGATGCGTTGCAGAACATGACCGCCAAGGCTTCGGCCATGATTGAACAGGCCGGCATCGGGCAGACCGAGATGATGGTCCGCTGCATTGCGGAGAGCTTGAAACCCGTCTTCCGTGGCCTTCTCAAGCTGATCATCGATCATCAGGACAAGCCCCGCACGGTTCGGCTCAGGGATGAGTGGGTGACGTTCGATCCGCGCGCCTGGAACGCGGACATGGATGCGGTCGTAAACATCGGCCTTGGCGCCGGCACGCGCGAGCGCGACATGATGATGATGCAGCAGGTCATTGGCTTGCAGGCTCAAATTCTGACGCAGATGGGTCCGGCTGTTGGCATGCAGTATGTGACGCCGGAGAACATCTACAATTCCGTCGCCAAGCTGGTTGAAGCGGCGGGGCTCAAGTCTGTTGGGCTCTACTTCACACAGCCCGATCCGAAGGCCATCCAGCAGGCTATTCAGGCGCAGGCGAGCCAGCCTAGCCCAGAACAGATCAAGGCTCAGACGGCATTGCAGGTCGAAGACAAGCGCACGCAGCGCGAGGTGGTCAAGACGCAGGTACAGGCGCAGGCCAAGCGTGACGAGGCGCAGCTCAAGGCGCAGGTGGATGCAAACCGCGAGCGCGAGCAGCGGGACGCCGATTTGGCGACCAATATGGCCGAACTGGAGCGGGAAGCCGCAATCGACCAGCAGGAAATTCAGGCCAGAGCCATCAGCGAGGAAGCCGATAGGCAGCTTGAGCGCGAGGGCATGGCGCTGGAATACACGATGCACCGCGAAGACCTTGCCGCCCGTCAGCAGCAGGCGCGTGAGGCCAATCAGGCCGCTATTCAGCGTGAACAGGCCCGTAGCGTCGGTAAGGCGCTGGAGAAGAACGATAGGGCGGATAAATGACGGGCTTTCCTCCGGTACGCGAGATCATTGGGCAGGCCAACTCATCTGAGGAAATTTATGCGCGCTTCAACGAATGGGCGAAGTCCATTGGTTACGAGCGGGCAGGCGATACGGTCAAATTCTCCCTGCCGTCGAAAGATGCGCCGGCAGATGAGCGAGTAGATTGGGAAATCAGAAGGGACGGTGGGCGTCATGACTCCTGACGAACGCAAGCGCGCCGCGCAAACGGTCCTCGAAATCCCGTTCTTTCTGGACCTGATGAACGAAATCGAGCAGTCGGCAATCACCGGCTGCCTCAACGCCAAGTACAACGACCACGAAGCCCGGCAGCACAAAGCGCTGGAGGCCTCTGTCGTTCGCAAGCTTCGCTCACAGCTCGAATCCATCGCCAGCGATGGGCACCTCGACGTGGGCCGAAAAGCGCCTGCATAGGGCCGGCGCATAACCTCCTAGAGGAACCATGACCACAGAAAACACCAACTCTCCCGCTGACGCGGGCGAGAGTGCTCTTTCGCAACCCTCAATCAGCCTCGATGACGCTGCAAATCTCGACTTCTACGACCCTTCCGAGGACAACGAAGAAGTCGAGCAGGAACAGCAGTCGAACGATGAGCCTGTTGAGGCCGAAGATGAAGAAAGCGGCCAAGAGACAGAGGAATCCGCTGACGAAGACGCCACCGTTGACGAGGACGAGGCCGAAACCGCCGATGAGGCGGGCGAAGCCGAGCCCAAGGATGACGTGACGGTCGCATTGCCGTCCGGCGAAAAGGTCGCGCTGAGCGAACTTAAGTCGGGCTACATGCGGCAGGCGGATTACAGCCGAAAGACGCAGGAAACCGCTGCCCAGCGGCGCGATCTTGAGGCCCTTGCAACCAGCGTGACCAACTCGGTCAACGCCATCGCTGAACACCTGACGAAAACCCTGCCGCCGGCTCCCGATCCGCAACTCGCGGTGACGTATCCCGGTGAGTATGTCCGCAAAAAAGCTCTCCACGATCAGGCTATGGCCGGCATCGCGGAAGTGCTGAAAATGGCGCAGGCGCCAAAGGATGCGACGAACAAGCTGACTGAGCAGCAGCACGCGGACCTGATCAAGGCCGAAACTGCCAAGCTCAACGAAGCATTCCCGCAGACCAAGACGCAGGAAGGCCACAAGAAGTTCTTCGATGCCGCCGCACAGACGGCGCGGGAACTTGGCTATTCCGACGACGAAATCGCCTCCGCCGTTGATCACCGCCTGTTCAAGCTGGCGCATTACGCGCGTCTCGGCATGCAGGCGGAAGCTGCCAAAGCCAAGGCCAAGCAGAAGGTGGTGAATGCCCCTCCTGTGGCGCCGAACAAGCGGCAGCAGAGCGCTAATGCAGCAAATCGTCAGCGCAATCGTGAAGCGATGAAGAAACTCAGGCAGTCCGGCAGTCTCGAAGACGCTCTAGCCGTCGATTGGGACTGAGCCGGCTTCATCATAGGAGGCCATAATGGCCGCTCCCGCTAATACCCAGCTCACCACGACCTCGGTGGGCAACAAGGAAGAGCTTTCGGACGTGATCAACATGATCACCCCGGAAGATACGCCGATCTATTCGGACATTGCCAAGGGCACTTCCAAGTCCGTTCACCCTGAATGGGAAGTGGACGAACTCAAGGCGCCTGGCGAGAATATCCAGACCGAAGGCGACGACTATGCCTTCGATGCTGGCGACACCCCGGATCGGATCGGCAACTACACGCAGATCATGCGCAAGACTGGTATTATTTCCGAAACGCAGGAAGCCGTGACGCAGGCTGGCAACGCCAATAAGGTGAAGCGCCAGAAGGCCAAGCGCGGCGTCGAACTGCGCAAGGATGTCGAGCTTGCGATCGTCACCAACAACGCGTCCGTTGCCGGTGCTACTCGCGAGTTTGGCGGCCTGCCGACTTGGATTGAAACCAACGTGGATCGCGGTTCTGGCGGCTCCAATGGCGGTTTCGATATCAATACCGGCCTCACCGTGGCCGCGACGAACGGCACGCAGCGCGCCTTCACCAAGGCTCAGATGGATGACGTGATGCAGCAGGGCTATCTGTCCGGCGCGAACTTCCGCAACGTCTATGTGTCGCCCTACGTGAAGTCGGTATTCGTCACCTTCATCGGCGCGTCGAACACTGCCGCTTGGCGCCAGGCTGTCAGCGACGGCAACCGCAACAGCATCATTGCCAATGCGGATATCTATGAAGGCCCGTTCGGCAAGGTTTACATCAAGCCGAACCGTGTCATGGCTACCTCGGCTGCCGTGGCCCGAAATGCCTTCTTCACCGACACGTCCATGCTGTCTTTCCTCTGGCTTCGCAAGATTCACGAGGACAAGAACGTGGCGCGTACCGGTGACAACAAGAAGTTCGTCCTCATCGGTGAGGGCACGCTTAAGGTTCACAACGAGGCCGGTATCGGCGTTGTGGCGGACCTCTATGGCCTGACCGACGCGTCCTAAGCCATCCTGGCTTTCCACATCATCGGGCCTCGCCTTCGGGCGGGGCCTTTTTCATGGAGAAAACAATGTCCGACCTGAAAAAGCAGGCCGAAGAACTCGGTATCAAGATTGATGGCCGCTGGAACGACGAGCGCATCCAGCAGGAAATCGATGCGAAGCTGGCTGAGCCGGCGAAGAATGAGCCGTTCGGCGGCAAGGGCGATCACGATCATGACGGCAAGCCCGGCGGTGCCGCGCCTGCCACTGTCCCGGTGCGCATCAATCGCGACTTCTGGGACGAAAACGGCGTCCGCCACCGTAAGGGTGGCATTTTCGATGCCACGGTCGAAGCGGCTCTTGATGGTATCGAGTCCGGCGCGCTGTCCCGCGTGAAGGGCTGAACCATGCGGGTGATGGACGGCGATTGGGAGTTGATGGACTGGGACGCCGCTACCGGTCGCACGGTGTGGCGTACCTATGATGAGCGCGGCAACGTGGTCATCCGCACCGACACACCCGTTGCCGCCACCATCGATGCCAACACCGATGCTCGCAACGCTGCCCCGACCGGCTGGAAGGGCGATTATCACCGCATCGCCTCCGTTCCCATGCAATTGCTCTACGACGACAATCTTGGGCTCAACAAAGCTATCCAGCAGGGCGACGACAAGTATCTGTCGCGCTGGCTGAACGATAGCGACAACGCCGCATGGCGCGTCAAGGAAGGCAGGGTATAGATGGCCGGTCCTCTTGCTGACTACTTGGACCTCCGCTTTGCGGTTTCCGATCTCGTCGGTAGCCGCGAAATCTCGGACGTCATGCAGCGCCTCGTCTTGCAGGCGGAAATCGTCCTTAACCGGCGTCTGCGCACGCAATGGCAGATTGTCGAGTTCACGCCAGCATGGACCGGCAACGAAGCCCCGCTGCCCGATGATTTCGAGCAGCTTGTCGGCAGCGACAATCAGCTCAGCGCGTCGAATGGCACGCTCTACCGCAAGCCGTATCGCACGTTTCCGGATGGCATCTGCTATTACGCTAAGATTCCGACCATCACGACCTCTCCCACGTCCTCGAACTGGCTCTTGGAGCAGTTCCCCGATGCCTACCTGTTCGCAACGGCCTATCAGGCCGCAAAGCATCTGAACCTTCCCGATCTCGCGACCGGAATGGATCAGGCGCTTACGGGCGAGCTTATGGCGATCAAGGTCGAAGATGAGCGGGCGCGCTACAGCAATAAGTCCGTTCGTGTCGCGGGGTGCACCCCATGACCCTGCTCACGATAGCGCAAGCGGTAGCCAAGAACGCCAGCCTTGAGCCGCCTGACACGGCTCAAGGCGATGACGACGATATCGTCAAGCTGGTGCAGTTCATCAACGAGGCGGGGGACGAATGCGCCCGGCGCGTCGATTGGTCCGTGCTGCGCAAAATCCAGAATATCGAGGCCACCGGCTTTGATGCCATGTATCCGCTCGCTGATGACTATGCCCGGCTCGTTCGCGGCATGAGCATGCGGATTGCGGGCGGCGCAGCCATCCGGGGCGGTCTCAGCGCCGACGAATGGTTCTCTCTGGACCAAACGCAGGGCACGCCGCGCTTTTATCGCATTTCCGGCAAGCAGGTCGGATTTTTCCCCTATCCGGCAGAAGGTGTGAACATCCGCATCCAATACATCTCCGGCAATTGGGTGGCGGGCAACAAAACGGCAATGGCCGATAACACCGACACTGCCGTGATCGATGAGAACCTGATTACGCGCGGCGCTATCTGGCGCCTGCGCCGGCATATCGGGGCTGATTATCAGGACAATCTTGCCGAGTTCGAAGCCATGTTGTCCGATAGGGCCACGGCAGACGGCGCGGAGCGGATGCCATGAATTTCATTCGTCCCGCTCGCGTTGATCCGCGCAAATCTGCCAAGAAGCCCAAGAGCTACAAGGCCTACACCTTTCAAGGCCCGTCCCTTGGATGGCTGGCAACGAACAACCTGGCGGTTTCCGTTCCCGGCGCGGCCTATAGGCTGGAAAACTGGTTCCCGACCCCTACCGGCGCCATCACCAGGCGCGGCAAGATGAAGTACGCCACGCTCGGTTCGGGGCTGAACACGGTGCGCTCGGTGTTCTCCTACATCAGCGGGAACAACAAGCAGCTTTTCGCCTCGGACGACGAGGCAATCTACAACATCACGACGGTTCCGAGTCCCGAAAATATGACGATAGGGACGGAGGACGACGACTACATCGTCACCGAAAACGACGACTATATCGGCGTCAGTTCCACCGATGGGCTGGACGTGTTCCCGAACACCAATGGCCGTTGGATCGTGGCGCGGTTCCAGTCTTCGAGCGGTGATGAATACCTGATCGGCGTGAATGGTACGGACGATAGCTTCGTCTATGACGGCACGACCTTTTTCCCGCAGGTTTCGGGCGGCGTAACCGGGCTCGACTATGACGCGGCCACGGCTGCCTTTACCGAAGGCGAAACGTTGACCGGCGGCACGTCAGGCGCGACGGCAACGATCTATCGCATCGTGGACAATGGCGACGATACCGGCACGCTTTACCTCACCGGCATCACGGGCGGGCCCTTTCAGGACGACGAGACCATAACGGACGGTGAGGGCGGCGGCGCAACAGCCAATGGCGCCGGCTCGCTGGTTCCGGCCACGAACATGACGTTTGATGGCTCAACGAGCCTGACGACTGCCGATTTGGCCTATGTCTGGATGTATAAGCAGCGTTTGTTCTTCATCCAGAAGGGCACGACGAACGTTTGGTATCTGCCGGTTGGGCAGCTCGCGGGCGAGTTGAAGAAATTCCCGCTCGGTGGTGAATTGCCGCTTGGCGGTACGCTGGTTTTCGGCGCCATCTGGTCACAAGACGTTGGCGACGGCCTCAATGCGCTGTGGACGGTGTTCTCGTCCGAGGGCGAGGTTGCGGTCTATCAGGGCGACAATCCTGGCGATGCCGCTTCATGGGCTCAGGTGGGCATCTATCGCACCGGCAAGCCTCTCGGGGACCGCTGTTTTGTGCAGATCGGCGGCGATCTTGCCGTTGCAACCGATATTGGCCTTGTTCCTCTCTCTCAAGCGCTGAGCCGCGATTTCAGCCAGTTGTCAGCATCGTCCCTGTCTGCCCCTATCGAAGCGGAATGGCCGAAAGAGGTGCAGCGCCGTCCCGGAGCCCTGTGGGAGGCCACGCTATGGACTGATGCCCAGATGGTGGCGGTAGCGCTTCCCGGATTTGCCGGCCGTCCTGACGGCTTCTGGGTAATGAACTCGCGCACGGGGAAATGGGCGCCGTTCACGAATTGGGCCGCGACGTGCCTGCATGTCTTCGACGGTCGGTTGTTTTTCGGCGCTGAAAACGGTTGTGTGTTCGAGGCCAATGTTTCCGGCGCGGATGATGGCGAGCCCTATACCTGCGTTTACATGCCGGTCTGGGATCAGATGGACGTGCCGGGGCACAAGACCGTCAGCATGGCGCGCGCCGTGTTTCGCAGCGCGCAGGCTGTCGAGGAAAAGATCGCCAACCAGACCGACTATCGCGTCAAGCTGCCCGCCGCTCCTGCTGCCACGGTTCCGGCCAGGGGCTCGAATTGGGGAACGATGATTTGGGGCGTCGATTCCTGGGGCGTGTCGCCAGATGCGCAGATCGTTGACAAGTGGCGCATGCAATTCGGGGCGGGGGAAGTTCATGCCCCGGCTATCCAGATCACCTCGGCAGCACTGACGCCGCTCGATATCGAAATCATCCGCACCGATGTGCTGTTTACCGCAGGCGATCCGGTCACATGACAGAATATCGTTTTGCCGAGGAGCGCGGCTGGGAAAACCTGCCCGAGTTGTTCCCGCTCTATGCCCAGCACTACCGGGAAATGCGGGAGCGCCTTGAGCGTGACGGCATGACTGTGCCGGAGTTCAACCCGCGTATCGATGCGTATGTGCGGGCGTGGCAGGCGGGGGAATTGCTCAACTACACCGTCCGCACTGAGGTCGGCGATGCAGTCGGCTACAGCAACGTCTATCTCGCACTCGACATGCACAACAGCACGCCAATTGCGCAGGAAGACACGATCTTCGTTGTCCCTGAGCATCGCAATGGCGTGGGGCGCAAGTTGGTGAAGTTCATTCTTGCCGATCTCCAAAAGCGCGGCATCCAGCGGGTGCATGTCACTGCGATGACCGATCTCCGCGTCGGCAAAATCTGGCAGCGAATGGGCTTCAAGCATACCGCCGAAGCCATGACGTATTTTTTTGATGAGGCCTGATTATGTGCGCCCCAAAAGCCCCTGATCCCAAAGAGACCGCCGCAGCCTCTACCGGCACAAACGTCGCCACGGCCATTGCCAATGCAAATCTGGGCAATGTGAACCAGATTACGCCTGATGGCTCGCTGACATACGATCAGACCGGCTCGTACTCCTGGAAGGACCCTTATACCGGCAAAACCTATGACGTGCCGACCTTCACGGCCACGCAGACGCTTTCGCCGGAACAGCAGGCCATCCAAGAACAGGTTAACGGCGCCAAGGGAAATCTGGCTGGGCTGGCGAATACCCTAAGCAGCAATGCGCAGGCAGGGCTACAGGACCCGTTCAGCTTCGACAATCACGACGCTGAGAATTGGGCCTTTGACATCGCTTCGGGGCGTATCCTGCCGCAGCAGCAGCGCAACGAGGAAGCGTTGCGGACAAAACTGCTCAATTCCGGCATTCGCGAGGGATCGGCGGCATGGAACGCTGAGATGCAGCGGCTCACGAACGCCAATACCGACCAGTTGAACCAGTTGGCGTTATCGGGCCGCTCGCAGGCTTACAACGAAGCCAGAGACCAATACACGCTGCCGGTCAATACGATTTCGGCGCTGCTCTCCGGCTCACAGGTCAGCCAACCCAATTACGTCAACACGACGCAGCCGCAAATCCCAACGACCGATGTTGCTGGCATCATTCAGTCCGACTATCAGAACCGCGTCAATCAATGGTCCAACAATCAGGCCCTTTTGGGGGGCTTGATGGGCGGCGCCGGCAAGCTGATCTCGCTCAGCGATGACAATGCCAAGAGGGCCAAGAAGAAGATCGGCACGGTCCCCGGCAAAGACCTTGGCATCTACTCCTATCGCTATAAGGGCGAACCGGACAGCGCGCCGAAGCGCATCGGCCTCATGGCCTCGGAAGTCGAGCGCGACAACCCACAGGCCGTCAAGCACCGCAAGGGCCTGCGCTACGTCGATTATGATCTCGCCTTGAGGGCATAACCATGGCTCAGTATATCTTCGGTGGCAACACAGGCGAAACGCCGCAATCCGTCGCCCGTAAGCGCGCTCTTGCCGAGGCGATCATGGGGCGCTCGCTGTCGCCTCAGAACGTGGGCGAGGGCTTCGGCGCCATTGCTGACGGAATCGTCGCCAACATCACCAATCAGCGCGCCGATGCGGCGGAACAGGCAGGCACAGCGAGCGCTCAGGACGCCTTCACCAAGGCGTTGATGGGCGACCCCTCGGCCCTTGGCGGATATGGGCCTGCGACGGCTTCACCTGATGCAAGTTCCTCCCCGGTTTCGTTTTCTGGTGATCAGCAAGAGTTCGTCAATGCGCTGCTCCCGAGCGCCTTGGAAGCCTCGAAGCGCACCGGCATCGATCCGCGCATCATCATTGCGCAGTCGGCACAGGAGACAGGATGGGGACGGCATGCGCCGGGGAACAACTTCTTTGGCATCAAGAGCCATGGGATGCCGGGCGGCAACACGCTTGCGACCGACGAGGAAGTCAACGGCAGGCGCATTCGCACGCAGGACAGTTTCCGGGCCTATGACAGCCCGGAAGACAGCGTTGCTGGCTATGCCGACTTCATCCTCTCTAACCCTCGATATAGCGCCTTGCGTAATGCTCGCGGCCTTGATGCACAATTGCAGGCTCTAGGTGAGTCCGGCTACGCTACGGGCAGCGAGTATTTGCCGGCAGTGAGCAGCATCGCCCGTTCGCTGAACCTTCCGGATGTCGCCAACACGCCAGAGCAAGCAACTACTGCGATGGCGGCAGGCCAGCCATTTCCCGGCGGGGGTTCCCTTCCTCCGCAACAGTCCGGTCCCGACCTCAACGAGCTTCTGATGCTTTCCGCCAACCCCTGGCTCTCGGAAGGGCAGCGTGGCGCGATCAACACGATGATCGAAACGCAGCTAAAGCAGCAAGACCCGGCATATCAGCTTGGTCTTGAGAAATCGCAGCTTGAAATCGATGCGCTGCGCAACCCGACGCCGAAGGATACCGACGACATTCGCGAATATAACTTCGCGGTCGGGCAGGGTTATCAAGGCTCCTTTGCAGACTTCCAGAAGGATATGCGCAAGGCGGGGGCGACGAACATCAGCGTCGGCCCCAATGGCCAACAGTTTGCGGCGGCACCTTTTGGACAGGACTACCGCCGCAATCCAGATGGTTCGGTGTGGGTTGATCCGCAAACCGGGTTGCCGGAAATCGTCACCGTCCCGAACGGCCCTCAAGATGAAAAGGCCCGCCTCGCTCAAGAACAGCAGGCGGCGGGCCAGACCTCAAAAGCTACATCTGCCGGGATCGTTGTTGACGACATTGACCGCGCCTTGCAGCAGATCGATGCCAATCCGATGCTGACCACAGGCATGGGGGCTGCCGTCACCAAGGGCCTGCCAGGCCTACCCGCCTACCAGACCAACGCCCTTATCGACACGGTGAAGGCCAATGCCGGCTTTGACCGCTTGCAGGCCATGCGTGACGCATCCCCGACTGGCGGCGCACTTGGGCAGGTTTCCGAGCAAGAAAACAAGCTGCTACAGGCCGCAATTGGTAATCTGGACCCAGGCCAAGATACGGCTCAGCTTCAATACAATCTCAAGCGCGTGTCTAACATCTATCGCGACATTATCGACGGCAAGGGGAATGGGCCTCGGTACAATCTGGATACGGGCGAGCTTGAGCAGCCAGGCAGTTCACGGTCCCAAAAGTCCAGCATCGATTACAGCGCCCCGACTGCGCCTGAAGGGTGGTCGGGCGACCCTGCGCTTTGGAAGTTCATGTCACCAGAGGATCGCGCCCTATGGCAATGACGCTTGAACAGCAGAGGGCGATTGCTCTTGCCCGGGCCCGGCAGGCGCAGGCATCAGCGCAGCCGCAGGGGCGCCCGACCGGCTTCATGGGCTTGCCTCTCATCGATCCGAGCATTGACGCCGGGGCAGGCGCTCTGAGCGGCATGCCATCAGATCCCAATAGCCCGCTCATGCAAGGGCTATCCGGTGTCAATGAGGGCATCGCCAACACCCTGAGCCTGCCGAACACGGTAGAGCTTGGATTGCGCTCCATCGGCCCCGCTGTAGTCAATTCGATGGGCGGCAATGTCCAGCTGCCGACTGAAAGCATCCTGCCTGACATGGGCGCGCGCTACCGCGATCTTGCCGACACTTTTGGGGCGATCAAGCCGGAAACCGATGACGGCATGGGGCGATTCGCCCGCCGTGTCGGGCAAGAGGCTGGCGCGATGCTTATCCCCGGATTGGGGACAGTATCAAAGGCCACTTCTCCGGCGCGTGTGGCTGTAACCGAAGCTGCGAGCGCCCTCGGAGCCGGAGCAGGCGCAGCAGGGATGCAGCAAGCGTTCCCGGACAATCCCTATGCTGAGATAGCTGGTGAGGCCATTGGCGGGATGACCCCGCTGGCTATCTCAAATGCCATCGAACGCGGCGGGATGAAGGTAGCTGCCCCGACACTGGACGAATTGCGTTCTCAAAAAAGCGCCGCCTACAAAGCGGCCGATGATCTTGGCGTGCAATATGCCCCGCAAGCTATGAATCGGCTTGTGCAGGACATGAAGACGGCAGGAGCGAAAATCAACCCGATGCGCCACCCTAAGGCGGCATCCATGCTGGCGGAAATCGAGGGATTGGCAGGGACTTCGCCTACGCTTGGACAACTGGACGAGCTGCGGCAGACGATTGCGCGCGATCTCATTAAGTCGTCGGATGGCGCGGAGCGTTATTGGGGCTATCAGTTCAACAATGCCCTTGATGACTTTATCGCCAAGGCCGGGGGTAAGGACGTTCTGGCCGGCGATCCGGTTGCTGCGAACAGCCTGATCAACCAGGCACGCGCCCTGAACACACGCTATCGTAAGGTTGAGGACTTCGACCGCTCCATGGACAAGGCGCGTAATGCCGCCGCATCCTCGGGCTCTGGTGGCAATGTCAACAATGCCGTCCGGCAGAAGGCGCGAGCGATCCTCGACAACCCCAAGCGCACGATGGGGTACTCTCCCGACGAACTGGCGGCGCTCAAGCTCCTCATTACGCAGGGCAGGGGGGAAAACCTGTTGCGCGGCGTCGGCAAGATGGCGCCGGGCGGAAACGGGCTGATGACGGCCCTGAATGTTGGGGCTATCGCCCATAACCCGGCCATGGCGGCAGTTCCGGTTGTCGCGCAAGGGGCAAAGTTCCTGGCCGATCGCGGCACGATCAAGCGAGCCGACAAGTTGCGCTCGCTTCTAGCGACGGGCGCTCAGCAGGACATCCCGCTCGTCGCGCCAGATACGCAAAAGGCCTTGGCGGCGCTGATCATGGGCAGTGCAGCCAACCAGAATGAGCCGCAATCTCCTGTCTTGCAGGAGCTATTGCGATTGCAAGGGCTGAACTAGCGGCGGCGCTTTCGAGGCCAAAAGACCCACGCGAAGATTATCGCATTGGGCAGGAAGGCAACTGCCAAGTGCAGGAATGCCAGATAGCCAATGTCATGTAGGGCGGGGTTGGTCCCGACCCATGTCATGTAGCCGATAAACCAAGCGCTCCCGAGGAGCGCAACGATATCAAAGGGGCGGATCATCGCCCTGATAAATACCCGCATTCGGCCCTTGCTGCAAGCGAGGGCTTTTTCATGGAGACATGAATGTCTGACGATCCGCAGGGCAATTACACAGCCCCGAACGGCACAACTGCCGTTGACGGGCAGACCGCACTAGCCTCGCAACACAATCTGTTCGTGCAGGACGCCTCTGCGGCGCTGTCACGTCGCTTGTTTGCCGATGGGCGCAAGGCATGGACCGGCAACCAGAACGCCAATGGCAGGCGGGTGACCGGCGCCGGCGATGCCGTAGATCAGCAGGACTATGTGACCCTATCCCAGATGCAGGACGCGATTGCGGCCGTGAGCGGATTTTTCCCCGGCATCATGGTCCCCGAAACCGTGGGCTACTCCGACGCGCCTGAGGGGTGGCTTTATGCCAATGGACAGACAGTGCCCCGCGCTGATCATCCCAATCTGTGGGCGAGTGTGCAGGCCGGAACGAACCTTGCCGCAAGCGAGGGAGCCAAGACCCACGGGCAGTACGGGCCGGGCGACGGTTCGACAACCTTCACACTGCCGAACCTCTATGCAGATAATGGATATTTTATCCGTCCGATCAGCGATGGGCGCGGCATTGGCACGGTGCAGGCTGACGCGATCAAGACGCACTCTATCTCCGGCACGACAGATGAAGCGGGAGGGCATAGGGTTGACCTCCCAGCGACAACCAGCCACGGCCCGTCAACTCAAGGTTTCATTACCTCCACGGGCCGCGATCTCGGGACTGCGCGCTCTGATACGGTCCCTGACCACGAGCACGATGTAACGCTGACCTATACCGGTGCTCCTGAAACGCGCGTGAAAAACATCGCCTATCCGGTGCTGATCAAGACCTGACCGCCTCCCTAATCCCCGACCACCTCCGCCGCCCTTTGAGGCGGCATTTTCGTATGGAGCTAGCCCATGGCTGGTGAAATTGTTCGTCCTTCCGCTTTGCCGTCTAATGATACGCCGAACGCAACCGATGAAGTTGTGAGCGATGATGGCGTTACCGTCTCGTCGGTGACATGGGCAAAAGGTGTTGCTGCTGGTCGTCCGCTCGCCTCCCAAGCCGAAGCCGAGGCAGGCGTACAGGCCACCAAGGCCATGACGCCGCTTACGACCAATCAGGCCATTGTTGCCCAGGTTGGTGTTTCTACAGCCTCGAAAGCCCAAGGCGATAGGGCCGATACGGCGGTGCAGCCGGATGATCTTGCTAGCGTGGCAACCAGCGGTGACTACGACGACCTCACCAATAAGCCGACGCTCGGCACTGCCGCTGCCGCCGATACGACAGACTTTGCTACAGCAGCACAGGGGGCGTTGGCAGACACGGCAGTTCAAAGCCCTGTTGAGGATGGTGACCTCGCCACCACGCTCAAGAACAAGATCATGGGCGTGGCCGCCGATCGCACCGCACTGGCGGGGATGGATGGCACGGATTATGTGGCTATCGATCTCATGGAAGCGGGGCGCAAAGGCCTGTTCTATTGGCTGTCTCCAGAAAAGGCTTTCGAACTCGGATTAGACCTTGAAGCGCTTGTCACTGCCGATACGCAGCAGGGCATTTATGTCCCTCCGACCAGCGATACGACCGGAGCCAGCGGGGCGTGGGTGCGGCAAATCAGTGGCTTGGCTTCCCCGGCGTGGTTCGGCGTTACCGGCGACGGAACGACAGACGACAGTACGGCTCTGGCAGGGATTGATGCGGTTGGTCTTGATGCGTTTGCCGTATCAAGCGGGGCCTCAATCAGACTTGCCACAGCGCTCACGCTGAATGCTATTCCGGTCTTCCAAGGCGGCACCATCAAAGCGGACAATGCTGCAATTGTTTTAGGCGGCGGCTATGCTTGCGATACCCCAACGCAATGCTTTGTCGAGTCTGGAACCGGCACGATCTCTATCGGTGTAACACAGGACGTGCGGCCAGAGCATTGGGGTAGCGATGCCTCCAACGTGCGCACAGCCATGAAGCGCTCGCATATCGGATCAATCACTCGCCTGCTCGGCAAGGAATACCTGATCGATTACGTGAGCTTCAACAACAGCCCCGACACCGAAGACGGTGTTGACGATGGCAAGTGCATCGTGGGGGTGATGCCGGCTGCCCGCTTTACCGGGCCAGATGGCGGCTCAACGCCTCCTTCTGATCGCCAGTTCCGAGGAACGATCCTCCGAGCCACGGGGGCGCAGTCGTTCTTTGTCCTTTTTGACAGCACGTATACCGCATCCAATCGCGTCTTCTCCGGCATGGCCCTGCGCAACGTCATGTTGCACGGCAGCGGCCTTGCTAGCGTTGGCATCGGCATTGGCACGATTAAGGATGTGCAACTAGAAAATATTTACATTCGAGATTTCACGATCGACGGCATTCAGACGAACGCTGGTAGTGGCGGCAACAACAATCAGATCATGCTCAAAGGCTTTGTTGAGATATACAATTGCGGGCGCGATGGCATCAATGGGGCCTTTGGCGATGCCCAATGGCCTGGCGTTGTAAGGTTGCAGCATAACGGTCGATACGGCTTCAATTTCACGTCTGGCTATCTGCATGCCTTTCACATCCACGCATACACGAATGGTAATCACGGCATCAATTGGTTGGCGGACGATGCGAGCCGCATCGATTACCTTCGTTCCGAGGATAACGTTGGCGCCGGCCTGGTGTATGCCGCTACCGGCGACGGTCTGACCATTGGGACGGCGCATGTACCTGACAATGGCTCGGATGCAGCTGCTACATCAACGCAGCGGTGCGGCATCGTGAACCTCGGGAAAAATCTGGTTGTCGAACGTCTGATCGATCCGCTCCGAACGCCGGAGATCATGCACAACCAGCTCTATACCTGGTACGATGGCGCCTCTGCTATCGGCGGCAAGGTCGGCTATTTCGACGCCGAAGCTTTTGGCCAAACCAGCGTGACCGGGCAGCGAGGCATGCTGGTTGACGTGTCCCGCCGCAACAACCTCGGGACAGAGTTTGGCAAGCGCAGGACGTTCAACGATACCTATGCCAATATTGGATCGGCGCTGACGTATCCCGAGGTCTATTCCGATTATTACGTGACGGCTTGCGGCACCAGTTTCACCGTCGCAAACACCGCTGCCGCGAACACGCCGGCAAATTGCGAGGTCCGATACCAGTTCGTTGCCAACGCCTCGATTACTGTCTCATGGGGCACGGATTTTGTGGCGCAGGACGGTTCAGCGCTCACGGGATCGGCCATGACAACGGGCCAGATGCTAACCGCTAGTTTCGCCCGCAGGGGTGGAAAATGGATCCGGCAGAGCCTGGTCGTGGCTTAGTCGGAAGACTAGACGCACGCCGGCTCTCACGGTAAATGGCGATCTATGAAAAATCACCGCGACGATGTGGACGGCCTTCGCGCTTACGCCGTTATGGCGGTGTTGCTGTACCATCTTGGATTTACCATTTTCCGAGGTGGTTTTGTCGGGGTGGACATCTTTTTTGTGATCTCCGGCTTCGTGATCACAAGAATGATCCGCCAGCAAGTAGAGGCAGGCGAGTTCACGTTTTCCAACTTTTACTATCGGCGGATCAAGCGGCTTCTGCCGGCGTTTGCTATGGTGCTGGTTGCAACGACAATTGCATCGGCGTTCCTACTAGCGCCAGATGATTTGAGCGATTTTGCATCATCAGCGGAATGGACGCTGATCTCTGCTTCTAACGTCTTTTTCTGGCTCAACTCCGGTTATTTCGACGCAGCTTCATCCACCCGACCCTTGCTGCACACATGGTCGATTGCCGTGGAGGAACAGTTCTACCTGATATGGCCCGCCGCCATCGTTCTCACGATGAAATTGAAGCCCAAGGCGGTGCTTTATGTGGTCGGGATTGTCGGCGTCGTCAGCCTTATCGCTTGCGAATTCGTATTGAGTCGAGACAGTGACGCCGCGTTCTACCTAACACCGTTCCGAATGTTCGAATTCGCTATCGGCGCGGCGCTTGTATGGGTGAGCACCAAGCGATTTGCGGAAATCGCCTGCCTCATTGGCCTCGCGGTGACCGCTTATTCGGTCCACTATTATCAAGCCGAAATGCGCTTCCCCGGCTGGTCCGCAGTGCTGCCATGCATTGGAACGGCTCTTGTGATTTACGGAGGGGAGGCGCGCTATGCTGGCTATCTGTTTCGAAACCCGGTTGCGGTGTGGCTCGGCAGGATCAGCTACTCGATATATCTGATCCACTGGCCCCTCATAGTCCTCTATGGCTATTGGAAGTTCTATCCGATCACGGGATGGGAAAAGGTTGGGCTGGCGATAGCAACGATCATCCTGGCGTCGCTGTCCTATGTCGTCGTTGAGCAACCGTTGAGGCGCGCCCGCGTCAGTCTTCGGAAGGTGTTTGCGGGCGCCATAGCGTGCGTGGTGGCTCTTGCGGTCCCGACCGTCAGCGCGGCTAGCACCGGCTGGCCTTGGCGCTTCGACATCTCTGCCACCGCCTATATCGAGCCGATTGAGAACCAGATTGCCGGTCGCACGAAAGAGGTTGAGGCGCGAACCTACCCCAAGCGTGTGGTGTTTATTGGCGACTCCGTGATCAATGGTTTTTTCGACGCTTTTCTGCTGTCGGAGCAGTTCAAGAAGTACAGTTCCTACCGCTTGGAAAAGTATGGCATGGGTGGCTGCCGTCCTCTGCCAGGGCCATCCTTGAGCTACAGCGCAGGAACGCCGCAAGCGGCAGAATGCGAAGCATACTTCAACAAGGTTTATGCCGATCTTGGCAGTCCTGATGTTATTTTTCTGGACGGGCATTGGGGTGGCGTGCCAGCGCGCGACGAGCAGGTAAAAAAGCGCCTGTCCGAATTGATCGATAATCTGGTCGCCACGACGAAAGCGACGATAGTTCTCGTGGACTATAGCCCGCTCTATGATCGCTCAGTTCGCGATGCTCTGCCTATGCTCTACCGCATGGATGCGGACGGCTTTAATGCCGAGATGCAAAAGATGCGTGCCAAAGACACCGAGGATGAGTTCGACAAGTTCCAGCGCACCCTAGACGCAAAATATGACCGCGTGCAGTTCCTGGCGACGAAGGACTATTTCTGCGATGAGCTCTGTCCGGTGTTTCTGGACGGGCACTTCATCGTGCGTGATCGCATTCACCTGACGAGCGCCGGCAAGGTACGCATGGCGGGTGCTATAGATCGCGCGATGCAAGGACTTCCCTAAGGGCCGAAATTCTCGCGGTTCTTGGACGCCAACACTTACCGGGGTCGACAACGTGGCGAGTTCGACGGCGGCAGTTTGCTATTATTCCCGTCAGGGCGATGAGGTCCAATGCTGGGGCTCGCTAGCGGTCACGCCAACGGCAGCAGCTGCGACGACGATTGGTATCTCGCTGCCGGTAGTTTCCGCCCTTGCGTCGGCGAATGACCTGTCTGGGGTGGCGTCAGGCTCGGTTGCCGGAACGAACGGCCTTGTCGAAGGTGATGCCACCAACGATCGTGCCCAGCTGCGTTTCGTTGCCCCTGGCACGACCGCCTACACGATAAAATTCAGCTTCAATTACAAGCTGCTCTGATAGAGGGATGCGTTACATTACGGGCGGTTCATGCATGGACTGCCCGAATGCTCTTATCGGGTTGGGCAGTCCAGACTTCCCGTCATCAAACGCCCAAAAACTCATAAGCGCCAAATAGATAATGGCGCCTATAGTGAGTGCAGCGAACTTGAGGTTATGTTTTATCACGCGTCAACCTCCCTTTGAGCCAATTCTTTGACCAAATTTTTGGCCATATCCAGAGCAGGAGAAAGCCGCCCACGAGGATTAAGACATCCATCGCTATGCGATTGATCGCCCCGTCGATATTCGAGTTGGCACAAAAGAACGCCAACCGAGATACGGTGACAATCGCAACCAGCTGCACCAGCGGGAATTTCGTCTTTTTCGCGAGAACCATCAACCCTGCCATCAGCGCCCCCAGTATGATCATGGCCGGGGCGACAAAGCCGGGGCCATTGTTGAGGATGAGTTCGCCAATCATGGAAGGCGGGATAGCGTTGTCCAGCCCGAAGACTTCGCGGGCGATGAAGTGGTGGAGTTCCCCGGAGACGATAAACGGAGCGTGATAGAAGGCCACGAGCAAAGCCCCTACGCCTTGATGCAATGCGTCCGGGGTGGCGTAATCAAGGATCCGTTCGATCTTCACCACATCAAAGAAATATGAGCGACCGAAGATCGCTTCGAGAAAAACCCGCCAGATGAGATGCGGCATTCTGGTGGCGATGACGATGAAATTGGCGAGGATGAACAAGCCTGCCGCTGCCGCAAGTATCTGCCATTTCAGGCGTCGATAGATCGCGAGGAGCAGGGCGGCGTCCATCAGCATCAGGGTAATGCCGGAGCGCTGGGCGAAGATCATGTGCAGGATCACGCCGGCAGCGAATGACACAGCTCCGACGACGAACGCCGGTCGCGATATTCGATAGCCTCCCGCATATGCCGCCAGCACCGCATAGAATGGGAATTTGACCACATTGGTCAGCTTCCAGCCGAGGTAGGGGATCGTCTCCACGCGACCGTCTGCATCTACGATATCGCGGTGGGTAAACAGATGCTCTATATCCACGCCGTAGGCGTTCGCCACGAACAGGAACACCACGAGGAAGAACGGGAAGATTACAGCGAGGCTCGTTATTGGCAGCGCACTAAGGTCAGGTTCGCGCGCTAACGGTCGCGCATCATCCTTCTGGAAAATAGCGGTATAGCTCAGATTCAGGACGGCCATCGCGACTGAAAGGAAAAGAAGGGTCGTAATCGTCGTCGGTTCCGAGATCGGCGCCCGGTTCAGGTGGCCGCCAGAGACGATGTAGATTGCCTTGCCGAGCGCGAAGACCAAATAGACCGCATTGAATAGGGAAACCGGATTGATCAGGCCACACCGCCAAACGTTGAGGAGCATAGGCGCGATGGCGATGATCGCGGCTATGACCAGCAATGCTATTTCCATTTATTGGTAAGCCTGGATTAGAAATGGTGGAATAAGGTGCCCCAATTCGTCAATCTCGTCCAACGCAAAAACCGATGGGGGCAATATGGGTGATATCGCATCAACCGCTGGGGCGTGGCTATTCTATCTCTACCCGCTCATAGGGGCTCGGATCGCAGTGTTGACCGCGTTGGTGATTTTGGTCGCGGTCGATATCCAGATCATTCGAAACCGCATGATCTACCTGCTTATCCCGGTGGCAGTCATCGCAATGGTACGAGGCCGGCAGACTGCCATTATGGGATATGCGGCGATTATCGGCTTAGTCGCCAGCAGCGCAATCTATTACATTGGTTGGCTGGATAGGGAGACCGCGTACATGCTGGTGCCGTATCACAACTATTTCGCTATCGCGCTCAATTTGGATCGAAGCACCGACAGGGCAGTTCCTGACGCGGAAGCCAGACGAACAATGGACGCCATTTAGGCCAGTCCATCCCCGTCCATTGTGACAAATCCCATGCCGCCTCCGGGCGGCTTTTTTCATATCTGGAGAGATCGGCATGAACGCTGCGTTCCTCAACGCGGTGCGCTCGTCGTTGTATGGCGGGACGCTCACTCAAGCACAAATCGATGGCATGAACGCTATCGAGGCGGCTTGGAACAAGTACGGTGACGGTGACGCCCGCAAGCTAGCCTAGGCTTTCGAGCGGCTGGCCTTTTTACGCTCTCGTCCGCCATTGTCCATGTAACGCTGCATGCGTTCCTTGTGGCACGCTTTGCAAAGCCTCCCGTTGCCATTCCTATAGAAGCCGACCTCCGCGTAGAGGTGCCCTTTAGAACATGCCGCTTCCGAGCCGCGAGGCGGACGGCCACGAAGGAAGGACTCTGTTTCAGCGTCTTGCTCCGTCAGAGCCCATCTCTTGAATTGGCCTATATGGCCGATCATGGAGCGAGACACACCAAACTCTTCAGCAAGGCTCTGCTGGGTGCGCCCGGCGGCAATAAGCCTCCGGACCTCTTGAACATCATGATCGGTTAGTTTTGTCGCATGTGCCTCCCCGTAACTGTGGCGGAGTTTGGCGATCATGTCGTGAGTATTGGTGGCAGCCGTGCCTAGGAACAAGTGGCGCGGATTAATGCAGGGTGGGTTGTCGCATTTGTGGCAGACGTAGAGACCATCGGGCACGGGGCCATTGGTGAGTTCCCAAGCGACCACATGCGTATAGGCCAATCCTTCCGATCTCCGACCTCTGCCTATTTGCCCATGCCCTGACGGGTGCCGCCATCCCTGCCACTCCCAACAATCGTCGGGGCCTCGCGTCTCAGTTCTCGACCAAAGTCGCTCATCAATTGGTTTCATGCCTCTGTTGTAGCATGGGCGTATACCCAGCGGAAGGATTACTTATGGACAACGCCAAATTTTACACCGCTGTTCGTAGCGCTTTCGGCCCGCTAAACCAAAGCCAAATCGACGGCCTCAATGCCATCCTTGACGCTTGGGAAGAGTATGGGGACGGCGATCAGCGCAAGCTCGCTTATGTGATTTCGACCGCATGGCACGAGACTATGCGCTTCAGGTACCTCCGCGAGTTATGGGGGCCGACTGTCCAGCAGCAGGGCTATGAGGGCAGAGCCGATCTGGGCAACACGGTGAAGGGCGACGGCAAGCGCTTCCTCGGGCGCGGCATGGTGATGATCACCGGCCGACGCAACTATGCTGACTGGTCGAAGCGGCTTGGCATTGATCTCCTGACCAAGCCGACGCTGGCAGAAGACCCGACAATCGCTGCGCGCATCCTTGTCGAAGGCATGATGCTCGGCACGTTCACCGGCAAGCCGCTGTCTGCCTTCATCAATGGTAGCGCCTTCGATTTTCGCAACGCCCGGCGCGTCGTCAATGGGCTGGACCGTGCCGACGATATTGCAGGCTACGCGATGAAGTTTGCGGCTGCGTTTGCCGCCGCACCTCAATCCCCTCCATCCGCGCCGTCGGAAATTCCGACGCCATCCACAAAGCCCACCAGCAAGGCCGGACTCATCATCGTGGCTGTGCTCGTCATCGCCGCAATCGCCTTCTTCATCATCAAGCACTAGGGGCTCGTAATGATCACCATCATCACCGGCATCTTCGCCGCCGTGGCGCGCAACGTCATCCTAGGATGGCTATGGCGTCGTGTTCAGGAACTCGTCGGCTGGGCAGCGGCGCTTGCTCCGCTGTTCCTCATGCTGCCTCCGCAGTACCAGGACCTCGTTATCGGCATCCTGCGCGGGCAGGGCGGCGGCTATTCCGTCTCGGTCTATTTCGGCTTTGCCGTCTATCTCTGGAGCCAGTGGCAGTCCTATCGCGCTACGACCCATGACCAGGTCGTAGCCGGCAACCAGAAGGTGAAGATCAAGGAACTGCCGACCTATACGCAGGACGAGGTTCTTGATGTTGTCGCCCGCGAGACCGGCAAGCGGCCGGCGATCGTTCCGAAGCCCTGATCGGAGGCCGGACTGGTGACAGAAGACAACAACACGCAACGCGCCATCGGCCGCCTCGAAGGCCAGATGCAGGAAGTGATCAGCCTGCTCAAGAACCAGGACGAGCGATCAACTGCCAGCCGGGCCAGAATGCACGAGATGCAGGACAAGACGGCCCGCGAGGTTCACGACCTCACCGGTCGCGTCGTGGCCGTCGAAAAGGCTGTGGCGCACATGGATCCGATATTCCGCCGCGTCGGCAGCCTGCTCGAGCGCAGCAAGGGCATTTTGATGGTGCTGGCCATCATCTGGCTGTTCATGGGCGGGCTGATCCTTGAGGGCATCCGATGGGTCGGGCTTGTCGTGTCCAAGGCGCTTACGGGCGCCCCATGATCGAAAACGGCATTCCTGCCAAATGCCCACGCTGCGGCGCCCCGGTGTTGGACTGGTCGCCCGCACGCATCCAGAACCGTCTCTCGATCACGCTGCTGCCTTGCAGGCATCAGTTCAATGGCGTTGGGATTGTCTTTCCGCAACAGCAGCCGCAAACGCCTCCCGAGCCTTCTCCGCGTCCCCGTTCTCCATAGCCGATAGGCACGCCTTTCGTGCGGCCCGGGATAGGTCTGTATCGGGCCAATCCGCGTCCAGCAGCATGCGCCCTGCCTGTGCTGCATTCGTCACCTGATGGGTGACCCCTCCTTGCCGGATCGCGACCGGCTCGTTCCACCATCCTCGCTGCATGGCGGCTTCAATGCCGTGTCGCGTCCTTTGGTTGCTCGTCATCCAACGGGCCCGGCAGCGGTTTATCATTCGCCAGGGCATCGATGTGTCGGCGCACAGCGGCAAGGACTTGCTCGAGCTCGCGTTCGGCGCGGAGCAGGGCAGGCAGGCGAGCCGGGATGATGTCTTTCGGTTTCATGCCCTGATCTTCCCCTATTTCTGCTCGCTCGCCTATTGGGATTTATCACGATCCCCGCGCTTGTTCCGTTTTCGTTCCAGTCGTATTGTCTCCGGCTTCGGAGGCGGAGATGACGACGCTACGCGAATATATGGAAAGCGGCGGCACCATAACGGTCCACTGCACGAACCTTCATCCACAGCCCTGCATCTACTGGCAAAAGCTGGACCTCCGCAGCCTGGTCCAGCGGGTGGGCTGGGACTTCGATATTTACGAGCAACAGGGCCAATTGAGGCAGATGTTCGTCTGCTCGAAGTGCGGACATCGCGGCGTCAGCTTCACGATGGGCCATGAGGATGCCGAGCGATCCAGCGGTATCGGCGCCGGAGGCCACTACGTCCCCGATAAATCCGATGAGGTCAGCTACGAGGAAGCGCTTCGCAAGGATATCGAGTTCCGTCGCATGGCGGCAGAGCGGGATCGGATCAATGGGTCGCTGCCCTGGGTGGGGAAACGCAGATCGTCGCGCCGGAGACGGAGAAGCAGAGGGTGATATGCAGACCTTATAGGGCCTGTTGATCCGAGGCCGAGGGGGCAAAAAGGTTAGACGTTTCGCCTCTAATGCCTTGATATTCGACCGAAGGTTAGACGATATAGTCGGGCCGCGCGCCCCGAAAATCCGTTTGCTGGCATCCTCCTCCAAAACCGAGGGTCGTGGGTTCGAGTCCCTCTGCCCCTGCCAGGCGAAACGATCGGAACACTCCCCCAAATCGCAAATAATGACGCTGGCCCCGGCTTTGCCGGCGGGTGCCGTCGTTCGGCACGTCCGGCGATCAGTTCGGGGGCAGCTTGGCGACGAAATGATTCCCGGCGAGGATTTTTTCGATCGTGCCGTCGGCGACGAGGCTCTTGATGGCCTGGTCGACGCTGGTGCGAAGGTATTGGTTGGAACTCAGCAGCACGGCGCCGACCGGCAGCGTCTCATCGGGCAGCGGCGACGACGAGATGACCCGGAGTTGGGAAAAATCGGCATGGGTCTTGCTCAGCGCTGACAGCGACGGACCCCAGACGATGGCCGCCGCGACCTTGCCGTCGACGACGCCTTGCAGCGCTTCCTCGTCGGTGCCCATGGGATAACGCGGCCAGCGCTGATCCTCGGGGATGCTGGTAAGATAGCGGATGAGCCGGAAATCGGCGCTGGTACCGACCGTCGGGCCGAGCGGCTGGTCGCGCGGAATGTCGCCCAGTTGCTGCCAATCGGGATTCTTGACCACCAACACGTAGCCGACCTCGTAGTAAGGCGCGGTGGTGGTGAGCCAGTCGGGATAGAAATCGGCGATGAGCTTGAAGCCGAAATAGAGGTCGCAATCACCCAGCAGGTGCCGGTAAAGCTCGTCGAGGTCGTCCTGTATCTGCGGGTCGTCGATGACGGTGGGTTTCGGCTGGATGAGCAGCGCGCCGGCAATTGCGTCGGCAATCTGCTTGTCGACTTCCCAGGCCGGATCGCGCGGATCGACGCAGTAGCTGAGCGTGAAGTTGTCCGGCCTTATCCCGTATTTCTCGAAACCGGGAAAGATCGGCACCTGCGCCGATGCCGGAGCCACCAGTGCAAGCAGCAAAACGAGGACGATTGCCGGCCGGACGTGGCGCAAGAAGGCGAGAAAGGACATGGGGCGAGCGCCTGGAAGGCGTGCGGGCAGCCGGAGCCGCCCGCACATGATCCGTTACTTGCCTGCCGAAGCGACGTCGCCGCTCGCATTGTCAGGCAGCGCGAAGACGAACAGCGCAGAACCGGCATCCGGGTTCTGGAATTCCGGCGTCAGCGTCGCCAGCGAACGCGCCTGGCTCGAACCGTTACCCACGGCCACGGCGATATATTGCTTGCCGTGCGCTTCGTAGCTGATCGGGAACGAGTTCACCGCGTTGGTCGTGCGGGTCTGCCACAGGATGTCGCCGGTTTTCGCATCGAAAGCGCGGAAATAGCGGTTCCAGTCGCCACCGAAGACAATGCCACCGGCCGTCGGCAGCATGGCGCTGGTGACCGGAGCCGCCTGGCGATAGCTCCAGGCAGTGGACTGGTCGGTCAGCTTGACCGCATCGACGCGGCCGACATTGCCGTCGGTGCCCTCGACCTTGACGCGCGCGAAGGTGGCACGGCCGCCACCGGTATAGATCTGGCCCGGATCGAGCGGCTGCGGCGTGGTGTTGGAGCAGAACTCGTTGAGGGGCAGGTACAGCATCTGCGTGTCAGGGCTGTAGGCGGTCGCCGGCCAGCCGCGCCCGCCGGGGTCGGCCGGGCAGTTGACGGTGGTTTCACCGATATGCGGGATGGCTTCCTGGTTGATGGTCTTGGCGCCGGTCTTCGGATCGATCGCCTGCACGACGTTCTGCGGCACCGTCTGCTTGGCCCACAGCCACTTGCCGTCGGTGCGGTCGAGCGACTCGATGATGCCGAGCTTGCCGGTGGTCACGACCTGCTTGGTCTCCTTGCCGTCGACCGGCAGGTCGACCAGGATGCGCTCGTAGATGTAGTCGAGGTCCCACGTATCGGTCGGCAGGTACTGATGATACCACTTCAGCTTGCCGGTATCGGGATCGAGTGCGAGCGTCGAGTCCGTATAGAGGGCGTTGTTCTTCATGCCCTCCTTGGCCGGCAGCAGGCCGTTCATTTCGGCAATCCACGGATAGGGCTGAGCCACGCCGTAGAACACGGTCTTCTGGTCGGGATCGTAGCTGCCCGCAATCCACACCGAAGCGCCATGGCGGTTTTCGACCGGAATGCCGTTCCAGGTATCGCCGTCAGGACCATCCTGGGCGATGGTGTGGAAGCGCCAGAGCTCGGTGCCGTCCTTGGGATCGTAGCCGGCAACGAAGCAGCCGCCGGGTTCGGCGTTACCGCAACCGGTCATGCCCTGGATGATCTTGCCGTCGGCAATCAGCGGGCCACCGGAATACTGCCAGCCCTTGGACCAGTCGGCAGTGGTCTTGTCCCAATCGAGCTGGCCGGTCTTGAGGTTGAGCGCGATGATATGGACATCCGAGGTGGCGACGATCAGGTCGTCACCGTAGATGGCCATGTTGCGCTTCGTGGTGGAGTTGCCGCTGGTGCTGGCAAGCTGCTCGGGCAATTCGCGCTTGTACTGCCAGATCAAGTCGCCGGTCGCGCCGTCGAGAGCCTGGATCACGTCACCGTTGTTGTGAATGTAGAGAATGCCATCGTGAACGATGGGTGTCGTTTCGGTGGCGCCCGGCCGCAAGGCCCAACTCCAGGCAACGGCCAGGTTCTTGACGTTGTCCTTGTTGATTTCCTTGAGCGGGCTATAACCCCAGCCGTTGTAGGTCCGGCGCCACATCAGCCAATCGCCATCGGGCGGATTGAGCAGCATGTCGTCGGTAACCGGGGTGATCGCATCGACAGGCGAGGTGGCCGCAGCATCCTGTGCAAAAGTTGCGCCTGTGCCGAGAACCATCACCGCCGCAAGCGCCGATGAGGCGAGCAACGCACGTTTATTCATGGAATATCCTCCAAATATCGTTATGTCGCCGCCACGGCGGGAAGGAACGCGCCGGCCTAAACGACCGGTCTTCGAGAGGGGACGACGCATCGATACTGGACCTGCGACTTTCTGTCCGTCAATGCGCATCCCCGGCATCATTTCGAACATATGATTGAAAACGAGCCGGCTTTGGCGCGGAGGCCCGCAGGAACGCTGGCGTTCCGGGCACGCGATCATAAAACATTGACATTATGGGGAATTGACTGCCGTGGGCGGAAGCAGGAAGCTCGGCTTTTGGCCTATGTCGACCTATTTTTTGAGGAGTCTTAGATGCTTTCCCATCATCGTTCCCTTGCGGGACTCGGCTATCTGGCGGCGGCCCTGCTGACCGTCGGAGCGTTGACGGTTCCAGCCCTGGCGCAGGTGCAACTGGCTCCGATGGCGACGGGAGCAAAGCCGCCTGCCGCGGCGCCCGAGGCCAAGGCCACGGACGGAACCGAGAAACCGGCGACCTACACGTCCGCCCAGGCGGATCGGGGGCATCAACTCTACACGCAGAACTGCGTCGATTGCCACGGCACGACGCTGGACAACGGCGAGTTCGGCGGACCGCCGCTGAAGGGAAACTCGTTCCGCGATACCTATTTTGGCACCACCGCCGACGCGCTGTTCGGCTTCATGAGCAGCGCCATGCCGCCGGATCGGCCGGGGCAATTGCCGGCGCAGCAATATGCCGACATCATGGCCTATATAATGAGCGCCAACGGGGTGGCGGCGGGATCGGCCGAGTTGCCGGCCGACCTGGATGCGTTGGGATCGTTGACGCTGCAATAGAAGCGAAAAATCGCGAGGAAAGAGGCAGGAAGATGTGCGGTATTTCAGTATGCCGCGGGCAGCACCGCGCGGCATGAGACCATACCTATAGTCCGACTGCCTTCTTGAGCACTTCGTCAATCCTGGATTGCCATCCGGGCCCACCGGCTTTGAACCGTTCCACCACTTCGGAAGTCAGGCGGATCGAGACAGGCACTTTCCTGGGTGCAATTTGCGGCCCTCGGGTTTTTGGAAATGCCTTTAGGACTTCGGGCGGCAATACCTCGTGCGGAGGCTTTGATCGCCTGAAGTCTTCTTCGGTCCATTCCGGGTTGTCTTTGTCGAATATCACCTTACGGGACATAGCGTTTCATCTCCTTTGCGTGAGCGCGCCGCAGACTGATTGCGCGGACCTTCTCGTTTCGAGCGGTGAAGGCGAGGCAGTACGTTTCGCCATCAATGAGGCCCCAGGCCCTGTAACGCACTTCGCCGTATTCGATCCGATCATCTTCGATCACTTTGAGGATTTCGAGATCGGCAGCCCGCGCCAACGAAATGTGGTGCTTCGCTATATTGGAAGCTTCCTTGGCGGGATCGAACTCAATTTCCATGTCCCTGTATATACAATTCGACCGGGAGAATATCAAGCAGATTGTATATACGAAAAGCGACCGCCGTGCATGAATGCCGCACCTGCATGGAAGGCATGCAGCAGAGCGCATTGCCGGAAGGGGCGGCGATGTCCATATTGGTAGCGATCCAAAGGAGAACCGACATGGGTATGCTGACCCAGCTCCGCGGCGCCATCCGGCGGTCCGCGCAAAAGACGCCCGAACAAGCCTATCTCGAAGCCGCGACCTCGCAGGTCGACCTCGAAATGCGCCAGCGGGAAATCGACCGCCACCGCTTTGCCGGCCGGCGTCCGTATTATTGAGCCTTTCGCTTTGCCGTGAGGGGCTTGCATTTGCCATCCAAAGCCACTAGATAGCCCTTTCCCAGCCGTGCGAAGCGACTCGCGCGGCTATTCGGCTGTGGACAATTTTCCCGAGAGCTCACGACCTGATGGCACGCACCAATCCGATCACCTTTCTGCAACAGGTGCGCACCGAAACCAGTAAGGTCGCCTGGCCGGGCCGCAATGAAGTGCTGGTCTCGACGGTGATGGTGCTGGTGCTCTGTGCGCTGGCCAGCCTGTTCTTCCTGGCAGCCGATCAGATCATTTCCTGGCTGGTCCAGTTGATGTTGTCGATCCGCTGACGGATCGAGAGACGAACTCAGTTATTGGAGCGGCAGAGCGGCATGGCCAAACGCTGGTATATTGTTCAGGCATACTCGAATTTCGAGCGTAAGGTCGCCGAGGACATCAAGCAGAAGGTGGCGCAGAACAAGCTCGAGACCCTGTTCGAGGATGTGATCGTGCCGACCGAGAAGGTCGTCGAGGTCCGCCGCGGCCGCAAGGTGGATACCGAGCGCAAGTTCTTTCCGGGCTACGTGCTGGTGAAGATGGAGATGACCGACCAGGCGTTCCATCTGATCAAGAACACGCCGAAGGTTACGGGTTTCCTGGGCTCGGGCGACAAGCCGATGCCCATTTCGGAGAGCGAGGCCATGGCCATCCTGCAGCAGGTGCAGGAAGGCGTGGAGCATCCCAAGCCCTCCGTTTCGTTCGAAGTGGGCGAGCAGGTGCGCGTGGCCGACGGGCCGTTCGCGAGCTTCAACGGCGTCGTCGAGGAAGTCGACGAGGAGCGCGCCCGCCTCAAGGTGGAAGTTTCGATCTTCGGGCGTCCGACGCCCGTGGAACTGGAATACGGCCAGGTCGAGAAGGTCTGATCGTTGCGGGGAGCGATCCCCGAAATCCGTGGAAGAGGGCAGGTGGCCCGCCAGCCATCCGTCAAACCCTCGCACCACGGCGTCGAAGAGCCCGCGTGACGGCGGGCAGCATTAGGAAGGACGAAAATGGCAAAGAAAATCACCGGATACCTGAAGCTTCAGGTCCCGGCCGGCTCGGCGACCCCGTCGCCCCCGATCGGTCCCGCGCTCGGTCAGCGCGGCCTCAACATCATGGAATTCTGCAAGGCGTTCAACGCTGCCACGCAGGAACTCGAAAAGAACTCGCCGATCCCGGTCGTGATCACGATCTATGCGGACAAGAGCTTCACGTTCGAGACCAAGCTGCCGCCGGTCACCTATTTCCTGAAGAAGGCCGCGAGCCTGAAGTCCGGCTCGAAGCTGCCGGGCAAGGAAAGCGCCGGTACGATCACCAATGCGCAGATCCGCGAGATTGCCGAAAAGAAGCTCAAGGACCTCAACGCATACGATGTGGACGCCGCTGCCAGCATGATCGCCGGCTCCGCCCGTTCCATGGGCCTGACGGTGGAGGGCTAAGCGATGGCAAATATCGGAAAGCGCCTCACCAAGGCCAATGAAGGCATCGACCGCAAGAAGCTCTACGGGCTCGACGAAGCGGTGAAGATGGTCAAGTCGCGTGCGGTCGCCAAGTTCGACGAGACGATCGAAGTCGCGCTGAACCTCGGCGTCGACCCGCGTCACGCCGACCAGATGGTCCGCGGCGTCGTCAGCCTGCCGAACGGCACGGGCAAGACGGTGCGCGTCGCCGTGTTCGCCAAGGATGCCAAGGCCGAAGAGGCCAAGAAGGCCGGTGCGGACGTCGTTGGCGCCGAAGACCTCATGGAAGAGGTCCTCAAGGGCAACATCAACTTCGACCGCTGCATCGCGACCCCGGACATGATGCCGATCGTCGGCCGTCTGGGTAAGATCCTCGGTCCGCGCAACCTGATGCCGAACCCGAAGGTCGGCACGGTGACCCCGGACGTCGCCGGTGCGGTCAAGGCCGCCAAGGGCGGCGCCGTCGAGTTCCGCGTCGAAAAGGCGGGCATCCTGCACGCCGGCGTCGGCAAGGCCTCGTTCACCGAGGACGCGCTGCTGCAGAACATCAAGGCCTTCGCCGATGCGGTCAACAAGGCCAAGCCGTCGGGCGCCAAGGGCACCTATATCAAGCGCGTTGCCGTGAGCTCGACCCAGGGTCCGGGCGTGCACGTCGATCCGTCGTCGGTCCTCTAAAAGACCGACAACCAGTTTTCAGGCGGGTTCGCCCGCCTGAAATGCCGGAGCGATCCGGCAAAGACCTGTCCGAGACTGCGGGCGCCGAAAGGCTTAATCGCGAAAGCCTGCAATAGACGGGGAGACAATCGGAATTCCGGCCCTTACGGGCCAGGGTTGCGGTTCGATCCAGGCCAGAGTTGCCCCATTCGGGAGCTCGGTTGACAGGCGTTTAACCGTTGTTCCCCGCCCGGTTTACCGGAAACGGGGGCAGCATTTGGCAATGTCCGGCAGACCATCGCCGGGCTTAATGTGGAGACTAGCAGTGGAAAGAGCGGAAAAGCGCGAAGTCGTCGCATCGCTCCAGGCAGCCTTTGCGGGTGCCGGGTCGATCGTCGTTGCGCAGAATTCCGGCCTGACCGTTGCCGATCTCGAAAGCCTGCGTTCGCAGGTTCGCGAAGTCGGCGGCAAGGTCAAGGTCGCAAAGAACCGTCTTGCCAAGCTCGCTCTCAAGGAAACCAACACCGCCGACATCTCGGCCCTGTTCACAGGGCCGACGGTCGTCGCCTATGCGGAAGACCCCACCGTCGCGCCGAAAATCGCGGCGAAGTTCGCCGAGAAGAACCAGAAGTTCGTCATTCTCGGCGGCGCCATGGGTGAAACCGCGCTCGACCCGAACCGGGTCAAGGCGCTGGCCGACCTTCCGTCGCTGGATCAGTTGCGTGCGACCCTCGCCGGCATGCTCAAGCAGCCCGCGACCCGCATCGCTTCGGTCGTCCAGGCGCCGGGCGGACAGATCGCGCGCGTGTTGGCCGCTTATGCGGACAAGAGCGCAGCATAACCTCGTGGGCCTCCCACGTATCGAACCGAACCTAAAGAAAGTGAACTCAAATGGCTGATCTCGCCAAACTCGTCGACGACCTCTCCGCTCTGACCGTCCTGGAAGCTTCCGAGCTCTCCAAGATGCTGGAAGAGAAGTGGGGCGTTTCGGCTGCCGCTCCGGTTGCCGTCGCTGCCGCCGGTGGCGCTGCCGCCCCGGCCGCCGCTGCCGAAGAAAAGACTGAATTCGATGTGATCCTGGCCTCCTTCGGCGACAACAAGATCAACGTCATCAAGGAAGTCCGCGCCATCACGGGCCTGGGCCTGGGCGAAGCCAAGGCGCTCGTCGAGGGTGCTCCGAAGGCCGTCAAGGAAGGCGCTTCGAAGGCCGAAGCCGACGACATCAAGGCCAAGCTGGAAGCAGCCGGCGCCAAGGTCGAGCTGAAGTAAGCCGACGCCATCTACCGGAATGGCGCTCCGGCGCCATTCCGTCCCCGCTCGCGTAAGAACATGAGCGGGTCGCCACCCCGAAACGGGCAGGGCGAAGTTGCGGAAGTATCAAATAGAGCAGGGCACATGTCCCGATACCCGACGGCTGATAGTCGGGTCTTTGGACATTTGCCTCCGAGACATCGAGAAACAGAGGAGCTGGTATGGCTACCACGTTCAACGGCCGCCGCAAGGTCCGCAAGTCCTTCGGCAGCATTCGCGAAGTCACGGAGATGCCCAACCTGATCGAGGTCCAGAAGGCCTCTTATGATCAGTTCCTCCTGGTCGACGAGCCCAAGGGCGGCCGACCGGAGGAGGGCCTTCAGGCTGTCTTCAAGTCGGTTTTTCCGATTACCGATTTTTCCAACACGGCATCACTCGAATTCGTGAAGTACGAGTTCGAGCAGCCGAAGTACGACGTCGACGAATGCCGGCAGCGCGACATGACCTTCGCTGCGCCGCTCAAGGTGACGCTGCGCCTGATCGTCTTCGAAGTCGATGAGGAAACCGGCGCCCGCTCCGTCAAGGACATCAAGGAGCAGGACGTCTATATGGGCGACATGCCGTTCATGACCTCGAACGGCACGTTCATCGTCAACGGCACCGAGCGCGTCATCGTTTCTCAGATGCACCGTTCGCCGGGCGTGTTCTTCGACCACGACAAGGGCAAGACCCACTCGTCGGGCAAGCTCCTGTTCGCCGGCCGCATCATTCCCTATCGCGGTTCCTGGCTCGACATCGAGTTCGACGCCAAGGACATCGTCTATGCGCGCATCGACCGCCGCCGCAAGATTCCGGTGACGTCGCTGCTGAAGGCGCTCGGCATGGACGCCGAGGAAATCCTTTCGACCTACTACACCACGCTCAACTACGAGCGCGGCGAAAAGGGCTGGCGCGTTCCGTTCGATCCCGAAAAGTTCAAGGGCAGCAAGCCGACCCACGACCTGATCGACGCCAATACCGGCGACGTCGCCCATGAAGGCGGCAAGCGCCTTTCCGCCCGGCAGGCCAAGAAGCTCGCCGAGAACGGCCTGACGCACCTGCTGGCCGTCGACGAGGATCTCTACGGCACCTATGTCGCCGAAGACCTCATCAACATGGATACCGGCGAAGTCTATGTCGAAGCCGGTGACGAGATCGACGAGAAGCTGCTTGCCAAGCTGACGGAACTCGGCTTCGACGAGTTGCCGATCCTCGACATCGACCACGTCAATGTCGGCGCCTATATCCGCAACACGCTGGCCGTGGACAAGAACGAGAGCCGCGAAGACGCGCTGTTCGACATCTACCGCGTCATGCGTCCGGGCGAGCCGCCGACCGTCGAAACCGCCGAAGCCATGTTCAAGTCGCTGTTCTTCGACAGCGAGCGCTACGATCTCTCGGCCGTCGGCCGCGTGAAGATGAACATGCGCCTCGACCTCGACGCCGACGATTCCGTGCGCATCCTGCGCAAGGAAGACATCGTCGAAGTGGTGCGCACGCTGGTCAACCTGCGTGACGGCCGTGGCGAAATCGACGACATCGACAATCTCGGCAACCGCCGCGTGCGTTCGGTCGGCGAGCTGATGGAGAACCACTACCGCCTTGGCCTCTTGCGCATGGAGCGCGCGATCAAGGAGCGCATGTCGTCGGTCGAGATCGACACCGTCATGCCGCAGGACCTGATCAACGCCAAGCCGGCAGCGGCTGCCGTCCGCGAGTTCTTCGGTTCCAGCCAGCTCTCGCAGTTCATGGACCAGACCAACCCGCTCTCCGAGATCACGCACAAGCGGCGTCTCTCGGCGCTCGGGCCGGGCGGTCTCACCCGCGAGCGCGCCGGCTTCGAAGTGCGCGACGTGCACCCGACGCACTATGGCCGTATCTGCCCGATCGAAACGCCGGAAGGCCCGAATATCGGCCTCATCAACTCGCTGGCGACGTTTGCGCGCGTCAACAAGTACGGCTTCATCGAGACCCCGTACCGCAAGATCGTCGACGGCAAGGTGACCGACGACGTCGTCTATCTTTCGGCGATGGAAGAGGCCAAGCACTACGTTGCCCAGGCCAATGCCGTGCTGAACGACAAGGGCGAGTTCGCCGACGACCTGATCGTTGCCCGCCATGCCGGCGACAACGGCCTGACGCCGAAGGAAACCGTCGACCTGATGGACGTGTCGCCGAAGCAGCTGGTTTCGGTGGCGGCGGCGCTCATCCCGTTCCTCGAGAACGACGACGCCAACCGGGCGCTCATGGGTTCGAACATGCAGCGCCAGGCCGTGCCGCTGCTGCGTGCCGAGGCCCCGTTCGTGGGCACCGGCATGGAGCCGGTGGTCGCCCGTGACTCGGGTGCTGCCATCGTCGCCAAGCGCAAGGGTATCGTCGACCAGGTGGATGCGACGCGTATCGTCATCCGCGCCACGGAAGAGACCGATGCCAGCAAGTCCGGCGTCGACATCTACAACCTGATGAAGTTCCAGCGCTCGAACCAGTCGACCTGCATCAACCAGCGTCCGCTGGTCGTCGTGGGCGATCATGTCGAGGCCGGCGACATCGTGGCCGACGGTCCGTCGACGGAACTGGGCGACCTCGCCCTGGGCCGCAACGTGCTCGTCGCCTTCATGCCGTGGAACGGCTACAACTTCGAAGACTCGATCCTGCTGAGCGAGAAGATCGCGATGCAGGACGTGTTCACCTCGATCCACATCGAGGAATACGAAGTGATGGCCCGCGACACCAAGCTCGGTCCCGAGGAAATCACGCGCGACATTCCGAACGTTTCGGAAGAAGCGCTGAAGAACCTCGACGAGGCGGGTATCGTCCATATCGGCGCCGAAGTCGGCCCGGGCGACATCCTGGTCGGCAAGATCACGCCGAAGGGCGAAAGCCCGATGACGCCGGAAGAAAAGCTCCTGCGCGCCATCTTCGGCGAGAAGGCTTCGGACGTCCGCGACACCTCGCTGCGCGTGCCCCCCGGGGACGCCGGAACGGTCGTGGAAGTGCGCGTCTTCAACCGCCACGGCATCGACAAGGACGAGCGTGCCATGGCCATCGAGCGCGAGGAAATCGAGCGCCTGGCCAAGGACCGCGACGACGAGCAGTCGATCCTCGACCGCAACGTCTATGCGCGCCTGAAGGAAATGCTGTTCGGCAAGGCGGCAACGGCGGGCCCCAAGGGCTATGTCGTCGGCACCAAGCTCAACGACCAGATGTTCGAGGCCCAGCCGCGTTCGAAGTGGTGGCAGTTCGCCGTCGAGGACGACAAGGTGATGGCCGAGATGGAGGCGCTCCACGCCCAGTACGAGGAGAGCCGCCGTCTGCTCGAGCAGCGCTTCATCGACAAGGTGGACAAGCTGCAGCGCGGTGACGAACTGCCGCCGGGCGTGATGAAGATGGTCAAGGTCTTCGTCGCCACCAAGCGCAAGATCCAGCCGGGCGACAAGATGGCCGGCCGCCACGGGAACAAGGGCGTGGTCTCCAAGATCGTTCCGGTCGAGGACATGCCCTATCTCGAGGACGGTACGTCCGTCGACATCGTGCTCAACCCGCTGGGCGTGCCGAGCCGCATGAACGTCGGCCAAATCCTGGAGACGCACCTGGGCTGGGCCTGCGCCGGCATGGGCAAGAAGATAGACGAGATGCTGCGCATCTACCAGAGCAAGGGTGACATGAAGCCCTTGAAGACGGAGATCGGGCACCTATTTGAGAACGATTCCTACATCCGCGATCTCGATGACGACGGCGTGGTCCGCCTCGGCGAGCACCTTTCGAAGGGCGTTTCCATCGCCACTCCGGTGTTCGACGGCGCCAAGGAGCACGACATCGTCGAGATGCTGGAGCGGGCAGGTCTCAAGTCGTCCGGCCAGTCGACCGTCTTCGACGGCCGCACGGGCGAGCAGTTCGATCGGCAGGTGACGGTTGGCTACATCTACATGCTGAAGCTGCACCATCTCGTGGACGACAAGATCCACGCGCGTTCGATCGGTCCGTACTCGCTTGTCACCCAGCAGCCGCTGGGCGGCAAGGCGCAGTTCGGCGGCCAGCGCTTCGGCGAGATGGAAGTGTGGGCGCTCGAAGCCTATGGCGCCGCCTACACGCTGCAGGAAATGCTGACCATCAAGTCGGACGACGTGGCCGGCCGCACCAAGGTCTACGAGGCCATCGTGCGCGGCGACGACACTTTCGAAGCGGGCATTCCGGAAAGCTTCAACGTGCTGGTCAAGGAAATCCGGTCGCTCGGGCTCAATGTCGAGCTCGATACGGCCGAAGAGGACCCCCACGAGCACGCCGAAGCGGAGCTAGAGCCTCCTCAGAGCGCGGCGGAATAATCTGCCGAGCCCTATTTTCAAACGCTTTCGTGACGGTTCCGGGCAGAAGCCCCGGAACCCGACGAAACGAGGAGAGAGTGAATGAACCATCATTCCCACGTCATGGACCCGTTCAATCCGCAGGTTCCGGCGCAGACCTTCGACCAGATGAAGATCTCGATCGCCAGCCCGGAGAAGATCCTTTCCTGGTCCTACGGCGAGATCAAGAAGCCCGAGACCATCAACTACCGTACGTTCAAGCCCGAGCGCGACGGCCTGTTCTGCGCCCGTATCTTCGGGCCGGTGAAGGACTACGAGTGCCTGTGCGGCAAGTACAAGCGCATGAAGTTCAAGGGCGTCATCTGCGAGAAGTGCGGCGTGGAAGTCACGCTGAGCCGCGTGCGCCGCGAGCGCATGGGCCATATCGAGCTGGCGGCCCCGGTTGCGCACATCTGGTTCCTGAAGTCGCTGCCGAGCCGCATTGCACTGCTGCTCGACATGACGCTCAAGGACATCGAGCGCATCCTCTATTTCGAGAACTACGTCGTCCTGGAGCCGGGCCTCACCCCCTTCAGCCAGCATGAACTGCTGACCGAAGAGCAGTATCTCGACGCCCAGGACGAGTACGGTGCCGACAGCTTCACCGCCAAGATCGGCGCCGAGGCCATCCGCGACATCCTGATGGCGCTCGATCTCGAAAAGATCGCCGCCGACCTCAGGGTCGAGATCGCCGAGGCGACCACGGAGCTGAAGCCCAAGAAGCTGGCTAAGCGCCTGAAGATCGTCGAGCAGTTCATCGTTTCCGGCAACAAGCCGGAATGGATGATCATGACCGTCATTCCGGTCATTCCGCCGGAACTGCGTCCGCTCGTTCCGCTGGACGGCGGCCGCTTCGCGACGTCTGACCTCAACGACCTCTACCGCCGCGTCATCAACCGCAACAACCGCCTGAAGCGCCTGATCGAGCTGCGCGCGCCGGACATCATCATCCGCAACGAAAAGCGCATGCTGCAGGAAGCCGTCGACGCCCTGTTCGACAACGGCCGCCGCGGCCGCACGATCACGGGCGCCAACAAGCGTCCGCTGAAGTCGCTTTCGGACATGCTGAAGGGCAAGCAGGGCCGGTTCCGCCAGAACCTGCTCGGCAAGCGCGTCGACTATTCCGGCCGTTCGGTGATCACCGTCGGTCCGGAGCTGAAGCTGCACCAGTGCGGCCTGCCCAAGAAGATGGCGCTCGAACTGTTCAAGCCGTTCATCTACTCGCGGCTGGAAGCCAAGGGCTTCTCATCGACGGTGAAGCAGGCCAAGAAGCTGGTCGAGAAGGAAAAGCCGGAAGTCTGGGATATCCTCGATGAGGTCATCCGCGAGCACCCGGTGCTGCTCAACCGCGCTCCGACCCTGCACCGCCTCGGCATCCAGGCTTTCGAGCCCACGCTGATCGAAGGCAAGGCCATCCGCCTGCATCCGCTCGTCTGCTCGGCCTTCAACGCCGACTTCGACGGCGACCAGATGGCCGTGCACGTCCCGCTGTCGCTGGAAGCGCAGCTGGAAGCGCGCGTCTTGATGATGTCGACGAACAACATCCTGCACCCGGCCAATGGTCAGCCGATCATCGTGCCGAGCCAGGACATCGTTCTCGGCCTCTACTACCTGTCGCTGATGAACGAGAACGAGCCCGGCCAGGGCATGGTGTTCTCGTCGATCGCCGAACTCGAGCATGCGCTCGATACCGGCGTCGTGACGCTGCACAGCAAGATCAAGGGCCGTGTTCCGGCCTTCGACAAGGACGGCAACGAGATCACCGAGATCGTGGAAACGACTCCGGGTCGCATGCTCCTGGGCCAGATCCTGCCGAAGAACCCGGCCGTGCCGTTCGCGACCGCGAACCAGCTGATGACCAAGAAGATGATCTCCAAGATGATCGACACGGTTTACCGTGCCTGCGGTCAGAAGGAGACCGTGATCTTCTGTGACCGCGTCATGCAGCTCGGCTTCAAGAACGCGTGCGATGCGGGCATTTCGTTCGGCAAGGACGACATGGTGATCCCCGACACGAAGTACAAAATCGTGGAGGACACCCGCAAGCAGGTCGAAGAGTTCGAGCAGCAGTACAACGACGGCCTGATCACCCAGGGCGAGAAGTACAATAAGGTGGTCGACGCCTGGGCCAAGTGTGGCGACAAGGTTGCCGAGGAGATGATGAAGCGCATCGCCGCGGTCGAAGTCGATGCGGAAACCAAGCGCCAGAAGCCGATCAACTCGGTCTACATGATGAGCCATTCGGGCGCCCGCGGTTCGCCGGCGCAGATGAAGCAGCTCGCCGGCATGCGCGGCCTGATGGCGCGTCCGGACGGCTCGATCATCGAGACGCCGATCACGGCCAACTTCAAGGAAGGCCTGACCGTTCTCGAATACTTCAACTCCACCCACGGCGCCCGCAAGGGCCTCGCGGATACGGCGTTGAAGACGGCGAACTCGGGCTACCTGACCCGTCGTCTCGTCGACGTGGCGCAGGACTCGATCATCACCGAACTCGATTGCGGTACCGATCGCGGCCTCACCATGGAGCCGATCATCGATGCCGGCCAGGTCGTCGCGACCCTCGGCCAGCGTATCCTCGGCCGCACGGCCGCGGACGACATCATGCATCCGGTCTCGGATGAGGTGCTCGTCGCCAAGGGCACGCTGATCGAGGAAAAGCACGTCGACCTGATCGAGGACGCCAAGATCCAGTCCGTCCGCATCCGTTCGCCGCTGACCTGCGAGATGCGCCAGGGTTGCTGCGCCGCCTGCTATGGCCGCGACCTTGCGCGTGGCACGCCGGTCAATATCGGCGAGGCGGTCGGCGTCATCGCGGCGCAGTCGATCGGCGAGCCGGGCACCCAGCTCACCATGCGTACGTTCCATATCGGTGGCACGGCGCAGGTGGTCGACAGCTCGTTCCTGGAAGCGGGCGCCGAAGGCAAGATCGAGATCCGCAACCCGAACGTCGCTCCGATCTCGGGCGGCCAGCTCGTGGCCATGGGCCGTAACGTCACCATCGCCATCCTCGATGCCGATGGGAAGGATCGTTCGACCCACCGCGTCACCTATGGTGCCAAGATCAGGGTGAAGGACGGCGACGAGGTGAAGCGCGGCCAGCGCCTGGCCGAGTGGGACCCCTATACCCGTCCGATCCTGGCGGAAGTCGAAGGCGAGGTCGTGTTCGAGGACCTGGTGGACGGTGCGTCCATCGCGGAAACCACGGACGAGACCACGGGCTTCACCAAGCGCGTCGTCACCGACTGGCGGACCAGCCAGCGCAGCAACGACCTGCGCCCGGCCATCGCCATCGCGCGTGGCGGCACGGTTGCGAAGCTCGATCGCGGTGGCGAAGCCCGCTACCTGCTCTCGGTCGACGCGGTCATCGCGGTCGAGCCCGGCGAGAAGGTGTCTCCGGGCGACGTGCTGGCGCGTATCCCGCTGGAAAGCGCCAAGACCAAGGACATCACGGGCGGCCTGCCGCGCGTGGCGGAATTGTTCGAAGCGCGCCGTCCGAAGGATCACGCCATCATCGCCGAGGTCGACGGTACGATCCGCTTCGGGCGCGACTACAAGAACAAGCGTCGCGTCATCATCGAGCCGACCGAAGAGGGCGTCGAGCCCGTCGAGTACCTGATTCCGAAGGGCAAGCCGTTCCACCTGCAGGAAGGCGACCCGATCGAGAAGGGCGAATACATCCTCGACGGCAACCCGGCCCCGCACGACATCCTTGCCATCAAGGGCGTCGAGGAGCTGGCCCGGTATCTCGTCAACGAGATCCAGGAGGTCTATCGCCTGCAGGGCGTGCTGATCAACGACAAGCACATCGAGGTGATCGTTCGCCAGATGCTGCAGAAGGTCGAGATCACCGATCCGGGCGATTCCGGCCTGCTCAAGGACGAGCAGATCGACAAGCTCGACTTCGACGAGCTCAACGATCAGCTGGAAGCCGAAGGCAAGAAGAAGGCGGAAGCCGTGCCGGTGCTGCTGGGCATCACCAAGGCGTCGCTGCAGACCCGTTCGTTCGTCTCTGCCGCTTCGTTCCAAGAGACGACCCGCGTCCTCACCGAGGCGGCTGTCTCCGGCAAGGCCGACCTTCTGGAAGGCCTCAAGGAGAACGTCATCGTCGGCCGGCTCATCCCGGCGGGCACGGGCGCCAGCATCTCGTCCTCGAAGCTCATCGCGGCCAAGCGCGACGACCTCATCCTCGAGGAGCGTCGCCGGCAGGCCGATACGGTGGCGCTGGCCGCTCCGGTTCCGGTCGAGCCCGCCGAATAAGCGTTGGCGCGATTACGAAACGAAAAAAGGGGGCCTTCGGGCCCCCTTTGCTTTCCTGCCGGACGGTTCTCGTCAGCCGTGCGTGGCGACAGCCAGCCAGATGAAAAGCGGGAACAGGATGGCGATGGCGAACATGACCATCGCGATATAGCTCAAGGCCTCGGCCTGGGTAGTGTGGTGGTCGGACATGGTATTCTCCTCATTGGGCGGCGGCTGTTGCCGTTCCACCTCGTAACGAACTATGGCACCTTCGGTTCGGTTTAGCCAAGGAGGCTGTCGTGAACGAAAACGTGTGGAGCGAAGTCGACGAATACCTGGTCGAGCATTTGCTGCCCGGTGACGTAGCGCTGGAAAAGGCGCTTGCCGCCAATGAGGCGGCCGGCCTGCCGGCGATCGACGTATCGCCGGCGCAGGGGCGGTTCATGCAAATCCTGGTGATGATGTGCGGCGCGAAGCGAATCCTCGAGATCGGCACGCTCGGCGGCTATTCGGCGATCTGCATGGCACGGGCGCTGCCGGAGGATGGGCGGCTGGTCAGCCTCGAATACAGCGCGCATCACGCCGAGGTTGCACGCAGCAACATTGAAGCGGCCGGCCTTTCCGGCAAGGTGGAGGTCCGCGTCGGCCCGGCGCTCGAAAGCCTGCCGAAGCTGGCGGAGGAGGGGGCAGGGCCCTTCGACTTCGTCTTCATCGATGCCGACAAGCCGAACAATCCCGGCTATCTCGATTGGGCGATCAAGCTCTCGCGGCCCGGCACGGTGATCGTCTGCGACAATGTCATCCGCGATGGCCGGGTAATCGATGCAGGCAGTTCCGACCGCAATGTCGGCGGGGCACGGGCCGCGATCGAAATCCAGGGCCGCGATGACCGCCTGGTGGCGACGGCGCTGCAGACCGTGGGCAGCAAGGGCTATGACGGTTTCACCATTGCCGTGGTGAAATGAAAAGGGCGGCCATGAGCCGCCCTTCGATCTTCCGCTCTATCCGGCTTACTTCTTGAAGCCGATATAGTCGGTGTATTCGCCGAGCACGAGCTGCCAGACGTCGATGTCGGCCTTGAGGTTGTCGGTGGAAATGCCGTGTTCGAGGTTGAGGTCCATCTCGACGACGGCGTCGCCGTCGCTGTCGATATAGGCCTTGCCGAAGCGCTTGTCGCGATTCCAGGAATTGATGTCTTCCTGCTTGGGCTTCAGGTCGAGGAAGCCGGCATAGAAGTTGAGGTCCTCGCAGTCCTTGTTGTCGGTGCAGTTCATGAAATAGATGGAATAGGAAACGTCATCCATCTCGCCCTTGATCTTGGGATCGCCGTTCGACTGGGTTTCGAGGGAAGCATCGCCATATCCCTTCGCCAGCTCGAGAATCTCGTCGACATTGCTTCCATCGATGAGGTCGCTGCCCGCGGCCAGAGCAGGGGCTGCAAGGCCCATCGCCAGGATGCCGCCGAGAATCATCGCACGCACTTTCATTCCAATCTCCCGATTCCGTTCCTGAATCGCAGTAAAGCCAAGGATGCATGCCAGCGATAGCCGGAATTTGGGGTGCCGCGCCAGTTCCGGGGATTGGAAAAGCCGCCGGAACGGGTATTTATCCCTTCCTGACGCGCATGATGCCTATGCAGCGGGCTTTTTTGGCACCTTGCCCTTGACGGGGTATCAGCGCGGGGTTATAGGCAGCCCACCTTAACGGTCGGTCGTGAGTTTCAGCCGGGTATCTGCCGCCTGCGCGGGCATCCAAGAAGCTCAAACACACTGGTTTCGGTAACAGACGTTGCAATCCTTGTGCGCATGAACGCTTCCGGTTGCGGAAGTGGTCCGCTGCATTACAGGCGCCGCCGATCTCGGTCGAGTTCGAGCGGGCGCCATTTGGTTTGCACCGTTTGCACCAAGTTGAATTTGGACGATGGAAAGAGCGCAATGCCGACCATTAATCAGTTGATCCGCAATCCCCGGCAATCCAAGCCGAAGCGGAACAAAGTCCCGGCGATGGAGGCAAACCCGCAAAAGCGCGGTGTGTGCAGCCGCGTGTACACCACGACTCCCAAGAAGCCGAACTCTGCTCTGCGCAAGGTGGCCAAGGTTCGTCTGACCAACCAGCGCGAAGTCATTTCCTACATCCCGGGCGAAGGTCACAACCTGCAGGAGCACTCGGTTGTGCTCATTCGCGGTGGCCGTGTTCGCGACCTGCCCGGCGTCCGTTACCACGTGTTGCGCGGCGTTCTGGATACCCAGAGCGTCAAGGACCGCAAGCAGCGCCGTTCCAAGTACGGCGCCAAGCGTCCGAAGTAAGGAGCTCGCAGAACCATGTCCCGTCGCCACCGCGCAGAAAAACGCGAAATCATTCCGGATCCGAAGTTCGGGGATATCGTCGTTACCAAGTTCATGAATTCCCTCATGCAGGACGGCAAGAAGTCGGCTGCCGAAGGCATCGTCTACGGCGCTTTCGACATCGTGCAGTCCAAGACCAAGCAGGACCCGATCACGGTCTTCCACTCGGCGCTCGACAACGTACGTCCGGCGGTGGAAGTGCGTTCGCGCCGCGTCGGCGGTGCCACCTACCAGGTCCCGGTCGAAGTCCGTGCCGACCGTCAGCAGGCCCTCGCCATTCGCTGGCTCATCGAATCCGCCCGCAAGCGTGGTGAGCACACCATGCGCGAGCGTCTTTCCGGCGAGCTGATGGATGCGCTCAACGGGCGCGGCCAGGCCGTCAAGAAACGCGAAGACACGCACCGTATGGCTGACGCCAACCGTGCTTTCTCGCACTACCGCTGGTAAGGGTAGGGAGAGTACGAAATGGCACGCGAATATCCGATCGGCCTTTATCGCAATTTCGGCATCATGGCCCATATCGATGCCGGCAAGACCACCACGACCGAGCGTATCCTCTACTACACCGGCAAGTCCCATAAGATCGGCGAAGTCCACGACGGCGCCGCGACCATGGACTGGATGGAGCAGGAGCAGGAGCGCGGCATCACCATCACGTCCGCCGCGACCACGACCTTCTGGAAGGGTCGTGACGGTACGATGCACCGCTTCAACATCATCGACACTCCCGGCCACGTGGACTTCACCATCGAAGTCGAGCGTTCGCTGCGCGTGCTCGATGGCGCCATCACGCTGCTCGATGCCAATGCCGGCGTCGAGCCGCAGACCGAGACCGTGTGGCGGCAGGCCGACAAGTACCACGTGCCGCGCATGATCTTCGTCAACAAGATGGACAAGATCGGTGCCGACTTCTTCCGCTGCGTCGAGATGATCGGCTCGCGCCTTGGCGCCAAGCCGCTGGTCATGCAACTGCCGGTGGGCGCCGAGAGCGAGTTCAAGGGCGTCGTCGATCTCATAGAGATGAACGCCATCATCTGGCACACCGACGACCTCGGTGCCGGTTGGGACGTCGTCGAGATCCCGGCCGACCTCAAGGAGCAGGCCGAGAAGTATCGCGAGCAGCTCGTCGAAACTGCCGTCGAGCAGGACGACGCCGCGATGGAGGCCTATCTCGAAGGCCAAATGCCGGACAACGACACTATCCGCAAGCTGATCCGCAAGGGCACTTGCGCCGTGCAGTTCTTCCCGGTGTTCTGTGGTTCGTCCTTCAAGAACAAGGGCGTACAGCCGCTTCTGGATGGCGTTATCGACTATCTGCCGTCGCCCGTCGACGTGCCGGCCATCAAGGGCATCGACGCCAAGACCGAAGCCGTGATCGAGCGTCATGCCGACGACAACGAGCCGCTGTCGATGCTGGCCTTCAAGATCGCCAACGACCCGCACATGGGTTCGTTGACCTTCTGCCGCATCTATTCGGGCCACCTGGAACAGGGTGCCATGCTCGAGAACACGGTGAAGGAAAAGCGCGAGCGCGTCGGCCGCATGTTCCAGATGCACTCGAACAGCCGCGAGCAGATTACCGAAGCTTACGCTGGTGACATCGTCGCCATCGTCGGCCTCAAGGACACGACCACGGGCGACTCGCTCTGCGTGCCGTCGTCGCCGGTGATCCTCGAGCGCATGATCTTCCCGGAGCCGGTTATCGACATCGCCGTCGAGCCGAAGTCCAAGGCCGACCAGGAAAAGATGGGCCTCGCGCTCAATCGCCTCGCTGCCGAAGACCCGAGCTTCCGCGTCAAGACCGACGAGGAATCCGGCCAGACCATCATCTCGGGCATGGGCGAATTGCACCTCGACATCATCGTCGACCGCATGAAGCGCGAGTTCAAGGTGGAGGCCAATATCGGCCAGCCGCAGGTTGCCTATCGTGAGACGATCACGAAGAAGACCGAAGTCGACTACACCCACAAGAAGCAGTCGGGTGGTTCGGGCCAGTTCGCGCGCATCAAGCTCATCATCGAGCCGAGCGAGCCGGGCAAGGGCCTGGAATTCGTCAACCAGATCGTTGGCGGCGCGGTGCCGAAGGAATACATCCCCGGCGTCGAAAAGGGCATCAAGTCCGTCATGGCTTCCGGCCCGCTGATCGGTTTCCCGGTCGTGGACGTCAAGGCCACGCTGGTGGACGGCGCCTACCACGACGTCGACTCCTCGGTGCTCGCCTTCGAAATCGCCGGCCGTGCCGGTTTCAACGAAGGCCTGCGCAAGGCTTCGCCGAAGCTTCTCGAGCCGATCATGAAGGTTGAAGTGACGACCCCGGAAGACTACATGGGCGACGTCATCGGCGACCTGAATTCGCGGCGCGGGCAGATCCACGGCACTGAAAACCGTGGTGTCGTCCAGGTCGTGAATGCCTATGTGCCGCTTGCCAACATGTTCGGTTACGTCAACTCGCTGCGCTCGATGAGCCAGGGTCGTGCGCAGTACACGATGCAGTTCGACCACTATGAACAGGTCCCGCAAGCGGTGGCCGACGAAGTCCAGGCAAAGTACGCCTGATTTAGAACCAACCCTTTCTCGCAGGCCTGAATGCCGGCGACTTATGGAGAAAAGTGATGGCGAAGGAAAAATTCACGCGCAGCAAGCCGCACTGCAACATCGGGACCATCGGTCACGTCGACCATGGCAAGACGTCGCTGACGGCAGCGATCACCAAGGTGCTGGCCGAGACTGGCGGGGCCACCTTCAAGGCCTATGACCAGATCGACGCTGCGCCGGAAGAGAAGGCTCGTGGCATCACCATCAACACCTCGCACGTCGAGTACGAGACGGAGAACCGTCACTACGCTCACGTCGACTGCCCGGGCCACGCCGACTACGTGAAGAACATGATCACCGGCGCCGCCCAGATGGACGGTGCGATCCTGGTCGTGTCCGCTGCCGACGGCCCGATGCCGCAGACCCGCGAGCACATCCTGCTCGCCCGTCAGGTCGGTGTGCCGGCGCTCGTCGTCTTCCTGAACAAGTGCGACATGGTCGACGATCCGGAGCTGCTCGAGCTCGTTGAACTCGAAGTTCGCGAACTGCTGTCGTCCTATGAATTCCCGGGCGACGACATTCCGATCATCAAGGGTTCGGCCCTCGTTGCCCTCGAGAACGGCGATCCGAAGCTCGGCCACGACGCCATCCTCGAGCTGATGCGCAATGTCGACTCGTACATTCCGCAGCCGGAGCGTCCGATCGACCAGCCGTTCCTGATGCCGATCGAAGACGTGTTCTCGATCTCCGGCCGCGGCACCGTGGTGACCGGCCGTGTCGAGCGCGGCATCATCAAGGTGGGCGAGGAAGTCGAGATCGTTGGTATCAAGGCGACCCAGAAGACCACCGTGACCGGTGTCGAGATGTTCCGCAAGCTGCTCGACCAGGGCCAGGCCGGCGACAATATCGGCGCCCTGATCCGTGGTATCGACCGCGGCCAGGTGGAGCGCGGCCAGGTGCTGTGCAAGCCCGGTTCGGTTACCCCGCACACGGACTTCGTGGCCGAGGCCTACATCCTGACCAAGGAAGAGGGTGGCCGTCACACGCCGTTCTTCGGTAACTACCGTCCGCAGTTCTACTTCCGTACCACGGACGTGACCGGTGTCGTCACGCTCCCGGAAGGCACCGAGATGGTCATGCCGGGCGACAACATCAACATGAACGTCCAGCTGATCGTTCCGATCGCCATGGAAGAGAAGCTCCGCTTCGCCATTCGTGAAGGCGGTCGTACCGTCGGCGCCGGCGTCGTGGCGAAGATCCTCAAGTAAGGACGGAAATGCATATCGCGGCGCGCCCGCATTGAGCGCGCCGCGTTCCATTTTTCGGTAGGAAAGCAAGATGAACGGTCAAAACATTCGCATTCGGCTTAAGGCGTTTGACCACCGTGTGCTGGATACGTCCACGCGCGAGATCGTCAATACGGCCAAGCGTACGGGTGCACAGGTGCGTGGCCCGATCCCGCTGCCGACGCGAATTGAAAAGTTCACCGTCAACCGCTCGCCGCACATCGACAAGAAGAGCCGCGAGCAGTTCGAAATCCGGACCCACAAGCGTCTCCTCGACATCGTGGATCCGACGCCCCAGACGGTTGATGCCCTTATGAAGCTCGATCTCGCCGCCGGCGTAGACGTCGAAATCAAGCTGTAAGGCAACAGAGAAGGTTTGAACCGATGCGTTCTGGTTTGATCGCACAGAAGCTGGGCATGACCCGCCTGTTCATGGAAGACGGCACGCACGTCCCCGTGACGGTGCTGGGTCTGCAGAACTGCCAGGTGGTGGGCCAGCGGACGCAAGATAAGGACGGCTACACCGCGCTGCAGCTCGGTGCGGGCCTGGCCAAGGCGAAGAACACGCCCAAGGCGCAGCGCGGCCAGTTCGCCGCTGCCAAGGTGGAAGTGAAGCGCCATGTCGCCGAGTTCCGTGTCGATGCCGACAACCTCATCGAGGTTGGCGCGACGATGCAGGCCGACCACTTCGTTCCCGGCCAGCTCGTCGACGTGACCGGCGTTTCCATCGGCAAGGGTTTTGCCGGCGGCATGAAGCGCTGGAACTTCGGCGGCCTGCGTGCCTCCCACGGCGTGTCGGTTTCGCACCGTTCGCACGGTTCCACCGGTGGTCGTCAGGATCCCGGCAAGGTGTTCAAGAACAAGAAGATGGCCGGCCATCTCGGCGACGAGCGGGTCACCACGCAGAACCTCAAGGTCGTCAAGACCGATGTGGAGCGCGGGCTGATCATGGTGCAGGGCTCGGTTCCCGGCGCCAAGGGCGGCTGGATCCAGATCCGTGACGCCGTGAAGCGTCCGGCCAACAAGGATGCGGTCGTGCCCGGCTCGTTCAAGCCGGCGGCTGGGGAGAGCAAGTGATGGAATTGCAGGTTACCTCCCTCGACGGCAAGAAGGCCGGTTCGGTAACGCTGAAGGACGAGATCTTCGGTCTCGAGCCGCGCACCGACCTGCTGCACCGCATGGTGCGCTACCAGCAGCTCAAGGCTATGGCCGGCACCCACAAGGTGAAGCATCGCTCCGAGATCGCCTATACCGGCAAGAAGTCGGTGAAGCAGAAGGGTTCGGGCGGCGCCCGCCACGGCAACAAGGCAGCTCCGCAGTTTCGCGGCGGCGGCCGGGCCTTCGGCCCCGAGCCGCGCAGCCACGCGATCGACCTGCCCAAGAAGGTGCGCGCCCTGGCCCTGCGTCATGCGCTCTCCTCCAAGGCGAAGTCGGGCGAACTGATCGTCGTCGACAGCGTCGCCCAGAAGGAAGCCAAGACTGCGGCCCTCAAGGCCTCGTTCGGCAAGCTCGAATGGTCGAATGCGCTGATCATCGACGGTGAGACCGTGGATACGAACTTCGCGCTCGCCGCTCGCAACATTCCGCAGATCGACGTGCTGCCGGTGCAGGGGATCAATGTCGTCGACATCCTCCGCCGCCAGAAGCTCGTTCTGACCAAGGCGGCCCTCGAAGCCCTGGAGGCCCGGTTCGCATGAGCACGTTCAAGCACTACGACATCATCCGCAACCCGGTGGTGACCGAGAAGTCGACCATGGCTTCCGAGAGCAACCAGGTCGTGTTCGATGTGGCGATCGACGCCAGCAAGCCCGAGATCAAGGCGGCCGTCGAGGCGCTGTTCTCGGTGAAGGTCAAGGCGGTGAACACCCTGGTCCGCAAGGGCAAGGTGAAGCGCTTCCGCGGCCGTCCCGGCGTTCGGAACGATATCAAGAAGGCAGTCGTGACCCTGGCCGACGGCCAGTCGATCGACATTTCGACCGGCCTTTAAGGAATAGAGACGAAAATGGCTCTCAAAACTTACAATCCGACTTCGGAAGGCCGGCGCCAGCTTATCACCGTCGACCGTTCCGAACTGTGGAAGGGCAAGCCGGTCAAGGCACTGACGGAAGGCCTCAACCAGAAGGGCGGGCGCAACAATGCCGGCCGCATCACCGCGTTCCATCGCGGCGGCGGGCACAAGCGCAGCTACCGCATGGTCGATTTCCGCCGCGTCAACTTCGACAAGGTGGGCACGGTCGAGCGGCTGGAATACGATCCGAACCGCACGGCGTTCATCGCCCTGGTGACCTACGAAGGCGGCGAGCAGGCCTATATCCTGGCGCCGCAGCGCCTCAGCGCCGGCGACAAGGTCGTCTCTTCGCTGGCGACCGTCGACGTGAAGCCGGGCAATGCCATGCCGCTCGAGCGCATGCCGGTCGGCACCATCGTCCACAATGTCGAGCTCAAGCCCCGCAAGGGCGGCCAGATCGCGCGTTCCGCCGGCGCTTATGCGCAATATGTCGGCCGCGACCAGGGCTGGGCGATCCTGCGCCTCAATTCCGGTGAGCAGCGCCGCGTGCACGGCACGTGCCTGGCCACCGTCGGCGCGGTCTCCAACCCGGATCATGCCAACACCTCGCTCGGCAAGGCCGGTCGCGCCCGCTGGCTCGGCAAGAAGCCGGTCAACCGCGGTGTCACCATGAACCCGGTCGATCACCCGCATGGTGGTGGTGAAGGCCGTACCTCCGGTGGCCGTCACCCGGTGACGCCGTGGGGCAAGCCGACCAAGGGCAAGAAGACCCGCACCAACAAGGCGACGGACAAGTTCATCGTCCGCAGCCGTCACGTCAAGAAGGGCCGCTAAGCCATGGCACGTTCAATCTGGAAGGGCCCGTTCGTCGACGGCTACCTGCTCAAGAAGGCGGACAAGGTCCGTGAGGGCGGCCGCAACGAAGTCGTCAAGATGTGGAGCCGCCGCTCGACCATCCTGCCGCAGTTCGTCGGTATCACCTTCGGTGTCCATAACGGCCACAAGCACGTGCCCGTCTCGGTCACCGAGGACATGATCGGTCACAAGTTCGGTGAGTTTGCGCCGACCCGGACCTATTACGGTCACGCGGCCGACAAGAAGGCCAAGAGGAAGTAAGATGGGCAAGCCGAAAACCCCGCGCGCGCTCAAGGACAACGAGGCAAGGGCCGTTCTGCGCATGCTGCGCATCAGCCCGCAGAAGCTCAACCTTGTGGCGCAACTGATCCGCGGCAAGAAGGTCGAGAAGGCCTTGGCCGAGCTGGAGTTCTCGCACAAGCGCATCGCCGTGCAGGTGAAGAAGGTGCTTGAGAGCGCCATCGCCAATGCGGAAAACAATCACGGTCTCGATACCGACGCCCTGGTCGTCGCCGAGGCTTTCGTCGGCAACTCGCTGGTGATGAAGCGCTTCATGGCTCGTGGCCGTGGCCGCTCGTCGCGGATCGAGAAGCCGTTCTCGCACCTGACCATCGTGGTGCGCCAAGTCGAGGAAGCGGCATAATGGGCCAGAAGATCAATCCAATCGGTCTGCGTCTCGGGATCAACCGCACCTGGGATTCCCGCTGGTTCGCCAACAAGGGCGAATACGGCTCGCTCCTGCAGGAAGACCTGAAGATCCGCAAGACGCTGCTCGGCGAGCTGAAGCAGGCGGCGGTCTCCAAGATCGTCATCGAGCGTCCGCACCGCAAATGCCGCGTGTCGATCCACACTGCCCGTCCGGGCATCGTGATCGGCAAGAAGGGCGCCGACATCGACAAGATCCGCAACAAGGTGAAGAAGTTCACCGACAGCGAGGTCCACATCAACATCGTCGAGGTGCGCAAGCCCGAGACGGACGCCAACCTCGTGGCGCAGGGCATCGCCCAGCAGCTCGAGCGTCGCGTGGCTTTCCGCCGCGCCATGAAGCGCGCCGTGCAGACGGCCGTGCGCATGGGCGCCGGTGGCATCCGCGTCAATGTCGGCGGTCGCCTCGGCGGTGCCGACATCGCCCGCACCGAATGGTACCGCGAGGGCCGCGTGCCCCTGCATACCCTGCGTGCCGACATCGACTACGGCTTTGCCGAGGCCAAGACGACCTACGGCATCATCGGGGTCAAGGTCTGGATCTTCAAGGGCGAGATCCTCGAGCACGATCCGACCGCGCACGAGCGTCGCGCCACTGAAGGTGGCGAGGCCCCGTCGCACCGCCGCCAGCAGGCTGCGGGCTAAGAGGTAGTAGAGCCATGCTGCAACCAAAACGTACAAAGTTCCGCAAGGCCCACAAGGGCCGCATCCATGGCGTCGCCAAGGGTGGCACGGACCTGAACTTCGGGCAGTTCGGCCTCAAGGCCACCGAGCCGGAGCGCGTCACCGCGCGCCAGATCGAAGCTGCCCGCCGCGCTATCACCCGCGAGATGAAGCGCCAGGGCCGTGTCTGGATCCGCGTCTTCCCGGACCTGCCGGTTTCCAAGAAGCCGACCGAAGTCCGCATGGGTAAGGGCAAGGGTTCGGTGGAGTTCTGGGCGGCACGCGTGAAGCCCGGTCGCGTCATGTTCGAGATCGACGGCGTCCCCGAGGACGTCGCCCGCGAAGCTCTGCGTCTCGGCGCGATGAAGCTTCCGATCACCACGCGGGTCGTTGCCCGCATCAACGACTAAGAGGCGAAGATGGCAGCCAGCGATATTCGGGCGAAGACCGCCGACGAGCTCAAGGACCAGCTTCTGAGCCTCAAGAAAGAACAGTTCAACCTGCGGTTCCAGCGCGCTACGCAGCAGCTGGAAAAGCCGGCCCGGGTGCGTGAGGTTCGTCGCGAGATCGCGCGGATCAAGACCATCCTGACCGAAAAGTCCGCAGCGAAGTAAGGAGACCCCAATGCCAAAACGCGTTTTGCAGGGGACGGTGGTCTCCGACACGAACGACAAGACGGTTGTGGTGCGCGTCGAACGCCGCTTCACCCATCCGCTGCTGAAGAAGACCGTGCGCCGGTCCAAGAAGTACCATGCCCACGACGAGGCCAACACGGCCAAGGTCGGCGATGTGGTGTGGATCGAGGAAAGCGCGCCGATTTCGAAGAACAAGCGCTGGACGCTGGTTCCGGGTACGTAACGAATTCAGGTTTATAGGGCGGCGAGCCGGGCAGGGCAGGCCGTACAACAAGAAGGCATCCAGTCATGATTCAGATGCAGTCCAATCTCGACGTCGCCGACAATTCCGGCGCGCGTCGTGTCATGTGCATCAAGGTGCTGGGCGGCTCGCATCGCAAGTACGCGTCGGTTGGCGACATCATCGTGGTTTCGGTGAAGGATGCCATTCCGCGCGGTCGCGTCAAGAAGGGCCAGGTGATGAAGGCCGTGGTGGTTCGCACCGCGTTCGATATTCGCCGCCCCGATGGCACGGTGATCCGTTTCGACAAGAACGCCGCGGTTCTGATCAACAATCAGAAGGAACCGATCGGCACCCGTATCTTCGGGCCGGTTCCGCGTGAATTGCGCGCCAAGAACCACATGAAGATCATTTCGCTGGCTCCCGAGGTATTGTGATGGCCGCCAAGATCAAAAAGGGCGACAACGTCGTCGTGCTGACCGGCAAGGACAAGGGCAAGACCGGCAAGGTCCTGCAGGTCCTCCCGGCCGAAACCCGCGCCGTGGTGCAGGGCATCAACCTGGTTCGCCGCCACACGAAGCAGACCGCTTCGCAGGAGGCCGGCATCTTCACCAAGGAAGCCCCGATCCATCTGTCGAACATCGCTTTGACCGACGGGAACAGCAAGCCGACCCGCGTCGGCTTCCAGATCAAAGACGGCACGAAGGTGCGCGTCGCCAGGACCACCGGAGATGTGATCGATGGCTGATACGGTTTATATCCCGCGTCTTCGCACGCAGTACGACGAGGCGATCCGCGCCGGGCTGGTCGAGCAATTCGGGTACAAGAACCCGATGCAGGTGCCCAAGCTCGAGAAGATCGTCCTGAACATCGGTGTCGGCGAAGCCGTCAACGATACCAAGAAGGTGCGTTCGGCTGCTGCCGATCTCGAGCGGATTTCCGGCCAGAAGCCGGTGATCACGCATGCCCGCAAGTCGATCGCCGGCTTCAAGGTGCGTGAGAACATGCCGCTGGGCGTGAAGGTGACGCTGCGCAAGCAGCGCATGTACGAGTTCCTGGACCGCCTGGTGAACATCGCGCTGCCGCGCGTCCGCGACTTCCGCGGCCTCAACCCGGCGTCCTTCGATGGCCGTGGCAACTACGCCATGGGCATCAAGGAGCACATCATCTTCCCGGAGATCAACTACGATCAGGTCGATCAGATCTGGGGCATGGACATCGTGGTTTGCACCACGGCCAAGACCGACGACGAAGCGCGCGCGCTTCTCAAGGCTTTCAACTTCCCCTTCCGTCAGTAACAGCGGAAGCGCGAGAAAGAGGACGATATGGCAAAGACGAGCGCCATCGAAAAGAACAAGCGCCGCGCCAAGCTCGCCAAGAGCTATGCCGGCAAGCGCGCCGCGCTCAAGGCCCTGACCAAGGACCAGAGCGTTTCGCCGGAAGACCGCTTCAAGGCCCAGCTGAAGCTGGCCGAGCTGCCGCGCAACTCCTCGCCGGGTCGCGTGCGCAATCGCTGCGAAGTGTCGGGCCGTCCGCGCGGGTTCTATCGCAAGCTCAAGATGAGCCGTATCGCCCTGCGCGAACTTGGCAATCTCGGGCAGGTGCCCGGCATGGTCAAGTCGAGCTGGTAAGGAGAGAACTTAAATGGCCCTTACAGATCCCATCGGCGATATGCTGACCCGCATCCGCAATGCGCAGCTCCGCCGCAAGGACAGCGTGACGACGCCGGCTTCGACGCTGCGCGGCCGCGTCCTCGACGTGCTGCAGTCGGAAGGCTTCATCCGTGGCTACCACGAGATCAAGTTCGAGAACGGTCTTAGCGAATACGAAATCGAGCTGAAGTATTCTGAGAGCATCCCGGTGATCCGCACCATCGAGCGCGTGTCCCGTCCGGGCCGCCGCGTCTATGCGTCGGTCAAGAACATTCCCCAGGTGGCGTCGGGTCTCGGCGTTTCCATCCTGTCGACGCCGAAGGGCGTGATGGCTGACCACGAAGCCAGGGCGCAGAACGTGGGTGGCGAGGTACTCTGCCGCGTCTTCTAAGAAGGCCGGCAAGACGATTACTCAAGAAGGTCTTGTAGAGAAATGTCCCGTACAGGCAAGAAGCCCGTCGCCGCCGTAAGCGGCGTTACCGTGACCGTGAACGGCCGCACCGTGACCGCCAAGGGTCCGAAGGGCGAGCTGAGCATGCAGCTCATGGATATCGTCAACGTCAAGCAGGGCGACGATGGCATCGTCGTCGAGCCGGCCAACGATACCCAGGAGGCGCGTGCCGCCTGGGGCACGACCCGCGCGCTGATCCAGAACCTGGTCACGGGCGTGTCGGCGGGCTATGAGAAGCGCCTGCAGATCCAGGGCGTCGGCTATCGTGCCGCCATGCAGGGCAAGGACCTCAAGCTCTCGCTCGGCTTCAGCCACGAAGTGGTTTATCAAGCGCCGCAGGGAATCACCCTGAGCGCGCCGCAGCCGACGGAAATCGTCATTGCGGGCATCGACAAGCAGCAGGTCGGGCAGGTCGCCGCCAATATCCGCGGCTATCGGCCGCCGGAGCCCTACAAGGGCAAGGGTGTTCGGTATCTTGGCGAATACGTCGCCAAGAAAGAAGGCAAGAAGAAGTAAGGAGCGCCGGCAATGGCAATCAGCAGCAAGGGAGCGGAGCGCCGCAAGGCTCGGGTTCGCCGCGCACTCAAGGCTCGCGCCTTCGGTCGGCCGCGCCTCAGCGTTTTCCGCTCGGATAAGAACATCTACGCGCAGATCATCGACGACGCTTCGGGCCGTACGCTCGCTGCGGCTTCGACCCTCGACAAGGACGTGCGCGCCTCGGTCAAGAACGGCGCCACTTCGGAGGCTGCGGCCACGATCGGCAAGCTGATCGCCGAGCGCGGCAAGAAGGCCGGCGTGGGCGAGGTCATCTTCGACCGCGGCGCCTATATCTATCACGGCCGGGTCAAGGCCCTGGCGGACGCTGCCCGTGAGGGCGGCCTGCAGTTCTGATCGCGGCAACAGGAAGAGCTTGAAGCTATGAGAGACGTACAAGAGCGCGACAGCGAGTTTATCGACCGCCTGGTGCACATCAATCGCGTTGCCAAGGTGGTGAAGGGCGGCCGTCGCTTCGGCTTTGCCGCGCTTGTCGTCGTCGGCGACCAGAAGGGCCGCGTCGGCTTCGGCCACGGCAAGGCCCGTGAAGTTCCCGAGGCGATCCGCAAGGCGACCGAGCAGGCCAAGCGCCAGCTCATCCGCGTGCCGCTGCGCGATGCGCGTACGCTGCATCACGATGTCGTGGGCCGTCACGGCGCCGGCAAGGTGATCCTGCGCGCCGCCGTTCCCGGTACCGGCATCATCGCCGGCGGCCCGATGCGCGCCGTGTTCGAGACGCTCGGCGTCAACGACATCGTCGCCAAGTCGCAGGGCACCGCCAATCCCTACAACATGGTGCGGGCCACCTTCGATGCGCTGAAGCGCGTCGACAGCCCGCGCTCGGTCGCGGCGCGCCGCGGCCTCAAGGTTTCGGAACTGCAGGCTCGCCGCGGCGAGGCTGCCGCCGAGGCCTAAGGAGAGATCAGATGGCCGACAAGACCGTAACCATCGAGCAGATCGGTAGCCCGATCCGCCGCGAGAAGAGCCAGCGCGCGACCCTCGTCGGGCTCGGGCTCAACAAGCTGCGCCGGCAGTCGACGCTCAAGGACACTCCGGAAGTCCGGGGCATGATCGCAAAGCTCCCCCATCTCGTCCGCGTCGTCGGCGAGAAGTAAGGGCAGGGCACGAAAACGGACCGGCACGCAGCCGGTCCGGCTAATTTTGGTTTCTGGCGCCGAGGGCATGTTCCGGCGGCGCATTCATGGACAGGTGGCGCAGATGACGCGTTTGAACGAACTCCGCGACAATGAAGGGTCGTACAAGACCCGCGTCCGCATCGGCCGCGGCATCGGCTCTGGCAAGGGCAAGACTGGCGGACGTGGCGGCAAGGGCCAGACGGCTCGCTCGGGCGTTGCCATCAACGGCTTCGAGGGCGGCCAGATGCCGCTCCACATGCGCATGCCGAAGCGCGGCTTCAACGTGCCGAACGCCAAGCGCTACAACGCCGTGCGGCTCGACCGCATCCAGGCGGCCATCGATTCCGGCAAGCTCGACGTCAAGGGTGTCGTCGATGCGGCGGCGCTCGTTGCGGCCGGCGTCATCCGCCGTGCCCGTGACGGCGTGCGGCTGATCGCCGGCGCCAACGAGTTCAAGGCCAAGAAGGTCTCCTTCAAGGTCGATCACGCCTCCGCCGGTGCCGTTGCAGCTATTGAAGCTGCGGGCGGCAAGGTCGATATGCCAGAAGCGAAGGCGAAGGCCGAAGCCTGATCGGGTTTCCGGCCTTCGGCGCGCCGTCGGGAAAAGTGGACGCCACTTTCCACCCCGGCGGCGCAATAGTGCAATAAACTTGGGGCCGTCGGCGATTTCGCGAACCGGCGAGAGGCCCCGGGGTTAGGGAGCGACTATGGCGTCCGCAGCCGAGCAACTGGCAAAAAATCTGAATTTCTCGACTTTCGCCAAGGCGAAGGCCCTGCAGCAGCGCATCTGGTTCACCCTGGGAGCGCTGCTCGTTTATCGTCTGGGCACCTATATTCCGGTTCCGGGCATCAATCCGGAAGCCTATGCGCAGACCTTCCAGGGCTCGTCGCAGGGCATCTTCGGCATGCTCGACCTGTTTGCCGGCGGCGCCGTGCAGCGCATGGCCATCTTTGCGCTCAACCTCATTCCATACATCACGGCCTCGATCGTGCTGCAGGTGATCACCACCGCATCGCCCAAGCTCGAAGCCCTGAAGAAGGAAGGCGAGTCCGGCCGCCGCAAGATCAACCAATATACGCGCTATCTCACCGTCGTCTTCTGCGCCGTGCAGGCCTACGGCATTGCCAAGGGCCTCGAGGGCAGCCAGGGCGTCGTGCTCAATCCGGGCTGGTTCTTCGAGCTTTCGACCGTAGTGACGCTCGTCGGCGGCACCATGTTCCTGATGTGGGTGGGCGAGCAGATCACCTCGCGCGGCGTCGGCAACGGCATCTCGCTGATCATCTTCGCCGGCATCGTCGCCAACCTGCCGACGACCGTCGCCCAGACGCTGCAGCTGTCCAGCACCGGTGCGCTGCCCGGCTTTGCCGCCTTCTCGATCCTCGTCATCGGCATCGTCATGATCGGCGTCATGGTGTTCTTCGAGCGTGCCCAGCGCCGGCTGCTGATCCAGTATCCGAAGCGCCAGGTCGGCAACAAGATGTTCCAGGGCGATACCTCGCACCTGCCGCTCAAGCTCAACACGTCGGGCGTCATCCCGCCGATCTTCGCGTCCTCGCTGCTGCTGTTGCCGGCGACGGCGATGTCGTTCGCGGCCACCGGCAATGCGCCGCAATGGCTGCAGCTGGTCTCGGCGCTGCTCGGGCGCGGCCAGCCGCTCTATCTCGGGCTCTACGCCGCGCTCATCATCTTCTTCACGTTCTTCTACACGGCCATCGTCTTCAACCCGCAGGAAACCGCCGACAACCTCAAGCGGTCGGGCGGCTTCATTCCGGGCATCCGTCCGGGCGAGCGCACGGCACAGCACATCGATTACGTGCTGACGCGCGTCTCGGTGGTTGGCGCCATCTACCTTACGGTGGTTTGCCTGGTTCCTGAAATGATCCACAGCCAGCTCAACGTCAGCCAGTTCCTCGGCGGCACGTCGCTGCTGATCATGGTGACGGTGACGCTGGATACGATCAGCCAGATCCAGAGCCACCTGATCGCCCAGCAGTACGAAGGTCTGGTCAAACGTTCACGGCTGGGGGGCAAGCGCCGATGAGACTGATCCTGTTGGGCCCGCCGGGGGCGGGCAAGGGCACCCAGGCCAAGATCCTGGTCGACAGCTACGGCATTCCGCAGCTTTCCACTGGCGACATCCTGCGCTCGGCCATCAAGGCGGGAACGCCGATGGGCCTGGCCGCCAAGGAGATCATGGATCGCGGCGACCTCGTTTCCGACGAGATCGTCAACGGCATCGTCTCCGAACGCCTCGATGCGCCCGATTGCGCGCCGGGTTTCATTCTCGACGGTTTCCCGCGCACCATTCCGCAGGCCGAAGCGCTTGACGGCATGCTGGCGGAGAAGGGTATGACGCTCGACGCCGTGGTGGAGCTCACCGCCGATGTCGAGGAATTGATCCGCCGCGTCGTCAATCGCGCCAAGGAAAGCGGGCGTCTCGACGACAACGAGCAGGTGGTGCGCAACCGCCTGGAAGTCTATCGCGAGCAGACGGCGCCGCTCGTGGAGTTCTATCGGGGCAAGGGTCTTTTGAAGACTGTCGACGGCATGGCACCGGTAGAAGAGGTGACGCAGTCGATCCGTACTGCTGTAGACAAGTAGCTGGTATGCGCGCGCCCTGTTGACTCCGGGTTGCGCATTCCTTAAAGAACCGCCCAGTCTCATGGATTGTTGAACTGGATTCGGTTCCTCAGGTTGGTTGGGGGAGCGAAGTCCGGTCCCTTGTTGTTGAACGGCGCGGGGCGAGGGCTCCGGGTTGATTTGAAGGAGAAGCAGACGTGGCTCGTATCGCTGGCGTCAACATCCCCACGAACAAGCGCGTGGTCATCGCGCTTCAGTACATTCATGGGATTGGCCCGAAGAAGGCCGAAGAAATCACGACCAAGGTCGGCATTCCGGCCGAGCGTCGCGTCAACGAGTTGACGGACGCCGAAGTCATCCAGATCCGCGAGGCGATCGACCGCGACTACGTGGTCGAGGGCGACCTCCGCCGGACCGTGGCGATGAACATCAAGCGGCTGATGGACCTGGGCAACTACCGTGGCCTGCGTCATCGCCGTGGCCTGCCGGTGCACGGTCAGCGCACGCATACCAATGCCCGTACCCGCAAGGGTCCGGCCAAGGCCATCGCCGGCAAGAAGAAATAAGCGAGCCTGCGGCTCGCAAGCGAATAGGGGATAGCGAATAGAGGTTCTGGCGAAGCGGTTCTACTCGCTATTCGCTACTCACTATTCGCTCCCCTGATGTAGCTGCTGGGATTACGGCAGCGACGATATCGAACAGAGGACCTAAATGGCTAAAGCAGAAACCGCTCGCGTTCGTCGTAAAGAGCGCAAGAACATCACGTCCGGCGTTGCGCACGTCAACGCCTCCTTCAACAACACCATGATTACCATCACCGACGTCCAGGGTAACACCATCTCCTGGTCTTCCTCGGGCGTCATGGGCTTCAAGGGTTCGCGCAAGTCGACCCCCTATGCAGCCCAGGTGGCGGCGGAAGATGCCGCCAAGAAGGCCCAGGAACACGGCATGAAGACCCTCGAGGTTGAGGTCCGCGGTCCGGGCTCGGGCCGTGAGTCGGCGCTGCGCGCGCTGCAGGCCGCTGGTTTCAATGTCACCAGCATCCGCGATGTCACCTCGATTCCGCATAACGGCTGCCGTCCGCGCAAGCGCCGTCGCGTCTGATCCTTCTGGGTTTTATGGCTTCCGGCCGTCCATTGGCCGGGAGCGACATTGCATTTGCGGCTGAGCGGCCGGGCGAGGGCCGCGAAATTGAAAGGACGTTACCGTGACCATCCAGAGGAACTGGCAGGAACTTATCAAGCCGACCAAGCTGGACATCGTTTCGGGCAGCGATAACGCGCGCGTGGCCTCGGTTGTCGCCGAGCCGCTTGAGCGCGGCTACGGCCTGACGCTCGGCAACGCGCTCCGGCGCGTTCTGCTGTCGTCGTTGCAGGGCGCGGCCATCACCGCCATCCAGATCGACGGCATCCTGCACGAATTCTCGTCGCTTCCGGGCGTGCGTGAGGACATTACCGACCTCGTGCTCAACGTCAAGGAAATTGCCCTCAAGATGAATTCCGAGGGCCCGAAGCGCTTGACCCTGTCCAAGCAGGGGCCGGGTGCCGTGACCGCGGGCGATATCCGCGTCACCGGCGATATCGAGGTTCTCAACCCCGAGCTCGTCATCTGCCACCTGGACGACGGTGCCGAGATCAACATCGAGTTCACCGTCGATACCGGCAAGGGCTATGTCCCGGCCGACCGCAATCGTCCGGAAGATGCGCCGATCGGCTACATCCCGGTCGATTCGCTGTTCTCGCCGGTGCGCCGCGTCTCCTACAAGGTCGACGCCACCCGCGAGGGCCAGGTGCTCGACTACGACAAGCTGACGCTGCAGGTCGAAACCAATGGCGCCGTGTCGCCCGAGGATGCCGTGGCCTTTGCCGCCCGCATCCTGCAGGACCAGCTCACCGTCTTCGTCAATTTCGAAGAGCCCAGCAAGGAAAAGGCGCAGGACACCGTTCCCGAGCTCGCCTTCAACCCGGCGCTGCTCAAGAAGGTCGACGAGCTCGAACTCAGCGTGCGTTCGGCGAACTGCCTCAAGAACGACAACATCGTCTATATCGGCGATCTCATCCAGAAGACCGAGGCGGAAATGCTCCGCACTCCCAATTTCGGGCGCAAGTCGCTCAATGAAATCAAGGAAGTGCTGGCGCAGATGGGCCTGCATCTCGGCATGGACGTCGCCAACTGGCCGCCCGAGAACATCGACGATCTCGCCAAGCGGTACGAAGACCACTATTGATCTTGCCGCAAGGCACTATTAGACACACGCGCATCCACATGTGACGCGCGCTGCCTTCAAGGAGACTGAAATGCGCCACGGTAATTCGGGTCGCAAGCTCAACCGGACTTCGAGCCATCGCAAAGCGATGTTCGCGAACATGTCTGCGGCGCTGATCAAGCACGAGCAGATCGTGACGACGCTGCCCAAGGCCAAGGAACTGCGGCCAATCGTCGAGAAGCTGGTGACGCTCGCTAAGCGCGGCGACCTGCATGCCCGCCGCCAGGCGATCGCGCAGGTTCGCGACGAGGCCCAGGTCGCCAAGCTGTTCGATGTGCTCGGTGCCCGCTACAAGGACCGCCAGGGCGGCTATATCCGCATCCTCAAGGCCGGCTTCCGCTACGGCGACGACGCGGCCCGCGCCGTGATCGAGTTCGTCGATCGCGACGTCAACGCCAAGGGCCAGGACAGCGGTCCGACGGCCGAGCGTGAAGAAGAGAGCGAAGCCGCCGCCGCATAAGGCGCGACTTTCCTTATCGAGATCCGGCGGCGGTGGAGAAAGTCTCCACCGCCGCTTTCGTTTGTGCGGGGCAGGGAACAGGGCGGAGTAGAGTAAGCTGGGCCCCGGATTTAATCCGGGGTCCAGCTTGGCAACGTACGCGGGCCTGCCCCCGCGCATCCGGTGTCACCGATTATCGACCTGCGAGCGGACCAGTTCGAGGCCGCGGCGGGTGATGCGATAGGGGCCGCCGCCGCTCGATGCGATCGTCTTGCGGCGCTTCAGCTTCTTGAACAGCATCATGCCGATCGGCAGCATGAAGCCGTCGCGGTTGAAGCAGGCGACGGTTTCGGGGTGGCGACTGTCTTTGGGCAGCTCGATGCGGCCGCCCTGCGCGAGCACATGCAGCACGCGCTGTTCCTCACGGGAAATATCCATTTTTTGGAGTGACCTGGGCTTTGCGCGAAAATGCGCAGAACACGAAAGCCCCGCCAGCATCACGCTTGGCGGCGCCCGGTTCATCCGCTACGTCGCAGGGGCGACGGAGCCCTAGCAGGTCTCCAACAGGCTGGACACAAAACATCTCCGGCGGGCGCGATGGCAGCCCGCTGTCGAAAATCCCAATAGCGCGGTTCGGCCGCGAAGGCCAGCCCCGTTACGGCATGGTCGGTGGCGCGAAGACGAGATAGGGTGTTTTCGGCTTTTCGCCTGGCGGCAGCGCTTCTGGCGCCGCCTCGCCCGGCTCACCCAGCGAGATTATATACTGGTGCAGAGAGCGCATCTCGCTTTCGTCGAGTGCGTGCACGTTGAACCAGGGCATCGGCGGCGTTGCCTCGAACGTCTGCAGGTACTTGACCCACTCGTCCTCGCTCTTGCCGGCGGCGACCAGCCGCAGGTTCACGGCGTAGCTCGTGCCCCACGGGCCGTTGTAGCCGACCGGGTTGCCCTTGAGCGCCGTAGCCGGATCGATCTTGCCATTGGTTTCCGCATAGCCGACCGAATGGCAGTCGTGGCAGCCGCCGATGACGGCGACACGTGCGCCCTTTTCGACGGAGACGTCGGAATCCTGGGCTAGTGCTGCATTCGCCATTGTACCGGCGGCAAGCAACAGGCCCACTTTCAGCAGGGTAGACATCTGTTCCTCCTCAACAGGGATGTCGTGGCGATATTGGCACATAGGCCAGAGGGATGACAGGCCGCGGAGGGTGGAGGCGGTTGAATTTGCGGGAGGGTGGGTGCACACAGGGGCACCGACCAAAAGGAGTATGCGCCGTGACCAAGAGCCCTGCCGAATGCGTCACTAAGGAAGACGTCCGTGCCGAGATCGACCGTATCGACCAGGCACTCCTGACGCTGTTCGCCGAGCGGCACCGTTATGTGACACGCATGGCGCAGATCAAGACGGACCCGCATGAAGCTCATGATCCGCAGCGCATCGAGGCCGTCGTCAAGCGCCTGCGCGACCGCGCCGAAGCGCTCAAGCTCGACGAGGACCAGGCCGAACTGATCTGGCGGACGTTAATCGACTGGAATGTGAACTACGAAAAGGGCATTATCGCTGCGCGCCGCAGCGCGGAGTAGCGCAAGATGTCTCAAGCCATAATCATTCGCCAGGCCCAGCCGGACGATGCCAAGCGTCTGGCGGCCATAGGCTACATGGCTTGGGAAACCAGCATCCTGCCACTGCTCAGCGAGCAGCCGGGCATGCGCCAGTCCGAACGGATGCGGCTGGCCGCGGCGGTGAAGGACACGATCGATCGCATCATCGTCGCCGAGCTCGATGGTGTTGTTGCAGGCTGGTGCTCGCGTTCGCGCGGGCGCGCCTACATCCCGTACCTGTTCGTGGCGCCGGAATTCCAGAACCACGGCGTCGGCAAGTTCCTGCTCGCCCGCATGGAAACCATGATCGAGCTGGAAGGCGCCGATCGCGTGCATCTCGAAACGCCGGCCGACAATGTGCGGGCGGTGCGCTTCTACGAGCATCGCGGTTACCGCATTCTCGCCATGCGGCCGGACGGGCGCCCCGATCACCGGCCGTTCCTCAGCGTCCGGCTGGAAAAGCAGTTGCATCCCTTCGTCGGCAAGCTTTCCGAGTAGTTTTCCGGGGCAGTTGCAAAGCCTCGCGCGAGGCCCTATGCCTCTGGCGAACAGGGGAATTCGACTTGACCATCATCGACACGCGGACACCCAATCCGAAGAATTTCATCACAGGCGCCACCGGCGACTGGGAAATCGTCATCGGCATGGAAGTGCATGCCCAGGTGACCTCCGAGAGCAAGCTTTTCTCAGGCTCTTCGACCGAGTTCGGCCGGCCCCCCAATTCCAATGTCAGCTTCGTCGATGCCGCCATGCCCGGCATGCTGCCCGTCATCAATGAGGAATGCGTGCGCCAGGCCGTGCGCACCGGCCTCGGGCTGAAGGCGCAGATCAACAAGCGCTCGATCTTCGATCGCAAGAACTATTTCTATCCCGACCTGCCGCAGGGCTACCAGATCAGCCAGTACAAGGATCCGATCGTCGGCGAGGGCAAGGTACTGCTCGACATGGGCGAGGACGGCACGATCGAGATCGGCATCGAGCGCCTGCATCTCGAGCAGGACGCCGGCAAGTCGATCCACGACCAGCACCCCAACATCAGCTTCGTCGATCTCAACCGGTCGGGCGTGGCGCTGATGGAGATCGTCTCCAAGCCAGACCTGCGCTCGTCGGAAGAGGCCAAGACCTATCTCTCCAAGCTGCGCACGATCCTTCGCTATCTCGGCACCTGCGACGGCAATATGGAGCAGGGTTCGCTCCGCGCCGACATCAACGTCTCCGTGCGCAAGCCCGGCGGCGCCTTCGGCACGCGCTGCGAAATCAAGAATGTGAATTCCATCCGCTTTGCCGGCCAGGCCATTGAGTACGAGGCGCGCCGGCAGGTCGATATCCTGGAAGATGGCGGCATCATCGACCAGGAAACCCGCCTGTTCGATCCCAAGACCGGCGAAACGCGCTCCATGCGCTCCAAGGAAGAGGCGCACGATTACCGCTACTTCCCCGATCCGGACCTGCTGCCGCTGGAATTCGACCAGGCCTTCATCGACAATCTCGCCGCCAACCTGCCGGAACTGCCGGACGAAAAGGCCGAGCGCTTCGTTTCGACCTATGGCATCACGCCCTACGACGCGATGGTCCTGACGCTCGACCGCGATTCGGCCGATTTCTACGAGAAGGTCGCCGCCGGCCGCGACGGCAAGCTCGCCGCCAACTGGGTGATCAACGAGTTCTTTGCCCGCCTCAACAAGGAAGGCAAGGACGTGACGACCAGCCCGGTAAGCGCCGAACAGCTCGGCGGCATCGTCGAACTGATCGGACGCGGCGACATTTCCGGCAAGATCGCCAAGGACCTCTTCGAGATCGTCTGGACCGAGGGGGGTGACCCCGCCGAAATCGTCGAGACGCGCGGCATGAAGCAGGTCACCGATCTCGGCGCCATCGAGAAAGTGGTGGACGAGATCATCACCGCCAATCCCGAGCAGGTCGAGAAGGTCAAGGCCAAACCGACGATGATCGGCTGGTTCGTCGGCCAAGCGATGAAAGCCTCGGGCGGCAAGGCCAATCCGCAGGCGCTCAATGAGATCCTGAAAGCCAAGCTCGGGCTCTGATCCGCGCAGAAATGGAACGCTTCGGGCATGTTCCAGTTCAGGTCCCAGACCGGAACTGGAGCATGGACATGCGCACGCCCCTCGATCGACTGATGTACACGATCGTTGCCGACGACATAGAGGCAACGGCCGATTTCTACACCGATCTGATCGGCCTCAAGCGCGTCTTTAGCAGCGACTGGTTCATCGCGCTGATGCCAGAGAACGGCAAATCGCTCGAAATCGGCATCATCGATCGCAAGTCCGGCAACACGCCGGAAGCAGCGAGGAACGCCGCCGGCGGGAGTTACCTCACCCTCATTGTCGAAGACGTGCAGGCGGCAAAGGCGCGTGCCGAGGAGCTCGGTCTGGACATCCTGCAGCCGCCCACACCGTTGCCTTACGGGCAGACGCAAATGCTGCTTCGCGATCCCGCCGGCACTATCGTCGATATCTCGACGCCCACTGCGTCTTAGGCCGGCGCGCGGCGCAGGCCCTTCACCAGCCTGCCGTCGATGAAGACGAGGCCGAGGAAGATGACGACGATGCCGAGCATGTGGATGGGCAGGAAGCTCTCGTTGAGGACGACGACGCCGAGCAGGATCGCCGAGATCGGCGTAATGAAGGTGTTGAGCGAGATGTTGGTGGCGCCGACGCGCGGCAACAGCCAGTAGAGCAGCAGGAAGGCGAAGCTCGACGACATCAAGCCGATGGCGAGCAGGGCACCCCAGGTTTCGGCATGGGTGATGATCGGTATGCCTTCGGTGATGAACGCCAGCGGCACCATGACGATGGCGGCGCCGGTCAGCGAGCTGGCGGCAACGGTTGCCGAATCGACGGATTTGAAGCGGCGCGCATAGTTGAGCGTCAGCGCGTAGCAGAACGTGGCGCCAAGGCAGGCGAGGATGGCCCAGATTTCGGCGCTGCCCGTACCCAGCGAGGGCGAGGCGAGAATCGCTGCGCCGATAAAGCCGATGATGACGCCGATGGACTTGTTCCAGGTGGCTTTCTCGCCGCCCGGCCAGACCTGCGAAACGAGCACGGTCGTCATCGGCGTCATGCCGTTGATGACGCCGACGAGGCCGCTGGCGAGGCTCTGCTCGGCGAACGGGAACAGCGCGAAGGGGATGGCGTAGTTGATGAGGCCGAGCAGGAGCAGTTGCGGATAAAGGCTCATATCCTTGGGCAGCTTGCGGCCGGTGGCGACGAAATAGGCCCAGCAGCCCAGCGCGCCGATGGCGACGCGGCCGCCCGAAACCCAGAGCGGGCCGAGTTCGCGGATCAGGATGGCGTTGAAAAGGAACGAGCAGCCCCACATGGCGCCGAGGAAAATGATCAGGGCCCAATAGCGTATCGGCATTGTTGTTCTCCGTTTGTCCGCATCCTATGCGGCGGCTGAATAGAGGTCGAACCGATTTTGACAATGGGCCCTATCAATTCGCGTGATGGTTCACCGGATCGCTGCAAGGAAGTCGAGCATCGTGGCGTTGAAGAGGTCCGGCTGCTGCAAAGGGGCAAAGTGGCTGCCGCGCGCGAGTTCGACGAAGCGGGCGACCGGAATGCTGTTGGCGATGTAGCGGGCGTGCTCGCTCCTGATGAACTCGTCGTTCCTGCCGAGCACGCTCCAGACCGGCACTTCGATTGTGGCGAGATCGTCCTCGGTGTAGTTCGGCTGCGAAGCCTGCATTACGCCGAGGTCGTCACGCATCGCTTCGAACCCGCCGGGCGTCGGCGAGAGCGCGGCATAGTCCTTGACGTGCTGGTTGTAGATGCGGCCGATCACGGGGGTGAACTCGAACGGCTTGGTGCCGGTGGCATCGACGTTGCAGGCGAAAAAGAAGACGCCACGAGAGCGTTCCGGCGTTTCTTTGGAAAGCACCAGAGCGGTGTCGGCGCCATCGCTCCAGCCGATATAGGCGGCGCTCGCGACGCCGAGCTTGTCGAGCACGGCACGCGTGTCGGAGGCCATCAACTGGTAGCTATAGGGGCGATCGTCGCGGGTCGAGCGGCCCTGGCCGCGGCTGTCGGTGACGATGACCTGATAGCCGGCTTCTACAAGCGCAGGAACCTGGTAGCCGAAGTTGCCGGCATTGCCGAGGCCGCCATGCAGCAAAACGACAGCCGGACCGGCGCCGTAGCGCGCGTGCCAGATGCGGGCGCCGTCGTTTTCCACATAGCCTTGCGTCTCGGCGGGCGGCAGCGGCGGCAGGCCATGGGCTTCGAGATAGGTCAGGTCGTCGTCGGTGAAAGGCATGCTGTCTGTTTCCATTGGCTGCCTTCTTGTCGTCCGGCCTGCGTCGGAATCGACAACAGGTGCGAAATTTATTGGGGTGGCGGTGCTTCTCCACGCGCCACCATGGCGAGCGCCTTGGGATAGAGCCTGTGTTCCTCGATCAAGGTGCGTGCCGCCAGCGTTTCGGCGGTATCGCCCGGCAGCACGGGAACTTCGGCCTGTAGGATCGTCGGGCCGCCATCCAGCGCGGGAATGACCCAATGCACGGTGCAGCCGTGCACGGTCTCGCCGGCATCGAGCGCCTGCTGGTGCGGATGCAGGCCCTTGAACTTGGGCAACAGCGAGGGGTGGATGTTGAGCATCTTTCCCGTCCAGCGAGCGGCAAAACCATTCGAGAAAATGCGCATGAAACCCGCAAGGCAGACGATCTCGGTGCGCCAGCCGGCGAGAACGGTGTCGATCTCGGCATCGAAGGCTTCGCGGCTGGCAAAATCCTTGTGCGAGCGGGTGGCGGTGGGAATGCCCTGCTCAGAGGCGTAGGCGAGGCCCGGCGCATCGGCCTTGTTGGAAAAGACCCCGACAATTTCGGCCGGGTAATCCGGCGCGCGTGCTGCTTCGATCAGCGCCATCATGTTGGAGCCGCGCCCGGAAATGAGGATGGCGACGCGCTTCTTGGCTGTCACAGCTTGAGGCCGCCGTCGAAGGTGACCGGTTCGCCCCGACGCTCCGTCAGTTCGCCGATAACGACAGCGTTCTCGCCTTCCGCGCTGAGATCGGCGATGAAGCGGTCGACGTCACCCGGCGCCACGGCGGCCAGCATGCCGACGCCGCAATTGAAGGTGCGCAGCATTTCGCGCGTCTCGATGCCGCCGACGCGGGCGAGCCAGCCGAAGACCGGCGGCGCTGTGATCGCATCGAGATGCACGTGCGCGGCGAGGTGATCGGGCAGGACGCGCGGAATGTTGTCGATGAAGCCGCCGCCGGTGATGTGGGCGAGGGCCTTGATGCCGATGCCGGCCTTGAGGGCATTGAGCAGCGGCTTCACATAGATGCGCGTGGGGGCCAGCAGCGCTTCGGACAGTTCCTTGCCCTCATCGAACGGCGCCGGCATGTACCAGTCCAGCCCGGAAATCTCGACGATGCGCCGGACCATCGAATAGCCGTTGGAATGGACGCCCGAGGAAGCCAGCGCCACCAGCACATCGCCCGCCGCGATGTCGGCGCGCGGGAGCAGGGTGCCGCGCTCGGCGGCGCCGACGGCGAAGCCGGCAAGGTCATAATCCTTGTCGTGGTACATGCCCGGCATTTCGGCGGTCTCGCCACCGATCAGCGCGCAGCCGGCGATGCGGCAGCCTTCGGCAATGCTCTGCACGACGCTGGCCGCGACGTCGACGTTGAGACGACCGGTCGCGTAGTAATCGAGGAAGAACAGCGGTTCGGCGCCTTGCACGACGATGTCGTTCACGCACATGGCGACGAGGTCGATGCCGATGGTTTCGTGCCGGCCGGCATCGATGGCGATCTTGAGCTTGGTGCCGACGCCGTCATTGGCCGCAACCAGGATCGGATCGGAAAAACCGGCGGCCTTGAGGTCGAACAGGCCGCCGAAACCGCCGATCTCGGCATCGGCGCCGGGGCGACGGGTCGAGCGCACTGCGGGCTTGATGGCTTCGACCAGTGCATTGCCGGCATCGATGTCGACGCCCGCCTGCTTGTATGAAAGGCCGTTTGATGGCAGGTTTTGCGGGTCCGACATGGGCCTCGTACCGGTGCGGTTGGACTCTTGGAAACGGGCCGGAATCTTGCCAAAGACGGCCCCGGCCGCTAACAGCGCTGATAGCCGCTCCACACCTCTGACGCAAGGGTTGCCCACTTCATGACGCTGCGAAATCAGGTCCTCGTGTGGATAGGCTTCTTTGTCGTCCTGCTCTTCGGCATCTGGATTTTCCGGGGCATCCTGCTGCCGTTCGTCATCGGCATCGTGCTGGCCTACCTGCTCAATCCGGTGGTGGGACTGGTGCAGCGGGCTCATGTTCCGCGCGGCTGGGCGACGGTAATCGTGCTGTTCGTGGTGCTGGCACTGCTCGGCTGGGCCATGTTCCTGATCGTGCCGCTATTGGTGCAACAGGTGATCGGGCTGGCGCAGCGCCTGCCGGGCTACGTCACCGATCTCAGGGAACTGGCCAATCAGTGGGTGCCCGAGCTCAACGAATGGCTGGGCGAAGAGCGCGCGCAGCAGCTCGAAGAGAGCTTCGCCCGCTGGCTCAACAATCTCAACCTGCCGGGCCTGACGGCCATGGTCACCAGCCAGATCGCCTGGAGCAGCGCTTCGGTGCTGTCGACGCTGGGCCTCGTCATCATCGCGCCCGTAGTGGCTTTCTACCTGCTACTGGATTGGGAGGGGATGGTCACCGGCCTCGACAATCTGCTGCCGCGCGACCACATCGAGGAAATCCGCGGCGTGCTGCATCAGATCGACCGCTCGATGGCCGGCGTTATCCGCGGGCAGGGCAGCGTCGTCCTGGTGCTGTGCTTCTACTATCCGACGGCGCTGACCCTCAGCGGGCTGAACTACGGCCTCGCCATCGGCCTGATGACGGGGCTGCTGAGCTTCATTCCCTATGTCGGCTTTGCCACGGGATTTGTGCTCTCGATCGGTATCGCGCTGGTACAGTTCTGGCCGGACTGGTTCCGGGTGCTGATCGTGCTTGCGGTCTACCTCGTCGGGCAGTTCCTCGAAGGCAACGTGCTCTATCCCAAGCTCGTCGGCTCCAGCATCGGCATCAACCCGGTCTGGCTGATGTTCTCGCTGTTCGCCTTCGCGTTGCTGTTCGGCTTCCTTGGCCTGCTGCTGGCGGTGCCGCTCTCGGCCATCGCGGCCGTGCTGACGCGCTATGCGGTACGCAAGTACAGGGAAAGCGCGCTCTATCGTGGCAATAGCGGGAGCGGTCCCGATGTCCCGGTCTGATCGCGCCGCGCAGCTGACGCTGGAACTGGGCCACACGCCATCGCATGCCGAGGACGATTTCCTGGTCGGGGAAGGCAACCAGCTGGCTCTCGCCCACATCCTCGCCTTTCCGGATTGGCCGGGGCCGCTGACATTGGTGAGCGGGCCGGCGAAATCCGGCAAATCGCACCTCGCCCGCATCTGGATCGACCGTTCCGGTGCGCTGGCGCCGCCGCCCGAGGCTCTGGCCGAGCTGGCCCGCGCAGGGGGCGTGCAGCCGTTGGCGATCGAGGACGTGGATCGCACGGGCTACGACGAGACGGCGCTGTTCAACCTGCTCAACCAGTCGATGCGCGATCGGCGTCCGGTGCTGATGACGGCGCGGCTGGCGGTTTCGAGTTGGCCCTATCGCACCGACGATGTACGCTCGCGAGCGCGGCTGGCGTCGGCCTTCACGCTGTCGCTGACGGACGACATCCAATTGTTGCAGATATTCGTTAAGCTGTTCGGGGATCGTCAGGTTTCCGTCGATCCCCGCATCATCCGCCACTTGGTGGCGCGCATGGAGCGCTCGCCCGAAGAGGCGGGGGTGTTGGTGGAACGGCTCGACAGGCTGGCGCTGGCGCGTGGCGGCCCGATCACGCGAACGCTGGCCAACGAAGTGCTGGCGATGCGACGGGCGGAACGCGGCGAGGAGCCCGACGGCGCGTGGGAAGGCGAAGACGAAGATGAATGAGTTTTCCGAGATTGTCGAAGAGGGCGAGGCGGCTGTGCCCGACATCGCCGAACTGCGCCAGAGCCCGGCGCGCTTCGTCAACCGCGAGGTCTCGTGGCTGCAGTTCAACATGCGGGTGCTGGAAGAGGCGGGCAACCGCAACCATCCCCTGCTGGAGCGGCTGCGCTTCGTCTCCATCTCGGCCAACAATCTCGACGAGTTCTTCATGGTGCGCGTCGCCGGCCTCAAGGGCCAGGTGCGTGCTGGGCTGAGCAAGCCGAGCGATGACGGGCTGACGCCGAAGGAGCAGCTCGACGATATCGCCACGCTCGCCCAGCACCTGCAACTGGAGCAGCAGGATTACTGGCAGAGCCTGCGCGAGGAACTGTTCGCGGCCAATGTGGTGATCCATGAGGCCGACGATCTCAGCGCCGAGCAGTTGCGCTATCTCGAACGGCTGTTCCGCGAGGAAATCTTCCCGGTGCTGACGCCGATCGCGGTCGATCCGGCGCATCCGTTCCCGTTCATCCCCAATCTCGGCTTCTCGCTCGCCTTCGAACTCCGGCGCCCGAACAGCTCACAGATGCTGACGGCGCTGGTGCGCGTGCCGGCCAATATCGACCGCTTCGTCATGCTGCCGGCCGATCTCGCGACCGAAGGCCGCGTCGAGGTGGTGACCATCGAGACGCTGGTGAAGCTTTTCTTCCACAAGATGTTCCCGGGCTACGAGATTTCGGGCTCGGGCGCCTTCCGCGTCATCCGCGACAGCGAACTCGAAATCGACGACGAAGCGGCCGATCTCGTCATCGAGTTCGAAACCGCGCTGCGCCAGCGCCGGCGCGGCCAGGTGATCCGGCTGGAGATCGAGAAATCGACACCGCGCTCGCTGCGCAAGCAGATCAGCGAGCAGATCCACGCCGCACCCGAGGATATCTTCGAGGTCGAAGGGTTCCTCGGCCTCGCCGATGCCCGCAAGATTTGCGACATCGACCGGCCGGACCTCAAGTTCACGCCGTACCATGCGCGATTTCCCGAGCGCATCCGCGACTACAACGGCGATATTTTCGCGGCGGTCCGCCAGAAGGATATTCTCGTTCATCACCCGTTCGAGAGTTTCGACGTCGTCGCGCAATTCCTGATCCAGGCGGCGCGCGATCCGGACGTCGTCGCCATCAAGCAGACGCTCTACCGGACCTCGGCGGATTCGCCGATCGTCAAGGCGCTGATCCTCGCGGCCGAGGCCGGCAAGTCGGTGACGGCGCTTGTCGAATTGAAGGCGCGGTTCGACGAGGAGGCCAATATCCGCTGGGCCCGCGACCTCGAACGCGCCGGCGCGCAGGTCGTGTTCGGCTTCATCGAATTGAAGACGCACGCCAAGATGAGCCAGGTGGTGCGGCGCGAGCACGGCAAGCTGGTGTCCTACTGCCATCTCGGCACGGGCAATTACCACCCGATCACCGCCAAAGTTTACACCGATCTCAGCTATTTCACCTGCAATCCGGCGATCACGCGCGACGTGGCGCGGGTCTTCAACTTCATCACCGGCTATGCGCGCCCGACCGAACTCGAAACGATCGCGGCCTCGCCGGTGAACCTCAGGCAGACGCTGCTCGACAATATCGCCCGCGAGGTCGAGTTCGCGCGCAACGGGCAGCCGGCGACGATCTGGGCGAAGATGAATGCGCTGGTCGATCCCCAGATCATCGATGCGCTTTACGATGCCAGCCAGGCGGGCGTGAAGATCGAACTCATCGTACGCGGCATCTGCTGCCTCAGGCCCGGCATTCCAGGTTTTTCCGACAATATCAGGGTGAAGTCGGTCGTCGGCCGCTTCCTCGAGCATTCGCGCATCTATTGCTTCGGCAACGGTAAAACGCTGCCGTCGCGGCATGCGAAGGTCTATATCTCGTCGGCAGACCTCATGCAGCGCAACCTCGACTGGCGCGTCGAGGTCATGGTGCCCATGCTCAACAAAACGGTGCACAAGCAGATCGTGGATCGTATCCTCGTCGCCTATCTCGCCGACAACCAGCAAAGCTGGGAAGTGCTGCCGGACGGCAGTTCGCACCGGATGCGGCTGGCTGAAGGCGAGGAGCCTTCCAATGCGCATGATTACTTCATGACCAATCCGAGCCTTTCGGGGCGCGGCAGCGCCATAAGCCACGATAGCGACGAGGACGACGATTGAACCAATTCTGGGGCGTCGATGCCGATCCGACGGCGCAGGGGCGCATCAAGGGCGCCAAGCCCGTCGCGGTTCTCGACATCGGCTCCAACTCCGTGCGTCTTGTCGTCTATGAGCGGCACGCGCGGGCGCTGACCGTCCTCTACAACGAAAAGACCGCCTGTGCGCTCGGGCGCGGCATGGCCAGCACCGGCCGGCTGTCCGAAGAGAACATGGTGCGGGCGCTCACGGCGATCCAGCGCTTCGCGCTCGTCACCCGGCTAATGCAGGCGGGAAGCGTGCACGTCCTTGCCACGTCGGCGGTGCGCGAAGCCTCCAACCGCGACGAATTCGTCAGCGCGGTGGAAGCGGTGATGGAGGTGCCGGTCCGAGTCCTCGGCGGGCAGGAGGAAGCTCATTTCGCCGCGCTTGGCGTCGTTGCCGGCATTCCGGGCTTTACCGGCCTCGTCGGCGATCTTGGCGGCGGCAGCCTCGAACTGTCGGCCATCGTCAATGGCGAGGATTCTGGCGGGGAAACCCACGAACTGGGTGTCATCCGCCTCGACGACGACAGCGACGGCGTGCCGACCAAGGCCGTGGCTTTGGCGAGCGAGCGCCTGAAAAATTCGGCTCTGCTGCGCAAGCGCGGCGGCATGTTCGGCGCCATTGGCGGCACCTGGCGGTCGCTGGCAAAGCTCCATCAGGAGCAACGCCGCTATCCGCTGCACATGGTGCAGCACTATATCGTACGCAGCCAGGATATCGTGCGGCTCTGCGACCAGATCGTCGAGGCCAGCACCGAAAGGCGGCCCTATCCGGGATCGGTCGGCGTCAGTTCGTCACGGCGCGACCTCGTGCCGTTCGGCGCCGCGGTCCTGGCCGAAGTGATCAGGGCAGGGGCGATCAAGACCGTCGTCTTTTCCGCCCTGGGCGTGCGCGAAGGCTATCTCTACGGGCTCCTCGATGCGGCCGAGCAGGCGGTGGACCCGCTGATGCAGGCTGCCGAGGAAATGTCCGTCCTGCGCTCGCGCTCGCCGCAGCACGCCCACGACCTCATCGCCTTTTCCGACGATTTCCTCGCGGCCATCGGCTTTTCGGAAACGGCAGAAGAAACGCGCCTGCGCAAGGTCGCTTGCCTTTTGTCCGATATCGGCTGGCGCGGGCACCCCGATTATCGCGGCGAGCAGAGCATCGACCTCGTCGCCTACGGTTCGATTGCCGGCGTCGACCATCCGGGCCGCGCCTTCCTCGCCGAGGTGCTGGCCGTGCGCTATATGGGCCTCAAGCACAAGAGCGTCAGCCAGGCGATGATTTCGCTGGCGGGGCCGGTCCATAGCACGCGAGCCCGGCTGCTGGGGGCACTGTTCCGTGTCGCCTATCCCATGTCGGCAGCCATGCCCGGTGTGTTGCAGCGCACGCGCTTTTCCATGGAAGACGGCGCGCTGCTCCTGCACCTGCCCACGGACCTGGCTTTCCTTGCCGGCGAGCACCTGCAGGCGCGACTGGACCAGCTCGCCTCGACGGCCGATATCGAAAAGGCGGTCATCCGGGCAGGGTAGAGGGCTTTATTGCAGATTTGGAAAAATCCGGGTCGCTTCACCCCCCTCCCAACCTCCCCCGCAAGGGGGGAGGTGCCGCTCCGAATGTGAGGACAAGACAGAGCCACAGCCTCGATGAACACCCTCCCCCTTGCGGGGAGGGTTGGTGAGGGGGTGAGACCAAGCAGGATTTCTCCTCTCCGACCCCACGCTCTCAATACCGGCTACTCCTCGATCGGCAGCTCCACGATGCCCTTGCGCGTCGCGGCCAGGCCGATGCGGCCGTGCTTGATGGCCAGGGCCTTGTCGCCGAAGAGCTTGCGGCGCCACCCCTTGAGGGCGGGAACATCGGCATCGTCGTCGAGAACCAACGCGTCGATGTCGTCGGACGTAGCGATGATGCGGCTGGCGACGCCGTTTTGCTCGGCCACCGCCTTGAGCAGCACACGGACGAGATCGCCGACGGCGCCTTTGGGCGAGGGGCCGCGATGGCGCTCCGGCATGGCCGGCAGTTCCGCCTTGGTCATCTCCTCGACACGCTTCAGGATGCCGATGATCTCGCCACCCGCCAACGAGCGCCCGAAGCCACGCGGCACGGCGCGGAGCTTGTCGAAGGCGTCCGGTGTCAGCGGACGCTGCTGGGCCAGTTCGTAAAGCGCGTCGTCCTTGAGCACGCGGCTGCGCGGCTGGTCGGTGTCTTGCGCGCGCTTTTCGCGCCAGGCAGCGAGCAGCTTCAGCGCGGCGAGGTCGCGCGGGCGGTTGATCTTGAGCTTCAGGCGTTCCCAGGCAGCTTCTGGCTTGACGACGTAGGTGTCGATGCTTTCGAGCACCGCCAGTTCGTCCTTCACCCAATCGCCACGGCGTGTCGTTTCGACCTGCTTTTTCAGCGCCCGGTAGATGTCGCGAAGATGCGTGACGTCGGCCAAAGCATAAAGATGCTGCTTTTCGCTCAGCGGCCGCGCCGACCAATCGGTGAAGCGCGAACTCTTGTCGAGATCGACATTGACGATGGAGCGCACGAGATTGTCGTAGGAAACGCTATCGCCGAAGCCGCAGACGCTGGCTGCAACCTGTGTATCGAAAATATTGGCAGGCACTTTACCAGTCAGCTTGACGAATATCTCGATGTCCTGGCGTGCGGCGTGGAAGACCTTGGTGACCTTCTTGTTGGCAAGCAGCGTAAAGAACGGCGACAAGTCCAGCCCTTTAACCAGCGGATCGATCAGGACCGCTTCGTCATCTGTAGCCGCCTGAATAAGGCACAGCTTCGGCCAGTAGGTCGTCTCGCGCAGAAATTCAGTATCGACCGTAACAAAGTCATATTCGGCCGCCCTCGTGCAGAATTCGCCGAGGACGGCGCTCGAAGTGATCAGATCCATCAGCCTCGCCCGCCAAACACACTTAAGAAAGTGGTAACAGGTGAACGCGGTTCACTCCAGAACCGATTTACAATTGGCGTAAACGGGCTTGATTGAGAATAAGCGGCACCGCGCGCCATTCTTGACAAAAAAGCGTCCCCATGCGCTTTTCCGCCCGGCATATTCGCCAGTTTTCCCGCAACAAGAGTTTTACGAAATGCATGCCTATCGATCCCATACCTGCGCAGCTCTGACCGCCGCGGACGTGGGCAATAATGTCCGCTTGAGCGGATGGGTGCATCGCATTCGCGACCATGGCGGTCTCTTGTTCATCGACCTGCGCGACCATTACGGTATCACGCAATGCGTGGTCGATCCGGATTCGCCGGCCTTCCAGACGGCCGAGACGCTGCGCGCCGAATGGGTGATCCGCGTCGACGGCGAGGTGAAGGCGCGTACGCCCGAGACGGTGAACACCAACCTGCCGACCGGTGCGGTGGAAATCTTCATCCGCGAACTCACCGTGCTGTCCGAGGCCAGGGAACTGCCGCTGCCGGTGTTCGGCGAGCCGGACTATCCGGAAGACGTACGGCTGCGCTATCGCTTCCTCGATCTCAGGCGCGAGACGCTGCATGCCAATATCGTCAGGCGCACCAAGGTCATCGCGGCCATGCGGCGCGAGATGAGCGAGGCGGGCTTTGCCGAATATTCGACGCCGATCCTGACGGCTTCGTCGCCGGAAGGTGCCCGCGACTTCCTGGTGCCCAGCCGCATCCATGCCGGCAAGTTCTTTGCGCTGCCGCAGGCGCCGCAGCAGTACAAGCAGCTGCTGATGGTTGCCGGGTTCGACCGCTACTTCCAGATCGCGCCGTGCTTCCGCGACGAGGACCCGCGCGCCGATCGCCTGCCGGGCGAGTTCTACCAGCTTGACCTCGAAATGAGCTTCGTGACGCAGGAAGACGTCTGGAACACGATGACGCCGATCATCACCGGCATCTTCGAGGAATTCGCCGACGGCAAGCCGGTGACCAGGGAATGGCCGCGCATTCCCTACGAGACGGCGATCCGCAAGTACGGCACCGACAAGCCGGACCTCAGGAACCCGATCGAGATGCAGGCCGTCACCGGGCATTTTGCGGAGTCCGGCTTCAAGGTCTTTGCCAACCAGATCGCCAGCGACGACAAGGTCGAAGTCTGGGCGATTCCGGCCACCACCGGCGGCAGCCGCGCCTTCTGTGACCGCATGAATGCCTGGGCGCAGAGCGAGGGGCAGCCGGGTCTCGCTTACATCTTCTGGCGCCAGGAGAACGGCGCCATCGAAGGGGCAGGGCCGGTCGCCAAGAATATCGGTCCCGAGCGCACCGAAGCGATCCGCAACCAGCTCGGCCTCAAGGAGGGCGATGCGGTCTTCTTCGTGCTCGGCAGGCCGGAGAAGATGTACCGGTTCGCCGGCGAAGCGCGCACGCGCGTCGGCACCGAACTCAACCTCGTCGATACCGAGCGGTTCGAGCTGTGCTGGATCGTCGATTTCCCGTTCTACGAATGGAGCGAGGAAGAAAAGCGCGTGGACTTCGCCCACAATCCGTTCTCGATGCCGCAGGGCGGGCTCGAGGCGCTCAGGACCAAGGAGCCGCTGACCATCAAGGCGTTCCAGTACGATGCCGTCTGCAATGGCTTCGAGATCGCTTCCGGCTCCATCCGTAACCAGGAGCCGGAGACGATGGTCGCGGCGTTCGAGCTCACCGGCAAGTCCCGGACCGAGGTCGAGGAGCAGTTCGGCGGGCTCTATCGCGCGTTCCAGTACGGCGCTCCGCCACATGGCGGCGCCGCCTTCGGCATCGATCGTATCGTCATGCTGCTCTGTGGCGCCGAGAACCTGCGCGAGATCACGCTGTTCCCGATGAACCAGCAGGCGGAAGACCTGCTGATGGGCGCGCCGAGCCCGGCCACGGCCCGGCAATTGCGCGAATTGCACCTGCGTCTCAACGTCAAGGAATAGGCGCGAGGCCACAAAGCTTTCGGACGCGGGGCGCCGCGTCCGAAATGTGGCGTAATTAAGACAGTCTTAAAGCGTGGAGTGTTAGGCAGGAAGGATACTTACAGTCCTTTGGATTTGCCTTTCGTGAAGTCCCGATACTCTCACGTAATCATGCTGGTGGTCGCCATTCTGGCTTTTGTGCCGGTTTTGGGTGTGGATTATCTCCTCGACAATTACGTTCGTATCCGTGAGCAGTCGCAGCTGCAGAGCGAGGTCGAAAGCATCACCGATCGCATCCAGGCCGCCACCAGCGAAGCGATCGATGCGATGCAGAAGGTCCTGGCGGATAGCCCGTCGCTGTGCACGCCGACCTTCGTCGGCAATGTCCGCAAGCAGATGGAATCGAGCCTGTATCTCCGGCAGGTGCTGGTCGAGAACAGCGATGGCGTCCAATATTGCGACGCGTTCGGGCACGATGTCCGCTATTCCATGCTGTCGGAAAACCTCAGCATTCCGGGCCATACCGAGACGATTGCGGTGGTGCGCGTCGCCGACATGCAGGTGCCGTCGCTGAAGGTCACGCGTTCGCTGGGTTCGACGCGCAGGATTTCCGCCTTCGTTCCCATCCTGCCGTTCGCGCCCGATGCCGTTTCGCTCGGCAAGATGCCTGGCGCTATGGCCCGCCTCGCCATGACCAACGGCACCCAGGTCGCTTCCATCGGCGATGCCGGGCCATTCGACCGGCGAACCAACGATTCGGATTTCATCGCCGCCCAGGGCTTTGCCGGCGAATTGCCGATGCGCGTCGAGGCGGCGGTGCCGTTCGCCATCATTCGCGCCGGCTATTCCGATCTCGACGTCAGCTTCACCATCATCGCCTGCGTGATGAGCGGGGCGCTGCTGCTGCTCATGCTGCAATATGTGCGGCGCTCGCAGCTGCCTGCGTTCGATCTCGAACGCGCCATCGCCGCCGGCGAGTTGCGGCCGTACTATCAGCCGGTCATCGATCTTTCGAGCGGGCGGCTGGCCGGTTGCGAAGTGCTGATCCGCTGGGAAAAGCGCAACGGCGACGTCGTGCCGCCGGGCTCGTTCATCGATTACGCGGAGATGACCGGGCTCGCCATCCCGATGACGCTGAGCCTGATGCAGCAGGTGAAGGCCGACATGTCAGACCTTTGCCGCGAAATGCCGGACCTCAAGATCTCGATCAACCTGTTCGAGGGGCATTTCCGCGACGGCATGATCGTCGAGGACGTGCAGGCGATCTTTGCCGACTCGTCCATCGGTTACCGCCAGCTCGTGTTCGAACTCACCGAACGCCGCCCGCTCGCCAATTCGGTGATCGCCAACAGCGTCATCGCCGGGCTGCATGCCCTGGGCTGCCGGCTAGCCATGGACGACGTTGGCACCGGCCACTCCAACCTCGCCTACATGCAGACGCTGGGCGTCGACATCATCAAGATCGACCGTGTCTTCATCGACATGATCAAGCCGGGCACCAAGCAGGTGCCGGTTCTCGACGGCCTCATCGCCATGGCCAAGGACCTCGGCACCGAGATTGTGGCCGAGGGTGTCGAGACCGAGGCGCAGGCGCTTTACCTCAGGGCGCGCGGCGTCGTGATGGCGCAAGGCTTCCTGTTCGCGCCGGCGATCAAGGCCACGCCGTTCCGCGAACTCGCGCGGGCGCTCAACCCGGGACGCGAGGCCGAAACCGGAACCATCGTCGAGCCGATGGTCGCGGCGGCCTGAACAACAGGAATGCTGCTTGCTGAAGGGGTGACCGGGCGTTAGTGACGGGTCACCCAATTCAGGAGGGCTCCTTGGCCACCGACATCACCGAGCAGAGAAAAGCGCTGCGTGAAGCGGCGTTGCATTTCCACGAGTTCCCCAAGCCCGGAAAGCTGGAGATTCAGCCGCTGAAGGCGCTGGGCAACCAGCGCGACCTGGCGCTTGCCTATTCGCCCGGCGTGGCCGCTCCCTGCGAGGAAATCGCCGCCGATCCTTCAACGGCGACGCGCTATACGTCGCGCGGCAATCTCGTTGCGGTTGTCTCCAACGGCACCGCGGTGCTCGGCCTCGGCGCCATCGGGGCGCTCGCTTCCAAGCCTGTGATGGAAGGCAAGGCGGTTTTGTTCAAGAAGTTCGCCGGCATCGACGTCTTCGACATCGAGGTCGACGAGACCGACCCCAAGAAGTTCATCGAGGTCGTGCGGCCGCTGGAGCCAACCTTCGGCGGCATCAACCTCGAAGACATCAAGGCGCCCGACTGCTTCGAAATCGAGGAAGCGTTGCGCGAGCGCATGCAGATCCCGGTGTTCCATGACGACCAGCACGGCACCGCCATCATCGTCGGCGCCGCCGTCCTCAACGGGCTCGAACTGGCCGGCAAGCGCATCGACGAGGTGAAGATCTGCACCTCAGGTGCCGGCGCGGCGGCCATTGCCTGCCTCAACCTCCTCGTGTCGCTCGGCGCGCGCGTCGAGAATATCTGGGTCGGCGACAAGGATGGCCTCGTCACCCACAAGCGCACCGACGTCCTCGATCGGTGGCGCTCGCGCTTTGCGCAGACGACGGAAGCGACGAAGCTGGCGGAAGTGATCGACGGCGCCGACATCTTCCTCGGCCTTTCCGCTGCCGGTGCGCTGACACCGGAAATGCTCAAGCGCATGGGCTCGCGGCCGCTGGTTCTGGCGCTGGCCAATCCCAATCCGGAAATCACGCCGGAGGCAGCCAAGGAGGCCCGGCCCGACGCTATCGTCTGCACCGGCCGGTCGGATTATCCCAACCAGGTCAACAACGTCCTCTGCTTCCCCTTCATCTTCCGCGGTGCCCTCGATGTCGGCGCCACGGCGATCAATGAGGAAATGAAACTGGCGGCCGTGCGCGCCATCGCCAAGCTGGCCCACGAACCCGGTCTGGAGGCTTCGCCCACCGGTGCGCTGGCTGTCTATGGGCCCGAGCACGTCATCCCGAACCCGTTCGACCAGCGGCTGATCCTGCGGATCGCGCCGGCAGTGGCGCGCGCGGCAATGGAATCGGGCGTCGCCCGGCGGCCGATCGCCGACTTCGCCGCCTATACCGATACGCTCAACCGCTTCGTTTTCCGCTCCGGTCTCGTCATGAAGCCGATCATCGATCGCGCGCAGGGGCAGGGTAAGCGTATCGCCTTTGCCGACGGCGAGGACGAGCGCGTGTTGCGCGCCGCCCAGGTGCTGCTCGAAGACGGCATCGCCCGGCCCATCCTGATCGGCCGTCCCGCCGTCATCGAATCCCGCATCGAGCGCTTCGGCCTGACGCTGGACATCGATCGCGATCTCGAAGTCATCAATCCCGAGGACGATCCGCGCTATCGTGACTATGTCGCGCTGTTCCACTCGCTGGTGGGGCGCAGCGGCGTCACGCCGGAAACCGCCCGCACGATCGTGCGCACCAATACGACGACGATCGCGGCGCTGGCGGTGAAGCGTGGCGAAGCCGACGGGCTGCTGTGCGGCCTGCAGGGCCGCTACATCAAGCATGTCCGCGACATCCGCTCCATCATCGGCACGCAGGAGGGCGTCAAGGACGTATCGGCGCTCTCCATGCTCATCATGCCGCGCGGTGCGTTCTTCCTTGCCGACACCTACGTCAACATGGACCCGACGGCGGACGAGATCGTCGGCATCACGCTACAGGCGCGCGACCATCTCAAGCGCTTCAACATCGAGGCGAGGGTAGCCCTGCTCAGCTATTCCAACTTCGGCTCGCGCGATGGCGACAGCGCCTTCAAGATGCGCGACGTTTACAAGAAGCTGATGGCGGCCGATCCGACGCTGATCGTCGAAGGCGAGATGCAGGGCGACCTGGCGCTGAACCAGGACCTCAGGGAGCGCTACATTCCGGAAACCGTGCTCAAGGGCGAAGCCAACCTCCTGATCTTCCCCAATCTCGATTCCGCCAACCTCTCCATGACCCTGCTCAAGGAGATGAACAGCGCGCTTGCCGTGGGGCCGATCCTCATGGGCACCAGGGCGCCGGCCCATATCCTTGCCCCTTCGACGACCAGCCGCGGCATCGTCAACATGGCGGCGATCGCTGCGGCCGAGGCCACCACGTTCGACGGCCGCTAAAGGCCGCGGACACGATTGCAGGAGCCGGATGCCCGCAGGCGTCCGGCTCAACTTTTCGTGGAAGATGGGAACGTGTGAGTGCCCCTCGGTTCAAAACCGGGGTTGCGGGGTCTATGGTGACTGGTGCGAATCATTCTTGATTTGATTGAGATTTGGTTAAGTCGCTACAGCGCGGCGGTGAGGAAACGATGAACAAGGCTGCTCCTAAAGAACCGTCCATGGACGAGATATTGTCGTCCATCCGGCAGATCATTGCCGACGACGATGCGGCTGCCGAGCCGCGCCGGCCTTTCCAGCCGACTGTAGCCAGCAACAATTCCGTGCTGCAGCCGGCCCCGCGTTTCGAGCCGGAAGCCGCTGCCGACGACGAGGAACCGTTGGCGCTATCCGCTGCTCAGATCGTGGAGGAGACCCCGGCCGAAGCCCTGTCGGCCGCCTTCGACGCCGTGATGGCGGATGTTGCCGACACGCCCGAAGGCAATGCGGAAGAGATGGTCGATCCCGACGATATCTCCTTTGCCGCCTCGCCGGAAGTCGACGAAAACGAGGCGGAAGAGGCGGTTTCCTTCCCCAGCCTCACCGAAACCGAAGAGGACGAACCCATGGCCAGTGCCGAATCCGCGGCCGCTTCCATCCCCGATCCCGTGCCGTTCCCCGCTGCCCGGCGGAGCGTTGCCGAAACTGCCCCCATGCCCGATCCGACGCTCAGCAGCGATCTGACCGAGCGCCTTCTCGAACCAACTACGGATGCCGCCGTGCGCCACACTTTCTCGCGCATCACCCATATGCCCATCGGCAACGAAGGGCTGACCATCGAAGCCCTCATGCGCGACATGCTGCGCCCCATGCTCAAGGAATGGCTGGACGAAAACCTGCCGACCGTTGTCGAGCGCATGGTGGAAAAGGAAATCGCGCGGGTTTCCCGCGGCCTTGAATGAGCCGGGCGCGCTGCCTAGCTCTGTCTAGCATGTTGACATAGCGGCAACGCTTTTGCTTCAAGACTGAACCGATTTCAGCCCGTCGGGATACTTCCGGCGGGCCGGACTTTTTTGGAAATCACGATGATCGATAAGACTTACGAGCCCGGCACCGTCGAAGGCCGCATCTACCAGGCCTGGCTCGACGCCAACGCTTTTGCCGCCGGGGCAGGGGCCAAGCCCGGGGCCGAGACCTTCACCATCGTGATTCCGCCGCCGAACGTCACCGGCTCGCTGCATATCGGGCACGCGCTCAACAACACGATCCAGGACATCCTGGTGCGCTTCAACCGTATGCGCGGCAAGGACGTGCTGTGGCAGCCGGGCACCGACCATGCCGGCATCGCCACGCAGATGATTGTCGAGCGCCAGCTCATGGAGCGCCAGCAGCCCGGCCGCCGCGAGATGGGGCGCGAGAAATTCCTGGAACGCGTCTGGGAATGGAAGGGCGAAAGCGGCGGCGCCATCATGAACCAGCTGCGCCGGCTCGGCGCCTCGGCCGACTGGTCGCGCGAGCGCTTCACCATGGGCGATCGCGGCCAGCCGGACGACCAGATGGTGCGTGCCGTCATCAAGGTCTTCGTCGAGCTCCACAACCGTGGCCTGATCTACCGCGCCAAGCGCCTGGTGAACTGGCATCCGGGCCTTGAAACCGCGATTTCCGACCTCGAAGTCGAGAACATCGAGGTCAAGGGCAATATGTGGCACCTACGCTATCCGCTGGCGGATGGCGTGACCTACCAGTACCCAATCGCCTTCGACGAGGACGGCAAGCCCACCGAATACGAAACACGCGACTACATCGTGGTGGCGACGACCCGGCCCGAAACCATGCTCGGCGATACCGGCGTGGCCGTGCACCCCGACGACGAACGCTACAAGGGCCTCATCGGCAAGTTCGTGGAACTGCCGCTGGTCGGGCGCCGGATTCCCATCGTCGGCGACACTTATGCCGATCCGGCGCTGGGATCGGGCGCGGTGAAGATCACGCCGGCGCACGATTTCAACGACTTCGAGGTGGGCCAGCGCAACGGGCTGGAGGCCATCAACATCTTCACGCCGCGTGCCGCCATCAACGAGAACGCGCCGGAAGCCTATCGCGGCCTCGACCGGTTCGAGGCGCGCAAGCGCGTGCTCGCCGACTTGGAGGCGCTGGGCGCCTTCGACCACGTCGAAGACAAGAAGATCATGGTGCCGCACGACGAGAAGTCCAAGCTCGTCGTCATCGAACCCTATCTCACCGACCAGTGGTTCGTGCAGGCGGAAATTCTGGCGCAGCCGGCGCTCGCCTCGGTGCGCGAGGGCCGCACGAAGTTCGTGCCGCAGCAATACGAAAACACCTATTTCGCCTGGCTCGAGAACATCAAGCCGTGGTGCATTTCGCGCCAGCTCTGGTGGGGCCACCAGATTCCGGCCTGGTACGGGCCCGATGGCGAAGTGTTCGTGGCGTCCTCGGAGGAGGAAGCCGCAGCCGTTGCTGCAAAGCATTACGGGCAGCCGACCGACCTCACGCGCGACCCCGACGTGCTCGATACCTGGTTCTCGTCGGCGCTCTGGCCGTTCTCGACCCTGGGCTGGCCGGATGAGACGGTGGAGCTCAAGAAGTACTACCCGACCAGCGTGCTGGTGACGGGCTTCGACATCATTTTCTTCTGGGTCGCCAGGATGATGATGATGGGTCTTGAATTCCTGCATGAAGAGCCGTTCCACACGGTCTACATGCATGCCCTGGTCCGCGACGAGAAGGGCCAGAAGATGAGCAAGACCAAGGGGAACGTCATCGATCCCCTGAACCTCGTCGACGATTACGGCGCCGACGCCACGCGCTTCACGCTGGCGGCGATGGCGGCGCAGGGTCGCGATCTCAGGCTTTCGCTTGCCCGTGTCGAGGGTTACCGCAACTTCGTCACCAAGCTCTGGAACGCCGCGCGCTTCCTCGAGATGAACGAATGCCATCGCGTTGCCGGGTACGATCCCCGGAACAACACGGTCGCGCTCAACCGCTGGATCGTCGGCGCCACCGCCCGTGCCGCTGCGGCGGTGACCGATGCCATTACGGACTACAAGTTCAACGAGGCGGCAAACCACGCCTACGACTTCGTCTGGGGCACGTTCTGCGACTGGTTCGTGGAACTCGCCAAGCCCGTCCTGCAGGGCGAGGACGTTGCGGCGCGCGACGAAACGCGGGCCACGGCGGCCTGGGCGCTCGACCAGATCCTCAAGATCCTGCATCCACTGATGCCGTTCGTGACCGAGGAATTGTGGGGCGAGACCGGCAAGGTCGGGCCGGCGCGCGAGAACCTGCTCATCCTCACCGAATGGCCCGATCTTTCGGGGCTGGAGGACGCCGAAGCCGACGCCGAAATCGGCTGGCTCATCGAGCTCATCTCGGCCATCCGTTCCATCCGCACCGACATGAACGTGCCGGTGGCGGCGCGCATTCCGCTCGTCGTCGTGGGTGCGGGGGCCGATACGCTGCGCCGCAGCGAGGCGGCGTCGGCGCTCATCTCGCGCATGGCGCGCATCGAGACGATCACGCCGGCCGAAATCGTGCCGCCCGGTTCGGCGCAGTTCGTCATCGGCGAGGCCACCTGGGCGCTGCCGCTGTCCGGCATCATCGACATCTCGGCCGAACAGGCGCGGCTGGGCAAGGAAATCGGCAAGCTCGAAGGCGAGATCGGCGGCATCGACAAGAAGCTCGCCAATCCGCAATTTGTCGCCAAGGCGCCGGAAGAGGTGATCGAGGAGCAGCGGCAGCGGCGTTCCGATGCGGTCGATCGCCGTGGCAAGCTGGAGGCAGCTTTGGCGCGCCTACGCTAGTAGCGGGGTTTCAATGGACGAGCCGAGGACGGTGCCAGGAGCGGCGAGCAGGGTGGCGGAAGCGCCGCTGCCCGACACCGCCATGGCCTTCGTCTTCGACGGCAAGGGCGGCGTTAGCCGCGTCGAACCGCAAACCGAGCATATCCGTGTGCCGGCGAAGGGCTTCGTGCTTATCTCCGGCAAGGGACATGCGCCGGATTTCAAGGTCTGGCTGCGCGACGAGCTTGGCGAGTTCAATGCCGATCTCATTACCGCCCGCTCGCTGCGGTCGCGCTGCACCATCCTTGAGGACAAGGCCTTCGCGACGTTCCGCGTCGTGCGCCCGAATGCCGAGACCGACGATATCGGCCGGCAGTTCGCCAGCTTCTGGATCGAAAAGGGCAGGGTGATCATCGCCTCCCAGCTCGATATCCCGGAATTCTTCGGCTTTTCGCAGTGGAACCAGGCGCATCATGCGCCGCTTTCGCCCGCCGATTTCATCGCGCGCCTCTGCCTCAAGGCCAATGACCGCATCGAGCCGCTGATCGAACGTCTCGGCGACGAGCTGGATACGGTCGAAGACAAGCTCATCGAGAACCGGCGCGACGACACGCGGGCCGAGCTTGCCCGGCTGCGGCGTTCGCTGATCGGGTTCCGCAAGCTCCTTTGGCCGCAGCGCGACGTGCTCAACACGCTCGAGATCGAGGACCTGTCGTTCTTCACGGCGCGCGATCGGGCGCGCCTGCGCGAAGCGGCTTCGCGCTCGTCGCGGCTCGGCGACGAATTGCAGGTGCTGTCCGAACGGGCGGTGCTCGTGCATGAGCAGATCATGGACAGCCGCGCCGAGGAGATGAACCGCGCCATGCTGGTGCTGGCCGCGGTCACCGTCGTCTTCCTGCCGCTGACGGTGATCAGCGGCATATTGGGGATGAACCTTGCGGGCATTCCCTATTCCGACGACCCGCGCGCCTTCTGGGTCGTGGCCTCGGCCCTCGTCGCCATTGGCGGGGCGATCGTCTGGTGGATGCACAAACGCAAGTGGCTATAGTCCGCCCGGGCGGACTTTTGTGCTGATTCTGCAACATAGGCGGCGAATCCAGATCGCCGGGGTCCCCGTCAACCATTTGGCGAGAGACAACGCCACAATCTGACCCCAAACGAGCGGGAAACCGCAAGAGGGGCGAATATGCCATCACCACGGGCTGTGCGTGGGGTGGCAGCCTTGCCTCATGGAATGCCTCATGAGGCGGGATATGCCTGACCACGTCGATTTGGAAACAAGTGAAGCTTTTGTGAGCGGGCCCTGCTTAAATCCCGTCACAAAGCGCTTTTATAGGTCAGGGATAGTCGCTGCCGGACTCCGGCGGCCTGCGGTCGGCGAGTTGCAATACGCCGGCAAACCTTCGGGGGCATTGTTGAAGATTGGTGTCGGGCATGGAGTGTCCGGCGCGCGTGAGTTTGTTGCCTCCAGAATGGAGGCGAGAAGGAGTGTCATGCGGACGTTCGGGGTTACCAAGGCTCTGCTTTCCATGGCCGTGCTCACGGCTTCCGGCGTGAGTCTGCCGTCCATGGCCCAGGAAGCGGCGTTGACAGCAACGCCCGCTCCGGGTGTATCCGCGCCCGCCACGACTCTCGCTGCTCCCTCCCAGCAGCAGGCGCAGATCGCTGCGCCGGCGCCTGCCGCTCCGCAAAGCGCTGCCGATGCGGCGCTCAACATGGCCAACATGATGGATGGCGCCGGTGGCGGCGTTTCCAACGAGGACCTGATCTCTGCCCTGGAAGGGGCAGCCGATGCCGGCCAGCCGATGGCGCTCTACCGTCTCGGCATGATGTACGAGAACGGCGACGGCGTCGCCAAGGACCCGGTGAAGGCCTTCGGTTATTTCTCGCAGATCGCCAACGACCACGCCGATGCCGCGCCGCGCGGGCTTGAGGCCGATATCGTTGCGCAGTCCTTCGTCAAGGTCGGCGAGTATTACAAGGAAGGCTTGCCGGACGCCGGCGTTCCCAAGGACGAGGACCGCTCCTACGCCCTGCTGATGCATGCCGCGACCTATTTCGGCGATGCCGACGCGCAGTACCGCATCGGCGAACTCTATCTCGAAGACGAGCAGCTCGGCGTCAATCCGCTGCAGGGTGCGCGCTGGTTCTCGCTGGCCGCCCGCAAGGGCTATGGGCCGGCCCAGGCCCGGCTCGGCGACATGCTGTTCAATGGCCACGGCATCGTCGCTCAGCCTGCCGAAGGGCTGATGTGGCTGGAGCTCGCGCACCAGAACACGGCCGGCACGACGGACGAGGGCTGGGTCAACGACCTCCTGAACAGCGCCATGGCCGCGGCCACGCCCGACGTCCAGTCCGAAGCAGCCCGGATGACCAAGGCCTACGGCCCGCAATTCCACGCCCAGTAGGCGCAGGCGCTCCAAGTTTTTGTTTGGTTGCGCTTTCGAACCGGAAAAGCGGCATCCGCTTTTCCTGAAAACGCTCTAGAAAACGAACGTTCCCTCGACCGGCACGTGGTCCGACGGCTTGTCCCAGCCGCGCACGTCCTTGTGCACCATGACGTCGGAAAGCCGGTCGGCGGCCTGCGGCGACAGCATCAGGTGATCGATGCGGATGCCGGCATTGCGGCGCCAGGCGCCGGCCTGGAAATCCCAGAACGTATAGGACGGCTCGTCGGTGACGGCCCGCAGCGCATCGGTCAGGCCGAGATTCACCAGCTTGCGGAACCTTTCGAGGCTTTCCGGCCGATAAAGCGCATCGCCCCACCAGGCCTTCGGGTCATGCACGTCCCGTGCTGACGGGATCAGGTTGAAGTCGCCGAGCAGGATGAACGGTTCTTCGAGCTTCAGCCGGCTTTCCACGAACGTGATCAGCCGCTCCATCCAGGCGAGCTTGTAGGGGAATTTCTCGCTGTCCACCGGGTTGCCGTTGGGCAGGTAGATGTTGCACACGCGCACGACGCCGCCCTCGACCGAGAACAGGCCCTCGATCAGCCGTGAATGCTCGTCGCTGTCGTCGCCCGGCAGGCCGCGATGCACCTCGTCGAACGGCAGGCGCGAGAGGATGGCGACACCGTTCCAGCTCTTCTGGCCCAGCGTTTCGATATTGTAGCCCAGCGCCTCGATCTCCATGCGCGGAAACGCGTCGTCGATGCTCTTGATTTCCTGCAGGCAGACGATGTCGGGCTTCACCTGCTCCAGCCAGGTGAGCAGCAGGCTGAGCCTGGCCTTGATGCCGTTGATGTTCCACGTCGCGATGCGCATTCGGGTCTCCGCCGGAATAACCTCTCCTGAGTAGAGCAAACCGCCGCCCTGGCCAACCGTTGAGACGACAAGCAATCGAATTTCGTGCGAACCACATTCTGGTCACGAATTCGTGAGAGTGATTCCAGATGCTGTTTGGTCAGAACGGCTCGCTGGAAAATTGTTCGGCGTATCTTCAACAGAATAACGAAGGAAATCTCATGACTTTCCGTCGCTCTCTTCTTTCGGCCGCTGCTGGAATAACTCTGGTTGTGGGCTCCATGTCTTCCGATTCTGCTTTGGCGCAGGAGCAGGCGCCCACTATGAATACGCAAGGCGATGCGCAGGCCGCTTCCAGTTTCGACGATGCGACATTGGATTCCTTTGCCGCCGCGTTCCTCAAGGTGAATCAGCTCGGGCAAACCTACGGCGCGCAGTTGCAGGCCGCCAAGACACCTGAAGAGCAGCAGAAAATCCAGACCCAGGCCAATGCCGAGATGCAGGCTGCCGTCGAGAGCACCGATGGCATCGACGTCGATACCTATAACCGGATCATCCAGGTCGCGCAGGCCGATCCCAAGCTGGCGGAGCGCATCAACCAGAAGCTCAATGCCGGCATGCCGGCGGCGGCTCCTGATGCGGCGTCTCCCGCGCCGGCTCCCGATGCTGCCGCTCCCGCGGCTCAGTAATAATCATATGCCAGCGCGCGCCCGGCCGTTGTTCCGGCGTGCGATGGCATATGTCTATTGCAACGGTCCGGCATAGACGGCGTCGCGGATTTCTTCGCGATAGGGCCCGTCGCAGCCTTCCACGGCCGTATTGGTGAAGGAAACCAGCGTCAGCCCGGCGTCGGGGTCGACGAACCAGGTGTGGCCGTAAGCGCCGCCCCAGTTGATCGTGCCGACGCCTTGCGGCGAGTTCGCGGCTTTCGGATCGGTGACTATGGCGCTCAGGTAGCCGAAGCGCTGGCCGGCATCGTCGGGGCCGCGTGGCAGGTCGCCGATCTGGTTCTGCACCGCCTGTGCCACGGTCTCCGGCAGCAGGATCGGCGAGCCGCCCATGCGCAGGGCTTCAAGGAAGGTGAGAAAGTCACCTGCCGTGCCGGCCGCTCCGGCGCCGCCCGAATGGAAGGCTTTCGGGTTGAAGATGCGGCCCGGCGAGAACACCTGGATGCGGCCTTCGGGCGTCTTGCGCCTGTATTCCTCGCCCATCGGTTGCGGCACCGGCGTGCCGTCGGCATAGGGAACGGCGAGCCGCGAGCGATCGGTGACGGCAAAGCCGGTATCGGTCATGCCGAGGGGCCCCGTAACGTAATGGGCGACGGTGTCGCCGAGTGTCGCGCCGTGAATGCCTGCGACGATGGCGCCGAGGACATCGATCGCCACGGAATAATGCCAGCGCGTACCCGGCGCAAAGAGCAGCGGCTGCTGGGCGATGCGCCGCAGGTTTTCCTCCAGCGTCAGGTTGGTGTCGCCCATGCCCGTCGTGATCGTCGGGTCGGCCGGAAACTCGTAAGCCAGTCCCGCGGTATGCGTCAGCAGTTGCGAGATGCGGATCGTCGGTTCCTCGCCGCTCGGCAGCTTCGGACGGAACCACGGCAGGTAATCGGAAACGGCGTTATCGAGGCCGAGCAGGTCCCGCTCCATCTGGGCCAGCGCGGTGGCAGCTACCATCGGCTTGGTGACCGAGGCGAGCCGGAAGATCGTGTTCCCGGCCATCGGCGTGCCCGCCTCGCGATCGGCCAGGCCCGCGGCGCGGCTGTAGATGATCTCGCCGTGGCGCGCGATCAGCAGCACCGTCCCGACGATTCTCTTTTCCAGCGCGCCATCGACGACGGCATCGACACGAGCTTTGAGGTCCATCCGATTCCCCTCGATAAGTGCCCTTGGAGCCTAGAAGCGTCACGGCTTTGGCGCAACGGCATGCCGCAAACGAAACGCCCCGCGACCGAAAAGGACGCAGGGCGTGATTCGATAGTGATTCTAGCTGGCTAGACGGCGAAGCTCGTGCCGCATCCGCATGAAGCGACGGCGTTGGGATTCTTGATCTGGAAGGCCTGGCCGATCAGGTCGTCGGCATAGTCGATCTCGGCGCCGCCCATGAATTCGAGGCTGAGCGAGTCGATCAGCACCTTGGCACTGTCGCGCTCGATGACGAGGTCGTCATCCGTCGCCACGCCCGGCACCAGGTTGTATTCGTACTGGAAACCCGAGCAGCCGCCGCCGGCCACCGAAATCCGTAGCGCCGTGCCCTCCGGTTCCTTGGAGAGGATGCGGCCGATGCGCCGGGCCGCGCGATCGGTAAGGGTTACGCCGTGTTCGGCGACAGCGATGTCCGACATGGTATTCCGCCACTTTCGTAAGAAGCCCCCAGAAGATAAGAACAGGCGGCGCAAATGAAAAGGCCTCGCGCGAATGGTTGAACGGGCGATCTATGCCTCTTATCCCGAGTTTTCGCGCGGGCGGGTTTTCGAGCCCGGGCCGAGCGCGACGCGTTCCGAGTTCCAGCGCGACCGCGACCGCATCATCCACTCCACCGCCTTTCGTCGCCTGCAGCACAAGACACAGGTCTTCCTGCAGCACGAAGGCCAGCATTTCCGGACGCGCCTGACGCATACGCTGGAAGTCAGCCAGATTTCGCGCTCGATGGCGCGGGCGCTGGGGCTCGACGAGGACCTCGCCGAGGCGGTGGCCCTGGCGCACGATCTCGGCCACACGCCGTTCGGCCATGCCGGCGAGCGCGTGCTCGATCACAAGATGGAAGACCTCGGCGGGTTCGACCATAACGTGCAGGCCCTGCGCGTCGTGACGCTCCTCGAAAACCGCTACGCCGCCCATGACGGGCTCAATCTCACCTGGGAGACGCTGGAAGGCATCTTCAAGCACAACGGGCCGGTGAAAAATCCGCCGGCGCAGCTGGCCGACATTCCCGTGCCGGCCGACCTGATGCCCGATACCTATGCGAGCCTCGAGGCGCAGGCCGCGGCCATTGCCGACGACATCGCCTACAACGCCCACGACATCGACGATGCCTTGCGGGCAGGGCTCCTCACCTTCGAGCAACTGGCCGAGGTGCCGCTGGTCGGCGAGATCGTCCGGGAGGTTCTCGGCCTCTGGCCCGATATCGGGCGCAGCCGGCAGGCTCACGAAGTGCAGCGGCGCCTCATCACGCGCAGCATCGAAAACGCCATCGTCACCAGTTCCAGCGCCATCGCCCGGCTCGATCCGCAGAGCGCCGACGACGTTCGCAATGCCGGCGAAACGCTCATCCGCCTATCGCCGGGCATGGCGGATGCTGAAAAAGGCTTGAAAAAGTTCCTGTTCGACAATGTCTATCGCGCCGAAACCGTGATGGTGCCCGTGCGCGAAAGCGAGGCGGTGGTTGCGGCCCTGTTCGACCACTATCTCGACAATGCCGACATGCCGGAAGATTGGGGCGCTGCCGCTCGCGCTGCACCCGACCGATCGGCTCGCGCCCGCATCGTTTCCGACTTCATCGCCGGCATGACCGACCCTTATGCGCTCGATCAATATGCGGCCTTGTTTGACGCTCGACCTGATTTCCGTTAACCCGGCAAATCCTGCCACAACCGGTTTTCCCATGGACGTTTTCGCGCTTTTCTCCACCCGCATCGCCGCCGCGCTGCACGTGCTCTATCCCGAGCTCGACCAGACGCTGCTCAGCCGATTCGTGGTCGAACCGCCGCGAGATGCCGGCCATGGCGATCTGTCCACCAATGCCGCCATGGTCGTCGCCAAGCCGCTTGGCAAGTCGCCGCGCGAAATCGCAGCGGCGCTGGCCGAGCATTTCAAGCACGATCACGACGTCGCTTCCGTGGAAGTGGCCGGGCCGGGCTTCCTTAATTTCCGCCTCGCCGACGGCATCTGGCATCAGGTGCTGCGCGCGATCGCCGAGCAGGGCGCCGAATACGGCCGATCCAATCTCGGCGGCGGCGAGCGGGTCAACATCGAATACGTCTCGGCCAATCCGACCGGCCCGATGCATGTCGGCCATACGCGCGGCGCCGTCTATGGCGATGCGCTGGCCTCGCTCATGGCGTTTACCGGCTATGACGTTACCCGAGAATATTACATCAACGATGCGGGCTCGCAGGTCGATACGCTGGCCCGCTCGGCGTTCCTGCGCTACCGCGAAGCCCTGGGCGAACCCATCGAAATCCCCAAGGGGCTCTATCCCGGCGATTACCTGATCCCCGTTGGCAAGGCGTTGAAGGACGAGTTCGGCCCCGCGCTGCGCGACAAGCCCGAAAGCGAGTGGCTGCCGCTGGTCAAGGACCGCGTGCTGGCCGCCATGCTCGATCTCATCAAGGCCGACCTCGCCAAGCTCAACATCCATCACGACGTGTTCTTTTCGGAGCGCACGCTGCACGGGCAGGGGGGCGATATCGACCTCACGCTCCAATGGCTGCGCGAGCGCGGCATGATCTACCAGGGCCGGCTGGAGCCGCCCAAGGGCAAGACGCCCGAGGATTGGGAAGATCGCGAGCAGACGCTGTTCCGCGCCACCGATTATGGCGACGATGTCGACCGGCCGCTCATCAAGTCCGACGGCTCCTACACCTACTTCGCCGCCGATATCGCCTATCACCGCAACAAGTACCTGCGCGGCTTCAAGCACATGGTCAACGTGCTCGGCGCCGATCATTCCGGCTACATCAAGCGGTTGCAGGCGGCGGTGCGAGCGGTCTCGCTCAACGAAGCCGACATCGATGTCCGTATCTGCCAGCTCGTGCGGTTATTGAAGAACGGCGAGCCGTTCAAGATGAGCAAGCGTTCCGGCGACCTCGTTACTTTGGCCGACGTGGTCGAAGAGGTCGGCGCCGACGCCACCCGCTTCATGCTGCTGTTCCGCCGCAACGACGCCGCCATGGATTTCGATTTCGCGCTGGTCAAGGAGCAGACCCGCGACAATCCGGTGTTCTACGTGCAATACGCGCATGCGCGCACCTGCTCGGTATTCCGCACCGCGGCGTCCGAATTGCCGGCGCTCGATCTTTCCGAGCCGGCCCTGGAAGCTGCTGAAATCGAATTGCTGACGTCGCCTGCCGAACTCGACCTCGTGCGTGTCCTGGCTGCCTGGCCGCGCACCGTCGCCGGTGCGGCGGTCGCGCACGAACCGCATCGCGTGGCGTTTTACTTGCATGACCTGGCCGCTGCGTTCCATGGTTTCTGGGCCAAAGGCAAGGAAGACCCGTCTTTGCGGTTTGTTAACCCTGAGCAACCGAAACTTACACTGGCCAGACTCGCTCTGGTCGATGCGGTGCGCCAGGTTCTCGTCAATGGACTGACACTATTGGGAGTTTCCGCACCAGAGGAGCTTTCATAATTCCGGCGCATTGACGTGTTGATTAACGGCAAACCTCGGCGGGGGCCTGAGTTGTCGTGCAAGATATTAGGGGCGCTGCTTAATGAACCCAGCGAAACCGCAGCAACCAGCTGATGGTCAGCGCGACGATTCCGAAGATCTGATCGCAGAACTTGCGCGCATGATGGGAACCGGCGCGCAAGGCAAGCAATCGCAGTCTTCGGATGCGAGCAAAACCACCGAGCCGCCTGCGGCGCCGGTTGTTCAGCCAACCCCTTCCGGGCCGACGACGCCGTTGCGCATTCCCGGCGAAGGCAACCAGCCGGCTGCGCCCGCTGCGGGTTTCCGCTTCGATTTCAACGTGCCCAAAGCCCCGTCCGTGACGCCGCCTGAACCGCTGGTCAATTGGCAGGAGCGCCTGAAGCGCGGCAATGCCCCGGCCTCCTCGGTTCGGCTCGAGCCGACGCTGGAGCGCGTACCCGTTGAACCGGAAAAGCCAGCGCCGTCGTTCGTTGCGCCCCCCGTTTCGGAAACGCCGCGTGCGCCCGAACCTGAGCCGGAACCCGAGTCCGAACCGGAAGCCATCGGCGCGGAAACCGCCGCTCCGGATGACGAACACGACGCCATAGCCGATCTCATTGCCGCCGAGCTCGATGCCGAACCCGTGTCTCCGGCGGAAGAACCGGCCGCGCCCGAAGAGTCTCCCGAGCCGCCGCACGAGCAGACGCTGTCGCGCACCAATTACACCGCGCGCGCGGTTCCGGACGAAGACCGCTTCGCATCGCCGCCGGTTTTCGGCGTCGGCACCAGGGCTGCGGACGTGCCGCCGTCCCGCCCGCAAGAACCCCGGGCCGATCGTCCGCTCGATCCGATGGACGAGATCGAGAGCCTGATCGGCGCTGCGATCCAGAACGATCCCGGCATCCGCCAGGTGGTTGCGCCTTCGTCGCCCGCTCCGGCGCCGTCGATGGCGGCGGCCGCACCGACAGCCCTCGCTGCCGATGATCAGGATGACGACGCCGCTCATGAAGCCGCGGAAGCAGCAATCCTCGCCGCAGCCGCCGCCACCGGCGTCGAAGTCAGCCGTGTCGCCGCGGAATCGCGGTTCCAGGCGGCCGCCGATATGGCCGACGAGCCGCCGCGCCGCGTGCGTCGCGCACGTCCCGCTTTGCGCGTTCCGGGTTTCCGGCCCTTCATCGGCCCGGCCGTGGCTGGCGTCTTCCTGGTCCTTGCCGGCTTCGGACTCTACTGGGTTCTCGGCATGGGTCATGGCGACGGCACGACCGCGCCCGTTCTCACCGCCGACAGCACGCCAGCCAAGCAGGCGCCGGCAACGCCGCCCGCCGCGACCACGCCTCCGGCGTCGTCCGCAGTCTTCAACGAGCTCGACGGCAAGGTGCCGACCGCCGCCGACGAGCAGCTCGTCTCGCGTGACCAGAGCACCGGCACGGAAGTGCCGCCGGCCGCGGCCAGCAATGACGAAGGCGATGGCCTCGCCAACCGCAAGGTCCGCACCGTGACCGTTCGTCCGGACGGCACCATCGTCAATGCCGACGATGCGCTGGCCGGCGCCGAAATCCTGCCGGTCGAACGGCCGAACGTGCCGGACGTGCCGAATGGCAATCTCGACAATTCCGACCTCTTGACCGCCGCGGCACAGCAGCCGCCTGCGGCAACGCCGCCGGCAAATCCGGGCGCTGCGGCTGACGCCGCCACCCCGGGTGCAACGCCGCCGGCTGCCAATAACGAATTCGCCAATGCGCCGATCGATCCCAATGCGCCGGTGCCGATGCCGCGCCCGGCCGATCGTGCCGCGCTGCAGCAGCCGTCGGCGCAGCTCGCCAGCAACGGCGCCGCCAACGACCTCATCGGCAATCTCGCTGCTGCCGATGCGACGCAGCAGGGCCAGCAGCCCGCCGCGACCAACAACGCTGGCGGCGGTTCTTCCGCTCCGGCCTACGTGCAGCTGTCCTCGCAGCGTGACCAGAACGTCGCCCAGCAGTCGCTGATCGGCATCAACCAGCGCTACGGCAAGCTGCTCAAGGGCATTCTGCCGGAAGTGCAGCGCGTCGATCTCGGCTCCCGCGGCATCTATTATCGCGTGCGCGTGCCGACGGATTCGCTCAACAGCGCTAACTATCTGTGCTCGCAGATCAAGACTGCCGGCGGCGATTGCATCGTCACCAACTGACGGCCCGAGGGGCGGGGCGCCGCTTGACGCCCGCCCCGTGAGGGGAGAAGGTCGCTGCCTGAGGCAGAAGCGGCGTTTTCACCCCCGATGAGCGATAAGTGAGCGATAATCAGGACGATTGGTTTGCCGCCCCGGCGCCGGCCGACAGCGACGTGCTCTACGTCGATGTCGACGGCTATGAGGGGCCGCTCGACCTGTTGCTCGATCTCGCCCGGCAGCAGAAGGTCGACCTCGCCGCTATTTCCGTCCTGGCGCTGGCCGAACAATACCTCGCTTTCATCGAGACCGTGCGCGAAAAGCGCATCGAGATCGCCGCGGATTACCTGGTGATGGCGGCCTGGCTCGCCTACCTCAAGAGCCGGCTGATGGTGCCGCAGGCGCCCGGCGACGAGGAGCCGAGCGGCGAGATGATGGCAGCGCTCCTGCAGTTCCGGCTGAAGCGCCTCGAAGCCATGCGCGCCGCCGCCAGCAGCCTGATGAACCGGCCGCGCCTCGGCCTCGCCGTCTATTCGCGCGGCGATCCGGAGCCGCTGGTCATCGAGCGCCAGAGCATCTGGGACGTGACGCTGTTCGACCTGCTCAAGGCCTATGCCGTGCAGCGCGAGCGCGGCGTTCCCACCGACTACACGCCCTACAAGCGCAGCGTCTGGGCCCTGCAGGACGCGCGCGACATCCTCAAGCGCCTCGTCGGCGACAGCATGGACTGGGTGCCGATGGACGCCTACCTCGCGCAATATCTCGCCGTGCCCGAGGAGCGGGCGACCGTCCTTGCCTCGAGCTTCGCCTCCAGCCTCGAACTGGCGCGGCAGGGCCATCTCGAACTGCGCCAGAGCACGGTCTTCGGCCCGCTCTTCATGCGCCGGCGGCAGGACGGCGGCGGGGGCACGGAGCCCGCATGAGCGATCCTTTCGACGATTTGAGCATCGACGAGCGGAACCTCCGCGTCATCGAAGCGCTGCTGTTCGCCGCTGCCGAGCCGCTGTCGCCCATGGCCATCGCTACCTATCTCGGCGAGGGTGCCGACGTCGAGCGGCTGCTGGCGCTGCTCGCCGAGCGTTACGCGGGCAGGGGGGTGAACCTCGTCAAGCGCGGCGACAAATGGGCCTTCCGCACCGCCGAGGACCTCGGCTTCCTGCTGCGCCGCGAGGAAGCGGAAAATCGCCAGCTTTCGCGCGCCGCGCTCGAAACCCTCGCCATCATCGCCTACCACCAGCCGACGACGCGTGCCGAGATCGAGGAAGTGCGCGGCGTCGCCACCGGCAAGGGCACGCTCGATATCCTGATGGAAGCCGGCTGGATCCGCATGCGCGGGCGCCGCCGCACGCCGGGCCGTCCCGTGACCTATGGCACGACCGAGGCTTTCCTCGATCATTTCGGCCTCGAAAGCCTCGGCGACCTGCCGGGTCTCGAAGAATTGAAGGGCGCCGGGCTCCTCTCCTCGCGCCTGCCGCCGTCCATGCAAATCCCGCTGCCGTTCGATGGCCCGCTGCGCGAGGACGAGGATCCGCTGGATGCCCTTGACGAGGACGAGGCCTGACCGCGACGTTTTACGGTCGCCGCACCCCCAAGTCGTCCTTGTGTTTCCGGCCGTTTGAACCTATTTCTGCGATCACCTTTTGCGTTTGGTAGTTCGAGGAGAAGCAAATGCACGCGCCAGGGATTTGGGGCATACTCGTTGTGGCAGTCGTCGTGCTGTTGCTGTTCGGTCGTGGCAAGATTTCCGGGATGATGGGCGAAGTCGCCTCCGGCATCAAAGCCTTCCAGAAGGGCATGCGCGACGAGGAAAATGCGCCGACGCAGCGCCTGGATACCAACACCAGCGCCCAGGTCGACGCCCGCGAAGTCGAAAAGAGCAAGGACGCCTGATCCCGCTTTTGCGGTTGTCTGCGTTCGGAGGACTTTAGGCCATGCTCGGTGTCGGCTGGACTGAGATGCTCGTCATCGGCGTGGTGGCGCTGATCGTCATCGGCCCCAAGGACCTGCCGGTGGTGATGCAGCGCATCGGCAAGTTCGCCGGTATGATCCGGCGGATGGGCAATGAATTTTCGCGCGAGCTGAACCGTACGACCGGGCTCAACGAGGTCAAGAACCTCAGGGATTCCATCACCGCTCCCTTGCGCCAGACGACGGAAGAAATCCGGCGCGAGTTCAACGCGATGACGGCGACGGGCGTGAAGCCCACGGGTGCGCTTGCACCCAAGGACCCCCAGGCCGAAAGCGTCGTCGCTGAAATCCACGAGGCGGCCGGCATGGCGCCTCCGGAAAAGACCCTGCCGGCTCCGCCCGAAGCGGTGTCCGAACCCGCCAAGCCGAAGGCCAGCCGCGCCCGCAAGCCCGCAGCTTCCGCTGCCGCCAAGCCCGAGCCCGTCAAGGCTGCCAAGCGCCCGCGCGCTGCCAGGGCAGCGGCCGAGCCGAGCCCGGCGCCGTTGGAAGCCGCTGCGCCTGCCACAAGCAAGAGCGCGGCCAAGCCGGCTGCAACCAAGGCTCCGGCCAAGGCCGCTGCGAAACCCGCTGCCAAGCCTGCGACGACCCGCAAGAAACCGGCCGCCAAGGCTGCCGCCATCGAACCTGCGGCCAAGCCTGCGCGCAAGCCGAGAACAGCCAAGGCTACCCCTAGCGAATGACCACGAGCCCGCCGCAGATCGAAAAGCCGAAGGTCGAGGAAGAGGACGAACTCGCCGGTACCGAAGCGCCGCTGCTCGACCATCTCATCGAGCTGCGCAAGCGCCTGATCTATTCGGCCGTCGCCGTCGTCGTGCTGATGATCGTCTGCTTCATCTTCGCCAGCCGCATCTTCGATATCCTGCTGATCCCGTACCGGCGTGCCGTCGCCCATCCCGAGGACCTGCAGCTCATCTATACGGCCCCGCAGGAATATTTCTTCACCCAGCTCAACCTGGCGCTGTTCGGCGCCATTTTCCTGGGTTTTCCGGTCATTGCCAGCCAGATCTACATGTTCGTGGCGCCGGGCCTCTACAAGAAGGAACGCAAGGCCTTCATTCCCTATCTCATCGCCACGCCCGTCTTCTTCCTTTTGGGCGCGCTGATGGTCTATTTCGTCGTCCTGCCGATGGCGCTGCATTTCTTTGCGAGCCAGCAGACCGCCGAGATCAAGATGCTGACCAGCGTCAGCGAATATCTCGGCCTCGCGATGACGCTCATCATCGCCTTCGGTATCTGTTTCCAGCTTCCCGTCATCCTCACGCTGCTGGCGCAGATCGATCTCATCAATACCGGCCATCTTCGGAAGGGCCGGCGCTACGCCATCGTGGCCATCCTGGCGCTGGCGGCCCTGCTGACGCCGCCCGATCCGATTTCCCAGATCGGTCTTGCGACCCCGCTTTACCTGCTCTACGAACTCTCGATCCTTTCTGTTCGCTGGGTCGAACGATCGCGCGCCAAAAAGCTCGCGGAAGAAGCAGCCCAGCAGTCCAACTAGGCCGGCTCCGTCGCGACCGGCCCCAATAAGAGGCCGGTCCGACCAGGACCCGACCAGTCATGTTCGATATCAAATGGATCAGAGCCAACCCGCAGGAATTCGATGCGGCTCTGGAAAAGCGCGGCCTGCCGCCGAAGGCCGCTGAACTCACGGCCATAGACGAGCGCCGCCGGCAGACCATCGTCGCCCTCAACGAGGCGCAGGAAAAGCGCAACGCCGCTTCCAAGCTCATCGGCCAGGCCAAGGCGCAAAAGGACGAAGCGAAGGCCCAGGCCCTGATGGCCGAGGTCGCCGCCCTCAAGGACACGATCCAGCAGGGCGAAGCCGCCGAACGCGCCGCCGAGGACGAGCTCAAGCAGGCCCTCTCGGTCCTGCCCAACGTCACGCTGCCGGAAGTACCGGTCGGCAAGGACGAGCACGACAACGTACCGTATTTCCGCGCCAACGAATCGGAAGCGACGCGCCCCAAGAAACCCGCCCTCAGCTTCGCGCCCAAGGAGCATTACGAGCTCGGCGAAGCCATGGGGCAGATGGATTTCGAAATCGCCGCCAAGCTCTCGGGCAGCCGCTTCGTCGTGCTCAAAAGCCATCTCGCCCGGCTCGAACGCGCCCTCGCCCAGTTCATGCTCGACCTGCACACGACCGAGCACGGCTACACCGAGGTGCAGCCGCCGCTACTCGTGCGCGACGATGCACTCTATGGCACGGGTCAATTGCCGAAATTCCTTGCCGACCAGTTCGCGGCGATCAAGGACGTGACGGCGGATGAAGCGGATCGCCTTTGGCTGATTCCCACCGCGGAAGTGCCGCTGACCAATCTCGTGCGCGAATCGATCCTCGCCGAGGAAGAGCTGCCGCTGCGCTTCACTGCGCTCACGCCGTGCTTCCGCTCGGAAGCCGGTTCTGCCGGCCGCGATACGCGCGGCATGCTGCGCCAGCACCAGTTCGACAAGGTCGAGATGGTCTCGATCACCACGCCCGAGACCTCGGGCGACGAGCACGAGCGCATGCTCGGTTGCGCCGAGGAAGTGCTGAAGCGCCTCGGCCTGCATTATCGCGTCATGACGCTGTGCACCGGCGATATCGGCTTCGGTTCGCAGAAGACCTATGACATCGAGGTCTGGCTGCCGGGGCAGGATACCTATCGCGAAATCTCCTCGGTCTCCGTCTGCGGCGATTTCCAGGCCCGCCGCATGGATGCGCGCTATCGTCCCGCCGGCGAAAAACAGCAGCCGCGTTTCGTCCATACGCTCAACGGTTCCGGCACCGCCGTTGGCCGCTGCCTCATCGCCGTCATGGAGAATTGCCAGCAGGAAGACGGCTCGGTCGCGGTGCCGCCGGCTTTGCAGCACTATATGGGTGGGCTCACCAGCATCGGTGCCCGCTCGTGACCGGTTCGGGCCCGCGCATCCTCATCACCAACGACGACGGTGTCGATGCGCCGGGCATTGCGCTCATGCGCGAGATCGCCGCGGAACTGTCCGACGATGTGTGGGTGGTGGCGCCCGACGGTAACCAGAGCGGGGCAGGGCACCGCTTCACCTTCGGGCGTGAGCTCAGCTTCTCGCAGCGCGAAGAAAAGGTCTTTGCCGTGGTCGGCGGTTCGCCCGCCGACTGCGTCGCCGTCGGTGCCACGCACGTGCTGGGCAGTCGTGGTCCCGACCTCGTCCTGTCGGGCGTCAACAACGGCCAGAATCTCGGCGACATCTTCCATTGCTCGGGCACTGCCGCCGGGGCGCGGGAAGGGGTCCTGCAGGGCGCCGTCGGCATCGCCATGAGCCAGGCGGTCGACTACGCCGCCGGGCGCGATGTCGTCTGGGACAATGCCCGCCGCTTCGGCGCCGCGCTCGCCCGCGCCATCATGGCCGGCGCCAACGGCGCCGATGCCTATTTCAACGTCAACTTCCCCTTCTGCGCCACCGCCGACGTCAGCGGCGTCCGCGTCGTGCCGCACCAGCGCTTTTCGCGCTCGCCGATGCGCTACTTCCCGTCCGACAACAAGGGCAAGTTCTTCGTCGCCATCCCGGAAACGCCGCTGCCGCTCGATCCCGATTGCGACTTCCATGCGCTGACGCATGGCAACGCCATCACCATCACGCCCCTGGCCCTCCGCCAGACCGATTCGTCCGTCCTCGCCGCGTTCGGCGATCGCCTCGCGATCGAGGGGCTGGAGTAATTAGATACCTTCGGAATTCCGAGTTCCTACTTCATCCCAACAGGGGTCCTCCCCGGCCTTGAGCCGGGGCCCAGCTTTCTTGCTGAGATCTCAACAGGAACGTTCTAGTGACGGTGTTGAGAGACTGAGTGGGAGCACGCGAAAACCCTGCTTGACCTCACCCCCTCCCCAACCCTCCCCGCAAGGGGGAGGGTGCTCATCGAGGCTGTTGCTCGACTATCTCCCCAAACACGGAACGGCACCTCCCCCCTTGCGGGGGGAGGTTGGGAGGGGGGTGACCCACCCGGATACCCGTGTGTGGAATTCATTCTACCACACGTCCTCCCCGGATTTAATCCGGGGTCCATCTTGCAAATCGCCAAGCGCCGGACAGCCCCACCCACTATCCTTACCGCCGTTCTAACGGCCTGCCCACAACTTGCCGCAAATAGCTCGGGCTTTAAACTCGTCTTTACCTTAACGCCCTAGATTCAGCCTCGTTGAGTACCTGCGTACGAGTTGAAGTAATGCGTATTCGCGTATCCGGTATGGCGCTGAAGAGCGCTGTTGCGATCGTTGGCCTCACCGCAGGCGCCGCCCTCTCCGGGTGTACGACCATGGGGAGCGCCATGAACGACCCGACCATCACCGGGTCGGTTTCGTCCGCCAACGGGTCGGGCAATCTCAACCAACCAATGCCGAGCAGCCTGGGCGTGGGCACGCAAGTGGCCGCCAACCAGTTCATCCCTCCGGCCAATGTGGGCGGCGGCAATGCTCCGTATTATTCCGGCTCCAGCATGTCCGGCGGCGGCTATTCGCCGATGCCGCCGATGACGGGTGCAAGGCCGGGTTCGGTTACCTCTTCCGACTTGCCTTCTCTCAGCTCGTCCACTTCAAACGGAATGCCCACAGCCATGCCTGTCCAGTCCTCTGTTGCTCCGGTCGCCGCAACTCCTGCGACGTCGCTCGGCTCCCTTCCCGCCGCATCCCCCGCCCAGGCATCCGCGCCCAACCTCACGGTCGTGCCGCAGGATGCCTATGTGCATGTCGTGGAAAGCGGGGAATCCCTCTACACCATCGCCCGCCGCTACGACGTGACGGCGCAGGCGATCATGAAGGCCAACGGCTCGCTGGCGCCCGACAAGATCTATGTCGGCCAGAAGCTCGTCATCCCCGGCCGGCCCGATCTCGTCGCCAATCGCAGCCCGGCGCAGCAGTTCGCGCCCAGCCTGCCGGCGCAGCAGCCGGTCGTGCAGCCTGCGCAGACCGCCCAGGCCCAGCAGATGCCTGTCGATTCCAGTGTGCCGACCATGGCCGCGGTGACGCCGGTAGCCGCGTCCCTCCGTCCGTCGTCGCGCGCTCCGCAGCAGGCCCAGCAGGTGGCGTCGCTCCAGCAGCCATCCGCTACGCAAGCCATGCCGGCCAAGCCCGCTCCGCAGCAGGCGCAGACCCCGCAGGCCGCCGCCGCGCAGACGCTGCAGACGGCCGCCGTGCAGCCCAACAAGCCCGCTCCGGTCCTGCAGGAACCCGCAATGTCGGGCGCCGACAAGTTCCGCTGGCCGGTCAAGGGCAAGGTCGTCACCGATTTCGCCGGCACCAAGGGCACGGGCATCAATATCGATGCACCTGAAGGCTCCGCCGTCCGCGCCGCCGAGAACGGCACCGTCATCTATGTCGGTTCGGGCGTCGAAGGCTACGGCAACCTGATCCTCATCCGCCACGCCAACGGCTACGTTTCGGCCTACGCCCACCTCAAGTCGATGAGCGTCGCCAAGGGCGACGTCGTCAGCCGCGGCGATACGATCGGCGCCGCCGGCATGACAGGCTCGGTCAGCCGCCCGCAGCTGCATTTCGAACTGCGCAAGGGCGCGACCCCGGTCGATCCGGTGCCGATGCTCGCCGCCGGCTGAGCCCGACATCCATCCCATGCATGAAACCCGTCGCTGGCGCTCGCCGGCGGCGGGTTTTCCGTTCACCAGGCGACGTCGAGCCGCCGCAGCCCGTGGAAATGGAACACGTTGTTGTAGTGCGGCGGGGCGGCCAGCCGCAGTTTCGGCAGGCGCCGGAACAACGTCGACATCGCCACCTGCAGCTCGATCCGGGCCAGCGGCGCACCGATGCAGAAGTGGATGCCCGCCCCGAAACTGACATTGGCGCCGTCGCTGCGGAACGGATCGAACCGGTCGGCATGCTGGAACCGCGTCGGGTCGCGATTGGCAGCGCCGAGCAGCAGGCCGATTTCCTGCCCTTTTTTCAACAGGATACCGTTACCGAGGTCGATATCGGACAGGGCATAACGCGTGAACATGTGCAGCGGCGCGTCGAACCGCAGGCACTCCTCCACCGTTGCCGCCGCCTGCTCGGGCGTCGCGAACAGCGTTTCCGGACCTATCCCGCTTTCCAGGATCGTCTTGATGCCGTTGCCGGTCGTGTGCACCGTCGCCTCGTGGCCGGCATTGAGCAGCAGGATCGCCGTCGAAACGATCTCTTCCTCGTTCAGCCGCTCACCGCCCTGTTCGGTGACGATCATGTGGGTGAGCAGGTCTTCCCGCGGACTTTTGCGGCGTTCCGCGATGACGGTCCGCATGTAGTCCATGAAGTCCTGCGAGGCCGTGTTGGCGTCGTGCTCCTGCGCCTCGGTGGTGCCGAACATGTACATCTGCACCATGCGGTTCGACCAGTTCAGCAGTTGCGGCGCCATTTCCGTAGGCAGGCCGATCATCTCGGCGATGACGATCGCGGGGATCGGCGCGGCGAACGCCTTGATGATCTCGACTTCGCCGTTGGCTTCGAAGCCGTCGATGATCTCGTTGGCCAAGGCCTCGATACGGGGCCGCAATTGCTCGACATGGCGGGAAACGAAGGCGCGATTCACCAGCGTCCGCAGGCGCGTATGGGCCGGCGGTTCGAGCGCCAGCAGCGAATATTTCTCGGTGAGGTCGAACGCCGCGACGTGCGGTTTCGGCTCAGGCCAACCCAGTTCCTCGCGCGTTGCCACGTGCAGGATCTGCCGCCCGAACCGCTTGTCGCGGAGCAGGGCATTGACCTCGTTGAAGCCGGTAAAGCACCAGTGCTCGTAATCCTCCCAAAAAAACGCCGGGCCCGCCGCGTACGCCTCGGCGTAAAAAGCGTAGGGATTCTCGAAGAATACCGGATCGCGCGGATCGGCACGGCCGGTGCGTGTCGCGGGATCGAACGAGAATGGGACGGCTTGCGGCATGGACATGAAGGCTGGGACCAATCTGGGCGATAACGCGCCAATCTAGCGGGGCGGCGCAGCTCACGTAAACCTTGATCGCAGCCCGCCGGAGCCACCTATTGCAGCCGGCCATATTGGCGCCTATGTGTCGCTTTACCCGCCTTTAAGGCGAGATCATCTGCAATCGGCCAGTCCGCGCTGATTCGTTTTCCAAACAGGGGCCCATTGGATGAGAGATCCGGTCGATACCTATATGAACACGCTCGTGCCGATGGTGGTCGAACAGACCAATCGCGGCGAACGGGCGTTCGACATCTATTCGCGCTTGCTCAAGGAGCGCATCATCTTCGTGACCGGCGTCGTCGAAGACAACATGGCGAGCCTGATCGTGGCGCAACTGCTGTTCCTCGAATCGGAGAACCCGAAGAAGGAAATCGCCATGTACATCAACTCGCCCGGCGGCGTGGTGACGGCTGGTCTTTCCATCTATGACACGATGCAGTTCATCCGTCCCGCCGTGGCCACGATGGTCATGGGGCAGGCGGCCTCGATGGGCTCGCTCCTGCTGACGGCCGGCGAGAAGGGCATGCGCACCAGCCTGCCGAACTCGCGCATCATGGTCCACCAGCCCTCCGGCGGATATCAGGGCCAGGTGACCGATATCCTTATCCACGCCAAGGAAGTCGAAGGCCTGAAGCGCCGGCTCAACCAGATTTACGAGAAGCATACCGGGCGTACTTACGAAGAAATTGAAACCGCTCTTGAGCGGGATCGTTTCCTTTCTCCGGAAGAGGCGCAGACCTTTGGTCTCATCGACAGCGTCCTCGAGAAGCGCGCGGTGCCTGAAGGGGCTTGATGCTTGGCTGTTAACGCCAATCTTCACAGTTTGAGGACTGTGGCAGTCGTGTAATTGCGCGGGGCCGGATCGACCGCTAAGGTCGGTTCGGCTTACATTTTCTTCACGTGTCGTGCGCTAGCCTGACACAATGCCTGAACGGAAGCGTCTCGCTTCCAGGAGTGACAGATGTCCAAAGAGACAACGAACGGCGAAACCTCGAAGAACACGCTTTACTGTTCGTTCTGCGGCAAGTCGCAGCACGAGGTCAGGAAGCTCATCGCCGGCCCCACCGTGTTCATCTGCGATGAATGCGTCGAGCTTTGCATGGACATCATCCGCGAGGAGAACAAGACGTCGATGGTGAAATCCAGCGACGGCGTTCCCACCCCGGCGGAAATCTGCAAGATCCTCGACGATTACGTGATCGGCCAGGGCCGCGCCAAGCGCGTGCTCTCGGTGGCGGTGCACAACCACTACAAGCGCCTGCACCACGCAACCAAGAACCAGGATGTCGAGCTTTCCAAGTCCAACATCCTGCTGATCGGCCCGACCGGTACCGGCAAGACGCTGCTGGCGCAGACGCTGGCCCGCATCCTCGATGTGCCGTTCACCATGGCCGATGCGACGACGCTGACCGAAGCCGGCTATGTCGGCGAGGATGTCGAGAACATCATCCTCAAGCTGCTGCAGTCCGCCGACTACAATGTCGAAAAGGCGCAGCGCGGCATCGTCTATATCGACGAAGTCGACAAGATCAGCCGCAAGTCCGACAATCCCTCGATCACCCGCGACGTTTCGGGCGAGGGCGTGCAGCAGGCCCTGCTCAAGATCATGGAAGGCACCGTCGCCTCCGTGCCGCCGCAGGGCGGGCGCAAGCATCCGCAGCAGGAATTCCTGCAGGTGGATACGACCAATATCCTGTTCATCTGCGGCGGCGCCTTTGCCGGCCTCGAACGGATCATTGCGGCGCGCAGCGAAGGCTCGGGCATCGGCTTCAACGCCGTGGTCAAGGATCCGCAGGATCGGCGCGTCGGCGACGTGCTGAAGGACGTGGCGCCGGAAGACCTGGTGAAGTTCGGCCTCATCCCCGAATTCATCGGCCGTCTGCCGGTGATCGCAACGCTGGAAGACCTCGACGAAGCGGCGCTGATCGAAATCCTCACCGCTCCCAAGAATGCCCTGGTGCGCCAGTACCAGCGTCTGTTCTCGATGGAAGACGTCGAGCTCACCTTCCACGAAGATGCGCTCAAGGCCATCGCCAGGCACGCCATCGAGCGCAAGACCGGCGCTCGCGGCCTCCGCTCGATCATGGAGGGCATCCTGCTCGACACGATGTACGAGCTGCCGCAGCTCGAAGGCGTCGAAGAGGTCGTGATCTCGGCGGAAGTCGTCGAGGGCAAGGACGCGCGCCCGCTCTACATCTATGCCGAGCGCAAGAAGGAAGAGCTGCCGGCCGGCGCCTGATTAGACGTCCGAACGCAGTAGGTTTCGAGGGCAGCCATCGTGCTGCCCTCGCTCATTTGAGGAGCATCATGGCGGCGGAACTGCCCCAGGCGTTGCGTTCGCGGCTGGAAGCCTTGGCCGAGGGGCGATCGGGGCGAATGCTGTCCGAGCGCAGCGCCGCCATTTCCGAGCACTACCGGGCTTTCCGGCCGTCGTCGGGGCAGATCGCCGCCGGCGACGATGCCCTGGCCTATGCGATGAGCCGTATGCCGGCGACGTACGCGGCGGTTTTATCCGCACTCGATGCCGCCGATGCGCGGCTCGCCGATTTCTCGCCGAAGACGTTGCTCGATGCCGGGACAGGGCCGGGAACGGCAAGCTGGGCCGCCCTCTCGCAATGGCCCGACATCGATGCCGTGACCATGATGGATCACAGCCCGGATTTCCTGAAACTCGCACAAGCCCTGCTGCCGGATGCGGAAGTCCTTCGCAGCGATCTCTTGGGCGCCCCGCTCGGCGAACGGACATTCGACTTGGTGACGGCTGGTTACGTTCTCACCGAGCTTGCCGACGAGCGGCTGCCGGCCGCCGTCGAGGCGCTGTGGGCGCGAACCGCCGGACTGCTGGTCATCGTCGAACCCGGGCGCCCGCGCGACTACGAGCGGCTTATGCGTGTGCGCGACCTGCTGATTGCCGCAAGCGGGCAGGTTGTAGCGCCATGCCCGCATGAAAAGGCCTGTCCGCTGCCGGAAGGCGACTGGTGCCACTTTTCCGTGCGCCTGCAACGCAGCCGCGAGCACATGCGCATGAAGGGCGCCGTGCTGCCCTATGAGGACGAGAAATTCAGCTATCTCGTCGTGGCGCGCCCCGGACTTGCCCTGCACCCTGCGCAATCGCGCATCATCGCTCCTGCCGAGCGTAGCAAGTTCGCGATCGAATTGCCCCTGTGCACGGAAAACGGCTTGCAGCGCCTGTCGATAGCAAAGCGCGACCCGGAACGGTTTCGGATCGCGCGCAAGCTCGATTGGGGCGATACCTGGCCTGCCTAGGCGGCGTTCGGCAACGGCCCGACATAGAGCGAGGCAGGGCGAATGAGGCGGCCGCCGGTTGCCTGCTCGCGGGCATGGGCGAGCCAGCCGGCCATGCGGCCGATGGCGAAGACGCCGGTGAAGGCCGAACGCGGAAAGCCGAGGGTTTCCAGCAGCAGCGCCGTATAGAATTCGACATTGGTCTCGAGCACGCGGTCCGGCTTGTTGCGCTGCAGCGAGGCCAGCGCGATCTTCTCGACCTCTTCGGCCAGCCGAAGCCGTTCGGCGTTCACCGCACCCGTCTCCGAAAGTCCGGAAAGGGCGTATTTCAGTGCGTCGGCGCGCGGATCGCGCACGCGATAGATGCGGTGACCGAAACCCATCAGCCGTTCGCCGCGGGCCAACGCCGCGTCGAGCCAGGCCTCGGCTCGCTCAGGCGTGCCGATGGCATCGAGCATGTCCAGAACCGGCCCCGGCGCGCCGCCATGCAGCGGCCCCTTGAGGGCGCCGAGGGCTGCCAGCGCTGACGAGGTGAGCCCGGCGCCGGTGGAGGCGACGACGCGCGAGGCGAAGGTCGAGGCGTTGAGGCCGTGATCGGCAACGGTGACCAGATAGGTATCGAGCGCCGCAACCTGCTGCCCGCTCGGCATCGTGCCGGTCAACATGCGCAAAACGTCCGCCGCCTGGCTCAGGCCCGGATCGGGTGCGATCGCCTCCTTGCCCTCGGCTAGCCGCAATACGGCCGGCAGGAAAACGGCAGGCGCCGCCAGCAGGGTGAGGGCGGCATCGAGATCGTCGCCGTCAGGGAGGCGCGCCGTCAGCGCCCGCATGGCTTCGATCGGCGTCAGCTTCAACACGAGGTCGTCGGCGGCAGCGACATGTTCGAATACCTTGGCGCGGGCAGCGCCGAGGGCAGGGGCGGTCGGCGCACCGGCAAAGAAACCGTCGAACAGCAGCGCCACGACGTCCTCGAAGCGGTGCGTGCGCACCAGATCGTCGAGCGATACGCCGCGCACGATCAGCCGGCCGGCCTTGCCGTCGACCTCCGACAGCACGGTCTCGGCGGCGATCACGTCTTCCAATCCGCTTTTCATGCGGCAGTCTCCATTGGCTTTTCGCGGAAGATCGGCTTCGCTATCATTGACGTCAATCTTGATGGAATGGATCAACATCGATGCAATGGCTGACGGCGAAGGAAGCGCTGGTCCGGCTCGGCACCAAACCGCAGACGCTCTATGCCAATGTCAGCCGCGGCCGCATCACGGCGCGCCCTGATCCCTCCGATACTCGGCGCAGCCTCTATAGCGGCGAGGACGTGGAGCGGCTGGCCGGGCGGCAGTCCGGCCGCCGCAAGGCCGAGATCGTGGCCAGCGAAGCAATGCATTGGGGCGAGCCGGTGCTGCCCACGGCCATTTCCACCATCGCGCGCGGACGGCTGTTCTATCGCGGCCGCGATGCCTGCGAACTGGCCGAAACGGCCTCCCTGGAGGACGTTGCGGCGCTGCTGTGGCAGTTGCCCGTGCACCTGATCGTCGACGGTGTCGTTACGGGCCAGGGCCTCGTCGCGGCATTCGGCGCGATTGCGATGCGGGCGGCGCAGCCGATGATGCCGGGCCGCTCTCCCGATGCGGGCCTGGTGCTAGGAACGCTGGCTGAGGTTCTGGCCGGCGATGCAGATGCCGGCGAACCGGTCCATGTGCGGCTGACCCGGAAGTGGCACCGCCCGGAAGCGTCCGATGCCATAAGGCGCGCCCTGGTGCTGCTGGCCGACCATGAACTCAATGCCTCGACCTTTGCGGCGCGCGTCACGGTCTCCACCGGCGCCTCGTTCTGGGCCGGAACGCTGACCGGCCTCGCCACCCTGAGCGGGCCACGCCACGGCCTTGCCTTCCATGAAATCACGGCCTTAGCGGAGGATCTTGCTGCTGTGCCCGAGGCAGCCGAAGCTGCCCTGCGCAACTGGCTGGACGAGGGGCGCTACGTACCCGGTATGGGCCATCAGCTCTATCCGCGCGGCGATCCCCGTTGCGTTGCGCTGCTCGCCGGCTTCGAGTTGCCTCGGCACTTCGCCGCCTACCGGGCGGCTGCCGAGGCGCTCACGGGCGATATGCCCAATGTCGATTTCGCCATTGCCGCCCTGGTGTCGCGCTTCGCGCTGCCCGCCGACGCCGGCTTCACCCTCTTTGCGCTTGGCCGTGCCGTGGGGTGGCTTGCCCACATGATGGAGCAGGTGGCGACGGGCACGCTGATCCGCCCGCGCGCACATTATATTGGAGAGGGCGGAAACGCCCGTTGAGAGCCGAGCCATGCCTGTGGCGCAACGGTCCCAACCGGACTTTTTCCGGAAGGTTGACTTGCGCGTGGAAGGCTTCACCCTATTTAACTAACAGAATCAGCCGAGCGGCTCATGGACGAGCGCGACGCTGGTTGCTACGGGTGCGCTATCTCCCATCCGTCTTCCCTCGCGCACCCCGGAAAGGACCATAGTATGTCGGACGTCAGTTCAGGCGCCGAGTTCGGCAGGGAGCGGGTGTATCCTGTCCTGCCGCTGCGCGATATCGTCGTTTTCCCCGGCATGATCGTGCCGCTGTTCGTCGGCCGCGAAAAGTCGGTAAAAGCCCTCGAAGAGGTGATGCGCGACGACAAGCACATTCTCGTCGTCACCCAGAAGAACGCCCAGGACGATGATCCTACGGCGGACCAGATTTATGCCACCGGCACCATCGCGTCGGTCCTGCAGTTGCTGAAGCTGCCGGACGGGACGGTGAAGGTGCTCGTGGAAGGGTTGCACCGCGCCACCATCGACCGCTACCTGCAGACCGTCGATTATTTCGAAGCCGAGGCGAGCATTCTCGCCGAGCCCGAAAACGACGCTGTCGAGCTGGAGGCCTTGGCCCGTTCGGCGCAGAGCGAATTCGAGAGCTACGTCAAGCTCAACAAGAAGATCTCTGCCGAGGTGGTTGCCGCGGTCGCCCAGATCGAAAACCATTCCAAGCTCGCCGACACCATTGCCAGCCACCTGGTGGTGAAGATCGCCGAGAAGGAAGACCTGCTCGCCACCGTTTCCGTAGCCGAGCGGCTGCAGAAGATCCTCGGCCTCATGGAGGGCGAGATCGGCGTGCTGCAGGTGGAAAAGCGCATCCGCTCCCGCGTCAAGCGGCAGATGGAGAAGACCCAGCGCGAGTACTACCTCAACGAGCAGATGAAGGCGATCCAGCGCGAGCTGGGCGACGGCGAGGAAGGCTCCAACGAGCTGACCGAGCTGGAAGAGCGCATCAACAAGACCAAGCTTTCCAAGGAAGCCCGCGACAAGGCCAATGCCGAGCTCAAGAAGCTCAAGCAGATGAGCCCGATGTCGGCGGAAGCCACGGTCGTGCGCAATTATCTTGATTGGCTGCTGACCCTGCCATGGGGCAAGAAGTCGAAGATCAAGCGCGACCTGAAGCTGGCCGAGGAAGTGCTGGACGCCGATCACTACGGCCTCGAGAAGGTCAAGGAACGCATCCTCGAATACCTGGCCGTGCAGACGCGCACGGGCAAGCTGAAGGGGCCGATCCTCTGCCTCGTCGGGCCTCCGGGCGTCGGCAAGACCTCGCTCGGCAAGTCGATCGCCAAGGCGACCGGCCGCGAATTCGTGCGCATGTCGCTCGGCGGTGTGCGCGACGAGGCGGAAATCCGCGGTCACCGGCGCACCTATATCGGCTCCATGCCCGGCAAGGTCATCCAGTCGCTGCGCAAGGCCGGCAAGTCCAATCCGCTCTTCCTGCTCGACGAGATCGACAAGATGGGCCAGGACTTCCGCGGCGATCCGTCTTCGGCTCTGCTCGAAGTGCTCGACCCCGAGCAGAATTCGACGTTCAACGACCACTACCTTGAGGTCGACTACGACCTTTCGGACGTGATGTTCGTGACCACGTCGAACACGCTCAACATCCCGGCTCCGCTGATGGACCGTATGGAGATCATCCGCCTCTCCGGCTACACCGAAGAGGAAAAGAAGGAGATCGCCCTCCATCACCTGATCCCGGAGACGCTGAAGGAGAACGGGCTCAACGCCAGCGAGTTCGAGCTTCCGGACGAGCAGCTCACCGCGCTCATCCAGAAGTACACGCGCGAAGCGGGCGTCCGTAACCTCAAGCGCGAGATTTCGAAGCTGATGCGCAAGTCGGTCGCCGACATCTTGCGCGGCAAGCACAAGAAGGTCGTGATCAACGACGACCTGCTCGCCGAATATCTCGGGCCGCAGATCTTCCGTCACGGGGAGATCGAGGCCGAGCCGCAGGTCGGCCTGGTCACCGGTCTCGCCTGGACTCCGGTCGGCGGCGAGCTGCTGACGATCGAAGGCGTGATGACCCCCGGCAAGGGGCGCATGACGGTCACTGGCAACCTCAAGGACGTGATGAAGGAATCCATCACTGCCGCCATGGCCTATGTGCGTTCGCGCTCGATCGCCTTCGGCATCCAGCCGCCGCTGTTCGACAGGCGCGACATCCACGTCCACGTGCCGGAAGGGGCAACCCCGAAGGACGGACCGTCGGCCGGTATCGGCATGGCCACCGCCATCGTTTCGGTGATGACCGGCATTCCGGTGCGTCACGACGTGGCGATGACCGGCGAGATCACGCTGCGTGGCCGCGTGCTGCCGATCGGCGGCCTCAAGGAGAAGCTCCTTGCGGCCCTGCGCGGCGGCATCAAGACCGTGCTGATCCCGGAAGAGAATGTCCGCGACCTGGCGGAGATTCCCGAGATCGTGACCAAGGGCATGGAGATCATCCCCGTCAGCCGCATGGACGAGGTAGTGAAGCGCGCCCTGGTGCGCGAGCCCGAGCCGATCGAATGGAATTTCGACGAAGAGACGATCAATTCGCCGATTCCCTCGACGGTCGAGGCGGACGAACCGCCTGCCGGCCTGCCGCACTGAGCGGACTGAAAACGAATGATGAAACGGCGCCCCAGGGCGCCGTTTCTGTTTGGTGCTGAGCCCAATCGGCATCAGTCCGTGCTTTCCAACCATCGCCTGCCGGTTTTCGTTGACCGCAAGCATTGAGCCGGGCAGTTTTCGCTCCCTCGCGGCGGCGTGAAGAGGTTGGTTTCATGAACAAGGCTCTGGTCGTCATCCTGGCGGCGGTCACCATCGATTCCATCGGCATCGGCCTGGTGTTCCCCATCCTGCCCGACCTGCTGCGCAACGTGTCGCACCAGGGCGACGTCGCGACGCTCTACGGCATGATCCTGTCGATCTATGCGCTGATGCAGTTCGTGTTCTCGCCTGTCCTCGGCATGCTCAGCGACCGGTTCGGGCGACGTCCCGTGCTGCTCGTGTCGCTGGCGGGCGCGGCGCTCGACTACGTCATCATGGCGGTGACGCCCGATCTCTGGGTGCTGGTCCTCGGCCGCGCCTTCGCCGGCCTCACCAGCGCCAACATGGCTGTAGCGACTGCCTATCTCACCGACATCTCGGAAGAAGAGGTGCGGGCGAAGCGCTTCGGCATGATGAGTGCGTGCTTCGGCGTCGGCTTCATCCTCGGGCCGGTGCTCGGCGGCCTGTTGGGCGATATCTGGGTGCGCGCGCCGTTCCTGCTGGCGGCGGGGCTCAATGCCCTCAACCTGCTGCTGGCGCTGTTCGTGCTGCCGGAATCGCGGCCCGGCACGCCGACGGCCTTCTCCGCCAAGGACATCAATCCCTTCGGCGCGCTGCTGTGGGCGCTCACCCTGCGCGGTCTCCTGCCGTTCATGGGCATCTACCTGCTGTTCAGCTTCATCGGCCAGGTCTACGGCACTATCTGGGTGCTCTATGCCGAGGATCGCTTCGGCTGGACGGCCTTCATGGTCGGCCTGTCGCTCGGCGGGTTCGGGCTGTGCCTCGCCGCCTCGCAGGCGGTGCTGGTCGGGCCCATCACCAAGCGCCTGGGTGAGCGCGGCGCGCTCTATATGGGCATCATCTGCGAGGGCGGCGCCTGCCTTCTCACTGCCTTTGCCGGGCAGGGCTGGATGCTGTTTATTCTCCTGCCGCTGTTCGCGCTCGGCGGTGTCGGCATGCCGGCGCTGCAGTCGCTGGCGACGCGGCAGGTATCGGCTGACCAGCAGGGGCAATTGCAGGGCGTGCTGGCGAGCCTCATGAGCCTGTCGGCGATCGTTGGCCCGATCGTTTTCAGCGGCATCTATTTCTGGTCGCGCGACGTCTGGATCGGCGCGGTCTGGATCTTCTGCGTTCTGCTCTTCCTCATCTGTGCGCCGATCATCTGGAGGGTCGGCGGAAGCGCCCCGAGCGCCGCAATGGACGCGGATTCCGCCGCCTGACGCCCCGAAATCACTGCAACTGATTCGGCCTCGGCGGAGGCCGTGGAAAGAGCGGAAATGCCGGTTATCGCGTTTTCCGGGTCACAATTTGGGGTTCATTAACAGGAATGCAGGTCCGAAACGGCTGCAACGCCCGGATTCCCTTGCCTTTCGGCCAGAATCGCAAAAGTGTGACCACCGTCTTGGTCCGCTGCGATGCGGGCAATCTCACTGTGAGGAAACGCTATGAACAAGAACGATCTGATCGGCGCGGTCGCCGAAAAGGCCGAGATCACCAAAGGCCAAGCAGCTGAGGCTGTGGACGCGGTCTTCGACTCGATCGCCGGTTCCCTGAAGAAGGGTGACGAAGTCCGGTTGGTCGGCTTTGGGACCTTCTCGGTGTCCAAGCGCAAGGCAACCACCGGCCGCAACCCTGCGACTGGCGCCGAGATCAAGATCCCGGCTTCCAACCAGGCCAAGTTCAAGCCCGGCAAGGGCCTGAAGGACTCGCTCAACTAGAGTGTTTTCAGGAAAAGTGGATGCCACTTTTCCGGTTCGAAAACGCGACCAACAAAGACTTAGAGCGTTCGTTTCGATGCATCGGAACGTGAAACGCTCTAAGCGATCCTTCCGGTTATCCGGGAGCGCGGCTATCTTTGCCGCGTGATCGCAGCAAGCCAGCATTCGTTCCGGAGCCTTGCGGCTCCGGTCGATATGCGGATCACGTCGCAGACCAGCCCGAATAGCAGTTCACCTATGGCCCCGCGCGCAGCTGCCGGGGCCATTTGCTTTTGAAGGCTACGGGGAAGTGCAGGGGATGGTGGGCGATGACGGACTCGAACCGCCGACATCCTCGGTGTAAACGAGGCGCTCTACCAACTGAGCTAATCGCCCGGAACCCGCCGGGATCGCGGAGCAAGCCCCGCGCGGCGTCCTAACTAGGGGCTAGCCCGCTTTCCGTCAATGCCGGAGCTTGGCCCGCACAAGTGTCTCCACGGTATTGAGCAGGCGCTTTGCCCTACGGGCATTGTCAATGCCACCTGCTTGCCGCACTCTGGCATGAAAGCCGACTCCCTCGGCCCTAGTCAATCGTGAGCTCCCCATGCCTCTGAACGTGCTTTTCATCGGTGGAACCGGCCAGATATCGCTGCCTTGCGTCGAGCTGGCGGTGAAAGCCGGACATCATGTAACGGTATTCAACCGCGGCATTCGTGACGCCGAGCTGCCGAGCGGCGTCGAGAGCCTCGTCGGCGATATGAAAAAGCCGGAAGATTACGCCCATCTCGGCGAGCGGCGATTCGATGTCGTCTGCCAGTTCATGGCCTTCACGCCCGACCAGATGGCGCAGGATATCGCGACCTTCGCCGGCAAGGCCGGCCAGTACATCTTCATCTCGTCGGCATCCGTCTACGAAAAACCGGCCCGTCACTACATCATCACGGAAGCAACGCCGGCGGTAAATCCGTACTGGAAGTACAGCCAGGACAAGATTGCCTGCGAGGAAATGCTCAAAAAAGCGAGCAACCTCAACTGGACCATCGTGCGGCCCAGCCATACGGTGCGTACGGGCCTGCCGACGATGATGGGCGAGGGCGACATCGTGCCGAGGCGCATGCTGGCCGGCCAGCCGGTGATCGTGGCGGGCGACGGCACGACGCCCTGGACGCTGACCCGCTCGCGCGATCTCGCCGTTCCCTTCGTCAATCTCTTCGGCAACAAGGCGGCCCTGGGCGAGACCTTCCACATCACGTCCGACCGCGCCTATAGCTGGGACCAGATCTATCGCGCCATCGCCGCTGGGCTTGGCGTCGAAGCCGATATCGTGCACGTGCCGACCGATACGCTGGTCCGCTACAATCCGGCCTGGGAAGGCCCGCTGCTGGGCGACAAGACTTGGGCGGCTTTGTTCGATAATTCCAAGGTCAAGCGCGTCGCCGGCGACTTCAAATGCTCGGAAGTGCTGGAGGAGGTGCTGGCCGATTCCCTGATGCACCTCAGGAAGCGCCTGCAAGCTCCGGAAACGCCCAGCGAGATCGCGCCCCTCTACGAGCGCATCGTCAGGGAACAGTCGGCGCTGGGAGCGTAGGAAGGTGAAGGTGGCCGGCCACGCATTGCGGCCGGCCAGGAAATGCTATCTCGAAACGGCGCGACCGATGGCGATGATGATGCAGGCGCCGATGAAGCCGGCAATCAGGTAGCCGATCCAACCGCCGAATGAGATACCGAGCAGGCCCAACAGCAGGCTGGCGAGTATGGCGCCAACGATGCCGAGGATGACGTTCATGAGTACACCGGTATTGGTGTTCATGACTTTCTTGGCGAGCCAGCCGGCGATACCGCCGATAATGATGGCTGCGATCCAACCTACGCCGTCAAAACCCATTGTCTCCTCCTCGCTTGAGACTCAAAGCGAAATCAGCCTGACACAGGCAGCGTCGAACGCAAGCTAAAGCGCACAAAGCGATTCAAATGGTTCGTCCGGCACGCTGTGGCAGAACGTTTTTTGCCACGCGACAGGCCATTGTGTAGGCCGGGTCGTAGACGTTGCCGACGTCGTAGCGCACGACCTGTCCGAGCAGGAGGCTGGCGGCGGTCAGGTCGAGACCGTAATCCTGCTGCAGCCAGGCCAGCATTTCCGTCGTGGCGTGCTGCAGGGCCTGGTCGAGCGGACGCGCATTGCCGATGGCGATGATGTCGTCGGCCGTTTCCGCGCGCGGCCAGGTTATGGCGCGCCCCTTCTCGACGGTCAGCGTCACGGTGACCTCGAATGCCGTTTCGACGCCGGTTCCGACGATCTCGCCGTCACCCTGCACGGCGTGGCAGTCGCCTACGTGGAAGAGTGCGCCGGGCGCCGCGACGGGGAACCACACCGTGGTGCCGGGGCCGAGGAGGCGATAATCCATGTTGCCGCCGTATTCGCCGCTGGTCGCGGTGGAAATGGCCTGTCCCAGGCTGGGCGCAACGCCGAAACAGCCGATCATCGGCGCCAGGGGCAGCACGAAATCTTCAAGCTCTGCCGGCGGGGTTTCCGGCCGTACGGTTAGGGCCTCCCTGTCGATCCTCCACGTAACGCGCTCGCGCGCGGGCAGGGCGCGGACGGATTCGGGATCGACGACATTGGCGGCGACGACGCTGCGGGTCCAGCCCGTGTCCCGGATGGGGCGCATCGTGCCGATGTCGACGCGCAGGACGTCGCCCGGTTCGGCGCCTTCGATATAGATCGGGCCGTTCATCGGATTGGAGCCGTTGGCGCGCTGGACGTTGTCGCGATCGAAGCCGGCAGCATCGAGCGTTTCGGTCACGACGGTGTCGCCGCTGGCAATGCGCAGCGCCGGCGGGTGCGAACCGATCGTGTTGTACCAGGTGGAGGCTTTGAAGTGGTGCGTTGTCATGCCTTCTTGTCGCTCAGTTCTGCGGCAACGGCAATGTGCACTATGGGTAATGCGTGTCGATGGGATGCTACGATATGTCAGGGTGTCTGAGGTGCGTGTTCAGGGTTTTTTCCCTTCAATCCCGATTCATCCTCCTCGTCACAACCCGCTTCATGGGGGTTGTCCAGCAGCGCGCTGTCGAGCGCACCGGAAGAGTGCTCTCGCTTCGCCGACGCGAGGCGGCTGGGTTGCCCGCATGAAGCGGGCAATGACGGCTGGCGAGCGTGAGGTGGGGTGCCGAGAGGCCCTGCTTGACCTCACGTCCTCCCCAAGCAGCCATTCGAGGGCAGCTCTCAGTGCGAGGCCGAGGGCGCTGCCGGACGGGTGCTATAAATATCGACCAAGTGCTTGGGAAAGGTGGCGGGAGTGACGGGGCTCGAACCCGCGACCTCCGGCGTGACAGGCCGGCGCTCTAACCAACTGAGCTACACCCCCGCGAGGCAGGACACCCCTGCAAGGTGGCGTTCGTGTAACTGCCGCATGGGGCCAAGTCAAGCGCCAAACCGGCAAATCCGGGGAGATTTCTCAGGTGCGGCACAGTGCCCGGATTCTGCGGCAAAAACGGCGCGCACCAGCAGGATGCGACGCCGTCAATTCGTGCGAAGATCAGCGCTCAGTATTTGCGCAGCAGGCCGACGAGCCGCCCTTGCACCTTCACCTGGTCGGGGCCGAAAATACGCGTCTCGTAGGCGGGGTTGGCGGCTTCCAGCGCGATGGAATTGCCTTTGCGGCGAAGCCGCTTGAGGGTCGCTTCCTGGTCGTCGACGAGGGCGACGACGATCTCGCCGGTACCAGCTGTATCCTGCTTCTTGATGAGGACGGTATCGCCGTCGAAGATGCCGGCCTCGATCATCGAATCGCCGCGCACTTCCAGCGCGTAATGCTCGCCGGCACCCAGCATTTCCGGCGGCACGGAAATCGTATGGCTGTGCGTCTGGATCGCCTCGATCGGCGTACCGGCCGCGATGCGGCCCATGACGGGAATGGCGACAGGCCGGGAACTGTCGTCCGCTGCCGGGGCACCGGTGCGCGGGGGCGGCGCGGCGACGCGGCCGAGATTGCCCTCGATGACATTGGGTTCGAACCGCGCCTTGCGGCCGCCGAGCGAGGGGTTCATCGAATCGGGGAGCCGCACGACTTCCAGCGCCCGCGCCCGGTTTGGCAGGCGGCGAATGAAGCCGCGCTCTTCCAGTGCCGTGATGAGGCGGTGGATGCCCGACTTCGAGGCGAGATCGAGCGCGTCCTTCATTTCATCGAATGAAGGCGGAATGCCGGTTTCCTTCATCCGCTCGTGGATGAACATCAGCAATTCATGTTGTTTGCGCGTCAGCATGGGCCCCTCGCCGGGAATCAGAACAAAGGCTGAACCTTTATACGTGTTCCAGTTATGTTCTGCAATGCGAGGGTGAATATTAGGTGAACGCCGCAGCAAACACGGCCATTTAACCGGCTTTTCTTGCGCGATTTACTCGTGCGGCGGCGGCGCGCGGCGGCGCAGCAGCCACCATACGAGCAGAATCACCACCGGTGCGGCGATGGCCAGGGTCGTTTCGGCCCCGAGCAGCGGTAGGTGGGGAAAACCATCCAGCACGTGGCCGAGGATCCCGAGCGCGTAATAGGAAATCGCGACGATCGACAGGCCTTCCACCGTGCGCTGCAGCGTATACTGGCTGCGGGCAGTGCGGGAGATGGTGTCGAGAACCGTCTGGTTCTGCTGCTCGAGGCTGAGCGTGATGCGGGCGTTGAGCAGGTCCGTCGAGCGCTCCAGCCTGCCGGCCAGGGCGTCGAGGCGCTTTTCGACGGCGGTCAGCGTCGCCATCGCGGGCTCGACGCGGTTTTCGAGGTAGCGCGCGATCGTGGTGAATTCGCCGATCGGCTTTTCGTCGAGCCGTTCGACCCGGCTGCGCAGCACGCTCGCATAGGCGTGGCTGGCGGCGAAGCGATAGGCGACGGCATCCACCGTGCGGCCCACTTCAAGCGACAGGTCGTGCAGGCTGTCGAGCGCGGCGTGGTTGTCCTGCATCGTCGTGCCGTGGCCGAGCTGCTGCATCAGGTTCACCTGTTGCGCCTCCTGGGCGCGGATGCGCGGGGAATAGGTGCGCGCCAGCGGCAGGCCGAGCAAAGCGAGGTTGCGGTAGGTTTCGATCTCGAGCAGCCGGCGCACGATGACGCCGCGCTGCAGCTTGCCGCTGCGCCCGGCCGCCACTTCGAAGCGGGTGAAACGATCCTCGCCGACGATGAAATCCGTTGCGGCCTGGGCGTTTCCGTTGAAAATCTCGGAATAGCTGAGGCTCGGCGGGTTGAAGCCGGCCAGCGCGCCGGGGCTGATGACGGCGGCGTCGATGACGTCGATGCGCGTCGCGGCGATCAGCGGCATGCCGGAAAACAGGTCGAGGTTGATGCCCTCGGGCCAGGAGGTCCAGTCGTCGATGGCGCCGACCCAGGTCAGGGTGGCGAATTCGTTGTGGATCTCGATGATGACGCGATAGCCGGCGGCCTCGAAATCGAACTGCCGCGTGTCGCGGTGATCGCCGGGCCGCAGGCGGGCGACCAGCGTTTCCTGCAGCCGCGCCAGCCCCTCATGGCCATCGGATGGCATGAATGCTGCCCGGCGCACGCGGACGGGCACGTCGATCGGCATCACCGGCCGCGCGTGGGTTTCGAGATCGACAAAGGCGCGATCGGGATGCTCTGCCAGCCGGAATGCGCTGGAAATATAAGGGGATGGCTCGGTCATGCGCCTCTGCTCGGTTCGGCGCCAGTTTACCTATCGGTCGCCAGCCGAACAGGCGAACTTTTGTCGCGCTTTATTGAAAACCGGGGAGAAGGATGATGTCGACGAGGCTGCCCGCCGCCAGGGGCGCGGAATTTTCCTGCTGAATCACCAGGGCTTGCGCGCGGCCGAGCGACGAAGTGTGGCCGCTGTCGGTTTCGAGATTGGGGCGAACCGCCGTCATGCCGTCGGCCGTCTCCAGCGTGGCGCGCAGGAAATGCCGGCGCGAACCGTTGGCGGGAAGCGGCGCGGCGAGGGGCAGGCGAAGCCGCGTGCCGTTCGGGTTTGTCCTCTGTTGCCAATGGTTCAGCGTTGGCAGCACGAATACGGTGGCAGTAACGAGCGCCGACACCGGATTGCCCGGCAGGCCGAAAACCAGCGTCTTCCCCCTGGTGCCGAACATCAGCGGTTTGCCGGGCCGCATGTTGATGCGCCAGAAGTCGATCGAAACGCCCAGATCCTTCAAAACATCCTGGATGATGTCGTGATCGCCGACGCTGGCGCCGCCGGTCGTCACCACGATATCGAATTGCAGGGCCTGGCCGATCTTTTCGCGGACCGCGGCGAAATCGTCTCCCACGATGCCGAGGTCGGCAACACTTACGGCATGCCCCGAGAGCAGGGGGATCAATCCGGCGCTGTTCGACGAAACGATCTGGTCGCGGCCGAGGGGCGAGCCGGGCGGCACCAGTTCGTCGCCCGTGGCGAGGATGCAAATCGACGGGCGCTTCCAGACGCTCAGCCGGTGCTGGTTGGCGGCGGCGGCAAGCGTCAGCGCGTAAGGCGTGAGCCGGAAGCCCGCCGGCAGCAGTTCCTGGCCGGCTTTGAAGTCGTAGCCGAGCGGACGGACGGACCGGCCGGGTTTCGGCAGTGTCGAAAACGAGATCGTGTCGCCGTCGACGATCGCATCTTCCTGCATGACGACGGCGTCGGCGCCTTCCGGCATCGGCGCGCCGGTGAAGATGCGGATGGTCTCGCCGCGGCCGACCTTGCCTTCAAAACCTTTTCCCGCCGCCGAAACGCCGCGTTGGCGCACGGCAACCGAGCGGGCCTTTTCCGCATCGGTGCCGAAGTCGGCCGAGCGCACGGCATAGCCGTCCATGGCGCTGGCGGCGAAGGGCGGCTGGTTGTGGCCGGCAACGAGCGGCGCGGCGAGAACGCGGCCGGCGGCATCGGCGAGGGGCACCCATTCGGCTTGCGGTGCGGGCACGTGCGCGAAGATGCGCGCCAGCGCATCCTCGACGGGGAGCAGGCTCATTTCGGCTCCCGACGGAAATCGCCCGATTTGCCGCCGCTCTTTTCGATCACCTGCACGCCGGTGATGGTCATGGCGCGATCGAGCGCCTTGGCCATGTCGTAAAGGGTGAGGGCGGCCGTAGACGCGGCAACCAGCGCTTCCATCTCGACGCCGGTCTGCGCCGTGGTTTCGGCGGTGGCGGTGATGGCAAGGACAACGCCCTCGGCGACGATCTCGACCTCGACGCTGGTCAAGGGGATCGGATGGCAGAGCGGGATCAGGTCGGCGGTTTTCTTGGCCGCCATGATGCCGGCAATGCGGGCGACGGCGAGGGCATCGCCCTTCTTCAGGCTGCCGCCGATTATGGCCTCTATGGTTTCGGGCTGCGCCTTAAGCATGGCGCGGGCGACGGCGCGACGGCGCGTCGACGCCTTGCTGCCGATGTCGACGATATGGGCCTCACCGCGGGCATTGAGGTGGGTGAGGTCGTTGGCCATCAGGCACGCACCGAAGCGCCGAGCAGGGCGCGCGTGGCGGCCGCCACGTCGTCCTGCCGCATCAGGCTCTCGCCCACCAGGAAAGTGCCGATATTGGCCTCGCGGTCGAGCTTTTCGAGATGGGCGTGGTCGACGATGCCGCTCTCGGATACCAGGTGCTTGCTGGAGGGCACGCCGGTAGCAAGCTTTATCGATGTCTCAATAGTCGTCTCGAACGTCCTGAGATTCCTGTTGTTTATGCCGATGAGGCCGACATCCAACCCGAGCGCGCGGTCGAGTTCGATCTGGTCGTGCACCTCGACCAGGGCATCCATGCCCCATTCCTCGGCGGCATCAAGCAGATAGCGCGCGGTGTCGTCGCCGACGGCGGCGAGGATGATGAGGATGCAGTCGGCGCCCATCGCCCGGGCTTCGACCACCTGGTAGGTCTCGAACAGGAAGTCCTTGCGCAGCACCGGCAGCGAGACGGAAGCCCGCGCCTCCATCAGGAATTCCGGCGAGCCCTGGAAGGATGGCTTGTCGGTGAGGACGGAAAGGCAGGCAGCGCCGCCGGCTTCGTAGTCGCGGGCGATGGTGGCCGGGTGAAAGTCGGGGCGGATGAGGCCCTTGGAAGGGCTGGCTTTCTTCACCTCGGCGATGAGCGCGAAGTCGCCGGCCCGGCGCTTGGCCTTCAGCGCTTTGAGAAAGCCGCGCGGCGGCGATTGGTCGAGGGCGCGTGTCGCCACCTCTTCCCAGGGGCGCAAGGTCTTGGCAGCAGCGATCTCCTCGCGCTTATAGGCTTCGATTTTCTGCAGGAAGTCGGTCATCGGGCGTTTCCATTGGAGACGGCGATCAGTTTGTCGAGTGTAGCCTTTGCGGCGCCGCTGTCGATCTGGTGGGCGGCAAGGTCGATGCCCTCCTTTATATCGGCAACGCGGTCTGCCACCAGGAACGCGGCGGCGCTGTTGAGCAGCACGATGTCGCGATAAGCACCATGGGCGCCATCGAGCAGTGCGCGCAGGGCGGCGGCATTGGATGCGGGATCGGCGCCCTTGAGGTCGGCGAGCGTTGCGACCTTGAGCCCGAAGTCTTCCGGTGAAATCTGGAAAGCCGTGAGGCTGCCGCCGGCGATCTGCGCAACGCTGGTGGGGCCGGTCGTCGTGATCTCGTCGAGCCCGTCGCTGCCATGCACGACCCATGCCTTGATGGCGCGGTTGGCGAGCAGGGCGGCGGCAACGGGTTCGACCCAATCCTCGTCGTAAACGCCCAGGAGGTAACGGCGCACGCCTGCCGGGTTGGATTGCGGCCCCAGCAGGTTGAACATGGTGCGGGTGCCGAGCTCGACGCGGGCAGGGCCGACATGCTTCATCGCCGGATGGTGGGCCGGCGCGAACATGAAGCCGATGCCGGCTTCCCTTATATTGCGGCCGATCTCCTCTGGCGTCAGGTCCAGCTTGACGCCGAGCGCCTGGATGGCTTCCGCCGCCCCCGATTTCGAGGAGAGGGCGCGATTGCCGTGCTTGGCGACGGGGATGCCGGCAGAAGCGACGACGAAGGCACTGGCCGTGGAAATGTTGAGCGTTCCGGCGCCGTCACCGCCCGTGCCGACGATGTCGATGGCGTTTTCCGGCGCTTCGACCGGGATCATCTTCTCGCGCAGGATGGAGACGGCCGCGGCGATCTCGGTGACCGTCTCGCCCTTCACGCGCATGCCCATGAGGAATGCGCCGATCTGCGAGGGCGTCGCTTCACCGTCCATGATGCTCGAAATGACAGCGCGCATTTCCTCGCCGGTGAGGTCGCGACGTGCGGCGATCTTGTTGAGTGCGGCCTTGATATCCAAAGTGCTCCCCCTTCGCTCTCGTAAAGCTTGCGCTTAATGGGACATTGGAAGGGGAAATGTCCAGAGGGAAGGGGCGGTGGAGGGTGGGCGGAGGGATGAGATGGCATTTCCCGTACGAACCTATGGGCGCTGCCACCTAGTACCGCCAAAGGCCGCACTTCATTCTTGGCTCTCGCCTTCCGGTTCGATGATGCCAAGACCGAGGATCGGCGCGAAGCGCTCCAAAACCTCTTGCAGGATTTCCGTCGGCACCACGTCTTTGCTCCGCTTGCCGCCTCGATCGCGCCAATCGAACGAGCGGACCTGATCGACCTGGACCACCCCCGTTGTCTCCGTGCCGGCGCCCGATAGCGAGACAGCGAAGCCGCTACCACGAGAGGCGTTGCCCACGGTCGTTATCGGAGCGAAGAAGGCGAAGCCGGTTGCTCGATTGAACGCGAAGGCAGAGAGGCAGAGCGCCGGATGCTTGCCGGCTTGCTCCTTGCCCGCCGAGGGCGACATATTGAGCCACCAAATCTCGCCGGGGGCTGGGATTTCAGGTCTTACCAAATCTCACGCCCCGCCGGCGGCTCGTCATGCCATGCACGCTCCTCCTCGTTCATCGGCGCATCGGGATTGGCGCCGGCCAGGAGTTCATCAAGCGTGTATTTCGGCGCACGGGCCCGTACGGGGCGAGCTGCCGCCATTGGCTCCATGACGACCCGGTGGCCTTCCACCTTCACCATCATCTCCTGGCCCTCTTGAAGGTGCAGCAAGTTCCGCGCCGCAGCCGGTACGGTCGCCACCAGCGACCCGCCGGCCTTTTTGAGCTTGGTCGAGCCGAGGACGCCCGGCGGCAACGCCGGTCCTATCGTAGCGAAGCCGGCCGAGATGAATTGACCCGAGCTTGCCGAGCGCTTCTGATAGTTCCCTCTCGCCCCCTTCGGACGAGCCAGATTCTTGTCCGCGCCCGTGTTCTTAGCCATTGGTCGGTCCTTCCGGTGTCGAACATTTATGTAACACCGCAACGCCGTACCTTCAACGCCGTTGCGGTACTGGCTGCCTTTAACCGAAAGACTGACTCACGCGGCGCGGCGGGTGCCGTGGAAATCGCGGGCGATGTTGAGGAAATTCTGCAGGAGCGCATGGCCGTTCTCGCTGGCGATGCTTTCCGGGTGGAATTGCACGCCGAAGGTCGGGCGGTCCTTGTGCTGCATGCCCATGATCAGGCCGTCATCGGTGGAGGCGGTGACTTCCAGGCTTTGCGGCAGGCTCTTGGGCTCGACGATCAGCGAGTGGTAGCGCGTTGCCTCGAAGCCGGAATTGAGGCCGCGGAACAGGCCCTTGCCGGTGTGGTTGATGCGGCTGGTCTTGCCGTGCATCAGGTGCGGCGCACGCACGACCTCGCCGCCCATGGCCTGGCCGATGGCCTGGTGGCCCAGGCAGACGCCGAGGAGCGGCGTTTGCGGCGAAAAACGCTCGATGACGGCAAGGCAGATGCCGGCGGTGTCGGGCGTGCCGGGGCCGGGCGACAGCACGATGGCTTCGGGCGCCATGGCCGCGATCTCGTCGAGGGTGATCTTGTCGTTGCGGCGCACGGTCGAGACGGCGCCGAGATCGCCGAGAAACTGCACGAGATTGTAGGTGAAGCTGTCGTAGTTATCGATGACGAGGAGGTTCATGGGATTGCCTGCTCAATTGGGTTGATGGGAGCACGAGATTTTTCGCGCGCTTCACCATCGATGGCAGGTTAGGGCAGTTTTGCGCCTGTTGCACGTGGTGAGGTGCCTGTGACGGATTACAGGCAACCTGCTTGGTCTCACCCCCTCCCCAACCCTCCCCGCAAGGGGGAGGGTGTTCATCGAGGCTGTTGCTCGATCATCTCCCCAAACACGGAACGGCACCTCCCCCCTTGCGGGGGAGGTTGGGAGGGGGGTGACACGAGCAGGGTGTCTCATTGTCCCACCCGCGCTTCGCCGGCATAGCGCAGCGCCTCCTCGGCGGCGGAGAAGAGCGCGCGGGCCTTGTTCTCGCATTCGAGCTGTTCGAGTTCGGGCTTGCTGTCAGCGACGATGCCGGCACCGGCCTGGGCATAGAGCTTGCCGTTGGCGAGGATGGCCGTGCGCAACACGATGCAGGTGTCCATGTTGCCGTCCGGGCCGAAATAGCCGACGCAGCCGCCATAGATGCCGCGCCGGGACTTTTCGAGCTCGTCGATGATCTCCATGGCGCGCACCTTGGGGGCGCCGGAAACGGTGCCGGCGGGAAAGCCCGCCGAGAGCGCATCGATGAAGTCGTATTGCGGATCGAGCACGCCGACGACGTTGGAGACGATGTGCATGACGTGGGAATAGTATTCGAGGAAGAACTTGTCGGTGACTTCCACGGTGCCGATCTTGGCGACCCGGCCGACGTCGTTGCGGCCGAGGTCGAGCAGCATCAGGTGCTCGGCCAGCTCCTTGGGATCGGAGAGCAGTTCGTCGGCCAGTTCCTTGTCGCGCGTGGGCGTGGCGCCGCGCTTGCGGGTGCCGGCGATGGGACGGATCGTGACCTGACCCTTGTCGACCTTGACCAGGATTTCCGGGCTGGACCCGGCGACGGAAAAGCCCTCGAAATCGAGGAAATACATGTAAGGCGAAGGATTGGTGCGCCGCAGCGCCCGGTAGAGCGCCGTCGCCGGCAGCGTGAAATCGGCGGAAAAGCGCTGGCTCAGCACGACCTGGAAGATGTCGCCGGCGCGGATGTATTCCTTGGCGCGCTCCACCATGCCGAAATATTCGTCGCGCGACGTGTCGCTGCTGATCTCGATGGCAGTGAGGTCGGGCAGGGCGCCGGAGACGGGCAAAGCGCGCGCCAGCCGCTGGGTGGCGTCGTCGAGCCGCGAAAAGGCCGCTTCCAGCGCCTGCCGGGCCGTGACGCCCTCGCGCGGATAGACGGGCGCGGTGAGATAGAGTTCGTCCTTGAGCGTGTCGAAAATGGCGAGGATCGACGGCCGCATCAAGATGGCGTCGGGCAGGCCCATCACATCCGGGTTCTCGTCGGGCAGCTTTTCCATCTGCCGGACCATGTCGTAGCCGAGATAGCCGTGGATGCCCGAGGCGGTGGGCGGCAGTCCCTCGGGGACATCGATCTGCGACTGCTTGACGAGATCGCGCAAAACTTCCAGCGGCGGCTTGTCGACCGGCTCGAAGGCTTCCGGATCGGCGCCCGGATTGCGGTTGATGCTGGCCTGGCCGTTCTCGACCTTGAGGATGAGGTCGGGCAAGAGACCGATCATCGAGTAGCGGCCCTTGATGGCGCCGTCCTGCACGGATTCCAGCAGGAAGGTGTTCTTGCGGCCTTCGGCGAGCTTCAGGTAGGTGCCGATCGGCGTTTCGAGATCGGCGACGATGCGGCGATGCACGATCTGCGCGATGCCCGCATCGTGGCGTTCGGCGAAGCGCTGATAAAAGTCGTCACCCATTATTGCCCGGCTCCCGAAAGATCGAGGATCTGCTGGAGCACTTGCTGGTTCACATGCACGCCGGCCTCGTTGCGCAGCCCGGTGACGAACTCGGCGTAGAGCGAGTCGCGGGCGGCGTTGGCGAGCGTATCGGCCAATTGCGGCGCCACGTCGCCGCTGGCCGGGGTCACCTGGTTCACCTTGAAGACGACGTAGTCACCGTCGCTGTTCTTGACCGTGCCGTAATGGTCGGCGCCGCCGTTGAAGATCTCTCCGGCAACGGCGGGCGAGAAGGTCGGCGTGCCGTCGCCCTGGCGGGTCATCGGCAGCGAGATCTGCGGGATCTGGTTGTCGGCCGCGGCGAGGTCGGCGATAGCGGCGCCGGAAGCGAGCTTGCCTTCGAGCGCCTTGGCCTCGTCGGCAAGCGCCGCCTCCGTCTTCTCGTTGGTCCAGGCGGTGGCGACGGCGTCGCGCACCTCGTCCAGCGTCTCGTCGCGGGCCGGGGCGACCTTGGCGAGATCGAACCAGACGCTGTGGTTGGACGAAAGCTGGATGGAGGCCGCGAGCTTTTCGGGCTCCGCCTTGAAGACGGCGTCGACGACCTTGGCGCGGTCGGTGGCGGCGATATCGGGCACCGCCGAAAGCGCATCGCCGGACCTGGTCAGCTCGACGTGGACAGGCTTGAGGTTGAAGCGCTGGGCAATCTCGCTCAGCGGCTTGAAGGCGGCGCGCAACTCTTCGATCTGGTCGAGCGTGTCGCCGTATTCCTGGCGCGCGGCGGCAAGGCCCAGGCTTTCCCGCACCTTGTCCTTGGCTTCCTCGAAGGTGAGGGTGCCGCCGCCCTGGATTTCCGGAACCGAGACGGCGCGCTGGCCGATGGCGCCGGGAACGATGGCGAAATCGCCCTGGGCGAGGCCGAAGGCGGCGTCGGCAAGGGTGGGGTCGGTGACCTGGCTCTTCGAGAGCGTGCCGAGATCGGTGACGGTGAGGCCGGCCTGCTTCACCAGGTCGTCGAACTTGGCGCCGGCGGCCTTGCCGTCGGTGAAGATCTTGACGGCAGCGGCATCGGGCAGCACGACCTGCACGATGTGGCGGCTCTCGGGTTTGGTGAGGCTCGCCTTGGTGCGCTCGTATTCGGCCTTCAGCTCGTCGTCGCTATAGGTCTTGGTGGCGGCGAGAACCTCCGGCGACAGCGTCAGCACGTCGATGCTGCGGGTCTCCTCGGTGCGGAAATCCGCCTGGTGATCCTTGAGGTACTGCGCGAGTTCGTCGTCGGTGGGCGTCGCGACCGGCGGGATAGCCGTGGAATTGAGCACGAAATAGTCCACCGAGCGAGTGTCGCCGGTATAGCGCGCGATAAGGTTCATCGCGGTCTTGGGCGGCTGGACGTCGCTGAAAAGCGCGAGGACCACTTGCTGGCGGCGCGCTGCGGAACCCTGGTTCTTGAAATAGTCGTCCTCGGAAAGGCCGTTCTGCGCCAGCACCTGCTGGAAATTCTCGCGCGAGAGGCCGCCGGGGATGTTGCCGAAATCGTTGCGGACCATTTCGCCGAGTTTGTCATCGGAGACACCGATGCCCATATGCTCGGCCAGCTGGTTCACCGAAGCGTCGGCGGAGAGGCGGCTGAGCGTCAGCGAGGGGATGCCGAGCGCCATCGCTTCCTGGCCAGTCGGCACGCGGCCGATCTGCTGGGCGGCGGCGTTGAGCTGCTGCTGGTAGGCGCGCTGGAAATCGCGCGTCGAGATGTCCTGGTCGCCGACGCGGGCGACGGTGGACGAGCCGAGCGTGGTGATGACGTTGTTGATGCCGAAAGCCGCAAAGCTCACGATCAGGACCGCAAAGAAGATCTTTGCGATAGTGGTCTTGGAAAATTCACGCAGGCTGTCGAGCATCAGGATCGGTCCGGTTACGGGGACAAGCGCCATTTCCCGGGTGGATTTGACGCGAGGCGGCGGATAATAGACAGGCCAAAGCCGCCGCCGCAAGCGCGGGTTAGGACAATCGCGCCAGCGGCGCAAGAGGCAGGAGACGAGCATGGCCGAAGCCATCAGGCCGCTGATCGCGGGCAACTGGAAGATGAACGGGCTGACGGCCGCGCTGGCGGAGGTCGAAAAGCTCGGCGCGCTGCTCGCCGGCAAGGCGGTTGCGGGCGATGTCGCCATCTGCCCGCCCGCCACGCTGCTGATGGCGATGAGCGCCAGGGCCGGGGGCCTCGGCATCGCCACGGGCGGGCAGGATTGCCATGCCGAAGCGAGCGGGGCGCATACGGGCGATATCAGCGCCGAAATGCTCAAGGATGCCGGCGCCGCCTACGTGATCGTCGGTCACAGCGAGCGCCGTGCCGACCACGGCGAGACCGATGCCGCGGTGCGGGCCAAGGCCGAAGCGGCGATCCGCGCCGGGCTCACCCCCATCATCTGCGTCGGCGAGACGCGGGCCGAGCGCGAGGCGGGGCAGGCCGAAGCCGTGGTCGAACGGCAGCTGGCGGGCTCGGTGCCGGACGGCGATGACGCGATCGTCATCGCCTACGAGCCGGTCTGGGCCATCGGCACCGGCCTCACGCCGACCAACGACGACATCGCGGCGATGCACGCGGCGATCCGCAAGCTGCTGGCCGGACGTTTCGGCAGCAAGGGCGAGGGCACGCGTATCCTCTATGGCGGCTCGCTCAAACCCGGCAATGCCAGAGAAATCCTGGCCGTGGAAAACGTCGATGGCGGCCTCGTCGGGGGCGCCAGCCTCTTGGCGAATGACCTTCATGCCATTATCTCAGCGCTATGAGGCGCCGGGGCTGGCATTTCCAGCCTAAAGCGTCTATGACCCCGCATCCCTGTACGAACCGCTGAGACCCTTTCGAATGGCGAACGTATTGATTGTTGCCTATCTGCTGATCGTGCTGGCGCTGATCGCTGTGATCCTGCTGCAGCGCTCGGAAGGCGGCGGCCTCGGCATTGGCGGCGGTAGCAACGGCTTCATGACCGCGCGCGGCTCGGCGAACGTGCTGACGCGGACGACGGCGATACTGGCGGCGCTGTTCTTCGCCACGGCGATCGGCCTCACCATTCTTTCCGAACTCGATCGCGGCTCGTCCTCGATTCTCGATCGGGCGGCGCAGCAGACCAATGCCAATGGCGAGATGCAGGCGCCGACCAACGTGCTCGATGCGCTGAACCAGCTCAACGGCAACACCACGACGAACAACACCACGCCGGCGCCGGCTGTTCCCGCTCCGGCAACGCCGGCGGCTCCGGCCGCCCCCGCCGATGCGCCGGACCTGGCAGTGCCGCAGACGACCGCGCCTGCGGACAATGCCGCGCCGGCCCAAACCACTACGCCTGCCGCTCCGAGCGATGCGACGACCCCCGCAACGCCGCCAGCCGGCACGCAGCAGCAACCCGCGCCCGCCACCGGCAGCGGGGCGACGACCAACCAATGAGCCGCAGCAGCGGCGGAATAACCGGAAGGGGATGGCGACATCCCCTTCTTCTTTTGTGTGGAGTGCGTTGGGCGCTCTTCGAATCGGCGAGCAAAAGTGTAAGGTAAAGGCCCATGGCTCGGTACGTTTTCATCACCGGAGGCGTGGTCTCCTCATTAGGCAAAGGCTTGGCATCGGCGGCTCTTGGCGCCGTATTGCAGGCGCGTGGCTACAAGGTCCGGCTTCGCAAGCTCGACCCCTATCTCAACGTCGATCCGGGAACGATGTCGCCGACCCAGCACGGCGAAGTGTTCGTCACCGATGACGGCGCTGAGACGGACCTCGACCTCGGCCATTACGAGCGCTTCACCGGCCGCTCCGCAAACAAGCGCGACAACATCACCACCGGCCGCATCTATTCCGACATCATCGCCAAGGAGCGGCGTGGCGACTATCTCGGCGCCACCGTGCAGGTGATCCCGCACGTGACCGACGCCATCAAGTCGTTCGTCGTCGAAGGCAACGAGGATTTCGATTTCGTCCTCGTCGAGATCGGCGGCACGGTCGGCGATATCGAGGGGCTGCCGTTCTTCGAGGCGATCCGCCAGCTCGGCAACGAATTGCCGCGCAACCATGCGGTCTATGTCCATCTGACTTTGATGCCGTACATCCCGAGCGCGGGCGAGTTGAAGACCAAGCCGACGCAGCATTCGGTGAAGGAGCTGCGCTCTATCGGCATCGCGCCCGACGTGCTGCTGGTGCGCTGCGACCGGCCGATCCCGGAAGGCGAGCGCCGCAAGCTCAGCCTCTTCTGCAACGTGCGCGAAAGCGCCGTGATCCAGGGGCTCGATGTCTCCTCGATCTACGACGTGCCGCTGGCCTACCACAAGGAAGGGCTGGACAACGAAGTGCTGGCCGCTTTCGGCATCACCGATGCGCCGGCGCCCGATCTTTCGGCCTGGCAGGAGGTTTCCCAGCGCCTGCACAACCCCGAGGGCGAGGTCAACATCGCCATCGTCGGCAAGTATACCGGCCTCAAGGACGCCTATAAGTCGCTCTCGGAAGCCCTGGTGCATGGCGGCATCGCCAATCGCGTCAAGGTCAACATGCAGTGGATCGACAGCGAGGTGTTCGAGCGCGAGGACCCGGCGCCCTATCTCGAGCACGTCCACGGCATCCTGGTGCCGGGCGGCTTCGGCGAGCGCGGTTCGGCCGGCAAGATCCAGGCAGCGCGCTTCGCCCGCCTCAAGGACGTGCCGTATTTCGGCATCTGCTTCGGCATGCAGATGGCCTGCATCGAGGCGGCCCGCAATACGGCCGGCATCAAGAACGCCAATTCCACCGAATTCGGCCCGAGCAAGGAGCCGATCGTCGGCCTCATGACCGAATGGACGAAGGGCAATGCCAAGGAGACGCGCTCCAAGGAGGGCGATCTCGGCGGCACGATGCGGCTGGGCGCCTATGCCGCCAACCTGACGCGTGGCAGCCGCGTGGCCGACATCTACGGCACGACGCACATTTCCGAGCGCCACCGGCACCGTTACGAAGTCAATATGGACTACCGCAAGGTGCTGGAAAAGAACGGGCTGTTGTTCTCCGGCGTCTCGCCCGACGGGTTGCTGCCGGAAATCGTCGAGCGTACCGACCATCCCTGGTTCATCGGCGTGCAGTTCCACCCCGAGCTCAAGAGCAAGCCGTTCGAGCCGCATCCGCTGTTCGCCAGCTTTATTGCGGCGGCGATGGAGCAGAGCCGGCTGGTTTGATTTCGGCGGTGGTATGAAAGTGTCATACCAGGTGCTATAATCTCTCCAGAAGGAGAGACCCCATGCCAAAAGTCGTCAAGCGCACCTACAGTTTGACCGCCGAGCAGGCGGCCTTCATCGACCGCAAGGTTGCCTCGGGCGAATACGCCTCGGGCAGCGAAGTCGTGCGCAGCGGTTTGCGTGAGATGCAGGAGCACGACGCAATCATCGACCGCTGGATCAAGGAAGAAGTTCTTCCAACCTACGAGCGCTGGAAGGCCGGGCTGGAAAAGGAATATACGATCGATGAGGTCTTTTCGCATCTCAATGCGCGGCGCCAGGAGCGCGCTGCAAAGAAAGCCTCCTGATGCGCCACAGACGCGTCATCCTTCTTGCTTCCGCCGAAAATGATCTGTTCTCTATTGAAGATTGGCTGACCGAGGTTGCGTCACCGGCCGTAGCTGAGCGCTACGTCGATCGGATCGTGCGACACCTGGAGAAGCTGGAATATGCAAGCGAGCGGGGAACAGTCCGCAACGAGAAAACCGGTCTGCGCCTGATTGGGCTTATGGATGGTATCTCAGTCGCTTTCATAGTGAATAGTGAAAGCGTCTCGATACAGAGGGTGCTGTATCGCGGACAGAATTTGCGAACTGACGAGCCGGATGATGACTGAGCCGGAATTGCCGGCTCAGTCTAAGTTGACTTTTCAAGCCGGCTTGATCAGCGCGTGGCGCTTCTTGCCGACCGAAAGCTTGATGACGCCTTCCGGCAGCAGGGCGTTTTCGCCGAGCACCAGCCGTTCGTCCTCGATCAGCGCATCGTTGACCCTGACCGCTCCGGATTGCACGTGGCGGCGGGCTTCGCCGTTCGATGCGGCCAGCCCGGCCGTGACCAAAGCCGCCTGGATGCCGATACCGTTCATCAGTTCGGCATGCGTCACCGTAGCCGTCGGCAGCGAGAGGTCGAGCGCTCCGGCTTCGAACGTCGCGCGGGCGGTATGTGCGGCTTCCTCGGCTGCGTCGCGGCCATGAACGATGGCGGTGACTTCCGTCGCCAGCACCTTTTTGGCCTCGTTCAGTTCGGAGCCGCCCAGGGCCGCCAGCTTGGCGATCTCGTCGAGCGGCAGGCGCGTGAAGATCTTGAGGAACTTGCCGACGTCGGCATCTTCCGTATTGCGGAAATACTGCCAGAAATCATAGGGGCTGAAGAGGTCGCCGTTGAGCCAGACGGCGCCGGAGGCCGACTTGCCCATCTTTTCGCCCGATGCCTTGGTGAGCAGGGGGGTGGTCAGTGCATAGAGCTGCGGGCCGCCCATGCGGTGGCTGAGGTCGACGCCGTTGATGATGTTGCCCCACTGGTCGGAGCCGCCCATCTGCAGCACCGTGCCATAGCGGCGGTTGAGCTCGACGAAGTCGTAACCCTGCATGATCATGTAGTTGAATTCAAGGAAGCTCAGCGATTGCTCGCGATCGAGCCTGAGCTTCACGGAATCGAAGCTGAGCATGCGGTTGACCGAGAAGTGCCGGCCGACGTCGCGCAGGAATTCGACGTAGTTCAGCTTCAGCAGCCAATCGGCATTGTTGACCATGATGGCGGCGTTGTCGCCCTCATAGCGCAGGATGTGGCTGTAGACCTTCTTGATGCCTTCGATGTTGGCAGCAATCGTTTCCGGCGTCAGGAGCTTGCGCTGGTCGTCGCGGAAGGATGGATCGCCCACCATCGAAGTGCCGCCGCCCATGAGGCTGATCGCCTGGTGGCCGGTCTCCTGCAGCCAGTAGAGCATGGTGACGGTGATGAGATTGCCGATATGGATGCTCGTCGCCGTGGCGTCGTAGCCGACATAGCCGGTGATCTTCCGCTTTGCCGCCAGGGCATCGAGCCCTTCGGGATCGGAAATCTGGTGAATGAAGCCGCGCTCGTCGAGAACGCGCAGGAAATCGGATTTGAACTTGGTCATCGGGTGCGATCCAAAGACAGGAAAGGATGGCGGCCGCTAGGGCCGCCCGTTCGCGATCGCCAGATATGCGCCCTAACTCAGCGCCCGCCGCCGGCAGCGATCTCGGCCCGGCGGCGGTCGAGATAGTCGGCGCACCGTTCGGTCAGCTCATCGATCTTGCCTTCGAAGAAGTGGTTGGCGCCTTCGACGATCTGCTGCTCGATGGTGATGCCCTTCTGCGTCTTCAGCTTGTCGACGAGCTTCTGCACCGATTGCGGCGGCGCCACGCGGTCGCGGTCGCCATGGATGATGAGGCCGGAGGAGGGGCAGGGGGCGAGGAACGAGAAATCGTAGAGGTTTTCCGGCGGCGCCACCGAAATGAAGCCCTCGACTTCCGGGCGGCGCATCAGCAGCTGCATGCCGATCCAGGCGCCGAAGGAGAACCCTGCGATCCAGCAGCCGCGGCTTTCGCGGTTGAGCGCCTGCAGCCAGTCGAGCGCCGCGGCGGCGTCGGAGAGTTCGCCGATGCCGTGGTCGAAGATGCCTTGCGAGCGGCCGACGCCGCGCGAATTGAAGCGCAGCACGGCAAATCCGCGCTCGGCGAACATGTAGAAGAGATTGTAGACGATCTGGTTGTTCATCGTGCCCCCGAATTCGGGATGCGGATGGAGCACGATGGCGATCGGGGCATTCGGCTCCTTACCGGGCTGGTAACGGCCTTCGATGCGCCCTTCCGGACCGTTGAAGATCACTTCTGGCATGTGAGGTTCCTGGACCCTTGTAGTTGGTGTTCCCACCGGTTTTTCGCCATTCCTGGTGCACCCGGCGCGGCTTGACGAACCGCCTGCCGGTGCCTAAAACAGGACTCGAAAAGACCAGTTTAGAATTGTTCGAAACTTGGTTCGCTTTCCCGACGGAAAGCCTGCGAGCGCCCCTTGTAAAGAAAGTGAGCGCCCGATTTCAAGCAATTTGGGTTTGGAGCCGGCGCGGTGCGCCATTACGCCATGACGGGATCGAACATCTATCTCGACCATAATGCATCGGCCCCGCTCCTTCCGGAGGCGCGGGCGGCGATGCTGGCTGCCTTCGATCTCACCGGAAATCCGTCGTCCGTGCATGCTCACGGCCGGACTTTGCGGGCCGTCGTCGAGACAGGACGCGGGCAGGTCGCGGCGCTGACCGGGGCCGAGCGCAAGCAGGTCGTGTTCACCGGTTCTGCGACGGAAGCCATCACGCAGGCGATCGTCGGCGGCGCCAGGGCGTTCCCGGTCAAGCGCATCGCCGTCAGTGCCGGCGAACACGCAGCGGTCACGAAGGCTGCCGAGGCGACCGGCCTGCCGGTCACGGTGCTCGGCCTCGATGCCGACGGCATTATCGATCTCGAGGCTTTGGCGGCGCTGGTTGCGGGCGACGAACTGCTCCTGGTCGCGATCCATGCGGTCAACAACGAGACCGGCGTCGTGCAGCCACTTTCGCGCATCGAGGCGCAGGTCGGCCCCACGCCGCACCTGCTGTTCATCGACGCAGCCCAGGCTTGCGGCAAGCTGCCACTGGAATTTGCCGCCCGCGCTGCCGATATGATGGCTGTGAGCGCACACAAGATCGGCGGTCCCGTCGGTATCGGTGCGCTCTTGGTGAAGAGCCATGCCGACGAGGTGCGGTTGATCCCCGGTGGCGGCCAGGAGCAGGGACGGCGTGGCGGCACCGAGGCGGCGGCCCTGATTGCCGGGTTTGGTGCGGCTGCAGAAGCCTTTCCCAAGGCCTATGTGCCCGAAACGGTGGCGCGGCTGGTGTCGCAAGTGGAAGCCGGTATCCGGCATCTGGCGCCGGATGCGCTGATCTTCGGCGAGAGCGTCGAACGCGCCGGCAATGTAGTGGACTTCGCGGTGCCGGGTCTCGGCAACGCGGTGGCCATGATGGGGCTGGATCTGGCGGGCGTTTCGGTTTCCTCCGGCTCGGCCTGCTCGTCGGGCAAGGTGGGCCCGAGCCACGTGCTCGCCGCCATGGGTTATGCGCCCGAAATCTGCGGCGGCGCCCTGAGGGTCAGCCTCGGCTGGACCTCGAACGAACGCGATGTTGAAGGCTTCCTTTCCGCCTTCGAAACGGTCCTGACGCGGCATCGCCGCCGGCAGGGACAAGCGGCCTGATCGGCCGCCAGGAGAATGACATGACGATCGACATCCCGACCCTCAAGGAAAACATCGACCGCGACACGGTCGACAAGGTCCTGGCGCTCGACGTCGACAAGTACAAGTACGGCTTCGAAAGCCTGATCGAGTCCGACGTCGCGCCCAAGGGGCTGAACGAGGACATCGTCCGGCTGATCTCGCACAAGAAGAACGAGCCGCAATGGATGCTGGATTGGCGCCTTGAGGCGTTCAAGCGCTGGCAGACCATGCGCGAGCCGAACTGGGCCAAGGTCCATTATCCGAAGATCGACTTCCAGGACATCAGCTATTACGCGGCGCCGAAGTCGGCCAAGGGCCCGAAGAGCCTCGACGAGGTCGATCCGGAACTGCTGGCCGTCTACGAAAAGCTCGGCGTGCCGCTGAAGGAGCGCGCCATCCTCGCCGGCGTCGAGGGCGCCGCCGACAATTATACGGGCGGCAACGTCGCGGTCGATGCGGTGATGGATTCGGTCTCGGTCGTCACCACCTTCCGCGAGGAATTGGCCAAGGTTGGCATCATCTTCTGCTCGATCTCGGAAGCGATCCGTGAGCATTCCGAACTGGTGCAGAAGTACCTCGGCTCCGTTGTGCCGGTGACCGACAATTTCTATGCGACGCTGAATTCGGCGGTCTTCACCGACGGCTCCTTCGTCTACATCCCCAAGGGCGTGCGCTGCCCGATGGAGCTGTCGACCTATTTCCGCATCAACGAGAAGAATACCGGCCAGTTCGAGCGCACGCTGATCATCGCCGACGAGGGCTCCTATGTGAGCTATCTCGAAGGCTGCACGGCGCCGAGCCGCGACGAGAACCAGTTGCACGCCGCCGTGGTCGAGCTGATCGCGCTCGACGACGCCGAGATCAAGTACTCGACCGTGCAGAACTGGTTCCCCGGCGACAAGGAAGGCAAGGGCGGCGTCTACAATTTCGTCACCAAGCGCGGCGATTGCCGCGGCGACCGCTCGAAGATCTCGTGGACGCAGGTGGAGACCGGCTCGGCCATCACCTGGAAGTATCCGAGCTGCATCCTGCGCGGCGACGAAAGCCGTGGCGAGTTCTATTCCATCGCCATTTCCAACGGCTACCAGCAGATCGACAGCGGCACCAAGATGCAGCACCTGGGCAAGAACACGACCAGCCGCATCATCTCCAAGGGCATTGCCGCCGGCTTTTCCGACAATACCTATCGCGGGCTGGTCTCGGCGCACGCCAAGGCCAAGGGTGCGCGCAACTTCACGCAGTGCGACAGCCTCTTGATCGGCGACAAGTGCGGCGCCCACACGGTTCCCTATATCGAGAGCCGCAATGCCAGCGCCGTCTTCGAGCACGAGGCGACGACGTCGAAGATCTCCGACGACCAGATGTTCTATTGCCAGCAGCGCGGCCTTTCCGAAGAGGAAGCGGTGGCGCTGATCGTCAACGGCTTCGTGCGCGACGTGCTGCAGCACCTGCCGATGGAATTCATGGTCGAAACGCAGAAGCTGATCTCGATCAGCCTCGAGGGCAGCGTCGGCTAACCCGTTCATTCATCCGCCGGGTGGCGCTTGCAGGCGACCCCGGCTCCCCATTTTCCGGAGACACACAATGACCACCCCACTGCTTGAAATCCGCAATCTGCATGCCCGCATCGAGGACCGCGAAATCCTCAAGGGCGTGAACCTGATTGTGCCGCGCGGCGAGGTGCATGCCATCATGGGCCGCAACGGCTCCGGCAAGTCGACGCTGTCCTACGTGCTGGCAGGCAAGGAGGACTACGAGGTCACCGATGGCGAAGTGCTGCTCGATGGCGAGAACATCCTCGAGATGGAGCCGTCCGAGCGTGCCAATGCCGGCCTGTTCCTCGCCTTCCAGTATCCGATCGAAATCCCGGGCGTTGCGACGATGACGTTCCTGAAGTCCGCCATGAACGCCCAGCGCAAGGCGCGCGGCGAAAGCGAGCTGTCGACGCCGGACTTCATGCGCGCCGTCAAGGAGGCCGGCGCCAAGCTCCATGTCGATGCCGACATGCTGAAGCGTGCGCTCAATGTCGGTTTCTCCGGCGGCGAGAAGAAGCGCGCCGAAATCCTGCAGATGGCGCTCCTGCAGCCGAAGATGTGCATCCTCGACGAGACCGATTCCGGCCTCGACATCGACGCGCTGAAGATCGTTTCCGAAGGCGTCAACGCGCTGCGTTCGCCCGATCGCGGCATGCTGGTGATCACCCACTACCAGCGCCTGTTGAACCACATCGTGCCCGACGTGGTGCATGTGTTCTCCGATGGTCGCGTGGTCGAAAGCGGCGGTAAGGAACTGGCGCTGGAACTGGAAGCCAAGGGCTATGCCGGCTTCGACGAGACGGCGGCGGCGTAATCCAGATGGCTTTGCAGGTTCCCCTCCGGCTCGGGCCGGCTGAAGAGACTTTGATCGCGCAGTTGCAGGATCGCGGCGCCGCTGCGGAAGCCGAGAGGCTTTCCGGCGCCGGGCTGCCGACGCGCCGCGTCGAGAGCTACCACTATACCGATCTCAAGATGCTGCTGCGCACCGTGCCGCCGCTGGCGAACGCGGCCGAGGCCGCGAGCCCGCCCGCGCTTGCCGTGGCCGGTGCGTTCCAGCTGATGATTGCCAATGGCAAGGTTCAGGGGCATGGCACGGCGCCGGCTGGTGTCGTCGTCGGTAAGGCCAAGGGCAGTGCGCTCACCGAGCGCGACGACGTGCTCGTGCGCCTCAACGGCGCGCTTGCCGCCGAAAGCCTGACGCTGACGCTCGAAGGTTCGGTCGATCCGGTCATCCAGGTCGATCATCGTATCGAGGGCGAAGCCAGCCACAGCGCCGATTCCGTCCGCATCTTCGTTGCCGATGGCGGCAGCGCCACCATCCTCGAGACATTCTCGGGGAGCGATGCCGCGCATGTCGGCAATCATGCGACCTATATCGGGCTCGGCAAGGGCGCGACCGTCACGCACATCACCGTCGATCTTTCCAGCCGCCAGGCCACGCACTTCGCCACGGCCGAATACACGGTCGGCGAAGAGGCAAAGCTCCGCACGCTGGTGATCCATGCCGGCTCGGCCCTGGCGCGCACGCAGCTCTTTCCGCGCTATGCCGGGGCAGGCGCGCATGGCGATATCACCGGGCTCAACCTCGTCACCGACGGCCAGCATGCCGACATCACCATGGATGCCTCGCACGCCGTGCCGCACACGTCGAGCCAGCCGCTGTTCAAGTCGATCGCGCGCGGGCGCGGCCGGGCTGTCGTGCAGGGCCGGCTGGTCGTGGCGCGCGATGCGCAGAAGACCGATTCCAAGCTGATGAGCCAGGGCCTGATGCTGTCGGACGAGGCGGAAATCTTCTCCAAGCCCGAGCTCGAAATCTACGCCGACGACGTGGTGTGCGGCCACGGCTCCACCTGCGGCAAGCTCGACGAGGATTCGCTCTTCTACCTGATGAGCCGCGGCATCCCGCAGGCCGAAGCCGAAACCATGCTGGTCCGCGGCTTCCTCGCCGAACTCCTCGATCCGATCGAGGACGAGGCCCTGCACGAGGCGCTGACCGGCGTCACCGAAGGGTGGCTGAAGGGGCAGGGGTGATGTTAGCCGCTGATATCCTGCCAGATTTCACCCCCCTCCCAACCTCCCCCGCAAGGGGGGAGGTGCTGTTCCGCGTATTTGGAGATGATCGAGCAACAGTCTCGATGAACACCCTCCCCCTTGCGGGGAGGGTTGGGGAGGGGGTGACATTAGCCTCGATCCCATCATCATGACCTTCGATCTTGCCAAAGTCCGCGCCGACTTCCCAATCCTCGCCGAAAAAATCCACGACCATCGCCTCGTCTATCTCGACTCCGGCGCTTCGGCGCAAAAGCCGCTGGCCGTGCTCGACAGGATGGATTGGGCGCACCGGCACGCCTATGCCAACGTGCATCGGGGCCTGCATACGCTCGCCAACCGCGCGACCGAAGCCTATGAGGGCGGCCGCGCCGCTGTGCAGCGCCTGCTGAACGCCAGCCGCCCGGAAGAGATCGTCTTCACCCGCTCGGCCACCGAGGCCATCAATCTCGTTGCCTCCTCGTTCGCCGGTCCGCGCATCGGGGAGGGCGACGAGATCGTGCTCTCCATCATGGAGCACCATTCCAACATCGTGCCCTGGCATTTCCACCGCGAGCGCAAGGGTGCGGTGCTGAAATGGGTGGATGTGCACGACGACGGCAGCTTCGATATCGATGCTTTCGCGGCGGCGATCACCGACCGCACGAAGATGGTCGCCATCACCCATATGTCGAATGTTTTGGGTACCGTCACGCCGATCAAGGAGATCGTCGAGATCGCCCATGCCCGGAACATTCCGGTTCTGGTCGACGGCAGCCAGGGCGCCGTGCACCTCAAGGTCGACGTGCAGGATCTCGGCGTCGATTTCTATGTCGCCACCGGCCACAAGCTCTACGGCCCCACCGGCATCGGCGTGCTTTACGGCCGCTACGACCTGCTCGACGCCATGCAGCCCTATCAGGGCGGCGGCGAGATGATCGACATCGTGACGCTGGACGAGGTGACCTACAACGAGCCGCCGCACCGGTTCGAGGCCGGTACGCCGCCGATCGTGCAGGCGATCGGGCTTGGCGCCGCCATCGATTACGTCGATGGGCTCGGCCGCGACGCCGTGGCCGCGCACGAGGCGGAACTGACCGAATATGCGATGGAGCGCCTGCAGCGCATCAATTCGCTGCGCCTCATCGGCACGGCGCCGGGCAAGGGCGCCATCTTCTCCTTCATGGTCGGCCAGGCGCATGCCCATGACGTCGCCACCATTCTCGACCGCTACGGCATTGCCGTGCGCGCCGGAACGCATTGCGCCATGCCGCTGCTGACGCGTTTCGGGGTCACCTCTACCTGTCGGGCGTCCTTCGGCCTATATAACGGCAAGGACGACGTCGACGCTCTGGTGGAGGGGATCGAGCGGGCGAGAGAATTCTTCGCGTGAGGTTTTTTGAGCGATGAGCGATACAGTCGAAGACCAGAAGCCGGAAACTGCGGCAGCGGCGCCCGCCGGCGATGACGCGCGCATCGCGCCGGTGCATTCCGGCGCCATCGCCGACACCGAAGTGGATCGCATCACCGGCGATCTCATCGCCGCACTCAAGACCGTGTACGATCCGGAAATTCCGGTCGACATCTACGAACTCGGCCTCATCTACAAGGTCGAGCTCGACGACGACCGCAACCTCGAGATCGACATGACGTTGACCGCTCCGGGTTGCCCGGTGGCTGGCGAGATGCCGAGCTGGGTGGAAAATGCCGTGCGTGGCGTCGAGGGCATCCAGGACGTCAAGGTCAACATGGTGTTCGATCCTCCCTGGGATGCTTCGCGCATGTCCGAGGAAGCCCAGGTAGCGCTGAACTGGTGGTAATGCCGGCGCTTTCGTGCTATATCGTCATCCAACGATGGATGGTAATCCGATGCCCCTGAAGATCATGAGCCTCACCGATGCCGCTGCCGAGCGCATCAAGGAAATCATGGAAGACAGCGACGAGCCGGTGACCGGCGTGCGTGTCGGCGTCAAGAACGCGGGCTGCGCCGGCATGGCCTATACGCTCAGCTACGTGAAGGAGCCGATCGCCGGCGACGATCACGTGGCCGACAAGGGCGTCGACGTCTATGTCGAGCCCAAGGCGACGCTGTTCCTGCTCGGTACGGTCATGGACTACGGCGAGAGCAAGCTTTCGTCCGGCTTCACCTTCACCAACCCCAACCAGACCGGCGAATGCGGCTGCGGGGAGAGCGTGCAGTTGAAGCCCGCCGACCTCAAGGCCCTGGCCGAGGCGCGCGCCGGCGCGTAAGGGACCAAAATCCGTTCATCTGCTGTTATTTTTCGTTCATCTGCCGTTCATCTGCCGTTCATCCGCCCGGCGAAAATGTGGCAAAGAGCGCTCTGATCGCAGGCGGAGACCCTGCCTGTCGCCTTCTAACCCCTTGTACAACAACGATTTTGCCGACTTATCCCCGGCCTCGCATCCCATGCTATAATAGGTTGTAGATCGCGATTTCCGGACCACTCGCAAAAATCCGGTTTTCGACCAGAATCAGACCACCAGGTGGCCGTCAAAACGGGCACCGTTCTTTGAAATCGCCAACACTCTTTCCGTCCTCGCCGCTTCATGCCAAAGAGGGACGCTTTTCTTCATCTCCTTCAGGAGTTTGCCGCATGGAACGCGGATTGCGCGCGGTCGCTATCACGCCCACCGACAAGCCATTGGTCGGGCGCGTGACGCCGCCCGGCTCCAAGTCGATCACCAACCGGGCCCTGCTGCTCGCCGCCCTGGCCGAAGGCACGAGCCACCTCACGGGAGCGCTGAAAAGCAAGGATACCGCGCTGATGGCGACCGCGCTGCGCCAGATGGGCGTCGGCGTCGACGAGCCCGACGCAACCAGCTTCACCGTCACCGGTACCGGCCGCCTCACAGCCCCGGCAGCGCCTTTGTTCCTGGGGAATTCCGGCACGACGGTGCGGTTCCTGACCGCCGCCGTCGCCTCGGTCGACGGCACCGTCATCGTCGATGGCGACGAAAACATGCGCAAGCGTCCGATCGCGCCGCTGCTCGATTCGCTCGCCATGCTGGGCGTTAAAGCCGAAAGCCCGACCGGCTGCCCGCCGGTCACCGTGCACGGCATCGGCCGGCTGCCGGCGGGCCGCATCACCATCGATGGCGGGCTTTCCAGCCAGTACGTTTCGGCACTGCTGATGGCGGCCGCCCTCGGCGACGGCCCGATCGAGGTGGCACTGACCGGCGCCAATATCGGCGCGCGCGGCTATGTGAACCTCACGGTTGCGGCCATGCGCGCCTTCGGCGCCAGGGTCGAGGAACGCGGCGACGACAACTGGTTCGTGCAGCCGACCGGCTACAAGGCCACGGATTTTCACATCGAGCCCGACGCCTCGGCCGCAACCTATCTCTGGGCTGCCAGCGCGCTCACCGGCGGCGACATCGATCTCGGCGTGCCCCCCAGCGCCTTCACGCAGCCCGATGCCGCTGCAAGCGCCGTGATCGCGCAATTCCCGCATATGCCGGCGGTGATCGACGGTTCGCAGATGCAGGATGCGGTGCCGACCCTCGCAGTGCTTGCCGCCTTCAACGACACGCCCGTGCGGTTCATCGGCATTGCCAACCTGCGCGTCAAGGAATGCGATCGCGTTTCGGCGCTGGCCACGGAACTGTCGCGCATCGTGCCGGGCCTCGGCCGCGAGGAGGGGGACGACCTCATCGTCGCCTCCGATCCGTCGCTGGCCGGCAAGTCGCTGCCGACCGAGATCGAGACCTACGAGGACCACCGCATTGCCATGAGCTTTGCCCTGGCAGGCCTCAGGATCGGCGGGTTGAAGATTCTCGATCCTGATTGCGTCGGCAAGACCTATCCGGATTACTGGGATGCGCTGGCATCGCTCGGCGTGGGGCTGAAGGCGGCCTGATCTCAGGCCGCCTGGAAACCCGCCAGGCTTTTCTCGCCCACCACGCAATTGCGGCCGCTGTGCTTGGCCGCATAAAGGCAGCGGTCGGCGCGTTCGATCAGGCTCGCCGCGGTGTCGTTGGCCTGGAAGCTCGCAATCCCGACCGATGAGGTGATACGGCCGAGCTTTTCGTTGGTCGAGCGCTTCAGCAATTCCTTGGCCTGGATGGCGCGGCGCACGTTCTCCGCTACATGCATGGCATCGACATAAGCGGTGTTCGGCAGGATGGCAGCGAACTCCTCGCCGCCATAGCGCGCCGCCAGGTCCTTGCCCTTGATGTTGGATTTGAGCGTCATCGCCACGAGCCGCAGCACTTGGTCACCGGTCTGGTGGCCGTAGCTGTCGTTGAAGCTCTTGAAGTGGTCGATGTCGATCATCAGCAGCGACAGCGGTTCGCCAAAGCTGCGCGCATCGGCAATCGCCCGCGTCAGGCCCTCATCGAAGCTCTTGCGGTTGAAGATCTTGGTCAGCGGATCGAGCATCGATTGCCGGCGAACTTCGTCGAGGTCGCGCTGCAGCGCCGCCATGTCGTCGCGGGAATCCTGCAGCTTCCGCTCGAGCTTGCGGTTGGTGTCCTGCATGCGCCGCGTTTCTTTGAGGAGGCGCTGGGCCATCGTCTTCAGTTCCTGCGCGGTCACGCCGATTTCGAGATCGTCGGCTGCCGTCTGCAACGAACCGGAAAAGGCCTTGGCGGTTGCCGTCGTCGCCTGGATGGCGTCGTGCACGGCATCGATGCGCGCAGCCATGCGCTCGGAGACGTTGTTGATGCGCTCGCTCGTATCCTGGGAGCGCAGGAACTCCTCGTAAATCTGCTGGGCGATGTCGTGGTCAGGCGTTTCGCCCTGCCGGAAGATGGCGTTGATACGCGCGTTCAGCGCCGGATTGACGCCGGTCGCATAGGTATAGAGCAACTCGTAAAACTGCGGGTAGGGCGGAATAGTGCCGCGCTTGAGCAGGGCGAGAGCGGAATTGGCATAGCCGAGCGCACGCTGGAATTCCTGTTCCGACACAGCAGCCCTCTCGCCCTTCTGGCGCCCAAGGTGAAGGCGCATTGTTCCGCCGAGTTGCTTAACGCGATGTAAAGAAGCGCCGCGAGCGGCGATTCTCAAGTAGTTTTACTGAGTAAACTACACTAGTCAGACGGAATTCTGCGTTGCCGTTATTTCAACGGCCAGTCGAACGCAAGAGAAAGGCGGGAACCGGGCCGTCACTGCCGAACGGCGAGTGCACGTCGATACCGGATTCACTGTCCGGGTTGGGCTTGCGCGGCTTGCTTGCCGGCTTTTCGTCCGCTGGCGGCTGCGTGGCCTTGGAGGTAGCAGGCTTGGCCTGCCGTTCGGCGCCACGACGTGCGCCGCGCTTGCGCGGGGCAGGGGTTTCGTCCGCCGATTCTTCAGCAGCGGAAGCCGGGGCCGAGTGGCCTTTCTGCGATTCGAGCCACGGAATATCGCGCTGGATCAACTTGATCACGGCATCGATATGCTTCTGATCGGACGAAGCCACCAGCGTGATCGCCGTGCCGGAGCGACCGGCGCGGCCGGTGCGGCCGATGCGATGCACATAATCCTCGGCATGAACCGGCACGTCGAAATTGAAGACATGGCTGACGGCCGGGATGTCGAGGCCGCGGGCCGCAACATCGCTGGCGATCAACAGTTTGATCTTGCCGGTCTTGAACGCATCGAGCGTTTCCATGCGGCTCTTCTGGTCCATGTCGCCGTGCAGGGCGCCGGCAGAAAAACCGTGCCGCTGCAGCGAACGGGCGAGGGTGGCCACGTCGCGCTTGCGGTTGCAGAAGATGATGGCGTTGGTGAGGTTATCGGCAGCGCGCAGCTGCTGGCGCAGCGTTTCGCGCTTGTCCTCGGGCTTGCCGCCGGTCCGCACGAGCTTCTGGTCGATCGTCTCGGCGGTCGAATTCTGGCGCGCCACCTCGATCTTGATGGGATCGCGGAGGAACCGGCTGGTGAGCTTCTGGATCTCGGGCGGCATGGTCGCCGAGAAGAACAGCGTCTGCCGACGTGCCGGCAGCAGGCCGCAGATGCGCTCGATATCGGGAATGAAGCCCATGTCGAGCATGCGGTCGGCCTCGTCGATGACGAGGATGTCGACGCCGGTCAGCAGGATACGGCCGCGTTCGAACTGGTCGAGCAGGCGTCCGGGCGTTGCGATCAGCACGTCGGCGCCGCGATCGAGCACGCGATTCTGGTCTTCGAAGGAGACACCGCCGATGAGCAGGGCGACGCTCAGCTTGTGGTTCTTGCCGTATTTCTCGAAATTCTCATGCACCTGCGCCGCGAGTTCGCGCGTCGGTTCGAGAATGAGCGTACGCGGCATGCGTGCTCGCGCCCGCCCTTTTTCGAGCAGGGTAAGCATCGGCAAGACGAACGACGCCGTCTTGCCGGTACCGGTCTGGGCAATGCCGATAATGTCCTTTTTTTCAAGGACGTGCGGAATGGCTTGCGCCTGGATATCAGTGGGCTTGGTGTAGCCGGCGGCAGCGACCGCATCGGTCACCTTGCTCGACAGGCCAAGCCCGGAAAAGTCTTGGGTCAAATTTCTCTCTAGTCCACTCAAGTGTTTGCTGAGAGTCGGTGGGCGAACATCTTGCGCGCATGCCGACGGAGTGGTCCTCGACGGCGGGGACCATAACGCAAAGGTCTTGCGAGTCAACGGGATTTCGGGGTCTTTGCTTAAGATCGACCGTAAGTGATCAGACGTCGAGGTCTGTCACGAAGGCAGCATTGGCCTGGATGAAATCGAAACGGCTCTCGGGTTTGTTGCCCATCAACCGATCAACAGAAGATCGTGTGTCGTCGCGATCTTGCAAGACCCTGACCTGCAAAAGAGTTCTTGTCGCCGGGCTCATCGTCGTTTCGCGCAGGTGCGCAAACGGCATTTCGCCCAGGCCCTTGAAGCGGGTGATCTCGATCTTGCCGCGCCCGTTGAACTCCGTTGCGATCAGCTCGTCCTTATGCAGGTCGTCGCGGGCATAGAGCGTCTTGCCGCCCTGGCTGATGCGATAGAGCGGCGGTACCGCGAGATAAAGGTGCCCGGCATCGATCAGAAGCGGCATTTCCTGGAAGAAGAAGGTGATGAGGAGCGAAGCGATGTGGGCGCCGTCGACGTCGGCATCGGTCATGATGATGATCTTGTCGTACCTGAGATCGTCCTCGCGGTAACGGTCGCGCGTGCCGCAGCCCAGCGCCTGGATGAGGTCGGCGATAAGCTGGTTGGCAGCAAGCTTGTCGCGGCTGGCGCCGGCGACGTTGAGGATCTTGCCGCGCAGGGGCAGCACGGCCTGGCTGGCGCGGATGCGCGCCTGCTTGGCCGAGCCACCAGCGCTGTCGCCCTCGACGATGAATAATTCTGCGCCTTGCGCCGCGGTCTGCGTGCAGTCGGCCAGCTTGCCGGGCAGCCTGAGCTTGCGTGTAGCGCTTGCTCGATCGATTTCCTTTTCCTTGCGGCGGCGCAGGCGCTCTTCGGCGCGTTCGACGGCCCAATCGAGCAGCTTGTTGGCCTGTGTCGGCGAACTGCCGAGCCAGTGGTCGAAGGCGTCGCGCAGGGCGGTATCGACGATGCGCGTCGCTTCACCGGAGGCCAGCTTGTCCTTGGTCTGGCCAACGAATTCCGGTTCGCGAATGAACACCGACATCATGGCGCTGCAGTGCGCCAGGATGTCGTCGGCGGTGAGGATGGCGGCGCGCTTGTTGTTGGTCAGTTCGGCATAGTTCTTGAGTCCGCGCAGCAGCGCCATGCGCATGCCGGCTTCGTGCGTGCCGCCGTCAGGCGTCGGCACGGTGTTGCAGTACGAGGAAACGAACCCGTCGCCCAGCGTCCAGGCGATGGCCCATTCGGTGGCGCCATGGCTGCCGGGCTTGCCGTGATTGCCCGAGAAGATTTCGTCGGCGATGCGGGTTTCGCCTTCGATACGCGAGGCCATGAAGTCCTTGAGGCCGCCGGGATAGTGGAAGATCGCCTTGGCCGGCACATCCTCCTCGACGAGGCTTTCGTCGCACGACCAGCGCAGTTCAACGCCGCCAAAGAGATAGGCCTTGGCGCGCGTCATCTTGAACAGGCGCTGCGCCGAAAGCTGCGCGCGGCCGCCGAAAATTTCGGGGTCGGCGTGGAATCTCACGGAAGTGCCGCGGCGATTGTTGATGCGCCCGAGGTTTTCGACCGCGCTCGTCGGCTTGCCGCGCGAGAAACTTTGCCGGAAAAGCTGCTGGTCGCGCACCGTCTCGATGACGAGATCGTCCGACAGCGCGTTGACCACAGAAACGCCAACGCCGTGCAAACCGCCTGAAGTTTCATAGGCTTTGCTGTCGAACTTGCCGCCGGCATGCAGCGTCGTCATGATGATTTCCAGCGTCGAGCGGCCGGGGAATTTCGGATGATCTTCGACCGGGATGCCGCGGCCGTTATCGATGACGGTGACATAGCCGTCGGCGCTGAAATCGACTTCGATGCGAGTGGCGTAGCCGCCGATCGCCTCGTCCATGCAGTTGTCGATGACCTCGGCGAAGAGGTGATGCAGCGCATTGGAATCCGTGCCGCCGATATACATGCCCGGCCGCCGGCGAACCGGCTCAAGCCCTTCCAAAACCTCAATATCTGCGGCGGAATAGCTGTTTGCAGGCTGCGGGCTGGCGGCAGCGCGGCGCGGCGCCGGAGCAGGCGTTTCCGCGGCAGGGCGCGGCTCTGAGGAAGTTTCGCCGAAAAGGTCGTCGATCTGGGTCATCTGGTCCTGTGGCTGGCGGATGGTTGCACCATCCGAATCAAGGGAATGCCTGTGCTTAGCATAGCGCAAAAGGCGTTTTGCCGCTTTGTTGCCACACGGATGAACGGCAGATGAACCGTAGATGAATGGCAAATGAACGACAGATGAACGGTAAATGAACGAGAGGTTCCGGATCTGTTCAACGGACCGTCAGTAGTGTGCTCCTGCTTTGAGGCGGAAAAGCATCCGATGGAGCGAAACTGAATTGCTGCGCAAGCCGAAAACAGTCCTGATCCTGGCCGGCACGATGCTGGCCCTGCTGGCGGCATCGGCCGAGGCGGGTGGTTTCCGCATCGACCCCAGCAGCGGCGGTGGTTTCGGCTTCGGCCTGCCTTTCGCCGGCGCCAGCGCGCCGGAAACGGGGCAGGGCGAGGGATGCCTCGCCGACCGCGATATCCGCAACGGCCTCAAGGGGCATGGCTATGCCGACGTGCGGCTGCGGCGCGACCTGGGCGGCGACCATGTGGAAGTGCTCGCCCGGGACGATGGATGGATTTATTCTATGCGACTGGACCGGTGCAACGGCGAGGTCGATCGGATCGAACGGCTGCGCCCGACGTTAGGCGAGGGATTCGGCTTCCAGTTCGATTACGGAACGGACGACAGAGACGAACAAGGAGACCTCAAGTGACCCTCTTCAATTCCAAGCCCCTGCGCGCCGCAGTCCTGGCGCTGACACTCGGCGCCGGTGCGCTGACGGCGCTGCCGGCCGAGGCTGCCTCGTTCAGCTTCCAGTTCGGGTCGGGTGGTTTTTACGGCGACGGCGGCGGCTATCGCCACCGTCCGCACATGAGCTGCCTGACGGATTACCAGACGCGCCAGCGCATTGCGCAATACGGCTATCGCAACATCTACCTCAACGTTGCGAACGGCGAATACATCCAGGCGCGCGCAACCCGCGGTTCGCGGACCTACCTGATCGATTTCAACCGCTGCACCGGCCGCATCGAAGGCACGACCCGCCTGCGCCGCCCCGGTGGCGGGCAGTGGAACAATGACGGCCCCTGGAACAATGGCCGCCCGCATTGGGGTGTCGGTCGCCCGTGGGGCAGCGACGACAAGGACGAGCAGGGCGACCTGCACTGACGAGATTTACGCGCCTCGGCCGCCGGCCCGCTGAAAATGCGGCGCCGGCGGAACTGTATTGAAAATCATCAGCCAGGCCAATGGCTTGGACGCGATGGACGGTATTCTTTACCTTCTGTTTGCTTCTCGGAAGCACTTTTTTAAGCCTGCCCGGCTATAAAGGTCACATACGGTTTTTGTCTGGAGTTGCCGTATGCGGGCCACCTCGCGCCGTGTCGTTGCGTATCCCTCGGCCGAGCCCTTGCGCCCTTCCCATCGATGGTTGCAAGCCGGATTTTCAAGTTTCGCGTACCGGCTTGCCCATCTGACTTTCCCCCGGCCACTGGCGACCGCTGCCGCCGTCCTGCTCTTCTATTTCGCCTGAGTTTCAAGCTTGTTCCGTGTGCTTGCTTTCGGAGCGAGTGGCGGTTAGCTTCGTGCCGTCGTCAACACGAGCTTTCAGGAGGGCTGCGAGATGACATTCGAACTTCCGCATCGTCAGCGCGGCCCCGTCTTCGCCCTGCGGCATATCCACCCGCAGGGCTGACCGAAAGCATTTATCTTCGCTTGCTGGTCTGCCCGTAACGGCGCTCGCGTGGGATTTCCCCGGCGCCACTTCCACGGCATACGGGCTTTTGCCCGACAGACCAGAAAGACTTTTTTCGAAATGGGCACGATCAGCCTTCGCAAGGTCGGCGTAAATGCCGCCGAACCGCTGTTTTCCAACCTCGACTTCACCATCGGCGACAATGACCGGCTGGCGCTCGTCGCCGGCAATGGCCGCGGCAAGACCACGCTCATGCGGTGCCTTGCAGGGTTCGCCGAGCCCAGCACGGGCGATATCGTGCGCTCGCGGGGCCTGACCGTCGCCGTGGTCGAGCAGGATGCGCCGGCGTCGCTGCTGGGCAAGACCTGGCGGCAGATTCTCAATGCCGAGGATTGGCGCGTCGAGATGGCGCTCGACGAATTCAGCGTGCCGGAAGCCCTGCGCGACAGGCCGCTCGCTGAATTGAGCGGTGGCTGGCGGCGGCTGGCACTGATCTCGCGCGCCAGCATCGCCGATCCGGACCTGTTGCTGCTCGACGAGCCGACCAACGATCTCGACCTCGAAAAGCTATTGTGGCTGGAAACCTGGCTCGGGAACCTGCCACGCGGCACTTCGCTGGTCATCACCAGCCATGATCGCGATTTCCTCGATGCGGTGACCGACCGCACGCTGTTCCTGAGGGCAGGGGTGTCGCACTATTTCGCCTTGCCCTACAGCCGGGCGCGGGCGGCGCTCGAGGAGGCCGACGCGACCGCCGAGGCCGAGCAGAACAAGGCGCTGAACGAAGTGGCGCGGCTGCGCCGACAGGCGGCCAAGCTCACCAATATCGGCATCAATTCGGGCAGCGACCTGCTGACGAAGAAATCCAAGCAGTTGCGCGACCGGGCCGGTCGGATCGAGGAGAACCTGGAAAACCTGCACCGCGAGCGTTCGGGCGATATCAGGCTGGGCGACGGCGCAACGCATGCCCGCGTGCTGCTGAGCGCCGAGAACGTTGCCGTTGCGGCGCCGGATGGCTCGCCGCTGTTCCGTATCGGCAAGCTGATGGTATTCCAGGGGGATCGCATCGTGCTACTCGGCGCCAACGGCACCGGCAAATCGCAGTTCCTGCAGCTGGCGAAGCGGACCATCAGCGAGCCGGGCAGCGTCGATGGCTGCAAGGCCACGCCATCGCTGGAGCTTGGCTATGCCGAGCAGGACATGGCGCACCTGCCGCGCCGGCGCACGCCGGACGAATTGGTCGGCGAGTTCGGGCTGGGCAACCAGCGCAACCGGGCGCTGCTGGCCGGAGCCGGCTTTCCAATCGAAAAGCAGGCGCGGCCGGTGGCGGAACTGTCGCCGGGGCAGCGGGCGCGATTGGCCATGCTGGTGCTGCGCCTGGCCGACCCCAATTTCTATTTGTTGGACGAGCCGACCAACCACCTCGACATTGCCGGAATCGAAGCGCTGGAAAGCGAAATCATCGAGCGGGCGACGACGGCAATCATCGTCTCGCATGACCGGCGTTTCGTGCGTACGGTGGCAACGCGGTTCCTCATCATCGAGCGTGAAAAACTGATCGAGACCGACGATCCCGAGCCGTTTCTCAACGGCACGACTCAAGGGTAAGCAAAATGAAGCAGAACAAGTACGACGATCCGCAATTCTTTGCCGGATATGCCGAAATGGCCCGTTCCAAGGGCGGGCTGGCGGCGGCCGGCGAATGGCCGGTGCTGAAGGCAATGATGCCGCCACTATCGGGAAAGCGAGTGCTCGACCTCGGTTGCGGCTATGGCTGGCACTGCCGCTATGCAAGAGAAGAGGGCGCGACAGCGGTGCTTGGCGTCGACATTTCGGAAAAGATGCTGGAGCGGGCGCGAGAGATGACCAGCGATCCCGCCATCACCTACCAGAGGGCAGCGCTGGAAGACCTGGATCTCGCCGATGGAAGCTTCGACGTCGTCATCAGTTCGCTGACGCTGCACTATATCGAGGGCATCGATGCGATCTTCCGCAAGCTGCACAGGTGGCTCACGCCGGGCGGCGTGGTCGTGCTGTCGGTGGAGCACCCGATCTATACGGCGCGGGCCGAGCAAGACTGGCACTATGGGCCGGATGGATCGCGGATGCACTGGCCGTTGGACAGCTACCAGGACGAAGGCCTGCGGCGCACGAGCTGGTTCACCGACAACGTGGTGAAATATCATCGCACCGTGGCGACATGGATCAATGCGCTGATCGCTGCGGGGTTTGCGATCACCGAACTTGCCGAACCGCAACCGGCGGAAGAGGCCATGGAGCGGGACCCGCAAATGCGCGATGAGTCCCGGCGTCCCATGTTTTTGCTGATACGGGCCGCTAAAATGTAAACGGTGCCGCCGACTGCGGCAGCACAAAGGGCGATGATGCCGGGGCATTGACCTTCAGAGCGCAGCCGAAGACGGCGAGCAGCAGATCATCCGCCAACACTTCGGCCGCCGGGCCGAAGGCATGGGCGCGGCCTTCACGCATGACGAGGATGTGGTCGGCATACATGGCGGCGAGGCCGGGCGCAGCAGCTGGACTTTCACCATGCCGCTGGGCTTCGTGCGCTAACGGAGGAGAATGAGCGGAACGCCATTGACATCTTCACTGAATGAGAACAAAAAGAGAACATAAGGGGCGGCGCAACGAGCAGGCGAGGGGCCTCCGGTGGGACAATGGAAACAGAGGCGACGATCCTTCATGCCGACCTCGACGCCTTTTATGCGTCGGTGGAGCAATTGCTCGATCCAAGCCTGCGCGGCAAGCCGATCGCCGTGGGCGGCGGCGTGGTTCTGGCTGCGTCCTATGAGGCCAAGGCGTTCGGTGTTCATGGCGGCATGTCAGGTCGCAAGGCGAAGGAACTTTGTCCGGACCTGGTCTTTGTCGGCGGGAATTTCAGCCGCTATCAGGAGCTCGGTGACGCGGCGATCACCGTGCTCAGCGATTACACGCCGCTGGTGGAGCGGATTTCGATCGACGAGGCTTTTGCCGACGTCGCTGGCTGCACGCATCTGTTCGGTCCGTCCGCCGAGATCGCCGCCACGGTCCGCCGACGTGTGCGGGCTGAACTGGGCCTGCCGATCTCGATCGGCGTGGCGCGGACCAAGCACTTGGCCAAGATCGCCTCGCAGGTCGCCAAACCCGATGGATTGGTCGTGGTCGATCCTGCAAGCGAACTCGAATTCCTGCACGACCTGCCGGTGGACCTGATGTGGGGCGTCGGACCGGTCACCAAGCGAAAACTCGCTGAAAAGGGCATCGTCATCATCGGGCAGCTGGCGAAGACGCCGGGGCGATCGCTGGAGCGGCTGCTTGGCGTTGCGGCCGGCGAAAAACTTGCGGCGCTTGCTTGGAACCGCGATCCGCGAGAAATCCGCACGCAGCATCGGGCGCGATCTGCCGGCGCGCAATCGGCGCTGGGCAGGAAACCGGCCACGGAACAGGTGTTCAAGCCGGCGCTGCTGCACCTGGCGGATCGGGTGGCGTCGCGCCTGCGCGCCAAATCGCTGGCCGGCCTGACCGTCACTGCGCGCGTCCGCTTTGCCGATATGCGGGCGGTCACACGGTCGATGACGCTCGGGGCACCGATTTCGGCGACGGTTATGCTTGCCGAGATCGCCGAAGAGCTGGTGCGCGCGGCGCTCGCCGACCATCCGCGAGAGCGGACGATAACGCTGCTGGCGATCTCGGTTTCGCATCTGCGGCAGCAGGCGACCATCCAGCTCGAACTGCCGCTGGGCCTGCCGGACGAGAAGCGGCGTCCGGGCGCGCGACGAGGCATTGCACGCTGGTCGGCCGATCGGGCGATAGACGCGGTGCGCGATCGCTGGGGCCGCGATGCCGTGGGCTATGCGACGGTCGCGCTCGAGCCGCGGCACTCGGTGCCGGATGCCTTCAGGGAACTGGCAGAAAAGGAACTTGGGATGCAGCAAAGGTGACGGTGCGGGAAACCGGCAGGCATGGGCTAAGGGGCCGGAATTCCGGCATTTCGGTATTCGCATAAGTTCCATAATATATATTATGCGAATCGTGGATGCGGCGATTGGGGGTATCGCTGGCAGCCTGCGCCCCTCTTGTTTCGGCAATGGCGGCTGCTGTCGTGCGGTGCGATCAGTTGGCGGTGCAGCGCCTGAATGATTCTGGGTCTTCGGTAATCCAGGAAAAGCCCTGGAGCTTGAGGTCCACCTTGTCGGGCGCTGTGCGGTGCAGGACGACGGTTCCGGAACTCATCGGGCTGCCGCCCTTGTAGCATTGGGCGCTGAAGCTGATGCCGTCCGGTTTGGGTGTCGACTGACCCAGCTCGCAGCCGATCTCATAGAATGTAAGGCTGTCCTCAGTCACGTCGAGCACGTCGACTTCGCCGTTCTTCTGTTCGCAACGGACCGGATCGCTCGACCACTTGCCCAGGAACTCATCGGGCACTTGCGCGAGCGCCGCGCCGGATGCGACGAGCAATGCCGCGGCGAATACGCCAAGACGGATGGAGCATGAAACGCCGCGGTGCGGAGCGAGCGTGCGATCTCTGGACATCGGGCAATCCTCCCTGCAAACGAATTGTCTGGTTCGCCCCCGTCCCTCAGGACCATTCCACCATGGTCGATCTGGATATTGCACACGTAAAGATATTTATTATCGCGCGTCACTTCCAAGTTCAGTGCAGGCAGCACATGACGACGCGTATCCGCACCATGGAACAGTTCGCCGAGGCCGTCGGCGTGTCGCGGCCGACCGTCTCCAAATACTTCCAGGACGCCGGTTCCGTCCGTGCCAAGGTCCGCGAGCGGATCGAAGCCGGGCTCAAGGAAACCGGGTTCCGCCCCAATCTCTTTGCCGTCAACCTCAACCGCCGCCGCTCCAAGATCATCGGTCTGATCTTTCCGACTTCGCTCGATCCCTTCTACATGGATCTGCAGCGCCGGATCACCATGGAGGCCGGCGCTGCGGGCTACCTGCCTTTCGTCTTCAGTTCCGACGGCAGAGCCGAACTCGAGGCTGAAGCCATCGAAACGCTGACCTCGATGAACGTCGCCGGCATCATCATGACGCCGGTGGGCGGCGACGAACGGCATCGCGCCAAGCTGAAGGCACTGGCCCGCAACATCCCGATCATCTCCGTCGATGTGCCGGTCGACGACGAAGAGGCATTCGTCGGCACCAATAATGGCCAGAGCATGGCCCTGGTCGCCGACTACCTCACCCGCGTGGGAGAGCCGCCGTGCTATTTCGACATGCCTGATCTCAATTCCAACGCCGGCGGCCGGCGGCGGGGCTATGTCGCCACCATGCACCGGCGCGGGCTGGAGCCGATCATCATCCCCCTGCCCGATTCCGACAGCTGGGAATTCGAGCGCTATGGTTTTGAGAACACGGCGCGCATCCTGCGCGAGGGCGGGTTTCCAACTCGCACAGTGCTCTGCGCCAACGATCGTGTCGCCTTCGGCGTCATGGCGGCTGCACACCAGGCCGGCCTCAGCATCGGCATCGAGCCGCATTGCGACCTGCGGGTCGCCGGCCACGACAACCAGCCGTTGAGCCAGTATTGTTCGCCGCCGCTCACCACGGTGCAGCAGAACACGGCCGAGATGGCTCGTCATGCGATCGCGCTCCTCCTGCCCCGCCTTGGTGCCGATGCCACCCCGCCATCGGCCCGGCATATCCTGATCGATGCTGACCTGGTGTTGCGCGCCTCGGCCTGAGCGATCCGACCGCCCTACCCGCCCACCATCAGCTTGACCACCTCGTCGTGGCTCGTTTCGGCAATGCGTCGTTCGCCGGCCTGCACGCCGCGCCGCAGCACCACGATCCTGTCCGACACTGCGAAGATGTCCTGCAGGTTGTGCGAGATGAAGATCACGCCGCGCCCCTGCCCCTTGAGCTGATGGATCAATGAGACGACCTTGCGCTGCTCGGGCACGCCCAAAGCCGCTGTCGGTTCGTCCATGATGAGGATCTGGGCATTCCAGTACACGGCGCGGCCGATCGCTACCGCTTGCCGCTGCCCCCCGGAGAAATTGCTGACCGGCGCTTCCATGCGGCTGACGTGGAAATCGAGCAGCGCCATGGTCTGGCGCGCCGCGTCGGCCATGCGCTTGCGATCGAGCACCGGCAGGAAGCCGAAGGCCCGCTGCATCGGCTCGCGCCCGAGGAAGATATTGGCGCCGATGGAGAGGTTATCGGCCAGGGCCAGGTCCTGGTAGATGGTCTCGATGCCCTTGTCGCGCGCATCCTGCGGCGAGGCGAAATCCGTCCGGGCGCCGTTGAGCAGGATTTCCCCGGAGGACGGGCGATAAACCCCCGATATGGCCTTGATGAGCGTGGTCTTGCCGGCGCCGTTGTCGCCGGCAATGGCCACGACTTCGCCGGAGTGCACGACCATGGAGAACTCCTTCAACGCCTGCACGGCACCGAAGTGCTTCGAAAGGTTCCGGACTTCCAGCAGCGGCGCCGATCCGTTGGCCTCACTCATCGACCCGCCCTCCGCTGAAACGGCGCTGCGCCTGGTCGATCAGCACCGAGATGATGATGACGACGCCGACGCTGATGAATTGCCAGAACGGCTCGACGTTGACGAAGACGAGGCCGTACTGGATGACGGCGATGACGAAGGCGCCGGCCACGGTGCCCAGGATCGTCCCCGAGCCGCCGAAGAGGCTGGCCCCGCCGATGACGACGGCGGCCACGCAATCGAGCAGCAAAGGTTCGCCGGCCTGCGCCGCGCCGGCATTGAAGCGGGCCGAATAGAGAGCGCCGGCGAGCCCGGCGCACATTGCGGAGAGCACGTAAAGCCGCAGGACATGGGCGCGAATATCGATGCCCGCGCGCCGCGCTGCCTGCACGTTGGCGCCGATGGCGTAATTGTGCTGGCCGAACCGCGTCTGGCTCAAGAGGTAATGCATCGCCAGCACGACCAGGGCGGCGATGATGACGGTATAGGGAATGTTGAAGAAACGGCCGTTACCAATTGTTGCGAATACGGAATTGTTGACCGGAACCGTGGTGCCGCCGGCGATCAGGAAGGCGGCGCCCCGCGCCACGCCGAACATGCCAAGCGTGCCGATGAAGGGCGGTACGCGCATGCGCGAGATCAATATGCCGTTGACGAAGCCGGGAATGCCGGCGACCAGCACGGCTGCGACGATGCCGCAGAGCACCGCCATTTCCAGCCCGAGCGTCGGTCCGGTAAGGTTGACCACGTGGGCGGCGATTACGGCCGCGAGCCCCATGATGAAACCGAGGGACAGATCGATGCCGCCGGAGATGATGACGAAGGTCTGCCCCGTCGCCAGCAAGAGCGGGGCGACCGCGAAGATGCCGATCGATTGCAGGTTATAGGGATTGAGGATGAAGGTGCCGCCGAAGCCGACGCGTGCCCATATCTCGAAGGCGATGACCAGTGCGATCAAGAAGAGCCAGGCCCGCAATTCGGCGATGCGCTGGACGACCGTCTTGACGCCGTCGCCATGGTCGGCCTGTGGCGCCACATGCGGTTCGGCAGCCGGATTTCCGGAATCTGGTGTCGTCATGTACCCGCCCGTTCGTTCCGTTCATGAGACCTCTCCCGGACCTTGGCCCGGGAGAGTTCGATATGGACCGACCGTCAGTCGGAATAGATGAACTTCGCTATTTCCGGATCGGAAACGTTGGATTTATCGATCACAGTGAAGCCGGTGCCGATGGTGACCGGGATCGACTGTCCGGTCAGATGGGCATAGGCGGAAACCACGCCATAATAGCCGATCTCGGCCGGGTGCTGGGCGATGGCCATGTCGACAAGGCCGGAATTGATGTTGTCGACAATGCTCGTCGGGGCATCGAACGCCACGACCCGGACGTTGCCGGTCTGCCCGGCCTGCTGCACGCCGTTCGCCGCCCCGAGCGCGGAGAACAGGTTCGCTCCGAACACGCCCTTGAGGTCGGGATTGCGCGCATAGACGGCCTGCAATTGCGAGGCGGCCTTGTTGGCATCGTCCTCGTTATATTGCGTCTCCAGCACGGTGATCTTCGGATAATCCGAGGCCATCTCGTCCTTGAAGCCCTGCTCGCGCTGGTCGGTCGTCGAAATGCCCGGCTTGACGTTGGAGACGTAGACCTTGCCCTCCCCGCCAATGGCTTCGGCCAGCGCCCGAGCTGCGATCTGCCCGCCAAGGATGTTATCGGAGGCAATGTAGGAGAGCGGGAAATCGGCATCGCCGGCGCCGGTCTGGTACTTGCCGGTGCCGATGAAGGTGTCGACGGTGATGACCGGGATGCCGGCTTCGTTGGCCTTGCGCAGCGGCTCGATGAGCTGCTTGGTGTCGGTCGGGGCGATCAGGATGGCGTCGGGATGCCGGGCGATCACGGCATCGAGCACCGGCACCTGCACGGTCGGGTTGAATTCAGGCCCGCCCTGCCAGAGTAGATTGACCCCAAGCGCGTCGGCAGCGGCCTGCGCCCCCTTGCGCATGGTTATGTAGAAGGCGTCGGTGGTTAGCCCCGGAATAAGGGCGATCGTGTAGGTCTTACCCTTGTCCTGTGCGAAAGCCGGTACGCTGGCGAGACTGACAGTGGTCAACACAACTGCGGCAGCAGCCTTCAGAATCGAACGACGCTCCATGGTTTTCCTCCCTAGTGAGCTTGTTCAACATGGGCTGGGCGGCGTCTCGCCTGACTCAGCCCATCGTCGTCATCGGCGGACGCAGGGCCCGCCATGGACAGTCTCAAACTGTCCCGCAAACTACTCGTTCTCGGAACATTTCGGGGCTATTCGGAGTGTTTCCTCCACCGCGGTCAGCGGCAATGGTCCGCCATCTTCGGGCGGTTCCATTTCTCGATAAGATGCCAACTCGCCAACCCAGTCAACAGGCTTTGGGCGCGCAAACAACCAAATTTACGCGGGCGAAGATTCTGGTGAAGCACTCCGCGTAAAGCCCGGGTGCAGGGTGTTTGGCCCTTCCTCCCTCCCCGATAATCCACAAGTCCTCTTGTCAAAAGTCGTTATAACGTCATAACTGTATCGTCCGTCGGCATTGTGCGACGGACGTGCAAGGGAGAAATCAACATGCAGCTGTTCCGGGCCTTCGCACGTGCTTCCGGCACCGTGGCAGTCCTTCTGAGCGGCACCGCCCTGGTGCAGGCCGCGGATGTCTCGTTCCTCACCCATTGGGCGCCTGAAACGGTAGCGAAGCTGGAGGCGGCCGCCGCGACCTATTCGGCGAGCCACCCCGACACCAAGATCACGGTTCGCGCCGTGCCGTTCGGCGACCTTCTGACGACGCTACGCACCTCGGGTGGCGGCGCAGACGGCGCAACCATTGCCGGCATTTACGATGCCTGGCTGCCCGACCTCGCCAAGGACAAGCTCGTCGCACCGGTGCCCGAGGCCATGGCGGCCGACACCAAGGCCAACTGGCCGGCCGGCGTTGTCGGCGCTGCCTCGATCGACGGCACGCTCTATGGCATTCCGAACGAAATCGACGTCTACGCCCTCAACTACAACAAGAAGCTCTTTGCAGAGGCCGGCATCACCGAACCGCCCAAGACCTGGGACGAATTCCTCGCCGATGCCGAAAAGCTCACCGACAAGTCGAAGGGCCAGCAGGGTTTCGGCCTCATCAACTCGTGGGCGGCCGGCGTGCTGCATCCGTTCTCGTCGCTGCTGGTCTCGAATGGCGGCGACCTCGTCGTCGACGGCAAGCCGACGCTCGACAGCCCGCAGGCGAAGGAAACCTTCGAGCTCTACGAGAAGCTGATCACCTCCGGCTATTCCGACCCCTCCATGGCGACGGCCGACGCCAACACGACCGGGCCCTTCCTCGACAACTTCGTTTCGGGCAAGACGGGCATGATCATCATGGCCAACTGGTGGGAATCGGCGCTGAAGGCCGGCATGGGCGATGCCTTCGCCGATATTGCTACCGCCCCGATCCCCGTCGGCCCGTCGGGCGACATGTCGCGGTCCATTTCCTATTCATGGATGACCGTGGTCAACGCCAAAGCCTCGCCCGAGGAGCAGGCCGCGGCGTGGGACTTCCTGTCCTGGCTCAACGGCCCGGACTCGACGCCGGAAGGCGCGCCCGCCGGCGCTTCGGCCATGGGCGACATCCTGATGTCGATGGGCATCCTGCCCTCCCGCACCTCGGACGGCAAAGCCTTCGCCGACCGGCTCGCCAGCGATCCGTTCCTTGCCGGCTATACCGAGACCCTTGCCAACGCCAAAGGGTTCCCGGTCGTGCTAGGCGGCCAGGAATTCTCGGAATCGCTGCAAAAGACGCTCGAAGCGATGCAGTTCGGCCAGCTCAATGCCGCCGACGCGCAGGCGACGGCCCAGGCCGATGCCGTCGAGATTCTCGAACGCAACGCCAAGTAAGTTCAAACCACTTCCCAGGGGCGGGCAACCGCCCCTGGCCTACCAGCATTTGCGGCGCCAACCCATGCAGCTCGACCAGCACCGATCAGCGTTCTTCATGCTGGCGCCGGCAACGGCGCTGCTCGGGATATTCATCATCGTTCCGATGCTGCTGACCATCTGGCTGTCGTTCACCGAATGGTCGACGCAAACCGGTTTCGAAACGGCCCGCTTCGTCGGCATCCAGAATTTCCTCGACATCTTCGCCGGCAATTCGGTCGGGCGCGACTTCAAGGCAGCGCTTATCAATACCGGCATCTACACGCTGGCATCGGTGGTCGTCATCCTGCCGCTTTCGGTACTGCTCGGACTGCTCGTCCACCAGACGCTGGCGCCAGGCGGCGTCTTCCTGCGGACGGTTTTGTTCTCGACCTACATGGTGCCGATGATCGCCGTGGCGCTGGTGTTCTCGAAACTCTATTCGCCCACCGAGGGACCGTTGAACCAGATCCTTGGCTGGGTCGGCCTGCCGCCGCAGACGTGGCTCTCGGCGCCGCAGACGGCGCTCGGCTCGATCGTCATCCTCAACGTCTGGCAGCAGGTCGGCTATTTCACGGTGCTCGCCGTCGCGGGCCTGACGCAGATACCGGAGGCGCTTCACGAGGCTGCCAGGATCGACGGCGCCAACCCGCTGCAGCGCTTCTTTTCGATCACCCTGCCCCTGCTCGGCAATACGCTGCTGTTTTCGGCGGTGATCGCCATCATCAATGCGGTGCAGGTCTTCGAGCCCGTCGCCCTCATCACCCAGGGCGGACCGGTGAACGCCACCAACGTGCTCACCTATCACATCCGCCGCGTCGGCATCGAACGGGCGCAGGGCGGGCTCGGCTCGGCCATGGCCGTGACGCTGATGCTGTCGCTCATCGTCATCATCGCGGCGCTCTTCGCCTTCGCGCGTTCGCGGGAGAAAGCCGCATGAGCGCCCTCGCCGACCGCCGCACGCTGGAGCGTCCGTTCCACCGGCTCACGCCCGTGACCGGCTTACTCACCCTTGCCATCATCGTCGCCGCCGTCGTTGCGGCATTTCCGCTCGCGTGGATGGTGCTTTCGAGCCTCAAGACTCCGCAGGAAAGCATGCAGATACCGCCGGTCTGGCTGCCGGCCACGCCCAATCTCGATGCCTATACGCAGGTTGCCGGTGTCATCGACCTGGGCCGGTCCTTCGTCAATTCGGCGATCATCGCGCTGGTGACGACGATTGCCATCAATATAACCAGCCTGATGGCCGGCTATGCCTTCGCCAAGTACCAGTTCAAGTACCGCGAAGTGCTCTTCGCCGCGCTGATCGCGACCATGTTCCTGCCGCCGATCGTAACGCTGATCCCGCTCTATCGCATTACCGGCTATCTGGGGCTCAACGGCAGCCTCGCCGGCGTTCTGGTGCCCAACCTCGCCAATGCCTTCGGCATCTTCCTGATGCGGCAGTTCATCAAGGGCGTGCCCAACGAGCTGATCGAGGCGGCGCGCGTCGACGGTGCGTCCGAGATGCGCGTGCTGTTTCAGATCGTCGCCCCGGCCGTGTTGCCGGCGATTGCGGCGCTGACGCTCTTCGCCTTCGTCTATCACTGGAACAGCTATCTCTGGCCGCTCACCGTGCTGCAGGGCAATGCCGATGCCTACCCGATCGTCATCTCGCTCTCGCGGCTGTTGAGCTACAACCGCGGCGCCATGAATACCGGCCTCGTCATGGCCGGCGCGACGCTGGCCGTGCTGCCGCCGGTGCTGCTCTTCGTCATCCTGCAACGCTTCTTCGTCGATTCCATCGTCTCGTCGGGGGTGAAGGGATGAGCGAAACCATCCTCGCCATCGACCTGGGCGGCACACGCTATCGTGCCGCTCGCGCCGCGCGCGACAATCCCGCCGCGCTCGAATTGCTGGGCGAATGGCCGGCGCCAGCGACGCGGCCGGTTTTCCTGGAAATGGTGAAGCGCCAGCTCGCCGATCTTGGTGCAAGCCGGCTCGGCCTCGGCATACCCGGGCTTGCCATGGGAACCACCTGCCGGTGGGTGCCCAACCTGCCCTATCTCGACGGGCTCGATCTCGCGACGGCTTTCCCCGGCATCGCCATCGGCCTCGGCAACGACGCGCAACTGGCGCTGCTCGCCGAAACGGCGGCGGGAGCGGCGAAGGGTTTTAGCGACGTCATCCTGCTTGCGATCGGTACCGGCATCGGTTCCGCCGTGATGACGGATGGCCGTATCGTTGCCGGCTCGAACGGTGGCGCCTGCTCGTTCGGTTGGGCCACGGCTGATCTCGGCGACCCGGGCGAGGATCGTAGTGGTTGGCTGGAGCGGCAGGCGTCCGGTCGTGCGCTCGATGCCGTGGCGAAGGACATCGGGCTGGAGAGCGGCACGGCCCTGGTCGAGGCGGCGCGACAAGGCGAACCGGCGGCGCTGCACGCACTGGAAGTGCCGATGCAGGCGCTGGGCACCGCGCTTGCCGGTGCGGTCGCCCTGCTCGATCCGCAGGCGATCATCCTGGCCGGCGGCGTTGCGGCATCGCTCGACGTGCTCGAACCGATGATCCTTGCCGCGTTGCGGCGCCAGCTTCCACCCCACCTGCGCGGCATCCGGCTCAGGCCGGGTGAATTCGGGCCGCGCGCCGGCATCGTCGGTGCGTCGTTTGCCGGGGCCATGGGCCCCGCCTGGAGGAACCACAATGGCTGAACCCCACGGCCTGCAACGTCCGGACCGCAGGCGCCCCGAACCGCTATGGCACCAGGCTGAGATGGCGCTGCGCGAGTTGATCGAGCGCGGCGAATGGGTTTCCGGCTCGCAGATTCCCAACGAGGACCGCCTCTGCGACATGCTGGGCATTTCGCGCATCACCGTGCGGCACGCATTGCGCAACCTCGAGGAAGCGGGCCTGCTCCGGCGCGAGCACGGACGCGGCACCTTCGTGCGATCAGCGACGGTGGTCGCGGGCGTGCGGGGACTCACGAGCTTTACCGATGAAATGAAGACCCTGGCATTGGCGCCGAGCACGCGGCTGCTCGAAGCGCGCCTCGTGCCGGCGAATGAAGAAATGGCCGACGCCCTGGAGATCGCGCAGGGCGAGCCGGTCGTGCAGCTCAAGCGCCTGCGGCTGGGCAACGGCATGCCCATCGGCATCCAGACCAGCCATCTGCCGGAAGTGCGCGTTCCCGGCCTCTATCGGGCCTCCGGCAACGTGCAGTCGCTCTACGCCTGGCTCAAGGAGCACTGCGACATCACCCCGATCAAGGCCAAGGAAGTCTATCGCGTCGGCCGCGTCGACGAGATCGACGCCGAGGTCATCCAGCTAATGGCGGGTACGCCGGCCTTCGTGGTCGAGCGTATCGCCTACGATTCGAGGGGGCCGTTCGAATATGCCCTCTCCACCATGCGCGCGGACCGCTACGAGATCCGTTCCACCCTTTACGTCTGACCCCTGAAAGGCACACCTATGTCTACTCTCTACATCAGCAAACTCGCTGCCATCGCCGAGAAGGCCGCGGCCGAAAACGAGGCCGCGTTCGAGGCGGCATCCAAGGCCATGAGCGAAACGCTCGCCAACAAGGGCCTGGTCCACCTCTATGGCTCGGGCCATTCCGTGCTGCCGGTGCAGGAAACATATCCGCGCTACGGGTCCTATGTCGGCTTCAATCCGCTCACCGACCCGCGCGTCATGTGGCACAACATCCTCGGCGCCGGCGGCGTGCGCGAGCTGCTGTGGCTCGAGCGCACCGAGAAGTATGCCGAAAAGTTCCTCGACCACCAGCCGCTCAATGCCGGCGACACTATCGTCATCTTCGGCCATTCGGGCAGCAATGCTTCGGGTATCGATGCAGCGCTCTATGCCAAGGAGCGCGGCCTCACCGTAGTTGCCATCACCGCTAAGTCGAACATGAGCAAGCCGGCGACGCACAGTTCGGGCAAGCGCCTGCCGCACGCGGCGGACATCGTCATCGACACGGGCGCGCCTGTCGAGGATGCGATCGTTGCGATAAAGGGGTGGAGCCGCCCGGTTTCGGGTTCATCGACCGTGCTCGCCATGATGATGATGCACGAACTGGTCTCGCGCACCGCGCAGAAGCTCGCCGATCGCGGCGTCGAATTGCCAGTCTTCGCCTCACCGACCATTGCGGGCGTGACGCTGCACGACACCGACATCATCTATGGCGTCTATCGCGAGCGCATGCTGGAGGCGCAGCAGAAACACCTGCCGCAGTTCAAGAAGTCGATGGCTGCCGAAGGCTGATCCGGTACCGGGCGGCGAGCCGGTCTTGCCGCCCGGACTCTTTTCTAGACGTGCGCACCGCGATGCTGCAGGTGCGCATAGACCGACATCAGATGCTGCCGCATCGCCTGTTCGGCTTGCATCGGGTCGCGCGTGGCAACGGCGTTCACGACATCCTCGTGCTGGTGCGAAACTTCCGAGCGGCGCGACTGCGAGAAGGTGCTCTGGCGCATGGCGCGCCAATCCGCCTGCTGCAGCACGGCGGTCATCGCTTCGAACATGGCAACGAACAGGCTGTTGTTGGTGCCCTCGGCGATAGCGCGGTGAAACGCGATATCGGATGCCTCGAAAGCGATCGGGCTTTCGGCAGTCCCCGCCCGCACCGACGCCTGCCTGATCCGCTCGATCTGGTCGCGCGTAGCGCGTAGAGCGCAAAAGCGTGCCAGCATCGGCTCGAGTTCGAGTCGGACTTCCATCATTTCGGCTGGGCTGGTGTCGGAAGCGAGATTCCGGAAGTGATTGGTCTCGCGTGGGCGTAGCGCGGAAACGAAGGTCCCCTGCCCCTGGCGGCGCCAGATCAGCCCTTCCGCTTCCAGATGCGCAAGAGCCTGGCGCAGAGCGCGCCGGCCGACGCCGATCGCCTGGGCAAGCTCGCGTTCCGGCAGCAGGCGGCCGGCCTGCACCAGATTTCCATCGTCAAGCGCTGCCCGCACCCTTTCCAGCACTGGCGTTACGAACGCTGGCTGGGCTTCGCCTTCCACAGTCCCCATGGGCACACCCGTCTTCCTCTGAGCCACTGCGAACCAGTTTTCGGCGACTCTGTCCAGAGGCTCCTCACAGTGTTGCTAATAGGAGCAAACGAACCAATTGCTCAATAGTTTTTCTGACTTGGTTCCAAAACCCCTTGACGATGGCATTCTTCAGTCTGTTATCTACGCCGCGACGACGAAATGTCGGACCAATACGAAATTGGTTTGCGGACGGTACGCGGTATGCCTGGGAGGCGAGCGCGATGCCAAAGCTTGGAGGGTAGAATGAAGAAAACAACGACGATCGCCGTCATGGCGATGAGCCTGATGATGAGCGGCAGCGCGCTGGCCGCCGGAGAATTGCATATCGGCATGCGCGACGATCCCGGTTCGCTCGATCCGGCGACCAATGCCACGTTCGTCGGCCGCGTTTCGCTGCAGTCCGTGTGCGACAAGCTCGTCGACATCGACGCCGACGGGAACCTCATTCCCATGCTGGCCACGAGCTGGGAGTGGTCGGAAGATGGTGCCGAGGTTACGCTGAAGCTGCGCGATGGCGTGAAGTTCCAGGACGGCACGCCGTTCGATGCCGAGGCGGTGAAGTTCAACCTCGAACGCTACCTGACCCTGGACGGCTCGCGCCGGCGCGCCGAGATTTCGGCGATCAAGGACGTCACCGTCGTCGATCCCTCGACCGTCAAGCTGACGCTCGGCTCGCCGTCGGTCTCGCTGCTGACGCAGTTCACCGACCGCGCCGGCATGATGGTCAGCCCCACCGCCTACAAAGCGACGACGCCAGAAGAATTCGCCAAGAAGCCGGTCTGCGCCGGTCCTTACAGCGTTGCCGAGTACCGGCCGCAGCAGGACCTGACGCTCGAGAAATTCGCGGATTACTGGAACGCGGATGCCTTTTCCTTCGACAAGCTGGTCTTTGCGGCCATTCCCGACGGCAACGTGCGGCTCCTGAACCTGAAGGCCGGCGATCTCGATCTCGCCGAAAACATCGCGCCGACGGACGTGCCCTCGATCGAGAGCGATTCCTCGCTCAAGGTGGCGATCGGCGATCAGCCTGCCTATGAGATGATCCTGTTCAATCTCAACGGACCGAGCGCCAATCCGGATATCGCCAAGTATCCGGAAGTGCGCCAGGCGATCGACCTTGCCATAGACCACGATGCCATCAACCAGGTGGTCTTCGGCGGCGCCTACACGACCGGCAACCAGCCGTTCCCGCCGTCGAGCCCGTGGTACGATCCGGATTATCCGGTGAAGCCGGCCGACCCGGAAGCGGCCAAGGCGAAGCTCGAATCTGTCGGCGTCAGCAATCTCACCTTCGATCTCATGATCTCGACCGATCCGATCCGCCAGGCCGTTGCCGAGATGGAGCAGTCGATGCTCGCCGCAGCCGGTATCACGATGAACATCGTGCCGACCGAGTTCGTGTCGATGCGTGAAAAGGCGAGCAAGGGAGATTTCCAGGCCTATGTGATCGGCAGCTCGGGCCGCGTCGATCCCGACCTCAACATCTCGCTCGTGCTGCAGAGCGGCACTGCCAACAATGCCGGCAAGTACTCCAACAAGGAGCTCGATGACCTGCTGGCCCAGGGCCGCGCGACGGCCGACGAGGCCAAGCGCAAGGAGATCTACCGCAAGGTCACCGACATCATCATGAAGGACATGCCGGGCATCTATCTCTACAACCCGCGCGCCGCCTACGCGATGAAGGCCAGCCTCGATGGGTTCAAGCCCTATCCCGACGGCATCATCCGCCTCGACGGCGTGTCGCTCGCGGCTGCCCAGTAACCGAAAAGCCGCCGGCTGCGCTCGCGGCCGGCGGCTTTCTATTTCTCCCCAAATCCAAGATTGCGCGTGACCCAAGCCGCCGAACCATTGCTGGATGTCCGCAACCTGAGCGTCAGCTTCGGCGGCTCGGATGGTGACACCGTCACGGCCGTGGACGACGTGAGCTTTACGGTCACCGCCGGACGCACGCTCGGCCTCGTCGGCGAATCCGGCAGCGGCAAGAGCGTGACCTCGCTTGCCATCATGCAGCTTTTGCCGAAGGGCGCTGCCAAGGTCAGCGGCAGCGTGATGCTGGAGGGACGCGACCTGCTGGCGGCAAAAGATGCCGAAATGCGCGACCTGCGCGGCAATACGCTGGCGATGATCTTCCAGGAGCCGATGACCTCACTCAACCCGGCGTACCGGATCGGCGACCAGGTCGCCGAGGCACTGATCCGGCACCAGGGGCTGAGCAAATCCGAAGCGCGCCGCCGCGCCATCGACCTCTTGCGGCTCGTGCGTATCCCCTCGCCCGAACGGCGCTCGCAGGATTTTCCGCACAAGCTTTCCGGCGGCCAGCGTCAGCGCGTAATGATCGCGATGGCCCTCGCCTGCGGCCCGAAAGTGCTTATAGCGGACGAACCGACGACAGCACTCGATGTCACCATCCAGGCGCAGATCCTCTATCTCATGCGCCAGTTGAAGGAAGAGACCGGCGCCGCCGTCATCCTCATCACGCACGATCTCGGCGTGGTGGCGGAAGTCTGCGACGACGTGGCGGTGATGTATGCCGGCGAAGTGGTGGAGCGGGCGCCCGTCGCGGACCTCTTCGCCTTCCCGCAGCACCCTTATACCGTCGGGCTGCTCGGTTCGCTTCCCAAGTTCGACCAAAAGAGCGCACGGCTGCCGGTGATTGCCGGAACCGTGCCCGATCCCAGGGCCCTGCCCTCCGGCTGCCGGTTCCGGGCACGCTGCCCGTTCGCGATCGAGAAATGCAAGGAAGCGCCGCCGCTGCTGCAATTGTCCGAAAACCGCGCATCGCGTTGCTGGCGGGCGCCGCTCGAGGAGATCGCGGCATGAGCAGCGAGATGATCCTCAGCGTCGACAACCTCGCCAAGGCGTTCGTGGCCGAGCGCAGCCTTTTGGGTCGGCCGCTCAAATCCGTGCATGCGGTCGACGACGTGACGCTCACCCTCATGCGCGGTGAAACGCTGGCGCTGGTCGGCGAGTCCGGTTGCGGCAAGTCGACGCTCGGGCGCCTGATGATGCGACTGATCGAACCCTCGTCGGGCACCGTGACCCTTGATGGGCAGGACATCACGGCGCTTGCTGACGATGCTCTGCAGCCGGTACGGCGCAAGATCCAGCTGATCTTCCAGGATCCGTTCGCTTCGCTCAATCCGCGCATGACGGTGGCGCAGATGGTGGCCGAACCGCTGATGCTGCACGATATCGTGCCGCCCCGACAGCGCATGGAGCGTGTGGTAGAGCTGCTGGAAGCGGTTGGCCTCGGCAGCCAGCACATGCATCGCTATCCGCACGAATTCTCCGGCGGGCAGCGCCAGCGTGTGGTGATTGCGCGCGCCTTGGCAGCCAATCCCGACGTCATCGTCTGCGACGAGCCGGTCTCGGCCCTGGATGTCTCCATCCGCTCGCAAATCCTCAACCTGCTGCGCGACCTGCAGGTGGCGCGCGGGCTTTCCTACCTCTTCATTTCGCACGACCTCAGCGTCGTCCGGCACATTTCCGACCGCGTGGCGGTCATGTATCTCGGGCGCATCGTCGAGATCGGCACGGCCGAGCAGGTGTTCAACGCACCGCGTCACCCCTATACGCGGGCGCTGATCTCGGCCATCCCGCTGCCGGAACCGGGGGCGCGCGGCGAACAAAAGCCGCTGGAAGGCGACCTGCCGAGCGCCATGGAGCCGCCGAGCGGCTGCCATTTCCACACCCGCTGCCCGTTCGTGCAGGATATCTGCAAGGCTGAGCGGCCCGCCCTTGTCGCCGGCGCGCAGGGCCATCCGGCCGCCTGCCATTTCCGCGATACCCTGCCGTCCGCGGCCGATATCCTGCCCTCGCCAAGGCCGGTTGATCCGCGCCTGGAACGGCTGTTTGCGGCCTTTCGCAACGCACCGACCGACGGAGCGGCAGCATGATCCGTCTCATCGGACGCCGATTGGTGCAGATCATCCCGACGCTCATCATCCTGTCGGTGATCATCTTCCTGCTGCAACGGCTGCTGCCGGGCGATCCCGCGATCGCGCTTGCCGGCGACGACAGCGATCCCGAATTGCTGGCGCAGATCCGGCGCCAATACGCGCTCGACCAACCCTTGCCGGTGCAATACTTCACCTGGATCAGCGGCGTGTTCCATGGCGACCTCGGCCAGTCCATGCGGCTGCAGACGCCTGTCTTCCAGCTGATCCTCAGCCGGCTGCCGGTGACGTTGCAACTGGCCGTGATGGCGATGCTCATCGCACTCGCCTTGGGTCTCACCGCCGGCATCATCTCGGCGGTGAAGCAAGGTACGGCCTGGGATTACGTCGCCAATATCTTCGGCCTTGCCGGCATTTCGATGCCGAACTTCTGGCAGGGCATCATGATGATTCTGGTGTTCTCGGTCATACTCCGCTGGCTGCCGGCGTCCGGCTTCGTCGGCATTACCGAGGACTGGCAGCGTAGCCTCGCCACCACGATCATGCCGGCCCTGGTGCTCGGCAGCGGCATTGCCGGCGTCATCATGCGGCACACACGCAGCGCCATGTTGCAGGCGCTGAGCAGCGATTATGTGCGCACCGCCCGCGCCAAAGGGCTGCACGAGCCGACCGTCGTCATCCGCCACGCCATGCGCAATGCGCTAACGCCCGTGATCACGCTGGGTGCGCTGGAGTTCGGCGGCCTCCTCGGCGGCGCGGTGCTGACCGAGCAGATCTTCAACATTCCCGGCTTCGGCAAGTTGATCGTCGATGCCGTCTACAACCGCGACTATGCCGTGGTGCAGGGTGTCGTCCTCACCACTGCCATCATCTATGTTGCGCTGAGCCTTCTGGCCGATATCGGCTATGTGCTCGCCAATCCGAGGTTGCGCGAATGAGCATGTTGGAGGCACAGGTCGAAGCTGCACGGCCGCTCCGCGAAAACCGCGTGCTCAACGTCTGGCGCCGGCTGCGCCGCCGGTCGGGCGCCGTCGTCGGGCTCGCCTTCATTGTGCTGGTGCTGGTGCTTGCAGTCTTCGCGCCGTGGATCGCCCAGATCGACCCGCTCAAGCAGGACTACACCGCGATCCGCAAAGGGCCGTCGCTGCTGCATTGGTTCGGCACCGACGAACTCGGGCGCGATATCTTCTCGCGCATCGCGTTCGGCGCGCGCGCCTCGATGCTGGCGGGTGTGATCTCGGTCAGCATCGCGCTCGCCATCGGCGTACCGCTTGGGCTCGCCGCCGGCTATCTCGGCCGCTGGATCGATTCCGCCATCAGCCGCGTCGTCGATGCAATGCTGGCCATTCCCTTCCTCATCCTCGCCATTGCGCTTGCGGCGTTCCTCGGGCCCAGCCTCACCAATGCGATGATCGCCATCGGCGTGACCGCGGCGCCGCTCTTCGTGCGGCTCACGCGCGGCCAGGTGCTGGGCGTGAAGTCGGAAGATTACGTCGAAGCGGCGCGCTCGCTCGGCAATCCGCATATGCGGGTGGCGTTCCGCCATATCCTGCCCAACGTGCTGCCCGCGCTCATCGTGCAGGCGACGATCACGCTAGCGGCAGCCATCACGTCGGAAGCCAGTCTGTCCTTCCTCGGCCTCGGCCAGCAACCGCCCTCCCCGTCCTGGGGCTCCATGCTCAACACCGCCCAGCGCTCGCTCAGCACGGCTCCGTGGATCGCGGTATGGCCGGGCATGATGATCTTCCTCACCGTGCTGAGCTTCAACCTGCTCGGCGACGGGCTCCGCGACGCGCTCGATCCGCGCAGCCGCTAGTTTCAACTTTTCAGGAAAGACGTTTCGAAATGCGTATCATCGTCGTTGGCGCCGGCATCCTCGGTTCGAGTGTCGCCTACCACCTTTCGCGCGAAAAGGGCGTCTCGGTGCAGGTGGTCGACGAGCAGCACGAGGGCAAGGCGACGATGGCCGGAGCCGGCATCGTCTGCCCATGGGCGACGAAGGTCGAGGATCCGGATTTCTACCGCTTCTATGCCGCCGGCGGCGCCTACTACCGGCAGCTCGTCGAGGGCCTGGCCGATGCCGGCGAAGTGGATTTCGGCTACCGGCAGGTTGGAACGCTGGTCCTCGCGGACAACGAAGCCGATCTCGCGGCGGTCGAAGAACGCCTGACGCGACGGCTGGTGACCGCGCCGGAAGCGGGCAAGATCGAGAAGCTGTCGGGCAAGGAGGCGCAGGCACTGTTCCCGCCCCTGCGCGACGATCTGCTGGCCATTCACGTGCCTGGCGGCGCGCGCGTCGAGGCACGCGCGCTTGCCGCAACCATGTTGCGTGTTGCCGAAATGAACGGCGCGACTTTCATCAAGGGGCATGTCGATCTGCAAAAGCAGGACGGACGCGTCACGGCGGTGCTGAACGGCAGGCCGCTGGATGCCGATCTCGTCGTCGTCACGGCCGGCGCCTGGGCGAACCAGATCCTCGGCGCCGTCGATGCTGGCATTCCGGTGAAGCCGCAGAAAGGCCAGATCGTGCACTTGCGCGTGCCGCAGGAAACGCGCGATTGGCCCGTCCTGCTGCCGCAGGGTCCGCACTACATGCTGGCTTTCGACGACAACCGCGTGGTCGCCGGAGCGACGCGCGAGAACGACAAGGGGTTCGACTATCGCGTGACCGCGGCGGGCGAAGCGGAGGTGCTGAACTTCGCGCTGAACCTCGCCCCCGGCCTCGGCGATGCCCGGATTATCGAAACCCGCGTCGGCTTCCGGCCGGCGACGGACGGCGTAAAGCCGATGCTAGGCGCGATCGCCGGGCTCGACAACATGCTGATCGGCAACGGCCTTGGTGCCGGCGGCCTCACGATGGGCCCGCTCGCCGGACGGCTGCTGGCGCAGCGCGCCCTCGGTCAGCAGACCGATCTCGACCTCGCCAATTACGCCATCCCGGCCTGACCGCCGCGCTTTCGGAGAAGAACGATGAGCACAGCTCCCTATCGTGCCCGCATCGTCGGCACCAGGCACATGGCGGCCGCCGGTCATTACCTCGCCGCGCAGGCTGCCCTGCAGGTCCTTGAGGCGGGTGGCAACGCCATCGACGCAGGCGTGGCCGGCGGCATCACGCTCGGCATCGTGCAGAGCGAATATGTCGGCTTCGGCGGCGTCGCCCCGATCATGATCTACCTGGCCGAGCGCGACGAGGTCGTCTCGATCAGCGGCCTCGGCACCTGGCCCGCCCTCACCGACGTATCGGTGTTCAACGAACAGTATGGCGGGCGTTTCCCGCAAGGGCTGCTGCGGTGCATCGTGCCGGCGGCACACGACAGCTGGATCACCGCGCTCGAACGCTACGGCACCATGTCCTATGGCGATTGCGCCGCGGCGGCGCTGCGCTTTGCCCGCGACGGTTTCGTCATGCCGAAACTCATGGCGGACATCATCGCCGATTACGAGGACGATTACCGGAAGTGGCCGGTCAATGCGGCGATCTACCTTCCCAACGGCAAGGTGCCGAAGGAAGGCGACCTGTTCGTGCAGGCCGACCTCGCCAACACGATTGCCTACATCATCGACGAGGAAAAGGCGGCCCTGGCGCGCGGCGGCAGCCGCGAGACCGGGCTCAAGGCGGCGCGCGATGCCTTCTATAAGGGCGATATCGCCCGCGCGATCGATAGGCAGAACCGCGAGAACGGTGGCTGGATGCGTTACGACGACCTCGCCAATTTCCGTGTCGAGGTGGAAAACCCGCTGGCGGTGAATTTCGGCGGTGCCGATATCTTCACCTGCGGTCCCTGGTGCCAGGGGCCGGTGCTGGGCCAGGCGATGGCGATGCTCGACGGTATTGACCTCAAGGGACTCGGGCACAACAGCGCCGCCTATATCCATCGGCTGGTGGAGACGCTGAAGCTCGCCTATGGCGACCGGCACGCGCTCTATGGCGATCCGAATTTCGTCGATGTGCCGCTGCAGACGCTGTTCAGCGCGGATTACTCGCAGCAGCGGCGTGGACTCATCGATCCCGATAAGGCGCATCCGGGCATGCCCGATCCCGGCCTGCCGACCAATTGGGGCCGCAAGCCGAAAGAACTTCCGGACACCGAAAAGGACCCCGGCCAGCTCGATACGTCGTTCGTGTGCGCCGTCGACCGGCATGGCAATGCCTTTGCGGCGACGCCGAGCGATGGCTCGACAGGGGCACCGATGGCGCCTGGGCTGGGCTTCGTGGCGTCGGCTCGCGGCGTGCAGTCCTTCACCGAGCCGGATGCGCCGGCAGTGGCAGGTCCCGGTCGCCGGCCGCGCCTGACGCCGGCGCCCGGATTTGCGCGGCGCAGGGGTGAATGGATCATGCCGTTCGGTTCGCCCGGCAACGACGTGCAGCCGCAGGCGATGCTGCAGGTCTTCCTCAATATCCACGTCTTCGGCATGACGCCGATGGAGGCGATCGAAGCGCCGCGCTTTGCGACCTTCTCCTATCCGCGCTCGTCGTCGCCGCATCCGTTCGATCCGGGCCTGTTGAAACTGGAAAAGCGCATTCCCGCCGAAACCGTCGAGGCGTTGCGCGCAATGGGGCACGATGCCCGCGACTGGCCCGAATGGGATTTCGCCGCGGGCGCGGTTTGCACGATCATCAGGAACGAGGGCTCCGGCACGATGGAAGGCGCATCCGATCCGCGCCGCCCGTCCGCTGTCGCAGGGTGGTGAGCATGAACACGACGTTTTCCTATTCTCCCCGCTATGCGGTGGAGAAAGTTCCCGTCTTTGCGCGCAACGTGGTGGCGACGTCGCAGCCCCTCGCCTCGCAGGCCGGGCTCCGGATGCTGCTCAAGGGCGGCAATGCGGTTGATGCCGCCATTGCCACGGCGATGGCGCTGACCGTGGTGGAGCCGACCGGCAACGGCATCGGCAGCGACGCCTTCGCGATCGTTTGGGATGGCAAGGAACTGCACGGGCTCAACGCCTCCGGGCGTTCACCTGCCGCATGGACGCCGGAGCGTTTCGCCGGCCTCGGCAAGCTGCCGCAGCGGGGCTGGGAGAGCGTCACGGTTCCCGGCGCCGTTTCGGCATGGGTGGAGCTGTCGGGGAAATTCGGCAAGCTGCCGTTCGAGCAATTGGCTGAACCGGCGATCGATTACGCGCGCAACGGCTTTGCCGTCACGCCGTATATCGGCACCCTGTGGGGGAGCGGCGGCAAGCTGCTGAAAGACCAGCCGGGCTTTGCCGAGCACTTCCTACCCGGCGGCAAGGCGCCAGCGATCGGCGAAATCTTCCGCAATCCCAACCTGGCGGCAACGCTGGAAGATATCGTCGAAACCAAGGGCGAAAGCCTCTATCGCGGTGCACTGGCCGAAAAGATCGCGGCCTTTGCCGCAAAGCACGGTGCTGCCCTCACTGCCGACGATCTGGCTGCCCATACGCTCGACTGGTGCGGCACCATCTCGACGCGTTTCCGCGGGCGCGAACTGCATGAAATTCCGCCGAACGGCCAGGGTATCGCCGCCCTCATGGCGCTCGGCATCCTCGAACACACCGAAATCGATACGCTCGAAGCCGACAGCGTCGCGTCGCTGCACCTGCAGATCGAGGCCATCAAGCTCGCCTTTGCCGATGTCGAGCGCTATGTCGGCGATCTCGGCGCCATGAATGTGGGCGTGGAAAAGCTGCTCGATCCGCAATATCTCGCCGGCCGCGCCAAGCTCATCGACCGCAAGGCGGCTGGCAATCCTGGAGCGGGCGCACCGACCGAGGGAGGCACGGTCTACATCACCACCGCCGACGCCTCGGGCATGATGGTTTCCTACATCCAGTCCAACTATGCCGGGTTCGGCTCCGGCGTCGTTATCCCCGACACCGGCATCCACCTGCAGAACCGCGGCTTTGGCTTCACATTGGAACAAGGGCATCCCAACCAGGTGGGGCCACGCAAGCGTCCGTTCCACACGATCATCCCTGGTTTCCTGATGCAGGACGGCGCACCGCTGATGAGCTTCGGTGTCATGGGCGGGCCGATGCAGGCGCAGGGTCACGTGCAGATGGTACTGCGCACGCAGGTCTTCGGGCAGGATCCTCAGACGGCGAGCGATGCGCCGCGCTGGCGGTTCATGGCTGGACGCAAGGTTGCCGTGGAATGGACGATGCCGGAACCCGTGGTTTCGGGCCTTGCCGCGCTTGGCCACGAAATGGTCCGCGAGGCCCCCGATGCGAGCTTCGCCTTCGGCGGCGCCCAACTCATTCACCGGTCGGAGGGCGGCTATATCGCCGGTTCCGATCACCGCAAGGACGGCATGGCCGTCGGCTACTGACTTTTCTGGAGATTTTCGATGATCGAGCGCATCAAGAAGGGCAAGACCCTGCACGCCATGGTGATTCACAACGGCGTTATCTACACGGCAGGCCTCGGGGCCGACGACATCAATACCGGCATGGAAGAGCAGACCCGGCAGATCTGCGCCAAGATCGACCGGTTGCTGGAAAGCGCCGGCAGCGACAAGACCAAGCTCATCCGCGCCGAGATCTTCGTCACCGACATGAAAAAGAAGCCGGAAATGGACAAGGCCTGGCTCGAATGGCTCGATGGCGACGACCTGCCAGGCCGCGCCACGATCGGCGTTGCCGATCTCGGCGAGCAGAGCCGCCTGATCGAAGTCATCATCACGGCCGCGCAATAGATTAAGCTCCCGGCACGATTCTTCTGCCACAGGAGCCGACAATGCAGCCTTCTCGCGATCTGGCGCGCCTCATCGAGATCATGGCGGCGTTGCGCAATCCCGATGGCGGCTGCCCGTGGGACCTCGAGCAGGACTTCTCGACCATAAGGCACTACACGATCGAGGAGGCCTACGAGGTCGCCGACGCCATCGAGCGCGAGGATTACGACGACCTGCGCGACGAACTCGGCGACCTGCTACTGCAGCCGGTCTATCATGCGCAGATGGCGTCCGAGCGTGGCCTTTTCGATATCGGCGATGTCGTATTCGCCATTACGCAGAAGCTGATACGTCGGCATCCGCATGTCTTTGGCGAGCAGGCGGCAGCCGATGCCGGCGGCGCCAAGGCCCGCTGGGAAGAGATCAAGGCCGACGAGCGAGCCAAGAAGGTCGAAAAGCGCCAGGCCGAGGCCAGCATCCTCGACGACGTCGCCCACACCCTACCCGCCCTCGCCCGCGCCGAAAAGCTGGCTCGGCGCGCCGCGACGGTCGGCTTCGATTGGCCCGATACGGCTTCGGTCATGGCCAAGGCGCATGAGGAACTGGACGAGGTCAGGGAAGCTGCGGCGTCCGGCGACACCGCCGCAACGCACGAGGAAATGGGCGACCTGCTGTTCGCCGTCGCCAACCTCGCCCGCCATCTCGGCGTCGACGCCGAGGCGGCTTTGCGTGATGCCAACCGTAAGTTCACGCGGCGCTTCGCCCATGTCGAGGCGCGCGCCCGCGAGGATGGTGTGCCACTGGCCGAGGCGGGCCTTTCGCGTCTCGATGGCTACTGGAACGAGGTGCGCGCCGCCGACAAGGCGCGCTGACCTCTATTCGCCTACGATCCGGCCGTTGAAGCGTTCGAGAAATTCCCTGAGGAACCGGCTCTCCACGCGCACGATATAATCGCTGCCCGTTTCGTCCGGCTCCAGCCGCTCGATGATCTCGGCATGGCCGTAGAGCCAGCCGACATCGCCGGCAACGCTGTGCGGCACGTGTACGCGATAGACGCGCCCGCGTTCGGCGAGGATTTTCTCCACCGCCTCCTTCAGCGCATCGAGTCCCTCACCCGTCTTGGCGGAAACCGGAACGGTGGCGGCAACGCGCCCTGCCGGTGCCAGCGTATCGAGCCCGATCGGCCTGCCGGCTTCGTCGTGCGGCAACAGGTCGAGCTTGTTCCACACTTCGATGATCGGAGTCGTTTCGGCCGAAACGCCGAGATCGGCGAGAACCGACAACACGTCTTGAGCCTGCGCTACATGGTCGGGATTGGCGACGTCGCGCACGTGCAGGATGATGTCGGCCTCTGTCACCTCTTCCAGCGTGGCGCGGAAGGCGGCGACGAGATCGGTCGGCAGGTCGGCGACGAACCCGACTGTATCCGACAGCATGACTTCCCGGCCATGCGGCAGTTCCAGCTTGCGCACGGTGGTGTCGAGCGTTGCGAACAGCAGGTTCTCGGCAAACACTCCTGCCCCGGTCAGCGTATTGAAAATGCTGGACTTGCCAGCATTGGTGTAGCCGACCAAAGCCACAACCTGGAACGGCACGGCATCGCGCCGGCCCTTTTGCTGCTGACGCGTGCGGCGCACCTTGTCGATGCGTTGCTCCAGGAGCGTGATGCGCTCCTGCAGCAGCCGTCGATCGCTTTCGATCTGCGTTTCGCCCGGGCCGCCCATGAAGCCGAACCCACCGCTACCGCGCTGGCGCTCCAGGTGCGTCCACGAGCGGACCAGCCGGCTCTTCTGGTAGTTGAGGTGGGCCAGTTCCACCTGCAGCACGCCTTCGCGGGTCGCGGCGCGCTCGCCGAAGATTTCGAGGATCAGGGCCGTACGGTCGAGCACCTTGGCGCCGGTACCGCATTCGAGGTTACGTTGCTGGATGGGCGACAAGGCCGCATCGACGAGCAGCAGCTCGATCTCCTCGGCCTTCACGCGCTCGGCCAAGGCCTCGACATGGCCGCCGCCGATGAAGGTGGCCGAGCGCACTTCGCGCACGCGGATCACCTCTGTGAAGACGATGTCGAGCCGGATGGCGGCGGCCAGCCCCTCGAATTCGGCACGCCGCGCCTCGATGCTGCGGTGCAGCCCGGCCGCGCGCAGGTCAGGCACGATGAGGCCCACCCGCGTCGGTGCCACGCTCTGGTCGATAAAAGCCTTCCTGCCGCCGGGTTTGCCGTCGGCAGGGTCGTCGAAATCGTTCGACGAATCGTTCCTGTTAGTCGTGATCGCCTCCGGCATGCTCGGGGTCGAAAAGCTGGATCGGTGCCCCGGGCATGATGGTCGAAATCGCGTGCTTGTAGACGAGCTGGGACTGCGCATCACGCCGCAGAAGCAGGCAGAAATTGTCGAACCAGGTGATGATGCCCTGCAGTTTGACGCCGTTCACCAAAAAGATCGTGACCGGGACCTTCTGCTTGCGGACGTGATTGAGAAAGGAATCCTGGAGATTTTGTGCCTTTTCGCCGGGCATTTTGCTGGCCTCTTTTCGCAGCAGTCAAAACAAGAGGGAACGCGAAGACCGCCCCCATGATAGCTAAGCGCTTGCCGCCCTCGCGCTTGCTGAAAACATTCGTATCTACACTACAACACTATGACACAGTTCAATTTTCTTGCCTACTCGGCAGGATGCCGCTGGGCCCTTTCACAGGCCCAGCGACTTGATCTTACGATGCAGGGCGCTCCGCTCCATTCCGACGAATTCCGCGGTTTTCGAAATGTTGCCGCCAAAACGTTCGATCTGGGCGAGCAGGTATTGCCGCTCGAACACTTCGCGTGCATCGCGTAGCGGCAGGCTCATCAGGTGCGCCGAGGCATCTGTGTCGCCCACCGTCGGCAGCACTTCGCCGATATCGGAGGGAAGCATGGCGGCGGTGATGACGCCATCCTCCGGCGCCTGCCCCTTCATCAGGATCAGCAGCCGCTCGATGGAATTGCGCAGCTGACGGGCGTTTCCCGGCCATTCCTGGGCCTGCAGCACGGCTAGCGCATCGTCGCCGATGGTCAGCCGCTGCAGGTTGTGCATGCGGCAGATCTGCTCGATGAACACATTGACCAGCGGCGGCACGTCCTCGCGGCGCTCGCGCAGGGGCGTCAATTGCACCGGCACGATGGAAAGCCGGTGGAAAAGATCGGAGCGGAACTGCCCCTCCTCGATCAGCGCCGAAATGTTCTGCGAGCTCGAGGAGATGATGCGCACGTCGATCGGCACCGGAACCTGCCCGCCGACGCGGTTGAACTTGCTTTCGACCAGCGTGCGCAGGAGCGAGCCCTGTGCTGCCGCCGGCAGCGCCGCCACTTCGGAAAGGTAGAGCGTGCCGCCATGGGCGCGTTCCAGGGCGCCGACTTCGGTGCGCAGCAGCCCGGTCTTTTCACGCGATTCCCGGCCGAACAGCACCACCGGCACTTCGTCGGGCGCATAGAGCGAGCAATTGATCTCGACGAACGGCGCCTGGGCGCGCTGGCTGCGCTGGTGGATCATGCGCGCCACCATGCCCTTGCCGGTGCCCGAGGCGCCGGAAATGAAGATGCGAGAATTGGTTGGCGCCGATTTCTCGATCACCGCCTTGATCTGCTGCAGGGCCGGCGAGGTGCCGACCATGTCGGTGCCGCCGGAAAGTCCGCGTTCCTTGAGCTCGGCCACCTCGTTGCGCAGGCGCGTTGCTTCCACGGCGCGCTGCGTGATGAGCAGCAGCCGGTCGATCTTGAAGGGTTTTTCGATGTAGTCGTAGGCGCCGCGCCGGATGGCCGAAACCGCCGTTTCTACGTTGCCGTGGCCCGAGATCATCACCACCGGCATGTCGGGGTGCTGGGTCTGCAGCACATCGAGCAGTTGCAATCCGTCGAGGCGCGAGCCCTGCATCCAGATATCGAGGAAAACCAGGCTGGGGCGGCGGCGTGCTATTTCGTTGAGACCGGAATCGGCGTCATGCGCCTGCCGCGTTTCGTAACCCTCATCTTCCAGGATGCCGGCGATGAGGTCGCGAATGTCGTTCTCGTCGTCTATGATTAAAATATCGAGAGCCATTACTTGCTTGCCACCGCGACCAATCGCGGGTCCTCTTCTCGTTCGTTCGGGTCTCGCTCCACAGCCGGCTCCGCCGCGACCGGTGCCTCGAGAGGCAGTGTGAAGCTGAAACAGGCCCCTACCCGCCCATGCGGATCGGGCTCGGCATCGATCAACTCGACGTCGCCGCCGTGCTGTTCAATGATCTTTGCGACAATTGCGAGGCCAAGGCCGGTGCCTTTTTCGCGTGTCGTCATATAGGGTTCGAGCAGGCGCTGCCGATTGTCCTTCGGCCAGCCCCTGCCGTTGTCGGAAACCGAGACGCGTGCCCTGCGCCCCTCGATCTCCGCTGCCACGGTGATCGTCGGGTCGACAACTTCGTCGATGCCGACGCCCTCGATGGCCTCCACGGCGTTCTTGATAAGGTTCGTCATCACCTGCGCGATCAACCGGCCGTCGAAATGGGCGACGATCGTTTCATCCGGCAATTGCGTGACGATGGCTATCTCGGGCAGACGTACGCTTTCCAGGAACACCGCCTGCCGGATGGTGTCGGACAGGTCCGCCTGTACCGGGTTGGCCGTCGGCATGCGGGCAAAGGCCGAGAATTCTTCGACCATACGGCCGATATCGCCGACCTGCCGGATGATCGTGTTGATGCACTTCTCGAAAATCTCGAAATCATCGGCCAGCCGGCTGGCATAGCGCCGGCGCAGGCGTTCGGCCGAAAGCTGGATCGGCGTCAGCGGGTTCTTGATCTCGTGGGCGATGCGGCGTGCCACATCGGCCCAGGCGCTGGTGCGCTGTGCCGATTCGAGATCGGTGATGTCGTCGAGCGTCACGACGAACCCCTTATTCTCGGTCATCGTGCCCTCGCGGGTCAGCTGCACCTGATAGGTTCTCCGATTCTGCTCGTTGCCCAGATGGATCTGGTCGCGAATCTGGCCGCGCCGGGAGGAATGAGCCCGATCGAGAATGGGGGCGAGTTCGGGAATGATCTCGTCGATCACCTCACCCATCAATGCGATTTCGTCCTTTCCGAACATGTCGCAAGCGCGATAGTTAACGAGCGTTACCGCGCCGTTGGAATCGAGGCCGACGATGCCGGCGCTCACGCCCTCCACCACCGCTTCGGTGAATTGGCGGCGCTTCTCGTTCATGGCGCCGGCGGTGACAATCGCTTCGCGTTGCGAGCGAAGCTGTCGCGTCATCGTATTGAAACCATTAGAAAGATCACGCAGGTCACCCCGCGCTTCCTGTACCGGAACCTGTACGTCGAGGTCGCCGCGGCTGACGCGGCTCGACGCGATCATGAGGTTTCGGATCGGGTCGACGAAGCGGTTGGCAAGTGCGATGCCGATCCACAGGGCGGCCAACAGAAGCACCACGGCGAGGCCCACATACATGAGCGTGAAGGTGATCTGGAAGACGAGCCGATTGGAGGCATATTGCCGGTAGGCAGTGACGTTGGCGTCCGTCAGGTTCATATATTCGAGCACTTCCGGATCGACCGGCCGGGCGACGAACAGCCATGTATTGTCGTAGCCGCGCAGCTTGACGATGGAGCCGACGAGGTGCGTCTTGCCCGGCGCGATCGGGGTCGGGGCGCCCTCGCCCACGCCTTGCGTTATGCCGGTCGGCAGCTTCGGCGGCGTGCCCTGGGCGGCGATCTGCGCCTTCATCAGCGTGTCACCGTCCTCGTCGATCAGTTGCGCATAGGGTAGCGAACGGGTGACGGCGAGTGCCGTCAGGATGTGCTGGAACTTGTCGCGGTCGGTTTCGAACGTGCCGCGCGCCTGCTCTAGTTCGGTGGCCACCCAGATGATGTCGTCGCGCAGCACCTGCGCGTGTTCGAGCAGGTACGAGCGCGCGACGAGGCGCGAGCTTTCGACCATGGCGCGGTTGCGCTCGGAAAACCACTGGTCGAGGCCCTGGTTGAGCGCGATCGTGGCGACGACGGCAACGATGGCCGCCGGGATCACCGCCAGCAGCGCGAACATGGTCACCATGCGGATCTGCAGGCCGGCGCCGGGCATCTGCCGCATCTTGCCCTGGAACAGCAGCGTCGCCTCGGTGAGTACCAGTGCGATCGTCAACAGCACCAGGAGACCGTTGACCACCCAGATGACCGTCCATTCGAGCGGGGACGGCTCGAAACCGGTAAGTCCCGACAGGATAAGGAAGGAGACGAGCGTCATCAGCACCGAGGCTGAAACGACGATCAGGCCGACATAGCGGATCGCCTTGCTGCGGTCGCCAAAGAACAGCGCCGACCGGCGCGCCTGTTCGGCCGGTTCCGGCTGAGGCAGCAGAGCTGGCTCGGCGCTTTTGGTTTCTTCCATATGTTACGCCTAACGGCGTCCCTTGAGCCCCGGAAGCGGTTAGCCCCAAGGCTGACCGAATTCGAGGCACCCTTCAAGACAAATGTTGCCAAAATGTGACACTTTGTGGTGAGGGACGTGGAAACAGGCGTTTAGATGCAGTGCCGATCCATTTTCGACGGGTTCGAAACGCCCGCGCTAAAGCGTATGCGGCACCACGAGACCGTCACGCAGGGTGACGATGCGGTCGGCCCGGCGTGCCAGGTCGTAGTTGTGGGTCGCGATCAGGGCGGCGGCCCCTTCCTGCTTGATGAGCTGGGCCAGGGCATCGAAGACAAGGTCGCTGGTAGCGGGATCGAGATTGCCGGTCGGCTCATCGGCGAGAATGACGCGCGGATGATTGGCTGCGGCGCGCGCTATGGCGACGCGCTGCTGCTCGCCGCCGGAGAGCTCGGCCGGACGGTGCACGGCGCGGTTGTCGATGCCGAGCAGTTCGAGGAGTTCATGGCTGCGCACATTGGCTTCGCCCTGCCCTTTGCCGGCAATCAGCTGCGGCATCGTAACGTTTTCGAGCGCCGTGAACTCCGGCAGCAGGTGATGGAACTGGTAGACATAACCGACATTGGTGCGGCGCATCAGCGTGCGGGCACGATCGCTCAGGCGGGTAGTCGGTACGCCGAGAATCTCGATCTCGCCGGCCTGCGGCCGTTCCAGCAGCCCGGAAAGATGCAGCAGCGTCGATTTGCCGGCGCCCGACGGTGCAACGAGCGCCACCAGCTCGCCGCCCTTGACCGTGAGGTCGGCGGCTTCGAGCACACGCACGCGCGTTTCACCCTCACCGTAATGCCGATGGACCTGCCTCAATACGAGCTGGGTATCACTCATAGCGCAGGGCCTCGACGGGATCGTATTGGGCGGCGCGCCAGGCCGGATAGAGCGTCGCAAGGAAGCTCAGCAGCAGGGCGATGATGACGATGGCGGTCACTTCGCCCGGATCGACGCGCGAGGGCAGCGCGGACAGGAAGAAGACTTCCGGCGGGAATATCCGCACTCCGATGAGTTCCGAGACGAACGCCCGCAGCGCCTCGGCATTGGAGGCGATCAACAGGCCCAAAACCAAGCCGGCCAACGTTCCGACGACGCCGATCGTCGTGCCGGTAATCGAGAATATCCGCATGATCGAACCGCGCGTTGCTCCCATCGTTCGCAGCACGGCGATGTCGGCGCCCTTATCCTTCACCAGCATGACGAGGCTGGAAATGATGTTGAAGGCCGCAACGACGACGATCATCGAGAGAATCGTGAACATGACGACACGTTCGACCTGCAGCGCTGAAAAGAACGTCTCGTTGCGCTGCTGCCAATCGGTCAGCACCATCGGCCGGATGCCGGGCGTCTGCGCGATGCGGTTGCGCATCGTGTTCACGTCGTCCGGATTGTCGATGAAGATTTCGATCGCCGATGCCTGGTACTGCCGCTCATAAGCAGCGTCGATTTCGGCGTCGGTCGCCATCGGCCCAGGTGGTTCCACTCCGGGTTTCAGGACGTCTTCGTACATCTTGAAGTAGTCCTGGCTGAGCTGCATCGGCATGTAGACGTAGAAGCTGTCGAATTCGACCATGCCGACATTGAAGATGACATCGACCGGATATGAACGAATCTGCGGCGTCGAGCCGAAGGGCGTGGTCGAGCCGTTCGGGTTGACGAGCGTGATCGCGTCACCGAGGTTCAGCCCCAAGCGCTCGGCGAGCCGGTAGCCGATGGCGACGCCCTTCGACTGGTCCCATTGGTCCCAGCCGCCCTGCTGTGCGCTTTTCGAGAGCAGGCCAAGCTTCTGGATGTCGGAGAAATCCATGCCGCGCACGGTCACGCCCGTGGATTGCGAATTGGCCGAGGCGAGCGCCTGCCCTTCCACGAAAGCAACGGCGTGGGTCACGCCCGGGATGCCTTCGATCAACTGCACGGTTGGCTTGTAATCGGTGAATTTTTGCTCGATCGGATAGGCCGAGAAATGCCCGTTGAGCCCGAGGATCTTGCTCAGCAGCTCCTCACGGAAGCCGTTCATCACAGACATGACGACGATCAATGTGGCGACGCCGATAGCAACGCCGGTGAGCGTCAGCGCTGCGATGACCGAGATGAAGGCGTCCTTGCGGCGGGCACGCAAATAGCGTCCGGCAACGAGCCATTCGAAACGTGAAAACGGCTGCGTCGTCGCCGGTGCTTCAGTGGTCAAGCCTTGTCCCGCCTCTGGGGTTCGATGAGCGCCTTGAGGCGTGCGACCGCACTTTCGATCGACAGGTTTTCCCGCTCTCCGCCCTTGCGGTGTTTGAGCTCGGCTTCGCCCGTTTTCACGCCCCTGGGCCCGATGATGAGCTGGTAGGGGATGCCGACAAGGTCGGCCGTCGCGAATTTGCTGCCGGCCGCCGTGTCACGATCGTCATAAAGGACGTCGATTCCGGCATTTTGGAGTTCGGCATAGACTTTTTCGCAGGCCTCGTCGCACCCGGCATCGCCGACCTTGAGATTGATGAGCGTCACCTCGAAGGGCGCTACGCTCACCGGCCAGATGATGCCATCGTCGTCGTGGCTGGCCTCGATGACGGCCGGAACGACGCGCGTGAGCCCGACACCGTACGAACCCATATGCACCGTGACCGGCTTGCCGTCCGGCCCTGTGACGTCGGCACCCATCGGCGCTGAATACTTCGTACCGAAATAGAAGGTCTGCCCCACTTCGATGCCGCGGGCGGAAATCCGCTTTTCGGGCGGCACCGCTGCCTCGTATTCAGCCATGTCGACCATGTCTTCAGTCGCCGCATAGAGCGAGGTCCAGTCGGAGACGATGGGCGTGAGATCGCCGCGGAAATCCGTGTCGGTGCCAGGGATCGCCTTGTCGAGCAGATCGGCATGGCAGTAAACGCCGCTTTCGCCAGTATCGGCGAGGACGATGAATTCGTGGCTGAGATCGCCGCCGATCGGGCCCGTTTCGGCGCGCATCGGAATGGCTGTCAGGCCCATCCGCCAATAGGTCCGGAGGTAGGCGACGAACATGCGATTATACGCCTCGACAGCCCGCTCCTTGTCGAGATCGAAACTGTAGGCGTCCTTCATCAGGAATTCGCGGCTGCGCATGGTGCCGAAGCGCGGCCGGACCTCGTCGCGGAACTTCCACTGGATGTGGTAGAGGTTGAGCGGCAGGTCCTTGTAGGATTTGACGTAGGCGCGGAAGATGTCGGTGATCATCTCCTCGTTGGTCGGACCGTAGAGCAGGTCGCGCTCGCCGCGATCCTTGATGCGCAGCATCTCCTTGCCGTAGTCGTCGTAGCGCCCGCTTTCGCGCCAGAGATCGGCCGATTGCAGCGTCGGCATCAAAAGTTCGATGGCGCCGGAGCGATCCTGCTCCTCTTCCACGATCTTCTTGACCTTCATCAATACTTTGTAGCCGAGCGGCAGCCACGAATACATGCCGGATGCCTGCTGCCGGATCATGCCGGCGCGCAGCATCAGACGATGGGAGACGATCTCCGCCTCCTTCGGCACCTCGCGCAGGACAGGCAGAAAGTAACGCGACAGACGCATGGATTCTCCGGAAATTGCTGGCTCGACTCAAGGCTCTGACCGGTGCGTAGTCAAACCCCATAAACCAACCCGCTGCAAGCATGGAAGCTATGCAGAATCTGCGTGACAGGGGTGTTCTGAGTTGTTAGGGTCCCCCGCAATAAGACGAAGGTAGCTTAAAGCTGCCTGACGCCGACAACGTCAAGGGAGGAGCGTTGGCCGCCGACCAGTGCGCGCGTAAGACCAACGTATTGTCGCGAAACTCATCAAGGCAGGGCAGAAATGCCCTGCTTTTTTATTTGTCTATAAAAGAAGTTAGACAGAAATGTGAAGGTGCCGATTGAGCTGGCACCGAAAGCATTTGTTTGTCGCTTTTTCGAACCGGAAAAGTGGCATCCACTTTTCCTGAAAACGCTCTAGCGCCAGTATTGCTGCAGCCAGGTGTTGGAAAGCCCCCACATCAACAGCACCATCAGGACGCCGGCGAGCACCGAAGTGGCAAGCAGCCGCTGCCAGAGGCGCAGGAATATCGGCGCGCCCGGATCGGTGCCATGAACGACAGTGCCGGCATCGACCTGATTGCGAACGCCGAACGGCAGCACTATGAACAGGCACAGCCACCACAGGACGAAGTAAATGGCGATGTAGCTGCCTATCTGCATTGTCGCTCCTAGTTCTATCCGGTCGCGTTTTCGAATCGAAGAAGTGGCGTCCACTTTTTCTGAAAACGCTCCTAGACCCTGTGCACGAATACCGTCACGTTCGGCTTGCGCCCCCAATAGGCGTTGACCTCGCTCCGGATCGCGCGGTGCAGCGCGTTGTTGAGCATTTCAACGTCGCCCCGGCGCCGTTGTGGCATGCTGCGCAACGTGCCGGATATGGCGCGCCGCACCACATCTTCAACCGTCTCGTCATCGTCCTCAACGCGCGGCAGCCCTTCGATGACCAGTTCGGGGCCGGCGAGAACCTGGCCGTTGGCGTTGACGGCGAGGCTTACCACTATATGCCCTCCGAACGACAAGCGCCTGCGGCCTTTCACCCCACTCTCCTCGGGCGTGCAGAGGACGAGCCCATCGAGATAGAGTTCACCGGTCCGCACTTCGCCCGGGAAAGCCATGGGCTCGGGGAACAGCCGGATCAGGTCGCCGTTCCGGGCATGCAGGACATTGGCGATACCATGATCGCGCCCGAGCTTGGCGTGGGCTTCGAGATGCGCCGGCTCGCCGTGGACGGGCACCAGCACATCGGGCTTCACCCAGCCGTAGAGGCGTTTCAGTTCCTCGCGGCGAGGATGGCCGGTGACGTGGACGAGGCCATCGCGCTGGGTGATGACGTCGATGCCGCGATCGATCAGCATGTTCTGGATGTCGATGACTTCGCGTTCGTTGCCGGGAATGGCCCAGGACGAGAAAATCACGCGGTCGCCGGCATTGAGATCGATCACGGGGTGCTCGCCGCGGGCGATGCGGGCGATCGCGGCGCGCGGCTCGCCCTGGCTACCGGTGCAGAGCAGGACGACCTTGTCGCGCGGCAGGCTGCGGTAGGCATCCTGGTCGAGGAAGGGCGGAATGCCCTCCATCATGCCGAGCTCACGCGCGATGCCGGTGATACGGTGCAGCGCCCGGCCCGACAGCACGACCTGCCGCCCCGCCCGTTCCGCTGCGCGGGCAATCGAGATGACGCGCCCGACATTGGACGCAAAGGTGGTGAGCGCGACGCGATAGGGAGCGGCCGCGATCAGGCCGGCCAGGGTTTCACCCACCTCGGCTTCGCTGGGACTTTCGCCGTCTTTCAAGGCATTGGTGCTGTCGCAGACCAGCGCCAGCGGCCCTGCCTTTTCTTCCCCTATGCGTTGCAGGCGGGCGACGTCCGTAGATGCACCAACCGGTTGTGGATCGAGTTTCCAGTCGCCGGTATGCAGCACCCGCCCCGCCGGCGTGGTGATGAGCAGCGAGTTGCTCTCGGGAATCGAGTGGGCGACGCTGATCGCCTCGACGGTGAACGGGCCGATCTCGAACGGCGTGCCGGGCACCATGATGCGCACGTCGACATTGTCGACGATAGCATCTGCCGCGCGCTTGGCCGCCAGCATGGCGGCCGTGAAGCGGGTGGCGTAGACCGGCTTGTCGAAAGCGGGCCAGAGGTCGAGCACGGCGCCGTAATGGTCCTCATGGCTATGGGTGAGGATCAGGGCGAGAACGTCGTCGGCATTTTCCTCGAGGAATTCGGGATTGGCCATGATGAGTTCGATGCCCGGCAGGCTTGGATCGCCGAAACTCACGCCGCAATCGACCACGATCCATTTGCGGGAATGTTCGGGGCCGATGCCGTAGGCGGCCATGTTCATGCCGATCTCGCCGACGCCGCCCAAGGGAAGAAATACGAGTTCGTCGGTCGATTTTTTCGCCATTTGTCCGTTCCAATGCCTTATCGGGCGGAGCGGAAGCCGCTCGCCCTCATGAAGTCGATCGTTCAATTCATCCAGCCGCTTTCCCACCGGGAGGCAGCCACCAATTTCGTTACGGCGCCACAGTCGCCATGGTGCCGAAGTGCACATCACCCGCGGTGATGGCAATGCGGCTATCGTCGTCGACGCGGATGACCAGCCGTCCGTTGTCATCGATCGTCTCGAAGACACCGCGAACGATGTCGCCATGCCGATTGACCGCGACTGGCGCGCCGATACCTGCAGCAGAGGCCCGCCAGCGGGCAAACACGTCGGCAGCGCCGCGACCGGAATTCCAGACCGCGAAATTCTCGACCCAGTTGTTGCTCAGCGCCTCGAACACCGTCGGCGCATCGATGTCGTTCGCGCCCAGCGCGGCAAGGCTGGTCGCGGGATAAGGAAGGCCCTCAGGCGCAGCAACGATATTGACCCCAAAGCCGACAACGACGGCCGACCGCCCATCCGGCAACTTTTGCGCCTCGAGCAGGATGCCCGCGAGCTTGGCACCATCGGCCAGCACGTCGTTCGGCCACTTGAGCGCGATGCGCGTTCCCTCAGTGCTGTCGGCGCCATCGATGCCGACCTTGAAACGGCCCTTCGGCAGGACCTGCCCGAGAGCCTGGTTGAGAGCGACGCCGGCAACGAAACCAAGTGTCGCGGCAATGGCAGGCTCTGCATCGGGCACCAGCAGCAGGCTGGCGGCCAGGTTGCCGTGCGGGGTCGACCAGGCGCGCCCGCGCCGTCCGCGGCCGGCGGTTTGCTGCAAGGCGGCGAACCAGAGAGGGCCGTCCTGCCCGGCCTGAACGGCGGCCAGCGCCTCGGCATTGGTCGAACCTATCGTGTCGAAAGCCCTGAGCCCGTAGCCGCCAAGGCTGGCCCGGGCGCCGAGCCGGAAAGCCGGCACGTCAGAAGAGACTGCCCGAGGCCGCATGGGCCCAGGCGGTCAGTGGCGAGCCGACCGTCAGGTAGTAGGTGACGATCAGGAAGCCGGCAACGGCCATGGAGAACGGCAGTTCCCACCCCTGTACCGCCTCGAACTCCAGCTTCGGTTCATCGAAGTACATCGTCTTGACGATTCGCAGGTAATAGAAGGCCGACACCGCGCTCATCAGCACGCCGATCACTGCCAGCAGGAACAAGTGCGCCTCGATGGCCGCGAGGAAAACCTGCCACTTGGCGAAGAACCCGCCGAGCGGCGGCAGACCGACATAGGCGAACATCATGATTGCCATGATGGCGGCAACAAACGGGCGCTGCTGCGAGAGGCCAGCGAGATCGGCGATATTGTCGACGAAACCGTCCTTGGTGCGGATGGCCAGCAGGCAGGCAAAAAAGCCCAGAGTCATGACCATGTAGATCGCCAGGTAGACGATCACGCCCTCGACGCCGACCTCCGTGCCGGACGACAGGCCGACCAGGGCGAAGCCCATGTGACCGATGGCCGAATAGGCGATCATGCGCTTGAGGCCCTGTTGGCCGATAGCGGCGAAGGATGCCAGCACCATGGAGGCGATGGAGAGGAAGATGACGATCTGCTGCCAGTCGTGCACGACGGGCGCGAAGCTCACCGTGACGACGCGGATCAGCAGCGCCATGGCCGCGATCTTCGGCGCCATGGCGAAGAAGGCCGTGACCGGGGTGGGCGCGCCCTCGTAGACGTCGGGCGTCCACATGTGGAAGGGCACAGCGGCGATCTTGAACGCGATGCCAGCCAGCAGGAACACCAGGCCGAAGAGGACGCCGAGCGAACGCGGCCCCATGGCGATGTGCTGGGCAATATCCTGAAGCTGGGTCTGGCCGGTAAAGCCGTAGACCAGGGAGGCGCCGTAGAGAAGCAGGCCGGAAGCAAGCGCGCCGAGCACGAAATACTTGAGGCCGGCTTCGACGGCCTTGCCATCCTGCCGGTGCATCGCCGCCATGACGTAGAAGGCCAGCGACTGCAGTTCGAGGCCGACATAGAGGCTCATGAGGTCGTTGGCCGAAACCATGACCATCATGCCGACATTGGCCAGGAGCATCAGCACCGCATATTCGAACTTGGCGATGCCGTGATAGCGCGCCGAAGGCAGCGAGATCAGCAGCGCAAAGGCCGAGCCGAACAGGACCAGCACCTTCATCAGCCGGGCGAAGCTGTCGTTGATGAAGCTGCCGTTGAAGAGTTGGGCGTCATCGCCGATACCGAAGGCGACATACAGGCCAACCGCCACCAGAACGGCGATGGCGACGCCATTCAGGACGACGGAGTTTTCGCGCTTGAGGAACAGGACGCCCACAAGCAGGAGGACGATTGCCGTGATAGCCAGCACGATTTCCGGCAGGGCCGGTCCGAGCGCGGTGAGGCTGGTGAGATCGGAAGCCATGCGCCTCTCCTAGTGGCTGGCCGCGCCGGGGGCCGCGGGTGCGGCGGGCGCCGCGAAAACGAAGGGTAGCGATTGGCCAACCGCCGCCTGGTACTTGGCAACGATCGCCTTGGTGGATGCGGCGGTGGCATCAAGAATCGGTGCCGGATAGACGCCGGACAAGATGATCAGCACGACCAGCGGCCCGAAGATGAGGCTTTCGCGCCAGTTGAGGTCGAGGATGCCCTTGAGGCTGTCCTTGGTGAGTGCCCCGAAGATCATGCGACGGTAGAGCCACAGCGCGTAGGAGGCCGAAAGGATCACACCGATCGTCGCACCAAGGACCGTCCAGGTGGAGACCGGGAAGGTGCCGATGAGGCTGAGGAACTCGCCAACGAAACCCGACGTGCCCGGCAGGCCGATATTGGCCATGGTGAAGACCATGAACACAGCGGCGTAACGGGGCATGCGGTTGACGAGGCCGCCATAGGCAGCGATCTCGCGGGTATGCAAGCGATCGTACACGACGCCGACGGTGAGGAAGAGTGCGGCCGAGATCAGGCCGTGCGACAGCATCTGGAACAGCGCGCCCTGCGCACCGTTAACGGTGCCCGAGAAGATACCCATCGTGACGAAGCCCATATGGGCGACCGACGAATAGGCAATCAGCTTCTTCATATCGGTCTGCACGAGGGCGACGAGCGAGGTGAGGATGATGGCGGCAACCGAGAGCAGGAAAACGAAATCCGCGAGTGCAGCCGAAGCATCCGGGAACATGGGGAGCGAGAAGCGCAGGAAACCGTAACCGCCGAACTTCAGCAGAATGGCGGCCAGCAGCACCGAGCCGCCCGTCGGCGCCTCGACGTGCGCTTCCGGCAGCCAGCGGTGGAACGGCCACATCGGCAGCTTCACGGCAAAGGATGCAAAGAACGCAAACCACAGCCAGAACTGCACGTTCACCGGGAACTTGTAGGCGAGCAGCTTGGAGATGTCCGTGGTGCCGGCCTGCCAGTACATCGCCATGATGCCGAGCAGCATCAGAACCGAACCGGTGAAGGTATAGAAGAAGAACTTGTAGCTCGCCTGGATACGCCGCGAACCGCCCCAGATGCCGATGATGAGGAACATCGGGATCAGCGTGCCCTCGAAGAACACGTAGAACATAGCGAGATCGAGCGTCGCAAAGGCGCCGATCATCAGCGTGTCGAGCACGAGGAACACGATCATGTATTCGCGGATGCGCGAATGCACGGAATTCCAGCTGGCGATGATGCAGATCGGCACCATCAGCGCCGTCAGCACGACGAGCAGGACCGAGATGCCGTCGACGCCCATGCGGTAGCCGATGGACGAGCCGATCCACTCGAAGTTTTCCACGAACTGGAAATTCGGGTTGGCGGGATCGAACCGCGCCCACATCACCAACGACAGCAGGAAGGTGAGCGAACTGGCGACCAGCGCGATCCAACGCGACAGGTTCTCGGAAGCAGCGCCCTGCCCCTTGACGAAGAGCAGCACGACGACGCCGACGAGCGGCAGGAAGGTGATGTAGCTGAGAATCGCGTCGGGCAGCATCAGAGCAGCCCCCCAGCTGCGATATACCAGGTGAGAAGCGCCGCAATGCCGATGAGCATGGCGAAGGCGTAGTGGTAGAGGTAGCCGGACTGCAGGCGTACGACCCGCGCCGTCACGTCACGAACCCGATCCCCGAGCCCTTCGACAATCGTCTTGTCGACCAGCCAATCATCGAAGCCACGCCATAGCGCGGTGCCGATCCACTTGGCGGGACGCACGAAGATAGTGTCGTAGAGCTCGTCGAAATACCACTTGTTCAAGAGGAAGCGGTAGAGCCCCGGATTGGTCTCGGCCAGCGAGCGTGGCGTCTCCGGCGACCGGATGTACATGTACCAGGCGATGACGAGGCCGACGAGCATGGCAATCGTCGCCGACCACTTGGCCCAGAGCGGCGCCGCATGCGCGGCTTCGAGCGCATGCTCGTTGATGGCGATGGCGCCGTTGAAGAAATGTGCCACGTGTTCGGGATCTTCAAAGAACATCCCATAGAACACAACACCCGCCACGATGGCGCCGAGGCTCAGCACATAGAGCGGCACCAGCATGACGTTGGGGCTCTCATGGGCGTGTTCGTGAGCGCTGTGGGCGTGACCGTGATCGTCGTGCGCATGGTCATCATGGGCCGCCGGCGCATCGTGGCGCGGCTTGCCATGGAAGGTGAGGAAGATCAGGCGCCAGGAATAGAAGCTGGTCATGCCGGCAGCGATGACGAGCGCCCAGAAGGCAAAGGCGCCGGCGTTGCCGCCTACACCATAAGCCGCCTCGATGATCGAATCCTTGGAGAAGAAGCCGGCGAAGCCGAGCGGCGTACCCGGGATGCCGACGCCGGTGAGCGCCAGCGTGCCAATGAGCATCACTGCGTAGGTGATCGGGATCTTCCTGGCCAGACCGCCCATGTTCCGCATGTCCTGCTCGTGGTGCATGGCATGGATCACGGAGCCGGCACCCAGGAACAGCAGCGCCTTGAAGAAGGCGTGCGTGAACAGGTGGAACATGCCGGCCGAATACACCCCTGCCCCGAGCGCTACGAACATGTAGCCGAGCTGCGAACAGGTGGAGTAGGCGATGACGCGCTTGATATCGTTCTGCACGAGGCCGACCGACGCCGCAAAGATAGCGGTGATGGCGCCGATGCTCATGACGACGGTGAGCGCCACGGTCGACGTCTCGAACAGCGGCGACAGGCGCGCCACCATGAAGACGCCGGCGGTGACCATGGTCGCGGCATGGATAAGGGCGGAAACCGGCGTCGGGCCTTCCATGGCGTCCGGCAACCAAGTGTGGAGCAGGAACTGCGCCGACTTACCCATGGCACCGAGGAACAGCAACAGGCACACCACGGTCATGGCGTGGAAGTTCCAGTTCAGGAAGTGAAAGCCCAGGTCCTTGGCGCCATCGACGGCAGCGAAGGCGTCGTCGAAATTGAGATGGCCGAGCACGACGAAGGCCGAAAAGATGCCGAGCAGGAAACCGAAGTCACCGACGCGGTTGACGACGAAGGCCTTGATGGCCGCGGCATTGGCCGCCGGGCGCGTGTACCAGAAGCCGATGAGGAGGTACGAAGCCAGCCCCACGCCTTCCCATCCGAAGAACATCTGCAGGAAGTTGTCGGCCGTCACCAGCATCAGCATGGCGAAGGTGAAGAGCGAAAGGTAGGCGAAGAACCGCGCACGGTGCGGGTCATCGGCCATGTAGCCGATGGAGTAGACGTGGACGAGGCTGGAGACCGTCGTGACGACGACCAGCATGATGGCGGTGAGCGTATCGACGCGCAGCACCCAGTTGAGATCGAGGTCGCCCGATTGCACCCAGCGCAGGACCTCGACCTTGGTGGTCTCGATCTCACCGCCGCCGAAGGCGTAGGGAATGAAAACGACCCAGGCGAGAACGGCAGCAACGAGCAACAGGCCCGTCGTGATGTATTCGGACGTGCGATGCCCGATGACCCGCCCTAAGAGCCCCGCGATCAGCGCGCCGATCAGCGGAAAGAAAACGATGGCTTGGATCATCGCCGGTCAGCCCTTCATCATGTTGACGTCTTCGACGGCGATGGAGCCGCGATTGCGGTAGAAGATCACGAGGATGGCAAGACCGATGGCTGCTTCGGCGGCGGCCACGGTCAGGATCAACAGAGCGAAGACCTGCCCGGCGAGGTCGCCGAGATGAGCGCTGAATGCAACGAAGTTGACGTTTACCGCCAGCAGGATGAGTTCAACGGACATCAGGATGATGATGATGTTCTTGCGGTTGAGGAAAATCCCGAACACGCCGAGCGTGAACAGGATCGCCGCGACGGTCAGGTAGTGACCGAGCCCGATCTCGATAGCCATTTGGACCCCCTATAACCCCTGACCAGATTTGACTTTGACGACTTCAACAGCGTCTTCCCGCCGACGTGCCACCTGTCTCGCGGGGTTCTGCCGCTTGACGTTGACCCGATGCTGCAGCGTCAGCACGATGGCGCCGATCATGGCGACCAGCAGGACGCCGCCGGCCGCCTGGAACAGCAGCACGTAACGGGTGTAGATGACCTGGCCGAGCGCGCGCGTGTTCTCGATGCCGCCGTCTATCGGCACGACCGTGGCGCCGCCGATATCCGGCGAGATGACGAATGTGCCGGCGACCAGCAGCAGCTCAAGCAGGATGATGACGCCAACTACGATCCCGACGGGCGCGTATTGCAACAGGCCCTGCCGCATCTCGGCGAAATCGACGTCGAGCATCATGGTCACGAACAGAAACAGCACCGCGACGGCGCCGACATAGACGACGATGAGGATGAGCGCCAGGAACTCGGCGCCTGCGAGCATGAACAGTCCCGACGCGTTGACGAAGGTCAGGATGAGAAACAGGACCGAGTGCACCGGATTGCGCGAAAAGATCACCATTGCCGCGGACGCCACGGCGATGATGGAGAAGACGTAGAAGAAGAAAAGCGGCAACGTCATCTTCGGTCCTCAGCGATAGGGCGCGTCGAGCGCGATGTTGCGCGCAATCTCGCGCTCCCAGCGGTCGCCGTTGGCAAGGAGCTTTTCCTTGCTGAAATACAGCTCCTCGCGGGTTTCCGTGGCGAATTCGAAGTTCGGCCCCTCGACGATGGCATCGACCGGGCACGCTTCCTGGCAGAAGCCGCAATAGATGCACTTCACCATGTCGATGTCGTAGCGCACCGTGCGGCGGGTACCGTCATTCTGGCGCGGGCCAGCTTCGATGGTGATGGCCTGGGCCGGGCAGATCGCTTCGCAGAGCTTGCAGGCAATGCAGCGTTCTTCCCCGTTGGGGTAGCGACGCAGGGCATGCTCACCGCGGAAGCGAGGCGAATATGGCATCTTCTCGAACGGGTAGTTGATGGTCTTCTTCGGCGCAAAGAAGTAGCGCATCGACAGCACGAAAGCGGACCAGAACTCGCTGATGAGCAGCCAGTTGATAAAGCGGATCACGCGCATCAGGCGAGCCCTCCATGCCAGCCCCAACCCGTAAGCTGGAGCACGAAGGCGACGACAAGGATCATGACCAGGGAGATCGGCAGGAAGACCTTCCAGCCGATACGCATCAACTGGTCGTAGCGGTAGCGCGGCACGATCGCCTTCACCATGGCGAACATGAAGAACGCCAGGCAAAGCTTGAGCACGAACCAGATGACGCCGGGGATCCAGTTGAACGGCGGCAGATCGATGGGCGAAGCCCAGCCGCCAAGGAAGAGGATCGTCGTCATGGCGCACATGAGGATGATCGACACGTATTCGCCGAGCATGAACATCATGTACGGGGTCGAGCCGTATTCGACCATGAAGCCTGCAACAAGCTCGGATTCAGCTTCCGGCAGATCGAAGGGCGGGCGGTTCGTCTCGGCGAGTGCCGAGATGAAGAAGATGATGAAGACCGGGAACAGCGGCAGCCAGAACCAGTTGAGAAACGACAGCCAGGGCATGCCGAGCATGTAGGCCAGCCCCATTTCCTGCTGAGCGACTACGATGTCCGACAGGTTCAGCGAACCGACGCAAAGCAGCACGGTTACGATCACGAAGCCGATCGAGACCTCGTAGGAAACCATCTGCGCCGCGGAGCGTAACGCACCGAGGAAGGCGTACTTACTGTTCGACGCCCAGCCGCCCATGATGATGCCGTAAACACCGAGCGAGGAGATGGCGAAGATATAAAGGATGCCGACATTGATGTTGGCCAGCGGCCAGCCGGCATCGAGCGGGATCACCACCCAGGCCGAAAGTGCTAGGAGAACGGTGACCAACGGCGCCAGCAGGAACACGACCTTGTCGGAGCCGGCGGGGATCACGGGTTCCTTGAAGACGAACTTCAGGAGGTCCGCAAAGCTCTGCAGCAGGCCGAACGGGCCAACCACGTTGGGACCGCGACGAACTTGGGCGGCAGCCCAGATCTTGCGGTCAGCCAGCAGCACGAAAGCGGTGAAGACCAGCAGCGCAACGAGCAGCAGCAGCGCCTTGTAGATAAAGCCTACCTGCACACCCCAACCGAGGATGGGGATGCCGAGCAGGTAATCGAGCGCCGAAAGAACGAAATCCATTGTACCGTCCCTACTCCGCCGCCTGCTTGAAGCCCGCAGCCAGCTGGGCGCACTCGCCCATGACGGCCGAGGCTCGCGCGATCGGGTTGCTGAGATAGAACTCCGTCACCGGCGAGGCGAAGCTTGCCGACTTGGTCTTGATAGCGGCCTTGGCCAGCTTGCCGAGATCGGCAAGGCTGCCGGCCGCGATGTCGTCGATGCGCGCCAGATGCGGGAATTCGGCGTAGATAGCGGCGCGGAGCTGGTTCAACGAGTTGAACGGCAGCGGCTGACCGAGCACGGCCGAAAGCGCACGAATGATTGCCCAGTCTTCCTTGGCATCGCCAGGTGGGAAGACCGCACGGTTCGTCATCTGCACGCGCCCTTCGGTATTGACGTAGGTCGCGCTCTTTTCCGTGTAGGTTGCCGCCGGCAGGATGACGTCGGCGCGATGAGCGGCGGCATCGCCATGCGTGCCGATATAGACGACGAACGCCTTGCCCATGGCAGCCATGTCGTACTCGTCCGCACCCAACAGGAAGAGCACATCGAGGTCGCCGCGCCCTGCCGCCGCGATCTGATCAGCGGAGCAAACGCCACCGTCGTGCGGCACAAAACCGATGTCGAGGCCACCGACCCGGCTGGCCGCATTGTGCAGCAGCGCAAAGCCGTTCCAGCCTTCGGCGACATTGGCGCCCGAGGTGGCGAGCTTGGCGGCAAGTGCGATAACGTCCCTGCCCGGCTGCTTACCGAGAGACGCGTGCGAAACCGCACCTTCGCCCACAATGATCAGTGGGTGTGTCGCCTTGGCTAGCGTCTCGGCAAATTCGCCTTTACCCGCTGCCAGATCGGCCAGGGTCGCGAAGCCATCGCCGAGATACTGGTAGGGATAGGTGAGATCGGCATGCTCGCCGATGACGGCGATGGGCGTGCCCTTGGCGCGCCAGTTCTTGCGGATGCGGGCGTTGAGCACCGCCGCTTCGCGGCGCGGGTTGGAGCCGATGATGAGGATCGCGTCGGCATCCTCGATACCGGCAATCGTCGGATTGAAGATATAGGCAGAGCGCGGCATTGTCGGATCGATCCCCGACATCGCCGGACGTACGTCTGTATTGCCTGAACCCAGCGAAGCGAGCAGCGCCTTGAGGGCATACATTTCTTCAACGCCGGCAAGATCACCAGCGATGGCGCCAATGCGGTTGCCACCACCGGATTTCTTGACCTGCGCGGCGATAGAAGCAAAGGCCTCTTCCCAGGTCGCCGGCTTGAGCTTGCCGCCCTTGCGGACAAACGGCCGGTCGAGGCGTTGCGACTTCAAACCGTCCCAGATGAAACGGGTCTTGTCGGAGATCCATTCCTCGTTGATCGCCTCGTTCAGGCGCGGCAGCACGCGCATGACTTCGCGGCCGCGGCTGTCGACGCGGATGTTGGAGCCGAGGGCGTCCATGACGTCGATGGACTCGGTCTTGACCAATTCCCATGGGCGGGCGTGGAAGGCGTAAGGCTTCGAGGTCAGCGCGCCAACCGGGCACAGGTCGATGACGTTGCCCTGCAATTCGCTCGACAGCGCGCGTTCAAGGTAGGAGGTGATTTCCATGTCCTCGCCGCGACCCGTCGCGCCGAGCTCGGAGATACCCGCAACCTCAGTGGTGAAACGGACGCAACGCGTGCACTGGATGCAGCGGTTCATCGACGTCTTCACCAGCGGCCCGAGATACTTGTCCTCGACGGCGCGCTTGTTCTCGGCAAAACGGCTCTTGTCGACGCCGTAGGCCATAGCCTGGTCCTGCAGGTCGCATTCGCCACCCTGGTCGCAGATCGGGCAATCCAGCGGATGGTTGATGAGCAGGAATTCCATCACGCCTTCGCGAGCCTTCTTGACCATCGGCGTGTTGGTGAACATTTCCGGCGGCTCGCCGTTCGGGCCGGGGCGCAGGTCCCTGACCGACATGGCGCAGCTTGCCTGGGGCTTGGGTGGGCCGCCCTTCACTTCAACGAGGCACATGCGGCAATTGCCGGCAACCGACAGCCGCTCATGGTAACAGAAGCGCGGAATCTCTGCGCCGGCGGCCTCGGCGGCCTGCATCAGCGTGTAGTAATCCGGCACTTCGATCAGCTGGCCGTCGACTTTGATATTCGCCATCGGCTCTTACTCCGCAAACCCGGCAGGGCCGGAAAGTTCAAGGCGCTTCTCGATATGCTCGACCCGATCCTCGAGCCGATCGATCCGGCGCTGAACAACGTTTAGCCCCTCTTCGACGCTCGTCAGCCTGACCTTGACGTCGTGAAGGTCATCGATCACTCGGTCCAGCTTCTCGTCGATCCTGTTAAACCGCTCATTTTGTCGGCGGAGCATTTCGATGATGATGTTGGTCGGTTCCTCAGCCATCGCTCACTCCGCCGCGATCGAGGGCACGGCACCCTCGGACGTGGAATTGTAGGTATAAGCGTCGATCCGCTCTTCGATCACGTGACGGAAGTTGCGGATGAGCCCCTGGATCGGCCAGGCAGCAGCATCGCCGAGGGCGCAGATTGTGTGCCCCTCGATCTGCTTGGTCACCTCGAACAGCATGTCGATCTCGCGCTTCTGGGCGCGTCCCTCGACCATGCGTTCCATGACGCGCATCATCCAGCCGGTGCCTTCGCGGCACGGCGTGCACTGTCCGCAACTCTCGTGCTTGTAGAAGGCCGAAAGGCGCCAGATTGCCTTGATGATGTCGGTGGACCTGTCCATGACAATCACGGCGGCGGTGCCGAGCGAAGAACCGACTTCACGAAGTCCGTCGAAATCCATGACTGCGTTGCGGATTTTCTCGCCGGGAACGCAGGGAACCGAAGCGCCGCCGGGGATCACAGCGAGCAGGTTGTCCCAGCCGCCGCGGATGCCGCCGCAATGCTTCTCGATGATTTCCTCAAAGGTGACGCCCATGGCCTCTTCGAAGGTCGCCGGGCGGTTCACATGACCCGAAACGCACATCAGCTTGGTGCCGGTATTGTTCGGGCGGCCGATGGAAGCGAACCAGGCACCGGAGCGACGCAGGATTTCCGGTACAACCGCAATGGATTCGACGTTGTTGACGGTGGTCGGATTGCCGTAGACGCCCATGCCCGCCGGGAACGGCGGCTTCAGGCGCGGCTGGCCCTTCTTGCCTTCCAGCGATTCCATAAGGGCAGTCTCTTCGCCGCAGATGTAAGCGCCGGCACCGTGGTGGACGATGATATCCAGGTCCCAGCCGTGGATATTGTTCTTGCCGATCAGCTTGGCGTCGTAGGCTTCCTTGACGGCATATTCGAGCCGCTGGCGCTCACGGATGAACTCGCCGCGCACATAGATGAAGGCGAGATGCGCGTCCATGGCGCACGCCGCCAGCAGGCAGCCCTCGACCAGATGGTGCGGATCATGACGCAGGATATCGCGGTCCTTGCAGGTGCCGGGCTCGGATTCATCGGCATTGACCAGAAGGTAATGCGGGCGGCCGTCGGAAACCTTCGGCATGAAGGTCCACTTCAATGCAGTGGGGAACCCTGCCCCGCCTCGTCCGCGCAGTCCCGAAGCCTTGACCTCGTTGGTGATCCAATCGCGGCCCTGCTCGATGAAGCCCTTGGTGCCCGACCATGCGCCGCGCGACTTGGCGCCATCGAGTGTCCAGTCGCCCTGGCCATAAAGATTGGTGAAGATGCGGTCTTTATCCTGAAGCATTCGTCACCTTCCTATCGCGGCTTCTTGCCGAAGACGCGGACATATTCGGCTTCGCCGCCACGGGCCAGGGCTTCGGCCTGCCCCTTCCAGTTGTCGCGTGCCATGCGGCCGCGGAACCGCAGCCGATCCTCTACGCGGGCAATCTCATCGTCGCTGAGGCTTGCGACCTGCGAGTACTTGGTAATGCCGAGATCGTTGAGGGTCTTTTCCAGCACGGGGCCGACACCCGAGATCAGCTTGAGATCGTCGGGCTTGCCCCGCGGCGCCTTGAACAGAGGTGTACCAGCATTATCCGGAGTCCCGTCTGTCGGCGCCGATTTCGTCGGTTTGCCGGTACGACGGCCAGCATCGAGCTTGCCGGCGTTGGATTCAGCGCCAACCGCCTCTTCCCGCATTGCCTTGTTGGGCCGGCCATTCGCCTTGGCACTGGCGCTGGCGCGATTGCGCTCGCCCTCGGCCTGACCCTGGGAAAGCTTGGCACCGCCCTTGGGCTCCTTGAGAGCCGGAGCCCCCTCCTCGCTCACCTTGCGCTTGCGGCCGGGAGTCGTGGGTTCGCCATCCTTCTTGGGAGGATCAGAAGCCTTCGCCGGTGCAGGAGCCGCCTCAGCAGGCGCCGCCGGAGTTTCCGGCGGCAGTGGCGGCACGAACTTTTCGCGCTTCTTGCTGGGCTTTTCGAGCAGCGTCGTGCGTTGCCCTTCGGCCGCCGAGGTCAAGCGATCGATCTGTGTACCGGGCTTGATCGTTGCACCTTTACCGGCACCAAACGCTTCGACGATTTCCTCGAAACGCTCGACCGTCAGGTCCTCGTAGGTGTCCTGGCCGATGGCAACCATGGGCGCATTAACGCAGGCGCCCATGCACTCCACCTCTTCCCACGACAGCGTGCCGTCCTCGTTGGTGTGGTGCGGATCGTGGTGGATCCTGTGACGGCAGACATCGATGAGGTCTTCGGCGCCGCGCAGCATGCAGGGCGTGGTGCCGCAAACCTGGATGTGCGCGCGCGTGCCGACCGGCTGCAACTGGAACTGGGTGTAGAAGGTCGCGACTTCGAGCACTCGGATATAGGCCATATCCAGCATGTCGGCCACGTATTCGATCGTGGCGCGCGAAATCCAGCCGTCCTGGTCCTGAGCCCGCATAAGAATCGGGATAACAGCCGACTGCTGCCGGCCGACGGGGTATTCCGTCATCTTGGCCCGAGCCCAGGCCTCGTTGTCAGCTGAGAACGCGAAGCTTGCCGGCTGAACCGACTCGTCCGCAAGGCGCCGCACACTCATCAGCGATCCACCTCTCCGAACACGATATCGAGCGACCCCAGCACAGCGGAAACGTCCGCCAGCATGTGGCCGCGGCACAGGAAATCCATGGCTTGCAGGTGCGCAAAGCCCGGCGCCTTGATCTTGCAGCGATACGGCTTGTTGGTGCCGTCGGAGACCAGATAGACGCCGAACTCACCCTTCGGCGCTTCGACGGCAGCATAGACCTCGCCAGCCGGCACCTTGTAGCCCTCGGTATAGAGCTTGAAGTGATGGATCAGCGCTTCCATCGACTGCTTCATCTCGCCACGCTTGGGGGGCACGACCTTGCCGTCCGTCGAGGAGACGGGCGTCTTGCCTTCAGGCGAGTTGAGCAGTGCAATGCACTGCCGCATGATGCGGACGGACTGACGCATCTCCTCCATGCGGACGAGATAGCGATCATAGCAATCGCCGTTCTTGCCGATGGGAATGTCGAACTCGAGCCGGTCGTAGCATTCGTAGGGTTGCGCCTTGCGCAGGTCCCACGCCACACCCGAGCCGCGGACCATGACACCGGAAAAGCCCCAGGCCCAAGCGTCCTCGATGCTGACGACGCCGATGTCGACGTTACGCTGTTTATAGATGCGACTGTACGTAACGAGCCCTTCGAGATCGTCCAGGACCTTAAGGAAAGGATCGCAGAAGGCTTCGATATCGTCGATCAGGTTTTGCGGAAGATCCTGATGCACCCCGCCCGGACGGAAGTAAGCCGCATGCATGCGGCTTCCCGAGGCGCGCTCATAGAAGACCATGAGCTTTTCGCGCTCATCGAATCCCCAGAGAGGCGGCGTCAGCGCGCCCACGTCCATGGCCTGGGTCGTGGTGTTGAGAATGTGCGAGAGAATACGGCCGATCTCGGAATAGAGCACCCGGATGAGCTGGCCACGCAACGGCACGGTGATGCCAAGCAGGCGTTCAACCGCGAGCGCAAAGGCGTGCTCCTGGTTCATCGGCGCCACATAGTCGAGCCGATCGAAATACGGCACGGCCTGCAGATAGGTCTTGGTCTCGATCAGCTTCTCGGTGCCGCGATGCAGCAGGCCGATATGGGGATCGACACGCTCGACGATCTCGCCGTCAAGCTCCAGCACCAGACGCAAAACACCATGCGCTGCAGGATGTTGCGGACCGAAGTTGATGGTAAAATTACGGACTTCAGCTTCAGCCATCAGTTCTTCGCCTTTTCATCGCCGGGCAGCACATAGTCAGTACCTTCCCAGGGCGAGAGATAATCGAAACTGCGGAACTCCTGCGGGAGCTTGACCGGTTCGTAGACGACGCGCTTGCGCTCCTCGTCGTAGCGCACCTCGACGAAGCCAGTCGTCGGGAAATCCTTGCGAAGCGGATGGCCGTCGAAGCCGTAGTCGGTCAATAGGCGCCGCAGATCCGGATGGCCTGAGAACAGGATGCCGTAGAGGTCGTAGGCTTCGCGTTCGAACCAGTCGGCGCCGGGGTAAACCGACGTGATGCTTGGTACCGGCGTGTCTTCGTCGGTCGAGACCTTCAAGCGTACGCGCAGATTCTTGTAGGGGCTCAGGAAGTGATAAACCACGTCGAAGCGTTCATCGCGCTCGGGATAGTCCACACCGCAGACGTCGACGATCGATACGAACCGGCAATCGGGGTCATCTCGCAGGAAGCGCGCAACCTCTACAATGCCGTCTCGACGAACGTTGACGGTCAACTCGCCGAAGGCGAGAGCATGATTTTCGATCTGCGCGGCAAGCTCGCGCGAAAGACGCTCACCAAGTGCGGCGAGCGGGTTTTCTGGCGCCCCCTGATCCATGGCTTATCTCTCAATAGTGCCGGTGCGACGGATTTTCTTCTGCAGCATGAGGCAGCCGTAGAGCAGTGCCTCGGCAGTCGGCGGGCACCCAGGCACATAGATGTCGACGGGGACCACACGGTCGCAGCCACGCACCACCGAATAGGAATAGTGATAGTAGCCGCCGCCATTGGCGCAGGAGCCCATGGAAATGACGTAGCGGGGCTCCGGCATCTGGTCGTAGACCTTGCGCAGTGCCGGCGCCATCTTGTTGGTCAGCGTACCGGCGACGATCATGACGTCCGACTGACGCGGAGATGCGCGCGGCGCAAGGCCGAACCTCTCGATGTCATAGCGCGGCATCGACATCTGGATCATCTCGACCGCGCAGCAAGCGAGGCCGAAAGTCATCCACATGAGGCTGCCGGTGCGGGCCCAATTGATCAGGTCATCCGTCGCCGTGACGAGGAACCCCTTGTCGGCCAGTTCGTCGCTGATGTCGGTGAAGAACGGATCGTCAGATCCGATGGGCTTGTTGGTGCGCGGGTCGATCAGCCCCTTTGGCTGCGGGGCGACCAGCGTACCGGTCTGCTCGCTCAATCCCATTCCAATGCGCCTTTCCGCCACTCATAGATGAACCCGACGGTCAAAACGCCGAGGAAAATGATCATCGACCAGAAGCCGAACCAACCCACGTCCTTGAACGCAACCGCCCAGGGAAAGAGGAACGCCACTTCCAGGTCGAAGATGATGAAGAGAATCGACACCAGATAGAAGCGAACGTCGAACTTCATCCGGGCGTCATCGAATGCGTCGAAACCGCATTCATAGGCCGAGACCTTTTCCGGGTCGGGTTTCTTGACGGCTATCAGGAACGGCGCCGCCAGCAGCGCCAAACCAATGACGCCGGCAAGCCCGATGAAAATAACCACAGGCAGGTAGTTGCTGAGCAAATCGTTCATGCCACGGCCTTGTGTTGGGCGGGTCGGGCGACCGGGAAAGCGAGAGCTCTACGGGCAATTGGGGCTCGCGAACCAACGCTGGACAAGTTGGCTAGGGCTTAGCCCTTCCCACTACCGGATTCAAGAAAAACAAAACCAGATAAGAACAGTCATCTTTTAGTCGGAATCGCCAAAGCGACGGGGGATTCGCGCAAGAAAATGCCAGATCACGCCGACTTGAAAGCACGAGGACACTGCGCGGGCAATTCGAACGCCTGAATCTCGGAGCGAAACAATGCCCCCTGCCCCGATTCGTACCCATAAAACCAAAACGGCGAACCGTTGGAAACGGTTCGCCGCATTGGGTTCGTTGCAAGACGCTACCCTGCCCGAGGGCTACCCCCGGGTAGAGCCTCAAATCGAACTTAGAAGTGCCAGAGCACCGAGACAGTGGCCTTGGCGGCGTCGAAGCCGTCATTGCCGTCGAAGTCGTCCCAGTCACCGAGGCCGAGGATTTCGCCACGGACGCTCATGTTGTCGGTGACAGCAACTTCGACACCACCGCCAACGGCGTAGATACCAATGTTGTCGCCATCAGTGTTGATGGTGCCGACACCGGCAGCCGCGTAGACCAGGACCTGGTCAGAGGCGAGAATGCCGATCTTGCCGAGGATGAGGGCGTCGAAAGCGTTGAAGCCGTCGCTATAGTAGAGGGCGTCCAACTGACCTTCGATACCGAGCAGCACCGGGTCGGAAACGGTGAAGTTATAACCGGCCACGACACCAACGCTACCAGCGCTGAGGTCGCCCTCGCCCCACGCACCGCCAGCGCTCAGACCGGCATAGAAGCCGTCGAAGCCGAAGACGGAAGCGTCATAGACGGGAGCCGGGGTGGACGGCGGAAGGACGAGGTCAGCAGCCTGAGCGCCACCAACCATGAGGGTCGCCGCGGCGACACCAGCCAGAAGTACAGAAATCTTCATCTTGCATTCCCCTAGGGTAGACTACAGTCACAAGCATTATGTCTCAGACACCAGTGTCCAAGACAAGCCCGCCAACCTCCTAATCGAGGCCGTTGGGCCAATTTCATGACTTTTCGTCGACACGTGTTGCAAGAATGGTGCGATCTTTGCCCAACTTGCGCCAAAATCCGACGGGTTTGCACCCAGGAAACGTCGACTGCCAGTCATGTCTGCGGCGAAAGCGAGTCGCCCTCGCCGCAATTCGAAACGCCGGAATCGACCGGCGCGTGATTACATTACCCGAAAAATGCACAAGCGTTCCCGTGGCCGATGCAATATTTCCGGTCAGTTGAAATGAAACAACACTCCGGCCGTAGCCTTGGCGGCTGAAGGACCTTCGCCCCATTCGCCAACGCCCAGAATCTCGCCGCGAACCGAAATGGGATCGAAGGCTGCGACTTCGACGCCGCCACCGAACGCATAAACGCCAGCACCTGCGGCCCGCCCGAGGCCGGCGGCACCATAGGCCATGATTCCATCGGTGACGGTAAAGCCGACGCGGCCAAGGGCATAGGCTTCCCAATCCCAGTCGCTATCGGGCCACATCACGCCGCCCTGGAATTCGAGGCCTGCGAGGATCATGTCGCTCATGGCGAAGTTCACACCGGCCACGATACCGACCGTGCCGCCACCGACACCCTGATCGTCGATATTGCCGAGGTACCCTCCTCCAAGGACACCTGCATAGGCGCCTTCGAAGTTGAACATGGGACCGGAGTAGATGTCGTTGGCCGGCGCACCGGTGGAGTAGTCGGCGCCGCTCGAATAGTAATCAGCCGCCATGGCGCCCGTGGCGAGCGCGGCGGAAGCGGCGATACCGAGGAAAAACGAACGTACAAACATGGGGCGTCTCCGCATTGACCTGACAATTGCCGGCATTGTCGGTCGCGCGCGCTCGCGGAACCAGCCCCCGCCGGCGCGTTATTGATCATCGCGGATAACGATCGGTGACGGGATTCGCCCAGCGGAAGGCAAATTGATCCAATTTGATACAATTTGCCCGGATCGCCGAGCGATGCTTCTAGCTGAAGAGCCGGGAATAGAGCTGTTCGGCGAGTTCGGCCGGCTGATGCTCGGCACCGTGCAGCACGATATCGGCCCTTTCCGGGGCCTCGAACGGGCTGTCGATACCGGTGAAGTTCTTGATCTCGCCGCGTCGCGCCCGAGCATAAAGACCCTTGGGATCACGCGCTTCGCAAACCTCAAGAGGTGTATCCACATAGACCTCGGTGAAATGGACGTCTCCTGCGATCTCACGCGCCATCCGCCTTTCATTACGGAAGGGTGAAATGAAAGAGACGATGACGATGAGGCCAGCGTCGGCCATGAGGCGGGCAACTTCCGCGACCCGGCGGATGTTCTCGACACGATCGGCCTCGGTGAAGCCGAGATCCTTGTTGAGTCCATGCCGGACGTTGTCGCCGTCAAGAATGTAGGCATGGCGACCGTCCGCGGTCAGACGCTTCTCGATGAGATTGGCGACGGTCGATTTACCCGAACCGGAAAGGCCCGTGAACCAGACGATGCTCGGGGTCTGGTGCTTCAGGTCGGCGCGAACCTGACGATCGACATCGAAGCTTTGGTAGGAAAGATTCTGCGCGCGCCGCAATCCAAAGTCGATGACACCAGCGCCGAGAGTAGCATTGGAAAGCCGGTCGATCAGTATGAAGGCGCCGGTCTCAGGGTTTTCCGCATAGGGGTCGAACGCCACCGGCCGATCGGTGGCAAGAGTTACCGTTCCAACTTCGTTGAGGTCGAGCTTGGTGGCTGCCACATGTTCGAGCGTGTTGATGTTGGTACGGAACTTCAGCCCCGTCATCGTCACCGGCACCGTCTGCGTGGCGAGCTTCAGCAGGTAGGAGCGGCCCGGAAAAGCTGGCTCATCCTGCATCCAGATCAGGCGGGCCTGGAACTGATTGGAAAACTCCGGAACTGCGCCAGGATGCGCAAAGACATCGCCGCGCGATACGTCGATCTCGCGGTCTAGCACCAGGGTCACCGCCTCGCCGGCAACAGCAGCATCGCGGTCGCCGTCCATGGTGACGATCCGCTGGATGCGAGCGGGGTTTCGCGATGCCGCAACGAGAACATCGTCGCCAACGGCAACCTTGCCTGAGGCCACGGTGCCTGAAAAGCCGCGGAAATCGTGGCTGGCACGGTTCACCCACTGCACCGGAAACCGAAGAGGCTTTTCCAGGCGATCCTCGGCAATCTCGATGCTTTCGAGATAAGGCACCAGTTGCGGCCCATTGTACCAGGACGTTGCCGCGCTCGGGGCAAGGATATTGTCGCCCTTGAGGGCGGAAACGGGGATTGCCTGCAGCGTCTTGAAGCCAAGCGGTTCGGCAAACGCGGCATATGCGCTTTCGATGTCCCTGAAGACCTTCTCGTCATAGTCGACGAGGTCGATCTTGTTCACCACCAGGACGACGTGCTTCACGCCGATCAGCGACAGGATGAACGAGTGCCGACGGGTCTGCGTCAGCAACCCCTTGCGCGCATCGACCAGAACCAGCGCCAGATCGGCATTGGAGGCGCCGGTCGCCATGTTACGCGTATATTGTTCGTGGCCCGGAGTGTCGGCGACAATGAACTTACGCTTGTCGGTCGAAAAGAAACGATAGGCGACATCGATGGTGATGCCCTGCTCTCGTTCGGCCTGCAGCCCATCGACCAGCAGCGAGAAGTCGATGCCTTCTTCGCCCGTCGTGCGATTGCGGCTTTCGTTGCGGAGGCTCGCCAGTTGATCGTCGAGAATGAGTTGGCTGTCATACAGCAGACGACCGATCAGCGTCGACTTGCCGTCGTCGACGCTGCCGCACGTCAGGAAACGAAGGAGCGACTTGTCGGTCTGCTGGGCCAGCCAGAGGTCGAGATCGGTATCGGGCGTTGCGTCGGCGATGGCCAGCGTCATCAGAAATACCCTTCCTGCTTCTTTTTCTCCATCGAACCAGCCTGGTCGCTGTCGATCAGCCGTCCCTCGCGCTCGGACGTGCGCGAGGCCTGCATCTCCATGATGATCGAGGGAAGGTCCGACGCATCCGAACGGATCGCGCCGGTCAGCGGGTAGCAGCCCAGGGTGCGGAAACGTACCGTTTCTTCACGAGGCCTTTCGCCCGGTTCGAGCCGGAAACGGTCGTCATCGACCATAATCAGCGTACCCTGCCGCTCAACGACAGGCCGCGGCCGCGCGTAGTAGAGCGGTACGATGTCGATGCCTTCCGAATAGATGTAGGTCCAGATGTCGAGCTCGGTCCAATTGCTGAGCGGGAACACCCGCATGCTCTCGCCGGGTGCGAGACGCGTATTGAAGACGCGCCAAAGCTCCGGCCGCTGGTTCTTCGGATCCCATGCGTGGCTGGCATTGCGGTGCGAGAAGATGCGCTCCTTGGCGCGGCTCTTTTCCTCGTCGCGCCGCGCGCCGCCGATGGCGGCGTCGTAGCGACCGGCACTCAAGGCCTGGCGCAGCGCCTGCGTTTTCATGATGTCGGTATATCGCGCCGAGCCGTGATCGAACGGGTTTACGCCCTGCGCCAGTCCTTCAGGATTGGTATGGACGATCAACTCAAAGCCGTGTTCGCGCGCCATGCGGTCACGGAACGCGATCATCTCGCGGAACTTCCAGGTTGTATCGATGTGAAGCAGCGGAAACGGGATCGCGCTAGGATAGAAAGCCTTGCGGGCGAGGTGCAGCAGGACGGAAGAGTCCTTGCCGATGGAGTACATCATCACCGGTCGTTCGAAGCTGGCAGCGACTTCGCGGAAAATCTCGATGCTCTCAGCTTCGAGCGCCTGGAGATGGGTTAATCCGCCTGATTGCGTCGCCATGATACTTCCCGATGTTATGGCTGTGCACATACTATTCGAGACATGTTGCTACAAGCCCAAGCGCGGGATTGCGCCTCGGGGTGTTGCGCATATAGCGCCATCAGCGAAGTCAATAAGCCTGTTGAACTCAACATGGAGGATGCCATCCATCCTTTCGCCGGATGCCGCAGAAAGATTTTTCATCCGCCGAACCAGCCCTGCCTGCCAGGACGTTCTCCAAACGGACCTGAACCTGAAAAAGCCATGGCGATATACGGCTTTGGCCTTGTTTGCCGCCGATGCCGTCCCTAACATCCATCAGGCTTTCCTGAACCGGTTGTTCCTATGCATACCCATCGCGACGTGATTTCCGCCATCGGCAATACCCCCCTCATCCGGCTCAACCGGGTGTCAGAGCTGACGGGCTGCGAGATCTGGGGCAAGGCGGAGTTCCTCAACCCCGGACAGTCGGTGAAGGATCGGGCTGCGCTCTATATTATTCGCGATGCCGAGCGGCGCGGCGCGCTGCGCCCCGGTGGCACTATCGTGGAAGGCACCGCCGGCAATACCGGCATCGGGCTCACGCTGGTTGCCAATGCGCTCGGCTATCACTCGGTGATCGTCATTCCCGATACGCAGAGCCAGGAAAAGAAGGACGCGCTGCGCCTATACGGCGCGGAGCTGCTGGAAGTGCCGGCCAAGCCCTACAAGAACGCCAACAACTACATCAAGGTCTCGGGCCGCCTGGCGGAAAAACTCGATGGCGAACTCAAAGGCGGTGCGGTCTGGGCTAACCAGTTCGACAACACGGCTAACCGCCAGGCCCATATCGAGACGACCGGTCCTGAGATTTTTGCCGATACGGATGGCCGCATCGATGGGTTCATTTGCGCTGTCGGCTCGGGTGGCACGCTCGGAGGCGTAGCGCTGGCCTTGAAAGAACGCGATCCCCGGATCAAGATCGGGCTTGCCGATCCGGAGGGCGCGGCACTCTACAGCTATTTCACGAGTGGCGAATTGAAGTCCGAAGGCAATTCAATCACCGAAGGCATTGGCCAGGGTCGCATCACCGCCAATCTCAAGGACCTCGCGGTGGATATGGCTTATCGCATTCCCGATAGCGAGGCCCTGCCCTACGTGTTCGACCTGCTCGAGCACGAGGGACTTTGCCTCGGCGGTTCCAGCGCTATCAATATTGCTGGCGCCGTGCGCATGGCGCGTGAACTCGGACCCGGCAAGACGATCGTCACCGTGCTCTGCGACTATGGCAACCGCTACCAGTCCAAGATGTTCAATCCGGCATTCCTCAAGGCCAAGGGTCTGCCGGTGCCGGATTGGCTCGAGCGCGAACCAAGCATCGATATCGCGCAGATATTCGAAGCGGACGCCGCTTGAATATGGAGAGCGCCGGCAATCCGCTGCTGGTGCTTTTCGAGCATCTCGATCTCGTCGCCTGGTTCCTTGCGGCCGCCTATCTTCTGGCCATCGTAAGTGCCGTGCACGAGGTGATGAATTCGCGCACGTCGCAGGGCTCGATCGCCTGGTTGATCTCCCTGCTGGTGCTGCCGGTTCCCACGGCTTTCCTCTATCTCATCTTCGGCTGGAAGCTGTTCGACACCTATGCCGAGATGCAGACGCATAGCGGTCGTCGCGCGCGCGCTAATCGCGCCGAAGAACTGCACATAACCGATCCCGAAACCAGCATGGTCTGGCCGGTACTGTCGAACGTGGCGCAGATGCCGTTTCTCAGCGGCAATACCGCCGAACTGCTGATCGACGGCAAAGCGACCTTCGATTCGATCTTTGCCGGGATTTCGCGGGCAGAGCGCTATATCCTCGTCCAATTCTACATCATTCGCGACGACGCATTGGGGCGCGATCTGGCGGATCGCCTGATCGAGCGCGCCAATGCCGGCGTCAGTGTACGGATCCTCTGCGATGACATCGGCAGCGCCGGCCTTCCCCGTGCCTACGTGCAGCGCCTGCGCGACGCCGGCATTCACTTCGCCACCTTCAACCAGCAGCACAAGTTCCTGCGTGCCTACGGTCCCACGCGCATCAACTATCGCAGCCACCGCAAGATCGTCAGCGTCGATGGCAAGGAAGCCTGGGTAGGCGGGCACAATGTCGGCAACGAATATCTCGGCAAGGACGAGCACTTCGGCCACTGGCGTGATACGCACGTGCATGTGGTCGGACCGGCGGCTTTGGCCATCAGCCTCGTTTTCCGTGAGGACTGGGAATGGGCCACGGGGCAGCGCCTGCCGGCAACGCTGCCCGAAAAAATCGAGACGCCGGGCGAACAATCTGTGCTGGTGATGCCGACGGGCCCAGCCGACCGGCTGGAAGGCTGCGCTATTGCCTTTTCCGAGGTCATCGCGCGTGCCCGCAAGCGGCTGTGGATCGTCAGCCCTTATTTCGTGCCGGGCCTCGACATGCAGACTTCCCTCTACGCCGCGGCGCTACGCGGCGTGGACGTTCGCATCCTCATTCCCAAGAAGCCCGACCACCGTCTCGTCTGGCTCGCCAGCAATTCGCACGCCGACGCGATGATCGGGCACGGCATCTCGGTCTACCGCTATCTCGCCGGCTTCCTGCACGAGAAGGTGATCCTGGTCGACGACGAGATCGCCGGCGTCGGCACGGTGAACTTCGACAACCGCTCCTTCACTATCAATTTCGAGGTGACGCTGTGGTTCACGCATCCGGACATGATCGCTGCCGTAGCCCGCATGCTTGAAGCCGATTTCGAAGCCGCCCATAAGACCACTGTCGAGCAGGTGCGCGCACAATGGTGGATCATGCGGTTCATCGGTTCGGCCGCGCGGCTGTTCTCCCCGATACTTTGAGACGATCGATGACGAAGTTCCTGTTCCGTGACGATTCCTACCGTCAAACTGCCGATGCCCGGGTGATCGAGGTCACGCCGGAGGGCGGCATCGTGCTCGACGAGACGATCTTTTACGCCACGTCCGGCGGCCAGCCGGGCGATACGGGCACGATCGTGCGTTCCGACGGCACGCCTATTGCCATTGCGGCGACCGTGCATCCCGACGGCGACAAGACGCGCATTGTCCATGTTCCAGCCGGAGGCCAAACGCTGCCGGAACCGGGCGAGACGGTGAAGCTGCAGCTCGATTGGGATCGGCGCTATCGGCTGATGCGCATGCACACGGCGCTGCATCTGCTTTCGGTCGCCTTCCCCTACCCCGTGACCGGCGGCTCCGTCGGCGAGGAGAAAGGGCGGCTCGATTTCGATATGCCGGAAGTGCCGGCCGACCTTCCCGCGCTCGAAGTGCAGCTCAACGCCTTCGTTTCCGCCGATCACAAGATTACGGCCGAGTGGATCACCGACGACGAAATGACCGCCAATCCCGATCTTATAAAGACGATGAACGTCAAGCCGCCGATGGGTCAGGGTCGTGTCCGGCTCATCCGCATCGGCGATATCGATCTGCAGCCCTGCGGCGGCACGCATGTCGCTTCGACCGCCGAGATCGGTCCCTTGAAGCTCGGCAAGATCGAGAAGAAAGGCGCAGCCAACCGGCGCGTATCGCTGCTTTTCGCCTGAGGTCAGCGTACGGGCGGCGCGAATAGCAGCCCGCCGTTCACCCATAGCGCATTCTGCCCGCGCGGCAGCGGCGCGCCGGTCTGCGGCCCGAAATTGCGCTCGTAGATTTCGGCATAATTGCCGACCGAGGCGATCACCCGCGCCATGAATTTGGCATCGAGACCGATCGGCGTGCCGAAATCACCTTCGAGCCCGAGCAGGCGCTTGATGGCCGGGTTGGTGACCGTGTTCATGGATGTGATGTTGCGGGAAGTAACGCCCAGTTCCTCGGCGTTGATCAGCGCGAACATGGTCCAGCGGACGATATCGAACCACTGGCTGTCGTCTTCGCGCACGACCGGCCCCAGCATGTCCTTGGTGATGCGTTCGGGAAGGATGCGGTGCGTCGCCGGCTCAGGCAGGTTGCGGCGGATGGCGTTGAGCCAGCGAGCCGGCCCGGCTACCGCCTGGCAAAGGCCCGAACGATAGGCAACGCCGAGATCCTCCAGGTCTTCGTACTGCACCTCGGTGTAGGTCGCCTGGCTCTCGAAGAAGAAATTCCGGACCGCGATCTGCTCGTCGCTGCCGTCGATGACGCAGACCGAGACGTTGTCGAGCTCGTATGCGGACACCACGCCCAGCGACGCCGGCACCATTAGCGCCTCGCCGTCGAAGAACATGGTGGTGACGTAGCTCGCGCCGAACGCCGTGTCCCGTTTCAGCGTCCATGGCGCGTTGCGGGCCAGCAGGTCGACGGCGCCGGTCTGCAGGTAGGCAAAGCGGCTGTCCCCACCCAGCGAACGGAACTCGACGAGGTTGGGATCGCCCAGTACCGCGGCGGCGACGGCGCGGCAGAGGTCAACGTCGAACCCCGACCACACGCCGTCCGTCTGCTGCGAGAATCCGGGAAGCGCACGGGTCGCGGCACAGATCAGGTGGCCGCGTTCGCGCACCTTCTGCAGCGTGCTGACCTTGTCCTGCGCGAGCACCGGCAGGCACAGCGCCAGCATCGCGACGAACACGCCAAGAAAGCGGGTTCCCCATAGAAGTGCCGTCACTGCTGCTGATCTCAAGAAACGTCGACCGAAAGGCCGCCCCTTACTCGCAGCCATATTGGCATGCGCTTTCAAGCGGTCAACCCGCGAGACCGGGACAAACCGGTGCTTTCCCCTGCCCCGTCGGTAGTTCAGTGCAGGATTTGGCTCAGGAACAGCTTGGTGCGTTCGTGCTGCGGGTTCGAGAAGAACGCCTCGGGTTCGTTCTGCTCGATGATCTGGCCCTGGTCCATGAAGATGACGCGATTGGCGACCTGCCGGGCAAAACCCATTTCGTGGGTGACGCAGAGCATGGTCATGCCGTCTTCTGCCAGGCCCACCATCACATCCAGCACTTCCTTGATCATTTCCGGATCGAGCGCCGATGTTGGCTCGTCGAACAGCATGATCTGCGGATTCATGCAGAGCGAGCGGGCAATGGCGACGCGCTGCTGCTGGCCGCCCGAAAGCTGTCCGGGATATTTGTTGGCCTGCTCGGGTATCTTCACGCGCTCCAGGTAGTGCATGGCGGTTTCCTCGGCCTGCACCTTGGGGATGCCGCGCACCCAGATCGGGGCGAGCGTCAGGTTCTGCATGATGGTGAGGTGCGGAAACAGGTTGAAGTGCTGGAACACCATGCCGACCTCGCGCCGGACTTCGTCGACGCGCTTGAGGTCCGACGTCAGTTCCACACCATTGACGATGATCTGGCCCTGCTGGTGCTCTTCGAGCCGGTTGATGCAGCGGATCAGCGTGGATTTACCCGAGCCCGAAGGTCCGGCGATGACGATGCGCTCGCCCCGCATGACCCTGAGGTTGATGTCGCGCAGCACGTGGAAATCGCCGAACCACTTGTGCATGTCGATGATATCGACGGCCACGTCGGTCTTGGAGATTTCCATATTGCTGCGATCGACCGGGCGATCCGTCGCCGCTTGTGTCTCGGTTGTCATCGGGTCACCTCCTGTGGCCGGTGTCGAGCCGCCGTTCCATGAATTGGGAATAGCGGGACATGGCGAAGCAGAAAATCCAGAACATGAAGGCTGCAAAGACGTAGCCGGTGATCGCCTGCGTCGGCGCTCCCCAGTTCACGTCGGAGGATGCGGCCTGCACGGTGTTGAGCAGGTCGAAAATGCCGACGATGGACACGAGCGACGTATCCTTGAACAGCGCAATGAACGTGTTGACGATGCCGGGGATCACGTGCTTGAGCGCCTGCGGCAGGATGATGAAGCCCATGCGCTGCCAGTAGTTGAGCCCCAGCGACGAGCCGGCTTCGTACTGCCCGCGCGGCAGCGCCTGCAACCCACCACGCACCACTTCCGCCAGATAGGCCGATGCGAACAGCGTCACGCCGACGAGTGCTCGCAGCAGTTTGTCGATAGTCATTCCCTGCGGCATGAACAGCGGCAGCATGACCGAGGCCATGAACAGCACGGTGATCAGCGGCACGGCGCGCCACAGTTCGATGAAGAGGATGCAGAGCGTCTTGATGATCGGCAGTTGCGATTGCCGCCCGAGCGCGAGCAGGATGCCGATCGGTATAGAACAGACGATGCCGACCAGCGAGATAACCAATGTGACGGTAAGGCCGCCCCACCTTTCGGTGGTGACGATCGGCATGCCCAGAACCCCGCCGTTCAGCAGGAAATAGCTGACGATCGGATAGGCGATAAAGAACAGCAGCGCGTTTATCTGCTTGAACGGCACTCTCGGTATCAGCAGCGGCACGAGCAGCACGGCGCCGAGAAAGAAGAACAGGTTGATGCGCCAGTACTGGTCGGCTGGGTAGAAGCCGTAGATAAAGAAATCCAGCTTGTCGTAGACGTAGATCCAGCAGGCGCCGACGTCGGCGAACTGGCAGTCCTTGCCGCTGCTGCCGGCGAAAACCGCCTTGCCGATGAAGAAGTTGTAGAGGCTCGGCAGTATCCAGAGGAGGAAGGCAGCCGCTACCAGCGTCAGCAGCGTATCGCTGGGGCTGGCGAAGAGATGCCTGCGGGCCCAGGCCCACGGGCCAATGGCACGGGACGGCGCCGGTTGCGGAGCCACCATTTCTTGGCGGACATAGATGTCGCTCATCTCGGGCTCCTAGCGTTCCACCAGGGCCACGCGCCCGTTGTACCAGTTCATGATCGCCGACGTGAGCAGCGAGAACGTTGCATACACGGCCATGGTCAGGAAGATCACCTCGATGGCGCGACCGGTCTGGTTCAGTGTCGTGCCGGTCCAGACGTTGACGAGTTCGGGAAAGCCGATAGCGGCGCCGAGCGAGGAGTTCTTCGTCAGGTTGAGATACTGGCTGGTCAGCGGCGGAATGATGACGCGCATGGCCTGCGGGATGATGACGAGCCGCAGGCGGTCGCCCTCCTTGAGACCCAGTGCCTGCGCCGCTTCGGTCTGGCCGCGACTCACCGACAGGATGCCGGCGCGCACGGTTTCGCCGATGAAGGCGGCCGTATAAAGCGTCAGTCCGGCGACCAGCCCGACGAGTTCCGGTGGCAATTCGATGCCGCCCCGGTAGTTGAAGCCCTTCAGTACAGGCGGATCGAATGCCAGGTCCGTGCCGCTGACGATCCAGACGATCGCCGGAAACACGATCACCAGGGCAAGGAACGCGAGGAAGACCGGGAAACGCTTGCCGGTCGCCTCGAGACGCCGCCGCGCCCAGGTCCGCAACATCAAGCCGAAGATCACGGCCAGCGCTATCGCCACGCCGACCCAGATGAATTTTCCGTCCGGCAGCGGGCGCGGCAGGTAGAGTCCGCGCTGGTTGAGGACAATGTCGCCCCAGAACAGGTGGCTTTGCTTCACCGCCGGCATCGCCTTGAGTACGGCGAAGTACCAGAAGAAAAGCTGGAGCAGCAGCGGGATATTGCGAACGGTCTCGACATAGACGGTCGCGAGACGCGAGATGATCCAGTTCGACGACAGCCGGGAAATGCCGAGGATGAAGCCCAGCACCGTTGCGCCGATGATCCCGATGATCGAGACGAGCAGCGTGTTGCTGATGCCGACGAGGAAGGCTTCCCAGTAATAGGAAGCGCGGGTGAACGGAAACAGCGAGAAGCTGACGCTGAAGCCCGATGTCTTCCAGAGGAAGTCGAAGCCCGTCGTCTTGTTCTGGCTGCGCAGGTTCAGCGCCGTGTTGTGCGCGACCCAGGCCAGAAAACCGATGACGATGGCGCCGACGACGATCTGATAGGCGATGCCGCGCACGCGCGGATCGTTGATAAACGACGTGCGGGGACGTTCAGTGCGCAGAGGTTCGGTTACGGCCATACGCAAAGTCCTCTCCTGGCGGCGCGTTCAGGCGCCGCAAGACGTGACCATGGGGCGCTGAGACGCCCCAAGCGAAAACCGAAACCCGGCGCTCCGAAGTTCGGGGCGCCGGGCCGAGGTTTCCGTCAGCGGATGGGCATGGCGTATTGAATGCCGCCATCAGTCCATAGCGCGTTGAGGCCGCGTGCGAGGCCAATCGGCGTGTTGGGGCCGACATTGCGCTCGAACGATTCCCCGTAATTGCCGATATGCTTGATCACCTGGTAGGCCCAGTCCTTGCTCAGGCTGATCGGGGTTCCGAAGTCGCCTTCGACGCCCAGCAGACGCTTGATCTCCGGATTGTCGGAGCCCAGCATCTCATCGACATTGGCCTGGGTAACACCGAGTTCCTCGGCGCCAACCCATGCGTAGAGGACCCAGCGGTTGATGTTGAACCAAGTCTGGTCGCCCTGCCGAACGGACGGGCCAAGCGGCTCCTTGGAGATCGTTTCGGGCAGGATGACGTAGTCGTCCGGGTTGGCGAACTTCGAGCGTTCGGAAGCGAGGGCCGAACGGTCGGTCGTATAGACGTCGCAGCGGCCGTCTTCGAAGGCCTTCACCACTTCGTCCTGGTCGGTGAAGACGACCGGGTTGTATTCCATGTTGTGCGACGTGAAGTAGTCGGCCGCGTTGAGTTCGGTGGTCGTGCCCGATTCGATGCAGACGGCAGCGCCGCTCAGGTCGAGCGCAGATGCGATGCCGTCGGACTTGCGAACCATGAAGCCTTGGCCGTCATAGAACACGGTGCCGACGAAGGTGATGCCGAGCTGCGTATCGCGGCTCATCGTCCAGGTGGTCGTGCGCGACAGGATATCGATCTCGCCGGACGACAGGGCCGCAAAGCGTTCCTGGCTGGTCAGCGGGGTGTAGCGCACCTTGTTGGGATCGTTGAAGATAGCGGCGGAAACGGCGCGGCAGAAATCGACCTCGATACCGCTCCAATTATTGTTGGCGTCCGGTGCCGAGAAGCCGGCAACGCCGCCAGTCACGCCGCACTGCAAGTAGCCCTTCGCCTTCACGTCCGAAAGTGTATCGGCATGAGCGGCGAGCGTACCGAGGCCAAGTGCAGCTGCCAGTGTGATGGTAAAGATGGTTTTGCGCATATGTTTATTGCCTTTATTTCCTGACCCTTGTTGCCGGAGTGGGCGTTTTCCGCCTCTTGCTCCGACAGCCTCCGCCCCTTTATTGATGGAGCTGGAATGCTGACTGGCATCGAAGCTGCAATTGACAGTTGCGTCAAGCTTTAAGGCCGGGCCCCGGGGCAGGTTTTGAACGCCCGGAAACCTGCGGATGACGACATTTTGTGCAGGATGCTTGCCGCATGAGCTCAGGAAATAATCACGACGCTCCCGCCTACGGGCCGGAGACGCTACTCACTCATGCCGGGAGGAACCCCGACAACCAGTTCGGATTCGTCAACACGCCGGTTTACCGCGGCTCCACGGTGCTTTTCAAAACCCTGGCCGCGCTGGAAGGCCAGCAGCAACGCTACTATTACGGCCGTGCCGGGAACCCGACGACAGAGCAGGTCGAGGAGGTGGTGACGGCGCTCGAGGGAGCGCACAACACGCGACTCGTTCCTTCGGGACTTGCGGCTATCACCGTCGCGCTGCTGAGCTGTCTTTCCACAGGCGATGAAGTGCTGGTGACGGACAGCGCCTACGATCCGACCCGGCAGTTCGCGCTGCAGTTCCTTTCGCGCATGGGCGTGACCATGCGATTCTACGATCCGCGCATCGGCGCCGGCATCGCCGATCTCATTTCAGACAAGACACGGGCGATCTTCACGGAAAGCCCGGGCTCGCTGACCTTCGAGGTGCAGGACATTCCGGCCATCGTCGCGGCAGCCAGGCCGCGCGGCGTCAAGGTGCTGATCGACAATACCTGGGCCACGCCGCTGTTCTTCAATCCGCTGAAGCTCGGCGTCGACATCGTCATTCATACGGCGACCAAAATGTTCGTCGGCCATTCCGATGCATTCGGCGGCACGATCTCGGCGACCGCCGAGGCCTGGCCGGCGGTCGAAAAGACGCGGGCACTGCTGGGCTTTTTCACCGCCGGCGACGAAGCTTTCCTCATTGCGCGGGGGCTCAGGACGCTGGCCATCCGCATGAAGGAGCACGAGGCACGGGCGTTGGAACTGGCGCGCTGGCTGGAAGGCCACGAGGCGGTTGCGCAGGTGCTGCACCCTGCCCTGCCCAGCCACCCGGACCATGCGCTGTTCAAGCGCGATTTCAAAGGCTCGGGCAGCCTGTTCTCGATCGTGCTGAAGCCGGGATCGCACGATGCGCTTGCCGCCATGGTGGATGGCTTCAACCTCTTCGGCATGGGTTATTCCTGGGGCGGTTACGAGAGCCTGTGCATCCCCAGCAAGCCGGAAAAGATTCGCGCCGTCGTGCCGTGGCAGGCCGATGGGCCGCTGCTGAGGATCCATGTCGGGTTCGAGGCGATGGACGACCTCAAGGCCGATATGGGCGCAGCGCTGAAGCGTTATCTCGCAACGCGCTGACGGCGCGGGCGCAAAAGCCGATGGACAGCGCTCAGCGGCCGCATCTTGATGCGGCCGTCGGGCAGGCGCTGGAATCCCCAGCCGCGCGAGGCAAAGAACAGCCGTATGAGATAGGCGCCAAGCGTGCCGAGCACCGCGCCGCCGATGACGTCGGTGGGATAGTGCATGCCGATCGCTACGCGGGACAGGCCGACCAGGGCGGCAACGACGATGGCCGGCCAGAACCAGCTCGGCCGCAGGAAGCCGATGACCATGGCGAAGGCGAAAGACGTCGTGGCGTGGCCCGACGGAAAGCTTTCGAAGCGCCAGTCGTTGATGAAGCCATGCAGGCTGAACGGCCCGTCGGTTTCGAAGACGACCGGCCGGGCACGGCCGATCAGGCGCTTGGCGATGCTCGATATGAGCCCCGGCAGGCCGACGCCGATGAAGATGAAGGCCCAGATGCTGGTCATCTGCAGCAGCGCCAGTCGCGGCACGGCCGGGCCTTTTCGCATCAGCAGCGCCAGCCCGCCTGAAACCAGAAACAGAATCAATGACGGGATCAGGATCCAGTCGGAAAGACCGAGGCTGGTGATGCGGGCAAAGAACGAGGCGAACGGCTCCGGCCAGCTCTTGGCGAAAGCCGAAACCAGCGCATCGCCGGGTGCCGCAAGGGCGATGACGACGGCGACGATGAGAACGAGGAGCGGCCAGTTGCGCCGGCGCAGCCCGAACGGCAGCGGCTTGGAAAGATCGGTCATGGCGCGGATGAAAGCAGTTTCCCCGCAAACGTCAATCGGTTGCGTATCTCAAAGGCGCTTCCCCTTTTTGCCGGCATGCTCTAGTAACCGTTCACGATCGTTTCGGGGTATAGCTCAGTCTGGTAGAGCACCGGTTTTGGGAACCGGGGGTCGCGTGTTCGAATCACGCTACCCCGACCATCGCGAATGCTGAGGAGCAAGATGACGGCACGCATTTTTCGTCCCGCGCCGAATGCCATGCAGTCGGGTAGAGGCAAATCCAAGGCCTGGATCCTGGAACACGACCAAGCTTCCCCGCTCGAGATCGAGCCGCTGATGGGCTATACGAGCACGACCGATACGCGCACGCAGGTGCGGCTGAGCTTCGATACGCTCGAAGAGGCCGAGGCCTATGCACAGAAGAACGGCATCGCCTATCGCGTGCAAAAGCCGCAGGTGGCCAAGGTGCAGCGCAACGCCTATCCCGACAATTTCCGCGCCGACCGCAAGGTGCCCTGGACGCACTGATCTTGTGTGGTCGGTTTTGGTCGAAAACGGCATTTTTCGCTCTTTCCAGGTTAGGCAGGTATTATACCACCGCTGGAGAGGCCGGGGATAAGTCCGAAAAGCCGTTATTTCTCAATGTGTTGGATAAATCGTAAAGCCGAAACGTATTGCTGCGGGACCGGCTTTGCCACATTTTTGCCGGGCAGATGAACGATGTATGAACGGTAGATGAACGGTATCTGAACGGGGTTGGACGCTTCGTGCCTTTGGTCCCGCTCGACTCACCCTCCCCGCAAGGGGGAGGGTTGGCATCGAGTTTGGGGCACGTCCCTTTACACCTCGCTGAGCTTCACCCAGCGGCCGTCTTCCGCACTCGATTTCACCGACGCGGTGATGAACTGCATGCCTTCGACGCCGTCCTGCATCGTCGGCAGCAGGCCTTCGTAGGGAGCGCCGTTGCCGCGGATGACTTCGGCGAACTGGCTGTAGAGCGTGGCGAAGGCTTCGAGATAGCCTTCCGGATGGCCGGCGGGGACGCGCACGTTCATGGTGGAGGCGGCATTGCCGGAAATGGCGCCGCCACGGGTCAGGAGCTGCTTGGGTTTGCCGAACTCGGTGTACCACATGTAGTTCGGGTTATCCTGGCGCCATTCGAGGCCGGCCTTTTCGCCGTAGACGCGCAGCTGCAGGCCATTCTCGCAGCCGACGGCAACCTGGCTGGCCCAGAGCATGGCGCGGGCGCCGCCCTCGAAGCGCAGCATGATGTGGACGTTGTCGTCGAGCTTGCGGCCCGGAACGAAGCTCTGCAGGTCGGCCGAAACCGCCTCGGTCTTCAAGCCGGTGACGAAGCGCAGCAGGTTGTAGGCGTGCGTGCCGATATCGCCGATAGCGCCGCCGGCACCAGAACGCGCCGGATCGGTGCGCCAGGCCGCCTGCTTGTTGGCGGGATCGGCTTCGACGGCGAGCCAATCCTGCGGATATTCCGCCTGCACGACTCTGATCTTGCCGAGCGCGCCGGATTCGACGAGTTCGCGCGCCTGCCGGATCAGCGGAAAGCCGGTGTAATTGTGCGTCAGCAGGAACTTGGCGCCCTTGGCCGGCTTGATGTCAGCAAGCTTGCGGGCATCGTCGAGCGACGAGGTCAGCGGCTTGTCGCAGATGACGTGAATGCCGGCTTCGAGGAATGCCTTGGCCGGGCCGTAATGCATGTGGTTGGGCGTAACGATCGACACGGCCTCGATGCCGTCCGGCCGGGCCGCTTCGGCTTTCGCCATCTGCTCGTAGTTGTCGTAGATGCGGTCGGGGGCGAGCCCGATTGCCTTGCCCGATTCCCGCGAACGCTCGGGCGTCGAGGACAGGGCCCCCGCCACCAGTTCGTAGTCGCCGTCGAGCCGCGCCGCGATGCGGTGCACGTAGCCGATGAAGGCCCCTGTGCCGCCACCGACCATGCCGAGGCGAATGCGCCTTGCGCCGTTCTCCGCCATTTTATTCCTCCCTCAATCCAGACCGAGTATCTTGCGGTTGGCCGCCTTGTCGGTGCCCGAGGCGGCAAAATCGTCGAACGCCTTTTCCGTCACGCGGATGATGTGTGCGGCGATGAATTCGGCACCCTCGCGCGCGCCGTCTTCCGGGTGCTTCAGGGCGCATTCCCATTCGAGCACGGCCCAGCCGGCGAAATCGTATTGCGCCATCTTGGAGAAGATCGAGGCAAAATCGACCTGGCCGTCGCCAAGCGAACGGAAGCGCCCTGCCCGTTCGACCCAGCTCTGGTAGCCGCCATAGACGCCCTGCCTTCCGGTCGGGTTAAACTCCGCGTCCTTGACGTGGAACATGCGGATGCGCTCGTGATAGATGTCGATATAATCGAGATAATTGAGCTGCTGCAGCACGAAGTGGCTGGGATCGTAGAGCAGGTTGGCACGCGGATGGTTCTTCACGCGCTCGAGGAACATCTCGTAGGTGACGCCGTCATGCAAATCCTCGGAGGGATGGATTTCGTAGCATAGATCGATGCCGTTGCGGTCGTACTCGTCGAGGATCGGCGTCCAGCGGCGAGCCAGTTCGTCGAAAGCTTCCTCGACCAGCCCGGCGGGGCGCTGCGGGAACGGGTAGAGGAACGGCCAGGCGAGCGCCCCCGAAAAGGTGGCGCTGGCATTGTGTCCGAGATTTTTCGCGGCAGCGGCGGTCCATTTGAGGTGCTGCACCGCCCATTCCTGGCGGGCCTGCGGATTGCCATGCAGATGGGGCGGCGCGAAACCGTCGGACAGCGTGTCGTAGACGGGATGGACCGCGACGAGCTGGCCAATGATGTGGCTCGACAGTTCGGTGATGGCGATGCCGTGCTTGTCGGCAACGGCGTTGAGATCGTCAGCATAAGCCTTCGAGGTGGCGGCCTTTTCGACGTCGATAAAGGCGCTCACCCAGGTCGGGATCTGCACACCCTTGTAGCCGAGGCCGGCGGCCCAGCCGCAAATGGCGTCGAGCGTGTCGAACGGCGCCGCGTCGCCCGCGAACTGCGCCAAAAAGATAGCCGGTCCCTTGATGGTCCGCATCGGTCTCATCCTCCTGTGGTACGTACGTCAGCCACTCACTCGAATGGCTGAAATGTGGTGGGTGCGCTGCCGCCATGCCCTCCCGCGGCAGCCAGAGTTCGATTGATTGCAGCCTTTGTCGGCTGGCCCGGCCCCTGCTGTCAAGGCGATCGATATTCAGCGTTTGCGGCAATAGTCCCCCTCATCCGTCGGCTTCGCCGACACCTTCTCCCGCCAGGGGAGAAGGAGGCTCCGTGGGTGGGGCTAGACTCGGAGTCACCCTCGCCCCTCGTGGGAGAGGGTGGATCGAGCGAAGCGAGAGCCGGGTGAGGGGCAGTGAGCAAAATCCATTTGATGCTAGCGGTCCGGCGCACTGCCGAGCGCGGCGAAGGTTTCGGCCAGGGCCTGGGCCGTGCTGCTGGTGGGGCGGAATTCGAGGCCCGCTATGCCGACATAGCCCTGCCCTGCGAGCCAATCGAGGACGCGCTTGAGCGGCAGGCGGCCGCTGCCGGGCTGGTTGCGGCCCGGATGATCGGCGACATGGATGTGGGCGATGCGGTCGAGGCGGCCGGCCAGCACTTCCTCGGGCACTTCGTCCATCACCATCGAATGGTAGAGATCGTAGAGGATGCGGATTTCGGGGCGGCCGACATCGTCGATGATGTCGAGGCCTTCGGTGGTGGAGTCGAGATAGTAGCCCTTGTGGTCGACACGGGTGTTGAGCGGTTCGACCGCCAGCACGACGCCGCTGCCCTTGAGGATATCGGCGGCGCGGGAGAGGCACTGGGTGAGCGCGGCGCGCTGTTCGGCACGGGTGCGGCCGGGAAGGTCGTCGCCGGCCTGCGCGATCATGACAGTAGTGCCGAGGCGCCGGGCGACATCGAGGCTGCGTTTCAGGCCTTCGAGGAATTCCGCGTGCCGGGCCGGATCGGTCAGCGGGATCATAGGTTCGGCGACGATGGCGGTGAGCGTGAGGCCGGTTTCCGCCTTGGCGCGCTCGATGGCGTCGAGGTCCTTGTTCGTCCAACGCCAGAATTCGAAACCGGAGAGACCGGAGGATTCCGCGAGGCGGATGCGCTCGGCGAAGTCGTGGGTTTCGGGGACGAAGAGCATTTCGATGCAGGCGGAGAGATGCATGGTGGGGCTCCTGGTGGGTCAGTGGAGGACTGGATCAGAGCAGATCGGAATTCATCTCCAATACCCTGCTCTTGTCACCCCCTCCCCAACCCTCCCCGCAAGGGGGAGGGTGTTCATCGAGGCTGTTGCTCTTTCCTCTGCAGGAGGCGGCGAGATCGCGTTTGTTGCAAAGCGGGGCCCCGGCTCAAGGCCGGGGAGGACTCGTTGTTGGATTGAGATAAGACCTCGAAGTTCGAGAGTATTTTCTTACCCCTCACCCGCCCTTCGGGCACCCTCTCCCGCAAGGGGAGAGGGGGAAGTGGTGGCGCGATCTCGCCACGGCCCTCCTTCTCCCCTTGCGGGAGAAGGTGCCGAGCAAAGCGAGGCGGATGAGGGGTAGAACAACTCCTCCTCATCCGGCTCATGATCAATTCCGCAGCAATGCCCGGGCTTCGTCGGGGCCGAGGGCGGCGGGGCGTTCGCAGGTGGTTTCGAGCGTGATCACCTGCCCGGTTTCGCCGGCCTTGAGGATCGAGGTCATGACGTCGACGGCGTGCAGAGCCACGTCGAGATCGCAGCGCGCCTTTTTGCCGGTCTCGATGGAATCCATCATGTCGGAGAGGCCCGCATTGCGGTAGTTGGCGCGCGGATTGTCGGTGTCGAGCCCCTGGTTGGCTTTGCCGAACGGGTGATCCCACGGCGTCAGCTTCTCCTTGGTGCCGGCGCGATCGGTGATCGTGACGTCGCCGTTGAAGAAGTTCGGATCGGGCACGTAGACCGAGCCTTCGGTGCCGTAGAGCTCGATATTGTGGTGGCCGTGGCTCGACACGTCCCAGCTGGCGCCGAGCGTGACGATGGCGCCGTTGTGGAATTCGAGGATGGCGTGGATCGTCGTCGGCGTGCCCACCTTGATGAAAGTGCCCTTGAACGGCGAATCCGGCGTCGTCACCTCGCGCTCGGTGCGGGCCATGCCGGTGAAGGCGGTGACGCGCTTGATCGGGCCGACGAGGCTGATGAGATCGGTGGTGTAATAGGGGCCGAGATCAAGGATCGGGCCGCCGCCGGGCTGGAAGAAGAAATCCGGATTGGGGTGCCAGTGCTCCATGCCGCGGCTCAAAACGTGCATGGTGCCCGAGGCGATCTTGCCGACCTTGCCGCTATCGATGATGGCGCGGGCCTGCTGATGGGCGCCGCCGAGGAACGTATCCGGGGCCGAGCCGACCTTGAGCTTGTGCTCGGCGGCGAGGGCCTTGAGCTGGATGCCCTCTTCCACCGAAAGCACGAACGGCTTTTCGGAATAGGCATGCTTGCCGGCCGAGAGGATATCCTTGGAAACCGAAAAGTGCGTCGAGGGGATCGTGAGATTCACGACAACGTCGACTTCGGAGTTCTTCAGGAGCTCGTCGGGCGTCTGCGCTGCGACATTGAATTCCTCGGCGCGCTTCTTTGCCGCCTCGGGGATGATGTCGGCGATGGCGCGGACTTCGAGGTTCTTGAAGAGCGGCGCCAACCGCAGATAGGCGCTGGAAATGTTGCCGGCACCCATGATGCCGACGCCGTAGGTCTTTGCCATGATGACTTATGCTCCGAAGCTCTTGATGGCCGCGATCGAGCGGCTGGCGAAGCGCTCGATGTCGTTGGGATTGTCGTGCTCGGCAACGAAATACTTCGCCGCCGACTTCGTGCGGACGGTTTCGAACAGATCGGCCCAGGGCAAGGTGCCCTGCCCCACATCGGCCCAGCCATCCTCGTCGGCATTCTGGCCGGCGGGCGCAAGGTCCTTGACGTGGACGGCGGCCATGCGCTGGCCGTTCTTTTCGATCCAGGCCTTGGGATCGGCCTTGCCGCGCACGACCCAGGCGACGTCGAGCTCGCATTGCAGCGCGGGCGCCGCTTCAAGCAGCACATCCATGGGATAGCGGCCGTCGGGGAGCATGGCGAATTCGAAATCGTGGTTGTGATAGCCGAAGGTGATGCCAGCCTTGCGGTAGGGTTCGCCGATGGCGGCGAGCTTTTCGCCGAAACGGGCCCAGCCGTCGGCGTCGGTGGGCCTGAGGTCGGGCGCGAGCCAGGGGCACATGAAGACCTTCGTGCCGAGCGTTTCGGCGATGGCCATGGCGCGATCGGGCTGTTCGAGCAGGTCGAGGCCGACATGGGCGGTCGGCATGGAAAGGCCGTTGGCGTCGAGCTCGGATTTCAGGGCCTTGAGGTCGCCGTAGATGCCGCCGAGGCCGCCATCGGTCGAGGCGTAATCGAGCCCGCCATAGCCCTCGACCTGCTTGTAGCCGAGCCGGCCCAGCATCTTCAGGACGTCGTTGAGCGGATATTTGCGGGCGCTGAACAGCTGGAACGAGATATCCATTTTGTCTTTCTCCTAATCGGTCATGCCCATTGGCGGGCAGTCGCCAGCGAGCGGGCGGCGAAGCGGTTCACGTCCTTGGGATTGTCGTGTTCCATGACGAAATAGCGGGCCTTGGTCTTGGCCTTGGCGTCGGCCATGACGCGCGGCCAGTTCATGGTGCCGTAGCCGACATCGGCCCAGCCGTCCTCGTCGGCATTCTGGCCGGCGGGGGCAAGGTCCTTGACGTGCAGCGCCGTGATGCGGGCGCCGTATTTGTCGAACCAGGCCTGGTAGTCCTGCCCGCCGCGGACAAGCCAGGCGACGTCGACCTGCCAGTCGTTGTCGGGCGCGGCTGCGAGCAGGATGTCCATCGGCAGCTTGCCGGAGGGCAGCGCCTTGAACTCGAAATCGTGGTTGTGCCAGCCGAAGCCGAAACCGGCCTTGCGATAGGTCTCGCCGAGCTGCGCCAGGGTTTCGCCGAGGGCCTGCCATTTGGCTTCGTCCTGGCCGCGCTCCTCCTTGGGGATGGCCGGGCACAGCAGCGTGCTGATGCCGAGGGTTTCGGCGGTCTTCATCGCGGCGGAGGTGTCCTGGAGCTGGTTGAGGCCGAAATGGCCGGTCGGCATGGAAAGACCGTTTTTCTTGAGGCTGGCGGCAAGGGTTTCGGCATCGGCATAAAGGCCGCCAAAACCTTCGACCTGCTTGTAGCCGAGGCGCGAAAGCTCGGCGAGGACGGTGTCTAGCGGCGGGAAGTTGCGAGCGCTGTAAAGCTGGAAGGAGAACTCTGTCATGGGGGCCTCATAAAGCAGGAATGCCGCTGCGAAGCACCGGCATAAAGAATGGATGGGGGGTCGTCCTGCCGAACGGAAAGGTCAACTCCCCGAAAGGTAATATTCTTCGCCGAAGGCCGCGCTCCGGCGAAGAGGAGATCAGATGCGGTTGCCGCTTTCGGCGTCGAAGACCGAGCCGCGGGCCGGATCGAAGCCGATCTTCACCTTGCCGCCGACCTTGAGGTCGATCTCGGCATCGCAGCGGAAGGTGAAGGGCTGGTCGCCGAAGCGCGTCCAGCCGAGCGTGTCCGAGCCCATCGGCTCGACGATCTCGATCTCGACTTCGGTGGAAAACGGCATGGCATCGGCGGCATCGCCGACGGCGACGTGTTCGGGGCGAATGCCGAGGATGGCGGCGGGATTGTCCTCGGCGCCGCCCTCGAAGGCGTAGCCGGTGAGCGGGATGTCGACGCCATTGACCGCGATCGACGGGCTGGCGCCGCCGGTCAGCTTGCCCTTGAGGAAGTTCATGGTCGGCGAGCCGATGAAGCCGGCGACGAACAGGTTCACGGGCTTGTTGTAGATGACGTGCGGCGAATCCAGCTGCTGGATGATGCCGTTGCGCATGATGGCGATACGGTCGGCCAGCGTCATCGCCTCGATCTGGTCGTGGGTGACGTAGATCATGGTGTTCTTGAGGCGCTGGTGCAGGCGCTTGATCTCGACGCGCAGGTCGGAGCGGAGCTTGGCGTCGAGGTTGGAGAGCGGTTCGTCGAAAAGGAAGACGTCGACGTCGCGGACGAGCGCCCGGCCGATGGCGACGCGCTGGCGCTGGCCGCCGGAGAGATGTGCCGGCTTGCGCTGCAGCAGCGGCTGGATCTGCAGGATTTCCGAGGCGCGGGCGACACGGCGGTCGATCTCGTCGCGCGGCAGGCCGGCGACCCTGAGGCCGAAGGAGAGGTTCTTTTCGACGCTCATCTGCGGATAGAGCGCGTAGGACTGGAAGACCATGCCGATGCCGCGGTTCTTCGGCTCTTCCCAGGTGACGTTCTTGCCGCCGATGAAGATCTTGCCGGCGCTGACGTCGAGCAGGCCCGCGATGCAGTTGAGCAGCGTGGACTTGCCGCAGCCGGAGGGCCCGAGCAGGACGATGAACTCGCCCTGCTTGACGTCGAGGTCGAGCGATTGCAGCACCTTGACGTTGCCGAAGTTGAGCGACAGGTCCTGAATGGAAACGCTTGTTTGCATTGACTTATCCCTTCACCGCGCCGGCGGCGATGCCGCGCACGAACCACTTGCCGGAGATGAAATAGACCACCAGCGGCACCAGGCCCGTGAGAATGGTTGCGGCCATATTGACGTTGTATTCCTTCACGCCCTGGGTGGCGTTGACGATGTTGTTGAGCTGCACGGTCATCGGGTAGTTCTGGATGCCGGCGAAGACGACGCCGAACAGGAAGTCGTTCCAGATGCCGGTGATCTGGATGATCACGGCGACGATGAAGATCGGCAGGCTCATCGGCAGCATGATCTGGAAGAAGATGCGCCAGAACCCTGCCCCGTCGACGCGCGCCGCCTTGAAGAGTTCGGGCGGGAGCGAGGCGAAATAGTTGCGGAACAACAGCGTCAGGATCGGCATGCCGAAGATGGTGTGGATGACGACGACGCCCTGCAGCGTTGCGAAGAGCTTGACGCTCGCGAGCACCATGACCAGCGGGTAGAGCATCACCTGATAGGGAATGAACGAGCCGAAGATGAGGGCGGCAAAGAAGAATTCCGAGCCCTTGAACTTCCAGTTGATCAAGGCATAGCCGTTGACCGCCGCGATCAGCACCGAGACGATGACGCTCGGAATGGTGATCTTCACCGAATTGAGGAAGCCGACCTTGAGGCCTTCGCAATAAAGGCCGGTACAGGCGCTGTCCCACGCCTTGATCCACGGCGCGATCGTCATGTGCTGCGGCCAGGTGAAGATGTTGCCGGCGCGCACTTCGTCCATGTCCTTGAGGGACGTGGCGATCATCACGTAGAGCGGGAACAGGTAATAGACGGAGACGAAGAAGAGCAGCGAATAGACGATGATCTTCCTGGGGGTGAAGAATGGACGCGGACGCATGCCACTCGGTTCGACATCGACAGCCATTAGAGGCCTCCCTTCCTGACGCGTCCGGTCATTTGTTCTTCTTGGGGCCGAATTCCATGTAGGCCCAGGGAATGAGGATGATCAGCACGGTCAGCAGCATCACTGTGGATGCGGCCAGGCCCTGGCCGAGATTACTGCGCGCGAACATGTAGTCGTAGACGTACTTGGCCGGCACGTCGGAGGCGAAGCCCGGCCCGCCTTGCGTCAGCGCGACGACGAGGTCGTAGAGGCGGACGATGCCGGAGCCGACGAGAACGAGCGTGGTGACGATCACCCCGCGCATCATCGGCAGGACGATGAAGAGGTAGGTCTTCCAGGTGGGGATGCCGTCGACCCGCGCCGCCTTCCAGATTTCCTCGTCGACGCCGCGGAGCCCCGCAAGCATCAGGATCATGACGAGGCCGGTGCCTTGCCAGAGCCCGGCGATGACGAGCGCGTAGATGACCATGTTGCCGTTGGCCAGCCAGTCGAAAGTAAAGCTGGTGAAGCCCCAGCTGCGCACGACGTTCTGGATGCCGAAGGTCGGGTTCATGATCCACTGCCAGACGAGGCCGGTGACGATGAACGACAGCGCGAACGGGTAGAGCATGATGGTGCGGAACGTGTTCTCGAACCGGATCTTCTGGTCCATCAGCACCGCCAGCAGGAAGCCGATGATCATGGTGAAGCTGAGAGAGAGCACGCCATAGAGCGCCAGGTTGCGGACGCCGCGCACGAAGCGCGAGGTGTGGAACAGCCGCGCATACTGGTCGAGGCCAACGAAGGAGCCGTTGGGCAAAGCGCCGGAATTGGTGAGCGAATACGCCATGGTCCAGATGCTGCAGCCGACGAAGACGACCAGCACGGTGGCGATCATCGGCATTGCCGCGATCTTGGCGCTCAGGTTCCTGACGAAGAAATTGTAGAAAAACCGGTTCGGCCTTGAGGATTCAGCCGGCAGAGTCGCTTCGGCCATCGGGTCGATGCCTCCCGTTGTAACCCTTGAGCGTTCCCCCTGTTCGGGTGAAAATCGAAACAGGCGCCCGAAGTTCTTGTTGGTCGCGTTTCCGAAACGGAAGGTGGCGTCACCTTTCCCTTAGGAAACACTCTATTTGAAACATGGCCGGCATGGGAGACATCCCACACCGGCCATGCGAGCCTCTTATGGTGAGGCGCCGATCAGTTGGCGTTGGCCACGATGTCGGCGTACTGCGCCTGCAGGTCGTCGACGCTCATCGACTTGTCGGCGAAGAAGGCGAGGACGAGGTCCTGCAGCTGGCCCTGGGTGTCCGAGCTGAAGGTCTGGTCGCCGGTCGGCAGCACGTTTTCCGGGTTCTCGAGAATCTTGAGACCCTTCTTCATGCAGTCGTTGGCCTTGCTAGTGTCGACGTCGCCACGCACCGGCATGGAGCCCTTCTTCAGGTTGAACGCCACCTGCACATCGGGCGACAGCAGCATCTTGGCGAGCTTCAGCTGGGCCTTCTGGATGGCCGGATCGTCGTTCTTCGGGAAGTAGAAGGCGTCACCACCGGTATCGACGATGTCGCGGAGGCCAAGGCCCGGCAGGCACTCGTAATCGGTACCGGCGACCTGGCCGGCCACCTGGAATTCACCCTGGGCCCAGTCGCCCATGATGTTGCCGGCGGCCTTGCCCTGGATGACGAGGTTGGTGGCATCGTTCCACAGCGGCACGATGGCATTGCTGTCGGTGGCGTCGCGAACGTTGGCCAGCGCCTGGGCGACCTTCTTGAAGTCGTCGCTGCGGACGGCGTCGGCGTTCTTGTCGATGTTGATCTGGCGGAACAGGTCAGGACCACCGACGCTGGCGAGCAGCACGCCCCACATCGTGTTGATCGGCCAACCCTGGCCGACGGACATCGGGATGATGCCGGCTTCCTTCAGCTTCGGGAAATCGGCGACATACTCGTTCCAGTCCTTGGGAACCGGCAGGCCGGCCGTCTTGAAGGCGGCGTCCGAGAGCCACAGCCACTGTTGCGAGTGGATGTTCACCGGCACGCAGTAGACCTTGCCCTCGTAGATGCAGCTCTCGAAGAGCTTCTTGGGGCGGATGGCGTCGAACCAGCCTTCCTGGTTGGCGAGGTCGGTCAGGTCGGTCATCAGGCCGGCCTTGATCAGGTCCTCGGCGTCACGGCCGGTGTTCATCTGGGTCGCACCCATCGGGTTGCCACCCAGGATGCGGCTGATGATCAGCGGGTTGGCGACGTCGCCCGAACCGGCAATGGCGCCGTCCACCCAGTGGTCGCCGCCCGGCAGGGCATCGAAGCTGTCGGCGAAAACCTTCACCGCGGCAGCTTCGCCACCGGAAGTCCACCAGTGGGTGACTTCGAGATCGGTGGCCTGTGCGGCGGTGCCGCACATCAGCGCGGCCGCCAGCGTGGCAGCCACTGCAAACTTTTTCATAATGTATCCTCCCAACGTCGACATGGAGCGGAACGCTCCCGCGGAGTCGCCGGCCCCGGAGCCCCCAACGAGACCTCGTGCGACCGGCCACATGTAATCGATTGCATGATTTTGCAAAACTGCCTCTGCAATCGATTGCATTACATTCAGACACTTCTTGCGCAGCTGTCAAGATCGAATTAGACAGACAGGGTTCCAGACAGCGGGAGGGGACGCTGTTGGCTACCCAACGGGCTAAAAAACCACCGACAATTCAAGATGTTGCGCGCGCCGCTAACGTCTCCGCCGCAACTGTCAGCCGGGCCTTGAGCGCGCCCGAAAGGGTGTCGGAAACGACGCGCGCGCGCATTTCCGATGCGGTCGAGGCGACAGGCTACACGATCAACCAGGCGGCGCGCTCGTTGCGCATGCGGGCAGCCCGTACGATCGTCGTCGCCTTCCCCAATATCGGCAATCCGTTCTACTCGACGATCATCGATGCGGCGGTGACGGAAGCCGCCTCGCGCGGCTATGGCGTGCTCGTTGCGAATCGCCTCGGCAAGGACCCGACGCAATGGCTGCGCGACTACTTTTCCTCGAACCGGGCCGACGGGATGGTGCTGTTCGACGATTCGCTCAACCTCGACAGCCTGCAAGAATTGCTGCGCGAGCAGGCGCATGTGCCGTTGGTCGTGTGCTGCGACGAGATCATCGATCCCGAATTCAACCTGGTGATGACCGACAACCGTGCGGCCTCGCGGCGCGCCGTCGAGCACCTGATCGGGCTCGGGCACAGGCAGATCGGCCATGTGCGCGGCCGGCTGGTCCACAGTTTTCCCAACGAACGCTGGCTGGGATTCGAGGACGCGATGCGTGCCGCGGACCTGCCGATCCGCCCAGAATGGGTTTTCCCGGGCGACCACACGATGGAGGCAGGCGTGGCCGCGGCCGATGCCTTTGCCGGCCTGCGCGAGCGCCCGACCGCCGTGTTCTGCGCCAACGACGAATCGATGATCGGCTTTCTTTCGCGGCTGCGCGAACACGGGCTCAAGTGCCCGCGCGACGTCTCGGTGGTCGGCTTCGACGACATCTGGGTGGCGGCGACGTATTGGCCGCCGCTGACGACGATCCGGCAGCCGCGCCAGGATCTCGGCCGCGTCGCGACCGCAACGTTGCTCGACCAGTTGGAGGGCCAGGGGCCGGCCAGCGAGGGCGTGCGCATCACCCTGCCCTCCGAACTCATCGTGCGCGGCAGCACGGCGCCGCCGCGGATGCGGTCGCGCGCCGCCGGCCTGTTGCGACGGATGAAGGTGGAGGGGTCTTAGGGCCGTGGCGATCCCGGCAGGACTTGAACCTGCGACCAACAGCTTAGAAGGCTGCTGCTCTATCCAGCTGAGCTACGGGACCGTCGGCGCCGGTTTAGCCGATGACGGGACGCTTGTCAGGCCCGTTCTCGGCTTGTCCGGGCTTTAAAAGTTTCCGAAAGCGGAAAGTGTTGTTGACAGGCAGGTCGGCGCTTAATAGTTTCCTTAAACAGAAACCATCTGAGGCGCTGCCATGCCGTTGACGCTCTATATCCACCCACTGGCTTCGTTCTGCCATAAGGTGCTGATCGCCCTTTACGAGACGGGCCAGCCATTCGAAAGCCGGATTATCGACCTTGGCGATCCGGGCTCGGCCGCGGCGCTCATGGAGAAATGGCCGGTCGGCAAAATCCCCGTCCTGCACGATGCGGAACGCGGCCAGACTGTGCCGGAAACCACGATCATCATCGAATATCTGCAGCAGCATTATCCAAATCCCGTGAAGATGTTGCCGGAAGAAGCTGATTTCTTGCTCGAAACACGACTCTGGGACCGCTTCTTCGATCTCCATGTCAGCGTACCGATGCAGAAGATCGTCACCGACCGCATCCGGCCGGAAGGCGGCAACGATCCGGTCGGCGTTGCGGACGCGCGTTCGGCGCTCGCCACTGCCTACAAGATGATCGAGCAGCGGATGGCCGGACGGCACTGGGCGATGGGCGAGGATTTCACGCTGGCCGATTGCGCGGCGGCGCCGGCACTGTTCTTTGCCGGCATCGTGCAGCCGTTCGGAGCGAACCAGACGGCGCTGCGCGGCTATTGCGAGCGCCTGATCGCCCGCCCCTCGGTGGCGCGCGCCATTGCCGAGGCGCAGCCGTACTTCACGATGTTCCCCTATCGAGAGGCGATGCCGGAACGCTTCCGCAGCTTCACGGCGGCATAAGATGCAGACTGCCTCCCTCGACCGGCTGTTCGTCGCCCTCGCCGATCCGTCGCGCCGCGCCATGGTGGAACGGCTCTGCCGCTCGCCGGCCTCGGTCAAGGAACTGGCGGAACCGTTCGACATGCGGTTGCCGTCGGCCGTCAAACACCTGAAAGTGCTGGAGGAGAGCGGCATCGTCGTGTCGCGCAAAGCGGGGCGCGTGCGCACCTATGCGGTCGACCCGAACGGGTTGGCCGCCATCCAGGATTGGGTGGGGCGGCGCAAGGCGGCCATCAATGCCGGTTTCGACCGGCTCGAACGTGCAATCGCTGAAAATCCGGAGCCCAAATGACCGTGTTCTCCCCTGCCCGCCACACGACGTTCGAGGTCGAACGTGTGCTCGCCACATCGCCCAGGCACGCGTTTCGGTTCTGGTCCGACCCGGTGCTGAAGGCGAAGTGGAACGATTGCCACCTCGACTGGGTGGTACTCGACGAGGTTTTCGAGTTCCGGCCGGGTGGCGAGGAGACCAAGAGATGGCTCCAGCCCGACGGCAGCGAGCTGGCGTTCCGGGCGCGCTATTTCGACATCGTGCCGGAGCGGCGCATCATCTACGGCTATGAAATGAGCCTTGCCGGCGTGCGCCTGTCGGTGTCGCTGGCGACGATCAATTTTGCGGCCGCGGGAGACGGCACGCGCGTGACGTTCATCGAGCAGGCGGCGCTGCTGACCGGTGATGAGGAGGCGCGCGGGCAGCGTATCCTGGGCACCGAACAGGGGCTCGACCGGCTGGTCGAGATGGTCGGTTCGGCGGAGATTCCCGCGCAACTTCATTAAGATGCGACCTATTCCGTAACTTGATTTCCTGCCCCCGCCGTTATTTGTTGGGGCATGGATCTTCCTCGGCATCTGGAGCGTCGCAGTTCGGCGCGTTTTCGCAGCAACCTACCGGCAACGGTGGTGATCGCGGACGGCCGCGTACGGATCAGCGCCAGCATGCGCAACCTCTCCGATACCGGCGCCAAGGTGCGGCTGGCGGGCGCCGCCGAGATTTCCGGCGAGTTCTACATGCTGATCCCCGACCACCGCCTGCAGCCGTGCCGGCTGGTCTGGCATACGGGCGACGAGATGGGCCTGGCCTTCCTCGACTAGCGCAAGCGAAGGCCCCTCCGCCGGAACGAAGGGGCCTTTCCGATGCAACCGATATTTTGGACGTCAGGCGGCCTGGCGGTTGATGTCGCTGGTCGCCAGTTGCGTGAGCTTCTGATCGGTCGCTTCTTCTTCAGCCAGGGTTTCCTCGAGCAGCCGGGTCGCCTCGCGCAGGCCGAGGAGCGACGCCCAGGTCTTGAGCGTGCCGTAGCGGGCGATCTCGTAGTGTTCGACGGCCTGCGCCGCCGAAATGAGCCCCGCATCGAGCGCCGGCGTGCCCTTGAACTCATCCATGATCGTCTTGCCTTCCTCGATGATGCCGAGGATGGCCTCGCAGGTCTTGCCGCGGGCAGGCTTGTCGAGCAGTTCGAAAATCTGCTGCAGGCGTTCGACATGGCCTTCGGTTTCCTGCAGGTGCTTTTCGAAGCCCGCCTTGAGATCGGGCGAAGTGGCTGCCTTCGCCATCTTCGGCAGCGTTTTCACGATCTGCCGTTCGGCATAGTAGATGTCCTTGAGCGTATCGAGGAAGAGATCGTCGAGTGTCTTTTCTTCAGCCATGGGGTGGCCCTCCGCTTGGTTGATGTGGCAACTGACGCTGTGCGATGAACGGGGCCGGAAGCGCCGGGTTCCGGCACTAACCGAAAGCGAGGAAATGACCTTGCGATCGCGTGTTGAGGAACTATTTACGCTGGATGGAAGTTCGGGCGCGCCGTCAGGCATTCGCTTACGCCGGCGCGCGATACTGGCCGGCAGGAGGATGCGGAACTGATCGCCAACGCTCCTATGAAAAGTCCGCGCCGATCTTGGTGGCGCCGGCAGGAGAGGCCCTTCACGGTGGCCGAACTGATTGCCGACGGGGTCGTGCATGTCGTCGGCATCACCGCCGCGGTGGCGCTCGGCGCGGTGATCCTGGCCTTCGCCATCTGGCAGACGGCGCCGCAGGAAGTGCCTGCCCTCATCGTCTATTTCGTTTCGCTGGTTGCCGTACTGTCGGTGTCGATGGCCTACAATCTCTGGCCGATCTCGCCGATCAAGCGCTGGCTGGCACGGTTCGACCAGGCGGCGATCTTCCTTTTCATCGCCGGCACCTACACGCCGTTCCTCGCCGTCATGGGCGGCACGCCCGCCGCCACCATGCTGGGCATTTTCGTGTGGGGCGCTTCGCTCACCGGCATCGCGCTGAAGCTGATCGTGCCGCAGCGCTTCGGGCGGCTCGCCATTGCGCTCTATCTCGCCATCGGCTGGAGCGGCGTGCTGGTTTTCCAGGCACTGGGCTCGGCGCTGCCGCCGGCGACGCTGTGGCTGCTGCTGGCCGGCGGCATCGTCTATTCGCTCGGCATCGTGTTCCACCTGTGGGAGCGGCTGCGCTTCCAGAACGCGCTGTGGCACCTTTTCGTCGTCACCGGCGCCGTGCTGCACCTCGTCGCCATCCTCGATTGCATGGTGATCAGCCGGCTGTGAGCAGACCGCTCACGACTTCCTGACATTTCCCTGGGGCGACAAGCCGGGCGATTCCGGCTATGTTGTTGATATATTCGCAGGTCGCGGTTGCACGTGACCGGAAGGGGCACCGGAAAACCGTGCCGCCGCTCCTGCCTCCAAGGAGGATGGAATGGCCGATTTTCATGTTGTCGGCGGAGCGACCGCCACTCCCCAATATCCAGCTATTCGCAGGATTCATGTTGCAGACCTGATGGACGTGCTGCGCGCCGGCGCGGCGGACTTCTGGCACAAGCCTTCGCATTATCTGTTCCTGGGCCTGATCTACCCGATCGCCGGCGTGCTGCTGGCCATGTGGACGTCGGGCCATAATACGCTGGTGCTGCTCTACCCGCTGGTTTCGGGCTTCGCGCTGGTCGGGCCCATCGCCGCGATCGGCCTTTACGAGATCAGCCGCCGGCAGGAACAGCACCTCGATACGTCGTGGCGGCATGCGTTCGACGTGCTGAAGTCCCCGGCCCTGCCCTCGATCATCGCGCTCGGCATCATGCTGTTCGCGATCTTCTACCTGTGGATGACGACGGCGGAAGCGCTCTACCAATCGATCTACGGATTGAGCGCGCCGGATTCGTTCTGGGGCTTCATCGGCGAGGTGCTGACCACGCAGCGCGGCTGGACGATGATCATCCTCGGCAACCTTATCGGCCTTGCCTTCGCGCTGGTGACGCTCTGCACGACCGTCATCGCCTTCCCGCTGCTGCTCGACCGTGACGTCGGCGCCATGGTGGCGGTGCAGACATCGGTGCGGGCGGTGATGGCCAACCCCATCCCGATGCTGGCCTGGGGCGTGATCGTCGCCGTTGCGATCGCCATCGGCACGCTGGCTTTCCTGGCTGGACTGGCACTGGTCGTGCCGATCCTCGGCCACGCTACCTGGCACCTCTATCGCAAGGTCGTGGTGTAGCTATCAGGCGGTGGCCGCAACGGTCGCCGCCGAGCCGCGCGAAACGAGGCTTTCCATGTGGCGGACCAAAAGGTCCCGGAAAGCCTTGTTCGCCGGCAGCGCATCGCCGAAGATTTCCCTGATACCCAGATAGCCGTCGACGAGGGTAGCCGGATCCTTGCCGGCGCCCGCTACGATCGCGGCGAAACGCTCGCGCAGCGGATCGCGCACGTCGATGGCCTGACCCTTGTCGTCGGTGCCCGAGGCATAACGCATCCAGGCGGCGACGCCGAGCGCCAGCCGTTCGATCCCCTGCCCGGCCGCCAGCCGATCCGAGATGGTGGCGAGCAGGCGCTGCGGCAGCTTCTGGCTGCCGTCCATGGCGATCTGCCAGGTGCGGTGCTTCAGCGCCGGATTGGCGAAGCGCGCGAGCAGCTGGTCGCGGTAGAAGCCGAGATCGACACCCGGCATGGAGAGCGTGGGGATGACCTCCTCGGTCATGAGGCCGTGGATGAGCTTGGTGAAGTTTTCGTCCCGCATGACGTCGGCAACATATTCGTGGCCGGCGAGATAGCCGAGATAGGACAGCGTCGAGTGCGCACCGTTCAGCATGCGCAGCTTCATGCGTTCATAGGGTTCGACATCGGCGACGAGTTCGGCGCCGACCGTTTCGAAGGGCGGACGCCCGGCGCCGAAGCGATCCTCGATCACCCATTGCGTGAAAGGCTCGGTGACGACCGGCCAGGCGTCTTCCAGCCCGATGGTTTCGGCGACGGCGGCGCGATCGGCATCGGTGGTTGCCGGCACGATGCGATCGACCATGGTGCTCGGGAAATCCACGCTTTCGACAAAAGCCTGCGTTTCGGGCCCGACCCTGGCGGCGAATTCGGTGATGATGCGGCGGGCCGTGTGGCCGTTGCTGGGCAGGTTGTCGCAACTCATCACGGTGAAGGGCTTGAGACCCGCCTGGCGGCGGCGTTCGAGCGCGGCGACGATGAAGCCGGGTGCGCTGACCGGATGCTGCAGGTCGGCGAGATCGTGGACGACATCCTTGTGGTTGAGATCGAGGTGGCCGGTCGCCGGATCGTGGCAATAGCCCTTCTCGGTGACCGTCAGCGAGACGATGCGGATCGCCGGGCTTGCCATCAGCTGCAGGAGCTTTTCGCCATCGGTCGTCGCGTCGATGACTTCCAGCACGGAACCGATGACGCGGCAGGTGGTGCCGGAGGCGTCGCGCACCGCCACCGTATAGAGCCCGCCCTGCGGGTCGAGGGCGTCCTTGGTGTCTGGCCGGCGAAGGCTGGCGCCCACGATGCCCCAATCGGGCGCCCTATCGAGGATGCCGTCGACATAGACGGCCTGGTGGGCGCGGTGAAAGGCGCCGATGTCGAGATGCACGATGCCGGGCGTGACCTTGCTGCGATCGTAGGATGGACGGGTCGCAGCGGCGTCGGCGAGGGTTTCGGGGCTGAGGCGGCGCATCGGCATCTCCATGGGCAATGCCGTTCTGGTATGGAAGCTCGGTAGCCCCGTCAAGCCGTGCCGCGGACGACCAGTCGCGCCGTGATGGTTTCGACCATAGGCGCCGCCTCTGGATCGGTGGTGCGCTGGCGGATCATGCGACGAATGGCGCGGACGCGCTCGTAAAGATCGACGCCCACCGTCGTCAGGTTGAAGGACTGCCAGCCCGATTCGCGGATATTGTCGAAACCGATGACGGCGCAATCCTCGGGGACCGCGACGCCGAGATCGTGGCGCAGCGCATCGAGAACGCCGAAGGCGCTCGTATCGTTGGCGGCAAAGATCGCGTCGGGCTTTTCGCCCTCGCGCCAGAAAGCGCAGAGCGCCTGCCGCGTGGCGGTGTAGTCGAATCGTCCGTCGATGGAGCCGATAAAGCGCATGCCGTGTTCGGCCATCGCTTCGCGCAGCGCCAGCAAACGATCCTGATCGGAGGCAGCGCCCTCGCCCTGCACGTAAAGCAGGCGCGTGCGGCCATTCTTCGCCAGCAGGCGAACGGCATCGGCGATGCCTTCGTGCTGGGCGATGTGCAGGCGGTCGACCAGCGTTTCGCCGGCATCTTCAGGCGGATGGGCGCCATAGACCGGGTAAAGCGCCGGAGAATTCCCGAAGGCGCGGCGCAACAGATGCGGGCGCAGATCGTCCATGTAGGCGATGACGGCCGCCGGGCGGTATGCCTTGACGTGCGCGAAATCGAGCGTCGCGATGCTCTTGTGGGCAACGCGGAAGACCATGACCGACAGGCCGTCCTGCTGCAAAACCCCGATCAGGGCATCGACTTCCTGGGCTTCCCAGGAATTGGCGAGCGAGCTGACGACGACGGCGACGAGCTTGGAGCGGCGCGTGACCATGGCGCGCGCGGCCATATCCGGGTGGTAGCCGAGGGCGGCGGCGACATCGAGGATGTGGCGGCGCTTTTCCGGCCGCACCGACGCATCCGGGTTGAAAGCGCGCGACACCATGATGCGCGAGACGCGCGCCGCCTGGGCAACGTCCTGCGCGGTCGCGGCGTGTTGCGGTTCGTCGCCGGCAGGATCGGCGGAAAATCCGGGTGGGTCGATCTTCGACAATTCCGCTTTCCTGGCACCCATCAGCTTACCACGACGGCAACAGACCGGGATAAGTTGAAAATTACAGCAATTCTAAAGAGTTGGACGTGACGAGATGATGAACGCCAACGCGGCTGATGCTGGTTTGCCGCGTTTTCGCCGGGCGGATAAACGAGGCAAATCGCGACGGTGCGTACCCTATTTCGGATCGCCCCGGAACCCGCCGCTTACCCATCACGTAAAAAGTCTGGCAGGAATGTGTTCTACACCTTGTTCACGTGTTCATTCAACTGTTACATAGCTGGCATGCAACTGTCACATGTCTGTCATGGGACATACGAACAGCTGCCGTATGCCTCGTGCCGCCGTGAGTTCGGGCCCCCCGGCCCCGCGCATAAGAACAAGCCATGGACAAGGAGAACCCAACATGAAACGCCGCCACTTTCTGATTGCCGGCACCGCCCTTACCGGCGCCGCCATGATGCCGAAGCTGGCCTTCGCCGAGCCGAACCGCATCGACTGGTACACGAGCTCGGACCAGAACATCCTCGACTTCTGGACCAACGTCGTGAAGCCGAAGTTCGAAGCGGCCAATCCCGGCCTCACCATCAACCTGGTCGACGGCGGCGGCGCCACCGAACTGGCAGCCCTGGCAGACCGTACCTATGCGGCCCTCGGCACCGACAAGGATCCGCAGATGGACTTCCTTGAAGGCTACGACACGCGCGTGCCGGTCGGTTCGCTGGAAAAGGGCCTCTGGGTCGACTTCTCCAAGGAGAACATCTCCAACTATTCCAAGATCAACCCGCTCGCCTTCCAGATCGACCCGCTGACCTCGAACCTGCCCTATCGCGGTTCGCAGGTGCTGCTGGCCTACGACACCACCAAGCTGCCGACCGCCGACGTGCCGAAGACCTGGGACGACCTCGTCGCCTGGATCAAGGCCAATCCCGGCCAGTTCATCTACAACCGTCCGAACAAGGGCGGTTCGGGTGGCAACTTCGTGCGCCGCGCCATCTATGCGGTGAACGGCAACGATCCCTCGAAGTTCACCATCGACGGCTTTGACGACGCCAAGGCCACCGAAATGCTGGCCCCGGCGTGGAAGGTCCTCAACGACCTCGCCCCGTCCATGTACGACAACGGTGCCTATACGTCGGGCAACACGCAATCGATCCAGATGCTGGCCCAGAGCGCGGTGACGATGATTCCGGCGTGGTCGGACCAGGCCATCCAGGCGATTTCGCAGGGGGTGCTGCCGGAAACCACCGGCCTCGTGCAGCTCAGCGATCTCGGCTTCCCGGGCAACTTCACGCGTTGCGCCATCCCGACCAACGGCGCCAACAAGGATGCCGCGATCAAGCTCGCCGACTTCATCCTGACGGAAGAAATCCAGGCGGCGGTGCTGACCGAGCTCGGCGGCTTCCCCGGCGTTTCGTGGGAAAACCTGCCGGCCGACCTGCACGAGAAGTACAAGGACGTCATCCCGGCCTCGATCCCGGTCTTCCCCGCCGGTCCGTGGGACAAGAAGATCAACGACGAGTGGTATCGCAACGTCGCGCCGAATACGGATCCGAACGCGTGACGACAGTTCCGGCAAACGACATTGTCGGTAGCAAGAAGAGCAGGTGGCCAGTCGGCCTCCTGCTCGTCGCTGCCCCGGTCCTCCTGGTCTGCTGGCTGATCATCTATCCGATCATCTCGGCCATCATCACCACGCTCTTCCTCAAGGACGACGCGGGCCAGACGCACCTCTCGCTCGACACCTACAAGTTCTTCTTTTCGGACGGCTACAGCCTCGGCAGCCTGCAGGTGACGCTGTGGACGACGATCGTCTGCGTCCTGCTGCTGGTCGTCATCTGCATTCCGATCGCGCTCTACCTCAGGTTCAGCGCCAGCAAGCTGGCCGGCTACGTGCAGGGCCTGGCGATCTTCCCGATGTTCGTGCCCTCGATCATCCTGAGCTATGCGCTGATCCGCGTGCTCGGGCCGAACGGCATGGTCGACGTGCTGCTCAACGCCGTGCACCTGCCCAAGATCAGGACGCCCTACCTCACCCCGTGGGGACCGGTGATCGGCCTCGTCTGGGACCATATTCCGCTGACCGTGCTGATCCTGATTTCCGGCATGGGCAACGTCTCCAACCAGGCCATCGAAGCGGCGCGCGACGTCGGCGCCGGCCCGATCCGCGTGTTCTGGAACATCATCCTGCCGCGCATCGGCAATTCCATCCTGGTGGCAGCGTCCTTTGCGGTGCTCGGCATCTTCTCTGCCTTCACCATTCCCTACATCGTCGGCCCGGCAGCACCCGAAATGCTGGGGCCGTACATGCAGCGGACCTTCCGTGAACTGTTCGATCCGGTCAACGCCATCACCCAGGCCGTTGTCGCGTTCGGGTTCTGCCTGATCTTCGGCATGTTCTACGTGTGGTCCGTGGCCAAGAACAGGAAGCCATGATGGCCCAGCAACTCGCTTCCCGACGGATCGACTGGGTCGGCATCTTCTTTGCTGTCGTCCTGACGATCGTCATCATCTTTCCGCTGATCGTCGTCGGCACCTGGGCCTTCACCAATGTGTGGCGCTGGCCCTCGGTGGTGCCGCAGGAAATGGGCCTGCGCTACTGGAACATGACGCTGGCCCGGCAGGACGTGTGGACATCGATCACGCTGAGCATTTCGCTGGCGACGATGGTGACGTTCCTGTCCGCGGTCATCTGCCTGCCGGCGGCCTATGCCTTCGCGCGCCTCGATTTTCCGGGGCGGAACGTGTTGTTCTTCTCGTTCCTCGTCGGCCAGGCCTTCCCGAAATTCGGGCTGCTGGTCGCGATTGCCGGTATCTTCCTGCAACTGAACCTCATCGGCACGTTCTGGGGCGTGGTGCTGATCCAGCTCGTAGGCACGCTGCTGTTCATGATCTGGATACCCGTCGCCGCCTTCCAGGGTGTCGACCGGCGCATGGAGGAATCGGCGCGGGACGTGGGCGCTTCGCCCCTGCGCGTCTTCTGGTCGATCACCCTGCCCCAGGCCGGACCGACCATTGCCGCGGCCGTGCTGCTCACCTTCGTCAACACCTTCTACGAGACGGAAGGCGCCTGGCTCATCGGCGCACCGGCCATCCGCACGATGCCGGTGCTGATGATCTCGTTCATCAACAACCAGCCCGTCATCCAGTACGGCGCCGTGCTTTCGGTGCTACTCTGGGTTCCGTCGTTCTTCGCCCTGCTGTTCGCGCGCCGTGTCATCAATTCCGGCTCCTTCGCGCGCGGCTTCGGCGGCTAAAGTCTTTGGAGTAAACTCATGGCCCGATTGCAGATCGATGGCGTAACCAAGCTCTTCGGCCCGGTGAAAGCCGTCGACACTTTCGCGCTCGAAGTCGGCGACGGCGAGATGGTTTGCCTGCTCGGCCCGTCCGGCTCCGGCAAATCGACGGTGCTGCGCATGATCGGCGGCTTCGAGACGCCGAGCAGCGGCGTGATCCGGATCGACGGCGAAGACGTGACGCGCGTGTCGCCGGAACGGCGCCCGACGACGATGGTGTTCCAGAGCCACGCGTTGTGGAGCCACATGACGGTGGCCGGCAATATCGGCTTCGGGCTGAAGCTGAGGCGCCTGCCCCGGGCCGTCATCCGCGAGAAAGTGGAGAACGTGCTGGAGCTGGTGGGCCTCAAGGGCTACGGCAAGCGCCAGACGCACCAGCTTTCCGGCGGCCAGCAGCAGCGCGTGGCCCTGGCACGTTCGCTGGTGCTGGAGCCGAAGATCCTGCTGCTCGACGAGCCGTTCGCGAGCCTCGACCAGCACCTGCGCGAACGCCTGCGCGAAGAAGTGCGCGACATCCAGCAGCGGCTGAACATCACCGCCTTGTTCGTGACGCACGGCCAGGACGAGGCGCTGGCGCTCGCCGACCGGATCGTGGTGATGCGCGACGGCCGTATCGAGCAGATCGACAGACCCGACCAGCTCTATCGCGAGCCGCAGACGCCGTTCGTCGCGGGTTTCATCGGCACGATGAACATGATCCCGGGCGAAGTGAGCAACGGCACGTTCAAGGGCGCCGGCATCACGCTAAAGGCGCCGATCGCGGACGGCGAGGCAACCCTCGCCGTGCGGCCGGAAGCGCTGGAACTGAAGCCGAAGGCGTCGGGTGATGCCCATATCCACCGCGCCGTCGACTTCGGCACGCATGCGATCGTCGACGTCATCCTGCCGGGCGACGTGCGCGTGAAGGCCATGGTGCCGCCGATGCACGGCTTTGTCGCCGACCAGAAGGTGGAGGCGGTGCCGCAGCAGTATACGATCTATCGCGACAACCAGGTCGGCTACCGCTCGACACAGGAAAGCGCCGCGCCCGCGACCAAGAGCCTTGCCGATGCCAAATGACGTCTATTGCCTGCGCGACGGCCACCGCACCTATTTCAAGTGGCACCGGGCGCGCCGGCAGGCATCGGACCCGGTCTTCACCGGCAAGCGCATCCTCGAAGGATTGACGCTGGGCGCCAGCGTCGAGGTCGACCTGGTGCATCACGGTTCGGGCGGTTTTGCCGTGCTGCACGACCGGGTGCTGGGGCGCGAAACGACCGGCAGCGGCAATATTGCGGAGATGGATGCGGATATCGTCCGTACGCTCCGCATCCGCGACAATGACGGCCAGCCGAGCGACAACCCGGTGATGCTGCTGGAAGACCTCTGCGCGCTCCTGGCGCGCGGCGGCTTTTCCGACGAAGGGCTGCTGCAGCTCGACATGAAGGAAGATCTGGCCGACCTCGCGCCGCGGGATATCGAGGCCTTCAAGCGGGCCGTGGCGCCGGTGGCGCGCTTCATGATCCTATCGGCAGGCGATGCGACGGCCGTTGCGGCTTTGTCGGACGGCGTTGCCGGCCTCAGGATCGGGTACGATCCCTGCCATTTCGGCGCCATCGAAGCGCTGAAGGCCGACCGCGATTTCGAGGGGTTCGTCGCGCGGGCGCTGGCGGCATCGCCACGCGCCGAGATGATCTACCTCGCCTATCAGCTGGTGCTGCTCGCGGCCGACAACGGCTTCGACATCGTCGCCGCCTTCCACGAGGCGGGCAAGCGGATCGACGCCTATACGATCAAGAGCGCCGATGCCGAGACGCGCCCGATCGTCGAGCGGCTGCTGGCAGCGCGGGTCGACCAGATCACCACGGACGATCCGGTCGGCCTGGGCGCAATGGTGCTGCAGTCAGAAACGGAACCCCTCGACTAGCCAGGGGTGGATGGCGGCGCCGGCGGCAAGGATCGGAGTCGGCCCGGACGGGGCGATCGGCGCACCGTTGAAGGCGGTGACGATGCCACCGGCTTCGCGCACAAACAGCACCGAAGCGCCGTAATCGTGCGGCGACAGCCCGTCCTCGAAGAAGCCATCGAGCCGCCCGCAGGCGACATAGGCGATGGACAGAGCGGCCGAGCCGAGCCGGCGTACGCCGGAGGTCGTGTCCATCAGGCGGCGCAGCGCGTGATGGTAGGTCTCGACGGGCACGGACTTCACCTGCCCCGGCACCGGCAGGCCGGCGCCCACGACGGCATTGACGGGATCGGCATTGGTGCTCGCCTGCATGCGGCGGCCGTTGAGCCAGGCGCCCCGGCCGGTCTCGGCGCTGAACAATTCGTTCTGCATCGGATCGAAGACCACGCCCTTGGAGAGGACGCCATCCTCTTCGAGCGTGAGGACGACGCCGAAATGCGGGATACCCCAGGCATAGTTGGTGGTGCCGTCGATGGGGTCGATATGAAAGCGGCCGTTGCCGGCCCTGGCCTCGCGGTTGCCGACCTGTTCCTCGCCCTCGATGCCATATTGCGGGAAGGCGACGTTCAATGCTTCGACGATGCAGGTTTCGACCGCGACATCCGCCTCGGTCTGGAAATCGCGCGGCTTCTTGTGCACCATTTCGCCGGCATTGTAGCGGCGCAGCGAAGCGCGCGCGATTTCGCCGCCCTTCATCGCGATCGCTGCCATTTTCATCAGGGTCGGGGAAGAATCGGGGGCCAGTCGGTCGCTCATTACGGTATCTCCGCTGAATCGCTTTTTTGTTTTGCCGCATGGTATCGTCATTGGCCGTTTCGACCCATAGGAAAAGGCCGGAATCGCCGGATTTTTTATGGGTTAGCGGGGCCGTCACAATATGGTTTGAATTGCGTGGCTGGTGGCGATCGGCATAGTGCGGGCGGAAAGGAATGTCCGATGAAGCAGGCTCTTTTCATCGCTCTGTTGCCGACGGTGTTGCTGGCCTCGGTACCGGCCGAGGCGCAGGTCCCCGGACGGGCGAGCGGCGAGAGTTGCGCACGCATCGACGAGGCAGCACGACGGCTGATCTGCTACGACCTGATCTTCCGTACCGGCGCCAATGCCGCGGACCCACTCACGGGCGCCAGCGCGCCGCCGCAGGAGCAGGTCGACCTCTCGGCACTGGCGGTCGAAGGCTGGCCGGTGACGACGACGCCCTCGCCCATCGGACCGGGGCGGTTCGTCACCGTCACCACGGAATCCGCCAAGCCGATGAGCGACAGCGACCAGCTGGCCAAGCTCACGGTGACCTGCGGCAATGGCAACACATCGCTGAGCTTCTGGTTTCCCGGCCACTACATGAGCAGCGAGGGGCGCGTTCTGGAAGCCAGCATCGACGGCGGCGAGACGCAGGAATTCACCACGACCGGCTACGACAGCCAGATGGCTATCAATGCGAGTGCCACCGCCCTGCCCTTCATCCAGAAGCTGATGCAGGCGGACAGCGTCACCGTCAGCGCCAAGCCGTCGTCGGGCCCGAAATTCAGCGCGACGTTCTCGCTTAGCGGCATGACCAAGGCGATGGCGCCGATCCGGCAATCGTGCGGGTGGTGATCAGCCAGGCTCACGCAGCGTCAGGGTAACCGTCCACACGAAGGGGCTATTGCGCGTAAGGACACGCCGGCGTTGTTGCGCCGTCGCATCCGCGATGCTGTCGTGCGCGGTCGTCGTCGGCTCGATCGAGAGGTGATGCTGCGGGCTGGCGGACGGCCAGGCGCCGTAATTCATCCAGAGGCCGAGATAAGGCAGTTCCTCGGCGTTCCAGGTGAAATCGAGCCAGCCGGTATCGTTGCCGACCGAAACCATGGGCGCCGGCGGAACCTCGGCATAGAACTTGGCGGCGAGGCGCGTGCTTTGCGGATGGATGGCATCGAGCGGGATGCCGAGCACGCCGCCCGGGCCGGGCCAGGAGAAGGTCTGCGGCATGCGGACTTCGCCCTTCAACCGCATGTAGTCGGCATCGATGAGCTTGACGCCGGGCAGCACGATACGGTCGGCAGGCGTCACCGCCAGGAGGACGTGCTGGGCCCAGAGGAAGGGCAGCGCGCGACGGCCGGCCGTAACCACTTCGTAGGAGCATTCGACCTGGGAACCTTCGAGTTCCAGCGCCCGGGTGAAGGTGAATTCGGGACAGGCATAGCGGGTGGTGAGGCGCGTACGATTGGCCTCCTCGATGTGCCACGGCCGCCCCCAGAGATCGCCGTGGTCGCGCAAGGGCCGGTGCCACGCCGTCGCGGAAGCGGCCTTAACCGGCGCGATGGTGGGAAAGCACTCGTCCCAGCCGGCTGCCTCGTCGCCGCCGTAGGCTGCCTCCGGCTCCGGCAGCGATGTGTTGCCGGACACCAGCCATTCGCGGCCGCTCTTCTTGTCGGTGAGGCTTGTAACCCGGGCGCCGTTCTTCGGTATGACTACCAGTCTTATGTGCTGGTTTTCGAGGACCAGGCCCTCAGTCATCGGTCCTTCCCGGACGGATATCGGTGTAGTCGCGCGTCTTCGGGCGGCCGACGAACGTCACCCAGAAGAAGTTGAGCACGTAGGTGCCGGCCGTTTTGATGACGCCCTCCTCGGCGAGGCGCCGGCCGGAAGTGAGCATGGGCAGGCGGAAGGTCCACTTGACCCAGCCGACGCGGCTCATGCGGACGGCGACGTCGGTGTCTTCGCCGTAAAAGCTGATCGTGCGGTCGTAGCCGCCCGCCTTGAGCCAGGCATCGCGCTTGATGACGAAATTGCCGCCCTGGATCATGGCGCCGATGCGGAACAGCATCGCGAGGCGATAGACCGCATAGGAGGCGAAGTAGAACAAGCGCACCAGGAACCGGTTCCACCCCGAAAGATCGTAGTAGATGTAGGGGCCGGAGAGCGCCACCAGTGTCGGGTGCGTGCCGAATTCGCCGAGGACGGTCCTGATCCAGCCCTCCGGCACCATGGTGTCGGCATCGATATTGGCGACGAGTGGCGCCGTGGTCGCCTCGAACCCGGCATGGCGGGCATTGACGAGGCCCTTCTTTTCCTCGTCGACGACGCGCACTCCCGGATAGGAGAGCGCAATCTCCCTGGTGCGGTCGACGGAAGCGTTGTTGACCACGACGATATCGACGTCGGCGCCGGAGCGCTGCACGTCCTTGATCACGGATTCAAGGCACTGGCCGATCAGTGCCTCTTCGTTGTAGGCCGGGATCACGAATGCCAACTCAGCCATAATATCCTCCGCACGCGGACGTAGAACGGTATCGCCGTCACATGGCAGACCTTGCAGAAAATCGCAAACAACTCCACGCTTTCCCCACTTATCTCACGAGTTCGCGAAAATGAGCGATGACGACCTGCCCGACGACAGCAAGCTGACCAAGACCAAGGAACGCTGGGCGGCGCTCGGAAAATTCCTCACCGGCCATACGGCGCGTCCGGCGGACGAGCGACTGCCGCCGGGCCAGCACCTGGTGAAGAACTGGCCGGTGCTCGACCTGGGCCAGACGCCGAACGTGCCGAAGGAACGCTGGCGGCTCGACGTCACCGGCGCGATCGAAAAACCGCTGACCTGGGATTGGGCGACGTTTTCGGCGCAGCCGCAGGTCAGGAAGACCACCGACATCCACTGCGTCACCACCTGGTCGCGCTACGACAACGACTGGCAGGGCGTTTCGACGCGCCACCTCATGGAAGTGGCCGGCGTGAAGGACGAAGCGGCTTTCGTCATCCTCACCAGCAATGACGGCTATACGACCAACCTGCCGATCGCCGACTTCGCCTCCGAGGACGCCCTGCTCGTCCATTCCTGGCAGGGCGCACCGCTGACGCTGGAGCACGGCGGACCGGTGCGGCTGGTGGTGCCGCATCTCTATTTCTGGAAAAGCGCCAAGTGGCTGAGCCGCGTCGATTTTGCGACGCGCGACCATCCGGGCTTCTGGGAAGTCCGGGGATACCACAATTACGGCGATCCCTGGCGCGAGCAGCGTTATTCCTGAGCGAAACGCCTAATCGAGCGGCTTCAATTCGCCCATCATCGTGGGGATCAGCTCGCTGACGGTCGGGTGGATGTGCATGGCCCGCTGCACGAGCGTGTAGGGCGCCTTGGCGTACATGACGTCGAGCAGGCTGTGCACGACCTCGTCGCCTTCGGTGCACAGCAAGGCCGCCCCGAGGATGAGCTTGCTCTCGGCATCGACCAGGACCTTCATGAAGCCCTGGGTTTCGCCCTTCTCCTTGGCGCGCCCGACGCGCGTCATCGGCATCTTGCCGATTAGCGCCTTGCGCCCGCTATCGCGCACCTGCTTTTCAGTCATGCCGGCACGGCCGAGCGGCGGATCGATATAGAGCGCGTAAGCCTCGATGCGATCGCTGACGCGGCGCGGATCGTTGTCGAGCAGGTTTGCCGCCACGACCTCGAAGTCGTTGTAGGAGGTGTGGGTGAAGGCGCCGTGGCCGGTGACGTCGCCCACGGCCCAGATGCCTTCGATATTGGTGCGCAACTGGTCGTCGACCTCGATATAGCCGCGCTCGCTCTGGGCGACACCCGCCGCGGGCAGGTCGAGGTCTTCGACATTGGGGAGGCGCCCGATCGCCAGCAGGAGATGCGAGCCGGCGACATCGACGGCGCCATCCGCCGCCGTGGCGGTGAGGCGCAGGCCGGAGCCCTGCTTTTCGACGGCAATGTCACCGGCGCCGCAATGGATGGCGATGCCTTCGCCGGCCAGGATTTCGCGGATGGCTTCGGAAACGTCCTCGTCCTCGCGCCCGACGAGGCGCGGACCGTGCTCGATTATCGTGACTTTCGAGCCGAAGCGCCTGAACATCTGCGCGAATTCGAGCCCGATATAGCTGCCGCCGACGACGATGAGATGTTCGGGCAGGACATCGAGGTCCATCATGGTGACGTTGGTGAGATAGGGGATATCGGCGAGCCCGGGCCAATCCGGAACGATGGGCCGCCCGCCGGTATTGATGAAGATCTTCGGGGCCGTAAGTTCACGATCGCCGACCCGGACGGTGCGGGCGCCGGTGAAGCGCGCCGATCCCCAGATTAGCTCAAGGTTTTCCGTGGAGCCGATCCAGTCCGTGAGGCTCTTGACCGAGCCGCCGACGATCTTGTCCTTGCGGGCCTTCACTGCCCGCATGTCGACGCTGACCGGCCCGCCAAGGACGACGCCGTAGTCGGCAGCCCGCCGCGCCACATGCGCGGCGCGGGCACTGGCGACCATCGTCTTGGTGGGAATGCAGCCATCGTTGACGCAGGTGCCGCCGAGATGCGTGCGCTCGATCAGCGCGGTCTTCATGCCTTTTTGCGCCATGCGCACCGCAAGATAGGGGCCGGACTGCCCTGCCCCGATGACTATGGCATCGAATGTTTCGGTCATGGCCGCCCTCCATCGTGTGTGAAAGGGAAGCTTAGCCAGAAAGGAGCAGCGCGGAACCCCGAAAAGAAAAGCCGCAATCGCCATCTCTGACGATTGCGGCCGTTGGAGGAATGCGTCCACCGCACTGTTGAGGGCTTGGGGGACAGCGGCATCGGCATTCCTTCTGCTCACCGGTGCATGGGTCGCTTGCGGGTCCAGTGAACTGCACTTGTAGATAGGGACGCTTTGCGGCAGAAAAAGTCCCAGTCACTCAAAGGTGATGCTCCGGTCGCGCACGAGGCGCGATTGCCGTAAGAACGATCGAATGCCATAGGTCTGCACGCGCGCAACGGCCCATCGAGCGGTTCGCGAGCGGCGCCTGTGCACCAGCAATTGGGGTTTCGCGTCATGCGAGAACGGAACATGCCGACCATCACTCCGGATCCGATGCCGCGCAAGGGCTTCACGGACCCCGAGGAGGCCTGGACCTATATCGACGAGATCTACCGGCGCAATACCGGCTTCATCCGCCAGCACCTGGCGGACCTCACCAAGGGCGGCGTGCCGGAAGGCCGGGTGCGCGCGTATTACCCGTCCGTTGAGGTGACCTCGACCAGCTACGGCAAGACGGATTCGACGCTGCCCTACGGCTACCTGCATACGCCGGGCATCTACCGCACGACGATCACGGCGCCGGACCTGTTCCGGAACTACCTGATCGAGCAGTTCGCGGTGATCCTCAAGAACCACGGCGGCACGATCGAAGTGGGGGAATCCGGCACGCCGATCCCGCTGCACTTCGCCGTGCGGCCGAACGAGCGGCTCGACGGCGAAGCGATCAATGCGCTGGGCGTGCCGTTGCGCGACCTGTTCGATGCGCCGGACCTCGCCCATGCCGACGACGAGATCGCCAACGGCACGTTCGTGCCGCCGCAGGGCGGCCCCTACCCGCTTTCGGTGTTCACGGCGCCGCGCATCGACTATTCGCTGCACCGGCTGACGCACTATACGGGGACGAGCGCCGAGCATTTCCAGAACTTCGTGATCTTCACGAACTACGAATTCTATATCGACGAGTTCTGCCGGGTGGCGCTCGCGCATATGGAAAACGGGCATCCTCACTACGATTCGTTCATCGAGCCCGGCAATGTCGTGACGATGAACAGCCGACTCGGCGGCGGCACCAGCGGCGCCTCGCCGGTGCGCATGCCACAGATGCCGGCCTACCACCTGACCTCGGCGCGCAGCCGCGGCATCACCATGGTCAATATCGGCGTCGGGCCTTCCAACGCCAAGACGATCACCGACCACATCGCCGTGCTACGCCCGCATGCCTGGATCATGCTGGGCCATTGCGCGGGCCTGAGGAATTCGCAGGAGCTCGGCGACTACGTGCTGGCCCACGCCTATGTGCGCGAGGACCACGTGCTCGATGCCGACCTGCCGCTGACCGTGCCGGTGCCGGCGCTCGCCGAAGTGCAGGTGGCGCTCGAACAAGCGGTGGCGGAGATCACGAAGCTCGAGGGCCTCGAAACCAAGCGCATCATGCGCACGGGAACGGTTGCCAGCTTCGACAATCGCAACTGGGAGTTGCGCGACCAGACCGAGATCACGCAGCGGCTGAGCCAGTCGCGGGCGATCGCGCTCGACATGGAAAGCGCGACGATCGCGGCCAACGGCTTCCGCTTCCGCGTGCCGTACGGCACCCTGCTCTGCGTTTCCGACAAGCCGCTGCACGGTGAGTTGAAGCTGCCGGGCATGGCGTCGGATTTCTATCGCACGCAGGTCAACCGTCACCTGCTGATCGGGCTCAGGGCCATGGAAATCCTGCGCGACCAGCCGCCGGAGCGGTTGCATTCACGCAAGCTCAGGAGCTTTGCTGAGACGGCGTTCCAGTAGCGTCGAGAGATACCCCTCATCCGTCGGCTTCGCCGCCACCTTCTCCCGCAAGGGGAGAAGGAAGGCTGTGGCACGATCTCGCCGCATGTCCCCCTCTCCCCTTGTGGGAGAGGGTGCCCGAAGGGCGGGTGAGGGGGCAGAAAAGAAAGCGGGACCCCGGCTCAAGGCCGGGGAGGACTCGTTGATGGATTGAGCTAAAAACTCAATCTTCGAGTCTCTGTCTTCTCACCCGCAACAGGCCCCTCCCCGGATTCAATCCGGGGTCCAGCTTGGGGATTTCGCCCCTCACCCGGCCCCGGATCGGGGCCGACCTCTCCCCTCAGGGGAGAGGTGAGGAGAGCCCGGCGCAAGCCAGGAGTGATCTTACTGGTTCGGGACGTCGCGGAGTTCCTGCCACACGTCCTCGACGGTGGCGGCGTAGTTGTCGGCCGACTTCACCTCGACGGGTAGTTGCAGCGTCTGCGCCGACAGCTTGCCTTCGGATGCGACGAGCGCGAACGAGGCGATGATGCGGCTCGTGGTCGCCTGCACCAGGGCTTCACGCGACTGCGTCACCGTCGCCTGGGCGTCGAGGACGTCGAGCGTCGTGCTCTGGCCGACATCGCGGGACTGCACGGTGGCATCGAGGGCAAGGCCGGAGGCATCGAGCGCCTGCTGGGCGGCATCGATCTGCGCCACGGAATTCTGCAGGGTGCTCCAGGCGGTGATCACCGCTTCATGCACCTGGTCGCGAGTCGCCTGGGCGTCGACCTCGCTCTTCATCTGGCCGAGATTGGCCTTGCGCACGCCGGCGCCAAGCGCACCGCCCGCATAGATCGGGATCGACAGCGACAGGCCGAGCGAACCGGTCACGGGCGAACCGCGCCCAAGGTCGGAATCGCCGAAGCTGCGGGAAACACCGAGGCTGCCGCTGACATCGATGGTGGGACCGAACGCGGCCTGCGCCATGTCGACGCCGGCCTGCGAGGCGCGAATCGCTGCCTTGGCGCTGAGAATGGCCGGATGGTAGACATCCGCCACCGACAGCGCCTCGTTCATCGAATTGGGCAGCATGCCGCGGAAATTGAAATCCTGGCTGAGATTGTTCGGCTTGTGGCCGACCCAGCGCTGGTAGCTCGCCTGGCTGCTCAGCAGGCTGGCCTGCGCCGCCTTCATGGAGGCAATGCCGGTGGCAAGGCTGGTCTGCGCCTGCGAAACGTCGAGCTTGGTGCCCTCGCCGATATCGAGGCGATCCTGCGCCGACTTCACCTGCGCCTGGAGGAAACTCACATTGTCCTGGCGCAGCCGCACGAGCTGGCTGTCGCGGATGACGCCCATATAGGACTGCACGACTTCGAGCAGCACGTTCTGCTCGGAATTGCGCATGGCTTGCTTGGCGACTTCGGTGAGCGCCCGCGCCTGCTCGACCTTGGCGTCGGTCAAACCGCTGTCGTACAGCGTCTGCCCGTAGTTGAGGCCGAGGCTGGCGGTCTGCCCGTTGGTTTGCCCGCCTGGGCCCGCGAAGCTGAAATTGTCGGTGATGCTGGCTCCGAAGCCGAGCTTCGGCATCGTGCCGGCCTTGGCACTGACGATGTCCTCGGCAGCGGCCTTTGCTGCCAGCAGCGAGGAGCCGAGATTGGGGTTGTTGGCATAAGCGCTCGTCAGGGCTTGCCGCAGGCTTTCGGCCTGGGCGCCCACGGGCACCGCGGCAACCAGGAGCGCCACAGCGCTAGCACGCAAAACACGAGTATAGAACATAAGCGACCGCCTCCAGCGCGCAGACAATATTCCTGGGAGATAGGGTTGCCAACCGGAAGCCGCAATCCTGTCCAAATATTAACGAAAAAAGGACACTTGACGTGGTGCCACAGCAACACTGCCACCACGCCGGTCAGTAAGGTTATGACTACCCGACAGCCCTAGAAAACGAACTGTTCGGGGGGATTTGCCACCGCCAATGGCGGCAAAGTGGTGTTGAATTCGGTGCGTGCCGCAACGTCCTTTCCCACTTTGACGAAAACATTCGCCGCCGCAGTCGGTCCGCGCTTCAGTAGCGCAACCAGCCTGCCGCCGTCGCGCAACTGGGCGAAGAGAGATTCGGGGGCGCCATTGAGCGCGCCCTCCACGATCACCAGGTCGAACTCTCCCCGGCCCTTCGGCCCGGTTGCAAGGTCCGCTTCGGTGATCGTGGCATTAACTATGCCGAGCCCGGCGAGATTAGCGCGCGCCGTGGCAGCGAGATCCTTGTCGCTCTCGACGCCCACGACTTCCCCGGCCAGGGCCGCGATGACGGCCGTGGAATAGCCCGTGCCGCAGCCGATATCGAGGACACGGTCGGTTTCGGCGATTTCAGCCAGTTGCACGAGCCTGGCGAAAGGTGCCGGCGCGGCCAGGTAACGGCCGCCGCCGAGCGGATGCGCCTCATCGATATAGGCGAGTTCGCGGCGCTGATCGGGCAGGAACAATTCACGCGGGATACGTCCCATCACGCCCAGCAACCGCCTGTCGACGATATTGCTGGTGCGCAACTGGTTGTCGACCATGACGGTCCGCGCATTGTTGTAGTCGATCATCTGCCGCTCTCGAATTTCTGGCTCTTCGAGTTCATTAGCCTTCCGCAACGCGGGGTTCAAGACCGCGACAGCAGCCAGCTGCGGACCTCGAACGGCATGAGATCGGCCCCGGCATCACGCTGCTGCTTCTCCTCCATCAGATTGACGGCGCCGGCATTGCGCCAGCCCTGCGGCAGGGTGAAGCCGAAGTCGCCACGGCCGCCGCGCGGCTCGTAGACGCGCAGCACCAGATCCTTGCCGTTTTCCGCGGGTTTCAGGCCCGAAAGCGCGGCATCGATGCCGGAGAAACCGACCAGCGCCACCGTGCCGACGGCAAGCCCCTTGGCCTCGATAGCCAGCAGCGGCTGGTTGAGGTCTTCGGCCTCCTCGCGGACGCCGGCTTCGGACCAATCGCCCGCATGCGGCATAAGTGCATAGGTGAAGACCTGCTCGCCCTCATCAGCAATCGGATCGGGATAGATCGGCGCGCGCATGAGGCTGAGGCCCAGCACATTGCCGCGGGCGGAGTGGCCATACTTGGCATCGTTGAGCATGGCGAGGCCGAAACCCGGCTCGGCGATATCGACGAAGCGATGGCCCGGAACCTCGAACTTGGCCTCGTCCCACGACGTGTTGCTGTGGGTCGGGCGGCGGACGATGCCATAGGCGCATTCGAACACCGCTTCGCGGGCCCGCACGGCGGCTGGCGTCAGCGCGCGCAGGAAGCTGCGGCGATCATGCCAGTCGAGTTCGGTCCGGATGTCGATGCGGCGGCCGTTGGCGGCCAGTGACAGGGTCTGCGTCACGGTGGAGTGGCGCCAGCGGCGGACGATGCGGATGGCGGCGCGATGCGGGCCCTTCTCGACGACTTCGATGCTTTCGACTTCCGTCAGTTCGATGCCGGACTTGTCGTAATCCTCGTCGATGTCCCAGGCGTCCCAATTGCGCGGCTTGTCCTGGGCATAGACCCAGAGCTGGTTGCCGCGGCCGGCCAGGGCTTCGCGGCCGGTGGCCTTGTGAACGAGGCTGGTGATGGTGCCGTCGGCGCCGATCCTGGCGGCGATATGGGCGTTCTCCAGCCTGTCCCTGGCGACGCTGAGGCCGGCGACTGGCTCGGCCGTCTTGCGGTCGATAACGGCGATGCCGAGCGGCGGCACTTCGCCGGCCGTCGCAATGGTGCTGCCATCGGCGAGCGTCGTGCGCAGCGGACGCGGATCGGCCGACGGATTGACGACGACAAGCGCGTCGGCAATGTCGCCCTTGGGCAGGCGGGACGCGATGGTGCCGAGGGCCTTCTGCTGCTCGGCCCGAGCCTTGGCCTCGACCTCTTCGAGCTCGGCGCGGGCTTCGGCGTTGATTTCGTGGACGCCGGAGCCGGGCAGGATGTCGTGGAACTCGTTCTTGAGCACGGTGCGCCACAGCGGCTCGAGCGAAGCCGGCTGTTCGCCACCGAGGAGAGCGCCAAGGCTGGCAACGGTTTCGGCCGTGATCAGCGCGCGCTCGGCGTGACGATGGCTGCGCTTCACATGGCTCTGCGAGGTGAGCGTGGCGCGGTGCAGTTCGAGGTAAATCTCGCCTTCCCAGACAGGCAGGTCCGGCGCCTTGCGGGCTTCGGAATAAAAGTCCGCAACGCGGCCCCAGCGCGTCGCCGGCAGGACGGGGAAGGATTCGAGCTGGCGCGCCCGGGTGATCATTTCCGGCGTCACGCCGCCGCCGCCATCGCCGTAGCCGACGGCCAGCAGCGTCGTCGTGTGGCGCGCCTTGTCCTTGAAGTTCTTCCAGGTGTTGAAATAGGTCGAGGGCCGGACGATGCCGTTATAACCCTCGATCGGATTGTCGAAGGTGTGGGCGAGCACGCGGCTGCCATCGAGCCCTTCCCACCAGAAGAGGTCGTGCGGGAATTTGTTGGTCTCGGACCAGTTCACCTTGATGGTGAAGAAGTTGTCGATGCCGCCCTGGCGCAGCAATTGCGGCAGCGCACCGGAAAAGCCGAAGCAATCCGGCAGCCAGCAGACGGTGTGGCGCGTACCGAAATTGCGCTCGAAATAGAGCTGGCCGTAGAGGATCTGGCGCACGAGGCTTTCGCCCGTCGGCATGTTGGTATCGGGCTCGACCCACATGCCGCCGATGGTTTCCCAATTGCCGGCCTTGACCCTGGCCTTGATCTTTTCGAGCAAAGCCGGATCATCCTCTTCCAGCTTGGCGTAATAGGCTGCCGTCGACTGGTTGAAGCGGAAGGTCTCGTCCGATTCCATCAGCGAGAGCGCCGTGTGGAAGGTGCGGCGCACCTTGCGGCGGGTCTCGTTGTAGGGCCAGAGCCAGGCGAGATCGATATGGGCATGGCCCGTCATCAAGATCTCACCCTGCTGCGGATAGCGGTCGCGCAGGGCTTCGAGATCGGCGATGAGCGCATCGCGGGCGGAGGCGACGCTGGCGGCTTCCGCCTGGTTGAGCGCTGCCGGGTTGTCCTTGAGCGGCGGCAATTGCCAGATCTTCTGCTGCTGCGGCAGCGGCGCCGTGCGGGCGATATAGTCGTCGGTGGCAGACGGCCAGACGAGGCTGCGCAGGGCTTTTTCACCGGCGGTCAGCAGGTGGGGGGCTACCTCATGGTCGAGCAGGACCTGCGTCGCTTCGGCGACCTGGGTGACGAGCAGGTGGAAATCGGCAAGCGCCGGCTCGAGCAGAGCGAGATGCGACCGGTTGAGATGCGGATCGCGTACCGGTTCGCCGAACGGCAGGCGCGGCACGCTCTCGGTTTCGATGACGAAACGACGCTGCCTGACCGGGAATTCCTGGTGGTAGGGATCGAGGCCGAAGCGGATGACCTCGCCATCGGGATAGGTCAGCGACAAAAGGCTTTCGCCGCCGACATCAAGGCGCAGGCGGACATCTTCGAGCTTCCAATGCGCGGACACTTCGACTTCGGTGCGGAACGCCACCGGCGCATCGCGATGCGGCCAGGGCGCGCCGACCTCGATGGGCTTGCCGTTGAACGTCCAGTTGCCGATCGGCAGCGTTTCGCGCTCGCGCCACATGGACAATTCGGGGATGCGCGCCTTGAGACGATCGAGGCGTTGGGCAAGCGACAGCGACATTTAAGACTTCTCCAGCGGTACCAGCAGGAACCGGCAATCAGGGGGCGAGATAGATGGGGTTGCTTATCGTGCGCCGGACGGGCTGTTCGGCAACATCGGTTTCGCGCAATCCCCAGGGAAGTTCGCCATTGGGGAAAGCGGCGCGAAATTCTGTGACGAGTTTTTCTCGTGCCGCGACGGCGACGATCTCGGCGCGCAGGAATTTCTGGGCGTTTCCGGAATAATGGCCGGTCCAGTCGTCGGCCGCGATTTCCTCTGCGGCGAGAATGCCGGTGGCATCGATCCAGACGAGCTTGTCGCCCTTGGCGCCGCGAGTTTCGGCTCTGGCTTCGAGCGGGCCGGCGGGGACTTCGCCGCCCATCTGTACCTCGCCGACGGAAATGGAAAGATGCGGGCCGGCAGGATTTTCCGTGACGTAGCCCCTGCCCGCTTTCATGGCGGCAAGGACGGCGTCTTCAGACAGTTCGGGAAGGTAGAGGACCGTCGTGGGGCGGCCGAGGACGAGCGGGCCTTCCGGCTGCAATTCGGCCGGCTGGTGATAATCGCTGCCACCTATCGCCGAGAGGCGCAGGCCCGAAGCGAGGCGGGCCTGCCAGCGCGCGAGGCTCGTCCAGTTGTGCGCGAACCAGGCCGTCTGCCAGACCTCCTGGCAGTCGGCTGCGGGCAGCGGATAGGTCCAGGGATGGTTGGGCTTGTCGTGGTTGATGGACAACAGGCCGCCGCGCTGGTGAACGGCCGCTGCCAGCACGTCGACAGCCTCCTTCGTGAACGGCATGCGGAAGTCGATCCAGTCGTCGACGCCGAAGACGTTTGCGTGGCCTTCGGCCGTGGTGACTTCCATGCCGCGGATGAAGACGAGGTCAGGCGAGGAGTGCGGATGGAAGTAGCGCCGCTGCGTGATCGTGTTGTGGTCGCAGACGGCGAGGAAATCGAGGCCGGCCTGTTTGGCTGCGGCGTGCAGCACTTCCGGCGCGCCGGCGGCATCGGAATGGTAGGTGTGGCTATGGAGATCGCCCTTGTACCAGCCGGCGCCCGGACGCATGGGAAAGGTGCGCTGCGGCTGCGGCGCCAGCGCGCGCGAGGTTGAGTCCAGGGCGACGGTGAGCGTGACGTCGGCGCCCTGCGGCGGAAGCTTGTAGAGGCCGAGGATGATGCGCCAGCGGCCGGCCGGCATGTCGCCGTGGATGTAGCCCGGCGTCGCATCGTCGGTGGCAACGAAGAAGCGATCACGGAAGCCGCCGCTCCAGCCGCGGAAACCGGCGGTGGTGGGGTAATCGCCGGCGCGCGGATCGAGCATGCCGAGATCGATGATGCAGTCGTCGGCCTTGGGATAGGCCATGGTGACATCGATGCGCGTGGTGCCCACGGGTACGTCGACCGGGACGTAGTAATAGGGGTCGCGCGCCTTGTCGGCGGGAGAGATGTGGATGGTACGGGTTTCAGACATCTACGCCCTCTCACCCGGCGCTACGCGCCACCCAGCCATTCGAGCACAGCTCTCATGGCCTTCTTGCCTCAAATCGCTCCACTGGAGCGATTTGTCGCCACAAGCGCCGACCGGCTGCGAAGTCCCATGAGGGGAGAGGGAAGGCATCGAGATTGCGGCTAGTCGCATATCAGGCCTCGCCGTCGAGCGGCAGACGCTTGCCGTCGGCATCGAAGAGATGGACGTGTTCGGCCGCAAAGGAGAAGGCGGGCTTGTCGCCGACCTCGACGTGATCGTCGGTGAAGATGCGGGCGGTGACGCGGCCGCCGTCCTTACGCTCGATGGTGACGAGGCTTTCCGGCCCCATGTTCTCGTTGGCGAAGAGATCGCCGGCAATGGTGTTGGCGGCACCGGTCGCGGCGACGGCCAGGTGCTCGGGGCGGACGCCGAGCGTGAGTTTGTTGCTCGCCTGCAGCGCCTTTTCCGTGGCCTTGGAAACCGGCAGGCGCGCGGCAGTGAGACCATCGGCCTTGAGGTTGAGACCGCCCTCCCCGAGCATCGCTTCGGCCTCGACAAGGTTCATCGGCGGGTTACCGACGAAATTGGCAACGAAGGTCGTGGCGGGGCGGCGATAGATGTCGATCGGCGAGGCGTATTGGACGATGCGGCCGCGGTCCATGACGGCGATGCGGGTGGCGAGCGCCATGGCTTCGGCCTGATCGTGGGTGACGTAGATCGCCGTCATGCCCATGTCGCGCTGCAGGTGGTTGAGAAAGCCGCGCGCTTCGAGGCGGAGCTTGGCATCGAGATTGGAGAGCGGTTCGTCGAAGAGATAGACGCGGGAGGGATAGACGAGCGCGCGGGCAAGCGAGGTGCGCTGCTGCTGGCCGCCGGAAATCTGGCTCGGCAGACGATTGAGCAGTTCGCCGATCTTCAGGACATCGGCGACTTCGCGGGCCCGGGCATGGCGCTTTTCGACCGGCTCGCCCCGGACCTTCAGCGGATAGGCGATGTTGTCGGCGAGGTTCATGTGCGGATAGAGCGCATAATCCTGGAACACCATGGAGATCTGGCGATCCTTGGGATGCAGGGTCGTGACGTCGTCGCCGCCGATCAGAACCTTGCCGGAGGTCGGGGTTTCGAGACCCGCGATCATCCTGAGGCTGGTGGTCTTGCCGCAACCGGATGGGCCGAGGAGGCACACGAACTCGCCGTCGCCGACGCCGATATCGATGTGGTCGACGGCGTTGAAGCCGGCGAAGGTCTTGGTGACTTGCTGGAATTCGACTGAAGCCATGGGGACGGACTAACCCTTGATGCCGCCGAAGAACCGGAAGCCGAACTTCCAGCTGACGAACAGATAGAGGACGATGACGGGAAGCGAATAGATGAGCGAATAGGCCGCCAGCAGCGTGACGATCGGCGTGCCTGCTTCGGAATAGAAGGAATAGATGGCGACCGAAGCCGGCATCTGGTCGCTTGAGCGCAGCAGGATGAAAGGAATGAGGAAGCTGCCCCAGATATTGACGAAGGCCCAGACGACGATGACGACTATGCCCGGCCGGATAACCGGCAGCGCCACGTCGAAGAAGGCCTGCACCGGCGAGGCGCCGGCGACCATGGCGCTTTCCTCATAGCTCTTGGGGATGCCGTCGATGAAATCGCGGAGGATGAACATGGCCGTGGGCAGCAGGCCGCCGGCGAAGACGAGGATCACCGCGACCTGCGTATCGATGAGCCCCATCGCCGAAATGATGAGGAAGATCGGCACCATGGCGGCAGAACCCGATACGACGGATGAAAACAGCAGCAGGATGTAGCTGACGCCGCTCTTGCCCGGAATCGTCGAGCGCGAGAGCGCATAGGCAGCGAGCGTTGCGGCGATGCCGATGAGGACGACGCCGCCGATCGACTGGATCAAGCTGTTGAGCAGCGCGTGAATGGCCAGCGAATTGCCGAAGACCGTCGAAAAGTTCGACAGCGTGAACGGGTCAGGAATGGCGAGGCCAAGCTCCGCCCGGGCGTTGAACGGGGCGAACAGGAACCAGATCAGCGGCAGGGCGAAGAAGGCGCCGAGAATGGCGGCGAGCGCCGAAAAGCCGATGCGTGAAAGGTAGCGGGTAAAGGTCATGCGTCGGCCCTCGATGCCTTGGCGCCGCGCCGGCCGATGGTGAGGTAGATCAGCGCGAGGACCAGGTTGATCAGCATGATGATGACGCCGACGGCCGAACCCTGGCCGAACTCGAAGTCCTTGAAGGCGACGCGGTAATTGTAGATCGACAGCAGTTCGGTGCGGTAGGCCGGGCCGCCATGGGTCAAAAGGAACGGCGTGAAGACGTTGAACGTCCACATGGTGATGAGGATGAGGTCGGTGACCACGTGGCCGCGGATGAGCGGCAGGGCGATGTCCCTGAGCTTCTGGAACGAGGTGGCGCCGGCAACGTCAGCAGCCTGGAAATAGCTGGGTGGGATCGAGGCGAAGGCCGAGTTGAACAGCATCATCGAGAAGGCGGCGCCGCGCCAGGTGTTGAAGACGACAATGACGATGAACGGCTGCTGCAGCAGGAAATCGCCGCGCGGCAGTCCGAGACTGGTCAGGATCATGTTGAGCGTGCCGTTATCGCGCTCGAGGAAGGCGAACCAGGCAAAGCCAATCACCACTTCCGGCAGGATCCAGGCGGCGATGACGGCGGTCTGCAGCGCCGATTTCAGCGCCGGCGGCACCGACTGGCTGAGCCAGGCGAGGATGAGTCCGAGCAGGGCCTGGCCGATCAGCGCCGAGAACAGCACGAATTCGGTGGTGATGATGAGCGAGGAGCCGAACTGGCCGCGCGAGAAGAACGTCGTGGGATTGAAGAGGCGGAAGTAGTTTTCGAGCCCGACGAATTGCGGGTTGAGCGCCCCCGGCCCCAACAGCGAACTGTTGGTGAAGGAAACGACGATCACCCAGAAGAACGGCACGATGACGAAGAGGCCAACGAGGATCGCTCCCGGAAGCAGGAACAGCAGGCCGGCGCGGGTGGAAAGAAGCGAGAATTTTTTCATGCGGATTTCCGGATTCCGAACCTTGAAGCAAAGATGGCGGACATCCTGCCCTGCTCACCCCCCTCCCAACCTCCCCCGCAAGGGGGGAGGTGCTGCTCCGTGTATTGGAGAGGATCGAGCAACAGCCTCGATGAACACCCTCCCCCTTGCGGGGAGGGTTGGGGAGGGGGTGAAGCCCACTCCTGAACTATAAAATTCCTCACATGGGTTCCGCCCGGCACCGTGAGGCGTCGGGCGGCAGGAGGAAGCTTTTTACAGCGAGACGGTGTTGTCGGCGCCGACGATGGCGGTGACGGCCGTCTTGTATTGGGCCATGGCGTCTTCCGGCGACATTTCGCCCGAAACGACGGCCTCGGTCATGCGCTGAATCTCGCTCGAAACCTTGGAATAGTTCGCATTGTTCGGGCGAGCCGTGGTCAGCGGCAGGAGCGTGGAAGCCGTGGTGGTCAGGAATTCCGAATTCGGCACCGGCACGTCGTCACGCGCCTTGATGCCCGGCTGGTACTGCTGGAAAGCATCGAGCTGATCCTTGGAATTCATGAAGGCCAGCAATTCCCACGCTTCGGCAGGGCTCTTGGTGTTGGGATTGAGGACGTAACCCGTACCACCGGAAATGGTGACGAAATCCTGGCCGGAGAGACCCTTGCCCGGCTCTTCGGCGGGCATCTTGGCCCAGCCCATGACGGTGTCGCGATCCTTGACGGCGAACTCGCTGCCTTCCTTGGTCACAGAGCGATAGAACCAGTCGCCTTCGACCAGAAGCGCGGTCTTGCCATCGCGGAAATTGGCAAAGCTCTGGTTGCGGCCATCGGCCAGGAGCTGGGCGCGCTGGTCACCCAGGGCCTCGTCGACATAGATGGTCTTGTAGAGGTTGAGGGTGTCGAGGATGCCGGGCGAGGAGACGATCCACTTGCCGTCCTTGTCCTGCAGGGCTTCGCCGGTGCCGAGCAGCGCCATGTAATAGCCCTGCATGGTGGTGGCTTCGCCCATGGCGACGCCGGCATCGAGCTGGAGCGGGAATTCGACGCCCGATTCCTTGAGCTTGCGGGCAGCGTCGAGCAGTTCATCCCAGGATTTCGGCTGGAAATTGGCGGCGTCGATGCCAGCCTTGTCGAGCAGATCCTTGCGCGTGAAGATCATGCGCACGTCGGTACCGCCCGGAATGCCGTAGCGCTTGTCCTTGTAGGACATGATGGCCTGCAGGCCCGGCGAGATGTGATCCCAGCCTTCCCACTTGTCGACGGCATCGCCAGCGACTTCGTCGAGCGGCTTCAACAGGCCGCCTTCGACGAAGGACGGGATGAGGAAGCCATCGAAACCGGCAATGTCGGGACCGGCGCCGGTCTTGAAATCGAGCGCCTGCTGCTGGGACAGCTGGGCGTCCTCGCCGGCGAACTGGTTGAGGGTGACGTTCACGTCCTTGCCCTCGGCCTTCATCTTCTCGGTGAAGGCGGGAATGACGCTCTTGGTGATCCATTCGGCGCCGGCGCTGTTCACGCCGCCGATGACGCAGCGGCAGGTGATGGTCAGGTCGGTGGCGAGCACCGGCGTGGCGAAGGCGACAGGCGCGATCATTGCCGTGGCGGTAGCGAGACCGCAAACATATGAACGCAGACGATTGCTCATCGAGACTTCCTCCTCTCAAGTGGCGCCGATGCCGGCAGCCGTGTTGGCGCGTCGACGCAGCAAAGGCGGCAACGAACCATTAAAGAATGAACACGTTTTCACTATTCGTCAACGTGGAGAATCCGCGCCGACGGAATTCGGCACAGGCCAACCGCACGTTGGCAACGTTTCACAACGCCATTGTGACAGTTTCGGCGAAATGCCGTTGTGCAGGCGACAGACCTCGCCTTGACAGGATGCGCGCGGCGCTTCAGAAAATGAACACGTTTTCAAAAATGGGTGGAGGCTCGACTTCGTGAGCCAGCGAGGGAGACAGGGGCGCGGCCGCGCGACGGCCGACCACGTGGCACGCGTCGCCAATGTCTCGCGCGTGGCGGTCTCGCGCGCCTTCAACCCACATGCCTCTATCAAGCCGGAAAAGCGCGACCGCATCCTGAAGATCGCGCAGGAGATGAACTATACGCCGGACGTGGCGGCGCGCTCGCTGGTGACGCGGCGCTCGCACCTCGTCGGCGTCATCGTGCCGGACGTGTGCAGCCCCTGGGAGAGCCAGGAGATCGACAAGCTGACCACGGCGTTGCAGGCGGAAGGCTTTGCCACGCTGCTGTTCAAGACGCGCACCGACCGCTCGATGGACGACGAGCTGTTGACCTACATGAAGGGATACAACCCGGATTCGATCATCGCCTTCACCGAGAATGTCGGCCCGGAAATCCTGGGGCGGATGTTCGACCGGGCGGTGCCGATCTACGTCACTTATCCACATGCGGAAAACGAAGCGAACGGCGGGATGGAGACCGGCCCCCTGCCCTTCGACACGCTGCGCGTGATCCAGCGCGACGGCATCGACCAGGCGATCGCGCTGATGCAGGGTTATGGCGCCAGGCGCTTCGCCTACCTGGCGGGCGACCCGCATGCCTCGGTGAGCGCCGAGCGCGAGACGGTGCTGCGCCAGGTGATGGCCGAGCGGGGCCTGGGCGAACCGCATATCATTGCCGGCGATTTCACCTATGACACGGCCTATGCCGCGGCGATCGACCTGTTCAGAGTTGGCGACGGCACCGACGCCATCTTTGCCGCCAACGACGTGGGCGCCTTCGGCATGATCGATGCGCTGCGCCACGAGCTGGGGCTGCGCGTGCCCGAGGACGTGAAGGTCGTCGGCTTCGACGACATCGCCCAGGCGCACTGGAAAAGCTACAACCTCACAACCGTCAAGGTCGACCTCGACGAGCGCGTGAAGGCGCTGGTGCGGCTGATCCTGATGCGCCTCAAGAACCCCGCCGCACCGTCGCTCTTCGAGACGGTGCGCACCAAGCTCGTCGTGCGCGGCACGGTGGGATAATCCCCCTGGAGTTGCTGTTCACGCATGAACCGCAACTCCAGGCTCTTGTTTGTCGCGCTTCCGAACCGGAAAAGTGGCGTCCACTTTTCCTGGAAACGCTCTAGCTCCAGGACTTTCGCCCTATGGCCGAACCGGTCATCCACCTGATCTTCAAGACGCATCTCGATATCGGCTTCACCGACCACGCCGAAAAGGTGCGCGCGCAATATCACGAGCGCTTCATTCCGCAGGCGATCGAGACCGGCGCGCATTTCTTCCGAGAGAACCCGGAGGAAAAGCGCTTCATCTGGACGACGGGCGCCTGGCTGATCTGGGACCACCTGAACAGCCAGCCGGCCAACCGTGTTCGGGCGCTGGAAGAGGCGATCGAGCGCGGGCTGATCGTGTGGCACGCCCTCCCCTTCACCACGCATACCGAGCTGATGAGCCCGGACCTGGTGCGCGCCGGGCTTTCCTATGCCGCTGAACTCGACAAGCGCTTCGGGCGCAAGACGATCGCAGCCAAGATGACGGACGTGCCGGGCCATACGTGCGGGCTGGTGCCGTTGCTGGCCGAAGCGGGCGTGAAGTTCCTGCACCTGGGCGTCAACACGGCTTCGCCCGTGCCGGACGTGCCGGACGTTTTTCGCTGGCGGGCGCCGGACGGCAGCGAAATCGTCGTCATGTACCAGAACTCGTATGGCGCGACGCACCTGCCTGCCGGCATGGATGAGGGCCTGAGCTTTGCCCACACCAACGACAATATCGGGCCGCAGAGCGTGCCGCAGACCAACGAGGCGTATCGCGAGATCGCGGCGCACAATCCGGGGGCGCGACTGGTCGCTTCGACGCTCGATGTCTATGGCGAAAAGCTGTGGGCGCGGCGCGAGAGTTTCCCGGTGGTGGACATCGAGATCGGCGATTCGTGGATCCACGGTAGCGCCAGCGATCCGATAAAGACGGCGCGGCTGCGAGCGCTGACGAGGCTTTACGACGGGTTCGCGGCCGAGGGATTGACGCGCGAGCGCCTGGCCTTCGGGCGCGGACTGGCGATGGTGGCCGAGCATACGTGTGGCGTCGACATCAAATCGTACCTGCGCGACACCGAAGCGTGGGATCGTCCGAAATTCGAGGCGGCGCGCAAGAGCGACTATCGCTTTGCCTATACCGAGGCCTCGTGGGCCGAGCAGCGCGCCTATCTGGACAGGGCCGTGGCGGAGCTTGGCGACGCGGACCGAGCGGCGGCGAAAGCGGCATTGGCCGAGCTGGAGGCGCCGGAAATCGCGGTGCCGCAGGGCAAGGCGGTTGAGCTTGCGGTCGATGGCTGGCGCATTGCGTTCGACGATAGCGGTGCGGTGACGACGATCACATCGCCGGCAGGTAAGGCTGCGAAGGGTCGGCCGCTGTTCGGCTTTTCGTATGAGAGCTACGACGCCGGCGACGTGGCGAAGCACCTCGATACGTACCTGACGCATCGGGCCGAATGGGCCATCCTCGACCACGACAAGCCGGGGCTGAAGAATGCCAGCACGGCGCGGTCGGAGACTTTCCGGCCGAAGCTGTTGGCAGCCGGCGGCAATGTGCTGCGGCTGCAACTACCGGCGGAGGCGCATCGCGAGTTGGGCGCGCCCGAGGTGGTCGACGTCGTCTTCAGCTCACGCGGTGAAGCGCTGGAGATCGCCTTTATCCTCCGCAACAAGCTGGCGAACCGCATGCCCGAAGCGGGGTTCGTCACCATGGTTCCGGAGGGTGCAGAGGGCTGGGAGTTCGAAAAGCTCGGCCTCTGGCAGCCCGCCGACCGCATCGCACTGCGCGGCGGCGGGCAGTTGCAGGCGGTCACCGGCGTGCGTACGGGCGGCCTGATCATCACCCCGCTCGATACGCCGCTGGTGGCGCCGGCTGGCTCGCCGTTCATGCCGTTCAACGCCGCCCCGCCGGATTTTTCACAAGGCGTGCGCTTCAATCTTTTCAACAATAAATGGGGCACCAATTTCCCGATGTGGTGGGAAGGCGACCTCAAGGCGCGGTTCCTGTTGAACGTCGGCAAGCGCTGACCGCTTTTTTCTGAAAATTCCGAACCGGAAACGGACTTCTCTTCAGAAAATAACGGATCGGAAACCCGAAGACTTGCATAACCCACGGGCGCACCGTAGATACACGCGCCGTGAGGCCACGTGGCGGAGTGGTGACGCAGCGGATTGCAAATCCGTGTACCCCGGTTCAATTCCGGGCGTGGCCTCCAAATTTCTTATGCAGATCGAGCTACTGCCCGAAGTCGTCCGGCATACCGGACGACCTGCGCTATGCGTATAAACGTTATTGCTTAGGTTCGTAGATATCTACGGCCAGGATCGTCAGCGGGCCGTCGCCGGTATTGCGCCAATAATGCTCGGTCGTGTGGTCGGCAACGATCTGGTCGTTGGCTGCAAACGGCGTTTCCTTGCCGTCGCGGACCTCGATTGCCGAGCCGCTGAGGACGTATTCGACGGACGGACGGTTGACGTGGTTATGCAGGCCGATGATGCCGCCGGGTTCGATCGTCAGCAAGCGCATGCGCAAGGCGCGCGATCCGACCTCGGTGAACTCGTCCTGCAGCGGGATTTCGCCGAGAACCTTCGCCGAAAGGCCGACATTTTCCGCCGGCGGCGACTCGGTCGCGGCAGCCTTGTCCTGGGCATAGGCCGCCGGAGCGATGGTGGCCGCACCCATAACGCCGGCGACCAGGATCGTCCGCAGGGCGTTCGATGCAAGTGTAGGTTTTTTCTGCATTTTAGCTTCCGTTGTTGGAACGGGTTCATCGTTCACCCTTCGCCGCCTCGGCGCAAGGATTCGACAAAACCGGGGATGGGCGCTCGCCGGCCTGTGGAAAATAAAATTCTCAATGATCGATTCATCTTTCCCCAAGGCCCGCCTCATACTCCTGTGTCGCGGGGCTCAGGAGAGAACGAATGGCGAAGCAATATCGCATGGTTCTGCAAGGCCTCGAGGCAGCACGAAGCTGGCTCCCTTCCGAGAACACCACCGACGGCAGCACCGACAAGAACCTTGGCGCGATCATCGATCAGCTCATCGAGGTGATCACCGAGATCGAGCATCGCAGAGAGGCAACGACCAGCAACGTCGTGCCGTTTCCAATGCGCCCGTCCGGCAGAGGGTAGGCATGGGCACCCTGCCGGGTTAACGTGGTATGATCAATTGGAACAGGAGCTTACGATGGGCTTTCTTGACGACATCAAGAACAAGATTTTCGGCCACCGCGGCGATGCGGTAGTCCAGACGGCAAGCGCGACCGAACAGAAACCAGCGCCATCGGCCGCGCCCACGCCGACCGCCGCCAAGCCTGCCGCGCCGCAGGCCGCCCCTGCCCCAACGCCGGCTCCGGCACCAAAGCCCGCACCAGCGGCGCCGAGCGCGCCGGCGACTCCCGTGGACGTTGCCGCCATCCTCGACAAGGCGGCAGCCGCCAGCGGCCAGAAGCTCGACTGGCGCAAATCCATCGTCGACCTGATGAAGGCCCTCGGCATCGATTCCAGCCTTACGGCCCGCAAGGAACTGGCCAAGGAGCTGGGCTATACCGGCGATACGTCGGATTCCGCGGCGATGAACATCTGGCTGCACAAGCAGGTCATCCAGAAGCTCAAGGACAATGGCGGCAAGGTTCCCGCCGACCTGCTCTAGGTCGCAATAAAAAGATCGATTGCCCCCGCCCTGGGGGCAATCCTCCCCGCTGCCGGTGGAACCGCGCGCACCCTCTGCTGGTTTAGGCTCCGGATAGCCAGGGGAGGCCATTATGGCCGATGTACCAACCGTCAGAGACGTAGAGCATGCGCTTGAGGCCCGGGTCACCGAGCTCAGCCACCAGATCGAAACCATCACCAGCACGCTGGCCGACCGCGGCGTCGATCTCTTCAACGACACGCGGGATCGTACCGGGCACGCCGTTGCCGATGCGAGGCGGACCACGAGCCGGTCGGTCGAGCACATGAAGCATGAAGCCGCGACCGTCGCCGGGGCCGCCAAGGAAGCGCCGATCGCAACGACAACGACGCTGGCGACCGTGGCGCTATTCGGCCTGGCCGTGGGCTACATGCTGGGGACATCCTCCACGAACGGCCACGCCCACCGGTGGTAGTTTGAACCGTCACGGCGCTTCGGCGCTGGGGTCCTTGCGATCGATCCGGAAAACCAGGTTCGCAATCGGCCGCCACAGCGAAATGCTGCCGGCGGCCGGTTCCGTGAACTCGTAGCGTGCGGATTGCTCCGGGAATTCGTCCGGTATGGCCGTCACCTTGTCGCCGAGGCATCCCTCGATGAAGGCCGAGGCGGCGGGGATGTCGATATTGCCGAAATAGCAGGTCATGTTCTCGTTGAAGAGCGTCTTGCCGACGATAATGTCGCACTTCTCGGCTCCCGAAAACCTGCGGCTGGACGTGTACTCGGTCCACATATCGTCGGTGTCGTCGACCGGCGGTTCCACACGCGTTGCGGCGAAGCTGTTGCCGGAATCGACAACGAGATCCTGCAACAGCAGGCAATCGTCGGCGGTGAAGGCATAGGCGGATGTGACGGTGACGGACGAGATGAGGGCGGCAAGGGCGAGGCGGGGCAATGTGGAAAACATGAATACCTTTGGCGTTGAAAACGTTCGCAGAAAACCATGGATAGGGCTCGGCGAAAAGGCCGCTGCGGTTGCACCACCCACCTCGGCCCACGCCTAAAAACTGTTTCGCGGGTCGGCGCGGCCCGTGATAGTGAGGGTTGCGGAGCCGCGGTAAGGCTCAGCATACCGATTTAGCGCTTCCCGTAACCGCTGGCAGGCTTGGATGACCGCTTTTGACGAAACGGCCGGCGTGGCGGGCACGTCCTATCTGCAACCGGCCATGGCCGGTATCCTCGCCGCGGTCGTCGGCTTCACCAGCACGTTCGCGCTCGGCCTTGCCGGCCTTGCTACTGTCGGGGCGAGTCCGGTCCAGGCGGGTTCCGGCCTGTTCGCTATCTGCATCGTGCTGTTCCTGCTCAACATTTCGATGAGCTGGCGCCAGCGCATCCCCATTTCCATCGCGTGGTCGACGCCCGGCGCCGCATTCCTGATGACGGCCGGCATGCCCGAAGGCGGGTTTGCTGCCGCAATCGGCGCATTCCTGGTCACGGCGGCGCTGATCGTTATTGCCGGCCTGTGGCGTCCACTGTCGCGGGCCGTGGAGGCAATTCCGGCGGCTATCGCCAACGCGATGCTGGCGGGCATCCTGCTCAGCCTCTGCATCGTGCCGATAAAGGCGGCAGCCACGCTGCCCGCCCAGGCGCTGCCGATCATCATCACCTGGGTCGTGGCGCTGCGTTTTGCGCGCCGCTATGCCGTGCCGCTGGCGGTGCTGGCGACCGCAATCGTCCTCGCGGTGACGACGCGCCTGCCCGACGATTTCCTTGCCGGCGCCTGGCCGGTGCTCACGCCCATCATGCCGACGCTCTCGCTCGATGCCATCCTGCGGCTGGCGCTGCCGCTCTTCGTCGTCACCATGGCCTCGCAGAACCTGCCGGGCCTCGCCGTGATGCAGGCCAACGGTTATCGCGTGGCGTCGGCGCCAGTCTTCCGGATTACGGGACTCGGCAGCGCGGCAACCGCGATCTTCGGTGGCCTTCCCGTCAACCTCGCAGCGATCACGGCGGCCATCTGTGCCGGCCCGGAAGCGCATCCCGATCCGGCGCGCCGCTGGGTGGCGCCGATCGCGGCGGGCTGCACCTATCTGCTGCTGGGCCTGGGCGCCAGCCTCGCCGCAGCCTTCGTTGCAGCGACGCCACCGATACTGATCGAGGCCGTCGCCGGACTAGCGCTGTTCTCCAGCTTTGCGGGAGCGCTCAGTGCGGCTTTTGCCGATGAGGACACGCGCCTGCCGGCCATCGTGACCTTCGCAACGACCGCCTCCGGTATCACGGTCGGCGGTATCGGCGGCGCCTTCTGGGGGCTGGTGGCGGGGCTGGCATTGCAATTCGCGCTCGCCGGAAGGCTCAAGCCGTGAGTCAAATCGCAGCAGCGATTCTCGCCGGCGGGCGCGGCGAGCGGTTGGGCGGCGTCGACAAGGCGCAATTGAAGCTGAGCGGCCGCCGACTTATCGATCACGCCCTCGACGCTGCCGGCGATGCCGAACCGATCCTGGTGATGCGTGCTGCCGATGCCAGCCCGCTTTCCCTGCCGGCGGATGTCATGTGCCTCCCGGATCTTGCGGTTTCGCTCGCCGGGCCGCTTGCCGGGCTGGTGGCGGCGGTTGCGCATCTGATGACGATCGATTCGCCGCCTGACTACCTTCTGACGCTGGCTGTCGATACGCCCTTCCATCCCAAGAGCTTTGCCGCCGCCGCCCAAGAACGGCTGGACCAGGGCGGCCTCGCCGCAATTGCCTCCTATAAGGGGCAGGCCTATCCCACCAATGCGCTGTGGCGGCTGGCGGTGCTGGCGGACCTGCCCCGCCGGGCCATGGGGGGCCAGGCACCGAAGAGCATCATGGCGCTTGCCGGCGAGCTTGGCGCCGTTCATCTCGACTGGCCCGAAGAGGCCGGCGGCAACCCGTTCGACAACGTCAATACCGTCTTCGAATTGCTGAACCTGGAACGACGCGCAATCCGCAATTTCGGGCTTGGCAAAGCAAACCAAACCCGCTAAACGGACCCAGCCCTCGCGAGGGGGCGCTGAATGTCTTCCGCGATAGCTCAGTTGGTAGAGCAAGCGGCTGTTAACCGCTGGGTCGTAGGTTCGAGTCCTACTCGCGGAGCCATTCATTTCCCGGGCTTTTTCGCCCGACTTTTCCCAGCAGATCCGAGACTGGCGAACGGCTGATGCCGTGAGCGTTCCTGTTGCCGCGCAACGGAAAGTGGCTTTTCCTTTCAGGCCAGCAGGTTCATGCTGTCGGTGCACGGCGCCTTGCCGCGCGGCGCGCATATTTCCTTGATTTTTCTTACATCCGCCCGTTTCCGGGCGCCGGATATTCACATGACTGAAACTACCGGTCGCAGGACCGCTCCCGGCTTCATCGAGCCGAACCTATCCGAACGCGAGAAACTCACCATTCTTGGCGGCGTGCTGCTGTCGATGCTGCTGGCTGCGCTCGACCAATCCATCGTTGCCCCCGCCATGCCGACGATCGCGCGCGAACTGGGGCACGAGCAATACCTGCCCTGGATCGTCACCGGCTACCTGCTGACGGCAACGGCGGTAGCGCCGCTCTATGGCAAGATTTCCGATATCTACGGCCGGCGCCCGACGCTTTATGCGGCGCTGCTCATCTTCCTGTTCGGTTCGCTGATCAGCGCGCTATCGCCGAACATGTTCGTGCTGATTGCCGGCCGTGCCATCCAGGGCCTGGGCGGCGGCGGGCTGTTTGCGCTGTCGCAGACCATCATCGGCGACCTGGTGCCGCCGCGCGAGAGGGCACGCTACACGGTGTGGATCTCGGCGACATGGGCGACGGCCAGTATTGCCGGCCCCCTGCTCGGCGGCACCTTTGCCGAGCACCTGTCGTGGACGCTGATCTTCTGGATCAACCTGCCGCTCGGCGTCATTGCCATGCTGGTGATCAATGCGCCGCTGAAAAAGCTCAACAGGCCGGCGCGTGGTCACAAGCTCGATGGTTGGGGCGCGGCACTGCTGGTGCTGGCGACGGCGGCATTGCTGCTGATGCTCAACTGGGGTGGCAGCCTTTATCCCTGGCTTTCGCCGGAAATCATCGGCCTGCTGGCGGTTTCGGCCATCCTCTGGGTGTTGTTCGCCATACGCATCCGCCGCGCCAGCGAACCGCTGATCTCGCTGGAAGTGCTCACCAACCGGGTGGTGCTGCTCGGCACCGCGGCGATGTTCGTCGTGCAGGCAGCCAATGTCGGCCTCACCGTCTATATGCCCGTCTACTTGCAATCCGTATTGCACCTGCCGCCCAGCGATGCCGGCTACTCGCTGCTCGGCCTGTTGCTCGGGGCAGTCAGCGGCGCGGCAGTCTCCGGACGCCTGACGGCCAAGCTGACGAACTACAAGCGCATCGCCATGGTCGGCTCGCTCATGAGTACACTTGGCCTCGTCGCCTTCTGGATGTTCGCCGGCACCGCCACGCTGGCAGCCATCGAGGTGATGATGGTGGTCGTTGGCGTCGGCATGGGCGTGATTTTCCCGGTGCTGACTGTGTCGGTGCAGAACGCTGTGGACCAGGCACATCTCGGCGTTGCGACCGGCGTGCTGACCTTCCTGCGCTCGCTCGGCAGTGCACTGGGCGTGGCCGTGCTCGGGGCGATCGCTCTCGGCTACGGCGTGCAACTGGCCGGCGAAGGCAACGCCGGTTCCGCTCCACCGGCCAGCCTGACGGCAGAACCGTTTGCCGCCATCTTCATTGCGGCAGCGGCAATGATGTTCATCGCCTTCCTGATCCTGCTGACGCTGCCGCAACGGCCGTTACGCGGCTACGCCACGCAGAATCTCGAGAACGCAGCCTCATGAGATAACGGTGGGCGGATGAGCACAGCCGTCCGCCGCTATTTCTGACTGCCGCCGTTCCACTTCATGCGCATGTAGAGATTGCCGGCTTCGAGTTCGGCAAGCATGACGCCGATGCGCTTTTCGCGCGTATCGGGACGCTTTGCCCGGCCGATCCAGCCGATATAGTCGTTCTGCTGGTATGGCGGGCGGGCGTGGTAGGCATCGAGGAGCCCGCGCTCGCGCAGCAGGTTCAGCACGTCGTCCGGTACGGGGTAGATATCGCGCTTCATACGGCTGAGATCGGCCGTTTCGTCCATCATCCTGCCTCCGTTCTGCACCGAGAACGAAGCACGAACACATCTCGGCGTCAATCTGTCACGCGCGCCAAACCACCGCGCGCCAAGGCGCCGCAAGCGCGCACTGTCGCCAAATCAGCTTGCAGGTACTAAGCTTTAACCGGATCACGCAAAGGAGAACGGCGATGTTTGCCGGCTTCAGCGCTGAAATTCTGGCGCGTTTCCAGTTCGCTTTCACCATCTCGTTCCACTTCATCTTTCCGGCTTTTTCCATCGGGCTCGCGAGCTTCCTGGCAGTGCTGGAAGCCCTGTGGCTGATCCGAAAGGACGTGGCCTATCTCAAACTCTTCGACTACTGGAAGAGCATCTTCGCCATAACCTTCGGCATGGGCGTCGTTTCCGGCATCGTTATTTCTTACCAGTTCGGCACCAACTGGGCGGTGTTCGCCGACCGGGCGGGGCCGGTCGTGGGGCCGCTGATGGGCTATGAGGTTTTGACGGCGTTCTTCCTCGAAGCCGGCTTTCTCGGCATCATGCTGTTCGGGCTCAAGCGCGTCGGCAAGGAATTGCATTTCCTCGCCACGGTGATGGTGGCGCTGGGCACGCTCCTTTCGGCCTTCTGGATCATTTCGGCCAATAGCTGGATGCAGACGCCGACCGGCTACGGCATGAACGAGGCCGGACAATACGTGCCGCTCGACTGGATGGCCGTGATCTTCAATCCGTCCTTCCCTTATCGGCTCGTACACACGGTGCTGGCGGCGTTCCTCACGACGGCGTTCACCGTGGGCGGCGTGGGCGCTTACCACCTGCTGCGCGACAATTCCAACCGCCAGGCGCGGTTGATGTTTTCGATGGCCATGTGGATGGCGGCCTTGGTGACGCCGCTGCAGATCGTTGCCGGCGACCTGCACGGACTCAATACGCTCGAGCACCAGCCGGCCAAGATCGCAGCGATGGAAGGCCATTACGACACCGAAAAGAGCGCGCCGCTGATCCTGTTCGGCATCCCGGACGACCAGGCGGAGGAAACGCACTACAAGATCGAGATCCCGAAGATCGGCTCGCTGATCCTGACCCACGACATCAACGGCGAGGTCAAGGGTCTGAAGGAATGGCCGAAGCAGGACCGGCCGCCGGCACTGATGCCGTTCTTCACCTTCCGGATCATGGTGGGCCTGGGCTTCCTGATGCTCGGCGTGGGGCTGTGGTCGCTGTGGACGCGCTGGCGCGGCACGCTTTACGACAACCGCTGGCTGCATCGCGCGGCGATGATCATGGGGCCGTCGGGGTACGTCGCCGTGCTCGCCGGCTGGTACACGACGGAAGTCGGCCGCCAGCCCTATACGGTCTATGGACTGTTGCGCACTGCCGACAGCCTGTCGCCGATCGATGCGCCGGCCGTCGGCGCCTCGCTCATCGCCTTCATCGTGGTCTATTTCGTCGTCTTCGGGGCCGGCGTCTTCTATCTGCTGCGCCTGATGCGCCGACCGCCGCTCGGCGAGGACGACGAGCTGGAAAAGGCGCCGAACCGCGCAGCCGGCATCACGCCGGGCCCGGCACAGGATTCGCCGATGGGAGAGAGTCATGTTTGATCTCGCCTTCATCTGGGCGGCGCTGATCGCCTTCGCCGTTCTCGCCTATGTGGTGCTCGACGGCTTCGACCTCGGCGTCGGCATCCTGTTTCCGCTGTTCCCCGAGCGGCACGACCGCGACCTGATGACCAATTCGATCGCCCCGGTCTGGGACGGCAACGAGACGTGGCTCGTGCTCGGTGGCGGCGGACTGCTGGCGGTGTTTCCCGTGGTTTACGCGACCGTGCTGCCGGCGCTCTACATGCCGATCATCCTCATGCTGCTCGGGCTCATCTTCCGCGGCGTCGCCTTCGAGTTTCGCTGGCGGACGCATCGCGCCAGCAAATACTGGGACTACGGCTTCTGGCTCGGCTCGACGCTGGCCGGCTTCATGCAGGGCATCGCGCTCGGGGCACTGGTGCAGGGCGTCAAGATCGAGAACCGCTCCTATACGGGCGGCTGGTGGGACTGGCTGACGCCGTTCAGCATCCTTACGGGCCTCGCCGTCGTCATCGGCTATGCGCTGCTCGGCAGCACGTGGCTGAACCTCAAGACGCACGGCGCATTGCAGGCGCGGGCGCGGAAAATCTCGGTCATCGCGGGCATTGCGACGCTGGTGCTGATCGGCATCGTCAGCCTGTGGACGCCGTTCATCGACCCGCTCTACTTTGAGCGCTGGTTCAGCTGGCCGACGGCGTTCTTCTCGGCCTTCGTGCCGCTGCTGCTGGCGTGTTGCGCGGGCGTGCTCTGGTGGGGGCTGCAGACCGACCGGCACCTGGTCCCGTTCCTGGCGGCGCTCGGCCTATTCGTCCTCAGTTATGCCGGCATCGGCATCAGTTTTTACCCCTATATCGTGCCGGGGGCGCTGACGATCGAGGAAGCGGCGGCGCCGGATTCGTCGCTCGCCTTCCTGCTGGTCGGCGCGGCGGTGCTGGTGCCGATCATCCTGATCTATACCGGCTACGCCTATTGGGTGTTCCGCGGCAAGACCGATCCCGAGGAAGGCTACCACTGATGCTCGGGCGCCGGCTCGTCTGGTTCGTCGGCCTGTGGGTTGCGGGTGTTGCGACGGTCGCCATCGTCGGGCTGGCGATCAAGCTGATGCTGGGGTCGTAAATCCCTCGGGGCGTCCTAGTGCAACCGCACGTCGACGACGCCGGCCAGAGCCTTGATGCCGCCGGCGACTTCGGCGGTGAGCTTGAAGCCGCCGGGCAGCTTGATCTCGTATTCGCGGGCACCGCCGTCGCGGCTGACGATCATCGTCACCGCCCCCTCCCCGCCCGGCTTCAATTGCGCCTTGATGGCCGAAAGCGCGTTCTCCGAGGCCGGGAACACCGTGAGCTGGCGGCCAAGGCGCTCGGTGGCGCCATCGATGGGCTCGGCCTTGATGAGCCGCAGGCTGATGCCGTCTGGACGCTCGTCGGCCTCGACTTCGAGGATCAGCGAGCGACCGGTTTCGAGCACGGCGCCGTATTGGGCGATCTGCTCGGAAAAGGCGATGCACTCATAGCCACCGCTCTGGTCCGAGAAGTTGAGGATCGCCATCGGCGTTCCCTTCTTGGTGCGGCGATCCTGGCGCGAGGAAACGGTGCCGGCGATCCGGCCGGCGCGATGGCCTTCCTTGACGGCCCGCTCGAAATCGCTCCACTTCTGCACGCGCAGCCGATCGAAGAGATCGCTGTAGGCATCGAGCGGATGGGCCGAGAGGTGGAAGCCAATGGCCGAGAATTCGCGCTCCAGCCGCTCGGCCAAGGGCCAGGGCTCGAAGTTTTCGGGCAAGACGATCGGCTCGGGCTTTTCCGAGGCGAACATGTCGACGATACCCTCGCTCTTGTCGGTGGCGAGGCGCTGCGCCGTACCGAGGACGACGTCGATGGCGGCAAGAGCCTGCTCGCGGCGGGACACCAGGCTATCGAACGCGCCGGCATTGACCAGCGTTTCCAGCGTGCGGCGGTTGATGATGCGCGGATCGACGCGCGTGGCGAAATCGGCGAGATCGGCAAAAGGCTGGTTGCCGCGCGCTTCGACGATGTGCTCGGCGACGGCCTGGCCGACGCCCTTCACGGCGCCGATGGCGTAGTAGATCTTGCCGTCGCGCGCCGAAAACGCGGCATCTGACCTGTTGACGCAAGGCGGGACAACTTCGATGCCGTGCTTGATAGCATCGCGCCGGAATTCGTTGAGCTTGTCGGTATTGCCCATGTCGAGGGTCATCGAGGCAGCGATGAATTCCTGCGTGTAATGGGCCTTGAGATACGCGGTCTGGTAGGTGATGAAGCCGTACGGCGCCGAGTGCGACTTGTTGAAGCCGTATTCGGCGAACTTGGCGCAGGCATCGAAAATGGTGGAGGCCAGGCCCTTGGCGATGCCGTGGTGCTTTTCGGCGCCTTCGAGGAAGCGGCTGCGCTGGGCATCCATCTCGGCCTTGATCTTCTTGCCCATGGCGCGGCGCAACAGGTCGGCTTCGGCGAGCGTGTAGCCGGCCAGGTCGCGGCCGATCTGTTGCACCTGCTCCTGATACGTGATGACACCGTAGGTCGGCGCCAGGATCGGCTCGAGCAGCGGATGCAGGTATTCGACCGGTTCATCGCCGCGCTTGCGGGCGCAATAGGTCGGGATGTTGGCCATCGGGCCCGGGCGGTAAAGGGCGACGAGAGCGATGAGGTCTTCGAAGCGGTCGGGGCGCATGTCGACCAGCGCCCGGCGCATGCCCGGACTTTCCACCTGGAACACGCCGACCACGTCGCCTGCCGTCAACATATCGAAGGTCGGCTTGTCGTCGATGGGGATATCAGTCAGCGCGAACTTCGTGCCGTTCCGATTGATCATCTTGACGGTGTAATCGAGCGTCGTCAGCGTCTTCAGACCAAGGAAGTCGAACTTCACCAGGCCAGCCGGCTCAACCCATTTGAGGTTGTATTGCGTGACCGGCATGTCGGAACGCGGATCGCGATAGAGCGGCACGAGTTCGCGTAGGGGCCGCTCGCCGATGACGATACCGGCTGCGTGGGTAGAGGCATGGCGATAGAGGCCTTCGAGCTTCTGGCCGATGGCGAGAAGCTCGGCGACCGTCTCGTCCTCGTCGCGCATCATCCGGAGCTGCGGCACCTCATTGAGGGCGCGCTCCAGGGTCCAGGGATCGGCGGGGTTGGCCGGCACCAGCTTGCAGATGCGATCGACCTGGCCATAGGGCATCTGCAGCACGCGACCGACGTCACGCAGGACGGCGCGGGCCTGCAGGCTTCCGAAGGTGATGATCTGGGCGACACGGTCGTGCCCGTATTTCTCCTGCACGTAGTGGATCACTTCTTCGCGGCGATCCTGGCAGAAGTCGACGTCGAAGTCCGGCATCGAGACGCGATCCGGATTGAGGAAGCGCTCGAACAGCAGGTTGTAGCGCAAGGGATCGAGGTCGGTGATGGTGAGCGAATAGGCAACCAGCGAACCGGCGCCCGAACCGCGCCCCGGCCCCACCGGAATGCCCTGCGCCTTGGCCCACTGGATGAAATCGGCAACGATGAGGAAGTAACCCGGATATTTCATCCGGATGATGATGCCGAGCTCGAATTCCAGCCGCGCCTCGTAATCGGCGACGGTGTGGTCGTCGGCCTTGCCATATTTCTCGAAGCGTCGCTTGAGGCCGGCATAGGCCTCCTCGCGCAGGCGTTCGGCCTCGGCCGCCATGCCCTCCTCGTCACTCTGGCCCGGCAGGGCGGCAAAGCGCGGCAGGATGGGGCCACGCGTGCGCGGACGATAGCTGGTGCGCAGTGCGATCTCGACGGTGTTGTCGAGCGCTTCCGGCAGGTCGGCGAAGAGCGCCATCATCTCGTCGCGCGACTTGAAATAGTGCTGGTCGGAGAGCTTGCGCCGGTCAGTCTGGGCGAGGACGGTGCCGCCAGCAATGGCGAGCAGCGCGTCGTGCGCCTCGAAATCGTCGCCGCTTTCGAAGAAGGGCTCGTTGGTGGCAACCAGCGGCACGCCGTGGCGATAGGCATAGTCGATGAGCTGCGGCTCGACCAAAGCCTCCTGATGGCGGCCGTGGCGCTGCAATTCGACATAGAGGCGGTCGCCGAAGAGTTCGCGCAGCCGGTCGAGCCGGGCATGCGCCTGGGCTTCCAGGCCATTGGCGAAATAGGGATCGATCGTGCCCTCCGGCCCACCGGTGAGGCAGATGACGCCGGCCAGCACTTCGGGATCGAGCCAATCGATGCGCGCGGCGGCCTGGCCGTTCTCGCCTTCGAGATAGGAGCGAGAAACGAGGCGCGAGAGGTTGCCGAACCCCTCCTCCGTCGAGGCCATCAGCACGACGCTACCCTTGCCGAAATTGCCGCGCTGCTGCTCGCGGATGGCCGAACCGGTGTGGAAATCGAGCATGAGCTCGCAGCCGATCAGCGGCTGGATGCCCTTGCCCCAGGCTTTCTCGGAAAATTCCAGGGCGCCGAAGAGATTGCCGGTATCGGCGATGCCTATTGCCGGCTGGTGATCCTTCTTGGCCAGTTCCAGGACGCGCGCCAGCGGAATTGCCCCTTCCAGCAACGAGAATGCGGAATGGACATGCAGATGGACGAATCCGGGACCTGACGACATGATTTTCCTTTAAGACCCGTTTGGGTGCCCGTCGAGCGCCGCGGCGGCGTCGCGCCCGTAATCCACAGGGTCACACGAGTCGGGAGATCACATCCATCCAGGTCAAGGCGGTGACGGTAAAAGCGCCGAGAGCGAGGAAAGCGGCGGCGTCCTTAAGGAAATTGGTCATCGTTAGCTCCCTTGTTTGCATTTTGTTCTTATATGTTCCGTTTTTGTTCTTGTCCAGTATCACCGATGTGAGCTAGGCATTGTTGTTAACAAGGAATTAAGAGGAGCGAGGTTGTAGACGGGATTCACAGGGGTGGGATGATGGGCTCCGCGCGTGGGATCGTGGTGCTGGACTAACCGTGTAAAGCGGGTAATGAACGGTACATGAGGCTCCAGCTCAGGGCCGGAGACGACTGGTGAGAGCGTGGTTGAGGAGGAGAAATCCTGCTTGGTCTCACCCCCTCCCCAACCCTCCCCGCAAGGGGGAGGGTGTTGCATCGAGTTTGTGGCACGATCGTGCAAAAATACTCTGAGGGGCACCTCCCCCCTTGCGGGGGAGGTTGGGAGGGGGTGAAAAGAGCAGTGTGTCGCAGCACTGCGCCGTCACCTTCCGTGCAACGAGAATAACCGCCCCTATCCCGTGAACCTGTTGTTCCGCGGGAAGCCGTTGGGAGGCTGGCGGCCGGCCTGGGCGCGGTCGCCCAGCCATTCGGCCAGTTCGCCCATCGGCTTGGTATAGGTGCGGCCGGAACTGTCGGTCCAGGTCAGGCCGTCCTCGGTCTTGAAGGTCTTGAGGTCGGAAATGCCGCCGTCCTTGTAGCGCTGCAGGCGCACGCCCTTGCCGCGCGTCATTTCCGGCATCTGCTGGATCGGGAAGACCAGCAGCTTGCGGTTCTGGCCGATGACCGCGACCATGTCGCCGGCGACGGGAACGATGAGGCGCGCCTCGTCGCTCCCCGAAACGTTCAACACCTGCTTGCCCTTGCGGGTGTTGGCGATGAGATCGTCTTCCGGCACGACGAAGCCGTTGCCGACGGCTGAGGCGACGATGCGGCGCTGGCCCGGCCGATAGACGAAGAGGTCGACGAGATCATGCCCCTCCTCGATATCGACCATGATGCGCACCGGCTCACCCTGCCCGCGCCCGCCCGGCAGCTTGTCGCCGGAAAGCGTATAGGCCTTGCCGGCCGTGGTGAGCAGCAGCAGCTTGTCGGTGGTTTCGGCCTTGACCGCGCGCATGAGCTTGTCGCCGGCCTTGAAGCCCTTCTCGTCGATATCGTCCGTGTGGCCCTTGAGGGCGCGGATCCAGCCTTTTTCCGACAGGATGACGGTGATCGGCTCGCGCTCGATGAAGGCGGTTTCGATCTCGGCGTCGTCGGCGGCGGGTGCATTACCGAGCTGCGTGCGGCGGGGCCCGAGCGGATGATCGTCGCCATAGGCCTTCTTCAAATCGGCGACCTGGCGGGCGATCTCGCCCCATTGCTTCTTTTCCGAGGCCAGCAGGGCTTCGAGGTGCCCCTTCTCGTCGGTCAGGCTCTTGTGCTCCTGGCGGAGCTCCATTTCCTCGAGCTTGCGCAGGGACCTGAGGCGCATGTTGAGGATGGCCTCGGCCTGGTTGTCGGTGAGGTTGAAGGTGGCGATGAGGGAGGCCTTGGCGTCGTCCTCCTCGCGGATGATGCGGATCACCTCGTCGAGATTGAGGAAGGCGACGATGTAGCCTTCCAGTACTTCCAGGCGGCGGGCGATCTGGTCGAGCCGGTGCTGGGTGCGGCGGACGAGCACGACCTTGCGGTGATCGAGCCAGGCTTTCAGCGCCTCGGCCAGGCCCATGACCTTGGGGACCTTGCCCTTGTCGAGCACGTTCATGTTGAGGCCGAAGCGGATTTCGAGGTCGGTGACCCGGAACAGCTGCTCCATCAGGATGACGGGATCGACAGTGCCGGCACGCGGCTCGAGGACAACGCGGACATCGTCGGCGCTCTCGTCGCGCACGTCCTTCAGCAGCGGAAGTTTCTTCGCCAGCAACAGTTCTGCGATCTTTTCGATCAGCCGGGATTTCTGCACGCCGTAGGGGATTTCGGTGACGACGAGCTGGTAGACGCCCCTGCCCTTGTCCTCGCGCTCCCATTTGGCGCGCAGGCGGAAGGAGCCACGGCCGGTCTCGTAGGAATGGATGATCGATTCCGGGCTTTCGACAAGGATACCGCCGGTGGGGAAATCCGGACCCTTGACGAACTGCGTCAGCTCGCGTGCGCTGGCGTTCGGGTTGACGTTGATGAGATGCAGCGCTGCATCGCAGAGCTCGCCGACATTGTGCGGCGGGATGGACGTGGCCATGCCGACGGCAATGCCGGTGGAGCCGTTGGCGAGCAGGTTCGGGAAGTTCGAAGGCAGGACGACGGGCTCTTCGTCCTCGCCGTCATAGGTCGGCTTGAAGTCGATGGCGTTCTCGGCCATGCCCTCGAGCAGGCGGCTCGCCACATCGGTCATGCGGCTTTCGGTGTAACGCATGGCGGCGGGACTATCGCCGTCGATATTGCCGAAATTGCCCTGTCCATCGACAAGCGGATAGCGCTGTGCGAAATCCTGCGCCAGGCGCACGAGCGCATCGTAGATGGACTGGTCGCCATGCGGATGGAATTTACCGATGACGTCGCCAACGATGCGGGCGGATTTCTTGTAGCCCTGGTCGGGATCGAGGCGCAGCAGACGCATGGCATGCAGAATGCGCCGATGCACGGGCTTGAGGCCGTCGCGGGCATCGGGCAGCGCGCGCTGCGTGATGGTGGAGAGGGCGTAGGAGAGGTAGCGCTCTTCGAGCGCCTCGCGCAGGTCGACGACGCGCTTGTCCTCGCCATCCGGCGGGAGAGTGTCGGCGTCGGTCATCGGGGTCTATCAGCTTGGCGAATCATTTGCCGAGTATAGCGGCGATGAGCCCGTCCCGCATGGCGGGAGGCTCGATGCCGCGCGCATCCCAGACATGGGTGTGGAGGAAATGGCCGGTGAGCGAGAAGGCATCGGCAATGCCGGCGGTTTCGGCGCTGCCGCCGCGCTTCAGGAAGTCCGGCAGGCGCAGCAGCTTGTCCTTGTAGGGCTCGGCGGCGGCGCGGCTGACGGCGCGGCCGGATTTCGGCGAAACGTGCGTGAGATCGGTGGTAACGCCCGTTGCCGCGCAGGAGGTGAGATCGAGGCCGAAGCCCAGCTCTTCGAGCAGCGAGAGCTCGAAGCGGGCGAGCGCCATGCCATCGACCGGCGCGTCGATGAGCCGGAGGGCATCGGCGAGCAGCCGGTCGTGCGGATCGCGTTCGGGCAGCAGGCGCAGGTATTCGCAAAGGACCTGCACGAGATAGAGCTTTTCGCGGTCGCCGATAATGCCGGCGGCGCGCGGCTGGATGAGCTCGACGGCGAAGGTGCCGAGATGCTCCTCGATGCGGGCGCGCCAGGTGAGGTGCACGGAATTTCCGGGCTGTAGCGTTGCGGCATGGCGGCGCGAGCGACCGCCGCGTACAAGGCCGAGATGGCGGCCGCGACCGATCACCATCGCCTCGGCGATGATGCTGGTCTCGCCGAAGCGGCGGACCCCGATCAGCAGGCCTTCACCGGTCCATTCCATAGTGGTTGCAGCATACTCCACTTTCCTTCTCCCCTTGTGGGAGAAGGTGGCGCGCCAGCGCCGGATGAGGGGTAACGAAATACCCCCTCACCCGCCCTTCGGGCACCCTCTCCCACGAGGGGAGAGGGTGTTCCGTGTGTACCCTACACCTAATGCGAATCACACCTTCCCGCGCGGGAATTCCAGGCCCATTTCGCGGTAGCGTTCGGGGTCGTCGCCCCATTTCTCGCGCACCTTCACGAAGATGAAGAGGTGCACGGGCACTTCGAAGATTTCCATCAGTTCCTTGCGCGCCTCGGCGCCGATGGCCTTGATCGTCTGGCCCTTGGCGCCGAGCAGGATCTTCTTGTGCGTATCGCGGGTGACGTAGATCACCTGTTCGATGCGATAGGAACCGTCGGGCTGCACGGTGAAGCGCTCGTTCTCGACGGTGACGTTGTAGGGGATTTCGTCGTGGATCCTGAGGAAGAGTTTTTCACGGACGACCTCGGCAGCGGTGAGCTGCAGCGTCAGGTCGGTGAGCTGGTCTTCCGGAAAATGCCAGGGCCCGGGCGGCACGTGCTTTTCGCACCAATCGAGGAAATCGCGAACGCCATCGCCCTTCAGCGCCGAGATCATGAAGGTCTGCTCGAAGCGGCCCTTCTCGTTGAGCGCCTGCGACAGGGCGAGGAGCTTTTCGCGCTTCACCGTGTCGATCTTGTTCAGGACGAGGATCTTGGGGTGCCGGATGTTGGTGAGGCCTTCAAGCAATGCTTCAACTTCCGGCGTCAAACCCTTTTCGACGTCGACGATCAGGGCGACGAGATCGGCGTCCCCTGCTCCGCTCCAGGCGGCATCAACCATGGCGCGGTCGAGCCGGCGCTTGGGCGCGAAAATGCCCGGCGTATCCATGAACACGACCTGCACGTCGCCTTCGGTGACGACGCCGCGTATCTGGGCACGCGTCGTCTGCGCCTTGTGCGTCACGATCGACACCTTGGCGCCGACGAGGGAATTAAGCAGCGTCGACTTGCCGGCATTGGGGGCGCCGACGAGCGCGACGAAACCGCAGCTCTGGTTCGCGACGTCCTCGCTCACAGCGTCTCCTTCCAGACGTTCTGCCGGACGAGGAACCGCTCGGCCGCCTTGTGCTCGGCAATCTTCTTGCTGGCGCCCGATGCGGTCAACTGCTCGAAATCGCCGACCTGCACGGAAATCGTGAATTCCGGCGCGTGATCGGGGCCGGTGCGTTCGGTCAGGACATAAGTGGGCGGTTCGAGCCCCCGCGCCTGCGCCCATTCCTGCAGCGTCGTCTTGGCGTCGGCACGATCGGTATGCAGCACCTCGATCTGTTCGCCAAACAGGCGCTCGACGAATTCGAAGGCCTTGCCGAGCCCGCCGTCGCAATAAATGGCGCCGATAATGGCTTCGGTCACGTCGGCGAGGATCGCTTCCTTTTCGGCGCCACCGGTCCGCGCTTCGCTCTCGCCGAGATTGAGATCGGCGCCAAGACCGAGCTCGCGGGCAACGATGGCGCAGGTTTCGCGGCGCACCAGGCTGTTGAGACGGCGCGACAGCTCACCCTCGTTGGCTTTCGGCAAGCGCCGATAGAGCATGTCGGCAACGACGAGGCCGAGTACGCGGTCGCCGAGGAATTCCAGTCGCTGGTACGAACGCTCGATGCGCCGCCCAGGGGAAACGGCGCTGGAATGCGTCAAGGCGCGATCGAGCAATTCCGGGTCGGCGAACCGATAGCCCAGCCGGGCTTCCAGCTTCTGATGCAGCCGGCCTTTTGCGTTCATTGATAGACGGACTTGAACATGCGGTCCCAGCGCACGTTGGCCGGCCACTGCCAGATCTGCCAGGGCGGAAGATTGTTGGTGATGGAGAAGAACGTGGCCTCGGCCTTACCCTCGAGCGCGCTGGCCGGCACGTAGCCGACCTGGCTCAAAACGCGGCTGTCGGCGGAACGGTCGCGGTTGTCGCCCATCATGAAGTAGTGGCCAGCCGGCACGATATATTCGCCGGTATTGTCTAGGGGACCATCGTCCGAGATTTCCTGGATCGTGTGGGTGACGCCGTTGGGCAGCGTCTCCTTGTAAAGCATGACCGGAACCGTCTGGCCGTTGCTGTCGGTATCCTCGCCGCGCCCGATCATCTCGCGCTCGACCATAGTGCCGTTGATGTAGAGGCGCCCTTCCTTCATCTGGATATGGTCGCCCGGCAGGCCGATGACGCGCTTGATGTAATCTTCGTTGGAGATGTTGTGGAAGACCGCGATGTCGCCGCGATTGGGCTCGCGTCCGAGGATACGGCCGTTGAAGGGCAGCGGGAACGGGAACGAGTACGGGCCGTAGCCCCAAGTGTATTTGGAGGCGATGAAATAATCGCCGATCATCATCGTCGACTGCATCGAGCCAGTGGGGATCGAAAACGGCTGGAAGGCGAAGGTCCTGAATACCAGGGCGATCAGCAGGGCTTCGATAATGACGACGATCGTGTCGCGAAGCTCGTTGCGGCCCGCCTTCTTGTCGGCCTTCGGCATGCTCTGGCTCACTTTTTGCCCCTTCGTGGTTGGGCGAGGGATTACGGCGTCGCCGCCTGCCGGTCAACCGGCAGTGCCTCGATGATGACGAAAGCCTGCGCCATGCCGCCATCGTCCGTGATGGTCAGGTGAATGTGTGCCTCATGCCCTGCCGGCACAAGAGCGGCGAGAACTTTCGCCGCGCCGTTGGTCAATTTCATCGTCGGCTTGCCGGAAGGCAGGTTCACAACGCCCATGTCGCGCCAATAAACGCCGAAATTGAGGCCGGTTCCCAAGGCCTTGGCGCAGGCTTCCTTGGCAGCGAAGCGCTTGGCGTAGGAGGCTGCACGTTGCGCCCGGCGATCGGACTTGCGGCGTTCGATCTCGGTAAAACACCTTTGCGTGAAGCGCTCGCCGTAACGGGCCAAGGTCTTCTCGACACGGGCGATTTGGCAGAGATCGTTGCCGAGTCCGATGATCATGCCGGCGCCCTTTGTGAGGGGAGACTGGGGCGGCAGAGACGATAAATCCTGCTTGGCTTCACCCCCCTCCCAACCTCCCCCGCAAGGGGGGAGGTGCCCGCCAGTGGTTGGGGGAAGATATTGCCCCATGCTCGATGAGCACCCTCCCCCTTGCGGGGAGGGTTGGGGAGGGGGTGAGAAACGCCGGGAGTCTTCACGACAGCCCCCTGCTCCCGGGTTTCACCGCCGGTAGCGCGGCGAGTTCGGGCGGCAGCGCATGGGCCGGATAGGCCGGCACCTTGTAGCGCGTGAGCGAAACCAGCGGCACGCCGATATCGGCCTCGCCACCCGAGCGATCGATGAGGCAGGCCGCGGCGATGACGTCGGCGCCGATGTTGCGGAGGCAATCGATGCATTCGCGAATGGAAAGGCCCGTGGAGACGATGTCCTCGACGACGATTACCTTTTCGCCTTTTTCGATGTCGAAACCGCGGCGCAGCTGGAACTGGCCGTCGACGCGCTCGGTATAGAGTGCAGGCAGGCCAAGGTGCCGGGCCGTCTCGTAGCCCGGGATGATGCCGCCGACGGCCGGCGAAACGACCTTGCTCGCCGTGGCAAATCCTTCAGCCCGGATCTTTTCGGCGAGCGCGCGACAAAGCTGCCCGGCCTTGTCCGGATACATGAACACGCGCGCTTTCTGCAAAAAGACCGGCGAACGCAGGCCCGAAGAAAGGATGAAATGTCCTTCGAGAATGGCTCCGCATTCCCTGAAGATCGCCAATACTTCTTCTTGCGTCACGCGTGCTCCAATCTGTTGGTCTTGCCGTCCCATTCGAGGGTCGAGATCGTGCTGGATTCAGCGAGGCTCGCCCGCTGTATCTTCGACAGCCCCGGACTACGTTTGAGCGTTGCCAGCACATCCGTCAATTGCGCCAGGTCACGGACCTCGATCTCGAACACCAATTGGTGGAAATCCGGGGAGATCATGCGCATGACGAGATTGTTGATATTGGCGCCGCACGCCGCAATGGCAGACGAGACCTGGGCCAGCGAGCCCGGCTTGTTGACCGATTCCATGCTGATGGCGACCTTGTGGTCGCGATCCTGGCTGACCCCGCCGTCCCAGCGCACATCGACCCAGGCGACGTCGGAATCGTGCATTTCGACCAAGGCGTCGGAGTGGATAGGATAGACGGTGATCGGCTGGCCGGGTGTCATGATGCCGACCAGCCGGTCGCCCGGGACCACGCCCTCTGGCGACACTTCGACCGGTGTGTTGAAATTCAGCTCTTTGAGCGCTTCGGCAGCCTGCGGGCCGGTACGCGGATTGCCCGGCACGCGGAAGCGGAAGAGATCGGTGGCCCTGAGCGCAAACCAGCCCTCGGCCTTGTCGGGCACCGGCAGGTCGAGCTTCTTGCCGCGGTGACGGCGGATCCCCTTGACGCTGGCCACAGCCTCGGCGAGCGCGTCGGTGGAAACCTTTCCCTCGCCGACGGCAATCAGCAGGTCGCGTTTGTTGGCATGCTGCAGGCCTTCGGCCAGACGCTTGGCCTCCTCCTCGTCGTCGAGCATGAGCCCGTCGCGCTCCAGCACGATGGACAGCACGTGCTCACCAAGCGCGAAGGCACGTTGCTGCGAGGCCTGCCTAACGGCGCGGCGGATGGCGGCGCGGGCCTTGCCGGTGGCAGCGATGCTCTCCCAGTTCGAGGGGGGCAAGTGGTTCTGGTCGCGGATGATCTCGACTTCGTCGCCGCTGTGCAATTGCGTGACCAGCGGCATGATGGCGCCGTTGATCTTGGCGCCGACGCAGGTATCGCCGATCTCGGTGTGGAGCGCATAGGCGAAGTCGATCGGCGTCGCGCCACGCGGCAGGGCAATGAGGCGACCGCGCGGCGTGAAGCAGAACACCTGGTCCTGAAACAGTTCGAGCTTGGTGTATTCGAGGAAGTCCTCGCCCGTATTGCCGGCGGTGAGGTGCGCGATGGTCGAGCGCAGCCACAGGAACGCCTTGCTCTCGCTTTCGAGCTTGGCGAGATCGGCGGAAGCGCCTTCCTTGTAGAGCGCGTGCGCGGCAATGCCGAACTCGGCAATCTGGTGCATTTCTGCGGTACGAATCTGCAGTTCGGCGCGCTGCCGCCCAGGGCCCACTATAGTGGTGTGGATAGAGCGGTAGTCGTTGTGCTTGGGGACGGAGATATAGTCCTTGAAGCGCCCCGGCACGGTCTTCCAATTGGTATGGACGATACCGAGCGTGCGGTAGCAATCCTCGATCGTTTCGACGATGACGCGGAAGCCGATCATGTCGGAGAGCTGTTCCAGCGCGATCGACTTGCGCTCGATCTTGGAGAAGATCGAGAACGGCGACTTCACCCTGGCGGTGACCTGCGCGGCAATGCCCTCCGCGTTGAGCTTGGCCTCGAGTTCGCGCGTAATGGTGGCGATCGTCTCGCGATAATCGACCTGCATCTCGGCGAGGCGGTCGGTGATGGCGCGGTAGTGCTCGGGCTGCAGGACCTTGAAGGAGAGGTCTTCGAGTTCGGAGCGCATGTCCTGCATGCCCATGCGGCCGGCGAGCGGCGCATAGATGTCCATCGTCTCCTGGGCGATGCGGCGGCGCTTGTCCTCGGGCATGAATTCGAGGGTGCGCATGTTATGCAGCCGGTCGGCGAGCTTGACCAGCAGCACACGTACGTCCTGCGAGATGGCAAGCAGGAGCTTCCTCAGGTTCTCGGCCTGCGCCTCCTCGCGGGAGACGAGGTTGAGGCGATCGATCTTAGTCAGGCCATCGACGATGGCGCCGATCTCGGGGCCGAATGTCTGGTCGATCTCGGCGCGCGTGGCGTCGGTGTCCTCGATCGTGTCGTGCAAAAGGCCGACGGCGATGGTGGCATCGTCGAGCTTGAGATCGGTGAGAATGGCCGCGACTTCCAGCGGATGCGCGAAGTACGGATCGCCCGACGCACGCTTCTGGCTGCCGTGCTTCTGCATGGCATAGACGTAGGCCTTGTTGAGCAGCGACTCGTCGGTGTGGGGGTTGTAAGCCTGTACCCGCTCGACGAGCTCGTATTGACGCATCATGGACGGTGCTGCGCTCCCAGGCAGCCGTAACTAAACGACATTCAGGACAAAGAAAAAGGCGCCGGCTAAACCGACGCCCTTTTACTATAGGTCATATGGCTTAACGATCAATCGTCATGCCTTGACGATCAATCGTCGCGACGCTCCGGCGGAGCGAGGCTTTCGATGCCGCGCAGAAGTTCGTCTTCGCTCATCGTATCGAAGGCGATGTCGTCGTCGCTGCCATTGCCGTTGCCGGTTTCGATCATCGGAGCGGCGTACTTCTCGGGCTCGTCGACCTCGACGTACTTCTGCAGCGAGTGGATCAGGTCCTCGCGCAGGTCTTCCGGCGAAATGGCGCCGTCGCCGATCTCGCGAAGAGCGACGACGGGGTTCTTGTCGTTGTCGCGGCTGACGGTAATGGAAGCGCCCGACGAGATCATGCGCGCCCGGTGGGCGGCCATGAGAACGAGATCGAAGCGGTTTTCGATCTTTTCGATGCAGTCTTCAACGGTGACGCGGGCCACTGACGTCTCCAGGCTAGTGAGGGGATGAAGCGCCGCTCTTACACGAACGGCGCACGAGATACAAGTTTTGCGCCACATCGTGATCGCAACACGAAAACCCGCCGCATTCCTTGCATAAGATAATACGGACCGCCCTACCCCTTTTGGGGGAACCCGCGGAAAAGGCCCAGCGTCCAACGGAGGAAGCCCCATCGTCGCAGTCGCCACAAATGCCTTTGGAAAGCCATATTAACCGTGCGATGAGCGCTATCGGAAAAAAGGCGGGAATGCTAAACCCCGCTATTCTTTGATCAGCACAGCATAGTACAATCATGCTGGGCAGCCGAGGAGGCCGGCTGACCAGCCAGGAGAAATCTGTATGTCCATCGATCCACGCGAAAAGGTGGTTCTCTTCATAGACGGCGCCAATCTCTATGCCACGTCCAAGGCCATTGGCGTCGATATTGACTATCGAAGGCTGCTCAAGGAATTCCAGAACAAGGCGTATCTGCTGCGTGCGTATTATTACACCGCGCTGATCGAGGATCAGGAATATTCGTCCATCCGCCCGTTGATTGACTGGCTCGATTACAATGGCTTCACCGTTGTTACCAAGCCCGCCAAGGAATTCACCGACGCCACCGGCCGCCGCAAGATCAAGGGCAATATGGACATCGAGCTCACCGTCGATGCCCTGGAGATGGCGCCGTTCTTCGACCACATGGTGCTGTTTTCGGGCGACGGCGACTTCACGGCGCTGGTTGCGGCATTGCAGCGCAAGGGCAAGCGCGTGACCGTCGCGTCGACGCTGACGACATCGACGCCGATGATTTCCGACGACTTGCGGCGCCAGGCCGATTTCTTCCTCGATGTTGCCGACCTCGCCAAGACCGTGGGACGCAATGCGCCCGTCGTCGAAGAGGAGCCCGAGTAAGCCTTGGCCGTGACTATGCCGGCACTCGAGGCCGAGCCTTCCCACGATTGTCCGTTTTGCCCGCGGCTTGCAGCCTTCCGCGAGCTCAATCGCCGCACGTACCCGGATTTCTATAACGCGCCGGTGCCTGCCTGGGGCGATCCCGAGCCGAAACTCGTCATCGTCGGGCTCGCGCCGGGCCTCAAGGGCGCCAACCGCACCGGCCGGCCGTTCACCGGCGATTATGCCGGCGACCTGCTCTATGCGACGCTGAAGAAGTTCGGCCTCGCCACCGGCGAGTTCGAGGCGCGCCCGGACGACAGCCTGAGGCTACAGGATACGCTGATCGCCAATGGCGTGCGCTGCGTGCCGCCGCAGAACAAGCCCACGGGCGAAGAAATCAAGACCTGCCGACGCTTCCTTTCGGCGACGCTCGCCAAGCACAGCCAGGCCATCGCGTTCCTCGCGCTCGGGCGCATCGCCCACGATACTCTGCTCTCGGCTCTGGGCGCGCGCCGTGCCGCCCATACGTTCGGGCATGGCGCCGAGCATGAATTGCCCGACGGCAGGCGGCTTTTCGACAGCTACCATTGCTCGCGCTACAACACGAATACCGGCGTTCTCACCACCGAGATGTTCGAGGACGTGGTCGGCCGCGCCGCACGTTTCGTCGGCCGCGGCTGACACGTCGGCATTTCCACCAGTCTATCCCCCAAGCTTGACACAACGATGAATTTTGCATGCGGCCTACGCATGGCTTGCGTGACCTCGCGCGGGTGCCTCGCCTCCGCGTTTTTCGGCATCCTCTCCTTGTCGGAAGGTGCAATAGGAGACGCAGAGATGTTTGTACGTGCCGTCTGGCGCAACAAGCGCCTGGTCGACATCAGGCAGAACCTGAGGGAAATGGACGTGCCGTCCACCCGGCAGTCCGACCTCCTCGGGATCGTCGGCCCCGATTTCGGCAAGATGACGCGCGGTCTGTTCGACCGCTGAAGACCTCACGGGCGCCCCAGGCGCCCGCGAGTCACCAAACCCCTAAAAACTCGTGAAGAGTCGCAGGACAAAGGCATGCGGAATCTGCATGCCAAGTTTGAGCAAAGCCCCACTGCTCGCGCGTGCACATCGAGATTATATCCGCACCCGTAAGACGAAAGGAGACTTCCATGGGTATTCGTAAGACGCTTCGTAAGTGGGCTGCTTACCAGCAGACTGTCCGTGAGCTCGCCGCTCTCGACAACCGTCAGCTGAACGATCTCGGCATCACCCGCAACGACATCACCCGGATCGCTCGCGATCATGCCAGCACCCTCTAAAGGTACGCTGACTAACATCGCCGCCGGCAAGCATTGAACACCCGCTCTCACCCGAGGCGGGTGTTCTTGTTTTTGGGGCTCGGTTAGTAGTCCGTCCGTCCCCGCAATTCGTCATAAGGCAGGCAGACCGCCTTCTGGAAAGCCCGCCGTTCCGCCAGCCGCCCATGCCAGGCGGCTACGTGCCGGTGCTCCTGCCGCTCCATCGGCATCGTCGTCCAACGATACATCGCAACTCCCGCCACGATATCCGCATAAGTGAGCTGGCTGCCCCCGAGATAGGGCACCTCCGCCAAGCGATCGTCCATGATCGCGAACAGCCTCTCGCTCTCCCGCGTCAGCCGCTCGATCTCCGCCTTGTCGTGCTGCGTCTCCGGCACACGCACGAGCGTCCAGAACAGGCCGAGCCAGGCCGGTTGAAAAGCCGTCGCCGTCCAATCCGTCCACTGATCGACGACGGCACGATCTGCCGGTTCGACGGGCCAGATGAGGCCGCTGGCATAGGTCGCAGCGAGGTAGCGCACGATGGCATGGCTCTCCCACACCATGACGGCGCCGTCGCGCAATGTCGGCACCTTGCGGTTGGGATTCATCGCCGCATAAACGGGATCGTCGAGCCCACCATACGAGCCGCCCAGAGGCACGTGCCCATAAGGCAGTTCCAGCTCTTCGAGCAGCCAGACCACCTTCTGCACATTGGCCGAATTCGTCCGGCCCCAGAGCGTGATGTCGGTCATTGCGCCTCCTCGCGGCCATCTTGTCTGGCCGGCAGGTTAGGTCAAGCCCACGAAAAGTTCCGCGTTGCGCGTGGATGACCACCGGCTGCAACCTAGACGTATTCGCCGCGTTAATCAGCGACGAAGAGCGCGGGGGCGCCGAACGTGGAGAACAAGCTTGCGGTTCAACTCGCTGATCCTCACCTCACTCCTGTGCGTGTCCCTGGCGGGCCCCGCGCTGGCCCAGAGCGCTAACCCGGAAGGCAGCTGGCGCGACAAGTACGGCACGATCTTCAACATCTCGCTGTGTGGAGGCGGCACGGACATCTGCGCCATTCTCATCGATATCCAGGGCGAGTCCCGTACGGAAAAGAACCTTGCCTATGTCAACCAGCAGGTACTGCAGGCCTCGCAAACCGCCGCTAACGAGTGGCAGGGCACGGTGATCTACAACGGCAGCGAAGCGGCCGCGAAGGTCACCCAGGATGGGCCCGACACGCTGAGCATCCAGGGGTGCCGCGCCGCCATCCTGTGCCAGACGCTGGTTTTCAACCGGATCGATCCGAGCGAGGCAAAGCCCGCCGCGCCTGCGAATTGAACGCCCCTTGGCCCGGGCGGCCTGAACGCGTATAGGCATGCGCGTTTCCAGCCATACGGGACCAGGATTTGTCCGACACTAAAATTCACATCATCGGCGGGGGCCTCGCCGGCTCAGAGGCCGCATGGCAGGCCGCCGAAGCAGGCGCCGAGGTGGTGGTGCATGAAATGCGCCCAGACCGCATGACCGAGGCGCATCTGACGCAGGGGCTCGCCGAGCTCGTCTGCTCCAACAGCTTCCGGTCCGACGATGCCGAGCACAATGCCGTCGGGCTACTGCACGAAGAGATGCGGCGCTGCAATTCGCTGATCATGCGCATGGCCGACCAGCACGCCCTGCCCGCTGGCGGCGCCCTTGCCGTCGACCGCGTCGGCTTTTCGGATGCCGTCACGGCAACTATCGCCAACCACTCCCGCATCACGCTGGAGCGTGGCGAGATCACCGGGCTGCCGCCCGCGGACTGGCAGAACGTCATCGTCGCCACCGGGCCGCTGACGGCAAAGCCGCTGGCCGAGGCGATCGGAAAACTCACGGGCGAGGATTCGCTCGCCTTTTTCGATGCCATAGCGCCGATTGTCCATGGCGAGAGCATCAACCGCGACATCGTCTGGGCGCAGTCTCGCTATGACAAGGTGGGGCCTGCCGGCACCGGCGCCGACTACCTCAACTGCCCCATGGACGAAGCGCAATACAACGCCTTCGTCGATGCGCTGCTGACGGGCGAAAAGCATGTCTTCCACAAATGGGAGAACGTGCCCTATTTCGACGGCTGCCTGCCCATCGAGGTGATGGCCGAGCGCGGCCGCGAGACGCTGCGCCACGGACCGCTGAAGCCCGTAGGACTCACCAATCCGCGCAATCCAACCGTCAAGCCTTATGCCATCGTGCAGTTGCGGCAGGACAATGCGCTGGGCACGCTGTGGAATATGGTTGGCTTCCAGACCAAGCTGAAATACCGCAAGCAGGCCGATATCTTCCGCATGATCCCGGGCCTTGAAGAGGCGCAGTTCGCGCGCCTTGGCGGCCTGCACCACAACACCTTCCTCAATTCGCCCCGCGTGCTGGGGCGTGACCTGAAGCTCAAGGCCGATCCGCGGCTGCGCTTTGCCGGCCAGATCACCGGTGTGGAAGGCTACGTGGAAAGCGCGGCCATTGGCCTTGTCGCCGGACGTATGGCTGCCGCCGAAACCCGCGGTGTCGTATTGATGCCGCCGCCGGCAACGACGGCGCTCGGCGCGCTCATCAACCACATCACCGGTGGGCACCTCACCTCCGAAGAGGATGTGGGCCCGCGCAGCTTCCAGCCGATGAATGTCAATTTCGGCCTGTTCCCGCCGGTCGAGGTCAAGAAGCCTGAAGATCATGTCGGCCGCTGGCGCGGCACCGAAAAGGCGATGGCCAAGAAGAAGGCGATCACATCGCGTGCGCTCGCCGACCTTACGGCGTGGGTATAGCCGCAGCGAACAGCGTTCCGTCGGCGTAGAGGACCTTGGGCGCATCGCCTTCGGTGTCGAGGTCCAGCGTCATGGTGTCGACGATAAAGGCATATTGCCTACCGTCGAGCGTGAAGACGAGCGATGGCTTGGCGAGTTCGCTGCCCGTGTTCTCCTGTGCGAGCGCGGCAAGATCGGCAGTGGCTTCCGCAGTGCCCTGCCGGACGGTGAGCAACGAACCGGCAAGACCGAACTGCAAGGCGCCCACTTCGCTGTCGCCATCGGCATAGAGCGTCAGTCCGCCGAGCAGCATGGGCGTTGCCGAAACGTCGACGCCCTTGGCAAGGTCACGGTTCAGCACGCGGGTCGTGGCCGGCGGCTGGTAGGCAGGCAAATCCACGCCCAACTGGCGCAGGAGCGGCGTCGTGTCGCCGGTTGTCGCTATCGAAAACCCGTACTTGTCGAGCACGCCGTTGAGCGCCTCGCGGCCATCGTCATGGTAGGCGAGATAGGAAATGGCGCTGCGAAGGTCCGCCGCCTGCTCGTTGGTCCAGTTAGGTTTCTCGGTGGCGCCGAGCAGGTTGGCCTCGGTCAGCACGGCATCGAGGCGCGAGGCCTGCTGCCAGATCGGCAGGTTCTCGAAATTCCAGGGACCGATGCTGATGACGAGAAGGATCGCGCCCGCCAGAGCCGGGATCAGCCTGATGTCGCCGCGGCGGACGAGAAAAACTAGCGTCAGCAGCGCCGCCCAGGCACCGCCCGCGACGAGCAGCACGCGTTCGGGCGTAAGGCCATAGGCATCGACGCGCACGAACACTGCCAGGGCGTAAAGGATCAGCGGCACAATGGTGAGCCAGAACCAGTAGCGCCGGAACAGCCGCACCAGCATGCGCTCGCGCATGAATGCCGGATGCAGCAGCAGCCAGTTGGCGGCGCCGGTGACGACGAAGGCCAGTACCATCCAGCCAAGAATGCCCTGCGGCAGGTGCCGCAACACCACGATCTGCACCATGTAGGCAAGCAGGATGAGCGAATAAGCCAGCAGCAGCGGCGTCAGCACGAACTGGCCGAGAAAGCCGATAGCGCGGGCGATGAAATCCGGCCGCGTGAGATAGGCTTCATCGAACTTTTCGAGGCGCGGCAGCGTTGAAAGCCAATAGAGCGGCGTGAAGAACAGGCCGATCACGGGCAGCACCCAGCGATAGAACAGGTCCGGCGCTTCCAGCCCGAACAGGATCGACAGCGACCGCTCGATGACGAGGATGCCGAGGGCGATGAGAAGGAAAGCCAGCACGGCAATCAGCGCCGTCGCCGCGCCCTGGTGATTGAGCCACCAGAAGCGATCCTGCTGGTCCTTTTCTCGCCGGGTGAAGGCGGCAACCGAAAGCCAAAGCACCGAGACGATGGGGATGAGGTACGGCGTCAACCAGCGCGTATCCGTCACCTGCAGTGCCAGTATCGCGAGAACCGGCAGGACGTAGCCGAGCACGATGGACAGGGCGCGGCGATCGGGCCGGCTTTCGGCGAAAAGGCTGCCCGCCGTCGCCGTGACGGCGCCGGTGGTAAAGCCGAGGACCAGCCGCCACCAGAACTCTTCATCCAGGCCAGAGCCGGCATTAAGCGCGACCAGGGCGAGGATGGCGGTGCCGGCCAGCAGCAGGATTGCGAAGGGGAAGCGCTTCAGGGTCGCCATCAGGTTGGGCGCAAGGCGATCCACAACTTCTTTCAGCGTCATCGGCGCCTCACCCGTTGCGCCAGCTCCACCAGGCCAGCAGCGCGATCTTCCGGAAGGCCGGCAGCGTCGGCGGCGGCGCCAATGGATGCCTGCCATGTCTTTGTAACTGCTTCAGTTCGTTACGCAACACCGGCAGCATGGCGAAAGCCAGGCGAAGCCGTTTCGGCAGCAGCCGGATCGCCGCCTCTGCCTTGTCGAGATGATCACGCGCCATTTCCGCGATCTCGACGAACGCGGCTTTGAGCCCGTCGCTTTCCTTGCCGGCGAAAATGTCCTTCTCGTCGACGCCATGCGCCGCGAAGACGCTCCAGGGCAGGAAGATGCGCATCTGGCTGGCATTGTAGCCGAAGGCGCGGCAATGCCCGATCAGCGCGTTGGCGACGCCCAGATGGCCCGCCGCGTCCCCCTCCTCCACCGGTATGCCCTCGTTGAGGATGATCGCCGCATAATGATAGAGCACCGAAACCGTTTCGCCGGCATAGCCCTCGAAGCTTTCGACGTCTCTCATCGGGTCCTGGTATAGGTCGAACCGGCGCGCCGCGATCAACCGCAGCAGCGGCACTGTCGAAAGCCCGTAGGTGCCCATGGCGGTCAGCAGCGCATCGGCCACCGGGTTCTGCCGCACATTGCCGTGCCCCTGCCCTTCGAGCGCATCGCTCCACCATTGCAGGCGGATTTCGCCGGGCGCCGGCTCGGACACACGCTCGCGCACAGATGCAACGTCCGCCGCGAAGGCGTAGAGCGCCGTCACCGCCGGCCGATGCTTTTCCTGGATCACCAGCGTTGCGTAGTAGCGGTCGGGATCGGTCGTCTTGAGGAAATCGGCGGCGAGCGCCGCGCTGTCCGCCACGGCCCTAACGGCTGCGTTCGACGGCGATGAGCGCGGCCCCGACGGCACGTTGTTCGCCGAGCAGCACGTTGTAGGTGCGGACGGCGCCGCCCGTGGCCGTCGCCTCGACGATGACGTTGCGTTCGCGAAAGGCCGCCCGGATCGACTTGTCGAGCGCGGCAATGTCGTCGCCGAGCCCGATCAGCAGCACGTCGATGCTGTCGGCCGCTTCGAGTACCGGCGCCAGTGTTTCCAGCGTCACCTCGGCGGCGCTGGCCACTGGCCAGGCGGTCATGCCGCCCGGCAGGCAGAGGAGCGAGCCGCGATGCGACATCTCGGCGAAGCGGAAACCGCCATTGCCATAGGCATCGATCGGCGCCTGGTAGGGATAGTGGCCCTCGGCCATAGCCCTAGACAGCGGCCTTGTCGGCGCGCTTTTCCGTCACGGCTTTCTTGGTCCCGTCCGCATCAGCGCGCGATTTCAGCCCGAAGTAGATGAGGATCGGGCCGCCGATGAGCACGGACGAATAGAGGCCGACGAAAACGCCGAATGTCATCGAGATGGTGAAGCCGCGGATCACCTCGCCACCGAACAGCACAAGCGGGATCAACGCCAGGAAGATGGTGAAGGACGTGAGCTGCGTACGCGCCAGCGTCTGGTTGATCGAGAGGTTGATCAATTCCGGCAGCGGCATCTTCTTGTATTTTCGCAAGTTCTCGCGAATACGGTCGGAAATCACCACCGTTTCGTTCAGCGACAGGCCGACCAGCGTCAGCACCGATGCGATCGATGTGAGGTTGAACTCTATTCCCGTCAGCGAGAACAGGCCGATCGTCATGATGACGTCGTGCGTCGTCGTGGTGATGGCGGCGAGTGCGAACTGCCACTCGAAGCGGAACCACACATAGATGAGGATACAGCCCATGGCGACGAGAACGGCGATGGTGCCGTGCCATGCCAATTCGCCCGAAACCGAAGGACCGACGGTCTCCGTACGGCGAATCTCGTACTTTTCCGCAGCGAGTGCGTCACGCACCTTGTTGACTGCTGTCTGCTGCGCCTCGTCGCCGCCCGGCTGCGTCTGGATACGCACCAGAACGTCTTCCGGCGTGCCGAAGCCCTGCACCTGCACGTCGCCGAGGTTCAGCCCGTCGAGCACTTCGCGGATGTGGCCGGGGTCGGCCGGTCCCGTCGTATGCTGGATTTCCAGCGCCGAACCGCCAACGAAGTCGATGCCGAGATTGAAGCCGCGCGTAAAGGCCGAGCCGACCGATACCAGCGACAAGATGACCGACACCACGATCATGTAGTGAGAGATCGTCATGAACGGAATCTTGGTGCCGTCCGGAATGAAGCGGAAATGCTGGATCTTCAGCGTCTTCGGACGCCGGCGGCGGAACCAGATGCCGACGATGAACAGCGTCACCGTGTAGGCGGTGAACAACGAGGTCAGGATGCCCAGGCCGAGCGTTACGGCAAAGCCCTGGATCGGGCCGGTACCGAAGAAGAACAACACCACGGCCGCGATGAGCTGCGTCAGGTGCGAGTCGATAATGGTACCCCACGCCCGCTCGAAGCCTGCCTGGATCGAGGCCAGTGGCGATTTACCGGCATTCTGCTCTTCGCGTATTCGCTCATAGATCAGCACGTTGGCGTCCACCGCCATACCGATGGTGAGCACGATACCGGCGATGCCGGGCAGCGTCAGCGTTGCCCCCAGCATCGATAGCGCCGCCACCATGATGATGACGTTGAGGATCAGCGAGATGTTGGCAAAGATGCCGAAAAGCCCGTAGGCCACGGTCATGAAGACGATGACCAGCACGCCCGCGACCACACCGGCGGTGATGCCCGAGCGGATGGAGTCGGCGCCCAGGCTCGGCCCGACCGAACGTTCTTCCACGATGTCGAGGGTGGCCGGCAACGCGCCGGCGCGCAGCAGCACGGCGAGGTCGTTGGCACTCTGCGGCGTGAACGAGCCGGAAATCTGGCCATTGCCGCCAGTGATCGGCTGGTTGATAACCGGCGCCGTGATCACCTGGTTGTCGAGCACGATGGCGAAGCGCTTGCCGACGTTCTTGGACGTAATGTCGCCGAAGATCAGCGCACCGCGGGTGTCGAACTTGAGGCTGACGACGGACTGGCCGGTCTGGCTGTCATAGCCCGGCTGTGCGTCGGTCAGGTTTTCGCCGCCGAGGGCGACGTCTTCGTAGAGCAGTTCCGAGCCGCCGTCGGCGCTCGGTACGATCATGGTGCCCGCCGGCAGCCCCTGTTGCTCGGCCTGCTGGGCGGTCATGCCGTTATAGACGAGATGGAAAGTCAGGCGCGCTGTCTTGGAGATGATCTCCTTGAGGCGCGTAGAATCGTTGAAGCCAGGCACCTGCACCAGAACGCGGTTCTGACCCTGGCGCTGGATGGACGGCTCGGTCGTGCCGATTTCGTCGATGCGCTTGCGGATGACTTCGATCGACTGCTGCACCAGCGACGACATGCGCTGCTCGATGCCGTCATCGGTCAGCGTCACGTTGATCTTGCCGTCCGGTGCGGTGTTGAACGCCAGTTCCTGCGCGCCGCCCACGGCGAACATCGAGTTGGAAAGCGTGTTCTGCAGGGTCTGCAGCGCCGTCATCGCAGCATCATGCTGGCTCTGGTCGGTCAGCTCGATGCTGATGCCGTTCTTGATGTCGGTGATGAGGTTGCCGATGCCGTTCTGGTTGGCCAGCACGTTGCGCGCATCGCGCCGCAGGGTCTTCAGCCGATCCGAGATGATGTCGTCACGGTTGACCTCCAGCAGCAGGTGCGAACCGCCCTGCAGGTCGAGGCCGAGGACGACCGTGTGCTTTGGTACCCAGCCGGGCAGCGAATCGAGTACGTCCCTGGGCACGAAGCTCGGCACCGCAAACATTATGCTGACGATCGCCACCAGGGCGATGACCGCGGCACGGATCGGCGAAAATTGCATCATGGTCTATGGTCGTCCAGTTGGGTCTCGGGGGCCAATTGGCCCCCGAATTACACTTGTCATGCAGGCTTGTTGTCGTTGACCGGCTCGGCCTTCGTGCGCACGTCGGCGATCATGCCGCGCGCCACCTTGACCTTCACGCCCTGCGCGATTTCGACTTCCAGGTCTTCGCCTGCCTGGGCCTTGGAGACCTTGCCGACGATGCCACCGGTGGTCACCACCGTATCGCCCCTGCGGATCGCATCCAGCATGGCCCGCTGCTCCTTCATCCGCTTCTGCTGCGGACGGAAGATCAGCAGCCAGAAGATGATGACCAGCAGGAGAATGGGCATCAGCGAAGTCAGGATGTCCATCGCGCCGCCGCCTGCGGGCGCGGCACCGGCAGCCTGGGCAAAGGCCGGGGTTACGAACATATAGGCACTCCTTGGTTGTCGACTTGAGCGTCGGCGATCAATTTCACAAAGCACGTCCAAAGCGGACGGATTCGGGGGAAGGCGACCTTCCCCTAGCAAAGTGGCGCGGACTATACAGATGCACCCCCGCGATTGCAAAGCCAATCCCGGAGGTCCGAAACACCCGGAAATTGGAAGGAAAATCCCCGTGAACACAGAGGAGTCGCTCGCCGAGATCGCCGCCGCCCTCACCCGCATCGCCGATCGCCTGACCGGCACGGACGATGCACCGGTAACGGCGGAAATCCTGGCCGAGGCCGATGCCTTCCATTGGGAAGCCGAAAGCCAGCGCCTCATTCCCGTCAAGCACGTCTCGCGCGTGCCGCTGGCGCTGTTGCGCGGCATCGACGACGTCGAAGACATCTTGCTGCGCAATACCTTGCAGTTCGCGCGCGGCTTTGCCGCCAACAATGCGCTGCTCTGGGGCGCACGCGGCATGGGCAAGAGCTCGCTGGTCAAGGCCATACACGCCCATGTCAACGAAACCGCAGGCCCCAACGACAAGCGCCTGATCCTCATCGAGATCGCGCGCGAGGACATCGAGAGCCTGCCCGCGCTGCTGCGGCGCATCGCTGGTACCGATGTGCGCATCATCGTTTTTTGCGACGATTTGTCCTTCGATCGCGACGAGGCGAACTACAAGTCGCTGAAGACCATTCTCGACGGCGGCCTCGAAGGGCGGCCGGACAACGTGCTGTTTTACGCCACGTCCAACCGCCGGCACCTGATGCCGCGCGACATGATCGACAACGAGCGCGCCACGGCCATCAATCCGGGCGAGGCCATCGAAGAGAAGGTGTCGCTGTCGGATCGCTTCGGCCTCTGGCTCGGCTTTCACAATTGCGACCAGCCGACGTACCTCGCCATGGTCAAGGCTTATGTCGACCACTACGGCCTCGACATCGACGAAGCGCGCCTCAATGCCCGTGCCATCGAATGGGCCCAGACGCGTGGCGCGCGTTCGGGCCGCGTCGCCGTCCAGTTCGTGCGCGATCTTGCCGGAGAATTGGGGAAGAGCGTCTGAACCACCCCTCATCCGTCGGCTTCGCCGACACCTTCTCACGCAAGGGGAGAAGGAAAGCTGTAGCACGATCTCGCCCCAACGTCCCCTCTCCCCTTGCGGGAGAGGGTGCCCCGAAGGGGTGGGTGAGGGGTAAAGCCTACCCCAGTTCCGCCAGCACGTCCGGGATCAGGTCCGGCAGGTCCTCGCTGATCAGCCCGCGCCCGCCGAAAACCTGCGCCGCGGCGCCGTGAATCCAGACGCCGGCCGCGGCGGCATCGCGCCCTGAAAGTCCCTGCGCCAGCAACCCGCCTATCATGCCGGCCAGCACGTCGCCGCTGCCGGCGGTGCCGAGGCTCGGCGGTGCGTTGGAATTGATCAGCGCCTCGCCGTCGGGCATGGCGATCACGGTGTCGGCGCCCTTGAGCACGATGACGGCGCCGGAACGGTCCGCCGCCGCGCGTGCCGCTTCGACCTTCGAGCCCTCGACCGCACCAAAGATGCGGGCGAACTCGCCTTCGTGCGGCGTCATCACCACCGGCCGGTCAGGATTTGCCTTGATCGCAGCGAACAGCGCATCCGGCTGTTCCTTGAAGCTGGTGAGCGCATCGGCATCCAGAACGGCAGCAGCGCCGGATGCCAGCACCGCCAAAACGCTCGCATGCGTTTCCTCGCCCACGCCGGCGCCCGGCCCGATCACCACGGCATTCTTACGCTTGTCTTCGAGCAGTTGCGCAAGCTCCTCTGCATCCTCGGTAACTGCCAGCATGATCGAGGTGACGTGTGCGGCATGCACGAGCAGTGCCGCCTCGCCGCCGGCCAGCGTCACCAGCCCAGCGCCGATCCGCAGGGCGCCGTGCGCCGACAACCGGGCCGCTCCCGTGTGCAACTGCCCGCCGGACACGACGAGGCAGTGACCGCGCGTATATTTATGCGCCTCCAGCCCGAGGTCCGGCAGTTGCCAATGGTTGGGGCCGTTCTCGGCAAGCCTGCTGCCAAGCTGGTCGAGGACGCCCTCCTCGATTCCGATATCGGCAACGACGAGGTCGCCACAATAGGCCCGGCCCGGTAGCAACAGGTGCCCCGGCTTCTTGCGGAAGAACGTGACGGTGAGATCGGCCTGCACCGCGACACCGCGCTCGGCGCCGCTGGCCCCATCGATGCCGCTCGGTACGTCGATGCTGACGACGAGGCGTTCCGAAGCATTGACCGCCTCGATGGCCTTGGCTATTTCGCCGGTGACGTCGCGATCGATACCGGCGCCGAGCAGCGCATCGACCACCATGTCGACTTCGCGCAGCAGGTCGGGAGAGAACGGCTCAAGCCGGCCAGTCCATTTGCCGGCATTGGCCGCAGCTTCGCCCTTGAGCTTGTCGCGATCGCCGAAAAAGCACAGATGCACCGGCCAGCCGCGATCGCGGAGCAGACGCGCAACGACGAAACCGTCGCCACCATTATTGCCCGGTCCGGCCAGAACCAGCACCGGCATCTGGTAGTAGCGCTCGACGATGGCGTCGGTCACCGCCTGGCCGGCATTCTCCATCAGTCGCGCGAACGAAACGCCGCCCTCTGCGGTCAGCCGGTCGGCCTCGCCCATCTCAGCGGGTGTCAGCAGGACGCTGTCGGTGGAAGAATCGCTGGTGTTGGTCATGGATGGTCTTTCCGGGTGATGGGGGCTTACATAAGGAGGAATCCGGGCCTATTTCACCCCCCTCCCATCCTCCCCCGCAAGGGGGGAGGTGCCGTTCCGAGTATTGGGAGATGATCGAGCAACAACCTCGATGAACACCCTCCCCCTTGCGGGGAGGGTTGGGGAGGGGGTGAGACCAAGCAGGATTTCGTTTGGGCCCACCGTCTCTCAATCTTGTTCTTGGTCACCCTTTCTCAAAACAAAAAGGCCGCCCGCAGGCGGCCTTTCCAGAATTCTCAACCCGATCAATGATCGTGGTGATCGTGATCGCCGTGGTCGTGGTGATGATGCTCGTCCGGCACATCGTCCTCGTCGTCGGCCTGGATGAGCTTGGCGAGTTCCTCGCGGGTCATCTTCTTGTCGGTGGCTTCGGCGAGGTCGATCACGTAGTCGACGACCTTGTTTTCGAACACGGGCGCGCGCAGCGAAGCCAGGGCCTGCGGGTTCTTGCGGTAGTAGTCGTAGACCTGCTGTTCCTGGCCCGGGAAGCGGCGCACTTCGGCGATCAGCGCCTGCTGGTGCTCCTCGTCGGTGACGTCGATCTTGTTCTCGTTGCCGATCTCGGCGACCACGAGCCCAAGGCGCACGCGGCGCTCGGCGATCTTGCGATACTGGTCCTTGGCAGCCTCTTCGGTCGTTCCTTCATCCTCGAAGGAACGGCCGTGATGCTCGATCTCGTGCGTCACGCGCTGCCAGATCGTGTTGAACTCGGCATCAACCAGTTGCTCGGGCACGTCGAACTTGTGGCCCTCGTCGAGCGCGTCGAGAACCTGGCGCTTCATGTGCTGGTGGCTCATGGAAGCAAGCGCCGCCTCCATCTGCTCCTTCACGGCTTCACGCAGCTTGTCGACGCTCTCGAGGCCGAAGCGCTTGGCGAATTCGTCGTCGAGCTCGCCCTGGTTCGGGCCGTCGATGTGCAGGACGGTCGTCTTGAACACGGCCTTCTTGCCGGCGAGATCGGCATTGCCGTAATCCTTGGGGAACGTGACCTTGACGTCCTTGGTCTCGTTCTTGCCCATGCCGACGAGCTGGTCCTCGAAGCCCGGGATGAATTCGCCCGAGCCGACGGTCAGGTGCGCATGGTCGGACGAGCCGCCCTCGAATTCCTTGCCGTCGATCGTGCCGACGAAGGACAGGCCGAGCCTGTCGCCCTGCTCTACCTTGGCGTCCTCGGCCTTTTCGGTATAGCCGCGGTTCTGCGCGAAGACGCGCTGCACTTCGGCATCGACCTCTTCCTTCGTCACTTCGACCACCGGTTTGTCGAGCTTGACGCCCTTGAGCTCCATGAGCTTCACGGCCGGCAACACTTCGTAGCTCACGTCGAACGCCAGGTCGGCATCGCCGTCGAGCACGCGGTTGAGCTCGGCCTGGTCCTCGGTCAGATCGACCTTGGGCTGGGTGGCGGCGCGCTCGGAGCGCTCTTCCAGCGTGTCGGAGACGCCGCTGTTGATCGCGTCCTGCATCACTTCCGACATGGCGGAGCGGCCATAGACCTTCTTCAAGTGGCTGACCGGCACCTTGCCGGGACGGAAGCCCTTGATGACCGCCTTGCTCTTCAACTCGTCGAGCTTGGCATCCAGCCGCGCGGTGAGATCCGCGGCGGGGATGACAACGGCCAGCTTCCGCTTCAGCCCTTCGTTGAGGGTTTCCTTGACCTGCATTCGGTTCGATCCCGTATTCATTTACATTGTTCGGCCCAGAGTGTCCGGGGCGTGGATGGTGCGGGTAAGAGGAGTCGAACCTCCACGCCTTGCGGCGCTGGAACCTAAATCCAGTGCGTCTACCAGTTCCGCCATACCCGCGAAACGCATGCCCTGCGGCCGGTTTGCGCGAGGGTCTAGCCTATGTCGCACCGGCAGTCAAAGCCTGTTTCCGGCAAAGGGTTTCAGCCTCGCACCACGGCAAGGCAGCAGGCCGCCTAATTCGCGCGCATCGTGGCGCCGGACTCGTTGCACATCTGCACAAAATAGGCTCAATCTGCATAAATATTGGGCACATGCTGCGGATGCGCCCTGACGTTTCCGTTAAGCCTTTCTGCCTAAGGCTAGGTGTTGTCTGATAAATCCAGTAGTGGCGTGCATCTGGCACGCCCCGTGCATTGGTTAGGGCGGCGCCGCAGGGCGTCCGGAATGCAGGGCCCTGTGTTCCCATTCAAACAAGGCCGGACCGGGAATTTACCGGCACGGCCCCACGTGGAGGCGCGCAATGAAGAAGATCGAGGCCATCGTCAAGCCGTTCAAGCTCGATGAAGTCAAGGAAGCGCTGCAGGAAGTCGGCCTGCAGGGCATCACCGTCACTGAGGCCAAGGGCTTCGGCCGGCAAAAGGGGCATACCGAGCTCTACCGTGGCGCCGAATACGTGGTGGATTTCCTGCCGAAGGTGAAAGTCGAGGTGGTCTGCCCGGACGATCTCGCCGAAAAAGCCATCGAGGCCATCCGCAATGCCGCCCAGACCGGGCGCATCGGCGACGGCAAGATTTTCGTCTATTCGATCGAGCAGGCCATCCGCATCCGTACCGGCGAATCCGGCGACGACGCCCTGTAAGGCGCGGCCCCGAACGGCCGCCCAATCAACACCAACAAGCACAACTGGTTTCAGACTGAGGACAAACCATGACGACAGGCAGCGACATCCTTAAGAGGATCAAGGACGAGAACATCAGGTACGTCGACCTGCGCTTCACCGACCTGCGCGGCAAGCTCCAGCACGTGACGATGGACCAGTCGGTGGTCGACGCCGACATGTTCGAGGAAGGCGTCATGTTCGACGGTTCCTCGATCGCCGGCTGGAAGGCGATCAACGAGTCCGACATGGTGCTCATGCCCGATCCCGTTTCCGCCTATGTCGATCCGTTCTTCGGCGAAGCCACCCTCGCCATCAACTGCGACATCCTCGAGCCCGCCACCTACCAGCCCTACAACCGCGATCCGCGCTCGATCGCCAAGAAGGCTGAAGCCTTCGTCAAGGCGAGCGGTGTCGGCGACAGCGTCGTCTTCGGGCCGGAGCCGGAATTCTTCATCTTCGACGACGTCCGCTATTCGAACACCACCTACAAGGTCGGGTTCTCGGTCGATGCCAGCGAATTGCCGATCAACAACGACGCCGAATACGAGGCCGGCAATAACGGCCACCATATCGGCCTCAAGAAGGGCTATTTCCCGGTTCCGCCGCTCGATTCCGCCCAGGACATGCGCGGCGAGATGCTGGCGGCGATGGGCGCCATGGGCGTCGTCATCGAAAAGCACCACCACGAAGTGGCCTCGGCCCAGCACGAGCTCGGCATCCGCTTCCAGCCGATGATCAAGTCGGCCGACGACGTGCTCATCTACAAGTACGTCATCCAGCAGGTCGCCAATGCCTACGGCAAGACCGCGACCTTCATGCCGAAGCCCGTCTATGGCGACAACGGCTCGGGCATGCACTGCCACCAGTCGATCTGGAAGGACGGCAAGCCGCTCTTCGCCGGTGACCAGTACGCCGGCCTTTCGATGGATTGCCTCTACTATATCGGCGGCGTCATCAAGCACGCCAAGGCCATCAACGCCTTCACCAACCCGGCTACCAACAGCTACAAGCGCTTGGTGCCAGGCTTCGAGGCCCCGGTCCTGCTCGCCTATTCCGCCCGCAACCGCTCGGCTTCCTGTCGCATCCCCTTCGGCCAGTCGCCGAAGGCCAAGCGCGTCGAAGTCCGCTTCCCCGATCCGCTGGCCAACCCGTACCTGGCGTTCACCGCCCTGCTCATGGCCGGCCTCGACGGCATCAAGAACAAGATCCATCCGGGCGATCCGATGGACAAAGACCTCTACGAGCTGCCCAAGGAAGAGCTGAAGTCGATCCCAACCGTCTGCGGTTCGCTTCGCGAGGCCCTCGAGAGCCTCGACAAGGATCGCGACTTCCTCAAGGCCGGCGGCGTCATGGACGACGATTTCATCAATTCCTACATCGAGCTGAAGATGACCGAAGTCATCAAGTTCGAGCAGACCCCGCACCCGGTCGAGTACGAGATGTACTATTCGGCCTGATCGCCGAACCGATCATCGCTTACGAAAAGGGCCCCGCGCGGGGCCCTTTCTTTTTGCGGGATTGGCTTTGTGATGCTACTTCCGCAAGCTGGACCCCGGATGGTCTCGTTGATGGATCGAGTTAAAAACTCGATCTTCGAGACTCCATCTCCATACTAACCACCAGTCCTCCCCGGCCTTGAGCCGGGGCCCAGCTTTCTTGCTCGAAACACGTCAGCTGACCTTCGCCTTCTTCAGCACGTCGTTGACGCGCCGTTGCCAGCCAGGTCCCGTTGCCTTGAACTTGGCGATCACCTCCGGCTCCAGCCGGATGGAAATCTGCTGCAGCGGCGTCTCGGCGCGAGGGCGCCCCCGGCTGCGCTTGATGCTCTCGGCCAGGTCGGGAAGCACTTCCGCGAAGGATCCCATTCCTGTCAGTTCGTGATCGTCCAAGGGACGCTCAATCTCGGGATCGGGTCCGATCAGCTCGCCGCTCGCATCATCGATCCACCAGCCATCATCATCCTGGTGAACGCCGCCAGCCGCAATAATGGCTTTCATTTCGCGGTCATAAGCCAACCACCGACGCCGCATTTCAGCGGCATCTTCGGGGCTGTCGCCAAGATCCCTGGTGATGAACTGCGGCCACTTGCTAGTCATAGGCTAGGCTCCTTTCCTTCCGGCTTGCCGGGCGCATCGAAATAACCGACAGCGCTTCCGACCCAAGCGGGCGGAACACCACAGCGATTACGATTTCGCCATCCAACTCGCCGATGGCAAAAAGGCGCCCTTCCTTCGCCGGAAAGATGGCGGCATCCTCAAAAAACTCGACCGTCAGCGCAGCAAAATCCATGCCGTGCTTGGCGAGGTTGGCCTGGCGCTTCGGTTCGTCGTAGGTGATCAGCACAAGAATATATGTATCACGAATATTGTCTCCGCAAGGATTTTTCGTGATATAAAAATCAGGAAGGAGCCCTACTCCACCCTGCCCTTGCTCACGTCGATCCGCATCCCGTCGAACGCCGGTGTCACGTTGTGCGGCGTATCCCGCGCCACGGTGGCGTAGTCCATGTCGATATGCAGGTTCGTCAGCACGGCATGCTTCGGCTTCAACTGCCCGATCAGCTCCAGCGATTCCGGCAGGCTGAGGTGGCTCGGGTGTGGCGTCGGGCGCAGCGCGTCGATGATCCACACATCCAGCCCCGAAACCGCGCCCAGCGAATGGTCGGGAATGCCGCTCAAATCGCACGAGTAGGCAAAGCCGCCGACACGATAGCCGAGCGAGAAGATGTCGCCGTGCTCCTGCTCGAAGGCGGTGACGTGGATGCTGCCGCCCGGCCCTTCGATCACCGTCGTCTCGCCCGCCGCAATCACGTGGCCATTAAGGATCGGCGGGTAACCGCTGCCCGGCGGCGCCGTAAAGCAATAGGAAAACGCCTCGTGCAGCCGCTCGCCTGTCTCGCGGCTATAATAGACGTCCACGCGCTTCATCGTGTTGAGCGCCAACACGCGCAGGTCGTCGATGCCGTGCGTATGGTCGGCGTGCTCGTGGGTATAAAACACCGCATCGACGCGCCCTACCCGCGCATCCAGCAGCTGTTCGCGCAAGTCGCACCCGGTGTCGATGATGATACGGGTCGGCTCGTCCTGCCCGGCAGTAAAGCCCTCGATCAGCAGCGCACAGCGCCGACGGCGGTTCTTCGGCTCGTCGGGATCGCACAGGCCCCACACATTGCCGACGCGCGGCACGCCGCCGGACGACCCGCATCCCAGGACGGTGGCGACGATCCGCTGTGCTGCCGCCATCTCCTACAGCCCCGTCTTGCTGAACAAGCGCGCGAAATTGTGCGTCGTCTGCTCGGCGATCGTTTCGAACGACACGCCCCGCACTTCGGCCAGGCGTTCCGCCGTATGCCGTACGAAAGCCGGTTCGTTCGATTGCCCGCGATGTGGTACCGGCGCCAGATACGGCGCATCGGTTTCGACGAGGATGCGGTCCGCCGGCACGAACGCCGCGACCTCGCGGATCTCCTCGGCATTCTTGAACGTCAGGATGCCTGAAAACGACACAAATCCGCCCAGCGCCAGCCCGCGCCGTGCCAGTTCCGCGCCCGACGAAAAGCAGTGCAGCACGAAAGGAAACGCGCCCTTTTCCGTCTCGCCTTCGAGGATCGCGATCGTGTCCTCGTCGGCTGCCCGCGTGTGGATCACCAGCGGCAGACCGGTTTCGCGCGAAGCCCCGATATGGCGCCGGAAACCTTCAGCCTGCGCCTCGCGTGGTGCGTTGTCGTAGAAATAGTCGAGCCCCGCTTCGCCGATGGCGACACATTTCGGGTGTGCGGCCAGCCGTACCAGGTCCGCCGTCTGGATGTGCAGTTCCTGGTCAGCATTGTGCGGGTGCGTTCCCACCGAGCACCAGACGTTGTCGTGCGCCTCCGCGATCGCCGCTATCCCCACGAATTTGTCGACAAAGGTCGAGATCGCCACCATGCCCGAAACGCCGGCCTCGGCGGCCCGCGCCAGCACGCCGGCGCGGTCGTTCGCCAGGACCTCGAAATCGAGGTGGCAATGGCTGTCGATAAGCATCAGCCTTCCGCGCCGTTCTCGGGTTCCACATAGCGCGGGAATACGCCGCTCGGCGCCGGCAGCGGCGTTCCGGCCGTAAGTCGTCCCTTCGGGCCGAGATCGGCGAACATGCGTTTGTCAGCCGGCACGCCGAGCAGGTCGAGCAGCTTGTTCGAAGACTCAGGCATCACCGGCTGCGCCAGGATCGCGACCTGCCGCAGCACTTCCGCCGTCACGTAGAGCACGGTCTGCATGCGCGCAAAATCCGACTTGCGCAGCGCCCACGGCTCCTGGGCCGCGAAGTAGCGGTTGGCATCGCTCACTACCTGCCACACTGCGGCAAGCATTTGGTGGATGGCCTGCGTACCCATCGCCGTGCGCGATGCTTCGAGCAGCGCATCGGCATCGGTCAGAATCTGTTCGTCCGCCGGGTCGAATTGCGACGGCGTCGGCACCTTGCCCTCGCAATGCTTTGCAACCATGGACAGAGAACGTTGCGCCAGGTTACCGAGATCGTTGGCCAAATCGGCATTGATCCGGTTGATGATAGCTTCGCGGTTATACGAGCCATCCTGCCCGAACGGCACCTCGCGCAGGAAGAAGTAGCGCGAAGCATCGACGCCGTATTCGTTGATGAGTTGGAACGGATCGACGACGTTGCCGACCGATTTGCTCATCTTCTCGCCGCGATTGAGCACGAAGCCGTGCGCGAATACCCGCTTCGGCAGCGCAATCCCTGCCGACATCAGGAATGCAGGCCAGTAAACGGCGTGGAAGCGCACGATGTCCTTGCCGATCATGTGGATGTCGGCCGGCCAGTAATGCCACTTCGGGTTCTTTTCGTCGGGGAAACCTGCGGCGGTGATGTAGTTGGTCAGCGCATCGACCCACACATACATCACGTGCTTTTCGTCGCCCGGCACCTTCACGCCCCAATCGAAGGTCGTGCGCGAGATCGAAAGGTCCTTGAGGCCGGATTTGACGAAGCTCATCACCTCGTTGCGGCGTTCCTGCGGCGCAACGAATTCCGGGTGCGCCTCGTAATGCGCCAAAAGCCTGTCACCGTAAGCGGATAGCTTGAAGAAGTAACTCTCTTCTTCCACCCATTCGACGGGCGAGCCGAGTGGTTCGCGGCGCACGCCGTCGTCGCCAACCGTCGTTTCCTTCTCGTCGAAGAAGGCTTCCTGGCGCACGGAGTACCAGCCCGAATACTTGTCGAGATAGATGTCGCCGTTGGCCTGCATGCGGCGCCAGATCTCCTGCACGGAGACGGCATGGCGCTCCTCGGTCGTGCGAATGAACTCGTCGGGCGCGCAGTTGAGCGCCGCCGTCAGGTCCCGGAAAACCTGGGAGTTCTTCGTCGCGAGTTCGTAAGGAGTGATGCCTTCCTTTTCCGCCGTCTGCTGCATCTTGAGCCCGTGCTCGTCGGTGCCGGTCAGGTGGAAGACGTCGGCGCCGTCCAGCCGGTGGAAACGCGCGATCGTGTCGGTCGCCATCATCGTATAGGCATGGCCGATATGCGGCACGCCGTTCGGATAGAAGATGGGCGTCGTGATGTAGAATTTGCGCTGGGTCATTGGAAAACGGCTGCAGTATCGGTCAGGTGGCGCCGGATCGCATCGAGGATTTCGACCAGGGTTTCCCGCAAATCGAGGTTGAGCTCGTCCGTCTCGGCCAGAAGGGCCTGTGCCTTCTCCCATAGCTCGCCTGCCGAGGCAAGCCGCATCCGGCCCTCGGCGCCAGCAAGCGCGGCATCGCGCGCTTCGCGAGCCACCCAGTCCATCAGCATCTCGCGGCCGAACCCAGATTCCGCGCTGTCACCAGCCAATGCATCGGCCAGGGCCAAGTGCGCACCGGCCGGGAAATCCAGCGGCGCCGCCAGCCAGTTCCTCAGTGCCGCGAGGGTCCCGTCCCCGGCCACGGTCAGCGCCTCGAAAGCCCGGCGCGGCCGGCCTCCCGCCAGGGCCACGGCAGCGTTCAACTTATCCTCACCCTCACCCGGCATGTTGGCCTCGAGCACGGCGCGCACTTGGATATCGCTCAGCGGCCGCAGCGGCAGGTCGGCGCAGCGCGAACGGATGGTCGGCAGCAGCGCGCCAGGACGATGAGAGACAAGCAGGAAGAACGTATCGGCAGGCGGTTCTTCCAATATCTTCAGAAGCGCATTGGCAGCACTCGGATTGCAGTCGTCGATCGCATCGACAACCACCAGGCGGAACCCCGCGCGCCCGCGGGTCGTGCGCAGGCGCTGCTTCACCTCGCGGACGTCGTCGACGCGGATGACGGTGTAAAAACCCCTGGTATCCTTGGGCTTCCTGCGCAGCACGAAAAGGTTGGGGTGCGAGCCGGCAATCACCTGCTCATCGACGCGATGGGCATCCTCGTCGCCCGTCGCCGCCAGAATTTCGCGCGCCAGCCGGAAGGCCAGCGTCGCCTTGCCGATGCCGCGCGGCCCGTGTAGCAGCGCTGCGTTCGGCAACCGTCCCGCCTGCATGCGCGCAATGATGCCGTCATGCGCAACGTCATGGCCGACAAGCACCGGCTGCTCTTCCGGCAGCGGCACGCCTGCGATCTGGTCGGGCTCGCGCCGGTCGTCGTCGCCGCTCACCCGCCCTCACCCGCCGTGATTTCCGGGAAGCGCTGGCTCACCGTCTGCCAGATGGCCTCCTCGAGTTCGTCCTCGCCGCGATCGGCCGAGATGACGACGCAGCGGTCGGGATTGGCCGCGGCAATGGCGAGGAAGCCCTCGCGCAGCCGTTCGTGCCAGGAAATGTCTTCCTTTTCGAAGCGATCGGCAGCGCCGGGAATCCCCGCCTCCAGGGCGCGCTGCGACACGCGGGCAAAGGCATCGGCCGGCTTCATGTCGAGAACGATGGTGAGGTCCGGCTTGTGGCCGTCGAGCGCCAGCTCTTCTAGCGCGACGATCAGCTTGTCGTCGACACCGCCGGTGAGCCCCTGATAGGCGCGGGTGGAATCGTGGAAGCGATCGGAAATCACCCAGCGGCCCGCGGCCAGGTTCGGTGCGATCAGCTGTGTTACGTGGTCGAGCCGCGCCGCCGCGAACAACACAGCCTCGGCGCCGGCACCCCAGGTTTCCGAGCGCCCCTGCAGGATGAACGAGCGGATGGCCTCGGCTTTCGGCGTACCGCCCGGCTCGCGCGTGCGCACCGCTTCGATGGAATGGCGATCGAGATTGGCGACCAGCCGGCGCACCTGCGTGGATTTGCCGACGCCCTCGCCGCCCTCGAACGTTATGAAGCGCGCCTTGGGGCCCTGATCGTCCTCTGCCATCGCCTGTCCCGCGCTGCTACAGCCAGCCGAGGGCGAGCTGCTTCAGCGCATCCGTTGCCTTGCGTACGATATTGCCTTCGACGACGGATTCGCCGGCGAACAGCGGCGCCGTCTGTACCACGGTTCCGCCGCAGATGACATTGAGCTGCGCCACCTGCGTGCCCTGCTCCACAGGCGGACGCAACGGCCCCTGGTAGGTGATGGTGGCCTGCGGGCAGTCCTTGGCGCCCTTGGGCACGAAAATGTCGATAGCGCCCGAGCCGACGAGCGGCACGCTCGGCTTTTCGCCGCCATAGACATCGGCATAGCCGACCACCTTGCCCTCGGGGAAAACCGGAATGCGGTCGAAGCTGCGCGCGCCCCAGAGCAGCAGCTTGCGGCCCTCCTCCGTGCGTTCCTTCATGCTCTTCATGCCTTGCAGCACGGCGACGAGCCGGCGCCCGCCCTCTTCGGTCGAAACCACGCTGCCGTAGCCCACGGCTTCGATATGGCCGGTCTTCAACCCGTCGACACCAATACCCAGCTCGATCAGTGAGTTGCGGTTCGGCTGCTTGATCTTGTTCCAGGTGAATTCGGGGATGGAAAAGATTGGATAATATTCCGGGAATTCGCGGATGAGGTAGCGCGCCAGGTTCGCCAGGTCCCGCGCGCTCATGTATTGGTCCGGGTCCGGCAGGCCGGTGGAATTGACGAAATGCGAATTGGTGAGTCCGATCTCTTCGGCCAGCCGGTTCTCCATGTTGGCGAACGTGCCTTCCGAACCCGCAATGCCCTCGGCGAGCGCGATCGCGGCGTCGTTGCCGGATTGCACGATCACCGATGTCACGAGGTCCTTCACCGGCACCTTGGAATTGAGTTCGGCGAACATGGTCGAGCCGCCGGACATGGCGCCGCCGTCGCGCCAGGCGTGCTCGGAAATGAAGAACTGATCGTCCATGCTGATGGCGCCGGAGCGCAACTGGTTGAAGACCACGGCGATGGTCATCAGCTTGGCCATGCTGGCCGGCTCGAAGCGTGCGTCGGGCTGCTTCTGGTAGAGCAGCATGCCGCTCTCGTAATCCATCAGAACAGCATAGGGGGCAGCGCTGTCGTAGTCCTGCGCCATGGCCACAGCGGGCCAGGCAAGGGCAAGGCAAAGAACGGCGATAAGGCGCTGCAGCCCGGACACTAGCTTCTTCCCGAATGGACCGCCCGCGGGCGATCGCCAAGGTTCACTGCACTAATACAGAACCACGTCGTTGAGGCCAAGCTGGCGGGTCATGTCCAGCACGTCGTTGCGGGTCACGCCGGGCTTCAGATGCGTGAGCATCAGGCGTTTCGCGGGCTTTCCGGCCGCGGTCACATCCTGTTCATCGACGGCCCCGAGCATGGCGAACTGCTCGGCGACGCGCTCGGCGCCATCCGGATCGGCGAAAACGCCGAGCTGCAAGTTGATGGCGCGCTTGTCCTCGTCGACCGCCGCAACCCAACCCTGCAGCGCCTGGCTACGGGTCGCCATGGCATTGACGGCATCATGCGCATCGAGGATGGCGTTGTTTTCCGATTGCGGCGTGACCTGCTGGCCTTCGGCATAAGAGAAGAGGCCGAAGAAATCGCGCGCCAGATCCTGCGACGAATAGCTTCCCTGGCTTGGCTGGTAGGTTTCCACCTGGGTGGCGTTGCCCAGGCTGGTCGCAACACGCACCGCAGGGTTGGGCTGGACAGGCTGCACCTGCTGCGGCTCGACCATGGCCAGGCGGGTATTGCCCTGGTCCTGCATGGGCGTCGACGTTTCCAAGCTCGCCACCAGCATGCGCGTGTCGTCGCCGTTGAGCGGCGCCGGCCCGACATACTGCACCTTCACGTCCGCCATACCGCGGTTCATGTAGCCGAGCATGTCGGCCGCGCGGGCCGAAAGGTCCACGACCCGGCCATGCATATAAGGCCCGCGATCGTTGATGCGGACGAGCAGCGAGCGGCCGTTGTCGAGATTGGTCACGCGCACATAGGACGGCAGCGGCAAGGTCGGATGCGCGCCGGTGATCGAATTGGCACTGAAGATTTCGCCATTGGCCGTCAGGCGGCCGTGAAAATCGGCGCCGTACCAGGAGGCGGTGCCGGTCGCGACGTAACCCGGATCGTCCTTGGGAACATAGACTTGCCCGCGCACCGTATAGGGTTTGCCGAGCAGGTAACGGCCGCCGCCATGCGGAGGGTGGGCGCTGCGGGTCACGCGTGGGGAAACCCCCACGCCGAATTCCTTGGACGTGAAAGCGGCGCGATTCACGCCACTCCCACCGCCCCCGCAGGCCGCGACCATGGGAGCGATGATCATCAGCAATGCCGTCAGGCGGGCAGCGGAACGCCAGCCGGTGCGCTTGTCAGTCAAACTTGAAACCTCTGTCGCAGGAGCCGGCAGTCTAACCGATTGTCGGAGCTGCCTGATCCTTCTGATCGCTTCATGGTTGCGACAGGGTTAAAAAGATGGCTTTTGATGCAAACTGCGAGAACATTTGGCCGCAAATCGGCCTATCAGGTTGCAAGCAAGCTTTTCCGGCGCGGCTTAACGAACGCCACGTCATTGCTTGCGACGCATCGGATAATCATATAAAGATTTCTTTATATCCCAAACGATATGGGACGTTACGCGTCGTCCCGGAAGTTATGACATGAGCACAGCCAATCCCTCCGCCCTGCCCGATCGGCAGGAAATCCTGGCCGCCCTCAAGGCCGCCGGAGCCGAGCGCATTCTCGTGCTCGATGGCGCCATGGGCACGATGATCCAGCAGTTGAAGCTGGACGAAGCGGCCTATCGCGGCGAGCGGTTCAAGGATTGGCCCAAGGACGTGCGCGGCAACAACGACCTGCTGAACCTCACCGCGCCAGACGCCATCCGCGACATCCACCTGCAATATTATCTCGCCGGCGCCGATATCGTGGAGAGCAATACGTTCTCGTCTACCGCCGTGGTCATGGCCGACTACGGCATGCAGGAGCTTGCCTACGAGTTGAACCTCGAAGGCGCCAGGCTGGCGCGCGAGGCGGCAAAGCTGGCCGAAGCACAGGACGGGCGCCGCCGGTTCGTTGCCGGTGCGCTCGGGCCGACGAACAAGACTGCCTCCATGTCCACGGACGTGAACAGCCCGGGTCACCGCGCCGTCACCTTCGACGACCTTGCGCGCGACTACGGCGAAGCCATCAACGGACTGATCGACGGCGGCGCCGACCTGCTGCTGTTCGAAACCATCACCGACACGCTCAACACCAAGGCCGGCATCTTCGCTGCCCGCAAGATCTTCGAAGAGCGCGGCTACGAGCTCCCGGTGATGATCTCGGGCACGATCACCGACCTTTCCGGCCGCACGCTTTCGGGCCAGACACCGACGGCATTCTGGTATTCGGTGCGCCACGCCAACCCCTTCACCATCGGGCTCAACTGCGCGCTGGGCGCCAATGCGATGCGCGCGCACGTGGCGGAACTGTCCGACGTCGCCGACACGTTCATCTGCGCCTACCCCAATGCGGGCCTGCCCAACGAATTCGGCGGTTACGACGAAAGCCCGGAATTCATGGCCCGCCAGATCGAGACCTTCGCTCGCGATGGCCTCGTCAACATCATCGGCGGCTGCTGCGGCACGACGCCGGACCACATCCGCGCCTTCGCCGAAGTCGTGTCGCGCTACAAGCCGCGCCAGGTACCGAAGACCGATACTCTGCTGCGACTTTCGGGCCTTGAGCCGTTCACGCTCACGAGCGACATTCCCTTCGTCAATGTCGGCGAGCGTACCAACGTTACCGGCTCGGCGCGCTTCCGCAAGCTGATCACCGCCGGCGACTATCCGGCGGCGCTGGAAGTCGCGCGCGACCAGGTGCAGAACGGTGCCCAAGTCATCGACATCAACATGGATGAAGGCCTGATCGATTCCGAAAAGGTCATCGTCGAGTTCCTGAACCTGTTGGCGGCGGAGCCCGATATCGCCCGCGTGCCGCTGATGATCGATTCATCGAAGTTCTCGGTGATCGAGGCCGGCCTCAAATGCGTGCAGGGCAAGGCGCTGGTCAATTCGATCTCGATGAAGGAAGGCGTCGAAAAGTTCCTCGAACAAGCCCGCACGGTGCGCGCCTATGGCGCCGCCGTCGTCGTCATGGCCTTCGACGAGCAGGGCCAGGCCGATACGCTGGAGCGCAAGGTCGATATCTGCACCCGCGCCTACAAGCTCCTGACCGAGGAAGTCGGCTTTCCGCCGGAAGACATTGTTTTCGATCCCAACATCTTCGCGATCGCGACGGGTATCGAGGAGCATTCCGGCTACGGCATCGCCTTCATCGAGGCGACCCGCAAAATCCGCGAGACGCTGCCGCACGTCCATATTTCCGGCGGCGTTTCCAATCTCAGCTTCTCGTTCCGCGGCAATGAGCCGGTGCGCGAGGCCATGCATGCGGTCTTCCTCTATTATGCAATCCAGGCCGGCATGGACATGGGCATCGTCAATGCCGGGCAGCTCGCGGTCTATGACGCGATCGATCCGGAACTGCGGGACGCCTGCGAGGACGTGATCTTCAACAAGCGTCCGGATGCCACCGACCGCCTGCTCGCGCTCGCGGAAAAGTTCCGCGGAACCGGCGGCAAGGACACGCAGAAGGACCTGAGCTGGCGCGAAAAGCCGGTCGAAGAGCGGATTTCCTATGCGCTCGTCAACGGCATCACCGAATTCATCGACGCCGACACCGAAGAGGCGCGCCTAGCCGCCGAACGGCCGCTGCACGTCATCGAAGGGCCGCTGATGGCCGGCATGAACGTCGTCGGCGACCTGTTCGGCTCGGGCAAGATGTTCCTGCCGCAGGTGGTGAAGTCGGCCCGCGTGATGAAGCAGGCCGTCGCGCTTCTGCTCCCTTACATGGAAGCGGAAAAGGAAGCCAATGGCGGCGGCGGCGAGCAGAAGAGCGCCGGCAAGATCCTGATGGCGACCGTGAAGGGCGACGTGCACGATATCGGCAAGAACATCGTCGGCGTCGTGCTCTCGTGCAACAACTACGAGATCATCGATCTCGGCGTCATGGTGCCGAGCCAGAAGATCCTGGAGACGGCACGCGCCGAAAAGGTGGATGCGATCGGGCTCTCCGGCCTGATCACGCCGTCGCTCGACGAAATGGCGCATGTCGCTGCCGAAATGGAGCGCGAAGGGTTCGACATCCCCCTGCTCATCGGCGGGGCGACGACCAGCCGCGTCCATACGGCGGTCAAGATCAGCCCGCGCTACGAGCGTGGCCAGACGGTCTATGTCAACGACGCTAGCCGCGCCGTTGGCGTGGTTTCCAGCCTGCTGTCGCCGGACAATCGTGGCGCCTTCATCGAGTCGGTCCGCGAGGAATACAAGCGCGTCGCCGACCGCCACGCGCAGAGCGAGGCCGAAAAGCAGCGCATCACCCTCGCCAAGGCGCGCGAAAACGCCTTCCGGCCGGACTGGTCGAGCTACACGCCGCCAAAGCCGACCTTCCTCGGCACCAAGGTGTTCGAGCACTACGACCTCAGTGAGTTGGCGCGCTACATCGACTGGACGCCATTCTTCCAGGCCTGGGAGTTGAAGGGGCGCTATCCCGGCATCCTCGAAGACGAAAAGCAGGGCGCCGCTGCCCGACAGCTCTGGGACGATGCCCAGAAGATGCTGACGCAGGTCATCCAGAAGAACTGGTTCCGTCCCAAGGCCGTCATCGGCTTCTGGCCGGCTAACAGTGTCGGCGACGATATCAGGCTCTATCTCGACGATACGCGCCACGAGGAGCTGGCAACGTTCTATACGTTGCGCCAGCAGCTCACCAAGACGGGCGCCAAGCCGAACGTGGCGCTGGCCGACTTCGTCGCGCCGGTTTCGAGCGGTAAGCCCGATTACGTTGGCGGGTTCGTCGTGACGGCCGGCATCGAAGAAGTGGCGGTCGCCGAACGGTTTGAGCGGCAGAACGATGATTATTCGTCGATCCTGGTGAAAGCTCTCGCCGACCGTTTCGCTGAAGCCTTCGCCGAACTGATGCACGAAAGGGTGCGCAAGGAGTTCTGGGGCTATGCCGCCAACGAACACTTCGCGCCCACGGAGCTGATCGGCGAACCCTACCAGGGTATCCGCCCCGCCCCCGGCTATCCAGCGCAGCCGGACCACACGGAAAAGACGACGCTGTTCCAGTTGCTCAATGCCAAGCAGCGCATCGGCGTGACGCTCACCGAGAGCTACGCCATGTGGCCGGGATCGTCGGTCTCCGGCATCTACATGTCACACCCCAACGCCTACTATTTCGGCGTCGCCAAGGTGGAGCGCGACCAGGTCGAGGACTACGCGGCGCGCAAGGGGATGAGCGTTGCCGAAGTCGAGCGCTGGCTCGGGCCGATCCTCAACTACACGCCGGTTCCGGATCGGTCCGATGCCTGATTGGGATACGCCCTATCAGCGCCGGGCGCGATCTGTGCCGGTCATCGTGGTGGTCGGCGGCGACACGCTGCCGCCGATTGCCGGCGCCCGCACGGTCACCATGCCGGCGGCGAGTGAGCATGACCACACGGGCGGCGAGTGCCTGGCCTGCTCGACGCGCGGCGACGTTCGAGCGTTGCTCTTCGAATTGCAGGAACGCGTGCGGCTGGGCGATCTCAGCGATTATGCGGCGGTCGTCGTCGATGCCCGCGCGGCAGCCGACCCGCAGGACGTCATCGACCGGCTGATCCCGGGAAAGCTACCGGCCTTTGGCCTCCGCGATCACGCCGTAGCGCGCAACTTCCACCTCGCCACCGTGATCACCGGCGACGAAGGCGCAACGCGCCACTAGAAGTGGTAGCGCAGGCCGACTGTCGTTGCGTTGGCGCCGTCGCCCATATTGCCGAGCGTTCCCCAGGCGCCTGAGCGGTGCTGGATGCGCCAGAAGAAATCGATGTTGGGGTTATCGGCCGTCGAGAAATTCAGTTCCGGCGAGAGGTAGAACAGCAGCGACGCGTTGCCGCCGGGCCATTCGGCTTCGTGATGGGCTTCCCAGCCGACCGTGCCGGTTTCGGCGCTGAGCCCGAAGGTCAGGGCTGGAGAAATCCGGATATTGTCGAAGGTCCAACCGTCATAGCGGGTGACGATACCGGCCCAGATCTCGCCTGACGGCCGATCCGAACCGAATCGTCCGGCAACGCCGACTTCACCGCCGATGCGCACGTCGTTGTCGAGGTTCAGGAAGAAGTGCTGGTAGCCGCCGCCGATGACGTAATTGTCTTCGTAGTTCGTGGCGAAGGGCACGAAGCCCCACTGGAAATACCGTGTATGGAACCGGCCGCCGAAGACGAAAACCGCATTGTCGTTGATCGGATCGATGTCACCTATGCTCGGCGCCGCCGCCGGCGTGGGATCGATCGGGATGCTCTGCGCCATTGCGGGGCCGGTGGCCAGGCCCGCACAGACGGCGATCAGCGATAGGGTTGAACGGGCATTGGCCGGTAAAAACTGCATACAGGTCTCCACGTCCGTGGCTAATGGCCAGCATAACGAGTCGGTTCCCCCAAGCGCCAATCGTGTTCAGCAGGTGTTGCTATTTCGTTTAGGGCGTGAGGTCACCGGGTGGTTTTAAACCATTGATGAGACATGCGGTTGTAACTGTGTTGGCAAGAAGGCAAGCGATCGTCATCGGCCCGACGCCGCCCGGCACCGGCGTGATTGCACCGGCGATTTCCTTGGCCACGGCAAATTCCACATCGCCGACAAGCCGGGTTTTCCCTTCGCCTCGCTCCGGAGCGGGCACGCGATTAATGCCCACGTCGATGACGGTGGCGCCCGGCTTGATCCAATCGCCCTTGATCATGTTGGGCCGGCCGACCGCCGCCACGACGATATCGGCGCGCCGGACGATGCTAGGCAGATCGCGGCTTTTTGAATGGGCGACCGTCACCGTGCAGTGCTCGCGCAGCAGCAATTGCGCCATCGGCTTGCCGACGAGGTTCGAGCGGCCGACGACGACGGCATCGAGTCCGGCAAGCGATCCCAACTGATCACGCAGCAGCATGAGGCAGCCGAGCGGCGTACACGAAACAGGCCCCGGCAGACCGATGACAAGCTTGCCGACGCTGTCTGGCGTGAAGCAATCGACGTCCTTGGCCGGCGAAATGGTGGCGATGACCTTCAGTGGGTCGATCTGCGGCGGCAATGGATTCTGCACCAGGATACCATGCACATCCGGCCGCTCGTTGAGCGAGCGTACGAGGTCGAGCACTTCGGCTTCCGGCGTATCCGCGGGCAGTTCGTACTTGAACGAGGCCATGCCGACTTCCGTGGTCAGCTTGGCCTTCTGGGTCACGTAAATCTGGCTGGCCGGATCGCTGCCGACGATAACGACCGCGAGGCCCGGCACGATGCCGCGGTCCTTGCCCAGCCGCGCGACGTGGCCGGCAATGCGTCCACGCAGCGCTTCGGCATAGGCTTTTCCGTCGATGATGCTGGCGATCATGGGCAGTCTCCTTGCGGCTCAGGAGGCTCTAATGGCGCAGATCGTCCGGCGAGGCAACTCGGGCTTCGGCCGCGATCGTCACGCCCTCTGCCTCGAGCGCATAGCGGACCTCGCGCGCCAAGTCGACAGCCCCCGGCGTATCGCCATGGAGGCAGATCGAGCGCGCTTCCGATTTGATGACGGTTCCGTCGATGGCGACGATCTCGCCCTGTTTGGCGAGCCTGATGCAGCGCTCCACCACGGCATCCGCGTTGTGGATCACCGCGCCTTCTTCGCTACGCGGCACCAGTAGTCCGTCCGGCATATAGGCGCGATCGGCATAGGCCTCGCGAATCAGCGGAACGCCAACCGCCTTTGCGGCGCGCACCTGTGCGCTGTTATCGAGCGCGAGGATAGCAAGCCGCGAATCCATCTCCTGGATCGTGCCGAATATCCCGACGGCAAAGGCTAGTTCCTCGGCGGTCTGGTTGGCGAGCGCGCCATGCAGCTTCACGTAGGCAAGCTCGATGCCCACTTCGTCGGCGATCCAGCGAATGAGAAAGAGCTGCGAACGGATCTGGCCCAGCAACTGCTCCATCGGCATGACGAGACGGAAGCGCCCGAAGCGCTTGGGGTCGTGGTAACCCGGATGTGCCCCGGCCCGCACGCCGAGCTGCTTGCAGGCCCGGAGGATGCGACGCATCGTCGGCGCGTCGCCCGCATGTCCGCCGCAGGCGATCGAGGCGCTGGAGACGATCTGCAACAGTTCGTCGTCGCTCCCCATGCCCTCCCCGAGATCGGCATTGAGATCGATAGTCGCGGCATCACCGGACGCGTGCGGCATAGGCGTGACCAGGGCTTATGGATTGGAACGTGACGGTCGATCCTGGCCGCATTTGCGCGAAACGGTCAAGATCGGCAGAGAGAATGGTGGCTATGCGCGGATAGCCGCCGGTGGGCTGGTGGTCGCGCATGAGGACGATCGGGCTGCCGTCGCCCAGAACCTGGATATCTCCGGCCACGACCGCATCGGAGACGAGGCCGAGTATGCGGGTTTCGCGGAAGATGCCGGCAGGGTCGGCCAGCCGCACACCCATGCGATCGAGGCGCGGCGAAATCTCGAACGGCTCGCTCACGAAACGCTGGCGCAGCACCGCCGGGAACAGGTCGGCATGCAGTCCCCAGGTCACGCGGATCGGGCCTTCATGCCCGCTTGCGTGCACCCTGTGCTCAGCTATGGGTTCCGATACGGGAACGAGCGGCAACTCGTCGCCGGCATGCAACGCCCTGCCCTCGAACCCGCCAAGCCCGACAGTGCAATTGGTGGATCGGCTACCCAGTATGGGAGGCACGCCGATTTCGTGGTCGAAGCGGACATACCCATAATTGCCGGATGCACCCGGCTTGATCGTAACCTTCGCACCTCGATCGAGCCTTGCCACTGTCGGCCAGGGCTGCGTAACGCCGTTGATAGCCAGAATGAAGTCCCCACCGGCAAATCCGGCGGCGACATCGCCGGTCACTTCAAAATCGACGCCGGCCTGGGTGAACTCGATTGCCGCCGTGCCGGCAACGGGCAGCCCCGAGGCACTCTCGGCAAAGGCGCCGGCATCCATCGGCCCGGATTCGCCGATACCGTGCCGCAACATGCCGAAGCGCCCGCGATCCTGGATCGTAACCAGCGGACCGGCACGAAGCACGCGGAGACTAGCGCTCATGGCGCCGCCTCGACGAAGCTCACCATATCGCCCTCTCGCAGCAAGGTCGGCGGCAGTTTCGTAGCATCGAAGTTGCGGAATTCCGTCCTGCCGATGACGTGCCAGCCGGTGCGGATCGTCGTTGCCGAGAGCGCCGTCTGCCCGGCAGCGAACAGCAGCGATCCGGCCGGCACATTATCGCGCAGGCGATCGCGCCGCGACAGATCGAGCTCGGCGGAGTGGAAACCGCAATAGACGAAGCCCGGTGCAAAACCGGTCGTCAGCACCCGCAGGGTTTGGGCGTTGTGCGCCGCGATGAACGCCTCCGGCGACAGGCCAAGCGCGGCCGCTGCCGCATCGAGGTCGGGACCGTCAGCGCCGCCGAAGCGCACCTCGATCGTATGATGGGCGGGTTCAACGGCAGCCGCCCCATCGAAGCGAAAAAGCAGCAAGCGGATTTCGCCGGCCAGCTGATCAGGATCGGCACCTTCGCCGAAGCGGATCAGCACGGAGACGAGATTGGGGTCGATTTCAGAAATACCCGCGACAGGCTGCTGCTCGAGCAGACGCGCAAAGGCGATGGCAGCGCGATTGGCGACATCGGAAAGCGTGCTGCCAAAGCGCACCAGAAGCGCCCCGTCGCCGAGCGGCAGCAGCGTAGGAAGCGGCAGCACTTCCGTCATTTGCGCCTGAAATTGATCCACCAGAGACCGAAAATCCCGATGACGACCAGGATCAGCCCGATCACCAGCCATTGCGTCTGGCCGCTCATCACTGAACCGGCGAGCACGTTGAGGCCCTGCAGCGTCCACAGGACGCCCATCAGCAGCACGATGATCGAAACGATATTGCCGGCGATCTTCATCTGGCCCCTCGCAAATCAAACGCAGGATAGCGCACCGCCAGGCATATGGACAGCGCCGCACCCGTTGGGCTAAACGCCTGTCGTCGGGTGGGTGGCAGAGTGGTCGATTGCTCCGGTCTTGAAAACCGGCGGGCGCGCAAGCGTCCCGGGGGTTCGAATCCCTCCCCACCCGCCACACTCGGCTTCGACAGTTATCTATCAGAATTTTAAGTACGATTGAGAGTGCATATCCGTTTGGGCAGCCATTTTGCTTCCAGCCAACGGACTCTGATCCTGTCTATAGCGCTGAAAACGATATCATCGATAAATACCTGAAATTACTACTTTAGGTGCCCAAGCGATGCGAGTATTAGCGCTTTACGCGAGATATCGCGCAACAAGGAAAACCTAATGAACAAGCTCGTTTTAGCCGCTGCGGCAGCAGCTCTCTTTTCGACTTCAGCATACTCAGCCGATCTCATTTATCCGACGGCCGCCGTACCGGAAGCTCCGGTCACCGATTGGAGCGGTTTTTATGCCGGTATCTTCGGCGGCGTAACAACGGGCGATTCCGATTTCAGTCTTGTGCCAGTCGGCGGCCCGTCTGTTTTTGATCTTTCGATCAATGCCGGCGGCGGTTTGGTCGGCGTGCAAATTGGTGCAGACGCGCAATTCGATCAGTTCGTTCTCGGTGCCGTCGCCGACATCGCTTACACCAATCACGGTGTCGATATGAGCCTCAGCGGTGGTGGTATCACTGCTGACATCTCGTCGCAGCTGAATTACCTCGGCACGCTGCGGGCCCGAGCCGGCTTGCTGGTGCAGGACAACCTGCTGGCCTATGTCCACGGCGGTTTGGCCTATGGGCAGACGGAGCAATCGATTACGATCGGTGGCGTTGGTTTCCCAGGCACCGGCACCCAGGACCGCTGGGGCTACACGCTCGGCGCTGGTATTGAATATGCAATCAACGACCAGATCTCGCTGCAGACGGAGTACTCGTACACGCATTTCGACAGCGAAGACATCTTGGTGGCCCCTGGTGTTGGCGCCATCACAGAGGCGCTGTCGTTCCATACGGTCAAGGCTGGCCTGAACTTCCACTTCTGATCTTCGGAACCACTACTGCTTTTTTGGGGGCTCCCGGTTTGGGAGCCCCTTTGCTTTAATGCGGGCAAGGTGCAGGACACCGTATTTCTTCTGCAGGAGCGGCTTAAGCAGGCACTCGATGCGGCCAACAATTTCGCGCCGTCCGCCGCCTAGACGCGGAACGGCCTGCCGATCCTTCCCGTTTCCTGCCCATGAGCAGGCACGGCACAGTACGGATCGGCATATCCGGTTGGACCTATGCGCCCTGGCGCGGCAAATTCTACCCGAAGGGCCTGCCGCATAAGCGGGAGCTGCCCTATGCGGCCGAGCACTTCCGCTCGGTCGAGGTCAACGGCACCTTCTACGGCCTGCAGCGCCCCGAGGCCTTTGCCCGTTGGCACGACGAAACGCCCGACGATTTCGTTTTCGCCATCAAGGGATCGCGCTACATAACGCATATGCGGCGCTTGAAGGACATCGAAACGCCGCTGGCGAATTTCTTTGCGTCGGGCCCCTTGCGGCTGGGCCACAAGCTCGGCCCGATCCTGTGGCAATTCCCGCCGCAGATGCCCTTCGATCCCGAACGCTTTGAAAACTTCCTCGCATTGCTGCCGAAAGATACGCGAGAGGCCGAAGCGCTGGGACGTCGGCACGATGAGCGGCTGGACGGCCGCTCCTGGCTCACGAGCGAAGCCGATATGCCGGTGCGGCACGCCTTCGAGATACGCCACGAAAGCTTCTGCTCGCCGGATTTCATCGGCCTGCTGCGGCGCTACGATGCGGCTCTGGTTTGCGCCGATACCGTCGAGTGGCCGCTGCTGATGGACCTCACCAGCGACTTCGTCTATTGCCGCCTGCACGGTTCGCAGCAGCTCTATGTCAGCGGCTACGATTCCGACGATCTCGATATCTGGGCAGAGCGCATTCGTGCGTGGGTCGCCGGACGCGAGCCGCAGAATGCCCATCGCGTCATGCCGCCGACCAGGCCGAAAGCCGGCGGCCGCGATGTCTATGTATACTTCGACAACGACGCCAAGGTCCGGGCGCCGTTCGATGCCATCAGCCTCGCCGAAAAGCTCGGAGTGCCCGAAACTGCAGCTGCCTAGGGCAGCAGGATCACCGATCCCGTTGTCTGCCGGCTGGCCAGGGCTTCATGCGCCTCGCCGGCATCCTGCAGCGCGAAGCGCCGGGTGATCGTCACCTTGATGGCGCCGGATCGCACCGCCTCGAACACTGCCCTGGCGGCATGGCGGTAGTCTTCGGGCGTCTGGAAATAGGCCGAGCCGGTCGGCCGGGTGAGGTAGAGCGAGCCCTTGCTGGCGAGAATGCCGAGATTGGGGATGGAAACGACGCCTGAGGCGTTGCCGAAGCTGACCATCAGCCCGCGCGGACGCAGGCAATCGAGCGACCGCTCGAACGTCGCCTTGCCCACGCCGTCATAGACGACGTCCACGCCGCGCCCGCCCGTGAGTTCGCGGACCCGCGCCACGAAGTCTTCCTCGTTGTAGTTGATGACCTCGTCGCAGTTTTCCCGCGCGAGTTCCACCTTTTCCGCCGAACCCGCCGTGCCGATGACGCGAGCGCCGAGCGCCTTCGCCCATCGGCAGGAAATCAGGCCCATGCCGCCGGCAGCAGCATGGAAAAGAACGGTTTCGCCCGGTTTCACCGCATGGGTCAGGAAGAGGAGATAATATGCCGTCGTGCCCTTGAGCATGACGGCCGCGGCGGTTTCGGAATCGATATCGTTGGGAACGTGGACAAGCCGGTCGGCCTTGATTAGCCGTTCCTCGGCGTAGGCGCCAACGACACCCGAATAGGCGACGTAATCGCCCGGCTTGAAGAGTTCGACGCCCTCCCCGACCGCCAGGACCTCGCCCGCACCTTCATTGCCCGGCACGAACGGCAGGTCGAGCTTGTACGTGCCGTCGCGCTGGTAGATGTCGACGAAGTTGAGCCCTATGGCGCGGTGCCGCAGCTTCACCTCGCCCGGACCGGGCGAACCCACATCGACATCGGTCCAGCGCATGACTTCCGGACCGCCTCGGGTTTCGACCAACAGCGCCTTGCTCATGGCTTCACCTTATTGGCTGGCTTGCGCGGCGCCGACTTCGGCCGCGACTGGGCGCGCGAAGCCGGCGTGGATTTCGGCTTTGCCTGTCGCGAAGCTCCTTCGATTTCGACCAGTTCGGCCTTCACGTCGGACACTGCAGCCTTGGGCACATGCGCAGCCTTGCGCCCGCGAGCGATAATGTTGATCGCCTCGACGAGGACGGAGAAGCCCATGGCCGAATAGATGTAGCCCTTGGGAATGTGGAAGCCCAGGCCATCGGCGACCAGCGACACGCCGATCAGCAGGAGGAAGGCCAAAGCCAGCATCTTGACCGTCGGGTGCCGCGCCACGAACGAGGCGACGGGGCCGGAGGCCACGAACATCACGCCGACGGCAATGATCACCGCGGCGATCATCACTTCGACGTGCTCGGCCATGCCGACGGCGGTCACGATGGAATCGATCGAGAACACCATGTCGATGAGCACGATCTGCACGATGATGGCGCTGAAGGCGGCTTTGGCCGCCTGTTTCAGGCCCGGTTCATGCGGCTCCTCGATCTCGGCATGCATTTCGTGCGTTGCCTTGTAGATGAGGAACAGGCCACCGGCGATGAGGATGATGTCCTTCCACGAGAGTTCGAGCCCGAATGCGGCGATGGCCGGCTGCGTCAGCCCGATGATCCAGCTGATGATCAGCAGCAGCGCGATGCGGAAGATCAGGGCAAGCGCCAGGCCGAGGCGTCTCGCAGTATCGGCGTCCTTTTGTGGAAGGCGGGAAACCAGTACGGAAATGAAGACGATGTTGTCGATACCGAGGACAATCTCCATCACTGTCAGGGTGGCCAAGGCCACCCAGGCATTCGGATCGGACAATATCTCGAGCATAGAAGGTTCCCTCCCCTTTGGCGCTGGCGCTATATCTAGGGTGGTGCCCCTCTGGATGGAAGGGAAACCGCTAGTGCAAAATTCAACCTGTGGTCGTTTGCCGCGCTGCCGCCGCGAACCTGAACAGGATCAAGAGGATAAAGCGATGTTCAAAACCGCGCCAGTCTTGTGGAGCTCTCCATGAACCGCAAAATCCAGGCAGCAGTGGTCGGCGGCGGGCTCGTTGGGCTGGCCTCGGCCGTGGTGCTGGCCAAGGCAGGCGTCGAGGTCCTGCACATCGCCCCCAAGGCGCCACCCGACCGGCGCACCTCGGCGCTTATGCTGCCGAGTGTCGATTTCCTGCGCGATTCCGACCTCATCCAGGAGCCTGCAGTCATCGGCCATGCGCTGAAGCAGATCCGGATCATCGATGCCACGAATCGCCTGCTGCGCGCGCCCGAGACGCTGTTCGACAGCGCCGAGGCCGGGCTCGAAGCGTTCGGCTGGAATTTTCCCAATGTTGCGCTGGCCGAACGCTTTACTGCGGCGGCCGCCGGGCTTTCCAACCTCACGACCAGGGAAACCACACTCGCCGTACTGGAATTGAGCGATGACGGCGCCGTCCTGACGCTCGCCGACGGGGAAACCATCACCGCGGACCTGCTCGTCGGAGCTGATGGCAAGAAGTCGCTCGTCCGCGAGGAAGCCGATTTTCGTGCCCGCGAGAACGGCTTCACCCAGGCGGCTTTGGTGCTGGACCTCGATCTCGGCCGGCCGCTCGGTTCCTGTTCCGTCGAATTCCACTATCCGAACGGGCCGTTCACCCTGGTGCCCGCAGGCGGCGCCCGCGCCAACCTCGTCTGGATCGACGAACGTCCGGTCCTGGAGGCGGCCCGCGATGGCAGCCTGCAAGACCTCAAGGCGCGCCTCGCCGAAAAATCCATGCACCTCTTCGGCAGCACCAACCCGTCGACACGCGCCCACATCTTTCCACTCAGCACGCTCAGCGTCGATGTCGCCGGCAAGAACGGCGTCGTGCTGGTCGGCGAAGCGGCGCATGCCTTTCCGCCCATCGGGGCGCAAGGCCTCAACCTCGGCCTGCGCGACGTTGCCGACCTGGCGGCAGCCGCCGCGGAAGCATCACCGGGCGGCGACTGGGGCGGGAACGTGAGCGAACTCTACGCCCAGCGCCGCGCAGGCGACCTTACGAGAACCACGGGCGTCGTCGATGCGTTATTCAAGTCCCTGCTCACCGGTATGCTGCCGGCCCAGGCGCTGCGCGCCGGGGGACTATGGGCCCTGAAGCTGGCCCCACCGTTGCGCCGGCAGGCCTTCGCGCTCGGCATGGGCGCCGATCGCTAACAAAGCCCCCACAAACGAAAACGCGCCCCTTGCGGAGCGCGTTTTGCAAATCTCGTTCGCAGTTTACTGCTTGGGCGCCGGCGGCTCGGTCGGCGGAACCGGCGTCGTCTGCTGGGTCGTCCCCGGATCCTTCGGCGTCTGGCCCGCGTCGAGTTCCTTGCGGAGCTGCTCGGCACGATCCTGCAGCTGCTGCTCGAGCGCGGCGCTGCCGGTCTGCTCCTTGCGGAATTCGTCGAAGGTCAGGGCCGTATCGCCATCGTAGACGGCGGTGAAGCCGGCGAGATTGATGTCGACGGTGAGGTCCTGATTCTGCCGGTTCTTGGCGGTCAGCTTCAGCGTGCCGCCCTTCTTGAGGCTATTCACGTAGGCCTCGTTGATCACCAGCTGCGTCGCGCAGGACTGCGGGTCGCACAGCATGAACGGCACGCGGATCGGCTTGCCGCCGTCGATCTGCCAGGTAAGGCCGAACGGCAACAGCACCCCGAGCGGCACGGCCGCAACGGCGAGCAGGCGGCTTTCCTGGCCGGGATCGTCGCGCAGCAGGAACGAGCCGAGGAACTGCCCGTTCGCCAGCACGACCTGGCGCATGATGCACGCCTTCTTGCCGCCGTCGATCGGATCGCAGACCTTCAGCCAGTTCTGGTCGGGCGGACGCTTGGCGTCAGCGCCGGCCTGGTTCGCCGGGGCGGCAGGCTGGCCATTGGCCGCAGGCTGGCCGTTGGCTGCTGGCGGATTGGCCGCGGGCGCCGGCTGCTCGGCAGCAGGCTTGTCGTTCGGTGCAGGCGGCGGCGTGTCCTGAGCCAGCGCGGCAAACGACGGCAACATCAATGCCGTGGCCGCGAGTCCGGCGATGAGAACATTTTTCAAGGTCATTGAGGTTCCCTGGAATTCGTTGGCGGTAGGCCCGCTTCTGGAAGCTGCCCTTCAAGGGCGGAAATCGGGCAATAACATGACCGATACCCCTTTCCAAACTCTTATCCCGAAACTGTGTCTGAAGCACGGCTGCCCTCAGCGAGCCGCGCCAATCGCGAGAGGATAGCCGCGGTTCCCTTGAGGCGCGATTCCGCCGTCGGCCAGTTCCGCGCAAAGACCAGCTTCTGGTCCGGCTTGATCCGTGCCTGCTGCCCAGGATCGGACACCAGTTGCACCAGGCCTGCCGGATCGGCGAACTCGTTGTTTCTCAAGGTGATGACGGCACCCTTCGGTCCCGCCTCCACCTTTTCGACATTGGCGGTGCGGCACAGCGACTTCACCAGGATGATCTTCAGCAGCGCCTCGACTTCGTCCGGCAGCGGCCCGAAACGGTCGATGAGCTCGGCCGCCGCGGCGTCGATCTCGCGCGCATCGGCCAAATCGCCAAGACGCCGGTAGAGCTGCATCCTGAGCTGCAGGTCGGGCACGTAATGCTCGGGAATCATCACCGGCATGCCGAGCGAGATTTGCGGGCTCCACTCGTTCCTGTCCTCGTACTCCTCCTCGCCGGTCTTCAGCGAAGCCACAGCCTCTTCGAGCATCGCCTGGTAGAGTTCGTAGCCGACTTCGCGGATATGGCCGGATTGCTCCTCTCCCAGCAGGTTTCCGGCGCCGCGGATATCGAGGTCGTGGCTGGCCAGCTGGAAGCCGGCGCCGAGGGTTTCGAGCGATTGCAGCACGCCCAGCCGGCGCTCGGCCGTATCGGTGAGCTTGCGGTCGGCCGGCACCGTGAACAGGGCATAGGCGCGCTGCTTGGAGCGGCCGATGCGTCCCCGGATCTGGTAGAGCTGCGCCAGGCCGAAATGGTCGGCACGATGCACGACCAGCGTATTGGCATTGGGGATGTCGAGACCCGATTCGACGATCGTCGTTGCCACCAGCACGTCGAACTTGCCGTCGTAGAAGGCGTTCATTATGTCGTCGAGTTCGCCCGCCGCCATCTGCCCGTTGGCAACGACGAACGAGACCTCCGGCACCTGCTGCTTCAGGAACTCGGCGATATCGGGTTGATCCTTGATGCGAGGAACGACGTAGAAGGCCTGACCGCCACGATATTTTTCGCGCAGCAGTGCCTCGCGGATGGAGAGCGCGTCGAACGGCGAAACGAAGGTGCGGATGGCGAGGCGATCGACCGGAGGCGTCGCCAGCAGGCTGAGATCGCGCACGCCGGTCAGCGCCAGTTGCAGCGTACGGGGGATCGGCGTCGCCGTCAGCGTCAGCACGTGGACGTTGGCCTTGAGCTCCTTCAGCCGCTCCTTGTGGCCCACGCCGAAATGCTGCTCCTCGTCGATGATCAGCAGCCCGAGGTCCTTGAAGCTGATCGACTTCGACAGCAGCGCATGCGTGCCGACGACGATATCCACCCGGCCATCGGCAAGGCCTTCCTTGGCCGCCTTCAGTTCGGCGGCGGGAATCAGCCGTGAAGCGCCGGCAACGCGCACCGGCAGGCCGGCAAAGCGCTCTTTGAAGGTCTTGAGGTGCTGGCGCGCCAGCAGGGTCGTCGGCACGACCACGGCCACCTGTCGGCCCGACATCGCCATGGCGAAGGCCGCGCGCAGGGCGACTTCCGTCTTGCCGAAGCCGACGTCGCCGCAAACCAGGCGATCCATCACCTTACCCGAGGTGAGATCGTCCAGCACAGCCTCGATCGCTACGAGCTGGTCTTCGGTCTCCTCATAGGGGAAGCGCGCCGCGAAATCCTCATAGGCGCCCGGAGGGATGTCGATCGGCTCGGCCCGGATGAGTTGCCGTGCCGCGGCGATCTTGATGAGCTGATCCGCCATTTCGCGGATGCGCTTCTTGAGCCGGCCTTTCTTGGCCTGCCAGGCAACGCCACCCAGCTTGTCGAGCTGGATGCCGGCATCCTCGGCGCCATAGCGCGACAGCAGCTCGATATTCTCGACGGGCAGGTAGAGCTTGGTGTCGCCGGCATATTCCAGTTCGACGCATTCGTGCGGCGCCCCGCCCGCCTCGATGACCCTGAGGCCGATGAAGCGGCCGATACCGTGATCCACATGCACGACCAGATCGCCGGCAGCGAGGCTCGCGGCCTCGGTCAAGGCATCGCTGGCCTTCTTGCGCCGCTGCGGGCGCAATATGCGCTCGCCGAGGATATCCTGCTCGGACAGGACGATGAGATCGTCGGTCTCGAAACCGCTTTCCAGCCCGAGCACCAGCAGGGCCGTCGTGTTCGGTGACGTGGTCTCGGCATCGTGCCAGTTTTCCGCCATTCGCGGATGCTTCAGGCCATGATCGGCCAGAACCTGCGCCATGCGGTCGCGCGTACCGGCGCTCCAGCAGGCGATGATCGTATGCCGCCCTTCCCTTCCGTGGCGCTTCAGCAGCGATACCACGGCTTCGAAGAGGTTGAGGTCCGTCGCCTGCCGCTCGGCCGCAAAGCTGTGCGCCAGCCGTCCGCCCATATCGTCGCGATCGGAGCCTGACGGAGAGGTGAAGGGCGAGAGTTGTATTATGGGTGCCGTGCCGGCTTCGGCGTAGGCCGGCCCCTCCATTTCATAGAGCAGGTCCGGCGCGATGGGCTTATAGGGCGCGCCGGACGTGGCGCTGCCGGCGGGAGCCTGCCGCGCCTGCTCGCGTGCGTCGTAATAGTCAGCGATCTGCGTTTGCCGCTCGCTGAACGCCTCGCGCGCCTGGTCGTCGAAGATGAACGGGGCATCGCCGGTATAGTCCGCAATGCTGCTCATGTGGTCGTAGAAGAACGGCAGCCAGTGCTCGAGGCCGGCAAAGCGCTGCCCAGCGCTAACCGCAGCATAGAGCGGATCGTCGGCCGTGTTGCCGCCGAAGGCACGCGTATAGTTCTGCCGGAAGCGCCGGATCGTCTCCTCGTTGAGTACGACCTCGCTCATCGGAGCCAGCGAGATGCGCTTGAGGTTGCCCGTCGTCCGCTGCGTGTCGGCATCGAAGGTGCGGATGGTTTCGAGCTGCCGGCCGAAGAAATCGAAGCGCAACGGCATGTCGGCGCTGGCCGGGTAAAGATCGATGATGCCGCCGCGCACTGCATATTCACCGGCTTCGCGCACGGTCGGAACGCGCAGGTAGCCGTTGTTCGTCGCCCAGCCGATCAGGCGGTCGCTGTCGACCACCTGTCCCGCGACGGCGGTGAACGACATGCCGGCAACGAGATCCCTTGGAATGTAACGCTGGATCAGCGCGTTGACGGTCGTCACTACCACGGCGCCCTTGACCGATCCTTCGGCAAGCGACGAGAGCGTCTTCATCCGCTCGGACGTGGTGATCGTGTTCGGCGAAACGCGGTCGTATGGCAGGCAGTCCCAGGCGGGAATCGACAGCACGGGATGTCCCGGCAGCAATTGCTGCAGGATTTCGACCATGCGCTGCAGCCGCCTGCCGTCACGCGCAACGAACACAGCCGCGACGGTCGCGTCCGCATCCTGCTTCAGGCGATCTTCGACCAGCCGCGCCAAAACGATCGGCTGCATGCCGTCGGGTACGCTCGACAGCGTCCGATGCACGATATCCTGTTCAACCATGGTCATTTTGCCAGGCGCTCCTGGTTGAAACGCGCCAGCTCGTCGAGTAGCGCGACATCCACGTCCGCTCGTGGACTTTCCTGCCCGAGCACCCATTTGAGGAGATCGGTGTCTTCCTCTTCCATCAGCGCTTCCAGCCGGTCGAGTTGGGCTTCATCGAAACCTTCGAGCCGCGCATCCGCGAATGGTCCGAAAACCAGGTCCATCTCCTTGGTGCCGCGGTGCCATGCACGAAAGCGCAGACGCCGTTTGCGCATGCCAATATCTTCACCGGCGCTTTTTGTGGGGGCCATGATCGGGTCAGCTCATTTCTGTGGGCCGCCTTCTTACGCGCAAGCAACGGCCTTGTCAGCCTTTTGGATGCAGCCCGGGCAGGCTAAAGCTTTATAAACGGAGGAATCGTGCCCAGACCTGCCTCGCTTGATCCGCTGTTCCGCTCGCTGACGTCGCTCAAGGGCGTCGGCCCGCAATTGGGCGCGCTGATGACCCGCTTCTTCGGTCCGGGAGAAGGGCATCAGGCGGTCGCGCTCGACGTGCTGATGCACATGCCGTCCAGCGTCATCGACCGGCGCCGCATGGTGGGTATCGGCCAGGCATTCCTCGGTGATTCCGTAACGCTGAAAATCCACGTCGACCGTCACCTGCCGCCGCCGCGCGGCCGGTCGCATGTGCCGCACCGGGTCTTCGCCCATGATGAGACCGGCGAAATCCAGCTGATCTTCTTCCGCTCCGAGGGTGGCTGGGTGGAACGCGCCCTGCCCGTTGGCGAGGAACGTTTCGTTTCCGGCACGATCGGCTTTTTCAACGGCGAAAAGCAGATCACGCATCCCGACTACATCGTGCCGCCCGAAAAGTTCGACACCCTGCCGCTGGTCGAGCCCGTCTATCCGCTGACGCAGGGCCTGAGCTCGAAAGCGCTGGCCAAGGTGGTGCGCCAGGTTCTCGACACCGTTCCGGACGTGCCGGAATGGATACCGCGATCGCGGCGCAGCCAGTTCGATTGGCCGGGTTTCCGCTCGGCAATGCAGGCCGTACATCTGCCGCAACATCCCGACGACGGCGACCTCACCGGCCCGGCACGCATGCGGCTGGCCTATGACGAATATCTCGCCGGCCAGGTCACCCTGCAGCTCGTGCGCGGCCAACTGGTCGCTGCTCGCGGCATTGCCCGCACCTTCACCGGCGAGATCACGGCGCGGGTCGAAGCAGCCCTGCCCTTCGCCCTCACGGGAGGACAGAAACAGGCCATTGCCGATATCCGCCACGACCTCTCTTCGCCCGACCGCATGTCGCGCCTCCTGCAAGGCGATGTCGGCTCGGGGAAAACCGTTGTCGCCCTAATGACGATGGCAGCGCTTGCCGAGTCGGGCGCGCAGTCGTCGCTGATGGCGCCGACCGAACTGCTCGCCGCCCAGCATTTCAAGACGCTACAGCCGCTGGCAGCCGCCGCCGGGCTCGGCATCGTCCTCCTGACCGGCAAGATGCCGGCTGCCGAGCGCCGCGCCGCGCTTGCCGGCCTTGCCGACGGCAGCACGCAGATCGCCGTCGGCACGCACGCACTCTTCCAGTCGGGCGTCGAATTCGCCAATCTCGGTCTCACCGTCGTCGACGAGCAGCATCGTTTCGGTGTCCATCAGCGGCTGGCCTTATCCGAAAAGGGCCGTACCACCGACCTGCTGGTGATGACGGCGACGCCGATCCCGCGCACGCTCGTTCTCACGCATTTCGGCGACATGGCAGTGAGCGTGCTCACCGAAAAGCCCGCCGGGCGCCAGCCCATCGACACGGCCGTCCTGCCCATCGGCCAGTACGACCGCGTCATCGAGCGCCTGCAGGCCCGCATCGATGAAGGAGCCCAGGCATTCTGGGTCTGCCCGCTGGTCGAGGAATCCGAACACCTCGAAGTTGTTTCGGCCGAAGACCGCTTCGCCGAACTCAAAAAAGTCTTCGGTGACAAGGTTGCGCTCGTCCATGGCCGCATGTCCGGCGCCGCCAAGGATGAGGTGATGTCCCGGTTTTCCGCCAATGAGATCAGCATCCTCGTCGCCACCACCGTCATCGAGGTCGGCGTCGACGTGCCCAACGCCTCGATCATGATTATCGAGCACGCCGAACGCTTCGGCCTCGCGCAACTGCATCAGTTGCGCGGCCGCGTCGGGCGCGGCAGCAAGCGTTCAGCCTGCCTGCTGCTCTACAAGGAGCCGCTGAGCGAAACCGCACGCGCCCGGCTCGAAACCATCAAGTCGACGGAAGACGGCTTCGTGATCGCCGAACGCGACCTCGAACTGCGCGGCCAGGGCGACGTCCTCGGCACAAGGCAATCCGGCATGCCCGGCTATCATCTCGCCGTGCCTGATGCGCACCGGCACCTGCTGCCGCTCGCCCACGACGATGCCAAGGCGATCCTTGCCGCTAATCCCGGCCTCATGGGGCCGGAGGGCGACGCCGTCCGCACCCTGCTCTATCTCTTCCGCAAGGACACCGCGATCCCGCTGATCCGCGCGGGCTGACATGGCGAAAATCGCAATTCGATGCTATATGACCAACAAGTTGGTCAGGAGGCCACGATGAAGCACGTCAACATCGCTGAAGCCCAGGAGCATCTCAGTGAGCTTGTCACCCAGGTCGAGAACGGCGAAACCGTTCAAATCTCTCGCCATGGCAAGCCCGTAGCTGAAATCGTAGCTGCATCAGCGCAAGCTGCTGCACCCCGCAAGAAGTCTTTTGATTTCTTGTGGTTGCGCCGACATCTGGATTCAATGCCCATGCAGCGGGAATCCGCTGGTGATTTTATCCGCAAGATGCGCGATACCGACCGCTACTGATGATCTACATCGATACGTCGCTCGTAGTTTCTCTTCATGTTACGGAGGTGAGGAGCTATTCGGCGGTCAACTGGTTTGAGCGCAGGGCTGGCGACGTATTCTTGATTTCCGACTGGACCGACGTAGAGGTCGCTTCGGCACTCTCACGCAAAGTTCGCTCTGGAAAAATCACCGAGGAACAACGCCAACGTGCGGCGGACGCCTATGCCGTCATGCGTGATGAGCTTTTCCAGCGTCTCACGATTGCTCCCGGGAACTATCAAAGAGCGGTGGAACTGCTCCAGGAACCCAGCACTGGTCTCAGAGCAGGCGATGCGCTTCATCTTGCTATCGCGGAAGCACACGGAGCAAGTGTCGCTTCGCTTGACGCTACGCTCATGCACGCAGCCAACCGCTTCGGTCTTGCCGTCGAGTTGATCTCCTGACCTATTCCACCGTCACGCTCTTGGCGAGGTTCCGCGGCTGGTCGACGTCCGTGCCCATGGCGACGGCGGTATGATAGGCCAGCAATTGCACCGGGATCGCGGCGAGGATCGGCGCAACGAAGCTCTTCACCTGCGGCAGCACGATCGTCTCGGCCACGCCTTCACCGATATGGCTGGCGCCCGCCGCATCCGTGATGAGGATGATCTTGCCGCCGCGGGCCGCGACTTCCTGCATGTTGGAAAGCGTCTTTTCCATCAGCTCGTCGGATGGCGCGACGACGATCACCGGCATCGCCTCGTCGACGAGCGCGATCGGGCCGTGTTTCAGCTCACCTGCCGCATAACCTTCTGCGTGTATATAGCTGATTTCCTTAAGCTTTAGCGCGCCCTCCATGGCGATCGGGAACATCTGGCCGCGCCCGAGATAGAGCACGTCCTTGGCCTTCGACAGGCGCTTGGCGATGTCGGCGATCTGCGGCTCGGCACTGAGCGCGCCGGCGATCTCGCGCGGCAGTTCGATGAGTGCTTTCACCAGCTCCTGCTCGGCCGGAGCATCGAGGACGCCACGCGCCTTGCCCGCCGCGACGACGAGGCTGGCGAGCGCTGTAAGCTGCGCCGTCAGCGCCTTGGTCGAAGCAACGCCGATCTCGGGCCCGCAAAGCGTCGGGAAGGCCACCTGGCTTTCCCGCGCGATCGTCGATTCCGGCACGTTCACCAGGCTCGCGATATATTGGCCCTGTGAGCCGCAATAGCGCAACGCCGCCAGCGTGTCGGCCGTCTCGCCCGATTGCGAAATGAACAGCGACAGCCCGCCCTTTTCCAGCGGCGGCTCGCGATAGCGGAATTCCGAGGCGACATCGACATCCACCGGCAGGCGCGCATAGCGCTCGAACCAGTATTTGGCGACGAGCCCGGCATAATAGGCCGTGCCGCAGGCCGAAATCGTCAGCCGCGTCAGGTCGGCAAAATCGAACGGCAGCTTTTCGCGCAGCGACACGGTTTCGCTCGCCATGTCCACGAAATGGCTCAGCGTATGCGAGATCGTCTCGGGCTGTTCGTAGATCTCCTTGGCCATGAAATGGCGATGGTTGCCCTTATCGACCAGCAGCGCCGATGCGTTGGAGACCAGCATCTCGCGCTGCACGATGTTGTCGCGCCCGTCACGGATGGTGACGCCCTCGGGCGTGATGACCGCCCAATCGCCGTCTTCGAGGTAGCTCAGCCGCGCCGTGAACGGCGCCAGGGCCATGGCATCGGAGCCGAGATACATCTCGGTTGCGCCGTACCCGATCGCGAGCGGTGCGCCGCGCCGCGCCGCGATCAAGAGCTTGTCGTTGCCCTTGAACAGGAAGGCGAGCGCGAAGGCCCCGCGCAAGGTTTTCAGCGTCGTCGCCACGGCGAGATCTGGATCGGCGCCGCGGTCCAGTTCGCGCGTCACCCACAGCGCCACCGATTCCGTGTCGGTCTGCGTCTTGGGCGTGTAGCCGTCCTTGGCGAGATCGGCCAGCAGCTCGCGGAAGTTCTCGATGATGCCGTTGTGGACGACGGCGACCTTCTCTGTCGCGTGCGGATGGGCATTGCCCTCGGTCGGCGCGCCATGCGTCGCCCAACGCGTATGGCCGATGCCGATGCGGCCGTCTAGCGGCTCGAAAGCCAGCTTTTGCGCCAGGTTGCCGAGCTTGCCTTCGGCGCGCCGCCGGGCGATCTCGCCGCTTTCGAGCGTTGCCACGCCCGCGCTGTCATAGCCGCGATATTCCAGGCGCTTCAGCGCATCGACGAGGCGAGGCGCTACCGGCTCGACGCCGATGATCCCGACAATGCCGCACATCGCACCTACTCCTTGCTTGCCGTTTTGGCCTTCTTGAATGCTTCGGCGCGCGCCCGGATGCGGGGCGCATAGCCGTCCTTGTTTTCCTGCCGGCCGCGGGCGATCGCCAGGGCGTCGGCCGGCACGTCGTGCGTGATCACGCTGCCGGTGGCGATATAGGCGCCGTCGCCCACCGTCACCGGCGCCACCAATGAGGAATGCGTGCCGACGAAGACGTCGGCGCCAATCTTCGTACGGTGCTTGTTGATGCCGTCATAGTTGCAGGTGACGGTGCCGGCGCCAAGATTGGACCTGGCCCCCACTTCGGCGTCCCCGACATAGGTCAAATGGTTGACCTTGGCGCCCTCGCCGATCTCCGCATTCTTGATTTCGACGAAGTTGCCGACCTTGGCGTTCCTGGCCAGTTCCGCGCCAGGGCGCAGCCGGGCGAAGGGCCCGACCGACACGCCGGGGCCGATATGGGCGCCCTCGATATGCGAAAAGGCGTGGATCACCGCCCCGCTTTCCACCGTCACGCCCGGCCCGAAATAGACACTGGGCTCGATGGTGACGTCACGGGCGATTTCCGTATCGTACGAGACATAGACGGTCGAAGGGTCTTTCATCGTCACGCCCGCCGCCATGAAGTCGTCGCGCCGCACCTCCTGGAACAGCGCCTCGGCGCGCGCCAGCTGCTTGCGATCGTTGACGCCCATGACGTCGCGCTCCGGCGCCACGCCATAGCCAATCTTGTGGCCGGCCTTGTTGGCCAGTTCCACGAGATCGGTGGCGTAGAACTCGCCCTGCGCATTGTTGGTGCTCAGCTTGTCGATCAGGTCGCGGAACACCGGCGCCCTGAATGCCAGGATGCAGGCATTGCAGAGCCCGATCTTGCGCTCTTCCTCGTTTGCGTCCTTGTGTTCGCGGATCGCCAGCAGCCGGTCGCCATCGGTGATGAAACGGCCATATCCCGTCGGATCGTCGGGCTTGAATCCCAGGATCGCGCCATCCAGCCCGGTCTCCATGCGCTCGATCATCAGCCGGAAATTCTCGGCCCGCAGCAGTGGATGGTCGCCATAGACGATAGCGACGTAACCCTCGGCCGCTTCGAACAGCGGCCGCGCCATGCGCGCAGCGTGTCCGGTGCCGCGGCGCTCCGCCTGCTCGAAGAAAGCCGCCTCGGGGGCGATTCCTGCCACCGCCTTGCGGACGGCATCCTGGCCGGGCGCAGTCACCACCGCGATCTGCGTGGCGCCGCCGCCATGCGCGGCGCGAACCACATGGGAGACGATCGGCAGGTGGCCGACCTCGTGCAGCACTTTCGGCTTGTCCGAACGCATGCGCGTCCCGTCACCGGCAGCGAGAACGATGGTCAGAAAATCCGTCATTATCAGTATTCCGTTTGTCTCGGCACTTGGCGCCGTCCCGTATTTTTATGGCAGCAAGATGTTACCGCACCAAGAATAAGCTGAGGGCGAATGCTAAAGTCGTAAAGAGACCCGATTCGGAAGGTCTCCCGGGGGAGAATGACTTGCCGAAGGCAGCCGAGCAGTTCCGTCAGTCGGATGTGACTTTCTGGGGCATCGTTGCCTTGGTCTGCGGTGCGGTCGCCGTGCTCAGCGCCAACGTCTCCGCGGTCATTCCGCAACAGCTCCTTGCCGGCCTCCACACGTCCCGTCTCACCGGCGCCGATATGGGAACGCTCAGGGCCCAGGTCGCCGCACTCACGGCCGATGCCGCCAAGCTTCGCGACACCAACCGCGAATTGGCCAAGCGCATCTCGCTGGCCGATTCGGCCAATGGCGATGTGACCCGCCGCGTTGGCGCACTCGAAGTCAGCATACCAAGCCTTTTGGAAGCCGTGCCGCTCGGCGCCGATATCGACCGCTCGGTCCTCACCTCCTCCATCGGGGAAAAGCCGGGGCAAAGTTTCGATGCAGAGGGCGGCAGCGTCACCGTCCGCCACGAGCCGCTGTCGACGGCAGCCGTATCCAACCAGGCGGCTCCCGAGAGCCAGGCCTTGCCCCCTATCCTGCCCCAGGCGCCGGTTTATGGCGTTGCCATCGGCCCGCAGGTCAATGCCGGCAATGTCGGCGCCACCTGGAGCGATCTCGTACTCAAACTTGGGCCGCTGGTTGCCGGCTACGATCCATTGATGGCCGGCGACGGAACCGGGCAATCGCATCTCGTTGCCGGGCCGATCGCCGACATTGCGGCCGCGGCGGCCCTGTGCAAGCAGTTGGAAGCCCTCGCTGTGGCGTGCCTGCCCGTGCCCTATGACGGTTCACCGGTCAAACCCTGATCGCTCGGCGGGATTTGCGGTTGACAGGCCAAGGCCAACCACTATGTTCCGCGCCGACATGACGCCGTCAGGCGTTTGGTTTAACATCCGCTCCCGGGTGCGCGTAGCTCAGTGGTAGAGCATCCGACTTTTAATCGGATGGTCGAGGGTTCGAATCCCTCCGCGCATACCAAATTCTTCTAGCAATTCCAGCATCTTAGCTGCTCGACCATTCCGATCTCTCTATCAAAATTAGCTGCAGGGTTCGCTCTGGGTTCTACAAAAGAAAAAGCCGGGCGGATGCCCGACTCTTCCGAACGCCGCCATGATAGTGCGCTCTAGCGTACGCGGCTCAAGGTGAAGTCGTCCGGTTCATCGGTGCGGATGACAATCTGCCAGGGATGGCCGGCAGCCGGGCGCGCCTCCACCATGGCAAGGCGCAACTGCTCCGCCAGGATGGTAACCCGATCGATCGCGTTAACCGGATTTGAAATGGAATGATTGGGCGCGCTCGAGGGCGCGCGTAAAATGTTGGTGGTCATGTGGGCTCCTTACAGCCTTCGCGACAAGTGCCGGCCGAGGGTTGCACCCCTTCGGCCGGCGCGAATCACGGCACGATCTAGGCGGCGCCCGCAATACGAAAAGTCGTCAAGTTGAACAGCCGCTACTCCACCCAGCAAATCCGCGACGCTCTGGATACCATGAGAGAGATGGTGGGAGCGCTTGGTGACGTGGTGCTTCCGCTCTACCGTCGGCTCGAAGAAGCTCTTCAGGATGCCAATCGTCGTCGCTGCAGCAGCCGTGGGAGTAACGGCGAACGAGCCCCAACACTGAACCTCGTCGCCCTGACGGGAGAATAGCAACTGCCGCCGTCGAGATTGGTCTGCCCCCTGAAAAGTGGTCCTCCCTGAAGTAGGCTTTTGGCCGTTAGAGGGGACGTTGGAATGCCCCCGAAGAAGCACAAGCCCGAAGAGATTGTCG